>FWPV01000010.1_pt1 | contig 794535 bp, 703 predicted proteins | sample 2228371 | NCBI WGS metagenome assembly FWPV01 (sample SAMEA103939776, study PRJEB20133) | metagenome | reverse complement strand
CAACCAGTGGGCTGCACACGACGGAAGCGGGGGGGGCAGACACCTTCACGGTGCGGCTGAACAGCCAGCCGACGGCGGATGTGACCGTTCCGGTCGCCAGCCAGGACACAACTGAAGGCACGGTTTCGCCCACAACGTTGAGCTTCACCCCGGCTAACTGGAACTCGAATCAAACGGTGACGATCACGGGGGTGAATGACGACATTGCGGATGGCAATGTGGCTTACACCGTCCGGGTGGGGCCGCCGAGCAGCGCGGACAGCGCCTACAATGTTGGAGCGATGACGGTGAATGTATCCGTCACGAACACGGACAATGATACAGCCGGGCTGGTGGTGAACCCAACCAGTGGGCTGCACACGACGGAAGCGGGGGGGGCAGACACCTTCACGGTGCGGCTGAACAGCCAGCCGACGGCGGATGTGACAATCATTCTTTCCAGCAGCAATAACAATGAGGGATACCCGGACCCGACCCAAGTTGTGCTGACGGCAGAGAACTGGCAGGCAGGGGTGACGGTAACCGTTTATGGCGTGAATGATGACATCGATGACGACGACCAGACATACAACATCATTACGTCAAATACGATCAGTGTTGACCCAAATTACAATGATTTACCTGTGCCAGATGTATCCGTGACCAACCTGGACGATGATACTGCGGGGGTAACGGTTACGCCAGCAACAGGTTTGGTGACTTCGGAGGGGACGCCGCCGACTCAGGCGACTTTCACCGTCTATTTAAGAAGTAAACCCCTTTCGAGTGTATCGATTTCCGTTGCAAGCACAGATGGTACGGAAGGGACCATTTCACCGCTTACCCTCACCTTTACACCCGAAAACTGGAACCTGGAGCAAACTGTTACCGTAACAGGGGTGGATGATTTTGTTGACGATGGCGATATCTCCTATTCCATCAACCTGGGGCCGGTGGTAAGCGGCGACCCAAAATACACCGGAATGGTGATCCCCTCAGTAGGGGTAACCAACCTGGATAATGATACGGCTGGAATTCTGGTTGTACCAACTTCCGGCCTGGTGACCTCAGAGAATCTGGCTACGGCTAGTTTTACGGTTGTTCTTACCAGCCAGCCGACGGCGAATGTGACCGTTCCGGTCGCCAGCCAGGACGAAAGTGAAGGGACTGTATCGCCCACAACATTAACCTTCACCTCGGCTGACTGGAATAACCCCCGAACAGTAACTATAACCGGTGTTAATGATATCATCCAGGATGGACCAGTGGAATATACTGTTACCGTCGGACCGGCGCTTAGTACAGATAGCGGTTATAGCAACAAATTTGAAGTTAATGTCAGTGTCACCAACCAGGATAATGACACTGCGGGCCTGACGATCCAACCAAGCGGCGGTCTGGAGACCAGTGAAACCGGGCAAACAGCGACTTTCACGGTGCGCCTCAATACCCAACCGCTGCCTACCCATCAGGTAACGGTCACGCTTTCCAGTTCTGATGGGACCGAGGGTTATGTCAAGATCCCAGCCAGCAGACAGCTGGTATTCAACCCCGAAAATTGGAACACACCTCAAACGGTTACAATCGAGGGCGTTGATGATTTGGCGGCAGACGGTGATCAGGCTTACGAGATTCGGGTGACCACCAGCAGCACCCAACCGGCATATCACAATCTGACGATAGCGCCTGTCACTGTGACCAACCTGGACAATGATTTTTCTCCTGTGGGCGTGAACGACACTTACTACATCAATCTAAATCAACTGGATGTGCAAGCGCCGGGAGTGCTCGCCAACGATAGCGACCAGAATCCAGAGGATGTGTTGACAGCGGTTATCACGACCCAGCCGCCTGGGTCGCTGACTTTCAATACGGATGGTTCCTTCACCTACCAGGCGGGAGCTGGGGTGAAGGATGGCGATACGATCAATTTCACATACCGGGTATATGATGGGATTTCATATTCCAATGTCACCACGGTGACTCTCATTGTCGACCTAACGCCACCCGATAAAGCCACTTGGGTCAATCCAGTTGGTAATACTGGAACATACAACGCATCACAAGGGACTATTGCGCTGCGTGCGAATCCCATCACCACCCAGGTCAGCGATCCGAAGGAATTTAACCACATCTGGTATGCGATTTACGATGACACTCTCCCTGGAACGATCGATGACAAACTGATCAATATCGGTTCCGCATCGGTCGCGCCTTACACGGTCAATTTGAGTGTCAATAGCTTGAAGATGGGGTGGAACTTTATTTACGCGTTCGTTTATGACAAAGCTGGAAACCGCTCTCTTCCCCCGAACAATTATATTTACATCTTCCGTGAACCACACTACACCACCTTTCTGTATTTACCAGTAGTGTTTAAGTAAGCGGCCAATCAGATCATCCCCATAATTGACCGGGAACGGATTTCCGTTCCCGGTTTTATTTTTTTTCAGGGAAATTTCGCTCGCGGGGTTTAATTCTTGGCCAGGACAAAAACACCAAATAGTGGGAAGGTATTGGCACCCAGCGGCCGATCCCAGCCAACAGGGATCGCCACGCTCCAGCCGGTCATCGGCACATTGATAGACTGGCCGTCATATACACCGCTGATGGTCTCGTTAAAATAATTCTGCGCATTGTGGAGAACGTACGATTCCCCGACGGTCAAACCCAGGCGGGAAATATCCACCTGCACAGCGTCCGCGCCTTCCCAGTTATAAATAATGATGTTTCCGCGTTTAGATTCGTAGACATTGGGACGCACAAATATTTCGTTCTTCGAGGGCTGGCTGCGTTCCAGGATCGATCCGGCATCATAACCTGTGATTGAGCGCCACTGGCTCCAGGTGCGGGCGCTGTTGTTAATGCTGAACGGAGCGCTGCTGTTTACCAGGTACTCGTTGGCATTCCAATCGTACGGATTATAGGATCCTGGATACTGCAGCAGGACGGCTGTACTGTGGTTATTGAAAATGCAGTTGTTTCTTAAAGTTACCCGGTTCCACCACTTCACCTCCAGGCTGGGTGCGCCGGCATTCCATAAGCGGTTGCCGACCAGCGATAACTGCCCGTTTTGCTGTGAGCTGTACCCCAGGCGGGTGACGGTGTTGTAGACGTGATTTTCATGCAGATTGATGTTATTGGCAGGCTGCAGTCCACCGACAAGAAAGGTGTTGTTGATCGCCACGTTTCCGATCAGCTCGAAATTATTTAACGGACCACCTTCGCGGTAGATATGAAAGCTGTATGCTCCAAAATTATTAAAAATGATATTCTCGGCTATGTATTTCGTGCCGCTATCGTTTTGGGCATACAGGCCGTGTCCATGTCCGCGGTCCGGGCCAGACCAGCCATTGTTGTAGCTAAGGTTGCCGTAAATAAGCGCATTGAGTGCTTCTGAAAAAGCCGTGATCCCACCTGCGCCTTCGTGAACCACATTATTGATCAGCTTCACATCTGGGGCGTATACTGCCAGACCGCCGGCCCGGCGTAAATCATTTGGGGTGGAGCCTGGATTATCCGCGACCCGGTCTGTTTCACTGTTGGTGATTTCAAATCCCCAGAACACCACGTTACTGCCGTATATCTCCACTCCGCCGTCAATGGTCACGCGTTCTCCCGGGTACGCGCGGATTAACACGTTTTGGCTGGCATTTCCGGCAAGTTTGATATTGTACTTACGGTATTCTTTGACCGGAATGTACGTGCCGCCTCGCACCAGCAGGGTATCCCCTGGCTTGATTTGGGCGGTATTTTCCAAAGCGGAGTCCAGGTCCCATGGGCGCGCCAGACTGCCGTCTCCTCCCGAACTCCCGTTGACAGCTGCGTAATAAGTGCTGCCGGTAAGTGAAGCAAAAATTTCATTTTCGGGGTTGTCGGGCGGCTGGGGTGTCAGCTCAGCCTGGATGGTTGGTGGAAGCGGCCGGAATAAGGTTGGCGTGCAGACATCTGGTGTCGAAATTAACGGCAGAAACACCTGGGGTGTATCGGTCGCCTGTGTGCTGCCCTGCTGCAAGGGATACGTAAGCACTGAGCAACTGATCAATACAGCGGTTATTAAAGCCAATACGCGGTGTGAGCGGTTTTTACCCATCATGCTGATTAAGTGTGATTATAACCCCAACCAATTAATGAGCAAGGCTGGGCACAATGTTTATTTTCGATTTATTCCGCCCCCTGACGCAGATTGGGGGAGCAAATCCACTTGAGAAAGAATTCTTGTTTATGTTATAGTTGTGTCAGGTGCCTGCTAAATGGGCGGAAAGAATATGCGGATCAAAATTAATGGATCGCCTTAGATGTCAAAGCGCATCTGCCCATATCTCGGATTGATTGACCAACCCGCGACAGCGCATGTTTTTCCCTCAGAGAAGAACGTGTGCTATAAGGCTGCGCCTCCGGCCTTTATTCAGAACAGCCATCAGCGTTCTCATTGTTTATCCACCAACCATGAAACCTGTCCAGTATTTGTGAGGGAGGTCGCCGCTGCGCTGCCTCCCGCACTGATGGTTTCCGAGCCTGCCAAAAAAACCGGCAGCAATTGGTTGTCGTGGGCAGGGGTGGTGACCGGGCTGGTGATCTTTGTGGTCGGCTTTATTGTTTTTCGCAATGTCACCGGGGGTACACGCGCATTACCTGCGGCTGGACCGGAAAGGATTGTTGCCGCCACAATGGTAAGCACGGTAACGAACACCGCGACCGAGACGGTCACTGCGACAAGATTGGTTATCGCCACTTTAACCCCACTGGCGTCACCCTTCGTGCCGCTGAGCTGCGCGCCGCCCGCCAGTTGGCTGCCTTACACGGTCAGATCGGGTGAAAGCCTTGCCAGTCTGAGCCAGCGGTACGCAATTTCAGCAGATACCATCCGCAGCGCAAACTGCATCCCAGCAGGTGCGGACTTGAGGCCAGGAGAAAGGATCTTTCTACCCGGCCCGACAGCCACGCTGCCGCCCACGCGCACGTCCATTCCCAGCGCTACAACCACGTGGACGCCCACCATGGTGCGCACCTTCATTTTCCCGACCGCGACCAACACCACGGGAGCCCCACCGCCGCCGCCGACTACAGCGCCGCAGCCGAGCAACACCGCTCCGCCGCCTACTTCAACTCCCGTACCTACACCTGTTCCAACCGAAGGGCCACCTCCCGCTCCTACCGGTGTTTAAGAGATAACTTTTGATTATAAAAAAATCTATTTTTCTGAATATTTTGGGCGAGTAACCATATTTCAAACGCAGTAATGAATACCTGGCGTATCAACTTGCAAACGAATCAAGTCGTACATGAACCTATTCCCGCTGGGTGGGAACGGCAGGGCGGGCGCGGCCTGACAGCGCGCATCCTGCTGGACGAGGTCCCGCCGAGCTGCGACCCGCTCGGGCCTGAGAACAAACTGATCTTCACGCCCGGGCTGCTGGTCGGGCACCGCCTGTCGAGCTGCGACCGCATTTCGGTGGGGGCGAAAAGCCCGCTGACCGGCGGGATCAAAGAGAGCAACGCCGGCGGCACGACCGGTATGCACCTGGCCTGCCTGGGCATTAAAGCGTTGATTTTAGAAGGCGCGCCGGTTGAGCAAGGCTGGAAGGTGCTGCACCTGAGTGAATCTGGAGCCGCCTTTGAGGATGCGGGTGAGTTAAGCGGCTGCGGTGTCTACGAGAGCGCGGAAAGGCTGCGTGAGCGCTATGGCGGCGGGGCGGCGATCGCGTTGATTGGACCAGGGGGGGAGCAAGGTCTGCGGTCTGCCGGTATCCTGAACCTGGATAAGGACCAGGTGCCCGCCCGGATCAACGCTCGCGGCGGGCTGGGGGCGGTCATGGGTGCTAAACGAATCAAAGCGCTCGTGATCGAGGCCGATGTGCGCGATCAGCCGCCCATTGCTGATAAACCTGCCTATAAGCAGGCGCAGAAAAAATTCACACGCGCTTTGATGGAGCATCCCCAGACGCACACCTACCGCGATTACGGTACAGCAGGGATCGCGCATATGGTCAACATGTTCGGAGCGCTGCCGACGCGCGGATTTTCCAGCGGTCGTTTCGAGGGCATCGAGGAAATCAGTGGCGAGCACCTGCGGGATGTGCTGCTAGAACGCGGCGGCAGGGCGGACGCGTCGCATGCCTGCATGGCTGGCTGCGGGATCCGCTGCTCCAACGTGTATGCTGGTAGTGACGGTAAGGAAATCGTTTCCCCATTGGAATACGAGACAATTGCATTGATGGGCGCAAACCTGGGGATCAGCAGCCTGGATGAAATCGCCAGGATTAATTGGGAAGTAAACGACCTGGGACTGGATTCTATCGAAGTGGGTGCAGCCCTGGGCGTGGCTGCTGAGGCTGGCCTGATGGCGTTTGGAGACGCCAACAGGGTGTTGGACTTGTTAGGTGAGATTCGCACGGGCACAGCCCTTGGGCGCACGCTTGGAAAGGGGGCAGCCTACGCTGCACACATATTGGGCGTCCAGCGCGCACCGGTGGTCAAAGGCCAGGCCATGCCGGGTTACGACCCGCGCGCGATCAAAGGGACCGGGGTTACTTACGCGACCAGCCCGCAGGGGGCCGATCACACGGCTGGATTGACTATCCGGGCTAAAGTGGACCACCTCGACCCGCGCGGGCAGGCGGAATTGTCGCGCAGAATACAGATCAACAATGCCGGTTATGACTGTCTGGGGGCCTGTATCTTCGCCGGGTTTGGCTTCGCCGCGGCGCCGGAAACGATCCATGAGCTGCTGAACGCGCGTTACGGCTGGGATGTGCCATCCGACATCCTGCAGCGATTAGGGCGAGAGACGCTGACGCTGGAGCGTGAATTCAACCGCAGGGCAGGCTTCACGCCAGCAGATGACCGCCTGCCCGAATGGATGTACAATGAAGCTCTGGCGCCCACAGGTGCGGTCTTTGATGTTTCAGACGAGGACCTGGACAGCGTCTTCGACTGGGAATGATCGGCGAGGGAGGAAAATTGGCCGGATGCCGGTAGCCGAGGCATCCGGTTTGGCATTTAAGGCTCAAAAATTACCTAAATTGCGCATAGCCATTATATTATACCGGTATTTTCCTGTGTTTTTCTGTTATATCCGCACCATCATCAGAATATGTCATTCACGGCCAAATTTTTGCCAGTGTGCGCCAAAAATTACGTTTTCGTCCGGGATGACCGGATCGATGGGGCGTGAGACCCAGGTGGTGTTGATGAAATGCTTCCAGGTGATATTTTCACTGGCGATATTGCCGCCCCAGGTCCCGCATCCCAGGGTAAGCGAGAAGGGCATGCCGTTGACGTAATCACCGCTGTTGGCGTAGCACTGCGGCTGGCGCACCATCATGCGGCTGACGCGCGCTTTCCTCGCCAGCTCTAGGATATTGTCCTCATTGAAGGAATGAATGCCGCAGGAGTGTCCGCGTCCGTTGTAGCTGGTGATGGCCTGGACCAGCTCCACAGCTTGAGAAAAATGGTCAAACTGCCACAGGGTCATGACAGGGGAGAGTTTCTCGCCAGAAAATGGATCCTCCGGACCAACCTTCTCGCCCAGCACCATCAGAAAGGTCGTGTTTTGGGGGACTTCCAGACCGGCCATGGCGGCGATTTTCAACGCGGGCTGCCCGACGACGGCTTTATTCAGGTGGATGCCGTCAGGCCACATAAAATCCCTCAACTGGCTTTTTTCCTGCGAATTACACAGGTAGCCGCCGTGAGATTTGAATTGGGCGAGCAGATCCACGAATATGCTGCGGTGGATCACGGCGGAATTCTCGGAAGAGCAAGAGGTGGCATTGTCGAAGGTCTTACTGAGGAAGATTTTGTGGGCTGCATCCTGCAGGTCGGCGCTGTCGTCTATAACCGTGACTGTGTTCCCGGCTCCGACGCCGTACGCCGGTGTGCCGCTGGAATAGGCGGCTTTTACCATGGGCGTGCCGCCTGTTGCCACCACCAGGTCGACCACTTTCATCAGCTCTCCGGTGGTTTCGATGGAAGGTTCGCGCAGCACCTGGACCAGATCTTCGGGCGCTCCAACCTGGCGCAGGCCCGCACGCATAAACTCAACCGTCAGGCCAGCGGTGTGCTTCGCAGAAGGGTGGGGGGCAAAGATGACCGCGTTGCGGCACTTGAGGATCGGCAGCCCATTGCAGCAAATGGTTGAGGAGGCGTTGGTGACGGGAGTCAAGGCAGCGACGACGCCAACGGGTTTGGCCAGTTTCAACAGCCCGCGCTTGACATCCTCTTCGATAACACCGGTTGTCTTTACGCCCTGGAGATCGCGCAGCGTGCCAAGCGTTTTCTTCTGGTGTTTGAGGACTTTGTGCTCATAAACCCCCATGCGGGTTTCATCCACGGCGGAGCGCGCGCAGGCTTCAGCGTGGTCGCGTTTGTAGACCTGCCAGCCAACAGCTGCCACCATTTGATCCACCTGATCCTGGTCCCAGAATTCGACCACAGCCTGCGCAGCCCTGGCCCGCTCCAAAAGGTCTACCAAATTATCAGCCATGCGCACCTCTTATCAATAATTCGGGTCTAAATTGTATAAAATATACCATGTTATCGTCAGGATGAACAAATGTGGAAATAACCAACCGAGAAGGGAGCATCCCTGTTTTCACAAAAAAATTTGGCTCGAACAACAGAAGAGCGTTCTCATTATTTCGTATAGTTGTAAATATGAATGGTTTGTCGAAATTCTGGGCGGAATCATGGGTTCAGGGATGGAACAAAATGGGAAAAGTGACGCATGGCGCTCAAACCAGCGGCTATCCACGGCTGAAAAGAGCATTTCCACTGGCAGCCAGATCATCTGCTCAGAAGGCGATCTTAGCCGCGTATGGCGGCGTTCTGACGCGATGGGAAGGTTTTTTCGGTTTATAACGGCTCTTGACGCGCCGGAGCGCTTGCAGGTGGGAAGCAACGGCGACTGCGTTGATCGAGACATACCGGACGTCAAGCGCATCGCCGCATATAGCATGTAACCCGCGATGAATAAATTCACCCGCGAAGTATCCCCATACTTCATGTGCAAATTGCGCCTATTATTACTTCTGATTATTTATACAAATCAGAAGTAATATTGGCTAAACAACCAGCAGGCGGTACTGTTGGAACCTTTTCGCAGGTTACTTCGTCCATAAACGGTATATAAACCATAAATACCTCAAGGAGAACACACTCTATGCGCACATTATTCGTGATCACCCTGCTGGTTATGCTCATAACTGGCTGTGCAGAAAGCCCACAATCCGGCAGTCCCCAAATTCCCGAAGTCCCAATGGAAACCCCGCTTGCTGTCGAAGATAATCCAGGAGAACCGGTGACTTTACCCGACGATAATGGCGGAAAGGCCTCTACGGATGCACTGCTGGCTTTTGTCGCTGAAGATGGCAACCTGGCGATTTATAACCTGTCAACAGGCGAGATAATAAAGCTCACAAATGATGCCAGCCCGGATGGTTATTCTACCGGAACGGATGTCGTTAATTATCACCAGCCAAAATGGTCTTCAGACGGAACCCTGCTGGCTTTTGAGCGTCAGCACGGCAGAAAAATCAGCGAGGGTTACGAATTTCGTAACTCCTTGATGGTGTATGACACAGGCAGCGAATCCACCCGCACGGTCCTGGAAAATGTGATGCTGGCAGGATATGACTGGCAGCCTGGCAAGAACGCATTGGCTTTCGCTCTGGCGGTCGAACCGGCTTATTTTCAATCGCGGCAGGGCGTAAACTCCAGCGCCGCCGGCGGAATATGGCTGGCCGATCTCGAATCGGGCTCCTCGACTGCCCTGGGAGAACCCGAACGCGGTTTTGCGCTCGTTAATCCGCGCTGGTCGCCGGACGGACGGTTCATCGGATTTGAAGAATTGCTTTACATGGAAGGACGGGGCAACTTTGCTTATTATGAGCTCGCCAGCAGGTCTTACATTGGCCGTGAGAAAGCCATTGGAAACTACGCCTGGTCGCCTGACGGCGAATGGCTGGTTTACGATAACCTGGCCTACCTGCCCACCGGCGAAGAGCGCATAACCACCAGCCTCAGGGACGGAACCCAGGAGACACAGTTTTCACCCGACTATGCGAAATCCTATGCGTATTTGCCGGTGATTTCTGCCGATGGAACTAAAGTTGCTTATCTGGTTGAAAATATGGATGAGGAAACCGCTACCCAACGTATTCTTGTCCAGTCGTCGCAAGGCGGGGATGTTACGGATTTAGGTATCGTGGAGCAACCTGGCAGCCTGCAGTGGTCACCGGACGGAACCCGCCTGTACCTTGCCAGCGGCTACTACCCTGCTTCGTCTACGATAATATCCATTGATCTTGCAGATGGCAGTACCGCTACCCTGATCAATGGGTCGCAGCCCGCAATCCAGCCAGGAATGCGGAAGTAATCTTCCCCTGCCCTGATGCATCAATTCAATTTTCTGTCGAGGATAGAACTTATGTTTTATCCTCGACTTTTTTTGTTATGGCCGCCAGAGCAGCCGGTAAAGCGGCGCAATCACGGCCAGCGCAGCAAAGATCCAGAAGTCTCGAATTATCGATAACCCGGAAGCAGCCTCAGACGTCCCTTTTTCTTTCTGCGGACATTTATCCTTTTTTTCTGAGGCTGGCAGCGGCGGATTCGCCGGATCCTTTTTCCCCTCGCTGATAACCCGCGTGGTAACCCACCTGGGCCTTTGCGGTTCGGTGCGGAGAGGGTCTGAATCCCGGCGCGCAGGTGTGGCGGTCCAGGCCGGTGTAGGTGTACGCGTCGGACCGGTGACGGGGATGAAGCCATGGCTGGATGCACGGTTGCTGGCGCTTTGAGGCGGGTCGTAAGCAACAACGATGAGAGGGCCGCCAGAAGAATTTTCTCGACTGGTCAGGTTGGTTTCTCGTGATACCCTTTCGTCGGGGTACAGCGCCAAACCAAAATTAGCGGCCGGATCATCAATCCAAGCCTGAACCAGTGCGGGATCAACGTCAATTCCCTGGCTGCAATTTGAATCACTGGCGATGAATACGCCAGCCAGCCAACTGGTATCCACCTGCGGACGTGTGGAAAATGTAACTGCCATCTCGTCCCAGTCGGAGGTAATCGGGTAAAGCGGGCTGGTGTAATTCTGTGAATTCCCAGCGTTATTATTAACGTAGACAACCGCAGAAGTGACTGTGCTGCCTTGCGGTATTGACGACAGATCAAAGCGGATAAATGTCCACTTGCGCCCGGATTGAATCTTCAACAGGGGATTGCTGCCATTATTATGCCCTGGCGTGACGCTATCGATGTAAGTGTCGGCCACCGCAGGCAAACCGCCTTCTGGCGGCGGCAGACAGGCGACCGGTGTGGCCGTATCGGTAGGCGTGGCAGACGGGGGTAAGGTTGCCGGTGTATCGCTGACAACCGCAGTCAATGTGGGTGTGGGTGTTGCTGTGGAGGTAGGCGTAAATGTGGCGGACGCTCCAGGCGTCGTGGTTGTTGTCATCGATGACGTTGGGGTGACAGACGCAGTTTGCGTTGGGGTTGGTGTCATCGTCGGGATGGCAGTGGCTGAAGAAGTGGAGGTTGTTGTTTGGGTCAGGGTAACCGTTGGGCCCACTGTTACAGTCGCTGTTACCGTGGCGGTACTGGTTACCGTTGGCTCGGGTGTGTCGGGCGCGGGTTCTTCGGTTTGCGTGGCGGTCGGTTGCTGCGGGGTTAAGGTAGAAGTGGCGGATGCGGTGATCACCGCTGAGGTTGCGCTGGGCAAAGGCGGCAGAGTTGAGGTGGATACTGGTGTTGAGCTGCTCCCAACAGTTGCCGTTTGAGCAGGCAAAGATCCCTGCTGCGTGGCTGTTGCGGTGTTGAAGGGGGTGGCGATTCCAGGAATTTTGGTTGAAGTGGGCATGGTTGTCATCCCAGGTAACACCGTGATTTGTGCGCCGCTGGAGGTCGCGGTTGGGATCGGCTCCGTCAGGCGGGCGATGGCGGTAGCGGCGCGGTCCTCCACGGCTTCATCCTTGCCGTCTGGATCATCGGCGATGACATCGAAAATTATCCCTGGGGACAGCGGGGGGAGGAACAGGCGGGCAGAATCAGCACTGTAATCAGCAAAATGGGAGGGATTAATATTTACTTCAATTAATTGTTCAGAGGTGTACGACACCAGCATCTGGTAAATCGAAAGCAACAATACGGCACTCAAAAATCCTACCGCCAATATCAGAAAAATGCTGAATGGCCAGGGCAGTAAGGGTATCTTGAGCTTGGTTTTTGGCTGTAAATCCATTACAGGTTCGCCTATAGGGAAAGAGAGTTCCAGCGCTCAGTATTTTCAATCGTGCCAAGATTGATAAATTTCTGAAAAGCATCGACTACTCTGGGATCGAACAACCTTCCGCTCATCACTTTTATATAGGTCAAGACATCCTGAGGGTCGAGGGCATCCCGATACGGCCGGTCATTCGTCATGGCATCCCAAACATCCACCACCGCGAATATCCGCGCCTCGATAGGGATCTCTTCGCCTTTGAGACCCCGCGGATACCCTGAACCGTCCCACCTCTCATGGTGGCAGTAGGGAATATTCAATGCCGGGCGAAGAAATTCAATTGGGTACAGGACGTCATAGGCATACTGGGGGTGCATGCGCATGATTTTCCATTCATCTTCAGTGAGGACGCCAGGTTTTTTAAGTATCGAATCAGGGACCGCCATTTTACCGATGTCATGGATGATCGCACCTCTGCGAACGTGCACGATCTGGTCTTCGGAAATACCCAAGTCTCGTGCCAGATGGACAGTGATTTCCTCAACCCGGGAAGTATGGCCTTTGGTAACCTGATCGCGCTGATCGAGCATAACCCCCCATCCTGCGATGGTGTCATCGTAGGCTTTTACCAGGTCATTGTGCGAGCGCTTGATACTGGATACCATCTGGTTAAAATTTTGCATGAGATAAGCGATTTCATCATTCCCGGTTGGCTTCAAGTGAACGCCAAGATCGCCCTGGGAGACTTTCGCTGAGGCGTCCACAAGTCCAAGAATCGGGCGGGTAATCCAATTGGCGATGGTAATGCCGACGATCACTACCAAAATAATAAAGAGCGCAACCACCACGGCGACCTGTAAGCGGGTCAGGCTGGTTGTGGTCACCCAGAAATTTCTGGGCAATGAAATGCCGATATACCCCAGGTTGGCGTCGGTCCGGATTTGAAATGGTCGCAGTAACTCTGTGTAGGTGATATCGAACAATGAGATTGGTCTGATTTCACCCAGGGTTCGTTTGGTGACAAACGGCTGGCTGCTCTTCAGGGAACTTAACAGCCCTTCTTCAACAGCTACCGGCTCAGGGAGAGTGGACTGGAGCGGGTTTCCTAAGGTGTCATAAATGGTCACCTGGGCGAGTATCTCGGTTCTGATCTGCGAGGTAATCGAAGCGAGAGATTTACCCACAAATACGGCTCCAATGCAGCTGCCGTTTGCGTCGATGATCGGTCCGGCGACAAAAAAGGTGCTTTTGGCAGGCTGCTGGACCAGGCCGGCATATTTGTCTCCACGGGTATCAATTTCACATTGGAGAACCTGCTGAATCAGCGGATGACTCGCCAATAGCTCCCCGCCTCCCACGGAAAAATTGAATTCTTCGACCGGGCTACCTGGCAGGTGGTGCGCGGAGAGCAGGAGCTGCCCAGATTTATTGAAAAACAGGACTTCCTCTTCTTGCTGGCTTACCAGCAGAGCAAAAGCCAGAGTGCGTAATCCAGCAGAATCGCCTGATTTCACAGCCTCCGATATGCCTTCTGAATATATGAACAAACGAAGAGATTTTAATAATCTCGTTTCTTCCCTGACAATCCATTCGGAGGTCAGTTTGCTGGCTTCGATCAGTTGATTATTAAAACGCTCTTCTACGGTATCGAAAATAACGCGCATCAGGACGTACGCCGCGCCGGTCAGGATCGCGAAAGCCAGCACCAGGTACGGGAGGGTAATTTTGACGCGAATTGGAACTTTTATTTCAGGCTCATCATGCGCGTCCTTCAAAGCGGAAGGAAGTTGAATTCTGGATTGATGGATTTGCATACTCTCCCCTTTTCAAAATTGCCTTCAGCCATATCATAGATCTGGTGATTCGCGCCTGATGGCAGACTTCAAGTTGCAATTACTGTACCAAACCTTGAGTCTTTAAATCAAAAAACAAGCGGCGCAGGAGCGATGCGCCGCCTGTTTTTTTACAGGCTGATTTGCTCAATACCTTCCCGACACGGCTGGGGGATTTTTACATTTCGCGGATGTCGATGATCTTTTCGACAACGGGTTCGACTGCGCCTCTCAATTTTTCAACAGGAAGCCCTGTTACTTTAATCGCCAGAGTGCGAGTTTCGGCTCGTTCTCCCAGCATGGCGCCTAATCCGATAATATTGCCTCCATTCGTGCAAATCGCGCCAGTGAGCTCGTGAAGTTTACCTGGCGATTCCAGTACTTCTACAGTCAGACGAACCCCCGGAGTGCGGGCGCCAAGCATCTCAAGGAAAATATTGAATAAATCGGTCTCCGTAATAATTCCGACGATGCTGTCTCCTCGCATCACGGGCAGGCCGCCGATTTTGTGATCGGCCATTTCACGGGCCGCCTCTTCGATCGGGCAGTCTTCACAAGTAGTGAGGACTTTTTTGGTCATCACCCGCTCCACGGTAATTTTACTGAGTAGGTAATTAACTTCCCAAACGCTCAAGGTCGTTGCTTCTGAGGGTGAAGCGTTCATTAAATCAGATTCCGTTACAATGCCAATCAACTTTCCTTTTTTATCGACCACCGGATAGCGCCGAACTTTATCCTTGTGCATGCGCGCCAGGGCGTCCTGGACTGAAACATCCGCTGTAATGGTGAGTACAGGGCTTGACATTCGTTCTCCGACCAGCATGGTGTTTTCCTCCTTGCGAAACGTCGAATGACAGATATTAATCCATATTATTGTATATAGATCGAATTAAATAAACAAGTGCAATCCAACGATCTTAATTTCGGGAGATCGTTTTTTGGAGGAAGTTTAGGATCTTGGGGATATTTTTATAATATATTTAGAATTTATTGACATCCATTTAGCGCACTTGTACAATCATTCTGGAGTAATTTAGTAGACATTGTATTAAATTAGGCTTCATGACGTAAGAATTGGTAAGGATTCAGAACATCAAACGGAAATGATTTCGCAATGGCTGGAATGTTCTGAGGTGACAAATTTGAAACCGGCCGCTATAGTCCGGTTTCATTTATTGAGAGGCCAGGCGAGATAAGACCTGCTGCAAGACCTTCTTCCTGGCGGGGCAGCATCGAAACGGGGTCAAAAATCCAATTAGAGGTTTTATGCGTTCATCCACGATAAGTGATATCGACCTGAGCCGGGAAGAAATCCAGACAAAAAAGAAAGCCCGCTCCTTGAGGCAGGGTTTTGAGTGGTACGCCTTTATTCTAGCTTTATTAATTAGCGATGCCTTCAATATTGGCCTGGCACTCCGTTTCGCTTACTTGGTTAGGTTCGAATTACCTCTCCCAATCTTCGACCCGATGGGGATTTCATCGATTGATTATTATGAAGGCTTGATCCGCTATATTATCCCAACCTGGATCCTGATTTTCATCCTGCGGGGTCTTTATACGCGCTCAATCTTATTAGGTGGAATCCAGGAATATAGCCGTCTCTTCTGGGCCAATACGCTGGCATTGATTGTGGTTATCGCGGTTGGTTTTTTTGAACCTGGTTTTATTTTCGCCCGCGGCTGGATCCTGATCGCGTGGCTATCTGCCTTTTTTTTCACGGCAATGGGCCGCTTTATTCTGCGCCGGGTGGGTTATTTCCTCCGCACACGCGGTCTATTCCTCTCAACGGCTATCATTGTCGGTTATAACGACGAAGCCGCGACCATGGCAGAACAGCTTGGGTATGCCAGGAACTCAGGACTTAATTTGATCGGGTTCGTAGATGACCATTTGCCACCCCATAGACCAATGGGCAGGGATCTGCAATGTTTGGGGAACCTGGCGGAATTAGGCCGGATCATTCGTGACAAAAAAGTCGATGAAGTGATTTTGACCTCCAGCGCCCTCTCGCGCGAAGAGGTGCTTTCTATCTTTGAGCTGCACGGCGTATCGAATGGGGCAAAACTGCGCATGTCTTCAGGATTATATGAAATCATCACGACTGGTTTACGTGTGCGCGAATGCGCCTGGGTCCCGCTGGTAGAAATTAATAAAGTGCGCCTGACTGGAGCGGACAAATTCCTGAAGGCTTTATTGGACTACGGGTTATCTTTGCCAGCCTTAATCCTTCTTCTGCCGGTCTTTTTTGTGATTTCAATGGCGATCAAGCTCGATTCGCCAGGTCCTGTAATCCACCGCAGGAGAGTATTGGGTGTCAATGGGAAAGAATTTGATGCCTTCAAGTTTCGAACCATGCACGTAAATGGTGAGGAAATCCTTGCCCGATACCCCGAGAAGGTGGAGGAACTGGCGCGTACGCACAAACTAAAGGATGACCCGCGCGTGACGCGTATAGGACGAATTTTAAGAAAGACCAGTTTAGATGAATTACCGCAATTATTCAATGTCTTGCGCAATGAAATGTCTCTGGTAGGTCCGCGCATGATTTCACCGATTGAAATTGCTGAATACGCAAAATGGGGGATCAATTTGCTGACGGTGAAACCCGGCATTACCGGTAAATGGCAGGTTTCGGGCAGGTCCGACGTGACTTACAAGGAACGTGTGCGCCTGGATATGTATTACATCCGCAACTGGAACATCTGGCTGGATATCCAATTGCTGCTGCAAACCATCCCGGCTGTATTGCTGCGACGAGGAGCGTATTGAAGTGGTCATTCTACTCAGAAAAGGAATTATCTACCAATGAAGATACTCGTGACTGGAGGGGCTGGGTTTATCGGTTCCACCACAGTGGATGCATACATACAGCAAGGCCATCAAGTTGTAGTGGTCGACAACCTTGTCACTGGCAGGTTCAGCAACCTTAACCCAGAGGTGTCGTTTTATCAACTAGATATTCGCAGTTCGAACCTGGCGCAGATTTTTGAAAAAGAACGGCCGGATGTGGTCAATCACCATGCCGCCCAGATGGACGTGCGCAGGTCGGTTTCTGATCCCTTGTATGACGCAGATGTAAATGTAAAAGGGTCTCTAAATTTGCTCGAGTGCGTCCGCAAATATGATGTCAGCCAGGTGATCTACAGTTCCTCTGGAGGGACTGTGTATGGGGAACCTGAGTACCTGCCTTGTGATGAATCTCACCCCATCCACCCCATCTGCCCGTATGGCGGAACAAAATACATGATGGAATTGTATCTCTACATCTATCGGGAAATGTACGGCATAAATTACGTGGTCTTCCGATACCCAAACGTATTCGGTCCGCGTCAGGACCCTAAAGGAGAAGCTGGAGTCGTGGCAATTTTCACCGGCCAGATGATTCGCGGTGAACAGGTTGTCATCCATGGCGACGGTGAACAGGAACGCGATTTTGTTTATGTCGAGGACTGTGCCCGGGCAAATGTGCTGGCGCTGGGAAAAACCAACGGTGGATATGTGTATAACCTGGGCGCCGGCGAACCGACATCGGTCAACCAGGTATTCTCGACGTTAAAAGAGATCACCGACTACCCGCATGATCCGGTATTTGGACCTCCCAGGCTGGGCGAGACTCGCAAAATTTACCTCTCCGCAGAAAAAGCGCAGCGCGAATTAGGCTGGAAGCCGTCTGTCAGCCTGAAAGAAGGGTTGGAAAAAACCGTTGACTATTTCAAGGCCATGGAGATGGTGATTTGATCATCGTTCAAACGCCTCTGCGCATCAGCTTTTTCGGCGGGGGGACCGATTTCCCTTCCTATTACATGGAGGAGGGCGGTTGCGTTTTAAGTTCGGCGATTGATAAATATATCTTTGTGACCATCAAACAGCGTTTCGATGACAAACTTCGCGTTGGTTACACCCGCACCGAAATGGTGGATCAAGTTGATGAAATCCAACACGAATTGATTCGCGAGGCTTTTCGCAAGGTCGGCATTTCCAGGCAGGTTGAGATCACCACGATGGGAGATATCCCGTCCGGTTCGGGTCTGGGGTCATCAAGCACGGTTACAGTCGGTTCATTGCACGCCATGTACGCGTATACCAATTCTTCTGTAACCCCAGAACAGCTGGCAAGAGAAGCCTGCGAAATCGAGATTGAGATTTTACGTAAGCCGATTGGCGTTCAGGACCAGTACATAGCCGCCTACGGCGGTTTGCGGTTTTTCGAGTTTGATGTGAGCGGCGAGGTGTGCAATCAGCTCATCAACCTGGCGCCCAACGTCAGCACCTATCTCAATGAGAATTTACTTCTCTTTTTCACAGGCATGACACGCACCGCAGATAGTATTCTTGCCGAGCAAAAGGAGAACATCATCGCGAAAAAAAGATCCCTTTCCAGGCTGAAAGACATGGCCATCATCGCTAAGAATGAACTGACCAACGGAAACGTGGATGTCATTGGAGAAATGCTTCACGAGAGCTGGCAGCTCAAGAAACAGCTCGCCAGCCGAATTTCGAACGGGACGATAGAGGCGATGTATTCCGCTGCGCGTAAAGCTGGCGCTTCCGGCGGGAAATTAACCGGAGCGGGTGGCGGCGGATTTCTGCTGCTCTACTGTCCGTACGAGAAGCGGGAAAGTGTTCGAAGAGCCTTGAATACCCTGCGCGAAATTCCCATTCGACTGGAGCCTGATGGTTCCAAAGTCATCTTTAATTATCGGCACTAAATTGAAACCAACATCGCATTGCCTGCATAAATGGAGGGCACAATGACAAAGAACCTTTACCAGTACCTGATGGACTTGCGCAATACCCTGGATAATTTACCGGTTGAGAAAATTGACCAAGTTGTGCAACTGCTGCACTTCAGCCGGCTTAATGGCAACCAGGTTTTTATCATGGGAAATGGCGGCAGCGCCTCTACAGCCTCGCATTTTGTGTGTGACCTTGCAAAAAACACTGCTTACCCGGAAGTCCCTGGTTTCAAAGTCATCGGATTGACGGATAACATGGCAATTTTTTCCGCCCTCGGCAATGACCACGGCTATGAAAATGTTTTCGTCGACCAGCTGCGTAATTTTGTACAGTCCAATGACGTGGTGATAGCAATTTCAGCCAGTGGAAATTCCGAAAATGTCATCCGGGCTGTTGAACTCGCCAATGAAGTTGGCGCATACACAATTGGTTTGACTGGCAATAATGGTGGAAAACTTGGCCGCATTGTCCAGTTTGAAATTCGCGTTCCCTCGAATAACGTTCAGCATATCGAGGATATTCATTTATCTCTGGAGCATATGATCTGTTCGAACTTGATCGAATTGGCTGAAGTGACTGTGTCTGGTCAATCGGAGCCGCTAAAAACTACCACTGGCTTACCCGGTTCTCTAGCCGATACGCTGTTCACGAACGCTTTCCGTGAACCGGCTCCTGTTGAAGAAGAAAAAAATGTGGAAATCGAGGTCCCCTCCCAGGCAGAAATGAGAGATAACAACCTCGGTTACATGCTTCAAATTGCTTTATGCAGCACAGGCGCAAGCAGCGGGACCCTCATTCTGGTTGATCAAAACGGCAATGTGGTCGCCGGGGCAACCGTTCGCGAAGGCATGGTCAGCTCAACCCCGGTCGAACAGCTGGCCGAGATAAGCCAACACGGGCTGGCGGGTTGGGTTGTAAAGAATCGAGCCCCTGCCCTGGTTGAGAACACCGGCGATGATGAACGCTGGCTGCGCAGACCGTGGGAAAATTCCAACTCCCGCTCTGCTGTCAGCGTACCTTTGACCATTTCAGACCGGGTGTTGGGATCCATTACCCTGGTCCACCCGCAAGACAGTAAGTTTACTGAAGAAGATTTGCAATATGTCACAAAAATGGCCACTTCTTTGACGCCGTCGATCCTGGCGGCCGCGCGTTTGATATAAACCTTGGGTTGTTTTCACAGGTATGCCTGCAAACAAGTTTCCTGAAAGCAGGCAACCTGGCAAGATAAAAACCGGTTGAGCCTGGCGTGAATTCTCCGCTCTCAAACTGGGGTCATAAAGAAAGTTCTACACTTCGGTAAACCTTGTCGAAGTGGCGGAGCGTGGCAAATCACAAAAATAGAAATCGAGAGAAACCAGACCGTTAATTCTGATAGTGTGCTCCAGTCAAAAAAAAGTATGCTGGAAAAAATCAACCTTTATATAAACCGTCAGGCTTCAAACCTGCCTCGCTATATTTTCGAACAATTCCTGTTTCTTTTATTCGGCTGGATTCCCACCATCGTCGGTATAGGCATACGGGGTCTGGTTTACCGATTGGCTTTGAAAATGGATGGATGGGCGGCAATCGAAAACAATGTGCGCCTGCGCTTCGCGAATAATATATACCTCGAGCAGGGTGTATTTATTGACCAAGGCGCGTATTTGCACGCCTGCCCAGGCGGCATCCAAATCGGCGCGGGCAGTATTGTCATGCATGGGGCAATCCTGCACGTGTATAACTTTAGAGACATTCCCAACGCAGGAATCAGAATCGGCCGTGACAGCCTTGTTGGGGAATACAGTGTTATTCGCGGTCAGGGAGGCGTATCCCTCGGTGACCGGGTTTATACCTCGCCGTTCACCCAAATAATTGCCGTAAATCATGTTTTCGATGACCCGCAGCGCTCATTTGTTGATCAGGGCATCACTGCACGAGGAATAGTCATCGATGATGATGTCTGGCTGGGAGCCGGTGCGGTCATTACCGATGGTGTACATGTTGGGAAGGGAGCAGTAGTGGCCGCTGGCGCGGTTGTGGTACAGGATGTTCCTGCTCACACTGTCGTCGGAGGAGTTCCAGCCAGGGTTATTCGAGAGATTAAGGCAGACGAACCTTCTAAACCTCGCGATTATCCGATTTTTTATTAGGTCAGGAGAAATCATTGTGTGTACTTTATCGGTCATTATTCCCGCATATAACGAAGAACAGGGCATCTCCCAGATTATGGAGCGAGTTCTGTCTGTCAGGGACGGATTGAACGAGGTTGGCGTAGAGCGATTGGAATTATTGGTTGTCGATGATGGTTCCAAAGACCGAACTGCCACCATCGCCCGCCAATACGCCGATAAAGATCCGGATGTCAAGGTTGTTGTTCATCCGAGCAACAAGGGGTATGGCGGAGCATTGAAAACCGGATTCTCGCAAGCCAGCGGGGAATTAATTGGTTTCCTTGACGCGGACGGCACCTACCCGCCTGAATATTTTCCTCAATTGTGTAAAGAAGTACTGAAAAACGGCACCGACCTGGTCATTGGTTCGCGCATGGCGGGCGAGGAGAGCCAAATGCCGGTAACGCGGCGCGTGGGCAACGTGTTTTTTGCTGGTTTATTGACCCTGTTGGGTTGGCAGCGCATTACAGATTCAGCCAGCGGGATGAGGGTTTTTCGCCGCGAGGTACTGCCCCTGATTTACCCGTTGCCGGATGGGTTAAATCTGACACCAGTGATGAGTACGCGGGCGGTGCATGAGGGCATTCGTATGGCGGAGATCCCCATCCCCTACAGTGAAAGGGTCGGGCGCTCCAAATTAAGTGTTATTCGTGACGGCATGCTTTTTTTGCAGTCCATGGTCTGGACAGTAATGGCGTACAACCCGGTACGAATTCTGGGATTACTCGGATTGGCTGGGATATTCCTGGCGCTGGTGATTGCCCTTGGGCTGGTCGTGGCTCGCCTCAGCGGGATCACCTCGCTTGGTCCATGGGGCGTGGCGGCACTGTTCGCGGCGCTGGTTTTTTCAGTGAGCGGTATATCCCTATTTTCATTGGGAGCTACATCGAACTATCTGGTGTCTTTGTTTTATAAACAACCTTTACGCCAGGGTTTGTTCGGAAATCCCATTTTCAAAAAACCCCTTGAAAATCAATTTTCATTGATCGGAAGTCTGGTTATGCTGGCTGGTGTGCTCCTTGGAGTCGTTAGCCTGATCCTGGGATTAAATGGTTGGGAAATCGCCCGGATTTGGTTGTACCTGTTAGGAAGCGCTATGTTGGTTCTGGTAGGTTTCCAGATGATCCTGTACTGGGCGCTGATGCGCGTACTCGAGAACCTCTCTCAGCGAGAACAACTTGTCGATAAAGACCTCGCTGCCCTTTGAGTTAACGGTTTTTTTTATGAGGATGAAATGAGCGAACAACAAAAAATCGAACCGAAATTTAAAAACCTGGGGGCGCACCGCCTGCCCGCTTTAAAAATGGCCAATTTTCCAAATGCGGATGCAATTGTCCGCCAGGGACTGCTGCAATCCAGGCGCAGCCCAGATGCGGTCGATGTCCTCTTGGTGAATCCTCCCACCCCAGATGGCGGTTTATGGATTCGCACGCAGCACCGGGTTGGACGCCGGACTCGTGAAAATATGGTCTGGCCGCAGGTTTCGCTGGCTCAAATGGCTGCGATACTGGTGCCAACCTACAAGGTGAAAATCATAGACGCCAATGCGGAACGCATGGGCTGGAAAGCATTTGCGGATGAGATCTCTAAATATCAACCAAAGTATTATATGACCCAATTAACCGCGCCCACGCTGGAAAATGATATGTACGGCGTTTTTCTTGCGAAAGCGCGCGGCGCGATCACAATCGCTTTTGGGACTCATATTACACCCATACCGGTAGAGACCTTGCGTCCCTTCCCTGCCCTTGATTTTGGGCTGGTTGGGGAACCGGACCTTGCCCTGCGGGATTTGATCGATCACCTGGAGGGCAACCTCAATAACCGCCCTGCCCTGGTGCAAAAATTAATCGATGATCATGACCCGGACTACAAGCCGGCATTGAATGAAGATGGCAGCGTCAATCTGCACGAAGTGAAGGGTATTGTCTGGCGTAAGGGTGACGAGATTATCCTTAACAAGACACGTCCGTTCATCAAAGACCTGGACGACCTCCCAATTCCACTACACGAAATGCTGCCTTATAAAAAATACATCATGCCCTTGATGAAGGGGCCTTTCACATTTATTGTCTCCAGCCGCGGGTGCACCGCTGGGTGTATTTACTGCATTAAACATGTCAGTTATCAATATTCAGTCCGTTTACGGTCACCCGAGAAAGTGCTGGAAGAACTCTGGGTTTTGAAAAAACTTGGGATAAACAATGTCAATATGTATGCTGATCTCTTCACTGCCAATCGCGAGCAGGTAATTGGGATTTGCGAATTGATGATCGAATCAGGCATTAACATGAAATGGACCTGTAACAGCCGGGTGGATTACGTGGATGAAGAAATGCTGCAGATGATGGCGAAAGCAGGCTGTTTCTTGATGACCTGGGGAATTGAAAGCGGTTCCGAGCAGGTGCTGCGCCACGCAAGAAAAGGCGCTTACCCGGATGTCGCCATGCGCTCGCTGACCTGGGCACGAAAAGCTGGCATCAAGAACTGGGGTTATTTCATCATCGGATTACCCACCGAAACGGAAGAAACGATTCGCCAGACGATAGAATTCTCCAAAAAACTCCCACTAGATATCGCGTTGTTTCATGTCGCCGCTCCTTATCCGGGGACTCCTTTCTTTTTTGAAGTTGTGCGCGAAGGCTGGTTCAGGTCGGGTACCCGCTGGGAGCAAGTAGATATGGATAAAGGTACCGTGCTGGATTACCCGGGATTACCGGCGGAGCGCCTGCTTTACTGGCAAAAAAGGGCTTTCCGAGAGTGGGCACTGCGACCAGGCCCAATAATGACCTATTTAAAAATGCTGTTCTCGGATTTCTCAACCATGAAAACCGCGTTGAGCGTCGGCTTACAGCACTTCAAGTGGCAGTCTGGTGGAGCTGATTCCTGATCTGTAAAACATATGAAGTTTATCCATAGTCTGATATTAATTATTGCGCTACTCCCACTCACATTGGGAGGATTTTATATTCCAGCCGCTGCACAAAGTTCCGGCGAAGACTGGCAACCGCCCATTAACCTCTCCAATTCAGGCGGTGTCAGTAATCCCACCGTTGTCGTTGACTCCAACAGTGTTGTGCATGCATTTTGGGAGGACCTGTACGCCGAGATGGTTTATTCCAGGCGGGTTGGGGAAGAATGGTCAAGACCGATCAACCTGGACCTTCCATTTTACAATACCGCTTACACCCTGCTGGCGGATCGGAACGGCCGCCTGTACGCCTTTTGGCTGGACACGGATAATTCTTTTGTTTTCAGCCGGGTTAATGCGGAAAATGCCGGTAATTCGCAGAGCTGGCTGCCAGCAGTACAGCTTGCCAGGGGTGTCGTCGCCTATGATGTCAGCGTCGATGCGAACAATAGAGTATATGCAGCATTTGTGTATGCAGAGGTTGATGCGGAAAACCCTTCTGGGGTGTACGTCCTTTCAACGCTGCAAGATTCAATCAGTTGGTCGACCCCCAGGTTAATTTATGCTTCGCGGTATTACCGCACCTTGCTGCCTCCGCCAGGGACTTCACTTCCTCCTGGTTCGGCCGTGCGCCAGTTAACCCGCATTTCGATCTCAGCCAGGGTAGAAGGATCCAGCTCAACGGTCGCGGTAGGCTGGGATGACGCCGCTCTACGCCGCAGCTACTATGCGGTATCCACCAATGGTGGGGTCGAATTCACTGAGCCCGTTCTCCTTGACGGTCCCGAAACATTGCCTGCATACCTCGAACCGAGAAATGTCGATGTGCATTTTGATGACAGCGGGCTTTTAATCCTTTGGGAGAGGTCTGACCCCTTAGGCGAAAGCTGCACGCAGCGTTTCCTTTTTTCTGCAGATGCCGGACAATCCTGGCAGTCGGAAGGCGGGCTGTGGGCTGACTTCGGACTTTGCCCGGAAAGCATGTCATTCCTCAACACTGAGACCCCTTCCCTTGCGTTTTCGAGAGTTCAGGGGCAGGTATTTCTACGCGCTTTCTCTGCGGGACAATGGAGTCGGGCTCAAAACCAGATTGCCCTAAACGACCTATACAACCCCGACACTCTGGATGTGATTGACTTTGGGTGTGTCCAGGGTGCCCTGCTGGGTGATGAATTGATTGTTATCGGTTGTGACCGGGGTTCCAGCGGAGATATTTGGGTAACCTCCCGGAAACTGGATCCGCTTACGGGTTGGTTCGAACAACGCAGCGGATGGGCGTTTCCAGAACGCGTGTTTGCTGGGTACGCCGAAATTCATAACATCAAGGTAACGGGCGGCTCGGGTGATTCGGTTAATTTGATCTGGTTTGGATCAGAAGCCGAAGTGACCGCCGACGAGGTTCCGGGGCTGCAGGCGGCTGCCTGGAGAAACAATTCGTTGCTCGGACCCATTCAGATCCACCGCATATCCGTTGGTATTCCCGAAAACCTATCTGTTTTATATTTGCCTGATTCTCAGCGACTCCTGACCGCCTGGCAGGCTGGCCGCGATGGCGAAGTTTTCTCCAGCTGGACCAGCGCTGATGACATTATTAATCGAACGAACTGGTCTGCCCCTGATCTGGTTCAAGCCAACAATCCACAAGGCCTGTACCCGGTCTTGGTACAGGGACAGGAAAACGTTGGATACCTGATATATGCCATACCCTACAATGAGGATAGAGGAATTTATCTTGTCGAATCAGTCGACGGCGGCGTGACCTGGGGTGAAAGGAAAGCCGTAGTTGGCAGCGCGGATATCACCTGTCCAGGGTTCACCAACCCGTCTGCCAGCATATTTGCTGAGACCATTCACATCCTGTTCACCTGCAGTACCCTGCCTGGCGGGGTTGGTCCCCAAAGCCTGTACTACCTGCGCTCAACTGACAGCGGACGGACGTGGTCAGACGTGCAGCAGGTGGCAGACCAGCAGGTGACCTGGAGCCGAATCTTCGCAATTAATGAGAATCTGGTTTACCGCGTATGGAAAGACAGTCAACCTGGGAGTGATCGCCTTTGGTTTTCAATCTCAAATGATCAGGGCATTAACTGGATGCAGCCAATGAATTTCTTCACCTCCGAAACGGAGCTCTCGCGTCTAGACATGGACGCAGATCCCGCCGGCGGATTGCACCTGGCGATGGCGCTGCAAATTGGTGAGAATTCCTCCCCTCGATTGGAATACCTCCACTGGAAGGGGGAAAACTGGCAGCGCGGACAGAGCCTGGAAATCGATCGGACCACCCTGAATTCGGTTACTGCCTTGTCGATTCAGATCATCAATAATGCGCAACTGGCGGTTGGACTGGCTGGGCGAGTTCGGAATGAACAGACCGGAACAATCGAGAGCCGTATTTTGTATTCAGCTTTACCGGTGGAAATCGCGGCTGCGCCCGTGGATATCCAGGTTCCCCTGGTTACTCCCACTACGGAAATTGAGGTAGAAGAGACACCCACCGCGCAGCCGGCCGTAACGCTCGATTTCTCACGTCAACCTGGCTCATCCAGTGCTCCACCCTGGATGGGGATCGCCGCAGGCGGCGTTTTGGCCGCTGGGGTAATTACCGGCGCGCTTGTGTACGCCCGGGTGCTGCGAAGGAAGATCAAGTAGAGCGATATTATGGATATCAGGAGAGACGAAAGAATGATTGAAGAGAATATTCGGCGTTACATTGCTGACAACATATTGTTTAGCGGGAATGGATATCCGTACAGTGACGATACCTCGTTCCTGGAAAACGGCGTGGTCGATTCGATGAATGTTATGGAACTGGTCGCTTATGTTGAAGATCATTTCAAAATCACCGTAGAGGATAGCGAAATTATCCCGGCAAACTTCGATTCGGTCACCAACCTGGCGCGCTACCTGCGAAGCAAGGGGATATAAATCTGGGCATGGCTTATCCTAACCTGGTCCAGGATTTTTTGGAGCACAGCGCTGCCAGATTGCCGCAAAAGGTCGCGCTGGTATGCGAAGGGGAACACCTTACCTACGCGGAACTCGACGCACAGGCGAACCGCCTGGCAAACGCCCTGATCGCCAATGGGGTTAAAAGGGGTGATCGCGTGGCGCTGTTTTTGCCCAACAGCGCGGTGATGGTGGTCGCAATATTTGCGTCTTTAAAAGCGGGCGCCGTTTTTGTTAATATCAACCCGAGCACAAAAGCTGACAAGGTTGAATACATCCTGAAAAACTGCCAGGCATCCGTGGTCGTCACCACCCCTACCCAGCGGCCTTTGGTAGAAAAATTGCTTTCCACTTACCATCATCTTCTGTTTGCGGTCATAACTGAAAAACACACCGAGCCTGTTGAATCAGCAAAAGTATTAAACTATGCGCAATTAATAAGCGAATATTCAGATCGACGTCCGCCGCGCGTCAATATTGACCTCGATCTGGCTTGCCTGATCTATACCTCAGGCAGTACTGGTGAGCCGAAGGGCGTAATGTCTGACCACAGCAATGTAGTCTTCGCGGTCGGATCCATTACCACGTATCTGCACAACAACGAAGATGATGTAATCATTAATGTGCTTCCGCTGTCCTTCGATTACGGTCTGTACCAGCTTCTAATGGCTTTTTCCTTTGGCGGTCGCCTGGTGCTGGAAAAGGGTTTCACTTACCCAGCCGCGATTCTACAGACCATACAAAATGAAAAGGTGACCGGCTTCCCCGGTGTCCCAACGATTTATTCCATGCTGGTCAACATGGACCTTTCAGCTTATGACCTGAGCAGCCTGAGGTATATGACCAATACCGCGGCTGCCCTGCCGCCCGCGCACATCCTGAAAATTCGGCAAACCTTTCCCTGGGTAACGCTGTATTCCATGTATGGCCTGACTGAGACGAAAAGGACGCTGTATTTACCGCCCGAAGAACTTGATAAACGGCCTGATTCGGTTGGTGTGGCCATACCGGGTACAGAAGTGTGGATCGAGGATGAAGACGGTAACCGCCTGAAAGCCGGGCAGATTGGCGAGCTGGTCGTACGCGGCCGGCATGTTATGCGGGGGTACTGGGGAGATGAGTCCCTGACAGCGGCGCGATACCGGCCCGGTCCGGTTCCTGGCGAAAGGGTCTGTTATACCGGGGATCTGTTCACCATGGATGAAGAAGGTTATTTCTACTTTATTGGGCGCAAGGACGATATCATCAAGAGCCGAGGTGAAAAAGTATCCCCAAAAGAAGTCGAGAATGTGCTTTACAAACTTCCTGGCGTGCGTGAGGCAGCCGTAATTGGGGTTCCGGATGAAGTGCTCGGGCAGGCAGTTAAGGTTTTCGTTGTAGCCAACAATGGATCGCTTAGTGAGCAGGATATTCTCAGACACTGCCGCCTGAACCTGGAAGACTACATGATGCCAAAATTTATTGAAATCGTTTCCGAACTGCCGAAAACGTCCAGCGGAAAAATCAAGAAAACGGACTTGAAATAGACCCTTTCTATGTGCGGAATTATTGGCGCCTGTAACCTGAGAGAGTCAAAGCCGGTTGAACTCGATACGCTGAGGAGCATGATCGTTGCGCTCAACCACCGCGGACCCGATGAGTTCGGCATTTACCGCGATGAAATGAACGCCATGGCGAGCGCGCGCCTCAGCATCATTGACCTAAGCGGCGGACAACAGCCCATGAGCAATGAGGACGGTTCGCTCTGGATTGTGTTCAATGGTGAAATATTTAATTACATCGAACTGCAGCCGCTGCTCGAAAGCAAAGGACACCGACTGGCCACGCACAGCGACACCGAGGTCATTTTGCACCTGTACGAAGAGTACGGTCCCGAATGCCTGAATCACCTTAACGGTCAATTTGCGCTGGCCATCTGGAACACAAAGGACCGCAGTTTGTTCCTGGCGCGTGACAGGCTGGGCATCCGGCCCCTGTTTTACACTATCCATAATGACCGGTTGTTGTTTTCATCCGAGGTCAAAGCTTTCCTGGCATTTCCGGGCTGGCAGGCGCGATTTGACTACACCGCCCTGGAAGAAACCTTCACCTACTGGGCGCCGCTTACACCCAAATCGGCTTTTGAGGGTGTGCAGCAGCTTCCCCCAGGTCATTACCTGCTGTGCCGAGAGGGGCGTTATGATATCCATCCTTATTGGGAACTGGATTTCACTGTTGCTGAACCCCGGGCTTCGATTAATATTAAAGAATATGAAAGTCAACTCCTGGAAGAGTTTGGCGAGTTATTGATCGATGCAACCCGCATTCGTTTACGGGCGGATGTTCCCGTAGGGGCATACTTGAGCGGTGGGCTGGATTCATCGACCACCGCTGCGGTAATCCGCCAGTACACCAGCAATTCACTGGACAGTTTTTCGATTGCGTTCAGCACCCCCCAGTACAACGAAAGTGATTTTCAAAAAAGAATGGCGCAATTCCTGGGGACAAACCACCAGGTGGTCGATTGTAAACCTGAGGATATCGGGCAGGTATTTCCAGACGTGATCTGGCATGTTGAAACACCGATCCTCAGGACCTCCCCTGCCCCCATGTTATTATTGTCCAGATTGGTTAATCAAAACCATTATAAGGTAGTGCTGACCGGCGAAGGCGCAGATGAGTTCCTCGGTGGGTACGATATTTTCAAGGAAATGATGATCCGTCGGTTTGTCGCCCGCCAGCCGGAATCGAAACTGCGCCCAAAACTCTTCAATCTGCTATACCCTGAAATCCCGCGACCCGAATCGGGGGGAGAATTTCTGGGAGCTTTTTTCCGTAAAGACCTGCTTGAAACGCAATCACCTTTTTACTCTCATCTGTTGCGCTGGAAAAATACTTCTCGAACCCTGCGGTTTTTTGCGCACGACGCAAGCATGCCGGATGGTCAATTTCCTGTTGCCCTGCCTCCCCAATTTTTCTCCTGGCCGCATTTGGCGCAGGCGCAGTATCTGGAAATTACCACTTTTATGTCACCCTATTTGCTCTCGTCCCAGGGGGACCGACCAGCAATGGCAAATTCCGTCGAAGGGCGTTTTCCGTTTCTGGATGTGCGCCTGGTCGAGTTCTGCAACCGCCTGCCGTCGGATTTTAAATTGCGCGGACTGAACGAAAAATATCTGCTGCGGCGGTTTGCCAGCCGATTCCTCCCGCCTGAAATCTGGCAGCGCAGAAAACGCCCATATCGGGCGCCGATACAGGCAAGTTTCTTTGGGGACTCCGCTCCAGTATATATAAACGACCTGCTTTCGGCGCACGAAATCAAATTGGCGGGGATTTTTAATCCCCTGGCGGTAGAAAAGCTCACCCATAAAGCCAAAATGGGTCATCCGCTGAGTGAAACGGACGAGATGGCGCTGGTTGGAATCATATCAACCCAACTGCTTCAACGGCAGTTTGTACAGCGCGAGCATATGCTGAATACTCAAACCCGCGCCCCTTTCAAAATTATTGACAAATTAGCGGTTGCCTGACCCGCAGCCTTAAATCACGAGAAAAGGAATATCTCATTTTGACACAAACCCTGCAGCATTCTAACCAGTTCAATTTGGCTTCTCTGGAGCTGGATGTCGATCATGAAATTGATCGTTTGAGTAACTTTATAAAGGAAAACGTCTTCAGCCGTCTTAATCGCCGCGGGGCTGTTGTGGGCATCAGCGGTGGAATCGATTCTGCGGTCGTTGCTGCCTTGTGTGTGCGAGCCATAGGAGCAGATAAAGTCCTGGGTGTTCTGTTGCCCGAAGGTGAGTCCAGTCCGGACAGCGCACGCCTGGCGCTTGATTTAGCCGCAAAATTTGGATTTGAGACCGTCACCGAGGATATTAGCGCGGCGTTGGAAGGCGCGGGCTGCTATCAGCGCCGCGACGAAGCCATCCGCAGGATTGTGCCTGAATATGGGCCGGGTTGGAAATCAAAAATCACGCTGCCGGGCAGTCTCCTGGATGGGGAAACCTTGAACTTTTTCTACCTGACGGTGTTCTCGCCAAATGGAGTTGAGGTGCGAAAAAGACTTCCTAACCCTCAATTTTTCCAAATAGTGGCTGCCTCCAACTTTAAACAACGAACGCGCATGGCTATGCTCTACTATCATGCAGAGCTTCGAAATTATGCTGTGATAGGAACCCCCAATAAGAACGAGCATGATCTGGGCTTTTTCGTAAAGCACGGCGACGGCGGCGTAGACGTCAGTCCAATCGTTCACCTGTTTAAAAGCCAGGTGTACCAGCTTGCTCGCCGCCTGGATATTCCGCTAGAGATTCAGGAAAGGACTCCCACTTCGGATACCTACAGCGCCGGCAGCAGCCAGGAGGAATTTTTCTTCAGGTTGCCCTTTGAAACCCTGGATCTCATCTGGTTTGGTTACGAGCGGGGCATAGACGCCAACGCAATTGCCGACGCGCTTGATTTATCGCTCGAACAGGTTCAGCGCATTATTCAGGATATCCAACGCAAAATACGCACGACTGAGTACCTGCGGCTGCCTGCGTTAACAGTAAACCGAATTTCAGTTTGAAAAAAAAAGCAGGGCGAGGTTCCCCACGTATGCCGGGCATGGTTGGGAGTGCCTTGCCCTGTTTTGCCTATTCTTATTTTGGAAATATATTTGAGGTATAAATGACTGAACAAGTAGTTACAACAAAGCTTATCGCTCCCTACGGCGGTCACCTGGTTGATTTGGTATACCGCGATGAAGAACGCCAGGCGCTGGTTGAGGAATCGAAACATCTGCCCTCAGTGCAAATCTCCGCCCGTTCTGTCTGCGACCTTGAGCTTCTGGCAACCGGAGCATTTTCACCGCTCGACAGGTTTATGGGAAGAGAAGATTATGAGCGCGTGCTGACAGAAATGCGCCTGAAGAATGGGCAGCTTTTTCCGATTCCAGTTACTCTCCCCGTGGATGAAAATTCTCTTCCCACTTATGCTGACCGCATCAACCTGTGCGATGCCCATAACAACACCCTTGCAATTTTAAACATAGAGGATGTTTTCCATTGGGATGCACTGCGTGAATCGCGCCTTGTCTTAGGCAGCACGGATCCCCGCCACCCGCTGATTTCCGAAATGGCGCGCTGGGGTAAGGTTTACCTGACGGGTGAGATCAAGGTGATCGATTTACCTCATAACCATGACTTCAGCGAGCTGCGGTTGACGCCGGCCCAGGTCCGCGTCAGACTGGAACAAATGGGGTATGAAAAGGTGGTCGCGTTTCAAACCCGCAACCCCATGCACCGCATCCACGAAGAGTTAACCAAAAGAGCCGCAGAAGAAGTCGGCGGCAGCCTGCTAATCCATCCCGTGGTGGGCATGACCAAACCGGGCGATGTGGACCATTACACCCGTGTGCGGGTATACCGCACGTTGGTTAATAATTATTACGATTCCAACCGGACGCTCCTCGCCCTTTTACCGCTGGCCATGCGCATGGCCGGTCCGCGCGAAGCATTGTGGCACGCCATCATCCGCCGAAATTACGGCGCAACGCACTTCATCATCGGACGCGATCATGCGGGTCCCGGCAAGGACAGTTACGGCAATCCATTTTATGGTCCGTACGAAGCCCAGACGTTGCTGGCTCAGTACGCGGAAGAAATCGGTGTTGAGCCGGTTGAATTTAAAGAGCTCCTCTACCTGGCGGATGAAGACCGCTACGAAGAGGTCAGCAAAGTTTCATCTGAAACGCGCACATTCACGATCTCGGGCACGCAGGTGCGCGAAGATTATCTGGAAAAAGGGGTTACCCTGCCTGAATGGTTCACGCGGCCGGAGACAGCAGAAATTTTACAGAAGGTTTACCCCGCGCGTCATGAACAGGGATTTTGTGTTTGGTTGACCGGATTGAGCGGCTCGGGGAAATCGACCACCGCCGAGATCCTGACTACTCTGCTGCTCGAGCGCGGGCGGCAGATAACCCTGCTGGATGGTGACGTTGTGCGCACGCATCTTTCAAAAGGTCTCGGTTTCACCCGCGAGGACCGCGATACCAACATCCTGCGCATCGGGTTTGTGGCCAGCGAGATCGCACGGCACAATGGGGTTTCCATCTGTGCCGCCATATCTCCCTACCGCATGGCGCGCAACGAAGTTCGGAAAATGGTGGGCAGTGACCGTTTTATCGAGGTTTTCGTGGATACACCCATTGAAGTGTGCGAATCGCGCGATATCAAAGGGCTGTACGCCAAAGCCCGCCGCGGTCAATTGACCGGCTTTACCGGGGTGGACGACCCCTATGAAGCACCGGTCGATCCCGAAATTACCCTGGATACTGTCAACCATTCTCCCTTAGAAAATGCGCACAAGATTATTGCCTTTTTAGAAGAGCGGGGTTTTCTGAAACCGGATGGCGTTTTGGTTGCGCCTAACGGTCATAAGAACAAAGAATCAATGGAAACAGGCGTTTGATGCAGCGTCAATTCCCTGCACTGCGTGGACTGGCTATTCTTCTGGTGGTGGTTAACCATGCGATCACGCTTTCACTTCGCGCTGCTCGCGAGTCTGGTTACATGACGCCTGAGGTGGAAAAGTGGATTCTGGTTGCAATTAAGGAATTTGGGATTATTGCGGTTCCCATTTTCTTATTCGTTGCTGGAGGCTTTTTTGTCTACGCGGTGCAGGGGAAAACAGTCAGAGAAGGGTATAAACAGGTGTGGAAAGGGTTGCAGTATACCATCCCACCTTATCTGCTATGGTCATTCGTTTATTACCTGGTGGTCTACTTCCTCTTCGCGGAGCAAGACAATTTTTCCGGTTATTTGCATAATTTGATTGTCGGGTATCCGTTTAATTTTGTGCCCCTTCTAGTCGCATTCTATCTTGTTGCACCGTTATTGGTTTGGGCTGCAAAACGCTACCCGTGGCTGCTGGTGGCAATCTTTCTTTTCTATCAGATTTTTTTGATTGTCGTGCTGCGACCAGAATTGTTCGCCTTAACCTTGCCAGGATGGGTAAATTACTTTGCGCCGCCCGTTCTGCGCCTGTCACTGGCAATCTGGGGAATTTTTTACCCGCTCGGTCTGGTGTTCGCCCTGCACAGTAAGCCCATCATCCCTGTGCTGAAGCGTCTGTGGTGGTTAATCGCGCTCATTGGATTCGGATTATTCATATTGACCATCCTCACCAGCATGGATGTGATTAACCAGCCTCTGGCAGCCGTTTTTGGGCCTTTGTTCGGCATCCTGCTTTTTCCATTAATCAAACGTGAACGAATCCCTTTTGTGCGCTGGTTAGAGACCCTGGGTAAGCGCTCTTATGGACTTTACCTGACCAACCTTATTGTACTCAAATTACTCCTCGTCCTTGTTTCGACTGCTTCGCCCTGGCTATTGAGTGTTCTTGGTGTGCTTGCCTTGCTGCTAGCGGTAATCACTCTAGCTGTGCCCCAAGTGGTCATGACGTGGGTTGAACGCGGTCCGGGCCGTAAAGTATATCGTTTTGCATTTGGTTAAAGATTTCGAATTGACGTTCTGCTGAACTGATTCGGATTCCAGATTTTCAACTCTACCAATAAAGACGAATAGTGTTAGCCATTAATGCTATTTAATTCGATCGAATTTTTGATCTTTTTCCCGGTAGTGGTACTAATTTATTTTTTATTGCCATTTAAACTGCGCATCATCGGGTTATTAATTGCAAGTTATTATTTTTACATGAGTTGGAAGCCCGAATATATTATTCTTATCGTTCTTTCAACACTAATAGATTTTTTTGTGGCGCGCAGAATTAGTGCAACAGCCAAGAAAACACAGCAAAAATTTTTTCTTCTCGTAAGCCTGGCGGCGAATATTGGGCTACTATTTATTTTTAAATATTTTAATTTTTTCAGTGACTCAATTTTTTCATTTTTCAACCTGTTCCAGCTGAATATTACTCCCCCACAGGTTGATGTAATCCTGCCGGTCGGTATATCATTTTATACATTCCAAACCCTCTCCTATACTATCGATGTATACCGGGGATTTCAAAAACCTGAAACCAATATAGGAAAATTTGCGTTATACGTAGCCTTTTTTCCACAATTGGTGGCTGGTCCGATTGAAAGGTCTTTACGATTATTACCGCAATTTGATAGAAAAGTCACGATAGATTACAAGAGAATAACAGACGGCCTTAAATTGATGACATGGGGATTCTTTAAAAAATTAGTCATCGCGGACCGTCTTGCAGCTGTTGTAAATTCTGTCTATAACAACCCGGGTGACTTTTCCGGAGTTCCCATATTAATCGCGACCTATTTTTTTGCAATACAAATCTACTGTGATTTTTCAGGTTATTCTGATATCGCCATCGGGGCTGCTAAAGTTTTGGGATATGATCTAATGGAAAACTTTAAGCAACCCTATTTTGCAAAATCCATTAATGAATTTTGGCACCGCTGGCACATTTCGCTTTCAACCTGGTTCAGAGATTATGTATATATACCCTTAGGTGGAAATCGGGTATTTGTTTGGCGATGGTATTTTAATATTTTTATCGTCTTTCTTATTAGCGGTTTGTGGCATGGGGCGAATTGGACCTTTGTTATTTGGGGGGCTCTACATGGTGTTTATTCTATCCTCACATTTGTGCTTTCAAAGTTGAGTAATAAGCGAATAAAATTTTCCCTATTTAGTAACCACGGCAAATGGGTAAATTTAGTAAAAATATTTATTACCTTTCACCTGGTCCTATTTTCCTGGATATTCTTCAGGGCCAATTCAATTTCGGACGCGTTTCAGTTGATTAAAACCATGTTTACTAAATTTCAATTTTCTACAGCATATGGTTTAAACCTTGGGGGAATTTATGAAATCGGAATCATTGGCGTGTCTCTAATCATCCTGTTTCTTGTTGATTATTTCAGAGAGCGAGGGATCAAGTTGGAACTGATCTCAAGAGGTAACTTGGCGGTTCGTTGGTCCTTATATTATGCGCTGGTTTTCAGTATCCTTATTTTTGGGAAATTTGGAATTTCCGAATTCATTTATTTTCAATTCTAATCTTAGTATGTATCAACAATCGATGAAGTTGGGTGCATTTTTGCTGTTCGGTTTATTCCTGATGCATGGTTTAGCCTGGATTGTGAAAACATACGCGCCTGATGGTACAGCGACATTTCTTGGAATTGATCAAAAGAATATTGATCGAGTGCTGGACAACCGTAATGAGGTAGAGGTTTTGGTTCTTGGAAATTCCCACGGTGACGATATTGAAATTTCCACTTTTTTAAAAAATAGTTATCAATTATCAAGAGCCTGGGGGGATTTTTTTGAGATTGATCAATATCTTGATTATCTGGTTCCTAGATTGCCTAACTTAAAATTAGTTGTTATTTCGGTTTCATATTTTTCGTTTAATTGGGACAACGCTTCATCAGAAAGATTGGCTGTCAGGAGATCGCAGTTCTATCAGGTTTTGCCATCTGTGACCATAATTGATGACGATGTGAGCAACTTCATCGATGGAAAAATCAACCGCATGGTTCCTGTAAAAACTATTGTAAGGGAAGACAACTGGAAAGGGGTTTTTTATTCAATAATTAATGGGAAACCTAATATAACCGATCCATTAATTGTAAATACTAAAGATTGTGGTTCAAGAACAGAACAGGAACTCATTAATGTTTCAAAAGAACGGGTAATGGACACCATTCTGGTGTCAAAAGAAATACAAGAAAAAAGAAATCAAATTACGGAAGACACATATGAAAAAGCGGTGGAAATCATTTCATTTTTACATTCCCATGGTATTGCAGTAGTTTTCTTTACGCCGCCCTATTTCTATAAATATACTGAATTATATAAGCAGCACAATTCTGAGACAATAAACCTAATGGAAACCAATATGGAAAAATTAATTGCTGATTACAACGTCAAATACTACAATTATTCCGATCATCCTGACTATTCGGATAATTATCAATTATTTAAAGATAGTGATCATTTGAATTATTGTGGTCGAGCCTTATTTTCGAAAGATATAGCGGAGAGACTGGTCTCTTTATATCCGTAAAATCTCCACAGCAGGATAAATTGATCAAATCCAAGGCGCAATTCATACCACGGTTGCCCACCCTGGCATAAGACGCGGTGATTTATTTTTTGGTTCGTACAATATGTTCTCGATAAACCGCTGCTGTCCTTCAAGGCGCATTTAAGGCGGCCACAAGGTTTTGCATATAAAAAAGGTCTCCTCTTTCAAACGCACTTACATCCAGATATTTGGTCAGTTGTCCGCGATTTTCTTTCAGAATAAAAGCTTTCGCCTGAAACATGGCAGGCACATCATATAGGTTTTGGCGCACCCCTTCATTCACCGTAGCGGTGTAGCGGGTGGCGAACCAGTATGGGGCTGTGAAATTGTATTCGTTGATCGCTGCTTCCATTGGACCGCGCGCATTGGCCGCCAGGTAATCACCCAATTCTGGCGTCAGGAACATGAAATTGCGCGAAATGTTGAGCACACGGTGGTGATAATTCCCGCCAACCCAACGGCCCGTGTTCGGGTCGAAAGAAATGGGCGAATCTTTGGTAAATTGGTTGACACGCAGTTCTTGAAGCCGCCTGAGTTCGTTCTCGACGTTGTTTCGCAATGTGTGGTCACCTCCGGGTTGCCCGACAAGTTCGTAAAGTCGGAGGAAGCCGATATAACCAGCGATATAAGCGTTATGCTCGAAGGGTCTATCACGAAGAGTACTATCGTCAACCGGCACGGGGACTCTGATTCTGCTCCTCGCCAGGTTGTATGCCGCCTGGGCATCCTCCGGGACAGCCTGCGCGTATTTCCACAAGGCGTAAAAATTAAAGTGAGGGTAAAGCATGGTGGAATTACTATCGACCACATCCGTGGATGCGTCCATGGACGCCTGGATTTCGGGTGGTACGGGCATCGCTTCGCGGGCGGCTCCATTCGCCCAACCAATGCGAATCACTGGCCGTTGACTGTTGAAATAGGTATTGAAGAAATTCCTCAAATATCCCCTCAGGGAAGCCTGAGTGCCCGTCGACAGGTGAGGGTAAGCGATGGAAAGGGTATAGAGGGTGTCGCCGGGGTTATCGAAGTAATTCGCATAATTGGCGAGATATCCAATAAACTGCCCGGCGTTGTAATACCCCGGGCGAAGATGACCCGCGGCGATGATCTTTTGCACCTCGTTTTCCAATCGAGCGCGCAGCTCGGGCGCGTCCAGCGGGACCGGCGAATCCTCCACATTGTTGATGGTCAACAGCGGCAGCTCGCCGCGCGCCGGGCCGGATCCAAAGGCGATTACCGCGTTGCTGCGGTGGACGTACAGTTTTCCCTGGTATGGGATGAGCGGGTTCTGGTCGCCGTGGGCGTTGTAAATGCCGTTCCGCGTGCCGTAATTTCCGAACAAACGAACCGAATCGCCCGGCACCGTCCCGTACCACATGCGGTCATAATTGGGAATCAATGTGGAAAGTGGAAACGCATACGTCCAGGCAATCCCGGCCCGGTTGCTGATGGTCGAAAACCAGTCGCCCACCCGGTCGCAGCAAATGGTGCGGTAAATATTGTTGCCGCCCACAGCAATCGCCTGCGGCTCGTCGATCGCCCCCTGCCCGCCGACCTGGCTGAGATAAGGCAGTCCTGGCATCCAGCCCATGACCCTGCCCTGCGGAATGGATTGGTTATCGAGGATGGTGCTGAAATACAAAAGCCCGTCGGATCCAACCACCGGCGGGTAGCGGTTGCCCGAGTGTGTACCCCACATCACCGCGGGAATACTATCCGGCCGGCCGTCTCCATCGGCGTCAAAAGTATATGGGCTGCCATCACTGAGGCGCAGCGCGACCATAACCTGACGCCAGGGCTTTGCCTCCAGGTAATCAATGATCCTGCCGGCATGGAGTACCTGTTTTCCGTTAGCCCAGGTTTGTCCCGAGACAGAAGATCCAAAAAGCTGCCCGCCCTGGGTGCCAGCGAAAATATCATCCCGCTCGAGGTCAAATATTTTTCCGTAGGATTCATTTGTACTGGAGGTTATCGAAGCCGTTCCGGGGTTCATGCCAGTGCGGTAACCGCTGGCGGCGGAAAAAATGACCATATCGCGGTAAATAACCGGCCAGTAGGATTGATAGCCATCCCCGGGCAGTTTAGCGGATTTCCACACCAGCGCGCCATTTTCGGCCCTGAGCGCGTAGGCGAAGTTATCATTAGAGGCAAAGTAAAGGATACCGTCTTTGTACGCCGGGGAAAGGTCGATCATACCGCCCGTTTGGAATTTCCACAGCAGCCGGCCCTGTTGGGCGGTGCCGTGCGCGCCAATGGCATACATCCAGCCGTCGCGGTTGCCGGCAAAAACACGCCCGCCTACAACGATGGGGTTGGTGGAGTACCCGGCACCCGCGCCGCTGAAACCCCACAGGTATTCGCCGTTCGAGGCGCGCAGGGCGTGAATCTTGCGGTCAAAACCCGGCACATAAACCACCCCATTCGATACCGTGGGCGAATTTCCGATCGGCAGCTGGGTATCAAATCGCCAGGCGATATCGCCGTTGGAAGCGTTAAGCGCATACAGACCGCGCGAGGTGGGAACGAAGATTTTACCGCCGCTGGCAATAAGATGCGCATTCTGCGGGATATAAGCTTCAATTGGGCGGTACCATTCCGGCCGCAACTGTCCGGTAACTTCTTCAGCAGTGCGCGAAGTTCGCTCGAAATCACCCGCCAGGGTCGGCCACTCGTTTTGAGTCAGGCTGACCAGAGGTAAAAATGTCGAATTTCCGCCACCGTTTTGATAAAAACGCGAATAATCGCTGTTTGCGATGGGTGGTCGAGCTGATACTGAACCAATACCGTTGCTAAACAGAACGAACAGCGCAAGGCTGAAAATGAGCAAGCGTTTCATACGAATATTCACCTCGATAAACGCGGTTTTTCGGCTGCCAGAGCTCAAATGCCAAAAATACCGGAAGGGATTTTCAGGTAAGGGTTGTCAGGCGGGGTTCGTTGCGATACCTGTATGGTCGTGCAGATTATTGATAACATTAATTTACGCGATCTGACCTTACAAAACTCTAAGGTCGACGGTTGTTAAATTGTGATAAACACGAAACAGAAAAGCGATTATACCTTAAGGTGCTCCAGGCAGACCTTCCCAACCTGCTACACGCGCCATCAAATACCAGAAGGCTTTGGCGACCCGCTCGCGGCCGGCAGTGTTGAGATGTCCGGCGCGGGATTCATCCGTATATCCCTGGTAAATAATGTCGTACCCGGCTTCATTCTGGATTTTGTTCCCCTGGGGATCATGAGATTCTATATCGGCGATGTCAAAAAGGATCTTATTATGCTGTCGTGCGTAATCACGCACCATCTGGTTAAATTTTTGCGTGTTTTCATACCCCAGGCGTGCCAGAGGCATGGTCCACAGGATAAAGATTTTATCCGGGTGGGCGGCTTCTAATGCTTCCAATTTATCGAACATGCGGTTGTGGAAATTTTCGGGTTCTGAAATGATCGGGTATGTACCGCCGTCCAAACCATCGATGTACCCGAGTGAAAACGTGAAGGCATCGAACTCGTTGACCTGCAGTTCTACCTGGGTGATGAAATCATCCACCTTTTCTATCCAGCCTGGATTGCCGCGAAATTGAAAACTCCAATTATCGCGGTTGTATTTCAAATCGAAAAAACTGGAACAGGCCGATGGACGTCTTTCGGCGAAACTGCCTCTCAGGCAGTCCAGGCCAAAACTGATATTATCGCCAACGGAAGCGTGCCTGTACATGAGACGAACAGCAGCAGCGGCCTGGATGGCTTCGTCTGGAATTGTCTCGAAAAGATCAACTGCGCGATGGTCGATAATCAATGCCTGACTTTCAGTAGAACCCACAGTTTGGGTAAAGGACTCCTCGGGTGGAGTATTCGTTTCAGCCGGAACAGGAGTACTGGGAGTGAAGGTTGGTTGTGTGGTTGGACTTTCGACCGGCTGGGGTGGTTCGGCAGGCATAGTGTTCGCAACGGCGTCCTCGGCGGGCGCAAGCTGGGTCGCAGCCGGGCTGACGCAGCCGCTTATAAGTAAGACTGTTAGAAAAGAAAGCGCAATTTTTCGAAGTTGCATCGCTCCTCCTTATAATTGGTGTATTTATATCACAAACCTCCATTTGACTTTTTCCATGGTTAAAAAATTTTTTCTTCCGCTTTTGGTGCTCCTGGTGCTCTTCTCCGGGATATTCACCGTTAACGATGTCTCCAGTCAGGCTACCAATCAGTGGAGTACCCCGAGGCGCATCCCAAATTACAACCTTGTGGACCGCGCTCCTTACATGATCGCCGATCAAAACCGAACCATCCATGCCTTCAACAACGGCAATGTGAGCTCGACAATGGGGGCCATATTTTACCGCCGCTGGAGTCCAGAACAAGGATGGAGCCCGCCGGTGGATGTGCTGGTTTCCCCCCTTGCCTCAGGGTTGCAAACCATCCAGGGGGTATTCATTGACCACAGCGGTGTGATTCATCTGACATTCGCGACGATTACAGAGACCAGTGGGGATATTTATTACACCCGCGCATTGGCTTCTATCGCGGACCGAGCCGCGGCCTGGTCGACTCCCGTGATTATTGCCACCGATGCAGGGCCGCTCGCATTCGGCGGTCTTACCGGTGATGGCGAAGGGAAATTACTGGCATTATTTGGCGCCGAAGGAGCAGGGAACGGCCTGTATGAAGCGCATTCCTTTGATGGGGGAGAAAGCTGGTCGCATCCCAGGGCGCTTTCCCTGATCTATCAACGAGGTCAATATCCAGCCTCTATCCGGACCGAAATTGATCCGCAAGGCAATGTCCATGTCGTGTGGGGGGTCATGAATGAACGCGGGGTCGGAGAGGAAGTCCGTTACGCCAGGTTGAACAGCGATTACAGCGATTGGAATTTTGAGACGGTTCTGGCACGCAGGGAGGGCGATGAGTACTCAACCACCTGGCCTTCGATTATCTCAACCCAGGAAGGGACATTGATTGTTATTTACCAAGATAGCTTTCCCGCCACGCGTTGGATGCGCCTGTCCTCAGATGGTGGACAGACCTGGTCATTGGCTGCGCGCCCCTTCGAGCATATTGGTGAGTATGAGAACGCGGTTTTATTAAAGGACAGCCTGGGGAATGTGCATATGGTTCTTGGGAATCGCATTGGAAACCCGGCCACCCACGGCATGTGGTATTCTCGCTGGCTTGGAAGAAACTGGACGCCGCTGGTCGCGTTAACTTCGGGGCCGGTAACCCGCACATACGATCCCAGCGCGCCGCAGGGCGTGGTCGTGCAGGGCAATATTTTGATGGCTACCTGGTGGCATAACGTGCGGCGTGAGGACCTGAGTGGCGCCTGGTACTCTTACATCTACCTGGATGTGCCGGAGACCCCCCGGGTACCGCTGCCTTCACCTACCCCTATTCCATCTCCAACGCCGTTTGAACTGGAAATTTCTGAAATTACGCCTGTTCCTGGTGATGGGCTTCCACAATTTCCTATTGAAGATGATACACCCGGAAATCCGGGGCTGCCTGTGTATATCAGTGTCATCCCCGTGGTTGTTTTGATCCCTGTGGTTATCATCCTTTACAGAAAAAAGATAATCAAAAGGTAAGCATTTGATGGCAACTTCATCTCTATCAACCCTCTATCATCATCGTGATTTGCTCGCAGCCTGGACGATGCGGATCATCCGCGCCCGTTACCAGCAGTCGATATTGGGCGGGCTCTGGGCGATCGTCCAGCCGGTCGCCACTGTGGCGATTTTCACAACGGTATTTTCACTCATCTTGAAAGTGGATACCCAGGATATTCCCTACGTGGTCTTTTCCTATACAGCATTGGTCCCGTGGATGCTCTTTTCAACATCCATCACGGATATGGCGGAATCGATTGTCAGCAATATGAATCTGGTGGCCAAAATATTCTTCCCCAGGGATATTCTGGTAATTTCCGCTTTGCTGGCACGGTTGCTCGATTTTATTATTGCTTATGGCCTGTTGGTTTTCCTGATGATTTTCTACAAGATTCCTGTTTTTCAGGCCACATGGCTGTTCCTCCCGGTCATCCTGCTTGTCCAGCTTGCGATGGCGTTGGGCATTGGCCTGGTCTTAGCTGCTTTAAATGCTTTTTATCGTGATGTGAAGCACCTGGTAACCCTGATATTACAGATATGGTTGTACGCTACCCCCATCATATACCCGGTCAACCTGGTACCCGAATGGCTGCGCCCTTACTATTTCTTGAACCCGATGGCAGGTGTGGTCGAAGGTTACCGGGCGATCATGCTGCATGGAGTCCTGCCAGACGAAAGATTTCTGCTTTCGGCGTCGGTGGCGGTAGTTTTCCTTCTGGCGGGTTACTGGTTTTTCAAACGCGTTGAACACCGCTTTGCGGATATTATCTGAGGAACTTCATGGCTCACACAATACAACTGGTTGATGTTTCAAAAAGATACCGTCTGGGTCAGGCCCCATTGAGCCTGAAATCCCTGCTGACACGGCATAAATATTCACAGGACACCCGCTTCCATTGGGCAGTCAAAGATATCAATTTCGCTCTGCAAGCAGGCGAAGCCCTTGGAATCATCGGACCCAACGGGGCCGGGAAGACCACCATTCTCAAGCTGCTTTCCAGGGTTACTTACCCGACGAGCGGAAAAATTATGATGGACGGCCGCTTTTCGGCCTTAATCGAGTTGGGGGCTGGATTTCACCCGGACTTGACTGGGCGGGAAAATGTCTTTCTTAATGGAACGATCTTAGGGATGCGAAAATCAGAAATCCAAAAGCGATTTGATGAGATTGTGGATTTTGCTGGCATAGAAAAATTTATCGATACGCCGGTCAAACGGTATTCTTCAGGAATGTATGCCCGTCTGGGCTTTGCTGTGGCTGCCCATGTGGACCCGGAAATATTGCTCGTGGATGAAGTCTTGGCCGTTGGGGATATGGCTTTTCAGCGGAAATGCTATGAACGCATGATCTCAATGATCAATAATGGGACTACCCTGATATTTGTCTCGCACAACATGCGCGCTATCCAAAAAGTGTGTTCCCGCTGTGTTGTTCTTTATCGAGGTCAGCAGGAATTTGAAGGCAGCCCAACTGAAGCGACAGCGGAATACTCGAACATCTTGCGGAAGGCCGCTGCTGAACGCACCGGTGAGCAGATGCCTTTTTCCCACGGCATTGCTGAATTGGTGATGACGAACGAAGCGGTAATTGAACACGTTGAGATGTTAAATCAACAAGGAAAATCCGCGCGGGCATTCATAGCTGGAGACAAAGTCAAAGTGCGGGCGACTGTCCGCTTTAATAATAAAGTGCCCTCACCGGTGGTGGCATGTTCTATTCGAACACCAGAAAACCAGATGGTTTATGATTACACGACCCATTGGGCCTCGATCGACACCCCTGTTTTCCAGGCAAACAGCCGCGCCTGGTTTGATTTTGACCTCGACCTGAACCTGGCATCGGGAACTTACCACCTGGGGATCAACCTTGCTTATGAAGATCTGTCGAAATATTACGATCGCAGTGACCGCCTGTTGGATTTTGTGGTCTCTTCTCGGCATGGAGCCAAAGGAATCTCAGACCTGAATGCCAGATTTTCCTGTAAAGAACTTCTGGGCGAAGAAAGCGAACCTGTAAACGGGTAAATGAACCAGGTTCGCACACGGTCAGCCGGCAATTCATTCTCAGGGAAAACACTTCTCCTTCTCTGGATGGTCTGTTCTATCTTGGCGATCAGTCTGATGTTATATACGACCAGATGGGGTATCGGCACTTCACCAGATTCCGCAGCATATTTGGGGATTGCATCCAACCTGATCGCAGGCGAAGGGCTGACCGTGCCTTATGGTCAAAACGCCGGCGCAGTTACGGCGCACTTTCCGCCGCTGTACGCCTTGTTTCTTGCTCTTGGTAGTAACTTAAATGAGGACCTTATCCTGGCGGCCCGCTGGCTGCATGCCAGTTTATTTGCGGCCAACCTTCTGGTTGTGGGGTTCCTGTTTCAACGAATGGTAAGGCGGCCAATTTGGCTGCCAGGATTGGCTCTGCTGCCTTTAGCCGCGTCTGGCACGATGCAGCGAATCCATTATATGGCATGGTCTGAAGCACTGTTTCTTGTCTTCGGGTTTCTTAGTCTTCTGCTGACGCTGGTGGGAATTTCAAATCGTAATCTATGGTGGATAATCGCCGGCGGCATTGCTGCAGGCGCGGCAAGTATGACCAGATACGCAGGTTTGACTTTCGCCGCCACAATAGGGCTGGGAGTGCTGGTTTTTTATTATGGAGACCTGCGGCGCAGAATCACAAACGCATTTATCAGCGTCATTCCTTCGGTTATTATGCTGACAGGCTGGTTTGTTTTTAGCGGTGTTACCGGAGGCCGTCAGCAAGTTCGCGCTGTCTCCTTTCACTTGCCAGGAATTCAATCTTTACAGCAGGCAGTCGATACGATAGGCGGCTGGTTATTGGTCCCTGGTCAGGCGTCAGGACTTATAAAGAGCCTGGTGCTGGTTATTTTCTTTTTAGCATTGCTGTTACTTGTGATTAAATTTCGAACTCGAAGTCCTGAAACTCAATCCGCTACGGCGTCTTTACTGGCTCTTTTCGTGCTCATTTACGGGCTATTCTTATTTCTGTCCGCAACATTTTTTGATGCCAATTTACCGATGGATGCCCGAATCCTTTCTCCCGTCCTGATCGCAGGCCTTGGTCTGGTCGTATACTCGCTTGGATTGGCGTTGAACGATAAATATTCATCACGTTGGGCTGCAATTGGTATCCTCGTTTTCTGCGCTCTCCTGTATAGCGGCATCAATGTATTGGGTAGCGTAGAGCTGATCCGAGACGCGCACCAGAATGGCATTGGATTCACCCGTGACCAGTGGCAAAAGTCGCAACTTATTTCTTTTGTTAATCAGGCATCGGACGAAGTAATAATCTATACGAATACAGCGGAGGGGATCTACTTAAATACGGGTAAATCCGCAAGACCCTTACCCCAGAAGATCAACCCCATGTTGGGGATAGAAAACCTCACCCTTCAAAATGAGTTGACGGATGTCTACCAACAGGTGAAAACAGGTGGCGCTGTGATCGCGTACTTCAACGCGGTAAATAGCCCCGCCCTATTGACTCGTGAAGAAGTGCGCCGGCTTACGAATGATCTGCCGTATATCGAAACACCTGATGGGTTATTTGTTGGAAATTCGATTTTCAAGGACTGATAAGTCATATGTTGGTCAGCGTTATAATCCCAGCCTACAATCAAGAGCACTTTATCGAAGAAGCAGTGCAAAGTGCGTTGATGCAAACCTATGCCAATGTCGAAGTCATTGTCATTGACGATGGTTCAAGCGATGATACCAGAGAAAAAATTGCTGCCCTTACAGACACACGCATCCGCTATTACTGGCAGCAAAATAAAGGATTATCCGCTGCGCGCAACACTGGAATACGCCTGGCTCGAGGTGAATTTCTTACCTTCCTGGATTCTGATGACAGATTTTTACCGGAAAAAATTGCGCGTTTATGTCGTGTGATGATTGATAATCCTCACCTCGGCTTCACAGCGGGACAGGCGATATTAATTGATGAGAATGGACGGCGAATCCCGCGGAAATTCGAGAGCGTTTTACCCGCAAGACCTCAAGATCTTCTTTTAGGTAATCCGTTCCACGTAGGAAGTGTTTTATTGCGCAAAGACTGGCAGGAAAAAACAGGCTTCTTCGATGAAAATCTGCGCTCTTATGAGGACTGGGATTACTGGCTGCGGCTGTCTCTGGCGGGCTGCCCGATGGAAGTAATCAGTGAACCGGTGTCCGAGTACCGGTTTCACACCGCACAAATGACCCGCAATGGACAACAAATGACTGCCGCCACTATGGCTGTGCTGGAGAAAACATTTGCGAGGTTTGATTTACCGACTGAGTGGGCGCAGATGAAAGCATCAGCTTATGCCAACGCTTACTTGCGAGCCGCAGCACATCATTATCTAGCCCTAGATTTTTCGAGTGCGCGTGAGCACCTAATCAAAGCCATTGATTTGAACCCTGATTTAGCCAGGAATGGAGCTGCTGCCCTGGCTGCAAAGATCGCCGGCTGGAGCGATTTACCCAAATCTGACGACCCCATCCAATTTATTGATAGCATTTATAGCAACTTACCTGAAGAGTTGTCCGACTTAAAGGGAAATCGCCAAACAGCGGTTGCACGGATTGCCGTTCAAACAGCTTTCGAGACATTTCAATCAGGTGATTTCTTGCGGGCACGAAAAGCAGCAATTAAAGCGATTCAAAACAATCCTGTGTATCTCTTTAATCGAGGAATCATCGCCATCTTGATGAAATCAACTTTTACAAATCACAGCCGTTCGTAAAATCACTAAAAGCCATTCCAGTCCACTCACTGACGAATGAATACGTATGAATCCCCATTCTATTGAAAGCCGATCCTATTATGCCTGGAATCATCGCCACTATCGCTCCTGAAGACGAGAACACCATTAATTCTCGGTTACAGCGCATGTCCGCTGTCCTCGAGCCTGAACCGCGTTTTATCCGTGAGTACTATGCGCAGAACGGGTTCGGATTTGGTAGAACCTCTCTGGGAATTGTAAATGCACCCACTCAACCTGTTTGGGATGTCCGCCAAAGAGCCGCGCTTGTTATGGAGGGTGAGTTGTACGATACCCCTTCGTTGATAGGGTTGCTTAAACGGGATGGAGTGGAATTTTCCGATATAAATCATGCTGAAATTTTGTTAAACCTTTATCTCTTGAAGGGCGAGGCAGGATTGTCTTTGCTCAATGGTTCATTTAGCGCAGCCCTATGGATTCCTTCCGAAAAGCGGCTGGTCGTGCTTAACGACCGCCTGGGGACACATCCGGTGTATTACAGCCAATTTGCGGATGGTATCGGGATATCTTCCGGAGTGAGGGCTTTACTCGCGGATCATCGTACACGTCGTCAGGTCGATCAGGCAGCCATTCAGGAATTTTTGACCTTCGATCATGTCCTCGGGCAGCGAACCCTGCTCGAAGACGTGAAATTGCTTCCCCAGGGATCGGTCCTCGAATATCAAAACGGAAAACTCAGCATTCGTCAGTATTACAACCTTCAGTATCCGCTCCACTATCCTTTGAAAGAAGAAGAAGCCTACCGCGGCGAGCTTATCGCTATATTAAAGACCGCTGTCCGCAGGCAGAATAATGATGATCTTGAGCCAGGTCTGCTGCTATCGGGCGGATTGGATTCGCGCGTACTCCTGGCGGAACTGGTAGAGCAGGGCACTAAAAAACCGCTGAAAACTTTCACCTGGAGCATTCCCAATTCCGACGACGCCCGCGCCGCTCACGAACTGGCTGCCAAAACCGCGGTAAGCCATCATTTTTTCGAATTAAAACCGGACTGGCTGCTTCACCAGGCGGAACGCGCTGTGCGGATTACAGACGGTATGGGAAATCTGGTGAATTTGCATGCCCTGGCAACCCTTGAAGAGGAATCTCGCCTGGCAAAGGTAATCTATAAGGGCTTTTTAGGCGATGCCATGTTTGGCTTTGCGCTTCGCCCGCGGTTCTGGGCTGATTATGAGGAATCAGATTGCCCAGAAGTCCATTTGCGCGCCTACCGTGATTACGATGTACTCACCTTTGATCTGCCCGCCCATGATTGGCTGTTCACAGATTCCTTTCTGTCGGCTACCAGTGATCAGTTAATGCAGGATTTCAGGTCGGGCATGGCAGCGTCTGGGGTAAAACAGTTGGCTTCTCAGCGTCTGTATTTCGACTTCACCCAAAGAGTGCCACGCATGACCTTGAACGGCGTTCTGGTAGTGCGTGACCGGGCCGCGGTCAGGCTGCCCTTTGCGGATAATGATCTGGTGGAATTTTCAACCAAAATGCCGCCCGGGATGCATTATGAGCGCCGCCTGATGACGGAAGCTTTCATCCAAGCTTATCCAAAGCTGGCGCGTGTTCCGCTGGCAAAAACTGGGTTACCCATGGTTACTACCGCGCGGGAAATTTGGCTGCGAAATTTACAGTTTATGAAATGGCATCTACGCCGAATGGGATTAGAGGGTTTGGCTGGGCCTGCGACAAGACCCTACAAGGACTACCACGCCTGGTTTCGAGGAGTTTTACGTTCCTGGGTTGAATCGGTTCTTTTAGATCAGCGAACGCTGGATAGAGGTTACTATAAACCATCCACAATTCACCAAATTGTAAACGAACATATGGCCGGGAAAAATCATTCAGTACGCTTAGGGGCGCTGATGGCAATCGAATTGTGGCACCGCATGTATCTGGATTAATATGAAAATTGGAATTATCAACAACGAAACATGGGCATTTTTCAATGAGGTGTATGTTGCCTTAAAGCAGCACCACACGGTCAGCCTGTTTAAACATCGTGAAACCAGCTCACCACTTTTTCGAGAAAGAATCAACCGCACAATTTTCCGTCAGGACCTGGATAAATTTCTGCGCAGCAACGAGGTTGTATTTTTTGAATGGGCCAGCGAGCTGCTGGCGATCGCGACGCACCTGCCCAAAACATGTGTGATTGTCACCCGTCTGCACCGTTACGAGATGTACCAATGGGTAGAGCAGATAAACTGGCAGAATGTGGATCGAATTATTTTGGTCAGCGAAGCCAAAAAACGTGAGTTCACCGCCCGCTTTCCCGAGCATTCTGAAAAGGCGGTTGTCATTCCCGAATCCATTGATCTGACCCGTTTTCAACCACGCCATAAACCATACAATCGCGACCTTGGCATTTTGTGCCACCTGACACCTCGAAAGCGGGTTTATGAGTTGATTCTGGCGTTCGCAGGCCAGGGTATGGTTCAGCATGGGTACCGCCTGCACATTGGCGGCGGCGAGCATCCTCGCTTTAAAGATTATTATCAGGCGTTGGTTGATCTGGTGCAAAAACTCGAATTACAGGACAGGGTTTTGTTTCATGGCCCAATAGCTGACCCGCGCGCATTTTACCGCGAGATAGATATTTTTATCTCCAACAGCTATAACGAGGGATTACAGGTGTCTCCAATGGAAGCCATTGCCTCCGGTTGCTATTGTCTTTCTCACTGGTGGAGCGGCGCAGAGGAACTGCTTCCCAAGGAAGATCTATTTCTTACCGAAGGTGAAATGTGGTCTGCGATCGCTGGATATGACCACCTGGATGACCAACAGCGATTTTCGAAAAGGGAACACCAGCGTCAGAGGGTAATAGACCGGTTTGACGCCGCGAAGATCAGCCAGCGCATCTTGGCCTTGGTTGAGGATGCCGCCAGGATCGCGGACAGGTGATTTGCGCATGAGAATCGGGTATCTGGCTCAATTGAGCCCCGAGGTGCGTTTTCCACCCTTTGATGGGCCGGCCAATCACATCCGCCAGGTTATCTCAAAATTGCAGGCCATGGGCAACAAAGTTACTTTTATAGGCGGTTTCGGCGATCGCATCGTCAAGTGCGAGGATATTGAAGGGTTTTCTGACAGCCAGACCTTTTTGCAGAAACCAGCCATGGTTGAACGTGGTGTTCGCCGGATGCAGGGGTTGCTCCGCTTTCCCTACCTCAATTACTTTGTCAGCCGTAGGTTTGCGAGCGCCTGCCAAAAAGAACTATCCGGGTTCGATGTTTTGCTGGAACGCGCCAGTTGGATGGGCTACGGTGGGGCATTGGCAGCGCGTTCAATGAAAATTCCGCTTGTGCTTGAATACAACGGAGACCCCCTGCATGACCTGGCGGCGAAAAGGATGGATCCTGGTGGGATTCAACGGGCGATTTCAAAAATAATCTTCAAACAAACGTTGACCGCGGCAAGCCGTATTATCGCGTCCGGAAGCGGTTGGCGGAGGAACCTGATCAACGAATGGCAGATCAATCCACACCGTATTTCGGTGGTCGAAAACGGGACCCCGTTGGTCGATCTTCTCTGTAGAGGGCAGTTACGGAATTTTCAGGATAACCCCGATCCAACCCCATTAAAAGTGGTTTATTTGGGTGGGTTTTATGCATGGCAGGGCACGCTGCTCGCGGTTAAAGCCTTTAAAAATGTACTCGAACGCGGGTTTGATGCGAATATGGTGATGATTGGCGCCGGCGCTCAGTACGATGAAACCCGCTTACTTGCGCGAGCGCTTAATATTGAGGACAGGGTGAATTTTACCGGTCCCCTTCAACCCGACGAATTTGCGCCTATCCTGGCAGATGCGGATATCGCCCTGTCGCCCTATTGCGGCTGGAAAGAGTATTCCGGCCTTAAACTTTTCGATTACAAAGCAGCCGGACTGGCGATCATTGCTTCCGGGGAAAATGGTGAACCCAACACGATATCCCACGGGCACAGCGGGTGGATTGTCCCGCCCTGCGATTTACACAGCCTGACCGAGACCTTGCAGATGATGGTGGAGAACCGCGATTTACGCCGGACCCTTGGCCAGAATGCGCGAATCGAAGCTGAAAAATGGCATTCATGGGAGCGGACAGCGGTTGAAATTGAGAGAATTTTAACAGAACTGGTTGCTGGCTCGAAAAATCCTTATCGCGTTCCCCTAATCGATGCCGCTAATGACTGATCAAATCTCCCCGCTGGTTTCTATCATGATGCCAGCCTTCAATGCAGAAAGATACATCGCTGCAGCAATTGAGAGTGTCTTGTCCCAGACGATGGAAGACTGGGAGCTGATTATCATTAATGACGGATCCACAGACAAGACAATTGAGGTTTTAAAGCACTTTAACGAGGAGCGGATTCGCGTTTTTCACCAGCCAAATTCAGGCGAAGCGGCTGCCAGAAACCTTGCCTTGCAGAAGGTGCGGGGCGCATACCTGGCTTTTTTGGATGCAGATGATCAATGGCTGCCAGAGTTTTTACAGGAAATGGTCGCTTCTCTAAACGAGCGCCTGGATTTCGAAGGCGTGTATTGCGATGGATATCACATAAATCCCCAGGATGAGATTCTGAGCAGCCTGTCCGACAACCGCCGAGGTCCTTTTGAAGGCGAGCTTTTGGACGCTCTTGTCCGAGCCTCCGACGTGTTCGGACCCCCTATTTGCATCCTGCTAAGGACAGAAGCGGTCAGGCGGGCGGGTGTTCAGTTTGATACCCGCATCGTAATCGGGCCTGACTGGGATTTTTTCACCCAACTGTCACAATCTGTGCGCTTCGCGTATCTTGACCGCAAGCTGGTGCGTTACCGTGTCCATTCCAGCAATATTACTCTGACCGCGGGCAACAAAAAAAGGCTGGAATCCCTGGTTCTTTGCCGGGAAAAAGCCATCCACCTGCCCGTTTTCGATCAATTGAGCCTGGACACGCGCCATTATGCCTTCTATGACCTGTTGATAAACCTGCTGGACAATAACGAGGAAAAACAGGAAGAAATAACAGGCTGGGCGCAGTTTAAGGCGTTACCAGCCCGTCAGCAGGCAAATTTATTCAGGCGAATGGCGGCGCGGCAGATAACCGAGGTAGGGAATGATCGTTTTGTGAAAATGTGGCTGCGGCGGGCGCTCGCCCTTAATCCAGCCAGCATCAAATCACTTTTCCTTTTTATCCTGTATTCACTCCGTCCAGACGCCGCGGCGACAATCCTACGCCGGCGCAGCCAAAACAAAAGTCAGGACCAAAAAAGGTCACCATTTTCATTGCCGCAGTAAAGATAATTGATTATTGGCACTGCTACGCATTACAAAACAGGGCGGATTGGTGCCGCTCGATCACAAATCATAACAGGTGCTGATGAACGCTGAAGATTTCGTCAAGTTTGCGCTGCAAATTACTGCCATGTTGGGTGTCGCCCTGTTCTTTGGCCAGGTGATGCGCAGGTTCAAGCAACCGTCTGTATTAGGCGAATTGATCGGTGGAATAATCCTGGGGCCAACCATTGTCGGTTTTCTATTCCCACAGGCGTTTTCCTGGCTGTTTCAATCTTCAGATAGCGTGACCGTGGTTCGAGAAGCCTCGATAAAGATGGGCATGCTGTTTTTCCTGTTCACGGCTGGGCTGCAAGTAAACCTTTCCGATTTACGCCGGCTTGGACGCCGGGCGCTTACGATTGGTTTGGTCGGCACCTTGCTCCCCATCACTGCTGGTATCGGTCTGGTGTATCTGCTGCCGCCACAATTTTGGGGTCCCGCAGTCCAGGAACATTTTTTCCTCTTTGCCCTTTTTATTGGGATCAATCTGGCGAACTCTGCCAACCCCGTCATCGCGCGTATTTTAATGGACCTGGGTTTATTGAAGGAAGAAATCGGCACCATCATCATGACTGCCACAGTTGTGGACGACATGATCAATTGGACCCTGTTTGCTTTAATCCTCAGTGTCATCGCCCCAGCACGAAGTGCGGTGAGCATGGAGTTGGGCACTATGGTCGTTTTGATTGTGGCGCTGTTTGTGCTGACTCTTGGGCTGGGACGCCTGCTCGCACCTCGCGCTCTGGCCTGGGTTCGCTCGCATGTGAGCTGGCCAAGCGGTTTCATTGCTTTCACCGCCCTGGTGATTCTATTGGCTGGCAGTCTGGCGGAGTTTATCGGCATTCATGCTTTTTTGGGCGCTTTTCTGGTCGGAGCAGCCGTTTCCGGCAGCCACAAAGAGGCCGATGAGGCCAATGAGGTCATTGGACAGTTTGTCATGAGCTTTTTTGCACCGATCTATTTTGTGTCTATCGGAATGACAACCAATTTTGCTCACAACTTTGATTGGGCTCTGGTCTTACTTTTGTTTGTGGCAGCCTGTGCGGCAAAATTTGGATCGGTTATGCTTGGCGCGCGTCTGGGAGGGATGCGCTTAAATAATCAGGTTTTTGCCATCGCATCCGGCTTAAACGCACGCGGGGCTACGGGGATCATCCTTGCTGGGATTGGCCTTGCCAATGGTTTGATTGATGACCGTATTTTCGTGGCCATATTTATTATGGCGGTCAGTACATCGATCATGTCGGGCCCTTTGATGAAGGCATTCCTCTTGAACCGCATGCCAGTACGAATTGGAACCAAAAAAGAGGCAGCGGACATAGCTAGTGATTAGGGATAAAATAACATTATGCCATTTGCCAGTCAATTCGAAATTGAAATCAGGAGTCTTAAGGTCCCAGCATGAAAAATGCCCTTATCATCGGCGCTAATGGACAGGATGGTTCGTATTTATGCGAACTGTTAATATCCAAAGGATATCGTGTTACGGCCTGGGTTCAGGATTTAGCCCCTGCTAGTTTACATAACCTGTGCGGCGTCACGGAAAAGATCAATATGGTGGTCGGAGATTTATCCAACCAGGCTGATTTTATAAACTGTCTGGAAACCTGCAGACCGGACGAAATCTATAATTTAGCAGCCCCTTCTTTACCGTTTGCATCCTGGGGGGATCCTGTCGGCGTTGGAGAACTGGCGGGTATCAGCGTGGCGCGTTTATTGGAGGCCGCTCGCCTGGTCACGCCAAAGGCCAGAATTTATCAAGCGTCATCTTCCGAGATGTTCGGCATTCCCCATGAAGAGCCGCAGTCAGAAGATACACCCTTTCACCCGCGCAATCCTTACGGCGTCGCGAAACTTTTTGGGCATTGGATGACCATTAATTATCGCGATCACCATGGGATGTTCGCGGTTTCTGGAATCTTGTTTAACCACGAAAGTCCGCGTCGAGGTTTCAAATTTGTTACCCGGAAAATCACGCTTTCTGCTGCAGCCATAAAACTGGGGTTATTAGACCAATTGCCCCTCGGTGACCTGGATGCCCGTCGGGATTGGGGCTACGCGCCGGATTACGTCAGAGCCATGTGGATGATGCTCCAACTGGAGAAGCCGGATACTTTTGTTGTCGGTACCGGTATTACCCATTCGGTGAGAGAAGTTTGTGAACTGGCTTTCGGGTATCTGGATCTCGATTACAGAGATTATGTTGTGATTGATCCACAATTGATGCGTCCAAAAGAAACTTTCCAACTTGTTGCCAATCCACGAAAGGCGAAAAACATCCTTGCCTGGGAACCCGAATTCACCTTCGATGAAATAATCCACGAGATGGTAATGTCAGATTTTTCCCTATTGAAAAAAACTGGGGTGATACCACATAAACCACTGCACTGTGATGAACTTGAAGAAATTAGCCTGGGGTATGGATGAAAATCGCGATATATCACAACCTTTCGTCGGGGGGTGCAAAACGCACCCTGTTAGAACTGGTTCGACGTCTCACCGAAACAAATGAATTACACGTGTATACCCTTTCGTGCGCGAATCACGATTTTTTTGATATCCGACCATATGTAAAACAACATAAGATCTATTCATTTACTCCTGGAAAATTATTAAAACCTCCTTTTGGACGATTAAACCAGTTAATTCGCTTGTCAGATATTTCTCGGTTGAAGCGATTGACTAAGCATATTTCTACAACTATAGATAATCAAGGTTATGAGTTGGTTTTTGTGAATCCATGCCAATTTGAAAACAGTCCATCCATACTAACCTACCTTAATAAGACCCCGTCAGTTTTCTTCTTACAAGAACCATTGAGGAAAATTTACGAGACACCACCGGTTCGGCCTTATGATAATCACGAAACTGCTATACGCAAATTTATAAATTATTTCGATCCATTGCCGGGAATTTATCAAGCTGCAATTCGGAAAAACGACCGGCAGAATGTATTGTCAGCAAAGACTGTATTGGTGAATTCGCAATTCATTCAAGAATCAGCAGAAAGAATTTATGGTATCGATGCGACCGTCAATTACTTAGGAGTGGATACGCATTTTTTCCAGCCAAATGTCAAATCAAAAAAAGACTTCGTATTTTCGGTCGGATCCATGACCCCATTAAAAGGGTTTGATTTTATCGTGCGCTCCATCGGTTTGATCCCTGTCGAGGAACGCCCCAGATTGGTCATTGCCAGTAATTTCAGTAACCCGCCGGAGCAAGCTTATATTCAAAATTTGGCCAAAGAATCTGGTGTTTCACTCGAGTTGCAGGCTGGAATTACCGATCAGAAGCTGGTAGAACTGTATAACCAGGCAGCATTGACAGTTTATGCGCCTGTCAGAGAGCCCTTTGGGTTGGTTGCGATTGAATCAATGGCCTGCGCAACCCCCCTGGTTGCGGTGCGCGAGGGCGGAATCCGCGAAACCGTTGTTCACGGCGAAACCGGCTTGCTGACAGCACGTGACGAGGGGGAATTTGCCAGGGCGGTGCAAGAATTAATGGCAGATCCTCAGCGAGCAGCGCAGATGGGCCATAACGGACGAAAAGCTGTCCTGGAAAAGTGGACCTGGGAAGCTGCTGTAGACCGGCTCGAGAAAAATTTCTTCGCGGCTGTGAATTCGTAGAATTTTCAACCATTCTTTAAGAATTGGTGCGAAAGGTAAATATTTTGTTGCAGTCACATCCTTATGGTGTGCTGATGATTGATTTTATTTCCGAATTCTCGGGAAGGTGGATATGAGACAAAGATTTCTTCTACACCAGGCGGTATTCCAAAATGCCGAACGTTTCCCCCAGCAAGCCGCCGTTCGTTACATGGGGAAAGAAATGAGCTATGCCGCCCTGGCGCGGCTGTCATCGCAGGTTGCCCAGGCGTTGGCCCACCTGGGTGTTCACCGCGGAGATCGAGTTGGCATCTATATGAACAAAAACCTGTATTCGGCCGCTGCTATTTATGGAATCCTGGCAGCTGGAGCCGCCTACGTGCCGCTGGACCCATTCGCGCCGATTGCAAGACTCGCATTTGTAATCAATGATTGTGATATTCGGGTTCTGATCACCAACAGCGGAAAAATCGACTCACTTCGAGAACTTTCCAGCCAGACTGAATTGCAAGCCCTATTAGGCGTGGCAGAGCAGGAAGGGCTGCCTCTAGAATGCATCGACTGGCCAGAGATCGAAACCCACGCGGCTGCCGGCCCGCTTCTTTCACTCACAGAACAGGACCTGGCTTATATTCTCTATACCTCAGGATCGACCGGGACACCCAAGGGTATCATGCACACGCACCGCAGCGGATTGAGTTTCGCTGAGTGGGCAGCGGATGTGTATGACCTTAAACCTGAAGACCGCATCAGCAACCATGCCCCGCTGCATTTTGATTTATCCACTTTTGATTTTTTTGCCGCCGCTTTGGTCGGCGCAACCACCGTGATTGTTCCAGAGGGGGTAACGAAATTACCCGCCAGCATGGCGAAAATGATCGAAGATGAGGCTATCAGTGTTTGGTATTCGGTTCCATTCGCCCTGATGCAAATGATGGAACGGGGAAAACTGGAAACGCGCAATTATTCTGCATTGCGCTGGATCTTGTTTGCGGGTGAACCTTTTCCCACCAAACACCTGCGCAGCCTGATGAAGCTGCTCCCGCATGTTCGCTTCAGCAATTTGTACGGCCCCACCGAAACCAATGTGTGTACTTATTATCACGTGCCTCAGTTGCCTGAAGATTCAGATGAACCCATTCCCATTGGGATTACCTGCGCAAATGCAGAAGACCTGGTGGTCGATGCTGACGACAGGCCAGTCCCGGATGGCGAAATTGGTGAACTCCTCATCCGGGGCGGAACTGTGATGAAAGGGTATTGGGGGCGTCCAGATCTGAGCGATCGCGGATTTTACCGCCGAAAAGTTTTCCGATACTGCGAGGATGTTTTTTACCGCACCGGCGATTTGGTTCAGCGGCAGCCGGATGGGAACTTCAAATTCTTGGGGCGCAAGGATCGTCAGATTAAAACCCGCGGCTACAGGGTCGAGCTGGATGAAGTGGAGAACGCGCTTCTTTCTCATCCCTATGTCCAGGAGGCCGCTGCTTATCCCGTTCCGGATCAGCAGGGCAGCAATTTGATAGAAGCAGCGGTTATCCTAAAAGAACACCCCGGTGTCGATGCGGGTGATTTAATAGAACACCTTTCTGGGCGATTGCCATCTTATGCCTTACCAGCGAAAATAAACATCGCGGATGATTTTCCGCGCACCTCGACTGGAAAAATCAATCGGCGGGAGTTGCAGGCAATCGCTATACAGGCGGGTGAAAAACAAACAACCTGATTTTAGGAGTAAAAGCAATGACCACGCAATCAATTTTGGCCGATTTCATCCTTGAAGAACTAGCGAAAGGGCGGAAAAGCAAAATTAAACCCGATGATGACTTGCTCGGCGAAGGTATCATCGATTCGCTGGGCATTCTACAACTGGTCGCCTTTATCGAGGAGAAATTCAACGTCGCGATCCCTGATGAAGACGTCGTTATTGAAAATTTCATCAGCGTCGAAGCTCTTTCCAATTATTTGGAAAGCAAAATGGCGTCTCAGTAAGTTTATTTAACGAAGTTCAACTTAGAGGACAAAATGAATGACGTAATCATTATCGGTGGCGGTCCTGCTGGATCGGTTATGGGCAGTTACCTCTCGATGGCTGGCATTAAAAATGTCCTGCTCGAAGGGGCAATTCATCCTCGCCCCCATGTCGGCGAGTCAATGGTCACATCCTCAACACGTGTTTATAAGGAAATTGGCTTTTTGCCTACGCTTGAAAAAGAGGGTTTTCCGCACAAATACGGTGCTTCCTGGCATGACACGCGCGGATTAGGCGCGGCCCACATTTGGTTCAATGAATTCCCGCAGGAGGGCATCGATCAGCCCTACACGTATCATGTTGATCGTGGAAAATTAGATCTGCTGCTGCTTAAACACGCTCAGAACCTGGGAACCGAGGTTATCCAGGGGGTTACGGTCAAACAGGTGTTATTCGATGAAAACCAGTACGCCAACGGCGTGCGGGTGAAGTTCGCCGATCAGGAAATTGACCTGCATGCAAAGATGATCGTAGATGCCAGCGGCAGGAATACGCTTTTGGGACGACAATTGGGCATCAAGAAAAAGGATCCCATATTCAATCAGTATGCGGTGCATGCCTGGTTTGAGAATGTTGCCCGCGGGGAGCCAGACACTGCTGATTTTATTCATATTTACTTTTTGCCTGTTGAACGCGGCTGGGCCTGGCAGATCCCGATCACGGACAAAATCACCTCCATGGGAATCGTAGCTGAGAAAGAAATTTTCGTCCAATCCAAAGGCGACCTGGAAGGATACTTCAACAAATATATAAATTCTAATGAGGGGTTGGCGCGCGCCATGGCCAAAGCTGTGCGCATCAACGAATTCAAACAGGAAGGTGATTATTCCTACTCGATGGATCAATTCGTTGGAAACGGTTTTATGTTGGTAGGTGATGCTGCCCGTTTCGTTGACCCCATTTTTTCATCGGGTGTCAGCATCGCTCTCTACAGCGCTAAATACGGGTCACAATTTATCAAACAGGCTTTCGAAACCGGTGACTTCAGCCATGAAGCCTTCAAGCCTTATGAGAGTAAAATGCGGGCTGGCGTGAGTGTTTGGTACGAGTTCATCCGCCTTTACTACAAGCTTCTCCCATTATTCACGCATTTTATCCAGTCTAAAAAATATCGTCTGGAGGTTTTACGCCTGCTGCAAGGTGAGGTGTATGACCGAAAGGAAGTGCCGGTTCTGGCCGCAATGCGCCAATATATTGAGACAGTCGAAAAAACCGAAAATCATCTCTTTCGGTCTCAACTAACCAGTATTCCGATAGACGATTTACCGGAGTTTAGCAGTGGAGATGGTGTCAAACTTGGGGAAACTCAAGTTTGAAGTATTCGAATTCGCTTTACCTGAACCTCAATTTATGACCAAGCGGCTGCTTTATCTCAACGGCATCGCGATCCTTTCGGTATTGCTTTTCCATGGCGCTGGCTGGGGTATGACAGCCTTATTTTCCTGGGCACACCGCTATTTGCCAGTGGGCTCTCCAGAATTCAGCCAGGCGGGGACGTTGGATTATTACCTTCTTCGCCTGGTTGAACAACTGGTCGTTTTTTCCATCCCGGCGTTTCTGTTCGTATCCGGCTATTTTGTTGCTTTCACCGCAGGCCGGCGTGAAATCAGGGAATATGTAAAGCCCATATTATCGCGGGTAAAATTTCTGATCACTCCTTATATCCTTTGGTCGCTGATTTTTGTGGCCCTGAGGATGATCGAGGGGCAGCCATTTTCCATAATAAAAATTGCCACCTCTCTGTTGACCGGTGCGACAACGCCCGCATATTATTATGTCCCTCTTTTAATTCAATATTTCCTGCTCGCAATTTTGCTTATCCCTGTGGCGAGAAGCCATTGGAAGGCGCTGTTGCTGATCACGGGGGTGTTCCAAATTTTTGTCCATGCAGCTCAATACATCATTGTGTCGGGGATAAACCCTGAATTTTCACAATTCTTTTCTACCTGGCTGCCGAAGTGGTTTTTTCCGGTGCGGCTTTTTTATTTCGCGGCCGGATTGGTGTTCGGCTTACACCTGTCAATAATAAAAGAGTGGATTATCAGGCACCGCCGAATCTGGGCAGCAGCCGCTGGTTTGTTATTTGTAATTGGGGTAATAGAGTGGGAATGGCTTATCAGTCTTACTGGGAATTACACAGTCTACATGCAGCACACCCTCGTGGATGGTCTCTATTCTCTTGCGGTGATATTTACAGTGCTAGGTTTTACCGAAATAAATGTACCACTTTCAAAGCTCATATCCGATATAGGCGGTAAATCACTTGGCATTTATCTGATCCACATTCCTGTGATGGAATATTTTAGCCGCGGGATATATCATCTTGTGCCCGGATTATTACAATACCAGGCAATATTTATGGTGGCGGTCGCAACTGTTGGCCTGTTCGTTCCATTATTGATTATGGCCATTATTAAAAAATCGCCATTCAAAAGATTGTATTCTTATGTATTCGGTTGAAGTTTCCTGTTTCTGTATTCACTGAATGGCAAAACGGCTGCTTTTTCTAAACGGTTTGGCGGTAATTGGGGTGGTCACGAATCACACTTTGGCATGGGTATATATCGCCATGTTTTGGTGGGCGCACCGGTATTTGCCGGTTGCCTCGCCTAATTTTGACCAGCTTGGAGGGGCAACTTATTATTTTTTACGGGTTATTGAGCAGTGGATCGCATTCAGCATACCGGCTTTTTTGGCGGTTTCAGGGTATTTTGTCGCATTCGCAACCCGGAAAGGGGACGATTTCGCTGGATGGAAATTTATCGGATCGCGAATCAAGTACCTGGCGATCCCTTATCTGATCTGGTCACTGATTACACTGGGGACAGATTACGCACAAGGGATGCAGTTCTCATTATTAAAACTGGTCCGCACGTTGTTACTTGGGGAAGCCACGCAGGCTTTTTATTTTATTCCCCTGTTAATACAACTTTACCTCCTGACAATCCTGCTGACTCGGGTTGCCAGAGATAAATGGGAGCTGCTTCTGGTTTCTACCGCGTTACTGCAAATTGCCGTCCAGGCAGGAAAATATATGCTAATCCTGGAGCCTGACTCCGCAATAGCTCCAGGCCTGGATCTGTTGACCTCGGGGTGGTTTTTCCCAGGAAATGTTTTTTGGTTTTCTGCGGGAATGGTATTTGGTTTTCACCAAAGCAAGATAAAACCCGCGCTGCAACGTTTTCGCTGGCACTTGCTTGGTTTAGTCTTTGTTTTATGGGCGGCCGGTGTGATCGAATGGGAACTCGTACTGCGCGGTTCAGGCCAGGAATGGATAGGTCCGCGTGAAACATTGTTGGATAATCTCTACTCCTTCACAGTGTTGGCTGCTTTTATTGGTTTTAGCTCGCTGAAGCTCCCAAAAGAAAAGACCATCAGCGATCTCGGCAGCAAATCTTTCGGTGTTTATCTTGTTCACTCGCTGGTTTTAACCTTCACGGCGCGTGGCATTTACCACCTGCTCCCTGAACTACTGGGATTACCGGTACTATTCTGTTTTATTTTGTTTCTTACAGGATTGATTATCCCTCTGCTATTAATGGCAATTGTAAAACGCTCCCCATTACGCAGGGCTTATGCCTATCTATTTGGATGATAGCTTCAAATTGGCTAACCGGATGAGAGAAAATTATCACCAACATAAACTGGAGGTTTCATGGCAAATATTCTCGTAACAGGCGGCGCAGGTTTTATTGGCTCGCATGTCACCGAAGCGTTGTTAGCAAGAGGACATGTCGTAACCGTTCTGGATGATCTTTCTGGAGGATTTGTCGACAATGTCATCCAGCCTGCCCGCTTCGTGCAGGGAAGCATCATTGACAACAAACTCATCGAGCAGTTGTTTTCGGCGGAAAAATTTGATTTTGTCTACCACCTGGCAGCGTACGCGGCAGAAGGATTGAGCCACTTCATCAAAAGATTCAACTACACGAATAATTTGATTGGCAGCGTTAACCTGATTAACGCCTCAATTAAGCATGATATTAAATGTTTTGTTTTCACCTCCTCGATTGCCGTTTACGGCGCCAGTCCGCAGCTGCCAATGACTGAAGAAACCCCTCCACATCCTGAAGATCCGTACGGCATTGCCAAGCTGGCAGTTGAACAAGACCTGCAAGTCAGTCGTGCGATGTTTGGATTGAACTATATTGTCTTCCGTCCGCACAATGTTTATGGAGAACGGCAGAATATCGGCGACCGCTACCGCAATGTTGTCGGGATCTTTATGAACCAGTTGCTGCAAGGAAAGGCGATGACGATTTTTGGCGATGGCACCCAGACCAGGGCTTTCAGCTATATTAAGGACATTTCGCCGATTCTGGCTGAGGCTATTGATGAACCAAAGGCTTATAACGAGGTGTTCAATGTAGGCGCTGACCAGCCATACAGTGTGAACGAACTTGCTTCAGCCGTTGCCCGGTCGATGGCCGTCAATCCCGTGATCGAATATCTGCCCGCCCGGAACGAAGTGAAAGATGCCTACTCATCCCACGAAAAGGTTGAGCGAATCTTTGGTAAGCGGAAACTTCACAGCCTGGATGAGGGGTTACAAAATATGGCCCAATGGGTGAGGGAGCACGGCGCCCGCAAAAGCAGCAAATTCGAAAATGTTGAAATTACCCGGAACCTGCCGCCCTCCTGGCTGCTGTAAAGGGTTTCAATGAATTATTCTGGTTTACCAATGGATCAGTACCCACTCGTAGTTTCCGTAATCCTGAATACCAGCCGGTGCGACGACACCCTGGCCTGCCTTGAATCGCTCTATGCTGGGGACTACCCAAACCACAAAGTCCTGGTGCTGGATAACGCCTCGACAGATGGATCTGTCGAGGCAATTCGAAGCGCTTTTCCGCAAACCCGGATCATTCAGCTAAACAAAAATCTCGGGTATGCCGGGAACAACAATGTGGGGATAACCGCTGCGATTGAAGACGGGGCTGATTGGGTTTTTGTCCTAAACGAGGATATCATCCTTGCGCCGGATGTAATCTCGAATCTTGTCCGGGTCGGACAATCTGTACCGCAAGCGGGAATTCTGGGACCATTGGTGTATCACCATGATGAGCCAAACGTCATACAATCGGCGGGCGGTGATCTTGACCGGCACTGGGTATCACGGCATATCGGGCAAAATGAAGTCGATAGAGGTCAGTATGCGCAAATTCGGGAAACCGATTGGGTATCCGGCTGCGCAATAATGGTCAAGAAGTCAGCCATAGAAGAGGCCGGGATGATCGACGAACGGTTTTTTTATTATTGGGAAGAGACAGAATGGTGCCTGCGGATTCGCGAAACTGGCTGGCGGGCTTACATTGTTCCGCAAGCAAAAATTTGGCATAAAGGCGTTCAGCGTGACTATAGACCTTCTCCAAATATCACCTATTACGCAACCCGTAACCGTATGCTGCTTCTCGCCAGCCGTCGAGCGCCTATGAATGCTTGGATAATCGCTTACAATTCATTGATCAGGACTCTGGTATCCTGGAGTGTAAAACCCGAATGGCGGCACATGCGCGAGCACCGAACCGCCTTATGGCAGGGTTTATTGGATTTTCACCAAAAAAGGTGGGGAATGCGGTTCAATAAAACCCTTACACCCAGGAACCGGCGGTAACCATAGAGGGAAATAAAGACAAAATACGGTTTTGATGGTGATCTTACGAAAACTTATCGATTTATTGGGATACCAATCCCCAGAGGTGAAGGCTTTGGCGCTAAAATTTGGATTACTCAAAGGGCACAAGCAGTACACACGTTTTATTATTCTGGGACGTTCTCGAACCGGATCTAACTTTTTACGAGGATTGCTCGATTCGCACCCGAGCGTATTAACCCTTGGCGAGATTTTTCGCAACGAAGATGCAGTCGATTTTAATCACCACGACTATGTCGCCAGTAAAAGAATAATGGATCTGTATACATCGGATCCGGTGGAATTTTTAGAAAAGGCGGTTTTTCGAAAGGTTCCGACGCAATATCGTGCGGTGGGGTTCAAATTGTTCTACTACCATGCCCGCACCAGTCCATACGACCGTTTATGGCCTTACTTACAAAATGATAAAAAGGTACACATCATCCACATAAAAAGGCGCAATATGCTCCATACCCACCTTTCGCGCGCGCGAGCAGAAAAAACGGGAGTATGGGTCAATACAACCGGTGAGAAAGAAGCCCAACCAGCATTAACCCTGGATTATGAATCCTGTTTGCGTGATTTCGAACAAACACGTGAGTGGGAAAAATGGGCAGATGAATTCTTCAATCAACATCCCCTCACAGTGGTTTATTATGAGGATCTGTCTAAAAATTACAGTCAACAAGCGGCTGGGCTTCAGCGGTTCCTGGGCCTGGATGAAGTTCCAGTACAACCTCGTACCCATAAACAACTGCAAACCCCCCTATCTCAGGCGATTCAGAATTATTCAGAGTTGAAGCAGCGATTCAAGGCCAGTGAGTGGGCTGCATTTTTTGAGGATTGACCCTGATAAATGAAAATATTAATCTTATCGACCTGGTTTCCCTACCCGCCTAACCAGGGATCCAAGATCCGGGCGTATCATTTGATCAGAGGACTGGCGAAGGATTTTGACATCTTTCTTCTATCCTTCGAAGATGCTCCAGTTAAGCCAGAGTGGGAAGATCATATGCGCAAGTATTGCAGCCGGGTTGAAATCGTAAAAAGGCACCCCTTTGAATACAGCCGTGCAAAAACCATAATGGGGTTTTTCTCCTTGGTTCCTTCGCATGTCGTGGCGGGCTATTCGCCTGAAATGGAAGCTGCGGTAGAAAAAAGTGTTTTAGAATGGGACCCCGATTTGATTTTTGCGTTGACTTTTGTTACTGCCCCTTACGCCCTGAAACACAACACCAAGAAACGAATCGTTGATATTGATAATTTATTGGCATTAATGCTTTTTGAACAATATCAGAATGCCCACGGCTGGCTCAGACGTGCCCGCCACTTTCTGGCTTATTGGAAACTCAGACGGTATGAAAGCAGGATTTACAGTCGATTCGATCTTGCTCTGGTATGTTCAAAGAAAGATGTTGCCCGCGCACAAACTTACATCCGGTTATCGGGTGAATCAATCGGGATGACGCCAAATGGAGTGGATTTGTCTTATCTATATCCCACCGCGACTCCTCAACAAAAAGGGAAGTTGATTTTTAATGGTGCCTTGACCTACGAGCCAAACCTTGACGCCATGCAGTTCTTCCTCGGTGATATCTTTCCGCGTGTCTTGGTCAAAGCACCTCATGCGCATATCGACATCACCGGAAAAACCGAAGGGGTGGGATTATCAAAACTACAACAGGCTAATGGCAGGGTGAACTTCACCGGATACCTGGAGGATATCCGTCCTGCTATCATTGAAAGTGAAGTTTGCGTGGTGCCGTTGCGAATGGGAGCTGGAACCAGGGTCAAAATCCTCGAGGCTATGGCCTTGGGTACTCCGGTTGTGAGTACATCGAAAGGCGCGGAGGGGCTGGAAGTCGAACCCGAAACACACCTTCTGATCGCGGATGATCCAGAGGACTTTGCCCGGCAAACCCTGCGTCTCCTGGAGGACGACAGCTTGAGAGCCAGCCTGCGCCAGAACGCACTGCAATTGGTCCGTGAGAAGTATAACTGGGAAAAGATCGGCTCCGATTTGAGCCAGTTGGTTCGGAAGGTTACAGGCTAATAACCTCGATGGCAAATATTATTAAATCGGTAAAATCCATTCCCTTATACCTGCCTCAACTCCGCTGGATTTTGGTTCCGGTTGTATGGGTGATCGTGGCTATTCTGGCGACGCGGGTAGCGTTTCGCGACCAAATGGCCACCCTGGTTGTAGGCGGTATTGCTGTGTTTGCCGGGATGATTGTTCTGCTGCGCTGGCCGGGTTTGGGATTTCCTCTGATGGTCATTTCTGCATTGCTCATCCCGCTTCGAATCCGTACGGGAACGATGACAAGTATAAATATTGTCTTGATCCTTGCGGTCGGAATCACCTTTTTATGGTTATTCGAGATGGTAGCGCGTGACCGGCGGGTTCGCTTTTTGCACAGCGGGATCATGCTGCCATCCTTTTTATTTATTCTAGTAGCTTCTTTATCCTTTTTATTTGGGCAGTTAAACTGGTATCCAACGCGCGCGGCTTCTACTTTTGCGCAATTAGGTGGGTTGATCGTGATGATCGCATCAATTGCAACCCTGGTAGTAGCTGCCCACCGTCTGCAGAATATTATTTGGGTAAAGTACGCTGTGTGGAGTCTGATTATCCTCGGTGGAATTTATGCCGTTGCTTTTTTATTTCCTCAACTGCGATTAATGCTGTTCCGAACATATCAGCGTGCAGTCACCGACAGCCTGTTCTGGACGTGGCTTAGCGTAATGGCGTTCAGTCAGGCATACCTGAACACAAAACTGGCCGTGAGATGGCGAATACTGTCCGGGGTTATCGCAGGAGTCACCATTTTTAATCTAATCGTCATCAGGCAGGCGTGGACCTCTGGTTGGCTGCCTGCAGCTATAGCAATCTTCGTCGTCTTGTTGATGACCCGTCCACGTTGGGCGATTGCGCTGGCGATCTTAACCGGGTTGTTTGCTTTGATCGGGACGGACATAGCCAATGAGATTCTATTAGGAGGCGATAACGAATACAGCCTGGTGACGCGGCTTGAAGCCTGGCGGATACTGTTCCAAATCATTGAGCTTAACCCACTTTTTGGGTTGGGGCCCGCCAATTACTATTTTTACACGCCGTTTTATGACATACTGGGGTATTCCGTCAGTTTCAATTCCCATAATCAATATATCGATATCCTGGCGCAAATTGGTATCCTGGGTTTATTCTTCTTTTTATGGTTGTTCGCGGCGGTCTGGCGGACCGGCTGGCAAATTAGGGCGAAGGTGGAAAATGGGTTTGAGCGAGCATTTGTTTATGCTACCCTGGGGGGTATTGCCGGAACCCTGGCGGCAGGCATGTTAGGAGACTGGATAATGCCGTTTGTCTACAATGTTGGTATGGAGGGCTTCCGCTCAGCCGTTCTGACATGGTTATTTATGGGTGCGCTTGTTTTCGTCGCCCAGCGATATAAAGAGCAGGAATCAGAAATAGCGCCGCATGGATAAGATTTCACCAGTGCTATCAATAATTATTGTTTCTTATAATGTGCGAAATTTTCTGGCTGACTGTCTTGCCAGTATCTTTCGAAACCATGCCGAAAGGCCGTATGAGGTTTGGGTGGTTGAAAACAGTTCAAATGACGGCAGCCTGGAAATGGTCAGAGAAAGGTTTCCGCAGGTAAATCTGATAGAAGGTCAGATTAACCTTGGCTTCGCCGCAGCCAATAATCTGGCGATTCCCCACTGCAGGGGTGAAAATATTCTTTTTCTCAACCCTGATACCCTGGTTTATCCGCAAGCTATCGATGCTCTGGTTAATTTCCTGGATAAGAATCAACAAGCGGGTGCAGCCGGCTCACGCCTGCTAAATCCCGACCTGTCTCTTCAGGACTCCTGTTACCCTTTTCCAACCCTGGGAAGAGAGCTGTGGCGCTTGCTGCATCTAGATGCCATTTATCCACTAGCGCTTTACCGGCAGGAAAACTGGTCAACAATTGATCCAAGGCGGGTTGATGTCCTTCAGGGTACCAGTCTGGCAGTCAGACGGAAGGTTCTGGATGGGATCGGTTATTTTGACGATTCCTTCTTTATGTATTCAGAAGAGGTTGACCTTTGCTTCCGGATGGATAAAGCTGGATGGCAGCGGTATTGGGTGCCGGCATCTAGGGTCGTCCATTTTGGTGGGCAAAGCACCAGGCAGACTGCTGAAAAAATGTTTTTAGAGCTATATCGGGCCAAGACTTTGTATTTCCGAAAGAATCACGGGCAAAATGCCGCCGAGGGATATAAAGCCATCCTGGCCTTGGCAGCTATCCTGCGGTTAATGATTGCCCCATTATCACTTCTGGCGGGTCAAGAAAAAAAACGACAATCCAGTCAGGTATCCAGATATTACGCCCGCTTGTTAAATGAATTATCAGGTTTTTAATTTGCGAATTCTTTTTTTAACTCAAATCCTGCCGTATCCCCCTAATGCCGGTCCAAGAATCAAAACGTGGAACGTTTTACGTTTTCTCATCCAAAAAGGTCATCAGGTTACCCTGCTTTCTTACATCCGCCCAGAGGAAGTTCAGCACCTGCATGTATTGGAGAAAATGCTCCACCAGGTATATATCGTACCGATCCGACGCTCCCGCATACGGGATGGTTACTATCTGCTATCCAGCTTTATCAGTGGGCGTCCCTTTCTGGTTGAACGTGACCGCACTCAGGAGATGCTCGCACTGGTCCAAGATCTTATTCGGACTGGTAATTTTGATGTCGTCCAGGCTGACCAATTAACCATGGCGCAATTCGCACTGGATGGGGTTCGTAAAATACCGGGTGAAACCCGTCCAAAACTTCTCTTCGACGCGCATAATGCTACCTGGATGATTTTGGAGCGCATGCTTCGAACAGCCCCTTTTTATTTAAAGCCGCTGGTGAATCTCGAGCTGAAAAAAATCAAGAAATATGAGGGCGACCTGGTCAGATTGTTTGATCACACCCTGGCAGTTACAGAAATTGACCGGCAGGCATTGTTACAGGTCACTGGAGAAGTTGAAAGTCAAAAATTATCTGTTACGCCTATCGCGGTGGATACCAACGATCTTTTCGCGGTTGATTTGCCCCGGGATTCTTTAGAGATTCTGACCTTGGGAACGCTGCACTACCCACCCAATGCGGACGGGATAAGGTGGTTTCTGCGAGATGTTTTTCCATTGGTTCGGTTACAAGTACCCAGGGCAAGGTTAACCATTATTGGTAAGAATCCACCGGTTGATTTTTTTGATCTTGCGAAACCCTATGGGCAGGATGTCAAAATCACCGGTTACGTGGATGATCTGGTCCCGTTTATCAAATCATCGGCATTGATGGTTGTGCCTGTTCTGGCTGGCGGCGGTATGCGGGTCCGAATTCTCGAAGCGCTTTCCCGTGGGATTCCAGTCGTCACCACACCCGTCGGATTGGAAGGAATAGACGCGGTTGACCAGAGAGATGTCCTGGTAGCAGATAGCCCAGAAGCTTTCGCGGCTGGGGTAATCGCATTATTGCAGGATCCCGATGCCAGAATCAGGTTATCGATGAATGGAAGGAAACTGGCAGAGAGCAGATATGATTGGAAAATTGCTTTGCAACAGATGGATTGGCTCTACCAAACGAAGGGGTATGAAGTTTGACTCATCGCAACGGTGGTAAACCGAAAAATAATATCTTTACCCTACTTAACCTCGATTCACACCTGCGTTTTAAAATATTAACGGTCGTCGTGGGTGTTTCCGTCGTACTGCGGGTAATCGCCGCCCTGTACTTCGGCAACTCGGTGGTTGACATGCCGGGTGTATCTGATCAACTGACTTATCATGCGCTTGGCATCCGCATTTCCGAAGGGTACGGCTTTAGCTTCGACCGGCCCTGGTGGCCGGCTACCCAGGCCAACGAACCGACTGCCCATTGGAGTTACATCTACTCGCTATTTGTCGCCGGTATCTATGGATTGTTTGGCCCATCTCCATTTATGGTAAGGATACTCCAGGCTGTAGCCGTGGGTATCGCACAGCCGATTTTAATCTACATTCTGGGGAAGCGGGTTTTCAACCCATCAGTCGGGATCCTATCCGCTGTCTTGATTTCCGTTTACGCCTATTTGATCTATTATGCCGGCGCAGTAATGACGGAATCTTTTTATATCACCACCCTGATGGTGGTTTTTCTTCTGGCTTTGATGTTTGCAGGGAAAAAAATTACCGGTGACTCCCAAGCTAGTAAGCCTGATTTCCTGCTGGCTTTGGTTTTTGGGCTTTTTACCGGTCTGGCTGTGTTGCTCAGGCAGGTGTTTTTATTGTTCCTGCCGTTTCTATACTTATGGGTATTATATGTTCGCCGGCGTACTGGATTATCAGTAGCAATTCTTGAACTCGCGGCGGCTTCGGCCATCCTGGCAGCAATGATTGCCCCCTTCACAATTTACAACTACCAACGCTTCGATAAATTTGTCCTGTTAAACACCAATGCCGGTTTTGCTTTTTATTGGGGTAATCATCCGGTTTATGGCACCCGATTTGAAAGTATCATCACGCCTGAAACCGGCAATTATCTCGACCTGCTACCGAAGGATTTGTTAGGGTTAAACGAGGCTGAACTCGACAGCGCCCTTCTAAAGCGTGCCCTGACTTTTGTCGCGGAAGATCCCGGCAGATATGTGCTGCTATCCTTAAGCCGTATCCCCAGCTACTTCATGTTTTGGCCGTCCCCAAACTCATCGACTTTGAGCAATATCGCCAGGGTTTTGAGTTTTGGACTGCTGTGGCCATTCATGCTCCTCGGAGTGGTATTTTCCGTTATTACCAAGCCTGTGCGCTTTTCGATTACTTCACCAGCAGCGCTGCTGCTCCTGTTTGCGCTGGTGTATTCTTTGATCCATATCCTGACATGGACTTTAATCCGCTACCGGCTCCCTGTAGATGTGGTCTTAATTCCTTTCGCAGCCTTTGCGATCCTTAGAATAGTGGAAAAATTTGCCGGTAATAGGATCCTGGTGAAAAATTGATGAAAATTCTGTTTGTTATCCCTTACACGCCCAGTCTGGTGCGCGTGCGTTCCTATAACTTTCTTAAACAATTATCCGCTCGCGGTCACGAAATTACCTTGGTGTGCCTGGGCGCTGAGCAAGATCAGCAAACCCTGGAAACTTTGCGCGCATTTACGGACAACATCTACACCTTCTCCCAGCCCTCCTGGAAATCGCTTCTCAACTGCGGGTTGACTCTCCCGGGTTCCCAGCCGCTTCAAGCCGCTTACTCCTGGAATCCACGCATGGGAGCGCTGGTAGTCGATCTGGCTGCGCGCAGAAACGGTAATAAAGGCTTTGATGTTGTCCATGTTGAGCATTTACGCGCCCTGCGGTATGCGCTGCAGGTAAAACGGGCATCCTCAACAGCGCCGGTGGTTTGGGACAGCGTGGATTCAATCACACATTTGTTTAGCCAGGCTGTTAAAAGCCATCCAAAGAAGGTGGCGAGATGGCTATTACGGCTGGAACTGGCCCGCACCAGAAGGGCAGAAGCCGCCGGTGCGGTTATCTTCGATCGAACGGTGGTGACCTCCATTGTGGATCAGCGGGTGTTTCTGGAAATCCAACCTGAAGCGAAGATCAGCCTGTTGCCGAACGGCGTAGATGTGGATTATTTTCAACCGGATGAATCCAAACCTCGTGTTGAGGACACGATTGTAATTAGCGGGAAGATGAGCTACCATGCCAACGTAAGTATGGTCATCCATTTGTTGGAAGATATTATGCCCCAGGTATGGGCTCAAAAACCCGAGATAAAGGTGTGGATTGCAGGCCAGAACCCTTCTGCGGAGATTCTGAAATTCGGGCATGATCGCCGTATCACGATTACTGGCGCGGTGCCGGACATGCGTCCATACCTGCAAAGGGCTGCGATCGCCGTCGCTCCGCTTCGTTACGGCGCTGGCACGCAAAACAAAGTACTGGAGGCCATGGCTTGCGGCACCCCCGTTGTGGCAACCTCCAAGGCGGTCGCATCCTTAAATATCACTCCCGGAGAGAATATTCTGGTAGCAAACGACCCTGATGAGTTTGCGCATCATCTCATTGACCTGCTTGACAATCGCGAATGGCGGCAAAATCTGGGTGAAGCTGGTCGTCGCTATGTTACGCAAGAAAATTCCTGGCAGTATGTTACCGGGATCCTTGAACAAATTTATCAATCCCTTATAAATCCTTTAGATTTTTATCAAAACCACGAAATCAGGTGATAGAATTTATACAAATTTTATCTTTATACTGTTATCGGGTACAATGATGACTACAGGCATGAAGTGGGGGAAACCTCTTCTTCGTGTTCAGGTAAAGGATTTTATCAGGGATGAACGGTAAGGGAAGGACGATACATTAAATGGATTTAAAATCGTATTTTTCTCCGCTCTTAAAGTGGTGGTGGATGATTCTGGCTGCAGCCGTGATTGCGGCAGGCGCAAGTTTCGTCATAACGCTGGGTCAACCGCCAATGTACCAATCCCGTACGACACTTATCATCGGGCAATCTCTTACCAACCCCAATCCAAATTCGACTCAATTTTTCCTGGAACAACAGTTAGCGGCGATTTATGCGGATATGGCGAATAGAGAACCTGTGCGCAGGGGCGTCATGGAGGAATTAGGTCTTCGCTGGCTTCCTCAATACGCCGCGCGCGCCCTTCCAGAAACGCAATTAATCGAAGTGGTGGTAACGGATACAGATCCTGTACGTGCACAGGCGGTCGCAGCAGCGATCGCTGATCAGCTCATTGCGCGCGCCCCCACCACCGAGCAAAGCACGGACCAGGAGCGCCAACAGTTCGTAGAAGCGCAACTGGCCGCCATGGAAAACGATATCGCCATTACTGAAAGTGAGATTGAAAAATTAAAATTAGAATTGGGGAACCTCAATAGCGCCAGTCAAATCAATCAGGCCAATCAAGAGATCGCCTCGCAGGAAGCAAAATTACGCACCCTGCGAGATAATTATTCCCGCCTGCTTTCTAGCACGCAGCGGGGAGCGGTTAATACCTTGGCAGTAATTGAGCCCGCAGAAATCCCTTCACGACCAATTGGACCTAATCGTGGATTCACCATTTTAATTGCTGGGTTGATTGGGCTTGGATTGGCCGGCGCGAGTGCATACGTGATTGAGTGGCTGGACCAGACCATTCACTCATCTGAAGAAGCCGGTCGAATTCTACAGGTGCCCGTGCTGGGAGAAATTCCCCGTATGCCAAAAGGCAGTGATCCCCTTAGCTATGTTAATGATGAGCCCTTTTCTCCGATCACAGATGCCTTTCGTTCTCTGCGAACAAATCTGGAATTCCTCGGCCTGGGTCATAAAGTAAAGACGATCCTTATCGCCAGTCCGGGTGATTCAGAAGGAAAAACCACGGTAGCGGTTAATCTTGCCATCGCCCTCGCAAAAGCAAAAAAACGAGTGATTCTGATCGACGCCGATTTTTACCGTTCGGAACTTAATGAAAAGTTTGGGCTGGAAGGAAAGAAAGGTCTGGGAGATCTATTCCTGGATGGAAAGATAGGGAAAGATTGCCTGATACCTTTATTTAGAAACCAGGTTTATCTCGTTCCATCCGGAACCACTCCCCCAAACCCTTCAGAGCAGCTGGGTTCAGTGGAAATGGTCCGCGCGCTAGAGATGTTTAAAGAAGTCACCGATGTCATCATTATTGATGGGCCGCCTTTCATCATTTCAGATGCTCTGGTTCTCTCAGCCCGCGTGGATGGGGTTCTGGTGGTTGTAAGCCAAGGCAAATCTCGTCGTGATGTTTTGACAAAAATCAAATCGCAGATCAATCGAGCCAATGCCCATTTATTGGGGTATATCGTCAACGGGGTCACGCCGAAATCGGCCTATTACTATGGACATTATTACCAGGTCGATCATAAAGTGAAGAATGGGAATGGAAAAGCCTCTGAGCCAGTGCCATCGAAGCCCAGAGAAAAGCCAATGGAAGAGGAAGAGGGGAAAATCGTGCGGCGGGTCGTGTAGGTTCCCAGGTCTAAATCAATCATCATCGTGATGTCAGGCAATGGTAAATTTCCGGCAGTATTTTTGGACCGTGATGGCGTTATTGTCCATAACCGCGCAAACTATATCTGTTCTTGGGATGAACTCAGGATTTACGCATCCGCCCTGCCTGCGCTGGCACGGCTCTCCAGAAGCAAATATAAAATCATTATCATCACCAACCAGTCTGCAATCGGCAGGAACCTTGTTTCCATTGAAACCATTGCAGCAATAAACGCCCGGCTGGTCGAAATGATTCGCACATCAGGGGGACGCATCGACGCTGTGTATATGTGCCCCCACGCTCCCTCTGAGCGCTGTTCCTGCCGAAAACCGCAGCCCGGTTTAATCCTGCAGGCTGCTGATGACTTGAACATCGATTTAGCGCAGTCGATCCTCATTGGTGATGCAGTCAGTGATATCCAGGCGGCCATCTCTGCGGGAGTCGGTCAGTCCATTCTTCTGCAGACTGGCCGAGGTAAAAAACAAATCAGGCTCATTTCTGAAGATTTGGCCGGAAAATATCGCGTTGAGCCTTCTCTAATTACAGCTATACGAAAATTATTCCCCTAAACAGAAACCGACCCTACTTTTGATCACCGCGCCGTAACTTTATTACGGTGCGGTGATTTTATTTTTACCTTGACATTCGATTAAAAGATAGATATACTATTACATGTAATTAAATTACATTAAAGGAATATCTTTATGGAAAATACAGAAAATGTTATTGAAGGTAAGGCGTTCGATCCGCAATCGCACTCTGCTGAAGATGGCAGCCGCAGACAAAAACCAAAAACCGCCAAGGGCTCTTCTGAAGGAATTGGCGGGGTTTGGAAGCAGGTCGAAAATATCGGTCAAACCCTTGGAGAAGCACTGCAAGGTCGCGGGAACGTCGTGATGGTCAGAGTAAATGATGATACCCTGGCTCATCTAGATATGCTTGTGGAAGCCGAAATGGTGAAAAGCCGCTCAGAAGCCGCCGCCCTGCTGATCATCGAAGGCATGAAAGCAAATCAAAATCTGTTTGAACGCATCCGTGAAATTACTGATCAAATTGCTATTTTGCGTTCTCAATTAAAGGAATCGGTTAAGAAAGATAACCTTGAAAACGAGCCCGATACGGGAGAAGAATCATGAGCGATATTGTAGAGTCGTCTGTGCGTGCTGATTTTGGCAATGCTAATCCAGCAGCGAGTTCCAACGAGCGGGTGGACTCGATCCAACAGTTTTTCCAGGATTTGGAAGACCTGGGCCGTACAGTTGGAAAAGCGGCTGGAAAATTAGCCGAGGAAATTACCGGCTTAATGGTAATAAAATTAGATAAAGACCATCGCGAAGATTTGGACATCCTGGTGGACGCGGGTCTGGCTTCCACACGAGCTGAAGCAGCCTTGAAGATGATTAGAGACGGCATTCGCAGCAACGAATCGCTCTACCAAAAGGCGCAGAAAACCCGGCAGCAAATTGACAGCCTGCGAAACCAGTTGCGTTCGCTGCGCATTGGTGAAAAATCGTTGTAAGGGAACCCACTAGAGGATGCAATCCCCAACCAAAATAGGTTGGGGATTTTTTTATTAGAGTGATGAGCAGATAATTTTACGGACCGTCATTTCATGCCTTATTAGAGTAAAATTCATCCTGACCGTGAAGCTGCTGAAAAATTTTATTGTGGTCTGTTTATTCCTGAGCCTGCCATTTTCAGGCTGTACCTCTGCTTTAGAAAGAGCAGATTCAGTTAATCCGCCTGTTGAAGGCACCTGTGCTGAGAGTGAATGCCCAACCCCCACTCCTTCATTCACACCCACGCTTACACGCACAGTTACACTGACGTCCACACCCACAGCGACGAACACCCGCACCGCCAGGCCCACCTGGACAGCGACCATTGCACCGTCTGCCACCGCCACACCCTCGCCACAAGGAACACTTACACCCACCCCCCTGCTGAATGTCAGCGGCCCCTTCAAACCAGTGATGAATCTGGAAAACCTGGCGATTGGGGTAATCCAGGATATTTTTATCCCAGACTCTCATACTGTCATGGTTTCGGGGACTTTTGGTCTGGTAAAAATTGACCTGGCTACGAATGCGATTCGAGTCACTCGCTTCTTAGGTACCATTTTGGGAGTGGACCTCCAAGGACTTGCGTGGTCGATTTCAGAGGATGGCCGTCAGGTTTCTTCCTGGGATGGGTCAACCTGGAAATCCTACGGTTACCGCGAAGGCTGGCTCCTGCCAGCTGAAATGGCCAAAAGTATAGAACTGGGGGGCTTTTTCCATCAATTACCAGATGGAAATATATGGCTTTCAACAGACAGGGATATTCGGCAGTTTAATGGACAGCGCTGGCGGATTTACACTGCCACGGAAATGGGCTTGCGTTTACCTTACCTTGCCGGGGTAACGACTTCATTGATTGTCGCGCCCTCAGCAGGCAACAGTAACCTTTGGGTTGGTTCTTGCGATTGGCGCGATAATTTACCCACTGGTGGAGGCAGTTTTCGTCACTACGATGGCAGCCGCTGGACAGACGCTTCGTTCCCAACACCGGAAGCCTGTATCACTTCAATAGCAATTGCTCCGGAAGGCGCTATTTGGGTTGCAGCCGAAAATGCATTGTTTGCGCTAGACCCTGGAAGCCAGTCGTGGTCAAATTATCCAATTCCAACACAAAACAATCCTCATCAACAGGTTGTCTATAATTCCGACTTGAAAATTGATCCGGATGGCAACGCCTGGCTGCTGGCTAACCTTGGAGACGGATCTGGTTTTATTCGGGAAAAAATCCGCTACTTGTTCAGGCACGAGGAATGGATAGAGACAACCCGTCTACCAGTCACGTCGGAGCAGCGTATTTTTTTTGTCCCACCCGGCGATATTTGGGCCTTCGAGCCTGGAAAGATTTCTCAGTATCAGGAAGGCGGCGGTTGGATGGACATTGCTTTATTAGATTTTGGCCCGTTAAGTCAGGATCCATATGGCGCTATCTGGCTGGTTTCCTCCAGGACCGAGCGCCCAATTTTATGGAAGGCCGAACCTTGACAGGTTTACCACGCACGTCTGGAGATAACCATTACTGGTATAATCATCGATATCAGTCCAGGGACCACGCGCGGCAATATCATTATTATCAGTTTTATAGGTCTCAGCCCGACGGCTGAGGTCTCAGGTGGGAGAAAATGATAAGGAGGGATAAGGTTATAGAATAACATGTTATTGTCATTTGATCCCTGTTTACTAGGTGCGCGAGAATTTATTTATTTCTTGGGCACTTCTAATAAAGTGGTGCCTGACACATTATCCATGGTTGCAGTATGGATACACTTACATTAAAAGTCCGTAGTGACTTGCGGAGATACCGGCAGCAACTCTCCCTGATCTATAAGGATCGCTGGCGGTTCATTCAGGTTGTCATTTTGGGCGCTTGCTTGCTGCTCCTCAGTACCGTTTTCCTTCAAAAAACCTGGCCAACAAGCCGCATTCTTCCCTTGTTATTATTTTCGCCAATATTAATACTTCTGTCATTGAGCCAGGCAATAAAACTATTTTCAAAGCCTGGCAGGCAGGGATTATTATTGGCAGTCATTTTTTCCTGCCTGAGCGTTGCTGCCGGCATTTTGCACCCGGGATATCCAGAGAGTCAAGGTGACAAATTTGCCTGGCTGACGATTTTTTTCCCTTTCATTACTATCCCATTGTTTATCCGGATTTTTGGCGATGCACCACACCTGGCCCGCAAATACAGTCTTCGCCCCTACCAGCCCACACTGACCATCATTACTGGATTTTTCGTGGGCGCGTGTCTGGCTTTGCATCTCTATTTAGTTGTGCGGTTCATTCCTACCATAAGTAATGCTTATATTTCCTTCTTGCCCAATACCAATCTTTGGTTCCTTGGGGTTCTGGCTGGATTGGTTATTCCAGCAGAAGAAATGCTGTTTCGTGGAGTGGTTTTTTCCCTTCATTTTGACGATATCGGTAATCGTTTTGGAAGCACTGCAGCGCGAATTGTGGTGTTAAACGGTGTCATCTACCTGGTTTTGATGCTTTACAACCTTACGCGCCCTGATCTGCTGTTGGTCGGAATTCTAGCGGTATTATACAAATGTGTGCTGGCCTACTGCAGTGTTTATTTGATATATCGCCGCAGAAACCTTTTAGCTGGATTCGCGGCTAATTTGATTTTTACTTTCCTGGCTGGGCAGATCTTCTTTCTATGAGTAATCTGGTTACGCGACCATTCAGGCAAAAATATCCTCGCATCAAAGCGCGCCCGCGAGATGTGGCCATGGTCACAATCTCATTCTTTTCCATGATCCTGCTGGTGATTTTAAATTTCACCGAACGCGTAGATGCAGAAATATTCGGATTTGTTCGCTTTATTTCAATTTTGCCGGTGGTCAGCGTCGCATATTTTTTTGGGGTTGTTCCCGGGTTGTTGGCTGCCGGAGTGTTTAGTCTGATTTTTATTCTCGAAATCCCCTGGATGATCGCCAACTTTGGGGTGACGATCTCTATTTTTGAGCTTATCGGTCTCAGCCTGGTTTTATTTATTTTCGGATTGGTCATTGGCGACCTTTCCACTTCATTCCGGCAACGGTCAACTTTACGGATTGCTGTTCAAGCCAGGGAAATTCTCCTCAGCCGAACATTGAACCTCGACGAAATTACTTTTTATCTGTTGGATCAGGTTCGTCAGCTTGTCCGGATCGAAAGTGCTGTCCTGATTCTCCGTAACCCGATCACCAGCCAATGGCAAATCTATTCTCAACAGGGCAAAATTACCCTCCATAACGAAGCTGGAGTGTTCTCGACCACACTGGCGGATTGGCTGCTAACGCAGCCAGACTCCGTTATCCTCAACAACCTGGATTCACCTGAATCATTCCTTATCCAGGATGATTTAGTCAATAAAGTCCATTCGATTTGCTGCCGTGTTCTGATGCATACCGATGGCTCCGAAATGGGCCGCCTGGTATTAATAAACAAATTATCAGGATTTTTCTACCCTGAAGATATTGACCGCTTGAATGACCTGGCCTCGGCGGGAGAAAAAGCCATTGAGCACGCCTTTCAATTTGCCAGAACCGATTATGCTTTGGAAAGACAGGTCAACCAGCTGGCGACCATTCAAAAAGCATCTCAGGAGCTTAATGGAACCCTGGATCCAGAAAAGGTTGTGGACTTGACCCTGTCTGTTGCCCTTGAAATTACAGGCGCCGAATCGGGTGTAATTCTTCTCGATATTAAAGACTTGATACAGTTGCTGCGAACGCGCGGGGGTGAATCCAGCGACCGCCGCGTCCGTGAAATGCTGGAAAATGCGCTTTCTGGAGAAAATACCAGCAACCTGCGGGCGGAGGACCTGAAGTTACCATTTTTGTTCAAAAAATCGACCTCGCAATTGGCCGCCTTTATTCGTCACAGCAGCACAATCCTTGGGTTAATTGTCGTGGAAAGCACCAATCCAGATGCTTTTGACCAGGCGACGGGGTGGTCCCTGTCGCTGCTGGCTGATCATGCAGCTACGTCTCTCGCCAATGCGCGCCTTTTCCAGGAGATTCTTAAAGAAAAGCAGCAAACCTCCATGATCATTGAGTCCGTGACGGACGGTCTTCTGACCACTGACCATAAAGGTGTTATTTTATCGGCAAATCCAGCTGCTGTCGCGCAGATTGGACAGAAAGAAGAGATGATCGCAGGAAGAGATATTTGTGAAGTTTTAGGTTGGATGCCGGAGATATGCGACCGGTTTCACCAGCACCTGCAGGATGCCTGGGTTCATCAACGCCCTTTTCAAATGGAACTGGTTGGTATTGAACCGGCTCACGGCAGGCATAGGATAATCAACCTCTCTGCTGCGCCGGTCTTTGAAATCGATCGAGAGCCCTTTGGCATGGTCATTCTGATGCACGATTTATCTGAACGCGAAGAACTTAACCGCCTGCAGGAAGAATTGATCTCTTCAATGTCGCATGAAATGCGCACACCGCTTACAAAGATCCAATCCATTGTTGATATGATCACTGGTGAATTGCAGGATAAAATTAATCCCAATTATTTACGGTATTTGGATACACTTAGTAACGAAAGTCAAAGACTCTCAAAATTCCTGGATCGAATATTGGACGTACACCAACTCGAGACGAACCAATTTCATGTAGAACTCAGGCCCATGCCATTAAGGTTTATCCTGGAAAACCTGGTGGAGGAGTGGCGCATTGTCGCTCCAGGACGGCCCATCATCTTCAACAAAGTCGATACTCCCGCCTGGGTTTCCGCCGACGAATCCGCATTGAATTCTGTGTTGAACAATTTGATTGATAATGCCATTAAATATTCTCCCCCAAATTCACAGATTGAGGTTCGGCTGGACATATTGCCCGATTATGAAGCCGCAGTCAGTGTGATTGATAATGGGCCAGGCATCGCTTTGGAGAACCAGCGCGTCATTTTTGACCGTTTTTACCGTGTCAGCGGCGGTGATTCGCAGGAGGTTTATGGACATGGAATTGGCCTATATTTGACCAAAATGCTGGTCGAGGCGATGGGCGGTCAGATCTGGGTTGAAAGCGAACCCGGTTCAGGGAGTCGCTTCACCTTTACATTGCCATTGCAGGAGGTAACCGATGAAACCGAAGATCATCATCGTTGATGATGACGAAACATTGAGCGAACTCGTCCGGGTAAACCTCACACCTCGCGGTTACGAGGTTCAGGGTGTTTCAAGCGGCACCGAAGCGATCCGGCTGGTCGGAAAATCCAAGCCAGATTTAATCATCCTGGATGTCATGATGCCGGGTATGGATGGATTCGAGGTGTGCCAGCAGCTCCGCCGATTGACGGATGCGCCTATCCTTTTTTTAACCGCAAAAGGGAGAGAGCAAGATTTAGTACGTGGATTTGAAGTCGGTGGAGATGATTACGTTCGAAAACCTTTCAGTCTGCGTGAGCTTGAGGCACGCATTTCCGCTTTGCTGAAGCGAAGCAAAAAAACGGCTGATGGTCAAAAGCAGATGACGGAATTTAACGACGGCTGTTTGCGCGTCAACCTGGAAACCCGCCATGTCTACCGTAACGGCCATATGGTTCATCTGACCCCAACCGAATTTCGCCTGCTTAGCTGCCTTGTTCGGAACATTGGCGCTGTGGTTACCCATGAAGACTTGCTGCGTGAAGCCTGGGGGGAAAACTACATTGATGCCACTGCCAGTCTGTCATTATACATTCGCTACCTCAGGGAAAAAATAGAAACCGACCCCAGCAACCCGGTTTATATCATGACAAAATGGGGCGTGGGCTACTGGTTTGCGAATCAGGCGGACACAATGTAGTTTTCCCATCACTGCTAGAGAGAGGATACTCATTCCGAGATGGCAGAGTCTCAATTGGATCTGAAAAACCTGTTAAGCCGCTTAAGGCAGGGACATAACGCTGCCTGGCTGTATGGGGTTCTTGAGCGCCATGAAGAAGCTGTTCTCATTGTTGACCAAAGATGGAAATTGTATTTCGCCAACCCGGCAGCGAGGAGGCTGCTGGAGTTTTGTCCGGAGTATTCTGAAGGGACACGCTTCCTAATAATTCGCCCACGCAACAAATCTTTCGATTATCCCGTTAGCTTTCCAATTGAGACTGAGCAGGCGCTCGAATTTCATTTCAGCGAAAACGAATGGGCCGGCGAACCCGCCTATTTGATTCGCGTGAATGCGCCGTCGACCGCTGGTGTCTCCTCCAATGGAGGATTGACCCAGTATTTTGCCAATAGCTGGCAGTGCTGGATCGACCACGAACAAAAAATCCAGTTTGTCTCACCAAATGTGCTTCAGTTGACCGGCTACCCGGCGGCTGATTTTCAAACGATGCCCAACCTTCTCGTCAGCCTGATCCATCCAGACGACCGGCAGCGATTCCGGCAGTTTCAGGAAGGACAATTCGAAAAGACCGAACCAGCCAGTATGGAAGTGAGGATTATCAACCGCCAAGGTGAGACTCGTTGGTTTCAGCATGTCTGCCAGCCCGCCTTCGACGAGGACGGGCATAGGATTGGCCTTTATGAAAGTTTTCAGGATATCACCGAATTCAAAACCGCCTACGAAGAATCTCACCGAATACAGGCGACCCTTGAGACGGTTGGATTTGCGGGTCAACAGCTGCTGACGACGGCCTGGCGCTCCCTCATCCCTGATTTGCTCGCCCGCCTGGGAGAATCGACCCAGGCTGATAGAGTCAGTTTATTAGCGAATGTTCAGCGCGAAGGTTCAGTCGTCCTCCGCCGCCAATATGGATGGCACGCTGCTGATCTCGCTCCCGAACTGACAGCGCCTCCCTTTAAGACTGGCCCGCTCGAGTCGTCGGGGTTAAGCGGGTGGGAAAATCCCTTAAGCTCGAACCAGCCTGTGCAGGCGCATGTTCGCAAGCTTCCCCCTCACCAGCGAGCTATTCTTCAGGCGCGAAATATCCAATCAACGCTGGCTGTCCCCGTTTTTGCAGGTCCTGATTGGTGGGGATTCATCCAGTTTGACTCGATCCGCGCGGAGCGGACCTGGTCTCAGAAAGAAATCAATGCGCTCCAGGCTTTTGCGAACGTACTGGGGTCGACAATCCAACGAGAACGAACCGAGGATGATATCCGTGTTCTGGTGGAAAAAGAGCGAAAACAGGCACAGTTAGCCTGGGCTTTACGCGAAGTCAGCCTTGCATTAAACGCTGTCCTCGACGAGGAAGTTGTTCTCGATCGGCTTCTGTCGCTGCTGTACCAAATTGTGACGTACGATTTTGGCAGCATCATATTTGTCGACTCTCAGAGCATGCGCATCGTCAGGTCATCAGCGCAAAATGACAGCAGCCAGGTGACTCGATTAAGCGGTTCGAAATCCATCCGCCTTAATCATCATTCCGCTCTGGCGGAAATCAGTAAAACCAAAAAACCAGTGTTGATTGCGGATACAACAATTCAGCCGAAGTGGCACAGCCCTGAGGGAAAATCCGGCGTGACTTCATGGATGGGAGCACCGGTAATCCTGGACGACCAAATTGTAGCCATTATTTCGCTCAACCGGATTGGAAAAGACACTTTCGCCGCGGAAGATCTCGAACGTTTAATAGCCTTTAATGTCCAGGCAGCCCGCGCGCTACAGAATGCCAGGTTATTCGATGAAGTCGCGGAAACCCTGGTCCACGAGCAGCGTCTCAATGAAATTGCTCAAATTATAAGCAGTTCGCTTGACCTTTCAACTGTTTTACAGACCATTCTTCGCCTGACCTCTCAACTGGTTACCGCTGATATGGGCTGCCTGATGCTGCTGAGCGAACAGCAGGATTACCTGCATGTTGCCCACACTTACAACACGCCGGATGTAGAATTTACACAGCATCTTATGCGCGGGCAGGGAATCTCGTGGCGGGTGATTGATAACAGCACAGCAATCCTGCTGCCGGAATATGGAGCGGATCCACAATCATTATCGGAATGGAAAAATATGGGGGTGCATGCTTACCTGGCCGTGCCTCTAGTAGCAGGCAAGGAGATCATGGGAGTTTTGAATCTCTTCCGTACCACGCCTGATCGAAATTTCAAAGAGCGCGACCGCTTCCTGGCGGAAATGGTAGCGCGGCAGGCGGGTATTGCTATTCAAAATGCGCGCCGCTTCGAAGAAGCCCAGCACCTGGCGACCCGCGATTCGCTGACGGGATTATTCAACCGCCGTTACTTCTTTGAGTTGGCAGCCCGCGAGTACGAGCGGGCACGGCGGTACGAGCGCCCGATTTCGGCTATATTATTGGACCTGGATAATTTAAAACAAATCAATGATACCTATGGGCATCAAACAGGGGATTTAGCCCTGCAAAAAGTGGCGCAGGTATGCATTTTTAATCTTCGCCGCCCTGACCTGATCGGACGCTACGGCGGGGACGAGTATGTCATGCTGCTGCCAGAAACACCCCTGGCCAACGCCCTTTCTGTCGCCGAACGCCTGCGCGCAGAGATCAACCGCACACCTTTAGAGGTGGAGGGACAACGCGTAGCCTTATCTGTTAGCATCGGCGTTGCGTCCCTGCGCAGTGACACGCGCAGCCTTGAGACATTAATCGATCAGGCTGACCAGGCGCAGTATGAGTCCAAAAATTCCGGCAAAGATCAGGTGCGCGCCTGGGGTTTTGATCAGGATTAATCACCACCAATAGAAGTGATTTATTACACTTCCAATATATTACTCTCGCATATATACTCACTAGGTGAGTATTAATCCCTTGTCGAAGATAAAATTTTTGAGACAGCACTTAATGAACATGAAACCTCTATTTACGGTATTCGCACTTTTTTGTATGGTTTTGTTGGCTGCGTGTGCGGGGAAAATCCTTCCTGAACAAAATTTTCCGGTGGTGGCCCCCCCTGCTCTCAGGCCATCGGATAACTCGGTGCAAAATCCAAGTAATGATCCCCAGGAAACAACCGCGCTCATTCTTACCGACTCAACCGGAAACACGATTACGCTTCAGGGCGCTCCACAAAGAATCGTGATTGCCGGCAGAGCAAGCGCGCTTATTGCGGACGCTGTGTATTTGTTCCCACAAGCGGTCGAGCGTGTGGTGGCGGTGTCAGGAACCAATCAGGGAAGAGGTGATTTCCTTGACCTGGTTGATCCTGACTTTCAACAAAAAATTGCTTTTGATATCAACGCGGGCGCAGAACAGGTAGTTACCGCCAGACCCGACCTTGTCATAATGAAATCTTACATGGCGGAAACGCTTGGAAAACCGCTGCAAACGCTTGATATCCCGGTACTTTATCTGGATTTGGAGACCCCCGAACAATATCAACAGGACATACTCCTGCTTGGACAGGTTTTCGGTGATTTGGAGCGGGCAGAAGAAATTACTGCTTACTATCGAAATTCCGTCCAAGCAATACAGACCTCCCTATCTGATATCGATGAGTCAATAAAACCAAGGGTTTTGCTCCTGTATTACACTTCACGGGATGGTGAAATTGCATTCAATGTGCCGCCGCTGGGATGGATGCAAACCATTATCACCGATTTAGCCGGTGCCATTCCGGCCTGGCAGGATATTGAATTCGGGCAGGGATGGACCAAAGTGAATTTCGAACAAATCGCTGCTTGGGATGCGGACCGAATATTTATCATCAGTTATACACAAAAGGCATCCGAAATAACGGCGATGTTGAAAACCGACCCGCAATGGCAGGAACTGCGGGCTGTCAAAAACGCTCATCTATACGCATTTCCGTCCGATTATTATAGCTGGGATCAACCTGATGTCCGTTGGATTCTTGGTCTGAAGTGGCTGGCCTGGGTTTTACACCCGGAAAAATTTTCCGATTTTAGCCCGGATTTGGAGGCAAAAGGATTCTTTGAAACCTGGTACGGCATATCGCCTGAGAAATTTGACCAGCACCTGAAACCGCGCACCATCGGGAGCACGAATTGAACCAGGTTTTGGATGGAACCTCATCTGTAGAGCGGGCAGATTTGGACATCTCCACCTTCAGGGCTCCCAGCCGGAAGAAATTGTTGTGGCTGGTGGCAATATTGTTGGCGGTATTCTTGTTTTCCGTGTTTTTAGGCCGATATCCTCAAGTTGGGTTGCTTTCACCTGGTCAAATCACATCGGATCCGATCGCGGAACGCCTGGTGTTGAATCTTCGCCTGCCGCGCATTCTGGCTGCCGTGCTTATCGGGATGAGTCTGGCAGCAGCCGGACTGGTCTTTCAAATGATTTTCGCAAATCCCCTGGTTGAACCTGGGCTGCTGGGGGTTTCACAGGCGTCCGCGTTTGGCGCTTCGGTTGCAATCGTGTTCTTTGGTGGTCTCGCCTGGCTGGTTCAGGCCAGCGCGGTCATTTTTGGAATCGTGGGCCTGGCGCTGTCCTATTTAATGGCACGCCGCCTTCGCTACGGCGGCTGGGTATTGCGCCTGCTCCTTTCCGGCATCGCGATTTCGGCTTTCTTTTCCGCTGGCGTTGGTTTATTAAAATATTTGGCAGATCCCCTCCGCCAGTTGCCCGAGATCACGTTTTGGCTGCTGGGAGGATTGTGGGCTACGGGCTGGGCGCAATTGTTGTCTGTTATTCCACTGATTTTAACGGGGTTGCTGTGCATCTTCTTAATGCGCTGGCGGTTGAATATCCTCGCCTTGGAAGATGATGTCTCGTACGCGCTTGGCGTCTCTGCTTCGCGTGAACGTCTCGGGATTCTGCTGGCCGCCGTGGCGGTCACCGCTGCGTCGATTTCCATCAGTGGTTTGATCGGTTGGGCGGGCCTGATTGTTCCCCACCTCGCCCGCCGCCTGTTTGGCGCCGATGCGCGCAGCAGCATACCTGCAACCCTGCTGTTGGGTGCGATTTTCATGGTCATCTGCGATGATTTGGGACGCACGCTGCTTGCTGGCGAAATTCCCTTGGGGATCCTTACCTCGCTGATCGGTGCTGTCGCCTTCCTCATGCTTATGACCCGTCCGATGTTCAGGGTTGAAAAATGAACCCGGCGATCTTGCGTTTCGATAACCTGTCTTACCGCTATCCGGGAAACCAGCTCCATACGCTGGTAAATGTCAATTTGGAATTGGCGAGTGGTCAGGTAACGGCAGTTTTAGGTCCCAACGGCGCAGGCAAGACCACATTGTTACGGCTCGCATACGGCAGGTTCAAACCATTCAAGGGACAAATTTTCCTTCTAGATCAGCCTCTCGAAAGTATTCCCCGCCACAAAATTGGCCAGAGCATCGCGCTCGTACCGCAGCGCGAGTACAGCCCCTTCGATTACTCCTTGCTGGAATATGTATTATTAGGACGCGCCCCATATCTTTCAGCACTGCAGCTGCCTGATAGTCAGGATCTTCATATTGCTGAGCAGGCTCTAAAAACTGTCGGTTTGCACCATCAGCTGAATCGATCTCTGCAGGAGATCAGCGGCGGGGAGCACCAATTGGTTCTGATCGCCCGCGCCCTTGCACAGGAACCGAAAATCCTGCTGCTGGATGAACCGACCTCTCATCTTGACCTGGCGAACAAAAAACGATTGATCGAGTGCTTAGAGCGCCTCGTCAGCCAGCAGGTTACGATTATGATGACATCGCACGAACCCGATGTTGTTTCCGCGCTCGCAGATCAGGTTGTGTTGATGAGCGCCGGGAAGGTGATGTTCAGCGGGTCATTGGATGATGTCTGGACTGATGAGCATCTGAGCGCTGCTTACAATATTCCCTTGCGCGTGATTAAAGTAGACGGGCACAAACTGGTGGTTTGGGATTAACCTGAATGGGCTCTTTGTGGATTATCACCGGCCCGCGCGGCTCCGGAAAAACCAGTTTTTGTCAAAAACTGATCAACCAGGCGCGCAGCCGGGATTGGGGGATCGCTGGCATTCTCTCACCAGCCAGGTTCGAAGGCGGTGTAAAAGTCGGCATCGATGCCGTTGATCTGCGCTCGGGCGCGCGATGCCCGCTGGCGACCCTGGCAGCGCCTGGAACCGAAGCGCAGATCCAAACCGAAACCTGGGCGTTTAATGAGCGGTCTCTGGCTTGGGGAAACCAAATTTTCAATGAGGCTGTTCCCTGCGATCTGCTGGTCGTCGATGAAATTGGCCCGCTCGAATTGGTGCGCGGTATCGGATGGACCAATGCGATTGCGGCGGTTAATTCCGCTCAATTTCGTGTTTGTTTGCTGGTTCTGCGTCCCGAGCTTCTCTTGCTTTCGAAGCAGTACTGGCCGCACGCACATCAGATTAAGCTCCCGCCTGTATCGCGAGGTTCAATTCATCGGTCTGGTTCCAATTTTTGAAAACCACTTCCAAAGACCGCCTGAGCCGGGTTGACGACGATAAAAGCCTGGGGGTCAACCGTCATCACAATTTTTTTGAGTTCCGCGATTTCTGTAACCGTCACAGCCACCATCAGAACAGAATGTTTTTTGCCCGTGTACATTCCGGTACCAGCCACTGCGGTAACCCCTCGGCGCATCGCATCCATGACCGCATGCGAGATTTCCTCCGGCTTGTCAGTGACCATCCACACCAATAGTTGTTTTCGCCGTCGAAATGCAGGCCGAACAGCATCCCAATTAACCGGTTTTTCGCTGCCCGAGAAAACATCATACTTGGGTAGAACTTCACCGCTGGCCTGGTGCAGCCCGGCGGTCAGCACCGTCGTCAGGGTTATGGCCAGGTAGAAAAGCGCACCGGCAGCCATCACCACTTCCCCGGGCAATGGACCAATGGAAGACCGAGAGACAAACTCAGAAAATGAGCTCACTTGCGTTGGGTGCAGCACCAGCTTTAAGATCCACGCGAGCAGCAGGACCATGAAGATCCAAAAATAATTCCGCCGCAGCCGCCTGCCGATCGCCTCTGGTATCGAAATTGGGAAATCCGGCTGCAGCAGTGACTGCGCCAGGCTTTCGGCCCATTCCGCGTGCGGCGCGTACGGCGGGACCAGCATGGCGGCGAAAAAATCGGTCTCGATCAGCCGGATGCGGTAGCTCCACAATTCGTAGTAGCGGTATCTGCGCGCTTCTGTCCATAAAAATAATGTCACCAGCAGCGTGGTCAGGACGATAATGCCAAAATGGTTGCCAGGGCTGGAGAGCACGAAGGAGATCGCTGCGCCGGTGGTCACCACAGCCCAGTTCGTGGTGGTATCCAGGCGCGAGCGCCACACATTGCTGCGGGATACTTCCGCCCGGTAATAATGCACCATGGCAGTATTAAATTCACCAGGTCGGAGTTCATATCCGCGGAATTTCCAAACCGGTTCATGAGGATTGGCGGTCTCAGTCAATGGTGAATCCTTAGAGATGGATTTTTTCCACGATTACCCAGATTGCGTGGTCCTCGCGGAAATGCTGCACTCGAGCGTGCGCGGCGGGAATCAAGGCGCGAATTTCCTCAATTTTGAGGAAGTGGCTGCGCATACCTGTTATCTTCTCAATAAACGCGATAGCCTTGACCCAGAAGGAATGAATGTCAGGCTCTTCGATAACCAGGCGGCCGCCTGGTTTCAATACGCGCATCAAATCTGTCAACGTTTTCCGTTGATCAGCCACGTGATGAAGCGCATCCGCCAGCAGAATGCGATCAAATACACCGTCAGGGATGGGGAGTTTTTCTAGCGGCGCCTGCATGATCAGCATGCCCTCTTTATTCCTGGCCTGCAATAGCATTTTAAACGAGGTATCGCAGATGACCACCTGGCGTCCGCTGCCCCGAAGAAACTGCGCCAGTCGGCCGGTTCCGCCTGCGGCGTCAAAAATGCGCTGTCCTGGTTCAAGCGCCAGGTATTCCAGCAGTTGGTCGGATATTTTTGAGCGGATTACCTTTTCGTAAAATGGAGCTATTAGCGAAAAATGATCCAATCCGCGCATAATATGGGGAATTATAGCCCTTTTTTCTTTAATAACAATGGGCCGATCCGATCCATTATCCAGGCAAAAGTCAATTCGACCCAGGGAGAGACAGCCATAATGCCTGGGACATAGGCAACCCGGCGCGGTCTTTGGATCACAGACCACACCACGCGCGCCACGCTCTCTGCTGGTATTGCAAACCGCTGGCTGGGCACTGCGCGGCCATTTTGCAGGTTTTTCGACCTTTCAAAAAAAGGGGTTTTCACTGGCCCGGGTTTGATAACGCTGGCATGAACACCGCTCCCGCGCAATTCGCGCTGCAGGCCGGTCGTAAAAGCGCTGAGAAACGCTTTCGTTCCAGCATAAAGCGCGATCCCCTGGCTGGGCAAATCACCCGCGATGGAGCCCATTTGGATGAGATGTCCGCTGCCCCGCTCGACCATTTCTTTCAGAAACATCAAAGATAAATGCGCCGCAGCCTGAACATTAACCGCCAGCATTTCCTGCGCGACCGGCCAGGTTAAATGGCTGTGATAACCATACCAGCCAAACCCGGCGTTGTTGATAATAATATCAGGGACATTTACGATTGCTCTGATTTGGTTTTCCAATCCAAACCGTTGTTCGGGCTTCGCCAGGTCTACCAGGATGAAGTCTGCTTTCCCGCCATTTCTTATAATCGTCTCTTTGATATTTTCCAGGCAGCCTGCCCGCCGCGCCGCGCCAATCATATGTAAACCCATGCCGCCAAGTTTAAGCATCAGCGCTGCCCCAATCCCGCTGGACGCGCCGGTGATTAAAACGGATCGAGGATGAACATTAGGATGCGTGGGCGGCATAGGGATTTTATTGTTTTTGGAAGGACAAGGAGAAAGTTATAGTGTTATTGATTATTGGCTACACGAATTAATTATAATCTCATTCTCGCCTGAACCCGCCGCGAAACCATGCCACGGTATCAGCGACAGATTCACTGATGGCTCTCGCCCGATAACCAAGTTCTCTCCTGGCCCGTTCGGAACTGATGGTTGAGTTGCCCATCACCGTCACCACCGAATAGCGCGTGAAGCGCGGCTTGGTCTTTGTCAGGCGGTAATACCAGGGCGTGAAATTCGCGAAAATCAGGGCCAGCCTGGCGGGGATTTTCATCATTCGGGATGGTATCCCGCTGATGTCGCGCACAATTTCCTGCAGCCGCGGCAGGCGCACCTGCTCGCCCGAAAGAATATAAACCTGGCCGGCTCTCCCTTTCTGCGCAGCCAGAATCATGCCGTGAGCCACGTCACGCACATCCACAAAATCATAGGCGCCGTCGATCAGCAGGCTGACGCCTTTTCGCAGCCACCCCAGGATCAAAGCCCCCATTTCCGATCCCAGAAAGTCGTATGGCCCAATTACGCCGGTTGGGCAAACAATGACCGCGTCCAGCCCTTCACGGGCGGCTGCCAGCACCAGCAGGGAGGCCTCGGCTTTTGAGCGGTCATACATGCCCACCGGGTTGTGCGGGTCAAATGAAAGCCGTTCGTCCATGATCACGCCCGCTGGCGCGCGCTCGAGCGCGTGGATCGACGAGGTGTGCACAATGCGCCTGACCCCCGCCTCGCGGGCCGCCTGGAGCACATTTTTTGTGCCTTCTACATTTACCCGCCACACGCGCTCATCCTGGCCAGGCATGATGCTGATCATGCCCGCCAGATGAAAGACCAGATCGATGCCTCGCATGGCAGCCGCCAGTGTGGCTGGTTCAAGGACATCCCCGCGAACAATTTCGACAGGCAGACCTGCCAATGATCGAATTTTTTCGTTGGGCAGGACCAGCGCCCTGACCAACTCCCCCTGCTCCACCAGCTCGCGCACAAGCACGTTGCCGATATGGCCGCTGGCGCCCGTGACCAGAATCATTCGTCCTCCAAGCATTCCGTGAAATAAATAATACCGATTGGTATGTTTTTATTTTTCCACTTCGCCCGAGCGGCGTCAAGTCATAATTCTTGAGTGTGACTCATTGTGACCTCGCGGCGGCAGCCCGGTTTTCCGCTTTCAATTCATCACACAAAGGCGCGCATTGCATTACAGGGTATACTTAGGCATCCATCCCCTTATCCAGCTGCGGAGTCCAGAATGAGCCATCATGTCCAGGCGCGAGCCGAAGAAACCCACGCCCAAATCCTGCAGGCCGCTGAGCGCTGCTTCGCGCGCTGCGGCTATGAGGCCGCCAGCGTTGCCCTCATCTGCCAGGAAGCAGGTGTCACCAAAGGCGCTTTCTATTATCATTTCGAGAGCAAACAGGCGCTCTTCCTTGAGTTGTTGAACGCCTGGCTGGCAGGACTCGATACCCAGCTAAAAAAAGCGCGCAGCACGGCTGCCAGCGTGCCGGACGGCCTGCGCGACATGACCGCGGCTTCAGCAGCCGTTTTTGCCGAAGCCCCTGCTTACCTGCCCATGTTCCTCGAATTTTGGCTGCATGCCCTGCGCGATGCGCGAATCTGGCGGCTGGTGATCGACCCCTACCGCCGCTATCAGGAGTTCTTCACCGCCCTGCTGGCGGAAGGTGTCGCCGAAGGCAGCCTGCGCATCGCGGATCCACAATTGACAGCGCGGGCGTTGCTGGCCATGGTTATCGGCCTGCTTTTGCAAGCTGCCGTGGACCCTGAGGGCGCGGATTGGGCCGAAATCGCCGAAGAGAGCGTTCACCTTTTCGTGTCTGGTTTTATGGGTGGCAATTAAAGATATTGCTAAATAAACAACAGGCCAACCTATCTCAAGATCCTTATAGCGATCATGCGGTCTGTTTGTTTTAGAACTTGAGCCTTGACGTGGTCGCCGGGCAGGAATGGTCGAAGGTGGTCCAGACTGTCAGGCGCAACCAGAATAAATTGGATTTTTTCGTCCACGTATTTCTGGATGATTTCCGAATTTTCGGGATAGAAGCGCTGGTCGCCTGCTGCCAGATACCAGGGCAGCCTGTTGTATGCCATGACGTGCTCAAAATCATAAAACACTTGATGCAATGCATAATCCGTAAGGATCCAATCATCGTGTCGATTCAATTGATTCCGCAAATCGAAGATTTCAGCGCTGCGCTCTGTCTCCTGGATGTAGTGAAATATCATCCGCGGGGCGCTCTGGCTAAAGATGATATTAGCAATAACAAACAACCCGATCACCCCCTGAAGGATGATCCTGCCCGCTTTGTGGTGTAAATTCAGTCCCAGGTAATAAAAGTCTCTTAAGATAAAAATAAACCCGAAAAAACTCAACAAAATCACCGTGAAGCGCGGATTGAAAATAAGGTTTTGAAACCATTCTGCGTTGAGGTTCTGTAGATTCAATCGATCGTATTGTGTGTATTGATACAAAAATACCGCCGGCAATATACCGTAAGATCCAATCAGCCCAAAAAACCGACGCCGTTCTGCTGACGCCATTGACCGCGAGGAATGCACTAAAAACAGAACTATCAACCCAGCTATGACCAGAATGCCCAGAGCGCTGATGGGATTCTTTGAGAAATTTGACACTATGGAATAGACAGTTTCGGATAGATAACCACTGAATGAATAGACGTACCCCGTCCAGGAATAATATATATTCATTACGGCGAACCAGAACAGCCACGACACCCCCATGCTTAGCAGCGCTGACCTCTTTTTCGGACCGTCTCGAATGGCCATTGCGGCAAAAGGTATATACAGCAGGCCGATTATCAAGGACTCTTCGCGAACCAGGAACAAAAAATTATAAAAAATCAAAATTTCCCATAGTGGCCGGTCGTAATAAAGCGAAATAAACACAAACCAGAAAGCCGGCAGAAGGAAAATATAGGGGCGTAAATCATAAGCCGGCAGCAGCAGGGAAGACGGCAAAAGAATGTATACCAACGAGAAATAGAAAATGAAATTCCATTTTTTCGCTAATTTGTCAGTTGTGATCATCAACAGATATGCCACAGGCGCATATACCATCATACTGACGAATATAAATACCAGCTCGACGCCGCCCGAAAGACGGTACAACAACGCGTAGGCATACTTAACCGGCTCAAAATGGATACTCTGATGAAAACTGGCTTTGCCCTCTACGTCATTGACCCCGAAGAAATTAATCCCAATCGGATTGATGGAATAAACCTTCGTCAACTGGGAATCCAACAGTTTAGCGGAGAACTCGAGATAATAGGCATAATCGCGCGTATGATATCCAAGCGCGGTTTTTTTGAGGTTCATGAAATTGAAGGAAAAGGCGACCGCGGCGGCCATCAGGATCAGGATGGCAGCGGTTCTTCCCGCGTCCAGCTTTCTTGCTGTCAAATCCGGATTCGGCGGCATGTTGATCCCATTGCCCTGAACGTCATTCATACCCAACCACACGCAATGCGCCCGCGCTGCAGGTCAACCGACAGGATGCGCACCTCGATGACATCTCCAACGCGAAGCGCGCTTTCCGGCGGCATCTGCGAGCGGTGCAGCAGGCCGTCCTGTTTGACGCCAATATCCACAAAGGCGCCAAAATCGACCACGTTGCGCACCGTGCCCTTCAGCACCATGCCGGCTGCCAGGTCCTCGACCTTGAGGACATCCGAGCGCAGAACAGGCGCGGGAGCGTCTTCACGCGGATCGCGCCCGGGACGCGCCAGCTGGTCCAGCATGTCGGTGAGCGTGGGAACCCCCACCCCCAACGCCTCCGCCAGCGCGGCCATACTCGTCTGCTGGCGCAGCAGCGCCAACCGGCGGCGCTGTTCCTCGGGCGCCGCGCCATCCGGTACGCCGGCCTTAGCCAGCACCCTGCGCGCCGCCGCGTAGCTTTCGGGATGAATGGCGGTTGCGTCTAAAGGCTCTGACCCATTGGCTATGCGCAGGAAGCCGGCCGACAGCTCAAAAGTTTTCTCACCAAACCTGGGCACGCCGCGCAGCGCTTCACGGCTCTCGAAAGGTCCGTGTTCATCCCGGTACGCCACAAGCGTCTCCGCCATCCTGGGCCCGATGCCGGAGACGTGCGCCAGCAGGGCGGCCGAGGCAGTGTTGAGGTCCACACCCACCCAGTGAACCACATCTTCAACCACGCCGGTCAACGCGCGGCTCAATTCGGCCTGATCAACATCATGCTGGTACAGCCCAACACCGATCGCTTTCGGGTCGATTTTCACCAGCTCCGCCAGCGGATCCTGCACCCGCCGGGCGATAGACACCGCTCCACGCAGCGAGACATCCAGACCGGGCAGTTCTGCCCGCGCCAGCGGGCTGGCCGAATAGACCGAAGCGCCAGCCTCGCTGGTGATCAGGTAGCGCACAGATTTCAATTCTGTTCCACCCGAAGCCAGCAGTTCGGCAACCAGTTGCTCAGTCTCGCGCGAGGCGGTGCCGTTGCCGATGGCGATCAGGGACACACCGTAGGTTTTGACCAGGGCGCGCAGGGACTCCAGTGCTTCCTGCCAGCGATTTTGCGGCTGGTGCGGGTAGATAGTGCCGGTCGCGAGCACTTTTCCGGTCGCATCCACCACCGCCAGCTTGCAGCCGGTGCGGAACCCCGGGTCGATGCCCAAAACGACTCTCCCGGATAAAGGTGGCTGGCTCAGCAGCGCGCGCAGGTTCTGCGCGAAGACCTTGATGGCGTGCGCTTCAGCCGCTGCGGTCAATTCGCGGCGCACATCCCGTTCGATGCTCGGCAGCAGCAGGCGCTCGGCCGAATCGCGCACGGCGGCCTGCAGGTGCCCTGCCCATGGTGAGCGCGCATTAGCGGGGTAAACTGCCTGGATCTCGGGCAGCCAGTCGCGCTCAGCCAGCTCGATGCGGACGCGCAGCACTTTCTCCCTTTCGCCGCGGTTGACCGCCAGGATCTGGTGCGGGCGCAGGCGGTCCACCCGCAGTGAAAACTCATAATAGCGCTCATACACCCGGCGCTCATCAACAGCGGATTTGATTTTTTCCACCCGCAGCACGCCAAACTTACTGGCCTGCTTGCGCACCTCAGCCCGCACACGCGCGTCATCGGCGATGACCTCGGCCGCAATATCCCGCGCGCCCGCCAGCGCCTCAGCGGTATCCGCGACGCCCCCGCCCACAAACCTCTGCGCCAGCTCTTCAATCTTGATATCCCCTACTGCCTGCCGCAGAATCAGATCGGCCAGCGGCTGCAGCCCCTGCTCGCGCGCGGCGGATGCGCGCGTGCGCTTCTTCGGACGGTAAGGCGCGTACAGGTCCTCCAGATCGGTCAGCGATTCGGCCGCCTCGATCTGCGCGCGAAGCGCGGGCGTCAGGCTGCCCTGCTCGGCGATGGTCGCCAGCACTGTGGCGCGCCGCTCGTCCAGGACGCGCAGCTTCTCCAGCAGCGCCTGTACCTGGCGCAGCTGCTCTTCGTCCAGCCCCCCGGTCTGCTCCTTGCGGTAGCGGGCGATGAAGGGCACCGTCGCGCCTTCATCAAACAGCCGCGCGGCTGCCGCCGCCTGCCCGGGCTGGATCCCCAGCGAATGGGCGATTCTTACCGTGTGAACCCCGTTAATGTCATCAGCCATAGGAAACCTGGGCTATTATACCTTGCCAGCCTGAGAATCCTTCTGATAAAAAACAGCCCCGGAGAGCTCCGGGGCTGACCGCGCCATCCTCCGTAAGAAATTACTTCAGTTTAAAATTCGCGGACAGGGTGCTGCCATCCTGGGTCGTCATGGTTACCCTGTAACACTTCCCAGGGCTTTTGGGGGTCTGCCAGTTCTGGATGAACTGCCCGGCGGTTGAATCGTATCGCAGAGTTGTCCCACCGGTCGTAGCCAGTTCTTCCACGGTATCCTCTGGGCCGCCGTAACAACTCATCAGGGTGACCGAAAATCCTTTGACAGCGGAAGTGGAGGTCAATTCGGTCGTCCCGGCGAAGATATTGAATTTCAACGGCACAGTCGACCCGCCCTTGACGGTATTCCACACGCCAGCCATTTCGACCGGCCGGTAGAAACCAGACAGCGTCCAGGCTTTGACCGTGTATGTGCGGGATTCCTCGCTCGTATTCCCGGCTTTGTCAGAGGCGGTCGCAGTCAGGGTGTGCGTTCCGACCGAAATGTCGTACCCGCTGACGACACAGCCGTCCGGGCCGGAAAGAGCATCGCTTGCCTCGCAGGTTGGAGCCGCGGGGACAAACCCGAAGTAAAATTCGTCACCATCCGCGATGTCTCCCTGCCAACTTACCACAGGCGCAGTCTTATCGATATTGATGTCGCTCACCGTATCACTGGCGGTGTTTCCAGCATGATCAATAGCAGTTCCTGTTACTGACTGATCGGCTCCTTCTTCTGTCAGGGTTGCGTCTAGTTCGCAGGATGCCACACCGGACAGGCTGTCATCACATGTGAACGATACGGTCACGTCCGTATTATTCCAACCTGATGGGTTAGGTGCCGGTGAAGCCGATCCGGAAATCGTCGGCGCGGTCGCGTCCCGCTTGATCTTTACTTCTACCGGTCCGGCCTTACCACCATCGCTTTCTGCAGAGCAGGAATAGGTCACTTCAACCTGATCTTCAGTGATTTCCTGGTCATCACAGCCGACTTTCACTAACGAATCCGGCGACTCCTCTTCGGTCACCGTCCAGGTTAGGGTCACATCACTTTTGAACCAGTCGTTTAATCCATCCGGCTCCTCGGGATCAAGGATGTAGGTGATCACCGGTGGAGTCAAATCACTCGAAGAAGGCGCTGGAAGAACCTTCAAAGTAAACTTTGCAGGATTTGTATTGTAAGTCCCAATACCTGAATCGGTAACACTTACAGTGATTTCATAACTTCCTGGTGTTGTCGATGTGAAATCTACCGCCTGTTCAACTCCACAACTCATGAAATCAAGCGATCCTGGTGTCGCAATAACCTCATGGGGGGTGTTTATCGTGACTGTCGCCTCTGACCCATCATTGGCATTGCACCCGTTTTGCCCATCTCCATTATTCGCTGTAATTCGATATTTCACTGTGGTGCTTCCGCCGGCGATTATCGTATCATTTCCTCCGACAACAACATCATTTTGGATATTATCCGCCACCACCACCGTAGTGACCAGCAAACCAAAGATCAGCGCCAGTGACAGCGCGTGAAAAACCTTCCTGTTCATTGTTTTCTTCCAGAATCGAATTAAATCGGAAACAAACCTGCGCTTACTGATGTACCAACCTGTTTTCCCCCGCTGGTCCCCTCCTCTCTCGCGGTCCGGGGCGCTTCCGATAGCTTCTGGCAAATAAATGATCAAAAATTTCGCCCTGCAACAATGCGCGCCGGAAGTCGCTCCCCGCCCGAACTGTGATAAAGCGACATCAATTGGAAATCAACACCAATCTGGCCCCCTGCGGGCTGTAAATATCTCCTTACATTATTGTAAGGTTTTTCCACGCGAGTCTTTCCGTAGCAGTACGAATTTTTTTACCGAAATAATACTTATTTTTCCGAACCGTTCCTGTATCGCCGCTCCTTATCCCCCTTCGCGCAGCAGCGCGGCCCCGCCCGCCCCCAAAACCAGGATGGCCGCGCCGATCAAGGCGAACATGAGCGGCAGCCCAAAGGCGGCCGCCAGCGCGCCGCTCAGCCAGGGCCCCGCGAACATGCCCAGCGAGTAAACCGACTGGTGCAGCCCCATGGCGGTGGTGCGCTGCTGCTCCTCCACCCGCCGGATGCTCATGCCCATCAACAGCGGGTAGCCGATCCCGAAGCCCAGCCCGATCATAAACTGCACTGCGAACACCCACGCCAGCGTGGGCGCAAGCGCCGCCCCGCCGACGCCCGCCGCCAGCAGCCCGAAGCTGACCGCGGCCGTCCGACGGTAGCCCAGCCTTGCCACCAGCCAGGGGGAGGCGAAGTTGCCCAGCAAGCCCATCACCAGGTTCAGGCTGAGCATCAGGCTGACTACCACATCCGACGCCCCTTTCTGGCGCGCGAGGATGGGCATGAAGGTGAAAGTGGCGGCGAAATCCGCCAGGTGGGTCAGCGCCTGCAGCATCGAAGGCAGGATCACGCTGCGCCGGCCCGCCAGGCGCCCCAGCGAACGAAGAGAAGGCCGGCTTGGCGGGCGCGCGCTTTCAGGCAAAAACAGCACCAGCGCAGCGGCCATAACAGCCGCCCCCGCTGCCAGCGCGAAGGCCAGGCTGTACCCGCCTAGTTCGTTCAACCAGCCGTTGGCGGCCGTGGCGGCGATGCGCCCGATCGAGCCTGTCACCGACAGGATCGCCGTTGCCCGCACGATCTCCCCGGGTTTGAACAGGCCTGAGAACATAACCACCAGCGGCACCCAGGTGCCGGCGGACACCCCCACCAGCGCCCGGCCGATGATCGCCGTACGGATGTCCGGCGCGTTACCCAGGATCAATGCCCCGGCAGCCACCAGCCCCAGCCAGGCCAGCAGGAAGGGCTTGCGCCGCCCGGCCCAATCGGACAGGATGCCCAGCGGCAGGCGCACCACCAGTTGCCACAGCCCGTACATCGAAAGCGTCACCCCTACCAGCGCCAGGTCGCTGGTTTTGGTCTGGATGTACAGGGGCAGGGTGGGAACATACAGGTACAGCGCCGTCCAGTATAAAAACACGACCGCCAAAAATATGGCGATCTGCAGGTTGTGGGCTGGGATGGGTTTTCGCTCAAGCATCGCTGCGGCTTCGGCAAGGGGAATGCGGCGATTATACTGCCGCCGCCCGATCCTGAAAAGGCATTTTTTACTGACACCCATCCAGACAACCTCGACTTTCTGCCAGCCCCGCCACGCCGTTTGGGCAGGTGTTGAGTCTCTACTTTTGGTGGGCTCGCAAACTGAACCGAATACGGATTACAAAATCACCCGCCTGGGTGAAAATCGAAGTACCCGCCGCGCCGTCTGTGTACCAGAAATGTGCGGGTCCGTCCCTTATGTACGCCCATCTCATCATCCCAGGAGGTGCATAGAGAAGAGAATATGGTCGCGCAACCCTTGCCAGTCTTCAATCATTCTCCCGAAAAACAATTGAAAGGAAAAGCTAAATGAAACGCCTGTTTGTAGTTGTGCTGCTGCTGGTGGCTGTATCCGTAATTGCCTCCGCCTGTCAGCCGGTCGTGGAAACCGTTGAGGTCGAGAAAGAAGTCGTCAAAACCGAAGTGGTCGAACGGATCGTCGAAGTCGAAAAAGAAGGCGCTGTTCAGGCGTCCTTTACCACCCCACACCCCATCCTGTCGGATCTACGCGTGCGCCAGGCCATGGCTTACTGCACCAACAAAGACGAAATCATCCGCGCCATATATCCTTTCCTGGATGAAGCGGAGCGTGCCGAACTGGTTATGGACACTTTCATCCCCAAGAACCACTGGGCCTACGCCGGTGATGAAAATGTGACCATTTACCCCTTTGATCCCGAGAAAGGTATGGCGCTTTTGGACGAGGCTGGCTGGACGGATGAAGACGGCGATTCTGTGCGCCTGAACGCCAACGGCGAAGCCCTCATGCTCGAGCTGCTGCTCACCGAAGCCCCGCACCGCAAGATCCTGGCGCCCGTCTGGCAGCAGCAGATGAAAGCCTGCGGTATCCGCATCGCCATCAGCCATGTGCCTTCCACCTGGCTGTACGGGGATACCACCGGTCTGGCGCGCCGCGAATTCGAACTCTCCGACTTCGCCTGGGTCGGCCAGTCTGACCCCCAGGGGCGCACCCTGTACGCCTGCGACCAGATCCCCACAGTGGAAAACAACTGGGTCGGCCAAAACTCCATGGGCTGGTGCAACCCGGTAGCCTCGCAGGCCATCGTCAAAGCCACCAACACCATCAACCAGGAAGACCGCGTCGAGCCCTACAAAATCGTCCAGCAGGAATTCACCAAGGACATGGTCTCGCTGCCGCTCTTCAACCACCTGGAGATCTTCGCTTCCAGCCCCACCATGCAGGGCTTCAATCCCCAGCCTGGCGAGGAATACTACACCTACAATGTGGCTGAGTGGGAAATCCCGGGCAAAGACACCATCGTGATCGGCTTCACCCAGGAACCAGCCTCCCTGTTCGGGCTGGTCGAATCCGGCGCTTCGGCCACCATCGCCAGCACCCTGGTGCACGGTCTGGCCTTCTCCACCATCGATTATGACTTCCAGGGCATTGCCCAGGTCGAGCCCGCCTCGCTGGACAGCGGTCTGGCCCAAAATCTGGATGTCCAGGTCCAGGCGGGTGATATGGTTTACGATATCGACGGCAACCCCGTTGAGCTCGCCGCTGGCGTGAAGGTTTACAACGCGGAGGGCGAAGTCGTCACCTTCGACGGCAGCCCCATCACCATGAAGCAGATCACCGCCGAGTACAAATTCCGCTCCGACATGGTCTGGTCAGACGGTGTTCCGGTCAGCAAAGCCGATTTCGAGCTGCGCTTCAAGATCGACTGCGATCCCACCTCTGGCGCCACTTCCTACAACACCTGCAACTCGGTGCAGACTTTCGAGGCGAACGACACCGGCTACACCGTGACCTACCTGCCCGGCGTGCAGGACCCGCTCTACTTCCGCGCGCTGATGGACCCGCGTCTGTCGAATGTTTATCCCGCCCACCGCGTGCTCTCTGACGGCCGCCTGCTGGCGGATGTGCCCGCTGAAGAATGGGCCACCCTGCCCGAGATCGCCGAGTATCCCCTTGGTGTCGGTCCCTACGTGCTCAAGGAATGGGTCAAGGGCGAAAAGATGGTCTTTGAAGCCAACCCGTATTACTACGGCGGTCAGCCCAAGACGCGCAACATCGTCATCGCCATCATCACCCCCGACAATGCCGAAGCCCAGCTTCTGGGTGGCCAGGTGGATGTGCTCGACAGCACGACCCTCAATACCATTTCAGACGCCATGCGCAAGGCAGCCGATGAAGGCCGCATCAACCTCTACACGCTTCCCGGTGGCACCTGGGAGCACATCGATATGAACCTGTACCTTCCGTAATCTCAGGAAGTACACCTCTGCCGGCGGGATTCCTCCCGCCAACCTCAGGCGGTGTGGCGCTGCAGGGCGCCACACCGCAGCCTGAAACCGAGTTCCTGGCGGGCGCCCCTGCAGGCCCTTCAAGAAGTCGATTTCAGATCAGCTGGCTAAACCAGCGCAAACTCAGGAGCGATCTATGCTTGGTTACATTGCACGCCGGCTTGTGCAAATGGTGATCGTCGTTTTGATCTCCGCGGTGGCGACTTACGCCCTGCTCAACCTGGCGCCAGGCGGACCGTTAACCGGCCTGCGCCAGCAGCAGCAAGGACGCAACCGCATCACCGCCGCGGACATCGCCCGGATTCGCGCTTATTATGAACTTGACCTGAACCTGCCTATCCGCTTCAGCCGCTGGCTTATTGGTCACCCGCGCGGTCCGATCATCATCGCCGGTAAAGAATTATTTGCTTCCAGCCCGATTGGCTGCACCCAGCCTGTCGAGCAAAATATCCGCGCCGAAGACGGCAGCTTCGAGACCCGTATTGTCGGCTGCGATCAGTATGTCTACTTGGCGGACCTGCAGGGCAGGCGCGTGAGCAACGGCATCCTGCTGGGTGATTTCGGCACCTCCTGGAAACTGCTGCGCGACCGCCCCGTCAGCGACCTGATCATCAGCCGCCTGCCGAAGACACTAGAGCTGGCCGGTCTGGCCACGCTGCTATCGCTGCTGCTGGGGGTGCCGCTGGGCGTGTATTCGGCCGTCAAACAATATTCGCGCTTTGATTACATCTTCACCACGCTGGCCTTTTTAGGCTCCGCCATGCCCACCTTTTTCTTCGGCATCTTAATGATCCTGCTGTTTTCCATCCTGCCAAAATCCGCCGGTCTGCCGTATTTGCCCCCCGGCTCCTCCGAAGCCGTGCGTGAATACATGATACCGCTTCTGGGCACGATTCAACCTGGCGGAGTGGCCGACCGCGTGCTGCACTTCGTGCTGCCGGTCATCACCCTCACGATTGTCAGTGTGGCATCCTGGAGCCGCTTCGTGCGCGCCAGCATGCTCGAAGTCCTCCGGCAGGATTACGTCCGCACCGCGCGGGCGAAAGGTCTGCGCGAGAAGCTGGTCATTCTGAAGCATGCCCTGCGCAATGCGCTCATTCCCTTCGTGACCATCGTCGTTTTCTCACTGCCAGGCTTATTTGGCGGCGCGATCATCACTGAGACGATTTTCTCCTGGCCGGGCATGGGCCGCCTGTATTTTTTGGCGCTGGGCGATTCCGATTTCCCCGTCGCCATGGCGATCCTGTTCATCACCGCGGTCTTGACCGTGCTGGCCACTTTGATCCGCGACCTGCTTTACACGGTCGTTGATCCGCGCATCCGCTACAGTTGAGGAGGCATCCATGAGCGCTACCGCCCCTGCAATCGGCCAGCTCAAAGAAGCCGATTATCCCAAAGAAGAAAGCCCCTGGAAGATCGTGTTCCGGCGCTTTCGCCGCCATAAACTGGCCATGATCTCTCTGGGCGTGATGATCGCAATATTCCTGGTCACGCTGCTGGCGCGCCAGATCGCGCCTTTCTCACCGCAGGAGATCACCGTTGGCAATTACTTCCTCTCGCCCGGCGCGGTCCAGGAAGCCAGCGGTAAAACCCACCTGTTGGGGACCGACAACCTCGGGCGCGACCTGTTCTCGCGCCTGGTGTACGCCGGCCGCATCTCGCTTTCCGTGGCATTCTTGTCGGTGATCATCTCCAGCCTGGTGGGCATCACCATCGGCGCTATCGCCGGTTACTACGGCGGCTGGATCGACAACCTGCTCATGCGCGTGGTCGAATTCTTTCTCACCATTCCCTCGCTGCCGTTGCTGCTGATCATCTCGGCCATGCTGCTCAAGAACCAGGATGCCATTCCCATCCCGCCCGGAGTGTTGGCGCTGACAGGCAAGATCATGCTGCTCGAAGCCCGCGAAGCGCGCCAGGCCGTCCTGATCATCATCGTCCTGGCGGGACTCGGCTGGCTGACCGCCGCCCAACTGATGCGCGGCATGGTCCTCTCGCTGCGCTCGCAGACCTTTGTGGAAGCCGCCCGCGCCATGGGCGCTGGCAGTTTCTGGATCATCGCCCGCCACATGATCCCCAACGCCATGGCGCCGATCATCGTGGACGCCTCCCTGAACATGGCCAACTACGTGGTGGCCGAAGCAGCCCTGTCATTTTTGGGTTTTGGCATCCAGGAACCCATCCCGACCTGGGGCAATATGCTTTCCGCCACCCAGGCTTATATGATGGACCGCCCCTGGCTGCCGCTCATCCCGGGTCTGCCAATATTCTTATGCTCGCTGGCGTTCAACTACATCGGAGATGGTTTGCGCGACGCACTCGACCCGAGGTTAAAACTATGAACAACAACGGAAAAAAACCAGTATTATCCGTGCGCGGCCTCAAAACGCACTTCTTCACCGAAGACGGCGTGGTCCGCGCAGTTGATGGGGTTGATTTCGATCTCTACCCCGGCGAAATCCTCGGTTTGGTGGGCGAATCCGGCTGCGGGAAAAGCGTGACCTCGCTCTCGATCCTCCGCCTGGTTGGCGTGCCTGGGAAAATCGTCGCAGGCGAGATCTGCTTCGAAGGACGCAATCTGTTGGAGCTCAGCGAGGCGGAGATGGTGAATATGCGCGGCAACCGCATGTCGATGATCTTCCAGCAGCCGCAAACCAGCCTGAACCCGGTCTATAAAGTCGGCGACCAGGTGGCGGAAGTGCTGGTCATTCATGAAAAGATGCCCAAAGATAAAGCCTGGAAACGCGCAGTCGAGTTGTTGAAACTGGTGGGCATCCCGGACGCGGACAAAAAAGCGCACGCCTTCCCGCACGAGATGTCCGGCGGGCAGGCGCAGCGTGTCATGATCGCTATGGCGCTGGCGCTCAACCCGACGCTGCTGATCGCGGACGAACCCACCACAGCGCTGGATGTCACTATCCAGGCTCAGATCATGGATCTGATCCTCGAACTGCGCGATAAGACCGGAGCTTCGATTATCCTCATCACGCATGACCTGGGTGTCATCGCGGAAATGGCCGACCGGGTCGCGGTCATGTACGCCGGCCAGATCGTGGAACAGGCCAGCGTGGATGAGTTGTTTGCCTGCCCTCAGCACCCTTACACGCGCGGATTGATGGGCTCCATCCCTGTGCTGGGGCGGGTCACCGAGCGCCTGGAGGTCATCCCCGGCTCGGTGCCCAACCTGATCAACCTGCCGCCCGGCTGCCGTTTCGCCCCGCGCTGCAAAGCCAGGATCGAAAATGGGCTAGAAGTCTGCGCCCACTCCTTCCCTGACCTGATCTCCACCTCGGCGGATCATGCCGCGCGCTGCTGGTTGTATGACCCTTCCCTGGGAGAGAACCACAAAACCCAACAGGAGGTGATTCGTGGTTAAATCCAGTGCCTACTCATCTGCGCCGATGGAATTGGTGCAGGTGCGCAATTTGAAAAAATACTATCCGGTTCGTGGCGGCTTCCTTCAGCGCGTTCGAGCCTACGGCAAGGCAGTCGATGATATCAGCTTCGACATCTACGACGGCGAAACCCTTGGCCTGGTGGGAGAGTCCGGCTGCGGCAAGACCAGCATCGGCAGAACCATGCTGCGGCTGATCGAACCCAGCGGCGGGGAAGTCTTCTATGAGGGCAACAACATCTTTGCCCTGCGCGGCGGGGCTTTGAAAGAAGTCCGCCGCAACATGCAGATCATTTTTCAGGACCCGTTCTCGTCGCTTGACCCGCGCATGCCCATTGGCGAATCGATCATGGAAGGGCTGCGCATCAACCGTATCGGCACCCGCAAGGAACAGTTCGACACCATGATCGAGACCCTGCGCAAGGTCGGCCTGGAAGACTATCACGCCCGCCGTTACCCGCACGAATTCAGCGGCGGTCAGCGCCAGCGCATTGGCATCGCACGCGCCCTGGCGCTGCGCCCGCGCTTTATTATCTGCGATGAGCCCGTCTCAGCCCTGGACGTTTCGATCCAATCTCAGGTCCTGAATATTCTCAAAGACCTGCAAAAAGAGTTTGGGCTGACATACCTGTTCATCGCTCACAATCTGAGCGTGGTAGAACACATTTCAGACCGGGTTGCAGTCATGTACCTGGGAAAAATGGTTGAGCTGGCTACGCGCGAGGAACTTTTCCGCAGCCCCAAGCACCCCTACACCAGCGCGCTGCTGGCTTCCATACCGATTCCAGATCCAAAAGTAAAACGCAAACGCATGCCGCTCAAAGGCGACGTGCCCAGCCTGTTCAATCCGCCTTCGGGCTGCCGCTTCCACCCGCGCTGCCCGCTGGCGGACGCGCACTGCGCACAGGAAGCGCCGCCGTACCGTCAGGTTGCGCCGAATCACTTCGCGGCATGCTGGATGAACGAATAGGCCATCAGCGTTGAATTTCTTGAACGGGCAGACCGCTTCATCTGCCCGTTTTTTATTTGCGGTACGAGCGCTGCAACACGGCGGCCTTGACAATCGGTTTTCAAATGTTAGACTTATTGCTGCCGATATGGCAAGTTTTATTATTCCAAGCGACCACAGGACAGTTAAATGCTATTGGTGGAAAAATTAGAAGATTTACGCCGACAGCTCGCTCAAATGAACAGCGTACTGGTGGCGTTCTCGGGCGGCGTGGACAGCACCCTACTGTTGAAAATCGCCCGTGACGCGCTGGGCGAGAAGGCAGGCGCGGTGATCGCCGTTTCTCCCAGTCTGCCCGCCCGGGAACTGGAAGAGGCGCAGTCTCTGGCGGACTGGATCGGCGCGCCGCTAGCCCGCATCCAAAGCCGCGAAACCGAAGACGCCCGCTACCTTGCCAATACGCCGCAGCGCTGCTTTTTCTGCAAAACGGAAGTATACCAGCTGATTATTGACTACGCGAAATCTAATAACTTCCAGTCTGTGGTGGACGGCACCAACGCGGATGACGCGGGTGATCACCGCCCCGGCCGCCAGGCGGCCCGCGAACACGGCGTGCGAAGCCCGCTTCAGGAGCTCGGCTTTTCCAAAGCGGAGATTCGCCACTTGGCGCGCCAGTTGGGTTTGCCAAACTGGAACAAACCCTCGGCCGCCTGCCTTTCATCGCGCGTTTCCTACGGAACCCGTATCACGCCCGCGCTGCTGGGCCGGATCGAAAAGGCCGAAGATTTCCTGCGCGGACTGGACTGCGGCCAGCTTCGCGTGCGCCATCACGACCAGGTGGCGCGCATCGAGGTCGAACCGCGTGACTTTGAGCGCATCCTGCAAAACCGTGAAAAAATTCACGCCGCCTTCAAAGCGCTGGGCTACGCTTATGTCACCCTGGATATCCTCGGCTTTCGCACGGGAAGCATGAATGAGAGCTTACTGAAAGATGGATAGCTTTAAGGTTTGCTTTCTGGCGGCGGGCCTCACGGAGCGTTTTTCAAAAACCAATGATACAATCGAGGTATGGGCTGGAACATCATCTGGGATCTCGACGGCACCCTGTTCGATACCTATCCGGGCATTGCCCGCGCGTTTGAAACCGCCTTCTTGCTGCATGGCGCGCAGGTCCCTTATGCGCGCGTCTTCGATTTAGCCCGCGTGAGTTTCAGGCACTGCGTCGAGACCGTTTGCGCGGAAAACGACTTGCCCCCAGATCCAATTTTTGAGACTTTCCTGGAATGCTATGCGAACATTCCTGCGGCGGAATCACCCCCTTATCCCGGTGTTCGCGAAGTCCTCAGCCTGGTGAGGGAAACGGGCGGGAAGAATGCCATCGTCACCCACCGCGGACGCATTTCTACCACCAACTTGCTGTCCTTTTACCACCTGACGGATTATTTTCAGGCTGTCATCGCCAATGACGACGGCTATCCTCGCAAACCTGCCCCAGACGCCTTCCTGGCGGTCATGGGCCGCTTGAGCCTGCCGCCAGAAAGAACCTTGGCGGTCGGTGACCGGGACCTCGACCTGCAGGCTGCGAACGCGGCAGGCGTAAAAACCTGTGCTTTTGGACCGGGCCCATTCACAATCGCCGCCGACCTAAAGGTGGACAATTTCGAGCAGCTGGCCGCCTGGCTGACAGCCGCTTGATTGCTCTTCGAAAAGAGCAACTGCTTGGAGTGGGATAAGGCGATCTCAGCCTTTAGACCAGGGTTAAATGCGCCCGCAGGCGGATGACCTTTCGATGCGCTTTGGATAAAATCAAAAGTGTAAAAAAAATTTTTCAGCGAGGAGCGCCAAATGTCAAAAAAAATGCTTGTATTAATCATCCTTGCCTCGCTTGCCCTGCTGACGGCGTCCCTATTACTGATGGACTACCACATCACCGCCTCCAGATCGCAGGCGAATACGCAAACCATAACGGTCAGTGCTAACCCGGAGGTATTCTTCCCGCAAAACGGCTTGCAGGGGATTCCAGAGACCCAGATGGCGCTTAGCGGCGACCAAAAGATTACCCGCTACCTCGAAAAAACCCTGCCAGGCAGGCTGCAAAGTGAGACCGGCGGTCTGCTGCAGGGTGCGCACCTGGTGGAGGCGATCCCCTCCCCGCCTGACGGGAATCCAGCCATGCTGATTGCCGTCACCGTTGAGGATTATTTCTGGACCCCGCTGTATGGCAAAAGCAAAGTTACCGTCCAGCTTAACCTTGCAACAGATGGAAACATTTCAGAAAAGAACCTTGAATTGAACGAAAACACCCCCGGGGCGATCAAAATGGAACAGACCATCCGTCTCGATTATCAATTCACCGGTCTGGCGTCCCTGCGCGGTTTCAAAAAGCAGATCGCCAAAGCGATCGAAACCGAACTCGTCAAACAGGTTGCCAGCAGCCTTCAATCTGAAATGCAGCGAGCCAAAACCGCACCCTGATAAAAATTTTAAATCCGCCCAATCTGCCCGCCAGAGACCGTTCTCACCCCTGGCGGGTATTTTTTATCTTTAAAACGATTAGCGCAATAGCAAGGTATATAATTGTGATAAGACTTTGCGCGCAATTTTGGGCACCCTGTCAACCAAAGGAGGGGTAAGATGCTGAAAGAATTCAAGGATTTCATTCTGCGCGGCAATGTTGTCGATCTGGCCATCGGAATCATCATCGGCGGAGCTTTTGGCGCCGTGGTGTCTTCCCTGGTCAATGACATCCTCATGCCGCCTATTGGCTTGCTGCTGGGAAAAGTGAATTTCAGTGAACTCTATATTGCCCTGGATGGTCAGCAATACGCTTCTCTCGAAGCCGCCAAAACCGCTGGAGCGGCCACACTGAACTACGGCCTGTTCATCAACACCATCATCAATTTATTGATCGTCGCCCTGGCCATTTTCTTTGTCATCCGCGCTGTAAATCGCATGCTGCCAAAGAAAGAAGCTGCGCCGGCCCCACCCGCCAGGACCTGCCCGTTCTGCACCCTGGAAATTGCTGAATCCGCCACGCGCTGCCCGCACTGCACCTCACAGCTCTGATTCAACTGGCGGCTTTCTGGCGCAGATTTTAAGCGCCGAAGTTTTTTCTCACCACCCTTAGCAATTGCTGGTGCTGACCTTGGATTTGTTCGATCGTTCGAGCGGCGGCCAGCACTGGAATCCAGGCTTTAATTAATTCAACATCGACCATTTCAAATTTCTTGACGGCTGCGAGGTACGCGCGTCTGTACGTGGCGACAAAAGGGAGATAATACCATTTCGGCGCAAAAATCAGCAGGTAGCTGCGCGCGATATCTGCTTCAGGACCGCCGCGGGATGCATTGTCCCAGTCAATGACCAGCAGTCCGCGCGGCGATGCCAGCACATTCCAGGGATGAAAATCCATGTGGCAAAGCTGCGCGCCATCGGGAAGCTGAGACAACCGCTCTAACGCCCTGCGTTTTTGCGAGCTGGTCAACGCCGGGCTTCCTTGGAGCCGCTGTGTGACAAGCTCATGCACGCTTTCCAGTTCAGGTGGTCTAACCTTGTGAATCTGCGACTGGATCCGGGCCATTTGGCTCGCGATGCTGCGCGCTGACCACGGCTGTTCAGCCAGGTTCTGTCCAATAGTTCGGCGTCCCGCGTCCTCATAAACCAGACCTGTCACGCCGTCAATCTTTACCAACCCATAGCATACAGGGACAGGCAGCCCGCTCGCGTTCAAAGCCTCGCCGCGCTTGGCTTCCTCTTGCAGCCAGGCGACCGGGAAGCTTTCTTTGAGAATTTTAATGATCTTACCGGGCTCTAAACGGTGTACCTCGGCGGTGCGTCCGGTGCAGATTAAAGTTGATGAATTAAATCGCGTATTGTTGAATTGCATATCAGACATCTCAGGGCAGGTTCCCAAAACCTTTGCAGCGTGGTTCGTGGTGAGGATTTGGGAACAGGCACACCAGGCTCCAGCCGCTATCAAACCGGGCGATGACAGCCGACATTTCCCATTCCGGTAGCGCGGGACGGGGAATACCGAACCTCCGCAAATCGGACTGCGTAAATTCCAGGGTGTAACCCGAACCCGCCGATGCCTGAAAATCGCCCACATCCTCTGTGCTGAGCGGCGCCGGAATTGCCGATGGACCTGTCGCTGAAAGGGCGGCTTTCACCATATCATCCATGCGCACCAGGACGACTTGCGCCGGCTCGGGCAGCTTTGTCAGAAAGCCGGTCCCCACCGCCGCGAAAATTAGCAGCAAAGGTGCCCACAGCCGGACTGGAAGGTAAATCGGCCGCTTCGAGTGGTCTGTCTGATGGTTGACCGCCAATCTCAGCAGGGCAAAAACGGGCACCATAGCGCCACTGGCCGGGAAAAACAGGAAGAAGTTAACCACGATACTGGCCGGTAGCCAGGTTAACCCGCTATAAGGCGACAACGAGTTGGCGAGCAGACCGGCTGCCGCAGCGACGCCAGCCGCCGCCAGTACCCCCGGCACCGAGGGCTCACCCCAGGCGCAAATCAACCCCAGGAGCAGTCCGAATGCCAGGATCAAAACAAAATTCCCTGCGGCTCCCAAAGGCGGCTGGTATAGGGGGATTCCCGGGACCGAGAAATGGTTCAAATACTGACTGAGAAAGCCGTAAACCAGCGCGGCCCCTCCCGCGATTAAAATTCCCGCTGTGCGTCGATAAACGTGCTTCGGCATAAAATGTTCTGTTGTCCGGCTGGCAATGAATTCTACGCCAATTATCCTACATATCGTTCGAAACGGCGGGAATCATTCATGAAACCATTCAGGCAGCCTGGTCGAACGACCTCAGGCTGCCTGATGATTTTCGAAAAACCTACCAATCAGTGAAGCAGCATCGCAATCAAGCCCTGGCCGTTACCAAAGGCGACCACCAGACCGGCAAACACCACCGAGGTCATCGACATTAATTTAATCAAAATGTTTAACGACGGGCCAGAGGTGTCCTTGAGGGGATCTCCGACCGTATCCCCAACTACGGCCGCCTTGTGCGCGCGCGAGCCCTTGCCTCCGTATTCGCCCACCTCGATATACTTCTTGGCATTATCCCAGGCGCCGCCGGCGTTCGACATGGTGATCGCCAATGAAAAGCCAGCCGCCAGCGTACCCGCCAGCAGCCCGAGCACACCCGCGATTCCAAACAAAATCCCAATGACGACCGGTATGCTGATAGAAACCAGGGCGGGCGCGATCATTTCGCGCTGTGCGGCCGCGGTGCTGATTTCCACACAGCGGGCATAATCTGGCAGGGCGGTCCCCTCACGGATCCCAGGGATATCTTTAAACTGACGGCGAACTTCGGCTACCATCCCCGCGGCCGCCCGTCCAACCGCGCGCATGGTCATGGCGGAAAAGAAGAAAGCGGTCGCCACACCTGTGAAAATGCCCACCAGGACAGCCGGATTTAGCAGGGTGACGTTGTAGTAATCCATGAAATTCTGGATATTCATCTGCATGACCTGGACAACCTCGCCGTGGATGACCAGTTCGTTCACCCCGCGCAGCTCGTGCAGCACCAGGCGGATTTCTTCCAGGTAGGCAGCCAGGAGCGCCATGGACGTGAGCGCAGCCGAACCAATGGCGAAGCCTTTCCCAATGGCCGCCGTCGTGTTACCGACTGCGTCCAATTGGTCAGTGCGCTGACGCACCACCGGATCCAGTTTAGACATCTCAGCATTCCCGCCAGCGTTATCCGCGATCGGACCGTAGGCGTCCGTGGCCAGGGTGAATCCCAGAGTCGAGAGCATCGACACCGCCGCGATGCCCACACCAAAAAGGCCCATCAGCAGATTGTCTGGCCCACCGCCTACGTAAAAGCTGATGGTGATGCCTGCTACCACTGCAAAAACAGGGATGCCGCCCGACTCCATGCCCACCGCTAACCCTTCAATTAAAGTTGTGGCCGGCGAGGTATCCGCCTGGGCGGCAATCGCGCGGGTTGGCTCAAAGGCGTGTGAGGTGTAGTACTCGGTCACTTTTCCGACCACAATGCCGACGATCAAGCCGGTTAAAACACTGATCCATACGGGCAGCCAGTTCGGCAAGCCCAGGTAGTACAACAATGGCAGCGAGATAACCGCGATCCCGGCTGAACTCATATACAATCCGCGGCTTAATGATTTTATTAACTGCTCCTGGGTGGCGTTCTCATTCGCTCGCACCATGTAAATAGCGATGATGGAAAGCAGAATGCCCACTGCCGCCAGAGAAATCGGCGCAGCGATGAACAACAATCCCATCTCTAAAGGCGTCCGCCCGCTTAGAAATTCAGGGCCGGCCAACCCGACTGCTGCAACCCCCAGCGCAGAGGTGGCCAGGATCGATCCGGCGTAGGATTCATACAGGTCGGCGCCCATACCGGCGACATCACCAACATTATCCCCAACGTTGTCAGCGATGGTTGCGGGGTTGCGCGGATCATCTTCCGGGATGTCTTCTTCAATTTTTCCCACCAGGTCAGCGCCAACATCGGCTGCCTTGGTGTAAATTCCGCCGCCAACCCTGGCGAACAACGCCTGGGTGGATGCGCCCATCCCAAAACTGAGCATTACGGCAGTTATCTGCGGGAGTGGATTGGCTGCCAGACTGATAAAGTTTTCGGGAAAAATGACCGGGAAAAGGTTATAAAGCAGCAGGAACCAAACTGTGATGTCCAGTAAGGCAAACCCGACCACCACCAGGCCCATGACCGCACCAGCGCGCAGGGCAACCTGTAATCCATCATTAAGGCTTTTACGGGCTGCATTGGCGGTTCGAGCCGAGGCATTGGTGGCGGTTTTCATGCCGAAATAACCGCATAACCCCGAAAAAAGGCCGCCAGTCAGGAACGCGAACGGCACAATGGAGTTCTGCAAATCCACCATCGACAGAACCAGGAAAATCACGAATAATACCAAAAAAACAATCGCCACGACACGGTATTGCCGCTTGAGATAAGCCATCGCGCCATCTCGAACCGCCTGGGCGATAAACACCATGCGTTCTGTCCCTTCGTTGCGGCGCATCAATTGTCTATAAAATAGAAATGCGAAACCCAGCGCGATGATAGCCGCGACAGGACCCAACCACCACAAGAATGGAATAGCAGCCCGTGCAGCTTCGGCCTCAACCACTGCGGTCAGGCTTGCAAGCGATCCCTCCATAAGTTGTACAACCTCCTCAGCAAATTATTATTTGATCTTATGTGTTTAAAACTAATTTCTGCTTGTCAGGCAGGGGAATTATACCGGAAGTAAGATTTATTTACGAGTTCTACGCAAGAATTTCCAGTAATTTCATAATAATTGTAATCAATTCAGGTTCAATTTTGCCTATAAGCCCAGGGCAAAGCCAATAAACATTTTTTCTATTATAATAAAGGAGCCGCTTCTCTGGTATCGAGCATTATTTTACCTGGCTCATACCCACTCGCTATCCACAGGTTTATTCCACACCGTGTTGACGGTGCGGTTGGTTCGTTTGCCTGGTGAAATTTCTAAAGCGGTAAATTGTCTTGATCGGGCCTGGGTCAGAATCAATTCTTTTGACACAAGCACGAGTCAAAATCCATCACTACAGACATACGAAAGGAGCTTATCATGGCCGGAATCGCAGGGATCGCCAGCCCTGGCAGAGACAAGGACGTTAAAAAAATGTTGAGCCGCATCCGCCACCGCGGACTGGCAACCAAAACAGTTGAAAATGGCAGTGCAACGCTTGGTGTAGTTTACAACAAAGAAACTCAAAACATCTCACAATCGCTGGAAACTGAAAACTTAATCTGCGATGAGGTTGGCGAAGGCCATTTTGCCTGCGTAAAAACCAACCAGGATGCAATAGTTCTTAGCCGAGATCCATTGGGGGTGGTTCCACTTTATTATGGGTGGGATTCGCAAGGTGCGCTCTGCTTTGCCTCGGAAGTTAAGGCGCTTCTGGCGGTAACACAGGATATCCACGAATTGGTGCCTGGCACCCGCCTGGTTGGCGAAAAAGTTGAAAAGGTAAAAGATGTACACCCGTCAGGTCTGCAAGAAGCCGATCCTCACAAAATAGCGGAAGATTTACGCATGCTTCTGGATCAGGCGGTCGAAAAACGCGTTGCCTTAAACCCGCATTTCGGCTCGCTGCTATCTGGCGGGTTGGATTCGAGTGTAATTTCAGCCCTCGCGCGCCCGTATATTAAAGATCTGCACACCTTTTCGAGCGGGCTCAAAGGCGCACCCGATTTAATTCATGCCCGGCGGGTGTCTCAAACACTGAACACCATTCACCACGAGAGGATTGTTTCCTTCGCTGAAATGTTGGATGTGTTACCGGATGTTATCTACCACCTTGAATCATTTGACGCCCTGCTGGTTCGCTCCAGCATCATGCACTATCTGGCTGCGCAGGCGGCCAAAGATTACTGCCCGGCAATCTTTTCAGGCGAAGGCGGTGACGAACTGTTCGCAGGTTATGAATACTTGAAGGATATCCCATCCTCAAAATTATCGGCAGAGCTGATTGATATCACCAAACGCCTTCATAACACCGCTCTCCAGCGTGTTGACCGCTGTACGATGGCGCATGGTGTGGTTGCCTGGGTGCCCTTTCTGGATCCGGATGTGGTTGAGTTTGCATTATCCATTCCAATCCATTTCAAACTCCACAATGGGGTCGAAAAATGGATTTTGAGAGAATCAATTCGCGAATTCCTGCCCTCATCCGTCGTTGACCGTCCGAAAGCAAAATTCTGGGAAGGTGCCGGCGTCGCGGATTTAATGGCGCAGTACGCAGAGAAAACGGTTTCTGATGCGGATTTTAAACGCGAACGTCACCTTCACAATGGGTGGAAGTTAAACACCAAAGAGGAACTCGTTTATTACCGCGTGTTCAAAGAAAAATTCGGAGAGCTTGAAGAACTGGGCTGGATGGGCCGCACAAAAGGCGCACCGGTTAACTGAAGGGAATGACTTTCTATGGAAAACCCGGTATTGGCAGCCATCATCCATTACGTTGGTTTACCCGGCCTTGTATTTTTTGCTCGGGTCATCGATGTTACGCTTGGAACCCTGCGTATCATTTTTATCTCTCGCGGCAAGAAGTATATAGCCCCAATTCTGGGGTTTGTGGAAACTTTCATCTGGATCATGGCTGTTGGTCAGATTGTGCGGAATATCAATGATCCCTGGTCGTATGTCGCATACGCAGCGGGTTTTGCCAGTGGAACAGTTGTGGGCATGCTAATTGAAGACCGCCTTGCCATTGGCACTTTGATTATTCGCACAATCTTGCCCGGCGATACCCACGAGCTGATAGATCGCCTGCATAAGGCTGGTTATGGAGTGACTTGCGTCCCGGGAGAAGGGGTTTACGGCCCGGTGACATTGGTGTACACCGTAATAAAACGAAAAGATCTGCAGATCGTAACCGCCATCATCCACGCGCTGCACCCAAAGGCATTTCTATCGATAGAAGAGGTCCGTTCCACTGCTGAGGGTATTTTTCCTAAAAACAACCTGAAGACAAGGTTATCCCTCATTCTCAGCAAGAAATAGGGCAAACCTTAACCATAAACCCGAAAGGAATACACAATTTGAACTCTGAAGATATCCGTTTATTACAGTCCATTCAAGGGTACCCATCCATATCAATACTTTCACCAACACACCGCACTTACCCTGAGAATCAACAGGATCAAATTCGCTTAAAAAATCTGGTAAAAGAAACCATCAACCGCTTGCTGTCTGAGTTTTCCAAAAGAGAAATTGATCCCCTGCTCCACAGGCTGGAAGAAATCACTGCGCAAATTGACTATCGCAATATGCTGGATGGGCTCGCAATATTTGTTAACCGAGATTTTGCTCGCCTGTTTTATCTTCCCTTTCAGTTGAAAGAAAGAGTTGAAATCGGGCAATCCTTCACCACCCGCGACCTTGTGTTTGCTATCAACCGCACGCCGCGCTACTGGGTGCTTGCGCTCAGCGAGCAGCCCACACGCCTCTTCGAAGCGGTACGAGACTCGTTGGCCGAAATCACGCTGTTCGGTTTTCCATTTATACACGAAGGGCCGGGTGGCAGTGAACCATTGCCAGGTGGGTTTGGTATTCGTCGATCAGCGCACCGTGACGAACGCCATCGCCAGTTTTTTCGAAAAATCGACTCTGCCCTTTCTGAAGCCCTGGCAGCCGATCCACTGCCGCTGATCCTTGTTGGTATTGACCGCTATCTGGCATTTTTTCGTGAAGTGACGCGTCATAACAACAGCATCGCCGGTACCCTGACTGGCAGCCATGACAAAACCTCTCCGCATGAGCTGGCAAAACTGGTTTGGCCTATCGCCAGGGAATCGATCTTTGAAAAAAGAAAGGCTGAAGCCCTCCAGGCATTGAACAACGCGCGTGGGACAGGGAAATACGCCTCTGGAGCTGATGAAGTCTGGTTCATCGCCAATCAAGGGCGTGGAGACATCTTAATCGTTGAAGAAAATTTTCATTTTCCGGCAATTAAAGATTCGACCGGTTTACATCTATTACCCGCCAAGGACCCAGATGCCCCAGGGGTCCTGGCAGATGCGGTAGACGACATCATCGAGCTGGTTTTGGAAAAAGGCGGCCGGGTTATTTTTGTCGAGCCGGGCACATTGGATGAAGATCATCACATCGCTTTGACTTTGAGATACTAATTTTCTCGTCTGGCGAGAACCGGGCGTCTGAAATTATCCCTGACAGGCTATAATTTTAATACCCGGAAAGGAGAACAATATGAAAACAGTCGTCGCCGGGGCGCTTGGTGAGTGCGTCCACGTAGCTGGCGTCAGCAATTTTTTACGCCTTGCAGAACTTGCAGGCTGGCGAACCGTATTTGTGGGCCCGGCTGTACCGGTTTCAGAAATGATCGCCGTGGCCAAAAGAGAAAATGCGGATTTGGTCGGCGTTTCTTATCGCCTGACGCCGGAAACGGGAGAGCGGCTTTTGGGAGAATTCGCGGAAGCCGCTGATGAATTACGCGCTCGTGGGGTCAGGTTTGCCTTCGCTGGTACCCCACCCGTAGCCGAACGCGCCAGAGCGTCCGGTTTTTTTGAAATAACCTTTGATGGCTCGGAACTGAGCGAAGATGTCTTATCTTACCTGAAGGGGGAAAAAGCATCAGAGAAGCAGGAAGATGACTATCCGCAAAAGGCCATAGAGCGCCGCTTGTGGAAAGCGCCCTACCCGCTGTTACGCCACCACTTTGGCTTGCCAACCATGGAGGCCACGATCGATGGAATTCGTAGAATCGCAGAGGCGCGGGTACTGGATGTGATCTCCCTGGGAACCGACCAGGATGCCCAGGAAAATTTCTTTCACCCTGAACGCCAGAACCCTCGCAGGCGGGGAGCCGGCGGGGTTCCTGTGCGCTCACCAGATGATTTTAAAAAATTATACGAGGCCAGCCGTACCGGCAATTTTCCATTAATGCGCACTTACTCCGGCACCGATGATTTCATCCGTCTCGCCGAGGTATTTGTCGAAACCATCAATAATGCCTGGTGTGCCATACCTTTATTTTGGTTCAACCAAATGGATGGGCGTGGTCCCTGGGATCTGGCTGGCTCGATACGCGAACACCAGAAAGTTATGGCCTGGTACGGAGAGCGTGATATTCCGGTGGAGTTGAATGAGCCGCATCACTGGGGAATGCGGGACGCGCCCGACGTCATTTGCGTCGTGGCTGGTTATCTGTCTGCATACAACGCGAAAGCGTTTGGGGTCAGGGACTATATTGCTCAATTGATGTTTAACAGCCCGCCTGGTTTATCAGATGCTATGGACCTGGCTAAGATGCTCGCTATTCTTGAGATGATACAACCGCTTGCCGGCCCAGATTTTAGAATCTGGGAACAAGCCCGCACCGGACTGCTCAGTCTGCCGTTGGAACTATCAGCCGCCCGCGCGCACGTTGCCACCAGCATTTACCTGCAAATGGCTCTGCGCCCCGACATTATTCATATCGTTGGTCATACAGAAGCAGATCATGCTGCCACGGCCGATGACATTATCGAGGCAGCTCGAATCGCTCGCCGGGCAATTGAAACCGCGCTCCAGGGCCAACCGGACATGACGGCAGATCCGCTTGTGAAACACCGGAAAAATCAATTGATCTCGGAGGCTCAGGTGACTCTGTCTGCGATCCGGAGTTTGGCAGGAAAAGATTGTGAAGATCCCTTCATCGATGCTGATGTCCTTGACCAGGCAGTCAGGCAAGGAATAATGGATGCACCCCAATTAAAAAACAATCTATTTGCAAAAGGCGAAATCAGAACCAGGATTATTGGGGGGGGCTGTTTTGCGGTAGATGCGAATGGAAATCCACTCGCAGAGGCAGACCGTTTAAAAAATATTCTCGGGAGGAATTAATCATATGACAGAAAAGTTACGCTATGCAGTTGTTGGTGCCGGTAACGGTGGTCGCGCGATGGCTGCCCATCTTGGACTCCTGGGTTTTGATGTCAGTCTGTACAATCGCACCTTTGGCCATATCGAAATCATCCACCGGCGTGGTGGTATCGATCTGGAAAGCTATGAAGGCGGACCGCATGGTTTTGCCAGCCTGTCTCTGGTCACAGATGACCTGGGTGAGGCTATCAAGGACCGCCAGATGATTATGGTTGTGTTGCCTTCATCTGCTCACGCCGAAGTGGCGCAAAAAATGGCGCCATTTCTTGAGGATGGACAGACTGTCATCCTGCACCCTGGTCGGACGCTGGGCGCTATTGAATTTGAAACCGTGCTGCGAAGATCAGGCTGCACGGCCGACGTAACCATTGCAGAAGCGGAGACCTTTATTTACGCCAGCCGCACGGATGGACCGGCTCAGGCGCGAATATTTCGCATCAAAGAAGCGGTTCCCCTGGCAGCCCTGCCCTCTGAACGTACCCTGCAGGTTTTGGACCAAATTCATGATGCCTTTCCACAGTATATCGACGGTGTAAATGTACTCCATACGGGTTTAAACAACATGGGCGCGATTTTTCACCCTGCTCTGACCATTTTAAATGCCGGCTGGATCGAGGCAACCCACGGCGACTTTCAGTTTTATATCGATGGCGTTACCCCATCTGTCGCGCGCGTTCTCGAAACCCTGGATCGAGAGAGGGTGACGGTTGCTTCTGCGCTGGGTATCCGCGCTCGCACCGCTCAAGAATGGCTGGAAATGGCGTATAACGTGTCCGGGGAAACCCTGCACGAACGTATCCATAATCAAACCGGCTATTACGGAATAAAAGCCCCAGCAACGCTCAACCACCGCTACATTTTTGAGGATGTTCCAATGAGTCTTGTTCCTATCGCAGCCCTGGGAGAACGCTATGGGGTGTCAACAAACGGCATTAACAGCGTAATTCGGCTTGCCTGCATTATTCACCGCACCGATTATTGGCGGCGAGGACGCACCCTCGAAAAGTTAGGGATTAAGGGATTAAGTGTGAGCGAGCTAACCCAGTACGTCACCAACGGCTGGCGGGATTTTGAAATGGCATAGGTTATATGATTCCCTAATATTCAGCCAAAACAGTGAACAGACGGTCTTCCGGCCTGGCGGGTTCTTGCGTAAACTCGTGGCAAAGGCGAATATTTTTAAATTCTAAATCCTTAAAAATCTTTACAATTTGCGCTTGCGTATAAGACCGCGTGGCAGGCGAGCGCTGATGCACCTCTTCTGCAACGACAACGCCGTCTTTAATGATCTGGTAATAATCTTCAGTATGCTCAAGTTCATTCTCAGGATCAAAACGCGAGCGGGAGACGCGCCGGATGATCGCCCCATCCTCCGGACGGGCTGCCGAGTGTTCCGCTTCAGATTCGAGCGGTTCTCCCTTCTCCCATAAGACCATGATCGAAGCCGCGATCACACCACCGGGCAGTAAATACTCGCGCAAACGAGATAGTGCCTGATACACCTTGTCAGTCTCGATGATCAACTGCAAAGAACTTGACGGGATCAGAATGGTGCGGTACCTGCGCGGTAACTCCAATTCTTCCATAGGCTGTAAGAACAAATTCGGTTTTACTCCCGACCTTCCAGCCTTCTCGCGGCACAATTCCAACATTTCTGGCGAATTATCAACACCGTCAATATCGATCCCAAGGTCCAGGTAATCCAGCAAAAGCCTGCCGGTCCCACAGCCCACATCCAGCACAGGTTGACCATATTTCTTGATCAAATCAAGGTAAAAAAAACGATCTGGCCAACGCGAAGTGTCTCCTCGAAGCAAATCCCAGACCTGCGCCATTAACCCTCTGTATTCATAATCGCCCATGATTCACTCCTGATTAATTATGGAGTAATTTTCCCGTTTACACCATTTGGGCAGGTCAAGTTCCTGGGCACAAAAGAATAAATTAACCTACACCCGCAGCGAGCATCTCCACCACTTTATTTTTTGGATGCATAAAGGCTTTTAGTTTTTTCGATGCTCCTGGAGACGATCTTGCGCAATATATCCGTATTTATATCCTTGAGACTCTTGATATACAGGCAGGCTTTTCCGGTCTTGTACTTGCCCAGCCTGCTCATCAACTCTACATCCTCTTCAAACCCGTAATTCAGATAAATCGTAAAGTTTTGCTTTCGTGGCGAAAACGCAGTCAGCGGCCAATTTCCCTCACGTCCGCTGGCATACCGGTAATGGTACTCACCAAATCCAACGATGCTTTCGCCCCACATCGCTGGCTCGTCTCCCGTTACCTGCCTTAATAAATCTATCAATAGCTGGCTGTCTTCCCTTTTCCTTTCATCTTCAATCGTATTTAAAAAAGCCTGCACGGATTTTTCTGTTTTTTGCGTTTTTGGTTCAGTCATTTTCTGCTCCTGTTCTTACCATTAATCACTGCTAACAATTGACCATTATTTAATTCATTCGAATGAGAGCCGGACTTGGTCAAGACGAAACTTGGTTTGGTCACTGAATTTTAATCCCCTGTTGAGGCGGTTTTAATGCGGCCAACCTCCTCAACATAGGACAGGGATTGATGACGGAAATAGGTATTATAAAGGTCGGCATAATGGCCACCAGCGTGCAACAAATTGTCGTGGCTGCCTTCCTCGATAATCCTGCCCCGATCGATGACGATGATCCGGTCTGCTGCCCGAACTGTGGAAAGACGGTGCGCAATCAATATACTCGTAGAGCGTTTAAGAATCAGGTGTAATGCCTGTTGGATTTGCCATTCGGTGAACGGATCAATGCTTGCGGTTGCCTCATCCAGGATAAAAATCGAGGGTCTTTGCACCAGCACACGCATCAGGGATACCAGTTGGCGCTGGCCCATCGACAAACGGGCTCCGCGCTCCCCCACTTGCGTGCTTAACCCCTCTGGCAGGGTCTCCAGCCATTCCCCATCACCGATTTGGGCCGCAATCTTGAGTATATCTTCTTCGCGGGCATCCCCGCATGAATACTGAATATTTTCCATTACGGTGCCGGCGAATAGAAACGGTACTTGTGAAACAATCCCAAGCTGGCAGCGGTATGATCCTAAATCAAACCGCCGGATATCGTAACCATCCACAAGGATCTCGCCCTGCTGGAATTCATAAAACCTGGCCACCAGTTTCACAATGGATGATTTTCCAGCTCCGGTATGCCCAACGAGAGCCACAGTTTCACCCGGTTGAATATGCAAATCGAAATCTTCCAACACAGGTTCGGTATCCTTGTAGCGGAAAAACACATGGTTGAAGTCAATTTTGCCCTTTAATCGAGGAGTGCGAAGGCTGTCAGATTGAACAACGTTTGGATCGGCGTCAATCAATGCGAACACGCGTTCAGCAGCCGAAAGGCCGTTTTGAACCTGAGTCCAAAAGGAAGACAGGTTCATCACCGGAAACATAAAGCGGTCCAGACTGTTGATAAACAAATACCATGCGCCTACCGTCACCGCACCCTGAGCCGCGCTTATTCCCCCAAAATAAACCAGCAATGCGACCATCCAACCGCCGATCGTGTTCAATACCGGAAACACCATCGAAAGCACCAGCCCGCGGCGTAAATTCACGCGATACGATGTCCGATTGGCGTCATCGAAAATGCGGTAAATGCTGCGTTCCTGTCGAAAATTCTTTGCGATTGCAATTCCACTGACGGTTTCTTTAATGGTTTGGTTGACATTAGCCATCGCCCGCATGCCGGTACGGGTTACTTTACGCGCCAGGCCGCGGAAACTTACGGCAATTAATACAACCACCGGTATGATCGCGAACAACGTCAGAGCCATGCGCCATTCGATCATGACCAGGACGACTGCCAGGATCAACGATTCAACCACCTGCGAGATCAAATCTGTGGTCAGGATGACTAGCTGGCCAAAATCCTGGGTATCGGTGGTGATTCTTGACGCGATTCTTCCGGATGAGAACTGGTCATAAAAGGATAAATCGTGTTCCGCGGCAGCCTCAAAGGCTTCGCTTGCCAGACGCATAACGACATCGGCTACCGCCCTGACGATCAGTCTGCGCGCCTGCCAGTTTGCCACCCAGGCTATCACGCCCGTCATCAAAACGGCTGCGGGGATCAACAATGCATTTGCAGCCGATAGATCCTCTTTCAGGCGGTCCACCCCACGCGAAACGATGATCGGCATTACGGCCAGGGAACCAGCCACCACCAACACCAGGAAGGCTGCCAGTCCAAGTCTCTTCAAATGCGGCTTGAAGTAATGGAGAATGCGGCGCACCAGTTCTCGATCTGAGTACTTGCGGTCATATTTTTCTGCATCCAGTCCAGCAAAAAAACCCATAATCTACTCGCTAAATATCCTGCGGTATGCCTCACTCGTTTCCATCAACTCAGCGTGCGTCCCTGACGCCACCAGTTTTCCCTTGCGCATGACCAGAATGAGGTCTGCCCAGCGGATCTGAGATAAGCGGTGAGTGATAATAAAGGTAGTTCTGCCTTGAGCAGCCGTGTATATGGCCCGCTGGATTCTATCTTCCGTGGCAGAATCGATGGCGCTGGTAGAATCATCCAACACCAATATCCGCGGCTGAGTAAGAAACGCTCTCGCCAGTGCCAGCCGTTGGCGCTGCCCGCCCGATAAAGTCACTCCACGTTCGCCGATAATGGATTGATAATCGCCCTCGAAAGTCCGAATAAAATCATCTGCCTGGGCAGCCTGGGCTGCGACCACGATTTCATCCTGGGTTGCTCCGGGTTTTCCGAAGGCAATATTTTCTGCAATGGACTGAGAAAATAAAAATATATCCTGCTCGATGATCGAAATCTGGCTGCGCAATGACTCAAGGTTCCAATTGCGGACGTCGATTCCATCCACAAGCACCCGTCCAGCAGTTACGTCATACGTGCGGTTGATAAGTTTCACCAGTGAAGTTTTTCCTGAGCCTGTCTGACCTACAATTGCAACCGTCTGGCCGGGATGTACGCTAAAACTGATCCCTTCCAGTACGGCGTCTCCCTGAGGATACCAAAAAGAAACATTCTCAAACCGGACTTCGCCACGCATGTGTCCAGAATAGCCATTAATATTTTGATCCAGATTGTTCTCTCGGTTCATCAATTCCAGAATTCGGCGTGCGCCAGCAAGCCCCAGGGCGATACGCGAGTAGGCAAAAATTGAGACAAAGGTTGGAAAGCCAAGAAGCGACAGAAGCCCAAAGTAGGCGACAACTTCTCCGGCGTTAATCAACCCCTGACGAAAGAGGAATAGCGCATGAAAAAGGCCCGCGCCCATCGCAACTGCCAGCAAGAGAGCAGGCAAAAAGCGCGCTTCCACATCACCCTGGCGCACTGCCGCATCGCGGTAGCGAACGATATTTCGGCCGAAGCGCATCACCTCGGACCGCTCCTGCGACGCGGCTTTCACAGTTTCAATCCCGTCCAGCGCCTCATTCAGACGAGTGTTCAACGCGCCGAATGATCCACGCACTTCGTCGGTTATCGGGGATAACTCCCGCAAGTAAAATCGAATCAAAACAAAATAAATTATGATGAAAGCCAGCGGGGTAATTACCAGCGAGGGGTGGTATCCTGGTCCTGCGAAAAGGGGCACAAAGATAAAATTTAGAGAGCCAACTACCAGGTTGACGCCTGGACTGAAAAGGAAATTAATTTCACGCACATCATTGGTTGCGCGCGCCATGGTATCCCCGACCGGCTGAAGGTTATGGAAGGTCATGCTTTTGCCCAGCAAAGAGGTGTACAGCTCCTGTCGCACGTTGCGCTCTACCCGTTGGGCAATTACTTCAAAACTAAAATTTCTCGCAAACTGCAGCAGGCCGCGGACCGTCTGCGAAATAACGATAATTATCGTGATTTGCAGCAGGCGATTAAGATCGAATTCCTGACTGATGACCAGGTTAAAAGCCTGACCGACATACACCGGCACTACCCCAGCCAAGGCTGCGTTCGCAAAAGCACCAAATAAAGCCAGCAGAACCACAGGCCACTGTCGCAGCGTATGCGAAGCAATCCAGCGCACAGGTGAGCGTCGGTCCGTTGGGTATGGGGGTGGAAGCGTGAATTCAGCAGCAGCCAATGTGTCTCCCGGGGCTAAATTCTACCACAGCGATAAGCTCGGTTTTGTGGCGCTGTTTCTTGGTAAAACCAATATTCAATCCTATAAAATTCGACCCTTAATCCGCTTTTTCGCCGCAGAAATACGTACCCTTCCACGGATTAAATACGGGTTGATACGGTAGAAAATCCGGTTAGTTTTTCTTACAATACAAACAGGAACAAGAAAACAGGACTTGCATGGGGGTTGATCCTGGTTCCGGACCGGGAATGCATCGCTGTCCCTTCGACCCGACAACACAGCTAACACCAACGCCCCGCCGCAGCTTCTACGAACCCTTTCCCGGTATCCCCCAGTTTTGGCCGCACTGCTATCATTTTCAATCTCGACGAAATGCGACCAAAACTGGGGTAATTTTTTTATATTCCCAGGCCGCGGTTGTAAATCAAAATCATGCCCAAGATAAAGGTTAATATCAATGCAGCCGCGTCCAGTTCCAGGAAGAAGAATAACTTCCTTCTTAACCTGGCCTGATTACCGATTAAAGCCAGAACCGTCATCATCATACCCAGGAAACCCACCAGGACGAATTCAGGCGCGATCGTTCCTAAAAAGCGTCCCTCCAGGAAGAGAAAGTCCACCAACCCAAGGGCAAAAATATTAAACATATTGCTGCCGAACAGGTTGCCGATGGCCAGATCATATACCTTCATGCGGACAGCCGCAATGGTGGCCACAAGCTCGGGCATGGTGGATACAAACGCCACCATCGCCACACCAACGAATCCCTCTCCCAGGCCAGTCAGGTCAGCAATATCACCCGCAATTCTCACCAGCCAGGGCATAACCACTACTAAAAAGAGAGACGCACCGCTGAATAACAGCACAGCTTTCTTAAGACTGGGTGTAGACTCGTCCGGTCCTTCAATTGTTTGATCCTCGCTGGTAGATGAAGAAGACCACAACAACCTTACCAGAACAACATACGAGGCGATCAAGATCAGGCTGTCCAGTCCAACCCATCCGATCTTCACGTCAATATTTACATAAACAAAAAAGGTTGCCAGCAGGATCATCAATACCGCGCTGCCGCCGGTCAGCCCATGCCGCAGGGCGACCAATCGCAGCGCGCGCACACGCCATCCCAATATACTTATGAATGCTAACAGCAGCATATTGTACATATTCGCGCCAAAGATATTGCCCCCAGAAAGGTCAGGGATTCCCAGGCGGATGGAATTAATCGCGGTTAAAAATTCGGGTAGAGAAGTTGCGCCCGCCATCAGGATCACACCAATGAATGCGCGGCCGATTTTCGTTCGAACAGCAATCGCGTCCCCGTATTCAGCCAGCTTTACCGCGGCAAAAACAACCAGGGCAGCGCTTAGCAGGAATTCAACCCAAATCATGCCTGGTCACCTTCAGGATTCACTTTCGGGAAACCTTTCACAATCTGCAACGGCCAGGCCATTAACACACCGGTGTTCGGACCTTCCAACGGCCCTACGATTTCTTCTGTTCTCGAAATACAGGCCTGAATTATATTTTCATTTTCAACCACCGCGAAGAGAGTCAGGTTACCTTTTTCGGAACCAACGGAAATTGGTTCAATCAAAAAAGTCAGGTGTAGTTTTGAGCGTTGCACCTGCCTGCGGTGAAAGCCGGTGCTCTCTGCAATCGTGACCCCACGAATACCAATTTCGTGCCATCCTTCCAGCAATTTATCCAGTTTGTTGGCATCATCCAAAACAAACATGAGCATATACATGGTCGAAAAATCCTTTCACTTGATTGGTTTCAGCCGGCTGGGGAATACACACGCTTATTATAAAGGCTGTTTAATAGAATTTTCCTGAAGTTCGCTGTGTAACTCTTTATAGGCCTCCCGGAAGGACGAATCCGGTTTTGCTTTTGCTTTAAGGAAACCTTAAGGTAACCATTAGCTCTCCATAAGGACAACCATACGGAAATTGATTATTATTTATGCGGAAAATTACAACCATCATCCTTGCAGTTTGGAGGCTACCATGCGACAAAAAACTTTAATTGTTTGCCTGACAGTGATTTTTGCTCTTCTCCTAACTGCCTGCCAGCCGGGGACATCAACAATCGAGCTGCCATTCCTCACCATTGAATTGGGCAATTCGCAAAAGGAGCCAGCTCAAAATACCCCGGTGATTGTCGAAACCGCGCCGCCTCTTTCAGCGGTACCCGGCAATTCAGGCGTGAATGGCGATGCTGTAGCCGCTCTTCAAGGCACATTGACAGAAATCTATAATAAGGTCAACCCTTCCGTCGTGAATATCCAGGTGCTCAGGGCGGGGAGCGGCGGCAATGGTTCGGGTTTTGTCTGGGATAAAGATGGCCACATCGTAACAAACAACCACGTAGTCGCATCTGCCAGCCAAATCCGTGTGCGTTTTTCGGATGGTGCCACCGCCACCGCCAGTCTCGTCGGCAGCGATCCGGACTCGGACCTGGCGGTCCTTAAAGTTGATGTTGAACCCGAAAAATTGTTTCCGGTAATCATGGGCGACTCCTCATCCCTGCAGGTCGGACAACTTGCCGTGGCAATCGGCACCCCCTTCGGACTGGAAGGCACCATGACAGTCGGGATAATCTCCGCCCTCGGCCGGTCGCTGCCTGTTGAAAACGGCAGCCTCACAAGTGGATTGAATTACACGATCCCGGATGTCATTCAGACGGACGCCCCCATTAATCCCGGAAATTCTGGCGGCGTACTGCTTAACGACCGCGGTGAAGTAATTGGTGTCACTGCCGCAATCGAATCGCCCACGCGCTCAAACGCTGGCATCGGTTACGCAATACCTTCAAATATTGTCATCCGTGTTGTCCCGTCTTTGATTGCTGAGGGTCGTTTTGAGCACCCCTGGCTGGGAATCAGCGGCACCACCCTGTCTTCAGAGCTGGCCGAAATCTTAGATTTGCCTGGTGGAACCAGCGGCGCAATGGTGATTGACGTTACCGAAGGTTCTCCTGCGGATAGGGCTGGGTTAAAGGGTTCAGACCGGCAGGTCAGGATGGATGGCGCAATAGTCCGCGTTGGCGGTGACATCATAACGGCGGTCGATAATATCACTGTGCGCACCATGGATGATCTCATCAGCTACCTGGCCACAAAAACCTTGCCTGGGCAGGATATTACCTTGCAAATCCTCAGAGACGGCAAGGAAATGACGGTTGAGGTGACCCTTGGAAGCCGCCCCAATGGCGCCAGATCCTCAGCCCCGCAAGTGCAGCCAACCGCCCGTGGCGGATACCTTGGCATCTCTGGATTGACCCTCTTCCCGGAACTTGCCTCAGCGATTGACCTGGACCGGGATACCAGAGGAGTCCTGGTGGTAGTGGTCGAGAATGGCAGCCCTGCTGATCAGGCTGGGTTACGAGGAGGGTTTAAACCAATCGTAATATCTGGGCGTGAGATCCTGTCTGGAGGGGACGTAATTACCGCTATCGATGACCAACCCGTAGAAAGTATTCAGGGCTTGCGTGAGGCTCTCAGCCAATATTCGCCCGGAGATGAAGTGAAATTAACAATTTTACGGGATGGCAAAACCATGGATATCGAGGTCACCTTAGGTGAAATGCCCTGATCATTGAAAATGAAACACCAACCGGGCGAATTATCAAACTCTAGATAACAAATCGCTTATCTCCTCCTTTTGGGTGTGATGGCAGGATCGGTAGAAATACCGATCCTGCCGCTTTTCATCTGGTGGCTTTCGGTATAATAAAATAACACGATATGAGAGGAAAAAGACCCCGATGCCCCCTTACGCAACCCTGGAATGGAAGGAAAATTGCCTCTACCTGCTCGATCAACGCAAGTTGCCGTTTCAAGCTGTCATGCTGCCTTGCCGTTCTGTTACAGAGGTGGCAGAAGCTATACGCAATATGACGATTCGTGGCGCTCCAGCCATTGGAGCAGCCGCCGCCTATGGATTGGCGCTGGCAGCCTTCAACACCCATGCAAAAGATCCGCAAAAAATTCGGGATTCAATCTTTACAGCCGCTCAAGTATTGATTGCTGCCCGTCCAACCGCTGTAAATTTAAGCTGGGCCGTAAACCGTATCCTCGCCGCCGTTGAGTCCCAAAATCCACAAAGCGCCGACGAGATTCGCGAATCGGTGCTTAACGAAGCGCACCGTATTGCATCTGAGGATGTCGAGACGAATAGAAAAATTGGGCAAAATGCGCTCCCCTTATGGCCAAAGGAAGTCACCTTCATTCATCATTGCAACACCGGCGCACTGGCAACGGTTGATTATGGCACCGCGCTTGGAGTCATTCGTGCGGCCCATGAGGCTGGTAAAAAAGTCTTTGTGTTCGTGGATGAAACCCGCCCGCGGCTACAGGGTGCCCGATTGACAGCCTGGGAGTTGGAACAACTGGCTATCCCGTATAAAATCATCGTCGATGGGGCTTCGGGCTATGTGATGAAGAACCATCCAGTCAACGCCGTTGTGGTGGGCTGCGACCGTGTGGCTGCCAACGGAGATACCGCCAACAAAATCGGCACCTACAATCTTGCGTTGGTGGCACAGGCGCACGCGGTACCTTTCTATGTCGTTGGACCGACCACCACGATTGACCTTGCTACTCCCACTGGTGGTCACATCGATATTGAGGAACGCTCTGCCGATGAAATAACCCGCATTGCTGGCCAACCTGTCGCGCCTGATCTGAGCAAAGCCTATAACCCCGCATTTGATGTTACCCCGGCAGATCTGATAACCGCCATCATCACCGAAGCAGGGATTTGCCGCCCGCCCTTCGAGGAATCACTTAAACGAGCAGTCGAAGCGCGCAAATAACAGATCACAAAACCCCTGTCCGCCGTGCGGCGGCATAAACTGCTCAGGTCTTCATTGCCGTTTAGCGAAAATCCTTTAGCCGTGTATTAAATACCCGATCTAAAGAAAATCCCAGCATCGCAAAGGCGAACCCGGTCAGCATCAGCAGCCCGATCGGCTGCAGCACCCAATAGAAATGTTCTTCCCATGCGCCAATCGTAATGGCGTCCTTGATAACTTTCCCCCAGGTGGGCAAATAAATATCGCTCACTCCCAGGTACGCCAGCGTGGCTTCGAGGAAAACGAAACCCGGCACCATAATCACCATTTGCGGGATCATCACCGGCAGGATGCGCGGAATCAGGTAGCGCGTGATCATGCGGAAATCGCTGGTCCCATATACCTGAGCCGCCTCTATATACGGTGATTCCTTGACTTGTAGAAATATGGCGCGGTAGTTTTTGATCGAGCTGCCAAACAGATTGAGGAGTACGATCACGCCCAGGATCACCCAGATGCTTTTCGAGTAAATATAAAATGTCATCAGGGCAATCGGCAAAACCGGCAGCATCATCACGATCTCAGTGATACGCTGGATCAGGTCATCCAACCAGCCCCCGAACCACACGCCCACCGATGCAAAAAACAATGTCGACAGGGTTGTACCGACTGCGCCCAGCAGCCCAAAAGCGAGCGCAACCGGCGCGCCCCACAAGATCGCCATGCTCAAGTCGCGTCTTCGGTGGTCGGTTCCCGCCATCCCAAAAACCTGCCCATACAGAACCACTTCTGCCTGCAGGTCAACGTCTTCATCAAAAAACAATCCGTCTACCCGTATCTGGTAATGCCCCGGCGTAGCCAGGCTCACATCGCCATCAGTAGATGAAAATAATGCTTTTATGGGCTCGTCGCTGCGCAGCCTGCGCGCCAACCGATCGTCCTGAGACAAAATGAACAACTTCTCGTTGGTCATGGTGAAATTTGTCAGTCGGATCTCCCGCCCGTCGGGCGTATCCCAGTAAATACTAACCAGCGGCTGTTTTTCTTGAAAACGGCTGGAAACATTGATCCACAGATCTTGGGGGGCCGTGGTTGAGGTATAGTCAAAGGGGAAGGTCAAAACAATATTCGTCTGCACTTCACTAACCTGGTTCACCTCTCGCAGCCCATCGCCATTGCGGCTGTTGAAAAAAAGGCTTTCAGGCAGCTTATCGGATCGAAACCAGTTCACCCAAACCGGTTGTGCATTGGTCGGGTTGGTATACAGGACGCTCGGGTCAGCGCGCCAATGACTTTCAGCTTCTTGATAAGGAATTGTCACAAGTGTATAAATTGAGAGTACAACCAGCATGAGAATTATTACCGCACCGCCAATGGCCGCCGGGTAATGACGAATCTCAGCCAGTACATCCCTTGTTTGTGAATAAGAAGCCCGCGATTTTTTCCCTGCCCTAGATTCACCTTTTTCTTCATTCGTGTACCTGGAAACCGGCTGCAGGCGGCTGCTTGTGGTTAATTTCGGCTTCCCTCGAAACAATTGGTTTAGGCGAAAGGGTTTTTGTCCCTTTGCCAGCCTTAGTTTTCCGCCGGTGTCGATCTTCACGCGGGGATCGATCAGAACGTAAATAAATTCCAGGATGAAAACCGAAAAAGCCAGCAAATACGCGAAAATGATCACCAGCGCCAGCATTACCTCGCGCTGGTTAGTCCGCATTCCCTCAAGAAAAAGCTGACCAATCCCTGGCCAGTAAAAAAGGACTTCCAAGGCAATGGCTTCCTGCCAGAACGCAATCAATAACACAGTAAAGCTGGTGATGACAAACGGCAGCGTTGGACGAAGGATGTAGGCGGTTTCCAGTTTTCGTGGATTCAATCCCTTTGCGCGCCCAAGTTCAACGTAATCTTCCTGAGAATTCAGCAGAAAAAAAGTGCGCCAGGAATAAATGCTTTTAAATAGCATACTGAGGACGATTGCTGCCACGGGTAACACCATATGTCTCAGCACATCCAGGACAATTGCAGCCGGTGTTGCTTCCGGTACCGGTGAGCGCATGCCATTAAACGGTAGCCAGCGTAAGTTTACGGAAAATATGACCAGCAGTACTACCCCGTAAATCCAGTTTGGCGCTGCGCTTAAGGGGGCCAGGGCAACAAAAATCTTATCCATAAGTGACCCGTAACGGCGAGACAGATTAAGGGCCAAACCGACGCTAAAAACGAACAACAGCAGGTTTGATGCGCCTGCCAGTAAAAGTGTATTTGGGAGTCGGCTTTTTACCAATTGAACTACCTCAACCGATTCAAAAGCGCCCTCTATCCCCATCCTGGTTACACCGAAATTGAACCTCATGCCATCCCAGGTCCATTTCAAAGCCCGCAGCAAGAAAGGTTGATTCAGCCCGTACGATTCTCGCATCGATTCGCGGGCTTCTTCCAGGATCGGGAAGCGCTCTTCTACCGGCATTGTCGCCATCCCCCTGGACATGCCCATGATGGCCATTTCAATGCGCTCTTCGTAGATCTTGTCAATAAATCCACCCAGGTTGATAACAATTACTGCCAGGTAGAGTCCCACCCCAAGCATGACAAACAGGAGCGCGACACGGACAAGGATATATCTAATAATCCGCCCTTCAGAACTAGGCTTAGCCGGAAGTTCTGCGGCCGCTTCCGAAAACTCTCCCCTCTTCTGCGCAAATTCTGCCAAAGAATGTCTCCAAATTGATTCGGGGAACAACACGAACAGAATAATAATAATGCTAATAACGCCTGAGGTCAAATTTGCCCAGACAGATACTTCGTGTTAGAATTTTAATCTATCTGGTTAACAATTTTTGTTGATTGCGCAGATATTAGCGGGATAGCTTAATAATTATTCTAACATTACCGCTGTGCTTCGGCACCGCCATGAAGTGGTTCGAAAAAAAAATTCATAACCTGCTAGAGTTTATCGGCGTACGATTGTTTAATCGATAATAAAAAGCAGCTTGTTTTAAAAGGTGGTTGTCTTTTATGAAAATCTCGTTTCTTCATTTCAGTTCTCCCCCTGTGGTTGGCGGCGTTGAGAGCGTCCTCGCCTCGCAGGCAGAGGTTTTTCGCAATGCCACGCACGAAGTCCAGGTAATCACCGGTCGGGGAATCGCCTGGCGGGATGACATCACGATCCTTAATCTCCCTTTGATTGACTCGCGTGACGAACGAATTCTTGCAATGAAAGCCAGGTTGGATAGGGGGAAAATTCCTCCCGTATTCTATGAAATCACAGATGAAATCTATGCGGCGTTGTTATCAGCGCTTCATGGCAGTGATGTCCTCATTGCTCACAATGTAGCCTCATTGCATAAAAATCTCGCATTGACTGCGGCGCTGCATAAAATTGTCACTTCGCGTGCCAATGGGTTACGCGTGATTCTGTGGCACCACGATTTTGCCTGGACTGCCGCGCAGTACAGCCATGAGCTCCACTCTGGCTATCCCTGGGATTTGACCAGGCAGGCCTGGCCTGGCGCACTGCATGTAACTGTCTCCCAATCCAGGCAAAAGGAAATGGCTGACCTCACAGGATTTCCTTCTGAACAAATCCATGTTATTCCCGCCGGCCTTGACCAGGGTGAGTTATTGGCTTTACCCATGGAAATACAGGTGCTCTCCTCGCAGCTCGGACTGGGCAGGGCGGATCCAATCATTCTTACGCCGGTCCGAATTACCCGGCGGAAAAACCTGGAACTCGCTCTGAATATTCTTGCAGCCCTCAAAAAAGACCTGCCAGAAGCGCAACTCATTATCACCGGACCAACCGGAGCCCATAACCCGGGCAATCTTACCTACCTGCGCGAATTAATTTCCTTGCGCAAAGAACTGCAGCTTCACGAATCAGTTCATTTCCTGGCAGAACGTTACCCTGATGGCTTGAGCTACCAGCAAATTGCCGCTTTTTTCCGTCTGGCAGACGCTTTGCTGTTACCGAGCCTTGAAGAAGGGTTTGGTATCCCCGTCATTGAAGCTGGATTAAGCCGGCTGATGATATTTTGCAGCGATCTCGCACCATTGAAATCGTTGGGGCGTGAATGGGCCAACTACTTTTCGGTAGAAGACACCCCCGAGCAAATTGCGAACTTAATTTTTCAGCGACTTTTTTCCGACCCGCTATATCGTTTACGCGCATCGGTCCGCAAAGAATTCACCTGGGAAGCGATCTATCGAAATAAAATCGAGCCACTATTAACGACACAGATCGTTCCCAGGCAGGAAGAAGTCTATAAATGAACGCAGCAAGAATATTTAAACCATTTACGGAATTAATTATTCCGGTCTTCGAGTCCTATCCCATCGCTGAAGCCGTTTCTTTCGCAAAAAAGTTGTTGTCCAGTCAGGTAACCCTGTTGGGAATTGTGGTTATCCCCGCAGACCGCCCAATTTCCGGCGGCAGCCTCGCAGCCCGTAAGCTGAGGGAGAAGATAAACCAGGTAAACAACGACTCTGGATTAAATGCTGCCGTCCGGGTTTCCGTCGCGTACAACCCGCATGAGGCGCTAAATGCCTATCTACGGTCAAAGCAGGGAACCCTGGTGCTGTTATCCTGGCCAGGTGAGGATCCATTTCAACAGCGCACAATCAAGATCCTCCTTCGACAGGTAAACGCCAACCTGGCGTTGATTCGTGGAGAGATTAAGACAGATACACCTGATATCGCCGTACCCCTGCGCGGAGGTCCTAACGCCCAACTGGCGCTGCGCCTGGCCCTTGCGCTCTCACACCGCCAGATAACCGCCATGCATCTTCACAGCCCGGATACCGACACAGGCGGGATCGAAGCACCCTTCCGTGGAATATCCAAGATACTACCCAACCTGCCAGAGATCAACTACATTCGTAAAATATCACCGCATCCCATTGAAGACATCGCGAATTTTGCCAAAGAAAGTGATCTCACTATTATTGGCGTACCAGACCTCTCTCTGGATTCACAATTGGGTTTTGGGACCATGGCAGATCGCTTGATTAAAGAAGGCGCTGATACTTTTATTATGGTGAAGTCGCAAATACGCACGCCAAAGGAATACACCGGGCGCGAAGGCGAACTATCTGGTGCGCAGGCGATTTCGGTTCTGGTAGACAAGTGGTTTGCCGAAAACACATACCATTCAAGCGAGTTCGACAATATCTCAGAATTAATACGATTGAAACGTGACCAAAATGTCACCATCAGTCTCGCACTGCCCGCATTAAATGAGGAACAAACTGTCGGCAAGGTGTTAACCACGATTCAGCGGGCGCTTGTAGAAAAGCACGCCTTGATCGACGAAATTGTTTTAATGGATTCAAACTCCTCGGACCGCACACGGGAAATTGCCGCCAGCCTGGGCATTCCGGTCTTCATTCATCAGGAAATTCTTCCGCAGTATGGGTCCAGGGACGGCAAAGGGGACGCCCTCTGGAAAAGCCTGTACGTAACCCGCGGTGATATCCTCATCTGGATCGATTCTGATATCGTCAACATCCACCCTCGTTTTGTTTATGGTGTCGTCGGTCCGATGCTTGTTAATCCAAATGTGCAGTTTGTAAAGGGGTTTTATCAACGCCCATTACGGACCGGGCGGCGGGTGCAATCCACAGGTGGTGGGCGGGTTACCGAGTTGACCGCCAGGCCGTTGATTAACCTTTTTTATCCAGAACTTTCCGGCGTTATCCAGCCGCTTTCGGGAGAGTACGGCGGGAGAAGAAAAGCCCTTGAACAGTTGACCTTTTTCACCGGCTACGGTGTGGAAACCGGTCTGTTAATCGATGTCTTCGAGAAATTTGGTCTTTCAGCATTGGCGCAGGTGGACTTGTTCGAGCGTATCCACCATAACCAGACCCTCACCGCCCTGAGTAAAATGTCCTTTGCCATTATTCAAACCATTCTAAAGAAATTAGAGGAGCGCATCAACTACCCTCTGTTTGAAGATGTTAACCGTTCTATGAAACTGGTGCACTACCAGAATGGGAATTACTCGCTGGAAATTAAAGAGATAGTGGAGCGAGAGCGGCCAGCCATGATTACCCTGCCTGAATACCGAAAAATCTTTTATCCTGGAATTGAAAACGAGGCAGCATACGAATTCCTAATAGAGAACAAAGGGAAATGAAAACATTTCACCAATCCCATTCTGATTTGCATACAGAATTCTGGCTCGTCCGGCACGGCCAAACCGATTGGAACCTCGAAGGTCGATTTCAAGGTCAGGCGGACATGCCGCTGAACCAAACTGGATTAAATCAGGCGTATGAACTCGCGGAAAAATTGAAGGGCGTACATTTCCACGCAATTTACTCCAGTGATCTGGTACGCGCTCTGCAAACGGCAAGAGCTCTGGCAAATGGTCACATTATCCAGATTGACCGCCGGCTGCGCGAAGTAAATCAAGGGGAATGGGAGGGGATGCACTACGGGACGATAAAAGATCTGTATCCCTCACAAATCCAAAAACGCCGCGATGACCCTTTAAACGCTCGTCCACCGGGCGGCGAAAGCCTGCCTGAACTTGCGCGCCGAGTCCTGGAATGCATCGATGAAATTGCCGAGCGCCATCCTGCCCAAAGGGTTCTTATTGTCTCGCATGGGCTGACGATCGGGGTAGTGCTATCGACCGCCCAAGGTCTTCCCCTTGAGCAAGCCTATCAATTGATCCCGGACAATGCCCAGCCTCAATTGATTCAGTGGCGGCCAGGCCACAGAAAGGAAAGCGGATGAATAAAGCGATTTCCCCGGAAAACATCTCTCGCATCCACGCCTGCCTGCTGGATGTTTACGGAGAAACAACTGCCAATAATATCCTGCCTGCAATAGTAAAAAGCATAAATTTAGCCGCTGAAAGAATTGCGGCGCTCCCCGAACCAGCGCCAGTAGACCAAAATGACACGATTATTATTACCTACGCGGACCAGTTCAGGAGAAGCGGGCAGCCGCCATTAGAAACCCTTGATGAAGTTGCCAGCATTATCCTCGAGGAAGCGGTCAGCAGTATTCACCTCCTGCCATTTTATCCATTCACATCGGATGATGGGTTTTCTGTCAGCGATTACCGACGGGTAAATCCGGATTATGGAGACTGGTGCGATATCACCAGGTTGGGCAAAAAATACCGCTTGATGTTTGATGGCGTGATCAACCACACTTCTGTACAGCACCCATGGTTTCAAAAATTCCTTGCCAGCGAACAACCTTACGATGAATATTATGTCACCGCTCATCCCGATGAAGACCTTTCTATGGTCGTTCGGCCAAGAGCCCTCCCTCTTCTGACGCCATTTGAAACAGCCCAGGGTATGCGCCATGTGTGGACCACCTTTAGCGCTGATCAGGTGGATCTAAATTATGCCAACCCGAAGGTTCTTTTAGAAATCGTCGACCTGCTGTTGTTTTATGTCGGTTATGGGGCGCAGTTCATTCGGCTGGACGCGATTGCCTACCTCTGGAAAAAAGCCGGCACACCATGCATTCACCTGCCGCAAACACACAGTATCATTAAGCTCTTTCGCGCGGTTTTGGACGCGACCGCACCATATGTCTATATTATTACCGAAACGAACGTTCCTCATCAGGAAAATATCAGTTACTTTGGAGATGGCAGCAATGAAGCCCACATGGTATACAACTTTGCCCTGCCGCCGCTGGTTCTTCACGCCGTCCAAACGGGAAACACGCGCTACCTGACGAATTGGGCCAGTCAACTGACATTGCCATCTGCCGAAGTTGCTTTTTTTAATTTCCTGGCTTCTCATGATGGCATCGGTCTCAATCCCGTTCGAGGTATCCTGCCGGAAAATCAAATCAACCAATTGGTGCGGTTGGTCAATAAACTGGGGGGACACATCGGTCAAAAGAAAAATCCAGACGGCAGCCTCAGCCCCTATGAGTTAAACATAAATTATTTTGATGCCGTTGGCGATCCTGACAATATAATCAGCCAGGAGACGCATATCGCGCGCTTTATGCTGACGCAATCCGTTTTGCTGACAATGGCTGGGATTCCGGGAATCTACATCCACTCTTTGATCGGGTCGCGCGGTTGGTCGCAAGGGGTTGAGCTGACTGGCCGCAATCGCGCCATTAATCGCCAGAAGCTGGATGCCGACACAATTCTAAAAGAACTTCAAGATGTGAACGCTCGCCGCCACAAAATCTGGAGCCACTTCAGGCATCTTTTACAAATCCGAAAAATGCATTCGGCTTTTCACCCATTTTCACCCCAGGAGATACTCCCCCTGGATGACCGCATTTTCGCAATCTTGCGCTACCCCAAAAAAGAAAACACGAATATCCTGTGCTTACACAACTTCAGCCCATCCGAAGTTCTTGTGCCGCTACCAGCGGGAAATTGGAAAGATCTCCTTCAGAGCGATCAATCAGAGGTTAATAGCGCTGTAACTTTGAAACCTTATGATTTCCAATGGCTTAAACACACTGGATAATCTATACTAAGCAGGCGAAATAAGCTATTTTGGTACACCCGAGGAGATCAGATGGCAAGCCGGTTCGATGTTCATCACTTAAAGATAGGTTTTGTTTCCACTCGTTTTGCTGGAACTGACGGCGTTTCTCTAGAAACTGAAAAATGGGCAGCCATTCTTGAACGTCTGGGACATACATGTTATTACTTTTCTGGTCTCTCAGACCGGCCAGATAACCGCAGCTATGTTGTTCCCAATGTCTTTTTCCACCACCCCGATATGGAAGCCCTGCATGCCGACGCCTTCAGCAAAACAGTCAGACCGCACGCTCTAACCCGCGCCATCCAGGAATACAAGCAGGATTTCAAGCAGCATCTCTTGAAGTTTGTCGAACAGTTCGATATTAATCTGCTAATTGCTGAGAATTCGCTATCAATTCCTGTAAATATCCCGCTCGGATTGGCATTGGCAGAATTGGTCGCAGAAACCGGCTATCCAACCATTGCCCACCATCATGACATGTACTGGGAGCGCAAGCGCTTTCTGGTTAATTGCGTCTGGGACTATCTGACGATGGCATTTCCGCCGGCATTCCCCTCTATCAAGCACGTGGTCATAAATTCTGTCGCCGGCCAGCAGCTCAGCTTGCGCACCGGAGTTTCCAGCCGGCTGATACCAAACGTTATGGATTTTGAGTCTCCAGCCCCGCTGAGTAATAGCTACACGAAATCTTTGCGCGAAGACCTTGGGCTTGAAGAGCAGGAAAAATTAATTTTGCAGCCCACCCGTGTGGTGCAGCGCAAGGGAATTGAGCACGCTATTGAGCTCCTGTCACGGTTGGATGTTCCGGCCAGGCTGGTGATTTCCCACGCTGCAGGTGATGAAGGTCGGGAATACGAACATCGCGTGCGCGATTACGCGGAACGGCTGGGGGTCGCCACGCTCTTCATTTCCGATATTATCCAGGAAAAACGAGGCACCCTGCCAGACGGCCGCAAAATTTATACTCTAGCCGATGTTTATCCGCTGGCCGATTTGGTAACATACCCTTCCGAGGTTGAAGGATTTGGTAACGCCTTTTTGGAGGCGATCTATTTCAAACGCCCAATCGTGGTAAACAAGTACTCGATCTACGAGATTGATATTAAACCGAAAGGCTTTAAGGTGATCGAATTTGATGGATTCATCACTGAAAATTGCGTCCGCGAGGTCCGCCAGGCTTTGTTGAACGGCCCGGAAATCTCTCAAAGGGCGGATGAGAACTACCAGGTTGCAAAGAAACATTACTCCTTTTCGGTTCTCGAAACCCACCTGCGTGTCCTTTTAACTGAATTTTTTGGGTCAGCCTGAATTGGAGAACCGCCTAATACCATACCATTGGTGTTAAAATTAGCGCCATGTCCCACCCTCACGACCAACCACTCGCCGAGGTTTCTCTTTTCCAGGGTGTCAGCGCCGAAGAAATTTACAAAGTCCGTACCTCTGGTACGCTGATAAAAAGGCCGCCCGGTGGTTTCTTTTTTATGCAGGGAGACCCAGCGAGCGCTATTTTTGTTCTGGCGGAAGGGCGTGTCCGCCTTGGTCAGATTACGCCGGAGGGACAGCAAGTTCTATTGCGGCTGATCACGCCATGGACACCCTTTGGGGCTGTGGCGCTGGCTGATGACGAGACTTACCCGGTTACCGCCGAGGCTGCTGAAGCCAGCCTGGCGTATTCTTGGTCAAAAGAAAAGATGATGACTTTGGTTACAGAAATTCCCATCCTGGCCATGAATGCATTAAAACTTATGGCTGGACACGTCCAGGAATTTCAGGAACGCTACCGCGAATTGGCCACCTTGCGGGTTGAGCGCCGTCTAGCCGGAACCTTACTGCGTTTGGCCGCACAAACCGGAATGAAAACGGAACAGGGCGTACTGATAAATTTACCACTGACCCGTCAAGAACTGGCGGAAATGACCGGAACCACCCTTTTCACCGTCAGCCGAATTCTCAGCCAGTGGGAAGCGAAAGGCCTGGTGATTTCAGGCCGCGAAAAAGTCATCATTAGTAATCCCCACGGGCTGGTAAAAATCGCCGAGGACCTGCCGTAATCAGGGACTCACAGCATTGGATAAAACCGAAGAAATATAATTTACTTCGTGATTATGGGCTGACGGTGTTTGTCCTTTAGCAATGACAGTTCATCGTTTTATTTGTATGCTGTCTTTAGCTCATCAGACGGGATCATCTCATTCCAAAAAAATTATGGGTAGCTCAGACGTAAACCAAAAGAAAGTCGTTCCCCTGTCCCCGCAGATCAGTGTGGCCGACCTTCTCAAGATATGGCCGCAAACGATGCCGGTCTTTTTCAAGCACCGCATGGCCTGCATTGGCTGTTGGATGGCGCCGTTTGACACCCTTGAAGATGCAGCTCGAAATTATTACCTCGACATCAATGACTTCATGATAGAACTCGCCGATGCTGGACAATGAAAGCTGCCAAAAATATCCTTTTATTCTGATCTGACCAGGATTTTTCTTGCGATGCATTCTTCAATCGCCAGTTCAGTTTGCTCTATCCGGATTATCGTCACAGGTTTTTGTGCTAATACATGGATCGTTCGACCCGGTATGATGCCATAAGAACGCAGATAATGGCGCTGTTCTGCGGGTAAGTCATCAAATCCCGCGACGATCAGGCTGGTGTCTGGCTGAAAATTTATCAAGATTGCCTCGTTGTGTCGAGGGTGTTCACATCTTTGATGGAATTTTGCGCGTTTTCGATGTCTGAGATGCATTGCGCACTCCTTGGATTAGCCCTGCAAGCCACCGGGCTGTTTTTGACTTTTCAGGCTGGATATCGCTGACCCCGCAGTTCGGGCAGCAACTTACCGTACATTCCCCATGCAGCGGGCAGCCGCCGCAAGCGCGGCTCGCGTTCGCATCATAAGTAAAGCCGCATACACTGCATTTAATCATGGATTTCGCCTGGCCACTCATTCTTAATCACCCATTCCAGCCTAAAAGCGAGAGCAGCCGGTAGAGAAATCCACCAACCAGGATGGCAAAAGGAAAAATGAACGCGATCATCCCCAGCGCAATTTTCAATCCGCGCTCCTTCACGATCATAAAGATACTGGCGATACAGGGAATAAACAGCGTGATCGTGGAGATGGCCACCAACGCCTGAAGCGAACTTAATTCCCCTTGTGATTGCATCATGAATAGGCCCGTTGCGGCAAAATCGCGGCGCATTAATCCGAGCAGGAAAGCCGTGGCTGCGCTGGCCGGCAAACCAAGCCAATTCGTCACAACAGGTTCAAGCGCCTTGATCAACCATGGCAGCACCTGCAATTTATCCAGTGTGAACAAAAGAACTGTCCCTAGAATAAAAAGAGGTACGGCTTCTTGGATATACCACTCAAGCCTGGCAATTGTTTTAATTAATACATTCGAAAGGACCGGCAATCGCAGCGGTGGCAATTCAACGACCAATGGTGTGCGCTCTCCCTTGATCAAGCGTGCTGCCAGCCAGCCGACCAGAACCATCACGCCCAATACCAAACCCGTCCAAATTAAGGTTGCCGCCAGCGAAATCCCCGCCAGCATCCCCATCACCACTCCCAACTGTGCGGAACAGGGAATTGCCAGAGCCAGCAGCAGTGTGACCATTAATCGGTCGCGCGGCCGTCTCAGGATGCGGGTGGTCATGGTTGCCATCGTCACGCAGCCCAACCCGAGGATCATGGGCAGGATAGCCTGCCCGTTCAATCCCATCCACGAGAACAAACGGTTGGTCAGTACAGCCAGGCGTGGAAGATAACCAGAGTCCTCCAGAACGCCGAATAGAATGAAAAAAGTGAAAACAATCGGCAGCAGCAGCGCCATTGCATAGGTTAGCCCCATCGTCCAGATACCATATTCGCCAAATACGAGATCCAGAACAATACCGGAGGGAATCAGGCGCTCGGCCTGCGAAATCAACCAGGGATTTAGGATGCCATTAAATAAATCTTCCTCTAAAAAACCTACCAGAGTGCCCGCGCCGAATACACCCACAAACCAATACATCAGCGCAAGCACCGCTCCCAGGATGGGCAATCCCCAAACCGGATGAGTTGATAGATGGCCAAGGGTATACCCCAGACTGCGCCTGCCGGGGCGGGTTTGAATCAACGCCTGACTGGTGATGCTTTCTATAAACTCCTCGCGCGTTTGTTGAATGATTTCCGCCGCAAGTCCATTTTTTCCGTCGTTCAGTTGTGACCTGATTTGCACCAGTTGCTCAAACACAGGGTCAGGTACCCGCTCAGCGATCCAACGTTCACTGACTGAATCGTTGCTCAGCCACAGCAGCGCCAGTGAGCGCTTCGAAATGGGCGCGGCTGGCAGGAGAGGCTCGATTTCAGTAATTTTTGTCTCCAAAATTTCAGGGTAGCTGATAATAAGAGCTGATTTTTCAGCCCGGTTAACGGCTTGAATTAACTCCACGACACCCCTGCCGCGTGTCGCCACGGTTCGCACAACCGGAATCGCGCACGCTTGTTGGATTACTTCGGTATTTAATGCCAATCCCAAAGCGTGCGCCTCGTCCATCATATTCAAGGCTAAAACCAGTGGAACTCCCATTTCGGCTAATTGGACCGTTAAATGCAGGGTTCTGCGCAGGTTTTTTGCGTCCCCCACCTGCAAGACGGTTTTCAAATGGTTCTGCAGCAGAACCCGTTCTGTCACGGCTTCGTCTTCACCCCGTGGCGGAAAGGCGATGATGCCGGGTGTGTCAATCAGAGTGACATTTTCCATGCCGCGCAGGACACCCTGGGTTATTTCAACCGTCGTCCCTGGATAATTAGAAACGATGACATAACGACCGGTGAGCTTGTGGAACAACATTGATTTGCCCACATTAGGATTGCCAATCAAGGCAACTTTTGCTGTTCCTTCAAAAATCGGTTCTGGGATTACCTCGCAGTGGGCCATCGATCCCCTCTTACTGACCCTTCTTGCTCGCGCAGTTAGCGCATAAGCCGTACAATGTTAGCGAAGCATTGACGACTTTGCCGCCGTATTCAGAGGTGAATTTTGCCTTTATTTCATCAATTAGCTCAGAGGAAAATTCGATGATCCGATTACATTCTTCGCAGCGAAAATGATGATGGTCAATATCGCCATGATCTGCAATGGGATCGAACCTCTCCAAACCGCGCTCGTCATGAAATAACCGTGCGTTAACCAGACCCTGCCTTACTAACCAACGCAATGTCCGATAAACAGTAGAAAGATTTATCCCCGGGTTGACCCTGCGAGCACGGGAATAAATTTCTTCGGCTGTCGGGTGATCTGTGCAGTCGGCCAGGGTCTCCAGGATCAACCGCCGCTGGTTGGTCATTCGCCCGCCCCTGGCATGCAACTGCCCTGCAGCCAGATCGACCAGGTTAAATTCCATCTCGTTCTCCGGATGAAAGCATAATTTTTATTGCAAAAGATTTGCAATAGCTGTGGATATTCTACTGTTGTCATCCTCCCCCTGACAGTGTGCCTTGTCATCGATATTGGAGCGTTATGTCATATTTCCAATAGCGGGCGGCAGGTACAGCTTTTACGCTGATGATCAAATTTAATCGACCCTGCCATCCTGCTCGTGATCAACAACTCGAGAGCAATTGCAGGGTAGTGTGACAACAAAAATGCTGCCCGCGCCTGCGTTTCTTGCCACTTGGATGTCTCCTCCATGAGCCCGAGCCAGGTCACGAGCGATGGCCAACCCCAAACCCATTCCTTCCGCAAAGCGTCTGGCGGCTTGCCCACGAGTAAAGGGCTGGAAAATGATCTCGCGCTCAGCTTCGGATACCCCGGCACCCGTATCACCAACCTGGATAACGATATGATCGCCTGAACGTTCAGCCTTAACGTATATATTGCCCCCTGAAGGTGTGTACCTGATCGCATTTGAGAGTAAATTTCCTACAATCTGCCCTAACCGCTCAGGGTCGGCCTGGATGGATGGCAGATCTTCGGCAAAGTGTGCCTGCCAGGTGAGGTTCTTTTCAGCGGCAGCCTGGCGCCAGGGAGTTAATGCCTGCCCCAGCCACTCGCGCAGATTCACCGTTTGGAGCTTCAATTCCAGCGTGCCCAATACCTGCTGATGCAAGGAGGCGAGCTCCTCTGTCAGGCGCTGCAAGAGAATAAGCTCTTCGTTCATTCCCGCAAGCAGCTCATCCCGCAATTCAGGTTGATCCTTTGCGCCGCCCAATAACGCCTGGACTGCTGATCGCAGCGCTCCGAGCGGGGTTCCCAGTTCATGCACAAGATTAGCCAGCAGACGCCGGCGGGATTCCTCCATGGTACGCAGGCGCTCGACCAATGTATTGAAGGCTTGAACGAGGGTGCGCACCTCGCCTGGGCCCTCTTCAGGTAACACCTCCAGGCGTTCTCCTAAAGCCAGCTGGTGAGCGGCTTCAGTGGTTCTGCGTAACGGTCGCTCCAAATCGCGTGCCAGGACAAAACTGAGCAAGACCCCTGCCAGCAGGCCGCCGCCAACCACAAACAACGTCACGCGCCACAGGAACACCGATCTTTGATACAGTTCTGTCAGGGGATTTTCCAGCCGGATATAACCTAATAACTGGCGGGCAGGCGTAACCACCGGGACGACCACATCTTTAATCTCCCCCTCATCAATGGTAATTTCTGCCTTGGTGCGGCTGGCAACCAGCCTGTTGACATCGGGGACGCTGTACAGCGTGCCTACCAGGACCGCATCTCCTGGATCAGATGAAATTAACAGCCGTCCGTTCACGTCCAACAGCATCACCTTGGCGGGCACATTGGGGCTGATTCTGGCAAGGAAATCTTCCGCTGAGCGGGTGTTATTGAATACATCCGTACGGGCAGCGGCATAATCCGCCACCAACACCGCCTGCCGGGTCAGCTCGTTGGCGATGTTCGCCAGGAACACCTGCGTATGCAGCAGGTAAGCCAGGATAACGCCGACAACAGGCAGGATGACCAGCAGCGGAATAAGGTTATTTAAAACCAATCGAAACCTAAGGCTTTGGACCATAACTTTACACCTTCGGGTTGTATCGGTACCCTAATCCACGAACAGTGATAAGGCGTTGAGGATTTTGCGGATCGTCTTCAATCTTCTCTCTTAACCAACGGATATGCACATAAACAACCTGAGGTTGGCCGGCATACTCAGCTCCCCAAACCTGTGCCAGCAATTCATCCGTGGTAACCAAGGTCCCCGCGCGGCGAGCTAATACCAGCAGCAGGTCAAATTCCCGGGGAGATAACGCCAGTTCTTTTCCTTTTAGCATGACGGTGTGTTTGCCGATGTCTATGACCAGGTCGCCAGCCTCCACGACCTGAGGTGGCTGTGGGTTTTCTGATTTCGTCCTTCGCAAAACCGCCTTGATGCGCGCCAATAAAATATCCAGGTCAAAAGGTTTGGTTATGTAATCGTCTGCGCCAAGCTCTAATCCAAGCACTTCGTCCAGCTCCCGTCTGCGCGCGGTTAAAAAAATGACCGCGAGGCCTAATTCATCCCGCAGTATTTGGATGGCGTCAAGTCCATCCATGCCAGGTAAACCGATATCCAGGAGCACAAGATCAGGCGGGGTTACGCGTGCGTAAGCAACCGCATCTTCGGCATTGGAAGCCGTTTGCGTCTGGTAGCCGGCCTGTTGGAGATTAAACGCCAGCGACCGGCGCAGCAAAACATCATCATCCACGATCAAAATCAGCTTGCTCATAGCTTAATTAAACCGCAATTTCTCCCGCCGGTCGAGATAATAAGAAAATGCCATCGTGAGGACTGACTATTTTGACCCAATCTTTCCTTTCTTGAGCGAATTCCTGTACAATCACGCTGGTTTGATCTATACTGGCGAAAGAGCTGCGTTTAACGGGATAACCTTGACAAAACGCCAATTATTCTACGCCAACAGCATCCAGGAGGGTTTTAATGAACTTTGATTGGTCTGAAGATCAAAAATTGCTCCACCAGCAGGTCGTGGAGTTCGCCCAGAAAAAGTTAAATGACAAACTTATCGAAGAAGACCGAGAACATTTGTTTTCACGCGAAAAATGGGATGCCTGTGCCTCCATGGGCTTGATGGGGCTGCCAATCCCGGGCGAATATGGTGGTCTGGGTCTGGATGCCCTGACCTGCGCGTTTGTATTGGAAGGTTTGGGATACGGCTGTAAAGAGAACGGGCTGTTTCTATCCTTAGGGGCGCACTTATGGGCAGTAGAAATGCCCATTTTACTTTACGGCAGCGATGAGTTGAAAAAACGCTTTCTGCCCAAGTTAAGTTCGGGCGAATGGATTGGCGCTCATGCCATGTCGGAAGCTGGCTCGGGGTCGGATGCGATGGCGTTATCCACGCGCGCAGACCTGGATGGAGATACATACATCCTAAATGGCCGCAAGACCTTTGTCTCCAACGCGCCAGTTTGCGACGTAATCGTGACCTTCGCCACCCATAATAAGAAGCATGGTTTTGCCGCGGTAAGCGGATTCGTCCTGGAACGGGACACGCCTGGCGTAAGCATTGAATCGAAAGTGGACAAAATGGGCACGCGTACCTCAGCAATGGCCGATGTGGTCTTTGAAAACGTCCGCGTGCCTGTCAGCCAACGTATTGGACCCGCGAACTTCGGCTATAAAATTTTCGCTAAAGCCATGCAGTGGGAACGAGGGTTGATACTGGCCCCCCTGGTGGGCGCCATGCAGCGAACGATTGAGGAGTGTGTGGCGTACGCCAACCTCAGGCAGCAGTTTGGAAAACGTATCGCCGCCTACCAGGCGATTTCTGGGAAAATTGTCGACATGCAGGTCAGGCTGGAGGCTGCTCGGTTATTGACCTACAAAGCAGCCTGGGCTCTGGATCATGGGGATGCCGCTATCCCTGCATCGGCCGCCAAGCTGGTAACCAGTGAAGCTGCAGTGCAGACCTTCGCGGATGCAATCCAGGTTTTCGGAGGTTACGGCTATACGACAGATCTTGGTATCGAGCGCCATCTGCGGGACGCGATCGGGGCAAAAATCTACTCTGGCACTTCGGAAATGCAGAAAATGATTATCGCGACCGCCCTGGGCTTGAAAACCCAATAATTTGTTTTCACAGTGAATCAGGAGGAACGATGAAAAACAGATTCGGCATATTGCGCTTTATCGGATCTTTATACAAGATCATCGGCATTATCCTGGCAGTTCTGGCGGTGGTTACAGCGCTGGGGGTTTGCGTCACGAGTTTTATCAGCGGCGCGGCTCTCGATTCGCTTGGGCGCGAATTCGGCATGCCAGGACCGGGTATGGCAGGCGGCTTATTTGGCGGTTTGTTCGGCGCGCTTGTGCTGCTAATCGGCCTTGGAATCGCCGCCATCAGCCAGTATGCGATCGGTGAGGCTATTTTTCTCTTCCTGGCGATCGAAGAGAACACGCGCGCAACCGCTGCATTTATTCGCCAGCGGGAAGCAAGCGGGGTGCCTCCATCCCCAAGGGAAGAAACAAGCTGACCACCTGGAGATTACGGGCTGCGGATTTCCGCCTCGACAGATACACGTCCGGCTTTTTCAAATATCAGCATCAGGAGCAGGGAACTGCCCGGTTCCAATTCGCGCTGCAGGTCGATCAGCATAACATGCAGTCCACCAGGTTTTAACTCAACAGTACTGCCGGCCGGGATATCAATCGCGCCAACCATGCGCATCTGCATCATATCACCCTGCACGCTGGTTTCATGCAGCTCTACAATCCGGGCGGCATCACACTCGACACCCAGTAGACGATCATCCTGTTGTGTTTCGTTACGGATGAGCATATAGGCAGCGCTGTTGACCCCAGCAGGCATCGTCCCGCTATGAGCTTGCTGCTGGTCCGCCTCGCCCATCGCGGTATTGCTGGCTGCCCGCACCCAGGCATTTTCAACGGTCAGCGACCCGGCCTTAGAGCAACCCGAAATTGTGGTAAATACGAAAATTATTAATATTGCGAGAACTGTAATATTTAATGTGCGCATAGAGGCATCCTGTACATACTCATTGGTCATCCTTGAAATATTAGCATAAATTGATCAACCGGACAACTTTACAGGCCGTGAGGAATTATACGAATGGTTCCTTACCTCCTTTGGCTGGAGAAAAAACGATCGGTATAATTCTGTCAGGACACCTGAATGAAAGCTTCAAAATTACGCAAAATTTTCCTGCTTGCCATACCAGTGCTATTTGGGATTTGCCTGCTAATTTATTACCTTCCACCCGTTCACCAACGCCTGGAATGGCGCGTGGCGGCCCTGCAAACGCGCATTCGCTACGCCATCAACCCTCCAGACCGGATCGTGCTTGCGCCTCAGGAGCAGGTGGAAATCATCGTCCAGGCCACCATGGGTGCCATTGCCACCCAAAATGCGCGTGACGCAGCCGCGACCCTGACATTTGCCCCGACAACCACGCTTGAACCAGGCTTAACTTTTACCGCCAGCCCTAGCCCAACCCCAATCAGCACTTCGACGCCCATACCATCCCAGGTTACACTCCAAGGAATCCGTCACGAGTATCAAAGTTTTAATAATTGTGGACCTGCCAACCTTTCGATGACGCTCTCTTTTTATGGCTGGCAGGGAGATCAGCGCGATACCCGTGCTGCACTGCGCCCAAACGAGGATGACGCCAATGTCATGCCGGAAGAGATGTTCGACTTTGTCCTCGGCCATACGGAATTTCGAGCCATCCTCCGTTATGGCGGTACACCTGAGCTGCTCAAAAACCTGATTGCTGCCGGGTTTCCAGTATTACTGGAAATTGGTCACCACCCAGCCAACGACTGGTGGATGGGGCATTACATCGTGGTCAACGGCTATGACGATGTTCGGGAAATCTGGCTCACCCAAGATTCTCTCATCATGCCCGATTTTCCACGCCCCTATGCAGAACTGGTTGAATTCTGGCGTGATTTCAATTATGTCTACCTGGTCATTTACCCGCAGGGCGATGAAGAGACCATTGCCGCGATCCTGGGCGACGATTGGCCACCCGAGGCAAACCTGGTTCGCGCGCTTGAAATGGCAGCCGCGGAAATTCCCCTGCTCAAGGAGCGCGCGCTGTTTTTCGCCTTATATAATCAGGCTTCCCTCATGACTGCCCTTGGCGATTACCAGGGAGCCGCGGCGGTCTTTGACCTGGCTTTTGCTCACTATCAGACCTTAGAAGAAAAACAACGCCCCTGGCGAGTGCTTTGGTACAGGGTAGAAGCCTACCAGGCTTATTTTGAGGTGGGGCGCTTTCAATCCATCATAGACCTCGCAAATGCAACATTATCGATGCTGAACAAGCGCGGTCTGGAAGAAACGCATCACTGGCGCGGGATGGCTTATGAGTCATTGGGGCGAGCGGATTTAGCCAGAGCGGATTATGAGATCGCCTTGCAACTTCGCCCTACCTTCGAGGAGGCACTTCAAGCCCTCCAAAGGTTGGAAAATTAATCTTCGGGTACTTTTTTAGAAAAGGGACTACAATTAACCCGATTTATCGCAGGAACCATCAAATTATTTACACAAAAGGAAACCAGCATGGAAACCCCAACAAGTAATGACGTGGTAGAAATGTCCAAAGTAACTGAAGATTCCCACGAGCCAGATCTCTATCATCGCCCCCAGCGCCTGGTTCGCATCGCCTCGCTCGCAAACATTCTCTCGTGGGTTACGCTGGCATTCGTGGTATTGGTCACAATTTTCTTCGTTTCGATTATGGTGATGACTTTCCGCAATGTGCCAAACGCCGATTTCACCAGTATCATGTCCACGTTGACCTCCGCGGTCATTTTGATTATTCCGGGTTTATTTCTTTTTGTCGCTCTGCAGGCAGTATCGGAAAGCATTTACATCCTCATGGATATCGAGGAAAATACGCGCGCAAGTTAAGCCCAAATGATGGAGGCATACAAAAAGCTGCTGGCCGTCGGCCGTCTACAAGCGGATGACCTGGCGAACCGCGTGGCGGTCATCAGCGGAGCGGGAAATGGCATCGGCCGCGCGGCAGCCTTCGCGCTGGCTGCTTTGGGAGCAACTGTTGTCATTGCTGAAATTTTACCAAGCGGGCAGACAGTCGCCAATCAAATTATGGCGGGTGGTGGGAAAGCGGCGTTCATCCAGACAGATGTATCCTCGCCGGAAAGCGTCGCCCGACTGCAAAAAATGTCACGTTCCACATTTGGCGAAATTGACATCTTGGTCAACAATGCCATCCGAATAATAGCCTCTCCGGTCAGCGAACTTAACATCGAAGATTGGGACGCCGTTATGGCGGTAAACTTGCGCGGCGCCTTTCTGATGACAAAAGCCTTCCTGCCGGACATGCTGGCGCGGCACCATGGAACAATAATCAACATGGTATCAACGGAAGCCATGCCCAGACTCTCTGCCTATATTGCCTCAAAGCAAGGCCTGGTGGGTTTCAGCCAGTCGCTCGCTGCGGAAGTTGGCGGAAAGGGTGTCAGGGTGGTTTCATTCGCCCCTGGCATGGTGGACACGCAGGGGATTCGTTCGGTCGCCGAGGAAGTCGCCAGCCAGATGGACATGACAGCGGAAGAGTTGCTGGGCGTCTCGCTTCATCCAGCCTACGAGGGCCTGATGCCGCCTACCCACGCCGGTGTGGCCGCGGCTTACCTGGTCGCGCGCCTTGCGGGCGAGTATCACGGTGAAACAGTCACCGGATATGAGGTGCTCGAACGCGCAGGAATTATTTCCAGCCCCAGCCCAAACCAGGCTGTAGCAGCTTTAGCTCACCCCATTAATCTTCAAAATTTATTAGAAATAACCAGCCAATTTGAAGCAATCATCCTTGAAACGGCAAAAGAATTCGACCAGTTGCCTGCCTTTGTTCGCCCGATAGCGCGCTCTGGTTTTAAAGGGAAAACAGGCATGAGCATCCAGGACTGGAAATTGTCAGCAGCGGGCTTGCATGAAGTTGTTCGAAGTGGTGATCTGACAGCAATCAACGCCGCTGCCAACCACATCAAGCCCTTCCTGCCGAAATTATCAGCCTATTACCATAATGTTCCTGCGGAGACAGCGCGATTCAGCCGCGACCAGGATTTCCTCACTGAAGTAACCAAGCGGGTTAATCAGCGCATAGCGTTGGTCAGCGAACTTCAAAAGCAGCTATAGAATTCCGTCCTTCAGGCAGCCGGGCGGTTTAAGAAAATCGTTTGCGTGGGGTAGGCAAACTCAATCCCGTTCTCCCCAAACCGGCGGTATATTTCCAGGTTGATGCTCTGCTGGTGATCCATATAAACCGAGAATTCGCTGGTTTCCAGGTAGTATACTGCCTCGAAAATAATCGCAAAATCCCCGTATTCTTTGAAATGGGCGCGATCAAAGGTGGCATATTCTTTGGATTCGATGATCTCTCGCAACATGCTCGGAATCATTTCAAGCTTCTCATACGGGGTCTGGTAGGTCACGCCAAGCGTAAATATCACCCGCCGTCTTTCCATGACTTTAAAATTTCGAATACGGCTGTTCAATAAATCAGAGTTCGAGAAAACGATCAGCTCACCCGATAGACTGCGCACGCGGGTGCTCTTTAACCCGATATGCTCCACACTTCCGGAAAATTCGCCCACATTGATGAAATCACCCACCACAAAGGGCTTATCCAGGGCAATCGTCAACGAGCCAAATAAATCACCCAGGATATTTTGCACCGCCAGACCGATGGCAATGCCCCCAATCCCCAAAGAAGCGATCAGCGAGGTGATTTCGATCCCCGGGATATTGTCCAGCGCCAGCACCACCACTACGGTCCAAACGACAAACTTGGACAATATTCTGACCGCATTCAGGGTGCTTTGCCGGCTTGCGCTGTCAGGACGATCGCCATTGATGCGGCGGGCGACATAATACTCGATAATTTTTATGACCCACAATCCTGCCTGGAACAATACCACCATGATCGTGATGGTGGACAACAGGCTTCTGATGTTTTCCGGTAAAACCAGGAACAAACTGGCGCTATACACAGCTATCCAGAATAGAAACAGCCAGCGGGTTTCTATCAGAACCCAATAAAACAAATCGCGAGCATCCAGTTTCTCATCCGCGGCAAGCCCGGCGAAACGCGTCTTTAAGAATTTATTCAAGAGCGTTAATATTAGAAATAGCGCGATTCCTGAAATTATCGCCAGCAACCAATGCCGGAGGGTGTTTTCCAGGAATACCAGGTTTAGATACTCCATCAACGATCCTTTTTTTGTATTATTCTACCTGATGAATTTCATCACAATCGAAAGATTTGGGATTGAAAATACCCTTCTATTGCGGGACCCGGCAGCCGCTCAGGGTGGTACACAAGACAGGATAAGCACTCCGCAAAATACTCTGCGGTGGCAGTGTTCCCATAGGCGTGTTGGTTATGCGCCGGAAAATGGTAGGCTTCGTCAATCCCGCACAACCCATTTCTAAAACGCAGCCTGCCCGGCCGCCCCCCGAGCCATCGGATCAATCCATCTGCTGGACCGCCGCCGAAAATTGCGGCCGGTAGTATATTGCTGCCCAGGCAGTTGTCCAGCACATGGCCGAGCTCGTGCGCAATATGCTGCCTGCCGAACTGCTCGCCGGTAAACTCGGCTGCCAGCCAGACATGCCTGCGTGGAAACACAATCGAAACCGGCTGTTTGTTGACCCAGCTGGCTATGCGCTGAGGTATCCCGCCCAGGTGAAAATGGGTCCCGCCGAGCTTTTCACGCATCCACTCCCTGCCAGATGCGCCCAGGTAATTCTCCACTGCTCCGCGGAAATCCTCTGCCGAGGCCAATAGCAGGCTTAGTTGCTCGCCTGTCAGGCTTCGGTCAGCCCGCCAGCGAAAATCCTGTATCAATTGGGCTCGCAGCGTTTCAGATGTACCGGGCATTTCGCCTGCCTGTTTCATACCCCAGACAAGAGGGCATTTTGATTTTAACATACGCCCCTGGATCCAGCGAATTTGTATGTATAATGAAATAAGCAGCACCCTTACGCCAAACTCGGATTATCAATTCAGGCATTGCTGTGTTGAACAATCCATTCACGCAGAAAGGAGATAGCAAATGGAGTCGAAATCCGAGCACAGTTTTAACTATTTTCCTTTCTTATGGGTAATTGCTTTCCTGGCTGGCACGCTGTGGGTCATTTTGGCTGCCCGGCGCGCACCAAAACCCGCCGGCATTCAAAAAGCAGCCCGCAGGACACAGGCTATCCAGCTTCCTGACACGTTGCCCACCGCGACGCTGCCCGCGCCCCAAGATTTAACCCGCATCGAGGGCATTGGTCCAAAAGTTGCCAGAACCCTGCAGCAAGCCGGCATCATCACCTACAAGCAGCTGGCAAAATCAAAAATCGCTGATCTGAAAACCATCCTGGTTGCGGCCGGTAATCGCATCTCCGACCCCACTACCTGGCCTGAACAGGCTGCGCTGGCAGACAAAGGCGCCTGGGAAAAACTTGCAGCCTTGCAGAACACCCTCAAAGCCGGCCGCCGAGTAACCTGAAGACGGATTTCTAATAAATTGACACGGATTTTCTACTTGTAATTCGCCCAAAAAACCTTACAATTTTGTTAGGTTAAAGTTACAAACGTGCAGCCAGTAATTGAGACGCGCACGAGAGCAGTTCATCCAAGGATCGACCCCCTGTCGGATTCTATTTCAATCATCTCCGCCTGCACTGCCGTCCGCCTTCAATAGAAAGGAGGGCTTTTTAGGATTGCGCCCACAGGAACTGGGGATAAACGCATCCTGTGGGATTTTAGATTTCCCATTTCAATGTCCATAAATAAAGAGGCAAAAGATGAAGTCAATCCGCGTAATCATTTTATTGGTCTTCATACTGTCTCTGCTCGGACCGAGCACGGCTTCTGCCGATGACATTATTGTGTCGGCAACCATCCTCCATACCAACGATTTCCACGGACGGCTGCAACCAGAGCCATTTACAGTATCCGGGGATCCAATGGTTTACTCCCGCACCGGATCGGCTTATATCGCCGGGCAGGTCAATCTCATCCGGGATGCCGTAGGTGCGGAAAATGTGCTCCTGATGGATGCCGGGGACGTCTTTTTTGCCGCTCCGGCAATTTCGCAGCTCCTGTGGGGCGAGAGCGCCATCGATATTTACAATAGGATGGGGTACGACCTGGCTGTTTTCGGCAACCACGAGTTCGACAAAGGCCAGGGGGTTCTGGCCGATCGCGTGGACCAATCTGCCTTCCCCTGGTTGGGGGCTAACGTGGTCCTCGAAGGCACCGAATGGACCCTGCCCCCCTGGGCCGAACCGTACACCCTGCTGACCGTCGGGACAGCGCCCAATGAAGCCACCATTGGTGTCCTCGGTCTGGCCGGACAGGAAACGCCGGAAGTCACCCTGATCGGCACCACGGATGGCCTGGTCTTCAAGGACCTGACGGAAACAATCCTGCATTACTATGATGAGATCATGGCCCAGGCTGATGCCCTGGTGGTAGTCGCGCACATGGGCACGGCTAACAGCGGCATCTACAAGGGCCTGGCAACCGTCGCGGCGGAATTAAATTCTGCCGGCAAGCCTGTCGATCTGATGATAGGAGGGCATTCGCACCAGGCGATTTATACCCCTCTGGTTGTTGGTGACACGAGAATCGTTTCGGCGGGTTACAACGGCCGCTGGTTGGGGAAGGTGGACGTCTCCATCAATACCGCCACCAAAAAGCTGACCGTGGATGACTACAGGCTGATTCCCGTTAACAACCGCGAAACAGTGCCCTTGCCGGCCGATTCGCTGATTGAAGCCAGGGTCGCCGAATGGGCCGCAATTGTGGCGCCGTTGGTCAACCAACCTGTGACCACGACCAATATCAGCCTGGTGCGCGATTATAACAACCAGTCTGTCATGGGTGATATCGTCACCGACTCCATGCTCTGGAAAGCCGACCTGTATGATGACGGCGAACTCAACGGTTCAGTGGACATCGCCTTCACCAACGCGGGCGGCCTGCGCGCCGACATTACCATCCCGGACGGCGCTGAACTTCCGTATACCATCACCTGGGGCCAGACTTTTGACGTGCTGCCCTTCGGCAACACGCTCTACCTGATGGACCTGACCGGCGCTCAGATCCAGGCTTTGCTGGACCAATCCGCAACGCTATACCGCGGCATCCTGCAGGCATCCGGCGTGAGCCACTACTGGTACAACGACACTCGTAACAACGCGCCTACAGCCTGGGGTGCTTACGGCATCAAGGTCAACGGCGAACCGCTGGTGCGCTCGAAGACCTACCGGGTGGTCACCAACGATTTTCTGGCGGGCGGCCAGGACGGCTTCACCACCTTCGCGCTGGGCACCAACCGCTGGAACACCTACGTCGACATGCAGCAGGGCTTTGTCGAGTACCTGCAGATGCTGGGAGAGATCTCGGCTGAGGATATCCCCGGGAATCGCGCCGTGCTGCTGGATAACGTCGTCACCATGCTGCACACCAACGACTCCCACGGCAACTGGGCTGCTTCCACCTCGGGCGGCAACAAGAACGGCATGGTCTACCTGGCTTCACTCATCCAGGCTGAGCGCGCCAAGAACCCGCACGTTCTGCTGCTGGACGCCGGAGACACCTTTCAGGGCAACTCTTTCGCCTACTTCTTCAAGGACCGCCTAGACAATCCCATCGCTGGCGGCCTGAACCTGCTGGGCTATGATGCTATAACCCTCGGCAACCATGAGTTCAACTTCGGGCCAACCACCTTCGCCACAATGCTCGGGCAGTTGAATTTCCCCATTTTGGGCAAAGCCAATCTGGTCGATGACGGCTCCTACGGCTTCATCAACGACCACGTCCAGGATTATATTAACCTGGATGTCAACGGTTTGAAGGTGACCATATTCGGCCTGACCAACCCGCGCGTGTACCGCTATGAGCTGCCCACCAATATCCCCGGGCTGACCTTCCTTTCTGCCCTGGATACTGCTGAAACCCTCATCCCGCAGATCATCGCTGATGAAAACCCGGACCTGCTGGTCGGGCTGACGCATATCGGCTATGCGCCATACGGCGATGAAATCGACAGCGACCTGCTGATCGCCCAAAATATCCCCGGCGCAGATGTGCTCATCGGTGGTCACAGCCACACAAGGATCAACCCGGCTGTTCTGGTCACCAGCGAGGCCAACCCGGATGGCACCCTCATCGCCCAAGCCGAGCGATACGCCCTGCACCTCGGCAAGGTCAATGTCGGCTTCATCGACGGCGAGATCGTCCTGCGCGAGGGTTACCTGATCCCGGCCAACGAAGCCGCCGCCAATGCAGCCATGAGCGCCTACCTGGCGCCTTACCTGGCGGAGATCGATGCCTACAACGCCACCCCGATCGGATCGACTTATGTGCCGATCGACGCCCGCCAGGCCTACACCCAGGAGACCAACGGGGCTAACCTGCAGACGGATGCCGCCGTTTGGGGTCTGGCGCAGGCTGGCATCCAGGTGGATATGCACCTCTCGGGCGCTATGGCCAACCGCATGGTCGCCCCGTCTGCCACTTTCGAGAGCCCCGTTGTTCTAACAAAGGGCGACATGTTCAACCTGATGCCCTATGAGAACTCGCTGGTGGTTCTCTCGATGAACGGCCCGCAGATCAAGTACGTGCTCGAGCGCGCCTACCGCAACTACTATTACTATAAGTATGTGCCCGGCTACGGCGGCTACTCCTACTACACCACCTGTATGCTGGATATCAACAGCGGTGGCGAGATCACCTACCTGGATACTTACCCCGCTCTGCCGGACGGCAACAATGTCATGGCGTTGATGATCAATGGCAAGGCTGTCGATTTCAACGACCCCAACACCTACTACCTGGTCTCCACGGTCAACTACCTGGCGGCGGGTTCGTGCAACTTCAATGACGCCGGCGAGACCATCTGGCCGCTCGACCAGATCGTTTACGACACGCAGTACTATGTGCGCGACAACGTCATCGATTATGTCGAAGCCCAGACTGATCCGATCGCGCCGATGATCGAGGGCCGCTTGCAGTTCTACGCTTACACCCCGGTCGAAGGCGCCTGCGTGCGCGACCTGCCCTGGTGGAAGACCAGTGCAACCGAGCGCGGTAAGAAGACCGACGTGGTCAGCCCGCTGCTGCCCATCTGGCTGGGTCTGCCTGACGGTCCTGCCAGTGTCGCAGTGGACAGCCTGCCGGAAGCCATCCAGTACCTCAATTTCAATACTATGCCCGCCAACTGGATCAACCGCCTGTACGGTCAATTGCTTGCGGCCAAGCTGAACCTGGCTTACACGGCCGATCCACGCCCGATCCTGCCCACCCTTATCCCGATCGACCACTTCCTGTCTGCCTACGGGGCGGAGGATTGGCTGACGCTCAAAGCAGATCAGCGCGACACGATCCTTAACTGGATCAAGGCGCTGGAAGCCTACAACAAGGGCCTGAGCGGCGTTCCTGCCTGCAAGTAAACCATTTTCAGTTCACCTTCTTCCAGCCCGGGCAGGGTTGTCCGGGCTGGATTTACTGTTAGCGCCGCCGGCCGTCTCGCCGGCTCAGCCCTGGATGACCAGGCTGTCCAGACCCAGCTCGGCCAGTTTCTGCGGAGTCGGCCATCCAGTGGTGCGCTCCCAGCCGCTGGCGGCGTAGTACTCGTCCAGCATGGCGTCCACATCCGGAACATGCCCCTGCTGCCCGCTGTCGGGCAGCGGCTGCAGCAGTAAGCGAGGCAGTTTTTCGCCCGCCGGCGTCCAGCCCAGCCGCAGGTTGTACAGGCGCTTCATGTTCCAGATGCGCTCGCCGGCCTTGAGCAGGTTCCCGATATCCCAGTCGCGCCCGCTGGCCGCGTTGAGCAGATCCAGGATTTCGAAGGGTGAGACCACCGCGAAGTAACAGGTCGTCAGGCTGTTGCACACGCTGCGCCAGTGCTGGTGGCGGGCGATCACAGCCGCCTTGCCGTGATCCTGCAGACGGTCGGTGAATGGAATCCCTATTTCTTCCAGCGAGCCGCCCAGTTCAACGTTGAAGTAGTCGCTCTGGTTGTGGCAGGCGCCGCGCGGCGAAAGCACGTAAGAAAGCGCCTGCCCGCCAAAGGCGCGCGGATCGTGCATGGCGACGTCCAGACCGTTGACCTGCACCGCCAGGCCGGCGTCCCCGCAGGCGGCCGCCAGCGCGCGGCTGCCCTCCGCCATCAGGCTGCCGATGCCTTCACGGCGCGCCATCTTCCCCAACAGCTCAAAGGCGGGCGCCGGGTCGCCCCAGCGCAGGATCAGGCCGTCCGTATCGGTGGTGGTCAGCTTGCCCTGCTCGAACAGCAGCGTCGCCAGCGCCAGGATGTTGCCCGCGCTAATGCTGTCCAGCCCCAGGCGGTCACACAGCCCACCCAGGGCGGTGATGGCGCCCAGGTCGTCGATCATCAACTGCCCGCCGATGGCCGAGATGGTTTCATACTCCGGTCCCTTGACCTTGCCGGCGGTGTGGAAAGCGCCCCCTTCAACCTGCACCACCCGCCCGCAGGAGATCACGCAGCCCTGGCAGGCGGACGTGCCGGTCAAAATACTCTCCGCCATGGCCGCCCCGCTGATCTTTTCGGCGAAGGATCTCCCGGTCTGCGTCCAGTATTTCTGCGGGAAATCGCCCAAATACTGCAGGTATTCCGCCCCGCCGGCGCTGCCGGTGGCGCGCATCACCTCAGTCATGTTCTGCTCCAGCAGCCGCTTGTTGGCCGCCAGACGCAGGGTCTTGTAGATCTCCGGTCTCGCCAGCGGGATGCTCCCGCTGCCGCGCACCGCCAGGGCTTTCAGGTTTTTCGACCCCATCAAGGCGCCCATGCCGCTGCGGGCTGCCAGCCGGCCGTTGTCCGCCAGGATGCCCGCCAGCTTAACTTGAATCTCGCCAGCCAGCCCGATGCAGGCCACCCTGGCCTGCCCGCGGCCCAATTCAGCCCGGATGAGAGTCTGCGTTTCGTAGGTGTCGGCGCGGCCCCACAAATGACCCGCCGCCCGAATTTCGACCACCTCATCTTCAATCCACAGGTAAACCGGGCGCTCTGCTCTGCCCGTGATCCACACCGCGTCGTAGCCGGCCTTGCGCAGTTCGGTGCCGACATAACCGCCGATGTTGGCTTCGCCCCACCAGCCGGTTTGCGGCGAGCGCCCGCAGATGGTGAAACGCCCGGTGGTCGGCCCGTTGGTGCCGCTCAATGGACCGGTGATGAACAACAACGGGCTGTCCGCGTCCAAAGGGTCATGTCCCTTGTCCAGTTCCTCGTACAGCATGCGCGCCGCCAGCCCGCTGGCGCCGATGAAGTCATCCACCCAGTCCTGGCGTATGGTCTCGCGGCTGGATTCTCCCGTGCTCAGGTTAACTCGCAGGTATCGTCCGTACATTCTCCCTCTTTATTGAAAACCGCAAAGACGCTAAGTTCGCAAAGTTTATCCTCCAAATAACCCTGCATTGCGCTCTCCGTGTTCTTTGGGTTTTAAACATTTAAAATTCTACTGGCGCTCCAAAATAGGCAGCCTCGAACAACCGCTGCAGATCTCGGCTGCCGGGGACGCGCGCCGCCATGATGGTCGAGGTGTCGTTAAGCGCGTTGTCCACCAGCAGCGGCAGGGCCTGGCGATAATCTTCCTCCGAGATGCCGCAGTCTCGCGCGCACAGCGGCTGGCCTAGGCTGCGGCTTAATCGGCGCACTTCCTCCGCCAGGGCTGCCGCGGCCTGCTGCTCGCTGCCGCACGGCAGGCGCAAATGATAAGCCAGTTCGGCGTAGCGTGCGGGCACATCCGCCCCGATGGCGGTGTATTCAATCGTATAGGGCAGGAACAGCGCCACCGCCCGCCCGTGCGGGATGCTGAAAACCCCGCCCAGGGCGTGCCCCAGGCCGTGCGCCAGCCCGGCCATGGCGTTGCCAAAGCCCAGCCCGGCGATGGCGGCAGCGTTGTGCATGCGCTCGCGCGCCTCACGGTCATGCGGGTTGTGGTAAGCCCGCTCCAGGGAACGCAGCACCAGCCCGGCGGCTTGCAGGCACAGCCCGTCGCTGAAATCGTTGTGGAAGCTGGCGGTATAACCCTCGATGGCGTGCACCAGCGCGTCCAGGCCGCTGTCGGCGGTTAACTGCGCCGGCAGGTCCGCCACCAGGGACGGATCCAGGATGGACAGGTCAGGGACAGCCTCGCGCGTGCCCAGCCCCAGCTTGCGCCGTTCCTGCGGGTGCGACAGCACGATCGCCCAGGTGGTTTCGGAACCGGTGCCCGAGGTGGTCGGAATGGCCGCCAGACGCGCCTTGCGGCGCAGGTCATACCTTTCGACCGGGTTGATGCCCTCCACCTCCGTGCCCGGACTGGCGTACAGCACCCACATGCCCTTGGCCGCGTCGATGACCGAACCACCGCCCAGCGCAATGATCCAATCAGCCCCGCACTCCCGTAAAGTTTCCGCCCCCCGCCGGACCACCTCCAGCGACGGTTCAGGCTCGACCTGGTCAAACACGCACACACGCATGCCCGTCTGCGCCAGCAGGTCCAGCACCCGCGCCGCCATCCCCAGCCGCACCAGGGTGGCATCCGTGACCAGCATGGCGGTGCGCCCCTGAAGCCCGGCCAGGTGGCTGAGCGCGTCCTCGCCAAACACGATTTCAGGAGATGAAAAATACCACATGCCCGCGGCCTCCTCGCCAACAACGTCAACTGCGAATGTGCAATCTTACCCGAAAGAGCCCCGCTTCGCAACCGCCGCTGTGCGGTCAATCGCCTCACATCCTTTAATTATGGTTATTATAAAGTTATTAATTTGGTTTCTTTTTGGTTATTTGCGGTAAATTATGTATGAATTGCAGATAAAAATCCGTTTTAATACGGATATCTTTTTGTGACAAAATTCGTAAAATATAAGTTGTTAGCAGGTAATTGCGCCTGCAGCAGCGGATTTACAGGCACAGCCTTGCTTGTGCGGGGGAGGCATGGATCCGGCGGGGGGTAAACTGGTCGCCAGCCTGTGAGACAACAGGCCCCTCCACCGGGGAGCCAGCGGCGAAACCGGCCCGATCATTTCGAGGCCGGATTTTCTATTAAATCCCGGCCACCACAGAAAAGGAGGCGGACCGAAAAATGACCAACTGTTTTCTATTTTCCCGGCAGTAAGACTAACAAATAACAGAGAGGTGAATATTATGAAAACAGCCATACGTTTAATCTTAACTATGGTGGTCGTGCTCAGCATGAGCCTGAGCAGCCTGGGGGGCTTTGCAGCCCAGGCCGAGGATACCCCGCCGCCCGACGAGGTCCTGGTGATCGAAGAGGAAATCGTCGAGGAGGTGGTCGAACCGGAGCTGGAAGAACCGCCGCTGGAGCAGCCCCCGCTCGAAGAGCCGGAGTTCCAGCTGCCTCCGGTGGAAGAGCCGGAACTGCCCCCGGTCGAGGAGCCGGAGGCCGATCTGCCTGCCATCGAGGAGCCGGAATTGGAATTACCCGCCTTCGATGCCATGATGGTCGAAATCCCGTCCTTCGAATACTGGTGGGATGGCAACCACGGAATTGATTCCGAGAAATGCGATTATGCCGGCCAGTACGGCCGCCCGGACAGCGGCTGGATCCACTGGATCTTCACCGACAAAGGCGATTCAACGGATGCCGAACTTCTGCTGGGCGGCACAGGCTCGGGGACTTACGGGCCTGGCGAACCCCTTGAAGCCAACGTCTGGCATTTCTATACACCCTTCTTTGAGTTGGATGGCTTGACAGCCATGATCACACTCATCGGCGGGGATGCGAAAGACCAAGCCAAGCTGGTCATTTCCGACTACTGCCCGCGCAAGGTCTACACCCTCGAGGTAACCAAAGACGCCAAGACCGAGTACACCCGCACCTACGAGTGGGAAATCAAGAAATCGGTCGATCCGGCCGTGTGGGACCTCTTCAAAGGCGACAGCGGCACCTCGACCTGGACTGTCGAAGTGGTGCGATCCTTCAAAGACAGCGGCTGGAAAGTCAGCGGCAAGATCTACATCTACAACCCGGATCCCGAAAAAACCGCCGTCCTGACTTCGGTCACGGACGTGGTCTCCCCGGATATCGCTGCCGTGGTTGACTGCCCCGCCATGGTTGTGGCGCCGCTGGATACCTTGACCTGCACCTACAGCGCCGACCTGCCTGATGCCGCCGCCCGCACCAATACCGCCACGGTCACCACCGACGGCGTGGTCAAGGGCAGCAGCGGCAGCGCGGCAGTCGTCTTCGGCGATCCCACCGACATCGTGGGCTACCCGACCGTCAACGTGACTGACACCAACGGCAAGAGCTGGACGGCCTCAGACAGCGCCACCTGGACCTACGACGAGACCTTCGAGTGCAAGGCCGACGCGGGCGAGCACAAGAACACCGCCACCATCACCGAGACCGGTCAGTACGCCGAGGCTGAGGTGCTGGTCAACTGCTACGCGCTCGAGGTGAAGAAATCCGCCTGGACCAAGTACACCCGCAAGTTCGACTGGACCATCGAGAAAGACGGCGACAAGGATTACCTCATGCTGCCGGTCGGCATGCCCTATGACGTAAACTACACCGTCACCCTGGGCGCCACCTACCAGGACTTCGGCTTCAAGGTCTCCGGCTTCATCTGGGTGCACAATCCCGCCCCCATCCCGGCCGAGATCCTCGGCGTGACGGACGTGATGACCGGCGGTATCGAGCCGGCGGTCAACTGCGGTGTGGAGTTCCCCTACACCCTGGCGGCTGGCGCCACGCTGAAATGCAGCTACAAGAGCGACCTGCCAGACAAGGAAGCCCGCATCAACACAGCCTTCGCCGAGCTGCAGAACTACGATTACGACCAGCAAGGGCTGGGCACCCCCGGCGGCACGACCACCTTCTCGGGCAAGGCCTGGGTCGGCTTCTTCAAACCGACCAAGCTGATCGACAACTGCGTCAAGGTATACGACAGCAAGGCCGGCTACCTGGGTACTGTCTGCTACGAGGACCTGCCCAAGACCTTCAGCTACACCCTGACGGTCGGGCCTTACGAAGAGTGCGACCAGACCTACTACTTCAAGAACGTCGCCATGCTGGTCACCAACACCACCTGGACCAAGGCCTGGGACAAGCACGTGGTCAAGATCGACGTGCCCTGCGGCTGCACCCTGACCCCCGGCTACTGGAAGACGCACTCCAAGTACGGGCCGGCGCCCTACGACCCGACCTGGGCGTTGATCGGCGAGGACACCCCGTTCTTCCTCAGCGGTAAGACCTGGTACCAGGCCATCAACACCGCGCCCAAGGGCGGCGACGCCTACTACATCCTGGCGCAGGCTTACATCGCCGCCAAGCTGAACTACGCGGCCGGCGCCAGCCCGCGCGTCAACGACCAAATCGCCTTTGCGGAAAGCTTCTTCAGCACCTACGGTCCGGGCGCCAAGCTGCCCAAGAGCGTGCGTGACGAGGCCATCGCGGCGGCTTACGTCCTCGACCAGTACAACAATGGCTACCTGGGCGTCCCGCACTGCGGCTGGACCCCCTAGCCCTGTAATCTCTCTATAGCTAGAGAGCAGCATGACGAAACCCTGGAGGTGTTGGAGACCTCCAGGGTTTCCGTTCCGCGCAGCGAAGCGGCTTAATTAAGTACCTTTCCGCTCAAGAATCACGGAGTCTACGGATTGAAAACCGCGCCAGATCGCGCTATGCTGTAAACGGTACAGCACGACGGCCACATTCCACACCTATACCAGCATCACGGGGGAGGCTGTGAGCCACCGGGAAATCCTGGTCGCCAGGCCTGCGTCAGCGCAGGCCGGCCCGGTGGGGAGCCAGCGGCGAAACCGGCCCATCATCTTGCGGTCGGTTTTTGTCGTTTAAACCCGCCGCGCGCTGAAAGGAGGACAGCCACACCATCGATTGCAGCCCGTTTGGTGAAATCCGCCTGCCGCCCGTGGGTATCAGGCAGACAACCCCGGGTGCAGGTCTGCGCGGGGACCGGCTCCCCCGCCGCACGGCTCACGCCAGAAGGGAAATGATTTTTTGTGCGCACAGATTCGTTTTTGATGGGAGGGATAACAGGATGAAAAAAGCAACTGCAGTTTTACTCACCCTGCTGGTGGTGCTCGGGCTCAGCCTTTATGGCGCCGGCAGCGCGCCCGTGACCGCCGCCAGCGTCGAACCGGTGTTTGTGGCCGGAAATCCAAGCTGCGTAGATCTGGGCTATACCAACGGATTCAAAGTGGATCCGCCCAATTCAGGCACCTACTACATTGGTACGAAGAAAGTTGACGTTACTGCCGATGGGGTCTATTTCGATTGGACTTCAGAAATTGGCATGGATGCGGTTATCGCCAAGGGCGGCCCGAACGCCAATGTGTATGTCTACGACCCGCCGGCCGAATCCTTCGGCGACACCGGCCTGGTTTCACCGATCAACCCCAGCAACGACAAACCCTTCGGGCTCAGCCACATCGAGTTCTGCTTCGACTACGAGCTGCAGGTCAGCAAGACCGCCGTCACCAGCTACACGCGCACCTTCACCTGGAAGATCGACAAGAGCGTGGATCCGGCCAGCCATGTCGGCTTCGCCGGCGACACCTTCTCCTCGCGTTATGAAGTCGAACTCGATCAGACCGTGGACGATTCCGCCTTCGCCGTCGCGGGCGTCATCACCATCCATAACCCCGACCCGAGCAACCCGGCCCTCATCACCGCCGTGACGGATGCGATCTCGGACGGACTGACAGCCTCAGTCACCTGCCCGGTGACCCTGCCGTATTCGTTAGCCGCCGGCGGCACGCTGACCTGCACTTACACCCGCGACCTGCCGGATAAGACCGCGCGCACCAACAAGGCTGCCGTCACGGTCGACGCCGCCAGCAAGGTCAAGAGCGGCAGCGCCACTGCGCCGGTCACCTTCGGCGATCCGACCACTGTGGTCGGGTACGAGACGGTCAACGTCAGCGACAGTGTCCAGGGCGCGCTCGGCTCGGCCTCGGGCGACAAGACCTTCGCGTACGATGACGATTTCGAGTGCCCAACGGACCCGAAAGACTACGCTGACGGAAAATACGAGTTTGAGGTGCCCAACACCGCCACCATTGACGAAACCGGGAAGAGCGACGACGCCAAGGTGACCGTCACTTGCTACCAGCTCAAAGTGAGCAAGGACGTGACCCCCAAGTTCACCCGCACCTGGTCCTGGACGATCGACAAAAGCGGCGACCAGACCGGGCTGACGCTCTCGACCGGGCAGGTCTTCAGCGTCAACTACGATGTGGTTGTGGACGCCACTTACCTTGACAGCGGCTGGATGGTCGAGGGCCAGATCGAGGTTTACAATCCCGCCCCCATCGCCGCCGCCCTCAAGGGCGTGACCGACGTCATCGGCGCGGGCATCAGCGTCAACCTTGACTGCGGGGTGACCTTCCCCTATTCGCTGGCTGCCGGCGCCACGCTGACCTGCGATTACGACGCCGACCTGCCGGACGGAGCCACGCGCCTGAACATGGCGGCCGCCACATTGGGTAACGGCACATCCTTTGTCGGCACCGCCGACATCACCTTCGGCGGCCCGACCACGGTTATCGACGAGTGCATCGATGTCACGGACGACAAAAAAGGCGTGCTCGGCACGGTCTGCGCCGCGGACGCGCCCAAGACTTTCACCTATTCGCTGGAGGTCGGCCCTTACGCCGAGTGCGGCGAGTATGAATACAAAAACATTGCCTCCTTCGTCACCGATGATACCGCAACGGCCGGCTCGGACTCGTGGACGGTCCAGATCGACGTGCCCTGCGAGGGCTGCACGCTCACACCCGGCTACTGGAAGACGCACTCCAGTTACGGTCCGGCCCCCTACGATGACGCCTGGGAGGTAATTGGTGAAGACACAATCTTCTTCCTGAGCGGCAAAACTTACTACCAGGTGCTGTGGACCCCGCCCAGTGGCGGTAACGCCTACTACATCCTGGCGCACGCCTACATCGCCGCCAAGCTGAACGTCCTCAACGGCGCCGCCTCGACCTCCTCGGTGGACGCCGCCATCACCTATGCAGAGGCCTTCTTCGAGGTGAAGACCCCGGCCGTCAAACTGAGCAAGGCCGAGCGCGACCTGGCGCTCGCCTACGCCGCCCTGCTGGATAACTACAACAACGGCCTGACCGGCCCGGGTCACTGCGACTGGTGATCCCGCTGGCTGAATCAGGCTGCGGCGTTTCGCTGCTGTAAGTCCCAAACCTGGAGGGGATATCCCCTCCAGGTTTTTAATCCCTGCTCACCACCAGCATGCTGGAAATAAGTACCTTTTGAATCAAAAATACCGGCCTGTACCTATTGACTGTACAAGTGAAATTGCGTACAATGAAACTGGCAGCGGGGGTGCTCCATCGGATGGCTGTCTGTCATTGTGCCTGCACCCCAGGCCCCATTGGGGGAGGCTGTGATCCGGCGGGGGAAATGGTCGCCAATGCCTGGGAGTTCTCAGGCTAACCCGGCGGGGAGCCAATGGCGAAACCGGCCCATTCATAAGCGGTCGGTTTTGTGTTTTTAACACCGACCGCGGGGGAAGAGGAGGGCGATCAAAACCACTTGGGCGGGGTAAGGATTTCGGCTTTTTGTTGACAGAGAGGTGAGGATCGATGGGGCTGGTGCTGCCAGCCGCGGCACGGGTGCCTAACCCACTGCGCCGATTGTGCTTACCCGGGCGGGTAAGTCCGAGCAGGTCATTCAGGCAATCCACTTTACTGCGGCCGCAGGGCGGGAGGGAAATTGCCCGCGGCGGCAGGATTCCCCTATTTTTCTTTCGAATAAAAAGGAGCATTCCGATGAGAATCAAACCTTTTTACATCCTGGGTCTGGTGCTGATCCTGGCGCTCGCCAGCGGCACCGTCCTGGCGGCATCCGTTACTCCGGATGTAATACCCGGGGGTCAAAACACAGATAAGACCTGTGCTGTGGTCTTCCCGGGGACACTCGAGTTGAAAATCGAACCGGTACCTGACGGCACCTACCCTGCAACCGACGGCGTGCTGAGTGTGACTGTGGACAAGCCCAGCACCGAGGGTGGTACCAACAGCTTCGACTGGAGCGCCAACATCCCTGTTGAGGGTGTTATCGTAAAAGATGGCAACGACGGCGCCAATGTGTATGATTACCCAACCCCCGGCAGCATGGGCGACACCTACCTGACCACCCCCAATGACGGCGACAAGGGCATCAGCCACATCTCGTTCTGCTACATACCCTTTGTGCCCGATGGTGAGCTTCTGGTCAGTAAAACCGCCTTTGGCGAGTGGGATCGCGACGTGGAATGGAAGCTGGAGAAGTCAGTAGACAAGGATACGCACACAGGCGAGGCGGGCGATGAGTTTTCCTCTACCTGGACGGTGACCGCCACCAAAACCGACAGCGGACCGTACGACTTCATCGTCTATGGCGAGATCACCATCACCAATAAAACCAACATGCAGGTAACCTTCGATGTTGTCGATGTGCTGGATGATGCTACCGTAGCCGAAGTGATTTGCGAAAAAACCACCCTGGCAATCGACGAGAGCACCACCTGCACCTACGAAGCCCTGCCAAAGAATGCGTCTGCTGAAAATAACACTGCCACGGTCACGGTGACAGCCACGCTGCCGGGTGATTTCACCGACTACTTTGACCCTCCCCCCAGTGCGAAGGAGGAAATCGAATGGAAGGAGAACCTGACGGGCTATGACGAGGGCACGCTCAGTGACGAGCGCTTCGATTACGAGGAGTTGATCTCTGAGAGCACGACCGAGACCTTCCCCGAGAAATTTGAGTGCTCGGCTAACGCGAATGATTACACAAACGGTACCTACTCTTACACCGAGACAAACACGGCTGTCCTCAATGATAGTATCGATCTCGAGGCCTCCGCCACGGTAACCGTCGAGTGCACCCTGCCAGCCCTGGTGGTGAGTAAAACCGCCGCCGGCATCTACGACCGCACGGTAGACTGGGAGTTGGAGAAATCGGTTGATCCAGCCAGCCACAGCGGAGAACCGGGCGACGAGTTCTGGTCCACCTGGAAGGTAACCGCGACCAAGACCGAGAAGCTGGATAACTACAAGGTCGCGGGTACGATCACCATCGATAACCCAGCCAAGATTGCGCAGTCCTTCACCGTGGAAGATGTGCTGGATGACGACACGGTTGCTGAGGTGACCTGCCCGGCGTACACCGTACCGGCTGAAGGAAAAGTCGAGTGCACCTACGTAGCCACACCAGTGGATGACTCTGCAACAGAGAACAAGGCCACCGTCACAGCAATTGGCAACCCTGACCAGACCGCGACCGCGGAGGTCAAATGGACCGAGAACCTGATTGGCTATGACGAAGGCACGCTCAGTGACGAGCGCTTCGGGTTTTCTGAGAAGATATCCACAACCACAACCAAGACCTTCGAAGAGAAGTTCGTGTGCTCCACGGCGCGCGAGGATTACGGTGAAGGGGGCTATTACACCTACACTGAGAAAAACACCGCTGTCCTTAATGACAACATCAATCTTGACGCATCCGCAGAGGTAACGGTGGAGTGCACCGCCGGCTTTGTGGACATCATCAAGACCACCAACGGCGTGGTGGACCCAACCAAGGATATCAAGTTTGACCTCTGGTCCGGCACCGACTACTTCGAAACGATTGGCACCTTCGGCGATGAAGACGGCAAGCTTGAGTTCCAGACCGCCCTGGTGCCGGGTGAAAAATACACTGTCTGCGAAGCACCCGTCCCTGCTGGCTACACCTTCGAAATCAGCGTGGACAGCGGCGCAGTCGAGACTTACGCCGGCCCTCCAGACGCATCCAATCCTACCGGGGAGATTCAGTGCTTTGACTTTGTTGCCCAGGAAAAGGAAACCCTGACCTTCAATGTCAACAACCGCTATCCGGGCGGGGCGCCGCGCACACCGGGCTACTGGAAGAACTGGAATCGCTGCACCGGCGGCAACCAGGCTGCCACAGCTGATATCCTCAACGATTACCTCGGCCCGATCAACGGCGCCGGCGTGTGGCTGCTGGATGACCTGCTGCCAAAGACGGTTGGAAAACTGGAAATCTCGACCTGCCCGGTTGGGGTGTATGTCCTCGACACCCGATGGGCGGTGGGAAAACAAGCCGGCAAGCAGGCATCGAGCGACGCCGGCTACGAGCTGGCGCGCAATTACTTCGCTGCGCTGCTCAACAAGGGCGCCGGCGCCTGCCAGCCTGAGGGTGAAATCGCGGACGGCAAGACCTTCGACCAGATTCTGGCTGCTGCCCAAGAATTGTTGATTAAGATTGGTTATGACGGCGACGGCGACCTGCTGACGCCTAAATCCAAATCACCGGACCGCGCAACAGCCCTCCGCCTGGCTGGCATTCTGGACAACTACAACAACTCCATGTACTGCACCGGGGAGGAATCGCATTAAGAGATAACACCACCCGCAAACCCTACAGGGACCCGGCATCCAGCCGGGTCCCGCTTAAAATATTATCACCATGGGATACCTCCGCTCTGGATTGCGAAGTTTTCCGGTAGAATAGAGAAATCGAGATGGCAGCCGTTATGCTTGCCGTTTTCACTTTGAAGAAAGGGTGGATAATCGATGTCGCTTCCTGGTCGTCCCTGGGCAATCTACATTTTTATCATCGCTGCACTCTTTTTCCCGGACTTCTCGCCGCTGGACTCCGCCGCGAACCAGGCGCAGCAGGTATACGAGACCGAACTTAATGATTTAGGGTCTGCTTACGAGGTCAACCTCTCAGCAAACGGCGCTGCCTGGATATCCGATTTTTCTGCCGGTGAAATCCGGTATGTAAGCGGTGACGGAAGCCAGCAAAAGATCTATCATGATCTCGGTTATGTCTCGGATGCCCGTTCCGCGGACGACCTGTCGGTCTGGTACGTTGAACAGGATTCGCGCTCTCTTGTCCGGCTGGATACCGCGCTGAACACGATCACGTCTTACCCGCTGCCAGTACTGGCAGCCAATGGGTTCGGTACCGCGCTGGGTACTTCAGGTTCGGTCTGGATTTCCGATTTCTCCAACAATCAAATTTACCGCATCATCCCCTCCACCCTGCAGCGGTGCGCGTGGGACACTTCGGTCCTGACCAGTTGGGGCAGCCCCTATTTGCTCTTCGACGGGACTTTCCTGTGGTTTTCCGATTTTTACGACACCGCCCTGCTGCGCCTTAACCCCGCCAGCGGCATGCTCGAGCGGTGGGAACTGCCCTCTGGCTGGGTTTTCGAGGCTAACGCTCTGCTCTCCGACGGCGCCGGCGGGCTGTGGTTCGCCGATTTGAACAACGCCTCCATCGGCCGCCTGGACCTGACCAACCCTTCCAGCCCGCGCCTGCTGCGCTATTCGCTGCCCGCCGCCTTCGGCTCTGAGCCCGGGCAGTCCGCGCCGGTCATGCTGGCGCGCCAGGGCGGGCGCCTGCACTTCAGCGTGCTGCACCCGGGCGCGCTGGGTTCGCTCGACCCGGCTGCCGCCGCCTACACGCTATTCACGCCTGGTCACAGCCAGGCGACGCTCACGCCGGACTGCCAGACCGTCACGCCCGGCAGCCCGCAAGCGGTCGAAGTGGATGATTCATTTGAACCAGTCTGGACCGAATCCAACGCCGACTACACTCAGCTCACTGGCGGCTGGCGGAGGCTGGCGGTTGGTGACCCCGATTCCTACCTGTGGGGTCTGGCCATCCACAACGACACCCTGTGGGCGGTCGACAACGGCCGCCAGGTGCTGCTGCGCGTGGCTGTCAGTTCCCCGCATGAAGTCTTCCTGCCGCTGGTCAAACGCTGAGGTTGCCGTGCCGCCCCGGGTTTTACCCTCCTTTTTCACCCGCGTTCTTCCCCCCGCGCTGATTTTCGCCCTGCTGCTGGGCGCCTGCGCGCCGGGCGCGACCGCAACACCCACAATCACGGCCCTTCCCAGCCAGACCCCCGACCCGCTCTATGCCAGTGACGGCGGCCCTTCCGCCGGCTGGTTCCTGCTGGACGACCTGCTTGCTGACCCGGGCATCCAGTTGGGTGACTACCGCCTGGAGAAATGTCAGCAGGGGCTTGCCCTGCTGCAGGGCCAGACTCCCCAGGGTGAAGCGCGCGACGAGCCCGTTTACGCCCTGGCGGCCCAGCTGCTGGCGGCCGAGCTCAACCTGGGCGCCGGCGCTGAAAACTGCATCATCGCCCAGCAGGCGCTCATCTCCAGCCATAAGCTGCTCGCCAGCCTGGGTTTTGATGGGCAGGCCAGCTATCCCACCCTCGATAGCCAGGTGGCGGAAGCCCTGCCTGTGCTTACGGAATACCTCACCCGCTACAACCGCGGCGACCTTTGCCGCTGACAGCCTGGACAAATTTAAGGCTCAACATTCCCCTCGAAAATATCTTTACCCCTCTGCATATAAATATATCCTCCGTGCACTTCGTGTCCTCTGTGGTTTATAAAACCTCTGGTGGTGAACCCACCCGCCCAGTTTAAAGCAAATATCCCTTAATATTAAATTCTTCGCGTCCTCCGCGCACTCCGCGTTTAAATATCCCCTCCGTGCCCTTCGTGTCCTCCGTGGTTTAAAACCCCCCGGGTGAACATCACACCGGGAACTCGGTCGGGATGCGCGTGCAGGCCTCGACCAGCTCCTTGGCGGCGCGCACGTTCTTCATCACCATGGCCATGTTGCCGCGCAGCTTGAGCTGCCCGGTCATCAGCGCCTGGATCGGGTCGAGCTGCTTGGTCATGACCTTCTTCCAGGTCGCCACCGGCGCGCTCAGGCGGAAAACCGGGTTAAAGCCGTCGTTTTGCGGCGCCTGGCAGGCAGACCGGCACGCCCCGTGCCACAGGTCCATGTACAGCACCACCGATTCCTTAAGCTCACCCCCCGGCTCGATCACGAAGTAAAAATCGCCTTCCCAGTTTTTGGCCGACTCGCGGTAAGACTCGCTCTGGTTGAGATCCGCCATCATGGCCTGCACCCATTCATGTGAGGGGAACGGGATCGCGCGCATACGCTTGCCTCCAAACGCTAAAATTTGCCCAATTATACCGGTTTCACCGCCGATGACAACCCCGCCGCGTGGCTGGCGTTTCGCTTAAATTCTATTTTTGCATAAAATCTCATAAACCTATATGGCTATACGCAGTTTATTACCGATTTTCACCCAGATCAACCGCGCAGCGGGCGAAAAGATTTCCCATCACCATCTGAAAAATGCCTCACGCCGGCTCACCGGCGCAGTCCCGGCGCGGGCTGGGTTTCCTTTGCTTTGCTCCCCGCGCCCGCCCCAGCGCCAGTAAGAACAGGTTTTTCGTGTTCAAACCGCCGGCCTGATTAGAATAGAGTCGCCTGCATCGCGCCCGGCGCCAGTTTTTCCCACACAAAGGGCTGCGGTCCGCGCGCCAGCACCCGCCGCTCGAAGGCCAGCAGGGCGGCCTTGCGCTCCAGCCCGCCGCCGTAGCCCACCAGCGAGCCGTCCGCGCCGATCACGCGGTGGCAGGGCACGATGATCGCCAGCGGGTTGCGTCCGTTGGCTAATCCCACCGCGCGGATGGCTTTTAAATCGCCGTACTGCTCGGACAGCCAGGTGTAGGAGCGCGTCTGCCCGTAAGGGATGGTGCCCAGCAGCGCCCAGATTTTTCGCTGGAAAACCGTCCCCTGCGGCGCCAGCGGCAGGTCAAAGGCGGTCAGCTCGCCCTGAAAATACGCCCGTAATTGCTCGCGCGCCTGCGCGAAAGGTGCCGCCTGCTCATCCTGCCGCCAGTGTGGCGATACCGCCAGGTTTGACCGGTCTGCAAACTGCAGCCCGCACAATGCGCTGCCGTCCGAGAGCAGCAGCAGCTCCCCGATTGGGCTGTCAAAACGAGTGTAAAAGATCGTTGCCATGCCATAAGTATAGCCAATAATGTCCGTGAATCTTAAAAAATCACCCCTTTTGGCTGTCAGCGGTTGACTCGCGGGTTGATCCTTTCTATAATAAAATCAACTGGTATGACCACTTACCAGTACATCTTAGCTCCTGGGGGGTCCACATGGACTGGGAACCGCTGCAAAAACCCAATGAAATCGCTGAAAACCGCCTGATCGAGGCCATCCTGAGCGGGCGCTTCGCCATCGGCGCCAGCCTTCCCGGCGAGCGTGAACTGGCTGCCCTGCTGGGCGTCACCCGCCCAACCCTGCGCGAAGCGCTGCAGCGCCTGGCGCGCGACGGCTGGGTGGAGATCCGCCACGGTCTGCCCACGCGCGTGCGCGACTACTGGCGCGAGGGTCAGTTGGCGGTTCTGGTCGCCATGGTGCAGTACCCCGAGCGGCTGCCCGCCGATATTGTCCCCAACCTGCTGGCGGTGCGCCTGGATATGGCGCCCTCTTACACTGCCCGGGCAGTCGAGCGCAGCCCGGCGCAGGTGGCGGACCTACTGCAGCCTTACCCGGCCCTGCCCGACACACCCGAGGATTTCACCACCGCCGACTGGCGCCTGCAGCACACGCTGACGATCCTCTCGGGCAATCCGGTTTACACGCTGCTGCTGAACGGCTTTCAAGGTTTGTACGCCGCCACCGGCCTGCGCTACTTCGCCGACCAGCGGGCGCGCGCGGCCTCGCGCACCTATTACACCCGCCTGTTGGAGTGCGCCCGCAGCGCGGATGCCGACTCGGCTGCCCGCATCACGCGCGCCATCATGGCAGCCTCGATCGACTTCTGGCGGGCGGCCAACAGCGGCTAAGCCCATGCCCGTATCGTTTTCACTCACCTTGAAATCACAATCGAGTAGATAAGGTTAGCGCATGAACACTCAATTCGAACGCGACCAGATCTGGGATCAGCTCGGACAACCCTGGGATATCGTCGTGATCGGCGGCGGCATCACCGGCGCGGGCGTGCTGCACGCCGCTGCCAGCCTTGGCCTGCGCGCCCTGCTGCTGGAAGCGCGCGACTTTGCCTTCGGCACCTCCAGCCGCTCCTCCAAGCTGGTGCACGGCGGGTTCCGCTACCTGCGCAACCGCCAGTTCGGCGTTACGCGCGAATCGGTGCGCGAGCGCGAATGGCTGCTCAAAAACGCGCCGTACCTGGTGGAAAAACTCAGCTTCCTGCTGCCCGAGTGGCGCTCCAGCCGCACGCCCGCCTGGCAGTTTACCATCGGGGTGGTCCTTTACGACCTGCTGGCGCCCAAATGGGACCACCGCCGCCTGAGCGCGCCTGAGATGCTCGATCTGGCCCCCGCCCTGCGTGCCGACGGGTTGACCGGCGGGTGGCAGTACTACGATGCCAGCGTGGATGATTCCTGCCTGGTGCTGCGCGTCCTGCGCGCCGCCCGCCGCGAGGGCGCAGCCGCCTTGAATTACACCCGCGTCGATGGGCTGCTGCGCGGTCAGGATGGGCGCGTGCGCGGGGTGCAGGTGCTGGACCTGGCGCAAGACCAGCCGCGCGCAGCCGAGGTCAAAGCCCGGGTGGTCGTCAACGCCGCCGGACCGTGGAGCGATGAAATCCGCGCTCGGGTCGGCGTCCAGCCCAGGCTGCGTAAATGCCGCGGCAGCCACCTGATTTTCCCATCCGAAAAATTCCCGCTCAAATCAGCCGTCACCCTCATGCACCCGCGCGACAACCGCGCCATGTTCGCCATTCCCTGGGAGGGTGCCACCATTCTGGGCACCACCGATATCGACCACCCGCGGGAATGGGAGCAGGTCGAGCCTTTTACCACGCCGGAAGAGTCTGCTTACATCCTGGAAGCCCTGGCGCACACCTTCCCGCAGGCTGAGGTCGGCCAGGCGGACGTCCTGTCCTCGTTTTCCGGGCTGCGCCCGCTGGTCTGCCCGCAAGGACCCGCCCACCCCTCAGCCGTATCGCGCCGCCATGTTGTTTGGGATGAGCACGGGCTCATCACCATCACCGGCGGCAAGCTGACCACCTTCCGCATCATGGCGCTCGCTGCCCTGCAGGCGGCCCTGAAATACCTGCCTGAAACCCCCCGCCGGCGTCCAAACAAACCGCTCTTCGCGCCCGGGGAACTGCCCGACTCGCTCCCACAACTGCCGCCTGAACATCTGCGATACCTGGCCGGGCGCTACGGAGCGGACACGCCGCGGCTGCTGGCGTCCGCCGACCCCGCCGAGCTGACGCCGGTCGCATCGCTGCGCGGTTTGTGGGCGGAACTGCGCTGGGCGGCGCGTGCTTGCAGCGTGGTGCACCTCGATGACCTGCTGCTGCGCCGCGTGCGCCTGGGGTTGCTGCTGCCGCGCGGCGGGGCAGACCATCTGGCGCGCATCCGCCAGATCGTCCAGCCCGAGCTGGGCTGGGACGATCAGCGCTGGCAGGCCGAAGAGCGCGCCTACCTGCGCACCTGGCGGCGTTACTACGCGCCTGCGCCGGTGGGTTTGGAACCCCTTCCGGACAAACTGGATATTGTTGAAGAGACCAAAGGTGAACGCCATGCCTGAAAAATCCCACCTGACCCCGCAATGGTTCGAGGGCGAGATCCCGCCCGATTCCTACCGCGCGCTGTTCAAATGGGGCGATCCGCGCGCCTACAAGCACCCCAACCGCGGCCTGGTGGCGCTCATGCGCGAGACTTTCGCCTTGGACGAGCAGGAGCTGTCCGAACCGCGCGGCCTCGGGCTGGAGCGCCTGCCCGCGTCCTTGCCCACCGCCCTCAGCGAGCAGCAAATCCAGGCGTTAAAGGGATTGGTTGGAGAGGAAAATATCTCCCTGCAGCCTTTCGCCCGGGTGCGCGCGTCCTACGGCAAGGGCATGATCGACATCCTGCGCCTGCGCAGCCAGGTGATCGAGAACATCCCCGATGCCGTGGTAGCCCCGCGCGGCAGGGATGACGTCATCGCCTTGGTAGCCTGGTGCCAGCGGGAGCGCGTCCCCCTCTATGTGTGGGGCGCCGGCTCGAGCGTGACGCGCGGCACCGAAGCGGTCAAAGGCGGCATCACCCTGGATATGTCCGTTCACATGCGGCGCGTGCTCGATTTCAACGAAACCGACCAAACCATTACCGTCGAGCCCGGCATGTGGGGACCGCAGCTTGAAGCCCTGCTCAATAACGCCCCCGAGCGGCTGGGCGCGCAGCGCCGCTACACCTGCGGTCATTTCCCCCAGTCGTTCGAGTATTCTTCTGTCGGCGGCTGGGTCGTCACGCGCGGCGCGGGGCAGAACTCCACCTATTACGGCAAGATCGAAGATCTGGTCATTTCGCAGGAAATGGTCACGCCCGCCGGGGTCATTCGCACCTTACCGCAGCCGCGTATGGCGCTCGGGCCTGATCTCGATCAGATCTTGATCGGCTCGGAGGGTGTTTTTGGCGTGATGACCGCCGTCACCCTCAAAGTTTTCCGTTACACGCCGCGTAACCGCCGCCGTTTCAGTTACTTCTTCAAAAATTGGGAGCAGGCGGTGGACGCCTGCCGCGAGGTGCTGCAGTCCGAGGCAGGGCTGCCGTCGGTTTTCCGCCTTTCCGACGCCGAGGAGACCGATGTCGCCCTGCGCATGTACGGCATCCACGGCACCATCGCCGACAGCGGTCTGCAGGCGCTCGGCTACCGGCGCATGCAGCGCTGCCTGCTGCTGGGTATGGCTGAGGGCGAGCGCGCTTACGCCCGCAACGTCGCACGCGCTGTCCGGCGCATCTGCACCGCCCGCGGCGCGTTTGACGTCAGCCTGCTGCCCATCACCCAGAAGTGGGAGCACGGGCGTTTCCGCGACCCCTACCTGCGCGAGGACCTGCAGGACCACGGCATCCTGATCGACACCCTCGAGTGCGCCGTCACCTGGTCGCAGATGCTGGACGTGCATGCGCGTGTGCGCGCCTACGTGAAATCGCACCCCCGCACAATCTGCATGACGCACCTATCGCACGCCTACCCCCAGGGCGGTAACCTGTACTTTATCTTCATCACCCGCATGGGCAGCATTCAGGATTATCTCAGGCTGCAGTACGGCATCCTCGACACGATCAGCAAAGCCGGCGCTGCCGTCAGCCACCATCACGGACTGGGCAAGCAGACCGCGCCCTGGCTGGAAGAGCAGATCGGCCCAGCCGCCATGGGCGTGCTGCGCGCTTTGAAATCCTACTTCGATCCCGCCGGTCTGATGAACCCGGGCGGCACACTTGGGTTGGATATGAACGAAGCGCAGCAAGCCCGCCGCTGGGGATTGTGAAATCCGGTGAACGCCGGATTGCTGGTTGACCCCCTCCTCCAACCATCCTATACTGTAATCGGCTGAATGCCTTTCAGCCAGGTATCTGGCGGGCGTCAGATATTTAAGGAATCCTGAAGGCTTTGTCATCAGGCAATGAGCAAAGATAGGAGCAGCTTATGTCCGAACAGACACAAACATTGGTATTCAAAGGGCAGGTGAAAGCCCCGCGCGGTCAGGTATTCCGCGCGTTTACCAACGCCACCGCCCTGCGCGAGTGGTTCTGCGATGCCGCCATGGTCCAGCCGCGGTTGAACGGCCGTTTCCTGTGCGGCTGGGACAGCGGGTTTTACGCCTGCGGTCACTTCACCACGTTTCAGGCCCCCGAGGGGTTTACCTTGTCCTGGTTCGGGCGCGGCGAGCCTGCGCCCAGCACGATCGAGGTATCCCTTGAAGAAAAGAACGGCCTGACCAGCGTCACCATCCAGCATCACGGCATTGGCAGCAGCCCGGACTGGGTGAAAACCATCCCGGAGATCAAAGACGGCTGGGAGCAGAGCCTGGAAAACCTCTCCAGCGTCCTTGAGACGGGTCAGGACCTGCGATTCATCCGCAGACCGATGCTGGGCATCACCATTACCGATTTTTCGCCCGAAATCGCTTCCAGGATGGGCGTGCCGGTCAGCCAGGGGGTGCGCCTGGATTCGGTCATCGTGGGTATGGGCGCCGAAGCTGCCGGTCTGCAGGCGCAGGATGTGATCGTCGCAATCGATGGCAAGGAAATCGTGGACTTCAGCAGCATGGCGACCGCCCTGCAAAAGCGCCGCGCCGGTGACACCGTCGAAATGGTTTTCTACCGCGGCGCAGAAAAGAAAATCATCCCCATGACCCTCTCGGGCCGCCCGATCCCACCCATGCCCGCCACAGTCGCGGAACTGGCTGTCCTGGCACGAAAACGGATCGAGCAGGCCTGCCAGATACTGGAGGATTTTGTGGCGGGTATCAGCGATGAAGAGGCTGGCATCCGCCCGCAGGAGGGCGAATGGAGCGTCAAGGAGGTTATTGCCCACCTCATCCATGGCGAACGGGGATACCAGAACTATGTCAGCGAGGTCGTGTCCGGCTTCCAGGCTTACTACGATGATTACGGCGACAACTTGAACGCGAGGGTCGAAGCGACCGTGGCTGCTTACCCCAGCCTGCAGGACCTTATGTTGGAGTTCAAGCGTGCCGGCGAGGAAACCGCTGCTCTACTCGAGCGCCTGCCGTCCTCCTTCGCGGAAAACAAAGGCAGCTTCTGGCGCATCGCCTACGGCGAGACGGAAGGCCCCTACCATCTCCAGGTTCACCTGGAGCAGATGAAAGCCGCCGTGCAGATTGTCCGCCAAATGGGGAAGTGAATTTAACCACCTGGTCTGTTCATCCTTCGTTAACATCCATCACGCCAGCCGCGCGGCTGGCGTGTTTTTTTTGTCCTTGTCATTTATTAATCAGGAAGTTCATCCATTGACAGTTGTCTGACATTTTTCTTATAATAAATTGTCTGACAATTGTTGCGTCCTTCGGATCGATCACCCCAGTGAACCCCTCCCCTGGCTCCGCAGCATTTTTTATTCTTCACTTGTGTCATTTATCATCCGATTTTGAAAGGACAATTGAACACCTCATGAAAGAAACCCACAGCAACGATGCTCCTGCAGCAAACAAGGGTTGGTTGGTCACTTTTGCGGGCACTGGCGCTTTACTGGCGCTGGGTGTCCTCTACGCCTGGAGCGTAATCCGTGCAAACATCCCCGTCGAGTGGGGTTGGGCGGAATCGCAAAAATCGCTGCCCTACTCGGTCTCCGTGGTGGTATTTTCCATCATGACCCTGGTTGGCGCGCGCCTGCTCGTGCGCGTCGGACCGCGGGTGGTCGTCAGCCTGGGCGGCATCCTGGCCGGTCTGGGCGTGATCATCTCCAGTTTTTCAACCTCGCCCTGGGTCTACACCGCCGCTTTCGGCGTCCTGTTGGGCTCTGGGATAGGCTTCGTTTATGCCTCAGCCAGCCCGGCGGCGTTGCGCTGGTTCCCGGCCTCCAAAACCGGCATGGTCTCGGGTATCGTTGTGGCTGGTTTTGGCATGGGCAGCGCCTGGGTAGCCCCGCTCGCGCGCGCCATGATCGCATCATTAGGTTTACAGACCACCATGCTTTACCTGGGCATCGGCATGCTGGTGGTTGTGGTGGCGCTTGCGCAACTGCTGCGCTTTCCTCCAGCGAATTTCGTGCCCGCCGGCAGCTTGCAGTCCGTAACGTCGGCTACCCAGCGCGTGGACTTTGCCCCCCGCCAAATTACAAAGACCTGGCAGTTTTACTTCCTGTGGATCACTTTCGCCTTCGGATCCGGCGCCGGATTGATGGTCATCGGCAACCTGGCATCCATCGTCAACGAGCAGATCGGCCTGGCCGCCGTCAGCGCCGTGGCGGTTTCTGCCCTGGCAATCGGCAACGGCGGCGGGCGGGTGCTCTACGGCATGCTCTCCGACAAAATCGGCCGCCGCAATGTGCTGCTCATCGCATTCATTTTTCAGGCCGCCCTCATCATGGTGCTTTCACAGATCGCCAGCGGCAGCGCGCTGGCCAATGTTCCCCTGCTGATGGTCCTGGTGGCCCTGATCGGCGCGAATTATGGCGCTAACCTGGCGGTCTTTCCCGCCATCACCAAGGATTATTACGGACCAAAAAATTTCGCCATCAATTACGGCATCGTCTACACCGCCTGGGGGCTGGGCGGCTTCATGCTGTCGCAAATGGCCGGCGTGTTCAAGGACATGCGCGGTGATTACGCCTACGCCTACTGGATGTCTGCCGCCATCCTGGTTTTGGCTGCCGTGATGATGGCGGCTTTGAAGACTCCTCAGCCTGTTGCAACGGTCCCGGCTGCGGTTGTGAAGCCCGCTGTCATGGCTGCGGATGATTGAGGGTTATTGAATTAAAATACCCAAAAGGGGCGGGGCGTACCCCGCTCCTTTTGGGTAAACGCGTAACTGGTTTAATTCGTGGCAGGCTGCTGCTGGGTGATGCAATGGATATTTCCGCCGCCCAGCAGGATCTCCCGCGCAGCCACCGGCACGAATTTTCGCTCTGGTAACAGGCGTTGCAGTGCTTCCAGCGCCTCGCCGTCATGTGGATCGTCAAACACAGGCACAATCGCCGCGCCATTGGCGAAATAAAAATTGATGTACGACCCCGCCATCCGGTCCCCTTCAACCCTGGGCAGCGTGCCTTCGACCGGGTCGACTCCTTCGCTTTCCTCGCGGGTGATGTACAGCGGCCCGGGTTGGTGTATTTTATGAACTTCCAATCGCCTTCCTCTGGCGTCCCTTGCCTGCGACAGGCGCTCGTAGGCATCCTGCGAGATCTCGAACTGCGGATCTTCGCGCTCATCCGTCCAGGTCAATGCCACCACGCCCGGGCGCAGGAAACAAACCAGGTTATCAACGTGCCCGGAAGTCTCATCATTGTAGACGCCTTTATTCAGCCAGATGATTTTCTCGATATTCAGATATTCCTTCAGCAGGTTCTCAATTTCCGCTTTGCTTAATCCAGGGTTGCGATTGGGATTAAGCAGGCATTCCTCGGTGGTCAACAGTGTGCCCTGCCCATCCACATGAATCGACCCGCCTTCCAGAACCAGAGGAGCCTTATAACGGTCCACGCGCTCAATTTCAGCCACTTTCCAGGCCACAAGGTTGTCCAGGTCCCAGGGGAAATACAATCCGCCCTGCAGGCCTCCCCAGGCGTTGAACTCCCAGTCTACCGCGCGCAGGCTGCGCCCGTTGCTCACAAAGGTTGGTCCGCAGTCGCGCATCCAGGCGTCGTTATAAGACATCTCGATGACCCGCACTGCCTCCGGCAGCATTGAGCGGGCATTTTGGAATTGCGCTGCCGAAACGCACATCGTCACCGCTTCGAATTGCGCGATGGCCGCCGCGACCTGCGCGAAAGCCCTTTGCGCCGGCTTTGCCCCCAGGCGCCAGTTATCCGGCCTTTCCGGCCACAACATCCAGCAGCCGTCATGCGGTTCGAATTCTGCGGGCATGGCGTAACCATCTGCCCGCGGCGTGCTGTTGATCAGACTTGCCATTATCTGCTCTCCCGCCGGGTCGCTGACCCGCTCATTTTCTCTTGATCAGAAATTCTCCCACCACAACGGTTACGATCACCCCGACCAGAACGGGCAGGGCAAACGCCCAGTCGACGGGTTCACCGGGCACCCACACGAAGAACACGATGGCCTGCGCGATAAAGATCATGCAGATGATCGTAAGCAGCGTCGCGATCCCTGTGCCGCCTGGAACCTTATAAGGTCTCTCAATTTCTTTATCCGTCTTGCGCAGTTTCAGGAAAGCCGGGAAAAGCGCCAGGTAGGGCAGCAAGAACACCATGGACGAGAACGCGAACAGCGTCCAGAACAAATCTTCCGCTGTTCCCGCCATCAGCCCGTAGATAACCAGCACAACCGTGGATACGATGCCGGTGATCACAAAAGCGCCCACCGGGGTCTTGTTGACCGGGTGCAGCCGGCCAAAAACTGCCGGCAGTTCGCCCTCTACCGCGGCTTCTGCCGCGCTGCGGTTGGCACCCATCGTCCAGGTGACCATATTGGTCAGGAAAGTGTACAGCGCGCCGATACCCAGGACAGTGACCATTGCGCCGCCAAAGCCGCTTTCGCCCAGCAGCACGCGCAATGTGTCGATGATTCCAGATACCAGCCCGAGCTGTTCAACCGGCAGCGCCATCAGCATGCCGACGGTCCCAAGCATATAAAAAACCGCGATCAAGACGCCAGCAATGATAATCGCGCGCGGGATATCGCGTTTTGGGTTCTCCATTTCATCCCCCGCGCCAGACATCAGCTCAAATCCCATGAAATTGTAAACAATCACTGGCAGGAAAGCCAGCCCCGCCCCCCAGCTGGGCAGCAGGTTCGGCAGAGATAAATCGTTGGCCACCCCGTGCTGACTGGCATACACAAACGCGCCTACCCCAATCACGACCATGATCAGTGCCTTGATGAATGCACCGACATTCGGCACCCACTTGCCCGTTGCGAGCGCCAGGATACCAATCCAGACTGTGATCCAGGTCATGACAATCCCGATCAGGATCTGCGCGAACAGGCTCATATCCGGGAAAAACAATTGGGCGAACATGCCAGCGAACAGCACGTATACAGATGGCATCCATAATGCCACGTTGATCCAATACAGCCAGGTTGTGCGTGCCCCCCAGCGTTCACCAAACGCGCGTTTGACCCACACATACAACCCACCTTGATCGGGATAGGTTGTCCCAAGTTCGGCTGTGATGAGCCCGTAAGGAATGAAAAACAACACCAGGGTGATCAGCCACCAGGAAATGGATGAAGGTCCGATCGCTGCGGATGGAGCCAGGGTATCGATGACCAGGATTGCCGCGACCGTGAACAGGGTCATGTCCAGCGCGCGGAAGACCTTTTTGAAACCGCCGCTCTTCTTTATTACTGCCGTTTCTATCGCCATTTTAAATTCTCCTCAATATCATCGCTGAGCACAGCTAGTTAGAAAACCTCGCCAGGGCTTCCAAGATGCGGTCTTTATGAAAAGTTCGCCGCTGCTCTGTGGGAGCCTTCAACCTCGGATACACAAGCCACGCCAGGATACCCTTTTCAGTGTGCAGCCTGTTTTCCGATTGATCATAGATGATCGATTGCGCGGAGTCCATGACCTCATCCGTCACTTCCACACCTCTTGACGCCGGCAAACAATGCATGAATTTGCAGTGGCTGGGCGCCTTTGACATTAAATCCGAATTCACCTGATATTTCGGCATAAAAGCCGCTGTGCGGTCAGGGATTTCCGCTTCCTGGCCGACCCACCACCACAAATCGGTATAAATGAAATCCGCGTTACGGACTGCTTCAATTGGGTCTTCTGTAATCAGCAGGCTGCCGCCGGAGTTTTGGATATTTTTCCTGGCCCACAATACCCATTCATCTGGTGCCTGGTATCTTTCAGGAGCTGCCTGTACAAAATTCATCCCCATCCGCGTGCAGATCAGCATCAAAGATGAAAGGACATTGGTCGCGTCGCCGATAAAAGTCACATTGAGATCTTCCAGTTTTTTGCCTTCAGGCGCATGTTCGATCATCGTGAGCACATCACAAACGACCTGGGTTGGATGGTTGTAATCGGTCAAACCATTGATCACCGGCACGCTGGCGTTGTCTGCCAGACCAAGGATCGTCTCATGCTTCAACGTGCGCGCCATGATGACATCCACCATACGCGACAGAACCCTGGCAGTATCTGCCAGCGATTCTCGCACCCCCAGGTGGATTTCACCCGGCTTGAGGTAGAGCGCATGCCCACCCAGTTCGGTCATGGCGACTTCGAAGGAAACCCGCGTGCGCGTGGATGGTTCCTCGAAAATCATGGCCAGATTGGCGTCCTGCAGCAGCTTGGGCGTACAGCCCTCCTTGTCCGCCGCCTTGATCAAACGGGTCAGTTCGATCAATTCAAGAAGTTCCGTTTTGCTGAAATCCTGGGTGTCGATAAAATGCCTCAAAACCATTTTCCAGATCCTTTCAAATTTAATTGAACGCCTAGCCGTTCGAGAAATCCTCCGCTTTGGGTTTCCACTCGTCGATATTGCGGATTATTCTCGGGACAAGCGCGTAGCCTTTCACTTTTACCCCGCGAATGGATGGCAGCACCCGCCCAAGGAAATCACGCATGGCGGCGTTGTCCTTAAAGCGAGCCTCAATGGAAATTTCTTTTGTCCCCTGCCCGAGCGCCAGGTAGGAAATTTCCTGCATCTCCAATAAAGTTTTAATCGCTGCGTCCTCTTCGCCCGTATCAACCTCGAGGAAAATATCCACTGTATTTACGTAGCCAAAAAAATCTGGATTAACGACCGCGGTTAGCCGCACAGCACCCAGGGCGATCAAACGCTCAATTCTATTGCGAATTGTGCGCTCATTAGCGCCGATTTCACGAGCAATATCCGCGGCGGGCATTCTCGCGTCGCGCCGCAACAGGGTGATAATTTTATAATCCAGGGTATCCAGGGAAGTCATCGTGGGAAATAATTTCCGTTTCGGAAACAACTCTTTCCGAATATTACTGTACCACTGTAGCAAAAAATGCTTAACAAATCAAGCGCTTTGAGTCGTTTAAGCCGGATGTCATACGTAATATGTGACTTTTCGGAAAACGTGATTTCCGTTTCGGAATTATATCCAATAAAATCGTAATAAACCATTTACCACCAAACTTGTTATAATTTTGGGCACGAAAACCCCCGGAGGATGAAATGTCCGTATTCGAACAGGATGATTGGCTAAAAATCATCAAAAACGGTCTCCCGAAAACCACCAGCAAACCCAAGAAAATACTGATCGTTGGCGCCGGCATGGCTGGGTTAACCGCGGCCTACGAGCTACAGCGCGCCGGGCACAAGGTCGAATTATTTGAAGCCCGGCAGCGGGTGGGCGGGCGCATCCTCACCCTGCGGGACGACTTTTCTCCAGGTCTGTTTGCGGAAGCAGGCGCAATGCGTATTCCGCGCGTCCATGCCTTAACCCACGCATATATTGAAAAATTTTCCCTCGAAACCACCCCTTTTACCATGCACAACCCCAAAGCATTGTGCTACCTGCACGGACAGCGTTTGAGTTCAGAGCAAGTTGCCGCTGAAACATCTTGCTTTGGGTTTCCCCTTCACGCGCACGAGCAAGGCCGCAGCGCGGAAGACCTTTGGAAGACCTCCATACGTCCGTTCATCGAGAAAGTGCGCCGCCAAGGTCCTTCAGCCTGGGAGGCGATTATCGAAGATTTCGACCAGTACTCCGTGCGTGAATTTTTGGAACTAAAAGGCTGGTCCGAAGGCGCTATTGAGCGTTTCGGCTTACTCTTCAACCAGGAAGCGATCATGAATTCCTCCTTTTTGGAGCTTTTGCGAGAGGAAATAGGGGAATATTACACAGAGATGGTTGCTGTTAAGGGCGGCATGGACCGCCTGCCCGAATCTTTTTTTGCTCACGTGCAAAGGTCCACCCATTTTGGCATGCGGCTCTCCGCAGTCGAACAATCCAGCAGCGCTGTCAGCCTCCACTTCCGCTCATTGCTGGGACGCCAAACCTTCAACGGCGACGTCGCCATCATAACCGTCCCTTTCCCGGTATTACGCCACGTTGAAATCCTTCAACCCTTCTCCCCTCAAAAACAGCGCGCCATCCGCCAGTTGCACTACGATGCCTCGGCCAAGGTGTTTCTACAGTTTCGCCGCCGTTTTTGGGAAGAGGACGAAGGAATTTACGGCGGCGGCTCTGTTACAGATCTGGCTATACGCAATTTGTTCTATCCTGAACACGGTCGAGAGACTGGCAGAGGTGTGCTGTTGGCCTCCTACACCTGGGGAGAGGATGCCCAAAGGTGGGGCTCGCTGCCCCCGGACGAACGGCTCCGCCAGGCGCTTGAAAATGTTGCCGCCATCCACCCGCAGGCGGAGAAGGAATTTGAAACCGGGACTTCTTATATGTGGCACGATGATGAATTTGCGGGCGGCGCCTTCGCCCTTTTCGACCCCGGGCAGCAAACGCTGCTTTATGACCACATCAAATCGCCGGAAGGCAGAATCTTCTTTGCGGGCGAGCACACCTCTCTGGCACACGCCTGGATACAGGGAGCCATAGAGTCAGGGCTGCGTGCCGCCCTGGAAGTAATCACCGACCCTGATTGATCTTATCCTTTCTGCTGCCTGTCCGGCTGTTCAGGAAATAAGCCTAATTTTTCCCAACGGAAGGTTTGGCTGGAACTACACACCAACCAACGACGTCATTTGGATATCGACTCGCTTTTAGTGAAAAGGGTTCGGTGAGGAGAATCAGAATGGTACACACCAACAAAATCATCCTATCTCTTGTGCTTGCCTTGACGCTTCTACTAGCGGCCTGCGGTATGAATCAGAAAAGTTTACAAAACACAAGCTGGACATTACAGTCACTCACCATCGATGGCGATCAATTCCCGCTCGAAATAGACCGCCTGCCAACGCTTGCAATTGGAAAAAACGACGAGGTCAATGGGTTTGCGGGCTGCAACAGCTACGGAGGAGAAATAAAACTATTCCCTGACGGCACTCTCCAGGTGTCTAACTTATATCAAACTGAAATCTGGTGCGAACAAGGAATGCAGCTCGAAAGCGCCTTTATGAGCGCGCTTGCTGCTGGCACAAATTACAGGGTTGACGGGGATCGTCTCATCATTTCATCGGAAGACGGACAGTTTGAGCTGGTCTTCGCACCAGCGGAACAGTAATTTTCACGAAAATTCTCAAATTACCAAACGTGCTAGGCTTCTTTGGCTGCAGCCAGCCGGCTGTAACCATCCCAGGAGAACAACAGCCGGGCTTGCGGGTTGAGGTGAATTTGCTTAACTTCGGCAATAAACAGCATGTGATCTTTAACTGGCAACGACTGTGAAACCTCGCATTCCAGGGCGAAGGTATGGAACTTCACCAGTTTGGTTGAGATCTTAACAGGGGAAATCAGATCAATGCCGAACTCCGCCGCCTTGTCCACATCTCTCCCACTGACCGTTCCACAATCGAAGGCTTTATCCACCAGGCGTTCATCCACCGCGCACAAACCAAATTCGCCTGACCGTTCAATCAATTCGCGGGTATAACTTCGCTGGCTGATGAATATTGCGATGGTGGCTGGTTTGTTGGACACATAAGTCCACCAGGATAAAGCCATGATATTGGTTTTCCCTTGTCCATCCTTACTGGTGATCAGGCAGAACGGGTTTGGCGATGATAATTTTTGCACGTTGTTTATCGTCGCTTCCATAACCTCCCCTTTTTCTCTTTGAGTACGCGTCATTCAGATCAATATTCACCCTGGAGGGAAATGTCCAGCTTTCCGCTCAAGCTGAGCGCAACTTATGCCTGCGTGGTTTCTGATAACTTGATCCGTATGCCATTGCCGGATGGGTCTTTGACCAGCCTGTCCCCATTAATTTCTTCCATTCGCAGCCCCGCCGCTTCAATGCGCCCTATCAGTGCGTCCAAGGCGTCCTTCGTGGGAATTGACAGTTCATAATATGACAATCCAGCGCTGTCGACAGGTGCTGGTTCCGCCCCCAGGCTGTGCCAGGTGTTGACACCCACGTGATGGTGATAGCCGCCGGCTGAAAGAAATGCTGCCTGCGACCCATACATTTGTTGCAGTTCGAGCCCAATAATTTTCGTGTAGAACGCCACTGTGTCCGGTATGTCCCTCACCTGCAGGTGAATGTGCCCGATTCTTGTCTGCGGCGCAATCCCTTCCCACCGCTCCAGCCTGCCCTTTAATTCAAAGAGCAGCCGGTCGAGATTCAACGGCCTGGTGACCATCCCAAGGGTGCCGTCGTTCTCGCGTGGCCATTCCTCCTCCGGGCGGTCCCGGTAAAGTTCTATGCCATTTCCAAGCGGGTCGGTCAGGTACAGGGCCTCACTTACGCCGTGATCGGAGGCGCCTTGCAGGGGATAATTGCGCTCGACAAGCTGGTAGAGCAGTCGCGCCAATGAAAATCGATCCGGCAGCAAAATAGCAAAGTGATATAAACCTGGGCTGTTGGGATACCGCCGGGAACCCGGTTTCTCGATTAACCGCACCAGCGCGCGATCCCCGCCGCCCAAAGTCCTCGATCCATCCGCCTGGTCGATCAATCTGAGACCAATAATATTCAGGTAAAAATCGACCGCTCGTGAAAGGTCGGGGACGATCAACGCAACCGCGCCAATATTTGTTTTCCGAGGTAATAGTTCATTCATCTCAAGCCTTCACCTTTACAGATAATTTAATATCCGCGATCCTTATCACATTTTATCTGTTTATCCAGGTAGAATCAAATTACCAGTGGGTATGTGGGTGTTTATTTTTCCCAATAGCGTGTGTTCGCTGGGGGTAATGGTGTTTGGATGTGAAGTTAGGGTCTGCCCAGCCAGGTCAAAAGAGAATGTTCCCGGACGATGCCAATCGGCAAGACCTGTACATCATGGTTATAATGTCTCAAGGCGAGATTCCTGTTTATTATCAGTGATCTTTACATTTGAGAACAAATTCCTGATTTTAGGAGGCTGACGAAGTGTCCGCAATGATCGCTTGGTTCAAGGCAAATCCAATCAAAGCAGTATTAAGGACTCTTTTCGTGCTGGTGAATTTCATTCTAGGCGGCGCTGCCGGGTATTTCTTTGCCTTTGGACCATTAAGTCTTGCGGCCCCATGGCCTGTAATTTTTGGCATTGTCGCGGCGGTGTTTTCGGGAGCATATTGGGCGCTACAACAAAAACACGCCGTTTCCGGCAATAAACAGCGTGCCTCTGTACTCAGAAACAGATTTGTCGCCGCCTTAGCGACGATTTTCATCGCGGCAGGAGCCGTCGCCCTATACCAGGGGTATTTTTTTGGACAATTTGTCCTAGGAAATGTCGATCGAATGGCGCGGACAGATGACCTCGCGCGAGCGATTCAAGCAGCTTACCCATACTTTGAGGAGAAGGGGTTGGATTGGCGTGAAATTTACCAGACACACCGCCCAAAAATCGCCAGCGCAAAGTCTGATGAGGAATACTACCTTCGTTTATCGGAATTGCTGGCCGAGTTGGGAGACGGGCACACCGCAATTTCAGAACCCTGGCTGTTTAATTGCTGTTTCGCCATGGTGAGGCCCATTGAAGGAAAACCCGTTGTGGTCGCGTCTTCACCATCTACGGAACAGGCTGGGCTGGTTACGGGCTCAATAATTTTGCGGACAGGTGGAAATTCCATCGATTTAACGAAGGACTTTGCCCCCGCCGCAATGCCCGGTTCGCATAACCCACGCCAGCGAGAATATCTGGCTGCAGCCGCGCTGCTGGCGATTCCTGAAAGCGGCGAGCTGGATGTTGAATTTTTATCTCCCCAGGGTGAAGTCATCCAAACCCGGCTCAAGAAGGTCCCACAGCCAGATCAGCCATCCCTGGATTCAGGTGCTATCCAATGGAAGCAGCTCGAATCGGGGTACGGATACATCCAGATCACCCGCCTTTGGAACCGCCAGGGAGAAGATCTGGTAAGCGATTTCGACCGCGCCCTCGATGCGCTGAAGGAAAACAGTGGTCTGATTCTTGACCTGAGGGCAAATGGAGGTGGAAACTCGCTGTTTGGTGACGCAATCGCGGGTCGTTTTCTGGATCGGCGTTATGACTATGGTTACGAACGATACCCTGCCAGGTTATTCATGCGCGCCTGGACCGGGCGAATGAATTATTTCGTCGCGCCTCGCCCGCCAATTTACACCGGCAGGTTGGTTGTTTTGATCGATGAAGGCGTGGTGAGTTCAGCAGAACAATTGGTCGCAGCCTTGGGGGACAGCGGGCGTGCTTACCTCATAGGGCGCAATACTGGCGGATCCAGCGGCAACCCGATACGATTTAATCTGTCGGAGGATACCGCGGTCCGCTTTTCAACCGGTGCTTTTTATCGAATAAATGGTCAGCCCCTGGAGTGGCGAGGGATACCTCCCGATAAAACCGTCAATTGGACAATAACAGATGTAGTTTCCGGTAACGACCCGGACATCCGCGCCGCGTTGGATTGGCTCAATTCTGCTGAGTGACCCAGAAGCGTCGCTGTGTGGCTGCCGTTGGTATAATTAGAACACCTTCTGGTTGTGGAACCACAAATATCCTATGCAAAAACCTGACCTGACCAACGTAGACCCCGAAGTACGCGCCTATATTGAATTTTTAGAACAAAAACTGTCTCTTTCTGTCGCCAGGAAGGCTGTTGCTAACGCAGATAAACCCCGTGACGATACGTACGCCTACACAGAACCGCCCAGCACGATCAATATTATTACTTTCAGCACCGATGGGACTGTAAAACGCACGCAGCGTCATCATTATGTACGCCAGCATCGGGCTGGAATGGGTGTTTTCGACATCGAGACTTCTGGCGATGATGCCCCCTTGTTCTTGGCTTGCGCCGACGAAAGTCAAACGCTGCTCCTTTTTAGCGATAAAGCTCGTGTCTTCCGTTACCCGGTAAAAAAAATCGCTGAAACCCCGGTGCGAGCAAAAGGGCAGCCGCTGGATCGCGTTTCGCTGGATCCGGGCGAGAGCATTGTGGGGGCGATCGCTGAATGCGCCAGTGGTTATCTTGCCCTGGCCAGCCAGAGAGGATATGTCCGCTGCCTGCGTCATCATCTTTTTGGAGAGCATCTGCGGCCTGGCACGAGTATGTACAATTACAACGAATTCGGTCCCCTGGCTTCCGTTTGCTGGACATCTGGTAATGATGATCTATTCCTTGCCACCAAAAACGGCATGGGTATTCGCTTCAGTGAGAAAACACTCCCGCCGCAGGGAACCCGGGGCATCAATCTTGCGGCTGATGACCGCCTGGTAGCAGTCACCGCGGTTAACAGTGACAGTACCGTCTGCCTGATTTCGGAAGATGGTAAAGGCACGAACCGTTTAATGGAGGGCTTCGCTGCCAATAAATCCCCGGGAGGCAGCGGGAAAATCACCATGAAAGCCACCCAGGTAGTGGCTGCTTTTGCTGTCTCCCCAGACACGGACCTTTTCATCCTTTCCCAGCAATCAAAAATCATCCGCTTTCTTGCGGAAGAAATCCCGTCGACGCCGGGGGTGGTCCAGGGGGTCAATTGCATGCTCCTGCGAAATGACCGCGTAGTCGCCGCTATCACAGGGACACCTCCCGGATAAATCGAGTTGTAAGTTTACATTCAGTTTTCCTAAAAGTATTATTTCGATGCCGACATACCACATCCCGTACGGACATAATGCGCTGACCATAAATCTACCGTTTACAGCAGATGTGGTCCAGCCGCCGCGAGTCCCCGAAATTGTGGATGAAATCGGCGCTGTGCAGGCGGCCATCACCTCTCCCGTCGGAGGAATATCACTCCAATCTCTGCGTTCTGCAAAAACCGCCGCCATTACTGTCAATGATAAGACTCGGCCCAGTCCCAATCATTTATTCCTCCCGCCTCTGATTGAGAACCTGGAAAAAATTGGTGTAACCTCCGATAATATTACACTTTTTGTGGCTACCGGCTCGCATGCGCCTGCTACCCAGGAGGATTTTGCTCAGCTCATCCCCGCTGACATCCGCGCAAAGGTGAACATTGTTTCGCATGACTGCGACGATCAGAGCGCCCTCATTCCGCTGGGGATCACGTCACGCGGGACGAAGGTTGTCCTCAATCGCGCATTTTTATCAGCCGATATCCGTATTGTAACTGGCGAAATTGAACCCCACCACTTCATGGGGTTTTCTGGCGGGGTAAAAAGCGCCTGTATAGGGCTGGCAGGCAGGAGCACCATTAACCAGAATCATGCCATGTTGGTGGATGAGAACGCGGTCATGGGAGAATACGAACGAAATCCCATGCGCATGGATTTAGAGGAAATGGGCGACATTGCCAAGGTTCATTTCGCGCTGAACGCTATTCTTACCCCAAATAAGAAATTGGCAGCGGTTTTATTCGGACCGCCCCGCGAGGTAATGCGCGCTGGTGTAGAGGCATCCCGCGCTGTCTATGAAGTGCGGTTTTCTGGGCTGTACGATCTCGTAATCACATCCCCCGGGGGGCATCCCAGGGATATCAACCTTTATCAAGCGCAGAAAGCCTTCAGCCATGCCGCCCGATTTTGCAAACCGGGTGGAATCATCTTGCTAGCAGCGGCGTGCCCTGAGGGAAGTGGAAACGCAAAATTTGATTCTTTCATATCAACAACCGGGTCTATAGGGGAAATCATAACTAAATTTCAGAACATCGGTTTTGAAATTGGCCCCCATAAAGCCTACCAACTCGCCCGCCAGGCGCAGAAGTATCAACTCTGGCTGGTCAGCGATTTCTCTCAACATCAACTGCCCGCTTTTTTGTGCAAGCATGCGAAATCACTTTCAGCAGCCCTGGCTGAAATTCTTCCAGTCCTTCCAACTTTTCCCAGGATAGCCATCCTTCCTCACGCCACACATGTCATCCCGCAGATCGACGGGGGCCAAAATGAATAGACCGGTCTTTCAAAATCCACACCTTGACGGTAGTTCCTTTACTTTAACAGCCGGAAGTACAGGCGTATTGTTATTTCACGGGTTCACAGCCACCACAGTCGAGGTTCGCCCGATGGCTGAATTTTTACACTCAAACGGCTATTCTGTCAGCGCGCCGCTTCTTCCCGGTCATGGCACCAGCCCGGAGGATATGCTCCGAATTCAATGGATGCAGTGGGTTAATACCGCCGAAGATGCCCTGTTAAAGTTTATCAAGGTTAGCCCGCGTTTGTTTCTGGCCGGCGAGTCGATGGGCGCTTTGCTGAGTTTGTACCTGGCCGCCAGGTACCGGGATATATGCGGGGTCATTCTATATGCACCTGCAATCAAAATTAAAAATATTTGGCAGGCATGTTTATTGGCACCGTTTAAGAAATTTATGCCTAAAAAGTATCTAAAGGACGATGATGGGGTTGAACAGAATGCGCTGCCCTGGCAGGGCTACAATGTCCTCCCGATTCCAGCCGTTTGCCAGTTGAGCAAGCTTCAAAAAATTGTCCGTTCTGAATTGCCTGCGGTTAACCAACCTGCAATAATTTTTCAAGGCAAGCAAGACACAACCATTGATCCCGACGGTGCCAGTGAAATTTATTCTGCCATCTCTTCTGTTGATAAGCACCTGATCTGGCTTGAAAACAGCGGTCATTGTGTCGTCCTGGACGTTGAGCTTGAACAGGTCAAAAATTTAACCCTGAATTTTATCCGCCGGATCGAATAACCGCTGTCAGTGTTCACAATAATAACCCTGCGCCATTTCAGGTTATAATTAATCAATCTTAGCAACCGATGCGCGTATACTGGAGGGTCCATGACCGATCAAACGCATCAACCAGGAAAAACGACCATTGCTCCCGAAGTATTGGTGACAATCGCCCGTCTGACCGCCCTGAGCGTTCCCGGTGTCAGCAGATTGGCGACCATTCCATCCGAGGTCGAGCGGTTTTTCAACCGCGGGATGAGTGAAGGAATAAAAATAGCGGTTGAAAATGATACGGTTTATGCCGACATTTATGTCATCCTGGAAAGAGACGTTAATGTTCGAGAAGTTAGCCGTAATATTCAGACTCAAGTTTCCCGCGCGATTTCCGAAATGGTTGGGATGGATGTTGGCAAAGTAAACGTCCACATTGAAGATATCAACTTCGCATCACCATCCTCCTAATCCACATTTTTCCGAGCCGGGATTAATCCACCGACAAATTCGACCCATTATCAACCCTTGAAGATTAACACGCTGCACAAACCATGAAACCGCGAACCAAGGCCCGCAGCATTGCCTTGCAAGTGTTGTATGAATGTGATTTAACAAACCATTCATCAGCTCTTGCCATTGAGGAACGACTGCGGGAGGAAAATCTTGACGAAAATTTGGTCGGTTTCGTGAGACAGATTGTGAATGGTGTACTTCCAATAACCGCTTCTCTCGATGATTTTATCGCCCAGCACGCCCCTGAATGGCCCCTGGACCAGGTTGCTGTGATCGACAGAAATATCCTTCGCATTGCCTTGTGGGAATTCGCGGTAGAAGGCTGTACGCCAGTGAAAGTGGCCATCAACGAGGCGATCGAACTCGCCAAATTGTTTGGGGCGGATAGTACCCCCAGGTTTGTCAACGGAGTGTTGGGCAGTCTCGCAAACCGACAAAATGAAATTCGCCACAAATTCAAACTTGACCACGGGACAGGTTCACAACCGCTTCCAAACGATTAACAATCACAGGGAGCGGTGATTTTTTGACAGGGGTGTTTTCATGACGATTCAAAGAACGCGCGGGTATATATGGCTGGTCTACTTTATATTGATCACCAGCCTGCTGGTTTCATGCACCCCCGACCTCGGTTTTCTTCAATTAATTAATCCGACCCCGGCGGTGGTGAACCCTGTTTCGGCGCAGGAAACCCGCCTGGCAATGGTCACCTTTGAGGTTATCAATTTACAGGATAGCCTCAGACCAGAAAATGTCACACTGGAAGTTCTGGATGAAGTCACTGGACTGGCCCTAAACCCTCAGCGCTACAAAATGAGCCGCCTTTCCGCCGGCCGCTATTCAGCCGAAATTGCCATACCGGTGGGTTCTGTCATCAAGTACCGCTACCTGCGCGGGGAATACCCTTTTGTGGTTGAGTACACAGCTACAGGCCTACAAACGCGTTATCGCATGTACCATGTGACCAGCCCGGGAATCGTGCAAGACATCGTCCCGGCCTGGACAGATCTGCGCTACAGCGGACCTACCGGCAGAATCAAGGGACAGGTAATCAACCCAGATAACAATACCCCGATCCCGAGCGCTTTGATCATCGCGGGCGGGTTTCAAACGCTGACTGCATCGGACGGCACATTTCTCCTCGAGGGATTGCCTCCCGGTGTCCACAATCTGGTTGTGTACAGCCTGGATGGAAGTTTTGAGACCTTTCAACAAGGTGCCCTGGTGGCTGAACAGTCTACAACTCCAGCTTTGATTTTCACCCGCCCATCTCCACAAGTGAATGTCACCTTTGTTGTCCAGGCGCCAGAATCTAACATCAAAGGTCTTCCTGTTCGCATGGTTGGCAATCTCTATCAGTTGGGCAATACTTTTGCCGATCTGGAGGGCGGTGTCAGCGTGGTCGCGGCCAGAGCGCCGATGATGACTCAGGTTTCCGAAGGTTTTTACAGCATCACCTTGAAACTCCCGGTCGGTTTCGATTTGCGGTACAAGTACACCCTTGGGGATGGTTTATGGAATGCTGAACACCATTCGGATGGAGGTTTTGTTACCCGCCAGTTGGTTGTCCCCGCCAATGACACAACCATAACCGACACGATTCAAACCTGGAAAAGTGGTGATTTTGAACCGATTACTTTCCTAGTCACTGTGCCGGAAAACACACCCATAGAGGATACCGTTTCCATCCAATTTAACCCCTATGGTTGGACCAGTCCCATTCCCATGTGGCCTGTCGGTGGCAGTCGCTGGTTATTTGCGCTTTACAGCCCACTTAACATGGTCGGGACTGTTTCTTATCGTTACTGCCGTAATGACCAGTGCGGCATCAGCGACGGTCAGGTCCAATCAGCCGGGGATGGTAACACCTTATCTTTTACTCCTGGCAGCGAAGCACAAATCATTCAAGACACTGTCCTTTCCTGGTCGGCCTGGGATCCAGCCCAGGGTTCCACGGCGGTCGAAATTCCGGAGATTTCACACCGGGGTGATTCGTTCATGGCAGGCGTTGAAATCAGTTCCGAATACAAGCCTTTATGGCAGCCCTACCAGTTCTGGGGGTTGAATAAGATAAATTTATTGGGGGCAAACTGGGCAGTCATTACACCAACCTGGGCATATACCCGCAGCAATCCACCGGTCATCGAGCCGATCCCTGGGAAGACCCCCCTCTGGTTTGACACCACGCAGACGATTCAGACTGCGCGTCAAAATAACCTCACGGCTGCCTTATTCCCGCGTCTGGATGACAGCTACCTGCAAGGACGCCTGTGGGAGGAACCCGTCGATGATCCGGCCTGGTGGCAAAACTGGTATGAGCGTTACCGTATATTTATTCTTAATTACGCCGACCTCGCTACCCAAACCAGCACACCCCTATTAATTTTAGGCGGTCGAGATGTTTCTCCCGCCCTGCCAGACGGACTGCTCCCAGACGGACGGCCGTCTGGAGCACCTGATTACGCTGCACAGGAGTGGCCTGATATCCTTCAGGCGATCCGCGCACGATATACTGGAAAAATTGCGTGGGCGCTGCCCTATCCATTGGACTCCGACCGCATCCCCGTCTGGATTGAGGACGTGGACATGTTGTATATCCTGGTTTCGATGCCGTTAACTGGTGACGATTCCTTATCCCATGAAGCCCTGGTTAACCAATTTGCCGCAGCGCTGGACGAGGATATTTTCCCACTCTACCAGCGCAGCCCTAAACCTGTGGTCATTGCGTTAAATTACCCCGCAACCCAGGGCGCTTTGCAGGGTTGCATAAAAGTAAGTGATTCATGTCTGGACTTCGAAGAATTGGCCGGCTCACTTCAGGCAATTCCGGCCGCCAGGGAAGATCTCCAAACCCAGGCCGCCATCTATCAAGCTGCTTTAACTGCAATCTCTGAAAGAGACTGGATATCCGGGGTGGTAGCGCGAGGTTTTTACACCCCAGTCGCTATACAGGATCGATCCACTTCTGTTCATGGAAAACCGGCATCCAGTGTAATTTGGGGTTGGTACCCGAAAATACTTGGACGCTGACAATGCAGAATCGAACGAGAAAAGGAGCTTTCAAATGCAGTCATTTGGAATTCATGGCACACACAGCCTTGAAAACCACGGGTTCTACAACACCGGCAATATCCATTGGAATTATTCAGCCGCTGCCCTCGTCCAGGAAGCGCTGCGCCGCGAGGAGGTGTTCCTCTCATCAGACGGGGCGGTAATTGCCAATACTGGCGTCCATACGGGTCGGTCTCCAAACGATAAATTCATCGTCGACTACAAAAATGATGCTTCCCAGGAAATTTGGTGGGGAGCGGTAAATAAACCAATTGATCCGGATTCGTTCGACCTTTTATTGCACAAATTTACCGCCTTTTATCAAAACCGAGAAATGTTTGTCCAGGATCTGGTCGCTGGAGCTCATCCGGATTACCGCTTGCCAATTCGCGTCATAACCGAAAAAGCCTGGCACAGCCTGTTTTCGCGCAGTTTACTGCTGCGATTACCGCCTTCAAAACTCAGAGAATACACGCCCGAATACACGATTATCCAAAGTGAAAGTTTTCAGGCAAACCCCGCCAATGACGGCACCCGTACGGGCACCTTCATACTGGTCAACTTTGACCAAAAAATGGTCTTGATAGGGGGGACAGGATATGCCGGGGAGATTAAAAAATCTGTTTTCACTGTCATGAATTATTTGCTGCCGCGCCAGGGCGTGCTTTCGATGCATTGTTCCGCAAATATCGGCGCGCAGGGAGATGTCGCTCTCTTTTTTGGTCTTAGCGGCACAGGTAAAACCACATTGTCTTCAGATCCTGAAAGAAAGCTGATCGGAGATGATGAACACGGCTGGTGCCAGGACGGCGTATTCAATTTCGAGGGTGGCTGCTACGCAAAAACCATTCGCCTGAATCAAAAACTTGAGCCATTAATCTGGGCTGCTACCCACCGCTTCGGCAGCGTGCTCGAAAATGTCGATTATGATCCGGATACCCGTATTGTCAACTTCGACTCTGATCGGCTGACCGAAAACACTCGGGGAGCCTATCCGCTGTCTTACATCCCCAACCATGTCCCAGAGGGGTATGCCGGGCACCCGGAAAATATTTTTTTCCTTACCGCGGATGCCTTTGGTGTCATGCCGCCCATCGCCAGATTAACGCATGAGCAGGCGATGTACTACTTCCTTTCAGGGTACACTTCGAAATTGGCCGGTACGGAAACCGGCCTGGGGCAAGAGCCGCAAGCCACCTTTTCCACCTGCTTTGGGGCCCCATTTCTGCCATTGCAGCCGAACCGGTACGCGCAACTATTGGGTGAGAAAATCCGCGAACACAATGTTACGGTTTGGTTGGTCAATACCGGCTGGACAGGTGGACCTTATGGTATCGGTTCGCGCATCAGCCTGCCGTATACCCGCGCGATGATTCAAGCCGCGCTCACGCATCAGTTGGATGATGTTCCCTTCCATCTGGACGGTCATTTTGGATTGTGGATTCCCGAATCCTGCCCTGGCGTTCCTGCGGAGGTGTTGAATCCCTCGCACACCTGGGAAGATCCGGCCGCGTACCGCCAGATGGTCCAGAATTTGATCCAGCGTTTTGAGGATAATTGTTCCCAATTCACCGGCTCAGTACCACAGGCAGTTTTAGAAACCGGTCCGCACGTAGCGGCATGAGTAAATCAGGCCAGATAAATCAGGATTACTGCGGCAATAATCAAAAAAGGCGCATAGGGAATCGCCGTAAACGCTTTGTATTTCTTGCTTATTGAGGCGATAACCAGGTAAATCGCGCTGGCGATGCCGCCCAGGATCACTGAAAAAACCAGGCTGATCGCGATCTTGGGCCATCCCAGCAGGATTCCCAGAACGCCGCTCAGATTGACATCTCCGAATCCCAAAGCGACTTCATCCAGTGGTTCGCCTCTTCGCTTTGCCATCGCGCGATTAAACAAAATGCCGAAATAATACAATAAGAGCATCATTGCGAAGCCGGTCGCTCCACCTATCAAGGTGTCCAGCAAGCCGTTCCAGTATATCCCTAAGGGGATCATTAAAATCGCCCCAGCAATGCTGACTTCGTGCAGGATCACCCGGTGTTCAACATCAATAATAAAGACCACCGCAAAATAGATCATGTATGGCAGCGCGAGCCAAAATCCAAAGCGTTCCGGGGGAAACAGCCACATCGCTCCCAGACCAATGACCGAAAGCCCCTGCACCACATGTGCCCTAATAGCGCGATGGCTGCCGCAAGACGGACAGCGGCGCATCAGAATGTAATTGATCAAAGTCTGCGGGGAGTCACAGTATAAACATACTGCTTTCGAAAACCTGCGCGTCCGCGGGAGCACATCCGCTAAATAGTTTAGCGCAGCTCCCAAAATCCATCCCAATACAAGGATGATCAGGAGTGAAATAATGGTCATTGATCCCTCACCGACGGTAGTACCTTCATTGTAGCAGAAGCGTCCCCGACTGCACCTTGCAGCTAATCCGCAATTTGCATTTTTAGCTCTTTCTCCGCGCGTTCTGAGAGCTGCTGCCGTAAGGCGTGGATATCCTTGGGTAGAAGGTATATCGCGCCTAAAAAGAAGAGGAAGCATAAGACCCAGGCGCTGACGCATATGATGATGATGGCATCCTTCAGAGATGAATTCACCGCGATGAATCCAGCAAGGGCGGGAGCGATGGCGGATCCGCCCTGTTCGATCAGGTTCTGGATGGAATTCGCGGTAGAGCGAACCTCTGGAAGGGTCACGTCATAAACGGTGGATAGGACATTCGGCGCGGCGAAGGGAATAAAAATGGCGGTAATGGCCATGGAAACGGTAAAAAGGAGAGCATTTTCGTCGGGCAGATTAAGGGAAAACCACAACAGCAGCGCTCCCGTAATAACCCCAAACGCACTGACAATCAACCGGCCGCGGATATTCTTTTTGAACAAAAAATCACCCAGTGCGCCGCCAATCGGATACCCGGCAGCCAGAAATAATACTGCCACAACCATGGTGATAAGCACTTGAGTGGATTCGAATTGCCGTTCCGTTTCGAGATAGCGGAAAAACCAGAAGGTGATGACCTGCCAGGGAAAAACCCCAAAAAATCCCTGCACAAAAAGGAGCAGCAAACTTCTTTTTTTGAAAAGAGCAATCGCAGTTTTCCATTCAAAACGGTACTTGGTGTGGATTTCAATATTTTGCAGCTCCGGTTCTGCACCGCCGCGAGGCACCTCTTTGACGGCAAAAAAGATTACGATCGAGAGGACAATTCCCAAAGAACCCGTCAGAATAAATATCCCCTGCCAGTGGAGCGCATCCACCAGTAACAGCGCAAGAACCATCCCAATCATATACCCCAATGGACTGGCTAATTGCAGCAGGCCGTATACTTTTCCGCGGATTTTGGGTGGAAAGTAATCAGAGATCAGGCTGTATAAGCCGGGGTAACTGGCGTCGTCAATTCCTGTAGATGCCCTGGTGGCGACAAAAACCCCAAACGTTTTCGCCAATGCGCTCAGCCAGGTTGTAGCGCCCCATATAAACGATGCCAGGGCGAGCAGCTTTGCCCTGGCGAAACGGTCGTATAGGTATCCCCAAACGGGGTAGAAAATCGCGCCAACCAGCACGGCACCCGAAAAAACAAGCCCCATGCGCGCTTCATCGATTTGAAAGTATGTCATGATTGGCGTGGTTAACGGACCAATCAACAACTTATCAGCCTGATGCAGCAGCATAAAAACAAAGAAAACACCCACCACGAACCAGCGGTACCGGCCAGTAGGTCTCATATTGTTGTCTCCTGGAATGTGCAGGTTTTTAACTTATACAAGTATAGCGAAATAGAAAAAACACAATAACTGATGAATGGCATCTACTTGAAGGTTATTCTTCGCGTATTTCCCTTGCATGTTGCCTGGAGATCGAGTACAAAAGATGCGTATGGACAACAACAAGTCACCGCTCAACCAACTTCTACACCTGTGGAAGGTCGAGGCAGGTATATCCGACAACATAGCAGCCTGGGTAAAACGTCCAGCCGTACCCGCACAAACGGCACCATTTCCCGAAACCATTCCCGACAGCATCACGGCCAGGCTTCAGCAAATTGGGGTAACTTCTCTCTATCTCCATCAACACGCGGCTTACCTGGCTGCTCGCCGCCGCAGGAATGTTGTGGTTTCCACCGGAACGGCTTCTGGCAAATCGTTATGTTACCAGCTGCCCATTTTGGAAACCCTGCTTGAGGACAGTCAGGCTACTGCCCTGATGCTATTTCCAACCAAAGCGCTGGCCGTTGACCAGGAGAAGCAATTGCTCCAAATCATCCCTCCAGGTGCTGATTTGCCTCTCGGCGTGTATGATGGTGACACGCCCTCCTATGCGCGACCGGCTATACGAAAAAATGCGCGTGTTTTGATCACCAACCCGGATATGCTTCACAACGCAATCTTGCCGCATCATGCCAATTGGGCTAGATTTTTTTCGAATCTTCGCTTTATTGTGATTGATGAAGTGCATATCTATCGCGGTGTGTTCGGATCCCATGTCAGCAATTTACTTCGCCGCTTAAAACGCATCTGCCGCTTCCACCAGAGCCAGCCAGTTTTCTTGTTGACATCTGCCACCATATCCAATCCAGATGAACACGCCCGCAATCTGGTAGAGGAGGAGTTTGCGCTATTCGATCAAAGCGGCGCGCCAGCGGGTGAGCGTAATTTCCTTATATATAACCCGCCCCTGGTCAACGAGGAACTGGGTATCCGCCGCAGCGCCCTCGCGGAAGCAACCCGTCTTTGCGCCGACCTTATGGCGTACCAAATCCAAAGTCTTTTGTTCGCCCAGACACGCCGGGCGGTAGAGCTTGGCGTACGTTATTTACGGGAAAACAACCCTGAATTAGCGGCTGTCATTCACGCTTACCGTTCAGGATATCTGCCCAAAGACCGCCGACAGATTGAAAATGACCTGAAAACTGGCCGAAGCCGCGCTGTCGTTGCGACCAACGCGCTTGAACTGGGGGTCGATATTGGCTCAATGGATGCCGTTGTCATTCTGGGCTACCCAGGCTCGATCGCTTCTACTCGCCAGCAGTCAGGTCGGGCTGGTCGAAAATTATCCCCCTCCGTGAGTATATTGGTAGCGTCATCTAATCCACTGGACCAGTACCTGGTGCGCCGCCCGGAGTTTATCATCGAACGCTCCACAGAACGGGCGTTGATCAATCCCAATAATCCCTTGATTCTGCTGCAGCACTTACGCTGCGCAGTTTTCGAACTGCCATTTGGGAGTGGCGATTCATTTGGCAGCCTGCCCTGGTCTGAAATTGAGCCTTACCTGTCTGCGCTGCAACAAATGAGAGAAGTCCATGCAGCCAAAAAGCGCTATTTTTGGGCAGCCGATCAGTATCCGGCTCAAAATATCTCATTAAGAAGCGGATCCCCCTCCACCATCCTCCTTCAAACAGAAACAGAGGGCAAAACCCGCATCATCGGCGAGGTTGACGAAATCAGCGCTGCCTGGATGGTACATCCGCAGGCGGTTTATTTACACCAGGCAGATACTTATCTGGTGGAAGCGCTCGATTTTGAAGAAAAAATTGCCCGCCTCAGACCGATTGATTGTGACTACTTCACCGAAACGTTATCGGAAATCGATATTACCAAAGTATCGGACTGGGACAGCCAGCGCATCCCGGCAGGAGAAATCAACCTCGGTGAAATTATGGTCACTTCCCGGGTGGTCGCATTTCGAAAAATTCGCTGGTATACCAATGAGCATTTGGGGGCTGAAGATCTCGACATGCCGGCCCATACGCTGCAAACCGTGGCCTATTGGTTGACGATCGATGACCAGGCAGTCAAAATTCTTTCGCAACTCAACTTGTGGAGCGGCGCGCCCATCAATTACGGACCCAATTGGGAAGACCAGCGCCTGGCTGCCCGCCAGCGGGATGGTTTCACCTGCCAGCATTGCGGCAAGAGAGAGACTTATCAGGAACACCACGTGCATCACAAAACCCCGTTCCGCCGCTTTGAATCCTTCCAGCAGGCGAACCGCCTGGAAAACCTGATTACGCTCTGTCCCAGCTGCCACCGCCTGGCTGAAGGCATGGTGAAGATGCGCAGCGGCCTGGCTGGTTTACGCCACGCGCTCAGCCAGCTTGCGCCGCTTTTTGTCATGTGCGACCCCAACGACCTTGGCTCTCACGTGGATTACCAGTTGCCGATGAATGCGGGCAAGCCTACTGTTATCCTGTATGATAGGATACCCGCCGGCATAGGTCTTTGCGACGCCATTTATAAAATGCACACCCCATTGGTCTCAGGGGCTTTAGAAATGGTGGAAAACTGTCCGTGCCAGGATGGATGCCCATCCTGCGTCGGAGCTGCTGGTGAAAATGGTTTGGGGGGCAAGGAAGAGACCCTTGCATTATTAAAGCTCCTGAATGGAAAACCTGTTCAGGTATAATCAATTTGTACCTGCAGGCAGTCCTATGGATGATTCACTGATCAATAAATTGCGTTCTCTTGGCGTTCAGATCGGCGCTGGCTCAATTCCCGCGCGCCCCCCTTCCGCTGGCGGCGCCTCGGTAGACCAGGTGATTGATGGTGTTGAATTACAAACAAGTTTTGGGCCTGTTTTCCTGACCGAGGAAAATTTTCCGCTGGATTATGTCCATGGAAAATTGCCGATGCATAATCGCCACGCGAAGGTAGATGTACTGCTTCAATGGGCTGGCTATGCGCAAAACAACCTGGTTGATCCCGCTCAGTTCCTTTTCCTGGATACAGAGACTTCCGGCCTGGCTGGCGGCACCGGCACTTTCGCATTTATGGTGGGGTTGGGATTCTGGCACGAGGCCGGCTTTAAGGTCATTCAACTATTCATGCGCGACCCCTCGGAAGAAAACGCACTGCTGGCAAAATTGATTGAAATCACCGCTAATTTTCCTGCCATAGTCACCTTTAACGGTAAGGCTTTCGACATTCCCTTGTTGAATACGCGTTACATCTTAAATGCGCTTTCAACGCCGTTTTCCGAGGTAGTTCATATCGACCTTTTGATGCTGGCGCGCCGAATCTGGCGCAACCGATTAACCGACAGGTCATTGGGTTCGCTCGAAACGGAAATACTTTCATTCAAACGAGGTGAAGAGGAAATACCGGGATGGATGATCCCGGATTTGTATTTCGATTATTTGAAAACCTCTGACGCTCGCCCATTGAAAGGTGTTTTTTATCACAACCGGGTGGATATTGTCTCTCTGGCTGCGTTATTCAAACATTTATCCGCCCTGCTTGACCAACCTTTATCACTGGCATCTGACGAAAGCCTGGACTTGATCGCCATCGCCAATTTATTTGAAAAACTAAACCGCCTGGAAGACGCCGTACGCCTGTATGAGTATGCGCTTAATACCGGCTTGCCTCGCCACCATTTCATCCAGACAATCTACCGCTATGCCTCAATCCATAAGAAAGCGTTCAATTGGGATCAAGCGGTTGGTCTATGGCAGAAAGCAGCTGATTTTGGAGAAGTCGATGCCTGTATCGAAATCGCCAAATACCACGAGCACCGCACAAAAAGATATGCAGATGCCAGGTTCTGGTCGCAGAAGGCGCTTGATCAGCTCGAAAAAGCCTTGTTACCGCGTTTCCTGGTAAAACAGATTCGTCAGGAAATCATCCACAGGTTAACGAGGCTGGAAAGCAAAATAAATAAGGAGCAGCATAATGCCCGATAATTACGAGGTTGTGTTCATCGCCAACGGCCAGTTAGAGGCTGATATGTATCGATTATCCCTTGAAGCCGCGGGTATTCCGGTGATTTCCAGTCGTGAAAGCGCTGGCGCTGTTTACGGTTTAACCGTTGGGCCTCTCGGGATCGTTCAATTGCTTGTACCTGTCGACAGGGTGGAAGAGGCGAAAAAATTAATCGCCGCCATCGAATCTGGCGAAATGGAATCCCAGGATGATCTGGATATCCAGGAACAATGAATATTTCAGAGGGATTCCAATCGCTCTTTGATGACTGACTCTAACTGACAGGCCAGCTCTCTCGTGAGTTCCCCGGGTATCCCAGTCCCAATGATCGTCTGGTCGATTTTTACTACCGGCAGGATCCCCCGGCTGGTGCTGGTTATAAAGGCTTCGTCTAATTCCATTACGCGGTCAAGCGGATATCCATCTAAGTTAATCAACAGGCCCTTATTTGTTATTACCTCCAGAACAAGGCTGCGCGTTATTCCTGGCAGAATACCCTTGCCCGCAGACCATATCTGATTGTTTTTAATCGCGAAAAAATTGCTCGTCATCCCTTCGAGAATAATTCCATCCGCTGAAACAAGGAGAATTTCATTGACACCAGCGGGGAGTTCAGTTCTGAGTTTCCTTGTTGTCAGGATAAAATCGGTTAATTTCGCCTCGGGGTTCTCGCGAGAAAGCCTCTTTGATATCACGCGCACGCCGTTGGCTCGCGCTTCGGCTCCTGGAATCGTCAGTACACCCATGCTTACAAAAAAGGTAAGCTCACCGCCAGTTCCAGGCACAGCCGTGATACGGATGCGCACATCCTGTTGATCAAAATTTTTTATTAACGCTCTCAGTGAGGCACGCAGCCATTCTTGATTGATCTGAATCGGCTGGCCGGTTAGCGCTGCTGACCGCTCCAACCGCTGAATGTGCTCAGAAAAATTTAGAACTTTGTCACCCTGGTAGGTTCTCAGCGTTGTATAAACCCCGGATGGTAGGATAGTACTGGCTTCGTCCAATGTCGATAGTTTAAGGTCTTGAAACATCGGGACAGCCGCCAGTGAATTTTCGCCTGGGGTCAACTTCCACGTGAGGATCGCACCCATAAAAACCTCGGCTTAGAACCAAATTTGTTGGATTATACACGCTTCAGGTAAAATCAGCGCACGAGGTGTGAAAACCAATGGACAGTAGCGACTTAATAAACCGTAACACCCTAAGAATAGGTCTTTTCGCTTTTTTCACCACAATCCTTGCCATGGCCGTTTTCCTGGCAGGTTTTTATCTGGGGAACACTCAGGCAGGCAAAACCGCGCAGGATTTTTCATTAGTCAGTCAAACCTACGACATCCTCGCCAGGCACGCCCTGGATCCGATGCCGGACGCAGTGAAAATGGAATACGCCATGATCCGCGGCTTGCTGCAGGCTTATGGTGAACCGCACACCTCCTTCCATGAACCTCCACAGCACGAGCTCCAGAGCAACCGCCTGGAAGGGCGCTTCGGTGGTATTGGCGTCCGCATTCAAAGAGATTCCGAACAAAACTTCCGGTTATACCCTCTGCGTGATTCACCTGCGGCGGAAAGCGGCATTTTGGATGGCGACCAGCTTATTCAGGTCGATGACCTGCTCATTTCTCCACAAACGAACGATGAGCAGGTTCAGTCAGCCCTGCGCGGACCGGTGGGTTCGAGCGTGAAAATTGTGATATTCCGCTTGGATAAGAATGAAATCTTGGAATTTTCGCTAAAACGGGCTGAAATATCCCTTCCATCGGTGGTGTGGAATCTCCTTCCTGAGGATGAGCGCATCGGACTTGTGCGCGTGAATGTCATCGCTGCCACAACCGCCGATGAAATTCGCACAGCGGTAAATTCCTTAAAGGCGGCTGGGATGGAGTTGCTTGTCCTGGATCTGCGTGATAATTCCGGCGGCCTTGTGGATGCGGGGATCGAAATCAGCCGCCTTTTTTTGAAAGCGGGGGACACCATTCTGGAACAACAATACCGAGATCAAGCCGTTCAATCATTTAAAGCAATTACCGATGGCGAATTTCAATCTCAGCCGTTAGTCGTTTTAATCAACCATGGCACGGCCAGCGCTGCGGAAATTGTGGCTGGCTCGCTAAAGACAACCCATCAAGCCGCTCTGATTGGTGCAACATCTTTTGGTAAAGATACCATTCAACTCGTTTTTGAATTAAGCGACGGCTCTTCCCTGCACGTAACCGCGGCTCGCTGGTGGATTCCCGGCCTGGAACCCCCTGTTCGCGACCATGGAATTCAACCCGACTATGTTATCGAGGCACAAGCGGAAGAAAATCTAGAATCACGGTATATTTTAAAAATTCTTGAATTATCCCGCCAGTACCTGAATTAATTTTATTCACCGCAATTTACCGCCTGTTTCAGCAAGATAATCGTCAGGCGTATCCAGATCCTTCAAGATGCTCTCGTTGTCAACCTCTATATAATGGATTTCGTGTTGATGCGATCGCAAGAAATCCCGCATGGTGTGTGCCGGTCCAATTTTTTTGAATTCGGTCCATAGCGTTTTTCCAATCAGCCACGGATGCCCGCGCCGCATCTGGAAACTAGGAACGATTAATGCTGAGCCGGTCTCTTTGAATGCCTCGAGTATTTTGATAACTGTATGACTCTGCATTTGCGGTTGATCTCCTAACACAATTAGAACGGCGTCAACTTGCTCCCCGATGGACGAAAAACCGGCTCTGATCGAATCGCCCATTTCTCTGTTTTCATATAAAGCGTTGAAAATAACTTCCACGGAGAAAGGCAGTCTGCGCAGGTGGTCCTCAATTTCCTGACGCGCGCTACCCAATACGCAGATGATTTTTTCGATACCGCTATCATAAAGCGTTTGTAAAACTGTTCCTAAAACGGTCGAACCCTTCCAGGGAAGCAGCATCTTGGGCCGCCCCATACGCTCAGACTTTCCAGCAGCCAAAACGATCGCTGCGACCTGGTTTTTTAGGGCTAATTTATCCATGGCGGATTAATTTATCGTAATCTTCTGGGGTATCAACATCCATCAGCAATCTATCATCATCCCAATCCAGCCAGCGGATTGGGTACTTATCGAACAACACCCGACCGCCAGTATCTCCACGAATGGTTGCCAGAGCCTCAAAACATTTCCGGTCAAACAGGGCTGGATTGGCGCGCCTGCCATTAACACGAGGCACAACAATATCCACATCCTCACGGCGGTGAATTTCGATCAAGGATTTGATCACCCCAAGTGGAACCTGAGGCATATCTGCCATAAAAAATATAGCCCCACCGACCGACACCGGCATTGCAGTCAGGCCAGCCTGAATTGAAGTACTTTGCCCGCTTCGCCAGTGCCTGTTTTCGACAATAGCTGCAGGCACACCGTTGAGCGCTTCTCGGATCGGGTCCAGCATCGAGCCGGCGACGATAACCACCGGGTCGAGTCCAGCCGTAAGCGCGCATTCGGCAATATGCCGGACAAATGGTTTTCCTTTCCAATCCAACAACTGCTTAGGCATACCGAAGCGGTTGGACTCTCCCGCAGCCAGAATAATGCCAGCAATTTTCTCGATGCGCTGATCGATTCTTCCCACCAGCTGCCCCTCTACGCGCATCTGGCCGAACAGCACACGTTGATATGTTTGTAACAAATTTTGGGCAACCGCCTCCTCTGATTCCAGGTTGCCCTTTACCTGGTCAGTCTGGTTGAACAAAACGGACTTGGCAGCGCTTGGAGGTATGTTCTTTAATCCACCCTCAGGATGCATCAGATATCTCGCCAACAGCTCAAGACTCACGGGTTCTCCCAGTTTGATACCGCTAAGTGTTGCAAATATCTCAGCTCGGAACACGTGATCTTCATTCAAGGGTTTGCCAAGGCCAGATAATCCTGCCACGACCAGCACATGGTTCACTTCAGCAGGAATGGGGGGTTCATGCGCAGCAGGAGCTTTCAGGGGCAGGCGGCGCGCGCCGTCCGCTTCAATGATCACTGGAAGATGGAGCTTTTCAGCCTCACGAAATACCTGATCCATCACCGGGTCCGTAAGGCCTGAAGTCCTGCCGCGGTCAACCACAGGGCCGGTTATCAGCAGATTTTTCCACCATCTCTCGCCCTTGAAAGCATTGCGGATATCCTGAGGATTTTCGCAAACCACATGCACATCTGCCAGTCTTGTTTGCTCGATATTAAGGTGAGCGGTTGCGGATAAAATGACCGGGGATGTCATTTGGCGCGCGAGAGCGAACATGGCGCTCGTTTTTCCACCTGAGCCGACAACAGCCAGCCGTAAACCCCGGTCCGCCCGCAGCGCATTCAATAATTTCATACTGTCCCGCAAAGGTACTGCCGCAGCTCGGTCCGGGTTAACACAGCTTCCAAAACCGCCCCGCCAATGGCCAGGGATTTATCCGAAATTGAATAACACAATTCGGGTTCCAGCCGGGGGTCTAAATCTCCCACCTTCATTCCAGAAAAAACCAAAATTCCATCCGCGATCATCCCTCGAATCACACCATCAAACTTTGCGGTAATCGGTTTTCCATCCACCTCGGCGAGTACCTGCCCCCTTTCCACCCGCGCACCAATGGATGAGACTGCCTTGAACACCCCATCGGCTGGCGCTCGCAGAACCCGCTCTTCCACATAGCCGGCCACCATTTCGGGAAGTTTCGTATCATCGGCTGTTGTGCCTTGCCAGTATACCCGTCCCAGGCGCGGTCCCCGCATCGTTTCAATCACCGCATGGCAGTCGACGCCTGCGGTAAAGCCCGGGCCTAGTCCGATCACCAGGGGGGCGCTTTCCAGACCACGCTCAGGTTTCTTTTTAAGCAGGCGCGCATCCACGATGACATGAGGTTTGAACCAACGGATGCACTCGGCTTCGGGATCGATGATGACAGGTACTTCACTGCGCGATATGATTTCCTGAACGTCCTTACTGGTATGTGAAAGCACCGCCGTAACGCCTTCTACGGTTACCTTGTGTTGATATACTGCCTCGCCGTAGGAAACCAGTCTGCGGACATGCAGCGGCCGGGCGAGCTCAGCAACCATAACACAGGCGCCTGCGCGGTGCAGCCTGAAAACCACGCCGCTTCCCAGGTCCCCTCCGCCGCGCACTAACACCTTCAGTCTGTTCTCAAACATGCGCTCGCCCTTCAACCGGCTTCTCGGTCAGGCTCCAAACCAAACAAAATTCGTTCGGGCGTGTATGGGAACTCATCAAACCAGATTCCAGTCGCAGCGTGTATTGCCGACCCGACGGCTGGCGCGAGCGGCAGGTAAGGCATTTCCGCCATCCCCCGCGCTCCCCAGGGGCCGATCGGGTCTGGATATTCTAATACAATGCTCTGGACTTTCTCTGGAATGTCAAGAACCGTTGGTATTAGATATGTGGACAGCGTATTGGTCAGAACCTGTCCGTCTTGCTGAATAAAATTCTCAAGAACGGCATACCCCGCCGCCTGGACAACCGCGCCCTCGATTTGACCGGTTACCTGCTGCGGGTTAACCGCTTTGCCAACATCATCAGCACAATAAACCTTTTCCAGACGCACCTGCCCGGTTTCTATATCCACGCACAATTCGACGGCTTCTGCCACGTAACCGTAGGCGAAATTAGGTTCAGATTTTCCGGTTTGAGGATCAAAGGGGGTTGTTTTCGGAGGTCGGTATTGGAATTCAGCCCTCGCGGGTCGTTCTTCATTTTGCCATTTTTTCAAGGCCTCTTCCGCTGCTCCTCGGATGGCATTACCGGCCATAAAGGTCATGCGGGAAGCAGAAACACTGCCCGAGTTCAGTGAACTGGCTGTATCAGAAGCCACCAACTGCACTTTCTCGATTGGCAAATTCAAAGCGTCGGCCGCCATTTGAACAAATGCGGTATGGGAACCCTGGCCAACATCCGCCCCGGCGTGGTAAAGGACAGCTTTTTCTATCTCCGCAGCGCCGTGTAGTTCGATTATCGCCCAGCAGTTTTCTGGCGCGCCAAACGAGAACCCTACATTTTTATAAGAGCAGGCGAACCCGTAGCCGCCGCGCAGATGCGGTTTACCTGCGTATTCTGTAATGAACCCGCCTGGCCGGTACCAGCCATTTTCCCCTTCTACCCAGCCAGCCGCCCTGGCGCACTGCGCTGTCACTTGCTTTATGCTGACGCCTTTTGGCAGGGGTGTACCCACTGAAAGCAGATCTCCCTCGTCCAGCAAGTTGCGCATACGGATTTCGACAGGGTCCATGCCGAGGGCCTCTGCCAGTTTATTCATCTGCATTTCTGCGGAAAATGCCGCTTGTGGTCCTCCAAATCCCCGGAAGGCTCCGCCGGGGATGTTGTTCGTATAAACGGCATACGAGTCCACGCTGACATGGGGGATATGGTAAGGGCCAGTGCACATTAAAGTAGCGTTGCCCATCACCTTTGTGGAGGTGTAGGCGTAAGCTCCACCGTCCTCGATGATTTCAATGTCCGCTGCCACAATTTTCCCATCGCGGGTAGCGCCCCATTTCGATTTGATCACATACGGATGGCGCTTATGGTGCCCGATGATCGACTCCTCACGGCTCCAGATGATTTTTACTGGGCGGTTTATCCCGCGTTGATGCAGCCGGTAAGCAGCCAACGCCAAAACAATCTGGACAGACATATCTTCCCGCCCGCCAAATGCGCCGCCAATAGCCGGATAAATAACGCGCACCTGGTCTTCAGGAAGATTTAGCGCGTGGGCGATCTGCTCTCGGTCCTCATGCGTCCATTGCCCGCCCACAATCACGGTTACCCTGCCCTCTTCATCAATATAACCAATTCCGGCTTCGGGTTGCAGGTATGCATGCTCCTGGGCAGGAGTTCTATAAGTACTCTCAATGATGACATCCGCGTTTCGAAAACCTTCCTGAATGTCTCCTTTTCGAATACGGTAATGACAAAACACATTCGATCCTCTATCGGGATGAAGCAACAATTCAACATTGTGTCGGGCTTCCAGTGGGTCTACCAGAACAGGCAGCACCTCATAATCGACTTGAATGGCTTCACAGCCAAGTGCTGCGATTCTCTCGCTTTCCGCGATCACCAGCGCGACCTGGTCGCCAATAAAGCGCACTCGGTCCGCAAACGGTTTATCCGATCCTGGACCACAAAGAACCGGCTGGTCCGGGATGATTAAACCATACTCGTTTACCGGTACATCCGCCGCCGTGAAAACCGCCACAACGCCTGGAATCGCCAGCGCTGCCGAGGTGTCAATTTTCTTAATAATGGCATGCGGATGGCGGGCGAAAAGGATTTTCATATAAAGCTGGTTTGGAAAGTTAAAATCACCCGGATACAGACTTTCCCCTGTGACCTTAGCCACTGCATCGACACGCGGAATCGATTGCCCGATATAGGACATAGGCTTTACCTCCATAAATTAAATCACTGGGCTTGTGGTTTACCGGCTGCGCTTCTTCCCTTTGTAGCTCACTGAAGGTACATCGTAGGGACCATAACGAGGGGGGCCAAAAATTTGCAGGATGATCACGCTGAAGAATTGGAATATCAGGAAAATGACCAGCCCCAGGACCACTGTCAGGCCAATTTTGACAAATAAATGCGGATCATTGCCGCTGGCGAGCCAGCCGGCCGGGATCGTGAACCAGTTCTGTTTGGCATTCTCTTCCAACAGCACCACGCCCGCGAAATACCCGAGGACAGGCGTGAGCGCCATCAGCAAGAATCCCACCCCGCGCCAGATTGGGTGAATTTTCTGGCGCTCTTCTTTCAGTTTACGCTGCTGCTGAGCTTCGAATGAACTGCCGCTTCCATATTTTCCCATTCCCATGGTGACTGCCTCCCCTTTCAGGTTGTCGCCGCATGCTCAATGGCTTCGATGATTTTGTAATAGCCTGTGCAGCGGCATAGATTACCAGTGATTGCCTGTTTGATTTCTTCTTGAGTGGGTGTCGGTTTTTCTTCAAGCAACTTCGCTGCCGACATAATGAACCCTGGCGTGCAATAACCACATTGCACAGCGCCGTCCTTAACAAAGGCGGCCTGTACAGAATGAAGGTTTTGACCCTCCGCGAGCCCTTCAATGGTGATAATTTGAGCGCCGTGCGCTCGGGCAGCCGGCACCATACAGCTCATCACTGCCACGCCGTCCAAAAATACCGTGCATGCACCGCATTCCCCTTCAGCGCATCCTTCTTTGGAGCCGGTAAGGTTCGCATCTTCACGCAGCAGTCTTAGCAGGGTTTTCTCGTGGCAGCCCTCAAAAGAATAAACCTTACCGTTGATTGATGTAACGATAGGCTCGTTTTTCGTATGTAAAGTTAATTGACCCAAGGGATGGAAGGGGTATTTATCTGTCCCCCACAACAAAACCGGATTTGACGGAAGCCCAGCGCGTTCATTCCCGCCGGCGATGGCCTTTAATGCCCGCCGTGTGATCACCTGCGTCATCCTGCGGCGGTAGCCTGCTGACCCGCGTAAATCAGAAATGGGACGGGCGGCTTTCATGGTTAATCCGGCGGCTTCCTCGATAACCTGTTCGGTTAATTTTTTGCCTTCTAAAAATTCTTCGGCGGCGCGGGCGTGGACAATGGTGGGCGCGACTGCGCCCAGAGTGATAGAGGCATTTTGGATAAATTGATCGTCAAAGGTCAGAACCACGGCCACATTTACAAGTGAAATTGCCTGTGCCCGCCGAAGGGCAAATTTTACAAAAGTCCCTTTTTGATTGGTTTTCAAAGCGGGGAAGAAAATATCCACGACCATTTCATCCGGCTTTAAGTCCACCTGCCGAACGCCCAGGTAAAATTTCTCCAGCGGGACAATACGTTCTCCGCGCATGGATCGGATCACCAATTGAGCACCCAGCGCCATCAAAGGCGTGATCGTATCATTTGCGGGCGAGGCTGTCACCAGGTTCCCGGCAATCGTCCCGCGATTGCGGATCTGTGGTGAGCCCACTTCCCAGGCGGCCTGTGCCAAAGGCAGCGCTGATTCCTGGATCAATTTTGACGCCACGCAGTGATTATGGGTTACCAGCGGCCCAAGATGAATGCGCTGGTCTTCATCCAGATGAATCCGGTCCTGGTGTGGGATACGCGAGACATCCACAAGGGTATCAATTCCCTTCCTCACCCCGCGCTCGATTTCAAGGATTAAATCCGTCGCGCCAGCCACGATTCGAGCTTTCTCTTTATTTTCGCTCAGGATTTGAAGCGCTTGTTCGATTTCAACAACGCTGATTACATCGTTCCACATAAACCCTCCGTTACGGCTGCATTTTCATCTTTTTACCGCTGCCGCCATTGCGCAGCATGATGATTTCGGCCAGGATGCTTACAGCGATTTCCTCCGGTGTTTCTGCGTTTAATTCCAGACCCATCGGCGAATGGACTTTATTCAATAATTGTTCATCCACACCGCGCTCCAGCAGAGCTTTGCGGGTGACCAGCCAGCGCCTTTTCGACCCGATTACACCAATATATGCGGCATTGCTCTTTAGCAGCGGCTCTATCCCTTCAATATCCACGTTGCTGCCCCTGGTGGTTAAAACCAGGTAAGTGTGAGAAGTGATGGGGAGTTTTTCAGGTAGTTCAGACATTTTTACCGGATAAAACTCATCGCCATCCGGATTGGCTTCTGGGGTACAAAATTCTCCCCGGTCATCGCTCACAATAACGCGAAAACCGGTGAATTTTGCCAGGTGCGCAACTGCCCTGCCGACATGACCTCCCCCGATCACCACCAAACTGGGTTGTGGTAAGAATGGTTCCACAAATACCTCCAGTGTTCCACCGCATACGCCTGGATCTCCCTGGGCAGGATCGACCATATTGTATTTCAATAAGCGAGTTTTACCATCCCTCAAGGCATCTTTTGCTTCCGCGATAACACGGTTCTCGACTTCTCCGCCGCCCACGGTACCAATAAAACTGCCGTCTTCAAACACCAACAGTTTACTGCCTTCATGCCTCGGGGTGGATCCTTTTGTGTCAATAATCGTGCAAAGCGCTCCCGCCTGACCGCGTTCCTGGAGTTTCACTACCTCGCGCAGAATCTCAATTTCCATAAAAACCTCAAACTTGAGTTTTATCCTTTTAGGGCGCGCCAGACTTTTTCGGGTGTGACCGGGTTGTCATAAATATCCGCGCCGCACGCATCCAGGACGGCGTTACCGACTGCTGGGGCTACCCCATCCATTGGAATTTCAGCTACAGCTTTCACGCCAAAAGGATGCGAGGGCTCGAAGGTTTCCACAAAGATGGTTTCCAGTTCAGGCATTTCATTCGATCTAAAGATGTGGTAATCGACCAGGTCTTTCTCCCTTGCCCGCCCCAGCTCATCATAAACCATTTCCTCGCACACAGCATAACCAAGCGCTTGGGTCATGCCGCCTTCAATCTGGCCCGACGCGGTAATTGGGTTCACAATGATGCCAGAATCAACCGCCATGACGAGGCGGTCCACCACGACCTGGCCAGTCTCGATATCCACAGTTACTTCTGCAAACTGAGCCGCGAAAGGCGGAGGTGATACTTTCGAATAATGGGAGCCGACGCCCATAATTTGCTCTTGATCGTCATGGTGGAGGGCATCCAGCGCAACTTCAGTCAAAGTCACGAATCTGCCATCAGCATGTAATGCCTTGCGGTCTTCCAGGAAGAGATCTTCGGGCTGGACTTCCGGTCCATCACCCCGATTGTTTATCAGCTTTGCCGCTCTGCGGCGGATACGGTCTGCCGCCTGTTCACAAGCTTTGACGACCGCAGCACCAGAAATGTACGTTGTGCTGGAAGCATACGCGCCTTTGTCGAAGGGTGTAAAGTCCGTATCTGATGAATATACAAGGATATCCTCCAGCGGAACCCCCAGCACTTCTGCTGCCATCTGCGCTAAAACGGTATCAGATCCTGTTCCCAGGTCTGTCGCTCCAACCAGAAGGTTGAAAGAACCGTCATCATTCATTTTGACGCTTGCGCCGCCCATATCAAGATAAGGGATAGCGGTTCCCTGCATGACCACCGCCATGCCGATACCTTTTCTCAGGTGGGGTTTACTCGGGATCGTTCGCCAGTTTGGATCATGGTACTTTTCATCCCAGCCTATGGCAGCTTTCCCCTGCCGGACGCACTCTTCCAGCCCAACGGTATGGACAATTTCGGGCCGCGGCTCGCGCCCTTCGCTCCAGGCCGTGCTGAAAGGATGCAGTTCACCTGGCCGGAGAACATTCTTCATTCTAAAATCGATTGGATCGATCCCAAGGTCCCGGCAGATGCGTTCCATATGGCGCTCTACCGGCCAGTAACCTTGCGGCACACCGTATCCGCGGTATGCGCCTGCCGGCGGCGTGTTGGTATATACCACATCGGCATAAAAACGAATATTCGGCGCTTCGCGATAGGGTCCGTCACCCACATAAAGAGCCATGGCCTTATGGCCGGTATTGCCGGTCACGGTCAACCCATGGCAGCCGTATGCCCCGGTATCAGACAGCGCGTACATCGCGTTCGCGGTGATGGTTCCGTCTAATTTAACGCCAGTTTTCATCCGTATGCGCATGGGGTGACGCGAACGCGCGGCAATAAATTCTTCCTCTCGGGTGTATTCAAAGATCACCGGTCTGCCCGTTGCGATCGTCAGGTGCGCAGCAACATCCTCGATTAGCACCTCCTGCTTGCCGCCGAACCCGCCCCCGATGCGCGGTTTGATGACGCGGATGCGTTTAACCGGCAGCCCCAAAACAGGCGCGAGGATTCGGCGCACATGGAATGGGACCTGCGTGCTGGTACGGATCACCAGGCGGTCGTCCTCATCCCAGTATGTGACAACAACATGAGGTTCAATGTGAGCCTGCTGCACCTTGGGTACTGCATATTCCGCCTCGTAAATACGATCTGCCTCCGCAAACCCCTTTTCAACATCGCCAATATCGATGCGAATTTCCGCAGCAATGTTCTTTTGCGGGTTCGACTCTCCAAAATTGACATACTCAGGCTCATCATGAATGACTGGTGCGCCTTCCTTCATGGCGTCACGCGGATCGATAATCGCCTGCAGAGGTTCATATTCAACTTCGATCAGCTTCAAGGCCTGGTTGGCGATTTCTTCGGTCTCTGCTGCGACAAACGCAACCCGGTCGCCGACAAAACGAACTTTACGATCAAGCGAGAAGGCATCCAAAGGCCCGGGGATCGGGTCGCTTTGCCCGGCAGTGGAATAGACCACCCGCGGGATATCTTTGTAGGTCAGTACCGCCGCCACACCAGGTAACGCCCGGGCTTTGTCCACATCGATGCGCTTGATGAGCGCATGCGCGACCGGACTGAGGAGGACTTTCGCCACAAGCATGCCTCGTTTTTCCATATCTGCCGCGAAGGCTGGTTTTCCCTGCACCAGCTTGACTGCATCAACCTTTAATTCAGGTTTCCCGATTCTCGATGTGGCTTTACGAGCCTGGTCAGGCAGCATCGTGATTTTTGGCATATAACGGGTGACCGTTTGCGGAGCGCCGATCCCGGACGTCCCAAGACCGCCTTCGCCCCCCATCGGCATCGTGCCGGGCCAATCACCCGGCAAGGGGATACCTTCGCCGTGTTCTTCCGGAAGAATTTCCTCACCCCGCATGACTGCAGCGGCCTTAAGGATCGCCTGCACAGGTTTCAGGTAACCGGTACAGCGGCATAGGATACCCGAGATGGCCTCTCTAACTTCTTTTTCGGTGGGATCAGGGTTTCGTTCCAGCAGGGACTTCGCCGCCAATGCGAAAGCCGGGGTGCAATACCCACATTGAATGGCACCACTTTCTACCAGAGCCTGTTGTACAGGATGCAGTCCGCCGGTTTTTTTCCACCCCTGCTCAGGGTGTTCGCCCATGGCCTCAATCGTCTCAATTGAATGGCCGTCCACTTGCGCGGCAAGAATTGTGCAAGAATTGACCGATTTTCCATCCAATAATACCGTGCAGGCGCCACATTCACCATTTTTACAGCCGCCGAATTTGACCCCAAAGTATCCTTCTCTTCTCAATACAGAGAGTAATGTATCACTGGCCTTTATGTCCCACTCTACCAGAGCGCTGTTCAAGGTCACATGTATCTTCATCATCCTCACCTCGCCTGCCCCTCACCCGGCAGCGCATTTCCCGACTTCAGGATCCGTCCAACCAGGTGCGTACCAGCATCCTGGCGGTATGCCGCGCTGGCCCATTTATCCTCAGCCGCCGAAAATGCATTCCTGACCGCCAGCTCCGCCCCGCTTGAGTCTTGCCCATCCATTGCAAGGACGGGTGAATTTCCTGTTCCACCCACCACAATTCTGATCCTCCCGGACGGCCAGCGGTTCAAAGCCACCAGGACAATCGGCCGGTCAACTGGCGTTCGGGCAACGCTCTCCAGGCTGAAGGTCGTATTTATTGGAATTTTTATAGCAGTCAATAATTTTCCCGGTGATTCCCTGATGCTCACCCAATCACCATAATGAATGACCACATCTCCCGGCAGCCAGGTCATTTCTGCGTCAAGAGCAGCCATCGCTGCGGCGAAGGGTGATCGCCCGTCCGCGCTGATCAAAGCCCCGGCCACGGTCGCCTGGTTGCGCAGATTGGTGGATACTTCCTTCTCAAGCGCTGCTTTTAACCCGGGTGGGGTGTGGACGTGTTCTCGCAACTGCTCAAGGGTCACTGTTGCGCCGATCATAAGGAAGTTGCCCTGCAGCTCGATTTGATCCAGGCCCAGACGCTGTAAATCAACCACCCCAAAATCCCTATCTTTGATCTGGCTGATTACGCTGCCTCCACCTAAAGGAATATGGATGACATCTGTGGAGGAAAGTAAACTCAGTGCTTCTTCAAGGGTTTCAGGCCTGTGATAGGTTTTGATCATAGTCAATTCTCCATCGCCGGCAATCGGCCGAAAAGGTTCATCAACTCACGAAAGTATCGATGAGCAGTCGAACGTCGCCCCCCACCGGGTAAAGGATTGGGCAGGTGCAACCATACTTGCGGTATTCATTGACCTTCTGACGGGCCTCATCCGGCGTCCCCGAAGCAGTGATGCGGTGAATCAAATCTTCGGGAACCAGGTGTTTGGCTTTCTGAATTTGCTCATGTGTGGCGGGCCATCCCAGGATCGATTGAATCTTGTCAACCACATCTTGAGATACGCCGGAAGCCTTGGCGATGTGCGGCTGCTGCGCCAGGTATTGGGTCAGCAATTCCCGTGTGGTGTCGATCGCCTTTTCTCGGTCGTGATCCACCGAGCAGACAACCAGTTGCGGACGATCAATGTCATCCAATGTCTTCCCGGCTTTGCGCGCGCCTTTTTCCAGAAGCTCAAGAGCCTTGATATTGTATTCCGGTGGGACGCAATAATTAAGCACCGCCCCGTCCGCTATTTCACCGGTCAATTCCATCATCAGGTCGCCAGTAGCCCCAATCATGATGGGGACATTGCGCGGTTCTCTGCGCCCGTGCACAACATCGAGTTCAATGCCGTTGACATGCACAAATTCACCCTCAAAAGTGACTCTTTCCATGTTGAGCAACCGCCGCAGAACAATAACCGTCTCCCTCATGGCAGTTAATGGCTTTCGCCGTTCGATGCCGACATTTTTAGCCAGGGGGTCCCACCAGGCGCCGATGCCGCAAATGATGCGGTTGGGGGCCAGGTCATCCAGGGTAAGAAATGTGGAGGCAAGCAAACCAATGTTCCTGGTCCAATTATTGATTACTCCGGAGCCTACCTTAATACGCTCGGTGACTGCCGCATAAGCTGCCATGGGGACGATTGCGTCTCTGACCAGACGGCTTTCAGCCTGCCAGACAGCCTCGAAACCCATTTGCTCCGCGTAACGCACATAATCCAGCCCATCGCGCAAATCGTGGGCATCCTGCAGGTATAAAGCAACTCTCTCGGGCATAATTTCCTCCTGACGGTTATTTTATTTAGTTGAATAAGCGGGTTGGACTATGGTTCAACTTGCATGGCTTCAATCTGCTTGAGCAGATCCAGGTCTTCTGGCAGGTCCAGATCAAGACCCAATGTCGACAGGTAACACACCTGCACTTTGATTCCCCGGGCGCGCGCTTGAGCAATGTGTTGGTGAAAGGATCCAGGTCCGTAACAATAATCGATGATACCAATCGGACTCATGTAGAGGGCGTTGGTTCCATCATTGCGGCGGTCCGGTGCAACGACAATTTCTGGCGGCTTTCCAGTTAAAGCAAGGATTTCAATGATATCTTTCCGTGAAAGCAGCGGTAAATCTGCGGGTAAAATCAGGACTTCATTGGCTGCGTACATTTGCGCAACAACGGTCGCGCGCTGCAAGGCGGTGTTCAATTCTGGTTGCCCGTCTTCTTGAACAGTTCTTGCACCATATTCGCGCGCCAGAGCAAGCGCAGCCGGATCCCGGCTGACCACCAAAACCTGATCTATCTCGGGTACTTCTGACAATGTACGCAAGGTATTGCCTAACATGGTAAAGTTCAAAAGCGCGCGTTCGTCTTCAGATAATACCCCGGATAATCTCGATTTACCTCGACGCAGCGGTTTTACAGGGACAATCACCCAAAGACCCATTAACCCACACCTCCTAAGCCTTGTGAGCCGTCCAAAAATCAATAATTTGTTTTGCCAGCCTCGTGCGATCGGAGACAGACCTCATTATTGTATCCAGTTCCAATGAAATTATACCGCAGCCCTCAATTTCATCCTTTATACCGTGGTCCTGTGAATCATAAATAAAACCCCACAGCAAACCCTGGTAATAACGCGCAACAGAAACAGCCGAAGCATCCCAACCCGCCTCGATGAACATTTTTGCCGCTGGACCTTTTACCGTTTTCCCGGCGATGATCGGTGAAACAGCCAGTGCTCCTTTCTGTTTGACAGCCTCACGGATTCCTCCAACCGACAGTATCGGCTCGATACTCACCCAGGGATTGGATGGGCAAATCACGATTAGATCCGCCTGCTCCAGAGATTCCAGGACACCCGGTGCGGCCTGTGCGTTTTGGCTGCCCTGAAATAAAAACCCCGTCACAGTCGGGATGCAGGCGTGTTTAACAAAATACTCCTGAAAAGCGAGATCACCGTATTCTACCGTCCTGACAACCGTGCGAACCGGATCATTACTCATGGGTAATACCGCAGGAGCCACACCCCACTGTTTGCAAAAGGTTCTGGTTATGTCAGTTAAAGACTGACCACAGGCTAGAAGCCTGGTACGTTCCAGATGGGTCGCCAGATCCCGGTCGCCCAGGTGGAACCAGGTCTCGCTGCTTAACTGGGCTAACTCCTCCATCAAGTTGGAAGTATCTCCAGCGCGCCCCCATCCCATTACTGGATCCGCCAGTCCCGCCAGTGTGTAACATACAGTATCCAGGTCTGGGGAGATATGCAGACCAAAATGGACAAAATCGTCGCCTGTATTGACGATTATCGTCAGGTCCTCAGGCGGTAGATTGAGTGCAAGTCCGTGCGCCAGTTTTGCTCCGCCCACGCCACCTGCTAACGCGACAACTTTCATACAACCAGTCTTTCTTTGTCGTAACCTGGCTTATTCATCGTCCATCTCCTCGAAATTTATATGGCGACTCGACCCCGTATTTGTTGTTTTTATAGTAGGCGATCGCGATTTGATTAATGGTAAGTTCCATCGAGACAGGTCTTTGGATTAATTCACTCAATCCGCACACCAGGTTACTGGCGGTGTTGCTGTCACCATAAAAAATGGAAACGTGCGGTATCCACATATCGGGTGCGAAATAAGGGTTGGGCTGGTCAGCCAGGGGAATCAGCTCATCCCATAACCTGCGGTGCATTTCCGTCAGTTGCGGCGATCTGGAAACCATCAAAAATAATACGGGTTCGGGTCCGGTGAACAGTCCCAACCCATTGGCATTGACTTTTACTGGCGCCGTAACTTTCGCTAAAGTTGCTATTTTTTCCTTCAGCAAATCGATGCGATAGGATTCCGCAGCCTGCCAGGAGAGATGCGCATCCAGCGCCATTGGTTCTTTCGCGGAGGGACATTTTTCCGAAATGACTTGCCGCAGCTCATGGATATACTGCAAAGCCTGCGAGTCAAGACCTGAAATTACAGCATACATCGGGCGCGCACCCTATCGAAACAAATCCAATTCAGGCGGGCGTCTGAGCTCCTCGAAACTACCTGCCCGTAATGCATACGGAAATCCGCGCGCATGCACAACCGGAGTGGCCTCATCTGCCTGCCCCATGACCAGTGACGCGGCAGCAGCCAGCTCGTCCGCAGCCGCCACTTGGGTTATTTTTAAATGATATCCAAACATGTCTGGCTTGCCGCGCAGGTCGACGAGCGCGGGCATGCCCGCCAGACCTATGGCAACTCCCACTGTGCCCATTCGCCACGCGCGTCCATGCGAATCAATAATCAACACGGCAATATTACGGTTGGTTTTTTCAACCACCGCGCGCCGTATTTTTTCTGCAGAGGCGTCCGGAGCTTGCGGCAGGAGCAATACCCAAAGATCTGGGTCTCCGTAGGGACCGCTTACATTCGAGTGGTCGATTCCCGCGTTCGCGCATACGAAACCGCACTTATGCTCGACAATGATTGTGCCAGGACGGACTCTCAACACCGAGTTGCTCTCCCGCAGAATCAACTCGACCAGCCTGGCATCCTTATCGACCACGGCAGCCAGTTCAATTGCCTGTTCTGATGGCTGCACCTCTTCCAGGTACACCAGGCGATTTTCGGCTTTCGAGACCACCTTTTGTGCCAGAACGAGGATATCACCGTCAGCAAGATCGATATTGGCGGATTGCAGGTGCTCGATAATGAGCGCGGCGAGATCATCACCTGGCTGGATCAATGGAAGACCAGGAACCGGAGTAAGGATTAATGGTTTCATAATGCCTGAATAATCAGCACCTCTTTGCTCCTTCAGCGAGGGATGCCGGTTATGCGTATGCCGCTCGAGGAGACGCCGTAACGCTTATTTAAACCAATCAATACGGAGGTCAAGCCTTCCACAACGACCGCATTTTCTGCTGGTCCAGCGTTCCATCCAACCAGTCCGGCCGCCTCGACCATACGGATTACCTCCTCGCGCGCGTCTTTGCTCCCGCCGCACACCAGCACGTCACATTCCACTTCCTCGTCGCGCAGAAGATGCTCATAAGAAATATTTTGAAAAGCCGCCACCACCTGAACATTTTCACCCAAAATTGCCTGCGCCTGCTGGGTGGCGCTCCCTTCAGGGGGCATTTGCACAGTCGAGACTTTGGGCGGTACCAGGGGCACGGTCACATCAATGACGATCTTGCCCTGGACAAATGGTTTGACAAAATGGCACATATCCACATGCGCGCTGTACGGGACGGTTAAGACAACGACCTGTGCTTTTTCAGCTACAATCTCATTACCGTCACCCATAACTACACCAGGTCTCCCCAGAAGTTCATTCACTTCCTGGGCGGCAGATTCCGCTTTTTCTTTTTGCCGCGAGCCGATCATGATTGGGTATCCAAATTTAGCCCAGCGATAAGCCAATCCTTTTCCTTCTTTCCCGGTCCCGCCGATGATGCCAATGATCGGTAACGTTTCAGACATACATTTCCCTCCAAATACATGATTTAGAATAAAGCCTGAAACCTATCCCAGGTATCCCGGGAAATTTTTCTGGCTTCGTAAGCAATCCTTTCTTCATCCAGCGTCAACAATTCCCTGTTGCGCATCAATACCTTTCCGGCGACGATGGTTGTCGTCACCATGCTCTCATGAAAACCAAATAAAACATGCCAGGGCAGGTTGCCAGCCGTTAATTCGGTAAAGGGGTGATAATCGACAAAAATCAGGTCCGCGGCTGCTCCTGGGGCGAGAATACCAATGGGGGCTGCGTGGAATTGTTCACTCGCCAGCTGGCTGTTGTTATAAATCGCCATTTGCACCACATCATACCCGCCCATCCTGCGCGGATCCAAATTCCATAGTTTATGAGCCAGGTAGGCAGTCTTCCACTCCTCCCACATGGCGTTTGAAAACCCATCATTTCCAAGGCAGAGTTTTACCCCGGCGCGCATCATGGCCTCAGGTTGAGAAAGACCAACCGCATTGTTCATATTCGAGCGCGGTTGATGCGTGACCCAGGTGCCTGTTTCGCTGAGTATCTCAATCTCGCGCACATCTACGTGCACGGCGTGTACGGCGATGGAATTTGGACCCAGTAAGCCGTGCTTTAACAACCGGTCCACCACCCTCAGCCCGCTTTTTTCAAGGCTGTCATATTCATCTACCGGGTGTTCAGCCACATGGATATGAAAACCAAATCCTTCCGGGACAATGTCTCTACACTTATTCAGAGTCTCATCAGATAATGTCAGGCTGGCATGTAATCCAAATGTCGCGCCCACCATACCGCCCAGGTAATCGTTTCGTTTGATAAATTCTATAAACCGGCGGTTTTCTTCAATTCCAGCCAATGCCCGTTCAGGTCCATCTCGATCGGTTACCTCGTAACACAAAGACGCTCTCACTCCAGCCATTGTTACTGCCTGAGCAATTTCATCCAGGGAGCCGGAGATTGCGTTGGGAGAAGCATGGTGATCGATCAATGTGGTGGTGCCATGTTTAATCGCGTCAACCAGGCACACCAACGCAGAGTAACGCACTCCCTCGAGCGATAATGCCTTATCCAGAGACCACCATAATTTTTCCAAAATTTCTGGGAAATCTTTTGGAGCTCTGCCGGGAATTCCCAGGCCGCGCGCAAAGGCGCCATAAAAATGGGTATGCGCGCATATATTGCCCGGCAAGATAAATTGACCCTGCGCATCCAGGATTTCTTCCCCTGGATTTCTCTCCCGCAATTTGGTGGTTTCCCCCAGTTCCTGAATTTTTCCATCCCGCACCAGTATAGCGGTGTTTTCTAGAATTCTATTTGGGTTTTCCCAGGTAATGATTTTCCCATTTGTGATCAGCATCTCTACCCGCCTCCTTCAGTAGTTGATTACGATAAAAAAACCGAAAGTTAATACTTTCGGCTAACAGTGAAGCCCCGTACACAACGGGGGAGAGAATGACCCAATTGACCCATCAAAAGGTTGTTTGATTTTTTACGCATAGGATCGGTGGCGGAGCAAGGCGGCACTTTTCGACGGGCGCTACTCCCGGCCCGACGCCAGTCAAGCTCTGGCTTGAACTGACCACCGAACCCGTAAATTAATTTTAGCACAATCCTTTCGTTTTATACCCCGCATAATTGATAGTCCGGGATCAAATCGTAGAATTTTTCAGAAATCGCATTCTGTCATATAATGAAGCCATCCAATTTTAAGGAGAAACCTGACCGATGGAAAAACGCGATTTAGCCCTAAATTATGCCGAACAAATGAAGGAGCAATTTTTAGGGGAATTGATTGATTTCATTCGCATCCCATCCATATCAACCGATCCTGAAAAAAAAGAAGCCATGGTCTCGGCCGCTAACTGGCTGAAGAATAAACTGGAATCCATCGGTATGAACAATGTTCGCATTTTTCCAACCAAAGGACACCCGATCGTTTTTGCGGAATGTTTTTGCGCTGAATCACAGGCACCAACGGTGTTGATTTACGGTCATTACGATGTCCAGCCGGTCGATCCGATTGACCTCTGGCAATCCGATCCTTTTGAAGCGACACCACGAGGTGAAAATTTGCATGCCCGCGGTGCTTCGGACATGAAGGGGCAGGTGACCGCCAGCATTTTTGCTGTTGAATCCATAATGGCAAACGGAAAAACGCCGGTTAATATCAAATTTTTAATTGAAGGTGAAGAGGAAATCGGCTCCCCCAATCTGGTAAATTTTATTGAAACCCATAAGGACTTGCTGCACTGCGACGCGATCCTGAACCCGGATGCAGGTATGATCGCCGCAGACATTCCTACGATTACCTTCGGATTACGCGGGATGGCGTATTTCGAAGTGCGCGTCCATGGTCCAAAACACGATTTACATTCTGGACTTTTTGGCGGCATCATTCACAACCCCGCCCAGGTTTTGTGCGAATTAATCGCCGGGATGCATGATCAAGAAGGACGCATCACCCTGCCTGGTTTTTATGACGACGTCTTGCCGTTGACACCAGAAGAGCGCGCGGAACTGGCCCGCCTTCCCATGACGGATGAATACTACAAAAAGAATTCAGGTGTTTCGACCCTGTATGGAGAGGCTGGCTACACGAACATCGAAAGGGTTTCTGTCCGCCCAACACTGGAGGTAAACGGTTTTTATTCCGGCTTTATCGGCGAAGGCAGTAAAACCATCATCCCCGCCTGGGCGATGGCCAAAATATCCATGAGGCTCGTTCCCAATCAGGATCCCAATAAGGTTGCTGACCAGTTGAAAACCTACCTGCAGCAGAATGCGCCTGAGACCGTTCGCTGGGAAATGATCCCGCTCACGAGCGGATACCCGTCGATATCTGATATTCACCATCCCGGGACACGCGCCCTGGCAAAAGCGCTCGAAAAAGTGTTTCAGAAAAAACCGGTGTACAAACGAGAAGGCGGCAGCGTCCCGGTCGTGGCGGATACGCAGCGAATTCTTGGCGTAGAATCAATTCTATCCGGCTTCGGTTTATCAGATGACAACATCCATGCCCCCAACGAAAAACTCCACCTTCCAACCTGGTACAAAGGCATCCAATCCTTGATCCATTTCTTCTACAATTATGCTGAAATTTCAGCTTGATTGCTTATGTGATACTGGTAACCCAAAAAATAGGCTGATTAATGAGTACAGACAAATTAAAACTACCCTCCTATGGCGGACAGGCATTAATCGAAGGCGTTTTGATGCGCGGCAAATACGGCGTGGCGGCTGCCTACCGTTCCCCTGACGGGCAGATCGTCATCGATACTGAGGAACTGGGCAAAATTTACCAGAGCAAATTCGCGAAAGTCCCCTTCCTGCGTGGCTTAATCTTGTTGTGGGATGCGCTCGGTCTGGGCACCCGCTTCCTGACAAAATCCGCTAATCTTCAGACTGGCGAGGATGAAAAAATCGAAGGTCCGGTGCTTTACCTGACCCTGGCAGCTTCTCTCGGGATCGCGATTCTGTTATTTTTCGTCGCGCCGGCTGCCCTGGGCAAATGGATTCAAAATATCACCGGTGTTTCAACCTTTGTCATGCACCTGATAGAAGGTGGAGTGCGCCTGCTGGGTATTGTTCTATATATCTGGGGTATCGGCCGGATGAGCGACATCCAAAGGGTTTTCGCTTACCACGGCGCCGAGCATAAAACCATCAACGCCTTCGAAGCCAACGCGGAATTAACGCCAGAAATTGTCCAAAAGTTTCCCCTCGAACACCCCCGCTGCGGCACATCCTTTCTTTTGACACTGGTAATCATATCGATCCTGGTTTTTTCGATCATTGGTTCTCTTCCCATAGGCTGGATGATCCTCTCGCGTATCCTGCTCATTCCCTTTCTGGCGATGCTGGCATACGAGTACATTCGCCTGACCGCCAATCATATGGATTCAAAGCTTGTTCGCTGGATGATAAAGCCCAACCTGGCCCTGCAAGCGCTCACCACGCGCGAGCCAGGCCTTGACATGCTGGAGATCAGCATTGCCTCTTTCAATGCCATGCTGGAGCAGGAAGAGCGTTTATCCAGGGAAGCGGCGCTTACTCTCCAAGAAATTGAAGCACCAGTTGCCGCCGACGCGGGCGGGTATCAAAATCAACCAGGATAATCTGCTGCCAGGTTCCGAGCAGCAATCTTCGATTTACGACTGGAATTGACAGCGACGGACCCAAAAGGGATGCGCGCATGTGGCTATGCCCATTCCCATCACCCCAGCGGGCATTGTGTGCGTAACTAATATTGCCTGGTGCTATTTGCTCAAACATACGTTTCAAGTCTGAAATACAACCAGATTCGTATTCAACGGTGGTCACGCCGCTCGTACTGGATGGTGAGAAGACTGTAACCAAACCGTTGACCACTGCGCACTGCCGCGCTTTCTCAGCCACAATCGCAGTCAGGTCAATGACATCGGTATTTCCCCTGGTTGATACTTCAATTGTCACCGTCTCGACCATTCTTTACCGGCCCTTTCTTATTATTGCTGATTTCATGTCGCTTGACCCTTTGTCTGCAATCATTATACTTGTATGTACCAGGCTCATTCTTCCCAGACAAATCGAGGCTGCATGACCACCAAAAACTTAACTTTGCTTGGTGCCGGCGTGTTGATCGGGTTGATCTTTTCTGCAGTAATCCTTCTGATCAGCGCCCCCCAGAAGGGGAAATCGGTTGAATTACTTCCAACCCAGCCCCCCGCTGACCTCACCATTCATGTCAGTGGTTCTGTTGTTCACCCAGGGTTGTATCAAGTTCCACCTGGCAGCCGCGTAGCGGAGGCTATAAATTTGGCGGGGGGTTTAACCCCAGACGCGGCGTCTGACCGAATCAACCTTGCTGCGCGAGTGCAGGACGGCCAAAAAATAATCGTTCCGTCTGTAAATGATCCGCTCGTTCATAACCAGAGCGGCGACCCTACTCCACTGGAAGGGCTGGTAGACATTAATACAGCCGACGCAGACGAACTAACGCAATTGCCGGGTATCGGCCCCACCAGGGCAGCGGATATTTTACGTTACCGCCAAAATAACGGCCCATTTGATACAATAGAGGATATACAAAAAGTACCCGGTATTGGACCGGTTATGTTCGAAAATATTAAAGACTGGATTACCGTATCTGAGGTACCATGAGGTTTGACCTGCCATGACACTTCGCAACCAAATCGAAAATTCGCTAAAAGAAGCTATGAAAGCGGGGAACGAAGCCCGCAAACGCACAATCCGATTGATTTTGGCCGCGGTAAAACTGGCCGAGGTGGACCGCGGCGCTCAGCTTGACGATGATGCACTCCTGGCTGTCATCCAAAAAGAAGTGAAGATCAGAAAGGAAGCGATCGATGGCGCTCAACAGGCGGGACGTCAGGATTTACTCGAACAGGCGCAAACTGAGATCGCCATTCTAGAAGAATTTCTTCCAGGCCAGCTATCGGATGCGCAGCTCGTGGAAATGGCGCGCCAGGCCATCCAGGAAACTGGAGCAGCTTCTGCTGCTGATCTTGGCCGCGTGATGAAGATCCTCATGCCAAGGTTGAAAGGTCAGGCAACTGGAGAACGGGCAGGAAAAGTCGTGCGCGACCTGCTGAACCCGCCGGGATCATGAAAAATTTTCTCAATAAACAGCGAAACAATCAAAAGAGCCGCGTCCTGTTTAGAACTGTATTACTGGTCGCAACCACTATACTTGCCTGGGGTGGCCTTGTTTTACCAGACGCTGTCAGTCCCACATTTGCGCCACTTGAGGTGGGCGATGTCGCCGCCCAGGATATCCAGGCGCCTTACAACCTATCCTATGTTAGTGAAGTCCTGACGGAACAGTCTCGTCAGGACGCGCGTGACAGAGTTTCCCCGATTTACCTGCCTGCTGATCCAGCCATTACCCGCAGCCAGATTGAAAAGCTGCGCGTTGCTTTGAATTACATCACCACTGTACGTTTTGACACTTATGCAAGTAACAACCAACTGTTCGCCGACCTGGAACAGTTGCAAGGCCTTTCACTAGACCGTGAAATCGCCGAACAAATCCTTGAGTTGAGTGACAGCCGCTGGCAGACCATCCAGCAGGAATCGCTGGCAGTATTGGAACAGGTCATGCGCCGCACAATTCGAGATGACCAGTTAGCTGAAGCCCGGCGCAGCGTTCCCACCCTGATCAGTTTTTCGCTGCCAGAGGATCAAGCGTCGATCGTCGCCGCAATTGTCACCCCGTTCGTCGTCCCTAACAGCCTGTATTCAGAAGAATTGACCGAACGCGCCAGGGAAGAAGCCGCTGCCGCGGTCACGCCGATCGTCCGCAACTACATCGCCGGCGAAACCATTATCCGCCGCGGACAAATCATTACGCCGCTAATTATGGAAGCGCTGGTGTCATATAACCTGATCCAGCCAAACAACCAGCAGGAGGATATGCTGGCTGGCCTGGCCCTCGTCAGCTTGATGAGTGTTTTTATCGGTTTGTATTTCCGCCGCCGCAAGGTGACGATGCTTGATAGCATAAAGGGCCTTCTACTCCTGGCAATCACCTTCATCATTTTCCTTTACGGTGCGAAATTTATTATTCCAAATCGCACCATAATCCCGTATATCTTCCCCATCCCGGCCTTTGCTTTGATGCTGGTAAGCCTTTACTCGTTGGAAGTCGGCTTAATCTTCCCGCTCGTTTTGTCTATACTTACCGCCTACGGATTGCCAAACAGCCTTGACCTCACCCTGTTTTATATCATGACGAGCTTTGTGGGCGTCCTCGTGCTCGGAAAAGGCAGGCGCATTGCTAATTATTTTTGGGCTGGCGTGGCAATCGGTGTAAGCGGGAGCGCAGTTATCCTCGCATATCGGCTGCCGGACGCGGTGACGGATTGGATTGGTATAGCGACTTTGGTTGGCGTCTCATTTTTAAACGGCATCGCGTCTGCCAGCTTGACCCTCTTATTCCAGTTCCTATTCGCCCAGTTATTAGGGATCACAACCGCCCTGCAGTTAATGGACTTGCTTCGTCCAGACCACCCGCTCCTTCAGCATATGCTGCGAACAATGCCGGGCTCCTATCAGCATTCGCTGCAGGTTGCCAATCTGGCAGAACAGGCTGCTGAAGCTATCGGTGCGGATGCATTGTTGACTCGCGCAGGCGCCATTTATCACGATGCGGGGAAATCAATGAACCCGGGGTTTTTCATTGAGAATCAACTTCAAGGAAAGTTGAATCCGCATGATGATATTCAGCCCGAAGAATCTGCCGAAACGATCATCCGTCATGTGACCGACGGCGTCTCCCTGGCAAAAAAATACCGCCTGCCCGCTCGGATTATTGATTTTATCCTTGAGCACCACGGCACCCTGATAACCCGTTACCAATATGGGCAGGCTCTAAAAGATGCAGGCGGCGATCCTTCTCGGGTGGATATCAACAGGTTCCGTTATCCTGGTCCCAGCCCGCAGTCGCGTGAAACCGCTCTCCTGATGCTGGCAGATGGCGTAGAAGCGCGAGCCAGAGCCGAGCTCCCGCCCAATGAAGAGGAACTGCGCCAGATGATACGCAAGGTGATTGATTTTTGCCAGCACGAAGGTCAACTCGACAAAACCTCACTGACGCTTCGCGATCTGACGGTTATCACCGATTCGTTTGTCAATACCCTGCGCAATACTTATCATCCACGGATCAAGTACCCCGAAATACACGCCGGGAGGAAAGAGCAGCCGCCAATTGAGCAGGTTACGCAGCCCATCATGGAACGGTTGCATGTATCTGAACAAGAAGAAAAAGCCGAAAATGATTAACATCCATGTCAACCCCCTTTTTGATGGGAAATTTTCTTTCGACATCCTCATCAGAGCTGCCGAGGCAGCGCTACAATCTGCTAGCCAAAACACAAACCAGCAATTGACCATTGTGGTAGACACGGACGAGACTTTACAGGAACTAAACCGCCAATATCTGGGCATTGATTCTCCAACGGATGTGCTCTCATTCGCATCGGACGAATTTGACCCGGATGACCAGGTGCAGTATATCGGTGATGTGGTTATTTCATTTAACCGCGCGGAACTGCAGGCGGCCCAGGCGGGACATGCCCTGCAGGACGAATTACAGCTCCTTGTCGTCCACGGTGTGCTGCACCTTCTCGGTTTCGATCATGCGGAACCGGACCAAAAAGCGGTCATGTGGTCCGTCCAGGATTCCATCTTGAACAGCCTTGGCTGCCACATTAATCAGCTACCCGAATGACCCGCTTGTTTTCCTTTTTCCGCGCTAGATTGCCAGCCTTCAAGCATGCTTTATCAGGCCTGCTGCATGTCCTGCAAACGCAAAGAAACTCCTGGATTCACGCCGCTGCCACGGTAATCGTCATCGCCTTGGGCCTTCTTGTGCGCCTTTCTGGGCATGACTGGGTTGGGATAGTTATTGCCATTGGCCTGGTCTGGACCGCGGAAATCCTGAACACCGCTGTCGAGGCAATTGTGGATTTGGTAAGCCCTCATTTTAATCACCAGGCAAAGATTGCCAAGGACGCGGCTGCGGCGGCTGTCTTGATCGCAGCCCTCACGGCGCTGGTAATCGGCGTATTTATTTTTACCCCTTATTTCGTGAGACTTTTTACAACGAATTAGTGAGGACCTTTATGAACGATTTTCGCTTTGGAACGGTTGGCTCACCGATCTCTACGCCTAAAAAGCCTGGAGGCAGCGTAGGGGCGGTTCAGCAGATTGCGGCCCTCGAATTGGACGCTCTCGAATTAGGATGGGTTCAATCCGTGAGGATCTCCGAAGAAACCTGTTTGGCAATAAAAGAGACCGCTGCTGAAAATAATGTGGCGATCTCTGTGCATGCGCCTTATTTTATTAACCTGAATGCGGATGAGGATGAATGGCCGAAATCCCGCAAGCGCCTGATGGACGCCGCACATTACGGCCGCCTGGCCGGGGCCACGGATATTATTTTTCATCCAGGTTCATATTTTGGAAAGCCGCCAGAAGAGGTGTTGAAAGTCGCATTGCCGCGCCTGAATGATTGTGTTCAAGAATTACGCGCTGCCGGCAACCCTGTCGTCCTGCGCCCCGAAACCATGGGGAAATCCGCCATGCTGGGATCCTTAGAGGATACCCTGACGATGAGCACCGAGGTCGCTGGTGTAGAACCATGCCTCGATTTCGCCCACCTGCATGCCCGCCAGGGAGACGGTTCAATGAATACCCGCGAAGAATGGCTGGCAATACTGGAAAAATACAGCCTCGCGCTTGGTGAAGATTCACTCAAGCGGCTTCACATTCACATGTCAGGCATTGAATATACTTCAAAAGGTGAAAAGAATCACCTGCCCCTGAGTGAGTCGGATTTTAATCTGGTTGAGTTATTAACAGCTTTGCAAATCGCAGGCTGCCAGGGAAGAATTCTATGCGAAAGCCCTGTCCTGGAGGAGGATGCGCTTCTATTAAAGGAAAAATGGTTGTGGGTCGTAAATACCTTATAGATATTCGCGCAAATTGTGCTCTACCGCATAGGCAGCCGCTTCAGCCCGGTTGCTCACGCCCAGCTTTGACAATATACTGCTGACGTAATTACGAACGGTCCCCTCGCCAAGGAAAAGCGCCTTAGCAATCTCTCGGTTGGTTTTGCCTTCAGACACCAAAAGGAGAACGTGTTTTTCCTGCTGGCTTAAATTCGCAAAAGCCGAGGCCTCTTCTTCTTTTACCGCACGGCGCACTTCTTGAAAAACCCGCTGCGTGACAGCCGGGTCCAGCAAAGCCTCTCCCCTCCCGACCGAATCAATCGCGCGGATGAGATCCTCTCCTCCTATTTGCTTTAAAACATAACCCGATGCCCCCGCCCGAATGGCTGAGAACAGCATTTCGTCTTCTGCGTAAGACGTGAGCATAATCACTTTGGTGTTGGGATAATTTTGGGTGATTTCTTCACAGGCTTCGATACCAGAAGCGCCCGGTAAACGGATATCCATCAAAACCACATCCGGTTGAGTCTGCGCTACCTGTTCAAGGGCTTCTCTCGCCGTTCCAGCTTCTCCAACCACTTCATATTGTGGATTATGTTCCAATAAAGCCTTCAAACCCAGGCGAACCACTTCATGATCATCCACTAACAAAATACGCTGTTTAGCCATGGTCTCCTCCAGCGAAAGTATAGCCATTTACCCATAAGGATGCAAGGAATTATACAGGCTGACGGGCGGTGCGCAAAGATCATTCAAGGATCAAACTTACCGGGCAATGATCCGAACCTGTTATCTCATCATGAATAATGGTGTCTTTCACGCAGCTCATCAGACTATCACTAATCAGAAAGTAATCCAGGCGCCAGCCAACATTCCGCTGCCGCGCGCCGGTCGGAAGAGACCACCAGGTGTACTGCCTTCGCTCGGGGTATAAATCGCGAAAAACGTCGCGGAAACCAGCATTCAGATAACGACCCACCCACTCGCGTTCCTCGGGTAAAAAGCCAGAGGTTTTATTATTTTGCTTTGGGTTAGCCAGGTCAATTTCCTGGTGCGCCGTGTTGAAATCTCCACAAACAATTAATTTTTCGCCTTGTGAATGGGCGGCTGCCAGTTGGGACAATAACTTTTCATAAAAAGCCAGTTTATAACCAACGCGCTCTTGACCGCGTTGCCCGCTGGGGAAATAGACATTTAGCAGGGTGAATTCAGGATATTTCATCCAAATAACACGCCCCTCAGGATCAAAGCGTTCGTCTTGCAGGTTGTATCGAATTTCCAGTGGTTCATTGCGATAAAAACTCATGACTCCGCTGTAACCAGGACGCTCGGCTGGATTCCAGGCGGCCTGATAACCATTGAAACGCAGTCCGTCGGGACTCACTTGCTCCGGACGGGCTTTGACCTCCTGCAGGCAAACAATTTCTGCGTCATTAGCGAATATCCATTGGGAAAATCCTTTTTTCAATATAGCGCGGTAACCATTGACATTCCAGGTGGTAATTTTCATTTTGAAATCCAATTGCATAAAGATGCGGCTGTGGTAAACTTGTGAGAGGAAGAACCATTACCTGACACTTTTTCGCCCCCACTCAAGGATGGCTGCATGGAAAACAAGCGTACGCGAAGCGTAATTTATATCGAAGATGACCAGGAAATGATCGACCTCGTATCCATGATATTGAGCCGGCGCGGGTTTTCGGTCAAGGGTGCGCACGGGGGAAAAAATGGATTGGAAATGGTTACCGCCAATCCGCCTGATTTGATTTTACTCGATTTGATGATGCCGGACCTGGATGGATGGGATGTGTACCAGCAAATCAAATCTCATGAAAATACGCGCAACGTACCAGTAATTGTGATCACCGCCAAAGCGCAGGCTATCGACCGGGTACTTGGGCTGCACATCGCCAAGGTTGATGATTACATTTGCAAACCATTCAGGCCGCAGGAATTGCTGGAGAGTATTGAGAAAGTGCTGAGTGCCGAAAGAAGCACACCGGCCGACTGATTAATGAAAATTATCACAGTTCGCAACCTCAGCTCTCCTTCTCCAGAACCAATCACGGCGGAATATTGCACTTCGTTCTGGTCTAAATTTCGCGGGCTGATGTTTCGCCGCCGCTTATCTGAGTATGCTGGCATTATTTTGGCAGAAAAATCATCCAGCAAGGTAAATTCCGCTATCCACATGTTGTTCATGAATTTTGACATTGCCGTCGTGTGGCTTGATTCTGCTTTCCGTGTCGTGGATGCAAAAATAGCTCGCCGTTGGCAGCCAATAGTCGTGCCGCAGTCACCAGCACAATTTATTCTTGAAACACATCCAGACCGCATCGGTGATTTTAAGATCGGCGATCTGGTAGAATTCACGTATGCTTAAACAGATTACCAGCGTAATCATTTTTTTAGCGCTTTTATTGCCAGTCAGACCAGTAATCGCTCAGTCCGGAGACGATTTACCGGTTTACATTGTTCAACAAGGGGATACGATAAATGTAATCGCGGTCAGGTTTGGCATTTCCGCGCAGGACATTATCGATACCAATCAGATTGAAAACCCAAACCTGGTCGCTATCGGCACTCGCCTGCGGATTCCGGGAATACCAGGCGTCCGAGGAACGCTGATTACCCAGCCCGCCAGCCTGGGTTCATCTCTGCTCAGCCTGAGCCGCGCCTATCATGTTGAACCCTATATTCTTGTAAGGATAAACCGCCTGACCAGCCCGTCTCAAATCTACGTAGGCTCAACGGTTATCCTTCCCGCCAGGGAGGATATTTCCCCGTATCAGCCCGTGACACCACTCTTGACCAACCAATCCGCACTGGAATACGCAGCCCTGACCGGAACAAATCCCTGGGTTGTCGCGCTCAGCAATCATAAGACTGGATTTTCAAAAATACTGCCAGGGGAACCTCTTGTCAGCCCGACGGCCCCTCAAAACGCGAATTTACTTGGCTCAACGGTCATTCAATCCATCGATGTCTCGCCATTACCCTTGGTTCAGGGTAAAACTCACGTCATTAAAATCCAGGCCTCCAGCGACGTTACCCTGAACGGATCATTGAACGGTAAGCCGTTGGCTTTTTATGCAGTTGGAGATCAAAAATATGTCGCTATCCAGGGAATTCACGCCATGGCGCAGCCCGGCATGGCGATGCTCTCCGTCCAGGCCAGCCAGGCGGGTGAAAACATTTTTTCTTTCGAACAGGCGATCCTTTTAGAGCCGGGGTATTACCCCCGCGATCCGGTACTATACGTGGATCCAGAAACCTTATTGAAGGAAAACACTGAACCCGAGGATGAATTAATCCGCACCATAACTTCTGCTCACAATCCGGAGCGATATTGGGATGGAGTCTTTCGTCACCCGGTAGATGAACCTGTTTGTATTCGCTCATGGTTTGGAAACCGGCGCTCTTATAACGACGGTCCCTTCGAATACTTCCATACAGGCGTGGATTATGGTGTGTGTGCGAACTTGAATATTTATGCGCCTGCTCCTGGCAGAGTGGTTTATATTGGCGACCTTACCGTTCGCGGCTTATCGACCATTATCGATCACGGCTGGGGGGTTTACAGCGGTTTCTGGCACCAGGCCACCAGCGCGGTCCAGGTGGGAGATTTTGTCCAGACGGGACAATTAATCGGAGAAATTGGCGGTTCTGGACGGGCGACCGGCCCTCACCTTCATTGGGAGCTGTGGGCAAACGGAGTCCAGGTTGAACCACTCGAATGGCTAGAAAACCCATACCCGTGAGCGGTTATAACCTTTTTTTAAACCTAAGGTATAATACCTTTTGTAACCCTATATTAATCTTGGATTGAGAAATTTCTCTTTTCCGATCACTGAGAGCCCTAGTAATATGACACTTGCACAACCCGCATTGCAGGAAGGTTATTGGGAAAAAATCGAAATAAGCGATGAAGACCTGGAATTTCTCTATAACCATCTTCTGGAAAAAGAAACACCGCTAACCTCGAATGAATTGGCTGCGGTCCTGATTAAAGAAAGAATTCGCCAGGAAATTATCAATCAGCAAAACAAACAAAATCAGGCTGGCGCGGCCTATCTCCCTAAAGACACATACAATCCTGGCGACAGGCTGCGTTTTCCGGCGTTGGATGGCGCAACTGGTAAAGTAATCAGCATCCGCAAGGGCGTTAATCCAGAACATCCTCCTTTTGATGTTTTGCAGGTCGAGTTCAGCGACGGAATTATTCGAAATTTTGCATCCGGTCTGGAAGATCACCCGCTAAACCAGCCTGTAAATATCGGATTGCACGACCCATCCCTTGACGCCGAGGTGATCATCACCCGCTACCGAGATCTCATTGCGGAAAAGCTGGCGCAGACATTTAGTAAAGTTCCTGATTTAGTGCAGATTGCCGGCGCCTGGTTCCCGCGATCTTTGCTGGTTGATGTGAACATCGGCTACCTCAACCTGGCTGAAGCCGTCCTGGAAGTGGAAAATGGCGGGCCATTGCAAACCAAAGCGATTCTCGAGCAGATAGAATTACCGACGGATGTAAACCTGAAGCTTACTGAATTCTCGATGAACCTTGCCCTGCAGGAGGACGATCGGTTTGATGAAGTCGGACCGTCAGGGGAAATTCTCTGGTTTTTAAAGAGGCTGGAACCCGAAGGCGTCAAAGACCCTCCGTTGTTCTTGCGATATCATCCGATCGAAGTCGACCTTGAATCCATTGGTGAAGATCTGCACACGCTCAGCCAGCTTGTCTACGACGAGCATGAAGCGGAGGGCGACCTGCCCCGCAAAGAGGATGAAATTACCGTCAGCCTGATTTTCCCCCACTGGCGCGCTGGAACTATTCCGCTATCACAAAGTATCGGACAGCTTTTTCCCACCGCCTACGAAGCACCACGGGTGAAGTTCACCTTTGTGGACGAGGACACTGGAAAAGAATATCCGGGCTGGGTGGTTCGTCCGCACCGCTACGTCTACGGGCTAAAGGACTGGTTCGACGAAAAAGAAATGTTCCCGGGCAGCCTATTTATTATCAAGCAGAGCAACACCCCCGGTGAAGTGATTATTAAAGCCCTCACAAAGCGCAGCACGAAGGAATGGATTCGCACAGTTCTGGTAGGTGCTGACGGCGGGATAGTGTTCACCATGTTAAAACAGCAGGTCAGCACGGCTTATGATGAGCGCATGGCAATCGCAGTGCCGGATGTAAAGACGGTGGATGCCCTGTGGGAACACCCCCCTCGCCAAAGGATTCCGATTGAGAAAAGCATCCTGACAGTGATGCGGGAGCTTGTCAAGCTGTCGCCACAAGGTCATGTGCACGCGCAGGAACTTTACGCTGCCGTCAATATCATCCGCCGTTGTCCTCCCGGTGTAATTCTGGCTGCGCTTAATAATCAGCCGCATGTTATCCACCTTGGTGATTTGTACTTTCGGTTGGATGATCAGGGGGGAGAAAACTGAAAAATGAGCGACGCTGGTAAATTTAGTCTGATCAAACCAACCCTTGATACGCCTTTTCATATCGATTTTGATTGGTGGAAAAATCACGACCACAACTGGCGCGTTTACCTGTTCGGTTTTTTATGTGAGCAGCATCAGCAGGCGTTTGAAAACCAGGAAGATCTCGCCTGGATTGATTGGATTGATCCGGTTACCGCTGAAGTAACTCAGGTTGACGGTTTGCAGAATATCTTGATGACTCACTGCGCAAGGCAGCCAGGATTCCTCGATGAAAATACCACGCTGGTAAATGCAGTATTTCGAGTTCTTCTGGCTACCGGCAACAAGCCAGCTTCACCGCGTGAACTGGGCAAGTTGATCGGGAAGAATCCCGAGATGATCTTAAGAACACTTTCCGGTATGCGTGTTTACCAGGGAATTCGTCCGTATACGGGGCATTGACATTTTTTACCCCGTAGAGATTTCCGTACCTTTCAGTGTGCTATAATTGCGGCAAGTGTTGATTTGGTTTTCACCCGGGCCATTACGATTGGTTGAGGTGCTGGGAATTTGGGGATTTGGCAAAAAAATTTAGAATCTCTGCCCCTGTAGCTCAATGGACAGAGCACCGGACTTCTAATCCGTTGGCTGTGAGTTCGAGTCTCACCAGGGGCGCTGATTGCTTTACAACAGGAGGATATCAATTATGGAAAGAAGCGGTGTAATTTCCTTTGCCGGAAAAGACGTCACTGTTATTGGTCAAGATTTACGGGTAGGCGACATCGCTCCAGAATTCACCGTCCAGGCTCAGGATTGGTCAATTGTGAATGGGCTGGAAAGCACCCGGGGAAAGGTCCGTATTATCGCGGCTTTACCTTCCCTTGAAACATCCGTATGCGACCGCGAAACCCGCCGCTTTAACGAAGAGGCTGCTGGTTTGAGTGATGACATCGCGATTTTGGTGATCAGCACCGATTTGCCTTATACCCAGAAACGCTGGTGCGGGGCAGCCGGTATTGATAAGGTATCGGTTTATTCGGACCATCTCGAATTTGACTTTGGTAAAAAATATGCCTGCCTGATTAAGGAAATTGGTATCCTGCGGAGGGCTGTTTTTGTCATAGATCGTGAAGATAAAGTCGCTTATGCAGCCTATATGTCAACTATTGGCGAAGAACCTGATTATTCTCAGGTTATCGAAGCGGCAAAATCATCCCTGGCAGGATGATAGAAATATAAAAGGTTTCCCATGGCAAGTGGAAGGAAAGTGATTACTGTTGTCCTGAAACCGGGACTTGCGCGCCTTAATACATCTGCAGCAGATGAAACATCCCACCACATCATTGGCCACAGCATGAATTACCGCCTGAATTCAAAACCGCATTCCTGGCGACCACCCGCGGATATTTACGAAACCGAAGAGAAAATAATTGTTCTGGTGGAAATTGCCGGTATGCAGGAGGAGGATTTTCTCATAAGTGTGGATCGCAACATCCTGACCATCGCTGGTTTACGCCCTTCGCCGTTGAGCGAGAAGAAGGCTATTCACCAATTGGAGATTCCATTCGGTGAGTTTTCTACCGAAATCGAATACGCATTCAATATTGATACCGATTCCATTGAGGCAACCTACCACAATGGTTTTTTGCGAATCGATTTGAAGAAATCCAGACCAAAACCAATCCAGATCAACAAGGACTGAACCCTAAAACATGGCTGCCTCGCGATGGAACGTTGATCTAAATGATGTGTTGTACGGAATAGATTCTGAATTCAGAGATTTTGAGGAAGAAATCCTATATTTGGACGAGAATGACACTCCAGTCTATCAGGAACAACCACTAGAGCCCATAGAGGAAAAGGAAATTCTCGAACAGGTGAAACTTCCGGATGTCCTACCAATTCTGCCACTGAGAGGATTGGTGGTCTATCCACAGACGGCGGTTCCGTTGACGATTGGCCAGCCGCGCAGCATTCGCCTGGTCGACGATGTGATCAACACCGATCGAATGATCGGCCTGATCGCGTCCAAAAATCCTGAACTGGAAAATCCGGGTCCGGAACATCTTTACCAGGTGGGAACAGCCTCGGTTATCCACCGCATGTTTCGTGCCCCAGACGGAACCATCCGGCTGTTGGTCCAGGGCATCGTGCGTTTTCGCGTGTTGGAATATGTAACCCTCGAGCCCTATCTACAGGCCCGAGTCGAAGCCATCCCTGAACCAGTTGATTCCAGCCTGGAGGTCGAAGCACTGGCACGCAATATTCGAGACCAGTTCCAGCATATTGGCGAGATGATCCCTTCCATGCCGCGCGAATTAATCGCATCCGTTGGAGCGATTACCGATCCGCTGCAGACCGCCTACACTATCGCCAACCTCCAGCGCATGGACATTTCCGATGCTCAAGATATTCTGGAACTGGATTCGACCAGCGCCAAGCTGCATCGTCTTGTGACCCTCCTGACGCGCGAGAGTGAAGTCCTTGAATTGAGCCAGAAAATTCAAAAAGAAGCCCGCTCTGAGATCGACAAAGTTCAGCGCGAGTACTTTTTACGGGAGCAGCTCAAAGCTATCCAGCGCGAGTTGGGTGAGGGCGACGAACAGACTGCCGATGTTGAGGAGTTTCGCAGAAAAATCGAAGAAGCTGGCATGCCGGAAGAGGCGGAAAAACTCGCCCGACGTGAACTTGACCGCTTATCCCGCCTGCCAACCGCAGCAGCCGAATACGGTGTTATCCGCACTTTCCTGGACTGGTTGGTCTCTTTGCCCTGGTCCAAAACTACGCCGGATGATCTGGATATCAATCACGCCCGCGAGGTCCTTGACCAGGACCATTACGGTCTTAAAGATATCAAGGAACGGATAATTGAATACCTGGCTATACGCAAATTGCGTCAGGAGCGACAGGAAGAATTCGCTCAGGCTGCCCAGGTTGACAAGATCCGCCGCGAAAGAGAAGGCGTCATTTTGTGTTTCATCGGCCCGCCTGGAGTCGGCAAAACTTCTCTTGGCCAATCTATCAGCCGCGCTATGGGCCGAAAATTTATCCGCATTTCTTTGGGCGGGGTTCGCGATGAAGCGGAAATCCGCGGTCACCGGCGCACCTATATTGGCGCCATGCCGGGAAGAATCATCCAGGGCTTGCGGCGGGTGGAATCCCGAAATCCAGTATTTATGTTGGATGAAATCGACAAACTGAGTTTCGATTTTCGCGGCGATCCTGCCTCTGCCTTGCTGGAAGTCCTGGATCCCGAACAAAACAATGAATTTCGTGATAACTACCTTGAGGTGGCTTTCGATTTATCCCAGGTGATGTTTATCACCACCGCCAACCAGATCGAAACCATACCAGGACCGCTGCTTGACCGCATGGAAATTATCCACCTCTCTGGTTATATCGAAAATGAAAAGCTGCAGATCGCCTTGCAGTACCTCATCCCGCGGCAGTTGCGCGAAAACAGTTTACGCAGCGATGAAATCGAATTTACACCTGAGGCGATTTCGGCGATCATTCGTCATTACACCCGCGAAGCCGGCGTGCGCAATCTTGAAAGAGAAATTGGCAGCATCTGCAGAAAGATCGCCACACGTTTGACCGAAGGGGTGAATGAAAAAATAATCGTTACCCCCGAGAAAGTCAGGGAGCTTCTCGGGCGTCCAAAATTCCTCGCCTCGGAAGAAATCCAAAAGCGCACTGAAATCCCTGGCGTCGCGACTGGCCTGGCATGGACGCCCGTTGGTGGTGAAATTTTATTCATTGAAGCAACCCAAATGCCCGGCAGCAAAGGATTCATCACCACTGGCTCGGTTGGCAAGGTCATGCAGGAATCAGCCCAGGCGGCTCTCTCATACGTTCGTTCGCGCGCACAGGCATTGAATATCGATCCCAAAATTTTTGAAACAACCGATATTCACTTGCATATACCTGCCGGTTCTCAACCCAAAGACGGGCCTTCTGCGGGTGTCACCATGGCGACTGCATTGGTCTCCCTCCTAACTAATCGCCTGGTGCGGTCGGATACCGGCATGACCGGTGAAATAACCCTCAGAGGTCAGGTACTGCCTGTCGGAGGAATCAAGGAAAAAGTCCTTGCGGCTCATCGCGCAGGCTTAAAAGTTGTTATTCTTCCACGCGAAAATGAGGTCGACCTGGATGATTTACCCGCCGAAGTCCATCAATCCATGACTTTTATTCCCGTCGACACAGTCGATGAGGTTATAAAAAATGCTCTAGAAATAGACATTCACGAACCACAATTAACCCCTCAATCTGAGAGCAAGAATTAATGCACATCATGATCGTCGAAGATGATAAACCCATGCGGTCACTGCTGAAAACACTCCTGGAAATGGAAAAATTTACTGTGTCGGCGCCGCCCATCGAAGACCAAAATCGGCTGCTGGAACATATCTCCGCTTTACAACCAGACATCCTCCTCATGGATGTGAATCTGCATGTTTTTTCAGGCCTAGACCTTCTGGAAAGGATCCGCTCTGACCAGACCATGAATCAACCCAGGGTGATTATGACTTCTGGTGAGGATCTTCGCGATAGCTGCCTCTCAATGGGGGCAGATGACTTCTTACTAAAACCATACATGCCAGTTGATTTGATTGCCAGATTGCATCAAATTGGCAGCCAATAGCGCCCGAAGGAGAATTGGATTGGGCAAAAAACAACCTCGAGGAAATAATCAATGGTATACCATTGATCTTCACCTGCACACGCCCGCTTCTAGTGATTATCAGCAGCCTGACGTAAGTATCCTGGATATCCTGCGCAAGGCTGAATCACGCGGTCTGGATATTATCGCCATCACCGACCATAATACCGTCGCCGGTTACCGCCTGTTGGTCGAGGAAATCGAACAACTTGAGCTGCTGCAGAAACTAGGGCGGCTGTTGCCTGAGGAAAAACGGAAACTGGACGAATACCAGCGCTTGATGGAAAAAATCCTGGTTTTGCCAGGCTTCGAATTTACCGCCACCTTCGGGTTTCATATTTTGTGCATATTCCCGCCTGAAAAGACAGTAAGGGAACTCGAGCATCTGCTGCTGACATTGAATATTCCACCGGACCAGTTGGATGAAGGTTCACAAACGGTTGGCGCTACAGAGGATGTGTTAACTGTTTACCAAACCATTGACCAAAATGGCGGGTTGGTCATCGCTGCTCACGCAAACTCTTCCAACGGCGTGGCAATGCGTGGTTTCAATTTCGGTGGCCAGACCAAAATCGCCTTTACCCAGGACAGCCACCTGCACGCGTTGGAGGTCACGGATCTCGAGCAGAAGGGGCCGCGCAGTACCGCTGCATTTTTCAACGGCACCAAACCCGAATACCCGCGCCGCATGCATTGCATCCAGGGTTCAGACGCGCACCGCCTAACCAGCGATCCCGCCCGCAAGAAAAACCTGGGTGTGGGTGACCGCGCCACAGATGTCCTTCTATCGGAGTGCACATTTTCTGCGCTTTTAGATCTGTTCCGCGGAAATGATTTTTCACGCACGCGTCCGCACCGTCATCAAGAAGAACCCACCTATGACTTTATCCAAACTGCTCAGGAAGAAGGCCCTAATATTATTCAGGATTTCCACGAAAGCATGACCATCCGGGGCGGGAAACTATACGCTATTCTGGCGAATGTGTGCGCTTTTGCCAATACCAACGGTGGAACCTTATATATCGGTTTATCTTGCGATCCTAAAAAACCGCCCCTAGGGGTTACCGAACCTGAGCAAGGTATCCAACAGTTGGAGAAGGAAATCAATAACCGCATCAGCCCGCCGCTCCACTGCCAGATTGATGTTCACGACTACAGGGGGAAGAAAATCATCCGAATCCTCGTGCCGCGCGGGGAAGAGTCGCCCTACGCCGTAGACGATAATAAAATTTACGTCCGGGATGAGGCTGAAACCGGCCTGGCTGTCAGAGATGAAATTGTCAACCTGGTATTACGAAGCAAAGCCCAGCCTGCCAGCAGTCAACCGGCCGCAGAGTTACCGGCTGGTTCTCCTCCGCCTGCAGCCGAAAAAAGGACCTCGATTGAAGAAAAAGCACCGAGAACCGGCGTCGAGGTGCTTCCGCCTGAAGAAAGGCAGGGCAAACAGTATTTCACGATGCGGGACCTTCGCAACGGAAATGTGGTTAAAAATGTAACCCGCGCCTCTGCTCGGAAATTATGGCACTACGCTATCGATCAATACACCGACCTGGTATCCAACCTGGACAAAAAGAAAATTGTATGGAACGGCGACTATGGGCTGCTTGGCAAACACAGAACAGCCAATATCACCCGCTACGACCTGATTTTACGCCAGCCCGAAGGAAACCGATATTTTTTTGGGGTTACGGATGATGGCATTCACGGCGCCTGGCGTAAGGTAGTGGGACTCGAGGAGAATTAAAACCTTGATCCGCGCCGCCATCCTGACCGTCTCAGATCGGGCCTCCACAGGGGAAAGACCGGATCTCTCTGGACCGGCTCTGCTTGAAGCCCTCCAGGGCATGGATTTTCACGTCAGCGCCATAAAGGTCGTTCCAGACGATTATGAGGAAATCCGTGGTACTTTAACCGCCTGGAGCGATTCTGAGAAAATCGACCTCGTCCTTGTGACCGGCGGGACTGGATTCGCCCCCCGAGATATCACACCGGAGGCGACACTCGCGGTTATTGACCGTTACGCCCCGGGTTTGGCCGAAGCCATGCGCATGGCAAGCTTGAAAATCACACCACACGCGATGCTGTCGCGTGCAGTCGCTGGCATCCGAAAAAAAACCCTGATTGTGAATTTACCTGGCAGTCCAAAGGCCGCTGTTGAAAACTTGCACACCATCCTGCCTGTGCTGCCTCACGCGGTGCAACTGCTGAGCGGCAGCCCGGATGCTGAAGCAGGTCATCGCTTCGAATAAATTTTTACTGGCTTCCTAAAACCCGGTTCCTTACCCAGCGGAGCCGCCTGCACCAATTTTCTCATCCCTGAGTTCATTTTCAAGGACCATTCGCAGCGGGTCATCCTTGCGGATGACTTTCACGGGAATCCCATAGGCTTTAATGCGTTCAGCGGTCTCCATAATACGGATGCCTGAACCGAAGCTTTGCGGATCAATTAACACCATTACCGGGCGTAAATCCCTGCGAAGCAGAACGTCCACAACCAGATCCACATGATCGCCCGTCGCGGTTGTGATAATGATAACCGTACTGCCGCGCGCAATCTGGTTAGCCTGGGTTTCGACCAGTCCCATCAGGGGGAGTTGCCCGTCGGCTTGGACGAATGCCAACCGCTCCAGTATTTTTGCCAACTGGCGCTCGCCGCGCTCGGCAGGCAGGACAGTCAGGGATTTCCCGGCGCTGGCAAATCCGACAGCTTCACCTCGCATTATGAAATAATTAGCAATACTGGCTGCACTGGAAACGGCATACTCAAAGGTGCTCGCTGGCAGTGGAATTTCCAAACGATGAGGAACAATCCAGAATTGATCCCGACCCTCCCATTGGACAACATCGGGTTGTTCAAGGTGTAACCCTTCCTGCGCGTCAAGTAATATCCAGACATCGGCCTGAGGGTCTTGTTCGAATTCCTTGACGATGAGACGGTCTTTTCTGGCAGTGCTTTTCCAATGAATCCGGTTTAATGGGTCACCGGGAGCATATTCACGCACGCCGGCAGCATAAGGGGTAACCTCAAGACTTTTCCGGCGCAAAGCCTTTCCTCCAGGCAGTTTTCCCGCCGGAGCCGGGAATTGATCCAGGTCAACCATATAGGGGAGAACGAGGAGGGTTTTTTCTCCCGGGATTTCGTTCTTAATTGAAAACAGGCCGAACGGATCGCCAGAAAGGAGTTTTGTAGGACCTAAAAGAAACGCCCCCCGTTTGGTTAATAAGGTACGCGTAAAATAAGAGCGTTGCTGTTTGCCGCCTATTCGCGAAATTACGCGCGAACCCTGCCTACCTGGGAGGGTGGTTAGATCGTCCAGCTCCAACCACAGGTGCCCCAGACAGCTTGAATTGCGGATCTCAAAACGTTCTTCAAAAACCTGGCCAACCTGCTGGCGAGAGACACGCGCGTTGCGAATAACTTTCAAACCCTTCAGGGAAACCAATGTCCACACAAATCCGGCCAGCAAAATCAAAATCAACAAGTACATCACCCGGTAGTAGACAAATACTGTCGATTCCTGGGTAAGGTAGGCCGCTAAACCTGTTATGGCTAACAGGGCCAGCATGACATAAAACGCCGGTCGAACGCTCATTCTGAGGATTTTTTACTGCTAAGGTCGCCGCCAGGGACAGCGAGCCCAGCCACAAGTTCTCCCACAATTAATTCAGCGCTTAAGTTGCGTAGCCGTGCGGCTGGTTGCACAACCATCCGGTGAGAAAGCACGTAATTGGCAAGGTGTTTTACATCGTCCGGGAGAACATAATCCCTTCCCCGAATCGCGGCCCGCGCCTGCCCCGCCCTAAATAATCCCAGGCTGCCTCGTGGACTGGAACCAAGATAAACATCGCTGTTTTCTCGCGTCGAGCGCGTCAATTCGACGATATACTGCTTTACCGGTCTGGCAACGAATACTGATTTCACCGCCTCCTGGACTTCCAGGACTTCTTCAACCGTGACCACAGGCTCAAGCGATTCGATCGGGTGGCGCAACTGCTGAAGCTCCAGAATGCGGACCTCATCCAGCAAGGATGGATAGCCAATTCGGATGCGCATAAAGAACCTGTCCAATTGCGCCTCCGGAAGTGGAAACGTGCCTTCGTATTCAATCGGGTTTTGGGTTGCCAGAACCATAAATGGTTTCGGCAGCGGATAGGTAACTCCGTCCACTGTGATCTGGCGCTCTTCCATTGCCTCCAGAAGGGCAGACTGGGTTTTGGGTGTGGCGCGGTTGATTTCATCCGCCAGGATAATCTGAGCCATAATTGGTCCGGGACGGAATTCGAAGTTGCGGGTTACTTGATTAAAAATCGCCACGCCGGTCACATCACTGGGGAGCATGTCCGGTGTGAATTGGATGCGGCTGAATTCACAACCCAGAGACTTCGCCAGGCTGCGTGCCAGAACCGTTTTTCCCACTCCAGGCACATCATCGATTAATAAATGCCCCTGGCAAAGCAGGCTGATTACCACTATTTCCAGGGTTTGAGATTTCCCTACAATTACTTTTTCAAGATTTGTAATAATTTTCTTCGAAAAGCTTTGTATCATTTCAACAGAAGGATCCATTGATTACTCCTGAGCATCATTCTTCCTGATTGGATTTTGGTTCCGCGTTTCCCGGAGCTTCTTAAAGGGTATAAACAACATACCGATTATAACCATGAAGCTGCCGATACTGACAGGCAGCGTATAATTTAACCAGCCAGGTTGGTACTCAATAACAACCTGATGAGACCCCTCTGGCACACAAACGGATCTAAACAGGTACTCCGCCCGGACAATTTCGGCTGGTTCTCCATCAATCCTCGCGACCCAGCCAGGATACCAGGTGTCCATCAGCACGAGCCAGCCTTCATCACCCTGCTTGACTTGTACCTCGATTTTATTAACTTCATCACGCACAACCTCAAAGTCACGCCTTCCGGTTGGCGGTTGTTCACTCCCGCAGGTTGAAACAGTTTCTATATAAATACACTGCCGTTTCTCGCCAATCACACCCGATTTAAAAAACTCGTCTGGACCCTGCATCTCCGCTGAAGACACAAATTTTTGCGCGCAGGGCACCCAGTGGAATCTGCCCCTCCGGTTTATCTCACGGATTTGAACGGATGAAGTTTCCGTAGATGAAGTTAGGGCTTTATCGACGTCCAGGTATCCAAGCCATTCATCAAGTTCTTGCGCCTCCAAAGATTCGAGTTTTTCCAACAGCCCGACAAAACGAACAGGGAGCAAGGGATCAAAATTATTGATCATCGCCTGATGCCGGAGAAGATTGCTGTTTGGGAGCGGCAATTGGTGCAAATGAACCCAATCTTCTTGCTTAGAAAAGTCAGTAAATCGGAAAAACCGATTGAATTTCTGCTCCTGCTCGAGCCAGGCAGGCAGATAAACCCTCCCGCCTGCAATGCTCGCGATCACGCCATCTGTCACGGAACGCCTGTATAAGTCCGCATCTGTAAACGGAATCGCCGGCGCATTGACCAGGAGAAGATCCAAAAGGATGAAACCGCTCACCATGATTTCCCATCGGGTTTTCACTTTTTGGCCAGCCATGTGTGGCGTCTGCAACCCCACGATGGTAGCAAGAAATAATATACCCCCTGTATACAGAAACGAATGAATGAAGGTCGTCTGGATGGTGGGCAGAAAAAATCGTGCCGCCAGCCCGCCTGCTATCACCGCTAAACTTGCTGCCGCTGCCAGTTGAAACCATTTTCGGCGCCTTCCCGATGGACGCGACCAGTGTTCAGTCCCGATGCCGGCCAGCAGGGACAGCCCGAAAACCACCCAAATCATCCAGCGCGCAGGCGCCTGAAACAGATTAAAAGTTGGTATATGGTCATAAAGCCATGGAAATAAGGGCGAGTTCTTTCCTGCAGCCAGGAGCGTTCCGAAAAGGACGATGACCCACAGGAACAGCGCCAATCCACTTCGTTCAGAAGGTTCTCCACCCCGCAACCGCCTGATCAGCAAAGGGATGGTTGTCAGTGCCATCAATAGGGGTACGATGCCAATATAAACAGCATCCTCCCAATAAGCGCCATACCCCCAGTAATTTCCCAAACCCGGATTGCCAAACATCCCGGCAAAAAGGAAGGTTAAAATCCGCCAGGGCCAAAAGGAGTAAGTCATGGCTAAATCAAAATCCACAGCGCTTGAGCGTTGGGACTGCAGCAATAACTCGAAAGTCGCCGCAAGCTGCACCATTGCCAGACCCAGGCCAGCCAACAGACCAGCCGCAGTTTTAGCGGCGGCCGCCAGGAAAGGCTTTACGCCGCCAAGAGTTAAGGATTTATACACCAGCCAGATGCCGGCTAAAAGCAGCGAATACCAGGTCAATTGAGCGTGCCCAGCCAACAACTGAAACCCAATAATCAGGCCAGTACGACCTACTCCCGGCATCAGTTTTTCCGCGTCGCCGGGTCTGGTCAATCGGTCAACCGACCAGATCAACCAGGGCAACCAGGCGCCTGCCCATATCATGCTGAAAAATCCCGCCCGGGCGGCAAAATATGCGCTTAACCCAAAAGCCAGACCGCTGATGACCTGCGCGCGGCGGTTAAACCCTAACTGGCGGCTCAGATAATACATCCCCAAGCCAGCCCAACCCATGTGCAATGGTATGAGCAGCGTGTATCCCCATGCAATCCCAGGAGCATCTCGCAGTAGATATAAAAAATACAAAATAAAGCCTGGCGGATATAACAGGGCAGACTGGTAATTGGCAAACAATGGGGCACCCATGCCGTTCAAGGGATTCCATAAGGGGAGGATTCCCTGGCTAAGTAAATCGTAGGCAAATGTTCGCCAGGGAACAAACTGCAGGACAGGCAGCCCCCAAAACAAAACTTTCCCCTGCAGCAAAGGCAGGATAAACAACGGGAAAGGCGCAAAGAATACCAGCAGCGCACTGTAATTTATTCGCTTAGAAATGCTTGCAAAATTTTTCGCCATTAATCCGCAATCCTGAGCACACGAAATATAGCATAGCCGCCCGTTTCGTAGATTTTCTCCAGATATGGCTTTTCGGAAAGGGTATCGCGGTCATCGGTATTTCCCGCCAGGACGAAATTTACATTGAATTCATTCATCAGGTCGATTGCGTGTCCATCGTCCAGGGTTCCTTTCAGCAGGGCCTCTACCTTCGGTTGGATCAATCCCAGATTCACGCTTTCTGGACCGTGACCAATTAAAGTGCGCACATAAGCCCATGCAGGTAAGGCGTTGGAGGTTTCATATCCAGCCAGAACTACCTGTCTGTCAGACTGCGAAGCCAGGAATTGAAATGCTTGTACTTCCTCTGCCGGACGGTAGAGCGGCTCGGATGGATGGAGAACGACCATTAAAAGCCCCAAAAACAAAACCATTGAAGAGAGAAATGTAAAATATAAAACAGGTGTCAATCTCTTCCAGATACGCATGCCTGGGTTCGCCAAGGAAGAAACTGCCAAAATAGACAAAACAACCCAAATACCGTCTGGAAGCCGCCGCTGAAGGTTTAGCGGGGCGTACGCCAATACCGGAAACAGAAATACCCAGGCTGCCAGAATTGATGAGAGGGTGTAGTTTGTCTTTAGCTGGTAAATAATTCCCGCAATGGAAAACGGCAGCACAAGGATGAATGCCCACAGATAATCTGTGGGCGGTGGAGACAAAATCAGGTTTTGTGACATCCACCCGCCGACAAATGGGTCGGAAAAATAGGTCAGTGCAGCATACAGCGGAATTACCGCTGATATCAGCACGGCTACGAACGTAGCCTTTGCCTTGCTGCGCCACCTGATTGAAAATAATCCTTGTGCGTCCCTGGTTCTGATATACCCCGCCAAGAATTCCACAGCTAGGGCCGTAAAGGCGATCAACCAGGTAACCAGCACGGTTACCGGTTGCATTAAACCCAACAGGAGCCAACTGATACCCGCCAATGTTCCTGTACGCCAGATCGATCCCTCGGGGGACTTAAGGATTAAGGTGGACAACCCCATCAGCATAAAAGCGCGTGCGGCGGCCAGGTGCGGTAACCCAAGCACGGACAGGAATCCAAAGGTTTCGGGGGAATAAAACTCTAACGGCAATCCATCAAATCCCGAAAACCTCAATCCGAATACCGCCAGAAATCCAATCCCACCACCGCACAAACTTAACATGGTTGCCAACCGTCTAAGCGATATTTCCTTAATGAAAATGGCGGCAAAGAAATAAACTGCCCATGCATACCCCAGCACAGCTGCCCATCGGAAACCCTGAAACCAGAACACCAGTTGTTCATGCTGACCCGGAGGGGAGGTTAATTTCCCTAGCAGCAAATATGGGAGAAAAACCAGAGTCCCACGCTGCGGGTAGGCAGTGTAGGGTGTGCGGAACAACCAGGCGCCATTTGCGCCTGCCAGCATTTTGGCGATGTAAGAATTCCCATCCTCCACACCAAAAATAAAACCTGTAAAACGCCATGCTTCCCCTTGCAAATAGTACCCCATCAGGTAAGGAAGAGTGGTCAGGATTAGCAAAACCAGGGTTGCCAGAATCACCCACCTGGATTCCTCTCTGCTGACCATCATATGTCCTGCCTGAACGAGATAACCATCATGAGGATTATCAGCAGCCAATTAACTGCCGAGACCGCAGCCCCCGTGTATATCATTTTTGGAAAATAAGAAAATTCAATCCAATGTACCCCACTATCGATTGAAACACCCATTAATATATTGGCTACACGCAATAATTCGCCTTGCGAACCGTCTACGCTGACCCTCCAGCCGGGATAATAGTTATCCGATAGGACCACCAGGCCGGGTCCCTCCGCTTTCAATTGCACTTTCCCTGGCATGTTGCTGGTTATGGCAACCGCCTGCCATTCAGATTCAATACTGGATGTGCCTGGCTGAATCCAGGCACGCGGGCGAAAGAAAAGATTCTCGTAAATCCAGGTCTCCCCCAGGTGTCCGACTTCTTTCCAATCTGGTGAAATAACCGGGAACTCTGCTGCGAGATATTTTACATTTAATAACCCCAACAACTTCCCATCTGGAATTGCGTCGCGATTGGCAGTGACGGGATCGCCATTCTCAAATGGCGGGATGGTGACGGAGTACTTTTCGTAGGCCACGCCGCTCGCCTGCCCCATGAAATCTGCGTAATCGCGCAACTGCATTGGGTCGATGCCGTTGACCATCTCAATACCCCAACGGGCAGCCGTAAGCTGCGGCAGCGAATTGGACGGCGTGTAAATCCGATATATCCCTGGCCTTTCAGATAAAAATTCCGCTACCGGCAGCCCTTCAGCGTTTATTTCTGCGATTGGCCTGAGTTCAACCGCCTGGATATTGGACCCAACCAGGTCAATTGTGATCACCACCGGAATGATCAGCACCCTTACGGCCGCGGGCAGCCTGCCGCGTTCCTCAAAGGCTGTCCATCCGATCACCGAAACCATGAAAATGCCAGCCCACAAAAAATTGATCGGGGCATTTCCGGTTACCGCCCACACCCCTGCGAACAACATAACCACAAACCCCGCCACAGGCGTCATGAAAAAAACTGGATCCGGATAGTTGGGTTTTGTGCGATCCAGAAGGTCATCTATCCCGTAAGCCAGCAGGATACTGCTCGAAAGTCCCGCCAGGAACAACACCCGGCTAGGGACGCGCAGCAGGTCAAAACCAGGCAGGGAGGCTAATGGCTGCATCCAGGGGATATGCTCACCCAGCGAGATAACAACTGCACCCACAAAAATGATCAGCCAAAACAGAGACCGCCTTCGGACTTTGGGCACCGCCAGGCAGTAGATCATCATCAAAAACCCAGCCGCCCCCAAATAACTCACCCACTCGGCAAATCCACCGAAATCCGGCACAAACAATCCCAACAATTTTTCGGGTGGCAATGAAAACGCCAGGACATCCGCAGCGTCCATCAATGCGCGTGTCGATAGTCGGGTAAACTCACTCAGGCTGCCAAGCAGCACGAACGACGCCCCAACGCATATCAAAAGCGCTGCTATACCAGCGGTAAACCATAAACCCACCCCGGATCGGCCTGAAAGAGCGGTTTTTTCGTAAAATATACACCAGCCAGTGTACCCAAACCATAAAGCAAACGACGCTGGCAGCCATCGGATATCCGCCAGCCCGATAATACCCAGAATACAACCCGGCATTATCCAGCCGATTGGTCGCTTTCTTGATTGAGAAGTGAATTTTTGTGCAGCGACCAATAACCACGGCGACCAGCTAACCGCATAAACCAAAGTTACATGTCCGGCTGCAAAATGAGCGAAAATCTTGGGCATTGCCGCGAAACTCAGCGCTCCGCAAATGACAGCAGCGGGCTTGAGCTTTTGCCGATGCAAAAACAGATATACCCCCACCGCCCCCCACAGGATATGCGCCAGTGTAACGAGGTTAAACCCAAGCTGCAGCGGCAGTAGATATGCCAGCCATCCCGGCGGATACCAAATCCCCGCCAGCGGACTGGCAGCAAAGGGGTATCCGCTGTAAATGGCATTGGACCAGTAAGGTATTTCGCCGTAATTCTGAAGGGATCGCAGTAAATAAAGCGCATTCGGAATGTGGCTAATCGTCAGATCGGAATAGGCTGATAAACGCGGATAGATATACCAGCCCGCCATCAGAACCCAGGGCAGCATCGGCAGCAACAGCCACAACATGCGCCGCTTCAAGGGATTCTCCTTATTGCATAGATATCCACATCCTGATTTTGATAAACCAGATCGACTCTGTTGCTGATCATGCTCAGGATATCGCGGCTATCCGAGGGTCCAAAATAAATAAAATCAATTCCTTCCTCTTCCAGAACCGTATCTACTTCAGCGGGAGAAATTTCAGCCTGAAAGAACCGCTTAACCTCTTTTAAGCGTATTTCGGCATCTACCGTTTCGAACGGATGGCCATAAACCACCCGCCAGCCGGTATAAGCTGGAATATACAAGCCGCTGCGCTCGTTCGCCAGCACAACAGGTTCGCCTTGCTGTTCCGCCATCCATTCAAACGCCGTAATTTCACTTCTGGATATATAGATGGATGGATCGTGGTGATTAATGGCATTGACACCACCAACCAGGATGAACAGGTTTGTCAGGACCGAAAGTAAAAAGATGATGGTGAATATTTTCCTGTAGCGTGAAGGTCTGAAACCAGAAAGCAGCCACAAACCCATAGTCCCAAGAGCGGCAACCGGTATGAAATAAGCAAAAAGAAAGCGGCGCTGGAGGTTAAACGGCAGATAAGCCAGCACCACGCCGCTGAATAACCAGATGATGCAAATCCGCAGCAAAGGCTGGTTTATCGATTCACGATTTTTATAAAGAAAAAAAATAGCAGCCAGGAGGACCGGCGAAAATGACAAGATAAAGTCCCAAAATGGCGGTGAGGGCGTTAAATTTTGGCTGTCCCAGGCGCGCAGCAAGGGATCCATGCGTATTGCAATGAATTGATATAGCAAATAGATAGTTCCCGCGGTCAGGAATGCCGCGCTGGTTTTCCATAAAATCTTGCGCTCCCTCATCCACACCCACGCCGAAAAACCAGACGCGACCACACCCGCCACCACAATTCCGAACGGCATGACGATCGACAACAACAATCCCTTCACAGCCAGCCATGGATATTTTATCTTTTCATAGTTTCCAAAATCGGACAGTTGGAGGAAAAAATCCAATAACAGGGCCATTCCCAGTGGAAAATGCGGATTGGCGTAGGCTGATAAAAAAGGGTATGCTTCCGCGACCCAAAAGTCAGAAGTGAAGCCGCCGAACAGCGCTGCCGCCCAGCCTAACCCCGATCCGAAAGAAACTAACACCAACGCAGAAGTTTTCACCCCCGGGTTGTAAGGTTTCAATGCCTGATTGATGAATTTGATCAAGACAATCAACAGAACCGCTGCGCTGACCGCTCTTGCGAGATGAAATACGACCAAGAAAGGCAGCCCCAGGAGAGACGCAACCTTACCGAGAAGGATATAAAACAGGAACAGGTACCCGCCGTTGCCGGTTTCGGCGGTATATGGAAGTTGAAATTTCCAGTCTCCCTGGCTTCCAATCTGCATTTTCGCCAGATAGGTATTCCCATCAATAGGGTTAAGCAGAAACCCGCCAAACTGATATGAATCGCCGTCTGCCGCCGCCGCAAAAATGTAGGGAAGCAGGATCAAAACGAAAAATACAAAACAATACAGGATAAGGCCTGCGCGCCTCATGAGGATTCCATTTTGAAGTATACTTGAGAAACGAGACCGCGACAATAAAACCCTTTGATCATCTCAATTTTGTAATTTACTTGTTCATTCCTCCGAATAACCCTATAATCTCCTCATGAGCCAGAGCTTCCACCTCTTCAATCTCCAAAAACTGGATCTTCAAATTGATCGGGCTACCCAGCGTTTACAGGAAATACATCAAATAATAGAGAAAGATGCTCGTATCGAAACGGCTACAAGATCGCACGAAGAACTGGTGCAGGAATTACGCCATGCTCAACAAAAATTAAAAACCCTCGAGCAGGATGTCGACGCGCGACGGGTAAAGCTGGAACAGAGCGAGGCTAATCTATATTCAGGTCGCGTCAAAATTCCGAAAGAATTGCAAGACCTTCAAAATGAAGTTGCCGCGATAAAAAGAAATCTAAATATTCTTGAAGACCAACAGCTTGAGGCCATGCTGGTGGTCGAGGAGTTGACGGCTCAGGTCGATCAATCCAGACACAATTTGGAAGCAACCATCGCCCGCGTCAGCGAAGACCACTCAGGATTGATGGGTGAAAAGAACCAGTTATCTGCTGACCTCGAGCGCCTGCAAATTGAACGCGCAGCCATCGCCTCTCAGATTACCGCTGCCAATTTATCCAGATATGATCTCCTTCGTAAGTCGAAAAGAGGTATCGCGGTCGTTTCCCTGGTAGAAAATGCCTGTACCGCCTGCGGTTCGACTCTTACCCCAGGTGAATCTCAGGCAGCCCGATCTCCTACGAACATTGTGACCTGCCCATCCTGCGGCCGGATCGTTTACAGCGGTTGATATATGTTTGGCATTGAAAACTTTGCCCTTGATCGCTTTTCTTTCTGGCTGGGGTTCGCCGCTGGCGGTCTATTTTTTCTCCTCATCAACCGGCTTAGTAAATTTTGGCACCCTGTCCGGGAAACCGTACGCAAGTTTATTCGTAACGCGCGTGAAAAACAACTTGCTGGCGTGGACCCCGCCCTGCGCCAGGATGTTCTTCGCCGGGCGCAACGAAACCATTTGGCCGCCCGCATGTTTTCCCTCGACGAAATCCTAATCCCGCCCTCACTGCTAGCGCCGCCGCCGTTTATTGACCCTACAGATCCTTACCATTCAGAATCCCTGTGTACCCAGGTTATTACGGTTATGCCGGAATGCCCGGAGTTTGCTGCCAATTACGCGCCGGTTAAACTTGATTTACTCCAGGCGCTGCAAAACCATGCCAATATTGCTATTGTCGCGCGAGCCGGTGCAGGAAAATCGACCGCCCTGGCAAACCTGGCTACCCGTTTGGCGCGAAAAGAAACCTTAAGCCAGCCGCTTTCAGAGCTGTTCCCAATTTACCTGCACATCCTCGATATCGAGTTTGATTCGGGCTCTTCTGAAGACCCCCTCGATTCCATATCGAGAGCAGTGTCCAAAACTGCTCCCATCACAGTGTTAAATCGCGTGCCGAAATTCATCCGCACGGTCGCCGAAATAAAAGGACTTGTCCTCCTTTTGGACGGAATGGATGAACTGCCCCCCCGGCAGCTCGCAGATGCCTGCAAATGGGTTGAAAAGTTGTTTTCTCAAGTGCCCTCTATTAGGGTAATAACCACCGCATCAGTTGATTACATCAATGGGTTGACCCGGATCGGCTTCGAAGCCTTAGCATTAGCTGGCTGGACGCGCGAGCAGGTAAGCACATTCATCTCTCGCTGGGGTACGCTTTGGAAAACGCATATCACTGACAATCAAAACCCCGAAACTGGACCCTATTTTTTGAATGAGCAGCTGGTTAATGGTTGGTTGGACCAGGAACAGCATGTATTAACTCCTTTTGAATGGACACTAAAACTATGGGGTGTATATGCAGGTGACCTGGAAGGACCGGATGCTATTAGTGCCCTGGATGCTTATTTAAATCGCTGCGCGGGCGGACCCATTTTTGAAAACGCTTTATCCAACCTGGCCCAGGAACTCCTGCAGCTCAAAAAAGCGGCTTTAGAATTATCCACGGCGGAAAAATTACTCGCAGCCTCCGCCAGTAGTCATTCCCCAGGCGAAAACAGATCTGGTCAGCCCGCCCAAAGTACGCAAAACACGGATCAACTGCCAGACAATAAAAGAAAACCCAAACCAATTTCATCTGCTATTCAGACCCTTGACAGACTGATCGAAGTTGGATTGCTGGTAGAGCGCGGAGACCAGCGGGTTAGTTTTACTTCACCGGTGTGGGCCGGATACTTCGCTGCTCGGCCGCCTGAGACCTTGTTGGAAATTCAACCCCAATCTTCGCTTTGGTCTTACGAAGCAGAGTATTTCCACTACGACCTTGCTCAGCGGATCCCTGTATGGCTGGAAGACTACCTTCAGTCTGATTCTTCGCCATTGTACCGAAACCTTATTAATACAGCCCTGTGGATGCGAGATATTCCAACCAGCCATCCAAACCGATCGCGAATAATGCGTCAGGTTGCTGCTCAACTACAAAACGAAGGCTTGCCGTATGGAACCCGTTTACGGTTGTTGGCAGCCGTCAGTCTCTCCAATGATCCTGCTCTGGCTGTCTTTTTCAGGCAGCTTGTTTCTTCCCAATCTTCTACTGTGCGGGCTTTGGCCGCCCTGGGAAGTGGTGCGATCCAGGATGGTCGTGCGGTCCAATCCCTCGAAAGCCTTCTTTCGGATGAATCGGAATTTGTTCAGAAAGCTGCGTGCCTGGCCATTACTGCGATCGATGACCCAGGCGCCAAAGCGATTATGGCTAACACCCTCCTGTACGGATCAGAGAATTTACGCCTGATCATTGCGGAGATGCTCGCGGATAGGCCATCCTGGGGGCATGAACTCCTGCAGGAATGTATCGATTCTGAAGACCTTCTGGTCCGCAGGTCAGCCGTTTTTGGTATTTCTAAGATCGAAGCGGCCTGGGTGATTCCCCTCCTGGAGAAAGTCGCTGTTGAGGATAGCCAATGGGTTGTCCGAAATTCAGCGGGTCAGGCGCTTGATTCCTTCCAGCGTCCTGACCCATATATTCCGCGGCCCCCCCTTATTCCAGCAGAAACCCCCTGGTTGATTACTTTTGCCGCCGCACAAGGCCAGGGCGTTTCTAAAGAAGGCAGCCCGGTACCCTTACTTCGCCTGGCGCTGCAGGTCGGTTCCCACGAAGAAAAATTGGCTGCGCTGGAATTGCTGCGGCATTATCATGACCAAACCGTATTAACAGAATTATTTGATTTGATCAACCAATCCCATCAGCCAGACCTTCTTTCTTCCGCGCATTACACCCTGTGGATAATGGCTGTGACGGGAAGTTTATCCGCCGAATCGAAAAAGCAGCCCGCTTTCTAATTCTCCCAACCGGGGAGTGACCCGCAATCACTTCAGGTTATGGTAAATTCGCTCCTGAACTGTGTCGGCATCCACGCCTAGAATACTGATTAGTTTTTCCAATCCGGATTCCCCGGCGATAATGTCGATCTGATTAACTTTGACCTGCACTATGCTTCCAAGAAATGCCACCAGCGCCTGGTTAACCGTACTGGCGCTGTTTTCAGCATTCAGGCTGATCTCCAATGTCCCATCCGGCAGGATATTCTCAATCTGATTAATCCCGCGCTCTGGAATCACTTTCACGGTAATGGCAGCACCATGCCTGCCTGAATGCAGCCGCGGCCTGGACTTTTTTGGCATGCTTTACCTCAGACTCGAAAGCAGCATGATCAAAAAGGTTTGCAAAACCTGGACAAGGATGATCAACACGATTGGGCTGAAATCGATCATTCCCATTGGCGGAAGAATCCGGCGAATAGGCGCAAGCAAAGGTTCAACCACCCTTCCTAAAGCTGTCCTCACGGGATGATATGGAGACAAAAAGAATGATAACACTGCATTTACAATGATCACCATCAGCAATACGGTGCCGACAGCCTGAATTAAGGTGATTAATATTTCAATCATTGTTTTCGTGGGTTTCCTTTTTTTGTGGTCGCGGACCCAAGATGGCTTCACCGACTCTGATAAAAGTAGCACCTTCCAGGATCGCCTGCTCAAAATCGAAACTTGTCCCCATGGATAATTCACGTAATTCTAAACCAGGGATGGCTTGATTGAGATAATTCTTTAGCTCTGCCAACCTGCGGAAATAAACCCGCGATTGCTCCGGTTCGTGTCCGAGGGGGGGCATTGCCATCAATCCGCGCACGCGTAAAAAAGGTAAAGCCTGGACGGCTTCGACCTCCTTAACCAGTTGGTGCCATTTTTGGGGTTCATGCGCCGGCCAGCCGTATTTACTTCCCTCACCTCCCACGTTCATCTCAAGAAGCACTGGCAGCCTTCTTCCGCTCAATTCAAGCGAACGGTTTAATTTTTCAGCCAGGCGCAGCGAGTCCAAAGAATGCATCCAATCGAAATGCTCACTTACAATTTTCACTTTGCGGCTCTGCAGGTGTCCAATCATGTGCCACTCAAGTTCAGAGCCGTTGATTTTCTTCATTTTTTCAAGCGCTTCTTCTGGATAATTTTCTCCAAGTCTTTGGATTCCCGCTTCGATCGCGGCCTTTATTACCTCCACCGGTTGACCCTTGGTTACCACCACCAGTTTGATTTCCGCTGGGTCCCGTCCGGCTGCCCGTGCTGCATGCGCAATACGGACGAGGATGTCTTCATGTTTTTGTTTAATCACTTGTCTTAGGGGCGGCATAATTTTCAGATCACTCGATCAATGATATTAAAGCAGCAAAACGGCCAGTTTTTCCATTTTCGGCGCGGTGGGAATACCAGTGCTCGGTATCACAGGCCGTGCAAATTCCAGATTGCTCGATATATTTTACCCCTTCGCGTTCTAGCAATACCTGGTTCGCCGCCCATAAATCAAAAAACACCCGGTTTTCTCTCTCAATCAGTAATGAGCTGGCATCAACACCAAAAGTCTGCTTCACCGCGTCAATAACATTTTCTTTGACTTCGTAGTGGTCAGGTCCAATGGTCGGTCCAATCCCCGCCAGAATATCGGCGGGTTTCGAACCCGCCTGTGCCATCATTGCCTTTACGCAGGCGTTAACTGTCCCTCTCACGGTCCCCAGCCAGCCAGCATGCACAAGGCCAATCACTTTTTTTTGCGGGTCATACAATAAAATTGGGGCGCAATCTGCGAAGCGCATGAAAAGAGTTACTCCTGGCTGATCAGTGATGATCGCGTCAGCTTTTTTATGAACCTGGTCTAATGGTCTTGGGCTGCGTGTATAAACCACATCGGCGGAATGCACCTGCCATACATCATAGATAGATTCTACCGGTAGACCCGCATGCGCGAACACTCGCCGCCGGTTTTCGATCACATGGACGCGCTCATCCCCCACCGTACCACCCAGATTCAAGGATTCCCACGGATGCGGGCTGACTCCGCCTTTGCGGGAATAAATGCCGTGCCTGACACCCGCTAATTCCAAACTCGAAAAAGTAAAAGTGCTCAATCCATTTTTTTGCAGGAAAGCCATCGTCAATTCTCTGATTTAAGTTGGGTCACGACCGCAATTTTTCCGGTGATCAACTCGCGGGCATCCCGCATGCTTTCCGCTATCATAGGGAAAAGGTACCAGCCGGTTGTCAAACCGAACATCGCTCCGGTCAATGTGCGGAAGAGTGGGTTGCTTTCTCTGATAATGATCCAGTCAGGTAGAAAATCCAACAGGCTGGGCAGCTGCGATACGCCATCCAGCCCTATAGGAATCAAACCGATCAGAATCCACAGGTACCAGGGCAGGATTTTTATTTTTTTACCGGAAATTGCAAACACGACCCCAAACAGTAATAAAGCCCCATATATCGCAACATCCCGCTGGCAAAGGGCCACTTTGTATCCAACCCGGCCTGCGCCGTAGCCAATTTCCTCGCTGCCAGTAAACCGGCGTGCTTGGTCTAGCAATGCTGAATCAGTTCCCAAATAGGACTCGTAGGAAGCGACTCTGGTGATACCAGCCAATTCTCGCGGGTAATAAGGCTGTTCGCCAAAAATAAACCATGAACGGAAGGAAAGTTGGTGGCAAAGCGGGCTGTAAATCGTATATAGCGCCCTCGCCGGGAGATCCACCCCCGCTCGTGACAAAACCGGCGCTAGGAAAGGTAAACCGACATACAAGAAAAGGATAACATTGATCACCGCCATGTAGTGATGGCTGATCCACAATGTGATTTTGTCCGCCGAGCTGATCGTTTGACCCCTTCGAACCCTTTTTTCGTAACCACTGTCCCCAATACGATCAAGGTGATCGCTGCGGTCTCTGGCTGCGCCCAGCGCGACCTGAAGATCCTGGCGTGAAAATGGAGCCTGCAGGCGGTAGGGTCCAACCTGAACAACGGGTACCTTATTCTCGAAATTGCCCTGCAAGGCTTTTTCCTGGTCAATGTTGACAACCGCCAAACGATGAGGGATAGTTCCCTGTAAGGATTTCAAGTCCTCCATTGCCTGCTGACAGGTGGGGTCATTTTCTTTGATGTACAGGGTCACAACCATCATGGGGTTATTCCAATCTTTTCAAGATATAAATCCATCAATTGCGCATTCAATTGCCCGATGTGATTGGCTTGAAAAATTCCTTCAGCATCGATAAAAAATGTCGTTGGAAAGCCAAACACCCTGAATTGATTGGCGATTTTTCCTCCAGGATCCATCAATATCCGCAGCCCGATACCATTGTTGTTGATGTAACGCTGTACACTCTGCAGCGGTTCATCATAATTAATGGCCAGAATTTCTATCTGCGGGTATTTTTTTGCATACTCATCCAATAAAGGCATTTCTTCCTTGCACGGTTCGCACCAGGCTGCCCAAAAGTTGATCACAACCGCTTTTTCCGCAAGATCGGAAAACATGATCCGATCTCCATCCACAGTTTCGGCTTCGAAATCCGGAAACGGCAGCCCCACCTGTGCAGATGGGCGTATCTCCCGGGATTGTCTGCCAGTTCCCCCGCTAAAGAAAATAACAGCCCCCATCCCAATCCCGATTACCAACCCGGCAGCCAGGAAAAGCGGAATTCTTCCGAAACCTGGTTTATTCATTCTATAATCCGAAATCAATAAATGTTCCGAATTGAGCAAGTTGGTTAAAAACACCAAAGAAGAGCAGCACGCCGACAATGATCAGCACAATCCCCATAACAATCTCTACATAATGCATTACTTTGCTATACTTTCTGAGTATCGTGGTCACCCAACCAATGCCCAGCGCGGCGATTAAAAATGGGATTGCCAGCCCGGCGGAATAAAAACTCAGCAACCAAACCCCCTGCGAAATAGAGCCTTCATTGATCGCCAGGGTAAGAATTGCACCCAGAATTGGTCCAATACAGGGAGACCAACCCGCAGAAAAAGTTACCCCCAACAGCGCCGAGGAAAGAAAACCGCGCCGTTGATCCACCTTCGTCTGAGGGCGCAGATCATATTCTAAGAATGGGATGCGCAATAAACCGGTCATGTGCAAACCAAAAACCACCACAATCACCCCACCGATCTTCGCCAGCCAGAAACGCAAATCGTAAAGAAGCGTGCCAATTGCGGATAGTGTAAGCCCAAGGGTCAGAAAGACTGCGCTAAACCCAAGCACAAACGCAAGGCCATGAAAAAAAGTCACCAGCTTATTCGGTTCGCTGCCGCTGCGCGATGCCGCCACCGACCTTCCACTCAGGTAACCGACATAAGCCGGTATCAGAGAAAAGACGCAGGGAGATAAAAATGAAGCCAGTCCCGCCAGAAATGCCAATCCAACCCCTATATTACCCATAACAATCCTTTTCTATCCTTCGACCACATCAATTATTGTCCCGCCTGGCATTGATACCGTTTTATCACCCGGATCATAATTGACTTCCGGCAGCGTCCAGCGGAATACCCACTTGGCGTCTTCGGGTTTACAGTTGACACAGCCGCGGGATTTTGGTGTGCCAAACTCGTTATGCCAGAAGGTTGAATGGATGGCCACACCTTCACCCATGAACAGAGTCGTCCAGGCAACGCCGGGCAAATCATAGCCAGCGCCAGTCTGCCCGCCGCTCATGTGAATCGAAACCGCTTTTCGCCAGATAAAATGACGGCCCACTGGTGTCGCCCACGCTTCAACAATTTCACCCGCAGCATTCCAAACCGCCCCGGACGAGATTTGACAGGCATATACCTCTCGGCCTTCTTCGTAACACATCAGCATCTGCCGTTTGGGGTTAACATCCACCACAACCCGTTTATCTTCAATTTCAGGGTTGATGGGTTCCAGTTCTTCTGCTGTCAATGGGCGGAAAGCTTCGGCTGCAGCCCAAAAAATGTCGCCATAACCATAGCGCTCATTCAAGCGGTAAAGCACTTGCCCCTGGGCGTTGGTGCGCACATCATCTGCCCAGATGATCTGACTGTAATAAAGCTTTGGAATAAAGTTTAACCTCAAAGCATCAATCAGCCACGGAGACGACGGGGATTGGTTTTCGAGGTATAACTGCGTGTGAGGTATAGTCACCTCAACCCACATACCTTTTCCCAGGCTGGTTTGCGGCATATCCAAAATGGGTTGGTTTGGACGGTTCTCCACTGGCTGCACACTTGGCGAGTAGATATAACCGTCTGGTGTTTCAACCCAGCGAGTATTTTGACGACCGGGAGGAGCTTCGCCGATCACTTCGCGCAGCCAGACTACGATCGAATCTTCGTACAATTCTCCTACAACTGCTGCCTCGGCTGACGGCCTGGCGCGTACATTCACCAGCCCGCTGCAGATACGCCCCAACCGCTCGGCACCGGTCCAGGCATTTTGGAGATCCATCCACGCCTGCCAGGGGCGAAACGCTGCGCCAGCCAGACTTAGCAAGCCTAGGCGGAGAAAATTACGTCGGCTTAATTGATCTTCAAACCACTTCATAGCAGTTAAGATAACGTTTAATAAACCATTTGTCAACGAAAGGTGATTAAAATTGGCTTAGAAGTTTAAAAAATCTGCTTGTGAAACCATCTTCTTCACCTGTTCAATCTCCGGGCTCCACAGGTGATCGCCGTCCCGAGACGGCACCTGGCTGCGAATTTTCATGTAAGCTGCCCCGCTGCCTTTACCAAAACGTGACTCAGGATTTGCTCGCAGTCGCAGATCCAATGCCCGGCAGGCTGTGAAAATTTCCGTCGCCAGGATATGTAAGGTGTTTTTTGCTACCATGCGCGCATTTCTGGCGGCTGTCATCGCATTGGCATTGTGATCTTCCTGACCGGCTGATGTAGGCAGTGAATGCACACTGTTGGGGTTTGCCAGAGCCTGGTTTTCAAGGGCTAAAGACGCCGCTGTGTAATGCGGCATCATCAGGCCAGAGTTTAGACCGGCCGCATCAGGATTGTCCACCAGCATGGCTGGAAGACCAGCGTTAAGGTGCCCATCCAGCATACGGAAAATCCGCCGCTCCGAAATTGCACCCAACTCAGAAAGGGCGATTGCCACAAAATCCATTACGAACCCGATCGGTTCTCCATGGAAATTACCTCCAGAGAGTGCTTTTCCATCAGAAAATAGCAAGGGGTTGTCGGTCGCGGCGTTGATCTCCCTTTCAAGCACATTCCAGGCATGTTCGATAGTATCAAATATCGCCCCATGCACCTGAGGGGCGCAGCGCAGGCTGTACGCGTCCTGGACCCTTTCGGCACAATCTACCAGTGTACTGCCTTCAAAATACTCCCGAATCAACCTGGCGGACTCAATCTGGCCAACCTGTCCGCGCGCCTCATGCAATCTCTGATCGAAAGCCGCGCTGCAACCCTGCAAAGCTTCCAGACTCATGGCAGTTGCCAGATTGGCGAGACCCAGCAGGTGCCGGGCGTCCTGAAGCGTAAGCGCAGCTATCGCTGCGCAAAAGGTAGCGCCGTTGTTTATGGCCAACCCTTCCTTTGGTCCCAGCACGATCCTCTCGATTCCAGCTGCTGCCATCGCCTCTTTTCCCGTCATTCTTCTACCCTGGTAATAAGCCGTCCCCGATTCTTCGACCCGGTCATATTCATCGCGTGTGAACACCAGGGCTAGATGAGACAACGGGCCAAGATCCCCAGATGAACCCAGAGATCCCTGCTCAGGTACAGCCGGTGTCACTCCAGCGTTCAACATATCCACAAGGGTTTCCACAATTTTCTGGCGCACCCCCGAGTAGCCTTTTGCCAGCGTGTTAGCGCGGATCAACATGGCCGCACGAACCACCTCAACAGGCAAATCATCTCCTGTGCCAACTGCATGACTCAGAATCAGGTTGCGATTCAGGAGTTCGCTTTCTTTGAAAGGGATGCGCTGATCAGCAAAAATACCATAACCAGTGTTGATGCCATATACAGGCAGGTCAGTTTCTAAAATATTTTCCAAAACCTGCCTCGATTTTTGAATGTTGGATACCCCCGCCGCTGAGATTTTTACTTTTTCATTTTGCCGACTTACGGATGCAACTTCGTGTATGGTCAAAGAATTCCCATCAATCTGGATCATAACCAGCCATCCTTATATGTAGAGGAAATGCCCAAGAATCACTGCTGAAATCGTGATTGAAATATTGTCTATATCTTTTATCGGGATGGATTCCACCAGCGTGCCTGCCAGCACAATCACGGAAACTGGAAGCCACAGTTGTGAAATTGACACAGACATCTTATCCGCCAGTGAAAATGCGGTAAGGATGATTATTGAAAATACTAAACCACCCGCGAACATGGCAATACTGCCTGCCAGGGTTTTCTCCTTAGCCCAGGGCAGCGGCAGCCTGCCAAATCGCTTCCCAATGATATCTGCGAGCCCATCACCGCCGCACAATAGCATCAAAGCAGTTATTCCAATGGGCGAATCATACCAATAGAACACAGTAAGTACCACAAAGGCGATTCCATAAAACAGCGGGCCCCTTAGTATTTCCCGCCGATTGCCGCTGCGCGACATCGCATCTACGGCAGCCTGATCCTTTATTACGCCCAAACCGACCAGCAGAAATTGTACAGTAATCCCCAAAGGAACCAATGCGGCCAGCCATCTGGAAGCCGGGGACTCATTAAATAATAACCAACAAAGAACAAAAAAGGGACCGGTTCCGGTATGGATAATCTTTCTACTGAGCTGAGATGAAATGATCCCGCGGTGCGCCAGGGCATCATTTATTCGCAGCCATACCAATGCGACCGCGAGTGTGACCAGCAACGCCAAAAAATTATTGTTCAGCAATGGAACACCGCCAGAATGAAAATCGGATGAAATTCAGAATGTGCCGCGACGGTCTCTTTCAATTTCTCTTGCCTGGTCGCGTTTCGCGATTTCGTGCCGCTTATCATAAAGCTTTTTGCCTTTTGCAATGGCGATTTCCAGCTTCGCGCGACCACCCTTCAGGTAAACCCGCACAGGAACAATCGTCACGCCTTTTTGCCTGACGACATCCCACAATGCTTTGATCTCACGGCGATGAAGCAGCAATTTCCGCATGCGGCGTGGATCATGGTTCATGCGGTTTGCCTGTTCATAAGGTGCGATATGGGCATTAACCAGCCAGGCTTCATTACCATCCGTTTGCACATAAGCTTCCGCCAGGCTGATTTGCCCTGCACGGATCGATTTGATCTCACTGCCTTGTAATGAAAGACCTGCTTCGTAATGCTCCAGAAGGAAATATTCAAAGCGGGCTTTCCGGTTGGTTGCGACGACCTTGACATCCATGGGAAGGATTTTAACATAACTGCGAAAAAATACGCTTTATATAAAGGACTTCAGATAGAATCGAAATATCCCTCGAACGTTCCGGATCAAATATGCAAATTACTCCTCCTCCTGGCACCCATCACCTGCGCGAGCAATTTTTGATCGATCCACAGGTCATTTTCTTGAACCACGGTTCGTTCGGGGCTACCCCGCGTCCAGTTTTTGAGGTGTACCAAAACTGGCAGTTGGAACTTGAGCGCCAGCCGGTGGAGTTTTTGGGGCGGCGCAGTCATCAGCTTTTGCTCGAATCGCGCAAGTCCTTAGGCGAGTATCTTCAAACAGATTGGGGCAACATCGTCTATGTGAGCAATGCGACTACAGGAGTGAATATCGTCGCCCGCAGCCTGAAACTCGGCCCCGGAGACGAAATCCTCGCGACTAACCACGAATACGGCGCGATGGACCGCACCTGGAAATACCTGTCCCAGCGCAACGGTTTCAGTTATAAAAACCAGGTCATAAATGTACCGGTGAAGGATACAGATCAAATTATTTCTGACCTTTGGATGGGTGTCACTCCGCAAACAAAGGTGATCTTTATCAGTCACATCACTTCTCCGACTGCGCTTATTTTCCCGATCGAAGAAATCTGCGTGCGAGCAAGAGCGGAAGGTATTCTGACAGTTGTGGACGGCGCACACGCGCCAGGGCAAATTGACCTGAATTTGGAAAAGATCGGCGCAGATTTTTATTGCGGCAACCTCCACAAATGGCTATGCGCACCAAAAGGATGTGCTTTTCTGTATGCCAGACCTGATGTGCAGAGGATGATAGAACCCCTGATCGTCAGTTGGGGCTGGCAAAGTGAAAAACCAGGTGAATCTCAGTTTGTTGACTACCTTGAATGGACAGGTACCCGTGATATCGCAGCTTTTTTAACGGCTCCAGAGGCAATCAAGTTTTCTCGAACGCTGGATGACGTTGGTCTACGCCGGTATTCATGCCAGTTGGCGACCTGGACTCACCAGCTTCTGCATACACGCTTAAATTCCCGCGCGCTTTGCGCAAACAGCCTTGATTGGTTTCGGCAAATGTCCACACTCACCCTGCCAGGAAAAACAGACGTTCAACAGTTACAGACTCGGCTGTACAACGATTTCCGCATTGAGATTCCAGCCCTGGTCTGGGAAGATTATAAATTGCTGCGATTTTCGATCCACGCTTATAATTCGCAGGCGGATATTCTAAAGCTCCAGCAGGCTCTCTCTGTTATACTTACCCCCGAATAAGACAGAAGCTGAAACCGGTCGAATCACTTTTTAGAGGCAGCAAAAAATATGGCAGAAATTTCACTTGCGTTGGGAGGCGGCGGGGTCAAAGGCATCGCCCACCTGGGAGTTTTACAAAAATTAAATGAAGAAGGCTATAAAATTCGCGCCATCGCTGGAACCAGTGCGGGCGGCGTAGCGGGCGCTTTAGCGGCCGCAGGAATCCCACAGGATAAAATTGAGAAAGCGCTATTAAAAATCAATAATCGTCACTTTTTTTCTCGTCTTCCGGATGATGGCCCCTCACTGCTTGGCTTGCGCGGCCTTGTGAATATCCTGACAGAATTTCTTCATAATCGAACTTTCGAGGACCTGGACATTCCTTTCGCCGTAACGGCTGTCGATATGAACAGCAAAAACGAATACATTCTGAATACCGGACCGGTTATTGATGCCATTCTGGCCACTGTCGCAATCCCAGGAGTGTTCCCCCCGAAAAAAATTGGCCATACTGAGCTGGTGGACGGCGGGGTTTTAGACCCGGTACCGGTGGCGGTTGCCCGCTGGCTGGCGCCGAAATTGCCGGTCATTGCTGTGTGTCTCTCTCCTGAACCAGAAAAATGGTCCACTTTACCAGGTATTCAACCACCACCCGACACTCCCATCCCTCATCCTATCCTGGAATATTTAGGCCGCTTACGCATCGGGCAGGCCATACAGATATTTATCCATTCCATGGATATCGCCGACCGCATGATCGCTGAATTACGTATGCAGATCGAAAAACCCGATGTCATCATCCGACCCAATGTGCATCACGTCGGTTTTCTGGACCGGGTCGATCCGCAAGAATTAATCGCTGCTGGCAGAAAAGCGGTCGAAGATGCCCTACCAAAAATCCGCCAATCATTGGCCTGGTACCATCACATTACCCGACAATTCACATCCGCCGAACCGCCCGGTAGGTTGCTCGATGAAGAAGATCTTGACTGACCCGCGCCCAAATTGTCGTATTTGAATGTCAGAAGATCTCCGCAGGTACGCCCGCCAGACAACTTCCCGCCTTATTATTGGCGGAATTGGCCTGTTGTTCCTGGTCGGAAGCGCCCTTATTTTGTGGCGCTACGGAACGGGCGCGGCCGTGTTCGGCTTGCTTTGCCTGATTGCTGGGCTGATTCCTATTGTATTAATTGTGTTGATCCTCACTGCTATGGAATGGATTGTTAAACGTGACCGTGACCAATGAACCGTCCCGCCTGTTTGATCAGGGCTGGCTTGTGAACACCATTCCGCCTGAAGAAAAAGCTGGCGCGGGCATTTTGGTGATGCTGCACGGTTGGACCGGTGACGAAACATCCACCGGTGTGTTTGCCCGCAGCATCCGTCGTGATCGCTGGATTCTTTCTCCGCGCGGGATCATCAGAACCGGAGAAGGCGGCTACGGCTGGATTTCCCACCGCCCCGGCAGAGATGCCACCCTGGCGCTGTTCTTTGATGTTGTCGACAAGCTCAGAACCGCCATTGCTTCCTGGATGGATATATTGAAAATCGGTCCGCAGCCCATTCAATTGCTCGGGTTCAGCCAGGGTGCTGCGCTGGCATTATCGTATGCTCTGCGCTACCCAGGTGAGATCGAACGTCTGGCTTGCATTTCAGGATTCCTCCCCTATCTGCCGGAAAATTACAAGGCCGATCCGAGCCTAGGGTCGGTGAAATTTTTTATCGCTCACGGCAGCAAAGACGATATGATCCCGATCGAGCGAGCCAGAGAAATTGAAGTCTTTTTAAAGAGTGGCGGTGCCGACCCAATTTTTTGCCAGCATCAATCTGGTCACCGCATAAACGCCGGCTGCTTCGAAAAGCTAGGCGAGTTTTTCAACGCAGTCCACTTCAGCGCCGTTGAACCAGAGAAATCACGCCCAAAAGAATTCCGATCGTAAATAAAACCACAATCACCAGCCCCATGGGAATCCCTGCTGGAACAGCGCTGGTTTGAGCGGGTGGAAAAGTTGGAATCAACAACGGCGGTGGCGGAGTGAATGTGGGCAGGCGTGTAGGGGCTGCGGTTACAATAAACTGAGCTGCCAGCGTCGGATCGATGGTGTTGGTCATTTCCGGGGTCGGTGTCGGCGGCGGTTCAACGATCGGCAAATCACCAGGCGTCATGCTGACAAAAGCGGCATATACCCACCCCACTCCTCCTGGTGCGCCTGGATATTCAATCAGCACCCATTCTCCCCCGGGAGAACGCCCTTTAGCTGGAGCAGTCTGCCCAGCCAATAACATACCAACCCGCGGATAGAGCGCGTTCGGACCCGACCTGACATTCACAAAATCCTCACCCCCACCTGGTCTGACTGTGACAATTGGCCCAGAGGGAGTGCCGGTCACGGTCGGTATGCTGCCAGTTGGGAGCTGCGCAAAAACAGGTTGTTCTCCTTTTAGCAGAAACCCCAGCCCAAGAAAAATCGTTATAATAAGGAAGGTCACGAAAAACTTGACCCGCAGTGATGGCATACATTCTCCTTCAATTGACTTGCAAACACACATTATAACCGAACAATGGATCAACGCATCTACCACGGAAATATAACACCAACCGACATCGCCCGCAGCCTTTTGGCGAATTTTCACCGCGGAAACTTGCGGGTTCAGCAGGTTGGAACTGGACAACAAATCGCTGTCCAGATCGCCACGCACCGGCAGGCCAGATCAGGCGGGCAGACTGCCCTGGGTATAACACTCCAGGCGCTTGAAGATGGTGTCTTGATACAGGTCGGGAAACAGGCCTGGCTGGGGGTGGCCGCCAGCCTGGGTGCCACGGCTATTGCCGCTTTGCGCAACCCCCTTACCTTGCTCAACCGTATCGATGACCTGGCCCAAGATATTGAATACATACAATTGACAGACGAGGTCTGGCGGGTAATAGAGCAGACCGTGCGGGCATTGGGGGCGGGTCATGAATTGAGCGAACGGCTGCGCCGGATGGTGTGCGACTATTGCAATACCCCCAACCCCGCAGGTGAGCTTCGCTGTATCGCGTGCGGCGCTCCTTTAGGAAATGTTCAACCCCAAACCTGCAAAAAATGCGGTTTTGTTGTGACCACCGCTGAAACAAGCTGTCCGAATTGTGGGGCAGCGTTGGGTTAATAAACCGGATTGCGCCAGGTACGGCGGTTATTTCCGTGTTGGATAAAATCATCCAACCCGGTGGGACCCCAGGTTCCGGATTCATAAACCGGCAAGTTCCTGACGGGTGTTTCCTGCCAGGCGTCTATGATATTCGATGTAAAGGTCCATTGCGCCTGGACTTCATCCGCACGGGTGAATAATGTAGCATCCCCCTGCAGGCAGTCCAACAGCAGGCGCTCGTATGCCTCCGGCGGTTCTTCTCCAAATGCTTCCAGATAGTCGAAATCCATTTTTACTGGGGCAATCTGGTTAATGGGTCCAGGAGCTTTGGCGCCAAATTCCAACGTGATGCCTTCATTCGGCTGCAGGCTGAGCACCAACGTATTTGGCGCATCCCCTGCCAGGTTATGCCAATCGAAAAGAGAGAGCGGCGCCTGCCTAAAGTGGATAACAATTTCGGTCAGGCGGGTGCACAGTCGTTTTCCAGAACGAACATAAAACGGCACCCCAGCCCAGCGCCAGTTATCCACAAACAAGCGCACCGCCAGCAGCGTTTCTGTGATTGAATTGGCGGGAACGCCGGCTTCATCCTTATAGCCAGGTACTCGCTTGCCTTCTACCAAGCCGGAGACGTATTGACCTCTGAAGGTGTTGGCCAGTGCTTCCTTCCCTTTCAAAGGTCTTAATGCGCGCAGAACCTTGACCTTTTCATCCCTGACGGCATCCGCATTGAAAGCCACCGGCGCTTCCATGGCCGTTAATGTCACAAGCTGAAGCAGATGATTTTGGAACATATCCCGCACCACACCAGCTTTATCGTAATAACCGGCGCGTGTTCCAACTCCCACAGTCTCCGCCACTGTGATTTGAACGTGATCCACATAACGTCGATCCCATAAGGGCTCAAAAATCGCGTTCGCAAAGCGGAATACCAGGATATTTTGGACAGTTTCCTTCCCCAGGTAGTGATCGATGCGAAATACCTGCTCTTCAGAAAAGACCTGGTGTACCTGCTTTTCCAGCACGGCTGCGGATTCTATATCATGACCATAAGGTTTTTCTATGACGATCCTGGTCCAGCCTTTGACTTTTTTGTTTAACCTCGTTTCGCCGATTTTTTCAACGATGCCTAAATACTCCTCGGGCGGGGTAGCCAGGTAGAATAGAACGTTATTCACCTTTAGTGAGTCGAGGATTTTCCCCAAGCGCTGGTATCCGTTGGTATCTTCAAAAGTGGATTGGATGTAACGGGTGCTTCCTAATAACTCATCAATTATTTCTTCTCCAACAGACCTGGTGCGCCCATGTTCATGGATACTGGAATGTAATTTCTCCCGCAATAATTCATCTGACCAATCCCGCCGGGCGAAGCCAATGATGATAAACGGCATAGGAAGTTTTTGGCTGCAATGCAATTCATACAATGCAGGTAGTAATTTTCGCCTGGTGAGGTCTCCTGTAACCCCGAAAATGACAATTGCTGTTGGTTCACCATTTCCGCGCGGATTCCCTTTGGGTTGCATATTGTCTCTCCATAGGTAGGATTGAGCCGGATGCCAGTTTGTGTAATTAATTGCAGGTGTGGATGATCCACGATATGGATCGATGATAACATAACCTGGAAATTTACCGCCTGATCTCATATAGCTCGGTGCAGCATATTATGAAGCACTGGTATAATTTTATGCAATCTTTTTTTGATACTAATCCTCTCATAGCCGGAATTATCACCAGAAAGGAATACGCCATGGTCACAATCGTCGCGGACACAACTTCGAGCATTCCCGTTGCCCGTGCCGCAGAATTGGGGATTCAATACATCCCTCAGATCATCGTTTTTGGCGAAGAAACCTATCGCGATGATTATGAAATCGATACACAAACATTTCTGCAGCGTTTGCGAGCCGCTGCCATTCTGCCAAAAACTGCCGCTCCTCCCCCAGCCTTGTACGCGCCGATCTACGAACAATTTTCACAAAACGGCAAGACCATCATCGTTTTAACTCCTTCAGCCGAAGTTTCAGGTACCTTCCGTTCCGCAGAAGTCGCGGCAGCGGACTTTCCAGACCGTGATATCCGCATAATCGATACCCGTACCATCGGATCGGGTCTGGCATCCATCGTCTTGCAGGCAAATCAATGGGCTAAAGATGGGGTAGAACCGGACGAAATTGTCGCCCGTGTGAAGGATTTGATCCGCCGTCAGAAGGTCTATTTCGTTGTCGACACGCTGGATTATTTATATCGCGGCGGCCGTATTGGCGGTGCCAAGATGCTCGTCGGCAGTATCCTGCAGGTGAAACCCATTCTTCAGCTCAAAGGCGGCCGCACGGAGCCGGTTGAATCGCAGCGCACGAAAAAACGCGCCATGGCTCGACTTAAAGAGCTAATCTATGCCGACTGCCCCCGCAATGACGGGGCAAGGCTGACCATCATGCATGGTGATGTTCTCGAAGAAGCCAGGGAATTGGCGCAAGAGTTTAAATCCCAGTTGGGCTTGAATGAGGTGGAAATTTATGATCTTCCACCCGCCATCCTGGTTCACGCCGGCCCGGGAGTCATCGCGGTGAGCTTCTTTACCGAAGGCTAATCAGGCCGCCGCTTCACAACGCGGCATCTAGAATGGATATTAGCTCGCCCTTATCAAGGTAAATCGGGTTGGCTTTATAACTGCTGGCTTGAAGCGTTTTTTCTACGATTTCCTCAAAATTTTCCTGCCGAATCCCATAAACAGTCAACCTGGGGATTTGGAGGTTTTCAATTAAAACTTCCAGCCAGTTGATCAGGTCGTCCGCGCTCGCAGCTTGATTCCCTGTCGCCCAGACGGCTATCTGGCGGTACCGATCGATCACCGGCGAGTCAGGCTGCCGTAGACGGAGTGCCTGAAGGTTAGCCTTGCACACAACGGGCAGAAGCCGTGCGCACACAGCACCGTGCGGCGCAGCGAATAATCCGCCAATTGGGGCGGCAAAGCCGTGCACAGCGCCCAAACCAGCATTCGCCAGCGCGAGGCCGCCCATCAGGCTGCAAAAAGACATATCCTCGCGCGCCTGCAGGTCTTCGCCGTGTGTGTAGGCTCTCAGCAGCGACCTGCCCGCGCGTTGAATACCTGCCTGGCAAAACATATCCGTCATCGCATTCGCGCGGACAGACACATAAGGTTCAATCACCTGCGTGAGCGCATCCATGCCTGTGCTCGCGCTGATTGGCGCAGGCACCGAAAGGGTTAATTGGGGATCAACGATCGCCGCTTTTGGAAGCATGCGCGCATGCCTTAAACTGACTTTTACAGCCTGATCAGGAACGGCCAGAACAGCATTGCGGGTCACCTCACTTCCAGTTCCGGCGGTGGTTGGAATTGCAATCACAGGCAGCGGATCATTCCCTAAGGGCCTCCCTTTTCCGACGACCTCCAGATAATCCTTGGGATCCCCTGAATTGGTGGCAAAAGCAGCCGCTGCTTTGGCGGTATCCAGAGCGCTGCCGCCGCCGCAGCCCACCACCAGCTCGCATCTATTATCCAGCGCAGTTTGAGATGCCTGCCAGGCCGTTTCTACGGTTGGTTCGCCTTTGACAATAAACTCATGGATAGATAAACCTGAATCGCGCAGCAACATCTTTACGAAGTCCACAACCTGCCATTTGGTTCCAGTTACCAGCAGCAGGCGCTGCCCATACGCAGCCGCCACATCACCCAACAGGCTGGCTTTACCTGACCCAAATATGATCCGCTCTGCGGTCTGAAAATCGAATTCCGCCTTCATGTCCAGGCGCTGTCAGAAGGATACAGGTTGTGGTATTTTATGCCTACACGCTCCTCCGCCATCATTTCGGCCACTTTTTCCCGCCAGGCGAGGTAATGATCTGTCTCGCGATGCTTTCCTTGGTCTGCTGGCGATTTATAGATCTCGACCAGTGTAAATCGGGAAGGATCATCGACCTGTTGGTAAAAGTCGAAGCGCACGATACCGCTTTCTTGAATACTGTTTTGGGCATTTTCGATGCTGGCGTTAATGAAATCCTGGATGTAATCAGGTTTTACATGGATGTGGACAAACACGACATGCATATCACCCTCCATTTCTTAAACGTTCACCATTCTTTTTGATATCTTACCTTAACTTGTTATTGAATTCGGTATAATTACGACATCAATTCTTATTAACGATCAACCTTAGTCAGATATTTGTAATAGCGGAAAGTCCGCCTCGTAACCACTCCCGATAAACCTGTAAACAAAAAAATAGGAGATATCATGAACTACCGACATTTAGGCCGTACAGGGCTTCTGGTCAGCCCGCTTTGCCTGGGGACGATGAATTTTGGACCGCATACTGGCGAAGATGACAGCCACCGCATCATGGACCGCGCCCTTGAGTTGGGGATTAATTTTTTCGATACAGCCAATGTATACGGATGGAAAATTGGCGAAGGGATTACAGAAAATATTATCGGACGCTGGTTCGCCAAGGGTAACGGCCGGCGGGAAAAAGTCGTCCTGGCGACAAAAGTATACGGACGGATGGGTGATTGGCCAAATCATAGCCGCTTATCTGCCCTCCATATCCGTCAGGCCTGCGAAGACAGCTTGCGTCGGTTGCAGACGGACCACATCGACCTTTACCAGATGCACCACATCGACCTTGAAACCCCCTGGGAAGAGGTCTGGCAGGCCATGGAAGTCCTGGTGCAACAGGGTAAGGTAATTTATGTCGGCAGCAGTAATTTTGCTGGCTGGCAGATCGCCCAGGCGCAGTGCGAAGCCGCAAAACGAAATTTTATGGGGCTGGTCTCCGAACAAAGCCTTTATAACCTGACGCAAAGGACCATCGAACTGGAGGTCATCCCCTCCTGCCGGCATCACGGTCTGGGGTTGATCCCCTGGAGTCCGCTGGCTGGCGGCCTGCTGGGGGGCGCGCTCGACAAGTACAACCAGGGGAGGCGCGCCAGCGAGAATGTTCAAAAGCACATCGAAAAATTGCGCCCGCAGCTTGAAAAATATGAAAACTTGTGCGCCCAATTGGGTGAAAAACCAGGCGAAGTCGCCCTGGCCTGGCTCCTGAAAAACCCGGTTGTCACCGCCCCGATCATTGGTCCGCGCACAATGGAGCAATTGGATACCAGTATGCGCGCCCTGGATATTACCCTGGATGAACAAACCATGTCTCAGTTGAATGAAATCTGGCCTGGACCGGGTGGTGAAGCGCCCATGGCGTACGCCTGGTAATTTTCAGCTTTAGACAACCTTGAATATCCAGGTCATATTCCTCGACGACGACCTTCTGGCAGTCAATAAACCTGCGGGGATTACCACAGTTAAAGGCGGGCTGCCTGAAGGTACTCCGGTTTTGAATCTGGGGTTGGAGTCCGATTACGGCAGGCTTTACCCTGTGCACCGGCTGGACCGTGAAACCAGCGGCATTATCCTCTTCGGCCGCACCGCGCAGGCGCACAGAGAATTAAATCAGCAGTTCCAGGAGCGAAAAGTTACCAAAACTTACCACCTGCTGACTCTGGGCAGTTGTGCCCAGGAAAATTTTCAGGTAGACCTGCCCCTGCGCGTCAATGTCGGCCATCACCGCCGAACGAACGTGGATTACCAGAAGGGAAAGCCCGCCAGAACTCAATTTTCAATCATAAAGCGTTTTCGTGAGGGCATCTGCCTGCTGTCAGCCCAACCATATTCTGGCTATACGCATCAAATCCGCGTGCATGCCTCCGCAGCAGGATTATGGATCCTCAATGATTCTCTTTACGCCCCCAGGACCCTGTCCGCAGACTCGCGGAATGCCACCTTCGAAATTCCTGTTAACGGCCAGCGCATCACCTCGCAGCTCCCAATTTCCAGATTGGCCCTGCATGCCTGGCAAATAGAATTCAGCCACCCTGGCAACCGCGAAAAACTGACGCTGAACGCTCCTTACCCGCAGGATTTTCAATTGTCCCTGGATTGGCTGGATAAATCCTGACTTGGAGGAAAAAAAAACCAACGGTTAAAAAATGCGGCTGCCCGTACCACAATGGGCAGCCGCATTTCCGCGATTTTTGCTTATTTACAAGTCCGGTACCGGGCGCTTCGACTGCCAGATCGCCCACAGGAAACCGCCCAATAGGACGACCACCATAACCCAGGCAGCCACCGTGTCGAAGCCAAAGTTGACAACAATCGGTGCAGCCAGCAGCGATACCAGGTTGACTACCTTGATCATCGGGTTCAAAGCAGGTCCGGCTGTATCCTTCAATGGGTCGCCAACGGTATCTCCCACCACGCCAGCCTTGTGCCGTTCCGAGCCTTTACCGGTATTCTTGACCAGATCCCTGGGTTCATCCTCGATGGCTTTCTTGGCGTTATCCCAGGCCCCGCCAGCGTTGGACATAAACACCGCCAGCAACTGCCCGCTCAGGATGACACCCGCCAGAAAACCACCCAGGGCTTCAACCTGCAGGATCATGCCAACAAGCAAGGGCAGGGAAATGGCGATCACCGCCAGCGGGATCAGTTCCTTCTGCGCGGACCGTGTAGATATCGAAACCACGCGGGCATAATCGGGTTTGACGGTTCCCTCCATGATACCGGGGATGCGGAACTGTTTGCGCACCTCCTCCACAATCTGGCTGGCAGCGCGCGATACCGCCCGGATAGACAGCGAACTGAACAGCCATGGCAGCGCTCCCCCTAACAGGAAACCGATAAAGACGGTTGTGTCATCGATGCGGATTGCTTGCAGCGCGCCGGTTTGCGCCCGATTGACATCCGTGATAAAGGAAGCGAATAAACTGACTGCCGCAATCACCGCCGAGGCAATGGCAATTCCTTTAGTAATTGCTTTCGTGGTGTTGCCTACCGCATCCAGGTCCGCCATGATCTGGCGGGCGCGCAGGGTCTCCTCATCCTCAAGATCATGCCAGGCCATTTCAGCAATGCCGTTGGCATTATCCGATATTGGACCGTAGGAATCCATCGCGACGTTGTTGCCCGTGTGGCTCAACATACCGATACCGATCATTGCCACCGCATACAGCACATAATTGGCCCCATCCGCCTGGTAAAGCAATTTGGCCAGCAAGAATGAGATGGAGATGACCACCAGGGCCCAAACGCTCGACTCCATACCGACTGAAAGGCCAGACAGGATGGTCGTAGCTGGTCCTGTGCGGGTGGATTTCACAATTTCCTGTACTGGCGCGCGTTTGGTAGCCGTGAAATAAGAGGTCAGCGGGTTAAAGGCCACAGCCAGCCCCACACCGATGGCCGTCAACATACCAAGCCGCCAGTCGCCGGCGTATAAAATCGCCAGCAGGAAAGAAAACAGAACGGTATTGACGCTTGACACCTCGTAAGAGCGGAACATGGCCTCTTCGGCATCATGGGCCCGTAAGAACTTGATTGGAATTTTGGTCCACATTGGCACCGTGAAAGTCCCAATAATCGAACTGATCACGCCAATCGCTCGAACGAGCAGCGGGAAGACAATGTAGAGGATTTCTCCCGTCGCCTGGTAAAGAACCAGACCCAGGATCAATGCGGAGACAATGGTAACTTCATAGCTTTCGAAGATATCCGCCGCCATCCCGGCGCAATCACCAACGTTGTCACCCACCAGGTCAGCCACCACCGCCGCGTTTCGGGGATCATCCTCAGGGATATCTTTTTCGACCTTTCCGACCAAATCTGCGCCGACATCCGCGGCTTTGGTATAGATGCCGCCGCCCACGCGCATGAATAGAGCAATCAGCGTGCCTCCAAATCCAAATCCAAGCAAAGCATCTGGCGCAGCCCGGCCAAAGATTATGAAAATGATGGTACCGCCCATCAGTCCCAGGCCGTCGGTTAGCATACCGGTTACGGTTCCAGCGTAATATGCGATGGATAATGACTCATTAAACGACCGGCGCGCAGCGGCGGAGGCGCGTACACTGGCCTGGATCGCCATGCGCATGCCAAGCTGCCCGACGATCAATGAAAAGGACGCGCCCATAATAAAAGCAATCGTGCGCCCAAAAGCCACCACCAAAAGAACCCCAGTCTGCCCCAGGTGGCCAAATTCCTCTGTGGCTTCAAAACTGGGCTCGACAACCACAACACTCAAGAACAGGGCTATGGTCAAAAGCGCGATGGCGGGCAGGATCGTCTTTAATTGCTGGCGAAGATACCCGTTGGCACCCTGGCGAATAGCCTCCCAAACCTCTTGCATGATATCGCTGCCCTTGTCTTTTTTGATCACAATGCCGCGCAGCAGCCAGGCGTACACCAGGCTGATAACCGCAACGACAAGGACGCTCAGCACGGCTATCTGCTCGAATGGTGTCTGCAGACCGTGCCTGGAAAGACCCAAAATATCCATTTTGCCTCCAGGAGTGTAAGGGAGAGATGCGGGTTATTGCACCCTTGTGTGTTATGCAACCGGTTAACCGAGTTGTAAACACCCATCTATTGTATAACAACCAAAACAAATGTCAATCAGGGAAAATTGTGGATTTTTGCTATTTTTACGCAGGTAAAATGAGGATTAGATTAGAATAACTGGGAGGTTATTGAATTTTTTCCTGATTTGTTATATAGTTTATCTTGGCTTCTAACCAGCCATCAACAACCACTTCAATGACACCAGCGGGCGGGAAAATGGTTTCCGCTCGTTTGTCTGTAAAACCAAATATCTTACTCCCTTTAGCTCGGTAACGATGTCGAGGTGTATATACTGGCACTGCATACAGGTATTGATTTTCGGCTGAAAAAAGGTTATTCTGATTAGGCAAGCATTCCGGGCTGTGGCAGCGCATGCGAGAAACTAAGAGTAAGATAAATAAAATACTGAACTATTTTTCACGTAGAAGGAATTTTACGCAACGTATGGATAACCCGTTAATTAATGTTGTCGATGAGGAAGATGAAGAATACCCTGCCATCGCCCGCTTGATTGAGCTTGGGCGGCAGAAATCTTATGTTACCATCGATGACATCCTGCATTTCTTCCCGGAAGCTGAACAGGATGTGGAACAGTTGGAAGAAGCATTCGCTGCCCTGATGAGCGCCGGAATCCCTTATCTCGAAGATGAATCTCTGATCCCGGAACCAAGTGAGGAAGAACTTGCACTCGATGAAGAAGCTGAAGAGGTAGAAGAAGCCGCCACCGAGCTCGTTCTTGATGATCTGCAGAACATTGACACCGATGACACAATCGGTCTGTACCTTAAAGAGGTTAGCCGGGTTCCCCTGCTCAACGCGGAGGAAGAAGTTGAACTTGCCCAACGCATCGAGCGGGGGCGCATGGCGCGCGAAGAACTCGCACGCGGAAATGTCGGCAACCGTCGCCGTCACGAACTCCGCCGCCTGATCGAGGACGGCTGGTCAGCCCGCGAACATCTCATCACCGCCAACTCGCGCCTGGTCATCAGCGTGGCTAAAAAGTACATGGGGCGCGGCGTCCCCTTCCTCGACCTGATTCAGGAAGGCAATATTGGTCTCATCCGCGCGACGAAGAAATTCGACTACCGCCGCGGCCATAAATTCAGCACCTACGCGACCTGGTGGATCCGCCAGGCAGTAACGCGCGCCATAGCCGACCAGGGACGCACCATCCGCGTACCTGTCCATATGGGTGACCAGATTAACAAACTGCTGCGCATCCAGCACCAGCTCACCCAGCGTCTTGGCCGCGAGCCAACCGTGGAAGAGTTGGCGATTGCCCTGGATGTACCACCCAAGAAAGTGGAGAACATGATCCAGGTTGCGCGCCGCCCGCTTTCGCTTGAAACCCCCACGGATGATGAAGAAGATTCCGTCCTGGGAGATTTCATCGAAGATGACGAAGCACCGCCTCCGGATGATACCGCTACTTACAACCTCCTGCGAGAACATCTAGAGGAAGTGTTGAATTCTCTGCCGCCTCGCGAAGTGCGCATCCTGCAGCTGCGCTACGGCTTATTGGACGGGCAGGCTTACACACTCGAAGAGGTCGGTCGCAAAATGGGCGTCACCCGTGAGCGCGTACGGCAAATCGAAGCCCAAGCTCTCAGCCGTCTGCGCCACCCGACCATCCGGCGCAAACTGCGTGACTATCTCGGTGAATAAACTTCGGCATTGATATTCACAAAAACCGCACAGGATAGACTCGTGCGGTTTTTTCATCCAGATTCTGGCACGGGTTTGTTCTCCAGCAAGTAAATGGCAAAATACTTGCAATATCATTCGAGTTGGGGCATACTAATTGCTGGGAGGTGAATTATGGCCAAGATACCACTGCGCACTTATAACCGCGAAATCGAGCGGATGATCGACCAGGGTCAATCAAGCGAGGCTGTCGTTCATTGCCAGCATATCTTGAAATATTATCCCAAGCATATCGACACCTACCGGCTGCTTGGCAAGGCGTACCTTGAAATGCAGCGCTACGCTGAAGCTTCTGATGTCCTCCAACGCGTACTCTCTACCGTCCCTGATGATTTTATCTCCCAAATCGGATTAAGCATCATCCGCGAAGATGAGGGCAACCTCGATGCCGCCATCTGGCACATGGAAAAAGCCTTTGAAGCGCAGCCCTCCAATGTCGCCGTGCAGGATGAACTCAGACGGTTGTACGGGCGCAGAGACGGCGTAGAACCTCCCAAAATCCGCCTGACGCGCGGTGCGTTGGTGCGTATGTACGCCCGCGGTGAACTGTATCAGCAGGCCATTGCTGAGATTCGCGTCGCGCTGGCAGAGGATCCTCAGCGCATTGACCTTGAGGTTATTCTGGCGCGCATGTATTTCCTGTCCGGCCAGCCTGTTCCAGCGACTGAGGTGTGCAGCCGACTCATCGCTAAACTGCCCTATTGCTTCGAGGCCAACCGCATCCTGGCTGAAATTTTGCCAACCACCTCCAGGGCCGAGGATGCCGCTCTGTACCAAAAGCGGATTGAGGCTATGGACCCCTACCTTGCATACATGCCCCCCAACGCGGTGTCCAGTGCCGAAGTCCCTGATAATGCCGTTATGGTAGACAGGTTAGAATATATACCAGGCGAAGAACCAACCGGCCTGCCGGAATGGACCAAATCGGTTGGGGTAGAATGGGCTGAGGAAAAAGAAGCGCTGCCTGATTGGTTTTCTACGCTGAAGCCAGAGGAAGAAAAATCTGCAGATGAGCAAAGCCCGCCGCTCGAAGATATGCCTGCTGAAGAAGGATCTCACCCGTCTGAGCCCGAATTTGCAGCTCCTTCTCCCTGGGATGAAGAACCTGTAATCCCAGGTGAAACCGAATCGCAGGAAGAAATTCCAGATTGGATGCGAGCAGCAGGATGGACCCCCTCCAGCGGTGAGGCGGAAACGGCTGAAGCGGACCAGCACTACGAACAGGAAGAAGAAGAAACCGAAATAGAACCTGCTGAAATGCCGGACTGGCTGGCGGGCATCGCTCCACAAGACCAGGAAGAGGCCGGTTTGCCAGGCCAAGAAGCGCTGACGGGGGTGACTGAGGAAGAAGACGCAAGCAGCGAGCCCGCGGGGTTTGAGCCGGCTTTGGAAGAAGATTTAGCGTCAGCAGAGGAAGCGCTGGATCTGGATGAACTGTCCAGCCTGGAGCCTGATCTGCCTGATGCGGTATTATTGGATGAAAATGAGATTCCAGATTGGTTATCTCCGGGTGAACCTCCAGAGGGTGACGGCCCTGTAGAAGTTGCATCGGAGGAAGTCGAAGAGAGTCGAGCGGAGGAAAGTCCCTTGCAGGAACCCGCCGCTTTGGAAGAAGAAGCGGGTGGAATCCCGCAGGATCAATTAGAAATTGATGAAGCTGTCTCCTGGCTCGAAGGGCTGGCAGCCCGCCAGGGAGCGGACGCTGAAACCCTGACAACAGCCCCCGAAGAGCGCGGTGATTTACCACCCGAATGGGTACAGAAGTTTTCAATCCAGGCCGTTGAGGGTGAGGAAAGCGAAAAAATCGCTGAAGAGAAGCCATTTTTAGAAGATGCTGAAACGGATACAGACTCCACCCCTGAGCCCGCAGACACTTATGCCGGCCAAGAACCCATTCAGGAGGGGGAACAAATTGAAGGTGTTTTTGAAGAAGATCTTTTTGAGCCATTGAGCGAGGAAGAAACAGAACAATTAGAAGTACAGGTTGAAGAAACAAACGAAGAAATCATCGCCAGTGAGGTATCCATCCATACAGAGGAACCATCAGAGGGCGAAGAACCGCTGGTAGAACCTTCCTGGGTAGAAGCTGCCCTCATGAGCCCGGGGATAAGCGGTGACACAAGCGATGAAGGTATTAACGCCGAAGTAGAAACGCCGCCCGCAGAACCTGTTCCTTTCGAAGAGTCTGTGGACGAGTTCTCGCAACAACTGCCCGGGTTGGAAGCCGAGCCTGAAGAAATCCTTGCCGAAGAAACCGCTGAGGTTGTTGATGGATTAAATGAAATGGATTTGGAAGAGTCTGCCTCAGCTCCTGCTCCCTTTGAAGCAGACCTGCCAGACTGGCTGCTTGAGGCCAAAGACGAAATTCTAGAGGATACACAGCCTGTGCGTGTCTCTCGAGCCACGCAGGAGGCTGAAACCCTAAAAGAACAGGTTGGGTGGACACCGGAAGAAGAACCGCTCGAAGACCAGCCGCCGGTGAGTGGACTGGCAGAAGAAGAGGAAGTACCAGATTGGTTAAAGGAAGAGCTGGAGTTTCCGGAAGATGAATCAATCCCAGAAATGGGCGTTTCTCATGAAGAGGAATCTGAAACCCGGCCAGAAGCAGAAGTTACAACTCCGCCTTCGGAGGAGGAACCCGCTGCCGAAGAAGCGCCTGACCTGGTGACGGTCATATCTGCAGGTGAGAGTGAACGCGAGCCAGAAATTGACCAACCTGTTCCTGAGGAAGCGGTGGCAACGGCGGAGATCGATGAAGATGCTGCCTTCGCCTGGCTTGAAGGGCTGGCTGCGCGCCAGGGTGCCGATGAGGAAACCCTGCTGGTTCCGCCTGAAGAACGCGAGGAAAACCCGCCTGAATGGGTCAGCCAGCAGGCGCAAATCGAAGCTGAATCCGAGAGTGAGCGCACACCTCCTGTGGTTGAACCAGCCCAGGCGGAAGCAGCGCCGGAAACTTCAGAGGATACGGCATTCCCGCAAGGAGCGCTGGAACCAGAGGCGGAACTGCCCGAGCTCGTCCCTTCGATAGAAGCCCTGGTGCAGGCAGGCAAAGAGGAAGCTGAATCCCAGGAAGATCAGGGTGCTCAAGAGGAACCTGTTCCCGATTGGTTAAAGGGTTTTGAAAAATCCTCCGATGAATCGGCCGGCGAGCAGATTACGGAAGAACCTCCCGTGTGGCTGCGGGACCTTGAAGCTCAGCCAGAAGAATTCCCTCAGCAGAAAGTTGATTCGGAGTGGGTACCAGAGTTCGAAACACCTGCAGCGACCATTGCCGAGCCGGCACGATCTGCGCCAGAATCACCTGCGATGGATGTTTTCACGCAGCCTGGCGAAATCCTCAAAGCAGCCCAGGCGGCCATGGAGGCGTACAACGTCGAGCGGGCCCTCGAATATTACAATCATCTCATCCAAAATGGAGAGCATCTCGAGGAAATCATCCATGACTTGCGTGATGCGCTCTACCGTTACCCCATCGATATCGCCATCTGGCAGTCGCTGGGCGACGCCTATATGCGCAGCAACCGCCTGCAGGAAGCTTTAGAGGCCTACACCAAAGCGGAAGAATTATTGCGATAAAATTATCGCCACCAATCTTATACCGGAGGACTTTGTGGAACGCACTTTTGTGATCGTTAAACCCGATGCAGTTCAACGTGGGCTGATCGGGGAAATCATCCTGCGCCTGGAACGCCGCGGTCTAAAACTGGTAGGGGCAAAATTTTTACAGGTGGATCAGGAACTGGCAGAAAAACACTACGCAGTGCATAAAGGAAAGCCGTTTTACGACGGATTAATGCGCTATATCACCTCATCACCGATTATGGCAATGGTTTGGGAAGGCCCGCAAGCAATCGCCGCTGTTCGCCAGACCATGGGCGCCACCCGTCCACTTGAGGCAGCCCCTGGAAGCATCCGCCATGATTTTGCGGTTGAGGTTGGCAGAAACCTGACCCATGCGTCAGATGGGCCGGAAACAGCCGAATTTGAAATCAATTTATGGTTTAAACCGGAAGAACTGGTTTCCTGGTCCCGAAGCAGCGATGAATGGATTTCAGGCGAAAACTGAGGACTGAGCGTATTCCCTGCGCATTGGGAAATGCTTGACGCTTCAGTAAGTTCATGATAACATTGGGCACGTTCGCGGGGGCGTGGTGTAGTGGTTAACATGCGGCCCTGTCAAGGCCGAGACCGCGGGTTCGAATCCCGTCGCTCCCGCCACAACTCAAAAGCTGCGCAAGCGGCTTTTTTGTTTTCTGAGCCCGCGCGCCCCATCGAGGGATGCTATTCGCACCCCGTCGCTCCCGCCACAACTCAAAAGCTGCGCAAGCGGCTTTTTTGTTAACTGAGCCCGCGCGCCCCAACCTTATTTACCTTTTGTGAAAAAAAAGACAAATAGTGATAAATGTCCGTGACAAATGTCACTATATCCGTTCTTCACACTTTGATATTATCAAGTTGCAATAACATTTTATAACATTCTATATCATCATGACTGATTTACTTACAGCCCGACAGGTTCAGGAAATCCTCAAGGTAGACCGAATTACGATCTACCGCATGCTTCAAGACGGGCGCCTTAAAGGCGTGAAGATCGGCCAGCAGTGGCGATTTCCGCAGCAGGAAATTGACCGCCTGTTGGGGTTTGCCGCTCCTCCGGTTGAGAACCCATTGGCAGAAAATCCCAGTACCCTTCCGGTACATTGCATCCAGGCTGTGCAGGATTTGTTCAGTGAGGTGGCGCGCATCAGTTCCGTTCTGATCGACATGGAAGGTAATTTAATTACCCGTGTGAGCCGCCCCAGTCACTACTATTCACTGCTCACCGCCACAGCAGCCGGCCAGAATCTCAATTCGACCTCTTTCCAGGAGATGGCGGCCAACGCCAGGCAGGGACTCCACCGTTTTACCTGTCAATTCGGGCTTGATTACCTCGGTACCCCAATTCTGGATAAAGGCATCCAGATTGGCGTGTTCTTGATCGGTCAGTTTCACTGGCAGCGACCGGACCCTTCACAACGTGAATCGCGGATTGAGAACCTCGCAGCGGCCTGCCAGCTCTCCATTTTAGAGCTGCGCACCGCCGCGGACGAGATCCAGATCATCCCGCCTGAGCAGCACGCCGTCATAGAAAAATGGCCAACCAGCGCCGCCCTCGCAGTGCAGAGTATCCTGCAGGAACGCGTTAGTTTTATCCACAGGCTGCAACAAATCGCCAGCCTCACCAACATCGATTGAGAAAAACTTACTGCCAAGGAGCATCGTATATGAAAAAACTTTTGATCTTAGGGGCGGGTTCTGCCGGAACGATGGTTGCCAACCGCATGAGCCGCATGCTGGACTTACAGGAATGGGAGATTACTATCGTTGACCAGGACCCGATTCATTACTACCAGGCTGGTTATATCTTCATGCCTTTTGGAATTTACAGTGGGAAGGATGTCGTAAAGCCGCGGCGCAACTACATTCCGCATACGGTTACTTATATCCAGTCAAAAATTGAGATGATCGAACCTGCCCAAAACAAGGTTCGGTTGGAAAATGGGGCTGTTTTACCATACGATTTCTTGGTAATCGCCACCGGCACGGATATTTATCCTGAAGAAACCCCTGGGCTTGGTGAAGATGAATGGGGTAAGTCCATTCATACCTTTTATTCCTTTCAGGGCGCGGCCGCGCTGGCAGAAAAACTGCGCAGCTGGCAGGGTGGTCGCCTGGTGGTCAACGTGGTCGAAAATCCAATCAAGTGCCCGGTTGCGCCGCTGGAGTTTGTCATGCTGGCGGACTGGTTTTTCCACCAACGCGGCATGCGGGATAAAGTCGAAATTATCTACGCCACACCGCTGCCAGGTGCTTTTACCAAACCGATTGCTTCACGATTACTCGGCGACCTGCTTGTCCAGAAGAATATCCTCGTTGAAGAAGAGTTCATGATTGAACGCGTGGATTTTGAGGAGAAGAAGATCGTTTCTTACGACGAACGCGAGGTCGAGTACGATTTATTGGTCAGTGTTCCCCTCAATAAAGGCGCGGATGTGGTGGGTAAATCCGGTCTCGGCGATGAATTGAACTACTCGCCCGTCAATCCCTACACTTTTTTGTCTGATCATTACGCCAATATCTTTGTGCTGGGCGACGCCTCGAATGCGCCAACATCCAAAGCCGGCTCCGTTGCCCACTTCGCCATCGACTTATGGGGAGAGAATTTCCTGCGCTACATCGAAGGCCAGGAGATGATTCCGAATTTCGATGGGCATGCCAATTGCTTCATTGAATCTGGCTTTGGGAAAGGTTTACTAATCGATTTCAACTACACGCAGGAACCACTGCCAGGTCGTTACCCGCTGCCTGGCATCGGTCCGCTTCCCCTCCTGGAGGAATCCGAACTTAACCATTGGGGAAAATTAATGTTCCGCTGGATGTATTGGAACATCCTCATGAAAGGACACGAACTGCCGCTGCCCCCCACCATGAAAATGGCCGGCAAGTGGACCGTCTAGGAGCGCCAATGGACTCTCAACTGGAAGAACTCAACCGAAAACTGGATGCTCTAACGGACCAGGTGGCTTTCCTGACCGAACAAGCTCGAGAAGCGCAGCTAGCGCGAGAAGCACGCCAAGACCTACTCGAGACTGCCATGCCGGTCGCGCGCGAGGCGATGGATCTTGCCAGCAGCCACCTGGAGGAAATCCAGGATTATCTTGACCCTGCGGACCTTGTCCGCCTCTTAAAAAAAGTCATCCAGCATTTACCACAGCTCGAGATGCTGCTCGACCAATTGGACAGCCTGATCGACCTGATCGATGTGGCCGGCCCCATTGGCAAAGAGGTGGTCGATAAGGTGTCCGCTGTGAGCGAGGACCTGGACAAAAAAGGCGTGTTCGGTTTCGCCAAGGGTGGTATGCGCATGCTGGACAACATCGTCACCCATTTCACTGAAGAGGATGTCAACCGCCTGGGTGATAACATCGTCCTGATTCTGAACACGGTTAAAGATATGACCCAGCCGGATATTATGAATTTCGTCCGCAACACCTTGTTGGTGGCAGAACAGGAAGTGCAAAAACCCGTTGAAACCTCGCTGCTCAGCCTTATGCGCCAGATGCGGGATCCCGCGGTACGCCGCGGGCTAGCCCTTACCATGCGTGTGCTTCACGTCGTTGGTGAACAGGCCGCCCCAAATCAGAATTAACAACCGTTGAATCAATAATTTAATTGAATAATTTCATTCTATGAACACAAAGGAGAAAATGATGGCAACGCGAACGATCAGTGGAAAAACCGTACAGGTGAACGATGAAGGTTTCATGACCGACCCATCGGAATGGGATAAAGATATCGCTGTCGAACTGGCCAAAGAAGAAGGCATTGAAACCTTGACTGACGCCCATTGGAAAGTCATCGAATTCTGCCGGCAGGCGGGCGCGGCCAGTGGAAAAGCGCCAACCTTGCGTCAAATCACCACCGGCTCCGGCCTTTCAACCAAAGAATTGTTCACCTTGTTCCCCAAAGGACCGGCAAAGAAAGTTGCGCGCATTTCTGGGCTCGGTAAACCAGAAGGGTGTGTCTGAAATCGATCTTCACAGATCTTTAGGAGAATAGAACATGTCTGAAAACCGTAAAATCGCATTTATCTGCTCCAAAGGCACCCTCGACATGGCATACCCGGCTTTGGTTATGGGCTGGGCTGCTCTGGGGAACGGCTTGGATGTAACCATCTTCTTCACTTTTTGGGGGATGGATATCATCAACAAGAACCGTGTCGACCATCTGGAAATCGCGCCGGTGGCAAACACCAGTATGAAAATGAGCATGATGGGTATACCTGGCAATCTGGGAATCCCCAACCTGATGGGTGTATTACCCGGCATGACCGCCCTTTCGACCAAGTTGATGAAGGACAAAATGAAAGCCCTTGAAGTCCCACCTGTCCGCGAGTATCTGCAAATGTTGGTCGATGCCGGCGCTCAACTGTATGCCTGTAAAATGTCGGTCGATATGATGGGCTTGAAAATGGAGGATTTCGTCGACGGCGTCATCGATATCGTCACCGCCGCGGATTTCATCGATATGACCGAAGGTGCTCAGATCATTTTTATCTAAGCCGCTTCGCGTATAATTAGCATCTCAACTCTCGAAACCATCGATAATGGGTCTCTGCCGCACTAGCAGAGACCCATCAATTTTCTATCCTGAAAGGGGCTTTATTACAAACCCTTCACTTTCCAGCCGCTCGCGCACAGCTTGGGCGATATTGACTGCGTTAGGCGAATCGCCGTGGATGCACAAGGTATCCACACCCATTAATCCACGTGTACCGCTGCCCCCCGATGCTGGAATACTGGTTGCCAGGAAGACGGCCTGCTGCGCAGATACATGCGGGTCATGAATCAACGCTCCCGGCTTCCCTCGCTCTATTAAGCGCCCATCGGGACCATACCCGCGTTCCGGGAATCCCTCCGCCGCCACCTGTAAGCCCGCATCCCGCCCGGCGTCCAGCAATACGGATTGCGCCAGTCCAACCAGAATAAGCTCCTCGCTGAAGCGCTTGACAGCGCGCGAGACGGCCTGCGCGGTGGCTTCATCAACGCAGGCGGTATTGTAAAGGGCGCCGTGGGGTTTCACATGCCGAATGTGCGCACCAATGGCGTGCGCGATACCCGCCAGCGCGCTGATCTGATAGAGCACCATGGCTTCAACCTCTTTTGGCGTCAGCGCCATCGCGCGCCGTCCGAAGCCTTGTAAATCCGGATAGCCTGGGTGCGCGCCTATCGCCACACCCACCCTGGCCGCCATTGCCGCAGTGTGCTCCATTACCACAGCATCCCCGGCGTGAAACCCACAGGCGATATTCACCGAACTGACCAGAGACATCATTTCCGTATCATTCCCCAGGGTGTACCGCCCGAAAGACTCACCCATATCGCAGTTGATATCGATCGTTTTCACTGGACTGCTCCTGCCCAATCAAGGTTGGCATTTTCGTGAGGTGATAAGATTCCACCTCTCAATCGAGATATCATTGCCCGGAACCTTTCCTGGGCGTGTACTAATGTCGTTTCTCGAAATCGTATTATCCCGCTTCCAGGTGGGCACTGCGCCACCAGGAGAATATCAGCCCTTGCAACACAGCCAATTTTGGCGTACCCGCCGGTAGTAGGGCGGTCCGCCATCATAAGGATCGGCTGACCATCCGCGGGCACCTGGATGGCACCCAATGCCAACCCCTCGCTGAGGATATCGGCGGGCTGGCGTCGGCGGATTGGCTCGCCTAGCAGACGATACCCCATCCGGTCAGACTCGGGTAAGACGGCATATGGGCTGGAAATAAGGGTCTGAAAAGCCTGCTCGTCTACGGGATCTTGCTGTAGAACGGGGATGACGTCAACGACCGGATTTTTCGAATAAGGTGGGCGCAGATCAGTTGGGAGTTGACGGTGTTCCATTTTTGCCAATGGGATACCGGTGTTGGCGGTCATCAATACATCGCCCTCTTGCAGCCGTCTACCTTTCAAGCCGCCATATCCCCCCCTCAGGTGGGTTGAGCGTGATCCGAGCAGTTGCTGGACAGCGATTCCACCTGCTGCTGCCAGCACGACCCACCCCCCCTCTGGTTCACTCGCCAGGCGTACCTGCTGCCCGTTATGGACCATCAGCGAGCACCAGAGCGGCTCTGGCTGGTTATCAATAAACAAGCGGTATCCCGCGCCGCAGACTGCCAGCAAATGCCGCCCATCCATCTCGATAAGAAAATCACCTCCGCCCACCTCTACTGCTGCTGAATTTTCAGGGTTGCCTGCCAGCAGGTTGGCTGCCGCATGCGCAAAGAAATCCATTGGCCCACACACTGGCACGCCGTAACGCTGGTATCCGTAACGACCTGAATCCTGAATTGTGGCAAGAAGACCCGCCTGCAAGACTTTAATCGCCACGGCTCAGCTCGCTTTCGGTCACCGGCACAAAATGCAGCCAATCGCCCGGTGAAATTAGAAATGGCTGCTCATTCTCCGGATCGAACAGCCGAACCGGAGTCCAGCCAATCAAACGCCAGCCACCAGGCGATTCTAGCGGATAAATTCCGGTCTGGTTTCCAGCAATCCCAACTGAACCTGCCGGCACTTTTTTCCTGGGTGTTTCCAGCCGCGGCGCAGCGATGCGGTCGTCCACACCGCCCAGGTAAGGAAAACCGGGCATAAAGCCCATCATGTACACCCTGTAATCCCTGCTCGCATGGAGCGAGATAACCTCCTCCACAGTGAGGTCTGCGTAGCCAGCCACGAAATCCAGATCCGGCCCATAATCACCCCCATAAACTGTGGGGATATCGATTATCCTGGGATTGGGCCGAACGGTCGCTAAGCCTGTCGACCTGAGGACGGAATGAATCCAGCTTTCCACAGTCCTGTAATCACATGCCAGCATATCGTAATGGATGGTCAGGGTGGTGTAGGCAGGAACGATATCCTTAATCCCGTTGACCGGCCGTGAATCCAGGAGGGCGCACAACTGGTGCACACGGTCGTTTATATGGTCAGTTATTGACTCTCCTAACCCAACCCTCACGGCGCAATCCCCCAGAGGTTCAATTTTCAAGTCAGTATTAATAAGCCCATTCATAAAGAATTTTTCTCAATCCCGGTCGACGATCACAAATAAACTCACCTAGAATTATAGCCTTTCCAGGTCTATTTTTCTTTACCCGTTAGGCTCATGGACTATAATCGAATCAGCACAGGTTTTCATATCTGCCACTCTGGGAGGATTAAAGATGAGCGAAAATGGGGCTCCAATTCCAGCAGCTTCAATGCCGCGCCGAAAATCCCGATTTATTGGCGTGCTTCTGATTTTGACCGCCGTTTTTGGATGGCTGCTCAGCCTGGGGTGGATCGTTGGTACCTGGTATGCCCGACCTGCCATTACGGGCGCAGCCGTCGGCATCATGGATACCGTGGCCGTTTCGCTGGAAGCCAGCCAGCAGTTGTTGGTGATTGTCGATGACTCGCTGGCACAGGCGGATGCCAGCCTGGGTCAGATCAACAGCATGTTGTCTGAGTTTTCATTGGTCATGGGCAGCACCTCAGAAGTGCTGCACAATGTCTCTGGTGTTCTGGAAAATGATCTGCCAGCCGTAATTAACGGGACGATCCAGGGGTTAAGGGGTCTGGAACAAACCACGCTTCTGGTCGATAATACCCTGAACCTTTTGTCAGCGATCCCATTCTTCGGTGGAGACCGTTACCGGCCTGAAGTGCCATTAAACCAGAGCGTCGCCCGGATTTCGCGCGATCTGTCTGACCTGCCCGATTCGATTAGTAATATCGGAACGCAGCTAAATCAAACCTCTGAAAGCCTTGAGCCGATTCCCGCCAGCTTGGACGACCTGGTAATAGAATTGAACCGGGTGAAAACAAGTCTATCCGAAGCCGAAAACGTTCTAGGGCAATACGAGCAGGTAATCTCAAATACTTCCACCCAAATCAACACCCTGCGGGAAGGCCTGCCGCGCTTTATTGATGGGGTTTTCATCGCCGTCACTCTGCTGGCGGCCTGGATTGCGCTGGCGCAAATCGGCCTCTTCACCCAGGGAATGGAACGGCTGCGGGATTGACTCTCTTACTGCCTCACCTGGCCTTCACCAACGATGACCCACTTGTAAGTGGTCAATTCACGCAGCCCCATGGGTCCTCGTGCATGCAGCCGTTGGGTGGAAATGGCGACTTCGGCGCCTAAACCTAGCTGGGCTCCATCGGTGAACCGCGTGCTGGCATTCACATATACCGCCGCGGAATCGACCTCGGATATGAACTTGGCGGCGCTTTCTGTGCTGCCCGTCAAGATTCCGTCAGAGTGGCCCGTCGAATGCGCAGCGATGTGTGCGATTGCTTCTTCAAGCGTACTGACAACTTTTATCCCAAGGATAAGGGAAAGCCACTCAGTATCAAAATCCTGAGCACCTGCTGGCAGAACGGTCCCTCTGTGTGCGGCTTCCAATACCTGGTAAGCCTGAGCATCTGCACGGAAAGTCACCCCGTCCTTTGCCAGGTGAGAAACCAGCTGCGGCAGAAATTCCTGGCTGATTTTCGCATGTACCAGGACAGTATCCAGCGCGTTGCAAACCGTTGGGCGCTGGGTTTTGGCATTATGAATGACCTTGACGGCGGTTTGCAAATCAGCCGATTCATCCACGAATAAATGACAGATACCCATTCCCCCAACAATAACCGGGATCATGCTGTTTTCCTTACAAAAATTGTGCAGAGCTGCGCTGCCGCGCGGTATGACCATATCAATAGTCTCGTGCATTTTCAATAATTCCAATACCAGCTGTCTGTCAGGGTTATCAATAAAACCAACCGCGCCCGCCGGTAGATCGTTGTCGCGCATGGCTGCCCTGATCACCTCGACCAACGCCCTGTTGGAATGGATCGCCTCTGTGCCGCCCCGTAGAATCACGGCGTTCCCAGACTTGATCGCCAGAGCGCACACATCCACAGTAACATTGGGGCGCGATTCATATATAACCGCCACAACCCCCAAAGGAACGCGTTGTTTATGAACTTGCAATCCGTTGTCAAGAACCTGCCGGTCAAAAATTTCTCCCACCGGATCCGGTAAAAGAGATATTTCCCTCAAATCTACGGCCATCGCTTTTAAACGAGCCGGTGTTAGGACGAGCCGGTCGATCATCGATTCCGCCAACCCTGCCTGTCTCCCAGCGGAGATATCGACCTGGTTTGCTTCTAAAATCATATCCTGCTGGTGGATGATTTTTTCAGCCAGGTCATTGATAAAATCGTTTTTCTTTTGGGCACTGACCAGTGCCAGCTGGCGAGAGGCCTTTTTAACCTCCTTACCAATAGAAGACAGATCAACCATAGCGCTACCTCGTGTTTTCGACCATTACCAGGTTGTTCCTGTGGATCACTTCATCACCATAAGAAAAACCCAGAATGGATTCGATTTCGTCGGACCGCCGTCCGATGAATTGGACCAAATCTCGGGAGGCATAATTGCTCAACCCGACGGCCAGCAGCTGGCCGGTTTGGCTGAGCACTTTAATCGGATCGCCGCGCTCAAACCCACCACTCGCGGCCGTGACGCCTACCGGCAGGAGGCTGCTGCCATTTTTCAAAGCTCGCTCTGCGCCCAGATCCACGCTGATGTCCCCGGCAGTATAGCCGGCCGCCAGAATGTATCGCTTGCGCGCTTCCAGGTGGTTCGTGACAGGGGTGAACCAGGTGCCCAACGCTTCTCTGTTGGCTATGCGCAAAATATTATTCGCGTCGCTGCCAGAGGCGATAACCACGGTTGTTCCTCCCCGGCGAGCGAGGTCGGCAGCCTGCAGCTTTGTAATCATCCCGCCAGTCCCAATCCCGCCTCTGCTTCCGCCCGCTGCTGCCCAGATTTCAGCCGGTATCTCCGCCTGATCGATCAGTTTCAATAACCTTGCGTCCGGGTCCTGCCGGGGGTCTCCGCTAAAAAGCCCATCCTGGTCGGTCAACAACACCAGCAAGTCAGCCTCTATCAAATTGGCCACATGAGCCGAGAGGTTATCATTATCACCGAAGCGGATTTCCTCGGTAGCCACAGTGTCATTTTCGTTTATGATTGGGATTACCTTCTGACTGAGCAGCGCATCCAGGGTGTTGCGCGCATTTATAAAACGCCGCCGGTCGACCAGGTCGGCTCGGGTGAGCAAAACCTGAGCCACCTTCACATCATATATGCCGAAAAACTGTTCATAAATCGCCATCAACCTTGGCTGTCCTACGGCGGCCAGCATCTGTTTGGCGGGGATAAATTTGGGCAGTTCCGGAAAATCCAGCATTTCTCTGCCGGCCGCAATCGCCCCCGAGGAGACCACCACCACCTGGTAATTTTGGCGCATCAAAGTACAAAAGGCGCGCACAAGATCGATAACCTGGGCTGGCATTATTTTTTTTGTCCCACCGGTCAGCGTCGAACTTCCGATTTTTATCACGATACGCTTTTGATTCATGTTTTATCCCGCGGCCAAAGCGAACGAACGGATTAATACCATTAGTTAAGACCTTTTTTGCAACAATTGTAACAACGCTTTGGCCGATTCAACCGGACCTTCGCGCTCCAAACCTGCCACGCCCAACTGGGTGCGAATTTCCCCAACAAATACACCGGAGGCGAATAATTGTCGGAAATAGCGCTCCGCCAGTTCATCATGCAGGTCAGCATACTGCGGCGGACCAAAAATATTGGCAAAATAACTGTTAACCAGCCCGCTTGTATTTGTGGTGCCCTTGCTCATCACCGCGCCCGCCCTGAACACATTTATTGCCTCACCAGCCTGGTCAAACCTGTGGATCACCGGGTGTTCGGGGTCGACAACCTCATAATTGTTGGCGTACAGGAATAAATCAACCGGGTACCCTTTAATGACCTCGTCGTATTTAGTGACCGGCAGGACCACGCGCGCATTTACCTGGTCAGGGTTCATGATGATCGTCCGGTCGATCTGGCCTAAGGCGTACCCCGATTGCAGGTCATCCAGTCGCACGAAGGCGCCAATTTCCGTGCCGTATCCGATGACTTTCCCCTGGCTGTCGATTGCCAGCGAACCCATATCATCCGCGATGATGATCAATTCCTCCACCTCATCACCGGCAATGTTCCGCATCGCTTCTAAGGTCTCGGATTTTCCAGCACCGGTATCGCCAATGACGATCACGTTCGATTCTTCGCCGCTGCGTAGCCGGATGTGAAAAAATGCGCCGTGAAACGGCATCCGGCCGCGTTTCATCATAATGATGTTGTGCAGTGTGAGAATCATTTTCTTTAAGTAGCCAAAATATCCGAACTCGTCTCGGTAAGGGACTGCTGCGACCATCATCTGGTTTTCCTGGTCATCGAAAAATACGGTCTGAGATTGACCCGGCTCCAGCCCAGGAATTTCTGGAACGCCAAAGAGATAAACCGCGTCCGGCTGCTGCACGATTTGGTCGCTTTCTGCCAGTTCAAATAGATTGCACAATGCGAACCCTAACTCAAAAAATTTCATGGAGAAATACACCATGATGACCAGTTCGCCCACCCGCGCAGGAAAGCATAACCACTCCTCCGGATCAAGCGACAATCCACGGATCGGGTTAAAATTGACGCGCTCGAATACCCCTTTGCGCTTATTGGTCGGGGAGTTAAAGATCATGGGGGGATATATCAAAATTTGCCGGATGGTTGAAATCCCCTTGAGTGCAGCGTAATCTCCATTTGGATACGGTACTGGTGTGGGCAGCGCGATGGCACCGATCTCCGCGCCCGCGCTCACCTGGCGGTACACACGCGGATGGCTGCCGCTGATGTTTTCCTGGATATCGCGGTAGGTGCTTCGTACAACGTGCATCAGGATTTCGACCGTCTCATTAAAAGTCCGGTAGGGACGCCTGTCCAACTGGTCCAGGGGCGCGTCGCAGATCAGAACGCGGTGCAGCCTGCGCCAGTAATTGTAGAGCTGTTCAACAAAATCATACAGCAGAACCCTGTCGCGTAAAAAAATCTGCGCAGGCTCATGAACTTTGATTACCAGCTCACCCGGCAGTTTAACCAAAAATCGAAAGGTCTCGATTAATGCCTGTATATTGGTCTGCGTAACCGGCCTGGTCTGAAAGATCGACAGGTAGCGCGAGTCTCGTTTCTCAAGCTCGGCAATGAAATCTGCCAGAACGTCAAAAAACAAATCACTGGTTAAAAGCTCTTCGGAATTCTCGCAAATCTTACCGCGCAGCCGAATAATCACCTTCTTGTCATACAATTTATAAGTCACTGGTTGCATTGCTTCTTCCTTCGTTGTTAGTGTTAAGGACCTGGCTGCGATTAACTGGCTCCCGCTACCATTTGCTCCAGCATCCGTGTGGTGAGTGATTTAGGCCGTTCGATGGGTTTCCCTAAAGCCCTTGCCCAAACGGCATGACTGGTCAGCCCCAGGATCCGGCTCACCCCAAACAGGACAGTATAAAAATCGATCTCTCGAATCCCGTAATGATACTGTAAACACCCATTGATAGCATCCACATTTGGTAGGGGATTTTTTATTTTGCCGTTTTCTCCCAGAACTTTCGGCGCCACCTCATAAACCAGCTTAACCAGTTGGAATATTTCATCCTCTGGCAGGTACTTATTGCCAAATTCAAGCTGAGCGCTGAACCGCGGATCGGTCACGCGCAGAACCGCGTGCCCGTAACCAGGAATCAAAACGCCCTGCTCGAGCTGGGCGCGTATGAATTGTTCGAGTTCCTCAGAGTCAGGCAGGCGCTTAAAAGTATCATAAACGTCGAGCAACCAGCCAATGCATTCCTGGTTAGCCAGACCATGGAGAGGACCGGCCAGGCCATTCATGCCTGCCGCGCAGGAGAGATAGATATCTGACAGGGCAGAGCAGACCAGATGCGAGGTGTGTGCGCTCACGTTGGCGCCTTCATGGTCTGAATGCAGGATGAAATACAACCGCATCAGATCCATATACTGGCGATCGGCGCCCTTTCCTATCATGTGAGAAAAGTTCGCGCTCCAATCAAGGTCAGCCTCAGGCGGATAAACCTCGCCATTTCGATATTTATGGCAATAGATAAAAGCGGCGATCCCCGGTAATTTCGCGGTCAGGTTCAGGCTGTCTTCGAGGAAAAATGTCCAGTAATCGCTCTTGTGGTTCCCTGCAGCGTAGGCTCTCACGAACAGCGATTCGGTTTGCAGCGCCATGATCGCTTGCGAAAACAGCGTCATCGGGTGCGTTTCCGCGGGCATCGCTCTCACCACATTGAATACGTGCTGAGGAATTGCCTGCCGGCTCTTCCATTCCTGCTCTACAGCCTGGGCTTCGTCACTGGTCGGTAATTCTCCCACCATTAGCAGGTAGTACAACCCCCCTGCCAGCGGAATTTCTGAGCCCTCCGCCTTCGGCAGCAAAGCCAATACTTCTGGTATTGTATAACCCCGCAGGCGGATGCCTTCGTGCGGGTCCACATATGAGATATCGCTGATACTGATTTGCACGCCGCGAATGCCGCTTAGGATTTGGTCAACTGTGACGACCCCAACCTGGAAATCACTGAATTCTTTTCTCAATCGCTGGATGCGCGCCTGCCAGGCAGGCAGTTGTGCGGCAATTTTTTCTTTGAGGAATGTCATTTTGACTCCGGTGTGCCAGATTAATCACCATACTCCTAAGCGCGCTCGTTTCGCTGGTACCTTTTTTCGATCAATTTGACGCCCAAAGATAAGACAATCGTCATTGCCAGGTAGAGCACAGCCAAAGTAATGTATGTTTCGTTGTACTGAAATGATCGGCCGGCGTATAATTTCGCGATCTGGGTGATATCGCGCACTGCCAGCACAGAGACCAGAGATGAGTCCTTCAACATTGATACAAAATCGTTTCCCAAGGCCGGTAACACATTGCGAACCGCCTGCGGGAGGATCACGTAACGCATCGCCTGCCAGTGAGTCAGACCCTGTGCCCGCGCAGCCTCCATCTGGCCTCGCGGGATGGACTGGATTCCCGCGCGGAATATCTCAGCCAGAAATGCCCCGTAGGTAACGGACAACGCCAGAATCGCGCGTGTGGTCATTGGTATGGTGTTGACCTCTAACCTGGTCAGCGCGTTACTACCTGCTGCCAAACCCGTATCCCCCAGCCAAAATCCGATCGCATTCAACCCCTGCACTACCACAGGGACGCCCACGAAAGCAATAAAGAAGATTAATACCAGCATCGGAATTCCGCGGATAATTTCAACGTATAGCGTGGCAATATTTTTAAAAAACACGCTGTTGGAAATTCTCCCCAGACCGGTAAGCAAGCCTATCGCCAGGGCAATCCCATATGCGACCAGAGTAATTTGGATGGTTACCGTTAAACCGGCTCGAATAAAGAGGAAGGCGTTTTGAAAATTTTGCCGCGTTAAGATCATGTAAATGGTAAACGCGAAAATTACCACAATCCCCATTACCCACCAGGGATACGCCCTTATTCTTTTTTGCGCTTGCCTTTTCCTTAACGCCGCGGCAAGGATGGATTCTCCGGAACGAACTGATTCATTAATTGTCATACCTGTATCCCTGTGGATCCCCCGGCCGCCTGGGGGATTTAGGCGGCCGGGAGAAACCCAAAATTTTTATGAAGAGACTATTGGATATCTTCCTCTGTCAGGGTGAAAGAAGGACTGAAATAGAAATCGTTCAGCGCCGCCAGTGTTCCATCCGCCATCATAGCCTGCAGCGCCTGGTTGACAGGGCCAACCAAAGGGCTGCCTTTGGGGAAAATGAACCCCAATTCATCACTCGAGATGGAGGGACCAATTAAATCCAACCGGTCAGCGCTCTCCCCCTGATACCCCATCCCGACCACTTCGTCGATGATGACCGCATCGATGTCGCCGCTGATTAAAGCCTGAACTGCAAAGGGAAACTGCTCGAAGGCCTTGATCCTGTTTTCATCCAGGTATTTCACGGCTGTTTCGTAGTTGGTGGTTGCCACCTGGGTGCCCATGATCAACGACTCATCTTGAGCAAACTCCTCAATACTGGTAAACCTGTCCTCTCCAGCCCTCACCAGAAGACGCTGTTGAATTTGCAGGTACCCTATGGAGAAATCCACAATTTCCTGCCGGTCTGCGGTAATGGTAATACCGTCTGCGCCTACGTCATACTGACCGTTGCTCACCGCCTGAATGAGCCCATCCCAGGACGCTTCGACGAATACTGGCGTGCAGTGCAGGCGCGTGCAGATCTCCTCCCAGGCATCATAATCCCAGCCACCTGTCTCACCGGTTTCCAGAATGATGTAGTTAAAGGGTAAATAAGCATTTTCAACCGCGATTCTCACCTGGCGGCACTCAAGATCAACGATGGCGGTCTCAGCCGAACCAAGACAACCTTCCGTCATTTGCGGTTCATTTTGCACGACTTCTGCTGTCGGCGTAGAGGTGCTTGTGCATGCGCTAAGAACCAGCAACATCATCACACCTAACATTAAATAGCGGTAAATTTGCGACCTTAACATCTCGTTCTCCTTAATATTTGTCGAATTTTAGAACCATCTTATCCTTTTCGATAAACCTCCCGCTGCCTGCCTTTCTCCCATCGCCGTGAGAATAAAGAAAACCTCTCCTTTTAAGGGAGAGGTTTTTGGTACAGATTATGGTAAACCGGCTTAAACCATGCTCAAGCTACCGCTCCCTGATGGGAAAGGAGATGTGCTTAGGGTTACGCTTGGCACGGTTAGTGTAAAACATGTGTAGTTTATAGCATTTTTAAAATGATCTGTCAATAAGCCAATTAACTCACCCAGCAATTCAATTTATGCATAAATTGGTCTTGAATGGAAAATTTGTTAAGATTATAATCTTTGAGGTCACCATATTCTTACCGCGCACGGGAGTGGAAAATGAGCCAGGAAATTCGCCCTGCCTATATAACCGTAAATAACCATAAATTCTCGTATTACCCCATCAACGGCACACCGGGTGCGGACGAGCGCAAACTAACCTTGCTGCCCTATTCAATTCGCATATTACTGGAGGGGATCCTGCGTAACCATGCAGCTGGAAAGGCAACCCTAACGAATATTCAGGATATCCTCAACTGGAAGCCCCAGGATCAGAACCGCCCGACCCTCCCGATTTTTCCTGGCAGAGTGGTTTTGCAGGATTTTACCGGCGTACCCGTGGTAAACGACCTGGCTGCCATGCGGTCTGCACTGGCGCGCACAGGTGCAGACCCCCAAGTAGTCAATCCGGCCGTTCGGGTCGACCTGGTCATCGACCACTCCATTCAGGTTGACTACGCCGGCATCCCGGATGCCTTTCAGCGCAATGCGAAAATGGAGTTTGAGCGCAATCGCGAGCGGTATAAATTTCTTCACTGGGCGCAAAAAGCATTCAAGAATTTCAGGGTCGTCCCTCCCGCTTCTGGCATCGTTCACCAGGTGAACCTGGAATACCTCGCCACCGTCGTTCTGACAGACGAGCAAGAAGACCAAACCATAGTCTACCCCGACACGCTGGTTGGAACCGATTCTCACACAACCATGATTAACGGCCTCGGTGTGGTTGGCTGGGGTGTGGGAGGGATCGAAGCGGTCGCCGCTATGCTGGCAGAACCTATCGAGATCGTCGCCCCGGATGTGATCGGTGTCAGATTGACCGGCCGTCTGCCAAGCGGCGTCACACCCACGGATCTGACTCTGACCATCATTCAACAGCTTCGCGAACTGGGCGTGGTGGATAAATTTGTCGAATTCTTCGGTCCAGGGTTGGATCATCTATCGCTGTCGGACCGCGCCATGATCGCCAATATGGCCCCTGAAAGTGGCGCTACTATGCTCTACTTCCCGGTTGACCAGCAGACCCTGGATTACCTGCGCCTGTCCAATCGTGATCCCGAACTGGTCGCTCTGGTTGAAGCCTACTTCCGTGCCCAATCCCTGTTCCGCGATGAGCGCAGTCCCGAGCCGCGCTACACCCTGGTTTTGGAAGTAGATTTGGGGAACATTGAAGCCAGCCTGGCGGGGCCAAAACGCCCGCAAGACCGTGTGCCCCTGGCGCTGGCAAAAGAAAATTTCATGGCTGCCCTCACGGCAGCGCGGAGCGAAAATGGCTTTGGGATAGCCGCAGAGGAGGTATCCAGGCAGGCAGAAGTCCCGACCAATGGTTCAAAATCTACGTTGAAACACGGTTCGGTTGTGATCGCGGCCATTACCTCCTGCACCAACACTTCCAACCCGTTTGTCATGCTCAGCGCTGGCTTGCTGGCGAAGAAAGCGGTCGAACGTGGATTGCGCACAAAACCGTACGTTAAAACCTCCCTGGCGCCTGGCTCGCGCGTGGTCACGGACTACCTGGAAAGTGCCGGCCTGATGGAACCACTGGAGCATCTTGGGTTCAACCTGGTCGGCTACGGCTGCACCACCTGCATCGGCAATTCTGGTCCCTTGCCCGAACCATTGGTACAGGCGATCAAAGAAAATAACCTGGTCGTCGGCGCGGTTCTTTCGGGGAATCGCAACTTTGAAGGGCGCATCAGCCCGCACACGCGTGCGAATTATCTCGCTTCCCCGCCGCTGGTTGTTGCCTACGCTCTGGCGGGGACGCTGGATATCGACCTTGTAAATGATCCGATTGGAACTGACAATGATGGGCAGCCTGTGTTTCTGCGGGACATCTGGCCGTCTCCAGATGAAGTTCAGGCTGCCATTGCGCAAAACATCAACCCGGAGATGTTTGCCAAAGGGTACCAGGCGCTTTTCAGCATGAATGAATATTGGGATCAAATCCAGAGCGGGGACAGCCTGCTCTACACCTGGGATGAAAACTCGACTTATCTGCAGGAGCCGCCCTTTTTCAATCTTGAGATCGGCGGCGTCAAGGAAAGTATCAACGGCGCGCGCGTCCTTGCCTGGTTAGGCGATTCGATTACCACAGATCACATTTCTCCGGCAGGCAGCATCGCGGTCAACAGCCCAGCCGGGCAGTATCTTCTTTCCAAAGGAGTGCAGCCCTCGGACTTCAATTCTTACGGGTCACGGCGCGGTAATGACCGCATCATGACCAGGGGAACCCTGGCTAACATCCGCTTGAAAAATCTTCTCGTCCCTGGCACCGAAGGTGGATTTACCAGGCACTTCCCTTCGGGAGAGACCCTGACGATTTTCGATGCGGCCCAACGGTATGCAAGTGACGGCACCCCCCTGGTTATCCTGGCCGGCAAGGAATACGGCACCGGCTCCAGCCGCGATTGGGCGGCCAAGGGTGTATTGTTGCTGGGCGTAAAGGCCGTTATCGCCGAATCTTTCGAGCGCATTCACCGTTCGAACCTGGCCGGCATGGGCGTTCTGCCGCTGCAGTTCGAGCCCGGTCAAAATGCTGCCAGCCTGGGTCTAGCGGGCGATGAAATCTTCCATATTGAGCAAATTCGCGAAAACCTGGCCATTGGTGCGAAGATTCCGGTTCGCGTGGTGCGCTCAGATGGCAGCCAGGTCCGCTTTTCCACCCTTTTACGCCTGGATACCGCCAATGAGATCACGTATTATCTTAATGGCGGCATAATGAACACAATTTTGTTTAAATTTCAGTCAGCCTCCAAATAGACGGATATAATCATCGGCATATTTCATCTTTGGAGCTGGCAATGGCTAAATTATGGGGTGGCCGGTTTAGCGAGTCCGAAAACGAACTGGCTGCCCGGCTCAATAATTCAAGCGCATTTGACTGGCGCCTTGCGCCGCAGGATGTCAAAGGGTCGCTCGCCTGGGCGCGGGCTCTCCACAAAGCAGGCATATTGTCGGCTGAAGAGACCGATGAGATCGCGAAGGGTCTTGAGCAAATCAGGGCGGAGATTGCGGCTGGCAGTTTGGTCCCGCATCCCCAGGATGAAGACGTTCACTCGACCATCGAACGGCGCCTGGGAGAAATCATCGGCGCAACCGCCGGAAAACTGCATACCGGACGAAGCCGCAATGACCAGGTTATGACCGACTTCAACCTTTGGTTGAAGGAAGCGGTATCCCTATTAAAAATGAATGTTCATAACCTGCAGCATCGCCTGATTGTGAGCGCGAAAGAGGCGCAGACTACGATTTTTCCAGGCTATACGCACTTTCAGCGCGCCCAACCGGTCTTGCTTGCCCACTGGTGGTTATCGCACTTCTGGCCGCTGCAGCGCGACCAGGAGCTGCTAACTATGGTATTCCGCCAGGCAGATGTTCTGGTACTCGGTTCGGGTGCATTGGCAGGCACTTCATTCCCAATTGACCGCCATGCGCTGATGGACGAACTGGGTTTTTCCACCCTCAGTCAAAACAGTATCGACGCAGTATCCAATCGCGACGCTGCTGCTTCCTTCCTTTTTGCCGGGGCGATGATCTCAATGCATCTGTCCCGCCTGGCTGAGGCGCTCATCCTGTTCAGTACCACCGAATATGGCTTTTTCGAATTATCTGACGCATTTTCTACCGGGTCTTCCCTGATGCCTCAAAAAAAGAACCCTGATCCTCTGGAATTGGTGCGCGCGAAAGCGGGGACCGTCAACGGCAGGCTGGCTGGCTTCCTGTCTGTCCTGAAAGGCCTGCCGTCAGCCTACGATAAGGACCTTCAGGAAGACAAACCGGCTGTATTCGAGGTTTTTGACATCCTCTCATTGACTCTGCCAGTAATCGAGGCTGTGCTGGCTTCGCTTCATGTTAATGCCGAAAGGATGCGCGCTGCAGTTGATGAAACCATGCTCATGACTGACCTGGCTGACTACCTGGTGCTCAAAGGAGTCCCTTTCCGCCAGGCACATTACATCATCGGGCAGCTTGTCCAAAAGGTTAATAAAACCGGCCATACTACGTCGCAGCTTTCCATTGAAGAACTGAAAGCCTTACACCCTGCCTTTGACGAAGATGTCCGCGCTATTTTCGATCCCTTGCGATCGATTAATTTGAAAACCGCGCCCGGGGGCACAGCCTTTATTGCCCTGAACGACCAAATTTTGCAGGCGGAACTAACCCTTTCGAGTTGAGAGGATCGACAACAAAACCGCCCGCTTGACAGGCTCTGGCCGTCATGCTAGTATATTTACACTGGCAGCTCGGCTATTGACGGCTTTCCATTGTACAGGAAAACCACGCGGTAAAAAATGACCGCTGGCATAGTTCAGCAGGGCAAAACGACTGACTGGTCGAGTGTTGTGTCGTTTACTAAAAGTTCTCTGGCTGTTTAATCGGTCCTGAACATTAATAATAATTTATAAAGGAGCGCAAGTATGCAAGAAAAAGATAAGATTTTGATCAATTCAACGGAGCAAACACCACCCACCGAGGAACAAGAAATCACACCGATCGAATTGCCCCTTGACCCCGAAACGGTCGAAATTCTCCTCGAAGACTGCATCGCAACCGGTGGTTAATCAGAGGAATTGATAAAAACCCAAAAAATTATTTTAATAAAATAATCGTCGGGCGCGTTTGGTAGAATAATCTTCGCCCTTCAGTCTGTGCCTGTTCGATAAAAAAGATTAATCTGATAATTTACTTGCTGATATAATCTTTAAAATCTCCCTCAGCAATATTAATTGGTGACTCACCTTCCCGTGAAAACTTGCTGGATTGTCTTTCTACTGACACTAATGCTGTTGGCTGGCTGCTCCTCCAATCCAAGCTCGTCTGTAATCGCTCAACCTTCGCAGCCGACCACATCTACCGTTAGCCCAACCAGCGTGGTAACCACACGGCTGCCGTTGACATTAACCCCCACGCCGCCTGCGTTTCCCACCGAAAGCCAAACGGTTACCCCCACTCTCGAACCCGCCGGCTGCCAGCCTCCGCTGGAGGATTACACGCGCATAACGGTGAATGGGATGACGGTCAACCAACGGACGCTGACGATGCTGCAACACGCTGCAGCATTATATAACGGCGAGATTGACGTCAGTGCTGGCGCCATCACGCAAGGTTCTTACACCGCAGGTGTTGAGGCCAGTTTTGGAACACATTCGGGCGGAGGGGCCGTCGACATATCCGTCATGCGCGCGGGGACATATACCGTTCTGCGGGATGACCTTCCAGCCCTGATCCAGGCGCTGCGTGTGGCCGGCTTTGCCGCCTGGGTCAGGGAGCTTGATGAGCTTTATCCGGGTTCACCGATTCATATCCATGCAATCGCGATTGGGGATGCCGAGCTTTCAAACGCAGCGCAGGAGCAGTTGACCGGCCCCTACGGGTATTTTCGGGGCATGTCCGGTCTACCTCCCGGTTATGGAGGACCCAGCCCGGACCGTTATGGCGGGCCTGTTTTATGCCAATGGATGTTGGATTTGGGTTACAGGGATTTGCGCGAGATTGTTACGCCAAGCCCCACCATCACAGAACCACCGCTGTGCTGCGAATTTTGGCAGAAATAATGGAGCGCAGACATCCAATTTAAATTTTTTACGGCTGGTTGATAGTTCGATTTTCACGCGTCACCTGACCGCAAAATACCCAGTCCACAGAATATAAAATGCTATTGGCCAGGGCACAATTAAGTTATTGATCACCTGCAGCCTTTTCTGTGAGCGTGAATTAATCCTCACCCTGCAGTGGCAGTCTGCAGCCGTATGGCGCTTGACGGGCAACTGTCCACACAAAATCCGCAGCTCAGGCAGGCTTTTGGACGGACGAGATACGGTTTGCCGACTGGAACCTGCGACAGATCCTCACCGCGGTTGTCAGCCATCCGGATGCAGGCTGCTGGGCAGGCAGATTGACATTCGAGGCATGGTTCACATTGAGAATAATCCCACACCGGCTTTGGCCAGGCCGACAATGGCAGGCGGGTTTGCAGGACACCTTCAGCGTCTGTGATTGCTCCAAATGCGCAGATGCGGCCGCACGCGCCGCAGCCGACGCAGCTCGCCTCGATCCAATGCCGGGTCCTGCGCCGTCCATGGATCGCTTTTACTGGACACCATTGAACGCAAAACCCGCAGCCATTGCAAGCGTCTGTTATCGAATACGGCTTAACCGCCCGAACTGCCACGAAAAACCCCTCCCGAGTAATTTATAATAACGCAGATTATCAGTATATGGCTCAAATTCATATGAATTACCAAAAAACTGCGTCCTTCTTTGTTAAAAATATCCCTGTCTATGGCGACCTCATTCTCGCGCCGATGGACGGCGTGTCAGACCTGCCGTTTCGCTCGCTGATGCGCGAGCTCGGATCAGCGATGAGTTACACTGAGTTTATCAATGCGATTGATGTGATAAACGGCAGCCCCGATTTAACCAGACGTCTGAGCTATTATGATTTTGAAAGGCCGGTGGTATTCCAGCTTTTTGATGACCAGCCGCAGCGCCTGGTATTGGCTGCTGAAAAGTTGACCGCCAGTCGGCCGGATATTATCGACATTAATTTGGGCTGCTCAGCGCGCTGCGTTACCAGTCGAGGAGCTGGTGCAGCGCTGCTCAAAACACCTCAAAAAATTGAGCAAATGATCTCCACCCTGGTAAAAGCAATCAATCTGCCGGTTACAGCGAAGATTCGTCTGGGATGGGATGAGACTTCCAGCAATTACACCGACATTGCCAGGCGCATCCAGGACAGCGGCGCCAGCCTGATCGCAGTTCACGGGCGCACCAAAACGCAAGGGTACAGCGGGCAGGCGAACTGGCAGGCGATTGCTGAAATCAAAAAGGCGGTCGACATCCCTGTGCTTGCCAACGGGGATGTGCGCACCATGGCCGACATCGACAGGGTCAAGGAAATCACTGGCTGTGATGGCGTCATGATTGGCCGTGCCGCGATGGAAAACCCCTGGATCTTCACGCGCAGAGACCGAGAAGAGGTAACGCCAGCCGCTGTCCTCGAATTCATGCGGCGGCATCTGGACGCCAACATAAAATATTACGGTCAGACGCAAGGCGTGCGGCTCTTCCGTAAATACGCCAAAAGGATTCTTGCTCCGCTAAACCTTGACCGGGCACAAATGACGCACCTCCTGCAACTGGAGGAAGAAAATAGGTTTCTTGAGCACCTGGAAAAGGTCTTCCGGCAAAAAGCGGCAATTTAATTCGCCAGAAATCATCTTTGTAATATGACAAAAAGATATTGGTAATTGCCTGATATTTCTCTATAATTACTACAATTCATCGTCTTTCCTGGCAGACAATTCGCTAAGTCCAGGCTGGCTTGGCCTTATCCTCACGACCACCGGAAAATGAATCATCCCTTCCCGCTTGCAAAAATTACCAATATATTATTTAATTGTATGACATTGTCATTTTCTTCCCTAATTTTCTGCGCAAAGGAAAAAATTTAACATGCCGGATAAACCGGAATACAGGCTGCTCCTTAATCGCACCTTAGAAGCCTTGCTACCGCTATTGGCCGTCCCGGTTGCTCTCCTCATTGGAGCGGGCATGATCCTGGCCTTAGGCGCAAACCCTGTTCAGGCGTACGGGATCATGGTCGAGGGGGCTTATGGAAATGTCTCGGGTTTTACCCAGACCCTGGTAAAGGCCACACCGCTGCTTTTGGTAGGCCTCGGAATTTGTATCGCCTTCAGGGGTGGGGTGATCAATATCGGTGGTGAAGGGCAGTTGATTGTCGGAGCGTTGGCAGCAACTGCCTTTTCAATTGGGTTCGATGGTTGGCCTCGGCTGGTCCTGCTGCCGCTCACGCTTCTGGTGGCGATCCTGAGCGGCGCGATTTGGGGCGGAGTGCCAGGCATCCTCAAAGCCCGCCTGGGGGTAAACGAAATCCTCAGCACTGTAATGATGAACGCCATCGCCCTGCAGCTTTCAAACTACCTGCTTCGCGGGCCAATGATCGATCCACACGAGATTGAAATGGGCACGCAGATCGCCCAATCTGCCCTGCTGCCCCAATCCGTCTGGTTGACGCGCCTCGTGCCGCGCACGCTCCTCAATAGCGGAGCCATCATCGCATTGGTAATGGCCATCCTCGTGTATATCTTCCTCTGGCGCACCACCATCGGATACCGCATTCGAGCCGTCGGTTTAAACCCCGATGCAGCCAAATATGCTGGCATCCCAGTGCGTTTTTACCAGGCTTTGTCGCTAGTATTAGGAGGCGCGTTCGCTGGACTTGCCGGGGCTGTGGAGGTGCTCGGCGTCCACCACCGCATGCTGGAGGGCCTGTCGGGAGGTTACGGCTTTACCGGAATTGTCGCTGCCTTGTTTGGAAAACTGCACCCGCTTGGGGCGGTCCCCGCTTCTGTCCTTTTCGGAAGCCTGATTGTGGGCGCAGACCGCATGCAGCGAGCAATGCAGGTGCCCTCTGCGCTAATCACTTCGCTTCTGGGGTTGGTGGTGTTATTCGTGGTGAGCAGTGAAATTTGGGCGCGCCGTCGGGCTCGCAGGAGGGAAACCCGTGGCTGATCTCTTCACCCTGCCTGTTCTTTTAGGAATTATTTATACCGGCATTCGGCTGGCTACGCCCTATCTTTTCGCAGCCATCGGCGAGACCTTCGCCCAACGTTCAGGTGTGCTCAACCTCGGCGTGGATGGCATTATGCTGATGGGTGCGTTCAGCGGCTTTTTCGTCGCTATGAAAACCGGTAATCTCTGGTTAGGCCTGCTGGCTGCCTTAGTTGTAGGCGGCTTAATGGGTTTGATGATGTCCGTGGTCAGTGTCACCCTGCAGGCTGAGCAGGGCATCAGCGGCATTGGTTTGAACTTGTTCGGTTTGGGTTTGTCGACCCTTCTATTCAAGGTAACCATGGGCGGGGTGGAATCAATTCGCGGTTTCCAGCCCATCCGCATCCCCTTGTTGGGAGACATACCCGTCGTCGGCGATATCCTTTTTAACCACAGCTTCATGGTCTACGCCGCATTCCTGCTGGTCCCGATCGCCAACTTCGTGCTGAACAAAACTACCTACGGGTTGAAAATCCGAGCCGTCGGCCAAAACCCGCAGGCTGCTGACACTCTCGGTGTCAATGTCCACCTCATCCGTTATTCGACGGTAATTTTGGGAGGTATGCTTGCTGGTATCGCCGGTGCCTCTCTATCCCTGGCTTTGATCAACCTTTTTCAGGAGAATATGACCAGCGGCATGGGGTTCATCGCTGTTGCGCTGGTTTATTTTGGCAGCTGGCGCCCCACTTATGTGATGTTAGGCGCGATGCTTTTCAGTTTCGTAACCGCGATGCAGTTGTGGGTTCAGGTGAAGACCGATATCACTTCAGAAATCGCTGTTATGATGCCCTATGTCCTCACCATTGTTGCCCTGACTCTTTCCGGCAGACGCGCCAGGCAGCCTCAAGCGCTGACCAAACCATTTGAACGTGGTGAAAACTAGAAAGAGATTTTCCATTCCTTTCCGAGGGGAGGTGGTGCATCTTAAGTAATTAATCCGGCGCGAACTTCATAAAGACGCATCCGTTCACTAACAACCGTATGGAGGAGATTAGCATGAAAAAGAGTTTGTACCGATTTGGTTTACTTTTCGCATTACTGGCGCTGGTGGTCACAGCCTGTGCACCGCAAGCGGAGCCGACCCCCGAAACGATTATCCAGACCGTTCTTGTTGAGGTCGAGGGCGAAGAACGGGTCGTTGTTGTAACGCCAACCCCGGAACCCGAAGCACCGGTAGAACCTTACCGCGTGGCTGTGGTCATGCCCAGCACCATTACTGACCTCGCGTTCAGCCAGTCCTTCTATGAAGCGTTGGTAGATGTTCAGGAAGAGGAAGGCGGTCCAGAGAATTTCATCATCGCATACTCCGAGAATATGTTCAACGTTCCGGACGCTGCCGCGGCCATTCGCGACTATGCCGCCCAAGGCTTTGACCTGGTCATCGCTCATGGATCACAGTACGGTTCCTCGCTCCAGCAGATCGCCCCTGATTTCCCCGAAACCAGCTTTGCCTGGGGCACTTCCCTGGACACCTTCCAGAAACAAGGTATCAACAACGTCTTCGCCTACCAGGCTGAGTCCCAGGAAGGCGGTTACGTCCTGGGTTTGATCGCTGCCCTGATGTCAAAAACTGGTGTTCTTGGCGTCTGTGGTCCGGTCAACGCTGGCGATGCGAAACTTTTCGTGGACGGCTTCAACGCTGGCGCGAAGAATGCCAGACCGGATGTTACCGTTAACAACACATTCACGGGTTCGTTTTCAGATGTCTCCTTGATGGCATCGGCGGCCACCACCCATATCGATGCTGGTGCCGATATGCTCACCGGCTCTTCACAGTCGGTGGTGGGCGCGATCGGTGTGGCAAAAGATCGCGGCGCTTATTGGTTCGGAACCCAGTGGGAACAGACCTCCATCGCTCCTGAGACTGTTGTCGCCACGCAGGTATTTGATTGGAAACCGGTCATTCGTGACATGATCGCTTCGGAGCGAGCCGGTGTACTCGGTGGTAAATCCTATACCCTGACCTTCAAGAACGGCGGATTGCTGCTGGTTTACAACGACAACGTGCCCGTTCCGGATGACATCAAGGCTGCAGCGCAGGCTGCTATCGATGGCATCATGCACGGCTCGATTGATCCCCTGGTCGGTCCACGTCAGTAACCAATCCACTATTATGGCAAACTGTGCGGACCACTCCGCGCAGTTTGCCCCCCCTTGGAAACCAGATGAGCGATTTACTCCCAACAGGATTACCCCGCATCGAAGAAATGCGCATGGTGAATATCACCAAGCGCTTCCCGGGTGTTTTAGCCAACGACAATGTGAATTTTGACGTTAAATCCGGTGAAATTCACGCCTTATTAGGTGAAAACGGTGCTGGAAAGAGCACGCTCGTGCGACAGTTGTATGGATTGTACAATCCGGATGAAGGTCAGATCCTGATTAACGGTAAGGAAATGCACTTTCATTCCCCCAAAGATTCAATTGCCGCTGGCATCGGTATGATTCACCAGCACTTCATGCTGGTACCAGATTTGACGGTAGTCGAGAATGTTGCGCTAGGGTTGAAATCCTCCCGGGGGGTTATCCTGGACCTGGACCGGGTCCGCGCGCGTATCATCGAGTTGTGTCAAAAATACAACCTCAAGATCGACCCGGAAGCGTACATCTGGCAACTGGCGGTCGGTGAACAGCAGCGCGTGGAAATCTTGAAAGCCCTCTACCGCGGGGCAGCCCTGCTGGTTTTAGACGAGCCGACGGCGGTATTAACCCCGCAGGAAGTGGATGATCTGTTTATCACCTTGCGGCAGATGGCGGCAGAAGGACACGCGCTGGTATTTATCTCGCACAAACTGCACGAAGTCCTGGCGATCAGCAACCGGGTAACGGTTCTGCGTGACGGTCATGTGGTAGGTTCTCGCCCCACCAAAGGCACGACAAAATTGGAACTGGCCCAGATGATGGTCGGCCGCTCGATTATCTTGCAGTATGACAAATCCGCTCAAAAACCTGGGGATGCCCTGCTGCGGATTGAAAACCTGGTTGTGCGCGGCGACCGCGGAAGCGATGCGCTCAAAGGCGTTTCGTTGCAAGTGCACGCGGGTGAAATCTTAGGACTCGCCGGCGTATCAGGTAACGGCCAAAGAGAATTGGCAGAGGCGTTGGGAGGCCTCCGGCAGGTAAAAGCGGGAAAGGTCTACCTCGATGGAAAAGACGTTACTACAGCCTCACCTGCCGAGCGGATCGCCGCAGGTCAATCCTACATTCCAGAGGAACGCATGCGCGAGGGCGCGATCAAAGATTTCAGCGTGGCGGATAATTTCATTTTAGAAGACCATTCTAAACCCCCATATTCAAATAAAACCTTTTTGAATTTCCGCGCGATCCGCCAGGAAGCCACCCGCTTGATCAATGAGTACAACGTTAAAACCCCCCGCCTTGATACACCCATTAAAAACCTATCGGGGGGTAATATTCAAAAAATGATTTTAGCGCGTGAGCTCTCCAGAAAACCGAAGGTCTTGATCGCCTCGCAGCCAACCCGTGGAGTAGATATCGGCGCTTCCGAATACATCCATAAGCGCCTGCTCGAGCAGCGCGAGGCTGGGACAGCGACTCTTTTGATCTCCGAAGACCTAGATGAAATTCGCGCATTATCCGATAGGATCGCTGTCATCTATGAAGGCGAAATCGTTGGCATCGTCAAGACCGGCAAGGCAAGTATCGAAGAACTCGGTTTGATGATGGCTGGGGTTAAAGAACTGCATTAATAATCGTGAAAAGCAGTTTTAAGGTTTAAATTGGTTAAAAACATCATATAATTGTTTAATATGAATCGGTGGTCGGTTCCTGGGAGTACCCAGACCGGCGTCGGGCCAGTGAGCCCGTCGAAAAGTGCCGCCTTCCAAAAAGGAGTCCACCGATCCAATGAACACCTGGCAAAAGTATATTCTTGCGCATTCCCTCGAGGATGCCCTGCAGGCCCTTTCTGAAGCTTCTGGTTCTGCCCGTCCGATTGGGGGAGGCACAGATCTATTACTTGAAATCCAACAAGGCCGCTCCAATCCTGTCCACACGCTGGTTGACGTCACCCGCATCCCGGAATTAACTGCTCTGGAGACTCGTGGTGACGTTTTGTTTATCGGCGCTGGTGTTCCAGTAAGCCGTATCACGCAGTCCACCCTTGTTCGTTATCATGCGACCGCGGTTTCTGAAGCATGCGGGTTGATTGGTGGACCGCAGGTGCGCAACACGGCTACTCTGGGCGGGAATGTCGCGCACGCCCTGCCAGCCGCTGACGGCATGATTTCCCTTTTCGCATTCGATGCCCAGGCGGAAATTGCCAGCCTCTCGGGCCGAAGATTGAGTCCGATACACACTTTATTCAAAGGTCCGGGGAAATCCACCCTCATCCCAGACAGAGACATTCTGGTCGGGTTTCATCTGCCTTTACGAAAGCCCAACCAGGGTTCTGCTTTCAGCCGTGTGATGCGTCCGCAGGGGGTTGCGCTGCCAATCCTCAACATGGCAGTCTGGCTTGAGCGTGAGGATGATAGGGTCACAAAAATTCAAATTGCAATCGGTCCATCCGGTCCTGTGCCCATCCGCGCCAGTGCTGTGGAGGATATCTTACGGGGCCAGCCATTGGATGGGGAAACCCTTACGCAGGCAAAAAAGGCGCTGCATGAAACAATCCACTTTCGCACCAGCGCAATGCGCGCAACCGCCGAATACCGCCACCACCTGAGCGAAATATTGCTGGACGAAGTTATTGGTAAAGCCTGGCAGCAGGCTGCTGAATTGGAGGTAATTGCCTGATGTCCATCAAAATGATAAACCTGAACGTAAACGGTAAATCCTATTCGCTCGAAGAGCGACCCGGCGAGATGCTTTCGGATTTGCTGCGCTACCGCCTGCGGCTCACCGGAACAAAGATCGCCTGTAACGAAGCGGAATGCGGTGCCTGCACGGTCATTCTGGATGGCGAGCCAGTCCTTTCCTGCTCCTTCCCCGCTGCAAAAGCAGACGGCTGCAGTATAACCACCATTGAAGGGCTTGAAACCGTCGCAACCACCCCCTTGCCGGATGAGACCGAGCTGCCACTTCACCCACTCCAGGCGGCTTTCATCCAGTACGGGGCTGTACAGTGCGGCTTCTGCATCCCCGGGCAGATCATGACTTCATACGCCCTCTTGCAGCAAAACCCAGACCCTGACGAAGACGAAATCAAATACGCGTTGAAAGACACACTCTGCCGATGCGCGGGATATCCAAGCATTATTGGAGCAATTAAGGCTGCAGCCCGCACCATGCGCACTGGCGAACCAGTTACACCGCCTGACATTCCCCCTTCTCCACATCATCAGGAATCGGTTGGGACGTTATCCCCGCGGCAGGACGCCATCGCCAAAGTCACAGGCAGGGCTCTTTATACCGATGACCTCCTCTTCCCAGACATGCTGCATGCGCGTGTAAAACGCGCGATGGTACCCTCTGGCATTGTCAGAAAAATCGACGTCACGAAAGCGCGAGCCCTACCAGGCGTTCACGCCGTCCTGACGGCTGAAGATATTCCCGGCGAGCACAACCACGGCCTGGTGATCCCCGACTGGCCGACCATGATTGGCGTCGGCGAACAGATTCGCACGGTCGGTGACGCGATCGCCATCATCGCCGCCGATACCCGCGAAATTGCAACGGATGCCTTGGATTTGATTGAAGTTGAGATTGAGCCGCTGCCGGTAATCTCTGATCCCGTCCAAGCGCTGGAACCTGAGGCCCTTAAAATTCATCCTCACGGAAATTTGTTGAAACACATCAAAGTCAGGAAAGGCGATGTGGAAGCCGGGTTTGCCGAATCGGACCTTATCCTGGAAAAGGTTTATCACACTCCATTTCATGACCATGCCTTCATGGAACCGGAATGCAGCATTGCTCGATTGACACCCGAGGGGCGCCTGGAAATTTATGTTGGCTCACAAATTCCATATTCAGACCGCAATCAGGTCGCCAGAGCATTAGGCTGGCCGGAAGAGCGCGTGCGCATCATTGGACAGTTGATCGGCGGCGGTTTTGGAGGCAAAGAGGACATTGCCGGGCAAATTCACGCTGCGCTGCTCACGGTGAAAACTGGCAGGCCTGTGAAGCTCTTGTTCGACCGCCATGAAAGCCTGATCGTCCATCCGAAACGGCATGCGACTCAGATCAGGGTCAAGATTGGTGCCCGTAAAGACGGGCAGCTCGTCGCTGTTGAGACCGAATTGTTTGGAGACACCGGCGCATACGCCTCCTTAGGTGAGAAAGTGCTCACCCGCGCCACTACCCATTCCTCTGGGCCCTATGAAATTCCGCATGTCAAAGCGGATTGCTACGCAACCTACACGAACAACCCACCTGCGGGCGCCTTCCGCGGGTTTGGTGTGATGCAGTCAGCTTTTGCCATCGAAAGCCTGATGGATGAATTGGCAGAAGTCACCCGCCAGGATCCGGTCGCCTTGCGCCAGAAGAACGCTTTGCGCGTTGGCAGTATCACCAATACAGGCCAGACTTTGCGAGAAAGCGTTGGGTTGCTTGAATGTATTGATAAGGTGGACGCTGAAATTCGCCGGCTTTCGGGCGGCGAACCTTTTAAACCGCGGGTGGTGGAAACCCAACCCCACAAGGTGCGTGCCTGGGGATTCGCGGTTGGCTATAAAAATACAGGCCTGGGCGGCGGTGCCCCGGATAAAGCCGGCGCAGAGGTGGAACTTCGCGCCGATGGAACCTTCCAGGTGCGCACCTCTTCGGCCGAACTCGGCCAGGGATTGCCGACCGTGCTGCGCCTGATTGCCGCCGAAGAATTGGGCCAGGCGCCTGAACGCATCGATGTTCTCCTTTCCGACACCGACCTGACCCCAGACGGCGGTCCCACCACAGCCTCGCGCCAGACTTTCGTCACCGGCAACGCTGTCAGGCATGCCGCCCGAGCGCTCCGCCAGATGCTGACCTCTGAACTCGCTGAGCATTATGATGTCCCCCCCGACCAGATCCGATTTATCGAAGGTTTGGCGCAGGTTAATGGTCACACCATTGGCCTGGCTGATGTCGCACAACAAATATATTCAGCCGGGCGCGATCCATTGACCAGTTACACCTATTGGGCGCCGGCCACAAAACCCCTGGGGCAAGCGGGAGACATGCACTTTGCCTTCTCTTTCGCTGCCCAGGCAGCCGAAGTGGAAGTGAATACGCTGACGGGTGAAGTGGAGGTTCTCCAGATGGTGATTGCCAACGATGTCGGCTTTGCCATCAACCCGCTCGGTCTGCGTGGGCAAATTGAAGGCGGCGCAATCATGGGCATCGGTCACGCGCTAACAGAAAATTTCATTATGGACCAGGGTAAAGTCATTACCGACCGTCTGGCGCGTTACCGCATGCCGTCTATTACTTTTACCCCTAAAATCACCTCTTTCGTGGTCGAGCACCCGGTTGCCAGTGGTCCATTCGGCGCTAAGGGCGTGGGCGAGATTGTTCTCATCCCAACCATTCCCGCCATCACCAACGCGATTTATAACGCCGTCGGTGTCAGGGTGGACCGTATCCCGGTGGATCAGGAATTGATCCTGAAAGGCATAAAATCTAAGCAGGCGGCAGCCTGATTCGTCCAAATCCCGGGTAAAATTGGGGTGAATGCTCGATTCATCCCGTGATCTCTTTGTGCGCGGCTTGGCTGCCGCGAAAGCCGGTGAAATCGTTGAAGCCCGGAAATATCTCGAATGGGCTCTCAGATTAAATCCGCCGGCTTATCTATTGCCCGACATCTGGTACTGGTTGAGTGAAGTCAGTTCTGACAAAAACGAACAGCGCAACTACCTGGAAGAAATTCTCGCCCGCGATCCAGGGGATGCGCGCGCCCGGAAAAAGCTGGCCATCCTGGATGGCAAATTAGACCCAAATAAGATTATCGAGCCGGACAAACTAAAACCCACCTACGAAGGACAGGCATCCATGAACAAGGCAGACCGTTTTACCTGCCCGACTTGCGGTGGGAAAATGGTCTTCACGCCGGATGGCATGGATTTAACCTGCGATTATTGCAATTCGCGCCAAACCATTGCACCCCCAGGGGTATCCGTGGAAAATATCCCTGAAGATGACTTCCTCCCTGCCCTGGCCACCGCTCGCGGTCATTTGAAATCGGAACTGGCGGGTGTGATTACCTGCCAGGGATGTGGAGCCTCCTTTCTGTTTTCTCCGGACCAATTGAGCGGAAACTGCCCGCATTGCGATTCCGCTTATATCACCAAGGTCGACTCTCATCAGGAAGTCATCCTGCCCAATAGCCTGATACCCTTTGCTCTCGACGAACGCGCAGCCCAGGCCCGGTACCGATCCTGGCTGACGGCCTCTCTGGCGAATACCAAGCCATCCAGGATCTCCGGTAGAGGTGTCTACCTGCCCTGCTGGACATTCGATATCGGCGGACAGCTCAGATGGAGAGCCGAACTTTACCACCGAAAGCAGTGGCAGCCGGTGCAAGACCAAAAAGTAATTTACCACAACGACATCCTTGTATTGGCTACGTGCAATATGACGGATACTATTTCGCCGGTTTTGGATAGTTTTGAACTCAACCGTCTGGTGGTTTTCGACCCGCGCTATTTGTCAAACTGGCTTGCCCAAACCTTTGATATCTCTTTGGCCGATGCTTCTCTCCAGGCGCGTGCCATTGCCCTGAACCGGGAACGTCCCTTGATTCTTCAAAATTATCAACAAAGGGTCCGCAACCTCAACATCCTTACCTCCTCCCTTCAGGTAGAATCTTATCGACTGATCCTTCTCCCTTTTTGGATTTGCAATTACTGGATTGGTCAAAAGCGCTATGATGTGTTCCTCAACGGCCACAATGGGTATATTCATGGGCGCGTCCCAAATTAATAAACATCTCAATGAAGTCACAAGAAATCAAAAAGGAGACACCAGATGCCATTAAAAACGATTGCCGCCGAAGATCTATACAATTTTAAAGTTCTCTCTAACCCCGGAATATCCCCTGATGGGAACGCGGTTATATTTTCTGTTGAACGCGTCAACAGGAAAACGGAAAAGAAATTTACCAATCTGTGGCTGGTACCAGTGCAAGGCGGGAAAGCACGTCAATTTACATTCGGTGATCAGGCGGATAAGAATCCCGTCTGGTCCCCTGACGGCAGCCGGATTGCTTTTCTTTCAAATCGCCAGAACAAGGAAAAACCTGCCCAAATCTTCCTTATTCCAACCAACGGCGGTGAGGCTCGCCCTTTAACCAATTTGCAGGCAGAAATTGGGAATTTTTCCTGGTCACCGAACGGAAAAAAATTGCTCTGCTTGGTCAGAAAGATTGACAAAGATGTATTGGAGCGCGAAAAGGACCCCGATCGCAAATCCCTTAGCACTCCTGTCCGCCATTATGACCGCTTGTTTTACAAGCTGGATGGTTACGGCTACCTGCCCAAAGAGCGCTGGCATCTTTGGATCGTAGATGCACAAACCGGGAAAGGTACCCAAATATGCGATCACCCGGTCTTTGACGAACAGCATCCTTCCTGGTCGCCAGATGGAAGGCTGCTCGTATTCATCTCCAATCGGTCACCGGACCCGGATTCCTACCCGGATCGGGATGATCTCTACATCCTGCCTGTGTCAGGCGGAGAACCCCAAAAAATCTCGGCACCGGTTGGCAATTTATCTGATCCTCGGTTCTCCCCCGATGGAAAATGGCTGGCGTATTACGCTTCTGAAGGCGAAGGATTGGGCTGGAAGAATACCGGCTTGTGGGTTGTCCCGGTTGACGGATCCAAACCTCCAAAAAATTTAACAGAGCCATACGACCTTCACGTTTCCTCCTGGACAATCAACGATATCGGCACGGCGGCCACCTCCGGTCCCATTTGGGCCAAAGATGGGCAGTCTTTGATCTTTCCTGTGACCCGCCACGGCGCCAGCATCCTGATGCGCATTTCGGTTGATGGTTCAGCTCCGCAAGAAATCATCGCCGAAAAAGGGGTGGTGCATTCGCACACCATCGACCAGAATCAAACCCGGCTGGCATACCTGTACGGCAGTCTGACAGACCCGGGCCAGATTTATGTGTATGATTTTGTTAGCGGCCGCCAGCGCCGCCTGACGAATTTCAATGAAGAGATCCTGGGAAAAGTTGATCTTGGAGAAACAGAGGAAGTCTGGATTAAGGGCGCTGATGGCAACGATATCCAGGGCTGGATTCTAAAACCGCCAGGGTTCGATCCCGCTCGTAAATACCCCTCTATATTAGAAATTCACGGCGGTCCCCTCACCCAGTATGGGTTTCACTTCATGCACGAGTTTTACTACCTCGCTGCTCAGGGTTTTGTGGTGCATTACTGCAATCCTCGCGGCGGCCGAGGGTACGGAGAGGCGCATGCTGCCGCGATCCACCGTAATTGGGGCAGCAAAGACTACCAGGATATTATGGCCTGGACTGACTTCGTCGCCTCGCTGCCGTATATCGATTCAGCGCGCATGGGAGTGACTGGCGGCAGTTACGGCGGTTACATGACCGTCTGGATTATTGGCCATACCCAAAGATTTTCAGCCGCCGTTACCGCGCGCTGTGTCAGTAATTTTATTTCCATGTGGGGTTCGAGTGATTTCAACTGGGCCTTTCAGCAAGAGTTAAGCGATAAAGCTCCCTTCGAGGACCTCGATTACTACTGGCAGCGCTCGCCGATAGCGCACATCGCAAATGCCAAAACGCCAACGCTCGTCCTGCATAATGAAATGGACCTGCGCTGTCCGATCGAACAGGGCGAACAGGTGTACGTGGCTTTGAAACGGCTGGGCGTGGATACTGAAATGGTGCGGTTTCCAGAAGAATTCCACGGTCTGTCACGCGGCGGCCGCACGGACCGCCGCATCTTGCGCCTCAATCACATCGCGCGCTGGTTTAAAAAATATTTGATGGCATGAAATGATCGATCCGCGCCTGCCCCTTATCGACCTGCACCGCCACCTTGACGGCAGTGTCCGCCTGGAAACCATCCTCGACCTGGGGCTAAAATATAACCTGCCGCTGCCCGCCCTGGACCTGGAGGGGCTGCGGCCTTACGTTCAGGTCACAGAACCGCAGCCAGGAGTAATGGCCTTTATCGAAAAATTCCATTGGATGACCGCCATTCTAGTGGATTATGACGCCTGCAGACGGGTCGCTTATGAGAATGTCTTGGATCTGCAGGCCGAAGGCATTGATTACGCCGAACTGCGCTTCAGCCCTTGGTTCATGGCGCAGGCCAACCGGCTGGATGGGCATGGCGTAATCGAGGCGGTCATCGATGGTATCAGAGCGGGCTGCCAGGAAGTCAATGTCAGGGTGAACCTGATCGGTATTCTCAGCCGTACTTATGGGCCAGAAACTGCCCTTAAAGAATTGGATGCCCTGCTGATTTATCGGGACGCCTTCGTGGCCGTTGACCTGGCAGGAGATGAAGCCAATTGGCCGGGCAATTTGTTCGAGGAGCATTTTAAAAAAGTGCGTGATCATGGGCTGCTGGTTACCGTTCACGCCGGCGAAGCGGATGGCCCGGCAAGTATCTGGCAGGCGGTCCTTGACCTTGGCGCGAAACGGGTTGGTCATGCTGTTCAGGCTGTGCAGGATGAGCGCTTGATGGATTATATGGCCAGACATCAAATCGGTATCGAAGCCAATCTCACCAGCAATGTCCAGACCTCTACCGTCGCCAGTTATCCCCTGCACCCCTTGAAGGTTTTCCTGGAACGAGGCATTCTTGCCTCCATCAATACAGACGATCCAGGCATCAGTGCGATTGATTTGGTTCATGAATACTGTGTGGCTGCTCCGGCAGCCGGACTGACCCGTGATCAGATTTCGACTGCTCAGGAAAACGCCCTATTGACTGCATTTCTCCCTATGGAGGAAAAAGCAAGATTAAGGGCGAAACGTTCGGGACTTTGATTGGTTTTTCCTGCCTGAACCCTGATATAAAAAATAAAGGGCTGCGCACAGACGTAGCCCTTTATTCGATCCTTCTATTGTCGATCGATCATCAACAATACCTGTACAATGGATTGTAGATTGTGTCGACGATAAGAGATAATTTCACAGATGAAAAAACTTAATAAGGATTCGGAACATTTTGATTACATAATTTGCGGCGGCGGCGCAGCAGGATTGTCTCTGGCGATTCAACTGGTGGAACAGGGACTGAGCGGCAAGAAAATCTTAATTCTTGACCGTGAGCTGAAAAATAACAACGATCGTACCTGGTGTTTTTGGCTAAATGGTGAAAGCCCGTATCCCCACATCACCTTCCGCGGCTGGAATCAACTTGCCTTTAATGGGGTGAACTTTACAAAGGTATTCCCACTGGGGGATTATCGTTATTACATGATCCGCGGGCTGGATTTCTACAATTACGCCCGGTCGTATCTTTCTCAATTCCCAAATATCACATCTCTGAACGCCCAGGTCACTTCCATTGAAGACGGGGAAGAACTCGCGTTGGTGAAGACTGATAACGGTCAATTTTCGGCTGAATGGATCTTCGACAGTCGTTTCAATCCGAAAAACCTTACCCGCCAGGAAAACCACTACCACTATCTTTTTCAGCATTTTCGCGGCTGGGAGGTCGAAACTTCAACCGACATCTTTGACCCGCAAACCCCCACCCTTTTTGATTTTCGTACCCCGCAAAATGGGTGCATGCGCTTTATCTACATCCTGCCTTTCTCACCGCGGCACGCGCTGGTGGAATACACGCTCTTTTCGGATCACCAGCTTAACTCCGATGAATATGACCAGGGGCTGCGAGCTTATTTCTCGGATATTCTGCACCTCTCAGATTTTAAGATAGCCTCAGTTGAAAACGGGGTCATCCCAATGAGCGACCACCCGTTTCCACGCCGTCTTGGTCATCGAATTTTAGCAATAGGAACCCTTGGTGGGCTGGTTAAGCCGTCGACCGGGTACGCTTTCCTGAGGATTCAACACGACTCGCAGGCGATTGCTAAATCACTCCGCGCCAATCAACACCCCTTCGACTTGCCGCGCTCACCCCAACGCTACAGCCTGTTCGACAGCATAATGCTGCAGGTGATGAAGCGCCACGGTCATGAAATGAGCGCGATTTTTACGCAATTATTCCGGAACAACCCTATTGAACGAATATTTCGCTTTCTGGATGAAACGAATCGCTTTAGCGAAGACCTGAAACTGCTCGCTTCGCTTCCATTTCCCCCCTTTATCGCGGCCTTGGTGCGCTTAAAAATCCTCAGGTCGGTGTAAAAATTACATCCAGCCCTGCAGGTGGTAAATCAAAATTCCCAAATATTCTTTCAAGCAGTTGGTGGTCATATTTAAATTTCCGGCCGAGGGTAGAAGATTTATCAGAATGGCGGCCGGATTAAATTGCCACAATTCGCTCCACTCGTAATCACTGATGCTGTAATCCACCGGTGCTGGCACAACCTCCAGCCCTTGCGCCTTAAAAAGCGCCACCGAGCGCGGCATATGCTGCGCGGAAGTCACCAGCACAATTTTTTGGATGCCGCGCTCCTGCAGGATGCGGGCTGAAAACAAAGCATCCTCGTGCGTGTTCTGTGAATCAGGTTGAAGCCAAAGGGCGTTCTCCGGCACACCAAAAAAGAGCATCAGCTCGGCCATCTCGCTGGCTGGCGTACTTGGTCGCTCCGATAGCCAGGTAATCGAACCGCCGCTTAACAAAACGACCGGTGCTACACCTTCTCGGTACAGGCGTGCAGCCTGGAGCACGCGGTCTCCTGCCCCATTGACCTCCACGGTGCTGCGCGGCGGTGCCCCTGCTTCCGTCCCTCCCCCCAGCACCACGATAGCCTCAACCTGGGGTAATGGCTCCGGCGGTCGGTACTGGCTTTCCAGGCTGCGCGTCAATCCAAATGCGACCCAGCGGTTGCCCCCCAATATTAACAAACTCAGCGCGATCAGGATCAGCGATTTTTGCAGGCGCGGTTTTTTCCAAAATACCAGCCCGAGAACAATCAGGATGCAGGCCATGCCGAGCGGATAGACCAACAATGGGAGGAACTTAGAAAGAAAGACGAACATTCGTATCTCCGAAAAATATCTTTTACAAAAAATACAACGGTGTGATTTAGGGTAATTGTAAACCGGTTTTTCCGGATCACCGAAAAACACCCTTTATAATGATAGCAGGCTTAAATTCCAGGGAAACCTTATGCCAGAAAAACAGCTATCGAACACCCCTTCACTTCTTGTCGATGAGTTGGAAGGGACAATTGAGCGCATTACGTATCAAAATGAGGAAAATGGTTACACCATTGCCAGGTTGCGGCGGCTTTCCGAGCCTGGAGAAGTAACCGTTGTTGGAAACCTGCCAGGGATCGTTGTCGGACAGATGGTGAAGCTGACCGGGACTTGGGTTAACCACCAACAATACGGCCGGCAATTTGAAATTGAGGGCTTTACCTTTTCTCAACCGGTTACACCGGAAGGATTAAAGAAATTCCTGGGCAGCGGATTAATCAAAGGCATTGGGCCAGTTACGGCGAGTAACATCGTCGAAAAATTTGGGTTGGATTCCCTCGAAATTATCGAAAACGAACCGCATCGACTGACCAGGATCGCCGGTATTGGCGAAAAAAAAGCGGCCGTTATCCACGCTGCCTGGCAGGACCAAAAACAAATCAAAGAAATCATGATTTTTTTTCAGGGGCAGGGCATTTCTCCATTCCTGGCAGCAAAAATTTATCGCCAATATGGCGATAAAGCGGTTGAGATCATACGTAGAAACCCCTACCAACTGGCTCGTGACATCCAGGGTATTGGCTTTAAAACCGCGGATGACATCGCCCAAAAAGCCGGGATAGCAAGAAATGATCCTTACCGCGTGCAGGCAGGTATCCTGTACACCCTTGGACAACTGGCCGAAGATGGTCACTGTTACGCTGAAAAAAAACAGCTAATCTCAGAAACCTCAAAAATCCTCGCAATCGCTGCCGATGAGATCGAAAAGCAGATCAACGCCATTCAACAAGACAAGGATATTATCATCGATCAACAGGCAGTGTACCTGGCGCCTTATTATTACGCTGAGCAGATCATCGCTCAAAAGATTGCCAGTATCCTGTCCTCCCGAATGGACAGGCTGAGTATATTCGACAACAAGAGCAACACCAAATTAATAGCCGCCTTAGATCGGTTCAGCCCGCATCCACTCACAGGCAACCAAAAAGACGCCATTTTGCTCGCGCTGCGGGAAAAAATCAGCATCCTGACCGGCGGGCCGGGAACAGGAAAATCAACCATCACAGGCGGTCTGGTGCAGATCCTGCGAGCCAACGGGAAAAGTATTCTTTTAGCAGCTCCCACCGGTAGAGCTGCCAGGCGCCTTAGCCAGACAACCGGCATGGAAGCGAAAACAATCCACCGTCTGCTGGAATTTTCTCCTTCCTATGAGGGCGGGTTCGGACGCAATGAGCATAACCCCTTGGATGCCGATATGATCATCATTGATGAAAGCTCGATGATCGATCTTTTGCTTTTTCAGCACCTGATTTCAGCGCTCCAGCCGGGCAGCCACCTCCTTTTGGTGGGTGATGTTGACCAGCTGCCGTCTGTTGGCGCGGGGAATGTGCTCAGAGACCTGATTGAAAGCGGTATTATTCCGGTAACCAGGTTAACAGAGATATTTCGCCAGGCTGAAGCCAGCCACATCATCACCAACGCTCACCGCATCAACCAGGGTCAGATGCCGGAATTCTCCCGGGATATCGACGACTTCTTCCTCTTTGTCGAAAATGATTCCCAAAAAGCCGCCGATTGGGTTATCGAACTGGTCAAAAACCGCATCCCTGCTCGTTTTGGTTACGACCCCATAAACGACATTCAGGTATTAACCCCCATTCACCGCGGTCCGGCAGGAGTAGCCGAACTTAATCAACGCTTGCAATCCGCCCTCAATCCACCTGCAGCCGTCAAAGCCGAGTTCCAGCAAGGAAGCCGGTATTTGCGCCTTGGCGATCGTGTCATGCAGATACGCAACAATTACGACCGCATGGTGTTCAACGGCGATTTGGGTATCATACGCGCTGTTGATCCCGAAGACCAAACAACCGCGATTGATTTTGACGGCAGGCTGATCACTTACGATTTTTCCGATTTGAATGAAATTACCCACGCTTATGCCATCAGCATACATAAATCTCAGGGCTGCGAGTTTCCTGTGGTCGTCGTCCCGATCATCACGTCTCATTACATCATGCTGCAGCGCAACCTTCTGTACACCGCCGTTACCCGTGCGAAAAATTTAGTCGTGCTGGTGGGGTCGCAACGCGCAATCGCAATGGCGGTTAAGAATAACCGCATTGTTCAGCGCAATACCTTATTAAAAAAGCGGCTTCTCCACTGGTACAAAGACCCTACGGGGAATTGAAAATATCGGTCTCGGTTTTATATAATATGTGTGGCAGGGGAATAAAAACATCCGCATTATCCAGGGCAGGTGAATATGGGTCTTTCAAAAGGTCATGCCATGAGAATCGCAAATTTCCTTTCATTGATATTGGTTATCGCCGTCAACGCGCTCGCCAATATCCTTCCGATCAATAACCTCAACACCGGACAGATTTCCGATTTTTACCCGGTATTGTTCACGCCGGCCGGGTATGTTTTCGCCATATGGGGATTAATTTATTTCACACTGATCGTGTTCTCGTTATACCAATTACTTCCGGGGCAGCGTTATAACCCGCGAATAAGAAGAATTGGTATTTGGTTTGTCCTGGCCAATTTATTTAATGCCGGCTGGATATTTTCCTGGCACTACCTTCAGGTGCCGTTATCGATGTTGATGATGACGGCTCTTTTGATTTCTCTTCTGGTCATTTATCTGCGTCTGGATATCGGCCGGAGCGAGGTAAATCGAATTGAGGCTGGTTTCATTAATTTCCCCTTCAGTGTTTATTTAGGCTGGATTTCGGTCGCCACAATCGCAAATTTCAGCGTCCTGTTCTACACCCTGGGCTGGAACGGTTTTGGAATTTCTGCAGAAATTTGGACAGTGATTGTTCTGAGCGTGGGGACCGTTTTAGGAATTGCGATGATACGCCTTCGGAACGAAATCGCCTACCCGCTGGTCCTCGTTTGGGCATTCGCCGGCATTCTCTTTAAACCCAACTCACCCCAACTGGTTGCGACCAGCGCAGGGCTCGCAGCCACCCTCATTTTGGCTTATTTACTGTGGAGCCTGCTGCGCGCCAGGCAGTTAGCCCTATTGGAAGCCCGAAAGTACCGGGATCGAATTGCGCAATGATTCTCACTGCCGCTACTCAGGTATAATTAGTTCCGCCCAATACTACCTAATAACGCAAGGAGATACCAATGGAAGAAAACCTGGTGCTGGTCCGGCATGGACAAAGCCTTTGGAACCTTGAAAACCGCTTCACAGGTTGGACTGATGTAGATCTGACTGAAACCGGTATTGAAGAAGCTCGCCTGGCGGGTCAGCAGATTTTGGCTGAAGGTTATAAATTCGATTTTGTGTTCACCTCGGTCCTGAAACGCGCAATCCGCACCATGTGGATTATCATGGATGAGATGGATGCCATGTGGCTGCCGGTAGAACGCGCCTGGCAATTGAATGAACGCCACTACGGCGCTTTGCAGGGCTTAAACAAAGCCGAGACTGCTCAGAAGTATGGAAATGAGCAGGTGCACATCTGGCGGCGAAGTTTTGCCACACCCCCACCCGCCCTGTCAGATGACGACCCGCGCCATCCGCGCTTCGATCCCCGCTATGCCAAGGTCGATCCGTCTCTGCTGCCCGCAACTGAGTCGCTGAAGTTAACCCTGGACCGCGTCATGCCGTTCTGGAATGAAAAAATTGTCCCGCGCCTGAAAGCTGGTGAGAAAATTCTGGTTGTAGCCCACGGCAACAGCCTGCGCGCGTTAGTAAAATATTTGGACAACATCTCTGATGAGGATATTACTGAATTGAATATCCCCACCGGTATCCCCCTGGTCTATGCTCTGGACGCTGACCTGCGTGTCCATAATCGGCGCTACCTGGGCGATGAAGAAGCGGTTAAAGCTGCCGCCGAGGCAGTGGCGCGCCAGGCGATGGCAAAAAAGGATTAATATCTACTCGCCGCGTGTCCCGAAGACGTAATCCCACAACGGGGATGAAACGCCAAACCGCTGGTTTGGCGTTTTGTAATGGTGACGCATATGGTGCCTTTTGATCGCCTTCAAGAAGCCGCTGCGCATTGGCCAGTGATGCGTGGCATAGTGGGTGATATCATAAACCAGGTATCCAATAATAAATCCGGAAAATACTGACCCGATCCAAATTGGTGACCTGAGCAGTTGACCAAATACCAGGGCGAACAAACCATAGAATAACAATGCCAACGGGATACTAACCACCGGCGGCATCACCAGACGCGTTTTACATTGCGGCTGGTGGTGGTGGATCCCATGAAACAGGTAGAAAAATTTTTCCTGCGTCGGGGTTTTGGGTTTATAGTGGAAAAAGAACCGGTGCAGCAGGTACTCCGATAAGGTCCACAATACCAGACCGCCGAAAAACCCGACTGGAATTACCACCAAAGAAATATCTTCTGGCAGGGTTAATATTGCCCGACCAAGAAAAAAAGCCGCTACTGGCAGCCATATGATAACCACGGCCTGAGGCGTGATATGGGTAAAAAATTCCAGAAAATCCGATTTGAACAACCGGATGGGCTGATCACTGTGGTCGATTTCCTTGGGATCCATTTACGAATGCCCTTTCGCTCATAAGGATAATTGCGTATTGTTAATCAGGGAAGATGGATACAGTTCGTCAACTTCTGGCTAGAGTATATCACAGGGAAATGAACAAGTTACAATTAAGCTCAAATCAAAATGACCGTCATCCTCAACGCTCACAGTTATTTTTCTTTACTGGAAAGCCCGATCTCACCGAAAGCCCTGGGGGCTGTGGCAGCTGCACGCGGGTACAAAACCGTTGCGCTGACCGACCACAATCTGTTAAGCGGCACAATCGAGTTCATGCTGGCCTGCCAGGAACACGGGATCAAGCCAGTTCTAGGATTAGAAGTCGATCTACAAATTGAACCTTTATCAGCTGTGGTCTGCCGAATCCCCCTCTTGGTTGAGAGTGAACTCGGCTGGAAGAATCTGTGCAAATTAAGCGCCACATTGCTCCTGACCGGCCAACCGCTGTCCCTATCCCAGCTTACTCAATATGCCGGTGGTCTGATCTGCCTCACCGGTGGTCGCCAGGGACTTCTATCCTCGGTATTGACCACCAGCGGCTTAGTAGTCGCCAAAGAAAAATTGGCCGATTTAGCCAGCATTTTTCCTGGAAACCTTTGTGTGCAGATCGACCGCTCAGGAGGACGGAAAGACCCGCATGAAATCCACATCCAGCAGCTGGCAGCAGATTTAAATCTGCCGCTGGTCGCTGCCCCCGCTATTGATACCCTTGAGCCGGATCAAAATGAGCTCTTGCCCGTGATGCAGGCAATTCGCAATAACCAACCAGTATCAAGAGCTGACAACCCATTCTCAGAAACGCCCGCTGGTAACCTGCCCACGACAGAGCGTTTCCAGAGTGAATACGAGGATATCAAATTTGCGATGAAGAATGCCCTGGAACTGGCAGAAAGGTGTACTTACCAGATTCCACTTGGAACGTCGAGATTGCCCAAACTCCATCTGCCGCATGGTCGCAGCCCACTAGAGGTGCTCAAAGAGAACGCTTATGCTGGCGCAAAACAAATCTACGGCGCCATTTCGCCAACCCTGGCGCAGCGTCTTGATAGAGAATTGGAAGTGATAGCCCAGCGAGGCTATGAGCCGATTTTCTTAATCATGCAAGAAGCCCTTGAATTTGCCCGTCGAGAGGGAATCCTTTTTTCCTCACGTGGGTCTGCTGCCTCCTCCCTGGTGGCGCACTGTCTGGGTATCACTCACCCAGACCCATTGCGGCTGGGTCTTTATTTCGAGAGATTCCTCAATCCAGACCGTGCCACTCCTCCAGACATTGATACCGACATCGATTCGCGCCGCCGTGACGAATTGATCCAGCATATGTTCGATGTCTACGGCAGCGAGCGGGTGGCCATGGTCGCGACGATCAATCGTTTTCGTCCCAGATCGGCGGTTTCAGATGTCGCCAAAGCTTTATCCCTGACGCAGCAAGAAGTCAGCCGTCTTTCGCAGGAACTTCCACATTCATTTTTTGCTGTCCGTGAGGGTTCAGGCAGTCAGGAGTACCTGAAATCGATTTTCCAATCCATTCAGGACAAATATCCGCAGGAAAAGTACCGCCAGGTTTTTAGATTTGCGCAAGCCCTGCTTGGCAACCCGCGCCATCTGTCAGTTCACGCTGGCGGATTGGTCATTGCGCCAGGTGTAATGACAGACATTGTTCCTGTCATGCGCTCTGGCGCAAAGGGTGTCATCATCACCCAGTTTGATCTGGATTCCCTTGAACATCTTGGCCTGGTGAAAATGGATCTGCTGGGGATTCGCGGTCTGACGGTGCTTGCTGATGTTGCTGCGGCGATTTTTTCCTGGAGACAAAAAGAGTATGCCCGACCGCTGGATGTACTTGACCAGGTGCCCGACCAGGATGAGCGTACAGGGAAATTGGTCTGTGAGGCAAAAACCATAGGTTGTTTTCAAATCGAAAGCCCGGGCATGCGCGCCACGCTCAGGCAGCTTGGCGCGCGGACGCCAGACGAAATTATGGCTGCCCTGGCGCTATACCGCCCGGGTCCGCTGCGGGGCGGCTTGCACGATGCGTTTATTCGCCGCCACAGGCACGAAGAGCCGGTCCAGCATATCCACCCGGCTTTGAGTGAAACGCTGGCGGACACCTACGGGGTCATCCTTTACCAGGAACAGGTTTTGCAGATCGCCAACCGCATTGCCGGCTTATCCCTGGCTGAAAGCGATCTACTTCGCCGGGCCATGAGCCATTTTGATCCGGGGAAAAAGATGCAGCAGCTCAAGCAGAAATTTATCCGCGGCGCCGAATCAATCAGCTATATTGATTCGCCCACGGCTGAACAAATATGGGATATGATGGCAGCCTTCGCCGGTTACGGTTTCCCAAAAGCGCACGCGGCGTCCTATGCCCAGGTCGCCTGGCGCTCCGCCTGGTGCAAGGCGCATTTTCCAGCAGAATTTATTGCCGCGGTATTGGCGAACTGGGGCGGGTATTACAGCCAGCGAGTTTATTTGATGGAAGCACGCCGGCTAGGGTACAAGGCAAAACCACCGCATATTAATCATTCTGCCCGTGAATTTACCGTCAAATATCCGCAGGGAGAAGCCGTTCTGTATATGGGATTGAATCAGATTCGTGATTTAACCAGCCGGACAATTGGACGGATTATTCAATTCCGTCCATATCATTCCTTGGAGGACTTCCTCTCGCGGGTAGATCCACGCCCTGGCGAGGCGAAAAATTTAATCCTGTGCGGAGCCCTCGAAGGCCTGGGCAGCATTCCATCCATGCTGAAGAATGTTGAAACCATACCCCGTTTGGCAGGACAACCAACCCTTTTCAGCCTGGCGCAATCCTCTTCTGAACCGGATTTTTCAATCCAGCAAAGAGCTGCGGCTCAGGAAATGGTACTGGGGATATCGGTAGACATCCACCCCTTAGAAGTGGTCGAGGGGCAGGCCAGGGCGGCTGGCGCAGTATCGACCCTCGAGGCCGTCTCGCGCTCGGGGCAAAAGGTATCTATTGCTGGAATACGGCAAACCTTTCACCGCAGCAAGACATCAAAAGGCGAACCAATGGCATTTCTCACGCTCGAAGATTTGGAGGGCAGCATTGATGTCGTCCTTTTCCCGGACGTCTATAAACGCATCCCGCGGGCTGTCCTCTCACAAGCCAGCCCGCTGCTCATTGAAGGGGTCGTCGAGCTGGACCCGAACGGGCGCGACCCGCTCATCCGCGCTTCTAAGGTAGAATTACTGGCAAGCGAAAGTGAAACTTGATGCTTGCGTTCTCGTATGTGGATAATGGAGGGCACCGCATGAGTTCTAAAAAAGTACCCTGGATTTTATGGCCGTTTTATGCGCTTTGGAGGCTTGTTATTAAGGTTATTGAGCTTACTGGCAGGCTGGTGGGCGCATTGCTTGGCCTGGTCTTGATGATCGCGGGGGTCGTTCTCACTGTCACCGTTATCGGCGCCGTGGTTGGGATACCCCTGATTATTTTTGGTTTTATGTTAATGATGCGCGGCTTATTTTAATTTCACATGCCAAACCCGTTTCGGAATGTCCGTGCCCCGGTCCTGCGCGAGCAGGCTGAGCAGTACCTCTTAGTATCCCTCATCGGATTTGCGGGTTCTGTTATTCTCACACGCCTTTTTCTCGAATTGACCGGCTATCCCCGCATCGAATACGGCGAGTTGCATATCGCGCACGTCCTGTGGGGTGGTTTATTTTTATTCGTGGCAGCGCTGCTTCCGCTCATCTATGCCAACCGCTGGGCGCTTTTCTGGTCAGCCCTCTTCAGCGGTATAGGCTTCGGTCTTTTTATCGACGAGGTCGGAAAATTTATCACTAGCAGCAATGATTATTTCTATCCCCCAGCGGCACCTATTATTTATGCCATTTTCCTGATCACGGTATTGATTTACCTTACCGTTCGCAGGCCTCGCAGGCTCTCACCGCGCGAGAATCTCTACCACGCATTGCACTCGATCGAAGAACTTCTTGACAGCGACCTGGATGAGGACGAAAAAATCCATCTCGAAAATCGCTTGAAAGAAATAGAAACCCAGGCTGAAGACCCGAATTTACGGCTATTGGCGTCTTCTTTGCTGGGATATATCATCAACGAACATCTGACTCTGGCAGCCAGGCGTGTGCCATTCTTCATTCGCCTGATCAAATCGATAAGTGGAAAAATTGACCAGCAATTAACCAGAAGCCGCCACCGGTTGTTGTTGATCATCGGCTTAGGCGCCACTGGCGCTGTATCGGTTATCGCTCTGGTCAATCTGATTGTTTTTTTCTTTGCGCTTTTCCGTGGGCGGGAGGTGACCCTTTTCTTCAACCCCGAAGAATTCCCCTTTATCAATTCACCCACCTGGATCATGATTCGCATCGCGTTACAGGGAATCGTGGGGGTGCTGTCACTACTGGCGGTTTATTACTTCGTCAGGCGCAAAGATAAACACGCGGTGCTGGTCGCAGTCCTTGGGTTGACGATCTCTTTAACCGTGGTGAATATCCTGGTATTCTATCTGGACCAGTTTTCAGCAATTATTGGCGCATCTCTTGAATTCGCCCTGCTCCTGGCAGTTATTGCCTACCGGCGGCGGTTTCTCTCGGTTGATGAGAGGAGGGACGGTTAAAACCGTTACCGTCCTGATCCAGTGTACACACCAGCATAAAAAAGCGTTTCACGGTTTGTCTCAATAACCTCGGCATGAATGCTGCCGCTGCTCAATTCGCGCAATTGGTCCTGAAAGCCAGGCAGGTCATCAACCCTGAACTGAGCGGTCAGCATCACTTCCGCCGAGAATTCTTCCTCCAAAATGACCCCGGAACTGGCAATCACCAGGGTGCGAACCCTTTCATAAAGCGAATAAGGTAAAACACACCTGGTCGTGCAGGTGGGGATTTTTTCAGCGATTTTTAGCCCTTCCAGCACTGCCCGGGCTGCCCCGCTGTATGCCCGCACCAGACCACCCGTACCGAGTTTGGTGCCCCCAAAGTAGCGGGTTACAACGACAACAATATCTCCAAGGCCGCTTCCCTTCAAAACAGACAGGACAGGCCTTCCGGCAGTACCTGCAGGCTCGCCGTCGTCCGAACAATGTTCGATCAGGCTCGAACCTCCGCCAATGATGAAAGCAGGTACGTTGTGAGTGGCATCGGAATAGTCATCGCGTATGCGCGAAATGAATCTGCGCGCCTCCTCAATAGAAAAAACCGGCGCAACCGAAGCGATGAATCTTGAATTCGAAACCTTTGTTTCCACCCGCCGCTCTTCCCCCGGAATGCGGTAAGGATAGCGCCTGACATCGTTCATTTCTCTCCTCTTCGACACATAGTATAATCGCCTGACAGGAAAATTACTCAATAATGAGTGGGCAGCGCGGAAAGGATTTTATTGGCGTTGGGGTGGGCGCGATCATTGTGGATGATCGCGGCTGGTTATTCCTTTCCCAGCGCGGACCAGAAGCCAAAAACGAACGTGGTTGCTGGGAGTTTCCGGGTGGAAGCGTTGAATTTGGCGAGACCCTTGCTGCTGCTTTACAGCGGGAAATGTTGGAAGAATATGGCATCCAGATTGAAATCCTGGAGTTATTGGATGTTGTGGACCATATTCTGCCCGATGAGGACCAGCATTGGGTGTCTCCTACGTATATTTGCAAAATCCGCTCGGGTACGCCGCGCATCCTCGAAACCCGGAAATGCGCCCAAATAGGCTGGTTTCCAATTGGCAAAATTCCATCACCGCTATCAAAAATCAGCCAGATAAACCTGGAACATTACCTTAACCACCGCGACGGGATTAAAGAATGAACTCAGTCAAGCATTTTATCGTCGAGATTACATATCTCGCCAGTTCCGAGAAAATTGCGCAGTTGGTAAGCGAGCACCGCGCCTTCTTACAAAGCGGATACGATCAGGGCTTGCTGCTCATGTCCGGCCCACAAAATCCCCGCACTGGCGGCATGATCATCGCCCGCGTGGAATCACTACAAGCACTGAGAGATTTCTTCGAAAGGGATCCATATTGCATAACTCAGAGCGCGAATTACCGCTTCGTGGAATTCGAGCCGGTGAAATTTCAACCCTGGTTGCAAAATTGGATTACAGGTTCATAACCCTGAGCGGGGTAAATCAGCCCTCGGCGGACAATTTTTCAAGCAGATAACGGGCGATCAGGTCAGCACCGTTTGGCTCGCGCCTTGTCAATCGCGGTTGGCTCAACAGCATATCTATGGACGTCACCCAATCGCCCGACTCAAACATGCCTGTATTAATTTCCAACCCACCCATTCTTTGGACCACAAATTCAGCCAGGGCGGATGTTTCCCGGAAATGGTCACGCGGCACAAAACCATACGGGATTCCGGAGAAGTAAGCTTCCGCAATTGTGCTGTATCCCAGCTTTCCTACCACTGCATCACAGGCGTTCACCAGATCCGGATGATAATACTGGCTGTGGTGCGGCAGCAAGACCAGGTTTTCTTCTATAGTGAAGGCCTGACTGCTGCCAGGCAATAGAAATGTGCAGGTTGGAAATTCTTTCAAGCGTTTCAGCGCCTGGTATTTCTTTTCAATTCCCCCCATCGTGACCAGGATCAATTTTTGGCGGGGATTGACTCGCAGCATCTCCTTAATTTGCCCGCCAGATCTGCGGAAAGATCGCGCTGCCGGACCGACCGTCAGATCGCAAATGCGGGGATCGCAAATTGGCTGGCTCTGGATGTGGTAGTCCGCCTTTTCAAATACCGAGAAAAGTTCTGGAATAAATTGCGCCAGGCGCGGTTCCTGGTCAAGGTAGCCTTCATATATCCAATCCCAGGTGAAATTTTCAATTAATACCGCTGGGATGCCTGCCTTCGCCGCCGCCGCGATTCCCAGGGGTGAAATATCACAGACAACCGCATTAAACTTTGCGTTAACGAGGTGGCGGACCAGATAGTTTATTCTCTCCCCTTCAAAGGGGAGGATGGTTTTCAGTCGTTCGACGGTTGCTGGCAGGTCCTCGAGCAGTGGCGTGGTTTGAACAACGCCAACATCATGATCAAACAGGAAATATTCCACCCCGGTCGGCAAGGACTCGTTAAAAAACCATTCAGGAACCAGGGTAATGACTTCGAAAGTGACCTCAGGATTGAGTCGCAGTATGGCTTCCATCACCCCACAAGCTCTGGCGGCATGACCAAAGCCGTGTGGAGATACGAAATATGCGATTTTCAACCTGCCTGATTGTCCAAGTTTCACTCACCGCTCCTTAAGGGATAGTAAATAAATATCCCAGTACCGTTAGAAATTTTACCTGCGTTTCTCATCGTCCAGCGCCATCATTCCAAAATTGTGCCATAATGTCAGGTATGAAAAAACCCTCATTTTCTGCACTGATCCCAGCCCGGCTGCTTATCGCTGTGGTGATTTTCTTTAACCTGCAGGCAGCAATCATTTTTATCCTGGCGCCCGCCAGATATGCCCCTGCTTTTGAATTGAACGGCATTCCTGGTCAAACTATGGTCTCCGCCATGGGCATCCTGTTCATGATGTGGAATGTCCCCTACGCGGTTGCTCTCTGGCACCCGGTTCGCAATAGAGTATCCCTTTATGAGGCGGTAGCCATGCAAACAATCGGTTTGACGGGCGAAACCATTCTCTATCTCACCCTGCCTGGCGATCACCCTGTCCTGGCGGCGACGGGGTTGCGGTTTATTGTCTTCGATGGTCTCGGGTTGTTGGCGCTGATTGCTGCGGCAGTCCTCACCCGAAACCGACACCATCTGGCCGCGGATAGGATTTAGGCACCAAAAGTGATTTCAATCCGCCTCGACAATCCTGGGAACCGGAAAACGGACCATCAGGCGGCGAATATGATCAGTTTCTTTGGGCAAAACGCGCAGGCAAACCACGCTCATATCATCCTGCGCCCGGCCTTCATCCAGTTTCACCGCCTGACTAAGGAGCGCATCCGCAATGTACTGCGCATGAGGGTTTTGTTCGTCCAAAACCGCTTCCAGCGAGGTGCAAATATCCAAGCCAATCCCCCCGGCTATCGTTCCGGCATTCGCCAGGCCGTCGGTGTACATGACCACCGTCGTTCCTTCGACCAGTGAAATCTCGCTGACGGATGGGCGGATATTCCGGGCAGTCCCAATCGGCTGCGTCGTGCCGCTGAGGCACTCTACTTTTTCTTCCTGGGCAACGAAAATCGGGGTTGGGTTGTTGCGGGTTATGACCAGCGTACCGGTCAACAGGTCAGCGCTCAGGATATTTAAATACACAGCGAATTGACCCTTTTTCTCAGTATAGAGAAAATCCGACGCTGCGCGGGCTGCAGCACCATCACGAATACCATCGGCGATCAATCCAATCACTTTACGAACCACCATCCCGGAAATCATTTTTGATTCCGGTCCAGATCGCTGCCCATCACACATCACGACCGATAACCCGCCGCTGGGGCGCTCAATGATTTCAATGGAGTCCCCGCTCTCGACGGAACCAAATTTATTGGTTTTGGCAACCGCGATCTGAATTTCCATGGCATTTATTGTACTTGATTTTCATTTCCTGAAAAGGGCGTTTCAGCTTTCGTCAAAATAATCAGGATCAGTTCATCATCTTTGAATTGCTGCCTGACCACACCCGTCTTAAAACCAGCCGTTTCGAGCGGTTTAAGCCATGCCATTCGCGGCGAAATGTCCTGAACACTCTGGTGTGTGACCAAATAAATCCTGCGCAGCAGTCGCTTGTACCAGCTTTTCCCCCCTATGGCCACCCCCGCCAGAATCACGACCCTTCCTTCGGCAGCCAAAACACGCTTACAGCCTGTGAGCGTGTCGGGATGGAGAATGTATTCGCTCGGAAACGTTGCCACGATACAATCCATACTCCCATCCGCAAATGGGAGGGCTTCAGCCCTTCCGCGCATGATCTGAATCCCACCCTCACTGGCAGCCAACTTTTTTACCCGTCTTTGGGCGATACGGCACATTTGCCTGCTTTCATCCACTCCAAAAACGCAGTAACCTTCTTCTGCCAACGCCTGCAGCAGGTGGCCGGGTCCAAACCCCAACTCAAGCACATGGTTTCCCTTCATTTGCGCTATTGCGGTTTTCACCCACTCCTGCCAGCGCCCGAAGGAAACTAACGAGGAAACAAAGTCATAAGAGGACGCGCAGCCGTGATAGAGATGGTTAAAAAACCAGCGCATGAATTTGAGAATAAGATGGTTAATGACGGATATCATAGCGCAGCTTTGGTCACCCAATCCCCTTCTTATATACCACGATTAATCCGGAAATATAAAAATTTACCCAATTGACAAAAAGAGAACTTATGTTCTATAATTAAAATCGTATGGACACACTTGAAAAATTCGGGTTATTGACACAATACGCCGGTTACGAGGTTGATCAACTGACAAGTTATCCGGGAATCCGCCCGGCCGAGAATCTTCCCTGTGAGCCTGCAATCAGCAGCCCCGCCAGCCTAAAAATCCCAGAGATCACCGCCGCCAAGAAATCCAATGGTGGAGAGATCCGCCTTTTGAAAACCGTATTGACCTCGGCTTGCGAGAAAAACTGCAATTACTGCGCCTTCCGCGCCGGTCGTGATTTTCGGCGTGCATCCTTGCAGCCGGATGAGATGGCCCGCACCTTCCAAAGCATGGTCGTGGCCGGCATATCCGAAGGATTGTTCCTCAGTTCCGGGATATCTGGCGGCGGCATCCGATCTCAAGATAAATTGATCGCCGCTGCGGAAATCCTGCGAAAAAAGCATGCCTACCGGGGTTATCTGCATCTCAAAATCATGCCGGGCGCTGAACAGGATCAAATCGTTCAAACGATGCGGCTCGCCAGCCGTGTCTCGGTCAACCTGGAAGGCGCAAATCAAAAAAGATTGGAAATCCTGGCTCCAAAAAAGCTTTTTGAATCCGAACTCATGCAGCCGCTTCGGAGCGCGGCTGCGATTCGCAAGGATTGGCTTAGCGACCATCCTCCGGGCGTTCAGGTACCCTCAATCGCAACCCAACTGGTTGTTGGTCCCGCTGGTGAAACTGATCTGGAATTACTCCAATTGTCCCAATACCTTTTCAAGCAATTAAGCCTTGCGCGGGTATATTACTCCGCCTTTACACCAGTCCGTGGAACTCCCTTCGAAACCACGCCTCCAGAAAGTCCATTGCGGGAATTTCGGTTGTACCAGGCAGGATTCTTGATTCGCGATTATGAGTTTAATTATCAAGACTTCATCCTGTCACCTGACGGCTACCTGCCGCTAGAATCCGATCCAAAGATGCTTTGGGCCCAGCGATACCTGATTTCATCGCCAATTGAAATTAACAAGGCGGATAAGACGAGTCTGCTTCATATTCCAGGTATTGGACCTCGCGCGGCAAAGGCAATCCTTCAATCCCGCAAGCGCGCCAAGTTTAAGGAATTGGGTGACCTGCGTCGTCTCGGCATCCGTGTGGAACGTGCTGCGCCCTTCATCCTGTTGGATGGACGCCAGCCTGAGCGCCAGCTACGGTTGTGGGAATAGCGCAGGCGGCTATCCATAAGACGGGTAATCAGGGTGGTTTTTGGTATAATATCAATGTCAAATGCTCATTTCATTAATTTAATACTGGCTCAAATTATGGGGAAGAGACCACTTAATGGCACCGAAGGGGCAAGGCAGCCGCTCAGGCTGTTGAATCTCTCAGGTAAAAGGACCCCATAATCTCAGACCTCTGAAAAGCCATTTGGCGCCCAAGGAGCAAACCCATAATTTACAGGGTGAATCTCACAGGTTGATAACAGAGGGCACGCAGACCTAAACTGTTGTGCCCTTTGTCTTTTTTCCAGAAATCCCAACCATATCCAGGAGGTAATCCATGAATATCCCATCAGATTTAAAATATGCCAAGAGTGATGAATGGGTCAAGGTAGATGGCAATGTTGCTACCATCGGAATTTCTGACTATGCGCAATCTCAGTTGTCGGATATTGTTTATTTTGAGTTCAAGGTGGACCCTGGTGAGGTCGTCAGCAAAGATGACGCAGTTGCAACACTGGAGTCGGTAAAAGCCGCCGCTGATGTCAACGCCCCAGTTTCTGGTAAGGTGGTTGAATTGAACGAATCCCTCACGGAAGAGTTCGAATCAGTCAACGCGGATCCATATGGGGCTGCCTGGATGATAAAGATTGAGTTATCCGACCCCTCCGAACTGGATACCCTCATGGATGCAGCCGCCTATGAGAAATATTGTGAAGAGCGGAGCCACTGATGTTTATCCCCCATACCGATGATGAACGGGAGGAGATGCTCCGTACCATCGGAGTAAAAAACATAGACGAACTCTTCGAGGCCGTTCCCCCGGCGTATCGCTTCCCAAAACTAAACATTCCCGACGCCCTGACCGAAATGGAAGTTCTTGCTCACTTAAAAGAACTATCAGAGGCGAACGAATCAACCCAGGATCTAATTTGTTTTCTGGGAGCTGGCGCTTACAACCATTATATTCCCGCCGCAGTGGACAGCATCCTGCGCCGCGGGGAATTTTACACCGCCTACACACCCTACCAGCCGGAGATTTCCCAGGGAACCCTGCAGGCGGTTTTTGAATATCAAAGCCTGGTGGCGAACCTGACCGGCATGGATGTCAGCAACGCTTCGCATTACGACGGCGCGACTGCCGCTGCCGAGGCAGCCGTCCTGGCGTATCACCATTTTCGCGGAAAACGCTCGCGCATAATTCTTTCGCCCGCCGTGCATCCCCAATACCGCGAAGTGGTTCGCACCTACATGGATGGATACGAGCATCTAGAGATCGTCGGGGATGGCGCTGAAGTTGATCCATTGAATTATCTCGACTCCCTGGCCGAATTACTCGACATGAACACCGCCATGGTCCTGGTGCAGTATCCCGATTTCCTCGGTAGGTTGTACGACCTGAGTGCTTTTGCCGAAAAAGTGCACGCCGTTGGGGCGATTCTGGCTGTCGCAGTGAACCCAACCGCGCTGGCGCTTGTAAAGAGCCCCGGGGAGATGGGCGCAGATATCGCCGTTGGAGAAGGCCAGCCGCTGGGTATTCCCATGTCCTATGGTGGTCCATACCTGGGTATGTTTGCTGCCCGCAAGGATTTTGTGCGGAAAATTGCTGGCAGACTGGTTGGCGAAACCACAGACGGAAACGGCAACCGCGGCTATGTCCTCACCTTGACCGCCCGTGAACAGCACATCCGCCGCGAGAAAGCCACCTCAAATATTTGCACGAACCAGGGTCTGATGGCTCTCGCCGCCACGGTTTATATGAGTCTGCTCGGTAAAAATGGCTTACGTCAGGTGGCGGAGCTGTGCTATCACAAAGCTCACTACGCAGCCGAGGCGATAAACAAAATTCCCGGCTTCTCGGTTATTTCTGACCAGCCGTTTTTCCACGAGTTCGTTGTCAAATGTCCGGCCGCCGTTGACGAGATCAACCTCCACTTACTGGACCACGGCATACTGGGTGGATACGATCTGGGAAAAGATTACCCTTCCCTGCCGAACCACATGCTGGTCGCGGTTACAGAAATGAATACACGCGAGGATATCGACATCCTGTACGCCATATTAGAGGAGTACGCCAATGAGTGAGCCAACGATTTATGAACGATCATCAACCGGTCGTATCGGTGTGCGGTTCCCGCAGCCCGATGTCCCATTGGCCGCCCTGCCGGAAGGGTTAATACGTGAAAACCTGCCCCTTCCTGAACTTTCCGAGCTGGATGTCATCCGTCACTTCACTCACCTTTCGCACCTGAATTACTGCATCGACAGCGGCTTTTACCCTCTTGGGTCCTGTACGATGAAATACAACCCAAAAATAAACGAAGAAGTCGCCCGCCTGCCTGGCTTCGCGCTTACTCATCCGCTGCAGCCAGAGGAAACCGTGCAGGGAAACCTGGCGTTGATGTACGAACTGCAGGAACTCCTCAAAGAAATCAGCGGGTTTGACGCGGTTTCTTTGCAGCCAGCTGCCGGCGCCCAGGGAGAATTTACCGGCGTGATGATCATCCGCGCTTATCATAAGTCGCGCGGTGATTCAAAACGCACCAAAATGCTCATCCCGGACTCGGCCCATGGGACCAACCCGGCCACCTCCGCCATGAGCGGGTTCCAGGTCGTGCATCTGCCGACAGATGCGCGTGGTAATGTGGATTTGGAGGCCCTCAAAGCCGTCTGTGACGACACTGTCGCCGGCCTGATGTTGACCAATCCCAATACGCTCGGGCTTTTCGAGGAAAATGTCGTTGAGGTAAACAAGCTGGTGCACGAAGTTGGCGGTTTGGTTTACGGTGACGGCGCGAACCTGAACGCTTTGTTGGGAATCGCCCGGCCTGGCGACCTTGGGTTCGACATCATGCATATTAACCTGCATAAGACCTTTTCCACGCCGCATGGGGGCGGCGGTCCAGGTTCAGGACCGGTGTGCGTTGTCTCTCGCCTGGCGGAGTTCCTGCCAGGACCACTGGTCACCATCGTCGAAGAAGGCAGCGAAGAAGAGGATGAAGCACCATTGTTCGGCTTCCATATGCCGGAAAAGTCTATTGGCCGGGTTAAATCTTTCAATGGGCACTTTGGCATGATGGTGCGGGCTTACACGTACATCAGCATGCACGGCCCGGACGGTTTGCGGAAAATCAGCGAATATGCCGTCCTTAACGCCAATTACCTGTTAGCGCGTCTGCGCGGCACCTACACAGTGCCTTACGATCGCATCTGCATGCACGAGTTCGTGGTCGAAGGTCACTGGGCCGATGCGCCGGATGTCCACGCGTTGGATATCGCCAAACGCCTGATGGATTACAACTTCCATCCGCCGACCAACTACTTCCCCTTGATCGTCCACGAAGCGCTGATGATCGAACCAACCGAGACCGAAAGTAAACAGACGCTGGACCGGTTTGCGGATGCCTTGATCACGATCGCTGAAGAAGCGCACTCCAATCCGGAGTTGTTGAAATCCTCGCCCCACAATACGCCGGTTGGCCGACTGGATGAGGTCAAGGCTGCCAAAGAATTGGTTCTGTGCTGCTGGCTGCCAGAAACAGTTCAATAACCCCTGAAAGATTTGACGAGGATGGACAGGAGGCGGCTCTCAAGCCGCCTCTACGTTATAATCGGGCCATGATCGAGATCCGCGACTTTTCACGGCGTCGAAATTTCCCCGGAACCACTGGCAATGACTTCGATGTTATCCTTCACAAATATGACTCCATACAAAAAATCCCCTGGCCAATATTCGCCGGCATCCTGCTCGTTCTTGCAGCCGTGCCGACTCGGCTTGAATGGCCGCTGACACTGGCCTTATGGGGATTCTTCCTCTTAGACTGGCTTCTGCTGTATCTGCTTCCAATAGCCGGCCGCTCCTACGGTCCACCGCAGCCGCCGGTATTGCTGCTGGCTCTGATACGCGCGTTATTCGCCTGGCTCCCGCCGTGGGTGATGCTGCCGCTGCAAATCATCGGCACGCTGCTGGTAATTTATGGATTTTGGTTCGAGCCATTGCGAATTACTGTCACGCGCGAGAGGCTGCAATCCCCAAAATTGGCCCCCGGCACTACCATCCGCATCCTGCACCTGGGTGATCTGCACATCGAGCGCATTACCGCCCGAGAAAAAAAACTGAACGAACTGGTTCAAGAATTCCAATCAGACATTATTCTGTTCTCAGGGGACGTGCTAAACCTCTCCTACCTTCGCGAGCCCAAAGCCATCGCGGAAGCGCGTGAGGTGATGGCGCGTTGGAAAGCGACGCACGGTGTTTTCGCCGTGGAAGGCAGCCCGGCAGTGGACATCGCCGAAAGCATTCCAAAAATCTATACCGGCTTAGAGATTCGGTTAATGAAAGAGGAACGCCGCACAATCGAGCTTTTTGGGCAAGAAATTGACTTGATCGGCCTTAGCTGCTCACACCGCCCGCATGTTGACGCGCCGCGGCTGGAACGCCTGGTTGACGATCTTACCGGAAGGTTTACCATACTCTTGTACCACTCCCCTGATCTGGCTCCCAATGCCGCGGAACACAACATCGACCTGATGCTTTCCGGTCACACCCACGGAGGCCAGGTGCGTCTGCCATTCTTCGGGGCGCTGTTCACGGCATCTCTTTATGGGAGAATCTTTGCGTCAGGTCGGTATGGGTTGAAAAACCTGACTCTTTACATCACCCGCGGACTGGGTATGGAGGGCGCTGGTGCGCCAAGAGTCAGATTTTTATGCCCGCCCGAAGTGATTCTTTGGGAAATCAGCGGCGGATAAACCCTGTCAGGTGAATTTCGCCTGCACCCATGGCAGCACTTTTTGCATGGCTTCAGACAGCCTGGAGGCGTCTTTACCTCCTGCCTGCGCCAGGTTGGGTTTTCCTCCGCCGCCTCCGCCAACAACGGCAGCGACTTCTTTAATCAGCATGCTGGCGTTCCAGCCTTTTTGGACCAGGTCATCCGTAATCGCAGCGATAAGCACTGGGCGGTTATCCAGTGCACTCCCCAGGACGATCACCCCGCTTTTCACCAACTGGCGGAATCGATCCGTCATCTGGCGCAGCGTATCGGCGTCGGCGTCGCTCAAAACGGCTGCCAAAACCTGCACTTCGCCAACCTGCCGAACCCCTGCCAGGGCTTTTTCAAACTCTGCGCTCACCAGTTGTTGTCGCAGTTTTGAGTTTTGTTTTTCAAGGCGCTGCCGATCCTCTAACAGGCTAGCAGCTTTATGGGGGGTTTCTTCAATCCCCGCTTCAAGCAAATTAGCAATCTCTTTTAATATCTTGAATCGGCGCTGGACGAATCGGTAGGCCTCTCGTCCCGTAATCGCCTCAATACGCCGTACGCCTGCGGCAGCGCTGCCTTCGCTGGTAATAATAAATATGCCAATATCCCCGGTGGTCTCTACATGAGTGCCGCCGCACAATTCATAAGAGAAAGGTTCCTCACCACCGATCGTTATCGTGCGGACCGTTTCAGCGTATTTTTCGCCAAACAGAGCCATAGCACCTTCTTCAATAGCCTGGCTGAGTGGTTTAAATTTTATGTTCAGCGAGTGATCCGCGTAAATCGCTCGGTTGACGCCCGCTTCAATTCTTTCCAACTGCTCCTCACTGAGCGCTTCTGGATGGGTAAAGTCAAAACGCAGTCGGTCAGGCGCGACCAGTGATCCGGCTTGGCGCGCATGACGGCCCAAGACAGCATGAAGCTCAGCGTGAAGCAGGTGCGTGGCAGTGTGATTGCGCATGATGTCCCGCCGGCGCTGAATATCAACTGTGGCAATGGCATCGTCACCGGCCGCGGGTTTTCCACGCACCACTTCACCTACATGGACGATTACTCCGGCTGCCGGTTTTCGCGTGTCCTCAACGCGAATTTCCCAACGCGGTTCTCTGACTGAAACGATCGTGCCGGTATCTGATACCTGTCCACCAGCCTCAACATAAAAACAAGTAGCGGGAAGTAATACTTCGACCATATCGCCGGTATGAGCTTCCTGTACCGGCTGTCCATCCCGCAAGAGGGCAAGCACCGTCCCTTCGACCTCAAAACTTTCGTATGGGTTATAAACCACGCCAGAGGCTGGAAGTTTACCTTCTGACAGCAGGCTTTCTAATAGCTGGCGGTAGACATCCACATTTTCACCGCCAAGAGGTCCAAAGGCTTTACCTGCGCCCGATGCCAGTCGGTGCTCATCCATCGCCCTGCGGAATCCCTCCTGGCCAACATCCAGACCCTGTTCCTGAGCGACGTCGCGAGTCAATTCGAGCGGCATACCGTGAGTGGCGTACAAATCGAACGCTTTAGCGCCATCCAGTACTTTGGTTCCAGCCTGTTTTACCTCATTGAGCAATTCTTCAAGGTGCGCCATGCCCTGTTCCACCGTCCGCTGGAAGCGCCGCTCTTCGCGCGTCAGGTTGTCCAGGATCGTCTCCTTATTCCGCACCAGTTCAGGATAAAAATCGCCGTAATGATCGATGACAACCTCTGAAACGCTGGCCAGGAATGGCTCTGTGAGCCCAATTTTTGAGCCAAATCGGGCTGCCCGGCGGATAATCATGCGGCAAACATAATTGCGGCCGGTATTTCCTGGAACCACGCCATCTGCGATCAAGAAAGTGGCAGCCCGAGTATGGTCCGCAATCACGCGGTAAGGGGTGATGTTGTTGAGTCGTTCTTCGCGGCTGTGCCCGGTTAATTTCTGGACTTGATCCATCAATGGCGATAGCAGGTCGGTCATATAGTTGGAAGGGACATCCTGAAGGACAGAAACGATGCGCTCCAGCCCCATGCCTGTATCCACGTGAGTAGCGGGCAGTGGCTCAAGGGTATTGGGTCCCAAACGGTTATATTGAATAAACACCAGGTTCCACAATTCGAGGAAACGCGCACAATCCCCATTCACTCTACAAATGTGCCCGGGTTCAGCCTGGCGGTCGCAAAATTGCGGTCCCCGGTCAATATGAATTTCACTGCATGGACCGCACGGGCCGGTTTCCGCCATTTCCCAGAAGTTATCTTTACGGCCAAAGAACAGGATGTGATCCGGATTCATCCCCGGCTGCAAGCGCCAGTTTTCAGCGGCTTCATCATCCGTCGGGATTTCGCCTTTTTCATCTTTGAAGCAAGTTGCCCACAGACTATCTCGGTCAAGTCCCCAAACGTCCGTTAACAGTTGCCACGCCCAGGCGATCGCTTCTTTTTTGTAGTAATCTCCAAAGGACCAATTGCCCAGCATTTCGAAAAATGTGTGGTGCGTGTCGTCACGTCCCACATCGTCCAGGTCGTTGTGCTTTCCCGCAACGCGCATGCATTTCTGAGAATTGACCGCTCTTTTATACGGCCGCTGATCGGTGCCAAGAAAAACGTCCTTAAATTGAACCATGCCAGCATTGGTGAAGAGCAGCGTTTGGTCACCTCCGGGTACCAGTGAAGAAGAAGCCACAAAGGTGTGACCCATTTCTGTGAAAAAATCGATAAATGATTGGCGAATCTCGGCACCAGTCAGCTTGGGTTTCATAAAGACTCCAGCAAAGAATTGTGGTTGGTGTTCAACTCTGGTTGTTAAACTGGCATAGATTATAAGCGATGGATGATCTTGAATCAATAATGCATCCTGAAATGAGATATGCCGGTCACGAATAACGAATACCAGCGCGAATAATGTGTGAGAGCCGCCCCGGCTTGGCGGCTCTCAGCACACAGAAACAGAGAGGAGGGAGGATCGATGAACCTTTTACTTCGAAAAGGCCATTTTCATTAACTTACCATCCGATGAGAGGGTTACCCGCGCATAGTTGTAACGGCTGTGCTGTCCGAATTGCACCTCTCGCCGAAAAATCACCACGGTGCGCTCATTTTCTGCGCTTGATCCGATGCTGCTGCCTTTTACAATTTTGAATTTCTTTTTGCTACTTCCTGGACCATTTTCAATGAAATGATCCAACTCGATTTCCTGGGGGCTGATTTTGACGTCGGCATGATCCAGACCGGGCAGGTAAGGTTTGACAGCCTCTTTGGCTTGCTGCAAGAGCCGTTCTGAAACCCGGGGATCGATTTCCTGACCATTTTGGTGATCGCTGATGGTTTTGATACTGAGAGGTTGTTTGCTGCGCACCATTCTCTTCGGGCTAACCTGCAAACCATCATGAACTACCAGCGGGTCGCCGTAAAGAACAAAAGATATCAGCGTTTTCTGGTCCTCACCATCCAGGAAACCCTGTCTTCGTTTCATCTCTCTAGCCATGGCGACTTTGGCTTGTGACAGGGCATCCCCGGCAGGATAGCCATCCCGAATAGCCGACCAAAACAAGTATGCCAGCAAGTCAGCTCCAACCAGCGGGGCGCTGACCGCTCCGTATGAAATGCAGGTGGATCCTACCACCGCCATACTGCCAATAGAAAGGAAACGCAGCGCCAGGGAACTATCTTCTTTTTTCTCTTCGATGTAACCGCCGTAACAGGCTTCGCTAAAGACGATTTTTGGGGCGCGCCCGTTTTTTGGCAAGTCAGCCAGACTGAGTGCGACAGGATAATCTGGTCCATTGCCGATCTCAGACGGGTCACGCTGCCCGTACCATTCGGCGGTTTCGGCCAGACCGTGCAGGTTGTAGAACCCGAGCGGAGAATTGATGATTTTATTTACGTCAAAACGCCGGGTCTCGGTGGGGGGCGAAACCAGCAGTGATTGACCCTCGCCTACAGGACGAAAAGTCGCCAGCGATGACCGCCGCCAGACCGAGGCCGTATAACCAAAACTACCGCCTGGCTTCGTGCCCTGCTCGCGGCGGAAGAATAATCTCAGCAGCCGCAGCCAGAACGTCAGACGATCCAGGTTTTTTGGCGTCCTGGCCGATTGTTCGTGGTATCGGATCGATTGCCGCAGTTGCTGCAGCAAAAGACCTGGGTCAGAGCCGCTTTCGCCAACCAGCCTGCCCACTGGCCATTCGGGTATGAAGTAATTTGAATCCAGCGTGGCGTACGGGTTGTCTGAGAGGACCTGTTCGTCCATATCATCGGTTGGATTTGGCAGTCGGTGAAATGGCACAACTTCCGGCCCACCGATGATCGCTATGGCTCCTATGCGCCCGCCTTTCTTTCCCAAGGCTTCATCCAGGTCACTCAAAGAGAGCTTAAGCTTCCAGGGATCATTACTGGAGACGGTCTTGATGCCAAGTTTTCCGGTGCACTCAATATCATCAGGGAAAAAAACGATCGACCCCCAACCGGGGCGCATGCGAACAACTTCCGCCAGCCGGTCCATCTCCAAATGAATGGCTTTCATGGTCTGCTCGCCGTATTGTGCGCGTAAACCGGCACGTGTGGAAAACACAACATAAATCGGAAATCGCCCATCCGCCTTTACAATCGCTGGCGCTTTGACCCTGTCAGCCAGACGTTCGAACTCGATGACGGTTTCTGCCATCCAGTCTGGGGGTTTTTTCTCCTCACGCCGCTTTATAAGGGGAACTTCAATTTTAGGTGAGACTTTGGCCGGCGGTTTCTTCTCCTCCTGGTGCGCGGCGGGTTTCGGCTGAGCGGCTTTCAAACCGCCACCTCTTTCGGGCTGCTGAGTCACGATCACATCACCTGCTGAAGTGCCATGCAGGGTTGTCTCTGGCAGGCGGTTTACGCCCAGGTCAGCTGCGACCGCCGCGGGAAGTGGAAGATTGAAATTGATTTCAAAGTGCTCAGGCCACAATGGCAGATAGGGGTGGTTTTCTCCAAACCATTTCCTGCTGACCTGGCCGGCTGAATCTGCTGCCACGCATTGATGCAGCAGGTTTATGGCTTCTGCTTCTTCCCCGCCCTCCAGGCGGGCTTCTGCCAGCGCAAGTTTGAATATCAAGCAATCCGGAAAACGGAGATGATACAGATCGGCAAATTGCCGCAGACTCCCGCTCCCGCCCAGGCTTTTGAGGATTTTGAGGTGAGTGACTCCTGCCAGGATATGCTCCTGATTGAGAGCCAGCGCCTGATAAAGATATGTTTCTGCTTTTTCATAGTCACCGTTATGGTACGCCTTGCGGGCGTTACGCAAAATTATTCGCCAGCCCGCCATCGGGAATACCGGATCAACCCGCTCGCCGAGGATAAACAAATCTTCATAAGCCAGTTGAGCGTCTATGGCATGTTCACGGCCGTAGGCCTTTGCTAAAAGGTGGTAGACCTGGGAATCTTCAGGATCCAGACTGTTAATCCTCTGTAGAATCTGGACAGCCTTATCCATTTTCTGTTCAGCCAGAAAGACCTGCGCCAGGCAAGTGTTGACCTGCAAATCCCCCGGGTAGGTTGCCAGCCACTTCGTGGCCGCCAGGCGGGCGAAACGCAATTCTTTGTTATGCAGGGCGGAACGGATCGCCAGCAGTAGCGTTGGCCGGTCAATTTTTCCTTTGAAAATTGGAAGGCTCTCAAGGCTGGAATGATTTACTGGCATGTGCTTGCCTCCTGACAATTTTGGACCAGATTCAAAGCCACAATGGCCCCAAGGGTTCGGCGGATATTAACATCTTCAGGCGCGAGCTGAGCCGCCCGCCTGAGCATCGCCTCCGCACCGGGATAGTCTTTACCATCCCTCAGCACCAGGGCAGCGAGGTAATATGGACGGTAATCTTCAGGCGAGGTTTGAATGGCTTGCTGGTAGGTATCGAGAGCTTGAGAAAATTCGCGCCGCGATGTGTAAGCTTTTGCCAGTTCGAGCAGCGGTGTGATATCTTCCGGCATTCCACGGGATGCTTCACTCAAATGATGAACAGCCTTGTCCAGATGACCGCTATTCAGATAGACGCGGCCGAGCTTCAAATGCAAATCGGATTGGTATGGATTGAGGCGCAGAGCTGTCACGGCCGCTTTTTCCGCCATGCGTTCATCACCGATCTCCAGGTAGGCATTCGCCAGTAACCGCAAGACGCGTTCATCTTGAGGGTAGTCGCCAGCAAGTTTTTGCAGGATTTGCAATGCTTGTGAAGCACCCTGAAGTTTATATACCAGCATAGCCCGTTCCAGATGAATTTCGAACGCATCGGGCAGTTCTGCGGATGCGGCCGACAATTCTTTTAGAGCTTCATGATCTTTGCCCTCGCGAAGGAGGATCCGGGCAGCCAGCAGCCTTGTCCGAGCATTCTTGGGGGACACTGTCTGCGCTTTTTCAGCGTAATCGAGCGCCTTGTCCATGTCACCCATCGCCAAAGAAATTTCTCCGCACACCACCAGAGAGGTTAAGTTTTGCCCGTCAATGGCAACCGCCTGTTCAGCAGCAATGAGAGCTTCGCCGTATCTTTCTAACCCCTGGTAGGCTTCTGCCAGAAGAATCCAGACCAGGCTGTCTTTTGGCGCAATTTTGCCTGCGTCAGAGAGAATGTTTACGGCTTTCTCAAACATCCGGTAGTGCAGGTAGTACCGGCCTAGCATTGCTGCGATTTTCAAATTTTTCGGCGCCAGTTCATAACCTCTCTCGAGGTGGTATAGCGCCAATTCAAAATCCGAGACTTCCTCAGCGATCTCGGCCGCCCACAAATGCCATAAGTGTTCATCCGGCCACATCTTCAACGCAATTTCAAGGGCTTCAATTGTTGCGTTGTAATCATTTAATTTTTCCGCGCATTGAGCCAGAACAACCTGGCAGTAAGGGTGATACGGCGCAAGACCTACCGCTCGCCTGGCGGTTTCCAGAGCCATTTCAGGCAGCAACTCCTGTTGGATGGTTGCCGCGAACGCCTGGACAAATCCATCCTGAGGGAATTGTTCGCCGATTTGCAGCGCTGCATGTCCATTGCCGCTCCTTTTTAGGGCGAAAACCAGCCAGGCCGCATCCTCCGCGTCGATTTGGATGCTTCCCAAAGCGCGCACATGCCCAGCCGTTGGAGTGAATATGGCTTCACCTCTTGCCTGCCAGCGTTCGATCAGGCGAGGTTGACTGATTCGGCAGAAGTCCGCCAGAAGTTGATTAAATCTGGCCTCCCCCCGGTCGTCGAGCAGATTCTCAGGATACACCCGCGCCGTCATTTTGATTTCTTTTCCGGCTGCCTGCCATTCCGCCGCCCGCACCATTTCTCGGATGAATAAGAACAGCCCAAGCGGATCAAAGGTGTACTGGCGGGTGTAAATCCCCAATAATTCCAGCCCAGCTTTCCAAAGGAACAGCTCATTGGCGGCCAGTGCAAGGGTCAGGTGTGCAAAATTTAACTGCCTGCTGGCAAGAAAATTCTCTGAAATTTCCTCCGGGGTGGCGTTGAAGATTTGTCCGTACAGGCTCGAAAAAATCTCATCGCCGGTGCGGTAATCCCCATTCCGTGCGAGCAGACGGGCATGCATGGCGGTGATCAATGGGTTTTCGGCCTGTAGTGTCAGACCAATTTCAACCAGTTGTTCCGCGGCCTGCGCCGCCCCTTGTTCGAGGTGGATAAAGGCCTTTAAACCTAATAATCCAGAAATCCAGTGAAGGTCCTCCCCTTCCCATTGAGCTACTGCCCCTGCATCCAGCATATTTAAACCAGGGATATCAGCCATCTGGCTGGCATGCTCAAACTGCAGCAGGCGCGCTGCCAGTTCAACGGCAAGGTAGCGAACCTCATGCTGCTCTGGGCGAAGTTCCAGGGCTTTCTCAGCGTGAAAAGATGCGGAGCTGATATTTTCGACTTGAAGGAATAAACGCGCGAAACGCATATGGATATCAAAATACGTTTCCTGGAGTTCAATCCAGGGTTCCTCGATCAGGTTATCTGCTGGGAGCCCAGCCCCCTGGCGGCCAAGACTCTCTTTGATCCGCACGACTCTCTCAAGCGAGGCCAGGGCTGCCTGCGGGCGTTTTAACTTTGCCTGCAAGTCGCTCTGAAGCAGATAATAGACGGCTCGATTTGGGTTGGCCGTTACCGCCTTCTCGATAGTCTCAAGAGCCGCCTCATCCTTTCCAAGACGCTCATACAACCATGCCAATTTGAACAGCAAATCGTCTGCGTTACTAGTGGAAGCTGCAGCAGCCTTTTCTAACGCGTTTAATGCCAGAGCGGGTTCATCAACCTGGATTGCTGCATTTGCAATTCTTGAAAGGTCATCGGGGCAGATGTCGGGAATCTCGGTTGCCCGCAGCAATTCATTCACTGCTGAAGTTCGTTCTCCCGCTTTGATTAACAAGAGCGCCAGCCGAATCGCAAGGTCGACATTTTTTGGTTCGCATTGGGTGGCCGTTTTCAGGGCATCAATGCCGTTATGCCAGGCGCCAAGGTTTTCCATGACATCAGCATACCAGCATAGGGTGGAAACATCGTTGGGCGCCTGCGAGAGGACAACCTGGGCAGAATGAATGGCTGAATCTGCCAGCGAGAGTTTCACATAGGCCTCTGTCAAGATACGGTGCAAATTGGCTGATTCAGGAAAAGCATTTAATGCATTCTGTAGCGCTGCCAGCGCAATTTCATCCTGGTCCAGCCTCAGGGCTGTTCGGCCAAAACCTGCCTGGACACGCCAGTACCATTTAGCCTGGCTTGCCTCCGGAAATTCAGAAATCTGATGGTAAGCCGCAAACGCCGCTTCATTTTCGTTCCGTAATGCCAGCACTTCTGCCATCATCAGCCGGGTTTCAAAGTCCTCTCCGCTCAACATCAAGAGCGCCTTTTTAAGAGCCTTCTGGGCTTTCATGACAGATGTTAGGCTGAGCGCATCGGGGGATGAAAAAAGGTAATTCTCCGGTTCACCCAGGAGCTCTCTTGCAAATCTGCTGAACCAGGCGGCCTCAGGATTCTCACACTGGAGAGCCATCTCCAGGGTGGCGATTCCGCCATCCCGATCGCCGCTATCCAGCAGAATGGAAGCATGCAGATATGCCAATTTACCGTGCATCGGCCATGAACGCCTGGCTTTTTCAACACACTCAAGCGCTTCCCTATCATGCCCCAGGGCAAGCAGGGCTTCCGAAAGCGACAGAGCCACTTCTTTCGATTCAGGTGCCAGGCGCGCCGATTGCCGTAGAAACGGCAGGGCTTCTGTTGCGGATCCGTTTTGCAGGTATTCATTTCCCAGCGCGAAATGCAGGTCGGCTGAATCCGGCACATTCAAGATCGCTGCCCTTAAGGTCTCAATCACCCGCGGAGCATCTCCCATTTCACGATGCAAATTCGCAAGTTCCAACCATGGCAGCGGATTTTCGGGAACGAGCAGTGTGGCTTTGGAAAGAAAGGCGACACCATCCTCCAGGTTCCCCTCTTTGGCATGGACCATTCCCAGATAGGCGTGCGCTAATCCGTGGTCCGGGTTGATGACCAGAATCCGGTTGCAGGTTTCTCTGGCTAGCGGATAAAGACCGCCCATGTATGCGCACCTGACTAAAGCCAGGGAATCATCCAGGGCAGGCAGGGTGACCATACTAAGAACCCTTTTTCGCTCCTCCAGGGCTTCGGTCCACAGCCCTTTATCCTCGAGCAAGGCCGCCAGGCCGCGATAATGCTCCGCATTATCGGGATTCAGCAGAATTAACTGGTAAAGTAGATTAAGCGCCGTGCTGTCATCCCCGATTTTGTGGCACCAGTCAGCGGTCCATTGGAGCAGGCGCTCGTCTGCCGGCGTTTCTGTCAAAAACAATTTTCCTACGGTAATCGCCTCGGGCACCAAATTAAGGTCCAGCAGCGCTTCCAACAGCGGCCAGGGATTCAGTTCGAAGACAAAATGGCCTTGCAGCCCCTCCCCTGACTCCTGAAGCTGTCGAATCCAGTAGTTTACCGCCTCACGGGCAACTTCCTGGGCTTCCCGTAACTGTCCTGCGTGCGCCTGTTTTTGAGCGGAAAACACACTCGCCAGGACAGGCTGGTTTGCGCCGATTGCGCTCGCCTGCAGGATGGTTTCGTTTACCTGTTTGGAAATCAGCAAACCCTCAGTTTTTAGCCGTTCCGAGGCCGCCAATTGCCCATAAATAGTTTCCAGTTCAGCCTGAAATTCTGCCGGTACATCCCCGGTCTGGGCAGCCAGACTTCCAACCTGCAATGTGCTGCCAACCAGCCAGTGTTGAAGCCCGGCACGTACTTTATCCAAAAACAGACAGGCTTGAACTGGATGTCCGGCAAGCTGATGCAGGCTGGCAACAGCCTGATTCTTCATGAGTCTGGTTAGATAATCGCGGTTGGCCATCCTGTCTGGATCAAAATCAAGTTGAACCTCTTCATATTGATCGCGGTTGTTAATCAGCAATTCGACGGCCAAGGATTTCACCAGAGACTTTTGTCCTTGCTTATGCAGGTGGTGAAGCCAGATGGCCTGTTCATCAATCGAACGAGTCAGTAATAAATCTTTTAAGGATTTTTTTCGGGTTTCTTCTTCAAGCGGGTTGGCCAACAGACAGTGAGATACCCATCTGGCTCCGGGAAATAGTTCGCCCTCCGTCATTAACGCTTTCAATAATGAATCTGGGTCAGGAATCATCCCATACAGGCAGGCCAAAACGGTATCCCATACAGCGGCTGGACTTTGCGGTGCGCGCAAGAGCAGAGAGGATAACTCTGCGTATAAGCCCTCCCAGGTCTGCGTTTTCCGGCGGCGTTCGCGCAGCGCCAGCGCTGCCAGACAAGCGTCCGCCAGGTCCACTGGACCCTGACCGGTACGCATCAAAACTTCCAACACGTTGAGAGATTTACGCCGCAGACTGCCATCGACGGCTGGCATGTGGTCTGCCTGCAAGCTGGCTGCCGAAAATCCGCAGCCGTGCAGCCGCAACCCGATTTCAGCCGGCGACCAATTTTCTTTCTCGCTGCTGTCCTCGCGAATAATTGAGTACAACAGCTCAGTCCGGTTTACCGCAGACCAAACCAATGGATCCGCCTTAAGGGCAAGCAAAACAACCGGAGAATCAGATGATGGCAGGTATCGCCTGAGTTCTGTTAAAAGCTCTGCAGGTTGCATCGGTGCTCCTGTTCTTTGGTTTATCAGGTTGTGAGCGAATTCTGAGAGCTAGGGAATTTGCATCGCAAAACCGTAAGCCGCTGCGATGAAAAGCATGCCAACGATTACCAGGAAAGTCCCAATGCCTGCGGAGGTTTTCACCAATTGGTTCAAAGACTCAACCAACGCTGAGGCGTTCCCGACCAGGCCCGCCACCTCTTCGGCGATTCCTTTTTGTGCCATGCGGGCTGTTTGCTGGGCAATCTTTTTGATATCTCCGCCAACAGCTCGGGAGATCAGCACGATCACCCCAATGAACAACAGGAACACCCCCACGAGCAGAGAAATCCCCGCCAGGGTCAGTAAAAAATCATTTTTGGTCATTTCGAAGATCATCATATCCTTCCTCCCGTTACACTCTGTTGGAAGGATACAATGCAAGATTTATGCCAGATATTTAACTCGCGCTCAGATTTTTATGTGAATATCAGCAGGCAGATCGGGAATATCAATGGCTCGCCCCTCACAGAACAACATCGCCCGTTCGATCGCATGACTCAATTCGCGAATGTTTCCTGGCCAATCATACGCCATCAATGCCTGCATGGCTCGCGGGGTAATATCCTCGATATTCAATCCCATTTTTGGATTATTTTCCCGGATAAAAAATCCGACCAGTTCAGGGATATCTGCCTTCCTTTCACGGAGAGGCGGCAGGTGCAGATCGACAACTTTAAGCCTGAAATATAGATCCCGGCGGAATTCCTCTTTCTCGATCATTTCCTTTAGATTTCGGTTGGACGCCGCCACAATCTGGACATCCACGTGGATCAGGTTTGTCCCCCCAACCCTGCGGAAGGCCTGTTCTTCAATAGCGCGCAGCAGTTTCGCCTGTATGTCCAGGGGCATCGAAGAAATTTCATCAAGGAATAAAATCCCGTTATCCGCCACTTCCATCAAACCGTGCTTGCGCCGGTCGGCGCCGGTAAAAGCGCCGGCCTCATAGCCAAACAGCTCTGATTCCAGGACCGTGGCCTGGATCGCCGCGCAGTTGATGGCAATATACGGTTTCTCATGACGGGGGCCTGACTGATGGATAAACCTTGCCAGCACATCTTTGCCGGTGCCGGTCTCGCCGGTGATTAATACGGATACCTGCACCTGGGCAGCTTTCTGAGCCTGGCTCAGGACGGTCTGCATGGCCGCGCTTTTCCCGGCGATGAAATTGACGCTCTGCTTTTGACTCTGCCTGAAATGCGCCAGTTCCCTGCGCATCTGAACAATCTCGCAGGCCCGTTCAATCGATGTTTCCAACTGGCTGAGCTGAATTGGTTTTGTAAGAAAATCATGCGCTCCATTTTTCATCGCGTCCACGGCCATTTCAATATCGCCGTGAGCGGTAATAATTATGATCGGAGGGCGCACCTGCAAGTTACTCGTTTCGTACAGCAGAGACGGCCCGTATCCATCCGGAAGAGAGACATCCAGCAAGACAACATCTCCATCTCCCCGCTTGATGTAGGTGCGGGCCTCATTCAAAGTAGCCGCTGTGATGACTTCGTATCCCAGCGGCCCTAAAAACTCTTGAATGTTCAAGCGCGTATGTTCTTCATCATCAACGATCAGGACTGTGATTGACATTCGGGGTCATCCTCGCATACGGGGAGATAAACATGAAAAACCGTGCCGCCCGGGAATGAGTTTACCGTCATGTTACCGCGGTGGGCTGTCACGATTCTTTTGCTGATCGGTAATCCCAGACCAGTGCCCATCGGTTTGGTGGTGACAAAAGGCTCAAAAATGCGATCGCGGATCTCATCGGGGATGCCGGGGCCGTTATCAGAAACGATTACTTCAACCTGCGGGCGATTCGAAATGATTTCAACCAGGTTCGTGCGAACCGTAAGTATACCGCCGCTTTCCCGCATCGCGTCAATGGCGTTGGTAATCAAATTGGTGAACACCTGCTCAAGGGCACGTAAATCGCCCTTAACCGCGGGCAATTGCTCTGCCGGCTGGAAAACATAGGTGATGTTAAGGCGTTCCATGCGAGGCCGCCACCGCTCCAACAGCCGCAGCAGCGCTTCGGTCAGATTAACCGGCTCCTGCACCGGCTCATACGGTTTGGCAAAATTTTTGAGAGCTTCCATTTGATGGTGCAGGCGGGCGCAGTCATTTTCCATCCGGGCGATTAATTCCTGGTGAGGGTTATCCGCTCCTAGCCTGCGGGATAACAGCTGCAGCCCGGTAGAGATGCTGTTGATCGGGTTGAGGACTTCGTGGGCGAACACCCCCATAAATTCGCCCAATAATGCCCGTTGTTCGAGCTGACGGGTTTGCAGGCGGATTTGTTCATGTTCGCTGATATCTCTTACAATTAGGATAATGGCGGTGACTTCCTGGTTTTCTTCAATCGGGATCACCTTCAGGTCCGCTGTGAAAGCCTGCCCGTTACGCTTATGCAGGCTCATAGATTCAATGTTAGGCGTACTGATTCCGCTGCAAGCGCTGGTCAGCACTGGCATCAGGCGGTCAGGGGTTATAACGATATTTTCGACATTCTTGCCTTGCACTTCGTTAATGGTGTAGCCAAATAGAATCTCCGCGGCAGGATTAATCTCCGCGATGGTCAAGTCGGGCTTTAATACCAGAATGCCGTCCTGAATGTAGTCGTATATCGCTGCCTGCACGGCCAGCTGATGACTTTGGGCTTTGGCCAGGTTTGCCTGGTTGGTAAAACGAATAACATTTTCAAACGCCAGTCCTGCGTAAGCGCCCAGTAATTCGATCGTACTCATGAGGATGGCTGGCGGTTGGCTGTCAATCCCTCCGACAGCAAGGAACCCGCTGATACCGTTCTCCTGACTGAGCGGTGTCGACGCGACATAAGATAAATTAGCAATTCGCGCGGAGCGGTGCAAGTCGGTCGATACCCTCTTGCCAGGCATCCATAAAGTGGGGCTGGCAAGCCGCGCCAGGTCAGATGAGGGTAAATTTTGAGGGAAACAGGTAATTTCCTCGATTGTCACAAGCTTGGTTAATTCGGGAGTATTCGCTTCGGCGTGGTATATACACACGAGATGGGTGTCGAAAAGGTCATGGATGATCGTCAGGATACTTTCAAGTGCCCCAGACAGATCCGTCCCCTGGGTTAAGACGGGCAGCCGCTTCAAAGACTGAAATATTTTTTCCTGCCACTCACCTGAAGTCAACCTCAGGCTGTTCTCAGGTAAGAACCGCAAAACCTGCCATTGAATTTCTGCATCCAGCCAGGCGTTTTTTATTTGTACGGGCAGCGACGGGCGATTTCTGACCCGCAGAATGCTCGATTTTTGCCCAGGTTCGGACAGTTCAGCGCGGTCGAACAGTTCCAGGAACTCATCCAGGCGCGCGTTGACCACTTCCTGCCGCGGCGAGGCGCTTAAGACCAGAAAGGCTGCATTTGCGTCGAGAATGCGGTTGTTGTTCAGATCATAAATTAATGCGGCTTCGTTAATCAATTCGAGCAGCGCTTTGAGCGCTGCCAGAGCATCAACTTTCTGGGATTTACCACCCCACAGAGACTGGATTGGGCGACTGATCACCTCGCGCATCGATAATTACACCTGGGTTACCCGTCGCAGATGCGCCGGTAAGATGCCTTCCATGGCGCGGTATTTCGCTACCGTGCGCCGGGCCACGTCATAGCCCTGCTGTGAGAGCAATTTTGCCAGTTGGGAATCACTGAGTGGTTTCTTCTCCTGAGAAATTAAATCACGCATGGCTGTTCGTACGTTCAGGCTGCGGTCGAAGAAACTGGACAATGGGATAATCCTCCGGTTTGGCAACTGCACTGTCTTGTTCGAGACTGCTCTGGAAATGGTCGACTCATGCACTTCCAGTTCCTCCGCGATGGAGGCGCGCGTAAGGGGTTTAATGTGCCGCTCTCCATGGATGATATAGTCCCGCTGCAGGGTCACAACGCGGGTCATCAGACGCTGCATGGTGTGGTTGCGCTGCTGTAAGCATTTGACAAATAAAGCCGCTCTCTCCAAATCATTTTTCATTCCAACCTTGGTCTCGTCCTGCGCCTGCCGGACTGCCTGGCGGAACATAGCGTTGATGCGCAGGAAGCCCCTCAAAGGCAGCACAATTTCCACAACCAGGGGATTGTCGGGTGAATCATTCAGGTAGTTAATGATTATATCCGGATAATAATAAACATCACCTGATTTCGGGCCTGGCTGGCGTACATCCCCCCAATGCGCTCGCCCTGGGAAGGGATTGAGGTTTTCACTGATGAACCGGATGGCTTCCTGAATTCTCGGCTGGGGGACTTTGAACAGACGCGCCATCTCGGCTATCTGGCGGCGGCTCAGCAACTCCCAGGCTTCTGAAACGATTTGCGCAGCCAGTTCGGGTACGGGGCTGGATTCAGCCAGCACTTCGAGTTGGACCAGCATGGCCTGCTGGGGGGTATATGAACCCACCCCTACTGGATCAGCCCGTTGGATCACGCGCTGCAATTTCTCTATCCTGGACGGCAAGACGTGAAAATAGCGCGCTACGTCAACCAGAGGAATCGTCAGAAACCCATCCTCATCGAGATGGGTGAGCAGGTAGGCCGCAATCTTCTGATCCTCATTTTCCAGATCCAGGGCAATCTGTTTTAGAACATATACAGGTAATTCGTCAACTGCCGCTGAAAGGGGCTCATCCGGGTAATACTCTTCACCGCTTTGTGTGCTGGAATAAAAATCCTCACGCGGTGAAACAAAAACCACCGGTTCCTCGGGGTTCATGCTCGCAGGCCGGCTGCACAGCGGGCAGCCTCCACTGGCAGGCAAAGGTCTCTGGCAGGTAGGGCAGCGCCGTTCTTCTACCAATTCAAGTGCCGGGTTGGTTAGCTCCTGCTGGATCTGCTCATATAATTCCCCTACCGTTTGGTTCAGCAGGGTCATCGTTTGAGCAAGGTGTGCGGTGGTAAGTGGTCGAAGGCTCGGGTGCTGGAGTTGAAACATCGCTCTCCCCTTTGTGATTAAATGAGTATAGCCGGTTTTTCCTTTAGGTGCAAGTTTTATGCCAGGGAAAAATCAACCTGCATGGTAAAATCAGCCCACAAAGGACTTGACGAGGCATTTTGGGATGAATGAGGTCATCGTAATCGGGGCAGGACTGGCCGGTTGTGAAGCGGCATGGCAGGCAGCTGAATCTGGATGCCGTGTGACCCTTTTTGAAATGCGCCCGGCGGTCGAGACCGGCGCTCATACATCTGGCTGCCTGGCAGAACTGGTTTGTTCGAATTCCCTGGGCTCGAACCTGATTGACCGCGCCTCCGGTCTCCTGAAAGCCGAGCTTCGGCGGCTGGGGTCTATGCTGCTGGCCTGTGCTGAACAAACTGCCCTGCCGGCAGGCGGAGCGTTGGCCGTGGACCGCAAGGCTTTTGCTGAACTTGTCACCTCACGTATTACAGCTCATCCAAACATTACCCTGGTTCGGCAGGAAGTCCGGCGCATCCCGCCAGGGATCGTTATCACCGCCAGCGGGCCTCTCACCTCCCCTGAGCTGGCCGATGATATCCAGAAACTTACCGGTGAAAGACGCCTGTTCTTTTACGATGCCATCGCCCCGATCGTAACGTTCGATTCAATTAATCATGCAATTGTTTTCCGCGCCTCGCGTTATGAAAATGGTCAGCAAGATGAAGGGGATTATCTCAACTGCCCCTTTGAAACGCATGAGTCCTATTTGGAATTTGTGCAATCGCTCAGAGAAGCCCAGCGCATTCCCTTGCGGGATTTTGAAACGCCGATAGAGGCTGGTGTGAATGCTGGTGCGCACCAATTTTTTGAAGGTTGTTTGCCTGTTGAGATACTCGCCAGGCGCGGTGATATGGCGTTGGCTTACGGTCCGATGCGCCCAGTTGGCCTTCGAGATCCTCGCAGCGGGAAACGTCCCTTTGCTGTCGTTCAACTGCGGCAAGACAACCTGGTTGGTTCCCTTTACAACCTGGTCGGTTTTCAGACCAATCTCACCTATGCGGAACAGCGCAGGGTTTTCCGGATGATTCCTGGGCTTGAAAACGCGGATTTTGCCCGTTATGGGCAGATGCACCGCAATACCTTCATCGCCTCTCCTTTGGTGCTTTTACCAACCCTCCAGACCCGTTTTCGGCAGGATTTATTTTTCGCCGGTCAAATCACCGGGGTAGAAGGATACATGGGCAATATTGCTACCGGCTTGCTGGCCGGCCTCAACGCTGCCAGATTGCTGCAGGGACAACCCGTCCTGGAACTTCCTGTTACCACAATGCTCGGCGCGCTGTGCAGGTATGTCACCCAGGCAGACATGAAAGATTTCCAGCCGATGAAAGCAAATTTCGGCATTCTGCCGGAACTTGAGGGCAAGCACAAAGGCAAGCGCGCCCGGGCTGCAGCCCACGCTCAGCGCGCCTTGGCGGACCTTGATCTGTACCTTATAAAGAATAAATTTCTGCAGGCGGAGATTGGCGATGACTGATAAAAGGCGAACACTCATCCTGCTGACCGTGGGAATTCTGCTGGTCGCTGCTATTTTGATGGTCCTGTGGCAGCCCGTCAGCGCGCCTCAGCAGGAATTTGACGGCGGGCGCGCCATGCAGGATGTCATCGCGCAGGTCGAATTTGGTCCCCGCACACCGGGCAGCCAGGCCCATGGTCAAACCGTCGCCTATATAACCTCGCAGCTTGAGAATGCAGGTTGGCAAACCCAGGTCCAGGAGACAACCAGGATGAACCATTCCATCCGCAATGTAATCGCCCGGCGCGGAAATGGGACTCCCTGGATCATCCTGGGAGCGCATTATGACACTCGCTTCTTCAGCGATCAAGAAACTGACCCCTCATTTCAATTAACCCCCGTGCCAGGCGCCAACGACGGCGCATCCGGTGTTGCTGTCCTGCTTGAACTTGCCAGGGTCTTACCTGCGAACCTGCCTTTGGAAATTTGGCTGGTTTTTTTTGATGCCGAAGATCAAGGGCGAATCTCGGATTGGGATTGGATCCTTGGTTCCAGGGCATTTGTTGAATCGCTGACGGCATATCCAGATAAAGTGGTCATCGTTGATATGATCGGCGACGCAGACCTCAATATTTACCAGGAGAGGAATTCTGACCCCGCGCTGACCTCAGAAATATGGGAGGTCGCAGCATCGCTGGGCTATCAGGCGTATTTCATACCTGAAACCAAATATTCGATTCTGGATGATCATACCCCATTTCTGGAAAAAGGCATCACGGCGATTGATATCATCGACTTCGACTACCCCTACTGGCATACAACTGCGGACACCCTCGATAAGGTTTCCTCACAAAGCCTGGAAATCGTCGGGAAAACCCTTTATCACTGGTTAACTGCCCAAGAATAGATTGGAATTTTTCACAAGCTGGCGTAAACTATTCTGGTATGGATGAGGCAGCCGTTTTTAAATCAGCCCAGTCCGCCTGGTTGTCGCGGGCCAGTACTCTATTGAGCCAATATTCAACCGTCCAAGCGGATATGCTACCCCAACTCCCGCTGTTTTTTGATCATCTGGTAACAGCGCTGGCAGCGACAGACCCCGCTGTCCTCGACCCCATCCTCGATCGATGGTCGAGCGGATGGGCAGAATTTGATCAGGGTGATTATAGCGCTCGTCTGATGAGTTTTATTGGTTCGCTGATGGGGATATCTTTTGAAACGGTTTATGAGGCTATTCCCGGCGACCAGCAGGCCCGCTTGATGGTGCAGCTTGTGCCTGTCTTTGCGCACGCCATGGACCACTGTGCCCAGCGAGAAGTGCAAATCATCAGCAGGCAAATCACCGCAAAACTGGAAGTGTCTCGCCAAAATCTGGAAAAATTGGATAAATCTAAATCCGACTTTATTACCGTTGCCGCACATGAATTAAAGACCCCGCTTACTCTGGTTGAAGGATACACGGATATGCTGCGCGACCTGCTCCTCCAGCGTGGAGAGGTGAAATCCGAGCTGGAGCTTATCGCTGGTATTCAAAACGGCGCTCAGCGCTTGCGCGGCATTATCAACGACTTGATCGATGTTTCGCTGCTCGATAACCGCTTGATGATGCTGAACTTTCAACCTTTGTGGTTAAACCGGCTTTTCGCCATTCTTGAATCAGAACTTCGCCCTATGGTCCAGGCAAGGCAACAAAGGCTGGTCATCAAAGCGTTCCCTGGTTCCGAAGATATGACCTTCGGGGATCCGGAACGCCTGCTGCAGGTATTCCGCAACCTTATCACCAATGCGATCAAATACACGCCTGACCGAGGAAAAATTAAAATCGATGGGCGCAGGCTGCCCGGTTTTGTTGAAATAACCGTCACTGACAACGGAATCGGGATCGATACAGATGACCAGGCAATTATCTTTGAGAAATTTGCGCGCCTGGGCAGCATCTCCCTGCACTCAAGCGGGAAAACAAAATTCAAAGGTGGGGGTCCCGGGTTGGGGCTGCACATCGCTAAAGGGATTATTGAATCACACGGGGGAACCATCTGGGTCGAATCAGACGGATACGACGAAGAACGCTGCCCGGGATCTACTTTTCATGTTTTGCTGCCAATGCACAGCGAGTCACCCGATGCCAAAACCGCGCGGATTTTCGCCTCTCTACTTAAACCAGCCGATAAATCTTCGCGCCAGCCAGATTAGCATACCTTTTTCTTGGTATTACTGACTACGCGCATAACCTTATCGGGTCCACACCTTTTATTAAATTCATTTTGGCAATTACCCCTACATCCAATTAACCAAAACGGGATAAAATTATCTCTATGGCAAAGAAGACCGCAGAACCTACCCGTCCCCCGCGAGAAAAGGCTTTCCTGGTTGGGGTTGAATTTCGCAATGAGCCAGGTTTACTCCAGCTGGATGATTCGTTAGATGAACTGGCTCTGCTGGCAGAAACAGCCGACCTGGAGGTTGTTGGCGAAACCACCCAAAAACTAGACCGGCCAAACCCGGATACTCTCATTGGGTCCGGGAAAGTTGAAGAGATCAAGATCCTGGCCAATGAAACCGATGCCGATTTGGTCATTTTCGACACCGAACTCTCTCCGCGCCACCAGCGTGAACTGGAGGAACGTTTCGGTGATGATACCCGCGTTATCGACCGCACCGCCCTGATCCTGGATATTTTCGCCCAACACGCGCACACCCGGGAAGGCATCCTGCAGGTAGAACTGGCGTATTACGAGTACCGCCTGCCCCGCCTAACCCGCGCTTGGACACACCTGGCGCGACAGGCGGGCGGTGGAGGAGGCCGCACGGGTTCAAGCGGAGGCGTTGGTTTACGAGGGCCAGGCGAAACGCAGTTAGAGGTTGACCGGCGGGAAATTCACAAACGCATCGCGCACCTCAAGGGTGAGCTTGAAAAGGTACGTGCTCACCGCCACCGCTACCGCGAGCAGCGCCGCAGGTCGAACATCCCGATTGTTGCCCTGGTCGGTTATACCAACGCCGGAAAATCCACCCTGCTGAACCAGCTCTCGCGAGCGGATGTGTATGTTGCCGATCAGTTGTTTGCTACCCTCGACCCCACCACACGGCGCGTAGACCTGCCTGGCGGGCACACCGTCCTTTTCACAGATACGGTTGGGTTTATACAGAAACTGCCAACCCAGTTAGTGGCAGCCTTTCGCGCCACTTTGGAAGAAATCACTGAAGCGGACCTGCTCGTCCACGTGCTGGATTTGACTCACGCTAATGCGATGGAGCAATGGAAAGCTGTTCAGCAAACGCTGATCGATATTGGCTGTGAAAATATACCCACCTTAACCGCCCTGAACAAGGTCGACCGCCTGCCCGATCCAGCCGCTTTGACTGAAAAATTCAGCGCTTTTTCACATTCTGTTCCCATTTCCGCCCTGACCGGACAGGGTACCATGGAACTGCTTAAAGCTGTTGAGACCACCCTCTTTGAGGAACTGACCCCCATTACAGTGCACATTCCCTACCAGGAAGGTCAGTTAATTTCCTTATTTCATGATTACGGCAAGGTTGAATCCTCCACGCCTGCCGGTCAGTACATAACCTTAAAAGGCTCAGTCCCCGGACGGTTACTCAGCGAGTTTAGGCCATTCACGAAGAAACCCCCTCAAAACGATCAGGAGTAACTGGTGGCGTCACTGCTCTCACGTCTGCTCGACCAATTATCCGCCTTCCTGGCGCGCCGGAAGGGGCTGCTCCCACTGCTCGGAATAATTTTAATTCTCGCAAATTTTATTCTCAATCTGGTTTCAGGCGGCTGGTTAGCGCAATCCGACCTTTTTCTGCACCTCGGGATAATCCTGGCCATCCTGGGCTTTATGCTCGCCTGGGCTTTATGACATAAATCCAGGCCGGAATCAAAGATGGGTTTGGGCTTTGAGAAAGCCCAAACCCATCTCTATCATCAGCTCGGTGAAGAAAAGTTTATTTCTTCTTCACGCCTTTTTCCATGCTGATAATTTCCCGTCCCTGGTAGTAGCCGCAATTCGGGCATACCGTATGGGGCAGGCGCAGTTCACCACACTGACCGCATTGCACCAGGTTATTGTGATTTAAAGCATCATGCGCGCGCCGTCGATCCCGCCGGCCTTTGGAAATTTTCCTTTTTGGAAGAGGTACCATGCTAAAACTCCTGTCTCCTGCGCCATCTCACTGGCAATAATCATCTTTTTAAAAGCCGCAGAATTATACTTGTTAATGGTTGACCTTGTCAAGCAAGGCGGGAATTTTGGAAAAATAATCCCTACCAAACTGTAACTATTGAGAGTATAATCATGGCACGGCCAGCGCTACGCTGGCATTTGTTTGGACTGGAGACCATGAACGTATGAATCAACGTACTGTAAACCTGATCATCATCCTGCTCCTGCTCATTTTCACCATTTGGGTCGCCCTCCCCAACAATCCCGGAATAAAAATAGGAAATTTTGAGAGAACCCTGCAGCCCGTGCTCGGCCTGGATCTGCGCGGCGGTATGCAGGTGATCCTTAGCGTTCCAGAGGAGATCAACGTTACCCAACAGAATTTACAGGATGCCGCCACCATTTTGGAAAACCGCTCCAACGCCCTGGGCGTGAGTGAAGTCCTTTTCCAAACCGCTGGCGAGCGCATCATCGTGGGGGAATTTCCTGGGGCAACCGATGCCGAGGAAGTGATCAACCCCATCCGCCAGGTAGGACAACTCGAATTCGTTGATACCGGCGATACAGCCTTTGAACCCGGCACCGAGATTCTGACCGACTACGGCCTGGCTGAAACTGCCGAGCCGCAAAACAGCCAGACCGATGGAGAGCCGATCCGCTACCACACGCTTCTGACCGGCAGTGATCTGCGCTCGGTTGGTGTGGTGCGCGGCGAATTAGGCGAGTACCAGGTCTCCATTGAATTTAATCCGGAGGCCGGACAGACATTCGCTACCTGGACGGCAGCAAACGTGGGTAAATATTTGACGATCGTGCTGGACAAACGCGTGGTTTCTTCACCGGTCATCGAACAACCCATCCGTGACGGCGCTGGCGTAATCCGCGGCAACTTCACGGCCGATTCTGCCAATGAACTTGCGGTGCAATTGCGCTATGGCTCGCTGCCCATTCCTTTGAACATTGAGCAGATCCGCGTCATCGGCCCCACCCTCGGGCAGGACTCATTGGATAAAAGCCTGTTGGCGGGCGTTATTGGCTTTTCAATCGTGATGCTTTTCATGGCGATTTATTACCGCGTGCCCGGTCTGGTTGCCAACATAGCGCTGATTTTTTACGCCTTGCTGACCTTCGCCATTTTTAAAATCATTCCCGTCACCCTTACCTTGCCAGGTATTGCTGGTTTCCTGCTCTCTACAGGCGCGGCGTTGGACGCGAATATCCTCATTTTTGAGCGTCTTAAAGAAGAGCTTCGTAACGGCCGTACCATCCGCCAGGCTATTGAATTGGGCTGGCGGCGCGCCTGGCCATCAATTCGCGACTCGAACATCGCCGCTTTGATCACCAGCGGGATCCTCTTTTGGTTCGGATCGACTTTCGGCGCCAGTTTTGTTAAGGGTTTTGCCCTCACACTCTCTCTGGGCGTAGCCGTTTCGCTTTTCACCGCATTATTCGTGACCCGTACCTTGCTTAGCCTGGTGTTCGAATCCATACAAACTCCCGAAAAACGTCCCGGCTTGTTCGGGTTATAGAAGGATAGCCAAATGATTGATATCCTTGGTAAACGCTATTTGTACTTTGCCTTTTCACTCCTGGTCATCATTCCCGGATTGATCATCCTGGCGGTAAACGGGCTTCCACTCGCCATCGATTTCAAAGGCGGTTCTTTCATGGAACTGCAGTTTCCCAGCGAGCAGTTGCCAGCCACAGATGATGTCATCGCCATTTTCAGCGAATTCGGCTTCCGCGAGGTGCAGGTTCAGACCGCTGTCGGACCAACCGGACTGCGCGATACGCTCGTCATCCGCTCTCCTTTCATGGATGAGGAAACCAAGAACAATATTGTCAACACCATGCTTGATCGCTTCTCAGTGGCAAATATTGAGGTCAACCGCTTCGACAGCGTTGGTCCTGTCATCGCCCAGCAGGTGACCAACCGCGCTGCTCTGGCGGTCGGCGTTGCCGCTTTGGCTGTGATTCTCTACATCACTTACGCTTTCCGCGGTGTCCCGCACGCCTTTCGTTACGGTGTGTGCGCCATCATAGCCATGATTCACGATATCCTGATCGTCTTCAGTATTACCGGCATCGGCTCGATCCTCTGGGATTGGCAGATGGACTCCCTCTTTCTGACAGCGCTGCTGACAGTTATTGGTTTTTCGACCCAGGATAAAATCGTGGTCTTCGACCGCATTCGCGAGAACAGCACCTTCCTGCGAAAATTGCCGTTCGAAAAACTGGCCAATCACTCAATCATTCAGACGTTGCAGCGCTCCATTAACACCCAGTTGATGACCGTTGAATTCATGCTACTGGCGCTGGCTCTCTTTGGCGGCGTAACCCTGCGCGAATTCGCCATCATCCTTCTGGTTGGTCTCTTCAGCGGTACATACTCCTCCTTGTTCATTGCTGCGCCGATCCTGGTCGTTTGGGAGAACAAAGAATGGCGCAAATGGTTCCGAAAACAGCCCGCCCAGGCATAATTTAGAAAAGTTCATGGACTGACTCGCGAGTAAACAGGATCCTGATAAACCATCGGGATCCTGTTTACCTAAATTTCGAGACTAATAAAAATGTAAAAGGGGAAAACATGGCCGATTCCCAAAACTTTGGTGTTGAGCGCGTCCCTTGGAAAAGCCGCATTTCTATTTCTGCCGCGGATGCGGCTGTAGCGATTCTTCAGGCAGCGGTAGGCGGCGGGGCGCTGACCTATTACTTTACCCGCGTTCGCGGACTTGAGCCGGAACTCGCCGCCCTTGTCTGGCTGCTGTTTGGAATTTGGAATGCTATCAACGACCCCTTGTTTGGCTATATCAGCGACAGAACAAAAAGCCGCCTGGGCAGGCGCCGTCCATATATTCGTTACGGCGCACCGTTGATCAGCCTGGCCTTCATTTTTCTGTGGATCGACATCCCCGGTAGCCAGGGCGTATTGTTTACTCAGCTGCTGGTTGGACTATTCCTGTATGATATTCTTTACACCGCCATAGCTACCAGCATCTATATCATGCCTTACGAAGTGGCAATTTCGAATAAGGCCCGCAGCAGTATTTTCATATGGAAGATCATTTTTATGATCTTCCCAACCATCCTGCCCTTCGTCGTGGCTGCCATTCAGCCTGGTCCGGGGGATGACCCGGCTCCATACCGTGTATTCTTGACTGCATTAGCGTTGATTATGGGCGCGATTGTTTTCCTGAGCACCTTTTTCTATGAGGAAAAGCATTTTTTACAAGACGAAAAACAATTCCCCTTTATTAAATCTATTAAAGAGAGTCTATCGAACTTTGCCTTTGTGGTTTTTTTGATTGTCAGTTTCTCGATTATTTATATCCAAACCAGCCTGATGCAGGGCATCGCCTATTATTTCGATGAAGTCATGGCCACCCCAATACCGCTTTATATTTCATTGGCAGTGGGTATCGTGGCCGGGATTTTCTTCTGGATCAACCGGCGCGATCCCTGGGGTGTGAAAACCTGCCTGATGGTCTGGCTGGCGTTGTTCGCAGCCGGCTGCCTGATGATGGTATTCTTTGGGAAGCTGCTCCTGCCGGCGATGATCAGCTTTTTCCTGGTGGGGATTGGGTTTTCAGGCGGCATGTACCTTATCCCCATCATGAACGGGGATGTGATCGATTTCGATGAACAACGCACAAACCTGCGCCGGGAAGGGATGTATGCCGGCATTAACAGTCTGGTCACCAAACCCGCGATCAGTCTGGCGCAATCTGTGTTTTTAGCCATCCTTGCCCGTTTTGGTTATAATCAGGCACTCGCACGGGGCTTACAAGCAGAGAGCACGCACACCGGGATATTGATCGCCTGGATGCTCGTGCCGGCAATTCTGCTGCTTTTTTCCCTGCTGGTCATGCGCTGGTATCCTCTTGCGGGTGCTGAATGGGAACAGACCAAGCGTAATCTTTCCGCCTTCCATAAACAACGAGAGCAGCAATACCTGAGCGAGCACGGTTATGGGATAAGCGATTAGACCCTGACCTCGGCCGAATTGCAGGTTGTTTGTTAGGTGTCGTGCGAGCAGAAATTGGTACAATAAATACGGCAGCTCAAGAAATTTGCTCCCGCCGAGAGTATCCCCGTAACAAAAAAGCAATAAACAATCCCCTTATTAAGAAAGCGAGATATCTATGCGCAAAGAAGTCGTCCTTGTCACCGGAGCGAATGGTGAAATTGGTCACGGGTTGATCTCGCACCTTGGAAAACAAGGTCAATATGCCATCATCTCTCTTGATGTTCAGCCCCTGGATGAGTCACTAAGACCTTATTGTCTGCGCGCCATCCAGGGTGATATCCTGGATAATATGCTCCTTGGACGCCTTGTGGCGGAATATGAAATCCGCACCATTTATCATCTCGCCTCAATACTTTCTACCAAAGCGGAATACAACCCTGAAACAGCCCACCGGGTGAATGTGGAGGGGACCCTGAACCTGCTGCGACTGGCGGTGGAGCAATCTGCCTGGCAGGGCCGCGCGGTGAAATTCCTCTATCCCAGCTCGATCGCCGCCTATGGGCTCCCCAGCCTCGAGCAGAAAAAAGCCGCTGGCAAGATCAAGGAATTTCATTGGCTGGAACCCACCACCATGTATGGTTGCAACAAGCTGTATTGCGAGCACCTTGGCCGGTATTACACCCATTATTACCGCCAACTGGCCGCTGACCATACCCCGAACACAATTGATTTCCGCTGCATCCGTTTCCCCGGCCTGATTAGCGCGGACACCATCCCCACTGGCGGGACCAGTGATTATGGGCCCGAAATGCTGCATCATGCCGCCCAGGGACTGCCCTACCGCTGTTTTGTCCGACCGGATACGCGCATCCCGTTTATGGTCATGCCCGACGCGATCAAATCGCTGCTGATGCTGGAAGCCGCGCCCCAGGAGAATCTGCGCCACCTGGTTTACAATGTCACCAGTTTCAGCCCCACGGCGCAGGAGTTTTATGAAATCGTCCAGCAAAACTTTCCTGGCGCTGAGGTGACGTTCGAGCCGCACGCCAGCCGCCAAAAAATTGTCGACTCCTGGCCTGAGGACGTCGATGACAGCAACGCCCGGAAAGATTGGGGCTGGCGGCCAGATTATGACCAGCGACGCGCTTTCGATGAATATCTCATCCCAGCCATCCGCGCCAGGTACCAAACCTGATTTCGATCAAAACCACAGCCGCATATAGGAGATAATCCCCATGACAGCGCCTGAAAAGCCCGTTTATTCCCTCGCAGAGGATGAAAAGGTTGCCCAGGTAATGGTTTATACCCACAATGGATTGTTCTGGGGTGATGTAATTGTTAAAACGGGCATCCGCGTCAGTATGTGGCTGCGCACCAACGCTGCGCCGGAGGTCCTGGTATTACAAAACGGCCGCGCGATCCCTGCCATTGTGGCAGGAAAACCGCGGGCTTACAGTTTTCGCGAGATCCACATATTTGTCAACCAGATCCTGGCGTTTCATCTGGTTCCACCCGAGCATGACCCGATTGATTTTGACCCTATGGAACTTAACCGCTACATGGACCCCGTCACTGTCCTGATTGGATCCTTTCGGCTGGACGGAAATATGCGCCTGTCCTCACTATCCAACATGGGAAAATATCTCGAAGTGACCCGCGAGGAATTTACCGCTCTTTATGATGTCGAGATAAGCAACGCAGTCATCCCGGAAATTGGGAAATTAAAAGTTCCCTATGTTCTTGTGCGGCAGAGCGCTGTCATTTTCGCGAAAAAACAAACCGCCTGAAATTTTTGAGAAACACCAAAAATATTACACGTGCGCAGGTGCGAAAATTGTTATAATCTTCGCGCCTGCACGCTTCATTTTTGGTCTTCGCCGTTTTCCTTGTGTGATCAGTTGATATTAAATTAATATTTTAAAGGTATGATTTTTACCAGCCAAAATCTTGTAACCCATCGGAGGAATACCTATGCCAGAAGATAAACAGGCTGATAATGGGCAGCCGGTTTCCTTTAAAGCTGAAACTCGCCAGCTCTTGAATATCTTAATCCACTCTCTATACACCGAACGTGAAGTTTTCCTGCGCGAACTGATTTCCAACGCCGCTGACGCCCTCACGCGCATGCATTACGAGTCCCTCACCAACCGTGAAGTTCTCGATCCGCAGGCTGAACTGGGCATATGGATCACAGTCGACGATAAGGAGAAAACCCTCACCATCCGGGACACCGGAATCGGCATGAACGCAGATGAATTGAGCGATAATCTGGGCACAATCGCCCATTCAGGCGCAAAAACCTTCCTGGAGGCGGTAGAAAGCGGCAGCCAGCCTCTATCAGAGATTATCGGACAGTTTGGAGTCGGGTTTTATTCCGCCTTTATGGTAGCAAAAAGAATTGAGGTGCTTTCACGCTCTTACCGTCTTGAGGACAACGCCAGCCGCTGGACCTCGGATGGAGAAGACACCTATTGGATCAGCCAGGCAGAAAAATCAGACCGGGGTACCGTGGTAACCGTTCATTTAAAGGAGGATGCGGAAGAATTTTGCAATATTGCGCGCCTGCGTGAGGTAATCCGCACCCATTCTGATTACATCCCATACCCGATCTACCTGGGTGAAGAAACTGAGCCGGTCAACCGCAGGACAGCACTCTGGCGCCAGCCACCGCAGCAGGTGAAAGAGGAAGAATATAAAGAATTCTATCGCCAGTTCAGCCTGGATATGGCAGATCCGCTCATGCATCTGCATCTTTCCATTGACGCCCCGGTCCAGTTGTATGCGCTGCTCTACATCCCATCCTCATTGGACCGGGGTATTTTTTCTCTGCGCAAGGAAGAAGGGCTTAAGTTATACGCTCGCAAGGTGCTCATCCAGGACTACTGCAAAGACCTGCTGCCCGCCTATTTTCGTTTTATCGACGGTGTGGTCGATTCTGAAGATTTGCCACTCAACGTCTCACGCGAAAGCATCCAGTCCAGCCGTGTAATGGCGCAGCTCAAGAAAGTACTGACGAACAAGGTGATCGAAGCCCTAAAAACCCTGGGTAACGAGAATAAGGATGACTACGCGAAGTTTTGGCAGGCACATGGACGCATGATCCGTGAAGGCATTGCTGTCGACCCAGAGGCAAAGACCACACTTGCGCCTCTACTGCGCTTCCATTCCCTCAAACACCCTGATGAGTGGATATCCCTTGATACTTACAGTTTAGAAATGCCCGCGGCTCAGGAGAAAATTTATTATCTGCTCGGTGAAGATGAGCGCGCTTTAGCCAGCAGCCCACACCTGGAGACCGTCAGGAACTCCGGTTATGATGTTCTCTTCATGAGCGATCCGATCGATCCTTTCATGCTGGTGGGATTGGGCTCTTATCAGGGGCACGAGCTTGTGAATCTGGCGAGTGATGCGCCCGAATCCTCCTCCGCAGAACACACCGAAACCAAAACCGCAGAAAAGGATACTCCTCATCCATCGCAGGAAACTCTGGTTGAGCGGTTTAAAAAGGTGCTGGCAGACCGCGTCGCGGATGTGCGCTTGACCAACCGCCTGAGCGATTCACCCGCCCGCCTGATCGAACAATCCGGCGAGTTGAAACCGGAGTTGCAGCGCGTATACCGCCTGCTAAACAAGGATACTGAACCGCCTAAATACATCCTAGAGATCAATCCTGATCACCCGCTCGTAAACAAAGTGTCCGTCCAACCGCAGGATGACCCCTTATCCGCTATGGTTGTAGAGCAGATTTTTGAAAACGCCCTTCTGCTGGAGGGTATCCCCACCGACCCCGCCGGGATGACGCGCCGAATACAGGCGCTGATGCTGGCGGCCCTGGAAAACAACACTGGGGGAACTCGTGAATAAACCAAGAGTATGGCTGACCCGCCGTATCCATCCGCAAGGAATTGAAGCCATCCAGCGCGCGGCCGAAGTGGAGATCTGGCCAGAGGAAACACCCCCTCCACACACGGCCTTGCTCGAAAAAGCTTCCAAGGTTGACGCCATCCTCACTCTTCTGACCGATCCGGTTGACTCTCGGGTCATAGAAGCCGGCAGCGGTTTGAAGGTGATCAGCCAGATGGCGGTTGGCTTCGATAATATTGACATCCAGGCAGCCACTCGGCGCGGGATTCCAGTCGGTCATACGCCTGGCGTCCTGACCGAAACCACCGCCGATTTCACCTGGGCGCTGCTGATGGCCGCGGCCAGGCGGGTGGTGGAAGCAGACCGTCAGGTCAGGCAGGGGATCTGGAAGCCGTGGGGGCCGGATGTCCTGACGGGCACGGATGTGTACGGCGCTGTGCTGGGGATCATCGGCCTGGGACGCATCGGTAAAGCGGTCGCCCGCCGCGCTCTGGGATTCGGGATGAAAATCGCCTATTTCGATCGCAGCCGTGACGAAAATTTCGAAGCCGACACCGGCTGCGAATTCCACCCTCTGGATGAAGTCCTCGCCCGCTCGGATTTTGTCAGCCTGCACATTTATTATTCACCTGAATCACATTACCTCATCAACCGTGAAAAACTACGGTTGATGAAACCCACAGCCATCCTGATCAACACCGCACGCGGCCCAGTCGTCGATCCGGATGCGCTTCTATGGGCGCTGCAGACTGGTGTTATCGCCGCGGCGGGTTTGGATGTATTCGACCCCGAACCGATCCCGCTGGATCACCCTGTTCGCCGTCTGGATAATGTCATCCTTACCCCGCACATTGCCAGCGCCAGTGTTGAAACCCGCCGCCGCATGGCGATTATGGCCGCCGAGAACCTCCTGGCCGGGTTGGCAGGAGAAAAATTACCTTACTGTGCCAATCCAGAGGTGTATTCATCCAATTATTCGTGATTAAAATTTTATAAAATAGGTACATTTGTTTGCGCAAAAATGCGTACAATAACGAGTATGGTGCAGCCGTTCCGGTGGGCTTGTATTTAATCGTATCGCACACGGCAGCGGCTGACGATGACACCAAATCCACACTGGCAGTAAGCCGCCATTGACAAATAGTAAAAAATATTTTGATTAAACAGGAGGAGGAATCGTGGATCAAGAAGTCTTAAACGGCATGTTAAAGCCGAAGTCAGTTGCAGTCGTAGGCGCATCCGCCACCCCCGGAAAAATCGGGTATACCGTTTTAAAGAACCTGATCGAAAGTGGTTACGAAGGAAAGATATACCCCATTAATCCGGGTGCCGAGGAGATCCTCGGGTTGAAAGTGTACCCGACGGTTCAGGATGTCCCTGGTTCGATCGACTCGGCCATTATTACCGTCCCCGCAAAATTCGTCTCCGATCTTACCGATGAGTTGGGCAAAAAAGGCGTCAAGGGAATGGTGGTCATCACTTCAGGGTTCAGTGAGGTCGGGAAAAAAGAGCTTGAACAGGAAGTGGTGGAAAAAGCTACCAGCTACGGTATGCGCGTTCTCGGTCCCAATATTGTCGGCGTCCTGTCGAATACCGACAAAATGAACGGCTCTTTTGCGCCTTTCCTCCCGCTACCCGGTAAGGCTTCGCTGGTTTCGCAGTCGGGCGCGCTCCTGATCGCCATCGATGCGGCCACATTTATCCGCGGGGTCGGCTTCGATAAACTGATCTCGATCGGCAACATGTCGGATGTCGACTTTGCCGACCTGGTCACCTGGTTGAACAATGATCCCGAAACCTCCTGTATCACCCTGTATATCGAGGGTTTCAAAGACGGTCGCCGCTTCATCGAAGCCGCCCGTCACGCCACCAAACCCATCATTGCCCTTAAAGCCGGGGTTTCGGCGCATGGCGCGGCCGCCGCTGCGTCCCACACCGGCTCATTGGCGGGCGCGGCCAAGGTTTACGGTGCGGCTTTTCAACAGGCTGGGGTTGTTCAGGCTTCTGACCTCAATGATTTATTCAATCGCACCCTGGCACTCTCGATTCAACCTCCCATGCAGGGAGATAACCTGCTGATCATCACCAACGGCGGCGGTGTCGGCGTTCTCGCGACGGATGCAGCCGAAAAATACGGCGTGCCCTTGAAATTCGCCCCTCCCGATGTCCAGGTTGAACTCAAAAAACACATGCCGGAATTTGGATCTGCCAAGAATCCGGTTGATCTGACTGGAATGGCAGGTATCGACTGGTACTCCAATTCCGTACGTTTCGCTTTTGCGCATGAGTGGACCGACGGCCTGGTGGTGCTGTACTGCGAAACCGCCATGACGGACCCGATGGAAATCGCGAAAGGCATAAAACAGGCGATTGTTGAATCGGGCGTGAAAGATAAACCGGTCACCGTCAGCTTTGTTGGCGGCGAGCAGTCTGAAAAAGCCATGCGCTGGCTGGTTGAGAATGGTATTCCGGCCTATGGTGCACCTGATCTGGCGGTCAATGCGATTGCTGGATTGCGTGAATACGCGCGCATGAAAGCCATCGTCACCGAAGACGCTCCACCCTGCGAAGCGCAGGACCGCGAGCGCGCGCTCGAGATTATCGCGGCGGCCCGAGCGGATGGGCGCGATGCTTTGACCGAGATCGAAGCCAAGGAAGTCTTTGAATGCTACGGTCTGCCAGTCACCCACACCACCCTGGCGCGCACGGAAAAAGAAGCTGTAAAAATGGCCCGGGAAATCGGCTTCCCGGTGGTGATGAAGATCGTCTCGCCTGATATCCTGCATAAATCCGACGCTGGCGGTGTGCGCGTCAACATCAAGGATGAAGCTGGCGTGCGCGAAGCCTTCAATGTCATCATGCGCAACGCCCGCGACTACAAAGCTTCCGCCGATATCCATGGCATTGCCATCCAGGAAATGGCGCCCTGGGGAACCGAGGTGATCATGGGCTCGGTCAATGACCCGACCTTTGGTCCAACCATGATGTTTGGCCTGGGCGGTATCTTCGTCGAAGTGCTCAAAGATGTCACCTTCCGCGTTGCTCCGGTGGCATCCAGCCAGGCGTTGCGAATGCTGGATGAAATCCGCGGCGCGCCCATTATCGCCGGCGTGCGCGGCGAAGCGCCGCGTGACCGCCGCGCCCTGGCAGATACCATCTGTTCCTATTCGACCATGATCCTGGATTTGGCAGATGAAATCAGCGAATCCGACGCCAACCCAGTCCTGGTTTATGAAGAGGGCAAAGGTCTCAAAGTCGTCGACGCCCGCATCATCCTCAAGAAAAAGTAATTCGACAAAAATGCCGCCACCGTTTCCACGGTGGCGGCATTTTTTTATTGCATATCAACCAGGCGGTCCCACGCGCCCACCCACGGCGCGCCAATGCGGTTTCTGGCAGGCAGCGTTACTTTGCGAAGCTTATCTCCTGCCTTGACCAGGCTCTGTGCAATCTTCCCCCAATCATCCTCAAGAACAGCTTTCTGGATGGTCCTTCCCAACTGTCCAGACCATTCCCACTCCAGCCGGAAACGGTCCGCCTTCACCCAGTAGCCGCGTTTTTCCCAGGCCGCCACCGAAACTTCGACGCTTTCCTCGATTTCCACCAGCGCCAGTCCGATAAAAGCAGCCAGATCGCGGGTGTATTCATCCTGTTGCTTTTGCTGGATTAATTCCCGCATGGCTGCTACCACGGCTCTGGAAAGCTGCGTGCGCAATTTTCCTGCGCTGTCTGGGTTAATGACTCGGCTCATGGAATCTCCTGCCAGAAACGAATTAACGGCGCGAATTATACCAGCAGGAACCACAAGCCGGTGCTGTGTTGACCCGAGTTTTAGATTTTTACAAACACCCAGGCCGTCTGACGGGGATTTTTTATAAAAGATTAATACAAAAACCCACGTTCATCTTTTACAATGGTATAATCACAGGTCGAATTATTCTGGGGAAGTGCTGGAATTGGCAGACAGGCATGACTTAGGATCATGTGCCGCAAGGCGTGCGGGTTCAAGTCCCGCCTTCCCCATTCATAAAAATATTTACACAAAGGACAGCCACATTGAAACTTGATATTCAACCCCTGGAGGACCATCAGGTCAAAATTATTGCTGAGTTTGAACCCGAAGTATTCGAAGGCTATATCCGCCGGGCAGCCCGCAAGATCGCCCGACAGGTGCGCATCCCGGGTTTTCGCCCAGGTAAGGCGCCGTTGGATGTCATCCGCCGCACAGTCGGGGAAGAATCCCTTAAAGAACAGGCGCTGGAAGACCTGGTGGATGAAAACTACTCGAAGATCCTCGAAGAAGCGCAGATTAAACCTGGTGCAGCCGGGTCGTTGGAGGAAATCATCAGCCTCGATCCACCGACCTTTGCCTTCCGCGTCCCGCTGGAACCTGAAGTCGACCTTGGCGCTTACCGAGACATCCGTTTGGATTACCACCTGGAGGATGTCAGCGACGAAGAGGTGAATGAGTTTATGAAACGCCTGCAAACCAATTACGCCACAGCCGAACCGGTCGAGCGGCCGGCTGAAAACGGTGATCTGGTGTACCTTAAATTTAGCGCCCATCTGGCCACCCCAGAGGAAGGCCAGGATGATGTCATCTTCCCTGAACGCCCGGCTCAGTTCATCCTGGGGAGTGACGTTATCCAGGACCGTGATTTTCCCTTCCCCGGTTTTATCGACCTGCTGGTTGGGCTGTCCGCAAATGATGAGAAGGAATTCACCTACACTTACCCTGAAGATGCGAAAGACGAAAACCTGCGTGGCAAAGAAGTAATCTTCAAGGTCGCTATCCAAAGCATCAAGGCCATGCACCTGCCCGACATCGACGATGCCTTCGCCCAAACCGTCGGCCAGTTCGAGACCCTGGAAGATCTAAAGAAAGCGGTCCGCGAGCAGCTCGAGGCTACCAAAAAAGAAAACACGGATGAGGAATACTTTTCAGAATTGATCGAAAAGGTGGTTGCGGGCGCCACCATTAAATACCCGCCCCAGGTGCTGGATCATGAGGTTGAGCATATGCTCGAGCACCTGAAAGAAGACCTCAGCCGCCAGGGACTGGAAATGGACGCCTACCTGAAGATGATCCAGAAGGATCCCGAAACATTCTTGGAGGAGGAAGTCCGGCCTGCGGCGCGCAAACGGCTGGAACGCTCCCTGGTAATCGAACAACTGGGCGTGGCAGAGAACATCAAACTCGAGGAGAGTGACTACAACCAGGTTGCCGCCACCACAATGGAGACGCTCCGTTCGATGCCCCAGCCCAAGAGCAAGAAGAAAGGCGTTTCGGAACAGGTGCTCAACAACATCACTATGAATGCGATGGTACGCACCCTTAACCAGCGTATCCTCGACCGCATGAAAGCGATCGCCACCGGACAGGCGGATGCAGGCGAGCCAGCCGGCACCGAGCCTGAGGTGGAGGCGGTCGAAACTTCTGAACCTGAGTCGATCCAGCAGGTTGAGGACATTAAAGACTCTCCGGAAGTTGCGGAGGAAACGCAGCCTGACGCAGGAGAGCCAAAACCAGCGCAGGATTGACCTGCCAAATTCAGCCAATCAAGGAGACCCCATGACCATTCCAACCTTTAGTAATGTTATTCCGATGGTCATCGAAAGCACCGGGCGCGGAGAACGCGCTTATGATATTTACTCGCTGCTGCTTAAGGAGCGCATCATTTTCGTCGGTACCCCCATCGATGACCAGATCGCCAACCTGATCGTTGCCCAACTCCTTTATCTTAGCAAAGAGGATCCTGAAAAGGGCATTCAGATGTATATTAATTCTCCGGGTGGAATGATCTACGCCGGAATGGCCATTTATGACACCATGAAAATGATTCCCAACAAGATCAGCACCGTGGCTGTCGGCGTGACCGCTTCGTTTGGCACAGTCCTTCTGGCCGCCGGCACCAAGGGTCAGCGTTATGCCCTCCCGCATGCCACCATTCATATGCATCAGCCGCTGGGCGGTGCATCCGGTCAGGCATCCGACATTGAAATCCAGGCCAAAGAGATTCTGCGGTTAAAAGCTCGCCTGAACGACATCCTCGTCGCCAGCACCGGTCAGCCCTTAGAAGTAATTGAACGCGACACTGAACGCGACTTTTATATGGACGCGCAAACCGCGGTCGAATACGGGCTGGTCGATAAAGTTCTCACACCGCCTGAGAAGTAACCAGTCTCGCGAATCAGAAGGCGAGGTTAACCTCGCCTTCTATTTTGGAGCGATCGGCAAGCGATGATCCGAGAACGATTCCCGCATATCAAGGCGCTTATCTTGGATCTGGATGGCGTCTTGTGGCGTGCGAACGAACCCATCGGTGATTTACCGGCGATTTTTTCGCGCATCGCCGAGCTTGGCTATCGGGTCATATTTTGTACCAACAATTCCACCGGCACTGCCGGCTTCCTGCACCAAAAACTGCTCGGCTTTGGCGTGCAAAAATCGATCGGACAGATCGTCACCTCATCCATGGCTGTGGCGCACATGCTTAAGAAACGGTTTCCACAAGGGGGAGCATTGTTCATCCTGGGTGAAAGCGGCTTGGTGGAACCGCTCGAACAGGCGGGCTTTTTCCACGCAGAAAAAGACGTCCTGGCGGTTGTTGCCGGTCTGGACCGCGAGCTGACCTATCGGAAATTGCGCCAGGCAACGACTCTGATTCGCGCTGGCGCGCCATTCATCGGCACGAACCCGGATAAAACCTTTCCTACCCCCGAGGGCATCATACCCGGAGCAGGATCCATCCTGGCAGCGCTGGAAGCCAGCAGCGGCGTCAGACCTGAGATTATAGGAAAACCCTACCCAGCCTTGTTTCAAACCGCTTTGGAGCGCCTGGAGTTGCCTGCAGACCAAACCCTGGTGGTGGGCGACCGCCTGGATACCGACATTCAGGGCGGAATCAATGCGGGCTGTCCGACCGCCCTTGTGCTCAGCGGGGTCACAAGACGCGAGGATTTACACGCAGGTCAACCTCAGCCAGACCTGGTCGCGAGCACGTTTGCGGACCTGATTGGCGAATAACAAATGGATACACACCTTCTTCCGCTCATCTATGATCTGGACATCACCCAGATAGAGCAGCTTTTGTCCTCCTGGGGAGAGCCAACCTACCGCGCCGGCCAGATCTGGCAAGGATTGTATTGCCAGTTATGGGCTGAGCCAGACCATTTTAGCTCCCTCCCAAAAACCTTGCGCCAGCGCATGCGAGAGGAATTACGCTTCAGCAGCCTGCTTCCCCGCCAGACACTGCAATCCTCAGATGGCGAGACGACGAAAACGTTGTTCACCCTTGCGGATGGAAAAGCCATCGAGGCCGTGCTGATGCGCTACCGGCAGCGCCGCACCCTGTGCATCTCCACTCAGGCGGGCTGCGCCATGGGCTGCGTTTTTTGCGCGACCGGTCAAATGGGGTTTATGCGCCACTTAACCAGCGGAGAAATCGTCGAGCAGGTCCTGTACTACGCCCGCCAGTTGAAATTAGAAAACGATCAGGTAACCAATATTGTCCTCATGGGGATGGGTGAGCCATTCCACAATTATGACGCCGTTATGAGCGCCATCGACCGCCTGAACCATCCTGGCGGCTTCAATCTGGGGGCGCGCCGCTTTACCATCTCAACCGTAGGGCTGGTGCCTATGATTCGTCGTTTTGCGCGTGAAAAACGACAGGTCAACCTGGCTGTCAGCCTGCATGCCGCCAACGATCGGCTGCGCCAGTCAATGCTGCCGGTTAATAAAAAATATCCCCTCAGTGAGTTGATGCAGGCCTGCCGGGACTATGTCACCCTGACGGGTCGCCGCATTACCTTTGAATGGGCTTTGATACAGGGGATAAATGACAGCCCGGAAACCGCCCGCGAATTAGGCCGCCTGCTGAAAGGCCTGCTCTGCCACGTCAATGTGATCCCGCTCAACCCCACCCGTCAGTTTAAAGGTGCTGGCAGCACCCGCGAGCGAGCGCTGGCTTTTAAAGAAGAACTTGAGCGGATGGGCATCCCTTGCACAGTCCGCATTCGTCGTGGGATCGATATCCAGGCTGGCTGCGGGCAGCTTGCCATTCAGGAATCATAAAATGGATGCACCTCACAAAAGGTGCATCCATTTTTTAGGCTGCCTGAGGTTTTACTGTTCTACCGGCACGAAAACCACCGCCGTTGCCAGGCTGGTGTTTCCACAGCCGTCTGTCAGGAGATAGGTTATCGTGTAGATGCGACCGCTGCCGTATTCCGAGCGCTCCGCGCGCAGCAGGAAGGTGTAATCGTCCAGGATGACAATATCGTTGATGGTATTGCCGTCACCTACACCATTATCCGGCTCATTTGAGGTCACCGAAACCAGCGTGACTTCAGGCGTAACACCGCTGTTGTCGCTCGCCAGGACGCTCGCGCTGACGGTCACATATTTATGGTTCGGCGGCCAGAGGAGATCATGCGAAGGCACCACTGTGCCTTCAGGCGCGGTGCGGTCCACGCACAGGAAGGCGACCTGTGGTTCGTGGTCGCTGACCTGGTCGTGAAATTCGGCGTTGACATGCACGATATCATAGAGAAACGGCGCGTTAATCAGGCGGTCGCTGACCATGATGTGGTCAAGCACCTGCGAGTTGCCGTCGAACACGTAGGTGTATCGCTCCGATTCGGGCAGCGTCTCGACCAGCGTGTGCATACCGGCGTCTTTCAAAACCTGGATAGGCGGGGAGAACTGGAAGTCGTTCAGGTCGCCCAGGACAAGGATATTCGCCTGCGGATCCAGCGCCAGGATCTGGCTGACAAAATCAGCCACTACCTGGGCTTGCTGCAGCCTTTGAACTTCGGTATAAAGGACTGGCGGCTGGAAACGGCCAAAGAGAGGATCGTCGCCACCCTTCGAGTTGAAGTGATTGGCTACCATGAACACCCGGTCGCCGTTAAAGGAGAACTCCGCTGCAAGTGGTTTGCGGCTGGCATTAAAGGCCGGGTTTGTCGGGTCAATTCTACCGGGCGAGAAAGACAGCTCTGGTCCATCCGCGCCAGCTACCACGCCAGTTGCATCCGTTGACGTTCCGCCAGGGCGGTCCACGAAGGTCACCCGCATCGGGTTGAACAGGAACCCAACCCGGATGTTGCCGCCCGGCTGCCCGCCGTCCTGGCCGTCAACCGGATTGATCTGGCGGTATTCATACAGCGGACCGCCCGCCCCCTGGATCGCCTGGATGAGCAAAGCGAAAGTCTCATCGGCGTCCACAACGCCGTTGTTATTCGGGCCGGAGTTGTCCTGGATTTCTTCCAGGGCCAAAACGTCCGGGGTTTGCAGGTTGTGCACAATCAGGTCGGCCAGTTCATTGAACTTGGAGATATCATCCAAAGGACTGAGGTTTTCGACATTAAAGGTCGCTACCGAAAGCTTGTGTTCGGGTCCAGGTTCAGCGAATTCGCGTTCCAGACCTCCCGAAACAGGCTCGATCGGTTCAGTGATGTAAAGTTTATAGTTGCCGAAACTGTAATCCAAAACGCCGACCACCGGCTCCATGAAGGTGTCACCCACAGAGACCTGCGGCGTGAATAACAGAGTATCGTCAAGGATGATGCGTTCGGGGTTGAAGTCGCCCGGCCGGATGACGATCCCGCCGCGGCTGGTGCGCAGACCGGCATAAGCGCCAAAATCGCTCACCACCGCGATCTCGCCAAAGTTGTTGCGCGGACCGACCGCCACGGCATCATTGACCTGCACCAGCATGGCTTCCATGCTCTCATAGAAATCCAGACCGTTATTTTCAGGATCGAAAACGCCCGAGAAATCAACGTCACCTGGCGGCCCGTCGAAGATCACCTCGGTGGGGGGCACCCGCCCGCCCAACCCGATCACCACCGGCGTGGGCAGGGGGTTGAAATTGGATTCAACCGTCACGCTGCGTCCAGGCGAGGAGATTTCTGTCAGCGTCAGGTTGGCTGTTGCCGTACCGCCTGGGCGGAATTCAACTACCGTGCCGGTCACCAGGACCTGGTCGCCGGTATTGACCAGCGGGGCGGCGCTGGTAAAGACGAAGAGCCCTTCTGAGGTGGCGTCGTCATCATCGGGTTCCATTTCCTGCATGTAAAAACCGTTTCCGGCTTTGGCTGTCACGATGCCGCGCGCTGCCACCAATTGCCCTTCCAGCGGCGAGCGGTGGGCCGCGCCCTGGATGGTGTGAATTCTAACGAGTGCAGGTCGCACCGTCATGTTGATATTCCCCACGGTGCTGCGTCCTTGCTCATCAGAGACCGTAAATGGCAAGACTTTATTTCCAAGAGAAGTGCCATCCGCAACCGTGGTCAAATATGAAAACACCAGGTCATCTGCGCTTTCATCACCATTTGAACCATCATCGAAGAAAGCCTGAGTGCTGCTGCCGCCAATGGCCGAGAGATCAGCCACCACCGCCAGCTCCAGGCTGACCGGATCAAATCCCGGCGTGACAGTAACGGTTAACAGAGTAGTCTCACCTACGCCAACCACGGTTGGAGAAGCTGCACCAACCCCAGCAGGTTTTCCACAACGGTTAGCTGGCGAACTGCTGTTGCGCGGCGCAGGAGCACCGGCCGTAAAATCAGCAGCGTTGTTGTCTGTGTCCACACAACCGCCGTCCTGCCTGAAAGCGGCTGTTGTGTTGCTCAAGGTCGGTGCCGCGCCGTTGCCTTCGAAGAAGTTGGCATTGCCGTAGCCGACCAGGTCGATGATCCGCGCTAACTGTGCTTCACTGCAGGGCGTTGAACCGCCGTTGCAGCCAAGTGACGCAGTTCCACTGACCAGGGCAACTTTCCCCGCGCCTGCAGCCATTGCGATAGGTGTGGGATCAATAAAATCTGGTGTTGGCAGCGGTGCCCCAACGGTTCCACCAGACTGCTGCACCAGGAAATACTGGCCCGGCTGCAGGGTTACATCCGGCAATTCGGTCAGCTGGGTTGAATTTGCGCCAAAATTTCCCGTCCCCGTCGCGCTGGCGTACTGGATAGACCACCCTGCCAGTGAGACTGGTTCGCTGGAGCGGTTGAAGAGTTCCACAAAGTCATGCGTTAATGGCGCGCCGGAATTGCCGCCGCCGCCGTACACCTGACTGATAACAACCATCGCCGGCTCCGCGCTGGCTACCGACGATGGTATCAGAATAAAACCAAACAACATGCTGATCACAACCAGGTACGTTGTGATCCGAGCCAACCCGTTCTGCACTTTCATCTGGTTCTCCTTATCAACTGTTGGTTAATTCATTCCAGTGGAGCGTTTCAAATCGTATAATTTTTATCCCTCCTATCTAATTCAGATAATATTTATCTATATTTAATTTTATACCCTTAATTTTTAATTACAAGTCCAATTTGTTTCGGGTTTTAATTAAGCGCCAGTAAAGCATCGAATGCCGTCTTCCCCCGCTGTGATATAATCCATGCGCTATGGCAGATTTGTTCAGCAAATGGAAACAGGCACTCAACCGCACCAGTAAGGCCGCGTTTGGGCACCTGGCCAACGTTTTTGGCGCCACCGATATCGACGAATATACCTGGGAGGAGCTCGAAAGCCTGCTGGTGCAGGCGGACGTGGGCATTGCCACCACCCAGGAAGTCATCGCAGCCATGCAGAAACGAGCTTCCCACGAAGGCGTCATCCGCGCCGCTGACCTGACCGCGATCCTGCGGGAGGAACTCATTCGCCGCCTGGACCCGGCTCCCACGGTGGATTTCAGCCCGTTCAGCCCGGCGGTGCTGTTGATCGTAGGCGTGAACGGCAGCGGAAAAACCACCACCATCGCCAAGCTTGGAAAACGATACAGCCAGGAGGGGAAAAAGGTGCTGCTTGGCGCAGCTGATACCTTTCGCGCTGCCGCTGTGGATCAACTGCAGGTATGGGCTGAACGTCTTAATCTGCCTGTGATCGCCGGGCAGCCCAACGCCGATCCTGGCGCGGTGGCCTTCGATGCCATCCAGGCCGGTATCAGCCGCAAAGCAGATCTGGTCATCATTGACACAGCCGGGCGCTTGCACACGCGCTACAACCTGATGGAAGAACTCCGTAAGGTCTACCGTGTGACCGGAAAAGCTCTTCCCGGTGCGCCGCATGCCACCTGGCTGGTTCTGGACGCTACTACCGGGCAGAATGCGCTTGCCCAGGCACGCGCGTTCAAAGAAGCGGTCAATATTACTGGCATCGTCCTGGCAAAACTGGATTCTTCCGCCCGCGGCGGAATGGCCTTCGCCATTCAAAAGGAGCTTGGCGTTCCGATCCTCTTCGCAGGATTGGGTGAAAAACCCGATGATTTGCAACCTTTCAGCCGGGAAGCCTTCGTGGACGGCATCCTGGCGTAGGTTTTACTTTGTGGAGGAATAATGCAGGATTTGATCGATCAACTCGACGACTTCCGCCGTCGCACCTCTGAATTAATGGTGCATCTTTGACTACGACAGGCGAAAATCTGACTTAGAAGCATTGCAAAAAATATCCGAGGATCCCACCCTTTGGGAGGATCCTGCCCGCGCGCAAAAAATCATGAAAGAAATGGCTGACTTGCGTGAGGAGCTGGAGGGGTGGGCAGCTTTTTTAAAACGAGTCAACGACCTGCACGAACTGGCTGAACTGCAGGATGAGAGCCTGCGAGCAGAGATCGAGCGGGAAATTGAGGCCATCCGCCACGAACTCGACCAGCGCGAATTAAGCACGCTGCTTTCCGGTCCTTACGACCGCGGTAATGCGCTCCTCGCGATCCATGCCGGCGCGGGCGGAACCGATTCGCAGGACTGGGCTGCCATGCTGCAGCGCATGTATCTGCGCTGGTGTGAGCAAAACAATTATCAGACTGAAATCCTGGACATGACCGAAGGCGAAGAAGCAGGCATAAAGAGCGTCACCATCGCTGTAACTGGACGGTACGCTTATGGTTACCTTAAATCCGAAAAAGGCGTTCACCGCCTGGTGCGCCTTTCGCCCTTTGATTCAGCCCACCGCCGCCACACCTCCTTCGCCCAGGTCGAGGTGCTGCCAGAGATCGAGGATGATGAGGAGATTGTAATCTCGCCGGATGATGTGCGCATCGATATTTTTAAATCCTCCGGAGCCGGCGGGCAAAATGTGCAGAAAAACGCCACCGCTATCCGCCTGACCCACCTGCCCACAGGGATCATCGTCACCTGCCAAAATGAGCGCTCGCAGATGCAAAATCGCGAGAATGCGTTTCGGGTACTGCGCGCCAGGTTGGCTGCCATTCGTCAGGAGGAACAGGAAAAGCAACTGGCTGACCTGCGCGGAGAGTATCAGAAAGCCGAATGGGGCAGCCAGATTCGCTCCTATGTGCTTCACCCATACCAGATGGTGAAAGATCACCGTACGGATTACGAAGTTGGCAATGCGCAGGCAGTGTTGGACGGCCGCCTGGATGGCTTCATTGAAAGTTATCTTCGCTGGCGTTAGGATGCGCTAATCGAGGATATTCGCCAGCTCGAATAATTTCAGATCGATTTGTTTTTTATGGGTCACCACTTCTTCTAACGGAGTCGTGGTGACCTGGCTTTTGATCATCCCAACCAGAACACCGTACTCCCCGCGCGCCAATGCTTCAACCGCGCCCGCGCCCAGGCGGCTCGCCAGGATACGGTCGTACGCACCGGGAGCCCCACCGCGCTGGACATGTCCCAGGATGGTTACGCGCAGGTCAAAACCCAGGCGCTCGCGGTGTTCCTGAAAATACTCATCCAGCCGCACGGCGTTGTACTTGGCACCCTCCGCCACGACGATAATGGCGTGGGCTTTGCCCTTTTCATAGGCATCTGTCAGGTGAGCAGCGATTTCCTCCGGTTCGATATCCACTTCCGGAATGATGATGGCTTCAGCACCGCCAGCGATACCGGTCATCAAAGCCAGATATCCGCAATCACGACCCATCACTTCAATCAGGAAGGCTCGCTGGTGAGAGGACGCCGTTATTTTCAGGCGGTCGACCGCCTCCAAGGCAATATTCAATGCCGTGTCCACCCCGATGGTAATATCCGAACCATACAGGTCATTGTCAATGGTCGAAGCCACCCCGACCACCGGAAAACCAAGCTGGTGCAGGGCATAAGAACCGGTTTGTGAACCGTTGCCGCCAATGATCACCAGGCCTTCGATCCCAAACTGATTGAGGTTGCGGATGGCTTTCAGTTGTCCGGGTTTGGTCTTAAACTCCGCGGATCGCGCGCTGCCAAGGATGGTCCCGCCGCGGTTGATGATCCCGCCCACATCCCGCGCGCCTAGCGGGAAAATTTTTCCGTCAATCAGCCCTTCGTAACCATTGCGAACGCCGTAGACTTCCCAACCCCTGGCGATCCCTGTCCGCACAACCGCCCGGATGGCTGCGTTCATCCCTGGCGCATCTCCCCCGCTGGTCAACACAGCGATTTTATTCATCTATCCCTCCACCAAAATTGGATAATGACTGTAATTGGGAATTAAAGCCGATTTTAACACATTTATTCTCCGATTTATGACACTCGTGATGCAAAAGTACGGAATAATGGCATTTATACCCACTCAAACCATTTGATACAATCGAGTTGCTCCAAAGGCGGTGGGGCCCTCCATAAAGATTTCAATGATCACGATTTTGAGCAGAAATTAGATCGCTGCCCCGCAATCATTGGAGCCAAAACCTCAAAACCAAACATCTTTTCAGGAAGCGCATGGATCAATTCCGCATCAAGCAGCATCCAATCCTGGATATCCCTGCGAGAGAGAACCTCAGCTTTTACTGGCGAGGACAGCCCATGCAGGGCTATAAGGGCGAAACCATCTCAGCCGCGTTATTTGCCAATGGGGTACGCATTTTCGGTCATCACCCGAAAGATCACGCCCCGCAGGGCATTTTTTGCGCGAATGGGCAGTGTTCGCAGTGTATGGTGTTGGCAGATGGGTTTCCGGTTAAGTCCTGCATGGAGTTGGTGCAGCCCAACATGCAGGTGGAACCCATGGAAGGCCTGCCGGTTTTACCTCCAGTCAGCGACCAACCGGTTCTGGCTGCGATACCAGTAATCAAGACGGATGTCCTCATCATCGGCGGAGGTCCGGCCGGGCTTTCCGCTGCTGTCGAATTGGGGCAGCGCGCCATCCATGTGATCTTGGTTGACGATAAACACCGCCTGGGCGGCAAACTAGTCCTGCAAACGCACCGTTTTTTTGGTTCCAGCCAGGCCGTGTATGCGGGTACACGCGGTATAGATATCGCCACCCGCCTGGAAGAACAGGTTGCGGCTCATAAATCGGTGGATATTTGGTTAAACAGCACCGCCCTGGCTGTGTTCAGCGATCAAAAAGTGGGCGTTCTGCGAGCTGGAAAAAACTATGTTCTGATTGAGCCGCGCGTGCTCCTGGTGGCATCCGGAGCGAGGGAAAAATTCCTGGCATTCAAAGGCAACGCCCTACCCGGCGTTTATGGCGCAGGCGCATTTCAAACGCTGGTAAACCGCGACCTGGTGCGCCCTGCTGAGCGGTTGTTTATCGTCGGTGGTGGCAACGTGGGTTTGATCGCTGGTTACCACGCCTTACAGGCGGGCATCCAGGTGGTTGGGCTGGTCGAAGCCCTGCCTGAATGTGGCGGTTATAAAGTCCACAAGGATAAACTAGCCCGCATGGGCGTACCTATCTACACGTCTCACACCATTTTGAGCGCGAACGGCGAGTCGGCTGTCGAATCCGTTACCATAGCCCGCATTGATCAAGACTTCAAACCCATCGCGGGGAGCGAAATCACCTTCTCTTGCGACAGCGTCCTCATCGCCGTCGGGTTGGATCCAGTCAATGAGTTCTACTTGAAAGCGCAGGAATTCGGCTTGCCCGCCTTTGTGGCAGGTGACGCTGAAGAGATCGCGGAGGCTTCGGCTGCGATTTTTTCCGGGAAGATCAAAGGGATGGAAATTGCTCGTTACCTGGGTATGGAACAAAAACCAGTGCCGGAAGAGTGGTACACAACCAGTGAAATTCTTAAATCCAGGCCTGGAAAAACCTGCACAGAAGAACTGCCAGCGGTGGAAAATGGTATCGTTCCGGTCCTGCACTGCACCCAGGAAATCCCCTGCGATCCATGCGTCACCCTCTGTCCCCTGGAATTAATCCACATTGAAAGTGATGATATTCGCAACATCCCGGTATTCGTCGGCGGCAACTACAACTGCAAAGGCTGCGGTCGCTGCGTGGTTGGCTGTCCCGGTCTGGCGATTACTCTGGTCAATTCCCGAAAAGACCCCGAGAACCCGATTGTCTCGATTCCGTATGAATTCATCCGCGAGACGATCAACCCCGGGGATACTGTCACGGTAGTGGATACCAGCGGACAGGTATTGGGGGAAGTTCCGGTTGTGGCCGTCAATAAACTCCCCGCCAGCGACCGTACCCTCATCATTCGCGTGAAAGCACCCAAATCCATTGCTGCGAGAATTGCCGGGCTTGAAGTCCAATCCGCGCAAGTCGCGCAGCCCTTAGACCAGTATGTGGAACATATCGAGGACGATACCATCATTTGCCGCTGCGAGCGGGTTACCGCTCGTGAAATCCGTGAATTGATCCGTCAGGGTTACACCGACATTAACGAGATCAAATCCGTGTCACGCGCGGGGATGGGCGCTTGCGGTTCCAAGACCTGCAATACCCTCATCCACCGCCTGTTCCGCGAAGAGAATGTCCCCGGTTATCGGGTGACCGACAACACGCGCCGACCGTTGTTCATCGAAGTGCCGCTGGGTGTCTTCGCTGGCAGCCCAAACGCTGCCGAGGAGGGAAAATGAGCGGCGCGCTTATCCCCCATTACGACGTGATCATCATCGGCGCGGGCTCGGTCGGCACACCGCTTGCCTTTTACCTGGCGAAAGCTGGAGTCAAGACCCTTGTGATCGATCGAGCTGCCAGCGTGGGTCAGGAATCCAATAAGCGCGCCATCGGGGGGATCCGCGCTACCCATTCGGACCCTGCCAAAATTCGCCTTTGCCTGCGCAGCCTGGAAATTTTTTCCACCTGGCAGCAAGTCTATGGGGATGATATTGAGTGGTACCAGGGCGGCTACACATTCTTAGCTTACCGCCCGGAGGAAGAGAACACCCTAAAGGAGCTGCTGCTCAGGCAAAAAACATTTGGCTTGAATATCGACTGGCTGAATAAACAACAGTTGTTGGAAGTCGTCCCGGACCTTAATCCAAACGGCTTGCTCGGCGGAACATATTCACCTGAGGACGGCAGCGCATCACCGCTTCTGGCAATTCATGCCTTTTACCGCCATGCGCGCCGACTCGGGGCTGAGTTTCATTTTCATGAGACTGTCCAGCAAATCATCACACGCAGCGGGCGGGTTGCAGGCGTGAAAACCACCCTTGGGCAGTACGGCGCGGATGTGGTGATCAATGCGGCCGGCCCTTCCGCCAGGCAGGTCGCTCAGCTTATCGGCGAGGACATCCCCGTGACACCGGATGCGCACGAAGCTGCCATAACCGAGCCGGTTGCCCGTTTTCTGGACCCGATGGTCGTGGATATCCGGCCCGCGCCGGGTTCCTCGAATTTTTATTTCTACCAACATCTGACCGGTCAGATCGTTTTTTGTATCACCCCTTCCCCGCCCATCTGGGGGGAAGACGTGCGCGAGACCAGCGCATTTCTCCCCATGGTAGCCCGCCGTATGCTGGCGGTAATGCCGCGCTTGAAGAATATTCGTGTTCGACGCACCTGGCGCGGCCTGTACCCGATGACACCCGACGGTTTCCCAATTGTTGGCTATGCGCAAAATACCAACGGGTTTATCCACGCCGCCGGTATGTGCGGTCAGGGCTTCATGCTGGGTCCGGGTCTGGCGGAGTTGCTCGTTCGCATGATACAGGGTAAACTTGATCCGTCAGACCAGGAAATCCTTAATATCCTGTCCCCTCAGCGCCAGTTTGCTGGACAGGAAATGCTAAAATAGCCCAGGGAGCAACATGAACCAGGAAAGCGAATATGTCAGGATTCCAGTCGATCAACTGGAAGGTTTCATGCGCGATGTTTTCACCGCCAGCGGCGTGCCGGCTGAAGACGCGGCAATCTGCGCAGATGTTCTTATCACCTCGGATTTGCGCGGAATCGAATCACACGGCATTGGACGCCTGAAAATGTACTACGACCGTATCAAAGCCGGCATATTGCAGCCTGTAACCAGCCTCGAAACGGTGCGCGAGTCCGCCACCACCGCGCTGGTGGATGCCCACCACGGCATGGGCATGGTGGTGGCGTACAGAAGCATGCAGCTTGCTATCGAAAAAGCCCACCATTACGGTATGGGGTCGGTCGCAGTGCGCAACAGCTCCCACTTCGGTATAGACGGTTATTACCCCCTCATGGCGGTAAAGGCTGGCATGATCGGCATGAGTTTTACCAATGCTCGCCCTGCAATCGCGCCCACCTTCGGGGTACAGCCTATGCTGGGGACCAATCCGATCGCATTCGGCGCTCCCAGTGATGAACCTTTCCCATTCCTGTTTGATGCCGCCACATCCATCACCCAACGCGGGAAGATTGAGGTTCACGCCCGCGTCGAAAAACCCATTCCGGACGGCTGGGTTATCGATAACCAGGGTGAATTTATCAACGACCCCGCTCTTACCCTCGCCAATCTATCCAAAGAAACTGCCGCCCTGCTGCCATTGGGTGGGGCCGGGGAACTGCTGGGCGGGCACAAAGGTTATGGTCTGGCCGTGATGGTCGAAATCCTGTCAGCGGCGCTGCAAAACGGCGCATTTTTATACGGATTAACCGGTATAGCCGCAGACGGCAGCCAAAAACCGCATGGGTTGGGACATTTCTTCATGGCGATTGACATCCAGGCCTTCACAGACCTTGAATCATTCAAAAAGACAACGGGGGACATCCTGCGCGAGCTGCGCGCCGCCCGCAAAGCACCTGGACAACAGCGTATTTACACCGCCGGTGAGAAAGAATTCGAAAACGAGCAGTTCGTCCGGAAAAATGGTGTGCCTGTCCCGCCAAACCTGCAAAAGGAAATCAAAATCATCCAGCAGGAATTGAGGTTAAGCCAGTACGACTTTCCATTTTAAATTTCTAATGCAACACCATTTCTATGCGGGTCTGGTATACTCACGGGAATGTTTTTTTCCGTGCGAACAGGCTATTTTATTAGTTCCATACACCTTTTTACTCAAGATAGAGTGGGTCTTTGCAGGTGTAAAGTCACTATAGCGTTTGAAAACTCACCTGTGTCCATTTTTTTGCCAGGCGGCTTCGAATTAGTTTATCTCTGAAATATAGGATTATAAGGTGGTGATTAAGGGATTGATTTTTGATTTTGATGGGCTGATAATCGACACAGAGACCCCTGAGTATCTCAGCTGGCTGGAGATTTACAAGGAACATGAAGCGGTGTTAGCGCCAGAAGAATGGGCGGCCTGCTTGGGAACCGCGGCCAGCGCTTTCGATGCCGTGGGGTTACTCGAGCAGCGCACAGGAAGGGCCTTGAATCGCGGCAACCTTACCGAGGACTACCGCAAGCGTGCCCTGGCCAAAATCTATCAACAGCCAATCCTTCCAGGGGTCAGGGAGTACCTGGCCTATGCTCGCTCTGCTGGAATAGAACTCGCGGTCGCCTCCAGCTCATCCAAAGAATGGGTCGCCAGCCACCTGGCCCGGCTGGAATTATCCGATTACTTTTCTTACTTGGTCACTCGGGATGACGTGAAAAACGTCAAACCTGATCCCGAGTTGTATTGCCAGGCTTTACGCCGCTTGGGCCTCCAGCCGGAGCAGGCCATTGCCCTGGAGGATTCACCCCATGGGATTACAGCCGCGCGCCAGGCTGGTATTTTTTGCGTCGCGGTTCCAAACCCGATCAGCAGCAGGTTGGACCTTTCCCACGCCAGCCTGGTCATCCCCAGTCTGGCGCACATGCCTGTTGATAAATTGATCAGAATTGCCTCCAACCACCACAGAACTCCCGACAGACACTTGTAACTCGAAAGAACAAAGGTATACTTAGCAATCGAAATAAAGTACACGGTAAGTCCGCGGTTGATGACGGGTCCGAATGAAGATCGATAGTTTGATGGAATCCCTCCCACAAAACTACAGCGTGGTTGATCGTGAGATCATCCTGCGGGCCTACCAGTTTGCCGAACAGGCGCATCAAGGCCAAAAACGCGCTTCTGGTGAACCATACGTCAGCCACTGCCTGGCTGTTGCCGCCATCCTGGCGGAAATGCACGTCCCGCCAGCGGTGGTGATCGCTGGGCTGCTGCACGATACGGTAGAAGATACCCCGGTCACATTAAACGAACTGCGCCAGGAATTTGGCGATGAGGTCGCCCGCCTGGTAGATGGTGTCACCAAGTTAACCAACCTCCCACGCGTATCGCGCGGCGACCAGCACCGCTATGATACGATCGCCGACGAGGATGTTCCCGATACGGATATCGCTCAGTATCCGCGTTCCCGCCGGCGCGACCTCGCCACCGAAACGCTGCGTAAAGTCTTTCTCGCCATGGGAGATGACATCCGGGTTGTGCTGATCAAACTGGCTGACCGTCTGCACAATATGCGTACGCTGGGTTACATGCCGGAGGAAAAACGCCGCCGCATCGCTCAGGAAACCCTGGATATCTTCGCCCCGCTCGCCAACCGTTTGGGTATCTGGCAGATTAAGTGGGAGCTTGAAGACCTCGCCTTCCGCTATGTCAACCCAGAAAAATACCGCGAGATCGCCGAAAACCTGGCTGAACGCCGCCAGGACCGCGAACGGCAGGTCGTAGCAATTATCAACAATTTGCAAAGGGTTTTGCGCGAAAACGGCATCAAAGCAGAAATCAATGGTCGCCCAAAACACATTTACTCGATTTACAAAAAGATGATTGAAAAGGGCAAGCCCTTTGAAATGGTACGCGACCTTCGAGCCGTGCGCTGCATTGTCAATGACATCCCCGCCTGCTACGCGGCGCTGGGCGTCATTCACACCCACTGGCGTCCGATCCCTCAGGAATTTGACGATTATATCGCCGCTCCCAAGGATAACTTTTACCAATCTCTGCACACAGCGGTCATCTACGACGACGGCAAGCCGCTCGAAGTGCAGATCCGCACCCTTGAGATGCACCAAAACGCTGAGTTCGGCATCGCTGCGCACTGGCGCTACAAAGAACGCAGCCCGCGTGATCAGATGTACGAACAGCGCATCAACTGGCTGCGAAAGTTGATGGAATGGCGCCAGGAAATCGAAGACGCGCAGGAATTTGTGGACGGCATGAAGAGCGATGTGTTCCAGGACAGGGTCTATGTATTTACCCCCCGTGGAGATATCATCGATCTGCCGGCAGGTTCCACCCCAATCGATTTTGCCTACCATGTCCACACCGAAATTGGCAACCGCTGCCGCGGTGCGAAAGTAAACGGAAAACTCGTCACCCTGGATTACACCCTAAAAACCGGCGACCAGGTAGAAATCCTGACCGCCAAACAGGGTGGTCCAAGCCGGGATTGGCTGAACCTTTCCCTCGGGCTGGTAAAAACTCAGCGCGCTCGGTCAAAGGTGCGGGCCTGGTTCAAGCGCCAGGACCGTGAGCAGAACCTGGTGCAGGGCAAAGCCATGCTGGAAAAAGAGCTGCGCCGGCTGGGCATGAGCGATGTTGACAGCGAAAAACTCGCGCAGGATTTTGATTTTAGATCTGCTGAGGATATGTATGTGGCCATTGGCTGCGGCGACCTGGGGTTAGGACGCATCATTAACAAATTAAGTGATGCCAATACCCGTAAAGATCCTCTTCTTACACTGGCGCAGCCGCGCGAGCATAAACCCGGCAGTAACGGCGTCACGGTTTTGGGGTTGAAAGGCTTGCTGACCAATTTCGCCCGCTGCTGCAATCCCGCCCCCGGGGATGAAATCGTCGGCTACATCACCCGCGGGCGCGGCGCAACCATCCACCGCCAGGACTGCCCTAACATCTTGCGCTTGAAAGATCGCGAGCGTATTATAAAAGTCTCGTGGGGTGAACCGCATCAGACTTACCCGGTTGCAGTCTCGGTTAAAGCATACGACCGCCAGGGATTAATGAATGATATCTCCATGATCCTTGGCAACGAAGAAGTAAATCTAATTGATATCGACTTGAAAATATCGCACAACCTCGCGAATATCAATATGGTGCTTGAGGTCGGCGACATCACCCAGTTGAGCCGCGTATTGACCCGCATCGAGAATTTACCCAACGTCATGGAGGCACACCGCCTTAACCCAGGCTGATGCCCTCTAACAGGCGGTTATTACATGTTATCGGTCCTCGAAGCCAAATCCCAAATATTGAAGCACTTTCAACCTCTGCCATTGGAAGAAGTCTCCTTGCTGCACGCCTGCGGGCGTATTTTAGGCGAGGATATCGCGGCAGGGTTCGATTTACCCCCCTTCGAAAATTCCAGCGTGGACGGATTCGCCTTGTCCTCGTCTGACCGACCAGCCGAAACCAACACAAAGGTCAGGCTTCGTGTCAGCGCAGATATCCCCGCAGGCGTCATGCCGCCGATAACGCTCCAGCCTGGTACTGCGGCGCGCATCATGACGGGGGCGCCGGTACCATCAGGCGCTGACTGCATCGTGCCGGTAGAACAAACCGATTTCCCCTACCGCGACCCTTCAAGCAAAGTGCCCGAATACATTACAGTTATCCGTTTTCCCAAAAAAGGTGATAACATCCGCCCGCGCGGGCAGGATGTGCGCGCGGGGGAAATTCTGCTGCGCAAAGGCCAGGTCCTCAGGCCGCAGGATACCGGCTTGATCTCTTCACTCGGTCGCGCGAAAGTACAGGTTCACCGCAGAGCGCGCATCGCCCTATTCTCATCCGGAGACGAATTGACCTTTCCAGGATCGCCTCTGCAGCCAGGGAAGATTTATGACGCGAACAGCTTCAGTCTGGCTCACCTGGCAGTTCAAGCCGGCGCAGAAGTGGTTGCCCTTGGAATTGCGCCGGATAACGAAGATGAAATTAAAAGGAAATTCCTCCAGGCCGCCAACGAACAGGTGGACTTTATTCTCACCTCGGCGGGAGTGAGTGTGGGCGCATTCGATTATGTCCGTAAAATCCTGGAACACAGCGGCAGCCTGGAACTTTGGCGCGTAAATATGCGCCCCGGAAAACCGCTTGCATTCGGGACCTTCAAGGATATCCCGGTCATCAGCTTGCCGGGCAATCCTGTCTCAGCGTTTATTGGTTTTCTGGTGTTTGTTTTACCGGTCATCAAGAGATTATCCGGGGCGAATGACGTCGCCCCCATGGAGTTGAAGGTCAAGTTAGAAGAACCTGTCGATTCAGACGGTCGTGAAAGTTATTTGCGCGCCATTGTAACTCAGAGTGAGTCTGGATACTCCGCCCGGCTGACCGGCCATCAGGGTTCTGGCAACCTTTATTCTCTCGTCCAGGCAAACGCTTTACTGATTGTCCCAGCGGGTGTAAAATCTGTCCCTGCCGGTTCGGAACTAAAAGCCTGGCTCTTGCAGGGATGAATAATTTTACAAAATGCCAATTTTTAGATGAAATCAATCAATATCATCATGCTCGTGACTGCAGGAATCGGATTAATCGATTCGATTTATCTGTATATCTTGAAGATCTCGAACAATAAAGACCTGTGTATTGAAGGTATTGGCGACTGCTGGTCTGTCAACACCAGCCCATATGCGGAAATCAACGGTGTGCCAGTAGCGCTGTTGGGTGCCTTGGCGTATCTGGCCATTGCAGGGATACTTCTGCTCGAATCAAAAATCTCATTCTTAAAATCTTTTGCTCAATATCTTCTGTTTGGCATAACCCTGGCTGGATTACTTTATTCTATCTACTTGACGTACTTGGAAATTGCGGTTATAAAAGCGATTTGTCCGTTCTGTGTGATTTCAGCAATTGCCATGCTTATCTTGTTTGTCTGTGCAGTTATTCGCTTGATAACACCCCCTGAATATGAGAATGCCCTTTAGGAGGAACAAATGCCAAAAATTCGCTGCCGGTATATCGATTGCGCGTTTCTTGACGATGGATATTGTAGTGCAGCTCTTGTAGAAGTCGACCCGGATGCCGGATGTATTACCTATTCACCCACTGCCGAAGCCGATCGCGAGGATGATTGGGACGATGAAGAACTGGAAGAATGGGAAGAGGCCGAGGAAGAAATAGACGAGGACGATGACGATTGGATCGACGACGAAGAAGAGGAATTTTAGAACCTGTCCCTGGCTAACCAGATGACCACATTCAGGTTTTAAAAATATAAAACCCCGGCTGCTTCCCGGGGTTTTTTTGAAAGGCCGTACTTGCGTGTCAGTAGAAACCAAAGCCCACCGCCACCTGAAATACAATTTTATTGTCAACCTCCTGGACGGCGGATTCTTTGGATTCGCATTAGGCTTAGCCTCATTCTCAACAGTCATCCCCCTGTTCATCGCGAACTTAACCACCTCGGCAGTCTTGATTGGCCTTGTGCCCGCGGTTCACGTGGTAGGCTGGCAGCTGCCGCAGTTGTTAACCGCCCGCTACATCAGCCGTATGCGCCGCTTCAAGCCTTTTGTGATGAAAATGACCATACAGGAGCGCTTGCCGTTCTTAGGACTGGCAATCATTGCCTGGCTGCTGCCGGGAATTAACGAGCGGCTGGCCCTGGTTCTCGTTTTCATTCTGCTGGTGTGGCAGGGCTTTGGCGGGGGTTTCACCGCCAACGCCTGGCAAAACCTGATCGGGAAAATTATTCCCGGGCATATCCGCGCCACCTTTTTTGGCAGCCAATCGGCAGCCGCAAACCTGCTGGCAGGCGCTGGCGCGATCCTGGCAGGGATCGTGTTGGAGAGAGTTGCGTTTCCGGATAATTTTCTGATTTGTTTCCTGGCAGCCAGTCTGATGATGGTTGTCTCCTGGGTCTTCTTAAACCTGACGCGGGAGCCGTCGCGAGTAAGCGAACCCCTGCCAACCGAACAGATTGCCTTTTGGGGAAATGTGCTTGAAATCCTGCGCAAAGACCGCCCATTTGGCTGGTTCATCGTCAGCCGAATAGCCTTTCAATTCGCCACCATGGCCAGCGCATTTTACACGGTGTATGCCGTGAAAATTATGGGCATGGGAGAGGCCGCTGCTGGCGTGATGACCAGCATCCTTTTTATCGTCCAGGTGATCTCGAATATTGGTTTTGGCTGGGTTGCTGACCGGCGAGGGCGTCTGCCTGTCCTGAAGGCTGGCGCCCTGGCTGCCATCATAGCCGCCTCCATGGCCTGGTTAGCGCCTTCTTTCTACTGGTTTTTTATCATCATGATCTTTGCCGGGTTGGCAAATTCCGTTTTCTGGACCATTGGTATGGCGGTAAGCCTGGAGTTCGGAAACGAAGAAAACCGGCCAACTTATGTGGGTTTGGCCAATACGCTGATTGCCCCCAGCGCCATTTTGGCTCCACTTTTTGGCGGCTGGCTGGCGGACTTATATGGTTACCAGGCTGCCTTCCTGGCCTCGGCCATCCTCGGTGCGGCGACCTTGCTTCTGTTGTTTTTATTCGTGCGCGTCCCGGAGAAAAAAAGAGTCCCTGTCGTGGATGCGCAAGGATAACCCTGATTATTCTATCGGCTGCGCTTGAATAAATATCCGTCCCCACGTCGCGATCCCGTCTCTGGCGATGCAGGTCTGGAACACAAGCTGTCCGCTTTCCATGTAATGGCGTGCGAATACTTCCGCGGCCGTCAGGCGTTCCCCGGTCTGAAGGTCGATCAAAGCGCTGGTTGCCTGGGCGGGTTCCTCGGCCTGGTATTGGTATATCCTTTCAACCTGATAGGTTTTCGTCGCGCCGGTACCGTAAACCAGGATGATTTGTTGGCCTGGCTGAAGATCGAAAAATTTTGCCCCAGCCAGGTGATTGTGCGCCAGCAAAGCCGTCACCCCCAATTGCGCGGGCAGACCATATTGGGTAAGGACATCGGATTGGAATGAAATGTAGGACGGGTCAGTATCTGGCTGTTGTACGACCGGTGAAGCCAGAAGGTCCGGGAAATACACCCCTTTTAGGTTTTCGCTGCCGTCAGCAACGGTTTGGATGAACTTATCCAGCGGCGAGATTCCACCACCGACAGGATCTCTCTCGCCATTGTATAGGAGCGGCAGATAGACCCAATTCGGATATTCGCTATTTTCAGTTAAGGGCTGCGATTCTGCCTGCGCAGGCTGCTGGGCAGGCAATGCCAGCAGAAATGCCGCAAGCATTATCTTAAGAACAAATCGCAGACGATTGGTGCCCATGGAAACCTCCACCGGCATCCCAACAATCCGCGAGGACAAACGTATACAACGCTTGAATTGTGTGCGCTATATAAAGTTTTCGGCAACCTGGCAATCATGGCCTGAGGTGATTGAGTACCTCACGGCTTTAGACCCATGGCTTTGCGTCCCCGCCTTTCGTCGAGTTTGCCTTTATCGGACTCTTTACTTAAGTGTTCTGGTCATCTCCTAAGGGAAGGATAGGATCAATTTCATTGTAATCCAAAGTGCGCAGACTGATAATTTTTGTTAAGCAATTGCAAAGTGATCAGTATCTCAGGTGGTGATTGTGTTTCAGGCGTTATCGAATCGGCTGGAAAGGGTGGGTATAATAGAGCAATCACATATCCTCCTTTCTGCCTCAAAGTATGACCCCGCTTGCTGGCTGTTGGCAGGTCAATTTGGCCGCGGAAGGACGGTTTTTCAACCGGCTGGTAAGAACATACAGCAGGTTATTGAGGAAGGCAAGGCTTTTTTCGGTCATAAGACTGAATAAATTCCGCCCTACCGGCAGACGTATCCAATTTTTGTATGCAAAAGGATCTCAAATGTCAACTTCTGTTCCACCACGCTGGACTCTTGCTAATGTCTATCCGCAGCTAGATTCGCCTGAATTTAACCAGGCTTTTTCCCGCCTGAAGGAAAATTTGGATGAATTAGGCGCATCGGTCACTGGCATAGAAGCATTAAGTGCCGCCACAGCCACCTCCACCCTTGCAGCTAACCTGAACAGCCTCCTCGATCAGATCAATCAAATTTCGGTTCTGGCTTCAACCATCCAGGCCTACATTTACTCATTCGTTACCACGGATTCTTTCAATACCCTGGCTCGACGAAAATCGTCCGAACTGGATCAGGTACTGGTTGAATTTTCGAAGCTCGAAACGCGGATTCGCGCCTGGATCGGTAAGATCAGCCAGCGTTTGGATGAATTAACTTCAATACCGGGACTCATTCATGACCATGAATTCTGGCTGCAGGAAACCGCGCAGCAGAGCAAATATCTCATGAGCCAGGTCGAAGAAGACCTTGCGTCTGAGCTCATCGTGGATGGCGCTCATGCGTGGAACAAACTGCAGGGCGTGGTGACATCTCAGCACACTGTCGACTTCGAACTTGACGGCGAAGTTAAAAAATTGCCCATGCCCGCCATCATCAACCTGCGATCTCATCCCGACGCTGAAGTGCGCAAACGGGGCTACGAGACTGAAATGCAGGTTTGGGAGTCCCTGCGCGAACCGCTGGCGGCCGCGCTGAATGGCATCAAAGGCACAGTCAACACACTTGATGCTCGCCGCGGCCGCGAAGATGCCCTGCACAGTGCCCTGGACCGCAACCGTATCGACAGGCAGACCCTGGAAGCGCTGCTGACTGCGATGCGCGAATCATTTCCAATGTTCCGCAAATATTTTCAGGCCAAAGCGCACCTTTTGGGAAAAGAAAAACTACCCTGGTGGGACCTTTTTGCGCCGGTGGGGAAAGCCAGCCGAACATTCGATTACGATGAAGCGCGCGCGATAATTCTCGATAATTTCGCCCGCTTCTCATCTGAATTGGAGAGTTTTGCCCGTAATGCCTTTGACCAAGGCTGGATCGATGCTGAGCAGCGTCCAGGCAAGCGCGGCGGCGCTTTTTGCATGGGCGTCCCTGGGGTTAAGGAATCCCGAATCCTTCTCAATTTCGACGGCTCCCTAGATACGATCAGCACTCTGGCGCATGAATTGGGGCACGGTTTTCATAATTATTGCATGTTTGCGGCTGGACGCACTGAATTGCAGCGCGAAAGCCCGATGACAATGAATGAAACAGCCTCCATCATGTGCGAAACCATCGTGGTCAACGCGCTTCTTTCTGAGTCGCAAGACCCATTGGAAAAACTGGGCATCCTCGACACCGCATTAATTGGTGATTCGCAGGTAATCGTGGATATTTACTCCCGCTACCTGTTTGAAAAAGAAGTATTCGAGCGTCGCCGCCAGGCCGAATTGTCTGCAGATGACCTGTGTGAAATAATGGAACGCGCTCAAAAAGAAACCTATGGCGACGGGCTGGATGAACGCTTCTTGCACAAATACATGTGGACCTGGAAGCCGCATTATTACTACAGCGGCCTGTCTTTTTATAACTTCCCGTACGCGTTTGGTCTGTTATTTGGCACGGGTCTGTACGCAATCTACCAGCAACGCGGTCCAGATTTCGTCCCGGATTACAAAGCACTGCTGTCGGGAACAGGCATGGCGAAAGCCGCCGACCTTGCCATGCGCTTTGGAATTGACATCCGTAAGCCGGATTTCTGGCGCAGCAGTCTGGACGTCATCCGGCAGCGCGTTGATCAGTTCATCGAATTGTCAGGCTGAGAGATCAGGTCTGGCGAATCTGCTCTTCGATCTTTGCCCAGGTATCGCGCAGCGGAACGGTCAGGTTGAATACCAGCCGCCCGGGCTTCGAATCGGGATCGACACTGTAAAACCCTTTACGCTCAAACTGGAAATGGCTGCCAGCCGGAGCATCTGCCAATCCCGGTTCCACTTTACAGGCGCTTAAAACCGTCAATGATTCCGGGTTGAGATAATCGATGAAATCCTTGCCCTCTTCAGGGCGGTTAGGATTTGGAATGGTAAAGAGGCGGTCGTACATGCGGACCTCCGCATTAAGCGCATGCGGTGCGGATACCCAGTGGATCGTGCCTTTCACCTTCCGTCCGTCAGGGGCATAACCGCCGCGCGTTTCAGGATCGTAAGTGCAGTGGATCTCTTCGATTTCACCCGTGTTCGGATTTTTGACAAAATCTTGACATTTGATAATGTAACCATAACGCAAGCGCACTTCTCTTCCCGGTGCCAGACGGAAATATTTCGGAGGAGGTTCTTCGCGGAAATCATCCTGCTCGATGTAGAGAACACGCGAGAATGGCAGTTTGCGCGTTCCTGCTGAGGGGTCCTCCGGATTATTAATGCCTTCAAGCTCCTCAACCTGGCCGTCTGGAAAATTTGTGATCACAACCTTTACTGGATTTAATACGCCCATTACGCGCGGTGCGCGAAGGTTCAGGTGATCTCTCACGGCGCTCTCCAGCAGGGCCACATCCACCAGGCTTTCTTTTTTCGAAACTCCCACCTTGTGAATGAATTCGCGGATGGCTTCAGCCGGATACCCTCTTCTGCGCATCCCCCGCAGTGTTGGCATGCGTGGATCGTCCCAGCCGCTCACATAGCCTTGTTCGACCAGCTGCTTCAGGAAGCGTTTGCTTAATACCGTGTAGGTTATATTCAAGCGGGCGAACTCGATTTGACGAGTCTTGAAGATTCCCAGTTCTTCAATGAACCAGTCGTACAGCGGACGGTGATCTTCGTATGCCAGATCGCACAGCGAATGGGTCACTTTTTCAATTGAATCGGACTGCCCGTGCGCAAAATCGTACATCGGATAGATGCACCATTTATCACCGGTCCGGTGGTGAGGGGCGTGGATGATCCGGTACATGACCGGGTCACGCATGTTCAGATTCCCCGAAGACATGTCGATTTTTGCCCTCAGTACACAAGCCCCTTCCGGAAACTCGCCTTTGCGCATGCGCTCGAACAAGTCTAGGTTTTCCTCGACGGAACGGTCGCGGTAAGGGCTGTTACGCCCGGGTTCCGTCAAAGTCCCGCGGTAATCGCGTATTTCATCCGCGCTAAGGTGACAGACATAGGCTTTACCCTTTTTTATCAATTGGATTGCAAATTCATACAGTTGTTCGAAATAATCTGAGGCGTAAAATTCCCGCTCGCCCCAGTCGAAACCCAGCCAGTGAATATCCTCCTTGATCGCGTCCACATATTCCGTATCTTCTTTGACTGGATTCGTATCATCAAAGCGCAGATTGGTCTCGCCGCCGAACGCCTGGGCGGTCTCGAAATCGATGCAAATCGCCTTGGCGTGTCCAATGTGCAGATATCCGTTGGGTTCCGGAGGAAAGCGTGTACGGACGGACGAAAACCGGCCCGAGGCAAGATCCTCCCGGACGGCTTCAAGGATGAAATTACTGCTTTCACTGGTTTGATCACTCATGAATTTTTTCTCCACCGTTTATGGAAAAACACCCTGGTAGATAATCAGGGTGCTTTCGGATGAGGCTGGGGGCAGAGGATTCGAACCCCTATCAACAGATCCAGAGTCTGCTGTCCTGCCGTTGGACGAGCCCCCAATTAAACCGCCCGAAATTTTACCATCGAAAAGAGTCACTGTCTAGGTTCGGGATGATTGGTTTGCGGTTTTTTCAATTCGCTTAATAAGGTTACCGCCCGCTCCATGCGCTTTATCACTTTTTCTCGGCCGATGATTTCCATACTTTCGAACAACGGCGGGCTGATTCGCTGTCCTGTAATGGCTACACGCATCAACCCAAATACCTGGCCTGGCTTCAAACCGCTTTTTTCCACGTAGTCGCGCAGCGGAGGTTCGCTCTTGGCTGCTGCCATATCCGGCAGGCCAGCCAGAATGTGGAGCAAATCCTGCGCTAATTTAACGCTGCCCTCGACACCTAATTCTTTTATCACCAGATCCTCGGCCGCTGGCGTTACTTCCTCCTTAAAAAAGAACCCGGCCATATCGACGATATCATCCAGTCCATGCAGCCGCTCTTGTACGATTGGCGCCAGCTTAAGCAAGGTTTCATCGTCCGGTTGATAGCCGTGTTCTTCCAGGAAGGGCTTTACACGCGCAGCCAGGTCATCGGGACGCAAATTGCGGATATGCAGACCGTTGAAATGGTCAAATTTTGAGAAATTAATGGCCGCAGGCGAGGGGTTCAAGCGCTCCAGGCTGAATTTTTCAATCAAATCATCCAGGGTAAAAAACTCAGTGTGGTCATCATAGCTCCAGCCCATGAGCGCAATCCAGTTTACAACCGCTTCAGGCAGGTACCCCAAACCCTTAAGATCCTTCAAGAAAATAGAATAGCCATCTTTCAACAGTTCAGAGGACTCACGCTTCGACATTTTTCCCTTGCCGCTGGGTTTGAGGAATACCGACAAATGCACCCACACGGGTTCCTGCCAGCCAAATGCACGGTGGATCAGGCCATGAAGGGGAAATGTTGGCAGCCACTCAGATCCGCGGATAACATGCGTTATTTTCATGAGGTGATCATCCACGACCGCGGCCAGGTGGTACAACGCCAGACCATCTGATTTGACCAGGATATAGTCATCCAGAGAGCGGTTTTCGACTTCAATGTCACCACGCAGTAAGTCGGTGACCTTTGTCTTTCCTTCGCGCGGGGTTTTGAAGCGGATGACATAAGGGTCCCCGGATGCGACCCTTTTGCGGGCTGTTTCAATAGGTATATCTCTGCACACGCCGTCGTATCGCTGAGGAAGCTTCTGTTTCGCCTGTTCCTGACGTACCAGTTCCAGCCGCTGGGGAGAACAAAAGCAATAAAAAGCATGACCGCTATCGATCAATCGTTCTGCGTATTGCTGGTAAATGGCCTTCCGTTCAGACTGGCGGTAGGGACCGTATGGTCCCCCGACATCAGGGCCTTCATCCCAGGTAATGCCCAGCCAGCGCAACCCTTCATATATTTCTTCTTCCGCCCCGGGCACGAATCTTTTTCGATCGGTATCCTCGATTCTCAGGATAAACTGCCCGCCGGTTTTCCGCGCCAGGAGAAAATCATACAGGGCTGTTCTTGCGCCGCCCAGGTGAAGGTGACCGGTTGGCGAAGGAGCAAACCTTACCCGCGCAGGCACAGGTGATGTTGTCATAATGGCTCCTTAGAATTCACTGGTTTTACGGTGTGCTGCGACGCCTTCCACCAATCCGATACCGAGGACGAGCGAAAGCAGGGAACTGCCGCCGTAGCTGACGAACGGCAGGGTCAATCCTGTAACCGGTAAGACATTCAGGTTTACGCCAATATTGACCGCCATCTGGAAAAAGATCAGGGTGGCGATGCCGTAGGCAATCATACCACCAAAGGCATCGCTGGCGCGTCTGGCGATGAGCAAACAGCGGATGACCACAAAAACCAGCAGCGCTACCACCAGCATGGTTCCAACAAATCCAAATTCCTCAGCCATGGCGGAGAAGATAAAATCGGTATGGCGGACTTTAAGAAAGCGTAGCTGTACCTGCGTCCCGCTGCCGTAACCAGATCCGAACCAACCGCCTGATCCAATCGTGATCAGCGCCTGCTCCACGTTGTAGGTCTCACCGTGGCGCGCGTTGGGATCCGGGAAAAGGAAGTTTACGATTCGCGAAATTTGATACGGCTCTATGAATGGAATTTCACCTCCCGTCAAAACGATCCCCAGAAGGGCGATGAGCACAACCACCCCCACCATCGCGAATATAACCAGAAATTTTGTCGGCAGCCCGCTCATCCATAACATCGAAAACCAGATTACGATAATAACAATGGAAGTGCTCAGGTTTGGTTGCAGTAAGATCCACACGACCATTCCGAACATCAGCGCAAAACTTTTCGCGACCCACATCAGGTCACGAGGTTTTCCCATATTGCGCGAAAAATAATCCGCCAGGGCGATAATGATGAATATTTTTGCCAATTCAGATGGCTGGATATTGATGATACCCACCTGGAACCAGCGCGTTGACCCAAAAGCGGCCTCACCAATCAGATTGATGCCAATCAGAAGTGCAATCCCAATACCGTAAATTAATCGCGATAAGGATGCCCATGTGCGGTAATCGATCGTGGCGGTCACCAGGATGACTGCCATCCCAAAGGCGACGTAAACAGATTGATTTCGTACTGAGGTAGCCAGTTCCTGGTTTCCGGCAATGGCGGAGTTGATCATGATCACGCCAAACACACACAGAACCAGAACAGCCCCAAAAAGCCAGTAATCGAAATGGCGCCAGGTCTCACGCTTTAACATCAAAAACCCGTATTAACCTGCGATTTTTCTACGCCGCACCCCTATTGGCTTTAATGGAATATCCGCGACCAGTCGTTGTTCACGGCCTTCCTGAGCGAAATCAATACGAACAGCGGTTGGGTCAATTTCCACATGGCGTGAGATGACTTCCAGAAGCTCATTTTTCATTACTTCCAGCTGTCCGGGGGTAATATCGGTGCGGTCATGAATCAACACCAGTTTCAGGCGTTCTTTTGCCTGGTCGGCGCTTTTCGCTTTTTTCCCAATCAGCCGCTCCAGCCAACCTGTCATGGTCAATTCCCTCCCGAACGAAATACCCTGGCGAGCCGGTTGAACAGGTCGTTTTTTTCTTCCAGGTCCAGGAATGGCACGCTTTCTCCTTCGAGCCTGCGGGCAATATTTTGGAAAGCCAATCCGGCTTTGGATTTTCCGTTCAGAGCCACAGGATAGCCGCGGTTGGTGGATACCACCACCGTCTCATCCTCGGGCACGATCCCGATTAATTCAACTGCCAGCAGTTCCAGAACATCCTCGGCGTTGAGCATGTCACCGCGTTTGACCAAGGCAGTGTTAACGCGGTTTAGAATCAACCTCGCCGGTCCCTTCTCTTCTGCCTCGACCAATCCAATGATGCGGTCTGCGTCACGCACAGCCGAGACTTCCGGGTTGGTCACAACTACGACCACATCGGCTGGGGCAATTGCGTTGCGAAAGCCGCGCTCGATTCCGGCCGGCGAGTCGATTAAAATCCAATCCATTTCCGGACGCAGCTCATCGCACAGGCGCACCATATCGCTGGGAGAAAGGGCGTTCTTGTCACGCGTTTGTGCTGCCGGAATCAGGTATAACTCGGGCAGGCGTTTGTCGCGGATCATCGCCTGCCGCAGCCGGCAGCGGCCTTCAACCACATCCACAATGTCATAGACGATTCGGTTCTCCAATCCAAGGACCACATCCAGGTTACGAAGCCCGATGTCGGCATCGATGCAAACAACCTTTTGGTTGCGGTTCGCCAACGCCACGCCAATGTTAGCAGTGGTGGTGGTTTTTCCTACCCCGCCCTTGCCAGATGTAACAGTAACAACGGTTGCAGTCATTCTCCTCCCTTGATCACCTGGTAATCCACGGTTCACTGATGATCTGACCCTTTTCGATTCGAGCCAGTTCAGGTCCCGTTTTTTTCTTTTTTTGCGGGGCGGTATAAAAATAATCGCCAATGCGCAGTTGCACCGGGTTCAATTCCAGTGCGCAAACCACGCACTGATCGCCATTTTTAATTCCAGCATGCACGGTTCCGCGCAGCCGTCCCCACACCACCACATTGCCATCGGCATGGATTTCCGCCCCCGGGTTGACATCACCGATCACAACAACATGCCCATGAGTAGAAACTCGAAAACCTGACCGCAGCGTGCGCTGGATCAGGATGGCGTCCTCGCCCGGCGGGTTGGTGTCAGTGGTTTTAATCACTCGCTCGGGTTTCGGAGAGGATAACCTGGTCGCAAGTCCCAACACCTGAGCGGTTCGCTCGGTAACCGGAGAGTTACTGATCACCGCCCATAAAGACACCCCTTTATCAGATAGCTTATCCCGTAAACTACCCATGTCGGCAGCGTGCAGGATGCGGTTTCCAACGTCAAGTGCAAGCCTGGCGCCTTTGAAAAAATCTCCGCGTTCCTCGATTTGCTTCAAAATTAAAGCCTGGAGTTCAGCCCACTCACCTTCGCCGATGGTAAGCAATAAACCTTCGCGAATGCCCTTAATCGCCAATGCCTGCTGCCGCTCAGGAGCCATGGAAGAGCCCTGCAGAAAATTTTCTTGTTCTGTAATTAAAACCATTATCGGACAATTATAGCCTACCCTGGGTAAAGATCAAACCCCGCTCATGGCGCGCTTACGGTAGTCTCGCCCGCATCGATGGCTTTCAATCTGAAATAGGATTCCATTGTCCGCCGCACCACCGGCGCAGCCAGAACAGCGCCTTCACCGCCGTTATAGACAAAAGCCACCACAGCAATTTCCGGGTCGTTATAAGGCGCATATCCGACGTACCACGCGTGCGACGGCCAGTTACCCGGCTGGCAGATCCCCTTTTCAAAAGCGACATTGTCGCAGTATTCCGCCGTTCCGGTCTTTCCCGCCGATTCGAAATCCTCACCGCGGAAAATCAATCCAGCGGTCCCGTCAAAGACGGTAAACCGCATGCCTTTCTGTACTTCCTCCAGCACCCAGGGGGCGACGGTCTTTTTCTCGCCGGTTTGGAAGAAGTTTTCATCATAAATATTGATGACCGGGTCTACGGTGATGTCCCAGATTAATTCAGGTGTGAAAGGCCGAATAACCGTACCGTTGCTGTCAGTGATTTCCCGCACCAGTGTGGGGCGCATCATTTTCCCATCGTTTGCGATGGTTGCCGCCGAGACCAGCACCTGCAGCGCAGTCGCAAGGTCGTAACCCTCACCCACAGACGCCAGGTAGGTATCTCCGGTCGCCCAGTTCTCACCCACGGTGCGACGTTTCCAATTTGGATCCGGAACCAGTCCGTCCGCCTCACCTGGGAGCTCGATTCCAAACGTGCGGCCATATCCGAGCGCCTGGGCATATTCCTTTAACCTCCAGATGCCCAACCCGCCGTTGGGAACTTCATCCTCAAAGCCTCCTCCCAGTTTATAGAAGTACACATTGCATGACAATCCTACGCCTCGCTCAAAGTTCACATCTCCGTGGCCGCCGCCAGTCGTTTTATAAATGTAGCAAACATAATCTTGAAAGATTGGACGCGGATCATTGGGCGCAAATCGTTGTTCGATTGTGATTTTTCCAGGATCCGTGATGATCGTATCGGGGCTGACAATCCCCTCATTTAAAGCGCCGATCGCCGTCGCCAGTTTATACACCGACCCAGGGGAATGTTCAGCGGAGATGGCGTGATTGAATAAAGGTTTGGCTGGATCTTCCTGCAACTGGTTGTAATAATACGCAGGTATAAACCGCGCCATGCGGTTATTTTCAAACGTTGGATGAGACACCAACGCGAGAATTTCCCCCGTTCGCACATCCATCACGATCACCACCCCCTGGGTGTAGCGGTCAGGGTCGCCTACGCGCAGGTTGTAAAATTCCATGTTACCGAGTAAGGCAGCGCGCGCTGCGGATTGCAGGCGCACATCAATGGTCAGATGGACATTGTTACCCGGCACCGGATCCACCGGCGGCTCTATATCTCGTAACACCTGTCCGGCATTATCCACTTCTACTACCCTCAGGCCGTTCCTGCCGATGAGGATATTGTTCATGCTGTTCTCGATCCCCGCATAACCAACTTTATCGCGGTTCGATACAAAACCCAGACTCTCCCAGTAATCATTTTCAATCGCAGGTATGGGTCCAAGGAATCCAATGACCGTCGATGTGAGTTCTCCGGTTGGATAGTCGCGAATCGGTTCGATTTCGATACCCACGCCTGGAAAATCGCTGCTCTTTTCATTGATGATCATGGCGGTGGTCTGGTCGATATTACAGCTAACCCTGACTGGACTGAATGGAGCCAGCGAGTTCCCGATAAAAACGATCTGTGAAATTCCCAGGTCTGTAAGGCAGGGCGTGAAGTTACGGACAGTCTCCTCGTTGATTTCTCCGTTGTTGACCGGGACGCCAATTAGCCGCGAGAGCTGGCGGTAAATTTCCTGCACCGAGCCTTCATCTTCAGGCAAGTTGGCTGGCGTGATGACCACATTGTATGAAGGTACATTCCGCGCCAGGACAGTCCCATTGCGGTCGTAGATCAATCCGCGGGTCGTCGGCAGCCGGAGAACATCCGTGCGGTTATCTTCGGCACGCGTCCGATATGCCTGCCCTTGAGCAATTTGAAGTTCAAACAGCCGGAAAGCATAATAGACCATGACAACGGCTATAAGCGCGATCACAACCGCGAAGCGCCAGCCCACCAGGATGGGATTATTCGGTAGTTCGTTGTGCTTTTCCATATTGCTTTAAAGGTTTTCTTGTGGATAAACCCAGTTCGCCAAATCTCCAACTACGATATAAACCGGCAGAGCAAAAATCAGATTTAAGAGCGCACTGGGTAAGGTTACCAGAGTCAGGCTGTCCTGTACAGGCAGCATTGTGCCGGTAAAAGCAATTCCAGCGATGGTTAATCCATGAAAAATCAAAGTTCCCAGGAACGACATTATAAACATTGCCAGGATCGGGGTTTGCCACACCTGACGCTGTAAAAGCCTGGCGATCAGGGTGACCAGAAGAAAACCAGTGAACACAAGATAAAAAGGGAGCGCCGAAACCAGACTGACCAGCGCCCCGGCAATGACCGCCCACTGCCAGGAGCTGCGCACCCGCTCTTGCAGCGCCCAGGCAACCACGGTCAGCATCATCAAGTCCGCGCTTCCTTCCAGCAGGGACAGACGGCTTACAACCGTAGATTGCAGAATTATCAAGAACCCAAGGATCGGGATTCCAAGCAAGGTTGTCATAAATTACGGAACAGGCGTTGGGATCAGTGGTGTGAATTCCACCGGCCGGAAGTTGACGATGACCAGCACCGCCTGCAAGGAGCTAAAATCCACCACAGTCTGCACACTCGCCGATTGGAAAAGCTCGTTGGGCTGGCTTCTTACACTGACCACTTGACCGACGAGGATATCTGCCGGGTAATTACCGCCAAGACCCGAGGTAAGGATTAAATCACCAGTCTGGATAGGCACTTCCTGTGATACCATCTCCAGGGTGATCTCGCCGGTCAGAGAGCCAGTTATTTGAGCGGCACCCCGTTCGGGCTCCATGCGCACATTTACGACCGAACCCGGATCAGTGATCAATTGAACCCTGGCGGCAGAGGCCGTAACCGCATCGATGCGGCCCACCAGCCCGCGGTCGGTTATGACCGGCATACCGCGCCGTAATCCGTTATCCGACCCTTTATCGATAAGGATATACTTCATAAAGGGGTTGGGGTCTCGCCCAATTACCTCGGCTGCGATATACTGCCCGCCTTGGGGATTCGCTCGAGCGAAGTCTAACAAGGCGTATAGAACCTGTGCTTCGCGAAGCTGCTGCTGAAGCTCGATGATTTGCGCCTGCAGGCCAGCAACCTCCTGTTCTAATTCCTGATTGCGCGCGCGCAGGCTGGCAACATCCCGGGGGACGGTAATGAATTCATAAATCGCCATGTAGCGGCTGGAGAACCAGCGCTGCACATCCACGACCGGGGAAAGAACCGTGCGGAACAATGGCTGCATGTACCCGCTCAGTCCGAACAGGATCAGGCCGACAACAATGATGACCAATGTCGCGGTTTGCCAGAAACGGTTCCCAGAAGCTCTCATCTTATAATGCCCTTAGAAATCAGGGGCAAAAACAACACACGACCTTCAATTTGCATTGTTTTTTATCGAATTCCAGTACGATCCAATCCTACCAGAAATTCGTCATATTTATCCAGGTCTTCCAGAATCATACCCGCGCCGCGCGCCACACAGGTCATAGGATCTTCGGCCACCCACACGCGCAGGTTCAATTCGTCTGATAAACGCTCCGCCAGCCCTTGCAGCAACGCCCCGCCGCCAGCCAGGCAGATGCCAGTGTCGATAAGATCGGCAACAATTTCCGGAGGTGCTTCGTCCAGCGCGTCTTTGATGGTGTCCACGATCACCTGGACTGAACCTGAAATACCCTCGCGCATTTCAACAGAAGATATTTCCAGTGTCTCGGGTAATCCACTCACCAGGTTTCGCCCGCGGACCTGCATGGTTTTTTCGGTTGGCAGCGGATAAGCAGAGCCAATTTGCATTTTCACCTGTTCGGCCATCCTTTCGCCAATGAACAGGTTATATTTCGTGCGGATGTATTGGATAATATCCTGGTCGAGTTCGTCGCCAGCCACCCGCAGCGAACGCGAAACGACAATCCCGCCCATGGAAATAATCGCGACCTCTGTCGTCCCGCCGCCAATATCCACCACCATGCTGCCGCGAACTTCTGATACGGGAAGTCCAGCGCCTAACGCTGCTGCGCGGGGTTCTTCGATCAGGTAGGTTTCGCGGGCACCCGCTGACATGGCGGCGTCGTAGACCGCCCGTTTTTCTACTTCGGTCGCGCCGGATGGAATGCCCACGACCACGCGCGGTCTGGGCATTGGAACAATGGCCTGCTGGTGCGCTTTTCCGATAAAATACCCCAGCATAGCCTGAGTAATTTCAAATTCAGATATCACGCCGTCTCGTAACGGCCTGACAGCGATAACATTGGCGGGCGTACGCCCTACCATCTCTTTCGCCTGGACGCCGATTGCCAGGGGACGCCGGGTACGTTTATCAATGGCGACCCAGGACGGTTCATCAATCACGATCCCTTTTCCACGGACATTCACCAGGGTGTTGGCGGTTCCCAGGTCGATCCCGATGTCGAGGGAGAACAATCCCATCAGCCAATTGAAAGGATTGAATGCCAAATTGTTCTCCTTATCCCTGCATCCAAAGGTAATTATCAGGGTCTGTTAGTTGTTTAAGATTCACTAAGCAAAAATTATACCATACGGCAGGTTGAGAATTTTCCACTTACATTGGGTACTTCCAGGGCAATCTACGCTGCTTGACATTCCCCTGGACTGTGAATATAATCCCACTTGCTTGCGGGTGTAGTTCAGTGGTAGAACGTTTGCTTCCCAAGCAAAATGTCGTGGGTTCGAGTCCCATCACCCGCTCCAATCCCAGCCTCTTTTGAGGCTGGTTTCTTTTTTCGGTAGAAAATGTTTTCCAAAACTTTACAATTATGCAAGGGGTAATATCGGTTAGGATAGAAACAACTATAATTTAACCAACAACTATCCAACATCTGTCTCTCCATGCTTGAACAAAGCAGGCAGCTCAATGACAACTTCCCCCAGCATCCTCTACGTTGAAGATAATTTTGATAACCGCCTGCTGGTTAAACGGCTGCTCAGCGCCCTCGGCTATCAACTTTGGGAAGCAGAGGATGCGCGCCAGGCCATGAAAATCCTTTCCACGCACACTCCAGATTTAATTCTGGTGGATATCAACCTGCCTGAAGTCGATGGACTTACCTTTACGCGTGAAATCAAAGCCCTACCAGCCCTCAAGTCGATACCGATCGTGGCGCTGACCGCCAACGTTATGCGTGGAGACAAAGACCGCGCGCTTCAGGCTGGTTGTGACGGCTATATTGAGAAGCCCATCGATGTTGACCATTTCATCGAACAAATTTCAGCGTTTTGTCTGCCGGAGCATGGAACACGATGAACGATCACACTTTTCCAGCAACTTCTTCACCCAACAGCCTGAAGCTCGATTCCGCCAGCCCGGCCAGGGAGATCACCGTGTTGGTGGTTGAAGACAATGTCTCAAATTTTGTCCTGGTAGCACGCATGCTGGGCTTTTTAGGCATCCATTGCGAATGGAAAACTTCGGGTTACGAGGTGGTAGAGTACGCCGATACACTTCCACGGCTGGACCTCATTCTAATGGACATCCGCTTGCCTTATGAGGATGGTTTTTCTGCCCACGCCAAGATTCGAAAATCCGAGCGCCTCTCTGGCGTGCCCGTGGTCGCGGTTACCGCCGAAGCGAGTCCAGAGCATATGATCAAAGCACGCGAAGCCGGATTCGACGGTTTTTTAGGTAAACCACTTGACCCTGACCGCTTCCCAGATCAAATTTCTCGCATCCTCGCAGGCATCCCCGTTTGGGAATGGGAGTAGGAAGGAGTCATGTCTGCGATCCCCACGGGGCTGCCAAGCGCTGCTCCCAGCGACCAGATTGTTGAGTCAGAGAGCAGGGTTGTCGAGTTGCTGACAACCGCACGGCTCATTCACCAGGCTGCCAGCGAGGATGCGGTTTTCGCCTGTTTGGACGCTTGCCTCCGAAAATTGAATTTGGACACGGCTCTTTTCGATGCAATCCCAGAAGCCTTGCGCCTGGTAAGTATTCATGACTCGCGCGAAATGTTTCCTAATTCTGAGGAGAAAGGGGTATCCGTTCCTGTCGAAGGGAGCCCTGGAATATTCACAGGAAAACCTTATTTCATCCTGGATGCGTCGGGCAGTCATGAAGCAACCTACCCCAGCCTGGCATCCTTTTTCCGCGACCGCGGCTGGTCGACCGTTGTGATTTTGCCGATCAATTTTGGTGACACGACGGTCCGAATTTTAGTCATAAATGCGGCCAGGTGGGATAAACCAGTTGAGACTATGATCCGCCCTTACAGCGAACTGTGCGAGATCTGCGGTGCGGCTTTGGTGCGTTTGTCACAACTCCGTTCTTTAAATACTCGCCTGGATACGTATGAAACCCTGACCAGTGTGAGCCTGTCCATCTCGAATGAATTTCATCCGGAGCGTTTGTATCAACTGGTTCACCAAAAAATTAACGAACGTCTGGGTGCGGACCTGAGCTTTATCATCGCCATTTTTGAGGCACGCTCCCAGACGATTCAAATCCCATACCTGTATGAGAATGGTGAGGTCAGCACGATCGGCGCCTTCCCATTGGGAGAGGGATTGACCTCCATTTTAATAAACTCCCAAAAATCCTTGCTGCTCAATAAGAACACGGAGCAGGAAGCCCGCCGATTGGGAGCGAAAATCATCGGAAAACCCGCGAAATCCTGGTTGGGCGTCCCTCTGCTGTTCAGCGGCGAAGTTGTCGGCGCGATCATCATTCAGGATACCATCCACGAAGAGCGGTTTACAGCAAGAGACCTCGACCTGGTCGAAACCCTTGCCCCACAGGTGGCAATTGCCATACGCAACGCCCGCCTGGTGGATGACCTTTCTTCAACTCTGACCGCCTTGAATCAAGAATCCGCTCTGCTGAACGCCCTTTTGGACAATGTCCCGGAAAAGATTTACTTCAAAGACAGAGACGGCCGTTACCTGAGAGCATCTACCTCCTTTGCGAGAGAAATGGGAATTGAAGATCCCTCTGAAATCGCAGGGAAAAGTGATGCCGAATTAATGGAGAATGAGGCTGGCACTGTCCGCCATTACGAAGATTTGACTATCATGTCCAACGGTCTTCCGCTGGTCGGACAGCTCCTTGAAAATACCGATAGTCAAAACCGGAAAACCTGGAATCTGGTCTCTCGGGTTCCCTTGAAGGATCGCCAGGGACAACCTCTGGGTTTGTTATGCATATCACAGGACATCAGCGGGCTTAAACAGGCAGAGGAAACCTCTGCCCGTCAGGCGCGATACTTGCACACTGCAGCAGAAATCGCGCGCGATGTAACCGCTTCCCTGAATGCGTCTGAAATCATGCAGAAAGCCACCCAACTGATCCGAGATCGCTTTGGTTATTACCACGCCACAGTTTTCCTGATTGACCCTTCTGGAAAACAGGCGGTTTTGAGCGAAGCCACCGGCGAGGTCGGTTTGATGCTTAAAACCAAAGGGCATCGATTGGCAGTCGGTTCACAGTCGCTGGTCGGTCAGGCAACAGCCAGGATGGAAACGCTTGTGGTCAATCGCGTCCACGACTCGCCGGATTACTACCCAAACCCGCTGCTGCCCGAAACCCAGGCTGAGCTGGTTGTTCCGTTGAAAACCGGAAACCACATCCTTGGGGCATTGGATGTTCAAGCCGATCACGAAGATGCTTTCAGTCAGGAGGATGTTCGCACCCTGGAGATCCTGGCGGATCAACTGGCAGTAACCCTCGAAAACGCGCGGTTATACAGCAAAGCTAAGGAAAACCTCATTAAACACCGCCTTTTACACATGATTACATCATCCGCTTCATCCAGCGCGGATATACACTCGGCGGTGGAGACAACAGCTGCGCAGTTACACACCACACTTAACGATGTATCTGCTTCCATTTATCTGATTGAAGGGAATGGGGAACTGAAGCTGGCCGCCTTCGCCGGAAAATTGGCTGCTCCAAAAGCGGATCACATGGAAGACCTGGACAACTCCATTATCAGCGGGGTGGCTGCCTCCCAAAAACCGATTCGGAAGGATCTCCCCCCGCAAGCGAATCATTCCATGGATTCGCTCTTCAATCTCCCCTCTCAACTGGCGGTCCCGATTCAATTTTCTGGAAAATTGCTGGGCGTTCTGCATCTCGCATCTCCTGAACCCGGCTGTTTTGATGAAAATGATGAGGAAATCATGGCATTATTGGGCAGCGCGTTGGGATCCGTAATCACAAACCTGGGTCTGCTCGAACAGATCCGCCAAAAAATCGAGCGCCAGCGCCAGTTGTTCGAAATCACCAACAAAATTCGCCAAACCGTTGACATTGAGTCGATTTTACGGATATCGTCTACCGAAATCGCGCGGCTGGTTAAGGCACGCAGAGCCAGTATCCGTGTCGCCGTCGATGAGCAGCCGCATTCAGGCCGAATTGACACCGGGCAGTTGAAATTCGACCAACCTGCAGCAAACGGATCCCGTCCAAACGGTGCAAATGAGGGTACAGGATGAATTGGCTGCGCGCGGCAGATCCAACCAAAGTCCCGGACGGGATCACACCCCACACAGAGATTTCGGTCTGGCGGGAGCGGATCCTGCAATCCCTCCTTTTGTTGACTGCGCTGGCGGCCGTTTTCGCGTTTGCGCTGGCTATCCCCCGTCTTGTCCATCACCGGGATTGGATCTCGCTCGCGTTTTACTCGTTTGCGTTCCTGCTGGTAATTACCCTTCCCTTTCTCCGAAACACGTCCTACCGGTTGCGCACCTGGCTTATCCTTGGCGTTTTTTATGGTTTGGCTGTCCATAACCTGTCGGTTTTCGGGGTTACCCGCAACGCCAGCCTTTACTTTTTAGCGGTAATCGTCTGGGCTGGCCTCTTGTTGGGCATCCGCGCCGGGGTCGCGGCGATTATCCTGACTGTCCTATCCCTGAGCGCGTTAGAAGTTGCGATGGTTTCCGGACTGATCAGCCAGCCTGCGCAGGAAACCCTGCTCGCCTCACAGCAGACCGCCAATTGGATCAGTGTTGCTGTCCACATGGTTTTTTTAGGCGGCTTTATCCTCATTGCCATTTTCATCATCACCCGGAACCTGAGTGCATCTCTCGAGAATCAGCGGAGCCTGAATGAACGCCTGAACCAGGTGCAGCGCAGCCTGACAGAAACGGTTGAAATTAGAACCGCGGAGCTGGACCGGCGCCTGAAGCAGCTCCGAGCTGCTTCAGCAGTATCCCGTGCCATCAGCACTTTCCTGGATCCACAATCCTTATTGCAGCAAGTGGTTGACCTGATTCAGGAGACATTTGGGTATTACTATGTCGGCGCTTTCACCATTGATGATAGCGGGACTGTAGCGCGCCTGGAAGCGGGAAGCGGTGACGCCGGCAGGGCCATGGTCGCATCCGGACATGTCCTGGCTGTCGGCGGAAATTCCATGGTCGGTTGGGCAGCGGCAAATTTGACCTCCCGCATAGCTCTGGATACCGGGCAGGAAGCAGTGCGGTTCAATAATCCATATTTACCCAATACCCGCTCAGAAATGGCGCTCCCTATCATCAGTCGTGATCGTTGTTTGGGTGTATTGACGATCCAATCCGACCAGCCGCGAGCATTTGACCAGGATGACATCTCCATCCTCGAGGGGATTGCCGATTCTGTGGCCATTGCGCTAGAAAATGCAAAACTCTTCGAGCAAACTCGCCAATCGCTTGAACAGGTTCGCGCCCTGAACCAAACTTTTACCTCTCAAGGGTGGCGTGATCTACAAGAGTTGGTTGGAGAAATCGAATTTACCCACGAAGATCCGTCTCAAGGAGATGATCCCAGGTCTTCCTCGCAGGTAGATATCCCTCTGTTGGTGCGTGAAGAGATCATCGGCAGCCTCTCGCTGGATATTGCGAATAGAGACCTCTCGGCTGAGGATGAGGAATTTATCCAAAGCATAACCAACCAAACTGCGATCGCCCTTGAGAATGCGCGCCTGATCAGACAAACGCAGCGTCGGGCGTTTCTGGAACAAAAATTAAGCCAGATAACTTCGAGCTTTTCGCAGTCGGCCACCACCCAACAGATCATCAAAACTGCCTTGAAGGAATTATCCAGCCTGCCAGAAATCAGTTCGGTTTCTCTTCAATTCACGCCTCCTGAGACAGACACATCCAGCTTTGAGGTGTCACAATGATTCCACCACATCGATCCTCTGGAGGAATCGCGCGCACCCAAGAAATCAGAAAGGGCGAAGACTCTGACCGCCGCGCTGGCAGCCTTGAGTTCGCCATACGAGCCTGCGCTGTTGCCAGTTGGCTGGGATACTTTTACCTCGCTTACTTACTGGTCAATAACGGCAGCCGGATCGCGGCTGTTCTGGCCGCCCTTCCCGCGGTTGCCTTAACTGCCGCCGCCTTATTACGCGTGCTGCCTTATCGGTTACGCGCGGGCATCCTAACTGCCTGCCTCTTTGTTATCGCGTCAGCCGTCCTGGTTTTTAGTGGGAATCAGGCATTATCTCTGTTAATTTATCTATTCAGCTTATTACTGGCAGTTGGTTTCCTGAGCACGCCTGTATCCTGGGGGCTGTTGGCAGCAAGCAGCCTTGTTTATGCGCTGGTAGTGGCGCTGCGCGCTTTCAATGAGACAACCGTAGCGAATACCCCAGACCTGCTTTCTTCACCTGAGCGGTCACTCATCCCGCTCGTGGTTTATCTGGTTGTCAGCCTGACGCTGGCGGTTGTGATGAGAGTCTGGCTTAAACACCTTGATCATGCCGTTGAAACAAACCAAATATTGGAAGAGGCGCTTAATAATGAGAGGCAGCGTCATCAAGAAACTCTCCACCAAATCACGCAGCATTATCAACGCCAGACAGACCTGATGGAAGCCGCCAGCCAGGTAGCCCGGGAAATTTCACAGGAAACCAATCAGGAACATCTCTTTCAGGCAGCCATTGATTTAATCATCGAACGCTTTGGCTATTATCACGCCGGCATTTTTCTTATGGATGATAAGGATGAATTCGCGGTCCTGGTGTGCGCCAGTGGAGAAGCCGGCAAAATAATGCGCGAAACAGGACACAAATTACGCAAAGGTGAAGAAGGGATTGTCGGTCATGTTGTTGCGACTGGCGAGGCAAGAATCGCCCACGATGTCGGTCAGGATGCTGTCCATTTCAAAAACCCGTTATTACCCGAAACACGCTCCGAGATGGCGTTACCAATCAAGATAAGCGGGCGTGTCCTTGGCGCGCTGGATGTGCAATCCAATCAGCCGCAGGCATATTCAGACGTGGATATTAAGGCCTTGCAAAATATTGCCAACCAGCTTGCAGTAGCTATGGAAAGGGTCCGCCTGTTCCAATTACACCAGGACACCATCCAGGAGCTTGAAACTGTTTTACGAGCCAATACCCGTCAGACCTGGATGGAGTATTTACGCAGTACAAAGGTGCCCCGCTTCTACCACTACGACCCCTTCAGTGACGACCTTAAAACAGGGCAGGAAAGTGACCCCAATTCCGCGTTTGTCGAGGAGCGATCGGAAGACCCCGCTGTCCATCAAATTCCGATTACCGTGCGCGGTCAAACCATCGCCGTGCTAAAATTGCGTACATCTGGCAAGACCATTCCGCAGGATATTCTCAATTTGGTCGAAAACACGGCCAGCCGAATGGGTATGGCGCTCGATTCGGCCCGTCTGGTGGATGAGCTTCGTTATCGCGCGGAGCGCCAAAAGCTGGTTGCGGAATTATCTGCCCGCGTTCGTGCTGGCACCGATGTTGACCAGATTCTGCAAACCAGCGCCGCCGCGCTCGGGAAAGCTTTGAATTTAAAAGAGACCATCATTCAACTGTATATGCCAGAGGATGGCCAAGAAATTTCTACGCCCCAGGAGGCAGCATGAGCCTGGAGCAAATCGCTTTCCCACAAGGCGGCAGCGCAGTGCCCGCAGCCGCCAATCACAAACCGGACCGGTGCGACCTTTTCGCCCAGCAAATCGCGGTCATTTCAGCGGTATTGATGGCGGTTATCGCTCTGGTGTTTTTTATCACGGCTTTCTCTCACCCATTCTGGCAGGTATACGCGCTGGCGGCAGCCACATCGACCAGTCTGTTGTTTTGCCTTTTCGCCATTGCGGTCACGGGAGAAAACCAGACCTACCGGCGCTTGCTCGTGTTGCTGCCGGTTATTAACCTGACCATTATTTTGTTCAGCGCCTTAGTCGCTAACACCGCTTTGATCTTCGCGATTTTGAATTTCCTCTTCGGCGCGATTGCCGTGACCGGATCTCTGCAGGGAGGTCAACGGGATAATGGAATCAGCCTGGCCTTTGCTGCCGCCATAATCACCCTTTTAGCAGGCGTTTATTCCCCTCTGGACCAGATCCGTCTCCCCCAGGTAGAGATTTATTTACCGGTTTTCTTAAGTGTTGTACTGATGGCTTACATCGTATTGCTGGTGCTCGAAGTTGTGGTCGCTAACTTACGCATTAAATTATTAACCGGATCACTGGCTATCGCGATCCTCCCGCTCCTGGTGGTTTCTTTGGTGAACACACGTTTCATCCGGGATGCCCTGCGGGAGCAAACCCACCAGGCTGTCTTGCTCGCCGCTGAACAATCCGCCGCCCGGATAGACCAGTTTTTCGAAAGTACATTATCACTGGTCGAATCACAGGCAAAACTTCCCGTTTACGCCGCCTTTTTCGAGGAGAAAGCTGGCAGCCATGCAGGGAGCGACCCGGCTGATGCTGTCTCATTGACTATCAATGCATTTCCCTCCCGCGAGCAAAGATTCTTCCGATCTTTCGCTCTCCTGGATTCTAACGGGATCATTCTGTTTGATTCGAACCAACAAAAAATTGGCTCGAGTGAACAAGATCAACCCTATTTCCTCCGCCCACTATCGACAGGGCAGGCTTATGCATCCGAGGTGATTTTTGATCCCGAAACCAATAACCCCTACATCTATTTTGCTGCTCCAGTTCGCGATTTGCACCAACGGGTCTTAGGAGTAATCCGCGCGCAGTTCGATGCGTATGTGCTGCAAGACATACTTACATACCAGTCCGGGGTGTTAGGCCACCGCTCCTATCCCATATTGCTGGATGAAAACTGGCTGCGGCTGGCGGACACACTGGAACCCTGCAATCTGTTCCTGCTGGTAAAACCGCTGAGTTCCGATCATCTCAGCCAGTTAATCCGCGAACACCGGGTGCCAAACCGACCGGTCCATGAAATGAGTACCAACGGCCATAATCTGGCGCTTATTGCTAGAAATAATCAGTCAGAACGTTTCTTTAGCCTGAATCCTTATGCCGATGACCCTGAAGTCTACGCCATCGGTACGGTCGTATCTTTAAAAATGAAACCCTGGTCCCTGGTGTTTGCCCAGCAGGATGTCGAACTCGCCGGGCTTTTCCAATCTCAGGACCGTGTTTCTACCCTTATATCCACACTGATCGCCGCTCTGGTGGGATTGTTTTCCACAATAATTGCCGGATCATTCAGTAAACCCATTGTTCGCCTGCAAGAAACCGCCCTGAAGATTTCATCCGGGCACTTGCAGGCGTCGGCGCTGGTTGAAACAAACGATGAAATTGGCAGCCTTGCGCAGGCTTTCAACCACATGACCGATCAACTGCGCTCATCCATAAATGAACTGGAAGGACGAGTGGCCGAGCGCACCAGCGCCTTATCCCAACAAAACGAAACCCTTCGATTCCGCTCCCGCCAGCTTCAAACCGTATCCGAGGTAGCCAGGCAAATTGTTGGCGCCCAGGGGTTGGAAGCATTGCTGTCGCAGTTAACTACGCTGATCAGCGAGCGTTTTGGTTTTTATCATGTAGGCGTATTTTTGATTGACTCACAAGGTGAGTACGCTGTCCTGCAGGCAGCCAACTCACCGGGCGGGAAGCGCATGCTTGCACGCCAGCACCGCCTCAAAGTCGGCCAGGTTGGTATTGTCGGCTTTGTCACCAGCAGCGGCCAGGCGCGCATCGCAACCGACGTTGGAAAGGATGCGGTCTATTTCGATAACCCTGACCTGCCGCATACCCGTTCTGAAATGGCGCTGCCCCTGCAAGCCCGCGGGCAAATCATCGGGGCGCTGGATGTGCAAAGTACCGAGCCTGATGCATTCACAAATGAGGATATTGAATTGTTCTCCATCCTGGCCGACCAGATTGCCATCGCAATTTTGAACAACCGGTTATATGAAGAAACACTCCAGGCCTTGCAGGAATCCGAACGGGTTCACCGCCAATATCTGCGCCAGGAATGGGGCAAAGATATCCAGGAGAGGCCGGTAACCGGTTATCACTTCTCCAATCATGGTCTGACCCCCTTACATAATCCAGGTAAACCTGAACTTGATGAGGTGTTCAAAAGCGGAAAACCGATAGCAAAAAGGCCTGGTTCACCTGGGGATCCAGCGGCTCTCACCGTCCCGATACGCTTGAGGGGGGCAACCATTGGGGCGGTCTACCTCGAAGATGACGCGATATCCGACCGTATCTGGACTCAGGAAGAAGTCGATTCGATCACCACCGTCGCGGATCAAATAGGCGTGGCGCTTGAAAACGCGCGTCTTTTGGAAAAGACCATCCGCCGTGCCGAACGTGAAAGGCGGGTATTGGAGATTACCGGAAAAATCCGCTCGAGTAATGACCCACAGGCGATGATCGAAATCGCGCTACAGGAATTGAAACGAACGCTGAACGCTTCCAGGGCTCAACTTATCCTTGAAAACCCTCAGGACACAGGCGCGCAGGTTGACCACCGCCTTCAAGACCCGCAACCGTTCGCTCAAGATCGGAAAAAGGGAGGTGCTGGATGACGGTGATTCTTTCGATAACTAACGAAAAAGGCGGCGTTGCCAAAACCACAACCAGCGTATCGATCGGAGCGGCTCTGGTAGAGGAAGGCAGGAGAGTTTTATTGATCGATCTCGACAGCCAGGCCAATCTGACCCTGGCACTGGGGGTGAATCCCCAAGAAAGCGGCCACACCATCGTGGAAGCCCTATTGCAAAATACCAGCCTGGACAGGCTCTGGCAAGAAACCGGTATTCCTAACCTCTACCTGATCCCAGCTAACCAGGAGATGAGCTATGTCGAGCGCCTGCTGCCGGGGCGCCAGAGCTACGAAACTATTCTCAAAAACCTTCTCCAACAGGCCGAACTGCCCTTTGATTATGTCATCTTTGACTGCCCGCCTTTCCTGGGCGCGGTGGTTTTAAATGCCCTGACGGCCTCTCATTTATTGATAATCCCCACCCAGGCGGAATATTTCTCGATCTATGCATTGAAAAATATGATGGCCTTGATTCGCCGCGTTCGCGCGCAAACCAACCCAGGCCTGACCTATCGCCTTTTGCTGACGATGTACGACCGCCGAAACAAGATCCACCGCACCTTATACGAGCAATTGCGCGCAAGTTTCGGGCACGGCTTGCTCCAGACGGTTATTATGATCGATACCCGCCTGCGAGAAAGCCACATTGCAGGTCTGCCAATTGTTTATCATTCACCTAACAGCCGCTCTGCCTTTCAGTACCGTGACCTCGCCCGGGAGATCCAGACTCATGTCGAAAAAACAAATCCGCAGCCGGCTTGATGATTTGTTTGCTGAAATCGATGCGGCTGCGCAGGCGCAGCCTGTTAACCTGCTTAATCTTTCGACTGCCTGGACCTGGGAAGCGGATGAAGAAGGTATCTATACGCGATGCGGGACAGAGGTTGTCGATAGCCTCGGCATCCAGCCTGACGATTTGATTGGACACTCACTCGCAGACCACCCGCTGTTACCGGAATTCCAGCCGGTTGTTAGGGCTGCTCTCACCAGCGGACTCTTCCCGATCGAAATCGAGGTGAAATACAAGACTGCCGCAGGCAGTCAGCGCGTGGTCCGATTGGCCATCTTCGCTCAACCTGCAGTTAACGGCAGCCGCGGCGGATACCGCGGTATTTCACAGCCGGTTAACCCGGGCGAAGCGATCGAAACGACAATCAGCCAAAGGGAGGAAAAAAAGGCAGATCCACCTCCCACGGCTGGCAATTTGACCGCCCGAACGGCTTCGACGCCATACAGCCCAGACCAAGTGGGGATTGATGCGCTCAATCCGCCTGAAATCGACACCCGCCAGCCAGCTCCCCCACAGGATATCGCTGCCCGCCCAGGCGGTAACGAGCAGCCGGCGGCGATACGGGTGCCGGTGAACCTCAATGGTTATGGTCCTGGGCTGCTCGAGATTGACGATGAAAACCGCGCGGTAGGCTGGAACGAAGAGGAGCTGCTCCTGGTTAAGGAAGTCGCGCACCAGTTGTCCCTCGCGATAGAGAGCGCTCAGGCCTATCAGCTGGCTCAAAAAGCCTATGAAGAAATGCGCGAAATCGACCGCCTAAAATCCCAGTTTCTGGCAAACATGAGCCACGAACTGCGCACGCCGCTGAATTCGATCATCGGATTTTCGCGGGTCATTCTTAAAGGCATTGATGGCCCAATCAACGATTTACAGCAGCAGGACCTGACCTCCATTTACAACTCTGGACAGCATCTGTTGGGTCTGATCAATGATGTCCTTGACCTTTCGAAAATTGAAGCAGGGAAAATGGAACTGCAGTTCGAGGAGATCAACATTGGCGACCTGATCAATTCAGTAATGTCCACCGCGGTGGGGTTGGTCAAGGATAAACCCATCAAGTTATTTCACAGCCTGGACCCGGACCTTCCCGCAGTGGTCGCTGACGCCACCCGCATTCGCCAGGTGTTGTTGAATTTCCTTTCAAATGCGGCCAAATTCACCAATGAAGGATCGATAACGGTACAAGGAAAAAAGACAACCTCGCCCCAAGGGACAGTCGAGATCATGGTCACGGTGACCGATACGGGTGAAGGGATTGCGGAAAAGGACCGCGATAAACTCTTTCAACCCTTTTCGCAGGTCGATGATTCCCCCACCCGAAAAACAGGCGGCACAGGTTTAGGGTTGTCTATTTGCCGTTCTTTCATCGAAATGCACGGCGGGCGGATTGGCCTGCTTAGAAGTGAAATCGGCAAAGGCAGCACATTTTTCTTCACGCTTCCCATCGCGCAGCAGGAACCCGCGATAGAACCTCAACCGATTGATGAACTGACCAGCTCAGGCCGGACAATTTTATCCATTGATGATGATATCCAGGTTATCCAGCTTTACCAACGGTATCTCCAACCAGGCGGCTACCGGGTGACAGCGCTTACTCAGCCGGCTAAAGCAGTCGAAATAGCGCGCGAAATCAAGCCCTTTGCGATAACCCTGGATATTATGATGCCTGAACAGGATGGCTGGCAGGTTATTCATGCCCTTAAAAATGATCCGGATACCCGCGACATCCCCATCATCATCTGTTCAATTCTCGAACAGGAAGAAAAGGGGTTCAGCCTGGGCGCTGCTGACTATCTCGTCAAGCCTTTCTTGCAGGAAGATTTAGTCAATGCCATTTTCCGTTTGAAACACAGCGGCCGGATCAAACGCGTTCTTGTCGTGGATGACCGTGAAGAAGACCAGCGGCTCATCACTGCCGCCATCGGTGAACATGGTCATTTCGAGATAATCACTGCCCGCAGCGGTAAGGAGGCTTTGCGGGTTCTCGACAATTTTCAACCGGATGTAATCGTTCTGGACCTGTTTATGCCGGAAATGGACGGCTTTGAGGTGTTGGCGGCGCTGCGCACCAGTCCATCCTGGAGCCGAATTCCGGTCCTGATCCTTTCGGGCGCAGACCTGACGCCGCAGGAACACCGTCAGTTGGCTGAGTTTGGCCAACAGATGCTTCAAAAAGCCACACTACGCGAGACCGAGTTCCTCATCAGGCTCGAGGAAGTCCTCAATTCTTTGAATAAACAGCCCTTAACAGGAAGGTAAATTTTAGTTATGCCCTCACCAATAATTGTTGAATGCGTGGATTGTAAACACCGGACGAATTTTTCTCCACTGGATACAACCTGCCCGCGCTGCGGGAGCGCCTGGCGGCAGGCGGTCTACGAATATGAAGTGATTTCAAAATCTTTGCCTGGTTTGCTATCCCAACGTCCCTTTGACATTTGGCGCTACCTCGAACTTCTGCCTGTCTCCAGCCGCAAACCCGATATTTCGCTCAGCGAAGGAGGCACGCCTCTGCTGCGCGCCGTCAACCTGGGTATGATCCTCGGGCATCACAACCTTTATATGAAAGATGAACGCCAGGGTCCAACCGCCTCCTTCAAGGACCGCCAGGCGGCTATTACCATTTCGGCCCTCAAAGAGGCAGGCATACGAGAAGCCGTCATCGCCTCAACCGGGAATGTCGCCATCTCTTATTCCGCTTATGCTGCCAGAGCTGGCATCAAATTGTGGGCCTTCCTCACCTCTCTCGTACCTGCAGCCAAGATGCGCGAAGTGGCGCTCTACGGTACCCAGGTGATCAAGGTCACCGGATCTTATGACCAGGCGAAACAGGTCGCGGCGGAGTTTGCCCGCCAGCGGAATATTTATTTGGACGCTGGCGCGCGCAGCATCCCCGCGATCGAATCGATGAAAACCATCGCATTCGAAATTTCGGAACAATTGACTCAGCAGCTCGCCCAGGCTCCTGAGGACAACGGGCATAAAGCTCGCGCTGTCTGGCGCGCGCCAGATTGGTACATCCAATCGGTCAGCGGAGGTATGGGACCTCTGGGCGTCTACAAAGGTTTTGAAGAACTCTACCGCATGGGACTAATTGACCGCATACCAAAGTTGGGCATTATACAGGTAGACGGCTGCGCCCCCATGGTGCATGCCTGGAAACAAAACCTGGATAATGCCGCTCCCGTGGCGTCACCCCGCACCCTGATCGCCACCCTGGCCACCGGAGATCCCGGGCGTACCTACACCCTTCTGCGGAATAAAATCCTGCAAACCGGGGGCTTGTTCGAGCAGGTCAGCGATCAGGAAGCCTTCCGTTCGATGCATTTCCTGGCCAAAATGGAAGGGCTGTCGGTTGAACCCGCGGCCGCTGTGGCCTTTGCAGGCCTGATCAAACTGATTCGCAGCGCCCAAATCCTGCCGCAGGAACACGTGGTCGTCAATATCAGCGGGCATACCATGCCGATTGAAAGGAATATCCTTGGCGAGGGCTGGTCGAAGGATGTGGTCCTGCCTTCGGACAGCATGGAGGAAAGCAGTGAGGAAGGTCTGCTGGCTGCCTTGAGCAAGGTGGCTATCGATCGTTTCCCGCGCATTGCCATTGTGGATGATCAACCCGATGTGCGCAGGCTGATTCGCCGAATTCTTCAGGCGCAGGGCAATTATGAATTATTTGAAGCCACTAACGGACGGGAGGCTGTTGCGCTGATCCAGAAGGAACGGCCCAATCTGGTTATCCTCGATTTAATGATGCCCGAGCTGGATGGGTTCGATGTAATGGACTTGCTGCGATCAGATTCGGCTACCGCCGATATTCCCATTATTGTGATCACCGCGAAAGAGCTCACCCCCGCGGAAAAAGAACGCCTGAACGGTCACATCCAGGCGTTGATGCAAAAAGGTGATTTTCTCAGCGATGATCTGGTGGATGAAATCCGCACATTAATCAGGTAATTTCTCGAAACCAAACGAATCTCCATGAGCCAGCACACCAAAGGGATCAGCGCAGCACTAACATCCGCTTTGCTTTTAGGTTTGTTGCCAATTTTTGGCAAACAGGCTCTGCTGCAAGGTTTTTCACCCCTGGTCGTGGTTTCGCTGCGCAGCGGCATCGCGGTGTGTTTGCTTTTTGTGGTTATGCTCTTCAATCGCGGCTATTTCTACATTTATCCGGTTGGACTGTTCGGATGTTTTTTGGCTGGCTTTGTTAACGGCATCGGCTCAATTTTTTATTATTTTGCCCTGGCCCGTCTGGATGCCAGCGTCGGTCATCTGCTGTATGCGTTTTATCCGCTTTTTGTCGCCTTATGGCTATTTTCTGACCGCCAGCCGGTGAGGAGGATGACGCTGCTGCGATTGGGGTTGGCTTTGCCGGGAGCGTTTCTTTTATTGAATTCGGGCAGCACCAGCATTGACCTGATGGGGGCAGCGTTCATGCTCCTATCAGCGCTTTTCTACGCCCTGCATCTGATTATCAACCAGCGCATCTTGTATGAAGCACCGCCGCCGACAGTCACTTTTTACACATTAATCGGCATGAGTCTTACGGTCATCAGTGCTTATTTAATATTTGATCACCATCTGGGAGTGTCAGATGGTTCCTGGTGGCCGTTAATTGGCATGGCATTGATTACTTTTTTGTCGCGATTAACCTTGTTTATGGGGGTCAAAAAGTTAGGCGGGCTGCAAACAGCTATCCTGGGTTTCGGCGAGCTGTTTGTTACTGTACTCCTGGCGCGACTTTGGCTGGGCGAAGTCCTTACGCCGCTGCAGTGGCTGGGAGCGGGTTTAATCAGCGCCAGCCTGACCATGATCGCATTCGAGCGCTTCTCACCTGAAAAACGCCACCAGATCGGCTGGTTATCCTGGCTGAACTCCCCGCGCGTTCCATATATTAACCAACCGTGGCAAAAATAATTTCGCCCTATAAAATTTCCAAGAGATAGCCTTTGGCGCGCACGTTTTTTATCCAATGGATTCCGCCAGGCGCCTGCTCGAGTTTCTTATTCAAGCGCGAAATAATCGGGCGCAGAACGCGGGCTGATTCTTCATTTGAGGCTTTGTAGCCGTAAATTTTTTCCACTAATTCTTTGTGTTCGACCACCAGAGAATGATTGGCCAGGAGAATAGCAAGAACGCGGTTTTCCGCCGGCGTGAGATGAATCATTTCATTGTCCCAGTAGATCTTTCTGCGCATCAGGTCAATTGCTATCCCGTTGGACAGGTGGAACACGGTTTTTTCGAGGCTGCTGACCTCATCGCGTCCATTCTCAACAATATAGGCTCCGCTCGTTTCAGCGGCTCCCTGCAGGCTGCCGCTGGATTCTCCTTTCAACGCCCGTTGAATGCTCGCCAGGATGGCTTCAGGTGAAGCTGGCTTGACCAGATAATCCACCACCCGCATGCGCAGCGCCTGAACGGCTGTCTCAAAGCTGCCGTGTGCCGTCAAAACGATGATTTTCAGAGCAGGCATACGGTCGATTACATTTGCGACCAGTTCCATGCCGCTCATTCCGGGCATCTTGATATCCACGATCATGACATCGTAAGGAATGCGATATAAAGCGTCCAAAGCGGAAACGGCATTGTGTACGCCGTCCACTTCGTACCCTTCCAGCTGCAATATCCGCAGCAGGGTCAGCCGGGTTACATCCTCATCATCGACAATCAATATCCTAGCATTCGGCATTTTGGACGCTCCTGGGCAGCATTACTTCCACGCGCGCGCCATGTCCATACACCGGCTCGATAAAACGGATCTCGCCGTGATGAATATTCACCACCAGTTTATAGCAGATGGCCAAACCCTGTCCTGTTCCATGAGGTTTGGTGCTGAAGAAGGGCTCAAAAGCTTTTTCTTCATTTTCGGCAGAAATTCCAGGCCCATTATCCTCGATGGTCAGGTACACTTTATCCTTCTGCATTTTCAGGTCTATCCATATTTTTGGATCTTCGCTATACCCGACCATAGAATCAAGCGCGTTGATCAACAGATTAAGGATGACCTGCTGGATCTGGTCGGGAAAAATTTCTGCTGTAACTGGCTCATTGCTAAAATTTTGGTGAACCTGAACCCCGTTCTGCCTGAGTTGAGGTTCCACCAGGGTTAATACCATTTCAAGCAATTGATTTATATCTGTCTGCTTACAATCCAGGCCGCCTGGCCGGTGATATTCCAGCGTTATCTGGGCAAGGTTTGACAAGCGCTCGACTTCATTAATTGCCAGGTTGAAATATTCCTTACGTTGATCTTCGGATATGTCTTCCCGCCCTGCCAGGTGCAGGCAGTTGCGCACCGCCTGAAGCGGATTGTTGATCTCATGCGCCACAGAAGCCATCAACCGCCCCAAGGCAGCCATTTTTTCGGACAACGCCAGTTCTTTCTGTGATTCTTCAACTTTCTTTATCGATTCGGATAGGTGAGCATACAAACGCACGTTCTCTATCGCGATCGTTGCCTGTCGGGCTAAAATCGCCACCAACTCCTCCTCAGCCGCCTCGATCCTTCCTGTTTCCCTCGCCCGTATTCCATAAAAAATGTAATGGCTGTCGGTATGAATTACAGGCACAAACAGGCCTAGCAAATCGTTTGCAGCCAGCCAGGCGTAAATTCTACTTCCGTATAGATGCTCATTGGTAATGATGCGTTGGTTTTGTCGGTCAGACTTTTCGAGGATGAGATCGCATTCCAGGTGATCAAGTCCGCTCAAGCGGCACAAATCTTCACCAGCCACGCATTTCCAATCGCCAGTATTATCCTGACGGCGGTAAACGCCAGCAAATTGAGCATGGAAAGTCTCGCGCGTAATTTCCTGAAGAATATCATCAAAACTTTGATGAGAGTCGACCGCAAACAGCTTCTCAGTCATTTCAAAAAGCGGCTGCAGTGTTTTGAGACGGTCTGCATCCAGTTTATTGGAGCGTTCTGTTAATACGCGTGAAACGGTCGCGGTTAATTCATCCACCGATCCCAGAGGTTTCAACAACAATCCATCCGCGCCTCGCTGAAGAGCCTGCACCGCCGTATCCGCATTACCGTATCCGGTGATGAAAATCACCGCGGTGCGCGGATCCATGCGTTTTACCCGCGTTGCCAGTTCAAATCCGTCCATTTCCGGCATGCGGATATCGGTCATAACCAGGTCAAAGGATTGATGGATCATAAGCTCAAGCGCTTCCTGCGGCTCGGTTACTGCTGTCACATCATACCCCGCCTGGGTAAGAATATGCTCGTACAACCTCAGGTTGGCAAAATCGTCATCTAAAATCAGCAAATTTGCTTTTTTCAAGTGGATACCTGACCACCCTGTCATAACCATGCATGTGAGCCAGAACTAACCGCAGCCTGGCTGCCTGATATACATATCATTCGAGTTTATATTATGATATGTAACAATGTCAGGGATCGATGGGTTACTTTTGGTTTGATTTTAGCGTATTTCACACGAATTTTGCTTAACATTTCTAATAATTTATTGCATAATAAAAAATGAGTTGTTCAAACGCCCGCTGCACCCTTACACACAGGCATTGATGTCGGCCATTCCCATTCCTAACCCGCGGCTGAAACGCAAAAGGATCATTCTCCCTGGAGATGTTCCCAGCCCGCTCAACCCGCCAAAAGGCTGCCGGTTTCACCCACGCTGTCCAATTGCCCGCCCCAACTGCGCCGAGGAAATACCCGAGTTGGTGGAAAAGGTTTCTGGCCATTGGGTCGCATGTCATTACGCGGACCAGTATGTTGACCAGCCGCTCACATTCTAGCCAATGAAACCTGAGCGAACCGGTGGGCGCGGCTGCCCGGGAAAAAACGTTCGATGAGCTTTTCGCATCTATTGGCCGCCCTGACGCCCATCCTGGCAGTTTTCCTGCTGCTGGTCGTCCTGCGCCTGCCAGCCACACGAGCCATGCCCATCAGCCTGGTCATTACAGCGCTGGCGGCCTATTTCTTGTGGCAGGTGCCGGCTTTGCAGATAACGGCAGCCGCAATGGAAGGGCTGATAATCACCTCTACCATATTGTGGATCATTTTTGGCGCTATCCTGCTGTTAAACACCCTTACAGCCAGCGGCGCAATGGATTCAATCCGCAATCTGTTTTTCTCTATCTCACCCGACCGCCGCGTACAGGTGATCATCGTCGCCTGGTTGTTTGGGGGTTTCATAGAAGGTGCAGCCGGGTTTGGCACGCCGGCGGCGATCTGTGCACCGCTGCTGGTGGCGCTTGGCTTCCCTCCCCTGGCAGCCGTGGTCCTTGCCTTGGTTGCAGATAGCAGCCCGGTTACGTTTGGCGCGCTGGGTACCCCTTTCTTGATCGGGTTTGGGCGCGGTCTCCAGCAGGAAGGGGCTGTTGCTGCGCCGGTAAGTACCTTTTTTGGCGGTCAACCACTCTCGGAAATCCTGCACACCGTTGCGGTTCGCACGGTAACCATCGACCTGTTGGTGGGTGCCTTTATTCCCCTCATACTGGTGGTGATGCTCACGCGCTTCTTTGGCCCGAATCGAAGCTGGCGTGAAGGTATGCAGATGTGGAAATTCGCTCTATTCGCTGGCTACAGCTTTATGCTGCCAGCTTTACTGGTCGCTTCTTTATTTGGTCCCGAATTTCCTTCCCTGTTTGGCGCGATGATCGGGCTGATTGTGGTAATTCCAGCAGCAAAACGGGGTTTTCTCCTTCCTAAAAATTCCTGGGATTTTTCTACTGAGAGCCCGATCCCCGCTTCAGAAAACGGCATGTCTCTGATACGCGCCTGGACACCCTACCTTTTAGTGGCGCTCCTGCTGATCCTGACACGCCTGGATTTCCTGCCGTTGAAATCCTGGCTCCAGGCGCAGTCGATCCGATTCGAGGAAATACTCTCCACAAACATCAGTTCTTCTGTGGAGCCGTTATACCTGCCCGGCACTATTTTTGTCCTGGTTGCGTTAATCACTGTGTTCATCCACCGCCTTGATCTGGCTGAGTTACGCGCTGTGATAAAAACCTCAGGAATCCGCTTAATCAGCAGCGCAATTGCGTTGGGGGCAGCGCTGCCAATGGTACGTATTTTTATCAACTCGGGTGTAAATACCAGCGGGTTAGCAAGTATGCCGATCGAACTGGCTGCCCTGGCTGCCAGGTACACCGGAGCGCTCTGGCCGCTGGTCGCCCCCTTCGTTGGCAGCCTGGGGTCCTTCCTGGCTGGCAGCGCCACATTCAGCAATATGATGTTTTCTCTTTTTCAGTTCAGCGTGGCTGTAGATGTCGGCGTGTCGCCTCTGGTTGTTCTTGCGCAGCAGGCGTTGGGAGCGAACGCTGGCAACATGATATGCGTTTTGAATGTCGTCGCCGCGGCTTCAGTGGTAGGTTTGAACGGCAAGGAAGGGCGCATTATTCGGTTTACCCTGATTCCAATGCTCTACTACACCCTTTTTGCCGGCTTAGTGGGATTAATCTTTATCCTGCTCTTCGTGTAATCGATTGTGAGTGGAAAGCAGAGGATTAACCGCTGGCCTCCTCATCGGGCAACTCACCCTCAGCCGCCCCTTCAACCAGTGTCTCCTGACCTGGGATGACAAAACGAAATTTAAAATTCCTACCCAGGCGGATCTCATCGCCATGCTTTACTTCCAGCTTCTCGGCTTCTCGTAATTTGTAATCATTAATAAAGGTGCCGGTTTTGGGATAACTCAATCCGGATTCCTTGGTGCGGGCCAAAATCTCGCTAACGTAAAATCGTTCTTCCCCATATTCCAGACGCATATGGTGGTCCGCAATGAACGGCTCTTCCGCCAGGACAATGTCATTTTTGTATGCCGCCCCGACCGTGATCGTTGCTTTTTGAACCGGAAAGACCAGACCCTTATAAATTTTGTCGGCGCTTTTAACCACTTCCAGACGGGCTAGGGGAGTTGTAACTTCATCCCGGCTGGTCTCAGCCCCTTTTATCAACTGCACATCCTCGTAGAAAGACTGCCCCTCCAAATCTACCTTTTTTGCGGCTTTTTTCTTTTTGCCCTGCAAACCAAAGACACGCAGCAAGCCGAATATCAGCAGGCCAGCCGACAGGACAAGCCCAATTATTAAAGCAATTGTCGGAACTTGCGCTCCGGCCGAGGTTGTTTCTTCACCGCTACCCTCACCCTCCTGAACAGGTGTTTCCACTAGCGGTCGAGGGGTATTGGTTGCCAGCATTGGCACCGGAGGTTGGAAAACCGTCACCTCGCTGACCCACAATTCTTCATTATCGACCCCCAAAGCAACCGCCCGAATAACGATTTCCTCATCCAGGATGCGGTATGGGTCGAATGAGATCTCATAAGGTTCATGGATGGCTTCGCCAATATATTCTTCATTCGCGGTGAAAATGACCCGGCTGATCGGTTTACCCAGTGAACGGATTACAGCGGAAATCATGACGCGGTCCTCGACCTGAGCACCGTTTTGCGGCTCGACGATTTCAACTATCGTGGGGGGGATAATTGGGAACTGAAGCTCGCGTTCGACCTGGGTTTGCCGGCCGTCGTGATTGACCACCAGGTTAAGGACGGATTCCTCAACCGCGCTTCGAGATGTATAAGTAAGAATATATTCCGATTTCAACTGGGTTGACAGCAGCTCAAACATGGCTTCAAGTCGGGCTGCATCGGCAGAGAAAAGGGCATTTCCAAAGGTCTGGTCGGCGATTTCAGTCAGAATCTGCTGATTGACCTGCGATCCCAGGCCAATTGTATAGATGGGCACCCTTACGTCTTCTTGAGTGGCAAATTCAATCACTTCCGGCACCGTAAATTGGCTGCAAACAGCGCGGTTAAGGGTCTCATCCACACCATCCGTCAGTGCCACCACAGTGCGAGTCCCCATTGGTTGACTCAAAGATTGTTCAACCGCGTAATGGATGGCATCATATAAACAGGTTCCAGCCAACCGCACAGCGGTTAAGTTTTGTATGGCCGCCAGGATCTGGTCTTTATCCGAAGAATAATCAAGTTCTGTTTGAATGGTGTCATTGAAGCTCAACACCGCGATGCGGTCGTCTTCTCCCATTAAGTTCACGAAACGGCTGGCTGCGGTTTTGACTGCAGCGATCCCGCCCCCAATCATACTCCCGCTGGTATCGATGACCAGAATAATATTTAACGGCACATCCTTCGTAGCGAGAGTGTCAATATCAACGGGTTCTCCATTTTCCAGCAGTTGAAAATTCTCTATCCCTAACCCTGAGATCGGGCGGTCATTTATGTCCAGGACTGAAAAGTTGACCTCCACCCGGAACCCGTCGCCGCTTTCTAGCGGCGTAATGTTTACATTATGCAGGATCAGTTCAATGTCATCCTGTGCCAGCACACTGTGCGGTGAACACAGCAGCAGAAGGATGGATAGCACATGTACAAGGCCGGTTATCTTTGAACGGGTTTTCTGGTCACGCATCATTCGTTACAGACCCCTTTTGCAAAAAAACTGTGATTCAGATAGATAAACCCAGGCATTAATAAATATAATACAAATTCGGTTTATCTACAAACAAGACTCGAACCCATAACATCCTCCCGCGGGGACAACCAACTGAAAAAAACACCCCTTTCAGGGGGTTCAGTTGGGGTGGCTGATGGGGCTCGAACCCATATCATCCCCCCTGCGGGGACAACCACCTGACAAAAAACACCCCTTTCAAGGTGTTCGTTTGGGGTGGCTGATGGGGCTCGAACCCATACCATCCCCCCTGCGGGGACAATCACCTGACAAAAAACACCCCTTTCAGGGTGTTCAGTTGGGGTGGCTGATGGGGCTCGAACCCATAACATCCCCCCTGCGGGGACAACCACCTGACAAAAAACACCCCTTTCAGGGTGTTCAGGTGGGGTGGCTGATGGGGCTCGAACCCACAACCACCTGATCCACAGTCAGGTGCTCTGCCATTGAGCTACAGCCACCGTAAAGCATCCGGATTTTATCACACCCATTACCCTTGTGCAAGCATTTGTCGGATGACCTGGCTTGCCTCGCCTTCGGGCACGGTTTGCTGCACACCGTGTGCAAGATCCTTTATCGTGATCTTGCCAGCCGCCTTCTCGTCCGGACCCACAATGACAGCAAAGCGAATGCCCAGGCGGTCGGCATACTTGAGTTGTTTAGGAAGTTTGGTGGGTTCGGTGAAACAGACTGTTTTCAATCCTGCCGACCTCAGACGCGACGACAGTCCAAGGGCATCCATTAAGCCTGATTCATCGAACATGGTCACCAGAACTTCAGCCGGTGAGGGATTAAATGCCGGCATGCACCCGAATTTCTCCAGTACGATGGTGATCATGACATCCCCCATGGCAAACCCCACCCCTGGCAAGGGATCACCGCCAACGTCGGCTACCAGGTTATCATAATGCCCCCCGCCCAGGATCGCGCGCCCTTCGCGGTCCAGGGAATGCGCTTCGAAGACTGTACCGGTATAGTAATCCAGCCCGCGAATGACCTGCGCATTGAAGCGCACGTACTCGTCACCACCCAGGAACGCCAGGGCATCAAAAAAGCGTTTGAGGTCCTCCGAGCGCTGCCACAAGCTGGTATCATCAAGCAAGCCCTTCAAAGCATCGAATTGCCCAATTGATAATCCGCTTTCAAGCGCAAAGGCTTTCCATTCTTCCGGGCGCAACTTCTCGCGCCGGTCGATTAATTTAAAAATCGTTTTTTGAGCATCCGCCGAGCCCATGTTTATTTTTTTTAGCTCACTGTCCATGAGCCTGCGGTCATTAATACCGATGCCCACCTGGCTGGGGGTCAAACCAACTTTCTTGAAAAAGGCAGCACAAATCGCTACCAGTTCAGCATCCCCTTCGGGCGAGCTCGGCCCGATTAAGTCGATATTCCACTGGAAAAACTCTCGCGTGCGCCCTTTTTGCGGCCGCTCGTAACGCCAGAAGGGGCCAAATGACCACCAGCGCAGCGGGTAGGTTAGCTGGCGCTGACGTTGGGCGACCATGCGCGCCAGGGTGGGCGTCAGCTCGGGGCGCAGGGTGATCAGTTCACCGCCGCGGTCTGGGAAAACAAAAGCCTGTTCCTTTACCAGTTCCTCACCGGATTTGGCCGCATATAGATCAATTTTTTCCAGAAAGGGTCCTTCGTACTCCTGGTATCCAAAAGATTCGGACACTTCTTTGATTTGCTGGTACAACCAGGTGCGTTTTGCCATATCCTCGGGATAAAAATCCCGCGTTCCTTTTATGGAAGGAATTACCGTTTTCATAATAGCCTTCTAAGCATTAGGATGCCCCGATTTTAACATGGTTTACAGATTGAACCACTTTTATTCTCGCCCAAACATATACTGACCTGCCTGTATTGACAGCATCATCATCACGCCATCACTAATGACAAAAAGGCAAACAGGTCGGGAGGATATCCACTGTGAAAGAATTCCTCATTATGTTAACGTTTATAAGATTAGGTAAAAATTTCCTTTGGATGATCCCGATTTCTTACACAAGGTAATTCAATGAATGTCGAAAAAATGATTTCGCTTATAGATGGAGAGGTATTAAATAATCCGGTTGACCTCAACCAGGAGATTAAAGGCTGCGGCGGGGCAGATTTAATGAGCGACGTACTCGCCTCCTTGCAGCCTGAAGCCGTTTTAATAACTGGATTGTGCAATCCGCAGGTTGTTCGCACCGCTCATATGGCAGATATTCTCGCCATTGTTCTGGTACGAGGGAAACAACCGCCCACCGAAACCATCCAACTCGCCAGAAACGAACGCATTCCACTCATCACGACACCCCACGGCATGTTCGAAGTCTGTGGACGTTTGTATTCTGCCGGATTGATCAGCATGGAAGGACCAGTGTCATCTCAGGACTAAGACAAGCCTCAAGGTTTACCCGTAAGGAAATCCCTCTTTATGAGTCAATCCCCGCTCCATAAAACCAGAATCATCACAGACAAGGAAGCCGAAAACATAACCCGGGTCGAAGAGCTTGCCTACGACCTGAAGGTGCGCGAGGTGATGACAGCCAATCCGGTGGTTATGAGCCCGGATCAAAAAATGGAAGCGGTTTTGGAATCCTTCCGCCAATTGAGGATTTCCGGAGCGCCGGTTTTACAGGATGAGATTCTGATTGGAATCATCAGCATCGAGGACCTGATTCGCTGCCTGATCAAATCTGACCTGGGCTCAGCAGTGAGCGCTTACATGAGCCGAAATCCATTTGTGGTTAAGGGCAGCGACCCCGTGGTAGAGGCGCTGAAAATGTTTGTGAACACCCGTGTGGGGCGTCTCCCCGTGGTGGATGATGATGGAAAATTAATCGGTATCCTTACCAAGGGGGATATCACTCGCGGGTTGTTGAATGCCCTGCAGCACGAATACCAGACCGAAGAGGTCCGCCGCTACCGCGCCAGCCACTTATTTGAGGACATAGAATCGGAGCGCACCACACTCGTCCTGCGCTACAACATTAAAGCGGGGGACTTTCTCCACGGTGGTGAAGCCTCATCCAAGATCAAACGCGCGCTGACACGCATGGGCGCCAGCCCGCAAATTGCTCGCCGCGTTGGGATTGCGGTCTACGAGGCGGAAATGAACCTGATTATCCACACAACTGACGGCGGCGTCATCCGCACCGAAATCGAACCCCACCAGATATCGATTGATGTATTCGATTACGGTCCCGGCATTCAGGACGTCGAACTGGCGATGAAGCCGGGGTATTCCACTGCCAACGAAAAAGTCCGCGAGCTCGGCTTTGGCGCAGGCATGGGGCTGGTTAACATCTCTCGTTGTGTGGATAACATGAAACTGGAATCGGTGTGGGGAAAAGGGACTCGTTTGCGCATGAAAATCGCCCTCGAGCAGAAAGACACAGTGGGAGAAGGACCCGCGGCGAAATCACAGGAGAGAAAGGGATGAATCTACAGCAAATAATCGACGAATTGAACCTGACCGTATTGACGGAAGAAAAGGATTTTTCTGGCATTACGCCCGTTGGGGGCTACGCCGCTGACCTGCTCAGCTGCGTGATGACTGGCGCGGTGCATGGCGGCCTGTGGATCACACTCCAATCTCATATCAATATCGTGGCCGTGGCAGCCCTGCTCGAATTAAGCGCCGTGATCATCACGGAAGGCGCACAGCCCGACACAGCCACAATCCAAAAGGCAAATGATAACGGAATAACCCTCCTGTCCACATCATTACCGACCTACCCGATCGTAGGCCGCCTGTGGGAGATGGGAATCCGCACCCCTTGATCGCGTGATGAGAGCGTCAGGCTGCAGGAATTCGACCTGGTATGAATGCCTACCGTGCTGAACTTCACGTCCATACGGTCCTCTCGCCTTGTGCAGAGATTGAAATGCTGCCGCCGTTAATCATCATGGAAGCAATCGAGCGCGGAATTAACCTCCTGGCGATTACCGATCACAACGGCAGCGCCAATATCCAGGCTGTTCAGCAGGCAGCCGAAGGCAGCGGTGTGACGGTGCTGCCGGGCATGGAACTCCAGACCCGTGAAGAGGTTCACTGCCTGTGCCTGTTTGATACCATCGAACAGATTACAGAATGGCAGCGCATGGTTGACTCAGCCCTGCCGTCCATCCCCAATCGCAACGAGTATTTTGGCGACCAGTTGATTGTGGATAAGAATGGCGATTTCATCGACCGCGAACAGCGCTTGCTGCTCACCTCCGTAGATATTCCCCTGGCAGAGGCTTCTCGAAGAGTACATGAATTGGGCGGTTTATTCATCCCGGCGCATGTTAACCGCCGGGTAAACGGGCTTCTGGCCCTTTTGGGATTTGTCCCCTCGGACATCGACCTGGAGATGCTTGAAATTTCCCGCCACCTGAAACCAGCCGACGCGGTCACGGTTTATCCCCAACTTCGTGATTATCCGCTCATCCAGAACGGGGATGCCCACCGGCTGGACGAATTGTTGGGCGTTAACCTTTTCAAAATGAAAGCGCCAACCGTTGACGAAATCCGGCAGGCTGTTCACGGACGAAACGGCCGTTCCTTCCGCATCCTATCGCAAACCACACTCGAACAGGTCTGAACAACCTCATTTTGTTTGTTACGACTTTCACAAATTAAGATGACATTTGGTAATTACGGTTTTTCACCCCTAAAGGTACACTTTTGAATGATCGGACAGGAATAATTACACAAATTTCGTCCAAATTACAGTCGGAGTTTAACGCATGTTGAATACAACCAAAACCATCCCTGCCAATGATCCCCTAGCCGACCCGCAGCAAAAAGCGATCATCGACAATATTTTGCAAGAAAATCGCGATCGACCAGGCGCGACCATGGTGGTGTTAAATGAACTTCAGCGGCAAATCGGCTTCATTACAGCACCCATGCAGCAGTACGTGGCTGACCAGTTACAGGTGCCGGTGAGTACTGTGCATGGCGTTGTCTCCTTTTATTCTTTCTTCAGCACCCAGCCGCGCGGCAAGCACACCATTAAGTTCTGCATGGGCACTGCCTGTTATGTCGGCGGCGTTCCCCAGTTGATTGACAAGGCGAAATCTCTGTTGGGTATCGAGCCCGGTGAGACCACCCCAGATGGTGAAATTACCCTCGAAATCTGCCGCTGCGTCGGTGCCTGCAGCCAGGCACCTGTCATTGTAGTGGATGAAGATACCGTTGGGCGTGTGCGTCCAAACAAATTTCCCCAAATTCTACGAACCATCCAGGGAGCCAAGTGAGAGAACTATCGCTTCACCTGCTTGATATTGCTGAAAACAGCATCGCAGCCGGTGCTAAAACGGTCGAGATTACGGTACGAGAAGACCCGCTGCTCGACCGCCTGTACCTGTGCGTTCGCGATGACGGTAAAGGCATGGATGAAGCCACTCTGGCGTATGTGGTCGATCCTTTTGTTACAAGCCGCACCACCCGCAAGGTTGGGCTGGGAATCCCCTTTTTAAAAGCAGCGGCTGAAGCCTGCAATGGTTCTCTGACGATCACATCTCAACCTGGCCAGGGCACCACCCTGGAAGCGGAATTTCAACGCAGTCATATCGACCGAATGCCGCTGGGAGACCTGGCTGGCACCTGGTTATCGCTTGTGGTAGGGAACCCCCAAATTCACTGGGTATTCCGCTATCAAAGCGGTCTGGACGAATTCTATTTTGACGACACCCAGTTGAAAAAAGAACTGGATTCGATCCCACTGTCAGACCCGCTGGTAATCGCCTATTTACGCGAACTATTCGAGACCGGCATCCGCGAGATCCAGCCTGAAGCAATTTCCTGATTTCTCTTACGACTATATAACAGAGGAGTGATCCAATGCCTACTATCAAAAACCTCGATGATTTGAAAAAACTGCGTGAAGAAGCCCTCGAAAAACGAAAACTAAAAACGGCCTCCGGACAGGCGCAGGTAATTGTTGGAATGGGCACGTGCGGTATCGCTGCGGGTGCCCGCGATGCCATGAAAGCGATACTGGACACCATTCAGAGCGAAAACCTGGAAGGTGTCATCGTCACACAGACCGGCTGTATTGGGCTATGCGAAAAGGAACCTATTGTTCAGGTAGTCATCGGAGACCAGCCTAAGGTCACCTACGGAAAGGTAACCCCGGATGTTGCCCGCATGATCCTGAGAGAACACGTCAAAAACGGCAAGCCAGTCAAAGATTACCTCGTCCAGCTTTAGGCTCTATAAAGAGCCAGAGTTTACTTCAACAGGCTAACCATTATGAAGTATTACCGTTCACATGTACTGGTGTGTGTCGATCCACAATGTTTGAATAAAGGCGCTCACGAATTAATCGACACCTTGCAGGATGAGCTGGTTGCGACCGGACTGATAGAAGAAGTTCAGGTTTTGGAAACTTCTCGTATCGGTGCTTGCGCTGACGGGCCCGAGATGATGATTTACCCCGAGGGTGTCCATTACGTCGGTGTCACGCCAGATGATGTCCCCTATCTGGTTGACGAGCACTTCCTCAAAGGGCGCACAATAAAGAAATTCCAGCTCACAAAGCCCGCGGTTGTGGATGAGGAACTTGGTCCACCCACGCCAAAAGAAGTGCGCATCGTCCTGCGCAATTGTGGTCAGATCGATCCGGAAAACATCGAAGATTACATCGCGGAGGATGGTTACCAGGCGCTCGCCAAGGTTCTCACCGAGATGAGCCCGGAAGAGGTTATTGATACTGTCCTCAGGTCTGGGCTGCGCGGCCGCGGCGGCGCTGGGTTTCCTGCGGGACGCAAGTGGCAGTTTACCCGTGCGCCTAAAGATCCGATAAAATACGTGGTTTGCAACGCCGACGAAGGCGACCCCGGCGCGTTTATGAACCGGCGCGTCCTGGAAGGCGACCCGCATGCTGTCATTGAAGGCATGACGATCGCAGCTTACGCCATTGGCGCGCATCAAGGTTACATATACTGCCGCGCAGAATACCCAATCGCGGTTGCGACCCTCAACATTGCCATTGAACAGGCGCGCGCCCTCGGACTCCTGGGTAAGGATATCCTCGGAAGCGGATTTGACTTTGACCTTGAGGTCCGCATGGGCGCCGGCGCTTTTGTGTGCGGCGAAGAGACCGCCCTGATCGCATCCATCGAAGGACGCCGTGGAGAGCCGCGCCCCCGCCCGCCTTTCCCCTCGGTTCAGGGTTTGTGGGGCAAGCCGACCAACGTCAATAATGTCGAAACATACGCCAATGTCCCCCAGATTATCCTTAAGGGGGCGGAGTGGTACGCGCAGTACGGGACCGAGAAAAGCAAGGGCACCAAAACTTTTGCCCTGGCTGGCGACTTGAATCATACCGGCCTGATCGAGGTACCGCTGGGGATCACACTGCGCGAGATCGTCTTTGATGTCGGCGGCGGTATAAAGGACGGCAAAGCTTTTAAAGCCGTGCAAATTGGCGGCCCCATGGGTGGCTGTGTGCCAGCGGATTTCCTCGACCTGCCTGTTGATTATGAATCGCTGGATAAAGCCGGCACCATCATGGGTTCGGGCGGTATGATCGTCATGGACGAAGATACCTGCATGGTTGATATCGCCCGTTATTTCATGGATTTCACCCAGGACGAGAGTTGTGGAAAATGTACCCCCTGCCGAGTTGGTACCCGCAGACTGCTGGAGATTCTGGAACGCATCTGTGAAGGCAAGGGCGTGGATGGCGACATCGAGACACTCCAGCACCTGTGCGAGGAAATCAGCACCAACAGCCTGTGCGGTTTAGGTCAAGGCGCTCCTAAACCGGTTGTCAGTACCCTGACGTACTTCCTGGATGAATATAAAGCGCATATTTACGAAAAAAAGTGCCCTGCTAAGGTATGCCGTGCGCTTATCAGCTACGAGATCCTCGCGGACGCCTGCACAGGCTGTACCGTGTGCGCGCGCAACTGCCCGGTGGATGCCATCTCTGGAGAACGCCGCCAGACACATGTCATCGACCCAGACACCTGCATCCGCTGCGGGATCTGTATGCAAGTTTGCAATTTCAATGCAGTGGTCATTGTGTAAATTTTCAGGGACTGGGTTTTAGCCCGTCACTGAAGCCAGATGAGGACTGGAATAAAGGAGAAAACGGCATGACCGTAGAAACAAAAAATGGCAACAAGGTCCTTGAAGCCGTTAATGCGGCGATTGAACATTATGGAACCAGCCGGGATGAGTTGATCCCCATCTTGAATGATGTCAACCGGCGCCTTGGTTTTCTTCCGGCTGAAGCCCTGACAGAAATCAGCCGCCGGCTGAGGGAACCAAAAAGCAGCCTCTTTGGCGTGGCCAGTTTCTACCACATGCTTTCCACCAAACCGCGCGGTCGGCATGTCATCCAGTTTTGTGAAAGCGCGCCCTGCCATGTGGTTGGTGGACGGGAAGTTTGGGACGCCTTGCGCGAAGAGCTGCAGCTTGAACCAGACGAAACCAGCCAGGATGGCAAGTGGACGCTGATCACAACCAGTTGCCTGGGTGTTTGCGGCGTTGGACCAGTCATCATTATCGACGATGACATATACGGCAACGTTGACGCCAAAAAAGTGCCCGAAATCCTGGCCAGGTACGACTGAGAGGAGACGAACAATGAAAATGTACCGCTCAATGGTTTTGGTTTCCAGCGACCCGATCAGTATGGAACGCGGCGCCCAGGAGGTCTTCGATCGATTGCAGGCTGAACTAAAGGCTTTCGGTCTGGAAGATGAGGTGTCGCTGTCGATGATCGGTGATGTCGGTCGGCACGATGCCCTTCCGCTAGTAATTGTTTACCCTGAAGCCGTCATTTACGGTCCCGTCAACCCAGACCAGGTTCTTTACCTGGTCGAGGAACACCTCTATAAGGGTCGCGTGGCGGTTGAACTCCTGGCTTCGGTGCGCGAATTGACCGGCCGGATCGCCTGGTTGTCTGCCCGTAAAGGCACGCTGCCGGCCGAGCAGCGCATCGTGCTGCGACGGGCAGGACTGATCGACCCAACCAGCATCGAGGATTATATTCTGCACGACGGGTACACAGCCCTGGGAAACGCGCTCACTTCCATGGCTCCCGAGCAAGTCATTGATACGATCAAAAAATCTGGTTTACGCGGGCGCGGGGGCGCGGGATTCCCCACAGGGACAAAGTGGGGTTTTGTTGCTCGTGAAAAGTCTGCCAAAAAGTACGTAATTTGCAACGCGGACGAATCCGAACCCGGCACGTTTAAGGATCGACTGATTCTTGAAGGGGACCCACACAGCATCATAGAAGCCATGGCGCTGGCAGGTTATGCGGTCGGCGCGGATGAGGGCTACATTTACATCCGCGGCGAATATGCCCTGGCGCAGCAACGGTTGCGGAACGCCATTCAACAGGCGAAAGAATTGGGCTTTCTCGGAAATGATATCTTCGGCAGCAAGTTCAATTTTGACATCCATGTCCACAGCGGCGCGGGCGCGTATATTTGCGGGGAAGAAACAGCCCTGATCGAGTCCATCGAAGGAAAACGCGGACAGCCACGCTCCCGCCCACCTTTCCCGACCACCCATGGTCTGTGGGGAAAACCCACCCTGGTTAACAACGTCGAGACCCTTGCTAATGTACCCGCCATCATCAGCAACGGCGCTGACTGGTACCGCAGTTTTGGCACACCCAGCAGTCCAGGCACCAAGGTGTATACCATCCTTGGAAATGTAAATGTCACTGGGTTGATTGAAGTGCCAATGGGCATCACCTTACGTGAGGTCATCGCAATTTACGCCAAAGGCATGAAAAAAGGGTCTGCCCTGAAACTCGCCCAGACAGGCGGTTCGAGCGGGTCAATCATCCCTGCTTCCCTGCAGGACACACCCATGGATTTCGACTCCTTCGCCAAGGCTGGTGTCTCACTTGGATCCGGCGCGCTGTTGATCTGCGATGAAGATACCTGTGTGGTGGACCTGGCAAAAGTGCTGCTCAACTTCTTCCGCAAGGAATCGTGCGGAAAATGCAACCCTTGCCGCATCGGTACCCAGCGTGCCTGGGAGATTCTGGATAACATCTCAAAAGGCACGGCCTCATTACGCGACCTGGAAAAATTGATCGAATTAAGCAATAACCTCTACATGCTCTCCAACTGCGGTCTGGGGCAAACGGCTGGCACACCCCTGAAAGACATCCTCAATTACTTCCGCGCGGAAGTAGAAGCGCACGTCCGCTTGCAGGTCTGCCCGGCTGGGGTTTGCAAAATTACCGAACCGGTCGCCTGAAAGGAAAAGCGAAAGATCAGGTTTTACTGTTATGGCTGCTGAAAACAACGTAATCAATATTGATGCACTCATGCCTCCCGAAATGGCGCAGAAGGCAGAGGTGATTGGCGTAAAGAAAGCCAGTCTCGCCTTTTGGCCATTGTTTGCTTTATCTGTTTTGGCAGGTGCTTTCATTGCGCTAGGCGCTATCTTCGCCACTACGGTATCAGCGGGGACGGGCTTACCCTATGGGGTTACACGCCTGTTGGCGGGTCTGGTCTTCAGCCTGGGTTTGATTCTGGTTGTGGTCGGCGGAGCAGAATTGTTTACCGGTAATAACCTGATCATTATGGCATTTACCAATGGAAAAATAACCTTTGCCGCCCTGATGCGCAACTGGGTTATCGTTTTTATCGGCAATTTCGTCGGCTCAATCGGTACAGCCGTCATTATGTTCCTTACCAGGCAGTATACCTTTGGCGCTGGCGCGGTAGGCCTAAACGCATTGAATATTGCCAATGCAAAAGTAAATCTGGAATTTTTCCAGGCGGTTGCTCTTGGAATTATGTGTAATGCCATGGTCTGCATGGCGGTCTGGTTGTGCTACAGCGCCAGATCGACTACCGATAAAATCCTGGCCATCATCCCACCCATCAGCGGGTTCGTCGCGGCTGGCTTTGAGCACAGTATTGCCAACATGTATTTCATCCCCATTGGAATTCTAATTAAAGACCTGGCAGCGGGTTCTTTTTGGCAACTGAACGCTCTACAAAACGCAGGCGTTTCACCCGATACTTATGCCGGGCTTTCGTGGAATAACTTCTTAATCCACAACCTCATACCGGTGACCATTGGCAACATCATCGGTGGAGCGGTTCTGGTAGGACTGGTTTACTGGTTCATCTTCTTGAAACGCTGGAACAAATAACAGTAATTTTATGGGTTGCTTGGGAATATTTTAAGGGACTCGAGATGATAAGGCTCAAGATTGACGGGAAATTGTTGGAAGTACCTGAAGGCACAACTGTGCTGGAGGCTGCGCAAGCGGCCGGGATTTCCATTCCCACTCTCTGCCACCACAAGGACCTTTCGCCATTTGGCGGCTGCCGCCTGTGTATCGTGGAGGTTGCAGGGGCGCGCACGCCGATGGCTGCCTGCACCCTGCCAGTCGAAGCCGATTTGCAGGTTTACACCGACACTGCCGAGATTCGCGACTCGCGCCGCACAATCCTCAAACTAATCGCCTCCGCTTATCATGATGCTGGTTACGCTGAACGCGACCAACACATGGATGAATTGCTCCGCTGGTGTAATGCCTACGGGGTAGATTTACAGACTGAAATGGCGGCAACTCCTCGCTACCCGATTGACAGCGACCCCAACCCCTTCCTGTGGGTGGATCTCAACAAATGCATTTTGTGCAGCCGCTGCGTGCGCGCGTGCGCTGAGATCCAGGGGCGCTTTGTATGGGGTCTGTCGGAAAGGGGGTACGATTCCCGAATCGTGGCCGGTCTCGACGAACCCCTGCTAGAAGCGCGTTGTGAATCCTGCGGCGCCTGCGTGGCTTACTGCCCTACCGGTGCATTGGACAATAAAATGTCCATCACATCCGGGCGTCCAGACCGCCTGGTGACCACCACCTGCACCTACTGTGGGGTCGGCTGCCAGTTCGATCTCAATATCAAGGATGACCGTATCATCCGCGTCACCAGCAATCCGAACGCGCCAGTCAACGGCATGCGCCTGTGCGTAAAAGGCCGATATGGTTATGATTTCGTTCATCATCCTGACCGATTGACCAAACCGCTGGTCCGTCAATACCTGCTGGAAGGCTTTGCGCGACCACAATATGGTGACCGCGGGCCGTGGGTGGAGGTCGACTGGGAGACTGCCCTGGATCTGGCGGCCAAAAAACTGGACAGCACCCGAAGGCAGTCTGGCCCAGACAGCATCGGTATTTTGACCTCCGCGAAGTGCACCAACGAAGAAAACTATCTCATGAACAAGTTTGCTCGCCAGGTGATCGGGACAAACAATATCGATCACTGCGCCCGTTTGTGCCACTCGAGCACGGTTGCGGGTCTGGCGATTGCTTTCGGTTCCGGTGCGATGACCAATCCAATGGCTGATATCGTTGAAAATGCAGCCGCCATCTTTGTGACCGGTTCGAACACCACCGAACAGCACCCTGTTTTCGGCACCATGATCCGCCAGGCAGTGCTTAAACGCGGCGTTAAGTTGATCGTTGCCGATCCTCGCCGCATCGACCTGGTCGAGTTTGCCGCGCTCCACCTGCAGCAAACACCCGGTACAGATATCGCCCTGCTTAATGGCTTAATGCATATCATCCTCGAAAAAGGCTGGGCGGATATGGATTTCGTCCATCAACGTACCGAGGGGTTCGAGGAATTTCAAGCCAACCTGGCGAAATACCCGCCCGAAACGGCGGCAGAAATTACCGGCGTACCGGTACACCTGCTCTATCAGGCTGCTGAGATCATGGGAACACACAAACCCATGGCGGTTCTCTGGGCGATGGGCATCACCCAACACACAGTTGGCGTCCAAAACGTGTTCACCCTGGCCAACCTTCAAATGCTGCTGGGCAACCTGGGCATCCCGGGCGGCGGCATCAACCCGCTGCGCGGACAAAACAATGTTCAGGGCGCTTGCGATATGGGTGGTCTGCCCAATGTCTTCCCTGCCTACCAGCCTGTGGCAGCTCCCGAAGTCCGCCGAAAATTTGAACAAAACTGGGGCGCGCCGCTTTCCGACACCCCCGGTCTGACCGTCACCGAAATGATCCCCGCGGCTGGTGAAGGAAAAATTAAAGCCCTCTACATCCTGGGTGAAAATCCTTTGATGTCTGATCCTGATACGAACCACATTCGCCGCTGTCTGGAAAAACTGGATTTCATGGTTCTGCAGGAAATCTTCCCTTCCGAGACATCGGTCTACGCGGATATTCTGTTACCGGGGGTATCCTTCGCTGAAAAAACCGGCACTTTCACCAATACCGAAAGGCGCATACAACTGGTGCGCAAAGCCATTCCCCCGGTGGGACAGGCAAAAGACGATTGGGAAATTACCAGCCGATTGGCAAAACGGCTGATCGCGTCAAGTGACGCGAAGCCTGCCCCGGCTCCCTACGCCGGTTGGGATTACAGCCATCCAGCAGATATCATGGCAGAAATTTCAGCCCTGGCGCCCAGTTATGCGGGTGTGGATTATCAGCGCCTGGAATTGGGCGATCAGTTGCACTGGCCGGTTCGCGATCGTGACCACACCGGCACCCCCATCCTGCACGTTGGCCAGTTTACACGCGGCAAAGGGCTTTTCCACGCCACGGCGCACCTTCCCCCACAGGAATTGCCAGATGATACCTTCCCGATGTTGTTGAATACCGGGCGGGTGCTCTATCACTGGCACGGCGGCGAAATGACCCGCCGCGCTCAGGGCCTGTTGGAAGTTTACAGCCAGCCGCTGGTGGAGATCCATCCCGCCGACGCCGAAAGAATTGGGGTAACCGACGCCCAAAAAGTAAGGATTACCTCGCGGCGCGGCTCGATTGTGGCTCAAGCCTGGCTGACCGGACGCGTCCCGGAAGGGATGGTGTATGCGAATTTTCATTTTCCAGAGGCGTCTGCCAATGAATTGACCATCGCGGCCCTGGATCCAATTTCCAAGATTCCGGAGTACAAAGTCGCGGCTGTACGGGTGGAACGTTATTCCGAAATTGAAGTACCGGTGTAGTCATATGCTGAATTGTATTTTTCGTCATCAAACTTGCCCCAGCAAGTACTCACTACGCTAAGGAGAGTGATTGGAATGGTTACCATCACAATCGATAACCAACAAATCGAGGTACCCGAAGGGACCACTGTATTGAATGCGGCCCGAAATGCCGGGATCCACATCCCCACGTTGTGCGATCACCCTCACCTGACCCCTTACGGCGGTTGTCGCCTGTGTATGGTCGAAATTGAGGGCTTCCGCACGCTGCAATCTGCTTGCACTATACCAGTCACCAACAACATGGTTGTCAGAACCAGAACTGATAGTGTGAATGCAGCGCGCAAATTCGTGCTGACATTGATCTTCAGCGAGCGCAATCACTTCTGCCCGTACTGCCAGGTCAGCGGCGGTGACTGCGAGCTGCAAAATGCGGCCTACGGTGAGGGCATGACCCATTGGCCACTGCAGCCTAACTGGCAGCCGTACCCCGTGGATGCCTCTCACCCTTTTATCATTCTCGAGCATAACCGCTGCATCCTCTGCCGCCGCTGTATCCGCGCCTGCTCGGAACTGGTGGGCGTAAACACCCTGGGCGTCGAGGAGCGCGGCGCAAAGACCTTCGTGATTGCCGACTTAAACGTCCCTCTGGGAGAAAGCTCCTGCGTTTCGTGTGGTTCCTGCGTTCAGGTTTGTCCAACCGGCGCCATCATCGATCGGCGCAGCGCCTACCGCGCCCAGGGCAGCGAGGTCGAGCACCACCGGTCTGTTTGTGTTGGCTGCTCGCTCGGATGCGGAATCGACATCCTTACCCGCGACGGACAGGTTGTGCGCATCGACGGGGATTGGGAATCAGAAATCAATGGCGGCGTGCTCTGCAAAGTTGGCCGCTTTGAGCCCCTGTATGATGATCGCGAGCGAATCACCACCCCCATGATCCGCAAGGACGGCCGGCTGCAGCCCGCTTCATGGGAAGAAGCTCTGGATACTGTCGCAGCAAAGATCAAATCCGCTCTCGGGCAGGCAGACAACAGTGTAGCTGCCCTGGCATCCACCCGCCTGCCCATTGAAAGCCTGCATGTCTTTAAACAGCTCTTCAAAGATGGCTGCGGAAGTTCAATGGTTACAACCCTGGAAGAAGGAGCCAACACCCGCCTGGCCTCGGAATTCGCCAGCCAGCTAGGTACCCCCTTTGAAGGCAGCCTGGAGGCGATCCGACACGCCAACAGCATCTTATTGTTCGGCGCAAACCTGGTTGACTCGCATGAGGTGGCGGGTTTTCTGGCGCGTCGAATTCTGCCGGACGGAACCAGCCTGATCGTTGTCGACAGCCAGGACAATCCCCTGGGGATGCTGGCCAATTGCGCGCTGAATCCGGCCAGGGGTCATGAAAAAGAGCTGCTTGCTGGTTTAACGGCGGCTGTTGCAAAACTTGGACTGAATAAAACCGCCTACACCGGCGATCCGGATGCCGCCGTCCTGGCAGCAGCGCAAGAATGCGGTGTGACTTCGGATTTACTTCTCGAAGCTGCCTGTAAGCTGGCATCCGGTGAGAAACCGGTCATTGTGTTTGACCCAGGCTACGTAAAGGATCTCGCCACACTGCGGTCGCTGGTCGACCTGGCGAAAACCTGCGGCGCGGCCCTCGTCGATCCCAAAGGCGGTGCGAACAGCCTGGCTGCCGCACAGTTTGGGCTTGATCAGCCTTTCCGCTTAAACGGACACCAAATCGCCTTTGTCGCCCTGGCTGATGACACCATCAGCGAACGCATGCTCAAAACCCTGGAGGGTGCAACTTTCCTGGCGGTCCAGGCCAGTCACGCTTCAAAATTAACCGCTCAGGCCGATGTTGTCCTTCCAGTCGTCAATTGGGTCGAACAGGAAGGTACTTATCTCAGCATGGATGGGCGCCTGCAGCGCGCTGTGGCGGCCTTGCAGCCGCGCGAAGGAGTCCGCACCAATACCGCGATTTTGTCCGAATTGGCGGAAAAAATGGGTATCCATCTTCAGGAGGACTGGAAATCAGATTTGACGCAGCGGCCTTCACCCGTTGAAATCGCTGCCTGAACCAGGATATTAGTGGAGGTATCTATGGCAAAACCAAAGGTTGCATCAGATTGGATGGCAGGCTGCGCAGGCTGCCACATGTCGCTGTTGGACATGGATGAACGCCTGGTCCAGGTCGTGGAACTGGCAGATCTTCGTTCAACCCCCATCACGGATCTCAAGGAACCCGATGAAAGCGGAGTGGATGTGGGCATATTGGAAGGCGGCATTAACAACACCGCCAACGAAGAAGTTGCCCATACCATGCGCAAACGCTGCAAAATTCTGGTCGCGCTGGGAGATTGCGCGGTTTTTGGGGGCGTTCCTGCCATGCGGAATTTCTTCACCATTGAAGAATCGCTGCGCCGCGCCTACGTCGAGACCGAGAGCACGGATGAGAACGGCAAAATCCCGGATGACCCCGAACTGGCTCGCCCCACGCGGGTGCGCGCGCTGCACGAAGTCGTCCCCGTGGATATTTTCGTCCCCGGCTGCCCGCCTGACGCCGATACGATCTTTTATGTGCTGGCAGAACTGGCTCAGGGCCGTAAACCTGAGATTATCAATGAACGGCTGCACTGGCATTAGCTGGAGGTGAATATGACAACCCAAAAAATTACCATTGAGCCAGTTACCCGCATCGAAGGGCATGCCAAGGTCACCATCCGTCTCACAGAAGACGGAAAGGTAGATCACGCATACCTGCACGTGAATGAGTTTCGCGGTTTCGAAAAATTCTGTGAAGGGCGTATGGCCTTCGAAATGCCCACCATCACACCGCGTATCTGCGGAATCTGCCCGGTCTCGCACCATTTGGCTGCCGCCAAGGCAGGCGATGACCTCTATGGTTCACCGCCTCCGCGCCCGGCGGAACTGCTGCGCGAATTGATGCACATGGGGCAGATTATTCAGAGCCACGGGATGCATTTCTTCGAACTGGCTGGCCCAGACCTGCTCCTGGGTTTTGACGCCGACCCTGCGATCCGCAATGTGGTCGGCCTGATCCAGGCGAACCCTGAACTGGCGCTTAAAGCCGTCAATCTGCGTAAATACGGTCAGGAAATCATCAACACCCTTGGTGGTCGGCGCATCCACCCGATCTTCGCGGTTCCAGGGGGGGTGAACAAAGCCTTAAAAGCATCCGAAAGAGACCAAATCCTGGCAGGTCTGGAAGAGACCATCGCGACCATTCAACTCGGTATTCAGATCTTTAAGGGTTGGGCAGAAAAAAATGCCGAGGACATCAGCAAATTCGCTGTCTTCCCCACCGGCTACCTCGGTATGGTAAAGCCTGGCAACACGTTGGAGCTATACGATGGGGATATCCGCCTGGTCGACCGCAATGGGCAGGAGCTGGAACATTTCGAAGGTCGAAATTACCTCGATTACATCGCGGAACACGTCGAATCTTGGTCCTACCTCAAGTTCCCTTATTATAAAAAGCTGGGCTACCCGCAGGGTGTTTATCGTGTGGGTCCGCTCGGGCGCCTGAATGCCTCGGATAGAATCGCCACTCCTCTGGCGGATGCCGAATTGAAGCAATTCAAGGCGATGAACAATGGAAAACCGGTCGAAAATACGCTCCACTACCATTATGCCCGTTTGATCGAAGCCCTGTATGCAGCAGAGAACGTGCGCGTCCTGCTTGACGACAAGGACATCCTCAGCACCGAAATTATCAACACCCGCCAGAATATCTGCGGCGAAGGCGTAGGCGTCATAGAAGCGCCCCGTGGGACGCTGTGGCACCACTACTGGTCAAATTCGAATGGGCAGTTGGTGCGCGTTAACCTGATCGTAGCGACCGGCAACAACAACTGGGCAATGAGCAACGCCGTTGACAGCGTCGCCAAAACCTACATAACCGGACCTGAGATTCATGAAGGACTGCTCAATCGGGTGGAAGCCGCTATCCGCGCCTATGATCCCTGCCTGTCGTGCTCGACTCATGCTGTCGGTCAGATGCCGATCAGCCTGGAGGTCCTCGACGCGCAGGGCAGCCTGATCAAAACCATTGTAAGAGAGAATGCCTGACGGTTTGGTCGATCCTATGAAAGGCCGGCTTTTCTCTCCACACAACGAGAGAGATGCCGGTCCTTTCCCGCGCACGCTTCTTCTGGGCTATGGCAATATCGACCGCCAGGATGACGGGGTCGCATGGCACATTCTACGGACTTTAGCGCAGCGGTTTGGGTCGGATCTAACTGAGTTTCCTCAAGTACCGCATATCGACTTGTTGGACAATCTGGCCTTGCACTTTGAGCTGCAATTAACCCCCGAGATGGCTGAGCTCGTCTCTGCGTATGATCGGGTAGCTTTCATAGACGCGCACACCGGCCGGGTGGAGGAGACCATTTTCCACGAGGTCCTGAAGCCGGAATTCGTCAACTCGCCGTTCACCCATCACCTGACGCCTTCCACCTGTCTCTCCCTGGCTGAAACGTTGTATTCCCATGCCCCGCAAGCGGTACTGGTATCGGTGCGTGGTTATGAATTTGGCTTCTCTCGAACTTTATCCGATCCAACCCGCGCGCTCGTTGACGAAGCAGCCGATTGGCTGGTGAAGTGGTACCAGCAGCAACCGTAAAGCGTATCACCTTTTTTTATGACAAACTATTCACTGTTGGGTGACGGAGGACACTATAAGCGAGTCGCTTTCGATGATACAACATTGTTAATACATCCTCATCGATTTCCACTATGTTGACGCAAACCAATCTGCTAGAGACACTCAAGAGTATTCCCTGGTTCCTTGATTTAAGCAGTGCTCAACTTGAGCGTCTGGCTTCCATTTCTGCGATTAAGGAAGTCATGCCGGGCGAACAGATCTTTTGCGAAGGGGATCGCGTCGATAACTTATACATCATTCTATCAGGGCAGATTAGCGTGGAAATGGCTGTGCCGACCCGCGGCCAGGTGAAAATTTATGTTGCGGAAGCCCTGGATATCATTGGCTGGTCGAAAATGACCCCTATGGTTCGCCAGCGAACCGCCTCCGCTCAGGCGATCTCAAAATCGCGGCTGGTGGTCATTAATGGTGATGAACTGGCTGCTCTGTGTGAGGAAGATCACCATGTCGGCTATGTCATCATGCGCCGTCTGGCTAACGTGGTTGCCGGCAACCTTTTAACAGTCAAGCTGCAGTTGATGGACCTGATACTGCAGTCATCCAAAAAGACAGCCAACCAGCCTGAAACGGATTAATTTCTGACCGGGGATATCCGAATATTCCCGAGACAGTTTATAATTACCCAAAATGCACGAACTGGCAGTAACCGAATCGATCCTTTCGATCGCAGAAAAACACGCGCGCCAGGCGCAAGCCGCGCGGGTGACTGATATTTATCTGGTGATCGGGCAGTTGTCCAGTATCGTGGATGAATCGGTGCAATTTTATTGGGACATGATCGCAGAGAAGACGATCTGCGAGGGCGCACAACTGCACTTTAAGCGCGTCCCTGCCCGCATGGTCTGCCTTGACTGTCAGACTGAATACGATTTTGGGACCCAGCCCTCCCCATGTCCGCAATGTTCCAGCAGCCGCGTAAAAATCTCCGCCGGCGAAGAATTTTTTCTCGATAGCATCGCTATCGAAAAAGAGAGTGTCTGATATTATGACAACCAACCGCATCCCAATCGTCGAGAATATCCTCAATGCCAATGACCAGGTTGCGCAAATCAACCGATCTCGTTTTGATGCTCAAAAAATCCTGGCGGTAAACCTGATGGCTTCTCCAGGGGCAGGCAAGACCAGTTTTATCTTGAAAACTATACAGTCCCTGCCGCCCGAGGTACACCTGGGGGTTATCGAAGGAGATACCGCGCCGGTTACCATAGATTCGGACAAAGTGCGGGCCGCCGGTATGCCTGCAGTGCAGATCAACACAGGCGGAGAATGCCACCTGGATGCTGTCATGATCAGTGCTGGTCTGTCTCAACTGCCACTCGAGAACCTGGATGCTGTCATCATCGAAAATGTCGGCAACCTGATCTGTCCGGCTGCTTTTCAACTTGGCACGCATATCAATCTGTTAATCGCCAGCATCCCCGAAGGCGATGATAAACCCTACAAGTACCCGAACATCTACCGCGGTCTGGATGTGTTAATTATCAACAAAACCGACCTCCTTCCGTATATCGATTTTGATATGGAATACTTCCGCCGCGGCGTAGAGCTGCTTAACCCGGGATTACAGACTTTTGCGCTGTCCTGCAAAACCGGTCAGGGATTCCCTGAATGGATCGAATGGTTGTTGCAGAAAATCAATGCAAAAAAAGCGCTCTGATGGTTGAAGAAGTTGGTATAAAAATTACAATTTCCGGCATCGTTCAAGGTGTCGGTTTTCGCCCATTCGTCTATAGCCAGGCGATTGCCCATGGATTAACCGGTTGGGTGCGCAACACATCTGGCGGTGTGGAGATCGTTGTAAACGGGCCTGCGACCGAAGTTGAACGGTTTATCGATGCGCTCAAGATCGCCCCTCCACCGCTCGCGCGCATCGATACCCTGCAGATTTTTTCCATTCAGCCTGACCACTATGACCGGTTTGAGATCCAGGAAAGCCAGGTTTTGTCGGGAGAGTTTTTGCCGGTCTCACCTGATACGGCGGTATGCGCAGACTGCCGCCGAGAGTTGTTCGACCCAAACGACCGGCGTTTCCGTTACCCCTTTATCAATTGCACCAACTGCGGACCACGGTTCACCATTATTCGCGGGATCCCGTACGACCGGCCAAATACGACCATGGCGGGATTTGACCTATGCGAAGAATGCGCGCGCGATTACCACAATCCGCTTGACCGGCGTTTCCACGCCCAACCCGTGGCCTGCCCAAAATGCGGCCCGCAGGTCTGGTTTGAGGCGGGCGGGCAGCACATTGCGGTTAAAGATGGGGCTATCCGCATCGCACGAGAATGGCTTCGGCGAGGCAAAATTCTGGCGATCAAAGGCCTGGGGGGGTTCCACCTTGCCTGTGACGCGACCAATCCGCAGGCGGTTTCCGAGCTGCGCAGGCGAAAAAAGCGCAGCGATAAACCATTCGCGTTGATGGCATTTGACCTGGAGGCGCTCAGGCGACACTGTATTGTTACCCCGGAAGCAGAACAGCTCCTCCTCAGTCGCCAGGCGCCAATTGTGCTGCTCGAACGCCAACCGCAAAGTCCGGTGGTTCAGGATGTGGCTCCCCATCAATCCACGCTTGGGTTTATGCTGGCCTATACCCCGCTCCACCTGCTTCTGCTCGAACCTGCGCAGGGTTATCCGGATGCTCTGGTGATGACCAGCGCAAATATGAGTGAAGAACCCATTGCATACCAGGATGAAGACGCTCGCCAGCGGCTGTCGCGATTGGCGGATGGGTTTTTAATGCACAACCGGCCGATCTTTATGCGCATGGATGATTCAGTTGTCCGCGCTTTTCAAGACCGTCTTTATCCAATCCGGCGGGCGCGCGGTTACGCCCCTGACCCGTTACGGCTGCCTTTCGAACTGCCGCAAATCCTGGCTGCTGGCGCTGAATTAAAGAATACCTTCTGCCTGACCCGCGGGTCATACGCTTTCATGAGCCACCACATCGGGGATCTGGAAAATTTCGAAACATTAACTTCATTTGAAGAGGGTATCCGCCATTACGAGCGCCTTTTTAATGTGCGCCCACAGCTCCTGGCTTGCGACCTGCATCCCAATTATCTTGCCTCGCGGTACGCGATTCACCGCGCCGGTGTTGATAATCTGGCGCTGGTTCAAATTCAGCACCACCACGCTCACATGGCTGCCTGTATGGCCGAAAACGGTCTGGACGGCTCTCAACCGGTGATTGGAGTATGCCTGGATGGAACCGGCTACGGTACAGACGGCGCGATATGGGGCGGTGAATTCCTGCTGGGGAATTATGAATCTTACCTGCGCCTGTATCACCTAAAATACGTTCCCCAGCCCGGTGGTGATCTGGCTGCGCGGGATGCTGCGCGAATGGCGCTGGCACACCTCTGGTCTGCCGGTATTGATTGGGACGCAAAACTTCCTCCTGTTGAAGCCATATGCGCTGATGATCGCAATTTGCTTTTACAGCAGCTTGAGCGTGGTTTGAACACCCCGCTCACATCCAGTATGGGACGATTGTTTGATGCCGCGGCTGCCCTGACTGGTGTGTGCTCCAGGTCGACCTATGAAGGACAGGCGGCCATCGAATTCGAAGCCGCGGCGGATCCCGACGAAACCGGCAGCTACTCATTTGAGTTTTCAAAAGGGCTGATTGACCCGCAACCAATGTGGCAGGAACTCCTACAGGATTGGTATTCTGGGCTTTCACCTGCGCGCATTTCCGCTCGTTTCCACAACGGCATCGTCCGTCTGGTTGTGGATGTTTGTGAGCAAATTCGCCGCCAGCATCCGGTGATCAATGTCGCCCTCAGCGGAGGCGTGTGGCAAAACATTTATCTATTAAATAAAACTTGTGCTGCCCTGTCATCAGCGGGTTTCAAACCACTCACCCACCGAATGGTGCCCGCCAATGACGGCGGCATCGCCCTTGGTCAGGCGCTGGTAGCTGCAGCTATAGCGCGAACAAGGGAATCAATTACGAGCGAGGTTTTACATGTGTCTGGGAATTCCGGCTAAGATTATAGAAGTATATCCTGCCAGCGGATTGCTGATGGCCAAAGTGGATTTTGGCGGTGTCCTACGCGAGGTCTGCGTTGAGACTCTGCCAGAAGCAAAACCTGGCGATTACACCATCGTACACGCTGGATTTGCGCTAAACCTGCTCTCAGAACAGGAAGCCTTAGAAACCCTCAGCCTGTTGAGAGAGACAGGCATTCTGGACGAGGAACTCAACCCACAATCATCTGCGAAGCAGGATCCTCAGCCTGGCGGCCATGGAACTTAAAGACTATACGCACTCCTTCCGCGATCCCACGCTGGTGAAGGCGGTGATTGCCGAAATCAAAAGGACAGTGACGCGCCCATGGGTTTTGATGGAGATTTGCGGCGGGCAAACCCACGCTATCATGCAGTCGGGTTTGGATCAGCTTCTGCCAACCGAAATCGAACTGGTGCATGGACCGGGCTGCCCGGTATGCGTGACTTCCCTTGAACTGATCGACAAAGCCTTGGAGATTGCTTCACGACGGGACGTCATCCTTTGTTCCTACGGAGATATGCTGCGAGTACCCGGATCGCGCCAGGATCTCTTCTCAGTTCGCGCGGCTGGCGGGGATGTCAGAGTGGTGTATTCTCCCCTCGATGCGGTTAAAATCGCGCAGGAAAATCCCAACAAACAGGTTGTATTCTTCGCGATCGGGTTTGAAACCACGGCGGCCCCCAACGCCGCCAGCGTGATGCAGGCAAGCGCCCTGGGGTTACAAAATTACTCCGTGCTGGTATCTCAGGTGTGTGTCCCGCCCGCGATGCACGCGATTCTCGGCTCGCCAGCCAACCGTGTGCAGGGTTTCCTGCTGGCTGGCCATGTCTGCACGGTGATGGGGTACAAAGAGTACCCGCCTATCGCTGAAAAATACGCTGTGCCCATGGCGGTTACAGGATTCGAAGCGCTTGATCTGGTTCAAGGTATCCTGGCGGTCGTGCGCATGCTGGAGAGCGGGCGCGTTTCCGTTGAAAATGCCTATCCCCGGGCGGTCACCTTTGAAGGAAATCTCGCCGCGCAAAAAATCATCAACACCGTTTTTGAGCCTGTGGATCGTAACTGGCGCGGGATAGGCAGAATTCCGCTCAGCGGTTGGGGACTGCGGCCTGATTTTGCTGAATTCGACGCCGAGAAGCGCTTCCAGGTCGAGTATATCCAGACCCTTGAAGCCAGCATCTGCATTGCTGGAGAAATCCTGCAGGGTTTGAAAAAACCTTTCGACTGCCCGGCTTTCGCCACACAATGCACGCCGTCATCTCCTTTGGGAGCGCCAATGGTATCCGCAGAAGGCGCTTGCGCCGCGTACTACCGCTTTTCACGCGCCGGACATTCTCACGAAAAGCAGGAATGAGATCATGGATCAGCCCGAATACCCTGTCATGGAAGGACCTGTCTGCCCATTGCCCTTGCGGCATGATGAAAAAATAGTTTTGGGTCATGGCAGCGGCGGGCGCATGACCCGCGACCTGATTGAGAAAATTTTCAAACCATACCTGACCAACCCACCATTGGAGGCAGGTAATGATTTTGCCCGCCTGCCGGTTGTCCCTCCATCCAGTGAGCTGGTCGTTTCAACTGACTGCCATGTTGTGGCCCCGCTGTTTTTTCCCGGTGGTGATATCGGCCGTCTGGCCGTTTGTGGGACGGTTAATGATATCGCCATGTCAGGCGCGCAGCCGCTCTATCTGACCGCTGGTTTTATCCTTGAAGAAGGTTTAGCGGTGAATGAGTTGCTGCAGGTTCTTGGTTCGATGAAATCAGCGGCGGTTGAAGCAGGTATCCAGGTGGTTGCCGGGGACACCAAAGTGGTGGAAAAAGGAAAAGCCGACCGGCTTTTCATCACAACCAGCGGGGTTGGTGTGGTGGATAAAACCTTGCAAATTTCGGGGGCAGCAGCGCGAGCCGGTGATGCTGTCCTGATTTCTGGATCCATTGGCGACCATGGAATAGCGGTCCTGGCCCAACGTGGTGAACTGGGCTTCAGCGCACAGGTCAAATCGGATGTCGCTCCATTAAACCATCTCATCCGGGCTGTCCTCCAGTCTGCGCCAAACACGCACGTCCTGCGCGACCCAACCCGCGGCGGCCTGGCGACCACCCTGAACGAAATTGCTGCTCAAAGCCAGGTCAACATTGTGCTCGATGAGCAGGCATTACCGGTAAATCCTGCCGTCCAGGCTGCCTGCGAGATGCTCGGTTTCGATCCGCTGTATGTTGCGAACGAGGGGAAGGTGATCGTTATCGTCCCCGAAGAAGAGGCAGATAAAGCGCTGGCTGCCATGCGCTCTTGCAGGTATGGGGAAAACGCTGCCCGTATCGGCAGCGTTCAGGCAAGCCCGCCTGGACGTGTGCTGCTGCGCACCTCCATTGGGGCAACGCGCATCCTGGATATGCTGGCAGGCGAGATGCTCCCGCGAATTTGTTAGCCCGATCTCAGCGGTAGTCGATGCTGCCAAACGCCCAATCGACTTGTTGACCCGGGTTGTAATAGTTGTAAACCACCTGGCTTAATTGCGCAACCAGGGCATTGCCTGGCTCGAACAACAACTGGACCGGGTCATAGAGGAATACGATCAAGACATAATCGCGATTGGGTGAGAAAACGATGCCCACATCGCTGATGGTATGAACAAAACCGTCGCTTTCTTCTGTCCAGCCGTGTTTATGCGCGACCGGCGTCCCTTCGGGTACACCAGCCTCAGCTAAAACCCCAATCTTATTTCTCATCAATACATCCAGAATATACTGACACTTTCCCGGGCTGATCGCGCTTCTAAAGGTTTCAATCAGCACGCCGCGGTTTTCTTTCGCGCAGGAATATATGCCAGCCAAAAGCCGCCCCATATCTCCCGCGGTCGTCTGGTTATAAACATCCGGGCGGAGTTGCACATCCGTGCGCGAATTCGCTGGGGTTTCAAACCGCTGCAAGAGAGGCGCGCCCAGGTAAAAATATCCCGCCAGAAAGGTGTTTTCTAAACCCAGTGCCTGCATGTCGCGGGTAATGTCTAACGGTGCGAGAGTGGAACCGATAATGCGTTCCATCAGTTCATCTCCCGGCGGGTTTTCTGAGAAAACAATCATTCTTTCGGCCGGGCCCTTTAATTCTTCGGGGATTGGCTCTTCCACGCGCAGAAGTGAAGATAAAAGGATGGGAATTTTTATTGTGCTGGCTGCGGAAAAGGCGATGTTGACTGGAATGTCATTGCCGCCGCGGACGGCAAAATGCATTTCATCCTGTGTGCGTAAATCTTTGACCAGGATTTCCGCGATACCGGAAAAGCCGGAGTCAATCAATTTTTGTTTTAAAAATGTTTCTAAATGTTCGACGGTAGGCGCAGGGGCTTCAATATTCTCAACCACCAGTTCGGCGCGGCGATTTTGTGCTTGATTAGCCGCCGCCAGGATATTTTCAGTGGTTGCCGGGATGTTGATTTCGAACCCGGGTTCGCCCGGGCTGAACCTGGTCGTTCCGGCAACCGGTATTGCCGGGCTGGCGGGTTTGGCATAACGGGCAGCAATCTCACCCGATAGAAACTCCTGGACCTTCATGATGTCAAGTTCAACGTTAACCGCAATTGTAACGGCGCTGGCCTGCTGCTTCCACAGCCGCGTCCAGAACCTGCGGAAGGCGGATGCGTTTTCCGCTTCTTGCCTGTGCGTTTCAAAGGCGATCTGCGCCCCCATTTCACGCACTGGCACCTGGATTTCATGCCCGTCATACACGAGCACAACAGGACTGAGATAAATTTCCTCCAGTGCCTGTCGAACCGTTTCCTCCGTTAATCCGCCAGCCTCATAACCGCCAGCGGTAGAACCCGGCGGGAGCACTTCCGGGACATTTCCGCCCCCAGCCCAAAAAAGGATGGTTGTCAAAAATCCCGCCAGCAGAAACAGACCTGCCAGCACGGCGAATAAGTTTACCCTGGGCGGCTTTATGGTGCGGCTAATCCCAAACATACCGCACCAATTCTACCAGAAGTTGATCGGGGGCTCTTTTCAGCGTTTCGGTATCAGGAAGCGACCAAGAACACCAGTGGTCCGCCGACCTGCACGGGATCACTTGCAGTCAATGGTAATCGATAGGGTGTTTTCAACCAAAACCGGACCTTCGATATACGTCCTCAAAAACCCCCTGGTAATGGCGGCATAGGATGCCTTCAGGCCTTCAGGCACAAAAATATGGGTCGCCTTGGCGTCAAGGTAATTCCAGGCGTCTCCACCGTATCTCCAGCGTTCAACCTTGCCTCCAAACAATTGGGCGGCGTTTTCCTGGCTGGATGGACAAAGATAGCGGTAGCCGGCAGGGTTGTAATAAGTTAGTTTCGGCTCGAGGGGAATCAACTGCATACCGTCCTCTGTGAACAACCCGCGCGCTGAAGCGGACAATGTTTCCAAAGCCCCAGAAAAGCTCAGAAACAAACCGCCAACCACCATGGATAGAATGATCAGCAGGCTAAATAAAATCCGCTCAAACTGCTTTTGCCTGTAGGGGGCCTGGAGATCATGCATGACCTGATCAACCTGCTCGGGCGTCAGCGCCGGGTCCCTTTCCAGTATTCCGCGGATGGTTGCGAAATTGTTACCTAGGTCATAAAGCTGCTGAGCCTGGTCTACCGCCTGTTTTGGCGGGATAACTTTTCTGTTTTCCGTTCGCTGGGGCCTGACCGGTTTTGCCGCTGGCCTTTCTATGACCTGGATTCCGGTGACCGGAATGGGTTTTGGCTCTCTCTTTTGCAGCGCGAAAGGCTGCGCCTGCATTGAATTTCGGTTGATTTCAGCTGCAATTTCACGCACCTCTTCATAAGTCAACCATTGTCCCAGCAGGCGGTCATGTAATTCCGCAGGCAACTGAACCAGGCGTATCCGTGTTCCCCCCTGTTCAAACTGGAACTGGCTTCCGCAGCGCGGGCAGCATAACAGATCGGCCGTGCCAACCTGGCGCGTCACGCTCAATCCCTCTTTTTCGCACAGCGGACAGTTAAGACTCTTCGCCCAAAAATCAAGGATTACTTCCACCGGGCGGATATCGGTCATGATGCCAGACCTCAACACGAGTAAAAAAATAAGTTCTATAACTATAAACGATTCAAGAATGAGTTTCAACATTGAATTATTAGATTTTGTTTTGATTTTGTACCCAAATTATCATATTATTTACTTATCCTTGACAAACCCGGCTAAGCCTTTATACTTAGCCCGAAAATCTAAATAGGTGAGGAAAATGAAATACGATTATCAGGAAACAACTAACGATCTGTTGAAAAGAATCGATATCCACTCGAAATATGGCAGCCGAAATATTGACGAGTGGATGCTTGATTTGCTGCCGCTCAGACCTGGACAGTCGATCCTCGATGTCGGCTGTGGCGCAGGAAAACAATGTTTTTCCTATTATGATAAATTAAGCGGCCAGGCGGATATTTTAGGGGCAGATGTCAACCAGGAATTGTTAAACCAGGCGAAACTTGAAAACCAGCGCCGAAAAGCCAATATCAGGTTCATGGATCTGGATTTCAATAAAACCTTTGAGCTCCAGGATAACTCATTTGACCTGGTCTCCTGCTGCTTTGCCATCTATTACGCTGAGGACATCCCCTTCACCATCCGGGAGATGCACCGTGTGTTAAAACCAGGCGGTGTCCTGTTCACGACCGGACCAATGCCGGAAAATAAACTTCTTTTCTACGACATCATTAAAGAAGCCACCAATAAACCGATCCCGCCGATGCCGGGAAGCTCACGCTACGCGAGTGAAATATTCACCACCATAAAAAACACCTTCTCGAAAGTGGATTTACATATTTTTGAAAATCCGCTCACTTTTGACGCGGTGGAACCCTTCATCGAATACACGCGCGCCTCTCTCTCGGAAGACCGCAAACTTTGGAAGAGCTTCTTCGTGGATAAAGATGATTTCAACATCATCATGGCAAAAATTGAAGAAACCGCAGCGCGTCGGTTGGAGAAGGAAGGCAGCTTGGTGATGACCAAGGTTGTTGGCGGCATTCTGGCGACCAAGTAAATCCTATGGGACAGGACATGACCTTTTTCGGGAAGCGCGTCCTATTTTTGGGGGCGCATCCCGATGACATCGAAATTGGCTGCGGAGCGCTGATCGCGCACATCCACGGCCAAACCGACCTGTTGTGCGTCACGCTGTCAGATAACCAGAAGAACCCCGACCTGTCCAACCTGGTTCAGGAACACTACGAAAGCATGGCGGTCCTGGGTGTCCCGCAGAAAAGTGTCATCTTGGGACCGTTTGAAACCCGACGATTTCCCCACGCCCGCCAGGAAATTCTTGAATTCATGATCCAGGTGAATCGCGAATACAAGCCGGATATCATCTTTGTCCACACCAAAGCGGATATCCATCAGGATCATGCCACAGTCACTGAAGAGGCTCTGCGGGCGTTCCGCGGGACGACCGTCCTGGGCTATGATGTGATTCGCTCCAGTTACGGCTTTTTTCCCAGTTTCCTGGTGGAAGTCAATGAAGACGATGTGAATAAAAAGATCGCAGCCCTGGCGTGTTACCACACCTATAAAGACCGCTACTATTTCAACGCCGATATAACACGCTCGACCCTGGTGCGCAACGGGGCGATCTGCGAGCGAAAATATGCGGAAGGATTCGACATCCTGCGTGTTGTCGGCGCTTTTGGTTGTGCCGCGTCCTGAGGCGGGTTCAATCCCTACTCTTTTATACCGATTTCCACTTCTCCGCCGCTGACCCGCACCGGATAACTGGGGGTATCCAGTACCGCCGGTAGGATCAGCGCTTTTCCACTGCGGATGTCAAAACGCGCCCCATGTCGCGGGCAGATGACCTGGTAACCGTCCAGCTCACCATCACCCAACGGACCATCATCGTGCGTGCATACATCCCCAATAGCGAACAGTTTACCGGCAATATTAAATATTACAACCGCTTCGTCCCCAATTTCCAGAAAAAGGCGTTCGCCTGGAGGTATGTCCTCGACGTTGGCAACCTTATAAAACGTATAATCGGCTAGATTGATATCTTCCTGCATGGATGGTCACCCCTCTACAAGACTGTCGCTCGCTTCGCCCAGTCCGTACACACCCGCTTTAATAACTTTCAATGGCAGCAGCGCGCATTTCAAGCGCACCGGTCCTAATTCGATACCCAGTAGATCCAGCACATCCTGTTTCGACAGTTCTTTTATCTCGTCCAGGGATTTCCCAATGATCATTTCAAGTAAAAGATCAGCGCTGGCTTGAGAAATAGCGCAGCCGTGGCCGCTGAAGGCTGCTTCGCTCACCACACCGTTTTCATCCACACGCAGATCGACGCGGATATGGTCGCCGCACAAAGGGTTCTCATCTTCAAAGCTGATATCATGCGGATCGAGCTGCCCCTTGAAAAGCGGTTCTTTGTATCTTTCGATGATAATTTCCCTGTACAGGTCGTCCATGATCAGCGCTTTCAGGCGAAAATTTTTATTACTTCAGCAAGCCCGGACACCAACTGGTCAACTTCCTCGCGGGTATTATACAGGTAAAAGCTGGCGCGTGTGGTGGCAGGCAGGCCAAATTTGTCATGAAGCGGCATCGCGCAGTGATGCCCGGCGCGCACAGCGATACCCCTGCGGTCCAGTATTTGAGAAACATCATGCGGGTGCACACCGGGAAGGGTGAACGCCGCCACTGCCCCTTTGTAATCGGCTGGCGGTCCAATAACCTTAAGTCCATCCACTTCGCTCAGCGCTTCCAGCGCATAAGCGATGATCTCGTGTTCATAAGCGGCCACCGCCTGCATACCCACTTCGCTCAGGTAATCAACGGCAGCGCCAAACCCTACCGCCTCCGCCACCGCTGGGGTGCCTGCCTCGAATTTATGCGGCAGCTCGTTGGGGGTGAAGGAGCGCAGGCGCACTTTCTTGATCATGTCGCCGCCCCCCTGGTAAGGCGGCATACTTTCTAGCAACGACTCACGCCCGTAAAGCGCGCCGATTCCGGTCGGGCCGAGCATTTTATGCGCAGAAAATGCCGCGAAGTCAACCTGCAGATCGTTAACATTGACCGGCAGGTGCGGAACGGATTGGGCAGCATCGATTAAAACCAGCGCGCCGGCGGCGTGGGCTTCTCGAATCATTTCGCGCGCGGGATTGATGGTTCCAAGAACATTCGACATTTGTGTAAACGCCACCAGTTTTGGCTGGCGCGCCAGCAGGTCATGGTATGTATTCAGGTCCAGCAGCCCATCTGCGGTAATCGGGATAAATTCCAACTGTAATCCAATTTCCTGCGCCAACATTTGCCAGGGGACCAGGTTCGAATGGTGCTCCATTTCGGTCAATATCAGCAAGTCGCCTGCGGACAGATTTTTGCGCCCCCAGCTAAATGCCACCAAATTGATTGCCTCAGTGGCATTGCGCGTATAGATAATCTCGTGGGTCTTGCTCGCGCCGATAAAGCGGGCAATTTTAGCCCGCGCGTTTTCATATAACGCCGTGGCTTCTTCAGCCAGGGTATGCACACCGCGGTGGATATTGGCGTTGCTGCGCCGATAATATGTGTCCATCGCCTGGATCACGCGGATGGGTTTTTGGGCAGTCGCGGTCGAGTCCAGGTAGACCAGTTTTTTCCCTGGCGCAATTTCCCTGTTCAGGATCGGGAAGTCTTCGCGGATACGCTCGACATCAATCGTAGTGGCTGCGGTCTGCATGTTGATCTACACCTGTAAAATTGTGCCGATGGTCAGTCCTGGTTCGCCAGTTCTGCCTTCGACCCTCTTTTTTGTGGAAAGCGGATATGGGTAGAATTTTGCGGATACCAGAGGATGTGGTCCGGAACCATCCATCCATCTGTCAGGTAAACATTCGTTCGAAACTGGACCGCCACCATCTTGGGATCCACCTGCACGACAATCCCTTTCAGCCAACCGCGAACGCGTTGCCCGCCCTTCTCGTGATCACAAAAAACCTCTACCGTGTCCCCAACTTCAAATGAGGATTCAGGCTCGGGCGGATGCATGAAGGGAATATTTGTCATAACTTACACTCCAACTGCGTATATTTATTTCAAAGATCGACATTCTATTTTATCACGCCCGATGGTCAGGCATTACATTTTTTGGCGGTTTTTCGGTGGGTTAATCTACGGCCTGCCAGCCGGGGTTCTACCATCCTGCATAATCCGCATCAGCCGTGATAGACTGCCATCTTATTTTGGATTGATTCCTGAAATCGCTCACGAACGCCTTCGAAGGGAATGCGCTGCATGATCGGGTCGAAGAAACCTTCCACAATCAGACGTTCAGCCTCGACTTTCGGGATGCCTCGAGCTCGCAGGTAGAAAACCTGGTCCTGGTCGATTTTCCCCACCGTAGCGCCGTGGGTACAGCGCACATCATCGGCTAAAATTTCCAGCCCGGGGATCGAATCCGCCCGCGCTTCCCGGCTTAAAACCAGATTGCGGTTTGCCTGGTACCCATCTGTCTTGGCTGCGCCAGGCGCGACATAAATCATGCCCTGCCAGACAACTCGGCTGGCATCGATCAGCGCCCCCTTAAAGAGCAGGTCGCTGGTGGTATTCGGTGCCAGATGATTCTGCTGCGAGTCATAATCCAGGTGCTGCGTGCCGTCGGTGAAATAAAAACCCGACATGCGCCCCCAACTGCCGCTGCCCGCAAGGTCCAGATCAGCGAAGTTCTTGGTCAATTTCCCGCCGATGGCGCCAAAAACCCAATCCAGGTTGCCGTCCTTCTCCACCCGCGCTCGCTCGTGCGTGAAATTCCAGACATTTTCACCCCAGGATTGCAGCTCGACAAAGCGCAAGTTCGCGCCTGCGCCAACGTACACCTCGACCAGGCCGGTGTGCAGGGTTTGACCCTGTTCTGTTGGAGAGGCGTATTCATGCACATAGGTCAGGCTGGCACCATCCTCCAGCCAAACCAGAATATGAGAAATATGCGCCAAACCAGTGCCTGGACCCCACAACAGGCTGTGCAGGGGCTGCTCTATTTGCACTCCGCGCGGAACGTAAAGAAGAACGCCAGTACTGGCAAGCGAGGCTGCCAGGGCAGCGAATTTCCCTTCTTCAGGCCGGACAACTTTCCCGATAACCTGATCCAATATGGACGCATAATCGCGTTCAGCAGTCTTCAGGTCAGTGAAAACCACTCCCTGACGCACCAGCTCAGGAGCGAGAGAAACCTGCGCACCACCTGGCAGCAGGATAACTTCTCCACCGTGCGCCCGGTCCGCAATTGGGCGGGTAAGGTACTCCGGCAGAGGAGCCAAATCAAGGTGAGCATCCTCGCCGGGAATGATAAATAAATCGCTTTGCAGCCCGCGCAGATCAGTCCGCCGCCAGGGCTCGTCCTTCGTCGTTGGCATGGGCAAAGATGCAAATGTTTGCCAGGCTCGCTGACGGTAGGTTTTCAATGCCTCGCTAACACCGGTTAAACGCATCATTTCAGCGCTGAAGGCAAAGTCCTTGATGGCCGCTTCTTCACGCCGCCTTGCGCGGGTCACTATTTTTGGAGTCTCTTTGGTCATAGCAGGTCAGAATTCTCGTCTTGTGATAGTGTGATCATGGTATTCGTTTTACCCAATTGAGCCTTCCATTTGCAACTGGATCAGCCGGTTCATCTCGACCGCGTATTCCATCGGCAGTTCCTTCACCAGCGGTTCGATGAACCCCGAAACCACCATTGTGGTCGCTTCTGCTTCGCTCAAACCGCGGCTCATCAGATAAAAGAGCTGTTCCTCGCCCACTTTGGATACCGAAGCCTCATGCCCGATGCTGACATCTTCCTCATCGATTTCGATATACGGGTAGGTATCAGAACGGGACTGGGGATCGAGCAGCAATGCGTCGCAGACCACATTCGAGCGGACATCATCCGCGCCTTTGTAGACCTTGAGTAAACCACGGTAAGATGCTCTTCCGCCGCCTTTGCTGATGGATTTCGAGGTGATTTTGCTGCTGGTATGAGGCGCAAAATGGATCACCTTTCCACCCGCATCCTGCCACTGTCCCGGGCCGGCGAATGCCATTGAGAGGATTTCTCCACGCGCGCCGGGTCCCTTCAGATAACAAGAGGGGTATTTCATGGTAACTTTTGATCCCAGGTTGCAGTCAACCCACTCCATGGTTCCATTTTCTTCGACGATCGCTCGCTGTGTGACCAGGTTATAAACGTTGGTCGACCAGTTTTGAATGGTGGTATAGCGCACGCGCGCGTCCTTTTTGACAATGATTTCGATGACGCCGCTGTGGAACGAGTCGGTTGTATACTGTGGAGCAGTACAACCCTCAACATAATGCACCTGGGCGCCTTCATCCGCGATGATCAAGGTGCGCTCGAACTGGCCGATATTAGCAATATTCAGGCGGAAATATGCCTGCAAAGGCAGGTCAACTTTCACGCCTTTGGGCACATACACAAATGACCCGCCCGACCACACCGCGCTGTTTAGCGCTGCAAATTTGTTATCTTCGATGGGGATGACGGTGCCAAAATATTCACGGAAAAGCTCGGGATGCTCGCGCAACCCGTCCTCAATACTCAGGAAAATCACACCCTGTTTTTCCAGGTGTTCCTGAATGCTGTGGTACACCATTTCCGACTCATACTGGGCACCAACGCCTGCCAGGAATTTCTGTTCCGCTTCGGGGATACCCAGGCGGTCGAAGGTGTTCTTGATCGAATCAGGTACATCATCCCAGGAGCGGCCTGCCATTTCAGCCGGTTTGACGTAGTAAATGATATCGTCAAGATTGAGCTGCGATAAATCCGCGCCCCAGTTGGGAATCGGGCGCTGCTGGTAATGCTTCAAAGCCCTGAGGCGGAATTCGAGCATCCACTCAGGCTCACCTTTCATGTGCGAAATCTGGCGTACAACCGCTTCATCCAGTCCTTTGCGTGTCTTAAAGATCGACACATCCGGGTCTTGGAATCCGTAACGATACTGTCCCAGTTCTTCCAGGAAATCGGTTTGCGGTTCTATACTCATTACAATCCTCCTCTACCTTCTAAAACTCGTGCAGCGCGGGAGATTACGCCGCGACCGAGCCATTTTCGACTTTTTCACGCACCCAATCGTAGCCGTGTTCTTCAAGATGAAGGGCCAGGTCAGGTCCGCCAGTCTCAACGATGCGCCCGCCCATCATGACGTGGACAACATCTGGTTTGATGTAATTCAGGATGCGCTGGTAATGGGTAATCAGCAGAACGCCGAGTTCAGGTCCGCGCAGCGCATTCACCCCTTCAGACACAATGCGTAAAGCATCGATGTCTAGGCCCGAGTCTGTTTCATCTAAAATTGCAATCTGAGGGTCGAGCACAGCCATTTGCAGGATTTCAGCGCGCTTCTTTTCACCGCCAGAAAAACCGTCGTTCAGGTAACGCCCTGCAAAGGTATGGTCAATTTTGAGCATATCCATCTTGGTCTTTAGCATTTTACGGAATTCAGGGATGGGTACCCCTTTATCATCCGGATTCGCCGCCCGCCGCCGCGCATTGACCGCTGTGCGCAGGAAATTGGCCACCGTCACGCCGGGGATGGCCACGGGATATTGAAATGCCAGAAAAATCCCCAGGCGTGAACGTTCATCCGGCTCGAGCTCAAGGATGTTTTGGCCGTTGTACAGGACTTCGCCCTCGGTAACCTCGTAGGCAGGATGGCCCATAAGAGTATAAGCCAGGGTGGATTTACCGGTCCCATTGGGACCCATGATGGCGTGCACCTCTCCTTTCGGCAGCGTCAGATCGACGCCTTTGAGAATCTCCTTGCCGTCAATGCTGACTTTAAGATTGCGGATGATTAATTCGGACATTTACGTGCAGCTCCTTGAAAATTTTCTTACGAAAATGTATTTTTTATGAATATTCTCATAAAAATCTAGATTAACACCAACACGTGGGCATTATAGCACAGTTCCTCAAAAGGGTCAATATTTAATATAAATTTATAATTATTGACAAAATTAGCTGATTTTGATATACTGCCCACATTGGAATACGCCGTTACCTGTTATAGATAAAATTTTTTGAGTTAATCGAATGAAAAGTACGCGAGAAAAAATTCTCCAAACCTTGTTGAATAATCCCCGTTCGACCATTAATGAGCTGGCCGATGCTGTCGGTATTAATTCCATATCCGTACGCCACCACCTTAATAGCATGCTGGCAGACGGATTGGTTACCGCCGACGAAGAACGCCATGGGGTCGGCCGTCCTCGGCTGGTTTATTTTCTTACCGAACAGGGAATGGAAAAATTTCCTACCCGCTATTTTCGCCTCGCAAATCGTTTACTTGAACACATGAAGGAATCCCTGCCGGCGGAAACGGTTACCATGATTTTTTCGGAGATGGCCAAAGAACTGGCAAAAGAGCATGCTCAGGCGGCCGAAAATATGAGTTTCGAACAAAAGCTTGAATTCCTAAAGGACCTCCTGACTGAAGAAGGTTTTATTGTCGAATGGGAGCGGGAAGGCAGCACCTACCGGATTCACGAAGTTACTTGCCCTTACTTCCATGTCAGTCAATCTCATCCCGAAGTGTGCCTGGTTGACCAGACCCTGATCTCAACAGTCCTCGCCACGCCAGCGCATAAAATCAATTGCGTTTTAAGCGGGGACAACCACTGCACTTACATCATTCCAATTCAAAAGACAACCGCGAGCAGCCATGAGTGATATCCCTGGAACCAATAAAGCGGTCTGGGATGCGGAGGCAACCCACCCTGAAGAAACCCTAAAACTTCGCGAAGCCCTTAACCAGGTCCTCGACCCGGAAATCGGCTTGAGCATTATCCAACTTGGCCTGGTGCGCAACGTGCGGTTGGATGGGGAACAGGCGCAATTGCGCATGATATTAACCACACCCTTCTGCCCCTATGGCCCGGCCTTAATCGACATGACGCGCGTAAAAGCTGAGGAAGCCCTGCAAATGCCAGTCGGGATCGAGCTCGGCATGGAAGTGTGGGACTTTTCCATGATGGAAGAAGGCGTCGACCTGGACTGGGGTCTTTACTAAATAAAAAAAATCACCCGCGCGGGTGATTTTTTTTAGATATGTTATCCGCTGTCACGCAGCGACTTCAAACGCTCGCGGTCAACTTTGAATAAACCTGGCAGGCGCATCGCCAGCCCGGTGTTTCCTTCGATCGTCAGCTTTCCCGCCAGGAAAGCGCTCATGGCATCCAATTTTCCGCTGAAAACATCCAGCACATCCTGAGCCTTTGCCTTTAAGGTGAGATCCGGCTGCCCCCCCTGCCCTTCGGCTACCAGGCACTGACCTCCTCCGATGGTGACCGTCCACTCACCGCCGCTTTCTCCATCCAAATCGAAATAGATTACAGCCTGAGTATCCATCGCTTCTTCAGGGGAGAAAAATTCTGGCAGTAAATCCATTAATTGTTGAATTCTTACCTGAGTCAATATTCACCTCCTGCATTCATTGTAACCCTTGACCGCGGAAAAGGCAAATACATTGACTATACGAATACAAAGTACAATCCTGTTTCTGAAAAAGGCATATAATTAGCGCATACCCCCACATACCTTAAATAATTCATGGGCCGAAAATGATACGCACGATTTACTTCCCCCCTGTTGGCTCGCCGCAAATCGGCCTGCCTCTCTCCGCTGCCCGTTCTGCCCTGGCAGATGCTGACGGTTTATTATGGGTCAGCCTTGATAATCCAAGTGAAGAAGAAACCCTGCAGATATTGGACCGCCTCTTTCATTTCCATCCATTAACCATTGAGGACTGCCTGTCCAGCGGGTACCAGACCCCAAAAGTTGATGATTACGGCGAATACATCTTTATCATCGCTCTTGCTTTGGGCGATGGGAACAACCCGGATGGCATCCAAACACACGAACTGGATATTTTTCTAGGAAGCAATTATGTGGTCTCCTTTCATACCGCCGCCCGCATGCTGCCCGTAGAAAAATTATGGCAGCGTCTGGAGCGGGATGAACGCTTATACAATAACGGCTCCGACTTTCTCTGCCACGCGCTTCTCGATAACCTTGTGGATGAGTATTTGCCCACCCTGGATATCATGGAGGATGAAATCGACCGCCTGGAGAACATCGTTTTGGCCAATCCCCACCCGGGTACGCTGGAAAGAATTCTCCAGCTTAAGCATCAAACGGTAGCCTTAAGGCGCATCGTCGCGCCGCAAAGAGAAATGCTCAACCGTTTATGCCGGGATGATTATCCCATGATCGACCGCCAGTCGCGCTTATATTTTCGCGACATTTACGATCACCTGGTGCGTATCTATGACATGATCGATGTTATCCGCGATATGTCGACCTCTACCCTGGAGGTTTACCTTAACGCGACCTCGCTGCGTTTGAACGAGGTCATGAAAGCCCTGACGGTTGTAGCCACGATTTTTCTGCCGCTCACTTTTCTGGCCGGCGTTTATGGAATGAACTTCCATTACATGCCCGAGCTGACCTGGCGCTGGGGGTATTTTATTGTTTGGGGACTGTTCGCGCTGATTGCAGCAGGCATGCTGATATATTTTAAGAAAAAGAAATGGTTTTAATAACCTTTAAAAATTTTTGCTAAGAATCGAAATCAAACAGAACCGCAGGCTTCAATTTCGCGGTCAAAGAGCTCTTCAGCGCAGGGCATTTGCAGCCAACAGCGAAATAATCATAAATTTCTCGTTATAATTGGGGCAGTTTTCCCGGGAAAAAAGTACACATCGAAAGGATCAAGGATGACAAATATATTAACCGATTCCACTGCCGATTTGTCCCCCGCCATCCTGCAAAAATACGGCATCGATGCGATTCCACTCCAGGTGTATATTGATAAGAATAATTTCAAGGACGGCGAATTAACCCTGCAGCAATTGTTCGCCCTGGTAGAAAAAGGCGGCGAGCTACCGAAAACCTCGGCGCCCTCGGTCGCCGACTTTATGCATTTCTTTGACCGGGAGGGAGATTCGATCTACATCAGCATCAGTTCGCGGCTGTCTGCCACGCATGCCAATAGCCTGCTGGCGCGCGATCAGCTCAACGGCCGCCGCATCACCATCATCGATTCTCTCAATTTATCGACTGGTATCGGTCTGCTGGCGTTGCTGGCTGCAGACCTGCGCGACCAGGGCTTGCCGGTAGACCAAATTATTTCTGCGGTGCAGGCTGCCATCCCGCGTGTTCGGACCTCATTTATTATTGACACAATGGATTACCTGTACAAGGGCGGGCGCTGCACGGCGCTCCAGGCGATTTTTGGATCCATGCTAAAGATCCGGCCGGTAATCGAGGTGCGTCCAGACGGAACCCTGGGTGTCAAAGACAAAATCCGCGGCACACGCCTAAAAGGGCTAGATTCTCTAATCGCTAATTATCAGGCGCATTTGCCCGCTGTGGATAACAAGCGAGTGTTTGTCACCCACACCGGCTGCGATGAGGATGCGCAATACCTTTCAGAACGCATACGCAGCTTAACCCCAGATGTTGACGTGCTGGTGACGACCGCAGGTGCTACCATCGCCAGCCACTGCGGACCCGGAACCATCGGTGTCCTTTTTCTGACGAAGTAAATCGATCAATTATTGAGGTTTTCAGGTTGATTAGATCAAACCAACCTGTTTTCCTACTTTCGCAAAGATTTCCACAACTCTTTCGAGCTGTTCATCTGTATGAGTTGCCATGTAGCTGGTGCGCAGCAACTGGCGGCCAGCCGCCACTGCCGGGCTGATAACGGGGTTGACAAACACGCCAGCCTCGAACAGCAGTTTCCAGGTCAAAAAGGTCAGGTCGTCGTCACCGATGATAATGGGAACAATTGGCGTGACCGATTCACCAATATTAAATCCCAGCGAGCGGTAGGCATCGCGCATCTTCTGCCCGATTTCATTGACCCTGGCGATGCGCTCGGGCTCTTCGCGCATGATTTGCAGCGCGGTCAGAGCGGCAACTGCATTGGCAGCCGGGATGCTTGCGCTGAAAATCAACGCGCGTGCGTGGTGTTTGACGTAATGGATCACGGCTTCATCACCGGCGACAAACCCGCCCAACGAGGCAAAGGATTTACTGAAGGTGGACATGATCAGATCCACTTCGTCCGTCATGCCATAATGCGCTGCGGTCCCGCGGCCGCCGCCCATCACGCCCATCGCATGGGCATCGTCGACCATCACCCGCACACCGTATTTTTTTGCGATGGGTACAAGCTCTGGCAGTGGTGCGAGGTCGCCCTCCATGCTAAAGAGGCCATCCACCACGATTAATTTCCCGGCTGATTCAGGCAGCGATTGCAGCACCCGCTCGAGATGCTCCATGTCGTTGTGTCGAAAGCGCTCGATTTTTCCGTATCCAAGCCGCGCGCCATCTACAATGCTGGCGTGATCATCCTTATCCAATATTACATAATCCCCTCTGCCAACCAGCGCGCTTACCGTTCCAAGGTTAACCTGCATACCGGTAGAAAAAACCAGCGCAGCTTCTTTACCAGTCCATTCCGCCAATTCGGTCTCAAGCCGCTCGTGCAAGGCTAACGTGCCGTTTAGAAAGCGCGAACCCGTGCAGCTCGACCCGTAGCGATCAAGCGCCTGGCAGGCGGCCTGTTTAACTTTTGGATGAGTCGTCAATCCCAGGTAATTATTTGACCCGCACATGATCAACCTGTGATTGTTATATACCACCTCAGTGCCCTCATTCTCATCCAGCGGAATGAAATAGGGGTACATCCCGATTGCCATCGCTTCTTTGGCGGCAGTAAAATGATTGCACTTTTCGAAAATGTCCATCCGGTTACCTCGCAATTAAAATAAAAAAATCCTCAGGTTGGTTTACCCATCTTTGTTAAAAAGGGTTACAGATTACAGTTTAAAAAATAAATCCATTTACTCCTGGACTGATGCAATAATTAATGCTGGGTTAAGATTTACCGCGTGATTATACCCTGTAATTATCCAGATCATAAGTCTTTTTTCGGAGCAGCAGTCAGTAGGGCGATACAGGACTTTAAGTTTTAAGGCTATAATCTTTTAAGGCAGCCTCAACACACAGGAGATGCTTTATGGGCTTGTATGGCGGCATCGAAGCTGGAGGGACAAAATTTATCTGCGCTGTAGGGAGTTCACCCGAGGACATCCGCGCGCAGGTGCGTTTCCAAACCACCCAGCCGGAAGAGACACTCGGGACGGCCATAGAATTTTTCCGCCAGTATATGGTCAAAAACAACCAGCGCCTGGACGGCATTGGCATCGGTAGTTTTGGGCCGCTCGAGCTGAACACCTCTTCCCCGCGTTATGGACAAATCACCACCACACCCAAACCCGGTTGGGCATACACGGATTTGGTGCAAACACTAAAGGACCATACCGGCGTTCCAGTAATTCTGGACACGGATGTCAACGCGGCAGCCTACGGCGAAATGGTTTGGGGAGCCGCCCAGGGTTTGAAGAATATTGTTTATATCACCATTGGAACCGGCATTGGAGGAGGGTTTCTGGCGGACGGAAAGCCGTATCATGGGATGGTCCACCCGGAAATGGGACACATCCGCATCCCAAGAGATCCTGAACACGACCCCTTTCCAGGCATCTGCCCCTTCCACGGCGATTGTTTCGAAGGCCTTTGCAGCGGTCCCGCCATACAGGCCCGTTTTGGACAGAAAGCGGAGACGTTGCCAAAATATCATCCCGTTTGGGAATTGGAAGCGCATTACATCGCCCTGGCGTTGAGTGATGTTATTTGCATCACCTCACCCGAGCGGATTATCCTGGGAGGGGGTGTCATGCAGCAAGCCCACCTTTTGCCCATGGTGCGTTTGAAGGTTCAACAGACCCTGAATGATTATGTTCAGGCCGCACAAATCACAGAGACAATCGAAACCTACATCGTCAACCCCGGTTTAGGAAACCGTGCCGGGGTATTGGGAGCAATAGCCCTTGCCCGTGACTCATTTTGATGCCAGCATCTACCAATCGCGGCATCCAGCAATGATCGATCTCAAGCCCGGCAATCCCTAAATCGCCGACGATCAACTAATACAGATTCTCGATATTGCCCTTCAACAGGTGGACGCGTATCACCCGCCTGCCACGGTTGAGAAGCGCTTCCAGGTCACCCAGCGCCTGGGCTCGCAGCAGTCGGCCGAAGGTGATTCCCTGCCTGGGAATTTCCACATCCTCGATTGGGTCGCGGGTTATCTGGATGAACAACCCGTTTTCTGGACCACCTTTATGGAGCTGACCTGTTGAATGCAAAAAACGCGGTCCGAACCCTAAGGTTGTGGCGACGCCTGTTTTTCTTAAGATGGCTCTTCTCAGGCTTTGCAAGGCTTTAAGGTTCTTGGGATCCCTGCTGACGTACGCGTTAATAGCAATATAATCATTTTCTTTGGACAGGGCGGTAAAGGTGCTCACAACCTGCTTCAGGTTTTCAGCTTCGTTCAGACCTTCGAACCTGGTCCCAAAAACCAATCCCTCCGAGGATTCCCAAATTGGTTTGCCTTCATCCATGCTGCCTTTTTTGCGCAGTTCTCCAATCTTTTTGGTTGTGCGCAGCTTGTTATCCTGCACGTCGGGTTGGTCAAAAGGATTGACTTTCAGAAAAATACTGGCTACCGCGATCGCCAACTCCCACAGATAAAATTCAGCGCCCAGTTCATAGGGGTCCTTAAATTTAAGAACCAGTGCTGGCTGCCCCTGCTCTACCAGGCGGTCCACGAATTCGGCTTTCTTTCCGCTGGTACTGAGGTAGATAAACAAGCGGTCATGGCTGTACGCGCTGGCGGGCTGCTCCGGTTCCAAATCCACCGGGATTATTCCACGCCCTATCTTGCCAGTCGATTCGGCTACAAGTTGTTCCAGCCAGGAGCCAAAAGCCTCTACTTCTTTATCCGCCAGGATGGTGAGTTTATCCTGACCTTTTTGTGCGGCTATGCCCAGAATGGCTCCCAAAACCAGAGCGGGGTTTCTGCCTGCCGCTACTCCTGGCAGGCACTGTGCCATCATCCAGGACGCTCGATCCAGCAGTTTCTGCAGGTCAATTCCGATCAACGCCGCCGGAAAGAGACCAAAAGCGGTTAAGGCGGAATACCGCCCGCCAACCATATCATCCCCCTGCAGAACGGCACGAAATCCATGTTTCTGCGCCGTTTTTTCCAGTTTTGTCCCGCGATCCGTGATGGCGATAAAATGCCTGCCTGCCTTTTCCCCAACCTGTTCAACCGCTCGAGCCCAAAAATAATCCAGAAAGGCCTCAACTTCACTGGTCGTCCCGGACTTGCTCGAGATGACAAACAGAGTCTTTTCTATTGGGGCGCGCGATTCAGCCGCACGCACCTGATCAGGGTCGGTTGAATCGAGGACAGCCAGATCCAGCGCTTTCTTCCCGCCCAGTTTTCCAATGCCGTGCGTAAGGCGCAGCACTTCCGGAGCCAGCGACGAACCACCCATACCCAGTAGCAGGGCATGAGTAAAGCCATCCCGACGGCATTCCTCTGCCAGCCGGACATAATCGCCGATCTTCGCACGACTGCTCTGTGGTGAGACGAGCCATCCCAACCTTTCCCGGATCTCATGCTGGGGTCTTTCTTCCTCAGTCCACAATGAGGCATCGATTGCGAAGGTCCGCTCGATCACCTTTTCGAATTCAAGGCGCACAATCTCTGCCGGAAGCAGCGCACTTAAATTCCCCAGCCCCTTCACCTCGGTCAAACGGCGCTGTTCAATTGCCTCCAACAAAGCAGTATAAGCGTCAGCAAATGCCTTAACCCCTTCGATTTCAAGTTCTTCCGTCACCTGAGCCATCGAGATGCCCAGATTCTCCAGTTGTTGAATCACCTGCGTCTCTTCGGACACATTACTAATTAGTTTGACCTGCACCTCGCCATGATCAACAAAAGCATCCAGCGTTTGTGGCGGCATGGTATTTACTGTATCCGCACCCACCAGTTCTTCGACATAGACCACATCACGATAGGCCGGGTTTTTTGTGCTGGTCGAAGCCCATAGAGGCCGCTGAAGAGCTGCGCCTTTCTTTCTCAATTTGAGATAACGGGGTTGCGAAAATTTTTCCAGGAAGAGCGCATACGCCAGCCTGGCATTGGCGATGGCTGCTTTTCCGAGCAGCGACCGCGCTTCAGATGCGCTCGATTTTTCCTCTCGGATGATCGCCTCCAGAAGCTTATCCACTTTTGTGTCAACCCGCGAGACGAAAAATGAAGCCACAGAAGCAATGCGATCGATCGGAAGACGTTTTGCAAGGCGCTGTTCCAACCCGCTCAGGTATGCATCGATCACCTCGGCGTAGCGGGCCAGAGAAAAGATCAAAGTTACATTTACGTTAATTCCGTAAGCGATCGATTCGCGGATGGCAGGTATGCCCTCGCGAGTAGCCGGGATTTTGATCATCAAATTTGGCCGCTCGACCAGGTTCCATAACCTGCGGGCCTCGGCAATGGTCCCGTTGGTATCATGCGCCAATAACGGGCTGACCTCGAGACTGACGTAGCCGTCAGCCCCCGCGCTTTCCTTATAAAGCGGGGCAAAAAGATCCGCGGCCGCCTGTATATCCTCAACCGCCAGTTGATTGAAAATCTGGCCTGCAGACCATCCAGCCCAGGCCATTGGCTGCAGGGCGCTGTTGTAATCATCAGAATTTGCTATGGCATTGTGAAAAATCGATGGGTTTGAGGTCACACCGCGGATTAATCCTGATGAAATCATCTCAGCAAGTTTACCGCTTTGCAGTAACGCTCGCTGGATATTGTCGTACCATACGGATTGACCCGCTTGATGAAGATTTTCTACCCTGTTCATACGACCTCACTTTCTTCCATGCCAGTGTGGCAGTACAGTAATTTCAAAAACGCGTGAAGTTAATTTCTTTTTTCAATTGCGCGGACTTTATTGACTCGTCGGGCATGACGCTCTTCGTTGCTGAATACCGCTCCTAAGAAGGCGCGCACAATCTCTTTGGCCAGTTCTCCACCGATGATACGCGCACCCAGGCACAACATATTCATGTCATCGTGTTCTACACCCTGATGCGCGGAATAGGTATCGTGGCAGAGTCCAGCATAAACGCCGTGGATTTTATTGGCCGCAATGCAGGCACCAACCCCCGACCCACAAATGACAATGGCGCGATCCGCTTCCCCCCCAACAAGCGCAAGCCCGGCTTTCTCTGCAAAATCAGGGTAATCAACTGATTCTGTGTTGAAGGTCCCCATGTCTAGAATCTCATGACCGCCCCCGCGCACAGTCTCGATGATCTCGTGTTTCAAAGGGAAGCCGGCATGATCACACGCAATTACGATTCGCAAGTCAACCTCCTGTTTTCAGCGGCCTTCCAGGCCAAGCATCTTATGGGCAGTGTCGATGATGCGATTAACCGTTAATCCATATGCCTCAAATATCTTCTGGTAAGGCGCAGAAGCACCAAATTGATCTACGCCAATAACCTGCCCCTGTTCACCTACATAGCGGCTCCAGCCAAGCGAAACCCCTGCCTCCACTGCCAGGCGCAGCCTGATTGAAGGCGGAAGGACATCATCGCGGTATTGCGGATCCTGGCAATTAAACAGGTACCAGCTTGGGAAGGAAACCATGCGTACATTTATCCCCTCAGCAGCCAGTTTGTAGCCAGCCTCGACGATTAATGCCATCTCTGAGCCTGAAGCCATCAGAATGATCTGCGGCTTTCTTCCGCCCAAATCTGCCAAGACGTATGCGCCTTTATGCAGTCCGCTGGCATTGGCAAGGCTGCCGCGGTCCAAGGTGGGGACAGATTGGCGGGTTAACGCCAATGCCGTGGGACGATTTTTTAATTTCAAAGCAGCGATCCAGGCTTCGCGGGTTTCATTGGCATCAGCCGGGCGGATAACATTCAAGTTTGGGATCGCCCGCAGCGCGGCCAATTGCTCGACTGGCTGGTGGGTTGGTCCGTCTTCGCCCAGACCAATACTGTCGTGGGTGAATATCCAAAGGCTGGGAATATGTGACAGCGCGGATAGACGAATGGCGGGGCGCATATAATCTGAAAAAACCAGAAAAGTTGCCCCATACGGACGAATTCCTTTGTGCAGCGTCATCCCGTTGATAATGGCCCCCATGGCATGCTCACGCACCCCAAAATGGAAGTACCGCCCATCCCTCGAATCGCTCTGAAACGATCGGCTTCCCTCAATCCAGGTGTTGTTTGAGGGGGTCAGGTCGGCTGAGCCGCCCACTAATTCGGGCAGCCGGCTTGCCAATGCGTTTAAAACCTTGCCGGAAGCTGCGCGGGTTGCTAACCCTTTCATATCCGATGGGAATTCGGGCAGCCCTTCATCCCAACCAGGCGGAAAGTCACCAGAAATGCGGCGTTCAAATTCAGCAGCCAGTTCCGGATACTCCTTACGGTAGGACTCAAACAAGGCAACCCATTTCTTCTCCAACCGCCTGCCAGTTTGGACAGCTTTTCGGAATTCCCGCAAAGCATCTTCGGGAATAAAAAAGTCAGGTTCAAGTGGCCAGCCCAGGCGCAGCTTGGCTGCGCGTAATTCTTCTTCTCCGGGCGGCTCGCCGTGCGCCTTGGCTGTACCCTCACGAGTCGGAAGTCCATACCCGATTCGAGTCCGGCAAATGATCAGAGATGGCCTTGGGTCTTTCTTAGCCTTGCGCAACGCGGCATCTATCGCGGCAACATCATTTCCGTCGTTAACTCGCAGAACCTGCCAGCCGTAGGCCTCAAATCTCTTGCCCCGATCCTCAGTGAAAGCGAGGTCAGTTGATCCATCAATCGAGATGTGATTGTCATCATAGATATAAATGATCCGTCCAAGGCGAAGATGCCCGGCCAGGGAAGCGGCTTCTGATGAAACCCCCTCCATCAAATCACCATCTGTGACCAATCCATAAATAAAATGGTCAATAATTTTGTACCCGGGACGGTTGAAAATCGACTCAAGGTGCATGGCAGCAATTGCCATGCCGACCCCATTGGCAAACCCTTGGCCCAAAGGCCCCGTGGTTGTCTCCACCCCTGCCGTCAGACCGTATTCCGGATGACCCGGTGTCTGGCTTCCAAATTGACGAAATTGCTTCAACTGGTCAAGGGAAAGGTCATAGCCGCACAAATGCAGCAGCGAATAGAGGAGCATCGAGCCATGTCCCCCAGAAAGGATGAAACGGTCGCGATCAGCCCAATGGGGATTGCCAGGATTGTGTTTTAAATGCCGGGTCCACAGGGTAAAACCAATAGCAGCGGTTCCCATCGGCAGCCCTGGATGTCCTGAATTGGCTTTCTGGACCCCATCGGCAGAGAGAAACCGGATCGTGTTGATCATTTTCTCTTGTAGTTCGCTTGAAAGTGCCATGAAAATTCACCCCTCCTCGTTGACGTGAAAGGTTCCTCGTTGAAGGATTTGTTTATGTTTTATTCAGGCTGTATGAATTCTCATTCTACCATTATTTGATGAGGCAGGAATCTGAGCCTGCTTAAATGTCCGAGCGTTACTGATACAAAAAACGCCCAACCGCCATTAAACCTGACGGGCTGCCCGATTTGGAACAGGCAGCCCGGTTTACATTCATGGGCGGTATCGCCGGGTTACAGGCGGGTTTTTCTAAGCCGCAGGCTGTTGGATACCACAAAAACACTGCTAAACGCCATCGCGGCTGCTGCCAGCATCGGATTTAGCAAACCAAAAGCCGCTGCCGGGATGAGGATCGCATTATAAAAAAATGCCCAAAACAGGTTTTGCTTGATGGTTCGCAAAGTGCGTCGCGAGAGTTTGACCGCCCTTACCACACCGCGCAGATCACCACTGATCAATGTGATAGGGGCAGCGGCCATAGCAACATCGGTTCCCGTACCGATTGCAATGCCAACATCCGCCTGCGCCAGGGCGGGAGCATCATTGACCCCATCCCCAACCATGGCGACCACCTGACCGGACTCCTGGAGTGTCTTTATCGCCATGCTCTTACCATCGGGCAGTACTTCCGCAAACACCGTATCCACGCCCGCCTGCCGGGCGATTGCTTCTGCGGTGCGCTGGTTATCCCCGGTCAGCATCGCGACCTTCAAACCAAGGCGATGGAGATCTGCGATGGCTTCTATTGAGCCTTCTTTTATCGTATCCGCAACCCCGATTGCTCCGCGGATAATTCCATCAACGCTTACCAGGATAGCGGTTTTGGCTTCCTTCTGAAGTTCCTCAACCACCGGGCCTAAACCATTCAATGATAAGCCCTGGTGAGTGAACATGCGCGGGCTGCCAACTTTTAGGGTCATTCCATCTACTTCCGCCTCGACGCCTTGCCCGATTTCAGCCCTAAACCCCGATGGCTGGCTTAATACCAGACCTCGCTCGCCGGCTTCCGCCACAATCGCCTCGCCAAGCGGATGTTCGCTGACTTGTTCCGCGCTGGCAGCCAGGCGGATCAGCTCTTGGCGAGCATCTCCTTCCACCTGCCAATCTCCGGCCGCAATTACGTCCGTGACCGCAGGTTGGCCCCTGGTGATTGTGCCGGTCTTGTCAAGCACAACCGTGCTTATCCGCCCTGCTCGTTCCAAAGCCTCGCTGCTGCGAATAAGCACGCCCATTTCTGCTCCTTTACCCGTTCCCACCATGACGGCGGTTGGCGTGGCCAGTCCAAGCGCGCAAGGGCAGGCGATGACCAAAACCGCCACCATTGAAACCAGAGCCCGGGTGAATGGGCTGGCTTCGCCGTGCATAGGGGCCGGCGCAACCAGCAGCCAGACGATAAAAGTTACCAGGGCGATGCCAATCACAACTGGCACGAAAATGGAGGACACCTTGTCTGCCAGTTTTTGGATCGGCGCTTTGCTGCCCTGGGCTTCTTCAACCAGACGGATGATTTGTGCCAGCGCGGTCTCCTTGCCGACTTTGGTGGCTTCGAATTTGAAAGCGCCCTGTTTATTTATGGTTGCGCCGATGACGCTGTCACCGGGTCCTTTGAGCAGTGGAAGCGATTCACCGGTCAGCATGGATTCATCTACCGTGGAGCGCCCTTCAATAACGACACCGTCGACGGGGATTTTTTCTCCCGGGCGCACTAAGACCACATCCCCGGGTTGCACATCCTCAACCGGGATTTGTAATTCACGCCCGTCCCGTTCCACGCGGGCGGTGCGCGCCTGCAGCCCCATCAACTTTTTGATGGCTTCACTGGTCATACCTTTTGCTCTGGCTTCAAGATATTTCCCCAACCGGATCAAGGTGATGATGACCGCGGCTGTCTCAAAGTAGACATGATCCATGTACAAACCAACCGTAATCGCTAGTGAATAGAAATAAGCTGCGGATGTACCCATGGCGATGAGGACATCCATGTTGGCGGCGCCGTTACGAATGGCTTTGTATGCGCTGCGGTAATACTGCGCTCCAACATAAAACTGGACCGGCGTAGCCAGTAGAAGCATCAACCAGTTGACCCAGGGAGCATGATCCCATGCCGCCGGCGTCAATCCAAGGTCACGCCCCATCGCCAGGGCAAACAATGGCAGCGTGAAAATCAAACCGATGATGAGCAATTTGCGTTGGTGCCGGATTTCCGCGGCGCGTGCCTCGGCCTCTGCATCTCGACTATCTCCACTGCTTTCCACAACTTGAAAACCGGCGGTTTTTATGGTTGCGCGGATATCGGATTGGCTGACCATAGTGGGGATATATTTGACACGCGCCTTCTCACTGGCAAAATTCACCTGGACATCACGCACACCTTCCAGGTTCTCCAGGGCTTTTTCCAGCCGGCGGGCGTCATTATCATCGCTCATTCCTCGCACGGTGAGGTCTGCTTCGCCCAGCGCCACGCCGTAACCGGCGCGCTCGACCCGTCCCACAAGGTCATTAAGCCCAACCATTTGCGGGTCAAATTCAACCGTCGCCCGTTCGGAGGATAGATTAACTACGACCGAACCAACCCCCTTCTCCTTTCTTAAATTTCGCTCGATCGTCGCCACACAATTAGCGCAAGTCATGCCGGTGACGGGTAGTACGATCTGTTTTTGCTCTGTCATGTTCAAATTCCTGTTGTTCTGAGACAGGGTCTCCCTTTACGACAATATGCTCAACACCGATACCTACAGGTTCGCGCCGGATGGTGAAAACCGGCGCGCCATTGATATTTTCCTTCAGACGGGTTTGGTGAAAATTTCGCCGGAGTTTTTATTCAACTGCAGGGTAATTAATTTCTGCCAGTACGCCTTTAATCTTTTCGTCTGAGGCTGGATCAGAAAAATTCACCACCACTTTTTTACTGGCAAGATCAGCATCCACCGAATGAACGCCTTCCAGCTCTGAAAGTTCCATTTTAACCGTGTGCACGCAATGACCACAGTGCATTGCGGGGACATTGTATGTAATTGTTTTCATGGTATACCTCCGTAATAATTATTAATCAGGTTTTTGTAGCAGCTTCAAAGACATCCGCGATTTCTTTAAGAACGCGTTCGCGCTCATCGGGGTCTTCTCCGCGCACGGCATTGATCAGACAACTGTTGAGGTGGTTTTCAAGCACCATGGTACTGACCTTGCTCAACGCAGATTGGACGGCCTGTATCTGGCGGATGATATCAATACAGTAAGTATCGTCTTCTATCATCCGCTGAATCCCGCGTAAATGCCCCTCGGCGGTTTTCAAGCGCGCAATTACCTGTGCGTCCTTCATCGAAATCGTCCTCCTACCCCTCCCCCGTGGGGGGGGATAGAGAAATCATATCAAACAGCCGCATCGTTGTCAAGGGTCTGAAAAAGGCGCGCCGTTATTCGAGCACGCTGATCGCAAGATCGAATTCGCTGCGAAAATCCTCGGCTCTTACCACCCCGATCCATTTTTTAATGACATCACCATTCGCATCTAAAAGGTAATATTCGGGTTGATATCGAAATCCCAACGTTCGCATCGTATCGCGGTTAGCAGCATCGTCAATATCGAGAAAATGAAACTTGATTTTCCCTTCGTACTCTTGTTCCAGCCCATGCACGATGGGCGCCATTGAACGGCAAGTACTTCACCAAAAAGCGAAAAATTCCACAAATTGAATTTCACCCGCCGCCATTCGAAACTGGGCAGGATCGCTGGCATAAAGTTCCTGCCGTATCGTCGGTTGGACAACGGGCGGATCCGCCAGGGTGACTTCAGGCGCAGCATCTGTGGGCTGTGCTGATGGAGACTTATCAACGGGTGCCGCTGTCAATTCAACGCCCTGATTTTCTGCCGTCATAGTAAAAATCGATGGATCACCTGGTGCTGTGTTTGGAACACAGCCAGCCAGCGCGATAGCCACAATCACCAGAATAATCAGATAGAAACGGGTTGCTTCTGCAATGGGTGACTTAGATACCATTTTGTCCTCTATGATTCAATTATAACGACAATTAATGTCCAATTAAAGCACTTTTTTGACACCTTAAAATTTTCTAATTTTGCCAGGCTGACGAACACCAGGTACTTAAACAAGGATCACCTGCACCAGAACCATCCTCTGCTCATCAGGTACATGGTTTTGCACGGCTTCCCTTGACACAAAAACAACTCGCCAATACCATTGCACTATGCAAGTTCTGCTCGCCAGTCGACGCTGGCTCTTCCCACTGGTGCTAATTTTTTGTGCCGCCTGGATTGCCTTAACCGCCATGGTCGTTCCAGCCAACGCCGTAGGGCGGCCGCCAGTAGCGCGCCAGGGCTTTCCTGCTCCTGAGTTTTCACTGCCCACGTTCGAAGGCACTACCCTCAGTCTGAGCGATTTCGCAGGCCAGGTTGTGGTGGTGAATTTTTGGGCGAGTTGGTGTCCGCCATGCCGCGCGGAAATGCCTGCCATGCAGGCTGTTTATGAAGAGCTTGTAAAGAATGGGGTGGTTATCCTGGCAGTCAATGCAGCGGATCAGGATGATCCCCAGGCGGCGCGCAGGTTTGTCCAGGAGTTGAAATTAACTTTCCCGATCCTGGAAGATACTACAGGCAGCGCATCACGCGCCTATCAGGTAAATGCCTTGCCATCCACTTACTTCATTGATAAAAGCGGCGTGATTCAGAAAGTGGTTTACGGCGGCCCGCTGACAGAAGCCCTACTTAGGGCCGAAATAGCGCAGCTCATGATGGAATAACTCTGATGCTTCCCATCCTCAACATCGGTCCTTTAGCACTGCAGACCCCAGGACTCATTCTGATAATCGGCATCTGGGTCGGTCTGACACAAGCCGAAAAATATGCCCGCCGTTTGCAAATCAACCCAGACCGCATCTACACCCTGGTTATGATTGCGCTCGCCGTGACCGTAATTACCGCCCGCCTTGCTTACGCTGCTCAAAACCCAGCGGCTTTCAGGGATAATATTCCGGCCCTGGCATCATTGACGCCGCACATGTTCGACTGGTTGGGCGGAGCTATTTTTGGGGTGTTAGCTGCCCTGGTCTACGGGCAACGAAAAAAACTTCCTTTATGGTCAACGCTTGACGCTCTTACACCCGGCCTGGCAATTATGGCTACCGCTGTCAGTCTCTCCCAACTGGCTTCAGGGGATGCCTACGGCATTCCGGCGAAGCTGCCCTGGAGTATATACATGTGGGGCGAATGGCGGCACCCCAGTCAGGTGTATTCCATTTTGGCATCGTTGGGAATTGCGGTTATGGTGTGGCCAAAAAGAAATAAAAAGGAACTTGAGGCTGGAGTAAGGTTTCTGGGGTTTATCGCACTCAGCGCGTTCGCCAAGCTGATTCTTGAAATTTTTAACGCAGACAGCCAGCTTGTCTTGATGAACCTGCGCAGCGCGCAAATCGCTGCCTGGTTTATCCTGGCGGCAGCCCTGTTCGGATTGACAAAACGGTTAGCCGGGCGCGGTCACGGCTGATAAACGGATAAATCGAATTTTATAAGAGGATGAAATGACAGAAAGAACTGTATTGATTACCGGCGGCGCCCGAAGGGTGGGAAAAATATTCGCACTGGCTGCTGCCAGGGCTGGATTCAATGTCGTCCTGCACTACAACGCCTCTTTGCAATCTGCCCAGGATACGGCTCACGAGATTGAAACCCTCGGTCGGCGCGCTTTTTTACTGCAGGCGGACCTGTCACAACCCGATGAGGCCGCCTCCTTGATGGAGCGCGCCATCGAAATATCCCCTCTGTGCGCGCTGGTAAATAATGCGGCCATATTTGATGATCTCACCTGGGATCAAACCACTTACCCCGACTGGCAACGCCATCTGGAAATAAACCTGACTGCCCCCTTTCTCCTCAGCCAATCTTTTGCCAGATTCCACCACCCCGGTCAGACAGGCAGAATTATCAATATTCTCGATTGGCGCGCTTTACGCCCAGGCGGTGACCATCTCCCCTACACGATCAGCAAAGCCGGGCTGGCGGCGCTCACCCGCTCGTTGGCCACAGCGTTGGCACCGCAAATTCTGGTAAACGCCATTGCCCTGGGAGCGATCCTCCCGCCGAGCGATGGTGGGGAAACCGAGTCTGTAATTAAAAATGTGCCAGCCTCGCGCTGGGCTGAGGTGGACGAGGTGTCTGACACGCTGATCTTTTTATTGACCGGGCCGGCCTACATCACAGGAGAAATTATCCACCTTGACGGTGGTCGCCATTTAATCTAATAAGAGGAACCCATGGATAAAACCATAATTAAAGACCTTTTGGTGCGTGGAGTGATTGGAATAACGGAGCGCGAGCGCGCTCAGCCGCAGGACATATTGATAAATATAACGCTTTACGGCGATATCAGCGCTGCCGGCCTCAGTGATGACATTAATGATTGCATTAATTACCGCACAATCGCGAAAAAAACGATCGCCTATGTGGAAAAAACAGCCCGCTATACCGTTGAAGCCCTTGCCAGTGACCTCGCGCGCCTTTGCTTAGAAGAGGACCGCGTACAAGGGGTGAGCGTATGTGTGGAGAAACCCGGGGCGGTGCGCTTCGCGCGTTCAGTCGGTGTTGAGATTGAGAGATTCCGGTCATCAGAAAACCCACCTGCGCATCAGGCGTATGTCAGTATCGGGTCGAACATCGAGCCGGAAAAAAATATGCTTCGTGCCATACAGCGCCTGCGCGAAATGGTGACGCTAAACGCTGTGTCAACGATTTGGGAAACCGAGGCGGTCGGCGCACCCGGTCCGCGTTTTTTGAATGCCTGCGCCTGGATATCCACTCCTTTAACGGCTGATGAATTAAAGAACAACATTCTAAAGAAGATTGAACACGAATTAGGCCGTGTAAGGCAGGCGGATAAGTACGCTCCACGCACAATTGATCTTGACCTGATTGTCTACAATGAGCAAATCCTGGACCCAGCCTTGTGGGATCGAGAGTTCCTGGCCGTGCCAACCGCCGAACTGCGCCCAGATTTCCAACATCCTGACCGTGAAGAAACCCTTGGGCAGATTGCCCAGAGTTATAAACGTAACTCTTCAGCGGTCCCCCGCCTTGATCTCAAGATTCCCGGTCAGGCATCCGCAAGCACAGGTCCGGCTTAGAAGTTAAGCGGGGCTGAGCCACGTGAAATATTATCCAGGAATTCCATGCGGGTGGCCATATTATTGCGAAAAGCCCCCAGCATCGAAGATGTGGTCATGCGCGAATCGTGCTTTTTCACACCCCGCATCATTGAGCACAGGTGAATTCCTTCCACTACCACAGCAACGCCGCGCGGGCGCAGGACTTCGCGTAGAAACTCGGCAATCTGGCGGGTCATTCGCTCCTGCACCTGCAGACGGCGCGCGAACATATCTACCACGCGCGGGATCTTCGATAATCCGATCACTCGCTCGCGCGGCATGTAGGCGACATGCGCCCTTCCTATAAACGGGAGCATATGATGCTCGCATAACGAGTAAAACTCAATATCACGCACGATAACCATTTCGTCGTAATCCACTTCGAACAGGGCGTCATTCACCAGGGCAATAGGGTCTGTGCGGTAGCCTGACAGCAACTCCTGGTACATGCGCGCGACCCGGTTAGGGGTGCGCTTCAACCCGTCGCGGTCTGGATTTTCACCAAAAGCAGCCAGCATCTGCTGAACATTTATCTCAATCGCTTCAGCGTCTATGCGTTCCGTTTCCAGCAGCTCTGCTGCCTGATAAATACCTTCCCCAGTAATGGTCAGTTGCTTTTCCATGGTCTTTTAATCCAATCTATTGAACATAAGATTACACATTTTGATCTACACCAGAATGTCCTCTTGCGGTAAGCCACGCCTCACTTGCGGCGGTTGAGCAGCATCCTGGTCAACTCTTTCAAGGGATCCGCGGCCGGATTATCGCCCGCGGCCTCTTCAAGGGCCTTTATCGCTTCCGCAGAAAATTTTTGCGCGGTATTCTCAGTGAATTCCTGAGCTCCTTCTTTAATCAGTAAATCCGACAGTTCCTGCACTTCTCCGGGGGTAATCATCCCTTGCCTCCACCGGCGCGCAAACGCCTGGTTTTGATCGATGGCATAGATAACCGGTAGCGTTTTTTTGCCCGCCAGAAGATCGCTCTGGTTGGATTTCCCGGTTTCCTGAGAGGTTCCCCACAACCCAAGCCAGTCATCCTGCACCTGGAAACTTAATCCGAGGGACATGCCGTAACGCCCAAAGGCATCCTGAGTATCCTTGGACGCGCCAGCCACAAGCGCTCCCAGGCGGGCGCAGCCGGCTAGCAATGCGGCCGTCTTTCCAGAGATCATTTGCCAGTAAGCGTTCTCGGTAATTTTTGCTTCCTTCTCGTAGGAAATATCCAGGTGCTGCCCGCCGGTCAGTTGAATACAGGTCTCAGTAAAGATCTTCATCGCATCCAATACTACCGCCGGAGGTACGGACCGCCCCAGGTGGGTTAACGCCTCATATGCAAGGGTGAAAAGAGCATCGCCGGCGTTGATAGCCAGTGCCTGGCCCCACTTATTCCAAAGGGTTTCACGCCCGCGCCGTAAAGAACTGTTGTCCTCGATGTCATCGTGAACCAGGGAAAAATTGTGCAACAATTCCACCGCTGCCGCGGCTGGAAGAGCTTTTTGCCATTCACCTCCGGCAGCACGGCAGACAAGCAGTACCATAAGCGGGCGGATTCTTTTCCCTTGTGCTTCTATCCCGCTGCCTTCGCCCTCCCATCCAATGTGATAGCGCAGCATTTCACGCAATCCAGTGTATGGGTCCAGCAGCGGATGCGCAACAACCCGCTGCATTTCAAGATCTATCGCTTTCAACATTTGTGGGCTGAGAGAGTCCAATGACATACCGCGCCCCCTACCGCTCGACCAGCCGGGTATTTTTTAACGCGGCAATATCGCCAGCGCCAGCCGCAAACATACAGATTTTTAAGGTCTGGCTTAATTCGTCAATCGCCGCGATTACCGCCTCGAGAGATTGGACTGCTGCTCTCAAAAATGGTCCCGCCAGGCCAGTCATGTCGGCCCCCAGCCTCACGCATTTGGCAATGTCCACACCATCTCTGATTCCGCCCGAGGCAATTACCAACAATTCTGGCGCCAGGGAGCGCACCTGGCGGACAGCATCAGCGGTAGGGATCCCCCAATTGCGAAAAGCTGCCGCAATACGTGCTTTTTGTGCATCTACCATGCGATGCATTTCTACCTGCGACCAGGAAGTGCCTCCAGCACCGGCCACATCCACACCCCGCACGCCCACACCCGCGAGTTTTTTCGCAGTCTGGCCGGAAATTCCCCATCCCACTTCTTTTACGATCACCGGAACCGGGCATCGGGTACAAATTTTTTCAATTTTATGCAGTAGACCAGAAAAATCTGTATCTCCTTCTGGCTGTAAGGCTTCCTGGAGCGCATTTAAGTGTAAGAAAAGCCCATCCGCTGCAACCATATCCACAGCCCGCAGACAGTGGTCGATGCCATACCCGTAATTCAACTGCACCGCCCCCAGGTTTGCGAAAATCAACGCGTCGGGAGCAAATTTTCGGATATTAAAAGACTCTGCCAGTTGAGGGTTTTCCAGGGCTGCTCGCTGTGAGCCTACACCAAGAGCAATCCCCCTCTCCTGGGCAGCTTGTGCCAACCGCTGGTTGATCAGGCCAGCCTGTTCAGTCCCGCCAGTCATCGACGAGATCAGAATAGGTGCCGATAACTTACGGCCAAGAATCGTTACCGACGTGTCCACATCCACCAGATTCAATTCTGGCAGGGCTTCATTGGTAAAATACAGCCGCTCCAGACCCGTGCTCAGGCTGGATTGTACATCCTCCTGTAAATTTATGCGGATATGATCTGCCTTGCGGTTGCTGATTAGTCGAGATTCTCGATCCATTTTCATTACTTCCAGGTCTGGCGATTCAGTATACCAAAGTATAGCGCATGCTTAATTTATTGGTACAGATATTATCCGACAAACTTTGTACAGACTCTCGGCGAGTTGCTCAAATTGCTCCCCTGCTAATCGAGGTGAAGGAAACCGAGGCAAACTCGTCGCAGGTGATTGGTCTTGACAGATGCCCCAGTAAAGATACAATAACAACACATGCCATTAATCCCTCCTGGAGGATACCGATGAGTGATTTATTTGAAGATGTAAAAGCTGTTATCGTTGAAGTATTAAAAGTAGATGGTTCAGAAATTTCTATGGAAACCCGATTTATTGAAGATCTCAAAGCTGATTCGATGGATCAATTCTTCCTTATTGATGGTTTAAGCGAGAAATTCGATCTGGCAATCAGCGATGAAGACGCACGGCAAATCCGCACAGTCCAGGATGCGGTCGATTATATTGGCAAGCATAAAAAATAAATACGAACAAAACAGGATGGATCCAGGCTGGCTGCCGGATCTATCCTGTCAATGATAATTTCCCGAAAATCAGGAAACCAATATATCAGGAATTTCTTCCGGGTGACGGGCTACACGCACACCGGCGTTATTTAAAGCGCGAATTTTATCCGCTGCTGTTCCGCTGCCACCCTCGATGATCGCCCCTGCGTGTCCCATGCGTTTTCCGGGAGGTGCTGTCTGCCCGGCGATAAAACCTACCACAGGCTTGGTCATATAACGAGAAATAAACTCTGCCGCGCGTTCTTCATCTGATCCGCCGATTTCACCAATCATGACCACGCGGTCAGTGTGCGCATCGGCTTCGAACATTCCGAGCACATCGATGAAGTTGGTCCCGTTAATAGGATCGCCACCAATGCCCACACATGTGCTGGCGCCCATCCCCTTTTGTTTGAGCGCATAGAGCACTTCATAAGTGAGGGTGCCTGAGCGTGAAACCACACCAATATTGCCAGGAATGGCAATATTTCCAGGGATAATCCCGGCTTTGGCCTCTCCCGGCGTTAAAGCGCCAGGACAGTTCGGCCCAACCAGGCGCACACCTTTCTGATCCAAATATTTTCGCACGCGCATCATATCTTGGACAGGGATTCCCTCGGTTATACAGAAAATGAGGGGCACTCCGGCGTCGGCCGCTTCGAAAATTGCGTCAGCCGCGAACCGAGCAGGCACAAAAATCACCGAAACATTTGCGCCGGTTGCATCCACAGCCACTTTCACAGAATCAAAAACCGGGACTTTGCCCTCCAATACCCATTCACCGCCTTTTCCGGGTGTCACACCAGCAACAACTGCTGTGCCATAATCCACCATCTGCTGCGTATGGAACAACCCTTCGTGACCTGTAATCCCCTGAACCAGCAGGCGAGACTCTTTATCAATTAATATGCTCATGCCCCGTTCTCCCGCGCGACTGCGACCGATTTCTGAGCGGCATCCACAAGTGTTTCCGCCGTGATCATATTGGCGTCTGCCAGTAAGCGCTGTCCCTCAACCGCATTCGTGCCCACAAGTCTGACAACCATAGGAACTTTCGGTTTAACCTCAGCGATTGCTGTCAATATCCCCCGCGCAACTTCATCACAGCGCGTTATTCCACCAAATATATTGATCAAAACTGCCTTGACGTGCGCATCCGACAGGATGATACGCAGGGCAGCAGCGACTTTATCCGCTCCTGCACCGCCACCGATATCGAGGAAATTGGCAGGGCTGCCACCCGATAATTTAATAATATCCATGGTCGCCATTGCTAACCCAGCGCCATTGACCATACAGCCAATCTGCCCATCCAATTTAATATAAGAAAGCCCGTATTTTCGCGCCTCTATCTCTGGTGGGGCTTCGACATCCAGGTCTCTTTTTTCTGCCAGTTCGGGGTGGCGGAAGAGAGCATTGTCGTCGATGCTCATTTTGCCATCCAACGCCAGCAAATGGTTGTCCTTGGTGATGACAAGCGGATTGATTTCAACCAGGGTGGCATCCTGGTCACGATACACCCGCCATAATCCCTCAGCGATCTGCAGGAAGTTCCGCCAGTATACTTTTGGAAGATCAATCGATACAGCAATATCCCGAGCCTGATATTCACGCAGCCCAAGCAGTGGATCAATGAAGACTTTAATGATCTTTTCAGGCGTTCTGGCAGCGACTTCTTCGATTTCGACCCCACCCTCCGCTGAAGCCATCATAACTGGCTGGCGTGAAGTGCGGTCATTGGTAATTCCAAGGTAAATTTCTTTTTCGATACCAACCGCTTCATCGATCAGAACCTTGCGGACAGGCAGACCCTTGATTTCCATTCCCAAAATCATGGTCGCAAGTTCTTCAGCCTGTTCAGCCGATTTCGCCAGGCGTATGCCCCCTGCTTTTCCGCGCCCGCCCACCAGAACCTGCGATTTGACTACAACCCTGCCACCCAGCTCTTCCGCTATTTGCTTGGCTTCGCTTGAGTTGGCTGCCACCCTGCCTTTTGGAATCGGAATCCCATAATGGGCAAAAATTTGTTTTGACTGGTACTCGTGAAGATTCATCACGTCTCCCCAATAAGATTCGATCTTCTCGCCGGTTACGCCGAAGATTATACCATGGGGGTAATGTGGACAAGAATAGGCAAAATAAAAAAACCGGCAGAAGTATCTGCCGGTTTCGATCTGTCAACCCTTAAGGAATTCTTCCAGGGCTTCCTTACTGATCCGGTAAGCACTGCCGATTTTCTTGGCTTTGAGCTCACCAGCCGTGATTGCCGCAACCACATCCTCCTCAGAAACACGCAAGATTTGCGCTGCCTCCGAAGGCGTCATCACAGATGGGATCGCGCCAGAAGCGGCTGCACCCCCTGCGGTTGCGGCGCCCTGCCCGCCCTGCTGAGCGCCCGGTGCCATTCCAGAAAGCGATTGCTGAATGACCCCACCTAATCCTAGTCCAGCGCCGATGCCGGCTGTCAGCCCAGCGCCACCGCTTGGATTTGCGGCTGCATCCCGAAGGGCGTCCGCAGCCTGCAATTGGGTGTAGGTCTGCATGTCCAGCATACCCATGGCGCGCAGTTCTTCCGCGGATTTTTCGGACGGCTTCAGGCTGCCCAGGTAAAACGATTTGAGCAGCAACCCAATGGCAGCAAAATCATCCTGAGCCTTAGCCCTTACACCGGCACCAATCTCCTCGACCAGGCCGATCAGCTCTGCCACTGAATGCTTGGCAGCCGTTTCGCCCAGCAGATCCTGAAGTTTGGATAACAGCATTGTGCGCAGGCGGTTTTCAATATCCGCCATGCGGTAGAACCCCTGAGCCCCGACGATCTGAGTGACAAATTGCTGGGCATCTTTAATTTGAAAACTATAGGTGCCAAATCCCTGCAGCAAAGCCACGCCCAGTCCCATGCCCGGGTTACGGACCAGAATCGGCTGCGGGGTTCCCCATTTTCTGTCAGCGAACTCGCGCATTGAGACAAAATAAACCTCAGCAGTAAATGGGGTGCGGTCATTGAATGCCTTCCCGATCAGATCGATCAGGAGAGGAATATTGGCGGTTGTAATCGTGTGCCGGCCTGGACCGAAGGTATCCAATGCTCGTCCGTCGCGCATGAAGACCGCGCGCTGCGATTCGCGCACGATGACCTGGGATCCGATTCGCAAATCCGCAACGCCTTGTTCGGGAAAACGGCGAACCAGTTCATCCGTCATCTCGCTTGGATATTCAACAACATCAAATATTCTGGCCATAGTTTTCTCTACTCCCTTATCATTCTTTTATCGGTCGATATTCATCCGTTCAGGCTTGCGGCTGTTGACCGCCAATCATCACTTCACTGCGTTTTTCGAAGGCATCCACACAGCGTTGAGATATCGACACAATATTGCGAATTGCCGCTGGAAGCCCGTCTGTTCCTACTGATGCTTCCAGGTTTTCAATCGCCCTTGAGACCTCATCGGATAACTCAAGCAGCGCCAGGTCGTACTCGTAAACACGGGCTAAATCTTCTTTGTTGATTTTTACCGCATCGAAGAATCCGGTGTAGCCATACGCGGCCGTCTTGATGCGGTCAATGAATTGACGGATTTTGATGGCGGCCGCTTCCACATCTGCCACGTGGGAAATATCGCCCTGGCGAATCATATCCCGCTGGACCTGTGAAAGGCGCGCCCACTGCTCTTCGAATTGCCCAGCGACCTGTTCACGAAGCAATTTATCTGACACACGCCGGTTGCCGCGCTCGATATAACCGTCAAAGCCGGGTATTTTGCTCAGTAATTTTTTAAAAATATCCTGATCCGATGTTACACGATCAAATAAGTCGCTCATCTTCCCTCCTTTATCGTAGCCAATACAGGTTCCGGGTTGAACATCCCGGTTGATTCTGATTATAGCTTATAAAACAACGAATACAACATGCCGTGCTGGGCAGGTTACGGATAAAAGAATCAGCAGATTTTGGCAACAAAACCAGTCCCCATATGGTTTTCTGGACCTGTTCTTGATGTTGATGATTACGTATTTATCCGTAAGAAATCAACTTTGACTACGTATATCTACGATCTATTCAGCTAAGGGTTGCGAAATAATATAATAACTCTGTAAGGAATTTGTAAGTAATACCTCTTGTTTTCAACCCCATTCTATATATAATTTGATTATCAGCTTTACTGCACCAAATTTGAGCGGAAAGGAGGTGACAAAAATGTTATTCGCTCCCAAGGAAAAAGGTCAGGGCCTGGTAGAATACGCGTTAATTCTTGTTTTGGTAGCTGTTGTTGTAATTGTTATCCTTGCCTTGCTCGGCCCGGCAATTGGCAATATCTTCAGCAACATTGTCCAACGGATCTAAGCAATCACTAACACTTCACCGCAATAAACATTTTGATAGACCCTGTTAAAACAGGGTCTATCATTTAATGCCAATATGATTGCATGAAAATATAATCCGGCATAATTCTTGCATAGATTTACAGGTGAGATATAATGGTTGTGTTTCACAATCCCCCATCCCTTTCAATAACCTGACAGTTTCAGGCGATTGTATGATTTTCACGTATAATAAGTTTTGGTCGAACGCTTGCACTTTGCGAATTTCATATTTCCCAGTAAGGAGGCACACTCATGGCCGCTAAAGGTAAACGAGGTGGGCGAATCATCATTTTGGTGGCACTGATTCTTATTCTAGCTGTGGGAGGAGTTTATGTGTGGCTCCAAATGCAGCAGCAGGAAACAGCCCAGCCTTTGCCGACACCAGAACCAAAAAGGATGGTAAATATTGTCATCACCACGCAATTGATACCGCGAGGGGTTGAGATTACAGAGGCCGCGGTAATGACCGTGGAATACCCTGAGGAAAGCCTTGTCCAGGGGACATTTATCACCGATATTCAATCCGTTATCGGGAGCCGTGCGCGTTATGATCTGGAGCCGGGCGTCCCGTTGACGAGAGCCGTTCTCATCCAGCCAACAGGCGGGTCGGTGGCATCTTTCGACGTTCCCAGGGATTTCGTTGCCATACCAATCCAATTAGATCGCGTATCCACGATCGCGGATGCACTTGCAGCCGGAGACCATGTGATGGTGGTTGGTTGTATGCTGTTAGTGGACATCGACGCAGATTTTCAATCGATCTTACCTAACAGCGTCGGGGTAGTGATCGCTCCAGGACCGGGTGGTGAAGAAGGTGGCCCCACCACTGCATCTGCTGGTATCGACCCCGGTGTACAAGGCAGAGCGGAACTGGATCCCACCCTGAATCAACCTTTGTATATTCAACCCTCTGAACCGCAACGCCCGCGAATGGTTTGCCAGACTGTTATCCAGGATGCGGTCGTACTGAGGGTTGGTGAATTTGTTGATGCGCAAGCTGCCGCCGCAGCCGCAGCCGCTGCTCAACAACAACAGGCACAAGATCAACAACAACAGCAGCAGCCGGCACCCGCACCAACCCAGACACCAACAGAGAAATTAATCACACTGGTTGTCAGTCCGCAGGATGCGGTTCTTCTTAATTACATGATCCTCTCCGAAATTAACATTAATCTGGCCCTGCGCAACCCCTCGGACACCCGCCCGATTGTGACGGACGCCGTCACCCAGCAGTACCTGATGGATCAGAAGAACATCCCTCTGCCCGCCAAGCTGCCTTACGCGCTCGAACCCGCCACGCGCAACTTCAACCGCTCCAATTCGGATGCAACCGAGTCGGCTCCTGAATAAAAGCCACCCTCGGGCATAAGCGGCCAGCCTGCGCTCCAGTGCCTCAGAAAACCATTCTTTGTTCGGAGATTTTATGCCGCCACCTGAAAAAATTCGGGTTCTGATCGTCGACGATATCCAGGAAACACGTGAAAACATCCGACGGATGCTTCAGTTCGAAGCATCCGTCGAGATCATCGGTGAAGCCAAATCTGCTCAGGAAGCCATTGATTTGGCTCAGCAGTTGAAACCAGATGTCGCGATTATGGATATCAACATGCCCGACATGGACGGGATTACGGCCACGGAAATCATCCGCAAGAAGGATTCCGCCATACAGATCGTAATCCTTTCGGTGCAAAGTGACCCGAATTATATGCGCCGGGCGATGCTGGCAGGTGCGCGTGACTTTCTCACCAAACCGCCCATGATTGATGAGCTCAATGCCGCTGTGAAGCGTGCCGGCCTCATGGCTTACGAAGAGCGATCCAAAGTCGCGGCCGCCTTCTCGGTTGCCGCTGGAGAACCTCGCAAGCAGGGGATCGCTCAGAACCAGCAACCTGGTCTGATCGTGGTCGTGTACAGCCCGAAGGGGGGTGTAGGCTGCACAATGATCGCGACCAACCTGGCGCTTGCCTTTGAAAGCATTGACTCACGCACCTTACTTGTCGATGGAAGTCTTCAGTTCGGTGATGTGGCCGTCACCCTTAATGAACCCGGGAAAAACAATATTCTCGACCTTACCCAGCGCGTGGATGAACTGGATTTGGAGTTTGTCCATGAGGTCGTCTCGCATCATTCATCCTCCAATCTCCATATTCTTGCTTGCCCTCCGCGGCCGGAATTGGCAGACTCGGTCAATGGAGAAGAATTCAGCAAAGTGCTTGAATACCTGCGCCAGTTTTATGCCTTCATCGTGGTTGACACCGCCTCATACTTGAGCGAGCCGGTCCAGGCGGCGCTCGAAAGCGCGGATCAAATCATCCTGGTGACAACCCAGGATATTCCGGCCATCAAAAGCTGTAACCTGTTCTTGAGCCTGGCGTCCGCCGGTGATATTCGCGACCGCATCCTCTTTGTGATGAACCGCTACGATAAACGCCTTAAGATCACCCCTGAAAAGGTCGGTGAAAGTCTCAAACAACCTATCGTCGCCACCATACCCTTTGAGGAAAAAATTGTCCCCCAATCGATTAATAGAGGCGTCCCATTTGTTCTGGAAAATAAAACCTTACCGATCAGCAAGAGCATTATTTCTTTGGCTGATTTAATCCATAAACGCTTCCAGACACTTGAAAACGCCGACCAAAAAGAGTATGTTGGAAAGAAATAGAGGTAATTCTGAAAAGAAGGATAGACGAGTATGTCAATCTTAAAAAGAATTCAATCAAATGGAACGATTGAGCCAGGACAGGGCTCAAATTCTGGCCATCAAAGTGGTGCGCCAGTGGCACCTCGCCGGGTAGCCGCTCCAATAATGGCCAGCTCAGTGGACACCTATCAGGATTTGAAAACGCGCGTCCAGAACAAACTGCTCTCCACGCTGGACGCCAATATGGATGTCACCAAGGTCGCTGAAGTCCGGAAAACCATTCAGGACCTCTTTGAACAAATCCTGAATGAAGAAAACATTGTCCTCTCGCGACCGGAACGCGCCCGTATGTTTGAGCAGATTGTTGCCGAGATCCTCGGTTTTGGACCCCTGCAATCGCTCCTGGATGATGACAGCATTACAGAAATCATGGTAAACGGCGCAAAGAACATCTATATTGAACGCCGCGGCAAAATCCAGCGCGCACCGTTAACCTTTGAGAACAATGATCACGTTATGCGGATCATTGAACGCATCGTCGCTCCGCTCGGTCGGCGCATCGACGAATCCTCGCCATATGTCGATGCTCGTCTGCCTGATGGATCCCGTGTCAACGCTGTCATTCCACCCATATCTCTGGTCGGGCCAGTTCTGACCATCCGTAAATTCGCTCGCAATCCGATTACAGTTGACCAGCTTATCCAGTTTGGATCGATCACCCCTGAAGCGATTCAATTACTGGACGCTTGTGTAAAAGCACGGCTCAACATCGTCATTTCCGGCGGTACCGGCTCTGGAAAGACCACTTTTCTCAATGTTCTCTCCAGTTTTATCCCCGGAGATGAACGCATTATCACCATTGAAAATGCGGCCGAGCTCCAATTACGCCAGGAACATGTGGTCACCATGGAGTCGCGACCACCCAATATTGAAGGTCGCGGTGAAATCACCATCCGGCAGTTGGTCATTAACTCGCTGCGTATGCGACCTGACCGGATTATCATTGGTGAAATTCGCGATGAAGCGGCATTGGATATGCTCCAGGCTATGAACACCGGTCACGATGGATCAATGACCACCCTGCACTCCAACAGCCCACGCGATACCCTGGCGCGTTTGGAGACCATGACCCTCATGGCAGGTATGGAACTGCCCATGCGCGCCATTCGCGAGCAGATCGCTTCTGCTATAGACCTGGTCGTGCACCAGGAACGCTTGCGCGATGGTACACGTAAAATCGTCAATATTACCGAGGTCGCCGGCATGGAAGGCGATGTAATTACAATGACGGATATTTACATCTTTGAGCAGGCTGGCTACGAAAATGGGAAAGTGGTTGGCCGCCTGCGCCCCACCGGCCTTCGCCCACGGTTCTATGAAAAAATCGAAGCTGCCGGTATACACCTCCCTCCGTCTTTATGGGGTATGGGGGAACGCAGGAGGTAGCAGGCTGACTTATCCGTTTCCTCTCATCAAGCCTAGAAAGCAGGTGAACAGATGATTACTCCCGCAGTGATATTGCTCCTTGGTGGTGGCATCGCATTGCTCTTGTTGATTATCGGCATAGCGGTTTCGGTTACCAGCGAACGAAGCATGGTCGAAGAACGGCTGGGACGCTATGTTGAACCCGAAGAGAGCGTACGCAAGGTTAAGCGATCCGAACGGACATCACCCCTTTCAGAGTGGGTGAATAAACGCGTCGAAAGAACCTCCCTTGGAGACCGCATCATTAAAGACCTTGGGCGCGCCGATCTGAAATTAAAGCCGGGCGAGTTCATCGGCCTGGTGGTTATCAGCATCATTGGTGTAGGCGTGGTTGGTTATGTCTTGGGAGGTAACAGTATCCTGGTCGGACTTCTAGGCGCTATCGTTGGCTTTTTCCTCCCACGCATGTATGTTCGCCGCTTACAAGCCAGGCGCTTAATCAAATTCAACGAACAACTCCCAGATATGCTCAATCTCATGGTCAATGGTCTGCGCGCAGGCTATTCAACCATGCAGGCGATGGAAGCGGTATCCAAAGAGCTGCCTCCCCCTATATGCGACGAATTTCGGCGCGTTGTTCAGGAGATGCAGCTGGGCGTGACCATGGAGCGCGCCCTGGAAAATCTCCTAAACCGTATCCCCTCCGATGATCTCGATCTGGTCATTACTGCTATGAACGTCCAGCGAGAGGTTGGCGGTAATCTGGCCGAAATTCTGGACACGATTTCATTCACAATTCGCGAAAGAGTTCGTATAAAGGGAGAAATTCGTGTACTGACTGCTCAGACCATGTATTCCGGCCGCTTTCTGGCGATGATGCCCATTTTCGTGATCGGCATTTTATTCGTCCTCAACCGAGATTACATTATGACCTTTTTCGCTCCAGAAAGTGTCCCTTGCGGCTATATCGCCTTGGGCGTAGCAGGTATTCTGATTATCTCTGGTTATTTCGCGATGATGAAATTGGCGGAAATTGAAATTTGATAGAGTTGGAGGAGAATGATGACTGCGCTCATAATAATTATCGCTATCATCGTGGTAACAGCCGTAATCCTGACGGTCATCGGGCTGCGCAATCCTGAATTAGCCGACGAACGCGCTTTACAGGCCCGCCTGGAAGAGTTTAGCCAGACTGGCGAGCAGATAGACCTGACGAAATTAGAACTTTCACAACCTTTTACCGACCGCGTCATATACCCGATGGCGCGCAAGCTTGGCGAGTTGGCTATTAAATTTACACCCCAAAATGCGCTCCAGTCCATCTCAAGAAAACTCGAACTGGCTGGCAGTCCCTCAAAAATCGAGCCTTCCATGGTGCTTGCCAGTCAATTCATCGCGGGTATCGGGTTCGGTGGTTTGGTAATTCTTGTTTTCAGTGTGGGTAGTGCGGATTGGCCAGCCAGCCGTGTGATTCTGGTCGCGCTCCTGGTTGCTTTGTTCGGTTTCTATTTTCCGCAACTGTGGCTTTCCAGTAAAATTTCCCGCCGTCAGAAGGAAATCCGTAAAGCCATGCCAGATGCGCTGGATTTGTTAACTATCTGCGTGGAGGCTGGGCTAGGATTTGATGCAGCAATGTCTAAAGTCAGTGAAAAATGGCAGTCTGAGTTGTCCCTGGCGTTTGCGCGCGTTATCCAGGAGATTCAACTCGGCAAAATTCGTCGCGAAGCGCTGCGCGATATGGCTGAACGTATCGGGCTGGCGGAAATGACCAGTTTTGTCGCTGCCGTAATCCAATCCGAACAACTTGGCGTCTCAATGGCGAAAGTACTGCGCATCCAATCCGACCAGATGCGCGTAAAACGCCGCCAGCGTGCTGAAGAGGAAGCCCACAAAGCTCCTTTAAAAATGTTGATACCGATGGGATTATTAATTTTCCCATCCCTTATGATCGTCCTTCTGACTCCTGCGGCGTTACGCCTGTTCCAGTCAGCGCTCGGAGGTATGTTTAACTAGCGGAATTTCGATTTTCCCCTTGTTTGGAAAGAGTATCAGCCCGTTGTTGCCAACACTGGGCTGCGCTGGTCACAATAAATCCGTTCCTCAGGAGTGAGGATGGTAGACGGTCACGGGGTTCAGCGGGCATTTCAAATCCAGCATTTTTTATGGAAAATCATTGATTGGGTCTACCCGCCCCGCTGCGCCGGATGCGGCGAAATGAACCACCGCTGGTGCCAGAAATGTCATTCAGATGTTATTTTGATCGATCCGCACCAATCTTGTCCAACCTGCAGTTATCCACATGCCAGTCAGATCAACTGCCCGGACTGCAAAAACCTTACCCCAAAATTTTCGGCTCTGAGGTCCTTCGCCCTTTATAAAGATCCCATTCGCAAAGCCGTCCATCGTCTGAAGTATGAAAGCGACATCGGATTGGCAGAAGTTCTGGCGATGTACCTCGCTGAGGTGATTGTGCGGACAGATTGGCAAATAGATCTTGTGACCGCCGTTCCATTAAGTGGTCACCGCATGCGCCAGCGCGGATATAACCAATCCGCCCTACTGGCACGCAACCTCGCCTGGTTGCTTAACCTTCCTTTTTCAGCCCGGGCATTAATTCGCATCAAAGAGACCCAGGTCCAGGTCGGTCTGGATAGCAGGCAGAGAAAACTGAATGTGGACAAAGCTTTCCTTGCCAACCCAAAGTTTTGCGCACAAAAAAGTATCCTTGTGGTCGACGATGTTGCTACAACCGGCGCTACGCTTTCTTCCTGCGCGCAGGCGCTCATTTCCGCCAGTTCGCGCCAGGTTTATGCTGTGACTCTCGCGCGCGCTGTGCAGCTGGATATGAGTTAAGGTATACTTGCTGCAACGAGAGGACAAAACATTTCCCGTTCCCGGAAATTCATCTCACACGGAGGTAAAAATATGGACCTGAAAATTGAAGTTTTTAGCCGTAACATGGAATTAAGTGATCGAATTCTTGAATATGTCAATAAAAAGGTCTCCAAGCTCGACCGTCTCATCAACGGCGTGGATGAGACCCGTGTGGATCTGGCTTATGTAAAATCCGCTCGCAGCGCTTCTGACCGGCAGGTTGCCCAGATCACCATTCGGGGAAAAGGTTTCATCCTGCGGGCAGAAGAACGGGCGGATGATATCTTTGCTGCCATTGACGAGGCTGTTGAAAAAATGCAGCGTCAGATCTCTCGCTTCAAAGGTAAACGCATGCGGGGACGCACTGAAGGGGTCCCGGTGTCAGAAATTTTTACCGAACCACAAGCCGAGTCTGAGGAAGCAGAAGAAGTTCCGGTAATCGCTCGGCGCAAAACATTTACCCTCATCCCAATGGATGAACAAGAAGCAATTGAGCATATGAAACTCCTTGGGCATGAAGATTTTTTCGTTTTTTACAATGCCAACACCAATGCAATTAATGTCCTTTACACTCGCCGTGACGGCACGTTCGGATTGATTGAACCAAAACTTGGATAATCCAGATCTGCTGAAGGTTTAAACGGCACGCAAAGAAATGCGTGCCGTTTCTTTTCCTTGCGACTTGTCACCCCTGATGCTGTGCGCTATAATCTGGCTGTTAAATTGATCCTTCATCTAAGGTTAGAAAATGATTGACGTAAATGAACTTCGCAAAGGTGTTACCTTCGAACTGGATGGCAACCTGTACAAAGTTTTAGATTACAGCCACCACAAGCCAGGCCGTGGTAACGCCACCATAAAAATTAAAGCGCGCAATCTGCGCACCGGTGCGACCCTTGAGAAGACCTTCTCATCTGGTGACCGCGTTCCGGATGTTCGCCTGGATTACCACAATGCGCAATACCTCTATTCAGATGGTGATATCTATTATTTCATGGATATGGAAACCTTCGAGCAGTATCCAATTCGAACCGACATACTGGGTGATTATGTCGGATTTTTGAAAGAGGAAATGCAGGTTAAGTTAACCTTCTACGGCACCGAAGCTCTGGATATCGAGCTGCCAACTACGGTGGACCTTAAGGTCGTTCAGGCGGATATTGCCGTTCGTGGAGATACCGCCACTGGGGTTACCAAATCGGTCACCCTCGAAACCGGAACGCAGGTGCAGGTCCCCAACTTCGTAGAAGCTGGCGATATTATTCGCGTCGACACACGCACTGGAACGTATGTGACCAGAGTGCAGTAAATCACACCAACTGCACGGGTAAGTATCGATCAGGTTTTCCCCGTCCCCTTTTTGGGGGCGGAATGTTAATGAAAGGCAGGCAATTTCCCAGTGAAAACTCCGGCAGGCAGCGAATGCAAATTTTTTTATGGAGATTATTATCGCGGCCGCAGCAAGGAAGAATGCCGCTTGATAGGTGACAAGCCTGCCCCGCACAATTGGATACCCGACCTGTGCAAGGTCTGCCCCGTGCCTGGATTCCTACGAGCGAACGCCTGCAGCTATATGACCTTGAACGCAGAGGTTAAGCGTGGATTTTTGGGAATAGGCCGAAAAATTGAAGTTTCTGCCTACTGCAATAAGACTCATCAACTGGTAAAGGAGCCGGAGATTGGCTGCGGTCAATGCCACCCATTACCAGAAATCTTCACGGACACCGAATCATGACTTTCACTGTACTGCTTGACCTCGATGATACACTGCTCGAAAACGACATTAACGCATTCATCCGATCTTATTTCGGGCTGCTTGGAGAAGCACTTTCAAAACATGTAGATCCACAGAAAATGCTCCAGGCGATGAGGTCAGCGGTCAATGCCATGTTGACCAAAGAATTGCCGGCGAATACCCTCGAGGAAACCTTTGATCAGGTTTTTTACCCGATGATTGGCGTCCCGAAGGTAGATTTGTTGCCTGCGATCCAGGAGTTCTACCAAAACCGGTACCCCCGCTTGCAGCCGTTGACACAACCCCGGAAACAGGCTGTGCGCCTGGTTGAGAGTCTGGTTGGTCGGGGAATTTCTGTGGTAATCGCCACAAATCCGCTGTTTCCCCGCACGGCGATCCTCCAGCGCCTTGAATGGGCTGGAATCGGTCACCTGATTCCACAATTGTCACTGGTGACTGATTATTCCTGGGCGCACTACTGTAAACCCAATCCGGCGTATTATGCTGAAATATTGGCTTACCTGCGCTGGCAGCCAGGACCAGTTGTGATGATCGGCAACAGCCTGGAAGATGACATTTTACCGGTTGAACGGTTGGGATTACCTACCTTCTTTCTGAGCGAGGAAAAATTAGACCAGACAGGTGCGAACCCGTTATCGCGAAGCGGAACCCTGGAGGAAGTGCTTCCCTGGATTGATCAGGTCCTGGATGCCAACCTGATTCCAGCCTTCGACAGTATTTCCGCTATACTCGCCACGTTACAGGCGACTCCAGCTGTTCTGGACTCGTATTCAAGAATTTTTCCGCCGAACCAATGGAATCGACGCCCATCCACACAGGATTGGAGTTTTACTGAAATTCTTTGCCATTTACGTGATGTCGACCTGGAAGTGAACTTACAAAGGATCGAAACGGTTGCTTCAGGAAGCACACCCTTTCTTCCTGGAATCAATACAGATTCCTGGGCGGAAGAGCGAAACTACACCTGCGAGAATGGAATCTCCGCCCTGCAGCAGTTTATGGACGCCCGGGCAGAAATTCTAAAACGCCTTTTTACCCTGCCGGAAAGTTCCTGGCATCTGGCCGCCCGCCATGCCATATTTGGCCCCACGACCCTGAAAGAACTGGTCGGTTTTATCGCCACCCATGACCGCGTTCATATCAGCCAGTCTTGGGAAGCATTATTATAAGAATTGTATAAATAATCGTTCCAATCGTTATTCACACTCTGGCAGGTGGACAGATAGATTGGTATAATTTCTTAAAAAATAGACTAAAGAATCCTTTTACGGGTTTTTTCAAGAGGCTGGAGGAATAATTGAGTTCACGCAATCAATCGTATATCGTTTACCTGCTGTTGTTTGTGGCGATTATCGCCATGGTAGTCTACAGCTTCAGCCAGCGTGGCACCACCTCCGAAGTATCCATTAACCAGTTGGCTGAGGATATCAAAAACCAGCAGGTTACCAAGATCGAAGAGGATGATAATCGGCTCAGAATTACCTATAAAGACCTGACGGAATCAATTTCGACCAAAGAGCCCTCTGCAACGCTGGTAGAGCAGTTGCTTAACCTGGGGGTAACTCAGGAAATGCTGCACCCTGACAACATAAAAATTATTATCAAACCACCGAGCGCGTGGTTGGGAGTGCTCACCGCCCTGGGTTACATCCTGCCTTTCCTGATCTTAATCGGGGCATTCTTCTTTATCTTCCGCCAGGCGCAAGGCAGTAACAATGCCGCCATGTCCTTTGGTAAGTCACGCGCGCGCATGTTTACGGGTGATCACCCGACGGTGACCTTTGTGGATGTGGCTGGGGTGGAGGAAGCCAAAGAAGAGCTAAAAGAGGTGGTTGAATTCCTGCGAGAGCCTCAAAAATTCATTCAACTTGGCGCGCGCATCCCCAAAGGAGTTTTGCTGGTTGGCCCTCCAGGCACGGGCAAGACCTTGCTGGCAAAAGCCGTGTCCGGCGAAGCCGGTGTTCCCTTCTTCTCAATATCTGGCTCTGAGTTTGTGGAAATGTTCGTAGGCGTGGGCGCCAGCCGCGTTCGTGATCTGTTTGATCAGGCCAAGCGCCATTCACCCTGCATAGTATTTGTCGATGAAATCGATGCAGTCGGCCGCCAACGTGGTGCCGGCCTCGGCGGAAGCCACGACGAACGCGAACAAACCCTTAACCAGATGCTGGTCGAGATGGACGGCTTCGACACCGATACCAATATCATCATTATGGCTGCCACCAACCGCCCGGATATTCTCGATCCTGCGCTCCTCCGTCCAGGCCGATTTGACCGCCGCGTGGTTCTCGACAGACCGGATGTGCGCGGGCGGGAAGCGATTCTGAAGGTCCACATCAAAGGGAAACCCCTGGAAGAAAATATCGATTTGAGCACCCTGGCGCGCTCTACTCCCGGGTTTGTCGGCGCTGATTTAGAGAACCTGGTGAATGAAGCGGCTATCTTGGCTGCCCGCCGTAACCGTAAGAACATCTCTCAAGCAGAGTTCGAAGAAGCCATCGAGCGTGTGATCGCCGGTCCAGAACGCAAGAGCCGCCTGATCAATGAGGATGAAAAACGCATTATCGCCTATCATGAAGCCGGTCACGCCGTGGTCATGCAGGCGCTGCCTGAACACGACCCTGTCCAGAAAGTGACAATCATTGCCCGCGGCATGGCTGGCGGCTACACCATTTCTCTACCGACTGAAGACCGTACCATTATGCCTCGCAAGAAGCTGCTGGCCGAAATGGTCGCCCTACTGGGCGGCCGCGCAGCAGAAGAGATTGTCTTTGACGACATCACTTCCGGCGCTGGAAACGATATCGAGCGAGTTACGCAGATCGCCCGCACAATGGTCACCCGTCTGGGAATGAGTTCGGAAATGGGTCCCATGGTGTACGGTCAGAAAGAGGAATTGATCTTCCTGGGGCGTGAAATTTCAGAGCAAAGGGATTATTCAGAGGCTGTGGCTGAACAGATCGACAGCGAAGTACGCCGCCTGGTCAACGAATCCTATCAGAAAGCCCGCCAGATCCTGGTGGATTACCGCGATAAACTGGATGCAGTTGCGGAGAAATTATTGGAAGTTGAAACCCTGTCGCGGGAAGAATTCGAGGCAATATTCCCGGCGCCCGTTCCAAAGAAGAGCGGCGTACCCATTAAAACTTCTTTAAACTGATCCGTAAATACCGCACGAGAATCAGGGCAGCCAAAATTGGCTGCCCTCCTTTAATCCATGCCTTCGATATGCAGTCGTTTCAATTCTCGCCGCAGGACCTTCCCCACACCGCTTCGCGGAAGATCTTCCCGAAATCGCACCAGGGTTGGCACTTTGTAATATGCCAGGTACTGTTTGCACCAGGAACGAATTTCGTCTTCTGAAATGGATTCACCCTGCTGTGTCACCACCCACGCCTTAACTAGCTCGCCTTTGACTGCATCCGGCACACCCGAAACCGCTGCTTCTTTTACCTTTGGATGCATTCCAATGACTTCTTCGACCTCACGCGGCCATACCTGCAGGCCGCCAATTTTGATCAACTCTTTCTTGCGGTCGACCAGGTAAAAATAGCCTTCGTTGTCCATCCGCGCAATATCACCTGTTCGCAGCCAGCCATCTACCAGTGTCTCCCGCTCATCATCTGGACGTCGGTGATAGCCCTTCATCACCTGTGGTCCTGAAATAAGCAATTCGCCCGCTTCTCCCAGCGGCAAGTCTCGCTGGGCATCCTCCAGATCGACGATTCGGCAGTTGACATCCGGTAGAGGAAGTCCAATCGACCCGCTTCGGTTCTCTCCGAACATTGGATTACAATGCGTCGCCGTGGGTGCTTCTGACAGACCGTAACCCTCCATTAATTTCCCACCGGTCAAAGCCTCGAATTTTTCCTTTGTTTCTGCCGGCAACGGCGCCGAGCCGCTGATACAGGCTTTTATCGAACCTAAATTGATCTTTCCTGCTGCCACATCCGGATGATTATTGATGGCCTGGTACAGGCTGGGCACGCCAGGAAAAAGCGTCGCGCGGTAACGTTGAATTTGCTCAAGAATATCCTGGATATTGCGCGGATTTTGGACCAGAAGCAGGCTGGCTCCCAGGGCGACCCCCACATTCATGGCGATGACCATCCCATAGACGTGATAAAGTGGGATCGCAGCCAGAACAACCTCGCGGCCGTCCTGCATTCCCGCTAACCAGTATCGAAATTGCAGCGTATTCGCGACCAGGTTGCGGTGCAAACCAACGGCTGCTTTGGGGACGCCGGTTGTTCCGCCGCTGTACTGGAAGATGGCTGGATCATCGCTTCCAATCGCAGGCCTGACCTGACTGTGTTCGCGCCCAAAAGCCAACAGATGGTTGAAGGTGGTATCCGTCTCCTCAAAATTCAAAGCCTGAAAATCAACCCGGTTGCTTTCAATCCCATTTGACAGCAGAGCGGCGTCTTCCACAGACGTGAAAATCGCCTTTTCAAGACTGCTCCCTGAACGCACCTCAGAGAGTAAATCTTTATGGCTGCTCAATCCTATGAGCACCTTTACCCCGCTATCGTTAATCTGGTACTGTAGTTCCCGGGCCTTGTATTGTGGATTCATGGCCGTGACGATTGCGCCGGCTTTTAGGATGGCGTAAAACGCCAGGACGAATTGCGGGATATTTGGAAGGAGCACTCCGACAGGTTCTCCTTTTTGAACGCCCATCGCGATCAAACCACTTGCCAGCCAATCCGTCAGCCGGTCCACTTGTTGATACGTTAGGATGTGGTCATGAAACACTGTGCAGGCCTGCTGAGGAAATTTTTGTGCTGTTCTTGAGAATAGCTCTACCAGGGTAATATCCGGATAATCGATATGCGCTGGAACGCCAGGATCATAATGTTTAAGCCAGGGTTTTTGATCCATCTTATCCTCAATCAAAGGTTTTCTTGACGGAATTCATTACCAGATTCGATTAAAACGATCATGTCAGACACGTCGTTGTCTGGAAGGCGAAACCAATGTATTCCTGGGTCATTTTCTTTGAACCAGTTCGCCTGCCTGCGCACAAACTGACGTGTATGGCGTTTTATCAGAGCGGCAGCTTCTTGAAGACTGATCTTGCCCTGCAAATGTTGGATGATTTCGCGGTATCCTATGGCTGAAAGGGACGGTAAATCACTGCAATACCCTCTTTCCAGCAGGCTGCGCACTTCACCAACCAATCCAGCCTGTATCATGGCTTCGATGCGGGCATCAATTCTAGCGTACAGTTCAGGCCTGGACCGTTGCAAACCAATGATCAGATGAGAATATTTGGCTTTACCTTTTGTTCTCTGGGCCGAAAACCGTACTCCAGTGGAAAGTATCACCTCTAACGCTCGAATAGTTCGGCGCACATTGCGCGCATCAATCGCATCCGCTGCGGCAGCATCAAGAACACGTAAGCGCTTATGAAGCCCATCCGCGCCAATTTCTGCTGCCCAGTTTTCTAATAAGGTGCGCATGCGCGTATCGGCTTGTTGCGCGGGAATTTTCCAGTCCTGCAGCAGCGCGTTAATATATTGTCCGGTGCCGCCAACCAGGAAAGGAAGCTTGCCGCGAGCATGGATATCTGCGATCGCATCTTCAGCCATTTTTTTGAACAGCGCCAGGTTCAAGGTCTGATCCGGATCGACAATATCCACAAGATGGTGGGGCACTCTGCTCATTTCTTCTGGAGAAGGTTTTGCTGTACCGATATCCATGCCGCGGTAAAACAGGCGTGAATCAGCCGATATGATTTCTCCCTCGAAGTGGGCCGCGAGCTCAATCGACACCGCTGTTTTCCCAACCGCAGTTGGGCCAACAATCACCACTAATGGGCGTGGAACTTCATTCCAGCGCATTTTCAAACCAAACAATCTCCGGGTTCACCTGGTTGGGAACACGCCTGACCGCTATCACATCAATGCGCCAATCACCCGGAAAATCCACTTTTTCCTGCAGGTAATACTGCGCGGATTTCAACATATGGTCGCGTTTTCGCACGCCGATCGCTCCTTCCGGCATCCCAAAGGAATCAGACGATCGGGCTTTGACTTCCACAAACACCATAACTTCATCTTTTTTTACGATTAAATCAATTTCTCCATATGGGGTGCGAATATTTCGCCCCACAACTTCGTACCCTCGAGCAATCAGGTAGGATGCCGCCACCTGCTCGCCCCAGCTACCGAATTTTTGTTTTCGGTTTGACAAGTTAATATCCTCATTCTGTTCTTGATTAACCCAATTCTACCTGATTGTCAACCCTGGGCGCTCGCAATACAGACATGCACCAATAAATGTGCTACACTTTAGCTATACATCGCCCGAAATTTACCTTTTAATAGCAGGGGCTCAAATGGCAACAGGCGAAATCATCGCAATTGGAACTGAACTTCTGCTTGGCGAAATACAGGACACCAACACCGCCTATCTGGCAAGAGTGTTCCGTGATTTGGGCATTGACCTTTTCAGGACAACCATCGTCGGAGATAACTACGAAAGAATTGCCCAATCCATTCGTGAAGCCCTGCAGCGCTCACAAATCATCATCACCACTGGCGGATTGGGCCCAACCGTCGACGATCCAACTCGTCAGGCTATCGCCCATGCCTTGGGCGTTGAACTTGAGTACCATTCAGAATTGTGGGAACAAATCGAAGATCGCTTTAAACGCTACGGACGCCAGCCGACGGTTAACAACCGCCGTCAGGCATACTTGCCTGCAGGCGCTGTTGCAATTGAAAACCCGGTCGGTACAGCACCAGCTTTCTATTTCGACACGGGTGATCAATTAATTATCAGCTTACCTGGCGTTCCAAGAGAGATGGAAACGATTCTGCAGCACAGGGTCGTCCCCTTGCTGCGGTCACGCTTCAACCTGCAGGAAGTCATTAAAGCGTACGTGCTGCATGCCGCTGGTGTAGGTGAATCGCAGGTGGATGAGTGGATCGCTGACCTGGAGGAGATGAAAAACCCGACGGTCGGATTGTCCGCGCATCCAGGGGTGATCGATATCCGCATCACCGCCAAAGCCGCATCTCAGGCAGAAGCAGACAGCCTGATTGCTGAATGTGCAGCCAAGATTCACCAGCGAGTGGGCGTTGCGATCTTTGGGGCTCAATCTGATACGCTTGAAAAGGTGGTGATGGAGCGTCTTGCGGCCCACAAATGGAAACTGGCGATTGCGGGCTGCGGCTTAACTTCCGCCCTTACCGACCGCTTGATCCCCCATGGTTTTCCTGCGGAAAATTACCTGCCGTTGAACCCGGGCTGTAGTCCTGAGTTCCTTGATAGCGCACTCCGCAGCCACCAGCAAAAGCTTCGAGCCGAAGTCGCCCTGGGGGCAGGTTTCTACCCAGGGCAGGTCCAACAGAATTTATACCTGTTTCTCACCACCCCGGCAGGCAGCCACAATTTAAACCGTTCCTACGGCGGGCCGCCTGAGTTGAGTGAGCTTTGGGCTGTGAATACCGCCCTTGATTTTATTCGCCGCAACACCCCATAACGGATTTATAAGGAGCCAGATACTTTATGGAGACTGTTTCAACCCTTCTGAAGAACGCGCTGCTCTTAACGATGGATGACCAATTCAACCTGTATGAGCCGGGAGCAATCGCGATTAAGGACGGCGCTATCCTCGCCCTCGGCTATGAAAACGACATTACCTCCCGTTTTAGCGGCGTAGAGGTGGTGGACTGCGGCGGGAAAATTCTGATGCCTGGTCTGGTAAATGCCCACACGCATGTTCCCATGACCCTGCTGCGCGGTCTGGCAGATGATCTGAGGCTGGATGTATGGCTGCTGGGTTACATGATGCCGGTGGAAAGAGAATTCGTTTCCCCGGATTTTGTTCGGCTGGGCACAAAACTCGCCTGCGCTGAAATGATCCGCAATGGGATTACCAGCTTCGCGGATATGTACTATTTTGAGGAGGATGTGGCCAGGGCTACGGCAGAGGCTGGCATGCGCGCAATTTGCTCACAAACGGTGCTCAAGTTCCCTACCCCAGACGCTTCCTCTTATGAAGAGTCTCTGGCCTACGCGCGCGATTACATCCAACGCTGGAAAGACCACCCACTCATCACGCCGTCTGTGGCTCCACATGCTCCATACACCTGCACGGATGAGATTCTGCGGGCCAGCGCCGAGCTGGCCATCGAGTTTGGTGTGCCGCTCCACATTCACATCGCGGAAACCGCCTTAGAGGTTGAAAACATGCGCCGCGAGCAGAACATGCCAGTCGTCCCGTACATAAAAAAATTGAATCTGCTGGATGCCAAGGTCCTGGCTGCGCACTGTGTCCACATCGATGAGGGTGAAATGCGCACCTTCCAGCACTATAACACCGGTGTGGCGCACAACCCATCCTCCAATCTTAAACTCGCCTCTGGTATCGCTCCGATTAAACGTATGCTGGAAATCGGCCTGAATGTCGGCATCGGCACGGATGGACCCGCTTCTAACAATGACCTGGATATGTTTGAAGAGCTGCGCCTTGCATCTTTTCTGGCGAAAGGATCCAGCGGAGACCCGACCGCCCTTCCGGCCCGCCAGACCCTTGCTATGGCGACCATTCTTGGAGCACGCGCGATGCACATTGGTCATATCACCGGTTCTCTTGAGCCGGGTAAAAGCGCGGATTTGATCCTGGTCGATCACACCCCTGTTCACAACTCGCCGCGATTCCGCCGCGATGCCCTGGGCGCCTATTCACAGGTCGTTTATGCCGCCAAAGCCACGGATGTAAGCGACGTAATGGTGAACGGACGCTGGTTGATGCGCGATCACCAATTGTTAACCCTGCAGGAAGCGGAACTGCTGCAAGAAGCTGCGGAATATGCCAAACGGATTGACTCCTTCCTGATCAAGAGAGAAAAATCCCTTCTCTCCAAGCTGCTCGCTTTGGGCGAAAATACTGAAGAAGAAGAGAGCTTTGAGGTGCAGGCCAAAGTACCCATCAAAGACCCTCAGGTCGTGCTGCAAGCTCTTCAGGACCCCAGTCTTCAGATCATCTACCGGCGCCACTACCGCCAGTATGACGCCTATTTTGGTTTTGATTCCAGCGAAGAAGGTCACTTGCGCTACCGCGAAGACCATTCCGTCGCGCCGGACGGGACCGTATCCAATGTTCGGACGCGATTAACCTTAATTGGACCCTCTCGAGAACATTCTTTTCCGCAAAAAGTCCTGCTTTCTCGCAGCCGCTTCCTGGCCTCTGCCAATCAAAGCTTGCGCTTCTACCGAGAATACTTTAAGCCGGTTGAGGTAATCGAAATCGAGAAAGACCGCCTGCGCTTCCTGGTCAAATACGCGGAGACTGAATTCTATATCAACATTGACACGATGAACAAACCTGCCATCGGGCATTTTTTGGAAATAAAAAGCCGCACCTGGAGCCGCAAGGATGCAGAATTAAAGTCGCGGCTGGTCGTGCAGTTGATCAAACAGCTTGGAGCATCTCCGCAAGAAACCATTTCCCAGGATTACCTGGAGATGATCCAACACTGACAGTTCGTTCAGTCATCCAGATAAAGAAGGAGGTTGAACTGTGCCAGCAGCGACCAAAAAACCTGAAATAAACGTCCTGTTCATGGCTGCTGAAGCAGCTCCGCTGGTTAAAGTGGGCGGGTTGGGGGATGTGGCGGGCTCATTACCGCCAGCATTGCGGGCCCTTCGCCGTCCAGCCTGGAAAGGTCCCCGACTGGATGTCCGCCTTGTGCTTCCTTTTCACGGAGAAATCAGGAAACTGGTCCAGGATGCAGAACCCATTGCTACTTTTACAGTCAATCATCCGCTCCAAGCCCTTGACGCAACCGCCTACCTGAGTGAGGTGGAGGGTGTCCCGGTGTATTTGGTCGATGGCGAACCGATTAGGCCGGATTTACCTGTCTACGGGAGCGATCCTGCTCTGGACGGAGAACGGTACATATTCTTTTCCCTGGCTGTGCTGGAGCTTATCCACACCCTGGACTGGCAAGTCGACATACTTCATGCCAACGATTGGCATACTGCCGCAGCCCTATACGCATTAACCTTGCGAAAACCCGCCTCAGCTCTCGCCCGCAGGATACGCTCCATTCTCACCATTCACAACCTGCCCTTCATGGGCAGAGAAGCCGAAAGCGCCGTTACGTCCTGGGGATTACCGCCCTCACGCGATCAGCGCCTTCCGAAGTGGGCGCTGCTCTTCCCGCTTCCTTTAGGACTTGTATCCGCAGACCACATCGTGGCAGTATCTCCGGGCTACGCAGAAGAAATTCTTGCACCAGAATTCGGCTGCGGGCTGCAGGATTTCTTGAAAACCAGGCAAGAATCGATCTCCGGAATCCTGAATGGCTTGGATCAGGAAGCTTGGGATCCATCTCGCGACCATACGCTCTACTCGACCTTTTCGATTGAGGATTTAACCCCGCGTAGAATAAATAAAACCTCCCTGCAAGAAGACCTGGGGTTACAGGTGGATGCCCATGTTCCTCTACTTATCGTGATCAGCCGGTTGGACCAGCAAAAAGGGATAGATATCGCCATCGAGGGCCTGCGAAATTCAAGCCAACTTAACTGGCAAGCAATTATCTTGGGCAGCGGAGATCCATTACTCGAAAGCGCCTGCCGCAGTCTGGAAGCGGAGTTTCCAGACCGGGTGCGCGCGGTCATCCGTTTCGATGCCGCTTTGGCACGGAGAATGTACGCTGGTGGGGATATTATCCTGATGCCGTCGCGGTATGAACCCTGCGGCCTGGCGCAAATGATCGCCATGCGCTACGGCTGCCTGCCGCTAGCGCGCGCAACCGGAGGGTTGAAGGACACCATCCGCGATGATCCCAACCTGGCAGCCTCGACCGGGTTCCTCTTTTTGGATCCCACACCCGAGGAATTCTCAGCCGCGCTGGAACGAGCCATTTATTTGTTTGATAATCAGGACCTCTGGCAGCAAATCCAGGTCAGGGCGATGTCACAGGATTTTTCCTGGCAAAAATCAGCCATCGAGTACGCTCGCATTTATTCTCAACTAATGGAGGGGAGACGATGAAAATACGCAGCATTATTCTGGCTGGCGGAGAAGGCACCCGTCTGGGTGTTCTGACGGCGAAACGCACGAAACCCGCCGTCCCATTCGCTGGAAAATACCGCATCATCGATTTTCCATTATCTAACTGCGTCAATTCGGACATCTTCGATGTGATGCTGGTAGCCCAATACCGTCCCCATTCACTTATCCAGCATATCGGCGCAGGCGGACCGTGGGATTTAAACAGGGACTTTACTGGCGGTGTGCGCATCCTGACGCCTTACCGGGCACGCGGTTCTGGCTGGTTCGTTGGCACTGCGGATGCCGTCCAACAAAATTTTACCTTTATCAAACACGGTAATCCCGATATCGTCCTGATACTTTCTGGCGATCATGTTTATGAAATGGATTACCGCCCATTCATTCGTTTTCACCAGGAAAAGAATGCGGATGTGACTGTGGCGGTGAAAAATGTTGCCATCGAAGATGCTCATCGGTTTGGTATCGTCGGCGTAGAGGAAGATTTTCGCATAAATTCCTTCGTCGAAAAACCAGAAGTTCCCCCTTCGACGCTGGCAAATATGGGCATCTACCTGTTTAATTTAAAAGTCCTTAACGATGCCCTCTGGGAGGACCACCTGCAGCAGGATTCTGTTCATGATTTTGGACGCAATATATTGCCCGCTTTGATTTCTTCCGGCAGGCGGGTGTACGCTTACCCCTATGAAAGTTACTGGAAGGATGTCGGCACCACCCAATCTTACTGGCAGGCGCATATGGATCTGCTCACCAACCCGCCCGCATTTGACCTTTATAACCCGCGCTGGGTTATTCATACCCGCACCGAAGAACGCCCACCGGCCTTGATTCAGAAAGGTGCGGTGGTTGAGGATTGCTTAATCTGCCACGGCTGCACGATTGAAGCTGGCGCCCGAGTCGTTTCTTCTGTCCTTTCTCCAGGGGTTGTGATCCGCGCAGGCGCGCAGGTAGAAGAATCCATCCTGCTCACAGACACCTCTATCGAAAGGGGTAGTCAGGTGTTCCGGGCAGTCCTCGATAAGCGCATAAGAGTGGCCAGCGATTGCCTGATTGGCGGCCGGGTGGAGGATGATCTCCCCATTGCGATGATTGGACGCAACACCGAGGTCCCGGCAGGGACGCATGTTTACCCCGGTGGAATGATCGGCAGCGATGTGGTATCATCGGATTATCCTGGTCCGGAAATCAAACCAGGGGAGTACCTCCAGACTCGGAGATTACCCAATGAAATTTGAGCGAGCATCAGGCATCATCCTGCATCCTACCAGCCTGCCTGGCCCAGACGGCATCGGGGACCTTGGCCCGGAGGCTTACCGCTGGGTAAATTTTTTGGTCGAAACCGGCTGTAAATTATGGCAAATTTTGCCCCTCGGTCCAACCGGTTACGGAGATTCCCCCTATCAGTGTTTTTCAGCCTTTGCCGGTAACCCCTACCTGATCAGCCCGGCCTTGTTGCGTGAAGACGGCCTCTTAAACCGCGCCGACCTTTCTGACCGGCCTCAATTTCCAGTCAACCGAATCGATTACGGTGCCGCCATCGAATGGAAGCTGAAAATCCTCGATCGCGCATTCCAGCGGTACAATCAAACGGACCGGGCTGACCTGCGCCAGGAATACAACCAGTTTAAACAGGAAGAATCCTTCTGGTTAGATGACTTTGCTCTCTTCATGGCAATCAAGGAGTCTTATGGCGGGGTATCCTGGGATAACTGGCCAGAAGCACTCAGGCAGCGGAAACCAGCAGCCTTACGCACCTTCAAGAAGAACGAGCCAGACCGGATTGAGCGCCATACCTTCAGGCAGTTCCTTTTCTTTCGACAGTGGCGCAGCCTAAAATCCTACGCGAATCAGAAGAATATCCAAATCATTGGAGATATTCCCATCTTTGTTGCTTACGACAGCGCAGATGCCTGGTCGCATCCTGAACTTTTCTACCTGGATGCGCAGGGTAAACCGACCGTCGTTGCTGGCGTGCCGCCAGACTATTTTTCACCCACCGGTCAATTGTGGGGGAATCCCCTCTATAAATGGGACGAACACAGCAGGCGTGGCTACGATTGGTGGATTCAACGCATGCAGTCCACATTAAATTTGGTCGATATTGTAAGGCTCGACCATTTCCGTGGTTTTGCTGGCTATTGGGAAGTCCCTGCTGGTCTCCCAACCGCTGAAATCGGACGATGGGTGAAAGGTCCCGGCGCTGATCTGTTCGACCAGATCGCTGCCGCGCTGGGCGATTTACCCATCATCGCCGAGGACTTGGGTGTAATCACCGCGGATGTGGTAGAGCTGCGCCTTAAATATGAGTTACCGGGCATGAAAGTTTTCCAATTTGCTTTCAGCACCGATCCACAGGATCCGTTCCTGCCGCACAACTATGAAACCCACTGCGTGGCGTACACCGGCACGCACGATAATGATACAGCCCTGGGTTGGTATGAAACCGCCCCTGAAAAGGAGCGTGATTTTATCCGCAGGTACCTGGCCCGCTCGGGAGAGGATATCTCCTGGGACATGATCCGCGCGGTGTGGGCCTCGGTTGCGGTGTTCGCGCTTGCCCCCATGCAGGATATTTTAAGTCTGGGGAATGAGGCCCGTATGAATTTACCGGGTCGCGCCAGCGGGAACTGGACCTGGCGCATGCATCCGGATGCCCTTCAAACAAATGTCATCAACCGCCTGAAAGAGGTCAACTACCTGTATGCGCGCTCAGATATCGAGAGCGCCGATAAAAAATCTGAAATAGTCGAGTACCAGGTCGTTTCCTGACTCGCTCGCTCCAAAAAAATGGCGTGCCGCCGCCTTACAGCCGTCACAAGCCTGACCCGGAAGGGTCTGATCTTTGACCTCCGCGCGTGGAGAGATAGATCCCTGTCAAGATCATCACCCCGCCGATGAGCTCACCTGGACCAGGCACTTCTCGCAGGAACAGAACAGCCAATATTGTGGTGCCGATAGGCTCACCCAGCAAGGCCAGTGCCACGAAAGTCGCAGGGACATAACGCAGCGCCCAGTTGAATGAGGTGTGACCGAGGAGCTGCGGGATTAGCGCAAGCAGGATGAAAAAAACATAAGTCTGCGGTGAATAACCGCCTGGCTTGTGCCCGCCAATCAACATAAACCCGACCAGAAAGACCGCTGCGGTGCTGTAAACCAGGAAAATATAAGTGGACAGATTCAAATGCGGGCGAACGGAACGGCCAGCCAGCATGTAGGCTGCGGATGCCCAGGCGGCAAACAGCGCCAGAAAATTTCCTAACAGCGCCCGGCTTTCTCCCGTTCTGAGCAGGTCATCACAGGCAAACCCGCTGGTCGAGACCTGGCAGGACTGACTTAATCCGACCAGAATCCCGCCAGCCATGGCCAGTCCCAACCCCAGCCAGACGCTGCGGTTAAGACGCTCCCCCAACACAAATGGAGACAGCAGCGCCACCCATAACGGCGTGGTGGTTACCAGGACAACGGAAGATGCCACACTGGTCATTTCTAGGGAGGTTATCCAGGCGGCAAAGTGCACAGCCAGGAAGAAACCAGCCAATCCGATCGACGCCCGCGCTTTAACAGAGACCGTCTTAAGGTCGATCAGGGATTGTTTTAGCGTTATCGGAGCCAGAAAAACAGCAGCCAAACCCAGCCGGTAAGCAGCGATTACCAGCGAGGGAGCATCAGATTGCGCAAAACGAATAAAGATCGCAGCTGTGGAAACAGCCGCGATTCCGAGGGTCAAAATGATTATCGCTCGTTGTCCGGTGGTCATTCGCTTGACAAACCTGCTTGGCGTGGCTAAAATTCTGGTAACCCAACAATACAAAACGGATCGGAAAACCACAGAATTGGCGCGCTCATGCCATAGAAGGAGGTGCAGTTGGCATCAGTATTAGCCTGTTGAGATAAACTGGACGAGAACTGGAAGCATTATATCAAACCCTGTCCCGTTGGTTTATCCTGCGTGTTGCGCTGATATTGAAAACTGCCACCCATTTTCCGCCTTTCACATCGAGGATTGAGAACCTGTTTGGCAGACTTGAGGTTACAATTGAATAAGGCAGCTTTATGGTAAAAAATTAAACGAAAAAGAGGAGGATGCGATGACGCATATTATCACCAGTCTTTGTTTACGTGACGGGGGTTGCGTGACTGTCTGCCCGGTGGAATGCATTGTACCCGGCAAGCCTGAAGACAAATACCCCTGGTTTTATATCGACCCGGACACTTGCATCGATTGCGGCGCCTGCGTTCCTGAATGCCCCTTTGCTGCAATTTTCCCGGAAGATGAAGTGCCCTCGGCTTACACCGCGCGGGGTGGTGAGCGCCTGTCCATGCCTGTTGGGACCCCCGGTTTCGATGAAGTTTACGACGGACATAACCACGACGGCGAACCTGTGCATCTCGAAGCTACACGCACGCTGCAGGCGGGTGAGGTCGTCGATCTTACCCCCGATATCCCCAAGAATTACGAATACTTCTCAGACGGTCCCGGCTACACCAGCGCGGGATAACAAAATACTCAACCCCTCGAGGAAGTCAAGCGACTTCCTCTTTTTATCGCCAGGAAATTGACTCAGGAGGTCGAAATTGTCAACGATGGATATGCCTTACCGCATCGAACGCGATTCGTTGGGGGAAATTGAAGTCCCGGCCAATGCGCTCTATGGCGCTCAGACCCAGCGCGCAGTTTTGAACTTCCCCATTTCAGGTAAACGACCGTACCGCGCCTTTATCTGGTCCATGGCGTTGATCAAACGGGCGGCCGCGGAAGTACACCGCGACCTGGGCATGCTGGATGCTGAAAAAGCTGGCGCGATCATTCAGGCTGGTGAAGAGATCATGGCAGGCAACTGGATCGATCATTTTGTAGTCGATCCATTTCAGGCTGGGGCCGGCACCAGCCACAACATGAACGCCAACGAGGTCATCGCCAACCGTGCCACGCTTATCCTGGGCGGCAGCATCGGCGATTACAAGGTCCAGCCCAACGACCATGTCAATATGTCCCAATCCACCAACGACACCATTCCAACCGCGATTCGGTTGGGCTGTCTGTGGCGGTTGGACGAACTGCTCTACGCTGTCCAGCGCCTGGTTGAATCGTTGAAAAACAAGGCCATCGAATTTGATGACATCGTCAAATCCGGGCGCACGCATTTACAGGATGCCGTTCCAGTTCGGCTGGGGCAGGAATTTGGCGCTTACGCCCGCGCGGTTGAACGGGATGAGGAGCGAATTGCTCGGGCGGCTGAAGGCCTTCGCCGTCTGGGCATCGGTGGAACCGCTACCGGCACCGGGCTGAATGCCCACCCCGAATATCATGCGCGCATGGTCGAGGTGCTTTCGCGGGTGTCAGGATTGAAGCTTTATACATCGGATAACCTTTTTGAGTCCATGCAATCCATGGCCGATATGGCAGACTTCTCGGCTTCATTGCGCACGCTGGCGGTGACATTGACGCGCATTGCCAATGACCTGCGGCTTTTATCTTCAGGACCGGCCACCGGCCTGGATGAGATTCGCCTGCCACCCGTACAACCGGGTTCTTCAATCATGCCCGGCAAAGTCAACCCTGTCCTGGCCGAGATGTTAAATATGGCGATGTTCCACGTCATCGGTCTGGATACCGCTGTCTGCCTGGCTTCTCAGGCCGGGCAGCTCGAACTTAACGTCATGATGCCCATCATTGCCCACGATCTGTTCGAAATGATGCATGTCATGATCGGGGCGGTCGATGCCTTCAATGATAAGTGCGTGATCGGTATCCAGGCAAACCGTGCCAAAGCGGAAGGCTGGCTGTCGCGCAACACCATCGTCGTGACGGCGCTGAACCCGGTTATCGGTTATATGGCTGGCGCAGCCCTGGTAAAGGAAGCCCTGGCGCGAGATCTGACCATCCAGGAAGTGGCGCTCGAAAAAGTCCGCGATGGAGCATTAAAGCACAAAGACAGCGGGAAGCCCCTAACAGAAGCGGAAATCCTGGCTGTCTTCAGCGATATGCGAAAATTTACGGAAGGCGGCCTGTTCGGAGGCGGCGGCGGAGGCGGTTAGGATTCAGAGTTTTTGCTGGCTGGCGTATACAGCCGCTCCCACGATACCCGCCTGGTTGAGTAACTGGGCGGGTACAATTTTTGCCCGAACAGATAAATACGGCGCAAAGCGCTCGAAATTTTTACTTAAACCTCCGCCGATCACGATCATATCTGGCCAGAAAAGTTTTTCCATTTCATCCAGATACTCTTGCAGTCGTTTGGCGTATTTCTTCCAGGAAAGGCGTTTTTTCTGCCTGGCGGCATCCGACGCGCGAAATTCAGCATCCTTTCCACGGATGAGCAGGTGCCCGAATTCAAGGTTTGGCACGAGTGTGCGGTCGCTGAACAACACCGAACCGATACCAGTTCCCAATGTCAGCAGCAAGACGACGCCTTTTTCAACATCACGCCCAACACCGAAATTCATCTCTGCAATTCCGGCAGCATCCGCGTCGTTTAATGTATAAACCGGACAACCAGTGGCTTTGCTTAACAGGCTGTTGACATCTGTCCCGATCCATTCCTTCGAAATATTGGCTGCTGTCATTGCCACCCCGTGCAGAACAACGCTGGGAAAGCCGCAGCCAATCGGTCCCTGGTAATTGAAGGACTCGGCTAGAATTTTCACCACCGCGGCCACGTCTTCAGGTTTGCCGCCCTCCGGTGTTAACAGCCGGCGGCGTTCACTGAGCAGCTCACCGCTTTCGACATCTACCAGCGCGCCTTTTATCCCGGTACCTCCGATATCAATTCCTAAAACAGCCATCGTAACCTCCTGGAGTTATGGACAGGCATTCTGCACATGTTCCTCGTATGTCACCGCGAAGAGGTGCAGCCCAGACTGATCACAGCGTGCCCGAAAATAATAATAGGGGCTTTGGGCTGGAAATGCAACTGCCTGCAGGGCAGAAAGACTCGGGTTGCAGATTGGTCCAGGCGGTAGCCCGGCGTAAAGGTAGGTGTTGTAACGCGAATCAAATTCAAGATCTGCGCGGGTAATCGGATTAACCCACCAGCCGCCGCGTTCAGGCTGGTAACCAACAGCGTACTGTACCGTGGGGTCAGCATCCAGGCGCATGCCGATCGACAGGCGGTTTAAAAATACAGATGCGATCATCGGCCGCTCATCTGGAACAACACCTTCCCGCTGCACAATGGACGCCAGGATTACCGCCTCGGCCACACTAAGACCTTGTTTAGCGAACCCTTCGCGCAGTCCCTGTCCAACCTCATTATTAAAGCGGCTCACAAAAGCCTGGAGCAGGTCCTGAACACTGGCATCGCGGCTGAAGCGGTATTCACCAGGAAAGAGGTAACCTTCCAGACTGCCGCTGATCCTTAATTCAGAAGGCAGCCAGACAGGAGAAGGGTTGCGGACGGCGCGCAAAAATTCGTCCGGACTGATGGATAGGCCCGAAGTTGGAAGGGCAGCAGCGATTTCCTCGGCCCGCCATCCAGCCAGGATGACAAAAGTTACCTCGCTGGGGGTGGCATCCTGTAATTCGCGCCCGATTTCAATGCTGTTCCAGGCGGGGCTGAGTTCATAATCGCCAGCCTGAATGCCTGTATCTAACCCCGCGTAAATCATGTAGGTGCGAAAATCGTCAGCCGAGCGGATTATTCCAGCCATTTCCAGCCGGTAGAAGATTGAATTGGCAGGTTCTCCCGTTTCTACGCGAAAACGCTGCGGTTGGCCTTCCGCATCGACTGGGGTCAGCAGGCGCTCGCGCGCCAGCAGCAAGCGTGTGGAATAGACAAAGCGGTCGACAGGGTTCAGCCGCGCGCTCGCGCGGCCAAATTGCTGCTCAGCCAAACCTGGAATCTGGCTGAGCGCCCAGACTGCGCCAGCCAGAGCGATGCAAAAAAGCAACAGGACCACAAAGCAGCCCGCGGACATGCGGCGTTTCTTGGGCTGCGCCATCTCACTCATCCATTATCTTGTCAGCGCTGGATGCCCTGCTGCGCGCATCCAGAAACGATTGAAGAATGACACTGGCAGCCAGGTCATCCAGATGCCCGCTGCGCCGGCTGCGCTTGACGGCCATGGCAGACCGGATGGATCTAGCGCTTTCGGTGCTGCCGCTCTCATCCCACAACAGGACGGGTTGGGAAGCCTGCTCGCGAATAGCATCAGCCAGGCGCTCCGCGCGCCTCGCCATGGGGCCGGGCTGCCCGTCTGAATCCAGCGCCTGCCCAACAATAATCAAAACAACCTGCTCCTCTTGGGCGGTTTGAGCAATGACAGCCGCATCGAGTTTCCGTGCGACGTGCTCGATTACTTTGAGCGGTCTGGCGATCGTCTGGCTGAGATCACTGATTGCCAGACCGATGCGTTTTCCACCTGGGTCTACACACAGGATGCGCCCTTTCTCGAAAATCATTTTGCCACTACCTCAATCCGCAGGGGTAGGAACGGCATTCTGGACCACCAGGCCGGCCAGGTGCGCACCGAAGGCCGTTCTTCCAGGTTAAGCGCTGCCGCCAGTAACTCCTGCGCGGATTGTTTTTCCTCCCCCCTGACCAGGTTGGCGATTACCGCGCTGTCGTAGCGGGGTTTTATCCAGCGGGAGGCTTGAATTTCCAGGCTGACCAGTCCGTCTGTTCCCAACTGCGGTTCATCGATTATCGCCGCCGTCAACGAGGAAGCCTCAACCTCCATGCCGGGCGGCAGGTTGGCGTCGAGCATCATCTTAGCCGCCATACGCACATCCTCCTCCGCCACCACCAGGGCTGAATATTCGACCTTCATACGCAGGTTGATGAAATCCGTGGGTATCCCGATTTCGGGGTCACGTTCGTCAAGCAGCACATTGTTGATTTTGAGGGATTCATCAATCAATATACCCTCACTCCCCGCCAGAAGAGACAATTCCTGCAGCGCTTTTTGACGCAGTCGATCATAAACCTGCTGGTACAAACTCTCGTAATCCGCATCACTGCCAGCGCGTCCGATCCGATCGGTTCCGCCCGTAATAGCTGCCAGGTTGGTCACTTTTATAGATAAACCAATCAACCCATCAACGGCCTGGACCGCACCCGCTGGGACATTCCCCTGGCTTCCAGGTTGCCTGGCTCTGACTTTTATTTCCGCCTGTTCACCCACCCCGCCTGCTAGCAGCAACCCCTCCAGAGCTTCGAATTGTTGTTCACCGGCGCCCACGGTGCGAAAGGTGGTGCCAGCGGGCAGCCTTACGGGCTGCTCCGTCAGGTTGGTCACCAGCACAGTACCAGCCGCGTATTCATCCGCAATGGTAATTGACTGGCTGGATTGGCTGCGGGCATGTTCCTCCACTTCAACAGTGATAACCCTGGCTGGGATTCCGCCCGATGGCAGCACACCTGGGATATCCGGGCTGGCCCAAAGAGGAATGCTCATTGTCTGAAGGGTCCTGCGCGGAGAGAATTCAATATGGGCTGAAGGTAAAAACAGCAGGATAATCGCAAAAAAACCGGACACACCAAGAAGAAAGCTCATTACCCTCACCAGCCCGGATTTCTGCCAGCGGCTGGATGAGTGCAATTCCGCGCGCATATCCCGCAGAGCCGACAATGCAGGGGGTTGGATGGATCGAACGTAATTCTTGCGTGGCGCACCGCTGTGCCATGGAAGCCGCTGAGCTGTGGGGATGGATGGAAACACCGGCACCGCAGCCTGCGCTGCAAGGTCAATGATATCCTTGTTGCGAGATACCAGCCCAAGCCTGGCGCCCGATTGGCTGGCCGCCCGTTGCAGCAGAATCAGATCCAGCCGGGATAAGCGCGGCGGTCTGCGGCGGGGGAAAGCCAGCAAGATACGCGGCGCGCGGCTCCACGACATTTTATCGCGGATCGAATTGGCATCGTCATGACTTTCCAGCCGGATAATGTGGGTTTTCATGGCATTGGAGATATTAATTATAATATGGATACTTTTCCAGAAAATATTCCTCATAGATATAGACACAGCCCTCCTCCCCGGCGCACTTTCTTATGGCTTCAAGCTTTTTTACGTCCGAAATCATTTCACAAAGACCCCGTTGGAGAAAATCCATTGAAATTATTTGTCCCTGGCCGCATTTGCCTGTTTGGCGAACATTCTGATTGGGCCGGCGGCTACCGCCGCATCAATTACGAAATTGAAAAAGGCTATGCCATCATTAGTGGTACCAACCAGGGCATATTTGCGGATGTATCTTCACACCCGAACGCCCTTCTGCTGACCTCTACCACACCCGATGGCGAGCGCGTCGGACCTTATGAAATTCCAATGGAAGCCGGCGCCTTACTAGAGGAGGCTGAAAAAGGCGGCTTTTGGAGTTATGTGGCTGGCGTCGCCTACCAGGTGCTGATTAACTACCGCGTACGCGGTCTGGTGATCGACAATTACCGCACGGATTTGCCAATTAAGAAAGGGCTTTCGTCCAGCGCAGCGGTGTGCGTGCTGGCTGCCCGCGCTTTCAACCGGGTGTATGACCTTAAACTGACCATCCGCGGGGAAATGGAACTGGCTTACCAGGGGGAAATCACCACGCCATCACGCTGCGGGCGCATGGACCAGGGCTGCGCTTTTGGTAACCGCCCTGTCCTGATGACTTTTGACGGCGACCGCCTGGACACGCGCGAAATCCAGGTCAAGGACAACCTGTACTTTGTAATTGTTGATCTCATGTCTCAAAAAGACACCCTGGAGATCCTCAATCGCCTGAACCGCAGCTATCCGTTTGCTGAGAATGACCTGGAACGCGGCGTTCAGGAGCTGCTTGGGCCGATCAACAAAGATATCACCGCCAGGGCTGTGCAGGCTTTGCAGGCAGGGGACGCTCGTCAACTGGGAGAGCTCATGGTCCAGGCCCAGGATATGTTCGATCGCTACGCAGCGCCGGTGTGCCCCGAGGAACTGCTCGCCCCAGTGCTGCACAAGGTTCTTAACTATGCGCCGTTGAAAAAACACATCTGGGGCGGTAAAGGGGTGGGCTCGCAGGGCGACGGCACGGCGCAGTTCATCGCCCGTTCGCCGCAAGATCAGGAAAAAATCATCCACATCCTTCAGAAAGACCTCAACCTGCCAGCGCTGAAATTAACACTCAGCCCCACGCCAAAAGTCCGAAAAGCTCTTATCCCGGCCGCTGGGTTTGGTACGCGGCTGTTCCCTGCCACCAAAGCCGCCAAAAAGGAACTCTTCCCGGTCATCGACCGCGACGGCATCGCGAAGCCGGCCATCCTGATCATCGTTGAAGAGGCTGTTGAGGCTGGTATCGATGAGGTCATCATCGTCGTGCAAAAGGAAGACCTTGCCAGTTTCCAATCTTTCTTTCACGAAAACATTTCGGTCGAAAACTTTAATAAACTGCCGCCTAATTTCCAGGAATACTCCCGCCGTATTTTGGATATTGGCCAGCGTGTCAGGTTTGCCATCCAGCCGACTCAGGAAGGTTTCGGACACGCGGTCTTTTGCGCCCGTGAAATGATCGGCGATGAACCCTTCCTCCTGATGCTCGGTGATCACATCTACCGCTCGAGCAGCGAGGTATCTTGCGCCCGCCAGCTCCTGGATGTCTATCAGCAGCACAATCTCAGCGTGGTCGGGCTGCGGCGCACGCCGGAGGATAAAATTGCCAACTTTGGAACGGTGACCGGCGTCTGGCTGGAGAACAGGGATTTACTCAATATCACTCATTTTTTCGAGAAACCCACCCTGGATTATGCCCGCAGTAACTTGCGCGTTCCCGGCCTGCCGGAAGATGAATACCTGACGCTCTTCGGGCAATACATCCTTAAACCAGAAATTTTCGAGTTCCTCGAAGACCACATTCATAACGGCGTCCGCGAGCGCGGCGAATTTCAATTGACTTCCACCCTGGACCGCCTGCGGCAAATGGATGGTTTTCTCGGCTGGATGATTCAGGGACAGCGCTATGACATTGGTCTGCCGGATTATTATCTCGAGACTTTACAGTCATTCCGGCGCGATTCCGGAGCAACCTTTCCCGCTTAGATCAATTTTTGGATTTCTTCCGCCTCCAGCTCGCGCCACTGCCCAGGCTGCAGTCCCTCCAGATTAACCCCCCCGATGGCTATACGTACCAGGCGCAAGGTCGGATAGCCCACTTTTGCAGTCATATGACGGATCTGGCGTTTTTTGCCCTCGTTAAGCACCAGCCTGAGCCAGCTCGTTACGCGGTGAGCTGCGACCGGCTGCTCTCGTTGAGGTAATTCCGGCTCCGGAATGACCACCGCCCGGCAGCGTTTGGTGCGCCTGCCTTTGACCATCACGCCCCGCTGCAGCTCCGCTACCGCCTCCGGTGAAATTTCTCCTTCTACTTGCACCAGGTAGGTCTTGTCGACGCGGTGTCGTGGTTCCGTCAGACGGTGAATCAACCCACCGTCGTCAGTCAGAATGACCAGACCTTCACTGTCCATATCAAGGCGTCCTGCTGGGTAAACTTCGGGAACCGGTATGAAATCCTTCAGCGTTCGCCTGCCTTCAGTATCGCTGAAAGCACACAGGACACCATATGGTTTGTAAAAAGCGATAACGCGCATATCCTGGCTTGCCACCAGACTTATAAAGGTGTTTTTAAGATTATAATTCAAGTTACATTTGTTCTGACTCCTGCCAGATGGTCGACGAATACCCTTGCCGATTATCTTGCAGCAGGATCTCGCAGTAGCAGACCGCAATTGAAATAGGTAAATCATGTCCAAATCCCTTGTCTTAATCCTGGTTCTTGCACTCCTGCTGTCAGCCTGTAACTTACCCAGGGGTGAGCAAAGCCCGACCCCTGATTTTGTCGCTACACAGGTGGCCACCCTGTTAACCGGTATGCCCCAACCCGAAGCCTTCACCCCCACGCCGCCGCCGGAAGAACCCACGCAGACTCTCTCTGAGCCGCAAGACACCCCCACCCCAGAACCATCCCCCACTGCAACTACCTCGCCGGACGACCCGCGTGATTTTTTGGGCGCGCCCACCTTTATTGACACCCTGGACAGCGGACGCTCCTTTGGGCTTGAGAACAGCGTCTACGATGACGATTACACCTTCATCCGCGTCGAAGGCGGGGCGCTTGTGCTGACCAGCCGTTACACCACCGATTACCGCGGCTGGCGTACCGGTGGAACCAAATTAAAGAATGCTTACATCGAATCCACAACCCGCGTGGGCGAATGTGCCGGTTCGGACCTTTACGGGCTGGTATTCCGTAGCCCGGATTTCATTAAAGGTTACTGGTTCCTGGTGACCTGCGAAGGCGACTGGTCGGTTGGGTACTGGGATGGGAACAATTATGTCAATCTTGCCAGCGGCAGCAACGTAGACGGCGCCATAAAAACTGGCTCGAACCAGGTCAACCGCCTGGGCGTCATGGCAAACGGAGACCGCTATCAACTCTACGCCAACGGCAGGAAGATCGCCGAAGTCTCAGATGGAACATTCACCGACGAGGGCTCATACGGCATGTTAATTTCCGCGCGGGTCACACCCAACTTCACAATTTATACCGAAGAGTTCGCCTACTGGAAACTTGATTAAGATTCCATGACGCGCCCAACAAGCCCCCGCCAGCAGCAAATCTCCGCATACGCTCGCGAGTTAATCAAGCAATCACCGCTCTATCTGGATACTGAAACCACCGGTCTGGATAACAACGCGGAAATTGTCGAGATCGTTGTGCTGGAGAGCGATGGGACCGTTTTATACGAATCGCTGGTGAAACCGTTATCCCCTATCCCGCTGGAAGCCACGCGCATACACGGCATTGGCGACGCTCACGTCGCCAATGCCCCTACTTGGCCGCTGGTTTGGGCAACCCTGCGCCCCTTGGTTGTGCAGCGCCCGCTGGCTATCTACAATGCTGCCTTCGATTTACGTATGATGCGCCAATCGATGCAGCGCTACCAGTTAACCTGGCGTGAAAATATTACCGCAATTGATATCATGCAGCTTTTTGCTGAATATCGCGGCGAATGGGATTCACTCCGCCGCGCTTATCGCTGGGTCAAATTGGAAGAAGCGGGGCGCTATTTTAACATACCCCTGAACAATACCCACCGCGCCAGCGACGATACCCGCCTGGCGCGCGCTGTCCTGCATGCCCTGGCAGGCCTACCTTACGAAGATTAACCCTGCGTATTCAATTGACTGCTGTGCCATTATCCCCGCAACAAGAACAAATCCTGCAGCACCCGCTGACAGGCAGCCTCTTCCTGGAAGGACCTCCCGGCAGCGGTAAATCCACAGCGGCTGTACAGCGATTGTCGGCCATGATTATGGCCGGCATTCCGGCGGAATCAATTCTCATTCTTTCACCGCAGAGAACGCTTGCGGCCCGATATTTCCAGGCGCTGCGTGATCCGTCTTTGCCTGCGGGTGGTTTGGCTTCAATCCTTACGCTCGGCGGGTTGGCCCAGCGCAACGTGCACTTGTTCTGGCCGTTAATTTCAGCATCAGCGGGCTTTCAACAGCCTCAACAACCGCCGACTTTTCTCACATTGGAAACCGCTCAATATTTTATGGCGCACGTTGCCAGGCCGTTCCTTGATATAGGTTATTTCGAACAGCTTACGATCGACCGTAACCGGCTGTTCTCACAGGTCCTCGACAACCTGAACAAAGCCGCCGTGATTGGGTTTGCTCACACCTCAATTTCAGAGCGTCTAAAGGCGGCCTGGATCGGTAATCCCTCGCAAATCATCGCCTACGACCAGGCGCAGGAACTTGCCGACAGTTTTCGCGCGTTTTGCCTGCAGCACAACCTGCTTGACTACTCCCTGCAAATTGAGGTTTTCCTCAATCATCTCTGGCCGTCCTTGGTCGTGCGCAGGTATTTGAAGAATAGATACCGCCACCTGATTTATGACAATATTGAGGAAGATGTACCTGCTGCTCATGACCTATTGATGGAATGGCTGCCAGATTTCGAGTCTGCGCTGGTCATTACCGACAGCGGCGGCGGGAACCGCATTTTTCTTGGCGCAGATCCAATCCATGCGCTAAAACTGTCGGAGGCGTGCCAGGCGCACATTACCATGGCGGAAACCTTCGTATCCAGCCCTCACATCCGTGGATTCCAAAACGCGCTGGAATCCGCCATCCAACGAAAGTCCCTAGACCCGCATCCTCCCAAGGAACTGCAGGCAGCCTTCACCCATATCGGAGTGCGTTTTTTCACCGAAATGATTGACCAGGCTTGCCGCCAGATTGCTGACCTGGTACATGGGCAAGGTGTCCAACCCGCGGAAATCGCCGTCCTGATGCCGTACCTTTCCGACGCCTTGCGGCACGCCCTGTTCACCCGCCTTCAGGCAGACCAGATCCCGGTGCGCTCGATGCGCCCATCTCGCAGCCTGCGGGATGAGCCCGCTGCGCGCTGCCTGCTCACGCTCGCGCGCCTGGCCCACCCACAGTGGGGCATGCCAGTGTCCAAAGGGGAAGTGCGCTCCATGCTGCTGCTCGCCATCCACAATCTGGACCTGATTCGCGCGGATTTACTGGTTGAAATCCTCTTTCGCCCGCGCCAGGAAAAAGGACCGCTGCTTGAATTTGATCCTCTGAACCCCGCTATGCAGGAACGGATAACCTTCTCCGTTGGAGAGCATTACACGCGGCTGCGCGCTTGGCTGGAAGCCTACCGCGACCAACAGCAAGAAGAACTGGACATCTTCCTCGCCCGCCTCTTTGGTGAGCTGCTCTCTCAACCTGGTTTCGGTTTCCACCAGGATTTTGACGCCGCGGCTGTCACTGCCCGATTGATCGAGTCGGTGCAAAAATTTCGCCGTGTCGCAGAGCCTTCGCTTAAAACAGCAAACATCCCTGCTGGAAAAGAATATTTGCAGGTGCTCAGCGATGGGGTGATTGCCGCTCAGTATTTGATATCTTATCAACAGCCGTCAGAAGCGGTTCTGGTCGCCCCAGCCTACACTTTCATCATGGCTAACCAGCCTGTTTCCTATCAAATCTGGCTGGATACTGGCAGCCTCGGGTGGTGGGAGCGCCTCTTTCAACCACTCACGCATCCGTATGTCCTTTCGCGCTCCTGGCAGCCAGGTTCGCCCTGGACGGATAAAGATGAATACAACGCCAACCAGCAGGCGCTCGCCCGCCTGGTACGCGGATTGCTGCAGCGCTGCAAACAGCATGTTTATCTGTACACCGCGCGAATAAACGAACGCGGTGCTGAAGAACGCGGACCACTGCTCCAGGCGCTTCAAACCATTTTACTGCGTTTGTACGCGCCAGGGGGCAGCCGTGTTTAATCCGCGCCCCATGCAGCAGGCGGTGCTGGAATACAAAGGCGGGCGCATGGGAGTTTCCGCGGTGCCAGGTAGCGGAAAAACCCACACGCTTTCCCTGTTAGCAGCAGGTTTAGTGGCATCCGGTGACCTAAGGGATGATCAAGAAATCCTCATTGTCACATTGGTAAACTCAGCCGTGGATAACTTTTCCAGCCGGGTAGGAAATTTCATTGCTCACCTCGGCTTGCTGCCTGATCTGGGTTACCGGGTACGCACCTTACATGGGCTGGCTCATGATATCGTGCGCGAGCGCCCGGACCTGGCTGGTCTTTCTGATCGTTTCAACATCCTCGATGAAGGAGAATCAGAAGAGGTTTTGAAATCCGCTGTTTCGGGCTGGCTGCGCTCAAATCCAGACTTTTACCAGGAATGGACGCATCCTGACCAGGACCTGAACAAGGATGCCAGATTGCACACGAAATGGCGCGAGACTGTCGTTAGCCTTGCGCGCGCGTTTATCCGCCAGTGTAAGGACTTGCAAACCACGCCGCAGGCTTTGCGTGACAGGCTGGCTTCAATAAAATTCACGCATCCGCTTCTCGATCTGGGTCTGGAGGTCTATACCGCTTATCAGCGCGGTTTATCCTACCGCAGCGCGGTCGATTTTTCTGACCTAATTCGCCTCGCTTTGCTGACTTTGAAATCTGACCCTGAATACCTGGAGCGGCTTCGTTACCGCTGGCCTGTTATCTTGGAGGACGAAGCCCAGGACAGCTCGCGCCTGCAGGAGGAGATTCTGCGCTTACTGGTTGGAAGTGAGGGCAACTGGGTGCGAGTCGGCGACCCCAACCAGGCCATTTACGAGACTTTTACGACCGCCAGCCCAGAATTTTTGCGCAGCTTTTTACGCGAGCCAGGGGTCATTGTGCGTGAATTGCCTGATTCCGGACGCTCGACACAATCCATCATCCGGCTCGCCAACGAACTGGTGCGCTGGACGATCACAGACCATCCTGCGATTGAATTACGACAGGCCTTGACACCGCCTTTTATCCGTCCGACCCAGCCTGGTGATCCACAGCCAAATCCGCCGGACAATCCTGCCGAAATCTATTTGTATAACAAGAAGTTTACGCCGGACGGTGAAATTAAGGCCGTTGTCAATTCCTTGCAAAAATGGCTGCCGGAAAACCCGGACCAAACCGCGGCGGTTTTGGTACCTCGCAACGAACGCGGCGCGAAGGTTGTCGCCGCGCTCAAAGCAGCCGGCATCGAACCTGTTGAACTGTTGCAGTCCAGCCTCTCTACCCGCCAAACGGCGGATATCCTTGCGCGCGCCTTGCGCTACCTGAATGAACCGGCAGCGTCCAGCCGCCTTGCGGAGGTCTACAGCGATTACCGCCGCGATACCAATGAAGACACCCGTTCCAGCGGTTTATTCTTAGAAATCAAACGTCTGATTTCAGACTGCCGATTACTGGAAAATTATCTCTGGCCTCGTCCCGGGCGCGACTGGCTGGCAGACCTTCAGGAGCAAGACACTTCTACTGAAATCATTGCTGAACTGGAGCATTTCGCTGCTATCATTCGCCGCTGGCAGGCTGCCACCCTTCTTCCCGTTGACCAGCTGCTCCTCTCGCTGGCGCCTGACCTGTTCGGTGAACCAGCCCAACTGGCGCTCGTTCACAGCCTGGCGCTGCTGCTCGAACGGGCCGCCGCGAACCACCCTGAGTGGCAATTGCAAGATTTTGTGGATGAGCTTGCTTCTGTTGCCCGAAACGAGCGCCGCATCCTCGGGTTCAGTGAGGAAGACAGCGGCTTCGATCCGGAAAAACACAAAGGCAAGGTGGTTGTGGCCACCATCCATAAGGCAAAAGGACTGGAATGGGATCGGGTCTACCTGATTTCCGTCAACAATTATGATTTCCCTTCTGTCCAGCCCTATGATCAATTCATCTCCGAAAAATATTTTGTTCGCAGCCAGCTAAACCTTGAGGCCGAAGCGCTCCACTTGTTGAAATCCTTGCTCGAGGAGCGCATCCCCGACCTGTATCTGGAGGAAGGAACGGCTACCCGGCAGGCGCGTGTTGATTATGCTTCCGAACGCCTGCGCCTCCTCTACGTTGGGATTACCAGAGCGCGCCGTTCCCTGGTTGTCACCTGGAATAACGGGCGCACAACGAACAACCGCAAGGAAAACCAGCCGGCGCTGCCCTTTGTTCACCTCGAAAGGTTTTGGAGAGGTATTCAACATGCCGCTTCCGCCTGAGTTTTCCTTCAGCCAAAACAACCTCCAGGATTTTCTGGATTGCCCGCGCCGTTTTGAACTGCGTTATCTGCTGCGCCAGGATTGGCCGGCAGTCCGAAGTGAGCCAGCCATTGAACACGACCGGCATCTGCAGCGCGGCGAGCAGTTCCACCATATGCTCCACCAGCACCAGCTGGGCATTCCAGCAGATGAAATTGGCGCGCAGGCCAATGATCACCTGCTTGCAGACTGGTGGTCTGACTACCTGTCAGCTAAACCAGAACCTTTACCCGACCAGCGCTATCCTGAATTCAGCTTGCGCGCCCCTTTTGCAGGGTACCAGTTGGTGGCAAAGTACGACCTGTTGGCCATCCAACCCGGGCAAAGGGCGGTCATCGTGGATTGGAAAACCGGTCAGCGCAAACCCTCGCGAGCGCTCCTTCGCAGCCGCGTCCAGACACGTCTTTACCCCTTCCTGGTGCTGGAAGGCGCGGCCCACCTCAATCAAGGCCGGGCCTTCAATCCTGAGCAGGTCGTAATGATTTATTGGTTTACTGCGGACCCATTGAATCCTGAGCATTTTCACTATTCTTCTGAAGAATTTGTTGATGACCGCCAGTTCCTGACCGACCTCATTGCCCAGGTAGAAGCCTGCAGTAACAGTCTTTTCCCACTCACCGCCGAAGATCGAACCTGCCGCTTTTGCAACTATCGGTCGCTTTGCCTGCGCGGCGAAACTGCCGGGGAAGGAGAACTGGAGGAATCCGACTCTCAGGATCCTTTTGCGTTCGATCTTGATTTTGACCAAATCGCAGAAATCGAATATTGAGTTGACCATAAATACCCGTGAAAGCGCCTATCCAGACCCGCTGGCTTGAACCAGAGCTCATAAAACCACCGGACGAATATACTGCCCTGTTGGGATTAAATCCCGTGGCGGCCTGCGGTCTCGTGCGGCGGGGAATCAATGATCTGAATCAGGCACGTGCTTTTCTGGACCCGGCCTATTATACGCCCGCTGATCCGCTCGATTTACCTGACGTGGAAATCGCCGCCGAGCGACTGTTACGGGCACTGAAAAACCGCGAATTAATTGCCGTCTGGGGGGACTTCGATGTGGATGGGCAGACATCCACCACCCTTTTGGTAGAAACTTTGCGCAGGGCAGGCGCCAATGTCACCTACCATATCCCAGTCCGCGAGCGAGAATCTCACGGTGTAAACCTGCCGAAATTGCGAGAGTTGATCAATAATGGTGTCCAACTGGTGTTGACCTGCGACACAGGCATCAGCGCGCACGATTCAGTTGTCTATGCGCAGTCCAGAGGGGTCGATTTTATCATCAGCGACCATCACACCCTGCCCGAATCCCTGCCGCCCGCGCTGGCGGTGGTTAACCCTCAACGCCTTCCCGAGCACCATTCCCTGCGGCCCCTGCCCGGCGTGGGCGTCGCGTTTTTGCTCGCCAGCGTAATGGCCCAGCGGCTGCACTTAGAGGATATGCTGGAGGACCTGGTAGACCTGGCTGCCCTCGGCACGCTGGCTGACCTCGCTCCGCTGACGGGTGAAGCGCGTTACCTGGTTCAACGCGGGTTGCGCGCGCTGCGCAATCCACACCGTACCGCTTTGCAGGCCATGATGGAAAGGGCTGACCTTGACCCCGCCCATCTCAACGAGGAACACATCGGCTTCATTCTGGCACCCAGGCTGAACGCCCTTGGGCGCCTTTCAGATGCCAATCCTGTGGTTGAATTTTTAACCACGGTGGATGCCGCATATGCCTCGGTATTCGCTGCGCGGCTTGAGGGGTTGAATGCCCAACGGCGCTTCCTCACCGAACAGGTCTTTGAGGGCGCGATGAATCAGATCGAACGCGAACCATCCTTGATCGCGTCTCCGGTCTTGATCCTTACCCACCCAACTTGGCCTGGCGGGGTGGTCGGTATCGTCGCCAGCCGACTGGCCGATCTTTTCCAGCGGCCTGTCATATTGCTCACCGGCCCGCCGGGAGGAGTTTTACGCGGTTCTGCCCGCTCGGTCGAACCGCTGGATATCACCAGCGCAATTTCCTCCGCGGCCGACCTCTTGCTGGGCTACGGCGGACATCCCATGGCAGCCGGCATGGCGATGGAGGCACGCAACCTGCCTGCCTTCCGGCGGCGGGTCGCTGCCCATATTGAAAAACAGCTTGGCGGAATTAAAACCGAACGTGAAATCCAGATAGACGCTTTCATAACTATGGAGGAAATTACACTTGATTTTGCCGCTGGTCTGGAAACTTTGGCGCCTTTCGGTCCTGGAAATCCGCCGCTGGTTTTGGCTGCCAGGAACCTGGCAGTTGCGCAGTCGACCATGATGGGCAGGCACAATGAGCATCTCGCCCTGCTGCTTGAAGATGAAAATGGACACACTCGCAAAGCGGTCTGGTGGCAGGGTTCGCGCGATCTGCTCCCTCAGGGACGGTTCGACCTGGCATTCTATCTGCGCGCCAATAACTACCGCGGTCAGCCCGAGATACAGATAGAATGGCTGGCAGCCCGCGATATTCCAGAGACGATTGCCGCGGCAGCATCCGCAGCCGCGGCTCCGGATTGGCTCGACCTGCGCGCTGAACCAGACCCGCTCGCCTGCCTGCCCCCTCTTGACCCAAAGGATGTGATTGCCTGGGCGGCCAGGGATGCGGACCTGCCTTTTCGCACAGCCGGACTGCACCATCTCTCGCCCTGCGGAACCCTGATTATCTGGAAAGCCCCAGCGGGGAGAACAGAACTCGCCGAGGCTCTCGAAAGAGTGCAGCCAAAGCGAGTGATATTCTGTGCCTCCCCCTGCCAACCCGATGAGGTCCGCAGCTTGCTGGAAAACATAGCGGGGATGGTTCGTTTTTCCATGCGGCAGCGTAAGGGCGTTGTGGGCCTTCAAGACATGGCTGCTGCCCTTAATCAGCGTTTGCTTACTGTGGAATTAGGGCTGTACTGGCTGGCCTCGCGCGGGTATATCCGCATTCTGCAGCACTCTGATCAGACCCTGCTGCTGGCGGAAGGGGGTGTACCCAACCCTGAAGACGCGGAACGGCTCGAGGGATATATCCAGGATGCCCTGGGGGAAACAGCCGCCTTCCGCGCCTGGTACCTGCGCGTGGACGCGAGCCAGCTCGTTAAACCATACCAGCCGGATCAAAATTTACATTAATCCGCAGACTTCTTGGGTAGTTTGGGTATCAACCAGTTGAGAAACGCGCCTTCGCTGCGCGTTTGCAGCAAGACCTTGCCGGGGCCGCTTAAATCAACAACCAGCCCCTCACCGCCTAAAAAGGTCGATTTTATTCCGCCAATTGTACGCACCTTAAACCCCAACTGCTCAGAAAAGGCAACCAGGTGACCGGTGTCGACCGTGAAAACCTGACCGGCTGACAGGTCCACCTCATGAATCGCGCCGTAACTGCTCAAAACCAACGCGCCGCTGCCGCTGCAGCGTAGCATGATCAAGCCTTCTCCTCCAAAGAAAGTCCGCGCTCCAGACCATTTGGTATCGGTTTCGATGGTTTCAGCGGATGCTAAAAAGGACCCAGATTGGACCAGATACGTTTCACCTTGCAGTTCGCTGGTGAAAACGTCCCCTGGCAGGGTAGGCGCCAGCAGAACCTCTCCACCCTGCGCTCCAGCCCGAAATGTGTTAACAAAGAATGATTCCCCGCCCAACACCGACCTTGCCAGGGATTTTAGCAATCCGCCGCGCATGCGCGTTTCGATCTGCACATCGCCAGACATGGCTACCATAGCGCCTGATTCACAGATAACGCCCTCATCAGGACCTAAACGAATCTTGGCGGTTGAATAGGATGGGCGGTACAACGTCTCGATTTGCATAAATTTGCCTCCAAAAGGAAATAATGGGAATTCTACACAAAAACCCACGTTTCGGGTTCTCACTGTTTTTTTTCGCAATAACTGACCCTACCCGTTTATGCTAAAGTGTAGTAAACTTACGCGGCTTGCAGACAATTGAACACATTGCTGCTTTCCGCTCTTCGCTTCGCCGACGGCGTCGTCGGAGGGCAATCCCGAGGAAAGGAGGATCTCAACATGCGCGACTACGAGTTGATTGTCATCGTCCAGCCTGAGTTGGAGGACACCGCCATTCAAGGTGTGCTCGAGAGGATTCAGGGATGGATCAATGAGTCTGGCGGTTCAGTTGCGAAAATTGACAACTGGGGAAAACGCCGGATGGCTTACGCTATCAACAAACAGCGTGATGGATATTATTCCCTGCTGGAAGTCAAAATGCCGCCGGCCGCCACCAGCGAACTGGAACGCAATCTGCGGTTTTTTGAACCCATCATGCGCTTTAGCCTGATCAGCCGGGATTAAGGAATGCACCCGCCAGCGCCTGATGCCGGTCAGTAAGGAGGAATAATTATGAGCCGTGGTCTTAATAAAGTCATGGTTATCGGTCACCTGGGGAGGGATCCGGAAATGCGCTACACCCCATCCGGTCGCCCGGTAACCACCTTCAGCGTAGCCACCAGCCGCACCTGGAACACCTCGGATGGCGAAAGACACACCGAGACCGAATGGTTTAATGTGGTCGCCTGGGGAAATCTGGCTGAAATTTGCAAACAATACCTGACCAAAGGCCAACAGGTGTATATCGAAGGGCGTCTGCAAACTCGCCGTTGGGAAGATTCCGAAGGCGTTAAACACTCGACCGTCGAGGTGGTCGCCAATGAGATGATGATGCTCGGTGACCGGCGTGATGGCGGTCAGGGTCAAATGGCAGATACCCTGTCTGATGAAGAAATTCAAGATGAATATCCCTTTTAGGAGTAAGTAGGAATGTCTGAAAACAACCCTGGCGAAAACGAACAGACTTATAGTCCTCGCCGTTATGTCGCCCGACCAAAAATTTGCCAGTTCTGCGCGGATAAAAACATCGTGATCGACTATAAACAGGTCGATCTGCTGCGCCGTTTCATTATGGAAGATGGAAAAATCCGCCCGCGCCGTCAGACCGGTACCTGCGCCCGCCATCAGCGGGTTTTGGCCCGTGAAATCAAGCGCGCCCGCCAAATCGCCATGCTTCCCTTCGTCGGTGAAGACTGGAACGAGGCCATTCGCTGATTTCCATTGACGCTTCAACCTGGGGCTTGAGGGATTTTTCACTCAACGCCCTTTTTATGATCATGATAAGAGGTCGAATAAATGGCCAAAACCCCACGTCCAAAGAACGTATCCCGCAAGCAGGAGAGCCGAGTATTGCGCGAGAAACGCCAGCGCACGATAGTTGTGGTATTTACCATCACAGTTGCGGCACTGGTCATCCTCATCCTGGGTTACGGGCTGCTGGACCAATACGTCCTTGCTCCGCGTAAACCGGTGGCAAAAGTCGAAAATATTTCGATTTCCCTGGAGGACTTTCAAGCCAGGGTTCGCTACAACCGCTTCCAGCTCATCCAAAATACTGTCCAATTGGTTCAGTACAACCAGATTTTTCAGACTGGAGATGGCAGCGGAGGGTTCTTCGACAGCCAGATTCAAAATAATCTGTCTTACCTTCAAAATCCGCAGTTGCTGGGCGAAAGGGTGATCAATGAGTTGATCAATGAGGTCGTCTTGCAGCTCCAGGCGGAAAAACTGGGCATCACCATCTCCGATGAAGAAGTGGACAAAGCCATTGAGGAAGCCTTTGGGTATGTCGAACCAGGCACGGAGGAGCCAACGCCCACTGCAACGGCCTTCGCCACTGCGACCTACTCTCCACAGCAGTTAACGCTTGTCCCCTCAACGGCGACTCCGACTCTGGTGCCAACCCCAGAAGAAGAGCCAACCGCCACTCCCACGCCGGAAGAAGCCGAAGCCACTGCCACGCCCGCCGCTTCGCCAACGCCCTTCCCCACAGCAACTCCTTTCACGCGTGAAGGCTTGCAGGCGCTTTATGATGAATACGCCCGCACTCTAGAACAGGAAGCCCAATTTGACGCCGCCTCATTCCGCAACATTTTTTACTCCAGCCTGCTGTACGAAAAGGTCATGGAGCAGGTAGTTGGAGACATCCCCACCGAGGATGATTGGGTTTGGGCCCGCCACATCCTCGTCCCGACGGTTGAGGAGGCTGTGGTAATCCTGGAACGGCTAAAAAATGGCGAGGATTTTGCTGAACTGGCTGCAGCCTTTTCGACGGATGAATCTAACAAAGACCGCGGCGGAGAGCTTGGCTGGTTCGAGCGCGGCATGATGGTTCCTGAATTCGAAAATGCCGCCTTCGCGCTGACCGAAATAGGCCAGATCAGCGAACCGGTTGAAACCTCCTTTGGTGTGCACATTATTCAGCTTTTGGGCAAGGAAAAACGCCCCATCAGCGCCGACAGGCTGCAAACCTTAAAACAGGAACGGTTTTCCCAATGGCTTGAAGAAGTAAAAGCCGGCATGAAGATTGAACGTTTCGACAACTGGCAGAATCAAGTACCCACCATCCCGACTCTCCCGCCGGGTTTGGGTCAATAATTATCACCTGAACTCTAACTAAAAACCAGGCTGATGCTCATCAGCCTGGTTTTCTTATCGTGTTTGGTGAAATTACTTCGCAAGCTCTTCGGTTACCTCATCCAGACGCAGGGAGATAACCTGGCTGGCCGTGTCTTTGCTCATTGTTACGCCGTAGATCACATCGGCAACCTGGACCGTATTGCGGTTATGGGTAATGACGATGAACTGCGTGTTCTGACTGAGTTCCACCAACAGTTCAGTGAATCGCCCGACATTGGCCTCATCCAACATGGCATCCACCTCATCCAGCACACAGAACGGGGTGGGAGAAACTTTGAGAAGAGAAAATATCAACGCTACCGCAGTCAGGCTGCGTTCACCGCCGGATAGGAGAGACAACCCCTGTTCCCGGCGGCCTGGCAGGCGCGCTTCGATATCAATTCCGGTTTCTGTTGGATTTTCGCCATCATGAAGGACCAATCGGGCTGAACCGCCGCCAAACAGGCGAGTGAAATTCACCTTGAACTCACTGGCGACCAGGTCAAATGTCTTTAAAAACTCCTTTTTCATCAGGGCGTCCAGTTCAGCAATGACTTCGCGCAGGTCCTCATCGGCTTTCTTGAGGTCCACCACCTGCGTCGAAAGGAACTCGTATCGTTCCTTAACGGAAAGGTATTCCTGCTGGGCTTCAGGGTTGACCGCCCCAATACGGCGCAGCTGGCTGCGCTGACGGTTGATGTTATCTTCCAGGTCAGTCGGAAGTTCAATTATTGTGGGGAGCTGCTCCACCATGCCCTCGAAGGGCAGCGGTGTCGGGCCGGAAATATCACCCTGGTATTCGAACGCAACCAGCCCAAAGTCCTCTTCGATTCTGCGCTGCAGGTTCTCCAGGCTGTCGCGAATGCGAGTCATCTCCAACTGCGCCTGGCTGGCATGCCGCTCACTCACGGCCAGATTTTGCTGAGCGGCAGCCTGATCCGCAAGAATGCGCTCGTACTGTGTTTCCAGACCGGCCAGGCGAGCCTCGGCCGGCTCGATCAGGCTTCGCAATTCATCGATCTCCGTGTTCAGCAGCAATTCTTTCTCGCGCAGCAAATTTTTATCCTGATCTAGTTGCTGAAGCTGCTCACCAGCCTCTTTCTGACGCTTGCGCAGTACTTCGGCCTGCGCCTGGCTGCTCGCCAGCCTTTGCGCGAATTCCTTTTCACGCTGTTCACTTTCTTTCAAAACCCGTTCATGAATGGCAGCTTGCGTGCGCCAGTGAAAGACCTGTGCCTGTGGTTCATCCAGCGGTATTTCTTCCAGTTTCAATTCCAAAGCGCGGATCTGTTTCTCGACTTCAGACTGCTCCAGGCTGGTTCTTTCATCGCCCTCCGCGAGTGAGCTGATTTCTGCAATGCCGTTAGCAATCCGCGCAGATAGTTCCTCCACCTGGGATTTTTGCCAGTCTGCTTTCTGGCGCGCCTGTTCGTAATCTAGACTGGCTTTATGAACCATTTTGACGGCATCCGCCAGCATGCGAGCATTTTCTGCCAGTTTTCCTTCAACCTCTGCTTGCTCGGAGCGGAATTTTTCCAGCGTTTTTGCCTGTTTATCGGCTTCTTTCTGTAATTGTTGGCTTTCAGAGACCTGTTCATCCCGCCTTGCCTGCAGTTCACGAAGCTGGCGAGGGCGTGAAATAAGGCTGGTTCGGCTCTCCTGCCCTGCAGCCACTATCCCGCTGCCGTAAAAGACCTCACCCGCCAGGGTAACCACGCGTACATGAGCCTCCTGTTGGGCAGCCAGTTTGCGCGCCGCGGCCCGGTTTGTCACCACCAGAACCTGACCGAGCAATAAATCCACCAACGAACCCAAGGAATCCGGTTTATTAACCAGTTCTGCTGCCACGCCCAAGCAGTCGCTGTCCGCAGGTGAGGTCAATCTCTTTTCAGGTTTCAACCAGGTCAAAGGCAATAATATCGCCCTTCCTTTTTCCGTACCCACCAGCATCTCAAGCGCCTTTTCAGCATCCTCCTCAGCCTCCAGGGCAATGGCATCCAAGAAATCCCCCAGGGCTGCAGCAACAGCGTTTTCATATTCTGCCGGCACTTCAAGAATTTTATTGATGGCGAAGAATCTTCCCCTGATTCCGCCCCTCTCTGCCGAACTCAGCACAAGCCGCGTGCCCTGATTCAACCCGCTGTGACTTAACTCAGCCTGCGTGAGTACCTCTATCTGGGCATTAAGTTGAGAGATATTTGCCTGAGCGACAGCGAGTTTCTCCTGAAGCTGCCTGTACCTGCCTTCGGCTGCCTTAATTTTTTCACTTATTTCGGTTAACTTGGTTTCTAAATCCAGACGCTCCGCCTGGCTCTTTTCCTGTACCTGTTGCGCATTTTCAAGCCTGTGATGCGCTTCGCGCACAGCGATATCAGATGGTTCCAGTCCCTGCTGCAGGCGTTGACGATCTTTTTGCAGGCTGTCCACACGGTGCTGGAGTTCATTCCGTTGAGCCTGTATTTCAACCTGGCGGGTCTGCAGAGCCGCCAGCTTACGCCGCTTTTCCTGCAAATCAGTTTCCACCCCCTGACGGGTAGATGTCAGTTCATCCAGAATTCCTTGAGCAGCTTCCCGCTGTGATAATGCCTCGAGGTAGGTTTTTTCCTGTTCCTCCCGTTCCGCGCGAACCAGCTCCAGGCGTCCCTGCTGAGCTTTCTGTTCCTCCTCCAGGCGGGTCAGATCGGATTCATGCAGGCGGATTTGGTCTGTCAATGCGCGCTGGCGCTCATCCAGCACGGCCAGGTCACGACTGATTTTTTCCCGCTGATTATGGAGCTCGGCAGATTGAAGATGCCAGGCGCTCAATTCACTGCGTACGGATTGGATTTCTTCGCGCTTGGTTTTTAAGCGCTTTTCGACCTCGAGCAGCCGATCACGTGCCTGCTGCAGCCGTTCCTCATGTACTGCCAGGATCTCGCGGGCTTTTGTAAAATCCTGCTGTGTACGGTGCCAGTAATACCCGTACCATTCCCGCAGGAGCATGCGCAGCTCGCCTTTGATACGCTCATATTCAATGGCTTTGGCTGCCTGTTTTTCAAGGCTGCGCAGGCGCGGCTCCAATTCTGCCAGGATGTCATGCACCCGCTCCAGATTGCGGCGGGTCGTCTCCAGCCTCGCAAGCGCTTCTTCCCGTCGAGAGCGGTACAACCCGATCCCAGCGGCCTCCTCAAAGAACCTGCGCCGTTCTTCGGGTTTGAGCGATAAAGCCGCATCGACCAATCCTTGCCCAATGATCGTATAGGTACGCTCAGCGAGCCCGGACTGCGCCAGCAGTTCGGATATTTCTTTAAGACGCACGCGCTGCCCATTCAGGATATATTCATTCTGTCCGTCGCGGTAGGCGCGCCGAGCGATAGAAACCTCGGTGTAATCAATCGGCAGCCAACCATCCTCATTGTCAAAAGTAATACTGGCAGAAGCCATGCTCGCCCGCGGACGCATCTCGGATCCGGCAAAAATCATGTCCTCTGTTTTCCGCCCGCGCAGCAGGCTGTAGGACTGCTCCCCAAGCACCCAGCGAATCGCATCCGCAATATTGGATTTTCCAGAACCATTGGGACCTACGACTGCGGTGATCGTCCCAGGAAATTCAAAATTGGTGCGGCTGGCAAAGGTTTTATAACCGTGCAATTCGAGTGATTTTAGGCGGGAGATCATAAATTTTCCTGATGAATCGTGAGGTGCCCTGCCATGCCGCTCATACCATTAATCCAAGACGGGCCAGAGCTTTACGGGCGGCATCTTTGGCCGCAGCCTGTTTGCTCGGCCCGCTGCCCTGCGCATACACTTCTCCGCCGATCAGCACTTCCACCTCGAAAATCTTGGAGTGATCAGGCCCGTACGCAGAGCGGGTAACATACTGAGGCGCGAGGTATCCCTGTGACTGCGCCCATTCCTGCAGCAGGCTTTTTGGATCTTCATTTTTACGGTTGATGATGATATCTTCGGCCACTTTCTCCAGGAATGGATGAACAAAATTTTCGACCATTTCAATGCCGCCGTCCAGGTATATCGCGCCGATCAGGGCTTCGAAGGTATCGCATAATAAGGCTGAGCGTTCCCGCCCGCCCGCCTGCGCCTCTCCTCTCCCCAACCGCATGGCATCCCCCAGGCGGATGAAACGGGCAAAATCCGCCAGCTGTTCGGTATGCACCAGTGCGGAGCGCATCCGCGTCAAATCCCCCTCCGGCATTTCGGGATAGTGATTGTACAGCCACGCCCCTACGATAAAATCCAACACAGCATCACCCAAAAATTCCAGGCGCTCATTATCTTCAATCGCCTCGGAATGTTCGTTCAGGTAAGATCGGTGCGTTAATGCCCGGCTGAAAAGTAACAGGTCGCTGATATTCAAATTGAGCCGTTCCGCCAATTCTTGGGGCGATTCATGCGCCCGAATCGGGGGTTGCTGGTCCATCGAGTCCTCCTGCGAACTCAAGGAGCGCTAGCCACCTCAACTCCAGTTGTGTGAACTGCCTGATGGAAGATCAGGTAGCTCGCGTTCCTCCAGTTCAATTGATTAAGTTGATGGCATATATTTTAACCCCAAACCGGTTAAAACGACAACCACGGGTTCGGGTATCCTCCCCATCAAGTGGTCGAGGGCTGCCCATCCCAGCGCGGCCGTCGGTTCAACGTAATGGCCGCGCCTGGCCAGGCTGGTGTAAGCCATGCTGATTTCGGATTCACTCACGGCCAGAAAAGTCCCCTGTTTTGGAGTAATTTCCGCCATTAAGGCTTTAACCCGCACCGGCCAGCGAACCCGCACGCCTTCCGCCAGAGTTGCCTCTTCGGTCACATCCTCCATCGCAGGTAGTCCATGGTGGAATGCGCGTACCAGGGGGGCGCAGGCAGCCGCCTGCACACCGACGAAATAAGGCTGATCGACCGTCAATCCAACCTTGCGCAGGGCCGCAAACCCGCGTGATAGGCCTAACAACAAACCACCGTGCCCCACAGGCGCAATCAAGCTGCCAGGAACCTTGCGCCCGCACTGTTCCCAGATTTCATAAGCGATAGTTGCGATGCCTGCCATCCCGAACGGCTGGTAGGCATGGCTGGCGTAGACTGCCCCTTGATTTACCTGGTCAAGAACCGCTCGGGCTGCTTCGGAACGCGGGCCGGGCACCGCTACAAGACGGGCGCCATACATTTCGATCTGCCGCCGCTTGGGACCCGAAGCCGCTTCAGGCACAAAAATCCGGCAAGCCAACCCGGCGCGGGCGGCGTAAGCGGCGAAGGATGCGCCCGCATTCCCGGAAGAGTCTTCCACCACCTCATTTATCCCCCGCGCCAACAGTTCGCTCACCAAAACCGCGCTGCCGCGGTCCTTGTACGAGCCAGTCGGGTTGAGCGATTCGAGCTTCAAAGCCACCGCGTGTCCGTGGTAATCTTCCCATACCAGCGGGGTATCACCTTCGCCCAGGCTGATTAGCGGAGCGGTTTCTGAAAGTCCGAAGGCGTGCCGGTAACGCCAGTAACCGGGCAATCCGGGTTCGATTCTTTCCAGCGCAAAGTCTGCCGGGCCGTCATAATCAAAGATCCCTTTACAAACCGGGCAGCGAAACGGCAGCCCTGTCGGCGGGTACGCCTGTCCGCAGTCTGTGCAAACAATTTTAACCAACGGATCAATCTCCCTTCCTGGGGTGATACTCCCCCTCTACCCAAACCTCACCGTCGGGACCAATTTCTTTTTTCCAAATTGGGACGATTTCTTTCAAGCGGTCAATCCCGTAACGGGCAGCCTCAAAGACCCCGGTATCGCGGTGAGCGGCCGTACAGGCGATCAGGACAGTCGGCGTGCGCGGCAACAGGTACCCAATCCGCTGCACAATCGCGATGCCTTCCACCGCTGGCCAGGCCGCGCGAATTTCCTTTGCCACCTGAGCCATCTTTTCCTCAGCCATGGGTATGTAGGCTTCATACTCAAGAGCGGTGGTCGTGTGGGCGTCTCCGCGCATCGTTTCAGCGCGCACCATACCGGTAAAAATGCAGGCCGCGCCTGTGGTGGTCAACGTGATCGCCTCCAGCAGAGCATCCAGGTCGATGGGTTCATTGGTAACCCTGAAAATGGTCGGTAACTCCGAACCACCACTGACAGGGGGAAAGAGTGCTGCTTCAGCCCCCTCCGGGATAAGATCATCATCAAACGCGTACTGGCGGTTGATCGAGACCAACAGGTTCGCCATGCGCTCTTCCATCTGTGGGAAAAGCTGCACCAGAGCAGCCTTTAAATCACGCACGCGCGCGCCTTGCGGCAACTCAATCTCCAGGCGGTCGGTGGCAAACAGGTCCTTTAAATGGGCGAAAAACAGTACCGAAACCTTAACCATGGGCAGCTCGTCAACTTCTCAAGGATTGCGGATGTCACCGCTGGTGCCGCCGGTTTTCTCCACCAGGCGAATATTTTGGATACGGGCAGATTTTTCCACCGCTTTGATCATGTCATACACTGTCAATGCCGCAACCGCCACTGCGGTCAGTGCCTCCATTTCGATTCCAGTTTTTCCACTGGTTTTCAAACGGGCTGTGATCTCCACGCCAGGTATATTGTCATCCAGTTGTAATTCCACACTGACCTGGTGAATGGGAATCGGGTGGCAAAGCGGGATGAGGTCGGCGGTGCGCTTGGCAGCCTGGATACCGGCAACCTGCGCAACAGTAAGCACGTCGCCTTTCTTCATTAACCCTGCTCGAATCAGAGCCAGGGTCGCAGGTTGCATTTGCACTTCACCTTTAGCGGTCGCGCTGCGCTGGCTGTCAGGCTTTCCGCCTACATCCACCATTTTAGCGCGGCCTTGCTCATCGATGTGGGATAACTGCTTTTTTTGTGTCAATAATCATTTCCTGGCGTGAAAGATGGAACCGAGGTTTTTCATCGAATGATTTGCTTTCGGGATGCCATCATGTCAATCTCATCGACTTCCGTCCTTTATTATACCGATATTCAGATGTTATAATCGCGGCGTGAGCACTCAGGTTGCCGCCCACCAGGCAGAAGGATACCAGGTTTCAACAGACCTGTACGAAGGCCCGCTCGATTTACTTCTTGATCTCATCGAGCGGGCTGAGCTTGATATTACCCGCCTGGCGTTGGCCAAGGTCACCGACCAGTACCTCGCGTACATGCGCCACCTGGAGCAGCAGAATGTTGCCGAGGTATCCGCTTTTCTGGTGATTGCTGCCCGTCTCGTTCAGATCAAATCAGCGGCTTTGCTGCCGCGCCCCTCTATCCTTGCAACCCCCACGGAAGAAGAAGACCCTGGTGAAGCCCTGGCGCGCCAGTTGATCCTGTACAAACGCTTCAAGGAACTGGCCGCGTACCTTAACCAACGGCAGGAAAGGGGGTTGAAATCTTACCTGCGCCTGGCTGCTCCGCCAAAAACCACTCACAGCCCAAAACTGGATCTTAGTGGGGTGACTTTACAAGATCTGGTGGATGCTGCCCGCGCGGTGTTCTTCAGCCGGCCTGTGCTTACCGATCTCGATCGGGTAGTCAGCATGCCGCGCGTAACCATTCGCGAGAAAATCCAGTCCATCCTGGAGCAACTGCGCCATCTTCGAAAAACCAGCTTCCGCACCATGCTGTCACCAGGAACTCCGCGCTCAGAAATCGTGGTTACTTTCCTGGCTTTATTGGAATTGGTCAAACGTCACATCGTCGCGGCGCAGCAAGCCACACTTTTTGCGGATATTCAACTTCAGCCGTTGGAAGAAATCAACGGACGGGTGGACGGCATCACCCTGGATTACGACCTGGATGAGGACCGCATTGAATAAATCCCCTGGGGGGAAAACCATTTCAGGTCTACTCCAAAGGCTCCGTTTCAGTATCCACCAGGTCGACCGGCAGACGGCCGCTAATCCAAACGATCATCAGGTTGATATCATACTCATGCGCGTCGTCATCTGGGTAAGCGGCCTGGTAAGCATCGTCAAGCTCTTCAAACCCATTCTTCTTCGGCCAGCGCGTTAGAAAACCTGGCAAACGGCTCCTGTCAACGTCCATAGGCAGCACCTGCCAACCGCGATTGGTCAATAGATCAAAAACCCTGCTGGCGAGGTCTGAATTTAATTCAAACCAGGCTGCCAGAATGTTCCCCACCATTTCTGGCGACTGTTCAAAAGTCCTCACCGCTGCGCGCGCTTTCAATGGCGCAGGCGCCAGAACACTGTTGCGGAAGCCTGGCACTTTTACGGCCTTTTTTACCAGCCGGTTGATCGCGCTGCGTCGGCTTTCTGAAAGCCTGTCCTGGCTGCCAAAGATTTCCTGAAGGAGTTTCAGGCGGTAATCCGGCAGCATAAATTCATTTATTGCATGGAAAGGGATAAATTTCGCCTTTTGTTCATTCATGGACGATATTATACCTTTTGATGCGCTGGCCGCGCACAGCCTGGGAACTTCGCCCGGTGACAGGCTTAATCCTGGTTGAGGCGTTCTGACAGGTCATCCAGTTTCGCCATTGCTTCCTCGCTCAGCCTCCAGCCAACAGCCCCCAGATTTTCCTGTGCCTGTTTAAGGTTCTTGACACCGGGAATGGGGATTGTCCCCTTCGACTGCACCCAGTTGATGGCCACCTGTGCGGGAGTTTTTCCGCCGTGCTCATCACCGATACGGCGCAGTTCGCGGATAAATGGTTGCACTTTTTCCAACACCCGGCGGTTATAGCGGCTCTCGCGAAATCCCCGCACAGGCCGTTCTGGAGTGTACTTGCCGCTCAAAACGCCCTTTGCGATTGGGCTGTATGCGATCAGGGTTACTCCGAGTTCCTCACAATGCCGCAGCAGTCCATTCTTCTCAATGCGCCGGTCAAGCAGGTGATATTCCATTTGATTGGATGCCAGTGGGATTCCATACTTAGCCAATTCATCAAAGGCTTTCTGCATCTGGTCCCGCGAAAAATTCGACACCCCCACTGCCTCAATCAGACCATCCTGCACAGCCTCAGCCATGCTTGCCATCCAGGCTTGAATTCTTACTGGCGGCATTGGCAGGTGTATCTGGTAAAGGGCGACTCGTTCACAGCGCAGGCGCTTCAGGCTGTTGACCAGGGCTCGCCTGAAGCTTCTTGCGCTCAGCCGCCAGAAGTAAGGCGAGAATTTTGTGGCCATGCGCACCTCCGCCCCACTTTCCTGGACAAATTGACCTAGAAAACGCTCCGAGCTACCCTGCCCGTAAGCTTCAGCGCTGTCAAATAATCTCACCCCAGATTTCACGCAAAGGTTGAAGGCTTCACGCAGGTCATTTTCGCTGTAATTACCACCATATCCCCAGAACAATCGATCTCCCCATGCCCAGGTGCCGATTCCAAAATCGATTCCTGTAAAAATCGGGTGTTTTTTGCTGGCCTCTAAGGTCATCATCCCTCCTGCTTTGATCATATGGGTAGCAAAGTTATTCGCTTTACCTGCCTGAATCAGCGGATCTGCTGGTTCCCATCAGGCTGGCCTAATTTAAACCATTTTCTTTCTCAACAGGAAGTGGTTGCAGCGGGTAACCGAACTTAGAAATTTATTATACAACCATAACAATGGGGAAAGAACCGGCAGCCAGCATCTGAATAGGCGCCGGCCAGTGCTATAATCCAGAGAAGACCAAGACAAAGTTGCGGAATCCTTGCAGCCGTTTCGCCCATTTCAAAGACTCAACGTGGAATTCATGCATGCCTGACGAAGTAACCCCCATCCGCCAGCAATATCTGGACATCAAACGCCAGTACCCAAACGCGATCGTCTTCTTCCGCCTGGGTGATTTCTACGAGACCTTTGATGAGGATGCCGAGATCACCTCGCGTGAACTCGATATCGTCCTGACCTCCCGGAACGTGGCTAAGGGCGCGCGCGTCCCTATGGCGGGTATCCCTTACCACGCGGTGGAGAATTATCTCGCCCGGCTTATTGACAAAGGCTACCATGTTGCCATTTGCGAGCAGGTTGGCGAACAACCTTCTCGTGGGATCTTTCCGCGCGAGGTCGTGCGGGTTGTGACCCCGGGGACCGTTGTCGAACCCGCCTTGCTTAAAGGTGAACGCAACAATTACCTGGCAGGGCTATTCCTTCAAGATGAATATGCTGGGATTGCCTATGCGGATATCACCACCGGGGAATTTCGCGCTGCGGAAATCCACGCAGCGGATATCTTAAACGCAGTGCGGGCTGAACTCATCCGCATCCAGCCGTCCGAAATTTTGATTCCCGACGGCCTCAGCATCAATGAGCAGTTATCCGGGCATACCACCGTTTGGCCCGCCTGGCGCTTTGAATTCTCGCGCTGTCAGGAAGCTCTGCGGCGTCACTTCGAGGTGGGGTCCCTGGACGGTTTTGGTTTGCGGGGTAACACATTCGCTGTTCGCGCTGCTGGAGCTATCCTGCAGTACCTGCAGGAGACCCAGCCGGGGGCTTTGAAATTGCTCACCCAGGTCTCTACTTACAGCCTGGATGATTTTATGCTGCTGGATGCCGCAACACGCCGAAATCTTGAGCTGACCGAAACCATCCGTCAAGGAGATGTGCAGGGTTCTCTGCTGGGCGTTCTTGACCAGACCGCCACCGCCATGGGAAAGCGTCTGCTGCGTCAGTGGGTTTCAAAACCGCTGCTCGATCTTGATACGATCCTTCATCGTCAGGAATGCGTGGCGGCATTTTTAGAGCACGGGCTGTTACGCGCGGAACTTCGCGAGTCGCTCCGCCCGTTGGGTGATCTGGAACGTTTGACAAATAGGGTCGTATCGGCGCAGGCTAATCCGCGAGAGATTGCCACCCTGCGCAGTATCCTGCGCTCTCTACCGGCGATACTCGAGCTGCTGAAAGGCGCCGACAGCAGGCTTGAACGGGTGATAGATAATCTGGACCCCTGCGCTGCCCAGCTTGAATTGCTGGAAACCGCCATCAGCGACGATCCGCCCGCGACGCTGCAGTCCAGCGGGGTTATTCGACCGGGTTATTCATCCGAACTGGATGCGGTCATCGATTCATCCGCCCATGCGCGCGAATGGATATCTAACCTGGAGGAAGTTGAACGCAAACGCACCGGCATAAAAACCCTGAAGGTCGGTTACAACAAGGTGTTTGGGTATTACATTGAAATCTCACGCGGTGCGGCCCACCAGGCGCCGGCCGAATACATTCGAAAACAAACCCTGGTGAATGCCGAGCGGTTCATCACCCCAGAGATGAAGGAATACGAAACGCTGGTATTAAACGCTGAAGACCGCATCCGCGAGATCGAAACCCGCATATTTCGCCAGGTATGCCAGCAGATTGCTTCCGCCAGTCCCAAACTGCTCAGCACTGCCCGGGCACTGGCTGAGCTGGATACGCTTGCTTCGCTGGCGGAAGTGGCTGCACAGGGCGGTTATTCCCGACCGGTATTGACGCCCGAACCGTTGTTGGATATACGAGACGGGCGCCACCCAGTCGTAGAGCGCATGCTTCACGGTGAGCGTTTCGTGCCCAACGATGCCACCTTCGAAGAAGGTGAAATCGTGCGCCTGATCACCGGACCGAATATGAGCGGGAAAAGCACCTTCCTGCGCCAGGTGGCCTTGATCGTGCTCATGGCGCAGATTGGAAGTTTTGTCCCAGCCTCCTCGGCGCGTATCGGTTTGGTCGACCGCATCTTCACGCGCATCGGCGCGCAGGACGAAATCCATGCGGGCCAATCGACCTTCATGGTCGAAATGATCGAAGCGGCAAATATCCTCCATCACGCCACACCCCGCAGTCTGCTGATCTTGGATGAAATCGGGCGCGGGACCAGCACCTACGACGGTCTCTCAATCGCCTGGGCGGTGGTCGAATACATCCACAACCACCCACAAATCCGCTCGCGCACCCTTTTTGCAACCCACTACCACGAACTGACCCAACTGAGCGACCTTCTACCCGGGGTGCGCAATTTCAACGTGGCTGTCAGCGAATCCGACGGTCGGGTGGTATTTTTGCATAAAATTGTCCCCGGAGGGACCGACCGATCGTACGGCATCCATGTCGCTCAACTGGCAGGTCTGCCGCGCCCGGTTATCCAGCGTGCCGCAGAAATCCTGCATTCTTTGGAACTCTCCTCTGGGAAAGCCGTTAAAATCGACCCCAACCTCTCGCAGCAAATGCCGCTGTTCCCCGAAACCAACCCGCTGTTGGAAGAATTGGAACAACTGGATATTAATTCACTCTCCCCCATTGAAGCGCTAAATCGCTTGTATGAATGGAAACTCAAATACACCAAACGAAGTAATTAACAAATCCAATTAGTTTATATTACAAACTATATATTGACACAAACTTATTTATATTATACACTATTCAATAATTGATGTTGGTGAAGAATATGCGAAGAAGGGGATGACCATGAACAATTGGGTAAAAATACGCAAAATCACCGTTTTTTACAATTACCTTCAGGGATTAAAAATGGTTCCAGTCGGTATTTTGTGGATATTTCTTGCCTTGCGCAACGGGAATGTTTTCGGATATAGTAGGGATCTGGTACTCCCCCTGTTGATTCTCATTTTATTGACGGTTGGATTCGTGCTCATCAGCCAGTACTACGAGCGAAAATTTGGAAAAGTGAGAATGACCGCCAAAAACAAATTTTACGATTTTCTCTTTATGGGTATTTCGCTGGCATTATTGTATTTGGCGATGGTGCTGGACCCTGTGGTCGAAAATCTATACGGTCTTCAACTCAGTCTTCAGGGGATTACCTGGGCGATCTTCTTTTCCATTGTTGCCATAATCCTGGCACGATACTATTATTTTGTATTTGGATTACTCCTGCTGGCAACGAGTATCCTCCCTTCCGCCGGAATCGTTTCCAAAGACATGTTGTTCGGCTGGTCGGATGGTGTCATCGGAATTGCTCTGGTCGGTTTGGCGTTTCTATTTGGCGGCATCTTTGACCACCTCTACCTGGTGAAAAACCTGCCGATGGTGTCAGAAAATAACTATGGTTGATGTATTTGAAGAACTGGCCAGTCTCGATAAGATCATCCACGAGCCTGCACGCCTTGCCATTCTAACCGCTCTGTCGTCCTGTCAAAGCGCTGATTTCACTTTTCTACAGCGCCTGACAGGCCTGACGCAAGGCAACCTTTCTGGACATCTATTGAAACTCGAAGAGGCAGGTTTAATTCACCAGGAAAAACTATTTGTCAACCGCCGCCCGAATACGGTTATCAGCCTCTCTTCCAAAGGAAAATCTGCGATCGAGAGCCACTGGCGGCAGCTCGAAAACTTGCGTGAAAAGGCAAGGTCCTGGAAAAACCCGTCCGATTCTTAGTACCGCTCGCTGTCCTTTTGCAGGAACGGGAAAGCCAATTGCTCATAGCGCAGGCGGTCGATATGACCATTGAAAATCATATCACCGCGCAGGCCCGAGCGCCACGAGCGCACCATCGCGAGGTGTTCGCGAGCCATCGGCAGGTAATCTACGCCGCTGGCCTGCTTTGTCCACCACAACGCCTGGGCGGCCGCAATGACCACATAACGCGGCTCCAATCGATCGAAATCCTCAAAATACCAGCCACAAGATGTAAACATTCGTTGTTTGTTCAATTGCGCGCGAAGAAGCAAATCCAATCGGTGCAGTTCTTCATCGGTCACATTGTGGTCAAATACATCCTCAACCAGTCCGCGTAGAGAAATGCGCCCGTGCAAAACCTCGATGTAGCGGTAGAGCAACACCCAGGGATCTTGAAGGGAATGACCGACCGCAATCAGGTACTGGCTGTCGATGGCAGCAGCAATCGCATTCAAAGCCTTCCGCAGTTGTGTTTTCCAGTCACCGTTCGGGGTGCATGGACAGGGTTCCATCCAGCGGGAAACGCCGTGGTGGCAGCTCCAGGAGGTGTTCTCACGAATTTTCACCTCCGCTTGTGGCGGGTTTTCTCGCAGCCAAAGACCCGGGTAGGAAAAACCAATGACTTGCTGCTTTTGGCTGCCCCACTTCGTCAGGTAGTGTAAAAATTTATCCCGGAAGGGCTGGTGGTGACCGTAAAGCTCGCCGTCTGAGGCGACAATCAGGAATTCACCACTATCTTTATAATGACCATTGGAAGAGAACCTGGGCAGCAAAAAGTCGCTGAGAAAGACATCCCCGTTGGCGGTTGCCCCGGGGTCAAAACTCACCCGCATACTTAATTCCGCGTGGTAGAAAAACACAGCCAGCTTTTTTTCATCTTTCAGGCGCACCCAGTAGGGTTTGCCCACATCGATTTCCGGGTCTTCGCATTGCCAGGGAGCCAGAATGGTGAATTTAATCCCCGCGTCCGCCAGGATTTGCAGGGATTCCATATCCACGGCTGTCTCAGGCAACCACAATCCCTCCGGAGCATGCCCGAAGCGGTGCTCGAAGTCCGCTACACCCCAGCGCACCTGGGTAACTTTATCCTGAGTGCTCGCCAACGGTAAAATGGAATGGTGGTACGGCTGCGCCATCCCGTTTCCCACGCCATGCGCCAGGAAATTTTTCCTTTCCTGGGCGACGATCTTCGCCACCGTTATCGGATCATACGAAATCATCCAATTCAGCAAGGTTGGACCCAGATCAAAACTGATATGTTCAAAATTCCCTAACTCGGCATTGGGGCGATAACACTGCTCGTGGATCAACTCATTCCAATTGCGATAGGGAGCGGCACCTTCTTCAACAGGCACCATCCCGGTGATTGGGTCTTCACGCGCGGGCTGATAATAATGGGCGTGGATGCTGACTGCTTTCTTATTCATTTACAACACATACCCTCTCTGGCGGGAAGATGTCCGCATTTGTCCCAGTAAATAACCCAGTTGTGTGTGCATCCGCACAGGTAATATGCCGAAAACGCGCGGCACCGTATCCAGCTGAGTCGTGCGATCGGCTGCAAGATAATCCAGCCAGTAAATGGACACCGGGAATCGGCTGAATTGTTCCAGAAAAAGAGCAATCAGGCGCATATACGCCGGAGAAAAATTCACCAGACGACGCTGCAGCCCAATTGTGTCCATAATCTTATTCACAACTTCCGAAAACCGAAATGTTTCCACACCTCCGATGGATAGAACCTGGTTAGCCAGGTCTTCTTGCTCCGCTGCGATCGAAAGACAGGTGACCACATCTTCGATCCAGATTGGTTGCAGCAGCGTATTGCCATCGCCCGGCACCAGGAAGATACCGGGGGAGATGCGCAGCAGTCTCGCCAGCGGCAAGGTGAACTGATCCCCTGGACCGTAGATAACCGCGGACCGCAAAATGGTATAAGGAACTCCGCTGGCGGCGATAGCATTTTCTGCCAGTCCTTTAGCCTTTAACACCGGGTATGCAGAAGCCCGGTCGGCTCCCAGATGGCTGAGATAGACAATCCGCCGCACGCCAGCCCGGGCCGCCACATCTGCCAGTGTCCGGGTGCCGTCGACATCCACCGCCTGCAAGGCAGCTTTACTGCTAAAACGTTCACTGCCCGCCAGATGGAAAACCGTGTCAATATCCTTTAGCACCGAACGCAAACCACGCTCATCCTGCAGAGAGCACACGGCAGCTTCTACGCTGATACCGCGCGGCAACATTGGAGATTTCTTGGAAGGTCGTAAAAGTGTCCGCACCTGTTTCCCACTGGCGATCAGGTGGCGGACCAGAACCCGCCCAACAAAACCGGTTCCACCGGTAACCAGAATCATAATCTTTCGAATTATAGCAGATTAGTCAGGTTTCGCCATGTTTAAGAATCATCACTGGGACAACCTGCGGCTGGATTTAGTGGCATAAATCTTGCAATTTTAGATCCGTACCCACCCCTGAGATGCGCTTTCTATCACTGTGATGCGTCAAACCTCCTGGAGAAAGACACGTGGAAAATAAACCTGACCTGCGCCGGCTCGGATTCCATTATTACCCGGATACACTTCACTACACCCAGCGCGACATCCGCACCTGGCTGCCGCTACTTACTGAAATCGGGGTTAGCTGGTTGGTTTTGAAATCGGATGCTAACCGGGCTATTCCTGAAGCCTTTATATCCGCCCTGATAAAAGCTGGCATTCAACCATTAATTCAATTTGATCTGCCTTTGTCGCAGCCGCCAGACCCGGCAAGTTTGACGCCAATTCTGGAAGCCTATGTCCATTGGGGTGCAGATCATATCCAGTTTTTCGATCGGCCTAATTTACGTTCCTCCTGGCCATCGAACAATTGGACCCAGGAAGACCTGGTTGAGCGCTTTTTAGACCGGTTTTTACCTGTCGCACAAATCGTCACCGCTGCCGGTGGTCACCCGGTTTTTCCTGCCCTAGAGCCCGGAGGTCATTTCTGGGACACCGCTTTTCTGCGGTCCGCCCTGCAGGCCATGCTGCGCAGGAAACAAACCAGCATTTTAGATAACCTTGTCATAGCTGCCTATGGCTGGACCTTCAAACACCCGCTTGATTGGGGTGCAGGTGGTCCGGAGAGATGGCCCGAAACCCGCCCTTATCACACCCCGGAAAATTCTCAAGATCAGCTCGGTTTCCACATTTACGACTGGTACCGAGCGGTGATGCTGACTGTCATGGAAAAACCATGCCCAATGGTGATCTTACAGGCGGGGTTACCGGATCACCCCTCGCGCTTGACTCTCAAAGCGGCTGACCTGGAAGAATTGAATCAGCAAAACCTGGATATTTTTCACCGCCTCACCATTGCTGAGGGGCAGAAAAATCTGGATGAAGACCTGGTTCTGCCCGAAGATGTGATCGGCTGCGCTTTCTACCTGCTGGCGGCAGACCCACATTCTCCGGAGTATACCCTGGCCTGGTTTGATGCCCAGGCGCCTTTATCCGCGGCTGCGAAAACCATTAGCCAAAATTTCACGCCCTCAAAGCCCCAGGAAGAGATCCCCGGAATGTTGGACGACGCATTTTTGCGCAAGGTTTCCCACCCAATCCGGCATTATCTGTATCTCGATCCGGAGAGAGACATACAGGATATTCTCCCCTTCATAAATCATCACCACCCCACCGTCGGTTTTTCCATGGATGAGGCACTTTTGGCTGCCCGGGTAACCATCGTTGGAGGTGAAACAGCGCTGGCTCCCGAATGGCTGGCGCGCCTGAAACGCTCAGGAATCCAGATCGACTTTATCGGTCAGGTGGCATAAGAATTGCACCATATGCCACAAGGAGAGGTGAATCATGAACCTGACACTCAGCAATATCCAGACATCGAACTCAGCCTCCAGCCACAAACCGGTGATCAAAGTCATCGGCCTGGGCGGCGGCGGCTCAAACGCGATCAACCGCATGATCGAGCTTGGTTTGAGCGGCGTTGAATTTATTGCTGCCAATACCGATGCCCAGGCGTTAAAAAACAGTCTGGCGCCAACCAAAGTCCAGCTCGGACCGCATGTAACCCGCGGCCTGGGTGCTGGCGGCGATTGGACCGTTGGGGAGGCCGCTGCGGAGGAAAGCCTGAAAGATCTCAATCTGGCGCTTTCCGGGGCTGACATGGTTTTCCTGACTGCCGGCATGGGCGGGGGAACCGGAACAGGCTCAATTTCCATCGCCGCACGGGTAGCGCGCTCCCTGGGGGCGGTTACGGTTGCGGTGGTCACCACCCCATTCATGTTTGAAATTGGCCGCCGCCAAAAAAACGCCCGCGAAGGGCTCAACCGCCTGCGCCAGTACACCGACACCCTCATCACCATTCCAAACGACCGCCTGCTGAAAGTGGCGCCGCGCGATTTGCCGCTTGAAATGGCGTTCCGCATGGCTGACGATGTTCTGCGCCAGGGGATCCAGGGGATTTCCGAGCTGATCACCGAACCTGGCCTGATTAATGTGGATTTCGCTCATATCCGCAACGTCATGCAGTCGGGCGGCGGCTCGCTGCTTTCCATTGGTATTGGGCAGGGTGAACGCAAGGCGCACAAGGCAATTGAAAATGCCCTCCACCACCCCCTGATTGAGGAAATCAACATTGAAAATGTCAGCGGCATCATCGTCAACATCACAGCGGGCTCAAGCCTGACCTTCAGCGAAGTCGTCGATGCGCTTAATGAACTGCAGGAGAAAACCCACAACGAGGCTGAAATCATCCCGGGCGTGATCACCGATGAACGCATGGGTGATCGGGTGCAGGTTATCATGATCCTGACCGGCCTGGGCGCCACACCGGTCGAGGTTCCCAAGGTCACCCGTCCGGCTGTTGCTGCTGTGCCTGAGCGCTCAATCCCGGTACCTCAACCGGGACCCATACCCAGCCACCCGGAAATCACACCCCAGCCCATGCAGAACCGCTCGGCTGAAGTCGCCGCTATCCAGGCTGACCTGGATATTCCAGCCTTTCTGCGCCGCCGGGTTCGTTGAGTACCAGAGGCAGCATGGATACAAAAACCCTTCAAGCAGTGTGTAAAAAGGTCTACCAGCAGTATCCTGAGGTGCGAGGCGTGTCGCCAAAAGTCAAAGCTCAGAGTACCGATACTTACCTGCTGGTCTTCCAGGGTCGCGGCACAACTGCCGATGGTCGCGCAATCCAGCGAACAGTGCGGGCGGTCGTCAACGCCAACGGAAAAATCACAAAATTAACCTCCTCCAAATAACCTGATCGAGAGGCAATCATGAATGTGCCCATATATAGAAAATTAGAAATCGCCTTTTGGGATATTGCCATCGATGTCCTGAGCCAATCAAAAGCCGTTCGTTTTTTGGTCAAAGAGTTTATGCACCTCAAAATCTCGCGCCAATTGTATCTGTACACCGGTATGGTGCTGGCTGCTGGATTTGTTGGCTTCCTGCTTGGATTTTCACTGCCGCTTGTGGCTCAATTATTCAAATAAGGTAATTCCATGAAGCGTGTGTTTGCTACAGGTCTGGTTGCCCTGTTCTTGTTGGCTGCCTTCTTCCCGCTCGGACAGGCTGTCGCGGCCCGGGGAGTCCCCGGGTCGCCTGATTTTGGCTACGGCTCCTGGCTGCATCTGAACGGTCCAGATTTTGACCGCGCATTGCAGTTTCCCGCAGACCTGGGTTTGGATTGGGTGGCTGTGGAGCTGGATTGGGCCAGCCTTATGCCAGAAATGGCTTCAATACCGGACCTCTCCCGCCTGGACCGTCTGGTAAACACCTGTCTGCAGGCCGAGTGCCGAATCATGATCAGCCTGACCAACCCCCCAGAATGGGCTATGGCTTCCGACGGACCTGATGCCGAACTGACTGCCCAGTTCGTCCTCTGGCTGTCAAGACGCTATTCATCCACCTCCCTCGCCTTCGAGCTCTTTCCTGGCGCGAATACCAGCGCTGGCTGGGGAATGCAGCCCGACCCTAAGGCTTATGCAGCCTTATTCCGAGAGGTGAACGACCGGATGACCTCCTCTGGCTTAGGTCCTTTGCTGGTGGCTGCCGGTTTGCGTCCTGGTTCGGAAGATAGCAGCGATTACAACGACCTGGACTACCTGCGCGCCTTGTACGCAGCCGGCGCACGAGAATGGTTAGCTGTCCTCAGCGTTCAGTATTCAGACCCAAATGAGGATTCACTGCAGCCCCCAGGAAATGGCAATCAAAAAGCTTTACGCCGCTACGAGTTGATACGCCAGGTGATGATTGAAAATAACCATCAAAATGGACTGCTCTGGATCACCTTGTTAAATTCGCCTGGTGGTACAATAAAAAATGTGCCAACCTCCACCAGGGAGCGCCAGCTTCAGGCAGAATGGCTTCAAAAATCGCTGACGCAGGTACGGTCACAACTTTATGTAGGCGCTGCATTTATTCATAACCTAAACCCCCCTGGGAATACCCGTACACCCTTCCAGCTCGATTCCCTGGCTTTACCCGGCACCGCTTTCCACCCCTTCTATAGCGCCTATAAATCCTGTATTCTCCAGACCAAACCACTGCTGGAAAACGAACGCCCAGGACGGCCAAAAAACAACTCGTTAATCAAGATTCAGCCAAAGACATAAAATGCGGAAATTTCTTATCGCGCTGACGATCCTGGCCTTTTTTTCCTGCCTGCTCCTTGGGCTTTATACCTCAAACCTCATTCCCGGCCTGGATCTAAACCAACCTCCGCAGTCAGCGCAGACAGCGTCAGCTTCCCCGTACCAGCAGAACATCCTCGTTATCCATGTCGATTCGTTGACATCCAAATCGCCCCAATTGGTATCAATATGGGGTGTGATCAATTATTTCCCTGAACCAAAGATTATTTTTCAACCGCTCTACCCGTTGGGAGCGGCTGGAGACGCAGTGCTGCAGTCGCGGTTTTCCATGAACAACGCCAGATCACCCGCGGCTTCCTTCCTGCGGGAGATGAACCAATCCACTCAAATCAACTGGGATAATTACATCCTTTTAGATCATGACGCATACGTTCTGCTGCACGATGCCACAGCCCAGGTTACCGTAGAAGTCGTATCTGATCCTGAGGAAGGTATCATCCAGGTGGAGACGAATTTTTATAAACAAATTTGCGCTGCGATTTCTACACTGGGAAGAGATTTCTTACGCGACATTTCCTGGGTTGAGGTGATTCCCAATCACATGACCACCAATCTATCTCTGGATATTGCGTTGGTAAACTGGCAGAAATTGACCGGTGCAGGCCAGCCGCGCTGTGAAGTCTTCAGTCAATAAATGCATCCTGCGCAGTTTATCTTTGGTCTCTCTCACGGCCCATTGATCTGCACACAATGAAGTTGCAGGCATTCGTGATATAATTCGCAGGTTGTATAAATCAACGTTGATCCGGGATAGCAGGGTAACCGACCAGGTCTCACAGGCATTCCGAGAAGACGTAATCAAAACAGAGCCGGGCGGTTCGCCCGACAGATTGGAGCAGTTGTGGACGATAAAACCAACCCCACGATGATCGCGGATGATGTGGTTGTGACCCTGGAGTACACCCTGACCGTGAACGGAGACGTGGTCGACTCATCTGATGAGAATGACCCTTTGGTATTCTTGCAGGGCTACCGAAATATTATTCCGGGTCTGGAGCGTGAACTGTATGGCATGAAAGTGGGCGAGTCCAAGAAGGTTTCTGTAAAACCTATCGATGGTTACGGGGAAGTTGACCCGGATGCATTTATGGATGTGCCGCGCTCGGAATTTCCAGCAGAAATCCCACTGGAAATCGGCGTCGAACTGGATATCCGTGACGAGGACAACGAGGTCATGTCAGCTACCATCGTGGATGTGGACAAAGATAATGTGCGCCTGGATTTCAACCATCCCCTGGCAGGAGAAACGCTCGAGTTTGAAGTTAAAATCCTCGACCTGCGCAGCGCCACCGAAGAAGAACTGCAGCACGGTCATGCCCACGGCGATGGCGAGGAGGATGAATTTGAAGATGAGGAGTTCGACGAAGAATTCGTTGATTATCTCGATGACGAAGACGAGGACTAAATCTCGGCTTAACAACCTAAAAATTAAAATTAACAGGCGATCCCATGGGATCGCCTGTTAATTTTTTCATGCGCAATCAGGTTTCAAGGATACCATAACGTTTCATGGCTGCATGCAGAATCATCAATATTAGCTCACTGTGCGTAATCCCTTCGGCCGCCGCCTCGATTACCAGATCTGAAATGCCAGGAGAAAGGCCCGGCAGCGGATTGATCTCAAGAATATACGGTTTCAGATTGTCATGGATATCCAGTCGAAAATCTACGCGCGCAAAATCCAAACAACCGCATACCCTGAAAACGGCGGATGTCAGCCAGTTTAACTGCGAGACCAACTCTTCATCCAGCGGCGCAGGGCAGATGTAGTTGAGATCTTCTGCCAGCTGCACCTTCAGGCGGTTTGAATAAACCATGTCAGAGTCTTCGAACGGTTTTAAATCCACCTCCATGGGCGGAAAGAAGTGCAGCCCGGCCTGGACCCTTTTCAGATTTGGATCGTAGGGGATACGCCTCGCGACTGGCCCGGTCAGGTTCCCAACCAGACCCACGGTCACTTCGCGCCCTTCAATATAGGTCTCTACTAACGCGGTTTGTTTATATTTGGAGGTAATGTAAGCCACTTGCTCGCGCAGTTCATCCACATTGTGAACGATGGATTTGGAACTGACCCCCATGCCGGTACCCTCATGACTCGGCTTCACGAACAACGGAAAGGTCATGGTTTCATCCAGCGGTTCGTCAGGGCGCTCGAAGGATTGAAAATCCGGGGTGGGCAGTTCGTGGTAAGTCAGAACCCGTTTGGTCATCGGCTTATCTAATGCCAGCGCCAGGGTTAAAACTTTGGACCCCGTGTACGGGATGCGCATCATTTCAAGCAACGCCGGCACCTGGGCTTCACGCGCGTCTCCAAAGTGGCTTTCGCAGATGTTGAAACAGATATCTGGCTTAAATTTCGGCAGGCTATCCACCAGACTGAGATCACCTTCCAGGAATTCGGCGGTGTAACCGCCGCTTTCAATGGCTTCCACCAGCGCGGTGACTGTCTTTTCCGAATCCAGGTCGTCCCATTGGTCGACTGGCATGCCCTCCCAGGTGGGAGCATTTTTCTTCAAATTTCCCAGAACCGCAACACGTTTTTTCGATCCCATCTGGATTACCTCCGAAGATAACAACAAAATTGTCGTTCCCGACAGTTATCTGTTTCCGCGAACCGTGTGAATTCGCAAGAATTAGGTAACAACGATAGTATACTACTGCATATCGGAATCGAGATTTTTTCATGATTCAATCGATCAATAATGGGGTGAAACCTGTGACAAGCCAAAGAGACATCCTGGCGCGGTTAAAATCCAGCGGAAATCCGCTGATCGATGGAAATACAGCCTCGATTTACTGGTTGGGCTCAACACCGCCAGATATCCTAGCTGACGTTAACAATTGGGAGGAAGCAAATCCCATCCGCATGCGGCCCGCTGGAAACAGGCTCTGGGTCCATCACTTCGAATTGCCCGCTGACGCTTATATTGAGTATTGTTTCACACGCGGGCGCCGGCGCGTGGCTGATCCCTATAATTCTCGCCGCACGCCAAACGGCATGGGAAAAATGAACAACTATTTTTCCATGCCGGCATACCGAGAAACCAGCCTGAACCGCTTACTTCCCGGTGTGCCCCAGCCAGAAATTTCGACGGTCGAACTACCCACGGACGGATGGCTGGCTGGAAAAAAACGCAGGGTTCACCTTTATCAGCCCCCAAACACCAGCCCGGTTAGGTTAATGATTGTGTATGACGGTCAGGACTATTTGGTGCGCACCGGACTGCCCACTATGGTTCAAAACCTTGTCTTTCAAGGGAAAATAGAGCCAGTCGCCCTGGCCTTGATCGAGAATGGCGGTCCTTTCCGCACCATGGAATACACCTGTTCTGAAGCCACCATAGGCTTTGTGCTTGAGTACCTGCTGCCCGCAGCCCGTCACGCCCTCAACCTGGTGGACGTGAAAACAAACCCAGGCAGTTACGCGGTCTGCGGAGCTTCTTATGGAGGGCTGCAGGCCATGTATACTGCCTTCAGGGCACCCCATGTTTTTGGCTGCGTGCTGTCGCAATCGGGCGCATTCTCCGTCTCCGGCTATGACTACGTGATCTGGGAACTGGTGAAGATGAAAGAGACAAAACCTCTTAAGCTGTTCCTGGATTGTGGCCGCTACGAGGATCTGGCCGCCGCCAACCGCAGAATGTCAGACCTGCTGCAAGAAATTGGCTATGCGCATCTCTATCGCGAATATCACGGCGGACACAATTATCCCAGCTGGCGGAATGAGCTCGAATTCGGCCTGCGATATCTCTTTCCACCCGCGACTTAATATGAGTGAACCCCTGCCCGCCCAACCCCAGCCCGCTGTCCGCCGCGTTTTCATCTGTACGAACGGGAACTGTACCAACCCGCAGAACGCTCAGGAAATATTTGAGCTGCTGCGCACTCAAATTCAGGCACACAGCCTGGATGATTTTGGCGCGCCTTACCGTGTTAAAGTGACCACCTGCGGCTGCCTGGACGTCTGCAGGGACGGCCCTATCCTGATGATCCAGCCGGATTCTGTGCGCTATTGCCGCGTAGACGCGCAGGCTGCCCAGGAAATTTTTTCCCAGCATATCCTCTCTGGACACGTCGTTCAGCGATATACTTGCCCGCCGGACCAAAAAACATGACGTCAGCAAGGCGGCCGCCGGATGGACCCACGCCGATGGATAATCAACCTCGCAAGCGGTTTGTGGAGGTTCTGCTCGCCTTTCTTAAACTGGGTTTTACAGCCTTTGGCGGACCGGCTGCCCACGTCGCATTGATGCAGGAAGAGTTTGTCCACCGCCGCAAGTGGATCGATAACCAGCGCTTTCTGGATTTGCTGGCGGCCACCAATTTGATTCCTGGTCCGAATTCCACCGAAATGGCTATCCATTTAGGCTTTATTCGCGCGGGCTGGCCCGGTCTTTTCGCTGGCGGGCTGGGATTTGCTCTGCCAGCCATCCTGATGATGATGCCGATTGCCTGGATGTATGCCCGATTCGGAACCACCCCGCAGGCAGGCTGGCTCTTGATTGGGGTTCAGCCTGTGATCATCGTTGTGATTTTCCAGGCGCTGCTAAACCTTGGTAAACAGGGCATCCGGACGGTGCTGACGGCTCTTATCGCCCTGACAGCCATGGTTCTTTACCTGCTCGGGGTGAACGAGGTGCTTTTAATGCTTGTCGGCGGTCTGTTGGTGATGCTGGTGCGCAACCGCAAGCGCTTTATAGGTTCGTTGACCTCTGTACTGGCATACGCGCCTCTCCTTGCAATTTCAATACCGGCAGCATCCCAGGCCACTTTCAGTTACACCCTGCTGTTTTTAATTTTTCTTAAAGTCGGCTCGATCCTGTACGGCAGCGGGTATGTTCTTTTGGCTTTCCTGCGCGCCGATCTGGTGGAACGCCTGGGATGGTTGACGACTCAGCAGCTCATCGATGCGATCGCGGTCGGGCAGGTAACACCGGGACCATTGTTTACCAGCGCCACCTTTATCGGCTATCAACTGGGAGGGGTTGAAGGGGCTGTTCTCGCTTCAGTCGGGATTTTTTTGCCATCGTTTGTATTTGTTGCGCTTAGCAGCCCGCACATACCCAAAATGCGATCTTCTTCCTGGTTAGGACCATTTCTGGACGGGATCATCGCGGCTTCACTGGGATTGATGGCGGGTGTCTTGATTCAAATCGCGATCAATACATTCACCTCACCATTCACAATCGTGGCAGCCCTGGCTTCTGCCTTTTTGATCTTAAATTATAAAATTAACTCAACCTGGCTGATTCTGGCAGGCGCGCTGGCTGGTTTTCTGGCCGGGTTATTTCTTTAACCGCTGCTCAAGAGCCGCGCGCAGCTTCTCTTCGTCGAAATTCACCACAATTACGCCATCGATATCAAACGTAGGGGTGGTTTCATAGCCGTTTGCCCAATCGCGCACTCGAGCAGCCGCAGCCCGGTTGTGAGTGATATTGACTTCAGTATATTCGATCTGGTTTTCTTCCAGCCACCGGCGGGCGCGCCGGCAGGCCGGGCACCAGTTGGTGCAGTAAAGGATAACGCCGCCTGATGGGACTTCAGCAGCCCCGGGTTGGCTGGCTGCGATGGTTCTCACATTGCCGCCTGGCTCCAGTTCTCGCAGCACTTCTAGCAGCTCATCGTTGCTTGGCTGTTCATCAAAATCATGAATATCGATATAGCGGATAATCCCGGCCTTATCAATGACAAAAATAGCCCGTTCGCTGACCCCGTCCGAACGCAGCACGCCGTAATTTTCTGCCACCCTGCCGTGCGGCCAGAAGTCGCTAAGGAGTGGATAAGTGATCCCACCCAGGTGTTCCGCCCAGGCTTCCAGGCAGGGAATATGATCAACGCTGATACCCAGAACCTGGGTATTTAATCCCGCGAATTCGGACAGGATCGCCTCATAGGACGGGATCTGGCTCGTTCATATGGGTGTCCACGCCATCGGGAAGAATGCGAGAACGACATTTTTTCCTTGTAGCGCGCCCAGATGAATCGTGCGGCCACCGGTGGCAATTAACGTGAAATCAGGAGCGCTTTGGCCAACCACCAAATTCATGATTATTAATCCTGTTGCAGGTGTGGAATGTCTGATTCTATCACTTTTTTCAATTTCTCGATCAAGTGAGGTAAAGCCCGCAATGAGAAGGTACATCATCAAGGTCGGCGGCCATTTTAAAGGAATTTCGTGTAACAATCACCATTCAGGTTAATTATCTTAAAATAATCGAGTAAATTGTTTAGACAAGATTAAAATCTCTTGACTCCCTTGCTGCATGTCTCTATAATGAAATTGCAGGGAGCTCGAAGGAATTGTAAGCTCCGCATCGGGTAAGCAGGATAATTTTGGTAGAACCTGATAAGTAAGGTGCAAGTTCCTTAAAACCAGTATACCGAAACGGACAGTTAACTGTCATCCTGGAAGGTTCATTCGCTTCCTGGTGGGTTTAGGAAAACCCCTTCCCTAAAAATCGGGATGTAAAAACCAGCGAAGGATAACCAAGGAAAACGATGCCTGTACGAGTAAGGTTACTTTGAGCCCCTGCCATCCCACCCCCGGCTGTAATTGCCGGGGGTGTTTTCTTTCACTTTTCTGGCAGGCAGTCCTGTAAATGACCAGGATTCTGGATCACTTCGGGTTTCAGTAAACCAATGAAGGGCAAATTCCGGTAGCGTTCCATGTGGTCCAGGCCGTACCCGACCACAAATCGATCGGGTAAATCAAAGCCTTTGTATTTTAAGGGAATATCGATCAGGCGGTGAGCCGGCTTATTAAATAAAACGCACACCTCCAGGCTGGCGGGCTGCCTCTCTCGCAGGCTGCGCAGCAGGTAGTTCAGCGTCAACCCGGTATCGATCACATCCTCGACAAAAAGAACATGCCGGCCGTTAATGGGCAATTCCAGGTCCTTCACCAACCGGACCACTCCCTTTTCCCGCGCCTCGGTACTGTAACTGGATACAGCCAAAAAATCCACCTCAACTGGAACACGGATAACTCGCAGCAAATCCGCCATTAAAAACAATACGCCCTTAAGCACACCAACCAGCACAGGGCATTTTGCCTGGTAATCCGTTGAAATTTGGGCGCCAAGCTCTGCGACCCGTTCGCGCAGTTCTTCTTCGCTGATGACAATCTCACGAATATCCTGCGCCAGTTCCCCGTAAACCGCCGGATCAAATTTCATCTTCACGTTTCTGCGCCTCCGTGCCCTGAAATTGGCCTGCTGCTTCATACAGGCCGTACTTGACCATTAGATCCCGCATTTCTCGCCGTTTTAGTAATTTAATCTTGATATCCGGATAGTGTTCTTTCATCAGGCGCATTTTCTTGTTTTTTACCCTTGCTAGCTGCGGGCGCAAAGTCGTCAACTCAACATAGAGGTCCTGGTCCGGCAGATAAAAATCTGGCGAAAATGCCAGGGTTACCGCTCCGGTCTCGTCCCACTCCAGCGCAAAGGTGCGCGGTTCGTATTCCCATGCGATCCCGTAAAAATCCAGAATGCGCGCAAACATTTCCTCGGCCGGGTGAACAAAATCAGGCTGCTTGGTTTTCTTTTCTGACAACGATCGCGTGCCTCGGGTAAGAAAGGGTTAAAGAATTATTGAGGCTCGATTCACGGCCTGGCAGATGACCTCCGCGGCTGCCTGACAGTCTAATCGGGCTGTGTTAATGATCAGATCATACAAGTCAGGGTCTTCCCAGTTGATCTGATAGAAGCGTGACAGGTAGCTCTTGCGCGCGCGGTCGCTGGCTTCGATTTGCGCCAGGGCCGCCTTGTGGCTGATGTTTCGCTCAGCCACAATTCTCGCAAGACGCACATCCAATGGTGCAATTACCCTGACATGCAGCGTTAGGGGATGATCCTTAAGGATAACCTGCCCTGCGCGGCCAACGATGACCACCCTGCCTTCCTTTGCCAGTTCATCCACCACCTGACGGACAGCCAGCAGATAATTTTCCTGTTGCTGCGCGCTGGGTGATATTCCCAAAAGCCCCAAATCATCAATGGCAGCCAGGGCAGCCTCCGGCGCGCCAGCCCGCAAAGCTGCCTGATTGATCAACTCACGCCACACCAGACGATAGCCGAGTTTTTCGGCCACGATTTTTCCCACTTCCGATCCCAGGCTGCCACGCTGCCGTGAAATGGTAATAACTGAAATCATTGCATGAACACCAGGTTATCCTTGACGATGATTTCATTATAGCACGCAGGCGAGCTGAGACATTGTGGTATGATATTTGCTGCGGCAAGCTATGATTTCCCCATTTATAAGGATGACATGATGAACACACGCCTGAAATATCCGTATGAATTTATCGGCGAAGTTTTGATTTCTCAGGAGCAGATTGAAGACCGTGTGCAGGATCTGGGCGAACAGATCACCACAGACTACGCCCAATCCGAAAAGCTGCTGCTGTTGGGGTTGCTGCGCGGCAGCGTGATGTTCATGACCGACCTGATGCGCAACATTCGCCGCCCAATGACCATGGACTTCATGCTCGTTTCTTCTTATGCAGGATCAGAATCAAGCGGCTTTGTGCGCATCGATTCAGACCACAAGACCAATATCTATGGTTGGGATGTCATCCTGATTGACGATATCGTCGACACCGGATATACCATCCACACGGTGCGAAAACTGCTGCTCGAGCGCAAACCGGCCAGCCTGAAGGTGTGCGCATTGCTGGATAAGAAGATTCGCCACAAAGTCGATATCCAGATCGATTACTGCGGTTTCGAAATTCCTGATTATTTTGTGGTCGGCTATGGGTTGGATATCGACGAAAAAGGTCGAAACCTGCCGTACATCGCCTCGGTCGATTTGGAGAAATACCACCAGATGTATCCATAGGTAACTAGAAAGGGGAGAAACATGTCCAAAACCATTGGCATCCTCACCACCGGTGGAGATTCCCCCGGTATCAATGCCGTCTTGCGGGGATTGGGAAAGGCAGCCACAGGGACTTTTGGCATGAAAATCATCGGCTACCAGGACGGTTTTACCGGCATGGCGACCGGCATGCAGGTCGAATTGGAAGGAAACGCCTTCTCGGGTATTCTGACAACCGGCGGGACCATCCTGGGCACCAATCGTGACAGGCCCGATCATGTGTTCATTGACGGCAAGTACCAGGATTGCACTCAGGTCATCCTTGACACCTATCAAAAGCACCACCTGGATGCGCTGGTTTGCATCGGCGGCGGGGACGCCCAGGACAGCGCTTTCTATCTAATGGAAAAAGGACTGAATGTCATCACCCTGCCGGTGACTATCGATAACGACATCCCTCACACCGATACAAGCGTTGGCTACGATACTGCCATCGAGGTGGCTGCGGAAGCGATTGACCGGCTGCACAGCACCGCTATCAGCCATCACCGCATCATCATTGTTGAGATGATGGGCGCTGAAACCGGCTGGTTGACTCTGGCAGCTGGCATCGCTGGCGGCGCAGATGTCATCCTCATCCCCGAAATCCCCTACGAGACCCAGAAAGTAGCGCAGGCAATTCTGGAGCGCAGCCGCAAGGGCAAGCGCTTCTCCCTGGTAGCCGTATCCGAAGGGGCGATCTCCGAAGAAAATGTGCGCTTTTTTGAGAGCGCCCGCAAAGCCAACCAGCGCCTGCGCAGCGGCCGCGAAAAGGCAGAAGTGAACGCCCACCTGAGCGCCATTGAGAAACGTTCGGCCGGCGACACGCTGCACCTGGCCAACCGCCTGGAACAGTTCACCCACCTGGAAACGCGCATCACCATCCTGGGTTACCTTCAGCGCGGCGGCACGCCTTCCGCGCCCGACCGTGTCCTGGGGACTCAACTGGGAACCGCCTGTGCTGCTCTTGCGCACGACGGGCACTACGGGATTATGGTCGGCGTTCGCTCCAATTCCATCGTAGAGGTCCCGCTTAGCGATGTGGCTGGCAAAATCAAACCTGTACCTTTGGATCATGCCTGGATACGGGGCGCGCGCCTGGTGGGCGTAAGCCTTGGCGATTAATTTCGCTGGAGAAATTTGTTTATACCCACTACGGTTCAGGAAATAGAGTCGCTCGGCTGGGATGGACTGGATGTCATTCTGGTCACAGGTGATTCGTACATCGACAGCCCATTCATCGGGGTGGCGGTCATAGGGAAGGTCCTCATGCAGGCTGGATACCGCGTTGGCATCATCGCGCAGCCAGATCTGTCCACCCACGCGGACATCACCCGCCTGGGGGAGCCTGCGCTCTTTTGGGGGGTAACCGCCGGCAGCGTCGATTCGATGGTTGCCAATTACACCGCCTCGCGCAAAAAACGCCGCAGCGATGATTACACCCCCGGCGGCCTCAACAACCGCCGGCCTGACCGCGCCTGCATCGCTTACACAAACCTAATCCGCCAACACGTTAAACCCACTGCTCCAATCGTACTGGGCGGCATCGAGGCCAGCCTGCGGCGGGTAGCCCATTATGATTTCTGGTCGAACCGCGTGCGGCGTTCCATCCTATTTGACGCCAAAGCCGACTATCTGCTCTACGGCATGGCTGAAAGCTCGGTTTTACAGCTGGCAGCCCACCTCAAAGCCGGTACATCCCCGGCTGCTGTGAGGGGATTATGCGCCATCGCGGCGGAAAAACCCGCCGATTACCTGGAGCTGCCTTCGTATGAGCAGGTTTCGAGCGATAAGCAGGCCTTTATCGACATGTTCCACACTTTTTACCGCAACACCGACCCGCTTACTGCCCGCGGCCTGGTCCAGCGCCACGGCCAGCGTTACCTCGTCCAAAACCCGCCGCCGGCTCTCCCCACACAGCGGGAACTGGACCGCATCTATGCGCTCGACTTCGAGCGCGAGCAGCACCCTTTTTACGCCAGACTAGGAGCGGTCAAAGCCCTCGAGACCATCCGCTTCGCCATTAATACCCACCGCGGATGTTATGGTGAGTGTAATTTTTGCGCCATCGGTATCCATGAAGGCCGCACCATCAGCTGGCGCAGCCGCGAGTCGATTCTTGCCGAAGCCCGTAAACTAACCACCCACCCCATGTTCAAGGGCGTCATCCTGGATGTGGGCGGGCCGACTGCCAATATGTATGGCTTTGAGTGCGCCAAGAAAATCTCCAGCGGAGCCTGTATAGGACGGCGCTGCCTGTACCCAAAAATTTGCGATCAACTGAAGGTCGATCATACCGCCCAGATCGAGCTGCTTCAGCGCATCCGCGCCCTGCCCGGTGTGCGCAAGGTTTTCGTGGCCTCCGGGCTGCGTTATGACCTTGTTCTGGCTGACCGCAAGCAAGGCTTACCTTATTTACGCGAGCTGACCCGCCACCACGTGTCGGGTCAGCTTAAAATCGCCCCCGAACACACCGACCCCGCCGTGTTAAGACGCATGGGCAAGCCTTCCAATGAGTCGCTGCTGGAATTTAAAGGTTTATTTGACAGACTCTCGGAGCAGGCAGGCAAAAAGCAGTTCCTGACCTATTATTTTATCGCCGCCTATCCTGGATGCGGAGAAGCCGAAATGCTTCGCCTGAAGAAGTTCGCGTCAATGCGGCTGCGGATAAATCCCGAGCAGGTGCAAATCTTCACCCCCACACCATCGACTTACGCCAGCCTGATGTACTACACCGAACTGGACCCCTTCAGCGGGGAAAAAATCTTTGTCGAGAAAGAAACCGGCCGCAAGGAACGCCAAAAGCGGGTTCTAACCGGTGCAGGAACAAAATACACCACCATCAGGGAAAAACGTGGCGGCTGAAGAACGTTTCGACCTGTTCGCGGCCTGCGCGCCCGGACTGGAGCCCTTCGTCCTATCCGAACTGGTTGACCTGGGCCTGCGTTCCTCCACCAATCCGGCGGTAACGGTAAGCGGGCAGGGAGGCATTTCATTTCGGGGTGCGCTGGCTGACCTGTACCGCGTAAACCTGCACCTGCGCACCGCCACGCGCGTTCTGCTGCGCCTGGGTGAATTCCACGCGCTTTCCTTCGCCGAACTGCGCCAGAAGGCCGCTCAACTGCCCTGGGAGCGATTCCTGCGCCCCGGACAACCTCTGAATATCCAGGCAACCTGCAAGCAATCCCGTCTGTATCATTCCACAGCCGTCAGCCAACGGGTTGCCGAGGGCATTGCTGACTGCTTATTTAAATCGCCACCCAAAGGGAAAGCAGCCGGCAGCCGTGTTCCCACGCAGCGAGTGGTCGTCCGGCTCTTCAGGGACACCTGCACCATCAGCCTGGACAGCTCCGGCGAGCCGTTATACAAACGCGGCTACCGCCAGGCGCTGGCGAAGGCGCCCCTGCGAGAGACGCTGGCTGCCGGTATGCTGATGGCCAGCGGCTGGGATCGACAGTCCCCGCTGATCGACCCCTTCTGCGGGTCCGGCACCATTCCCATCGAGGCAGCGCTTATGGCGTCCAGCATCCCGCCCGGTATGTGGCGAAAATATGCCTTTATGAACTGGTCGGGCTTTGACCCGCGGATATGGGAGGGGATGCTTAAAAGCGCGCAGGATGGAATAAACCCCTCCAGCGCTTTCATCTACGCATCGGACCGTGATGCCGGGGCAGTGAAAATAGCCGAGGAAAACGCGCGCCGCGCCGGTGTGGTCGGGTGCATTGCCTTCCACCAGCATGCCTTTTCTGCTTTACCCTCGCCTGCAGGGACAGGCTGGCTGGTGACCAACCCGCCCTATGGACAGCGCGCCAGCCCCAACCACGATTTGCGTGATCTGTTTGCCGCCTTCGGCGCGCTGCTGCAGCGAGCGTTTCGCGGCTGGCGGGTTGCTTTTCTCTGCCCGGACGACCGCCTGGCGACCCTCACCCGCCTGAAGTTCGAGAAGGGCATCTCGCTGGACAACGGAGGAATTCCGGTAAAATTGAACCTCGGGACGGTTCCCTGAGATGCGACCTGACCTGTAGACCTGTAGAGGCGAGTATGAAAGTAACCATCTGCCAGCTGCGTGATGATCCAATCGGTCTGGAACAGGACTGGAAGGCACTGGCTGCCCATACACGTGCGAGTGCAAGCAGCCTGGTCCTGCTGCCAGAAATGCCTTTTTCCGCCTGGCTGTGCCGCAGCATACTTCCTGACCCGGCTGAATGGCAGGCAGCAGTCGAGGTGCATGAGCGCTGGCTCACCCGCCTGCCAGAATTAGGCGCAGAACTGGTATGCGCCAGCCGCCCGGTCAGCGTCAACGGCCGCCGGCTGAACGAGGCTTTCATTTGGGACAACGACAGCGGCTACACCGCCGTGCATCACAAAACTTACCTGCCGGATGAGCCTTATTTTTATGAGGCATCCTGGTACGACCGCGGTCCGGTCTCATTCATCCCCACCGGAACCCGTTTCGGCAAGATTGGTTTTTTGATTTGCACTGAAATCTGGTTCACGGAGCATGCCCGCGCCTATGCCCGCCAGGGTGTCCGCCTGCTGCTCTGCCCGCGTGCAACGGAAATTGCCACCGCGGATAAATGGGTTATGGGCGGACAGGTGGCAGCCGTCATGTCCGGGGCATTCTGCCTGTCCTCCAACCGCGCCGGCAGCCGTACGGACGGCTTCACCTGGGGCGAAGCCGGTTGGCTGGCTGAACCCGAACAGGGTATCCTTCTGGCCAGAACAACCAGCGAACACCCCTTTATCACCCTAGATATCGACCTGGCGCAGGCGGACGCCGCCAAGAAAACCTACCCGCGCTACGTCAGCGAATAATCCCTGCGGGGTCGCAACCGCGCCTGACCTTTCGGGTTATAACCTGAGAAGGTTGGTCTGCAGTGTCGAACCAATCGATCCGATTAACGTTGATTTTTTTCAAAAGATTGAGAACCCTATGACCCCAACATCCATTGACGAAATTCCCGCCTTAAAATTAAAAGGCTTCCCCACCCCGACCGGGCTATCGTGGCAAGGAGCGGACGGGTCGCTGGCAGCGGATATCGACTCCGCCCGCGCCGCCCTCTTATCTCTGGATCAGCCGCTATACGTAATCCTGACTGACGGACAGGTATGCCTGACCTCTCAGGGGACTCTGGCTGCCGCAGGTAACGGTGCAGACTCCAGCCCTCAACTGCTGGGTATCCTGCCTCCCGCTCCTATCGAGTCTCTCGGCGACCCCGCCTTCCGCGCCCATTACGGCTGCCGCTACGCATATTACACCGGCGCCATGGCCAACGCCATCGCTTCAACTCAGCTTGTTACCGCCCTGGGGAAGGCTGGCATCCTATCCGCCTTTGGCGCTGCTGGCGTGGTTCCGGCGCGCCTTGAAACCGCCATCCAGGAAATCCAGTCAGCCCTCCCGCAGGGTCCTTACGCCTTCAACCTGATCAACAGCCCCAACGAGCCCGCCATGGAACGCCGCGCCGCCGAGTTGTATGTCCAGCACGGCGTCACCACCGTTGAGGCCTCGGCCTACCTCGACCTGACCCTGCCGCTGGTGCATTACCGTGTCGCCGGGTTGACCACCAGCCCGGACGGGCGCATTATCGCCCGCAACCGCCTGATCGCCAAGCTCTCGCGCAAGGAAGTCGCGCGCCTGTTCATGCTGCCCGCCCCAGCGGATATCCTCGACCAGCTGTTGGCGGAGGGTAAGATCACCCCGCAGCAGGCTGAGCTGTCGCAGCACATGCCCATGGCAGACGACATCACCGTCGAGGCTGATTCGGGCGGGCACACCGACAACCGCCCGCTGGTCTGCCTGCTGCCCTCCATCATCAGCCTGCGCGACGAGATCCAGGCCAAGCGCCGCTACCCACAGCCCGTGCGCATCGGCGCGGCCGGCGGGATCAGCACGCCCGCTTCGGCTTATGCTGCCTTTTCCATGGGAGCCGCTTATGTCGTCACCGGCTCGGTCAACCAGTCCTGCGTCGAGGCCGGCGCCTCCGAGCACACCCGCAGCCTGCTGGCGCAGGCCGAGATGGCTGACGTGATCATGGCCCCCGCCGCGGATATGTTCGAAATGGGCGTAAAGGTGCAGGTGCTCAAGCGCGGCACCATGTTCGCCATGCGCGGGCTCAAGCTGTACGAGTTTTACAGCCGCTACCCCTCGCTGGAAGCCATCCCGGCCGAAGAGCGCGAAAAACTTGAGCGCACCGTCTTCAAACGAAAAATCGATGATATCTGGGCGGATACCCAGGCCTTTTTCCGCGAGCGCAACCCAGCCCAGCTGGAGCGGGCTGAACGCGACCCGCGCCAGAAGATGGCGCTGGTCTTCCGCTGGTACCTGGGCTTATCCTCGCGCTGGTCGAACAGCGGCGAGAAGGGCCGGGAGATGGATTACCAGGTTTGGTGCGGTCCCTCGATGGGCGCCTTCAACGAGTGGGTGCGCGGCACCTATCTGGCGCATGCCGCCAACCGCCGCGTGGTCGACATCGCCCTGCACATCCTGACCGGCGCGGCGTACCTCTCGCGCCTGCGCCAGTTGAATGCCCTCGGCGTCCAAACCGCTGCCGAACTCGAATGCTACACCCCGCGCGAGCCGCTGGGGTGAAAGTAATCACTACGGAGCACACATAAGTGCTGTCAAAGTTGAAACGCAAAGCGCGCGAAGGAAGCAAAGAAATTTATAGATCGTAGGTCGGGTGTGGGGGGTTTCTCACGATGCGCCCGGCTGGATAATCGCCCCCATTACCCGACACAGGAGTTTGTATTTTGTAGGTCGGGTATGGGGGGTTTCTCACGGTGCGACTGGCTGGCTAATCGCCCCCCAATACCCGACGCGGGAATTCGTTGGCTGGCAGGCAATTGGCTGGATGAAAAAGCCTTCTTCCTTCGATCGATAATCGAGATCACCGCCTGCCAGCCAACCTACTTATCATGGCTCCCTACCTTGGTATTCCTTCCAGCTCCGAGGGTGCGCTGGCCTCGCACCCAACAAATTCTCCGTGTCCTTTGTGCGCTCCGTGGTCAGGTATTCCCCCCAACGAGCATGAATCTCACCTCCCAACTCATCGAAATGCGGTCTCCACCAGCCTGACCTCCCCTGCCGGCCCATCGACCGCCATCGTGAGCACATACTCCCCTGCCGTCCGCCAATACCCTTGCCAGGACTGGAGGGAATCCACGCGGCTGGCTGCCTGGAACTTTTGCCAGCCGTCACTGTCGCGAGGGGACGTAACCATTATCTCAACTTTATAGGTATCCACCCCCAGGCCGATCCCAAGCGCTTTCAGCACCGCCTCTTTTGCGCTCCAGATCAATGTCACCAGCCCATCGCGCTGCCCATCATCAGCCTGCGCTACCATTGCCCGTTCACCGCTGGTGAAATAGTCCGCGACGAACACCTCCGCGCGCGGCTCGATCCGCTCGATGTCCGCGCCAATGCTGACACCCTCGGCCCGCGTCCAGGCTGCCAGCGCGTGTTCTCCGCTGTGGCTGAGCGTAAGCCAGCCTGGCAGCACGGTCCCGTTGACCAGCACCTGCGGCGCTCCACCCGGCTGGCTGGCGATGGTGATCTGGTCGTACGGCAGGTCTGCAAGCCCTGGCTCGCAGCGGCGCAGCAGCTCTTTCGCCGTGCGCCGCCCGGAGAGCCAATCGGCGCGTCTTTTTGGAAAACGCATGCCCTCCAGCCTGGCGCGCTCCTGTTTCGACAGGAAACGATCGTCAAACACGGATGTGAGGCCTTCCCCCTCAGGAAAGGCCTCACCCACCAACCAGTAAATTTCCACCGTCATGAAACAGACCGGGTCATTTAGAATCGCCGTTCGTGATCAGCGCGCGCAGCGGCTTTACCAGCTCTTCTTCCACGCTGTACGGCAAGGGCGTGGTGCGGTAATCCTGCAGGTTCAGGTAGACGTGCCCTTTGGCATCCACCACCCGCGCGTCGAAGCACAGGTTGCCGCTGGCGTCTTTACCAGGCCGCACCTCGGCATAGATCGGCTGACCATTTGGCCGGATGCGGTACAGGTTAAGTTCACCGATCGAGCGCGGCAGCGCCAGCGTGCCGGTCGCGCCTACTTCCCACACACCGGCGGTCTGCAGGCACAGTTCCAACAACAGCGGCAGCGTGACCAGGTTGTGCTCCTGGTCGATGATTGGCGGCAGGTCCCGTGCCAGGCGTCCCAACACCACCTCGCCGCTGCGCTGGACACCGTCCAGCACCTGGAATGCCGGTCCGTGGAAGTACAGGCGGTAGATTTCCTCCGCCGAGACCGTGTACGCGCCGTTCCATTCCGGCGGGACCACGGTCACTTCTTCCGGCTGGTCGGAGACCGGTTTGAGGTGAACCTTACCCGCGAAGTGCTGCACAACCTCATTCTTGCGCGTCTTCAAAGCCAGCGTTGATTCCAGGGTCACGTAAGCCACCAGTCCGCTGGCTTCGCGCACGACCTGCGCTTTCCAGGTGATGCGCCGCGGCTCTCCACGGTAGAATTTGAACGGCGCCAGGAAATGGATATCCTCCAACCCGGCGACATCAAAACCGCCTTTCTCAGAGCCCAACACCGAGGACACATGTTTGGCGGCCACCGAAAAGCCTTCGATGCCCATGACGCCCGGCAGCAGCGGCACGCCGTTCAGGGCGTGATCTTTGAGGAAAGGCTGGTCGTTGGGGTTCAGCTCGGCTTCCAGCAAGATGCCCTCATTGAGGGTCATACCGGCTGCCCGGCTGAGCATAACGTGAATGGGCTCACCCTCCGTAAGGGCGCGGTTGGCTGCTTCCAGATCCAGGCCACCGCTGGGATGGCGCGGGCGCTCGAGCACGCCCAAGGACCCGCCTAAAACAACCTCCAGGCTTTCACTGCCGTGCACCAGTTCATCGTAAACCAGCGGGGCGGCCTCGGCGGGCGCCATCATGTCGATGCCGCCCATTTCCATCAGCCGCGGGATATAGCCGCGGCTGGCCATACCAACCTCAGCCCAGGCGCTCCAGTCAATCGCCACCACTTTCATGTGCGGGTGCAGGCTGCGCATGGCGGCTGCCAGCTTGTTGTTCAGGTCGTTGGCGGCGGCATAGTCTGTCTGCCCCGAATTCCCAAAACGCCCGGCAACCGAGCCAAACACCAGCATGGCTTTCGGCAGAGCTTTTTTCGCTTTTAGCGCATGGTAAAGGTTGAAGAACCCGCTGGCTTTGCCCGCCAGGGTAGCGCGGAATTCCTCCTCCGGTTTTAAGGCCAGTTTGCGGCTGCGCTCGACTCCGGCGGCGTGAAGAACCACATCCACTCGTTTGTGGCGTTTGAGGACATCCCTGACAACGACCTGCACAGCTTTGGCATCCGCCACGTCACAGGCAATGTATTGCGCTTCGCCGCCGGCCTCACTGACGGCTCGCATGGCAGCATGCACCGAAGCCGCCTTTTCCAGCCGCGCCAGTTCCTGCTCGATTATTGCCGGGGTGGCTTTTTCCATGCGGGTCAGCAGATCTTTCTTCAGACCTTCGCGGTCGCTGCGAATTCGTTGGATATCGGCATCCTGCCCTTCTGGCAGCGGTGTGCGTCCGAGCAGGTAGAAGGTTCCCTGGGTCTTTCGCGCCAGGTCGCTGACGACCGGGGCAATGATGCCGCCTGACCCCCCGCTGACCAGATAAACCGGCCTGGAGGGGAGTGCAAAATCTTCATCAGACACCGGGCGTTCGACCAGTCCGACCGTGTAGCGCTGGCGCCCTTCCCAGCCCACTTCGACCACTCCCGGATCGCGCAGGGTTTCCTCGATCAGGCGGGCTGCCATTTGCGCCGGTGTTTCATCTGGCGGGAAATCAACCACCTTGGCGAAGGTTTCCGCCCGTTCCAAAGCCATTGCTTTGGTAAAGCCAGTGATGGCGCCGCCTAAAGGCGCAGACACTTCCTGCGGGCCGAAGCCGTGCGTTCCGCCCAGCCGGGTAGCGGTGACCAGGAACGGCTCGCCGTGAACCTCGCGCAGTAAATGGTACAGCGGCATGACCTGCTCTTCAAGCGCGGCCTGCCAGTCTGCTGGGCTCATCTCATCCAGTGGTTTGTTCGGATCGCTGGCTGCCAGGTAATACAAGCCGTGGATAGCCCCATCCGCCTGCCAGACGCGCACTTTTTCCAACATCACCTCTAATGGAGCCGTCTCCAAAGCCAGAACCTGGACTTTTCGAGCGCGCAGGCGCCGCGCGAGCGAATCGCCGGTCTTGCCGCCGCCAACCACCAATACACGGACACCCTCTTCCAGCCGGATGCCGGTTTCGACACATAGATCCAGGCGCGGGCGCAGCACGGCTGCAGGCATCCGTCTGCGAATACGGCCTTGAGGGCTGGGCTGGCTTTCTTCCCCCCCATTTGAAGCTTCAATTTCACCCGGGGCTTCTTCATCAGCACTGATTGCCTGTGCATCAGGGGATAACGCCGTTTGAGGTATCCCCGCCTCATCCGCGGGCTGCGCTGGCTGCTCAGCCTGCAGATCAGCCTGGGCCGCGATCATAAAGTCGATGACCTTGTTCAAAGTGTTGTAATCCACCAGGCGCAGGTCTTCGCGCCGCGGGATGTTGTAGTTTGTGCGAATAGTGGCGAACAACTCAGCCTGTTTGACCGTGTCAATGCCCAGGTCGGCTTCCAGGTCCAGGTCCAGGTCGAGCATCTCGGTCGGGTAACCGGTCTTCTCGCTGACCACCTGCAGGACGAACGCCTTGATCGCTTCGCGTTCCGCACCGCCGCCATTGGAACCTGCAGCCCGCGGCTGGTTGTCGAGAACCGCTGCCTGCGCAGGCGAGGTCGCGGCATGCATAACCGGCGCGGGCATGGCGGGTTTTTCGCCGCCTTGTGCCTCGATCATGAAGTCGATCACCTTGTTCAGGGTGTTGTAATCCACCAGGCGCAGGTCCTCGCGCCGCGGGATGTTGTAGTTTGTGCGGATGGTAGCGAACAACTCAGCTTGTTTGACCGTGTCGATGCCCAGGTCGGCTTCCAGGTCCAGGTCCAGGTCGAGCATTTCCGGCGGGTAGCCAGTTTTTTCACTGACCACGGCGAGCACGAACTCCTTGATGGCTTCGCGTTCAACCTCGCTGCCACCAGATCCGGCTGCCTGGGTCGCTGGCTGCGGATGGGTAGCGGTCATTTCCGCTTGCACAGCCGCCGGTGCAGCCTGCATGACCGGCTCGGGCATGGCGGGTTTCTCGCCGCCCTTGGCTTCAACCATGAAGTCAATCACTTTGTTCAAGGTGTTGTAATCCACCAGGCGCAGATCCTCACGCCGCGGGATATTGTAGTTTGTGCGGATGGTGGCGAACAACTCAGCCTGTTTGACCGTGTCGATGCCCAGGTCGGCTTCCAGGTCCAGGTCCAGGTCGAGCATTTCCGGCGGGTAGCCGGTTTTTTCACTGACCACGGCGAGCACGAACTCTTTGATGGCTTCGCGTTCGGCTTTTCCACCGTTTCTCGGGTCCAAGGCTTCCACAACCTCTGTGCTCACTGCCTGTGGGTGCGCTGTATCAGGCTGCGGGGTTGCTGCGCTGACGTTGGCAGCAACGACCGGCGCAGCCTGGCCGCCTAACGCTTCGATCATAAAATCGATCACTTTATTCAGGGTGTTGTAATCCACCAGGCGCAAGTCTTCGCGCCGCGGGATGTTGTAATTGCTGCGGATGGTGGCGAACAGTTCAGCCTGTTTGACCGTGTCGATGCCCAGGTCGGCTTCCAGGTCCAGGTCCAGGTCGAGCATTTCCGGCGGGTAGCCAGTCTTTTCGCTCACCACCCCCAGAACGAAAGTCTCAACCGCCTTGCGTTCGAAGCCGCTGTCCACCACCTGGACTGCTGGCTTCTGTGGGGAAGTAACTGCGGAAGTCGCAGCAACGGGTGAGATTGATTCCTCTGCCATGGGCGCAGCCATACCTGCCGGATTGACCCCTGGCAATTGCTGCTTCCCGGCATCGTCCTCGATGCGCTCCGCCCACATGGTTGGACCCTGACCGTATTGCCAGCTGGACTTTGCTGGCGCCTTGACAGGCGGTCCAACATGCCGGATGCGCAGGGTGTGCTTTTCCACCTCCAGGTCTGCGCTTTCGTAACCGGCGATGGCTGCCGCCCATTTCCTGTACGCAGGTTCGTTGACGCGCTGCTTCACACCCGGGATCAAGCGGAAAAGAGCCATCGCGATTTGCGAGCCAAAGCCCGCTCCCAGGCGCAGGGCGTAGCGCACCGGGTATTCACCCCCGCGCGAGAGGTTTAAATCGCCCAGCTCTGGATCAGGTTCGAACTGGTCGTCCAGGTGCGCAATGGGTGGAACAATCCCCTTTTCCAGGGCTTTGACAGCCACCACATCCTCGACCCCCACGCCCATGGTGTGTCCGGTGAACCCTTTGGTGTTGGCAATGATGACCTTGTTGGCCTGCTCACCGAAGGCATAGCGCAGGGCGTTGATCTCGGCTGAGGCTGAGCCGCCGCGCGCCGGGGTGTAAGTCTCATGCGACATAAACATCATCTGAGCTGCGATTTCTGCCCGCTGGATACCGAAGCGCTCCTCCGCCGTCTTAAGCACGCGGTCCATGACCTCGCGCACATGCGGGATATCCAGCCGTGTGCCGTGAAAGGCGCTGTTAGCAATGTGCGTAGAGAGCACTTCACATATGGCGCGCATGCCGCGTTCGCGCACGGCATCTTCCGCTTCGACCACCAGCGCTGCCGCGCCCATGCCCATGATCATGCCGTTGCGGCGGCGGTCGAAAGGCAAGGCAGCCATGCGCAGATTTCCCTCCAGGGTAGATGCGCCTGATGCTAGTAAGCCGGTTCCAACCCAGCCGGACAGGCTTCCGCTGGTAACATCATCGCCGGCGATCACCACCACCCGCCGGCAGCGGCCGGTGCGGATCCAGTCCTCGGCGACAGCCAGGGCGTGCGTGGTGGTTGCGCAGGCGGCGTTAACGTGCGTGTTAGGCCCGCGCGCGCCGATGTACTCGGCAAACTGCGAATGCCCCATCGAGAGGATGCGGAAGATGAAACGCCGGTCGAAATGGTAATCCAGTTCCTTCAACTGGCTTTCCAGTTCTTTAACCCGCTCGCTCAGCGTATCGCGCAAGCCATGCTGGTCAGCCGGCGCCAGCGCCAGGATACCTTGCACCTCCTGTAGTTGTTTTTCCAGTATTTTGTACTGGTAATAACGGTCGGCTTCCTCGGCCATGCGGTCCAACCCAGGAAAAGCCGAGGCGAAAATGATGCCGGTTTCATCCGCCAGTGCTTCTGGCAGACGCCAGCGGTCGGGCAGGTAGGTGCCTTTGCTGGTTTTGCGGTACGCCATGACCAACGGGATACCCGCATCGCGCAGGGCATCGATGCCGGCCGCGATGGCTAGCTGCGTCGCGATGTCGCAGGCATCAGCGCGCTCGGATGGCACGCCAAAATCATCCTGCAGGTCGAATCTGCCGCGTTGGCCGGCCAGTTTGACGGTTAAATCCAGGTCGTCGATGAGTACCATTTCCGCGCCGGCGTCGCTTTTTTCCAGACGGGTTACACGTTTCTGCAGCATTTTTTCACGTGTCGCCGTCGGCAGCGATTCGATGCGGATCTCGCCCTTCAGAATACTGTCGATGTTGTTTTCATCGAAAACCTGCCCGTTCCGCCCTGGCAGGCCAAGCCCGGCCCCGCTGATGACCACCGACCCTGTCAGCGGCTGGCGCCCGTTCGCAGGCGCGACTGCTGCCGGGGTGTGAACCCGCGTCTGCACGACCGCTGCCGGCAGCGGATCTGCCGCCTGGGCGGAAACCGGCTTGTTGAAGGCTGGCTCGGGGCTCGATTCGGCCGCTGCTGCCTGCGTGCCAGCGCTGCGGGGGTAGATACCGGCAGCCAGCAGCCCGCACAGGGCTTCATTGAAACTGACAACTGCGCCCTTGCGGGGGTGGTTGGTCGCCAGCAAAGTCACATCTGTTTTGTCTTTCAGGTTATCGTTGGCGAGGGCATTCAGCACCCGCTTTGGACCGATTTCAGCGAAAACGCGCACACCGCTGTTGTAAAGCGTCTGCATGCCTTTGATGAACTGCACCGGCGAAGCCACCTGTTGGCCGAGGATATCGAGGATCTCCTCGCGTTTGGTCGGGTATAACTCGCCGGTCACGTTTGCAACCACCGGTATTCGCGGCGGGTTCAGGCTCATGCGCGCGATCACTTCTTTTAGTGGACCGCTGGCCGGGGCAACGATTTTGGTATGGAAAGCGTGCGAAACCGGGATGCGCGTTGCCTGAAATCCCGCTTCCTGAAAAGCTTTCAACGCAGCCTCGATGCCAGCGGTAGACCCGCCCACCACAGACTGCACCGGGCTGTTGATGTTAGCAATGACGATGTACTCATCAAGCCCTTGGATGATGCGTTCGACTTCCTCGATGGGGGCGGAAACAGCCACCATGCCGCCGTTATCCGCCACCGAGACTTTCTTCATCTCCCGCCCGCGCGCGCTGACCACTTCCAGCGCTTCAGCAAACGTCAGCACCCCCGAAGCGACCAGGGCGGCGTATTCTCCCAAACTGTGCCCGATCACCATGTCGGGTTGGTAGCCAAATTTATTCATCAGCCGCAGCAGGGCGACATTGGCGGTCAGCATGGCTGGCTGGGTGATGGCGGTATCGCGCAGGGCTGCCTCGGCGGTTTTGAGCGATTCCTCATCCCCATCCACGTAGATATAACTGGTCAGCGGCCGACCCAGGATGGGCTCCATGATCGCGTCGGCTTCATTGAAGGTGTCAGCTACGACCGGCTCAACCTCGCAAAGGTCTTTGAGCATGTTGACATACTGAGAACCCTGCCCAGGGAACAGGAAAGCGACTTTGCCGGGCTTACCGCTGCCCCGGTAAACCCCCTGAGCAGTCAAAGCCTGCCAGGCGTTGGGAGCTTCCGAATCCAGGTTTTTCAAGGCTTTTTCAGCCCGGTTGACGAATTCATCCAGACCAGCGTAATCAATCGCAATCCTCTCCGGCTGAGCGGCTTCATCAGTGGTGGGGAACGAATCCGGGACTGTTTTCAGCGCTTTGGCAGCTTCCAGGATGGAATTCAGGCGTTCTTTCAGCGTGCTTTTATCCGCCGCTCCGACGAACAGCAATCCGCGGTAAGGTTTGGGCAGATCACGGACCGCGGCTGGTTCAAGGGTTGGCTCAGAGCTGACCTCTTCCAGCTTTACCGCCGGGAATGTCTTCTTTTCACTCGTCAATAAACCGGGCACCCATTCTTCCATCACAAGATGGAAATTGGTACCACCGAAACCGAAAGAGCTGACGCCTGCGCGGCGCACCTCGCCCGGGAACCGATCCCACGGACGCGCTTTGGTGTTGACATAAAAAGGCAGTTTATCGAACTCAATATTGGGGTTGGGTTTATGGAAATTCACCGATGGCGGCAGTATCTTGTGATGCAGCGCCAGTGTGGTTTTGAGTATCCCGGCTGCCCCGGCTGCGCTCTTCAGGTGCCCGATATTCGACTTGACCGAGCCGAGCGCGATCGAGCGCGGCTGCAGCCCAAACTGGCCGAAAATCGCGTTCAGGCTGTTGACCTCGACCACGTCACCGACGCGCGTTGAGGTACCGTGCGCCTCGATCAATCCAACGCTGGCCGGGTTGACGCCGGCATTTTTCCAGGCGCGTTCCAGCGCGCGCTGCTGGCCAATAGGGTTCGGCGCTGTGATGCCTTTGCCTTTGCCATCGCTGCTTGCGCCGATCCCGCGGATGACGGCGTAAATCTTGTCACCGTCCTTTTCGGCATCCGCCAGCCGTTTCAATAGAAACAGCGCCGCCCCTTCTCCCATGACGAACCCGTTCGCCCCTTCGGCGAATGGCCGCGACCCATCCGGACTGAGCGCCCCAATTTTACAGAATTTTACGAACCCTTCCACCCCCATATTGCGGTCGACCCCGCCGGTGATGACAGCGTCATACTGGTAATTGATCAAGCCGTCAACAGCCGACTGCAATGCAGCCAGTGATGCTGCGCAGGCCGCATCGGTAACAAAATTTGGACCGCCAAAGTTAAAAACATTGGCAATCCGCCCAGCGATGATGTTCCCCAACTCACCGGGCATGGTGTCCTCGGTGATGCTGGCAATCCCGGAGCGGATATTATCGGCCATGCCGTCCAGCAAGGCTTGCTGCACATCTTTTGGCAAGGTGTGGAAAACCTCAACCCCACTCAGGGCCTCAACAAAGCGCGGCAGGTGAATGCGAAGGCTGGTGATATAGTGGTTCTCACCTGCCAGGGCATTGCCAATGATGACCGCCACCCGGTTTGGATCAAGCGCCTTTTGCGGATAACCGTAATCCATCAATGCCTGGCGTGCCGCCGCGATGCCCCATTTTTGGCTGTCGTCCATCACAGCCAGCACGCTGGGCGGAATCGGGATGCCCCATTTAAGCGGCTCGAACTGGAAGGACTTTACCCATCCGCCAATCTTGGTGTAGGTTTTATCCGGTACGGATGGATCTGGATCGTAATACTGGTCCACCCGCCAGCGGGTTTCAGGAACATCTTCGATTGAATACCGTCCGGAACGAATATTTTCCCAAAAGGATGACACACCTTCGGCATCCGGTAAGATTGCCCCCAACCCTACAATGGCAACAGCTTTCGGATCAATCATGTTTCACCTCTTTTATTTTGGGGATTATGGGCACTTCCCCGTAGCATACAAACAAAATTCCTCACCTGTTCTGGATCAGGCGGATTGATAAATTGGTCGATATGGAATTTACGCTGATCCGGTGATAGAGTGAAGGAAAGACAGCGCAAGGCGCGTCTTTATGTGCGTTGACTGGTGACGTGATTTCCAACAATAAGCAGGCATAAGAATAACCAGATCCTTTGGCGAGGTCTAAGCTTAGTAACACTCATTCTGGCGGGTAGTTGCGCAAAATCACCCCCCAATATCTCGTGATATCAGTCCAGAGGCTCGTGTTATACTAATCCCAAATCCTGACCCTGAGAGAAAATCTATTTTGGAGCAAGCGGTAATGCTACTCGAAGAATCCCTGACCGATGCCGAACGCGACCTTTTCACCTCTCTCACCTCCCCGATCGAAATTCAAAATTATCTCGACAGCCTGCCCTACGTAGGCGAGGAATTGAACCGCTCACCGCTGCGCGTCATCCGTGACGGTCAATGCCACTGCCTGGACGGTGGTCTGCTGGCAGCGGCTGCCTTGCAGCGCCTGGGACACCCTGCCCTGATCATGGACCTTGTGCCTGAAGCAGGGAAGGATGATGATCACGTTCTGGCGCTCTTCAAACACAAAAATTTGTACGGCGCAATTGCCAAATCGAACTTCAGCGGGTTGCGCTTCCGCGAACCCATTTACCGCAGCCTGCGGGAACTGGCCATGTCCTATTTCGAAAGCTTTTACAACATTGACGGGTTTAAAACTTTACGGGCTTACACTCGCCCGTTAAATCTGCGCCATTACCAGCGATTTGAATGGGAAATAAGCGAAAAAGGCGTCGAAGTGGTGGTCAGGCATTTTTACCGCCTGAAGAGTATCCCGCTCCTTGATCCTGATTCGATCGCCAACCTCTCGCAAGTGGATCGCCGCTCTTATGAAGCCGGCATGCTTGGGACGGTTTACGACGGATTATATAAACCTGCTGTTGGTTTGTAATCCATGCGAACCGCGGCCGACTTCCTCAAGCGCTGGACTTCGGCAATCATCCTCGCCGTACTGGCGTCCGCTGCGCTGGTCGGCATTGCCCTGATCCTCTACGCCACCAACTACGGACCCTGGGCTTTTAGCGACGCCACCACGTATTTGTGGACAGCCCGTAACCTGGCTGCAGGGAAAGGGCTGGTGATGCAGAACCCGGCAGGCGATTACCACCTGCTGACCTGGCATCCGCCGCTATTCCCGATTTTGCTCAGCCTGCCTGTCGCGCTGGGAGCAGACGCCCTGCAGGCGGCCCGTTGGTTAAATGCCGCCGCCTTTGGCATCACTGTTTTTATGTGCGGTCTGGCAACCTGGCGATTCACTCGCTCTGTCATCGCCACACTGAGTGTGACCGCCTTGATCCTGGCCGCGATCGACCTGCTCTTTGTTTTCTCAGGCGCTATGTCTGAGGCGTTATTTATCGTCCTGTGTATTAGTGCCTTGTATTTTCTTGTTGTTGGTGTACAAAAGCCCTTAAAACCCTTCCTGTTGGCTTTGAGCGGTACTCTGGCGGGCCTTTCCTTTCTGGCGCGCTATACTGGTCTGGTCACTGTCGCAACAGTCCTGATCGTTGCTGTACTCGCGGTTGAGGGGACGCTCTGGCGTCGTTTGCGCAGGATTCTGCCGGCTGCCCTGCCTGCCGTCATCATCCCGGCGGGCTGGTCTCTTCTTGTCTTTCTATCTACCAGGACCATCGGCGGCCGCAGCCTGCTCACGGGAGAGAACCTGCGAACGGATTTACCAGGATACATTCAGCAGTTCGGCGACGTGCTGGCTGGCTGGCTCCCCTTCCTGTTACGGGGAAACCACATTCTGCCGCCAGCCTGGAAGCTCATCCTGGGTGCCCTGGTCGTAGCGGCTGTCCTGGCGCTCGGCCTGCGCGGCCTGCATAAAAGGGGAAAGTTGAGCCTGCGGCTGCCCCACCTTACCTGGCTTTTTACAGTCGCGGTTTTCTTCCTCGCATACCTTGCTTTTCATCTGCTCAGTTTCATTTTCTCCTCCGCTGCCCCAGCGGTTGACCGCCGCCTGCTTAGCCCTTTACTTCTCTCCTTCATTCTGCTCCTTGGGGCTGTTTTTTCTCTGCCGTGGCAGGTGGAAAGGATTAGGTTTCGACCAGGGACCTGGATTCTCCTGGCTTACACGCTGCTGTCGCTGTTTTATTTTCGGGGGAAATTGCAAGATTTTCTGTACGAACAGCACCATTTCGGCCTGGGCTACACCAGCAAACGCTGGCAGGAATCCGCTTTAATCGAGCGTGCCGGCCAGCTTGACCCGCAGGTCACCCTGGCTGCCAATGATTTCGCCCTGCTGCTTTTCTACCACGGCAGGTTTCCCTACGCAATCGACCTCTCCGAAGCGGCGGCGGGCAGCGTTGACCTGCCCGGCGATAAGGCTTACCTGGTGCTCTTTCGCCCGCACGCCGACTTTCGCTTTGGAGATCAATCGGATTTCTACCTGGCTCAAGTAGCCCTTCGCTGTCCACCCATTTATGAAGACGGGGACGGATTTATCTGCGAGTGGCACCGACCGGCGTCGCAGCCGTGAGCCTGTACTTAATGCGAATTTATCGGGAAACCACCGAAACCTTGTCTCAATAAATAGATCAATCAGGCGGCCAGCTCACTTAAGCCAACCCAACAATATTTGGGGATCAGGATTTTAATATCCAGCGCACCAGCAAGGAAGCCAGAAAAAAAGCCAGCGCTAAAAAACCGGTCACCACGGTCCAGGTCCATTGCAGCAGGCTGCCTTCCCCCGACTGGATGCGCGCGCTGGTGGGCCGCTCGTTACCGTACAGCACCGTGACCTGATCTCCGACTGAATAAGCTGGCGGCCAGCTGCCTTCAGAAATCTGTATGGAACGTGTCTGGCCATCCGGCAGCACGATTGCCACTACGGGGTAATAATAGTCATTTCCATTTTCATCACTGCGCTCTGTCAGCGCGACCACGGTCCCGCTGATAGAAACCTCGTTTGCCAGGTTTCGTGCAGTCTGAATTCCCGTCAGCACACTGATAACCAGCATCAACAACGCGATCGCGAGGAAGAGCGGCAGCATGAATTTGGATAGGTCTGGACCAGAAGGGGTAGACCTTTCAATTGGAAATTCAGGCCGCTGCAGCATCAATTCCATGATCTTCTCGCGATCATTTTCATCCGGGATATCATCCAGGCCGTCATAGCGTATACCGTTTATCGTAATGGAAGATAGCTGATCGTCATTCCACTGGATCGAATATTTCTTTGTCATTTTGGCCTTTCACCAGGGGTCATTGGAAATGTGGTTGGTCGCGGCCTTTCTGCTATTTAATACCTTATTTCGAAAATTATAACCATATGAGCGCCAGGTTCCAACAGCCGCCATATAAACCAAAGCGTGAGACGGAGTCAAAGCGCGGCCTGCATCCGTTCCACCAACTTTAAATGGACTCCAGCCAGCCTGCCATAATTAGATCGAGGTTAATACGATCACCATGCACATTCCCTGCCTGACAGGCGGACTTAATGATAAACTTTCTCTACCTTGGATAAACCCATGACAGCCTATTCCGCCTCCGCCCAAGCTCACCCAAACATTGCATTCATTAAATACTGGGGAAATCGCGACGACTCCCTGCGCCTGCCGGCCAACGGATCGATCTCGATGAACCTGGACGGCTTGATAACGCGCACAACGGTCACCTTCGGCGCTGGTTTCAAGCAAGACACCTTTATGTTGAACAATCAGCCCGCCGATCCCAATGCCACGCTGCGCGTCAGCGCTTTCCTGGATGTGGTTCGAGGTATGGCGGGTATCCATACCCGCGCCTTGGTGACCTCAGAAAACAACTTTCCCACCGGTGCGGGCATCGCTTCATCAGCGTCCGCCTTTGCTGCTCTGAGTCTGGCGGCTGCCCAGGCTGCAGGATTGTCTCTTTCAGAAGCGCAGCTATCTGCCCTGGCGCGGCGAGGTTCCGGCTCTGCCTGCCGGTCTGTTCCGGGCGGCTTCACCGAATGGCTGCCTGGCAGCAGCGATGCCGATTCCTACGCTGTCAGCATCGCTCCAGCAGACCATTGGGACCTGTGCGACTGCATAGCTGTACTGGACGAGAGTCACAAACCGGTTGGGTCGTCGCAAGGACACAGCCTGGCGGGCAGCAGTATTTTCCAGGCCGCCAGGGTTGCTGATGCTGCCCGCCGCCTGAAACTCTGCCGCAGCGCCATCCTCAGCAGGGATTTTGAAGCATTGGCTTCGGTATCGGAACTGGACAGCAACCTGATGCACGCGGTCATGATGACCTCCTCACCGCCTTTGTTCTATTGGACGCCTGTTTCTCTTGCCGTTATGAAAGCCGCCGCGGGCTGGCGTGCTGATAATATTCCTGTTTTCTACACCCTCGACGCCGGCCCTAATGTCCATGTTATCTGTCTTTCAGATTATCGGGACAGGGTGGTCGAACTCCTCTCAAATATCCCGGGGGTCAGGACAGTTTTAACAAGTAAACCTGGCGGTCCTGCCCGCCCGCTGTCTACCTGAGGAGCCAGGTTGTTCCTGCTTTTGCATGCCGCTGGCAAACAAGATATAATCAGAAAAAATGCGACTATTTCACTTTAGAAAGTGAGTACGGTGTGAATTTTCTTACCTTATTGGAATTTATCCTTTTCTTTGGGATCATGCTATTCGTCCACGAGCTTGGGCATTACCTGACCGCCAAGGCGTTTGGAATCAAGGTTGAGGAATTTGGCTTTGGCTTTCCTCCTCGCATGGTGAAGTTATTCAAAATTCAGGAGACAGTTTTTTCTTTAAACTGGATTCCCTTTGGCGCCTTCGTGCGCCTTTCGGGCGAAAATGACCCTTCCGTCCCCGGCGGTTTCGGAAGCGCAAAACCTCTGGCGCGGATATCCGTCTTACTTGGCGGACCGCTGATGAACCTGCTGTTCGGGGCAATCCTTTTTTCGGTTATGTTCTCTCAGACCGGCGTTCCCGATACCAGCAAAGTGATCATTTCTTACGTTGAGGAGAGTTCACCTGCACAACAGGCAAACCTGATGGTGGGCGATCAAATCATCCGCATAAACCAGCAAGACATCCACAGCAGCGAAGAACTGGTGGCAATCGTCCAGGCAAACAAAGGCAGCGAGGTATCCATCACCATTCTCCGCGGTCAGGAAACCCTTACTGTGCGGGCTGTTCCGCGGGTCAATCCCCCTCCCGGGCAAGGCGCGCTGGGTATTGGAATGACCAACCCGCTCACCCAAACCAGTTGGCTGCAAACGATCCCCTTATCTTTCCAGGCCACCATTGAGCAATCCCGTATGATCCTGGAAACCCCCGGACGCCTGATCCGCAACGAAATCCCAAGCGAACAGGCGCGTCCGGTTGGTCCAGTTGGGATTTACTCTCTATTTTCACAGGCGCGGGAGATCGATGAAGAAAATGCCGCCTCCACCAATCCGTTTGACAGGTTGTTCACACTGCGCCTGATGACTATCATCACCATCGCCCTGGGTCTTACGAACCTGCTGCCATTGCCAGCGCTGGACGGCGGACGAATTCTCTTTGTCCTGCCCGAACTCATCATCCGAAAACGAATCCCGGCGCGCTACGAGAATTTTGTTCATATGATCGGCTTCATCGCCCTGCTGCTGCTAATGTTCTACATCACAGCCCAGGATATTATTAATCCGATCCGCCTGCCGTAGGAAGAAGGGCTGAATGGCAAAATCGATCAAACGTATCGTCCCTTTCGATGAGGTGCTGGCCGCTCTGCTGGATACCGAACACCCGTTTCCGGCCGTGTTTCTGCACCGCTTTTCGGATATCACGCCACAAGACCTTGAAAAACTCAAAAAAATCTGGCTGCAAATCTCGGCGGACCGCCGGGCGGCTTTGATGGAGGACCTGGAGCAGCTGGCCGAGGCCGACACCCTGGTGTCCTTTGACGATTTGGGGAAATTCGGCCTGGAAGATCTGGACAGCCGGGTACGGGAATCAGCGGTTCGAATTCTCTGGAACTGTGAAGAGACCGCCTTGATCCCCCGCCTGATCGACCTGCTTCAGCATGACAGCCAGGCGGGTGTGCGCGCCGCTGCCGCCACCTCCTTGGGACAGTATGTCTACCTGGGTGAAGTCGAGGATATATCCGCTGACCATTTGAAATCGGTCGAAGAAGCCCTGCTGGCCGCTGCCCAGGGTACAGATGAAGCCATTGTCCGCCGCCGCGCCCTGGAATCACTCGGCTACTCCGGCCGTCCGGAAGTCAGACCGCTTATTCAAACCGCTTACGATTCCCAGGATAACCAGTGGCTGTGCAGCGCGCTCTTCGCCATGGGACGTTCAGCCGACCAGCATTGGAATATGGCTGTGATCGAAATGCTCGACCATCCTGACAGCGAGGTTCAATTCGAGGCTGTACGCGCAGCGGGAGAACTGGACATCAGCGCTGCCAGAGAGACCTTGCTCGATCTGTTGGACAGCGGATTGGATGATGAAGAGACCCGCATGGCGGCCATCTGGTCGCTTTCACAAATTGGCGGTGAAGGGGTTCGAGAAAGGCTGGAAAATCTGCTGGAGGAAAGTGAAGACGATTCTGAAATCGATTTTCTCGAAGAAGCCCTGGATAATCTTTACCTGACCGACGGTTTCGATAAATTCACCATGTTCGATTTCGAAATCCAGGACGAAGACGAGCTTGACTCGGTTGTCCGCCTGGATGATGAGGATGAGGACGAAGACGCGATTAATTGAATTTTTCATTGCTGGGGGGCGTTTACTTTGCGACGTATCCTGATCTTCCTAACAACCCTGCTGTCCCTGCTCTCCGCCGCTTCTCAAGCGAATGCGCAATCCAGGCATGATTTTATCGTCGCTGACCCGCAAATCTCTTTTCCACAAACCATCACCTTTTCTGCCCAATTAACCAACGCTCCGGCCGTTTCAGAAGCGGTCTTGTTCATCCAGCCTGGCAGCCAGGATACCCGCCTGGTAAATATCAGCGCGTCAGAAAATGGCAGACTGCGGGTTATCTACGACCTCACAGATGCCGGACTGCGCCCCTTCAGTGAAGTTGAATATTGGTTTCGGGTCTCGCTTATCAGTGGTGAAATCCTTACCAGCCCCAGATACACCTTCCTGTATGAGGACACGCGCTTCGCGTGGCAGCGCTTGGCGAGCGGCGGGCTCGAAGCCGCCTGGGTCGAAGGGGATCTCGCATTCGGGCAGGAAATCATCAATGTCGCTGCTGCCGGTTTACGAGCGGCCGCCATGGTCCTGCCCTACGACCCGCCTCAACCGCTGCGAGTGTACGTTTATCCCACCTCTCAAGATCTGCAATCCTCCCTGGCGATGACCAACACCCCCTGGGCTGCCGGTCACGCCAGCCCCGACCTGGGTGTTGTCCTGGTATCCATCCCGCCCGGCCCTGACCAGCGGGCGGAGATGGAGCGCCAGCTCCCGCACGAAATGATGCATATTCTGCAGTACCAGGCGGTTGGCGAGTCTTACACCAATTTACCCACCTGGCTGGTCGAAGGGCTGGCTTCCGCGGTTGAGCTCTACCCCAATCAGGAATATCAGCGCGCCCTCGAACGGGCGGTCCGCACCGACAGCCTTCTGCCAATGGTCAACCTCTGCGCAGCCTTCCCGCGGGATCTTTCCAGCGCGATCCTCGCCTATGCGCAATCCACTTCCTTTGTGCGTTTCCTGCACCAAAATTATGGCAGTTCCAGCCTGCAAGCGCTTCTTAACGCCTATAAAGACGGCCTGGGCTGCGAGGAAGGCGTACGTTCCGTTTATGGGTTATCAATAGCGCAACTCGAAGGCCGCTGGCAGGAAGAAACCTTAGGACGCAACCTCATTTTGGCTGCATGGTACAACCTGCGTCCTTATATCCTGGTCCTGCTGGTTATCCTGATTCCCGTCGCTCTTACGCTTCTCCCGGCTTTGAAAAAAGGGCAGACAGCAGGGAGTCCCTGATGCCAGAACCAGACTTTGCCCGCATCCATGCGTTCGTGGAAGGCCGCGTTCAGGGGGTAGGATTTCGCATGTTCAGCTATGAACACGCCCTGCGACTGAACCTGACCGGCTGGACGCGCAACACCTGGAACGGGGAGGTGGAAATTATGGCTGAAGGCCGGCGTGCCGATTTGCTGGCTTACCTGGATGTCCTTCGCAGGGGACCGCGTTCAGCTTTTGTGACCAATGTCCGCATCGAATGGCTGCCCTTTAGCGGCGAATTTCAAAAATTTCAAGTCAAACCTACCGTTTAACTCCTGGTTTTCTGCAGTCCAAATTTATCCACATCCTGATAATTTATCGGTTTTTTCATGTTGTTTTCGCTGGCAGGGTGGCATCCACACAACCAGACGATGATCATTTCGTATTAATAATTGCCGCCGCTTATAGTAACCGATGGAGAAACTGAATGAACGCCAGAAACATCCCAATCCGGCAATCCATCCGCCGGGGAATAATCTTGATTTCTTTTCTATTGTTTCCCCTCACGATTTATTACTTTTCACCCTACCTTATTCTCGAAGGAGCTTCTGCCACGATCATCAGCGGCAGCGCCATAACCTTCGCTTTGTTGTTCGTCCTTTCTCTCCTGTTTGGGCGCGCCTGGTGCGCGTGGGGCTGCCCCGCCGCTGGGCTGGGCGAAGCCTGCGCAATCGGACAGGATAAAAAGGTCAATCTGCGTACCACCTGGACCAAGTGGCTGATCTGGGTTCCCTGGTTCGGCGCTTTTATTTTCCTGCTCCTCTCGGCTGGCGGAATCCGCCAGGTAAGTCCCCTGCTGGGAATGGAGCGCGGCGGCATTGCCGTCCTCGAAGATTTCTGGTTCATGGTTTACTTTATCGTGGTCGGTCTCGTTGTCGTGCTGTCTTTCAGTGCGGGTAACCGCGCATTTTGCCATTACGCCTGCTGGATGGCTCCATTTATGATCCTTGGACGCAAAGTGCGAAACCTGTCTCGTTTTCCAGCGCTGGAGCTGGTCGTTCATCCGGAGCGCTGCCGCGATTGCAAACAGTGTGTGCGCCATTGTCCCATGAGCCTGGATGTCAATGCCATGGTTCAGACAGGGAGCATGGAAAATACAGACTGTATTCTGTGCGGCACCTGCAAAGATACCTGTTCTCAGGGTGTGATCAGGTACCATTTTGGCAATAAATCACTGGTCCATACGGTAAAATGAGTCTGTGACCATCCCTATTTTTATTCCACCAGACCACCAAGCACATCAACCCCCCTTTGAATATGAGCATGGCTTGCCCGTCCCCTGGCGAGAATCTCCTGAGCGCGTGGCGATCATCCGCGCCGCGCTAAATGCTGCCGGGCTTGTTACCGAAATTGAATCCACGACATCCTTGCCGACCGCAGAAATTGAGCGGGTTCATGATGCCGGTATGCTGGCATTCCTTGCTTCGACTGCGGATGAAACAACAAGCCGCAATAATTACATTTATCCTGAGGTTTTCGCGCTTCGAGCGCCTTTGAACAGGAATATCGTAGATCCAGTCGGCGCTCTTGGCCTGTTTGCCTGTGACGCTTTCAGCCCTGTCGGTCCCGGCACCTGGAAGGCCGCCCTCTCCTCCGCCGCAGCGGCGGTAACCGCGGCACAATGGATGATGGACAATCAGGCCAGTCTGGCCTACGCTCTCTGCCGACCGCCTGGACACCATGCCGGCCCAGATTTCTTCGGTTCTTACTGTTACCTGAATAACGCTGCTCTGGCAGCCAGGCGCTTAACTGATATCGGAAAAGTAGCCATCCTGGATATCGATTACCATCACGGCAACGGCACCCAGGCCATTTTTTGGAGCGATCCTCAGGTGCTGTTTGTCTCTCTCCACATTGACCCGTCTCTTGATTACCCCTTTTACTGGGGAACCGCTGCTGAAACTGGCGCAGCAAGCAGCAGCCAAACCAACCTTAACCTGCCATTGCCAGCGGGCGCGGATGAGCGGCTGTACCTGCAGGCGTTGTCAACTGGGCTGGGGAAAATCTCTTCTTACCAGCCCGCTTCCTTAATTGTGTCCCTGGGTTTTGATAGTTACAAACGCGACCCTTTTTCTTCCTTCAATCTGGACATCAGCGCTTACTACCAGATTGGCGCGCAAATTGCCGGTCTTAACCTGACCACCCTCCTGGTTCAGGAGGGCGGCTATTGTCTGGAGGATTTAGGCAGCCTGGCTGTAGCCTTCATGCAGGGCTGGCTGGCTGGCACAACCCTGTAACCACCACTCAGCATTGGCCCAGGATTACTGCTCAGGTCTTCCTTCCCAGGGGTACGCCGACACCAACGCAGCGCTTTCTCTCAAAGCAGCGTCTTCCGAATAGCGCCCGCGCTGTTCGTACGGGATGAGCTCGGCGATATGGCGCATGATCTCATCACCTATGGCAGCGAGCTTATCTTTGTCGCTCTCCCCCTGTTCGGAAACGAAGTAAGGACCGAACGGTTTACCAAAGCGGATATTCACCCGCGCACGTTTGCCTTTTCTTAACATGGGAAAAACATTGACCAGGCCGTCCAGCCCAATCGGCAAAATTTTCGCTTTAGTGCTGCTGGCCAGGTAGGCAGCCCCTGGACGAGGCGGTCGTAATACGGCTGCCCAGCTACCTGCTTCAGGGAAGATCCCCAGCACCCCTTTCTGATCCAACACCTGCTGCGAGGCTTGCAGAGCCTGCCGTGAGACCGAGCCGCGGTACACGGGCAGAACCCCATACACATTCGCCAGCCAGGATACAGCACGGGGCGCATTCGGCATACGCGCTCCGCCCATATACTCGATCGGGTAAGGGACCGCCCCGATCACCGCCACCGGATCCAGAAAACTGAAATGGTTGCCGACCACCAGCAGCGGACCTTCTTTGGGTAAATTATCTTTGCCGGTCACGTGAATATCGGCAATCACGGCAAAAGCAGCGCGAATAAGAAATTTCAAAACCGAACGGATCGCCCTCCGGCGTGGGTAAGTGATTTCATACGGCATTTCTGTCTGGTACTCCTGCGCCTGCCTTTGGAAAATCTCAGGCTGCTGCCAGGATTTCTTCAGGTGTGGGCGGTTTCTTAAAAGGCTGCCGAACCCGCAGCAACAGAAGAAATCCGACCACCAGGAAAAAGATAATGGATCCGATCGCTACGCGGATACCCATCTGCTCTGCAGTCAGCATGTCTATACCCTGCCGGGAAAAGATGAAGGCCGCCTCAGCCGCGATTAAACCATAAACCGCGGGGCCTATAAATGAAGATGTGCGTCCGCCAACCTCGAAAAAGCCGTAAAATTCCGCGCTTTTGCCCTCTGGGGCAAACTGACCGACCATCGTGCGGCTGACCGACTGCACGCCTGTCAGCGCAAAACCTGCCAAAGCACCAATAATGAAAAAGATAAATAACTGCTGGACAAAGAGCATCCAAACGACGGCGGCAATCATCAGAACCAATGACACAAGCAGAGACAATTTACTGCCCCAGCGGTCTGCCAGGATGCCAAACAGGAATGCCCCCGCCACAGAGGTTATCTGTACCAGGATCATGAAGACAATCAGTTGCTGTTGGTCCATGCCGAACAGAACAGCGCCGATGATGGCGGCGAAATCCAGCGCCATCATGATGCCATCATTGAAGACCAGGAAAGCAATGATGAATTTTATATACTCCTTATAATTGCGCACCGCTCGAAATGTGCGACCAAGGCGCGCGAAAGCGACCTTGAGGTAATTATCTCCCCGCGGGAGCGGCTGCGGTTCTGCCCGCTCGCGCAGCCAGATAAAGGTGGGAATGGCGGAGATTAAGTAGAAGGCTGCCGTTACGAGGAACGCTAAGCGGACGATAAAGTTCCCACCGATAAATATAACCATTGCCAGCACAATCACCAGGCAGAGGATCCCGCCAAAGGAACCAATCGCCCAGCCGTTTCCCGATACCTTGCCAATTTCGTGTGGTTCCGCGATTTCCGGCAGGAGCGCATTGTAAAAAACCTGGGATGCCCGATAACCTATTTCTGCCAGGACGAAGAATAGCATGCCGATAAAAATGTCACCCGGCATAACAAAAAACAGCCCGGCGGTGAAAATGACGGCCATGGCTGTGAAAAAAAACAAAAATTTCTTTTTCGAACCGGAAAAATCGGCGATTGTTCCCAATATGGGGGAAATAACCGCCACAATTGCCATGGCGATCCCGATAGAAATACCCCATAAACGCGTGCCTTCGGCGCCGCCTACCACCTGGCCTTTAAAATAGGCTGAATAAACCGCCAGCAGCACAACCGCTGCATAAGCTGAGTTGCCAAAATCATAGAGATACCAGGCCCACTTTTCCCGTCGAGTGGCAGGGGTGCGCGCCCCATTTTGAATTCCGGCCTTGTTGAAAGCTGTCTCCATCCGCTACCTCGAGGTTTTTAATTGGGAGTTTTGAACAAGAAATCGGGCGGCCTTAAACCAGCGCCTCCAGGCCGCCCAATTCCCAAGTTTATCATAGGTTCTTCATACAAAGACACAATAATAAATGTTCATCTGTATGACAAATATCCTTTTTATATAAACCCTTAAAACCGCGTCAGGTTTCTTGAGCTCATCAGAATGACCTGACAGAAGAGCACCAGGCCTAAAATGCAGCTAAATAAATCGTAAAATGAGCCGCGATCCATTATAATATCTTCGAATTCTGATATTCACCAATCCGAACATCTGATACAGTGAGGGGTAAACGATGGCAAAACGGTTGATCCTGGTGGCCGGTAACATTGGCTCAGGGAAAACCTCTCTAACCGAGAGGATTGGACTGCGCCTGGGCTGGAAAACCGCGTATGAATCGGTCTCTGATAACCCCTACCTTCCAGATTTCTACGCCGATATGCGCGCGTGGTCCTTTCACCTGCAGGTATATTTTTTAGGACACCGCGCCCAACAACACCTGGATATGTGGAACGATCCGGCTTCGGCCATTATTGACCGCAGTATATATGAAGATGCCGCTATCTTTGCGCGCGCCTTGCACCATCTGGGCAATATCAATGAAAGGGATTACCTCACGTACCGCAAGGTTTTTGAACTTGTCACGCGTACACTGCCCAGCCCGTCGCTGCTGATCCTGCTCAAAGCCCCGGTGAAAGTGTTGGTCGAGCGCATTCGCCAACGTGGGCGGGAAATTGAAAGCCAGATTTCGGCAGATTACTTGCAACTTCTTGAATCGTTCTATGATGACTGGATCCAAACCTTCGATCTCTGCCCGGTTCTGACAATCCGTACCGATGACCTGGATTTTGTACACCAGCCGCGTCACCTGGATGTGGTTGTTCAGCGCATTCATGAAAAACTGGCTGGCAAAGAAGAGATAGTTTTTTAGCCCAACGGGAGTTATAAAACTTTGGAAAAGGATGTTCCGCCAATCGGGAAGTATGATCAAAAAAAACCTGATATACAACCCTACGATCCTGCCTGCGTTCTGGTCGCTGATGAAGTCATCGGATTGATCCTGGATCGGTTGCCGTTTGTTTGGGTGGAACACGTTGGCAGCACAGCCGTCCCCGGGTTAGCGGGCAAGGGCATCATCGACCTGATGGTAGTCTTCCCAACCGATAAACTCGATGAGGTAAAAGAGGGGCTTGCCGGGCTGGGATTTCAACCCCAACCTCATGATGATCCCTTTCCTGAAGACCGTCCAATGCGGGTTGGCTCGTTCGTATATGGCGGCCGGTCGTATCTGCTCCATGTTCACGTTATACGCGAGGGTTCACTGGAGATCGAGGATATGCGCACTTTTCGCGACCGACTGCGCTACGACCGTGTCCTGCAGACCGCGTATGTCGACAGAAAAAAACAGATCCTGAAGACCGGTATCAAAAACTCATCAGAATATGCGCGGTTAAAAGGTGAGTTCATCGACAAAATTCTAAAATCAGGTCGATGAATGACCCTATGAGGAGATAACAAAAATCCCGGCACATCCTACCGCCGGGATTTTATCCTATTGCTTACCAGTTTCTGCGGCCGCCGCCGCGGTCATTCTGACGGCGGTTGCGGTCTCCCCCTCGGCGGTCAAAACCACCGCCTCCGAAACCACGGTTGGGGCGGTCCTCTCGGGGACGAGCCGCGTTTACAGTCAGGTTGCGGTTTCTGAAGGCGTAGCCATTCAGCGCATTGATGGCAGCCTGAGCTTCGGCGTCATTTGCCATTTCGACAAATCCAAATCCGCGCGGCTGGCCGCTGAATTTATCCTTGATCAGACTGACGGATGTGACCTCACCATGAGCCGCAAACAATTCTCGAATCTCATCCTCGGTCGCGTCAAAAGACAGATTTCCTACATAGATATTCATTCTCATTCCTCAGTGTTAGGTTAGACAACCCAATACCCGGTTGGCTCGGAGGAGATGTCTTCCAAATACATCGCGGCCGAAGATCCAAAAAGCAGATGCAGGTCGTCAAAACAGGATATAAACATTTGCATTATATCACCTCTGGATCGATTCCAAGCCCATAAATTACCCATCAGTTGATATACTAACCTCATGGTGGAGATCTTCCCTGGTATCTTTCTACACGACGACGAAATCAAGGTCGATTTTATCCGCTCATCCGGACCAGGTGGCCAAAATGTCAACAAGGTGGCCACGGCAGCGCAATTGCGCTTCGATGTGCGCAACTCTCGCTCTCTGCTCCCCGAGGTGAAAGAACGGCTTCAAAAAATTGCATCGAACCGCATCAATGAAGACGGCATCTTGGTCATCGACGCCCGCCGCCACCGCACTCAGGAGCAAAATCGTCTGGATGCCCTTAATCGCTTGGGGGTTTTAATTCACAAGGCGTCTCAATCTCCGAAAACGCGAAAACCAACCCGGCCCAGCCTGACAGCGCGAGCGGCCCGGCTGAGCGAAAAGAAAAAACGCGGCGCGTTGAAACGGATACGGCATTACGATCCCGACGAGTGGGAATAAATTCCCGACAAATTGACCCAGTGACAGAAAAAAAATTGCTATAATCAACGCATGTACGCCTTGCTGGCAGATATTCACGGAAATCATATTGCTTTAGAAGCGGTCCTTTCGCAACTCAATGCCAGGCAGGTAGAAAATATCATCGTACTCGGCGATGTTGCTGCCGGGACTGCTCCCCGCCAGGTCATCTCGCGCCTGCGTGGTTTGGGTTGTCCTGTTATCATGGGCAACACCGACGCCTGGTTACTTGATCCTCAGCCATTTCCCAACCCTACCGAGCGCCAAAAAATTGTCCAAAAAATATTCACCTGGGCAGCCAGCCAGTTAACCGAAGAAGATAAGGATTTTATCCGCGGGTTTGTACCCACATACAGGGTTGAGATTTTTCCGCAAATAGAGTTGTTCGCTTATCACGGATCCCCAAAATCCTTTGACGATCAGATTCTACCCACCACCCCCGAAGACAACATCCTGGCCTTTTTTGAAGGTTGTCAAGGTGATATCTTTGCTGGCGGGCACACACATACTCAAATGCTGCGAAAAATGGAAAACCGGCTGGTGATCAATCCGGGCAGCGTCGGTCTTGTGGCTGCGAGCGAAACGCCCTCAGGCAAGCCTCTCTACCAGCCGTATGCCGAATATGTCACGCTGGAAATCTTCGATGGGTCAATAAATGTCAACTTCCATCGCGTGGATTACGATATCGGCGAACTGCTCTATGCCGCCCGCCAATTAGGCCAGCCCGAGTTGGAATGGTGGCAGAAAAATTGGCGAATGGACTGATTTCCACATAAAAGGTTATTAATTTATTCATTAAAAGGTGCCATAGGGTACTTAATAATAAAAATTTTTTCTCGTATAGGTGCGAACATGTCAAACAACGTCTATAAATTGATCGAGATAACCGGCGCCTCGCCCAACAGCCTTGAAGATGCCATCCAGACAGCCATCGCCCGCGCTGCGCAAACCATTCGAAAAATGCAGTGGTTTGAGGTTGTAGAGATCCGTGGGCGCATCAATGAAGATCATGTTGGTCAGTGGCAGGTCACATTAAAAATCGGCTTTACCCTGGAAGATGAATAACATCTCTTCCAGATGCCTTTAACCCTTCGACGCGACCTCAAACCAGCCTTCTCCCATCGCCTGAAGTCTGACTCGCTGTTGTTATTCGTCTCCGCTGTGTGGGGCAGCGGGTTCGTCGCCCAGCGGGTGGCTTCAGAGAGCATGGGAAATTTCACCTTCAACGGCGTCCGATTCCTGATCGGCGCGGTGTTACTGCTGCTGATTGTCCGTTTTCGTCTCAATATTCACCGGCGGCATCTTCCCTGGACTGTTCTGGCGGGAGCGCTGCTGTTTGGTGCCAGCACCCTGCAGCAAGTCGGGGTTAAAACCACCACTGCGGCCAACGCAGGTTTTATCACCGGCCTTTACGTGGTAATTATTCCTGTTCTCCTGGCTGTCTTTGGTCGCCAGCGTATTCACTGGAGCATATGGAGCGCGGCGGTTATCGCCACCGTCGGAACCGGTTTGCTCTCCGCGGGTGGTGAATTCGAACCTTCCTCTGGTGACTGGATCGTGCTTGCGGGCGCATTTTTGTGGGCGTTGCACGTCATCGTGGTTGGCAAGATGGCGCGGGAAATGGATAACCTGCAATTCACGATCGCCCAATTTGGGTTTTGCGCCGGATTGAATATCGTCTGCAGACTGATATTTGACCTGGGCACAACGCAGCCCTTGCCGCCAGCCTGGCTGGCAGTGCTGTACTCAGCTATTTTCCCAGTCGGGTTAGGCTTCACCCTGCAGGTTATCGGGCAGAGGCACGCGCCGACCACGGACGCGGCCATCATATTCAGCATGGAGGCTGTATTCGCTGCCCTGTTTGGTTACTGGCTTCTGGCTGAAAGCCTGCTTTTCTTGCAGATCATTGGCTGCGGCTTAATCCTGGCGGCCATAATCCTGGCGCAGGTGCGGCCTGCCGCGCACACCTACCCCGCGGTTTGACTATTCGCCTTCTGGCTCAACTTCGATCATTTCAGCCAGGATCTTCCCCAGAGACTGCTTTTCCAACCCAACGCCAATAGCAATCTGCACCACTGAATCGACAGGATCACGGCCTGCTACCCGCACAACTTCGCCGGGGCGCACACCAATTTCGTCGAAATAACGCAGCAAAGTCGCGTCACTGGTCAGAACACGCCTGATCTTACCCGCCTGGTTGGACCTCAGGCCTGTCAATTTACAAATAGACCTAACCGGGAGTATTAGATCCGCATCTGGTATAGGATCCCCATGCGGGTCGAATTCAGGGTGGTTAAGAAATTTCGCCAGCCGCTCCTCAAAACGGGCTGAGATCGTGTGTTCCAATTGGTCAGCTTCATCATGGACCTCGTCCCAGGTATAACCCAGAATATCTACCATGAAGGTTTCTAAAAGCCTGTGGCGTCGCAATATCCTGAGCGCAGCCCGCTCACCCGCCTCGGATAATTTGACAGACTGCCTTTTTTGGTACAGAACTAGCGGCGGCTGCATCAATGCCATTTTTTGCAGCATATTGGTCACCGAAGCAGGCGCGAAACCCAACAGGTCTGCCAGCGCCGACGTGGTGGTTGCTTGTCCACCTCTAGTCAGAGTGTATAGTGCCTTAAGGTAATCCTGCACGGATCGGCTCAAGTCAGCCATTGTTATCATCCTTTGTTTCAGGCTGCAAGAACTTCTGGTTGGCTAGCGCGCGCCCGAGATCCGTCAGGCGCAGCAACTCGCCTTGTCGCAGCAACACACCCGTTTTTACACCTTCCTGGACTATTCTACCCGCAAATTCGGGGCTCCAACGTAGATGCTGCCCCAAATGCGTGACGCGGCTTTCGATATCCACATCCGCGCTGGTTTCATGGTTTAAGAGATGCGCAGCCAGCATAGTCAGGGCAAATTTTTTCCGCTGGCGGCGCCGTGCCCTCAGCGTCGAAATCAGCCCTTGATCTGGTGAAAAAAGAAAGACAACAGCGAAGATCATCCCGGAAACAACCACCATCGAACCGCTGATTGAGACATCCAGTCCGTACGCCAGCCAGTAGCCGCCGACGGCGCTAAGGACCCCAAAAACGACACTCAGGGCAACCATGTTTATGAGCCTGTCCGTGAGTAAATAAGCGGTGGCGGGCGGCACAACAATCAGAGCAACCACCAGAACCGAGCCAACCACATCAAAAGCGCCTACCACGGTCAACGAGACCAGTGACATTAATGCATAGTGCAGAACGGCTGGTGCAAACCCCAGGCTGGCTGCCAGAACTGTGTCGAAGGTGGTCAGTTTTAATTCCTTATAAAAAAGCAAAATGAACACCAGATTTAAGATGAGGATGCCGCCCATGACATATAAACCCGTGGGACCAATATCGATTCCAAAGGGTAAGAAGCGATCAAAGGGGGCGAGCGCGATTTCCCCCACCAGAACCGCATCCACATCCAGATGAACATCACCGGCGAATAGAGAAATCAGAATGACGGCGATAGCAAACAAAGCGGTGAAAACCAGGCCTATGGCGCTGTCCTCTTTTACCAATTTTGTCTTTTCGACCAACGCCACCAGGCTTACGGTCAACACGCCGATAAATGCTGCTCCCAATATCAGAACGGGGGACGACAGGTCCTGAACGATAAAAAAGCCGAGCACAATACCAAGCAGCACCGTATGGCTGATGGCGTCGCTCAGCATCGTTTTCCGCTGCAGGACGAGAAAAACACCGGGCAAAGCGCATGCTGCGGCTGTAACAACCGCAATTAATTGAATTTCCACCTGAGAGGCGGTCATTGTTCCCTCCGTCCATTTTCAAGGCGTTCCGCCTGGCTGGTCCCCTGCTCGGTCAGCGCCCACGAATCGACGCCGGTTTTCTTTACCAGCCCCTGTTGCTCCATCCGTAATAATGCCTGCCTGACTTTTGCTGGCGCAGGGCTCATCGTCCGCAAGGTCGCTTCTGCGTGCGGGTAAGCGGGGTCCCCATGGCTGCGCCCCAGGTGGTACAGAGACTGCATTACTGCATCGGCGCGGATTCTGCGGTTATTTTTAATTACCTTGAGTCGAGCGGCAAGGAGACCCCGTTCGGGCGCAAAAAGCAGGGAAAGAACCGCAATGCTGCTGGCGGCCACAACAATTACCGGTCCTGTCGCCAGTCCCGGACGGGTAGAACTGATCAACACGCCTGCCAGCCCAGACAGTCCCCCAAAAAAGGCTGAAAGAGCGACCACCACCCACAGCCGCTCTGACCACTGGCGCGCAGCCACAGCGGGGGCGATGATCATGGCGCTCATCAACACCACGCCAACAGCCTGAAGACCGATAACGATTGCAATCACCAGCAGAGTCGTGAGAAGCAAGTCCAGCGCAGTGGTAGCAAAACCAAGACCAGTGGCGAAATCGCGGTCGAAACTGAGCAGCTTGAATTCTTTCCAGAACAGCAACAGGACCAAGATTGCGGCACCGCCCAGGAGCCCGATGGTTTGTACATCGGAGGATAGCATGGTGGCTGCCTGGCCAAAAAGGAATTTATTGAGACCTGCCTGACTGGCATCCGGCAGCCGCTGGGTGTAACTCAACAACACCATCCCCAATCCAAAGAAAACCGAAAGGACAATCGCCAACGCGCTGTCTAACTTAATACGGGAATGGCGCACGATTGCCATTATCCATAGCGTGCCCAGCCAACCAGCCAGCATGGCTCCAACCAACAGGACAAGGGTAGATTTACTGCGCATCAGGAGAAACGCCACAACCACGCCCGGCAGGGCCGCATGCGAGATGGTATCGCCCAGCAGACTCTGGCGGCGTAACAAAGCGAATACGCCCAGAGCGCCGCTTACCAATCCCAGCAACACCGATCCTCCTGCCACGGTCCGCACAGTGTAATCAAAAAACAGGTCATGCAGAAAATTCGCTAAATCCATTATTCCTCTCGATAGACCGTCTGGATAGAGTCGGATAGAGTATCTTTAATAAAAGAACCGTTTCTGGATTCGGCATTGAAAAGCGACAACCTACCGCCGTAAGTGCGGCGCAGGTTTTCTTCTGTAAAAACCCGCTCAACCGGTCCAGACGCGATGCGGCGGACATTCATCAATGCCACCCAGTCAAAGTATTCAGGCACCGTCTGCAGGTCGTGGTGCACCACCACAACCGTTTTTCCGTCCGTCCGCAGGCGCCGCAGGATAGCCACGATCGCTCGTTCGGTTACCGCATCCACCCCCTGGAAAGGTTCATCCATCAGGTAAATGCTCGCTTCCTGGACCAAAGCCCGCGCCAGAAAAACGCGCTGCTGCTGCCCCCCAGATAATTGAGATATCTGCCGCCTGGCGAAATCCAGCATATCTACCTGCGCTAAAGCCTCCAATGCCTTCTGCTGGTCCTCCTTCCCTGGGCGGCGTACCCAACCTAACGCGCCGTACCGCCCCATCATGACCACATCCAGGACATCGGTTGGAAAATCCCAGTCAACGCTACCGCGCTGGGGGACATAGCCTACCTGACGGCGAAGTTGGGCGTACGGTTTGCCAAAAATGAGCACCTGCCCGGCAGCGGGCCGCACCAACCCAAGCAGTGATTTCAAAAGCGTGGTTTTCCCCGCGCCGTTCGGACCTACGATGGCCATTAAAGTACCAGCGGGCACCTCCAGGTCTACGTCCCATAAAACTGGTTGATCCTTGTAGGCCACCGTCAGATCATTAACTGTTATCGCAAGATTGTTGTGATTTATCATTTTTACGCATCCTTCTCTCATGGACGGGTTTTCAACGCCGCCACGATGGTATCGATGTTGTGCCTGACCATGCCGATGTAAGTACCTTCTTCCGTCCCTCGATCCCCCATGGCGTCAGAAAACAGCGACCCGCCGATGGCAACATCCCAACCCCGTGATTGCACGGCTGCCTGCACCGCTTGAACCGTGCGCGGGGAGACACTGGTTTCTACGAACACGGCAGGGATTTTCCGGGCCACGATGAATTCCGCCAGCGACTGCACATCTCGGGTGCTTGCTTCCGCTTCTGTGCTGATACCCTGCAAACCGCGCACTTCAAATCCATAGGCGAGACCAAAATAGTTGAACGCATCGTGCGCTGTAATCAATACCCGTGTTTCCAGGGGCACCTTTTCCGCCTGGGCGGTGACATATGCGTGCAATTGCGACAGTTGATCCAGGTACTGGCTGGCATTTTGCGTGTAAACCGCAGCCGAAGCCGGGTCGAGTTCAATCAGACGGTCGCGAATGGTTTCAACAGCACGCATCCACATTCTGACATCGAACCAGACGTGCGGATCATACGCGCCGGAAAATTCCGGTGGTGAGAGCAGCATTTCACGCGGAATGTCGTCGGTGACCGCGAACACAGGCTGTCTTTCGGCCATTCGTTCCAGAACGATACTCATGCCTGCCTCCAGGTGCAGCCCATTGTAAAAAATAATGTCCGCTCCTTCCAACGCGCGCAAATCTCCCTCACTTGCCTTGTAAAGGTGCGGATCCACGCCGGGGCCCATCAAAGTGGTCACTTCAACGCGTTCACCGCCGACATTCTGGGCAATATCACCAATCATGCCAGTCGTGGTCGTCACGCGAATCACACGGCTGGAGCTATCCTCAGAAGCCTGGATGGCTGTTGGAGCGCACCCAGATAGAATTGCCAGGTATATCAGGCCTATCATGAACTTTAGGGAAGACATCATTTTCTCCAGATATCGATAATATTATTCTTGACTAATAAAATAATTAGCTAAGACTAATTATATTATACATTTATACTCTTATTTGTCAAGATATATTCTTGATCATTATTTTGCCGACGAACACCGGTCGATCCAGTCCGTTTCCCCGCGCCATGGATGCATGGTAAGATGAGAAAGAGGTTAACGTTTCCAAACTGGATGCTGAATATGCAACCTTGAACTTCACCATGCGTATATGGTTTCAGGAAGAAGGAAGGATCAGGAGCAACCTGTGGCAAGCAACGAAAAAGAATGGCTGATCAAAGCACAAAATGGCGACGATGAAGCCTTTTCTAATTTAGTGATCCAATACCAAAACCCAGTTTACAACCTGTGCTATCGTATGCTCGGAAATGCGCAGGAAGCGGAAGATGCTGCCCAGGAAGCTTTCTGGCGGGCCTATCAGGCATTGCGCCGTTACGACCCGAACCGGCCCTTTGCCACCTGGCTTCTTTCGATCGCTGCGCACTATTGCATCGATCAACAGCGCAAGCGCCGCTTGCCAACCATGGAAATTGAGGATTGGATGGAAGAAATCGTCCCTGACAATTTGCCCGGACCCGAAAAGGTCTCAGGAAAGCGAGAGGAAAAACAATTCCTGCACAAATTGCTGGAAGGTCTTAATCCGCAGGATCGCGCAGCTATCATCCTGCGCTACTGGTATGAATTTTCGGAAGAAGAAATCAGCAACTCACTGCATCTCAGTGTAAGCGCAGTTAAGAGCCGCCTGCACCGCGCACGCCTGAAATTAGCCAGCCTGTATCAATCCGAGCAATTCGCGATCGCAGAAAGGATTCAAGATGAATCACCAGCCTTTTGAAACCTGGCTTTTTGACCCAGCCGAACTCGATGACGAACAAACCGCCCGGCTTGCTAAGCACCTGGAGGATTGCCAGGAATGCCGCCAGACACACGCGGCCTGGTCAGAGGTCCGCCTGCTGATGAATGACAGCGCCATTCAACCGGCTCCCGCAGGATTTGCTGACCGCTTTCAGGCCAGCCTGGAGGGCCGCCGACAACGGCTTCACCGCCGCCAGGTTCGCATCATGCTGCTGGTTCTTAGCGGAGCGCTTGTCGTCTTCCTCACTATTCTTATGGCGCGATTTCTGGCAGGAACAAGTTTCACAGCCCTTCTGAGCAGCGGGATCCAATTCTTTTCCAGCCTGCCCAAAACGATACTGGATATTCGCCATATCGTTTCATTTTGGGCCGGGCAAGTGCCGCCCCTTGTGCTGGTTGCCACCATCGCAATTTTTGCCGGTTGGGCTTTGATCCTGCTGGCTTCCTGGTTCCTCACAATACTTCGCGTTACTACCCAAGGAGTTACAAAAAAATGAAAACCTTAATAAAATTCATCCCTGTTTTAACCATTTTGGTTCTTTTGTTTGCGCTGCCGGTTCCAGTGCTGGCGCAAGAACCTCCTCCCGGGCAGACTTTCTCCGGGGATCAGCTCGTTTTAGGTGAAAATTACACCTTGCGGGCAAACCAGGTTCTCAACGGTACCCTGGTGGTGGTTGGCGGAAATGCTGTCATTGAAGAAAACGCTACTGTGAACGGCGATATCGCCATGATAGGTGGAAATCTTGACTTTTCCGGGACCGTCAGCGGCAGTATCTCTGCGATAGGCGGAAATGTAAGCCTGTCCCCCAGCGCGGTCGTCCGTGGAGATGTGGATTCGTTTGGTGGAAATGTCTCCGGAGCGAACCAGGCTACCATTTACGGTAAAGTCAACACGATGACCCCGCGCGCCTTTCTGTTCAATGCCGACCGCATCCGTGTCGGCCCGCTGCAGACCCCTGAACCTGTGCGGGTCTTCGGATCATTTTTCAGAGACGTTATTGCTAATATCCTGCAGATTCTCGCAGTTGCTATCCTGGCTCTTATCGTTGCGCTGGTGATGCCCAAACCTCTCGACCGCGTCGCGCGCTCGATTTCCGCTCAGCCTTTGCTGAGCGGCGGAACCGGTCTGCTAACCCTGGCCGTCTCCCCCCTGGTTCTCCTGATCATGGTCATCACTATTTTGCTTATCCCGGTGGCATTTCTAGCCCTGCTGGTATTGGGAATCGCTGTCCTCTTCGGCTGGATCGCAATTGGCTATGAGATCGGACGCCGCCTGGCTGAGCTGTTCAAAACCACCTGGGCGGAACCGATTTCCGCGGGGCTGGGAACGCTCGTGCTGGGTACCATCGTCTGGCTGCTTGGTTTTGTTTTCTGCCTGGGCGGCTTGCTCAGCATCCTGGTTGCATGCGTTGGTCTGGGCGGTATCATCCTCAGCAAGTTTGGCACCCAGGTTTACAGCACCTCGGCTGCCGCTCCTCCGCCCTACACTCCGCCTTCCGTGTCTCCTCCAGAAATGGATGCTTCCAACCAGGGAGGCGACGCAAATCAAGGCGACCAGCAGCAATAAGCCGGACATTTTACGTGGGTGAGGGTAATTCGCCTCGCCCACGCGATTAAACTAAGAAGGAACGAAAAATGAAGAAAATCATGCCCTTTGTAGTCCTCGCAGCCCTGGCGCTCGCCAGTCTGTCCTGCTCGATCACTTTAAATACCCCGAGGGCAAGGACTGGCCCGACAGAAGTGTTCAATGTCCAGGAAAACTATACAACCGGTGAAACGCCAGCTCGAGTCAACCTCGAAATGGGTGCTGGTACTCTCAACCTGAAAGGTGGATCCGACTACCTGCTGGAAGGCGGAGTTCGCTACAATATTAAAGAATGGAAACCGATTCTTGAACGGTCCACCTCCGGCCTTACCTTACGGCAGGAAAATCTGGATACAGTGCGCATTCCCAGCGATGATATTGTTAATGATTGGGACTTGACCCTGGGACAATCCCCAATCGACCTGAGTATTTCTGCCGGCGCGTATAAGGGCACGCTCGATCTTGGCGGTGTCCCGCTTACCAATCTCTCCATCTCAGATGGGGCGTCCCAGGCAACCGTAAAGTTTGACCAGCCGAATCCGGTGGAAATGGATCGACTGCGCTACCGTACTGGCGCATCCGAGGTTACGCTCGAAGGGCTGGCGAACGCTGGTCCCGCGAACCTGCTCTTTGAGGGCGGCGCTGGCTCCTACACGCTCGATTTTTCGGGTGAATTAAAGCGGGATATGAACGTGAGCATCACATCCGGTGTCAGCAGTCTCAAAATCATTGTGCCGAGCGGAACCCACGCCCGCGTGACGGTTTCCGGCGGATTAAGCAATGTGCAGCCGCGCGGGACCTGGACCATCGCTAACAACACCTATGAAACCCTGGGCAGCGGCCCGACGATTGATATCCAGCTTACGATGGGTCTCGGCAATCTGGAACTGCTGAATAACTGACCCTCCGCAAAACAAAAAACAGGTGTGAAGAAAATCACACCTGTTTTTTATTCGTCCGATTATATTTTTTTTAGGGACAAATGGTGTCATAAAGATAAACGGCTTCCGGCGTGCGCACCGCCAGGTAGCGTGAGTCGAAAGACCATTTGCTCTCCTGCGGACCGCGAATGGCAGAATCCAACGGAAAACGCACCTCTCTCGCCAGGTCTGCCACCCAGGCAGTCTCATTGCGGTCGGTGAAGAAAACCAGGCTCTCATCTGGCGACCAGTTGGCATTGAACCAGTTCGGATTTGGACTGATTCCGGGCTGGTTAAGCGTGATATGCAGGCTGGTATCCTGGTTATGGCGGATTGTCTCCACATCCCGCGCAATCCCCTGGCTGACATCATGGTCGACGATGCGGACACAATCCACGCCGCAGTTTTCCGCTACACGCAAAGTCTGGTTATTTGTCCACGAGATGATCCCTTTGCGGCTGGAAAATTCATCCGTGGCTGCCGAAACCCCGTAAAGATCAGTCATTTGCCCGCTGCCTATATCCATCACCATCACTGTATAACGGCTTTCAGGCAAGCGGAATACCACCATGGCGATCCTCCGCCCGTCCGGCGACCAGGTCAGGTCACCGCTGACTTTGAGATCCCGGGTTGATTGTTCCTCATTGTTGATCAGGTTATAGAGGAAAAGATCACCCTCATACCAACCCCAGGAACGCCCAATCGGGGCGATAAAGGCGATGGTGAGCTCCTCAGGTGCCCAGGCCACCAAATCTCCCTGGTCGAGGTCGGTTTGAATCACAGAGAAATCCGCAATCTTGCAGGCGGGTGAAGACGTTACGGGAAGTCCATCCCCGATAGGGTCCAAAGCCGCTGGAACCTCCGCGGTTATCTCTACAGGACCATCCGTGCTCAATGGTGAGCAAGCTGCGAGAAGACCAAAAGTGAGTATGCCGAAAAAAAGCAGCGATGTAGCCTTGCCGGCGTTGTAATACACTCTCTTATTCATTTTTTCGATAGAGGCGGTATCTTTCAACCAGATCATACACCCGCGGAAGCAGGTAATATCTAAAATTTCTCCCGCTGGAGATGCGATCGCGGATCTGGCTGGCTGAGATTTCAAGCAAAGGTGCCTGGATGAAAATGACTTTGCGCGACAATCCGGGGATAGTCTCCTCCAGGTGAGCCAGATCCACCAGATCACCGGGACGGCGCATCACCGCCAGAGCTGCCACCTGTGAGACCAGACCCTGCGGGTCTCGCCAGGTGGGCAAGTCTCGCAGTGAATCTCCGCCAATCAGAAAGTAAATTTCAGCCTGTGGATATTTTTGTTTAAGAATGCAAACAGTATCAACTGCATAATGCGGACCGGGCCGGTCAATTTCCACTCGCGAAAGCTCAAAAGCCGGATTATCTGCAATTGCCGCCTTTAAGAGCGCGAGCCGAATATCCAGCGGAGTGATGGGTTGTCCCTGCTTATGCGGGGGATCCGGCGTCAGAACCCACAGCATGCGCTCTAATCCAAGCTGCTCCTGGGCTTCAGCAGCCAGGATGGCATGGGCGATATGTGGGGGATTAAAGGTTCCGCCGAAAACACCTAGTCGCATTTCTTAATCCTGCCACTCCAGTTCATAATCATCACCGATGTACACAGTATCCCCGTTCTGAATGCCCATTTCACGTAAACGGTCTTCAACGCCCAGCTTCTCGATCATTCGTTGAAAACGACGGACGGAGCCTTCAAATTCCCAGAAAGTCATGGCTGCGGCTCGCTCGATCGCCGCGCCGCTGACTTTATAGCCGCCATCATCCGTTCTGGTGATATTAAATTCACGTGGGTCTTCTTCAGGCCGGTATACCGGCAGGGTTTTCTCCACCTGTGGTTTTGGCGCATTGCGCAGCAGTTCAACGCACTTCCACATGAGCGGGTCAAGCCCCTGGCGGGTAAGGGCCGAAATGACCATCGCCTCAGGCACCCCTTTTTGTTTCAACATCTCCCGTATTTTTGGCCAGCGTTCCTGCACCTCAGGCAGATCTATCTTATTCAAGGCTACAATCACGGGTTTGGCTGCCAGGTCGGGATCAAAAAGCGCCATCTCAGCATTGACCTGACTGAAATCTGATAGCGGATCTTCAGACAGCCCGTCCAGTAAATGAATCAAAACCCGCGTGCGCTGAATATGACGCAAAAATGCGTCCCCAAGTCCCACGCCCTGGTGAGCGCCTTCAATCAGACCGGGGATATCCGCCAGAACCAGGCTGTGCTCCATGTCAAGCTCAACCACCCCCAGATTCGGCTCCAGCGTGGTGAACGGGTAATCAGCAATTTTTGGTTTGGCGTTCGTCACGGCAGCCAGCAGGCTGGATTTCCCCGCATTGGGGACGCCAACGATGCCGACATCCGCGATCAGTTTTAACTCCAGCTTCAGGCGGCGTTCCTGCCCGGGCTCACCTTTTTCTGCCGTCCGCGGGGCCTGATTTCGGGCGGTTGCAAAATGGGGGTTGCCGCGCCCGCCACGTCCGCCTTTGCAGACCACCAGGCGTTGGTCAGGCTCTACCAAATCGCCAAGCAGTTCACCGCTGTCTGCATCATAAACCACAGTGCCGGGCGGCACCGGGATTAACAGGTCACTGGCAGACTTACCGGTCATGTTATTGACGCCGCCTTTTTTACCGTCCTCCGCGCTGAATTTGCGCTGGTAGCGGAAATTGACCAGCGTGTTCAAGGTCGGTTTGACCACCAGGACCACGTCCCCTCCCCGGCCTCCATCACCGCCGTCTGGCCCGCCGCGGTTCACATATTTCTCGCGGTGGAAGTGGACAAAACCATCCCCCCCTTTTCCCGAGCGAACAAATATCTCTGCTTCGTCAATAAACATGGGTTACTTTCGGAGGGGAAGGTCGTGACCTCAGACAGGATACCCGGATCACGACCTTCGAAAAATATATCGGCTATTTCGCGAACCGCGCCGTCAGAACCTCTTCCAGCGTCGGCTGCCCGATCTCCTGCAGTTCATAACGCACGCGCTGCATGGGTTTCTTGACCTTGATCACGCGGTTGAGGTCGATTGGCGTGGCGGAGATGACCAGATCGACATCTGCGTCGTTAATGGTCTTCTCCAAATCGCGCATCTGCTCATCACCGTAACCCATAGCGGGCAGAATGGGACCCGTGGTGGTGTATTTGTCATACGTGGCTTTGATCGTCCCGACAGCATAAGGCCGCGGATCGACAATTTCAGCCGCGCCAAAGCGGCGCGCCGCCACCCAGCCAGCTCCGTAAGCCATTTCACCATGGGTAAGGGTGGGACCATCCTCGATAACCAGGACGCGTTTTCCGCGAATCGCCTGCGGGTCATCCACAAACAGGGGAGAGGCACCTTCAATCACCACAGCCTGGGGATTGAGAGCGTTCAGGCTTTCCCGCACAGCGATCACGGATTCGGCGTTGGCGGTGTCCACCTTGTTTATCACAAAAACATCGGCTTTGCGCACATTGGTTTCGCCCGGATGATAACGGACTTCATGACCGGGGCGGTGCGGGTCAGCCACCACAATGGCCAGGTCCTCCACATAAAATGAGAAATCATTGTTTCCGCCATCCCACAGGATGATATCCACTTCTTCTTCCGCCTGGCGCAGGATTTTCTCATAATCCACACCGGCGTACACAATCACGCCGTTATCCAGGTGAGGTTCATACTCTTCGCGTTCCTCGATTGTGCAATCGTGGCGGTCCAAATCAGCATAATCCGCGAAACGCTGCACAGCCTGTTTCACCAAATCGCCGTAGGGCATCGGGTGGCGGATAGCGGCCACCTTGTAGCCAAGATTGCGCAAAATTTTCGACACACGCCGGGTTGTCTGGCTTTTACCCGAACCCGTCCGCACCGCGCACACGGAAACCACCGGTTTGCTGGATTTGATCTGAGTCGCACTCACGCCCATCAGACGGAAATCCGCGCCGGCGGCCAGCACTTCGGACGCCTTGTGCATTACGTATTCGTGCGAAATATCACTGTAAGCAAAGATCACCTGCTGAACATTCAGCGTTTTGATCAGGTCTTTCAGTTCGCTTTCCGGATAAATCGGTATTCCCTCAGGGTAAAGCTCGCCAGCCAACTCACGCGGGTACCGCCGTCCTTCGATATTGGGGATCTGCGTGGCGGTGAAGGCAACAACCTGGTAATCCGGATTGTTCCGGAAGAACACATTGAAGTTGTGGAAGTCTCTCCCGGCAGCGCCCATGATAAGTGTACGGATGGTCATATTACTGTTTCTCCTTTGCATGTGAATGATAGTGTTTGTATCGGTTCACATCGCTTGTGGGGCTGTGATGCCCAGCAAAGCCAGGCTGTTGGCGAGGACCTGGCGGGTTGCAGCAACAAGGCGCAATCTGAAACTGCGCAAAGGTTCTTCAACCTGTAGAACAGGACATTGGGTGTAAAAATCATTAAACGTTTTCGCCAGCTCGTAAGCATAGGTAGCGATCCATAACGGTCGCAGCTCAGCGGCGGCGCGCTGGACCTCGTTTGGCAGACGGGAGATCTGATCAATCAACTCGATCTCCTGAGAGCTCATTTCCTGAGGATATGACGCCAGGGTTGGCAGGTGTTCTTTAGCTTTTCGAAGGATACTTCCCGCGCGCACATAGGCGTATTGAATATACGGCGCTGCCTGACCGTTGAAATCCAGGGCTGTTTCCCAATCAAAGGTCACTATTTTGGTATTCTCGCGGGCCAACATCGGGTATTTGATCGCTCCAATGCCCACCGCCTGGGCGATCACCTGTTTGACTTCTGATGGTAATTCTGGGTTTTTTTCTTCCACCACCTGCAGGGCGCGCGCTGTGGCTTCCCGCAATAAATCTTCCAATAAGACCACGGCACCATCGCGCGATGCCATGACCACGTTGCCTGGCAGGTTGACGAGTTCATAGGGGATGTGTCGGCAGCGAGATGCCCATTCATATCCCGCCAGTTCAAGAGTCTTGAATACCTGCTGAAAGTGCAGTGACTGGCGCACATCCACGACGTAGTAGGAGTAAACCAAGTCGGGAAAATCCCGAAACTTTTGAACCGCGAGCGCAAGGTCTTCGGTTGCGTACAGGGCTGTACCATCGGATCGCAGCACAACCAGCACGCGGTATTTTTCGTTTTTAATACCCAGCAGATCGTCAATTTTTACAACCACAGCACCATCTGGACGCTCATCCTGGGCAATTCCTTTCGCAATCAATTCATTTACGATTTCCTTGCCAGGATGCTCCACCTGGCTGTTAAAATAGTAAATATCGAAGGGAATATTCAACTGCCTGTAAATTTCTTCGAACCCGTCCAGCGACCACTGCCGTGTCTCCTGCCAGAGTGCCACAACTTCCGGGTCGCGCTGATCCCAGCGTTTGTGCAAGGAGCGCACCTCTGCTTCTAACTCAGGGTTGGTGTCCAATCGCTGGCTGGCTTCGGCGTAAATATCACCCATCCAGCGAGTAATATCCTTTTGCGGTTTTTCACCAGCGTGGAAATTCATGTAGCACCACAGCCACTTGATCACGTGCAAGCCGATATCGCCCGGGTAATTGGCGCGCACGACCTCGTACCCCGCAAATGCCAGCAGTCGGCTGATGACATCCCCCAGAATGGCGCTGCGCAAATGCCCGACATGCAACGCTTTGTGTGTATTGGGCTGTGAAAATTCCACCATCACCCGTTCGTTGCGTTTTTGACCGCTGCCAAACTGGTCGGCCTTCTCCAGGACAGTGTCGATTACCCGCTGCGCGTAAATCTGCGGCGAGAAGGTCAGGTTCAGATAACCGTTTACAGCCTCCACTTTTTCGAACCCCTCTGGGGTGGCCAATATGGCTGCAATCGATTGCGCCAGTTCGGCTGCGCGTTGATTCACATTGACCTTTTTCCCGCTGCGCGCTTCCTGGGCTGCGAGTTGAAAAAAAGCGGTAGAAATGCCCCACTGCCCGCTGAAAGGGATGTACTTCCATTGCAAGGGTAGCTGTGGAAGATCGTTCTCAGCGCAGTAGCGGTGTATGACCGTTTCAATGAATTTTTGTTCTGCTTCAAACATCGGTTACCCCGAGAGTCAAGTTCATCCAGCCATCAGCCTGGATTACCAGGATGAGATTATATCACACGAGCTTTCGCCATCACGTGCGCCAGGTCCGACAGACAGGACGGTTTCCTTTCTGGTCCAATCACAAGCAAAAGCGGGAGTTAGTACTCCCGCCATTTGTGGTTATAAATGCACCGGTATTGCCGGTTATGGGATAAAGATTATTTTGATAACGCAGCCAGGCGTTTCATCAGCCGGCTCTTCCGGCGCGCAGCATTGTTCTTGTGAATGACGCCTTTTTCCGCGGCTTTATCCAGCGTACTGACGGCGAGAAGGACTGCCTCGCGGGCCTGCAATTCTTCACCAGCGTGGATGGCAACGCGGGCTTTGCTGACCGCTTTGCGAGCAGAACCGCGCACAACCCGGTTGCGCAGGCGGCGTTTTTCATTCTGTCTGTTGCGCTTGATCTGTGACTTGATGTTTGCCAAAGTACTTCCTCCAAATTTACAATCGACCAATTGAGACCGCTTATTTTACCCGAAGGCGAGAATTTTGTCCAGTTTTCGTAGTTGATTACTGTGATTAATCCTTGTCATCCATGCACTTGCACGCTGGCCCCCTGCCCAATCGTTGTCAGCGTCCATGCTCTTGAGGTTACCCCTGCCTGGCGAAAAGCCTGCTGCATCCTTTCTATCACCTCTTCGCTATTGCCAGCCGTAAAGGCGATTACCCCTGGCCCAGCCCCCGATAACGCCGCGGCCGCTCCGACTGAAAACGCATTCTCGATAGCTAATTGCGCGCCTGGGATCATTTTCAAACGGTGGGGTTGGTGCAGCCTGTCGCGCATACCCTTGCGCAGCAGGTCGATTTCTCCTCGCCTGAACCCTTCTACTACCAGGCTGCTTCGCCCAATATTAAAGACTGCGTCCCGAAGCGCCACCTGTTCCGGCAGGGCTGCCCGCGCCTCGTGAGTCGATAGAGAAACATCTGGCAAAACCACGACCACCTCGAAAGCCGCCGCTGGAACCGGCAGCATGTGCACTTCATCTTCCCCCGAATTGACGATGATCAGCCCGCCGAGAAGGGCAGCGGCGGCGTTGTCAGCATGTCCTTCAAGCCGCGCAGCGTGGGATAAAATCGCGTTGTCATCTTGATCCTCACCCAGGTATTTGCTGGCAGCCAGCAGACCGGTCAGAGCAGCAGCCGCGCTGGAACCCAACCCCGAGCTCAAAGGGATAGAGTTTTGAGATTCGAAACAGATCCCTGCCGGCAGCGATGCGCCCCGCGATTCCAACCAGTGCTTAAAGGCGCGCACAACCAGGTTGCGGTCATCGAGAGGCAGCCTTCCTTCTCCTTCACCGCGCACGCGGACTTTGATCCCCTCGGTACGAAAAGTCACGCGGGTGATATTCCATAAATCTAGAGCCAGCCCCAAACAGTCAAACCCTGGTCCCAAATTGGCCGTTGTGGCAGGCACGCGCACTTCAATCGTCCGCACCGTTTATCCCTGCCTCAAGATGACTTCTTCCAGCGCTGACAATTCAGCCGGATAAATCTGCGGTTGGGAGAAATTCTTGGTGATAATATCCGGGTCTTTCAGTCCGTGACCGGTACATACCGCCACGACGCGTTGTCCGCGCAGATCCATATTTTTGGCTTGAATTTCCAGCGCCAGTCCAGCCAGTCCAGCGGCTGATGCCGGTTCCACCCACACACCGTGGGCTGCCAGGCGCCGCTGCATGTGAAGAATTTGCTCGTCACTGGCGGCGATAATGCGCCCGCCGGACTCCTCGGCCGCCTGTAGCGCCTGTTCACCGCGCGCCGGTCGACCAATGCGAATCGCGGTAGCCACGGTTTCCGGCTTCTCAATCACACGCCCGTAAACCAGGGGGGCTGAACCTTGCGCCTGCACACCCAGGATGTGCGGTAAACCGGTTCCTTTTTCTTGCTGGTACTGGCGAAAACCCATCCAATAGGATGTGATATTGCCAGCATTGCCAACCGGCAGACAAAGCCAATCTGGCGCGCTTCCCAGCGCATCGCAAATTTCGAATGCAGCCGTTTTTTGCCCCTCCAGGCGGTAAGGATTGAGGGAATTGACCAGCGCGATGGGCGTGCGCTGACTGATCTCAACTACCAGATGTAAAGCATCATCAAAAGACCCTTCGATTTGAATGACCTCAGCTCCGTAAGCGACCGCACCAGCCAGTTTCCCTGCCGCCACCTTGCCCTTCGGGATTATCACAATGGCGCGCAGCCCGGCGCGCGCAGCGTACGCGGCAGCAGAGGCGGCGGTGTTCCCGGTGGATGCACAAATCACTGCCTTCGCTCCGCGCCCCAGGGCTTCACTAATGGCGGCTGTCATACCGCGATCCTTGAAAGAACCGGTAGGGTTCATGCCTTCAAATTTCACCCACAGCTCAAACCCACCGCCAATTTCAGCAGCCAGACCGGGCATGGGGATCAAAGGGGTGTTTCCCTCCAGCAGGCTTACTTCTTGGGCATACTCTGGCACATCTAACATTGAACGGTAGCGGGCCAGAACACCTTGATAGGGCATGGTTCTCTCCTGGGCTAGAGGTATGGGATGGGGTTAATTATACGTGCCATTCATCAAAACAGGCAGGCGCATGGAGAGCGCCTGCCTGTTATTGGGTTTGATTGTCGAGGTTATTTATCCGCCAGGGCAGCAACACCCGGCAGTACCAGCCCTTCCAGCATCTCAAGCGAAGCACCGCCGCCTGTGGAAATATGGGTAATCTTGTCCGCCAGCCCCGACTGGTTGATAGCGGCTACAGATTCGCCCCCACCGATAACGCTGATCGCATTTGACGCGGCTACCGCTTTTGCGACCCCAAACGTGCCCTCCGCGAAGCGCGGGAACTCAAACACGCCCATCGGCCCATTCCATACCACCGTGCCTGCGCCAGCGATAACTTTGGCATAATTGGCAACGGTTTCGGGTCCAATGTCCAGGATACGCCAGCCTTCTGGTACTGGACCGGTCGCCATGACCTTCATTTCAGCCTCGGCGTCAAATTTATCCGCGATGACGATGTCGACTGGCAGGCGCAGTTTTGACTTGCCTTGTGCCAGCAGCTCGCGCGCTGTCTCCAGAGCTTCCTCCTCGACCAGAGAATCTCCCAGCGGGTACCCCTGCGCCTTTAGGAAAGTGTTAGCCATTCCGCCGCCAATCAAAATGGTGTCGGCTTTTACCAGCAGGTTTTTGATCACACCAATTTTGTCGCTGATCTTGGCGCCGCCAAGAATGGCAACAAAGGGGCGTTTGGGATCATCGATGGCTTGCCCCAAATATTTGATTTCTTTTTCCAGCAAGAAGCCAGCCGCGGCTGGTAGAAAGGCGGCGATCCCGGCGGTGGATGCATGCGCGCGGTGGGCGGAACCAAAGGCATCATTCACATAAAGGTCAGCCAGCGCCGCCAGACCGCGAGCCATCTGCTCGTCATTTTTTTCTTCTTCCGGCTGGAAGCGTGTGTTTTCCAGTACCAGGACTTGACCCGGCTTGAGAGCCTCAGCGGCTGCCTCCGCCGCTGGGCCGATACAATCCTCGGCAAAGGCAACCGGTTTGGAAATCAGCTTAGCCAGATGTTCAGCGACCGGCTTTAGCGAATATTTAGGATCCGGTCCCCCTTTGGGGCGTCCTAGATGGGATGCCAGAATGACTGCAGCCCCCTGATCCAGCAAATACTGTATGGTGGGTAAAGCCGCACGGATGCGGGTATCATCACCTACCACCCCATCTTTGATCGGGACATTGAAATCGACCCGCACGAATACCTTTTTCCCGCTGACATCCAGATCTTTGACCGTTTTTTTGTTGAACATGCTTCCCTCCCAATAAGCAATCGACTGGCGGTGGAATTTCTGTCCACCGCCAGTTGTGAGTTTTAGAGTGATTTGGCCATCAGAGCTGCCAGATCTGCCGTCCGGCAGGAGTAGCCCCATTCATTGTCATACCATGTGACCACCTTGACCAGCGTCCCGCCCATGACCATATTCAACGGCAGGTCAACGATCGAGGAACGTGAATCACCTTTGAAATCCATCGAAACCAGCGGATCACCATACGTACCCGTTGTTACGCCAAGGATACCCTTTAAGGAACCATTGGCCGCCTCGACAAAAAAGCCGTTCAATTCTTCTTTCGTCGTGCTTTTTTCGACCGTGGCTACCAGATCCACAATCGAGACCGTCGGGGTGGGGACCCTCAGAGAATACCCATCAAATTTGCCCTTCAATTCCGGAATGACCAGCGCCATCGCCTTAGCCGCCCCCGTGGTGGTCGGAATAATGTTCAGGCCGGCAGCCCGCGAACGGCGCATTTCCTTCTTATGCCCCTGGTCGAGAATGACCTGATCATTGGTGTATGAGTGAATCGTGGTCATCACAGCCGATACGATGCCCAATTTTTCATGCACCACTTTTGCGGCGGGCGCCAAGCAGTTGGTGGTACAGGAAGCGTTCGATACGATGTGATGTTTTGCCGGGTCGTATTTATCCTCGTTGACGCCTAAAACGATGGTCAGATCCTCATTCTTGGCTGGCGCGCTGATGATAACTTTCTTCGCGCCTGCCTGGAGGTGCACATTAGCGCCCAGTTTTCCCTTGGCGGGGTCTCCGACTGCGTCGGTGAAAACACCGGTCGATTCGATCACGATGTCTACCCCCAGGTCTTTCCAGGGAAGTTTGGAAGGATCTTTTTCAGCGAAGGTCTTGACGGTCTTCCCATCCACAACCAGATCCTCGCCCACCACCTCCACGGAACCTTTATACATGCCGTAGTTCGAATCGTATTTGAACAGGTGCGCATTTTGTTTTGGGTCGAACAGGTCATTGACAGCAACCACTTCCAGCTCGTTTGGGAAGCGCTCCATGACAGCTTTCAAGACCTGACGGCCGATCCGGCCGAAACCATTGATACCAACTTTTACTGACATTACAAACCTCCTCGTCAAATATCTTTGTATCCCGCTGCAGCAGGCATGCCTTACTACATCAGGTGATCTTCTCGGCTTAACATTGGACCGGTTCGTTCATAAAAAAGGTCCATGATAACTTTGGCCAGTTTTTGAGAGTCATGCCGCCAGGGTTGGACTTCATCCAATAGGGGGGCGCAGTACACGGGGTAATGCTCTTCCAGGTTTGCCCCAGGCATAACATATTGTACCCTATCTGGAAGCTTTCCTTTGGTTTGATTATTGCAGATGATCAACTCGAAAATTCTTCCCTTTAAATGACTCTCAATGGCCTGGATGTGATCCAGGCAGGTATAGCCGTCTGTCTCCCCTGGTTGGGTGGCGACATTGCACAAATAGAATTTATACGCCCGGCTGGCGCGGATTGCAGCGGCGATATCCGGCACCAGCAGGTTGGGCAGCAGGCTGGTGTAAAGACTCCCTGGTCCAATCAATATCAATTCTGCGTTCAGGATGGCCTGGATGGCGGGCGGATAGGCTTCAGGATTTCCAGGTTCAAGCCAGACACGTTTTACCTTGCCTGGATGGGTGGGGATGTTGCTTTCCCCCTTAACGCGCACTTCCTGGTTGAGGTCAGCATCATAAAGGTCAGCCACCAGGCGGACATCATGCAAGGTGGAAGGCATAACTTTTCCGCGCACAGCCAGCACGCGCCCTGACTCTGCCACCGCCTCCTCAAAGCTGCCGGTGATCTCCGCCATTGCTGTGATTAATAAATTCCCTAAACTGTGTCCATTCAAACCCGCGGATGAGCCAAAGCGGTATTGAAAGATCTGTGTAATCAGTTCTTCATCATCCGAAAGGGCTGCCAAACAGTTGCGGATATCTCCGGGCGGCAGCACGCCTATCGTGCGCCGCAGTTCGCCTGAGGAGCCGCCGTCATCCGCCACAGTGACGATGGCGGTCAGGTTGTTGGTGTAGGCTTTCAAGCCGCGCAGCAACGCTGCCAGACCCGTCCCTCCGCCGATCGCTACGATGCGCGGACCGCGTTCTTTTCGCCGGTAGCGCGAAACGGTATCCACGATGGCCTTACCCGGGCGCATGAAAGGTTTCAACAGGGATCGATTTAACCCCCAGATTCCGAATATCATGCTGCCCATCCCCAACAGCCCAAAGATCATCACGCGCAAGGGGCGCTCAAGCGCTTGAAGAGAGAGCGTGGTCAATACCGGCAGCCACCAGGTGTCCGGCGCGTTGCGGTAGACATCCAATGCGAACATCGCTAAGCCCACCCCCATAAAGGTCGTGCCCGCCAACAGTATCACTAAATACCGTTTGACGCCGATTCCAGGCGTTAACCAACGCATTTCACGTCTGGCAGATTGTATTAATCGCTTAATCCAGGGGGATTTTCCAGCTTGCATATACCTCATTTATAATAGCCTTTTGTTCCGCCGTCAACGATGGAATAAGTAGTTCACACAAAAGATTTCACCCCCGTGCTATAATTCCTGCCATGGGAAAATATATCATCGCAGATGTTGGTGGGACACATATCCGAGTGGCTGTTTTCTCAGGTGAGGGTATACAACCTGAAACGATCAAGAAAATTCGCACCCAGAAGGACGGTGAGGAACCGCTTGACCGCCTGACAGGTTTGATCAAGGAAGTCTGGCCTGTGGATGACACCGTATCAGGTGTCGTCGTCGCGGTCCCTGGTTTTTTGAATCCGGCCACTGGCCTGGTTTACGACGCGGTGAATGTCCCCGGCTGGGAAAACCTGCCAATTGGTGAGCTATTAACGGCGCGTTTGGGCGTAGAGGTTACCCTTGGGAATGACGCCAACCTGGCGGCCGTGGGGGAATGGCAGTACGGTGCAGGTAAAGGACACCACAACCTCCTTTATCTGACCATCAGCACAGGCATCGGCGGGGGAGCGATCATCAATGATCACCTCCTCCTGGGCGAACGCGGGCTGGCCGCGGAATTTGGGCATGTAACCGTTATTCCCGAGGGACCCTTATGCAGCTGCGGGCAGCGCGGCCACCTTGAGGCCGTCGCTTCCGGCACAGCCATCGCCCGTTTTGTGAGCGAAAAAATCGCCCTGGGATATCCCTCTTCATTAAGCGCCCTGAACCAAATCAGCGCTCAGGATGTCAGCCGAGCTGCTCTAGAAAATGACCCGCTGGCCGTGCGCGCCATGAACCGGGCTGGTTCCTACATCGGTTACGCCATCGCGGATTTTTGCCACCTTCTCAATCCATCCATCGTGATTCTTGGCGGTGGCGTTGCCCAAACTGGTTCCTTGCTGATCGATCCAATTCGGGCGGCGCTGCCCGAGCGCATCATGGACCTCGGCTACACCCGGGACTTGGTGATTACCACAGCCACGTTGGGGGATGAAGCCGGTCTGGTTGGCGGGCTGGCCTATGTGCGCGATGTGCCCGATCGTTGACCAGGTATAAACAAGGACTGAATTTGCTATAATCACTTTGATCGTGTGCCCAACACGCAATTTTTAACATATCTATTGTCCAACTCAAAATCGAATATGGAGGTTTTATGATTAAGCCGAATTTACCCGGCCCTAACGCGCGCAAGATGATTGAACGCGATAAAGCGGTCATTTCACCTTCGTATCCGCGAGGTTATCCATTTGTGATGGATCACGGGCGCGGTGTTGAGGTCTGGGATGTGGACGGCAACCGATTTCTCGATTTTTCAGCCGGTATAGCTGTGGTGTCTACCGGGCATGCCCATCCCAGGGTGGTAAAGGCTATCCAGGAACAGGCGGAAAAATTCATCCACATATCCTCCGACTTTTACCACCACCGCTGGGTTGAGTTAGCTGAATATATTGACCGCATCGCTCCCTTCAAAGAGGACGCGGTCTCATTTATGACAAATTCGGGCACCGAGAGCATTGAAGCCGCCATAAAACTGGCCCGCTATTACACCAAACGCACTGAATTTATTGGATTCTTTGGCGGATTCCACGGCCGTACAATGGGGGCTGTTTCTTTTACAGCCAGCAAGGCGGCTTACCACCGCGGTTTTTATCCCCTGCTCAGCGGCGTGGTGCACGCGCCCTTTCCTGACCCATACCGCCCCGTTTTAGCTGGAAGGGGCTGCGAGGATTACGGCCAGACGGTGGTACGGTATATTGAGGAGGAGATCTTGGGGCGCATCCTGCCCGCCGATTCTGTGGCGGGAATCCTCCTGGAACCCATCCAGGGGGAGGGCGGATACATCATTCCGCCAGCCGGGTTTCTGCCGGCGCTGCGAGATCTGTGCGACCGTCATGGCATTTTACTGATCGCGGATGAAGTGCAATCCGGCGTTGGACGTACGGGTCAATGGTGGGCTGTCCAGCACTTTGGGGTTGAACCGGATATCTTCTGCGTGGCCAAAGGCATCGCCTCCGGTATGCCTCTGGGGATGATGGTGGCTAAAAAGCATATTGTCACCTGGCCGAAAGGGTCCCACGGCAACACCTATGGCGGCAACCCAATTTCCTGCGCGGCGGCGATCGCCACCCTGGAATTGATCGAAAACGGCTACATGCAGAACGCTGCGGTTGTGGGTGACTTTACGCTGGAAAAATTACGCCAAATCCAGTCACGCCACCCCTGCATTGGAGAAGTCCGCGGAATGGGTTTGATGATCGGCATAGAGTTTGTGTACGACCGCGAAACCAAAGAACACGCTGAAGACCTGCGCGACCGCATTGTTGACCTGGCTTTCGAAGGAGGGCTGCTGACTTTAGGTTGTGGTCGGAACGTCATCCGTGTGTCCCCGCCTTTGTGTGCCACCCGTGAGGAAATGGAAGAAGGTTTAACAATTCTGGAAACGGCCATCACACGCGCTGAGGAGGAATTGTTGAGTGTACACCAGCCAGAAGTTCTTCCTTGTTAATCGGGCGATGTGATGTTGTTACCAGATTTTCGCGTCAGGCAGCGTGATTACCTGCTCGAAATTTCACGAGCATTGACCCAGGAATTGAACCTGGAAAAACTTCTGGGCCGTATCCTGGCCATTTCGATTGAGATGCTTGCTGGACAGGCGGGATTGATCGCCCTGCGCGGCGAGCAGCGCAATTGGACCGTGCCGGTTTCCCACGGTCTGCCGCCCGCGTTTTTAAGGTATCTCGCCCCATACCTGGATCAGATCACCGAGGACGTCAACCCGGACGAGTTTGAATTACTTGAGGTCAACCGCAGACTGCGTGAACTGGCTCGTATGGCCAGCATGGGGTTGCTGAACGGCGTGGTTCTGCCCCTGGTTGCCCGCCAGGCGGTTGTCGGGGTCATTTTTATCTTTCGCTCCTACCAGGACAATTTTTCAGCCAATGACCGCGCCTTACTGAGCAGTTTTGCCGACCAGGCAGCCATCGCCGTGCAAAATGCGCAGTTATATACAGATTCAGTGCGCAGCAAACAGCGCATGGACGCTTTGCTGGATTCAGCCGCGGACGGCATCATGATCCTGGCCGCAGACCTGACGGTGGAACGCAGCAATCCAGCGCTCGAAATGATGCTCAACCTGCCCGCGGCTGCGATCAGAGGGCAACCACACGAAAATATTATTCACTGGACGAAACCCCCTCGTGATATGACCCTCGAGCAGGCTGTGGCGGGCGGCTGGCCGTTAACCCCGCACGCGCACCTTTACATTGAAGGAGACTTGAAGCGCGGAGATTCGCTTCCTCCCTTGCCTGTGGGCATCACTTACGCACCCTTAATATCCGAAGACGGTATCCTGCTCAATGTTATTGCCACCCTGCGTGATATCACCCGTTTCCGCCAGGCGGATGAGCTGAAAGCCACTTTCATTTCGATTATCAGCCATGAACTTAAAACACCCCTGGCTTTAATTAAAGGCTATGTTGGAACCCTGCGCAGGGAAGACGCTCGCTGGGAGCGCGCCATCATCGATGAAAGCCTGGCGATTATCGAAGAAGAGACGGACCGGCTGGACATGCTGGTCGAAAACCTGCTGGATGCCACCCGTTTACAGACCGGTGGTATCGCCCTCAAACGGTCAGACGTGCTCCTGCCGGATCTTGTGCGCGCTGCGGCTGAACGCATGCAGACGCAAACCAGCCGCCATAAAATTGTGGTCGATTTTCCCCGGCCGTTTCCGATTGTTCTGGCAGATGAAAACCGCATGCACCAGGTGCTCACCAATCTGATCTCGAACTCCATCAAGTATGCGCCGGAGGGGGAAATCCGCATCTCGGGCCAGGTCCGTTCGGATGTGATCATCGTCTGCGTTAGTGATGAAGGACCAGGCATAGCACCAGGGGATATCCCATATATCTTTGACCGCTTCTACCGCTCGCCTGACGCGGCCCGCAACACCAAGGGCGCCGGTCTGGGTCTTTTCCTGACCCGCGCAGTGATCGAAGCGCACGGCGGCAAGATCTGGGTTGATTCTGGAATCGAAAAAGGCGCCAGGATTTGCTTTACGCTGCCGCGCAGCGGCATCGACTGACTCCGCAAAATTCGCTAACGATAAATTTCCCTGATCTTTTTGTTACGCGCAAAAAAGGGTTTCTACTGAAGGTGGTATAATTTGCGAGCTGGCGGCTGCGCCGCCAAAATTAATTAAAGAGTAGAAATAATCCATGCCAAAAATTCAGACTTCCTGCCCCCGTTGTAAATCACCCTTAATCGCTGAAGTTGAGCAGCTTTTCGACCTGTTCCAGGATTCAAACGCCAAACAAAGACTCCTGTCAGGACAGGCCAATGTGATTCAATGTCCATCATGCGGTTACAACGGCATGCTTGCAACTCCCATCGTTTATCATGACCCGGATAAGGAATTGCTGCTCACCTTTGTCCCGCCAGAAATGGGTTTGCCTGTCAATGAGCAGGAAAAGCTTATCGGTCCTATGATCAACCAGGTGGTGAACCGCCTGCCAGCAGAAAAACGCAAAGGCTACCTGCTAAGGCCACAGATGATGCTGACCTTCCAAACCCTGATCGAACGCATCCTGGAAGGGGACGGTATTAACAAAGAGATGATTGAAGGGCAGCAAAAACGCCTGGCGCTTCTGCAGCGTCTGTTGACCATCCCACAAGCTGAAGACCGCCTCCAGGTAATGAAACAAGAGGAAGCCTTAATCGATCAGACCTTCTTCGCCATGCTTTCGCGGCTGCTCGAAACCACCATGGCTCAGAATGACGAACGCGGGACACGTGTTCTTGGCGCTATCCAGCAGGAATTGCTCGAAAATACCACCGTCGGGCAGGAAATTAATGCCCAATCACGTGAAGCCCAGGAAGCGGTGCGCAGCCTGCAGGAAGCCAGCCAGAAAGGTTTAACTCGCGAAAGCCTCCTGGACCTGCTTGTGGCAGCCTATGATAATGAAATCCGGTTCTCAACCCTTGTGAGTCTGGCCCGCTCAGGCCTTGACTACCAGTTTTTCCAGATCCTTTCCGAACGGATCGAGTCCGCAAACGCTGAGCAAAAAACACGTCTGGAGAAAATTCGCGAAACGCTGTTGGAGTACACGCGCAAACTGGATGAGCAGGTCAAAGCTCACGTTGAAGATATGCGCCGGTTACTGCTTGAAATTATGGCTTCCGAAGATATTGAAACATCGCTCCAGGAGCGCTTGCCCGAAATCGATGAATATTTTGTCGAGGTATTGCAGCAGGAATTACAGAACGCGCGAAATAATGCTGACCTTGACCGTATTTCTAAATTGTCGCGAATCAATTCCATTCTCGAAAAGGCGTCTGCTCCACCACCCGAAATCGCCTTCTTGGAGCAATTGGTTGGGATGGATAATTACGACGAGCGCATGAAATTAATGCAGGATAACGCAGAAAAGGTCACGCCTGAATTTGTGCAGCTCTTGGGCGGCATTATTCAGCAGAGCGAAGCTCAGAACCAGCCCGCCGAATTGGTAGACAAATTAAAAGAAACTCACCGCATCGCTTTACGCGTGACAATGATGAACGCCATGAAAAAGTAGGGACATCCCGGTCATTGTTGCAAACTGGCTCACGATTGTAGCGCCTGTTTCAACCCTTCGATTGCCGGAACCGGCGTCGGATCGACTCCGTATATCATGGCCAGGTAAAACGCGGCATAATCGCCAAAGTGCAGCGCTGTCCACAAATGCGCCAGACGGGTTCGTCCAGCAGCGACGTAATAATCCGTCCCCAGCCCTGCCAACACGAAACCCTGACGGGTCAACTCGCTCCTCCTGCTGTTGCGGGGATGATCGGACGGAGATTGTAAAAAGAGAACCATGCTTTGAGCCAGCAGCTCCTCCGGGTTTTCAATTCCCGCCAGAGAATTATGGTTCATTTCCGGCAGGGATTCGAAATGCGCCCAGGATTTTGCCAGTTCGTTTATCTGGCCTTTCCAGCGCCGCGCAACCGGAGCAAGCAATCCTGACCCCACTACCGTGATCCAGCGGTTCATGATCTGGCCCGCCAACCTTTTCGCCGGGTTGTTGACCACCGGAACTTCGGCTTTAAGCCTGCTCTGCTGGTCGCGCATGGCAATCAGAGCCTCCGAAAGTTCTGCCTGCGGTTCTGGAATCAGGCCAAGACGGCTGAAAAGCGCCAGGAGCAGACCAAATGAAAACCCGACGGCTGCCCTGGGCTGGCCGGTATGGTGAAATTCCCAGACCGGCAACCCCGCCGCCTCGGCGGTATCCTTCAACTGTCCGCCAGTTGTAATTGCCAGAACCCGGCAGCCTGCCTGAACCGCTTGCCCGTAAACAGCCAGCGTCTCCTCGGTATTTCCGGAATGCGAGGACGCAACGACCAGTGCCTCCGCGCCGCTCGCCCAGGCGGGTAAGGTGTAATCACGCTGCACAATGACGGGCACAGTACATAATGGCTCGGCGTAAGCCGCGAACAGATCAGCGCCGATCGCTGATCCTCCCATACCGGCGATCAAAACCTGACGAATGCCGCCCATTCCAGGCAGCGGCAGCCTCTGGCCAAGGTCCCAGGCACGTTCCAGCTGGCTCGGCAAGGAGTTGATTTCAGCGAGCATATCCGCGGTATCAATTTTCTTAATGTAATCAAGGTCATCCAGTTTCATTTTTGTTTCCTGTCATTTCATTAAGGTGTCGCCCAGGTGATATAGTCGAAGGTTACTGCATTGCCATCCTGCGCCAGTTCTATTACAGCCAGCATGCCTGGTAGACCCTGGCTCGTGCGATAACACAGGTAGGAAGTCTCATCCACCTCTTCAAGAGGTATCAGGCGCGTGTCCAGCGATACTCTGCGGCAATCATTGAACCCGGGCACGCCATTGCTGAACAGGCCGAGCCGACTGTTATTTAACGGCACGAACACAAGCTGGCCGCCTTCCGCCTGTTCGAAGACCAGGTCGCCGCCCTCTTCAGGATTAAGCTCACCGCTGTCCAGTTCGACCACTTCATCGAGAAGCAAAGTCAATGTCCCGCTCGACTGCACGACCGGGGTGGCCGTGGGGGTGATGGTTGAGGTGGGTGTGATGGTCGCGACAGCCACAACCTGGATCCTGACCCAAAAGGGAGAATTACCTCCAGGTCCTATCCCAAACAGTTCGCCTTCGGCATTTCGCAGCATCCAATAACTGGTGTAAACACCTGGATCTCTGGGTGCGATCATATCTATGGTGAGATCAACCACTTCCCCTGGCGCCACCTGCGTCGAGAGCGGCTGCTGGCGCACAGCCTCAAAGGCGGGGCCTGAAAACCATACCAGGGCATAATCGCGGGTCCAGGTACAGTTTCCGCGGTTAACCAAGCGCCAGGTTTTAGAAAAGGTCTGGCCCGGAAGCATGCGGGAATCGTCCGGGATAGTGACATCCAGTGGACTGCCAGCGGCGGCGAAATTGCAAGGGGCGGGCGGTGAGGGTGTGATTTGCGGGTTTTGCGTGCGCCTTTCGGTTGGGGATGCCAGGGAAGTCCTGGTCAGCGTCGGCGTGGCAGTATCGTTTAGGCTCGCAGGCACCAGCGCCTGGGCGGTGAGCGTTATCAGCCAGGCGCTGGTCTCTTCAACAGCCTGATCGGGAGGGCTGCCCGAGACATAGGAGAGAAGGCTGCACCCTCCCAGCGCAAACAGGACTGAAAAAGAAAGCACCCGGCGAAACCAACGTCGGTTCATCATATACAACCAATTCTACCCTGTAATTCAATCCTTCGCCTCGGATCAGGGTCCTGCCTCTATTTCGTCATGTTGGTTCATGGACTTTTTTAGTCAGATAGGCTCAAAAATACATGAAATTTTAAGAATTGTCAGGTAAAATCAGGGTAATCTTGTCTTATTTTTAGCGCCGAAAACGAAATGTCCACATCCCCAAACCATCCGATTCAATATCTCAAAGTCACTCCACAGGGCAGTGAACGGGTAGACAGCCGCATCATCACCGAAAGCAGTGTCAGCCTGACAGTAAATGGCGAAATCTGGTTGAGTTTCATGTGTACCCCGATAGATTTAGAAGCCCTGGCAGTCGGGTTTTTATTCAACGAAGGCATCATTCAGCGCTTTGATGAGGTGGCTATCGTGCGGCCGTGCGACAATAACCAGAATATCGACGTCTGGCTGCACAACCCGGTACAAAAACCCGCTGATTGGCGCCGCACTTCCGGCTGCACGGGCGGAGTCACAAGCGCTGGCGCTCTCGCCTTAACGGAAGAACTCCCGCCTTCGGAGGTCCTGACCAGCCAGTCCTTATTCGGCATTATGGACCGTCTTTTTGAAGTGCAAGACCTTTACCGCCAGGTCCGGGGTGTGCATTGCTCCCTGCTGACGGATGGAGATGACATCCTCGCCATTGCCGAGGATATCGGCCGCCACAACACCCTGGATAAAATCGCTGGAATGCTGTTGATGAATGCAGTGGAATCGAAACGAAGGATCATCCTGACAACCGGGCGCATCAGCTCTGAAATGCTGCAAAAATCCGCCCGAATGGGCGCGACCATTTTAATTTCGCGCACCTCTCCCAGTTCGCTATCCATCGAGTTGGCTGTGAAGATGGGCATCACCCTGATTGGATATGCTCGCCGCAATCAATTTAATGTCTACGCGCACCCCGAGCGCCTGGATTTAACCGATGAAAACTGGCACACCCTGAACCTTACGCTGGCTCAATCCTCCACGGTTTGAGCCAACTGCTCAGCGGCAGCAAGTTCCTCGGGCGTGTTGACATTGATAAAGGTCCTCGCCTCAATCCCCCACTCCGTCAGGATGGTTTCGTCAACCCCCCGCACCTTGACATTCTCAAACCAGGAAATCATGCGTCTTTTGCCTGATTGCAGCGCATTTTCAACCGCGGGCAAGCAGGTGCTTTTGCGGTAAAGCGCGTGCAGCGGTTCGAACCCGTCCGGTGATACCGGCACAATCGCATCCTCTCCGTGCTCCAGCGCGAGGTTCAATTGACGCTCCACCAGAACCGCGCTTGCGAATGGCATATCGCAGGCAACAACGGCTACCAAGGGGTGCTGCGCATACGACAAGGCCGTATGCAGTCCTCCCAGCGCACCAGCCCCGACATGAATATCTGCGTAGAGAGGCAGCCCCAGAAATCCCAGCTCATCAGGCTGGTTGGTGGTGATCAGGATTTCATTTGCCGTGCGGCTCAACCTCTCGACCACTCTGGTAATCAGCGGTTGACCCAGAAAAGGCAGTGTAGCCTTATTCACCCCCATGCGCCTGGAAGAACCGCCGGCTTGAATGACCAGACTGAGCATAATGTATAATTATAATTGAATTAGTACAATTTCTCTTTCAAACCAGCAATTCACCCCACCCTGAGGAGACCGAATGACAGCTCAAGATCATTCCCCTTTACAGGAAGTTCTACAGAAGTTCTCCCCCCAGGGGCGCACAGCCTTGCTGCCGGCGCTGCACGCAGCCCAGGAACTTTACGGGTATATTCCTGATGAGGTTGCCGCCCAGGTCGGTAAGGCTTTGGGGGTCCCTTTGGCAGATGTCTTTGGGGTGATCGATTTTTACGCCCTCTTTCGGCGTGAACCGGTTGGAAAAACCATTATCCATGTCTGCAACGATCCTGCTTGCGCCCTGGCAGGATCCGAGTCTGTCTTTAAACAATTCAGCATGTACCGACAGACCAACGCGGAGGGCTCACCCGCCGTGACCATTGAGCGCGCTCCATGTTTGGGGTTATGCGAGCACGCGCCCGCGCTGCTGGTGCAGGGGGCTGCCGTCGCCAAAGCCAGCGACCAGACCTGGGAGGAGTTGGTTTCAGGAAAGGGGCGCCGCCCGCACACCGTCCTGGGCGGGTCGATAGCCGTGATAACCGCCAACTGTGGATTAGGGCGCACGATCACCCTGAGGGAGTATGTCGATCGCGGCGGTTACCAGGCGTTACGCCGCGCCATACAAATGGGTCCTGAAGCGGTAATCGAGGAAATTAAAGCCTCTGGCCTGGTTGGGCGCGGAGGTGCTGCCTTCCCAACCGGCGTCAAGCTGGAATCGGCTGCCCAGGCAGCCGGACAGCCCAAGTTTATGGTCTGCAATGCAGACGAAGCCGAACCCGGCACATTTAAAGACCGCGTATTGATGGAGGATGACCCGCACACAGTACTGGAAGGCATGATCATCGCCGCCTGGGCGGTGGGAGCGGCCAAAGGTTACATCTACATCCGTGGTGAGTACTTACAGCCATACCAGATCATGTCGAAGGCAGTCTCAGAAGCCCGGGAAGCCGGTTTTTTAGGCGAGGAAATTCTGGACAGTGGTTTCTCGTTTGATGTTGAATTGCGCCGCGGCGCTGGCGCATATATCTGCGGTGAGGAAACCGCCCTGTTTGAATCGATTGAGGGCAAACGCGGGTTTCCGCGCGTGAAACCACCTTTCCCCACCACCCACGGGCTGTTCGGTAAACCGACTGTTATCAACAATGTTGAGACGCTTGCCAATATTCCGCTCATCATTCGGAAAGGCGCAAGCCACTATCGAAAACTTGGTACCGAGAAATCCCCCGGACCTAAACTTTTCTGCGTATCCGGTGACGTCATGCGCCCCGGTTTATACGAGATCCCCTTCGGCGTTCCCTTCCGTCACCTGCTGTTTGACCTGGCTGGCGGCATGCGCCCAGGACACACCTTCCAGGCTGCCCTGTTCGGCGGGGCGGCCGGCGCTTTTGCGGTTGAAAGCCATCTGGATGTGCGGCTGACCTTTGAGGACCTGAAGGCGGCTGGTTTGCCGCTGGGTTCCGGGGTGATTACTGTTTTCGATGAAAGCCGAGACTTGCGGGATGTCCTGCGGAGGTTGGCGCATTTCTTCGCCGAGGAGTCCTGCGGGAAGTGCTATCCGTGTCAGATTGGTACCCAACGTCAGCACGAAATCCTGGAACGGGTCGCGGAAGGGCGCGTCCTGCCCGGAGACATTGAGCGCTTGCAGGATGTCGGTTGGACGATGACCGATTCTTCTTTGTGCGGACTTGGCCAGACCGCTGCCAGCGCTGTCCTGAGCGCCATGAAACACTGGCCGCATCTCTTCAGCCCAAACCACGTGTAAAACTCAAGGAGTCTGATGTCTGATCAGGTCACATTGATAATCGACGGTCGCGAAGTGAGCGTTCCTGCCGGCGTCACCATCCTGAAAGCTGCCCAAAAGCTGGGGATTGAAATCCCCACGATCTGTTACCACGATTACTGCACTGCCAACGCGCTTTGCCGTATTTGCGTGGTGGAGGTCCAGGGATCTCGGACGCTTGTCCCCGCCTGTGTTGCCAAAGTCAGCGACGGCATGGTTGTATCCACGGATAATCAGAGGGTTTCCCTTTCCAGGCGCACCATCCTGGAAATGCTGGCGTCCACAGTCGACCTTTCAGAAGCCCCAGATATTCAGGCCATGCTGGCTGCCTATCAGGCAGATATCAACCGTTTCCCCGAAGTGGAAGCACGCCACCCGGAACCGATTGACGACAACCCCATGTACATTCGCGATTACGCCAAATGCATCCTCTGTTGGCGCTGCGTGCAGGTGTGCGCTGAAGATGCGCAATACACCTATGCGATTAACTTTTCCAGCCGCGGTTATCACACCCAGATCAGCACCTTTTACGAAATCCCTATGCCGGAATCTACCTGTGTCTTTTGCGGACAATGCGTGGGCGTATGCCCGACAGGCGCACTGAAACCCAAGCGTCAGTGGCTGATGGAGTTGGGCTATACCCCGGATGAAATCATGGGAATGACTCGTTCCGAACGCCGCCGAAAAAAACGCCGCAGCGAGTCACATCCCTCTTCCTGAGTTCAGCAGACGGAGAACCCTATGGTACAAGCAGAAAAAACCGTCCTTACTACCTGTCCCTACTGCGGCGTCGGCTGCAACCTGGAGCTGCATGTCCGCGATAATTTTATTTACAAAGTGGCATCCCCGTTCACATCGGTTGTCAATCACGGGAACCTGTGCGTCAAAGGGCGCTTTGGCTATGACTTTATTTATAACCAACAGCGTGTTACCACGCCGCTGATTCGTAAAGAGTTGCAGAAACCAGGACAGCGCAGCCAGGCATTCGATCGCTCAGCCTGGCAGGAAGTCAGTTGGGATGAAGCGCTGGATTACACCGCGGACCGCCTGGTCGAAATCTACCAGCGGGATGGCTCGCGCGCCATGGCGGTTTACTGCTGCGCGAAAGCCACCAACGAGGATAACTACTTGCTGCAAAAATTCTTCCGCGCGGTCTTCCGCACCAACAACGTGGATCACTGCACACGCCTTTGCCATGCTGCCAGCGTGGTCGCTCTGCAAATGGCAATTGGTTCTGCCGCCATGAGCAACACAGCCGCCGAAGTGATCGATAGTGACGTATTTATGCTTACCGGCGCAAATCCGACCGAGAACCACCCGATTATTGCTCTGCAAATGAAAGCCGCCGTGCAAAAACACGGCGCAAAATTGATCGTCGTCGACCCGCGCCGCATCGAAATGGTCGACTATGCCGCGCTTTACCTGCCGATCCGCCCTGGCAGTGATGTGCCGGTCTTCTCCGCCATGGCGCACGTCATCTTGAAAGAAAACCTCCACAACCCGAATTTTATTGAAAACCGCACGGAGAATTTTGCTGAATTTTCAGCCTCCATGGAAAAATTCACCCCTGAATACGCTGAGCAGATTTCCGGCGTGGACCGCAATTTGATTGCGCAGGCTGCGCGCATGTACGCGTCCGCAGAAAAAAGTTCTATTTTTTGGGCTTTGGGGATCCCTGAATCGACACACGGCACCGCCAATGCGCTCAGCCTGATCAACCTGGCTTTGCTTACCGGTCAGGTCGGCCGGCGGGGAACCGGTCTGAACCCCCTGCGCGGGCAAAATAATGTGCAAGGCGCGTCCGATTCAGGCGCAATGCCCTGGCACTACCCGGGTTATCAGGCGGTGGACGTGGAAGAAAACGCGCGCCGCTGGGAACAGGCCTGGAACCAGGAAACCGGCTCGCTCAGCCGCCAGCGCGGTCTTACAACCACTGAAATTCTGGGAGCGGTTGGCCCTGGCGGAGTCCGCTCACTTTACATCATGGGCGAGAACCCGATGATGTCAGAGCCTAACCTTAACCACACCCGCAAAAAGATGGAACAGCTCGAGTTTCTGGTGGCGCAGGATCTGTTCATAAATGAATCCGGCGCATTCGCGGACGTCTTTTTGCCAGCCGCTGCCTGGGCTGAAAAAGAAGGCACATTCACCAACACTGACCGGCGCGTACAGCGCGTGCGCCAGGCGATCCAGCCCCTTGGACAGGCGCGTGCTGACTGGCAAATCATCTGTGACCTGGCCAGACGGGTGGAGGCTCGCCTGGGCAGGCAAAATTCGGCTGGCTGGGACTACCACCACCCGGCCGAAATCCTTGACGAAATGGGTCGCCTTGTCCCGGATTATGCTGGCATAAAATACCACCGTATCGATAAAGAAGGGCTGCAAACCCCCGTACTGGATGATCAGCACCCGGGCACCCCCTACCTGTACAGCCAGAGCTTCCCGCGCGGACGGGCGAAATTCCATCCGCTGGAATACGTCCCCAATGCCGAGATGCCGGATGAGGAATATCCATTGGTACTCAGCACCGGGCGCGTGCTGGAACACTGGCACGGCGGCACGCTCACCCGCCACTCCTGGATGGACGACCTCTTTCCACAGGCATTAATGGACATCCATCCAGCCGATGCCGCCAGACTGGGCATCCAGGATCATGACGCTGTCAGGGTTACCTCAAGGCGAGGTTCCATCGTCCTGCGCGCCAAGGTAACTACCAAAACCAATATTGGGGTTGTGTTTATCCCATTTCATTTTCGCGAGGCAGCCGCAAACCTGCTTACGACCGATGAAGTGGATCCCCAGGCGAAAATTCCCGAATACAAAGCTGCCGTGGTACGGGTGACAAAAGCCGCCGAAGAAGAGCTCGCGGCAGTGATTGAAAGCCAGCCCAGGGGAAGATACTAAGAAATAGTCCGGGGAGTTCTTCCCCGGCGATTTTTATTTTCCATCTGCGTCGCGCACGACTGCACGCGCGAGGCTGAGAAACTCCTCCCATTCTTCGGTGAAGAAATGAATGGTGACGTTGTTCAATTCGAGGTGATAGGTTGTCTCACCATCCGGCTCTTCAGCCTGCCAGGCCATGAAATTCTCTGTCTCAGCAATCGTCTCGGTTTTTGGATCCGTCGCGTTCGTCATTTCATACTCCTCATATCTCTGAATCAGGGTTTATCCCGCTGCCGCTGTGAGGTTCGTTGTTTGATTTTGGCTTGTTCCTGGCTGACATGAAAGGACGCCGCACCCAGGCAAGAAGATTTTCCAGCCAGATCAATACCGGAATGCCCTCCGGCCAGCGTTTGTCACTTTCCTTGCTCACCCAGGCGACAAACTTCGAGCCTGCTGTTTCAAGGTTTTGCGCCAGCGGGGCAGGTTCACGATCAGCCACCTTCTCAATTTGAACCCACGGGTCAAGGTCAAACATTTTGCGGACAACATAATTAAAAACCAACTTTATGGTTGCCATAACCGGTGCAGCCAGTAAAACGCCCACTAAACCAAACAGGCTGGCAGAAACCAGGGCTGCAATCATGATCGCAGCTGGATGTACATCCAAGGCATCTCCCATAAGGCGCGGTACCATAAAATTATCCAGGATAAAGTCCACTGTCACCGCCAGTCCCAGCACCACGAGAACATACAGCCAGGAATCCATGCCTAAAATGGTGTTACCCTGGAAGTAGGTCACCAAACCATAGGTGATCCAGGTGACCCACGGCCCAATATAGGGCACAAAACGCGCCAATCCAGCCAGAATCGCCAGCCCGAAGTAGAAGCTTACCCCCAATGAACCGAGCATTACGATGTAGATCAGGATGGTGATTGTCACGATGATCAACTGACCGCGTAAAAAGGCATTCCAAATACGCCCGAGTTCGATGCTCATGCGAGCCAGGTCTTCGTTGTAACCCGGAATCTGCAAGTTGATCAATCTGGTGCGCACGCCGCCAGAATCATTTAGGATGAAATAGGCAACCAGGATAGTAAAAAAGATCCATAAAATGGTAGAGCCAACACCCGAAGCTACCCGTCCAACGAGGTTTGCGGAGTTAGATAGTATCGGCTGGATCATGCCGAGCAGCTGGTTGACGAAGCTGGAGAGTTCAAGCGTAGTCAGATCCAACTCAAAGAAACCCAGGTCAATAGGGTGAGCAGTTAAATTTTCAATGAAAGCTGGGATGTCGCGAATTTGGGTTTGAATAAAGCGGATCAGGCTTTGCACCTGTTCCACTACAGCCAGGCCGCCCAGGGTCAATAACCCCAAAATAATCGCCACCATTAAAAGCAGGATGATTAGTGCTGAAATTCTCCACGAAATGCGCACCCGCTTGTGTAAAAAATCTGCCAGGGGATAAAGCAGGTACGCCAGGATTACCGCAATTAACAGCGGACCGACTAAAAACCGGAAGCGGATCAACAAGCCGGCCAGGATCGCCACCATGGTTAATCCCACCACCAGCTTGGTCGTGCTGCTCCAATGAGGAGATGTGCTGGCGGATCTGGTCGACGGGTCCATGTTTTCGGGCAGGCTCATTGATTCGCGATATCCTCAGTCATTTGTTTTCTAATTTTACTCTATGCCTGAAGTTCGGTATTAGGTTGGGAACCATTTCAGCCCTCCATTTCATCGGGAGGGCTGATTCATGTGCGGGCATTGGCTGGTCTACGGCGGACATGCGCCAGGGATCAACAGATTCATTATCCCAGGGAATTCGCAGTAAAGATCCAAGGCATCAAAAATGAAAAATCCCACGCAGCCGCACAGGAATAGCACCAAAACCACGATCAGCGCAATAACCAGAGGTGAAAGTTTTCGTTTTTTAGGCTGCGAAGGCGCAGCCGGCGAGGCAGGCACCCTGCCGGAATAAGCGCCGGACGGCGTTTGTTCAACCGGAGCCTGATAGGCGGGCTGGTATGCCGCTGCAGGTGGTTTTTGAGGCTCAGGAAAGCCTGCTCGCGCTTGTGGCTGCCCGGCAGCCCGGGTGGCGTCTGGGTCCACCTCTACGGCTTCGAATAAAAGGTGAGTGTTTTCTCCAAGGGTGATTATTTCACCTGGACGCAGAATATACGGCCCCACCAGCCGCTGTCCATTCACCGCCGTACCATTGGTGGAACCCAGGTCCTCGATGACGTAATTCGCGCCTTGGAGGAAAATATGCGCGTGCCTGCGACTGATTTCAGGGTCGCTTATGGCAATATCATTAGTTTGTTCCCTCCCCAGCGACACCTGAGCGCTTTCGATCGGAAAAATTTTGCCAGCATCTGGACCAGATTTCAAAACCAGCCGGTAAGCTGTCGACATGGCACACTCCTCCGCTACGTAGATAAATATAGTTTAGTCACAATATCGGAGCCTGTCAACGTAATTTCAAACAAAAACGCCCTCCTGCGGGCGTCAAAATGATATCCATGGGGTAAAAAAATCCCCCGCTATGCCGTGTGCTGCTTAGTTTTGAACCTGCTTGCGCAGGTGTGGGTTCCTCCACAGAGCTCCGCCTTGGCTCGCGCCTATCGCGTTACTCACGTGATTGTGGAACCCTTTTTATTCGTGTTGGCTCAAAACCGGTCGTGCCGCATCACGAACACAGCAGGGTTATTCATTTTATACCATAGATTTTACCCCTTGGGTAGGAAGTTGTGATTCAAGGAGATAAAAATTACATCGATACTCACTACTTGGACTATATCCTTTAATTCTCTAATTTCGACTTCTTCGCCAACCTTTAGCAAGTGCGCATTACAGCCCGCGCGGCAGTCCGATGCCCCGAATTTCCTGACAGGATAAGCAGCAGTGTCAATTTGAGCTGCGCTTCGCTGCCAGGCGCATTCCAGGGGCTGGCTGGTGACTGCGAAAAAACACGCCGCGATGCGCACGTACGGACGCAGGTAATCCAGGTGCCAAAACGGCCTGGTTGATATGCGCAAATGGTGCCCTATGCGCGCCTGCAAACCCCCAGGTCCTGACGCACTGCCGAAATAAAGGTAAGTCCCCTTCGGAAAGGTGAATATTCCCAATTTACCAATCCCCAGGCGTTGATCTGCCGGTAAATCTAATACAAGCCCGTAGGTCCCCGCGCTTTTGGGTATCTGATCAACCACCGCTTACACCCGTGCCAGAAAGTCGATTTGGTGAGCGATATAAACCAGCTCTTCCTTTTCGAGTTGCTGGCGGCGCAGTGCCAGCCATTCCTGCAGACACTCCTGTGGCAAATCCGGGTGGTTTTGCAGAGAATCTTCCACAAAATGCAGGATATGCCGCAGGAAATATTTTTCATCGCCGTTGTAACCATCTGGTCCGGGAAAAACCACCCAATCGGAGGCGCCGGCTGCCAGCAGTTGGAAACCCGCCTCCCGCAGCCATGAAAATAACTTGCGGCCGGTTTGACTGCTGCCGCCGCCCTCGCGGCAGTCCATACTGTTGTGATAGGCATCCAGCACCGCTGTGTCCAGATGGGCATCGATGACTGGCTCGAAGATGCTCAACCCGTCAAAATTTATCGAGAAATAGGCCAGCCCACCCGGGCGCAGCAGGCCTGCCAGACGCGGCAGGGTGGCGGACGCGTCCACAAGATCCAGAAAAGCGTTCGCCATCAACAAATCCCACTGGCGGTTTTGATCCCCGCCATCCATGAAGTCATACAGGTCTTGCGAAATAAAGCGGCACTTGATTTCGACGCCGTCTCCACGCAGCCGGATAAAGTTTTCAACTGGATCATACACGAGGTTTAGCTGCGCCGACCATTTGGCCAGGTTGAGTTGCGCAGCACGGATATTTTCGGCCTGCGCATCCAGGCCGGTATACGCCCCTCGTACCAATATCCTGCTCTCGAGCATTCGCTCCAGCATTGTGCCGGTTCCCATTCCAATCTCGAGCACATCAAGTTTTTTGGCCTTGAGATTGATTTCTTCCCCCAGACGCGACCATACCATCGCGTTTAATGCGCGATCATCGACGGTTTTTTTGGCATTTAAATAGCGTTGAAAATCATATTTCTGCATGGGTGGATTTAGTTTCTCTCCCAGAGTTGAAATTCAGCAAAAACTGGCGAATAGTATGCATACTTTCCTGCCAGCTCGGAAAGGACCGATAACGTTCAACAGCGGCGCGGCTCATCTCATCCAGGCGGCTCCGGTTTTGCAGAAGTTCCGATAAACGAGCAGCAATCTCACCGGAATCCCGCGGATCAACCAGGAATCCCGACACTCCTGGCTGTATGATCTCGCCAGCGCCGCCGTGTTTACCAGCCAGGGGGACGACACCGTGCCCCATGGCTTCTAAATAAACAATCCCAAATCCCTCATAATAAGAGGGCACAGCCAGGACCTGGCTTTTCACAAAAGCCTCGGTTAACGCTTCCCCCACCAGCCGTCCGTTAAAGGTCACCCGCTGACCAATTCCAAGCTCGAGCGCCAAAGAACGCATCCTTTCGGCATAACCAGGGTCAACGTCACTGCGCCCGACCACCTGTAAGTGCCAGTTGGTGGTGGGCAACTTTGATAGGGCTGCAAGCAAGGTATGCAGGTTCTTCCTTGGAATCAGGTTGCCGACAAACAGGATTCTCACCTTTTCATCATCTTGGCTATGCGCATATTTTTGATAAGGATTTACCACTAAGTCACCACCCGGGGTGGCAACCAGCCCCGGCTGCCGGCAGGCGCATACTTCCCGCACCACCCGCTGCGTCGTTTGACTGTTGAAAATAAAGCCATCCACAGAGCGCAGGTAGCGCTGCTCGATCCATCGATACAGGCTGCGGTGCAGAATTGTTCTGCCCTCGCTCTCCCGCAAATGGTGCACTATCGATACGATCGGGTATCCAACTTTTGACCTCAACCAGCCATTTAGCAGGCACAGCGAAGGATGGTTAAGTTCATCCTGTAAAAGGATATCCACCTGCAAGTTGAGCAGCCTTGCGCGCAGCCGGCCAGAAAAATTATGCAGCAGGTGAATTGGGTACGATTGCCACGGCAGCGAGACCACCTCAACGCAGTCGCCCTGGCTGCGCAAGTATTCCACTAACTTGCGGTCGTACAGATAGCCGCCGGAGAGTGTATCCAGAGAGCCGTAAATGATCAAGCCCAGGCGCAATCAGGGCTCCATTTCATATCCCGCCCAGGCGGATTCGTTTTCCCACAGGCGCACGGCAATCTTGTTGCCCTTAGCAAAGGAAAGTTCCCCTGCCAGACGTTCACAGAGCAGGCGGGCGAAAAATTCAAGGCTCGGGTTCGCGTCAGCGAACTCCGGCAGCGCATTCAAGGTTTTATCCTTGTAACGCGCAGTCAATTTATTCAGGGCGGATTCGATGACGGTAATATCCACAAGGTAATTGTGCCGGTCAAGGTGATCACCCGACAACTCAAGCTCCAGGCGGTAATGGTGCGAGTGAGTCTGGTTTTCAGCGCCCCAATCCCCTCCGATCAGGTAATGTTGGGAAATGAAGTCTTTTTGTACACAAACTCGGTACATTTGGTTTCTCCATTGATGTGGTCAGTATTCATCTCAATAACTTGTTCCGGAGGTGACAAAAAGGTACCTGCGCCTGTTTTGATCAAGGTGTAAACCTGGTAAACCGTTTTGCCAACCCAATTTCCAGCACTTATAATCATAGCATGCCGCAAGACGATCTGCACGCCCGTGAACAAACCTTGATAGATGTCAACCTCGAAGATATGCTTCAATCTTTGGGCTGGCAGGACAGCCAGATCGCCAGAGCTCTGGCGGCGCGCCTGCTGCGCTGGCCGGCACGCCAGTTTGCCCGGCAGGTCCTGGATTATGACCGGGGGGTCGAAGCATACGGTCTGACTGGTGGCGCGCAGCGGCTGCTCTCCACTTATATCGAAGAACTGATCATCCATGGACAGGAACATCTACCCAAAGAAGGCCCGTTGTTGATCCTTTCAAACCACCCCGGTATGACAGATACCGTGGCCTTATTTGCCGCACTACCGCGCACCGACCTGAAGATTCTGGCCGCTGACCGCCCATTTTTACGGTCTTTACCGGCAACCAGCCGCCACTTGATCTATATCTCGGAGAAACCAGATGAACGCCTGGCTGCCCTGCGAGAAACGGCTCGTTTTTTACGCGCTGGGGGGGCGGTCCTCACTTTTCCCGGAGGAAAAATTGAACCAGATCCGGCCATTTCGCCAGATGATCTCGGTTTTTTGGATAGTTGGTCTGATAGTATCGGCGTTTTTATCCGTATGGTCTCAGGATTGAAGATCTTGCCGGTGGTGGTCAGCGGCGTGATCGCGCCAGGCGCGCAGCGGCATGCGCTGACCTACCTCCGGCGCAAGCCGTCCGATCGTGAGCGGTTAGCCGCCACGCTGCAAATCCTCGCAAAAATATTCTTTCCAAACATTTGGCCGGTGAGGGTGCAGGTGGATATTTACCCACTTTTATCCTCAGAGGATTTTGCGGGTTTGCACGACCCAGTCGAGATCACCCACGCAGTGATCGATCAAATCCGTCCAAATTACAGCCGCCGTAAAAACCCAGCCTCGCCCTGACCCACCTGCAAAGTTGACCAGCTAAAGCACCTGGGAATGATCAAGTAATACCTGAATAACCTCGGCAGGCTGTTCATCCAAAAGGCGGTAAGCCTCAGCAGCCTGCTCAACCGGGTAGCGGTGACTGATCCAGCGGGACGGCTTGATTTTTCGCAGCAGGTCCAGCGCCACATCCATACGCCGGGCTTTATCCCATCCAGCGTTTAATGTCGGAGACAGAGTGGACACCTGGCTGCTGATTAACCTCAAACGGTTGCGGTGAAAATGATCCCCCAGGTTGAGCTGGACTGGCTGTGAACCGTACCACGACCCCACCACTACCCGCCCACCAAACCCGCAGCTCTGGATTGCCAGCGATAAAGCCACGGGCGCGCCGCTTAACTCAAATGCCAGATCTGCTCCGCGGGAAGGGAATCCGTTGGCTGCCATTTTCCTTCTTATCCCTTTTGCATCCATATTGGCAGCATCCAGGCTCTGGCTGATCCCCAATGCTGCGGCTTCCATGCGGCGTTTTTCCAGAGTTTCCACCGCAACGATGTGCCCTAACGGGTAGCGGTGTAAAACCGCCAGCGTGAGTAGACCAACCACCCCAAGTCCAAAAACGATGACTGCTTCCCCAATTTGGGGGGCAGCATCCTGAACTAAATTGACCGCGGTCTCCATATTCGCCAGAAACACCCCATCTTCATCAGAGAGATCATCTGGTAAAGGGATCAAATCGCTAATATTGCTCACAAACGCAGATTCGTGAGGATTAAAAGCGAAAACGCGTTTTCCCAACCATTCCTGATCTACTCGTTCACCGGCGGCAACCACCTCACCCACACAGCAGTAGCCGTATCGGAAAGGGTAAGTAAATTTCCCAGCCAGCGCCGGGATGGTTTCATCCCGGTTTATCCCCTCCGGCAGCAGCCCGCGGTATACCAGCTTTTCACTGCCTGCGCTGATCGCGCTGCAACGGGTGCGCACCCATACCTGCCCGCTTTCAGCAGGCGGGATGGGTTCAGTGACCACCCTGACCTGTTTTACGCCAGTGAATTCGACCGCCACACGCTTCATGAGGTTCTTTATCCGTGCCTTACCTTTCCCGCGACCACGATATCAATTCCTTGAACTTCATACATCGGCTCATCCAGAGATGACAACTTTTGATTATTCAACTGCAAAGCCATCGCCAGTCCGCCCAACCAAATCGGAGCAATGGTTATCACAGCCCAGTCAACCCTGTCTTGTTCCAAAAATGACTGGATTACCCCAGCGCCTCCTTCAACCATCAGGCTGTGGATCTGTTTTTTTTGCAAATAATCCAAAACAGCATCCAAATCCAGCTGCTCACCTAAGTCCACCGCAACCGGTATGATCTCTGCCCCTAACTGCTCCAACCTGGAGGCTTTTTCTGGATCCGCATCCTGCCTGCAAAATATCCACGGCAGCTTATCGCTTCGCTGCAACAGGTTACTGTTCAAGGGAATACGCAGGCGGCTGTCCAGGATCACCGGCTGCGGATTGCGCCCTTCTACCAGCCGGACTGTCAACTGTGGGTCATCCGCAATCACAGTACCAATGCCCACCAGGATGGCGTCATGAGCTGCGCGCAAAGAATGGGTTAATCTCAAAGCTGCCGGTCCGCTAATGGCGGTTTCCTGGCCTCGCGAAGCAGTAAGGCAGCCGTCCAAACTCTGCGCGTAACTCAGCGTGATCACCGGGCGTCCTTGTGCCCGGCTGAATTGCGCGGCGTCCTTAAGCCATGGTGCGGCAGATATTTCAAGCATGCTGCCCATTCGCGTCCTGGGCTACAGCGTGCGCTGCGAACAGATCTAGGTCGAAAAGGTGGTGCATGCGGTTCATTTTTGTCCATAAATAAGCGGCGTTGTCCGCATAGACGGTTGGGGCAAGTGGGATGCGCTCACGCACGCTTATTCCTCTGGCTTCCAGGTCTTGAATTTTGACCGGATTATTGGTCAGAAGTTTCACAGATGCGACGCCGAGGTCTTTCAAAATGGCTGCAGCCATACTGTATTCCCGCTCATCCTCTGGATGCCCTAGGGCCAGGTTCGCCTCGACCGTATCCAGACCCTGGTCCTGAAGATTATAAGCGCGTAATTTCTCCAGCAGTCCGATGCCCCGACCTTCCTGACGCAGGTAAACGATCACGCCGTATCCCTGCGCGGCTATGTATTGCATGGCGTTCTGCAACTGCTCACCGCAATCACAGCGTCTTGAGCCCAGGACGTCACCAGTGAAACACTCGGAATGGATCCTCACTGGCACAGATTCAAGACCGACAACTTCTCCCATTACCAGGGCGAGATGCTCTTTATTGTCGCGGTTATTGTGGTAAAGGCACAACTGGAAATCTCCCTCGCCTGTTGGCAAGCGGGCGCATACCACTCGATTTATTTGTAAAGGTTTGTCCATATTTTCTTCCTGAATTAACGAAGATATCCAATATATTTCATTGGGCTCACTTTTTATCCAATAGCAGCAACACGATCAACCCGACCTCTACTGCTTTGGCGATGTATCCAATGGGAGTGCGAGCTCCCATCACAATCCAAAGAATAATCGTGAGGGCGGTATATGCAATCAAGACGATGCGCACGGTTCGGCGCTGTTGCCGCAGCGGAGAAAAGGGCAGGTACAACGCGGCAACCAGTCCCAGGTAACCCAGGCCGTTCAAAATGAACATCACATCGGGAAAATTAAGGCTGATATGGATCACCGCCGTTGCCAAAGTGAGCAGAACGATCAACATCTGTAACAATCCAAATCGAGAGGTGCTTGTTTCCATCTTTATCGCTCCTTTCTAAAGCTCAACGCCCTTATTTTGGGGTGCTGCCGCTGGCCTGCGAAGAGACCATCCCCCCAGGGCTAACCCCAATACACCAATAAAAATATCCCTGCCGCGCATGACAAGACTCAAGGTGATGCCCGCAGCAGCTGACAGCCCGACCGCCTCCATCGCTAGCACCTGGCTGGCTTCCAGCGCGCCCAGGCCGGCGGGTGTCGGCGCAAGGAATGCCAGGCGTGCGGCGATAAGCCCGACCGCGACGGCGTGCCAGTCCGCCGCCCGGCTGACCAGGCCGAGCAGAAGTCCGTATTCAACTGCCATGAAAGCCCACGCCAGCAGGCTCAACCCCACAACGAGGACGAGACTCCCTGGATGCAGACGCAGAAAATCGGCTATGGCCTTTTCAGTACCCTGAACAGCGCTGTACAGTTTCTGCTTCCAGAGCCGATTAGCGCAGTCAAAGGATACCCGCCTTAAAATTGCGCTGACAGGATGTTTACCTTTCTTCAACGCAAAAAGGTGGACGAGCGGTGTGAGCGCCAATATACCCGGGGCAATCATTCCCAGATCGGGTTCTAACCGAGCTTCGGACCCATATACCATTAAGAAAACCATCCCGGTGCTGAGAACCGCTGTGTTAACCAGGATTTCAATGACTTTATCCAGAATCACACCGCCCGCCGCCGCGGCTGTGGAAACGGAATGGTTGCGGGTTAGCAAAGCGGCCTGCACAGGCTCGCCGCCGAACTGCGGGCCTGGCGTGAAGTAACTGATCGCAAAGCCTGACAAACGGTAAGACAACAGCCTGGTAAAAGGCAGCCGATAACCGGATGCCCGCAGGATGACCCACCAGCGGGCTGCGGTAATAACCAGAATGACTGCATTGATGCAGATGAGCAGCCCAGCCTGCCAGAGGGTTAGTCCAGAAAGAGCAGCGCCGATTTCCGCGAATGGGACGCGCTGAAAAGCCCAAGCCAGCAGAAGAATAACCACCAGCCACAGGAACCAGACAGGATTGACTCTACCTTTAAACCGCTGTCGGATCATGTTATTATTGTACCAATTAGATAATCTTTGTAAAGATTGTGTATATTTTTATTAAGAAAATATAATAAAGGCAGCCGCAACCTTCAAGGTGCGGCTGCCTTTCAAAAGGTAGGATTGTGGTCAATTGACTGCTTTTTTCAGCCCAAAAGTGACCTCCTCGCCGTCGAAAGCCGCTGTTACGGTCGTGCAGGCTGCATCCGGCTGCGAGTTGTCAAGTTCCAGGCACAGGGTTTCGCCCATGATATAGTCGCGGAACTCCTGAATAGCTTGCTGGAGCGTCGGGGTAGCTATATATTTCAAGGAAATTCGGTCGGATATTTCGAGCCCGGCCTGTTTACGTAGATCCTGGATCCGGCGCACAAATTCGCGGGCAAGTCCTTCTTTGACCAGCTCGGGCGTCAGATCTGTCACCAGCGCTGCCAGGATTGCGCCTTCACTGGCGACGGCGTAGCCCTCTCGCGCCAGCGCGCGCACCTCGACCTCCTCGGGGAGGATGGTGTAGGTTTGCCCATCCACCTGCACTTCTACCGGCTGGTTATCCAGCAAACGTCGGGCTGCTTTTTCTGCATCCATCTGGCTTATTGCGGTACGGATGGCCGGGAACAGGCTGCCGTATTTTTGCCCCAGTTGTTTTGGAAGTGGGTTCAGGCTGTATGAGACCACTTCGCCGGTTGTATCCAATGACCGCACTCTTTTTACATTCAATTCATCCGCCAGGATATCCGCATAGGCAGCGATGACACGCATTTCTTCCGCGCTGCCAACTGAAAAAGCTGCCTCGGAAAGTGGCTGGCGCACCTTGCGGTTGGCCTTGTTTCGGGCGGCGTGACCCACAGATGCCAGTTTCATCACCAGCGCCATCTCGCGGTTTAGTTTCTCATCCACCAGCGAGCTGTCCCAGGCAGGCCAGTCCGCCAGGTGCACCGATTCGGGTTTGCTGGAATCCACCTTGCGCACCAGGTTCTGGTACAGTTCTTCGGCGATGAAGGGCATCGAAGGTGCCAGCAGGTATGCAACCGTCACCAGCGCCTCATACAGGGTTGCGTACGCGGCCTGTTTGTCGCCATCCGATTCACTTTTCCAGAACCGACGCCGCGACCGCCGCAGATACCAGTTCGATAGTTGGTCAACAAAAGTCTCAATCGGTCGCGTAGCACCAAGAACATCATAATTTTCCAACGCCTCTGTGAGGTCACGGACCAGGGCATGCAGTGTCGATCGCAGCCAGCGATCCAGATCGCTGTACTGCGGCCTGATGTCCGCATCCGGTTTCCATCCATCCAGGTTGGCGTAAGTGATGAAGAACGAATAAGTATTCCACAGCGTCAGCGTGAAGGTGCGCACCACTTCAGAAACCAGGTCAGTGGAAAAGCGCCTTTCCTGTCCTGGAGGACTGGCAGTAAACAGGTACCAGCGCATGGCATCCGCGCCATTTTCCAGGATGACATCCCAGGGATCAAGGACGTTCCCACGCGTTTTTGACATCTTTGCGCCGTCGCCGTCCAGGATCAATCCCAGGCAGATGACATTCTTGAAGCTCACCTGGTCATTCAGCAGGGTGCTGATGGCATGCAGGGAGTAGAACCAGCCGCGCGTCTGGTCCACCGCCTCGCAAATATAGTCCGCCGGGTATTGCGCTTTGAAGGCTTCCTGGTTTTCGAATGGATAGTGCCACTGTGCGTACGGCATCGATCCCGAATCAAACCACACATCGATTAATTCCGGCACGCGCGCCATGGTTCCGCCGCATTCAGAACACGCATAAGAAATCTCATCCACATGCGGGCGGTGCAGATCAAGGGTCTTTAAATTCCGGCCGGTTTTCTCTTCCAGCTCGTGGACCGAACCCACACATTCCTGGTGCTTGCATTCTTTGCACTCCCAAACCGGCAGCGGCGTGCCCCAGTAACGCTCCCGCCCCAGCGCCCAATCGACATTATTTTCCAACCAGTTGCCGAAGCGTCCCTGTTTGATATGCGCCGGATACCAGTTGATGCTTTCATTCAGCGCGACCATCCGGTCTTTATACTGGCTGGTGCGGATGTACCAGGTTGGACGGGCGTAATACAGAAGCGGTGTATCGCACCGCCAGCAGAAGGGATAGGTATGGGTGTAGGTCCCTGACCGCACCAAAAGCCCGCGCTTGTGTAAGTCCTCGATGATCAAAGGGTCGGCATCTTTGACAAATAAGCCAGCCCAGGGGCGCACAGCGGGGATGAAGCTGCCGTCTGCGGCCACGGTCATCAGGATGGGCAGGTCGAACTCCAGGGCGGCGCTCATATCCTCGGCCCCGAAGGCCGGCGCCATATGCACCAGACCGCTGCCGTCTTCGGTAGTGACGAAATCTCCCAGAACCACGTAATGGGCGGGCTTGTCCACTGGAAGGAAGGTGAACAACGGCTGGTAGCGCTTCCCTTTGAGGGCTTTCCCCTTCATCCTGGACACAACGGCGACGGGTTCGGCGCCAAATACTTTCTCGACTAACGCCTCTGCCAGAACCAACTTTTCTTTACCGGTTTCAACATCCTCGCGCTCCACCACAACATAATCCACCTCCGGGTGAGCCGCAACGGCCACATTACCCGGCAGCGTCCAGGGGGTTGTGGTCCAGACCAATAGCGAGGTTCCCGGCTCATCCACCAGCGGCATGCGCACAAAGACCGAGGGGTCACTGGCTTCATCATAGCCTAGCGCGACTTCGTGATCTGAAAGCGGCGTTCCGCAGCGCGGGCAGTAGGGTACAACTTTGAAGCCCTGGTACAAAAGACCTTTATCCCAGAAATTTTTGAGAATCCACCAGACCGATTCGATGTACTCGTTTTTATAGGTGATGTAAGCCGTCTCGAGATCGACCCAATAGCCAATGCGGTCGGTCAGTTTTTCCCATTCCTGGATGTAGGCGAAGGCGGATTCGCGGCAGAGTTCGTTGAATTTAGAAATGCCGAAATCCTCGATTTGCTGCTTATTTTTAAAACCGAGTTTTTTCTCGACCTCAATTTCGACCGGTAACCCGTGCGTATCCCATCCTCCGCGCCGGCTGACATGGAACCCGCGCATGGTTTTATAACGGGGAAAGATATCCTTGAAAACGCGCGCCAGGACATGGTGCACGCCCGGCTTACCATTGGCGGTCGGTGGACCTTCATAAAAAACGTACTCAGGTCCACCTTTGCGCTGCAGCAGCGATTTCTTGAAAATGTCATGCGATTTCCAGAACCGCAGGACACCTTCCTCCATGATTGTTACATTCAGCTTGGGTGAGACTGGTCGAAACATTCGCACTCCTTTACGAAAAAATATTTCGGTAAATTTAACCAAAAAACCCTCGCCCTTACAGGGACGAGAGGGTTTTCTCGCGGTACCACCCTGTTTCCTGCCCGCAGCAGGCACTCTATTCAGGTACGCCCGGGGTTCCGTTGATACCCGCGCAGCAGATAACGGTTTGCGAGACCGGCGCCCCTACTGACAGGCTTGCCTGTGTTCAGTTTGCAGCTCCGGAAGGATTTTCCGCTCCGCAGGCTGCCCCGGCTTTCACCTTCCCCGGGTTCGCTGCCAGCCAATCATGAGCGTACTCTTTTCCATCATGGCTTTTTCTAGGTGCGCTTATTATGCCATGAATTGGACTAAAAATCAATCTGGCCTTTTGACCAGGAACCTGCAAATCACTCAATCACCCCATAGAACAGAGGCAGCGTTTGCACTGCTTCATCCGACCATTGGTGCGCGTTCAGCAGCCGCTCTCTTGCCATTCTCAAACTGTTTTCATCATTGGCGTGGATTGTAAACAACGGTTGCGACTTTTGCACCCGGTCGCCAACCTTATGGTGGATGATAATTCCTACAGCGGGGTCAACGGCATCCCCCTTCTTGACGCGTCCAGCGCCCAGGTCTACCGCCGTTTCACCCACTTCGCGCGCATTGATCACCCGCAGGTATCCGCTGCGCGGAGCAGGAACTGCTTCGATCAGTCTGGCCTGCGGCAGCATATCGGGATCATCGACCATGCGCACATCCCCGCCCTGCGCCTGCACAAGCGCGCGGAAGCGATCCCAGGCGCGCCCTTCACGCAGAGCCGCCTCGGCCATATCCCGAGCTGTGTATAAGTCCCCGGCCTTGTTTCCCAACAGCAGCATGCGGCTGGCGACTTCCATGCAGTGTTCGTAGAAATCCTCAGGTCCGTTGCCGTGCAGCGTCGCGATAGCCTCTTTAACCTCCAGGGCGTTGCCAACCGCGTTGCCCAAAGGCTGATTCATATCCGAGAGCAAGGCAACCGCCCGCCGCCCGCTCAGCCGCGCGATTTCCACCATCAGGCGGGCCAGTTTTTCCGCCTCCTCCAGGGTCTCCATAAACGCCCCCAGCCCGATCTTAACATCCAGGACCATTGCCTGGGCACCGCCGGCAATTTTTTTGGACATGATGGATGAGGCAATTAATGGGATCGACGGAACCGTGCCGGTAACATCCCTCAAAGCGTAGAGTTTTCCATCAGCAGGCGCCAGGTTGGCAGTTTGCCCGGTCAGTACCAGGTTATGCGTCTTTAATTGGTGAATGAACTCCGCTGTGGTTAAATCTGTGCGAAACCCTTTAATCGATTCCATCTTGTCCAGGGTCCCGCCGCTGAAACCGAGACCCCGGCCGGACATTTTTCCGACCGGTAAACCGCAGGCTGCCACGATCGGCTCCACCACCAGGGTAGTTTTATCCCCAACCCCGCCGGTCGAGTGTTTATCCACAGCCAATTCGACCGCCGAGGATAAATCCAGGACTTCGCCGGAATGCACCATCGCCATGGTCAGGTCGGTGGTCTCTTGTTCATTCATGCCATTAAGCAGGACAGCCATCGCCCAGGCGGAAGCCTGGTAATCTGGGATATCACCGTGCGTGAAACCCTGGATGAAGAAATCGATTTCTTCACACGTCAGGATTTTTCGATCCCGCTTCTTGATGATAATATCCACAGCCTTCATGGTTCACCTCCCATGTGTAGGATTCCGGGGAATATTCAATTTTTTATTGCAGAACCGTGTCGATTAAGACAGGCTCAAAGGGCAAATGATTAAAAAACCCACAGCATCAACGCTTCAGGATTGACGCGGGAAGATCGTCACCTTGCGGTTGGGCTCCTCGCCAGCGCTTTCCGTCATGACCTCTTTATGGTCTCGCAATTCCAGGTGGATGATGCGCCTTTCGTTGGCAGGCATGGGTTCCAATGAAATTTTCTTTCCGGTATGGATGACCTGCTCCGCCATGCGCCGGGCCAAAACGCGTAACTGGCGCTCCCTTCGCGCGCGGTAGCCCTGCACATCGATCATCAACGGCACCCAGCGCCCTACTTCTTTGGCCACGATCAGGCTGGTGATGTACTGCAGAGCATTGAGGGTCTCCGAGCGGCGCCCGATGAGAATGCTCAAATCATCCCCCTGCACCTCTACCATCACCAGAGGCTGGTCATTTTCATCCTGCGGCGGGAGAAGGGTCGCCTTCAGACGGGCGCGAATGCGCATTTTTTCCAAAAGCTCGCCAGTAACCTGTTCAGCCACCCTCAGGACCTGGTCATCATCGCCCTGCTTTTCCTGGTCCATCAGCGGGGTTTCTTCGGGATTTTCCAGCGCGGACGGCTGGACAGGTTTGGCTGTCTGCCGCTTGCCTCCTGAGTCCGCGGCTGGCTTGGCCGTCCGTCGGGCGGCAGCGACACCCACATCTTTCAACAACAACCGAATGCGCGCCTGCCGAGTCCCTAATCCCAGGAAACCCTTATTACCAGAATCCAGAATTTCGATATCCACAGCATCTTCGGACAGCCCTAGCTGGCTTAATCCCTTCGCTATTGCTTCTTCAACTGTAGGAGCAATTATTTCCAAGGTTGTTTTTTCTTGACTCATCTTCGCCTCGATTTCACAACTTGTTGGCTTGCTTCATTTCAGACCACGGGTTGTTCTAAATGCAAACCGCTACTTCTTTTTGATGACTTTGTTTTCTTCTTCCTTGCGTAAAAACGGGAAGACATTGCCCCAGTTGACCTTTCCCAACATGGCGTACTGCAGGATACCGATCAAGTTTGAGGCGATGAAATAAATTGCCAGCCCCGAAGCAAGCGTATAAGCCAGGTAACCCATGAAGAGCGGCATGTAGAGGTTCATCATATTGGTCATGGCAGCCGTCTGGTCTTTGGGATTCGCGGGTGGCGGGGCGATCAGCTTACCCTGAACATAGGTGGTAATCACCACAACCACAACCAGGATCGGAATGCCAAATTCTATCCCCGGTATATACAGGCGTTCGGGTTGTCCGAGGTTCATCCACAAGAACTTTGAATTTAGGGGGATCAATGTTTCCACCCGCAGCAAACCCGGGTAGATATGCCGGATCAGGTTCATCAAGTCAACCGGCGTACTGGCAAGTGAAAAGATGATCGCCTGGTACAGACCGAATATGATCGGCAGTTGAATGATGGTCGGCAGGCAGGAGGCAAACGGATTGATGCCGAGTTCTTTATACAGGGCCATTTGTTCCTGCGCCAGTTTTTCCCGATCGCCTTTGTATTTTTCCTGGATCTTGAGCCACTTTTCGTTTTTCTGTAGCTGCTGCATGGCCTGCGCGCCTTTAATCTGGCGCACCATCAATGGGTGAGTGATCAGGCGGATCAGGAAGGTGAACAGGATGATGGCGATCCCAAAGTTTTGTCCAACCAGGTTATAGATGAACAAAAGGGTATTGATAAAGGGCGTGATTATCAGTGCGTCCCACATATTACTTACCTCGCTTATTTAGGCGGTACAAACGTCCAGATATCCTGGCCGCTTAAATTGATCAATTTCAAGAAGGCGTCTCCACCGGTTATGCCGACAGCCAATCTGTCACCAACCACCACCGGACCAGTGTAGATCTTCCCTTCAATGCTCCGCGACCACTGCCTTTCTCCATCCAGGCTGACCGCGATGAGCGAGCCTTCTTCTGTGGAGAAAATAACCGTTCCATCCAGGACCGTCGGCTGTCCGGTCACCGGTTCTCCCACGTTCTGTGTCCAGATCGTGCTGCCGTCAGCCGCCGATAGAGCGTAAATCGAACCGCCCAGGTCCCCCAGATACAGGCGGTCTTCCTTCACTGCTGGCTGAGCCCACAGGTTTTCATCGAATTTTCGCTGCCATTGAACCTGGCCGCGCGAGGTATCGACCGCCAGCAGCTCGCGCGCCAGGGTACACACATAGAGGACACCTTGATCACTGAGCGCCGGCGAATATATCACTGCCCCGCCTAAATCAATCACCCACGCCTGTGAACCATCCCTCAGGTTGATGGCGTACAATTTATGGTCCATGGATGCCAGGAAAACCTGTTCGCCATTACTCACCGGCTTGGACCAATTCGCATTCCCTGTTGAAAATTTCCACACCAACTGCCCGCTCAAAGTAAGGGCGTAAAGGTTGGCATCTCCATTGGGCGCGAGGATCAGGTCATCTACAACCAGCGGGCTGGCGATCCAGTCCCCATCCGCTCCGTTGAACACCCATCGTTCGCTGCCGGTGCCGGCATCCAGGCTGCGCAGGTTGCCTTCATAATCCCCTACCAGCAGCTGGTTGCCGACCAAAACCGGCGCCGCAAAAAACATCTCACGCGAATTCCGCTCCGGGTAGCGCCACAACATGCTGCCGTCTGAAACACGGATGGCGTAGACATTATTCATGTTGGCGACGTACAGCGTGTCGCCGTTTGAACTTACTCCAGGCCAGCTCGTCCCCGAGAGCAAACCCGAACACGATGACAGCAGCATCGCGGCTGTGATAAATACGAAGATCAATGTTAGCTTTTTTCTATTCATGTGATTTTCTTGCCTGGGAAATGTCCTGATGAAATCCTTTTTTAGCCTGATGAATCCCTACTTAACCGGATCATACCCGCCGGGATTGAACGGGTTACAGCGAAGTACGCGCCAAACTGCCATGGCGCTTCCCTTGAGAGCCCCATATTTATAAATCGCCTGGTAACCATAATGAGAACAGGTAGGGTAAAAACGGCAGGTATTGGCAGGCAGCGAGCGCGCCACCGTTTGCTGGTATAACCGGATTAACCCCAACAAAATCCACCTTGGAAACGTCCGTAATGTGAACGGCAAATCGCGCAAACGCGGCTCTGAGGGGTAATCGTGTTCGACCATTATTCTTCTACAGACAGGGCAACAAGTCCGGCGCGCTGGAGAAGGTTATCAACGGCGGCCTGAAGCTGGGCATAATTACTGCGCATGATGGCAGCCCGTGCCAAAAAAACCAGGTCCCACCCAGGTTGCAGGTCCTGCAATCGATTAGTGACGCAGGCGCGCAGTCTTCGTTTAGCCCGATTACGCTCAACGGCTTTGCCTACTGATTTTCCAGCCGCAATCCCGATTCGCAGGCGGTTTGCGTTGTTTTCACAGACGAGCATTACAACCAGGGGGTGTGCGTAGGCTTTACCGGATGTGCGCACACGCTCGAAATCGGTTGTGCGTGTCAGCCGAAAGCTGCGCTTCACCCACGACCCCGCCTGCACCCACAGCGGTTATGGCTTAATGTAACCCGGCGCTGCGGTAAGAGACTGCCGCTCACCTTCCTACCAGCGAGTATTCTTTACGTGGTTGTTCTTGGTAACCGCAAGGCGGTACCGCCCGCGCAGGCGGCGGCGTTTTAACACCTCACGCCCGTCTGCAGTCGCCATGCGCGCGCGAAATCCATGCACGCGCACGCGGCGGCGAATCTTTGGTTGGTATGTCCGTTTGGGCATATCAGTTTCCTTTCACCAGTGAATTTTATTCACTGTGTTCTGCGCAAATTGCCAAACAGGCATCCATCTAAATCGCTTGGCGATTTCCGCAGCGCACAGGTATTAAACCGGATAGACTAAGGTGTTATTATACCGCACTCTATCAGGGCGGTCAAACACGATCTGACAGCAGCTGCGCCAGCAGGCGCGCGCCTTCAGGGTCAGTCACCGCAAGGATTTCATCTCCAGGCTCAAAAACCGTCACACCGCGCGGGACGATCACTTCTCCATGGCGGATAATGGCCGCAATCACACAGTGATCGGGTAAATCCATGTCTTTGATGGCGACTCCAATGGCTGGCGCGCCTTCGGGAATTTTTTCTTCCACCAGCGAATAGTTCCCTCGGCGCAATTTTAGCAGGGTCATCATGTCGCCCAGTGACATTTCCTCTTCGATGATAGACGCCATGATCTCGGCCTGGTTGACGGCTACATCGACTTTGAATTTGGCGTCGAATAACCAGGCATTGCGCGGATTGTTTATACGGGCAATGGTGCGTGGAACCTTGAAACGTGTGCGCGCCATATAGCAGATAGCCAGATTGACTTCATCTTCAGTAGTACAGGCTGCGATGACATCCGCTTTCTCCGCTCCTGCCTTTTCAAGCACATCCGGATCAATCGCCCTTCCCTCGAAAATACTCTCTGTGGGTAGTTCTTTATGAATCCGAGCCAGCACTTCCGGCCGCGATTCAACCAGCTGTACAAAATGCCCTTGCGCAAGCAGGATCCGCGCTAGCTGCGCACCGGTCCGACCTCCGCCTGTAATGATCACATACATAATCAGACCTCACTCCCTTTTGACAGCTTTTCCCGCAGGTAGTGAATGCCTGTATCGCTTGCGCTGACGTGCATCACATCTCCAGCCTGCAGGACAATTTCGGGCTTTGCAAAAAACGCACGTCCTGCCCGGGTGACGGAAACCGGCATGCATTCCTCCACTGGCAGCAAATCGCCAAGTGCTTTACCTGCCCATCCCTCGGGAATGACAAATTCATATACCTCGACTTCCCCATTTCCTGCTGAAAAAACGTTCATTAACTCAGCTGCTGATAGCATTTCTTCAATGCGTTGAGCGCCCCAGCTGGTTGAGCTGACAACCTGTAAACCCAGATCCTCAAACAGAGGCCGGCAGCGCGGATCATAATTGCGGACGATCACATTTTTGATATTAAATACCACCCTGCCGACATGCCCGATTACAGCGTTAATCGCATCCAGGTTCGTCACAACCGCCAGGCCGTCTGCATGCTCGATCCCTGCTCGTACCAGCACATCCTGAGATAAAGCATCACCTTCATGCATGCGCCCGCGAAAATCCGCAGGCAATAATTGAAATGCGGCCTGGTTAGAATCAATGATGGCTACCTTATGGCCAGCTTTAAACAACCTGTACGCTAAGGCTGATCCAAGTCGCCCGCAGCCGATCACAATAATTTCCATGGTTCCCTCTTCTTACCCGAATCAATCTACTTGATAGGGGACATTGGTGATAACAATATCCCTGCGGAACATCAAAGCCATGCGCAGGGTCAAAGCGGTTTGCGCGTGCAGCAGCCCAGACCACCAGTGACGCGGCACGAACTCCGGCACAATGATGGTGATGACTTCATTTGGAAGCCGCTGCCTGTCGATTTCATCGATGTATTGCAGCAATGGTTCAATGAATAAACGATAGGGCGAATTAAGAATCACCAGACGCCGGCCGTCACCCCAGATTTCCCATTTCTGGCGGATTTTTTCAGCCTCATCCGGGTCAATTGAAACATGCACAGCAGTAATATCATCCGAAAGGGTAAGGGCATAACGCAGTGCCGCCAGAGTTCCGCGGTGCACACCGCTCACCGGCAAAATCACCCGGTGGCGGGAGATTCGCGGTGGCGGGCCGTAGTGCTCTAAGGATAAATCCCCCGCTAAACGCACATAATGGCGTTGGATCGCGCTGAAGATCAAAACCAGCACGGGGATAATAATAATAACGACCCAGGCCCCATCCGAAAATTTAGTGTAGGCGAATATGAACATGACCACAGCGGTGCACAGGGCGCCAAACCCATTGATACCCATTTTCACCAGCCAGCCCGGGTCGAACCTTAGAGTCGACCCGCGTTCTTTCTTTTCTTCGCCTGGTTTCAGGTGCCCAATCTTCCACCAGCGATGCGCCATTCCGGACTGGGACAGGGTGAAGGACATAAAAACGCCTACCGCATACAGCGGGATCAAGCGGGTGACACTCGCCTGGAAAACCACAATCAAAAGAGATGCCAATAACGCCAAAAGGATGATGCCGCGTGAATAAACCAATCGGCTGCCGCGGTAAGTGAGCTGACGAGGAAGGATCCCATCTTTTGCGGTAATGGCGGAAAGGCGCGGGAAATCGGCAAATGAGGTGTTAGCTGCCATGATCAGGATAACCGTGGTAGCCACAATCAGAGCACCGTAAAACAATCCACGCCCGTCAAAGGCTGTGCGGCCAAGTTGGGATATAACCGTCTCTTCTTCGGAAGGGACAGCCTGAATATGGGCTGCCAGGAATGAAATCCCTAGCATGAGTGTTCCAAGTATGATCGACATGATGATCAATGTCTGCCCTGCATTTTTTGAGCGCGGCTCTTTAAAAGCGGGGATACCATCCGAAATCGCCTCAATACCGGTCAGCGCTGCCGTGCCGCTGGAAAATGCCCGTAAAATCAGGAATGCGATCGCGCCCTGGGTAAGGTGGATGGTTTCCAGCGGCGGCGGGTCCACTACCTGACCCAGGGTACCAGCCACGTAACGCACCATGCCGGTGCCCACCGTAACAAACATGGCAACCACAAAAAAGTAGGTAGGTATGGCAAAGGTGGCGCCGGATTCTTTCAAACCGCGCAGATTCATCAACATGATAAACATGACCAAACCAACCGCCACCCATACCCTGTGATCGAAAAGCCCTGGAATGGCAGAAACGATTTGTGCCACACCCGAAGATATGGATACGGCGACCGTGAGGACATAATCTGTTAACAGCGCCGCAGCGGCGATTTTGGCTGGCAGGTTGCCCAGGTTATCCCTTGAAACAATATAGGCCCCGCCCCCATTCGGGTAGGCATGAATAGTCTGTTCGTAGGAAAGTGTCACGATCGAGAGCAGAATAACAATGCCCAGCGCGAGCGGAAAGACGTAATTATAGGCATCGCTGCCCAGAACCATCAGGATGACCAGCATTTCCTGGGTGGCGTATGCAGTTGAGGAGAGAGCGTCGGAAGCAAAAACCGCCAGCCCAATAAACTTGCCAATGGTTTGATGAGGGGCGTCCGCGGTTTGTAGGGGTCGTCCGATCAGCCAGGTGCGCCAGGATCTCCTGGGCTCCAATTGGCTTTCACGCCGTAGGACTGTCGTCCCATTATTGTCATCGATGTTCATTTATTAACAACGCCTTATAAAAAGTAGACGCAGAAGTGTTCAACAAAGCGAGAGATTATACTGGGATTCCTTCCATTCGTCAATTATAATAATAGTTGTAGAATTTACCGGGTTTTGATGGGCATGACCTTAGTGGCTCTATCCCAGGTGAGTTACAGCCGTTCTGGGATGAGATTGCATGGCGGTATGGCTTGAATTCCTGTAGTTTCATCACAAAACATGGGGGTTTTCTCAACAAGTTGACACAAGAATGCCCTCATCATGCCCACCTGCCTGAAAACTGTCTATAATTGATCTATGTTACCTGAACAAAGCCCTGAAATTCGCCTGAGAAATTTATTGCAGGCCAGCCTGCCCGTTTTCGGTATTGCTGCGGCAATTACCATGCCGGTTCTGGCGACGATTCTTAAGCTGGCTGAAGTCGGGGCGCAAATAAATTTACGCAATTTTGTGATCATCCAGGCGAACCGGCCAGTCCTCTGGCTGGTAGATTTATTCGCCTTGATGTTTTTAGGTCTTAACCTGGCGTTGGCTTACAACGAAATCCGTACCCGCAGGCGTATCGCATCCCTTAAAAACCAGGTGGATCAGAGAAACACTGAATTGCACACCATAAAGGAGATTTCGCAGCGCGAAATGCTGGAACGCCACCAGGCAGAGGCGACCATCGTGCGGGCGAAACGCGAATGGGAAGCTACCTTTGATGCCATTTCTGACCTGATTATCCTGACCGACGCGAATGGGAAAGTTATTCGCTGCAACCGAGCAACCATCGAAAAATTGGAGACGACTTTCGCTGATTTCATCGGGCGCCATATTGAAGAGGTCTTCCCAGGCGTGGTTGAACCGGTGCAGAAGAAAGTCGTGACCAAAACCCAGGTGTTGCCGATGCCGTCTTTGTACGGCTGGTTTGAGGTCACCGGCTTTCCCTTCCAATCCGCCGATAACCAGCAAGGCGTGATTTATATTTTTCACGATATCGCCCAACGAAAACGCGCAGAAGCGGAAATCCAGCGCCAAAAACAATATTTCGAAGGCATTTTCCAAAACAGCCCGGTGGCAATTGTGACCCTGGACTTGAACGGGTTGATCGTGGCCTGCAATCCAGCATTCGAGCGTCTTTTCGGCTACGAACAGGTGGATGTGATCGGGGGGAAACTGGATAACCTGATCACCTCGCCGGAATTGCGTGAGAACGCCCTGGATTTCACCCGGAGGGTCAAACGCGGCGAGGTTATCCACACAGTCGCGAAACGCATCACCCGCAGCGGCGAGTTAATCGACGTCGAAATCTTTGGCGTGCCGGTTATCGTCAACGGCGAGGAATTGGGAATCCTCAGCCTGTACCACAATATCACCGAACTGGTGCGCGCGCGCCAGAAAGCGGAGGAAGCCGACCTGGCTAAGAGCGAGTTCCTCGCCAACATGAGCCATGAAATTCGCACCCCATTGAACGGCGTGATCGGCATGCTCAACCTCTCGTTGGACACAGAACTGACCCCTGAGCAAAGAGATTACCTTAGCGCTGCTCTGGACAGCGCAGAATCTCTGGTCAATCTGATCGATGACATCCTCGACCTCTCAAAAATCGAAGCTGGCAAAATGGAACTTGAAGTCACTGACTTCAATTTACGCAAGATCGTCGAGAATGTGGTTTCAACCCTGGCGCAAAAAGCCTACAGCAAGGGGCTGGAGCTGATCTGCATGGTCGAGCCGGAGGTGCCAACGCTGCTGCGCGGGGATCCAAACCGCCTGCGCCAGGTGCTCACCAATCTGGTTGGGAACGCCGTGAAATTCACCGAGCACGGAGAGGTTACCATCAAAGTCCGGCCGGTGGCTGAAACCAGCACGCAAACGACACTGGCGTTTTACGTTCAGGACACCGGTATCGGCATCCCGCCAGAACGGCAGGCGACGATATTTAACCGCTTTACCCAGGCGGACATGTCCACCACGCGTAAATACGGCGGCACCGGGCTGGGTTTGGCGATTTCCACCCAGCTGGTGGAATTGATGGGCGGTAAAATCTCTGTGCTCAGTGAACCGGGTAAAGGCAGTACCTTTTCCTTCAGCGCCATCTTCCAAAAACAGGATATTCAAGAAGCACCGCCGCCCTTGTTGTTACAGCGCACGAAAAACCTGAATGTGCTTGTGGCGGACCGCAACCCGAACGTGCGCATGAATATTTCCACGCACCTGAAATATTATGGCTGCCAGGTCAGCGAAGCTGCCGATCGCGCTGATACCCTGTTAAAAATCAGCGATGCTCTGCGCACACACCGACCCTTCCAGGTTCTTATCCTTGACAGCACTATTGCTCTGGATAAAGATCAGCCTATGCTCCCCAAACTCAAGACCGAAAACAAAATTGGGAATGCGCGCATCATCTTGCTGACCACTTTTGGCCAGCATATTCCTAAAGATGTCTGCCAGTTCTTGGGCTGCTCGGCAACGGTCGCCAAGCCTGTACGGCTGGAAGGACTCGAAAAAGCCCTCCTGGATGCTTTTTCACCGCCCAGAAAAACAGGCCCGCTGACAGCCAGAGATGTCAGCACACCCGTCGCGCAGCCGTTGCATTTGATCACGCGCCACCCGCGCCGAATTCTATTGGTTGAGGACAATCCCGTTAACCGAAAAGTAGTGGTCAATTTACTGACAAAATTCGGTCACCAGGTAGCCACCGCTGAGCATGGCCGCCAGGCACTCGAAAGCCTGCAGCGCGAGCGCTTTGACCTGATCCTGATGGACGTTTCCATGCCGGAGATGGATGGGTACGAAGCCACATTGAATATCCGCATGAACGAAACCGGGGGCAGCCATGTCCCCATTATCGCCATGACCGCCCACGCCCTGGCAGGTGATATCGAACGCTGCCTGGCGAGCGGCATGGATGCCTACCTTTCAAAACCGATCAAGCCGCAGGAACTATTCGAAATGGTGGAAATCTGGTCCTCCATCGCTTCTCAACAAACGACTCCCGACAGCCAGGGTCAGAACGCCGCCGTTATCGCCCCCGAACCTTCGCGTCCAGAAATTGAAACGGCGGCTGCCAACGCGCCTGGGAATGACGGCTCCGATGGCGATACCGCCGCGCTGCAGCCTGAAATGACCCAGCCAGTTGTCACCTCTCCCCCCAGGAAGCGCTACGGTCCATCCAGGTCCGCGGATCCCGCTTCAGATATGGATGAATTTTTCCTGAAGGCCTTTAAACGTCGAAAGATAAAATCTCTGGGTGATCCCGGTTATCTGGAGTCAATACTGCCTCGTTTCGGAAATGACTTACCGTTCTTTTTGAAAACATTCGAGGAATTTATCACCGAATGCCGTACCAAATGCAGTGAATTAAACCTGGCGATCCAGGCCGGAGATAAAACCGCTGTCAGGCTGCACGCCCACAATCTGAAAGGGGTGGCAGCGAATTTTGCGGCTGAACGCATTACCTCCCTGGCAAACGAGATCGAGCAGCAGGCAGGAAGTGGGGATCTTAACGGCGCCAGCGAAAAAGTCACCGAAATAAACAACCAGATCCCCCAACTTGAAGAAACTTTTAAAAATCTATCCACACGCTCACACCCATCTGGAATAAACCGTTAGGAGCACCCAGAGGAAACCATGGCATCGGTACTGTTGATTGACGACGAAGTGATTTACCACCGCATGATCGAACACGCGTTGCGACCACTGGGTCATGTTGTTTACGCTGAATTAACCGGATCCCAGGGACTTGAAGCAGCCACTGCGCTTAAACCCGACGTGATCATTACAGATCTAAATCTGCCCGATGTCTCCGGCTTCGAGGTGACCCGGCGGCTGCGCCGTAATCCGGCCTTTGCTCACACGCCCATCATTGTTCTCACCAGCCAGGCCGGATTGCAGGACAAACTGGGCTCCTTCGAATCGGGCGCGGATGAGTACGTGACAAAACCCTTCGAGCCTGAAGAACTGGTCGCGCGCATGATGGTTCTACTGCGCAGGATGGAATTGATCCGCCAGGCGTTACCAGCAGGCGCTGCCAAGCCCAAGGAGAAACAGGCGCGCCTGATAGCAGTCCATTCTTTGCGCGGCGGTATCGGCGCATCCACGGTAGCCGTCAACCTCAGCATCGCGCTGAGTGGATTATGGGCTGCGCCGACCGCCCTGATTGACCTGGTGTTGATGGCCGGTCAGGTTGCCTTGATGTTGAACATGCCTCTCAAAAGGACCTGGGCAGATCTGGCCGGATTCAATCCCGTGGAGTTAGATACCGAGATGCTTCGATCGGTGATATCACGCCACTCCACCGGTTTAGATTTCATCGCCGCTCCGACCTACCCCAGCGAGGCCGAAAAATTATCCGATGATCTTCTGAAGGTGTCGGTGAAATTAATGCGTCCGATCTATGACTACATCGTTGCGGATTTACCCCATGATTTCAGCGAGGTAGCTCTGCAGTCCCTGGATGTAGCGGATGTTATTCTGCTGGTGGTCGCGCCAGAGTTATCCTCGGTCCGTGCTGCAGCCGCCGCCCTGGATACCTACGAAAAACTCGGCTATCCGGCGGACAGTATCAAACTGGTCCTGAATCACACTTTTGCGCGCTACGGCTTACCGCGGGAACGGATAGAACAGGCTTTAAAGAAGAAAGTGACCATCAGCCTGCCGTACTCGCCGGATGTTACCGTACAGGCCATCAACCTTGGCCGGCCTTTGCTGCAATTTCAGCCGGATGAGCCGATCTCTACCCTGCTGGAAGATTTCGCTTTTTACCTCAGCCATGATTACCATAAAAAGATCCGTCCTGAAAAACCAACCCAGGCCTGGAAACGTGTTCGCGACCGTTTCATCCAAGCACAAAAAGAGAAAGCTGGTCGGACTGGATAAATTATTAATCGGGAGACAGATATGACACACGAGTTCAAGAGACCCACCCGCATCGCAATCGTTGGTGCGGGAAATGTCGGCGCTACCTTTGGATACTCCCTGTTGATCAGCGGTCTGGCAACCGAGATCGTGTTGATCGATGCCAACCATGCCAAGGCGGAAGGCGAGGCGATGGACTTAAACCATGCCATGCCCCTCGGACGCCCGGCGCGAATTTTTGCCGGTGGGTATGAGGATTGTGCCGGGGCAGCCATTACCGTTATCACTGCCGGGTCAGCCCAGCGGCCAGGTGAAACCCGCCTGGATCTCCTGCAGAGTAACACCGCAATCTTTAAACAGATCATCCCCAGCGTGGTCAAACACAATCCCAATGGAATATTACTGATCGCCACCAACCCGGTGGACATCCTGACTTATGTCGCTCTCAAAATATCCGGATTGAGCCGCAACCACGTGATCGGTTCCGGCACTGTCCTGGATACCGCCCGCTTTCGCTACCTGCTCAGCCAACAGTTTGACGTTGACCCGCGCAGTGTGCACGCGTTCATTATTGGCGAGCACGGCGACAGCGAGGTACCGGTCTGGTCCCTGGCAAACATCGCCGGCATGCGCCTTGCGCAGTATTGCGCGGTCAATGGGCTGGGCTGCAGCCAACCGATTCTGGATGATATTTTCGAGCAGACGCGCGATGCAGCCTACCACATCATCGAGCGCAAAGGTGCGACCTACTACGCCATTGCATCTGGCCTCATGCGCATTTGTGAGGCAATTCTGCGCGATCAGGGCACCGTTTTGTCAGTATCCAGCCTGATAAATGATTATTACGGCATCGATGATGTCTGCCTCAGCTTGCCCACCATTGTCGACCTGGACGGCGCCGAACGCGTCATCCGCCTGGATTTGAGCGCCGATGAGATTGAGGGGCTGCGCAAATCTGCCAGCCTGTTGAAAAGCACCATCGCTCAGCTAGATTTGTCCTGATCAGACCGGCCAATACATGAATTCTATTAGCAAAGTGGAGATCCGTCTGGCAGAAACCGGTGACGCGGCCGAGATCGCCCGCTTGAATGAACTATTTAACCAGGTGATTGAACAGCGCGAAACCTACGCTCAGCGCTTGATGGATCCAGCCAGAGTAGAAATTCCCATCCTCGCGTGGGTTGACCAACAGGCGGTCGGGTTAACCGCCCTGCGTGTGGTGCCTTCATTTTTCTACACTGCCCCCCATGCTGAACTTACCGAGCTTTTTGTGCAGCAGGAGTACCGCCGGAAAGGGATTGGAAGAGCGCTGCTCACTTTCGCGGAACGGCTGGCTCGCCAAAAAGGCGCGCGAGATATCATTTTACTGACAGATTTCTATAATGAACCTGCCCTGAAGTTCTATCACGCCATGGGCTATAATCACCACGATGTTGCCCTCAGCAAATCGCTTTGAGCAGCTTCATTATAAGGGGGGTAATCAGTCAGCCGTTTCCAGCAAGCCTATTAAAACCTCAAAAGGCTGCAACCTGAGGCTATTTTGGATGCTCCCGCCCTGCAGATGATGCGTGGAAAATATCCATTGATATACACCGCGGACTGGCAGGTATTCGACCGCCTGTGCGGTCATATTTAGAGCCACCAGAACCTCCTGCCCTTCCTCCCTGCGGCTGAAAACCAGGGCTTGCGTGTGGGTATCGTCCAATAATTGGAAATCCCCTGTTTGCAAGGCTGGCAGGCTCTTCCTTAATGTCAACATCTGGCGGTAAAACCACAGGAGTGAGCCGGTTGTTTTTTTCTGGTCCTCTACGTTGATCCCCTGCGCGTGATTGGGGTGAACCGGCAGCCAAGGTTGTACGTCGGCCGGGCAAAAACCGCCATTCGGGCTCGCTGACCACTGCATGGGCGTGCGGCTTTTATCCCGGCCGCGCAGATGAGCATATTTCAGGGCTTCATCCGGGCTGGAACCCATCAGGCGCGCCTCCAGATTGAGCGCATCCTGACACAGCGGATCCTTAAAGCAGGCGGGCGGGATATCCACATGGTTGACCATGCCGATCTCTTCACCGTTGTACAGGAAAGGTGTCCCCCAGAGCGTAAGAATCAAAGCCAGATTGACGCGCGCAATCTCCTGGTCGTGCAGCCCATCGCCAAATTCGCTGATCATGCGCCCGGCGTCATGGTTTCCCAGGGTGTTGCAAGGCCATGCGCCAGCGGGCAGTTGGGCAAGGCGGGTCTTCTGGTTGGCGCACACCCATTGTGCATCGATTCGTTTGGTGTGCATCAAGGGAAAATTAAAATTCAGGTGCAGCTCATCCTGTCCGTTTCCATAAAAACTGACCTCATCTGTCTCGCCAATCAGGACGCGCTCGGGAAATTCCTCAATCACAGCGCGCAGTTCGCGCATCAAAGCGTGCACTTCGGGTAAATCATGTTGGTGGCGGAACATGTGCTTCCATCTTTCCGTCACGGCTGCGCGCTCCGTTTCAGATTCAGCTAAACGGTAAGCCCGATAAATATCATCCAGCGTATCCTGCGATCCGTGATCTGGAAAACCCGGCGTCTCATAAATCGTCCCGACAGCATCTAATCTGAAACCATCCACCCCCATCCGGCACCAATAGCGCGCCACATCGAACATAGCTGATTTCACCTGCGGGTTATTCCAGTTCAGATCCGGTTGTTCTTTAAAGAAAAAATGGTAATAATATTCACCCGTGAGCTCATCCAGGGTCCAGGCTGGGCCGCCGAAGGTCGAATACCAGTCGTTCGGCGGATTCGCTCCACGGGGTGGAAGCCAGATGTACCAGTCTCGTTTGGGATTATTTTTGCTGGAGCGGGACTCCACAAACCAGGGATGCTGATCTGATGTATGGTTCAGCACCAAATCCAGCACCAGCCGCATTCCACGTGAGTGCAGGCCCTCCAACAACTCTCTGAACTGGTCTGAGGTGCCGTATTCTGGCGCGACATTCAAATAATCGCTAATATCATACCCGCAATCAACCTGTGGAGAAGGATAGTGAGGAGATAACCAGACGGCATCCACGCCCAGCCACTGCAGGTAATCTAATTTTGAAATAATCCCTGCCAGATCGCCAATCCCATCTCCATTGCCGTCGGAAAAACTGCGCGGGTAGATCTGGTAAAAAACCGCTTTTTGCCACCACAAAGAATTACCCAAAGGTTCTCACCTATCAGCAGGTTAGAATATAATAAATGACATCGTCCTTGAGCCGCTGATTCATAAAAACTGCGGATGTTCTTGATCAGTCAGGCCTCAGGCTGAAATTAATGCAATGGTTAAGCCCCGTTTATGATGCCAAGCATGCCGCTTTCGCCTATATCCGTCAAAAGCACCGCGCTGATCTGGTTCCACAGGGGCACAGGCGAATGCGCCTCTACCCGGATGTAGGTATCCGTCAGGCCGTGCAGCCGCCAGCCCCGCGCATCTCTTCTGTCCGCGGCCTCCCATAAAACGGCTGCTTCCTGCCCCAGGAATCGGCGTCGGTACGTCCGTGATGATTCATCCAGAACTGCGCGCATACGCTGGCTGCGTGCCCGCGCGGTTTTCCCCGGCACCTGCGGTTTAATCTTCGTGGCCGCAGTCCCTTCACGGGGTGAATATGAAAAAACATGCCCGCCGGCAAATTTCATTTGCTGGACGAATTCCAGGCTGGCTTCAAATTCGCGCTCATCCTCACCCGGGAAGCCGACAATGATATCGGTGGTGATCGCCATTTCAGGACACAAACTCTTCGCTGCCTCCACCAGGCGGGCAAAATCCTGCGGGGTGGTATTGCGCACCATCCGCTTAAGGGTTGCGGCGCACCCCGACTGCAGCGGCAGGTGCAAGTGCCTGCACATACGCGGGTTTTCCCACAAACGGAGAAATTCCTCATCCAGGTCCCATGGTTCCAGCGATGACAGGCGAACCCTATCGATATCCGTATTCTGCAGGATGGCCTTTATCAGGTCTCGCAGGTGCAGTTCGGCGGAAATATCCTTTCCCCAGGATCCCAGATGAACACCACTGAGAACAATTTCCTTCGCCCCGCCAGCGTGCGCTGCCTGCACTTCGTTGAGCACGCTCGGAATAGTCTCACTGCGGCCGCGGCCGCGCGCCAGCCGTGTAACACAAAATGTGCAGTGATTGTCACAGCCGTCCTGCACCTTAATGAAGGCGCGCGTGCGCATGCGCATGCCTGGAAGCGGGCGGCGCGCGATGGGTTCTACATCGAACAATGCGACCGGTTTGTCCAAAACAATAGCTGCGAGGTCCTTTTTTTGCAGGTTGGATACCACCCATTCAACCTGTGGGATTTCTCTCGCCTGTTCGGGTTCAAGTGTCGCCCAGCAGCCGGTGACCGCGATTCGCGCCTTGCCTGCCCGCGCCGCCTGGCGGATCTTCTGGCGCGAGTCTGATGCCGCTGCGCCCGTCACAGTGCAGGTGTTGATGACAACCAGGTCCGCTTCCGCCGCTGATTGGGCAATCAGGTGCCCGTCTGCGCGAAACTGTCGAGCAAGCTGTTCGATTTCGCTCTGGTTAAGCCGGCAGCCGATAGTATCGAAATATACTTTCATTCCTCTAAGGTCGAATGGCAAAGAAGTTCAGAAAGCGCACATCCACACCAGGGTGGTCGTACGTTCCCGCGATCAATCCTGCGTCGCCAACCTGAAAATCACTATCTTCCACTTCGAGAAATTTTTCCTGGTTGACGAAAAAGGTCAGGCGGTTACCCACGCAGTCCACGCGCAGCTGGTTGCTGGCCTTCCCTTGCTGGATCATCGTTCCATATTCTAAACCATTTTCCCCGTTTAAGACCTGTAACAGGCCGTCCTTCATCTTGACAATTCCGCCGTAGCCGTCGCTGCTGATCAAGAAAGCATAAAAATTGTTGGCATCCCTGTAGCGGCAGATAATGCCAAAATCATTGTTCACTGGACCGTCGGCAAGCTCCGCTTCAGTGGCCAGGATCACATCCCCAAAGCGCTGTCCAGCAAGAGACCAGTAATCGTAATGGGATTCATTGATCAGGAACCGCAGAGAACCATCCTGATAATGGATACTCGCCCCTGGAGAATCCCACACCCGCCAGCCGCTGGACGGGTCAGTGAAATCATCCTGGAAGAGGATCTCACCCGATTCACCCTTGCTCCCCACACCTGCCCCTACCGCATCCATAAGATCACATCCCGCCAGCAGGATAGAGAACACCGCCAGGAAAAGGATGAATTTCAGCCTGATCTGCATACCTGCATCTCCCTGCAATCTATTCAGGCAGGTCGTATTTGGGCTTTTCCGAGAAAAACAGGGCAATTTTGCCTGGTTTACGGCGATCCTTCAAAGTGGGCTGCCAGCAGACGCCTGGCGATAAGGGCAACTTTGAGATCCGTGCTTTGAGCAGCCGCGCGGGTGAGCGCTCGCAATGCCTGGTTGCTGCGCCCGGTTTCAAGGTAAAGCTGCCCAATGTGAAGGAGCGCTGCGGGATAAGCACCATCCGCCTGCAGTGCCTGTTGCAAGAAATGTTCCGCTTTTTCAAGATCCCCTAATGTCAGGTATACCCACCCGGCCGTGTCCAGACTTTCGACGCTTTCCGGGTCCAGGGCAAGCACATGGTCCAGAGCGGGCAGGGTGTAGCTTTCTGGATCAAATCCATAACTGGCGGAAAAAACAACCAGTGCGCGCCACAGGGATGCATTCTCTGGTTCGATCTCAATGGCGCGCTGGTAGGTTCGCATGGCTTCAATCAAATCCCCGCTTTCCGCCAGGGTGGCACCGATTTCCACCTGCCAGTTTCCGTCCTGCGGGTATTTCTCTGCCAGTGCGCGCAAATAGCTGATAGCAATCTCCGGGTGATTCTGCCGGCGCCAGTAGAGCGCCTGCGTGATTCGCACGATATCGGAAGCCGGATTCAACTCTCCAGCCCGGCGAATCGCTTCCGACCCATCCTTACCCAGGTTTTGGCGCGCCTCGGCCAGGAAAGCCCAGGCTTCAGCATAGGCTGGATCTGCATCGATTCCGTTCAGGAATGCCTGCTCTGCCAGGTCCCACTCTCCCAGGCTGCCCAGCCTTTGCCCGATGACCACCTGCACGTAAGCCGGGTCCGTCTGTTTCAACGCCAATTCCAGCGCTTCCATCATCTGGTCCGCCAAATCTCCTTCAGGTCCGCGCATCCTGCTTACAGCCAGAAAGGTCTCGAGCGCCTCCTCTGGCGTACCGCGAATGGAAAGCAGCAATCCATAGATATAGCCCGCCTGCCGGTTGCGGCGTTCTACTTGAAACCATTTCGCAGCGGTCCGCAATGCGCCATCCCAATCACCCATTGTACGCTGGCGTCGGATCAGCTCAGGGTACAGGCTGAGGTCGATGCCCTCGCGGGCAGAGAGATCCCGCCACACCTGAATTGCGTCTTCTGGCAAGTCTTTCAGCAGGTAAGCCTCTGCCAGCATAATCATTCCCTGGTCACTGAGCACGCCTTTGCGCTTCGCGGTTTCGAAATCACGGATCGCTTCTGAGTAATTTTCTGCCTGGTATTCATTCTGACCGATGCGCTCCCATAATTCCGACCGCTCCGGCTGGTAAGAAACAACCACGCGCAGGTAGCGGGCAGCATCCGCAGGCTTTCCCTGCGCCTCCGCCAGCCTGACCATCTCCAGGGCTTGCCGCAGCTCCGCGGGGTAAGGCATCAGCGCCACCAGGCCGAGAAAAATTACTGGCAGCGCTAGAATAAGGGTCAATAACAGGCGTTTTGAAATATCCATGTTTAAAAAAATTATAGCCTTCAACGCAAGAACCCGCGCGCCAATCCAGTCCGTTTTTGGATATAAAAACCTCCCTGCCTGTCTATTTGGGCCTGAATTCGCCGCGACAATTCGTGGATTTGGTCTGGAGTCATATCCTCGCTGCCCCACACGGAAAGAACATAATCGACCAGCGGCTGCGTCTCTGTTACCCACAGGGAATCTTCGAAATCAAAGATTTCGACCCGTTTAAAAGTAGTAGAGAGGATGTCTGCCGCATTTTCCAGGTTGAAAGGCAGGTTAGTCAGGTTGTCCCGCGCGTATGGCGGGTATATCTCGTGTACGAGGTCGTGCAGTTCACGCATGTGGCCCCGCCCATTGGTTGCGGCATAGAAAGCCCCCTCCGGCTTCAGGACCCGCTGAATTTCAAGCAACGCTCTGCCCATATCGCTGACATGATAGAGCATATGGTTGGCAATAACGATATTAAAACCGCTTGAAAAAAATGGCAGAAATTGCGCATCTGCTCCAACGGGCATAAATCGCTGATCAATGCTATTGCTGCGGCTTAATTTTCGCAGCATCCCAAAAGAAAAATCCAGCAGGTATAGAGATACTTCTGGCGGAATTCTGTCATAATTCTCAATCCATAAATCTCCGGGACCGCAGCCGAGCTCGAGAACTTTTTCATCATCAGACAGGTCTACATGCTCAAAAACCCACCTATACCAGTTCGCCTTGCTGCGGCTGTAACGAACATGGATGAGGACGCGTGCCCTCAGTCGAGCGGGGTCGTTGTACTGGTTGCTTCGCATATAGTTTTGATCATTTATTTCCGCCATATCCATGACCTTTTGGGTGTAAATTCTTAATATTTACTCATCTTGACAGTAAAAATGAGTCGTGATAAGCTTGTCATACAAGTAGCGGCGGATTGGAACCCGCGCTCTAATTTTTTCTGTCAAGATGGAGTAAAGCATGTCAGAACGTTTCACCGGGACCGTAAAGTGGTTCAACCCTGCCAAGGGTTACGGCTTCATCGGCCGTGACAATGGAGAAGATGTCTTCGTACATTTCTCCGCTATCGAAATGCAAGGCTACAAGCAATTGAAAGAAGGCCAGAAAGTGGAGTTTTCTGTAGAAAAAGGTCCCAAAGGCCTCCAAGCCGCGCAAGTCATTCCAGTCCAATAAGAATAACGTCCATATACCAACCCGCACAGAGCCGCACCGCGGCTCTGTTGTTATTAACCGTCCTCTCGCTGCAGCCCCAGAATATACCCCACGGTCTTGACAACTTCCAGGAAGGTCGTGTCTCTGCCCTCCTGGCTGAACACCCAGGTGGCAGATTGGTACCAGTGCCCCTGGACCGAACGAACGCGGACATCGATCTGACTTCCCCTAAACACATCGCGAAAAATCAGGCGGGTTCGAAAGGTGTGGTAGGGATCGGTGACCACCACAATCGAACCATACCCGCGCTCCTTCACCACTTCCAGCACATGGCGGGCTTCGTCCGCGGTTGAAGCGGCTTTATCCCTGGTTATGATGATGTTTTCCATTGGAACGCCCATGGCAGCGATATTATTGCGTACCAGCAGAATATACCGCACGCCTGAATCACCAATGGTTTGTTCCGTGTCAGTCAAAATGATTTTGTTGGCGACCCCTTTTTTATACAGGTTCACGGCTTCGCCCCAACGGTCGCGGTTTCCCCCGCTCAAGAGAACGATCGCATCCGACTCATCCAGCGGATCAGAGATGATCAGTACGCCTCCAACCGCCCACAGGCATAAATACGCCAGGATGATTAATATCGGGACGGCAGCTACACCTGCAAAGACGGCCAGGCAGCCGCGTCCCGCCCCCTTCTTCTGAGGGGTAGGAGTATAGGCATTCATTTTATTTACCTCGGTGCTGCTCCAATGCCGCAGCCATACGATTCAATCCTTCTATCAAAATTGGCCGCGGGCATCCAAAATTCAATCTCACAAATCCCTCACCACCAGCGCCATACACACGCCCATCATTCAGTCCAACGCGCGCCTGGTCAATGAAGAACTGGCAGGGCTCAACATTCAAACCTGCCTGGCGGCAGTCCAGCCAGGCCAGATAAGTTCCCTCCGGCAGATACATGTGTACACCCGGAAGGGATTCGCGCACGAAATCATAGACAAGGTCGCGGTTGGCTTGCAGGTAGCCCAAGAGGGCCAGCAGCCATTCGCCGCCGGATTCGTAGGCGGCTTTGGCGGCCACCATGCCGAGAATATTAACCCCACCGACAAGACCTCGGCCTGCCTGTTTAAAGCGCTTCCTCAGGTCAACATTCGGGATAACGGCAAATGCGCAATCCAGCCCCGGAATATTGAATGTTTTTGAGGGCGCCATCAATGTGATTGTACGGCTGGCTATTTCTGGATCCAGCGAGGATAAGGGTACATGCCAGTGTCCCTCAAATACCAGGTCGCAGTGAATTTCATCCGAAATGATGTGTACACCGTGTTTTAGGCAGATTTCCGCCATTTTTTCCAGTTCGGATTTTTCAAATACTCTGCCTACCGGATTATGAGGATTGCAGAGAAGGAACTGGTTACATCCCTTCGAAATTCGGTCTTCGAAATCATCCCAATCCACCTCATAGCGGCCGGTTTCTGTCCTCAGCAGGGGAGATTCAAACCCAGGTAAGCCTGCGTTCTTACTGACTTCAAAAAATGGCGGGTAAACCGGCGGCTGTATCAAGATTCCCTTTCCTGGTTCAGCCAGTGTCTGGGCTGCCTTATTCAAACCCACGATCACACCTGGCAGCAGGACAATATCGTCAACATCGACCCGCCAGCCATGATGTTGACCCAACCAGGCCTGGATTGCCTCGGCCAGTCCCTCGATCGGTTTGGCATACCCGAAAATGCCATGAACAACACGGGTTTTTAACGCCTGGATGACAGCCGGCGGGGCTTGGAAATCCATGTCTGCCACCCACATTGGCAGCACGTCTTTTTCAAAATAGTGCCATTTCACGCACTCGCTGGTGTAGCGGTCTGTGATGTGATCAAAGTCATAGGTCTGCATGGGGGCATTATAACCGTCCTCCAGTACCCTGTCGATAATCGCTCCTTCACGACGTACAGAGATGATTTCAAGCCAGGTTATTGGCCTGCATAGGCGTTAATTACTGGTATACTGCTCAACAGGCTGAAAAAAGCGCAATGACGACCGGTCAGAAAATCCCAACGCCTTCCCCGCTGATGCTCCTCCCTTCTCCGGATTGGGTCGACTATGAATTGCTCGACAGTGGTGGGGGTAAAAAACTTGAGCGCTTTGGACCTTACCTGCTCGCTCGGCCGGAAGCTGAAGCGTTCTGGCCACCCCGTTTGGATGAGAGTGTGTGGAAAAAAGCGCAGGCTGTTTTTAAACCTTCTGCCGAAGAAAATGGTGGTCATTGGATAACCTCTCCGCAATTGCCCGAACGCTGGACAGTTGCTTATAAGAAATTACGCTGTTATGTGCAGATCAGCGCCTCCCGCCACGTCGGTGTATTCCCTGAACAGGCGGCACAGTGGGATTGGATTGCCGCTCAAGTCCAAAAATCCGGCCGTGCGCTGAAAGTCCTTAATCTTTTTGGTTACACCGGGCTGGCTTCCCTGGCGGCAGCACGCGCCGGGGCGCAGGTCACTCACCTGGACGCCTCCAAAAAAGTCGTCGCCTGGGCAAAAGAAAATCAGGCGCTTTCTGGTTTGCAAGACCGATCCATCCGCTGGATCGTCGATGATGCCCAGAAATTTGTGCAACGCGAACACCGCAGAGGCTCTTTCTATGACGGCATCCTCCTGGATCCGCCTAAATTTGGGCGCGGTCCAAAAGGGGAGGTATGGGATTTTTATAAATTCATACCGGATTTGTTGGATGGCTGTAAGCGTATCCTGAGCCCACAAGCACAATTCATTCTCCTGACCGCTTACGCGGTCAAGGCTTCGGCCCTCACCCTCAGAAACGCTGTGGTGGAAATGGTTGAGGGCAGAGGTGGAAACATCGAATATGGGGAAGTCGTTCTGCAGGAAAAAAGTGCCGGGCGGCTGCTTTCGATGGCGGTCTTTGCGCGGTGGAACCGATGATCCGACCAGATAATTACTCGTTTCGAAAGAAATTGAACAAATGGGAGCTGTATAAACATGGACACAGGTAAACGCATCGCGATCATTGGTCCTGGCGTAATGGCCGAGGCGGTCATCTCCGGATTGATTCGCAACCAGATCACCGCAGCCAAAAATATCACCGCGGCAGGTCCGCGCACCGACCGCGGCGCGGACCTGGTGAACCGCTTCGGGATTTGCTTTACCAGCGACAATGCTGAAGCCGTTGCCGATGCGGACATCGTCATTCTGGCAATTAAGCCGCAAAAAGTAAAAGCGGTACTGGCGGGTTTGCGCGGCAAAATTCCTCGCAGCGCGCTGGTCTTATCCATTATCGCAGGGGCTTCCATTCAGATGATTTCCGCGGGCCTGGAGCACGAGATTACCGTACGGGCCATGCCGAATACCCCCGCTCAAATCGGGCGCGGCATCACCGTCTGGACGACCTCCTCACAGGTGGACGAAACACAGTCTGCGCTCGCCCGTCAGATCCTGCAAGCGCTGGGAGAGGAGATTTTTGTTGAGGAGGAAAGTTACCTCGACATGGCCACCGCCCTATCCGGCACCGGTCCGGCGTATGTCTTTCTGTTCATGGAAGCGCTCATCGATGCCGGGGTGCACCTTGGATTTCCTCGCCGCATTGCCGAGCAGCTGGTCATGCAAACCCTGCGGGGTTCGGTTGAATACTACGCGCAGAAAAAAGACCACCCCGCCCACCTGCGCAACGAGGTGACCTCGCCTGGCGGTACTTCAGCAGCCGCATTGTATTACCTGGAAAAGGCTGGTTTTCGGACAGCCCTCAGCCGCGCAATCTGGGCAGCCTACGAGCGCTCGCAGGAGCTGGGGAAAGGAAAAACAAGCCAGCCACCAGAGAAAACAGATCAGAACAACAATTCATGAAAACTCGATGAGAACATTGTGCGTAAACACAGGCGGAGGAAAAATATGTTTGCGAAATTAACCAACAGTTGGGAACTCGTCAAAGCCAGTGCTCGCGTTCTGGGGGCCGACAGGGAATTAATGATCTTCCCCATCGTCTCTGGCATCGGCACCATCATCATTACCCTCACTTTTGCCCTGCCTGTGCTCTTGAGCGGATTTGTAGACCGGATGATATCGGATAATCTTTCGATTATCAGTTTGCTTGTGCTGTTTATTTTCTATATTGTGCAGTACACGGTTATCTTCTTCGCGAATACCGCCCTGGTCGGCGCGGCGGTTATCCGGCTGCGCGGGGGCGATCCGACGGTTGCGGATGGGTTCAGGATAGCTTTCAGCCGGCTGGGTCAAATTTTAGGTTATGCCCTGATCGCGGCCACGGTCGGTATGATTCTGCGAGCCGTCTCTGAACGCAGCCGCGGATTAGGCCGGACTGTGATCTCCCTCATCGGGTTCGCCTGGAATATCGCCACGTATCTGGTCGTACCCATTTTGGCCGTCGAAGGCCTGGGTCCAATCGAGGCCATCAAGCGCAGTGTAGCCCTCTTAAAAAAGACCTGGGGCGAGCAACTGGTCGGAAATTTCGGCATCGGGCTGGTATTTACTCTAATATCCCTGGCTGCGTTGATCATCGCAATCCCAGCGGCGATCCTGGCTTTCACCTGGCTGCAATCGGTCTGGCTGGGGGTTGGGTTAATTGTCCTGCTCATTCTGGGGCTGGTATTCATTGGGCTGATCAACTCCACCCTGAGCGGTATTTATTCTGCAGCCGTCTATCAATATGCCGCCTCGGGGGAAACCAGCCCTTACTTTGACAACGAATTGGTGCGCAACACTTTCAGCGCCCGGCAACCTTAACCCTGGGAAAAAATTGCTCCCGGCCTGATCAATACAGGTCGGGAGCAGGTTATTATCCTTACTGAAAAGTCTCAGTCCTGATTCATTGCCGTGTAAAGCGCTACTTTATTCCCATCAGGATCCTTAAAGAGGCCAAACCAACCGTTCCCGGGTATTTCCATCTTAGGCTGCAGGATCGCTGCACCCAGGTCTTCAGCCCGTTTTAGATCCGTATCAATGTCCTCGCTGTCGACATAAACCACAATCGTTCCCGCGGGATTTTCCTCGCTGATGGGATTGAAACCACCGCCAACATTGCCGCTTTCGAAGAGGGCATAATCATATTCCGGGCGCTGCTCAATTCGCCAACCGAAAAGATTGGCATAAAATTCACCGGTTTTGATCCGGTCTTTGCTGGACAACTCAATATGAACAATCGGCTTTCCTGACACGCTGCACCTCCATTCAACCAATAGATGATAATACATCAATTATAGTATATAAGTTCTATTATTTTGTCAAGAATGAATTTTTGCCACCTATCTGCGCCACAGGACGGGCTGATATTGTCAGGCGCAGAAGCAGCGGCTATAATATTTTTGTCAGTCTCTAATTTCGGGAGGTCCAGGTATGTCGCTGTATTTACTCGATGATACCTTGAGTATCGATGTTTTCTACGAAAAAAATGACAGCCAGTTCTGCGATAATATCTGCATTCGCTTTTGGGAATCCTGCCCCGATGAAGAAAAACTGTTTGTTGCCGGTGAGACCAATATTTACATAACTCCTGAACAAGCCTGCCAACTGGCTGAAATGCTGATGAAAGCCGTCAAAACCAGCCAGGAAGATTGTGCGGGCATGAAGAAATAACTATTTTTCTGGCCCAATTGCAATCAGATAGATTGAACCAGTCGTGTCATTTACTCCGGGAGCCCAGGCTTCTCCAGGCATTCTCCAGCCGCATGTTTCAATAAAAATTGCCGCCGATCCACTTCCAAGAAGGTCTTTCAATTCCTGGTTCAATTCCGCAGCTAATTGCAATGCTTCGCTGAAGGGAAGGTCAAAATATGCCGCCATATCCTGCGGCGGGATGCGCACCGCCGCTCTGACCACCAGCCCGTCAGCGCGTTTATCCCTCTGCAGTACACTCACCCGGGCCCCTTCAAGCGACTTCAGGCTTGAAAGCGTATCTTCCAGGTCTTTGCCCGACCGGTTGATGCCGGTACCTTCAATTGCGTGACGCAAGGCTTGTGCCTCTCCACCTAAACCTGAATGGACTGTAAACAGGAGATAGCGGCCGTCCTCATGCAGACTTGTGCAGGCATGCTTATCTCCAAAATCGCACTGCGGCCCAGGCAGGAAGCTAAGCGAAAGCGGTAAGCCGTTGTTAAAACGGCTGCCGAACGGCGTGATCCAGACCGCGATCTGATCGGCCCCCTTTTCAAGGTTTATTTCCGCAAAAAAAGGCGCGCCTACTTGCGGCTCTGGCGGGGCTGCCTCAGCGGACACTGCCGGACGCGGAGTAACATTTCCTGCCGAAGGTTGGAATGGGGTACTGGTCGCATGCCGGGGAAGATACGGCGTTTGGCTGGGGTAAGCAGGATTTACCATCATCAGAGACGGCGAGCCGTTTAGGAAAATATAGATTAGATAAACCGCCAGGATCCCGCCTGCGGCCAGAAAGCCAACAGCCAGGTAAGGGGGCTGGGAACGATCGACAGGGACGAATTTATCCAGAATCCTCATCTGGTAAACCCCGCCAGCCTGCGAATTTCAGATAGACCTGCGCCAGCGCAGGATACCCGCTGCTCCGATGGCAATCAAACCCCCAGCCAGAATAGCCAGTGCCATAAAAAGCCCACGGTTTCCGCTTCCACCAGGTGCGGGACGGTAAAAAACGGTCGGGCTGGCTGCTTCGGAAGCAACCATTGTTTGGGTCGCTGCCGGAACAGTGGTGCTGGTTTGGGTAGGAAGCGGCGTTCCGGTCACCGTCAGGGTTACTGTCGGAGTCAGGGTGGCGGTAGGTGTGAAGGTAACCGTTGCTGTAGCTGTGAAGGTCTCGGTCGGCTGCGGGGTCTGCAATATAATATACTCGCGCAGCATTTGGTATTCATCGCCGCACCAGAAAGTACGGTCGCCGACCAGTGAACAGAAAGCATCAACGGGCGGTGCGGGCTCAGCCGGCTCGAGGCAGTAAGCCTGGACGCGCCAGCCCTCGCCCTGGCACAAGGCCATGATCTGCACACCGCTTGGTCCGCCAGGCGGATTTCCAACGCCAAGATCTTCGCACACCCTCCAACCGTGCTGCGGATAAGGAGATTCTTCCTGCTGTAATTGAACGGCCGGTATACTGGCGCTGGCGTCGTTCACCCTCATAGCACTCAACAACCCCGCAGACATTAATATACCGATCAAAACGCTGGCTATTTTTAAAAATTTCGACATCCTTGGACCCCGCTTCCTCAATGGACTTGCACGGTGATATCAGAATATAGTACCCGCGAATAATTGTCAAGTAGATATTTGGTTATTTATTTTATAACAATTAACCAATTTATTAGTTGGCTGTTAATTCCCATCAATGAATCGACAATATTATTAAGTGCTGAAAATTTGCAACCTTCCGAAGGATTTTTCTATATAATAAAAATAGTTCTTGCACACCAACCTTTGGGAGGGTTCCATGCAAAGCACAGTCAGGCAGATTTTAAAAGCCAAGGGAAGTGATGTCTGGTCAGTCAACCCAGAGACCACGGTTTACAACGCGCTCATGTTGATGGAAGAGAAAGATATCGGCGCTGTGGTGGTCCTGGAACATGGCAAACTGGTGGGGATCTTTTCTGAGCGTGACTATGCCCGACAGGCTGTCCGCCAGAAAGAAACGCTCAACATGCTGCCAGTGAGCGCGTTCATGACCAAAGAGGTAATTACAGTAAATCCCGACCAATCGGTGACGGACTGCATGCTCTCAATGACCGCGCACCGGATCCGCCATTTGCCGGTGGTCGAAAATGATGCTGTAATCGGCATGGTGACCATCGGAGATGTGGTCAAGACCATCATCGCAGACCAGGCTCTCCTGCTGGAGGAATTGGAAAATTACATCAGCGGACGATACGGGCGCTGACCCAACCTTATCCCGCCCGTTTTACCCATTTCCCATATTTTCGCACGAATAATTGGCATGTGATTTTCTTCACAAGATACGCGCACTACTAAACCATCAACCCATCCCACCTCCAACACCACCACCTACTTCATTATGCTTGCTCGCGTTCATTCCTGTGCTGTTATCGGTCTTGAAGGGGTCATTGTCGAAGTCGAAGTCGATACCGGCCAGGGGCTGCCGGGCATGGATATCGTTGGTCTCCCGGATGCGGCTGTTCAGGAGAGCCGCCAGCGCGTTCAGGCAGCGGTGAAGAATACCGGCTTCGATTATCCCCGCAAACGCATCGTGGTTAACCTTGCGCCAGCCACAGTGCGAAAAGAAGGGCCAGCTTACGACCTGCCAATTGCGCTGGGCGTTCTGGTGATGTGCCGCTTCCTGCCCCCGCCATCCGTAGAGGGAACCCTGGTGGTCGGGGAACTATCCCTGGACGGGAGTGTTCGCCATGCGCGGGGGGTGCTCCCGATGGCAGCCGTTGCCCGCCAGCAGGGGTTTAAACGCATGTTTGTCCCCCAGTCCGATGCCGCAGAGGCAGCCTTGATACCGGATATCGAGGTAATTCCAGTCGCGACGCTGGCTGATTTGGTCGCGCACCTGCGCGGGGAACAGCCCATTACACCCCATCCTCCTGTGGAGATTGAGGATTTGGAAGTATCCGTCCAGACAGATTTTCGCGACATCAAAGGCCAGGAACATGTCAAACGTGCGCTGGAGGTGGCAGCCGCTGGCGGTCACAACGTTATGATGTCCGGGCCGCCAGGCGCCGGGAAGACGCTGCTGGCGCGCGCGCTGCCCGCCATCCTGCCGCGCATGGATATCGACGAAGCGTTGGATGTTACCCGCATCTATTCGGTCGCTGATCAGCTTCCCGACGGCATTCCCCTCATCCGCACGCGCCCATTTCGCGCCCCGCACCACACCATTTCGCATGCCGGGCTGGTAGGCGGCGGCAACTGGCCGCACCCCGGCGAAATATCCTTGGCGCACCGCGGCGTGCTCTTCTTGGATGAATTGCCCGAATTCAGTCCGCGTGTGCTCGAAGTGCTGCGCCAGCCGGTTGAGGACAAGGTCGTAACCATCTCCCGCGCCCAGGGTTCCCTGACTTTCCCGGCCAATTTTCAGTTAGTGGCAGCCATGAACCCTTGCCCGTGCGGATATTACAACGACCCGGTCAAACCCTGCACCTGCTCGTCCTCCACCGTCACCAAATATCAGAAGCGCATCTCCGGACCCCTGCTCGACCGAATCGACATCTACGTCGAGGTCCCGCGGGTTGAATATGACAAGCTTTCAGACAAACGTTTAGGTGAACCCTCCGAAGTGGTGCGCGCGCGGGTGGAGGCTGCCCGCAGCCGCCAACGCGCCCGTTTCAAGGAGAACGGCCTGGCCAGTAATGCCGATATGCGTCCGGTGGAAGTGCGAAAATTTTGCCCGCTCGATGAGAGCTGCTCCAACTTGATGCGCACCGCCATGAGCCAGTTTCAGTTGTCCGCGCGCGCGTACCACCGCATCCTAAAATTGGCGCGCACTATCGCCGACCTGGCGGGAAGCGATGTGATCAAACCAGCCCACCTGGCCGAAGCCCTGCAGTACCGCCCAAGGATGACCGCAGGCTGATTAAATTCCCCCCTCACCGCTGCTCAGAAATAATCAACTCCCGGATCGCCTCCACCGCCACCTTAATCATCCCATCCGGAGAGGCTTTCTTTTGCAGCAGCGTGGCGGTGTCGCTGCCCACCACCGTCATGACCCCGCCGGCGCGTTTGCGGTAAATGCTCGCCAGGATAAATACAGCCGCCGCCTCCATTTCCGAGCAGACGGCCCCACCCGCTACCCAGGCCTTCCAGCGGATTTTTAATACTTCCGCCATGGGCATGCGCTCCATTTCGACTTCAGCATAAAAAGAGTCTTTGGTATGGGATACCCCCAGGTGATAATCGATGCCGATTTTTTCCGCCGCGTTGACCAGCGCGTTGACAACTTTGGTGTCCGCCAGGGCTGGATATTCAATCGGCAGGTATTGGCGCGTGGTACCCTCGTCACGGATCGCCCCGGTCACGATGGCCACATCCCCGACCTTGAGTTCGGGTTGCATGGCCCCGCAGGTGCCCACCCGAATGAAGGTCTCTGCCCCCACTTTGATCAATTCCTCCACGGCGATGGCAGTTGAAGGGCAGCCCATACCCGTGGATACCACGGTGACATTTTCACCATTGAGATAGCCGCCATACACCATGTGCTCTCTATTGCTGGAGATGAAATATGGATCATCCAGAAAGGATGCGATTCTTTCAACCCGGCCTGGATCCCCAGGAAGCAGCACATAACGGCCCACATCGCCGGGTTTCACCTTTACATGATATTGCATGCCGACAGGTTCATTCATCATTATTGTCCATTCTGGGTCTGTTTTCTGGGTGGATGTTTCCAATCTTCGTCATTTTATCATTTTTTTAACCATTCCATTTTCCCCCCAGGTTCGAAGAACAGGGGTTATTCAGAGCTGTAACAGAGATTATGGCGCGAAAATTCGGTGCATAAGGATTGAAAAACCTGTTTGTGAAAAAGCCCGTTTATCTTTTACTGGCGGCTATAATTAATGCACCGCACACACACAAGGATAGACGATGACCAGAAACCCAATTCCGATTGAATCTTTATGCCTTAATCCCTACCAGTTGTGGGATAACGATTGGCTGCTGCTTTGCGCGGGCGATTTTTCCAGCCGGCAGTACAATGCCATGACCATTTCCTGGGGCGGGATCGGCTCGCTGTGGAACCTGCCCGTGGCGCAGGTTTTTGTGCGCCCGCACCGCTACACCTTTGAATTCATTGACCGCTTCGATACCTTTACCCTGAACGCCTTCGCTAATGAATTTCGCAACGCACTATCCTTAATGGGCTCGCTTTCTGGCCGCGATTCAGACAAGATTTCACAGGCTGGGTTAACCCCCACAGCGGCAGTCAGCGTGGCTGCGCCTACCTTTACCCAGGCTGAACTGGTGATTGAGTGCCGAAAAATCTATTGGGCTGACCTGGACCCGGCCCATTTTTTGGATGACCGCATCCAACCACACTACCCCTCGCAGGACTATCACCGCATGTATTTTGGGGAAATATTGCAGGTTCAGGCAACAAGTAAATTCACACGTTAAATCCTATATTGATGATTGATTTACTATACATGCATTTGTATACTGTTAACGAAAGACAGTCAACGTCATAAAAACGGGCTGTTAACTTGATATTAGGTAGCACTCTGCTATTCATTCCCTTCCTCAACCGCGCGTCTTCTACGGGCGGTTTTCCTTACCCTGAATCCGCCCCTCTTTTGTGGAGGGAATGATCACGAACATCCGGGAAACCCCTCCTTTGCCAGCCGCCGGTCTTAAAACCAAAGATAAAGTTCTGCTGGTGGTGGTTGTTCTGGTTATTCTGCTGCAAATTGGACTAGCCAGGCTGGCCTTTTTTTGTACCTGTACCGTCTTTCTAGCCATAGGGTGGCTGAAAGGGTCAAGGTCCAAAATGCAGTAAACCTCCGGTGCAGTTCTCCTGGCTGGAAATTGCCTGGAGAATTATTCCATGCGCAAACCATTTTCGAGTATGATCGAGATGAGAATCTCGCCGCCCTTTGAAAATTGTCGGGGCAAGTCCTGCAAATCCATTCCAGGGACATACATGACCACAACCGTTGACCTTTCTCTCTTTCCGCATAGTTCCCTTATCGCCGCTAACGGCAGTCTGACGATTGCCGGGCACGATCTCGAGCAGCTGGCCAGCAGGCATGCCACTCCGCTGTACCTGTACGACGGCCTGACAGTCCGTACGCAAATCGAGCGGTTAAATTCTCTATTACACCGCTATTATCCAGGCGAAAGCATGCTGGCCTATGCCAGCAAGGCATACTTTTCCCTTTCCTTCGCGCGCCGGCTTAACACCCTGGGTATCGGCGTAGATGTCGTCAGCCTGGGTGAAATCAGGGCCGCGAATTTGGCCGGTTTCGCGCCAGAAAGCGTTCACCTGCACGGCAACAATAAGAGCGACGCTGAACTTCAGGCAGCCGTGGATTGGGGCATTCAGGCTGTGGTGGTGGACAACCTGGATGAACTGGACCGGTTGGAACAGTTATGCTCCCGCTCCAGGAAAAAATGCCGTATCTGGCTGCGCATCACCCCAGATCTTGAGGTCGATACGCACCCGCACATCGAAACTTCCAACGTCGATTCAAAATTCGGTCTGCACATCTCCAACGGGGAAGCCGCCGTTGCCCTGCGGCGCGCGATGACGAGCATATGGCTGGACCTGACCGGCCTGCACTGCCATCTCGGCTCTCAGATCAGCGATGCAGAACCCTACCGCCAGGCGCTCGACTTGATTTGCTCGCTTGCCCAAAATGAAAATTACATCCCGCTGGAACTCAGCCCTGGCGGCGGCTGGGGTGTGCGCTACACCGCTGACGACCCCTCGGACGACGCCGAACCCTGGGTACGCATCGTATCTGGCGTGGTGCAGGAAGCTTGCGTGCGCTACGACTGGCCTTATCCGCGATTGGTGCTCGAACCCGGCCGCTGGCTGGTTGCCCGCGCAGGCGTGGCGGTCTACCGCGTCGGGTCACAGAAAACCACCCCCTCGGGTGTACGCATCGTGTCCATCGACGGCGGGCTGGCAGATAATCCGCGTGTGGCTCTTTACCAGGCGCGTTACAGCGCCTGTGTGGTCCAGCGGGCGGGTGAGCCGCCGCTCCAGAAGGTGCGCGTGGTCGGAAAATTTTGCGAAAGCGGGGATGTTTTGATCTCGGAAATTGCGCTGCCCGAGGTAAACTCTGGCGATTTGTTGGCCATCCCCGCAGCCGGCGCTTATCAGCTCAGCATGGCCTCCAATTACAATTACGCTCCCCGACCGGAAGTCCTGTGGCTGGATGAAAACCAGGTTGAGGTCATGCAGGTCAGGGAAAACCCGGACCAGGAAGGCTGGCTGGTCAATTCAGCGGAATAACCACCTTGGCGGTGATAATCAGTCTGAATTAGACAACCATTCCAGGGCATCCTGGCGGTTTTGAAATATACGGAATTGTCTCCCGCGGTTCGTCTCCATGGCAAATTCTGCAAAGCGGCCTTCGCCAATCCGTTCCGCAGGGATCAGCGCAGCTACTCGCAAATGATAGTTGCTAAATTTTAACAGCACATCGCCAGCCAGCCCGCTCTTCAGGTTGTAGAAATCACCCGCCAGGTTTTCATGGTGGACCAGTAAGCGCGACGAGCGGAATTCGCCGCAGGCAGCCACCAGGTCGAGGGCATCCTCCTCACTTTGGATCACACCGCTGTCTGGCACAGTCTCAACAATTCTTACCGCCTTGATATCGATCACCCTCGAATCCATCTGCCACCTCGTAATCAGCCTTTCACCATTTATGTGTGCTATTCGCCAATCTGACTGACCATGGCTTGCGGCCACTCGATTTCAACCGGTCGGGTGTAGCCGTGTTTTTCAGCGGCGATTAAACGGGCCCGCGAAGGTTCTGAGCAGCCCGCTTCATCTACCACAACTGCGCTGGGGATCCAGGCGCGCACCGGATCAAACACCATCTCACCTTGCCGGCAAACCCAGGCTTCGACAATGTAGGGAGTCTGCTCAGAGTCATCCCCGGCACGCAGCACCAGGGCCTGCCAGGACACCACCACTTCATTTCCATCCCTACGGGCAGTTATCCCGCCAGGCGGCGCGTAGTAAGGCGACATCGGCAGGCGCACATCAAAAGCATGTACAGGTTCGATCAATTCAAGGCTGCCGCCGCCTTTGATCTGCATATAGTCCTCGCGTACCCAACAAGGGTTGTCACCACCGATCGCCCGCACTTCGATATAATTGTGCCCAATCACCCGGCGGATGATCTCCAGATTGCTGCCTTTGATGACGCCGTACTTATACAGGTACGGCGCCCCAGGACCATAATGGCACACTGCCTGCTCAATGATTACCTCCGCCCTCAGGACCACATAGGTTGGCGCAGCCGTGAGGGTTAGGGTCGGTGCCGGGGTTTCGGTAGAAGTCCGTGACGGTGTCAGGGTAAGTGTTGTTGTCGCGCTTGGCGATGGGACCAGCGTTGTCGTTGCCGTTGTCGTTGCGGAAGGCATGCTTGTGGGCACGTAAGGTGATGCCGTCCGTACATCAATGGAATGGAACTCTTCATCCAGCGCATCAGTTGTGCAAGCTGCCATTAAAAGGATTAATAGGGCAACCGCGAAGCCAACAAGGCCTGTTTTCATTGTGACCAGCGGGTAGGTTTCCTGTCCCAACGGTGTTTCCGCAATTCATTGTACAGAGATTCATCCAGCGGGTTGTGGTCACTGACCGCCAGGTTGCTTTCCACATGCTTGATTTTGCGCATGCCGGGAATCACGGTAGTCACCATGGGATTATCCAGGATGAAGCGCAGGGCCATTTCAGCCATGCTGCTGCCAGGGGGTACCAGCGGTTTCAGCCGCTCCGCGCGCTCTACGCTGGCTTTGAGATTCTCGGGCACAAAGTAACTGTTGCGCCAGTCGCCTTGGGGCCATTTTGATTCCAGCGTCAATGTGCCGGTCAATGTGCCTTCGTCAAAAGGCACGCGCGCAATGAAAGCCACGTCCATCTGCTGGCAGGCGGGCAACAATTCATCCTCTGGATTCTGGTCGAAAATGTTGTAAATATACTGAACGGCATCGATCTGGCCCGACCGAACCGCGCTTAACCCGTTCCACGGTTCCCAGCGGTTGATACTTATCCCCCAGGCGGAGAACTTGCCCTCCCGCCGCAAAGCCTGCATGGTGTGGACCAACCGCTCATCCTGCAGCCAGCTATCCTCCCAGGTGTGAAACTGGATAAGGTCAAAATGCTCCACGCCGGCATTCTTTAAGCTGCTTTCGACATAAGCGCGAATGTGATCCGGGGGGTAGCAATCGTCCAGGCTGAACTCGCGCCGGCTGGGCCAGACGCGGTTTTTTGGTGGTATTTTTGTGGCCGTATACAGACGTGTGCCTGGATTGGCTCTCAATAATTTTCCCAGTAATTGTTCGCTGTGCCCGTCTCCATACGCCCAGGCGGTGTCAAAAAAATTGCAGCCCAATTCCACCGCCCGCTGCATGGAAGCCAGCGATTCGGCATCCTGCGAGCCGCTCCAGCCCGCCATACCCCACATTCCGTACCCGACCTCGCTCACCTGCCAGCCCATACGGCCAAATGTCCGGTATTTCATATCAACCCTCGCCAAATTAAGTTTTATCTTCAGCGTTTGCCTCACAATTGCAACGTAAAGCCAATTGTATCCGATCTTGATCGGTTCTCGGGAATCGCTTCAAGCCGGTGCTGTAGCCGCGAGGGGGTATTATCACCACCAACGCGGTTCCTGAAAGCAGCCGTGGCCTGCGTGCCGGAATTGCTCCTGGTAAAGAGGCTGGGGTTGAGCCGTGTCTCTTAATTGTAGAATTGCTGCCCGAAATTCAATTGGTGAAAGAGTTTACCTCTGTATCCATCCCGAAAGCCGTCAAAAATGCCCGAGCTTCACTCAGCGCCTGCCGTGAGAGCGGCCGCATACGCCGGATAAGGTGGTCAAACCTCACATCACGGTTTGGGTAATCCGTGCCTACCAAACGACTGAGCGCCAGGCAGGCCAGGCTGATCACGCGCAGCATGGATATTTGCTGCTCGGGTGTGACCATCTCATTCGCATGGTCGACGACCCGGCGAATGAAAACGCGCAAAAGCAGGATTTCATTCTTGCAAGATTTCATGGCGTTGATGCGTTTAAAGTTGCGCAGCCTGACATATCTGACACGCCAGGGGGTAGGCTGTCTTGAGATTCGCGACATCGGCGCAGGTCGCTTCACAGCGCTGGTATTTTTTTCGCATGGCGGGGAAGTATTTTTCATTATATTCTCCCGAAACAGAAACTATGTTCTATTTATAACATTTATCACCCCTGTTTTCAAGCCCCAATCTTTCCACCCATGGGGCAGTTACCCGCCCGCTGCGTTCGACATCAGAGTCCTGGATTTTTGCCCGCAGGTCTACTTTCACACCATATTGCTTGAATATGCCCGGTCATTCTAGTTGAACGCTTACAATCCATAAGGAGTATGCTTTTGAGGTATCTTAAGGAGAGCAAATGATTTTTCGCCACCCCCTGGTGAGGCATTTGCTTCTTACGCGCAGTGAGCCTAAGCGCGGATTAGAGGGGCTATCAGGAATTGACGCCATCAACCGCCTGCTGCCGATGGATTGTATCAGTTGGAATATCGGACACCTTGCCTGGCAAGAAGAACGCGATATTTTTATTATGGCCAGGGTCAGATGCCATATCCTGGCGTTAAAAAGGAATTTTCCTACGGTTCTCCCGCCAGCACCCCTTCGCCCAGAGAGATGCTGTCAGTCTGGACCGCCTTCACCGCCGCAGCGGATACCTGGCTCTCCAGTCTGACCGGCGAAGATCTTCAGAAATCTTACGAGTGCCCAGACGGACAGCCTGGACAGGTGAATGTCTGAGCAGGATGCAAGTTTTTCTATTTCAAAGCGCTGTAATACCCGGGGCGGAGAGCGATCAAAGCCTGGATCTCCGCCGCGCACAGCTCATCTGTAAAATCGCCATTCCCCTTTTCGGTTATAACTCGGGCAGAAAGATAAGGGCTACTCCAATGATCGCGGTTTACATAGCCCAGCCGGTAGGAATCACCGTTTGACTGGTAGCACCAGTCCTGCCCCGGCAGGATCACCGGGCCGGGCAGGGTATAAGCAGCTAAAGGCGAGAGCTGACTCAGGGTCTGCGGATAAACGCCTGTGCGCTGGTGATAACGTTCAACAGCCCGGCTCACCTTTACGGCCCGGGAGTCAGTCAATGCGCGGTTATCCACCTGCTGGCTGAAAATTAAGGTAGCTATGAACAATGCCGGTACGACCAGGGCGAACGCGATGCCGGCATACCTGGAACGCGCCGGCATGTTGAACAACAACGCCAGCGCGCCAAAAAGGGTAGCGGTCACCGGAATGAAAAGCCATAAAAACTCGAGGGAATCACTGGCGCCATCCCAGATCATCAATCCGTAAAAATTGATCAGGCTCTTCAGAATAATTAGCAGGCTCAAACCAATCATCACAAGTCCCGCGCGGGTTTTACGCTCTTGCCAGGCAGCGATGATAAATTTATGAACGGGGCCTCGAACCTCCTGCTCAGTAAGGCGATGTAACCCAGCATTCAGGATTAACCCTGAAACGACCAAGGTGATGATCATTATGCTCAGCAGACCGTAGTTGATCAGCGTAACCCACTCCACGGGTATGCCTGCTGGCAATTCAGCCAGGTAGGAAGTTGGCGCGAAAAGAAGCAAGAATGCAGCCGTTCCAACCGGGAGCCATAAACGAGGGCTTTTTACTTTCCCTGCCAGGATGATCAGGACCAGGAAGGCAAGAACAGCCGCAATAACGGTGATTAAATTTTTTGCCCCGAAGAATCCCATCACAACCAAAAAACCTGCAGCCATAGTTAGCAACACCAACCCTACCAGGAAGAAGCCACGCTTTGTTACCATCAGAACCAATCCTCTCCAGCCAAAGGTTAGCTGATTGCAGTCGACCCTTTCCTACCCGCAATTATAAAAACATTGTATACCTATTTTATCTAATTTACAACTTTTACGCTGTGGATGGATATTTCCTGGTAAGCGTGTATAGTAAAGACCTTGAGGTTTTTCGCAACCTCAAGGTCTTTACCCGGTTAAATTCTTAACTGAGAGAATAGTTTAACACTCGCTGAAACCGCAGGCATAACACTTGCGGCAGCCCTCCTCATTAATTACCGCCGCTTCGCCGCATTCTGGGCAAAGGTCACCAAAGCGCAGCAGTTTCTGTCCGCCAATGAAACGCGCCTTCTGCCCTTCAACGGGCTTTTCATCGTGCCCATTATCCGGTACGATCACCTGGTGTGTTGATGGTCCTTGCTGTGAAACCAAGCGCTCAGCCCGCACCTGCAGGTATTCATCCAAGATCTGACCGACCCCATCCGGCAGCGAGCGAACCCGGCTGGGACCAAATCCCAATGAACGCCCCCCACCAATGCCAGCCAACTGGTTAGTGGCTTCTCGCAGCCGTTTGGCGGGCTCGATCGGTGATGCCAGCCTGAGAATGTAAGAAAGCAGCCTGCCAATAGCTTCAGAAACCGCGGCGGTATCCGAGCCTGCTTTTGCGGTGTTGATAAACACCTCAAAAGGCTGGTTACCACCGTTTTCGTTTACGGTGATGAAGGCTTTGCCCAGCGGCGTGTCAATCGAGTAGGTATAACCGGTCAGGTAACGCGGGCGCGGTTTCTTGGTCTCGCGCCAGATCGTCAGCTGGTCGGTTTCTTCATGGCTTTCCAATGGAGACTCTGCTTGCACAGGCTTCTCGCTGCCCTGTTTGCGCTGTGCGGTAGCCAGTGTTTCCAGGACGACTTTATCGCGCGAACCGGTGACGTAGACGGTTATCCCTTTGCAGCCCAGCTTCCAGGCCAATTTGTAGGCCGTGGCAACATCCTCTTCTGTAGCATCAGCCGGGAAATTGATGGTTTTTGAAAGGGAATTATCCACAAAGGCCTGCATGGCGGCCTGCATGCGCACGTGTTCTTCGGCGCTGATATCTGCTGAGACCACGAACACATGCCGGATTTCGTCCGTGATTCCATTCACGTTCTGGCATGAGCCTTCCAACATGGTCTGGTCGATGATCTCCTGGCGCTTTTCCGGTTCGATGCCTGCCTCGATCAGGGCTTTCTCGAACAGCGGGCTGGCGTAGGCCAGCTGCAAATCTTTGCCCTGGTCGTTGACATGGCGTATGTATGCCAGGGCAAAGGTGGGCTCACAGCCGTAACCTTCGCAGCCGGCCACTGTGGCTATCGTACCGGTCGGCGCAATGGTGGTTTGAGCGGCGTTGCGGATTCCGTGGATTTTCATTTCCTCGACCAGCTTCTGCCAGTCCACCAACGGGCGGCCCCAGTCACGCTCGTATGGGCTGATCGGCTGGGGTGGTGACCATCTGAAATTGTGCGGATCGTAAATCGATCCTTCGATAGCCGGGAAAGGACCTCGTTCGCGCGCCAGTTGAAGAGAGGTTTGCATGCAGTGGTAGCGCACAAATTCCATAACCTGAGCGGCAAATTCCTGCCCTTCCTCCGAACCGTAACGCACCTTGCAGTGATACATCAAATCCGCCAGCCCCATGATCCCCAGACCAATGCGCCGGGCGCGAAGCGCCGCTTCAGCCAGTTGAGGCACAGCCGGGACGTAGTGATTGGCTTCGACCACATCATCCAGAAAACGCGTGGAGCTTTCAACCGCCTTCTGCAGGCTTTCCCAATCCACGCGGTTGCCCTCCGCGAAGTGCTGAGCCAGGTTTACCGAACCCAGACAGCAGTTTTCATACGGTCCCAACCATTGCTCTCCACAAGGGTTTGTGGCTTCAAGCTGGTACAGGTGCGGGACCGGGTTGGAGCGGTTGGCGGCGTCCAGGAAAAGCATGCCTGGTTCACCGTTGTGATGCGCCTGAAAAACGATGCGGTTAAACAAATCGCGGGCGCGCACTTTTTTGTACACTACCATTGGTACACCCGCTTCTTCCAGGTTCTCCAACGTTCCTTTCACCTGGCGATATTCATTTGAAAACACATCCGGAAAGCGCAGTTCCCATTCTTCATCGTTTTCCACCGCGCGCATGAAGGCGTCCGTGATGCCCACCGAAATATTGAAATTGGTGATCTGGTTTTCACCAGTTTTGCAGGTGATAAATTCCTCAACATCCGGGTGATCGATGCGCAGGACGGCCATGTTGGCTCCGCGGCGCGTTCCGCCTTGGGCGATCTCACCGAAGGCGTTGTCATAAACGCGCAAAAACCCGACCGGACCGGTCGCCTGGCCAGCCGAGGAGCGCACCAGGCTGCCTTTTGGACGCAGCCGCGAGAAAGAAAAGCCGTTTCCACCGCCCGTCTGTTGAATCAAGGCCGCATCGCGTAAAGTCTGGAAGATCCCGGCAGAGTCACGCCCCATATCATCCGTGATCGGCAAGACGAAACAGGCTGCCAGCTGCCCCAGCGGCGTCCCGGCGCCTGTGAAGGTGGGCGAGTTAGGGAAAAATTGCTTGCTGGTCAGCAGAAGGTAAAACTCACGCGCTCGCTGGATGACATCTTCGCCCCATTTTTCTTCCACTTTGGCGATGTGATAAGCAACCCGCCAGAACATATCGTCAATGCTCTCAGCTGGCTGGCCGTCGTCGCCCCTGCGGACATACCGGCGGATGAGCACCTGGCGGGCATTCTCGCTTAACTCAATCGACGGTAAATCCTCAGGCCGCGCCGGGGTGGGCAGCAATCCATTTTTATGAATTTTGGATGGTGACAACATGATCGCTTCCTCCTCAACCTTCTAATAATCGATCGATTTCTTTACGTATAGCATGCAGATCATTCAAATGAAGATAAACAATGGCGTAACGAATGTAGGCGAGCTGGTCCAGTTCCTTGAGCCCGTTGATAACCATGTCGCCAATCACGCGCGAGGAAACTTCCGCGCGTCCCATTTGCTGCAGGGAAGATTCGATTTCACCTACCAGGCGTTCGATTTCAGCAGCGGAAACCGGACGCTTGGCGCAGGAGATGCGGATCCCGCGCATTAATTTCTCGCGGTCGAATTCCTCACGAGTTCCATCTCGTTTGACGACCAACGGGGTGGCCAGGATCGGTCGTTCATAGGTGGAAAAGCGCTGGCGGCATTTTTCGCACTCGCGCCTGCGGCGAATTCCCCCACGGTTATCGCGGGATGTGTCCAGGACTCGTGACTGATCATTCTGGCAATATGGGCAGCGCAAAATCATCCTCCCTGGGGAAATTTATTCCATTTGACCGTGAGCCCTTGCAGTACGATAAGGTAAAGAGGGCATCTTTCTTCACAGGTGCAGGCAGATAAACCAGTAAATTGCCCTGCGAATTTTTTGCTCTGGTTAAACATACCCCCACATCTGGGGGTATGGAGCAGGGGTAGTAGTATATGTACGGTAAAATTTTAGCACAAATGGTCGAGTCGCGCAATAGATATTTACTTTTTCTAATCTTAAAATTCCATGGATAGAACATATGTTTTATTATAGTTTACTTGCAGCATACTGTCAACACCAGCGAATATCTGGGGGTATGCAATCCCCCAGATATGGACTTATTGATAAAAATATTCATACATTCTCCACGGATACCGATCCCGTAAACGCACAAAATATTTTGTCAACCATACCTTAACAAAACGTTAATAGAAAAAACGACGCGCTCACCCTGCGGGATTTACAGCCAGGCTGTTGAACCGCACAGGTGGATGGGCTTTTATATGGTAAACGTCGAGGGAGCTTCTTGGGTCGTGCTGTCCCAAAAAGCTCCCACAAGACAGGTTGGTGATTACCGTTAAGGGTAAAGGCGCCGCAGTGTCCTTTTGGGAGGGGAAAGGACGCCTGCGAGACACTTCGACAAACGAGCAGGTGAAACCAGGGGATCAAGAAGAACCCCTGATCCATTCATGCCTGGAGCGGGAACCCCGAATTCTTCACCGGCGTTCAGACTTCCGGCCGAGCGGTACCGCGTCTATCGCTGAGACGAAGAGCGGTTGCGCAGAAAGGCGGGAATGTCCAAATCGCTGGTGTTAATGACGTGCGGCTGAAACTCGGTCGGCGATGAAACTGGCGCTGGCCGCTCAGCCTTGACTTCAGGGCTGCTCGCCGGGAAGGAGTACATTTCTTCTTCCTTCTTCGGTGCGGGGCGCTGTTCCAGTAAAGGGGAACGCACGCTCGGGCGGTCAAAGCCGGTGGCAATCACGGTGATGCGGATATCCTCGCCCATGTTCGGGTCGATGACGGCACCAAAGATCAGGTTGACATCCGGGTGGGCTGTTTCTTTGATGATCGCCGCAGCCTGGTTGACCTCGAACAGGGTCAGGCTGTTGCCACCCGTGACATTGAAGAGGATGCCGCGCGCGCCGTCGATGGTGATATCCAGCAACTGGCTTGAGATCGCCATTTCGGCAGCGATACGGGCGCGGTCTTCGCCGTTGGCATAACCGACTGCCATGAGCGCAGCGCCGCCTTCCGACATGATGGCGCGCACATCAGCGAAGTCCAGGTTAATCAAACCGGGCACCGTGATCAATTCGGAAATACCCTGGATACCCTGCCGCAAGACGTCATCAGCAGTTTTGAAGGCTTCCTGCAGGCTGACACGTTTGTCCACAATCTGCAGCAGGCGGTCATTGGGGATGACGATCAACGTATCGGCGTGTTCCTTCAGTTTAGAAATTCCCGCTTCTGCGGATTGCTGACGGCGCGAGCCTTCGAAGGTGAACGGCCGCGTGACAACGCCGATGGTCAGCGCGCCTACCTCCTTGGCGATCTGTGCCACAATCGGCGCCGCACCAGTGCCGGTTCCGCCTCCTAAACCTGCGGTGACGAACACCATGTCAGAGCCCTTCAGCACCTCGTACAGATCCTCAGCCGATTCCTCGGCAGCCTTGCGGCCAACCTCGGGGTTTCCGCCCGCGCCCAGCCCGCGGGTGGATTTGTCTCCGATCCGTACGCGCGTTGAGGCTTTGGACAACAATAGTGCCTGAGCATCGGTGTTAACCGTGACGAACTCGATGCCTCCCAGGCCTTCGTCGATCATGCGATTGACGGCGTTGCACCCTCCCCCACCGACACCAACAACCTTGATGCGGGCAAAGGATTCGGCTTGAAGTGAATTATGTAGTTCCATCTTTTTCCTCCGCTTTAACCTGTCTTGAGTTTCTTGATGACGACTTGGATCGAACCATCTCCCAAAAAAGCTTTACGGCAGCAAGCGCTTTAACCAATCGCGCAGCTTGTCGGTATCGAAAGGCATCCCTTTGGGGAGCATCGAACGGCGTCCGCGCAGCGGTTCGACTTCGCTGAGCAGCAGGGACCAGTACAGCAGCCCCACGCTGGTGGAATAGGCTGGTGAGTGCAACTGATCGGTCAACCCGACCAGACCCTCCGGGCGCGCTACCCGCACCGGCAATCCCAAAACATTACTGGCCAGGGTGCGCATCCCTGGCAGCAGACTCGAGCCGCCTGTCAGCACCAGCCCGGCAGGCAGTAGACCGTCATAACCCGAGCGCTTGATCTCCTGCAGCACCATCAGAAAGATCTCCTCTACCCGTGCCTCGATGATGTGCGCCAGGTGGCGGCGGTTAACCTGCGCCGGTCCATCCTGGCCGAAGGAGCGCACGGTGATGATGTCATCTTCCATGATCTCGGATTCAACGGCATGGCCGTGAGATTTTTTCACATCCTCAGCCTGCTGGATGGGCAGGCGCAGGCCGTGGGCGATATCGCTGGTAATATGGTTGCCGCCCACTGCCAGGACCATGGTATGCCAGATATCACCATCGATGTAAATCGCCAGGTCGGTGGTCCCTCCGCCGATATCGCACACCGCCACGCCCATCTGGCGTTCCGTCTCTGAAAGCACCACCTCGGCTGAAGCCAGAGGGTTAAGGACAAACTGCGAGACCTGCACACCGGCTGCCTGCACGCATTGGCGCAGGTTTTCAACCGTCGACTCGCCTGCGGTAATGATGTGGGCTTCTACTTCCATGCGGTATCCATGCATGCCGATGGGGGTACGGATGCCGTCCTGTCCGTCAACCATGAAACTGCGCTGGATGACATGAATGATCTGGCGGTTGTGCGGGATCGCGACTGCCTGGGCGGCTTCCAGCGCACGGGCGACATCCAGATCATCGATCACCCCACCAGAGATGCCCACAACGCCGCGGCTGTTTACCGATGACACGTGCGCCCCCGCCAGGCTGACCAGAGCGGAGGTGATCTCAAAACCGGAGGTTCGTTGGGCCTTTTCTACCGAGCGCATAATGGATGTAGATGCAGCCCCAATATCCACAATATTGCCCTTTTTAATCCCCTGCGACGGCTCGATACCCACCCCCAGGATACGCAAGTGACGCTCGCCTTCAACCCTGGCGACCAGCGTGCAGACCTTGGTTGTTCCGATATCAATTCCAACTACGATTGGCTCATCCATGTCCAGCTCCCCTACTTGTAGAATGGCGCGTTAAGAAATTCCAAACTGACCATTTCGCGGGGATAATTGCCCTCCCGTTCGAAGTTTGCCAAGATGGCTTCGTAAACTGATAATTTTTGTTGAAAATTCTCCAAATCTCTGCCAATAAAAACGTCCCAACCGCGAGGGTCGATCCATCCAAGACCATTCAGAGAATTATAGATCAGTTTGGAATCGGCTGGCAACCGCGCACTCAGCTCAAAAATGATCTTTATTAATTGGCTGTCGACCTGACGGCCCCACAGGAGGGAAGCGCCGTCGGTTTGGTCTGCCGCAGATTCTGTCAGGGGCAAAAGCGCAGGCAGGGAGTCAGCCTCGACCGACACCATCTCCCCTGGCTCGCCCCGCGGCGGCAGCAGGTAACCATCGGTGTCCAGCCAGTAGGTTGTGTCTCCTGCCTGCCAGGCCAGTACCGGCTGGCGTTCGACCACGTTGATGATTACTTCCGCGGGAAATCCGACCACCATTTCAACTGAAGCCAGTTCTGGAAATGCTGCCGACAATTTTTCCAGTGATGATTGGCTGTTCAGGCTCACCACCGGTGTTCCTTCCAGCCCCAAAACAGCTTCTACGTCTGCGTATGTCAACCGTTGGATTCCGTCCACCTTATACTGACGCACTTCAAATTCCTGGCTGAAGGCCAGCATGTAGATCGCCAGGGCTGTGAGCACAACCAGCGCGAAAGAAAGCAGGCGCGCCCCTGGTCGAACCAGCGGCACAGCTGGCAGGCGGATCTCTGCTCCACTGGCGTCCACGGTGTAGTAAAACTGTTTGCGCACTTTGGAGGGTTTGGGTTGGCGAATCGGCACAGCCGCATTGGCAAAACCGCCGCGCACGACCACGGGCTGGCTGCGCTGCACCTTGCTGGCGCTTTTGCGGGCTTTTTGAACCCTTTCCTGACTGTTTTGCGCGCGGCGCTGGCGCAGCAGGTCGGCTCTCGAAAGCGTTGAGGGGTTTTGGTTGGCTCTCATGCATCCCTCCGGTAGGTGAACTCGGTTCGCAGGCGGTCCATTTTACGTTCGATCGCCAGGTCGATCAGCCTTTCGACCAGCGCTGGATAGGATAAACCACTGGCCTCCCAAAGTTTTGGATACATGCTGATGCGTGTGAAACCGGGTATGGTGTTGACCTCACTGACATAGTGCTCAAGTGAAACAGGGTCGACCAGGAAATCCACGCGCGCCATGCCTGCGCAATCAATGGCCTGGTAAACCTTTACCGCCGTGCTGCGAATGGCTTCTATGACCGCTGCCGGCAGGTCAGCCGGAATGATCAATTGTGAATTGTCCGAAAGGTATTTGGCGCTGTAAGTGTAAAAATCTTCACCGGGGATGACCTCGCCAGGGACCGACACCTGCGGGTCATCATTTCCCAGCACGCTGATTTCAATTTCGCGCGCTGCTTCCAATCCGGTTTCGACCAGCACCCGGCGGTCAAATCGAATGGCTTCCATTAAACCTTCCATTAAATCCGAGCGGGAGCGGCACTTGGTGATTCCCACTGACGAGCCCAGGTTGGCGGGTTTGACAAAGATCGGGTAGGCAGAAAACCGCTCAATTTCGGATATCGCCTCTTTTACGTGTGAGTCGATAAAGGAGCGGGTGTATACGCGTTCCTGCAGAACGGGAATTCCGTGTGCACGCATCACGGATTTGAACAAACCCTTGTCCATCCCAACCGCGGATGCCAGGACACCCGCGCCTACATAAGCCAGCCCGGCCATTTCGAACAGCCCCTGGAGGGTGCCGTCCTCACCGAATGTACCGTGCAATACCGGGAAAGCAACATCCAGTTCTGCGAACGGCACAATTGATTCACCGTGGACAGCGTACAGGCGGGCTTCACCCGGCTGAGGCAGCAGGGTTACAGCAGTCAATCCGGCAGTGCTGCCTTTTTCCAAAGCGGCAAGCGCCCCCGGTCCGCTCCACCATTCGCCCTGCTTGCTGATGGCAACTTGAACGATGTCGAATTTTTCTGGGTTGAGGTTGGCTATGATGGAGCGCGCTGACAGCAGCGAAACCTCATGCTCGCCAGACCGTCCCCCAAAAAATACGCCAATTCGTTTCTTCTTCAGCATTCGCAGTTCCTTGTCGTTCTCAATCTTCCCACTCACCGATTAACTCAATCTCTAATTCCAGCTCCACACCTTGTTTATCCGCTACCGTTTTTCGTACCCGTTCTATCAACTGACGGTAATCGCTGGCTGTGGCACCCTCGTAGTTAACGAAAAAGTTGGCGTGCACACAGCTGACCTCCACGCCGCCCACCCTTGTCCCTTTCAAACCGCAGGCTTCAATCAGGCGCCCGGCATAATCTCCTGCCGGGTTCTTGAACATCGAACCCATACTTGCGCCTGGCGGTTGCGTGGTTTTTCGATGAGCGCTAAAGGTATCCATTTTTGTTTTGATGTTTTCAGGGGTGTCATGTTCAAGCTGCAATCTGGCCGACAGAATGACAGCCTTTTGCTGACTGCGCTTGAGAATACTGCTGCGGTAGCTGTATTCCATCTGCGCGCAGGACCACTGCTGCCGGCCATATTCAGGATGCAAGATTTCTGCCAGTAATAAATTGGTTTGCATGTCGCTTCCGTGCGCGCCAGCGTTTCCATACACCGCGCCACCCAGTGAGCCCGGCACCGTCGCCGCCCATTCCAGGCCAGAGAGACCGCGCAAAGCCACCTGTCGGGCGATGCCGCCCAGATTTGCGCCGGATTCAGCCCATACGCTGGCGGGCGCGTGGCTGACGTCGATTTTGATGGTGTGCGCCCGGTTGAGCACCACAATGCCGCGGTAACCTCTGTCGCTGACCAGGACATTGGCTGCGCTGCCCAGGATAACGAAGGGGACCTTCATCTCCCATAAGGTCATCGCCGCCTGCGCCAATTCGTCCGCGCTGCGCACCACCAGCAGCCCATCTGCCAGCCCGCCGACCCGCGCCGAGGTATAGTTCGCCAGGCGGACGTTTTCCTGTAAACGTTCGCCAAACCTGGCGCGTAAGGCTTCGAGAGGCAGACTGACAGCAGTTGAAGGCATTTTCGTCCTTTAAATGGATTTAATCGCCTCGATCAGGCGGTTGAGCAAGTCTGCGCGGATTTCCTGTGAGTCGACCTGAGCAGACTGGGTGCTGACGCCGCGAATGCGCCGGTCACCCTTGCGGCCCGGGTCCTGTATTTTCATCCGCAATCCGGGCGTCAAACCGATGGTTGAGTCGAAGGTGCGATTTTTAGGGTCAGGCATTCTCTTTCTCCTTCTCTCTTAAGCCCATTAATACCTGCGCGCTGATCTGGTCCGCATCTCCCGCAGATAGAACCAGGACGACATCCCCCGGTTTAAGGTTCTTGAGCAGGGTATTTGTGGCTTCCTGCAATGTCGCGCAGAACTGCGCCGCCGCGTGGTTCAACTTCGCTACCAGTTGAGCGGTTGAAAACTGATCATCGAATTCGCGTGCAGCATACACCTCGGTCACCACCACGCGGTCAGCCTGTTTAAAGGCCTGGGTGAAAGCATCCATTAGGGTAATTGTGCGAGAATAGGTATGCGGCTGCCACACAGCCCAGATGCGCTGCCCGGGATACCGCGCGCGCGCGGCCGCAAGGGTGGCATTAATCTCGGTTGGATGATGGGCATAGTCATCGATAATGGTGATTCCGCCCGCTTCGCCCAGGACGTCAAAACGCCTGCCTGTGCCGCTGAACGAGCCCAATGCTGCCGCAGCTTCAGCCAGCGGCAAGCCGCGGCGGAAAATCATTGTAAGCGCGGCCAGGGCGTTCAGGACATTGTGAGTGCCAGGGACCGACAACGATACGTCAATCCCCTGTTGATCTGCTCTTCCGGGACCGCCATAAACAGCCTTGAAATCGAACCCGCCTTTTGTGTTCACCTTCAGATCAACCGCCCGGAAATTGGCACTTTCTCCCAGCCCGAAAGTATAGGTTTGAAAATCAGCACCCTTGCATAAAGCGGTTAGCCGCTGTGCGCCCGGGTCATCCGCGCTGATAATTAGCTCGCCGCCAGAGGGCAGGCGCTGGACAAACCGCCTGAAGGCATCCAGGTACGCTCCCGGGGTGGGGAAACAATCCGGGTGGTCGTGCTCGACATTAGTGACCACGATCATTGTGGGCGATAAACCCAGGAACATGTGGTCATATTCGTCAGCTTCGATTACAAAATATCTGCCTGTGCCAGCGTGGGCGTTCACTCCAAAATTCTTTGCCACACCGCCGATGATGAAGGCGGGGTCGTGCCCAAGCTGCGATAATGTCCAGGCCAGCATGGCTGTCGTGGTGGTTTTTCCATGGGTGCCGGCCACAGCGATGACGAAACGGCCAGCCAACAGTTCGTCCAGAAAATCCTGTCTCTTCACCACCGGAATACCAGCCGCGATGGCCGCCTGGACTTCAGGGTTGTCCTCAGGCACAGCCGCTGAGCGGATGACCAGGTCTGCGCCGGCGATATGACTGGCGGCATGACCTGCAAATATCCCGACACCCTTGTCGGCAAGCTGGCGGGCGGCTGGGGAAAGGCTGCGGTCTGAACCCGTGACCACATATCCCTGTTCCTTGAGGAAGAGGGCGATGGCCGAGAGGCCGCTTCCGCCAATGCCGATCAGGTGAATATGTTTCATCAGATGAACACCACCAGGACGAAAACGAAAGCGATTGCGACCGCGAAGAAAATCACCGGGTCGCCTAAAAACTGGGGCGGCAGGAAGGGGATCAGGCGTAAGGCTTCCTGCCCCATGGCTGTGTTCGGGTCCGGTCCAGAGATAATATCGAAGGGATAGCCGGCATCGTGCATGAAGAACCACAGCGTTCCCCACACCAAATATCCGTTGATACCGCCCAGGAAAAAGCCCAATAAAACATCCTGCAGGCGTTCACGCGCAAAACGCCCGGATTGGGCAATTTTCGGTAAATTGGGCGTCTGGTAACCGAAAAATACCAGCCCCAAAAGGATCACGCTGCGCAGCCAAAACAGGGATACCGGAGCGGTAAGCGGGAGGGTATCACGAACAAAGGGAACGAAGCGCTGCAGCACCGTGATGATGAAGATCGACAGAATGACGGCGAAAGCCACCAGGATTTCTCGCGCCCAGCCGCGAACCCCGCCGATTAAGGCGAACAAGACAACCAAAAACCAGAAGACAACATTTATGCTTACCATGTGGTCAGTCTTCCTTTCTGCGGGGCGTTTGCAGCCAGCTCCACCAACAGGCTGGCGATATGGCGCGCGGCACCTGGCCGCGAGAGTGCGTGCATGGCCGCCCGCATTTCGCCGAGCCGGCCAGGGTCGCCCAGCAGCTCATCGATCAATGGAAGCAGTTTTTCCCCCAGGTCCGCGTTCTCCAACAGCCTGGCAGCTCCCTGGCGGACAAGATAATCGGCATTCACTTTCTGGTAGCGCCAGGCATATGGATACGGTACCAAAATGGCGGGAAGCCCAAAATAGGGCAGTTCTCCCAGCGTCGAAGCCCCCGCCCGGCAGACCGCCAGGTCAGCCGCGGCAAAGGCTGCGCCCATTTCTTCGTGCAGGTACGCGTAAACATGGTAGTTCTCGCCCAGGTTTTCAGGCAGGTTGGCTTTCTTCTGCTGCACCTCAGCCCAATCTAACGATCCGCTTACATGAATAACCTGGTATTTTTCAAGCAGCGTCGGAAGGATGCCTGCGACAGCCTGATTGATGGAGCGCGAGCCTTTACTCCCACCGAATACCAGCAAAACAGGTCTGTCCGCCTGCAAATTCAACGCTGCCCGGCCTTTTTCGCGTGTCCATTGATCAAAGTCTGGCCTGGTTGGGTAGCCCGTCACTTCAATGCGTTTGGTTTTGCTAAAATACTGGCGAGATTCGCTGGTTGTAACCGCAATACAATCTGAATACCGCGCCAGGGTGCGTAGAGCCAGACCTGGCTCAATATCCGGTACATACAGAAGGCTGTTCAGCGGAATAGCCATCACCGCCATCGGGACAGCCACATACCCGCCGGTGAAGAAAAGGACATCCGGACGGAACGCACGCAGGATGCGCCGTGAGGCCAGCGTGCCTCGCGCCAGTTTTACCAGATTGCCTGGCAGGGCACGCAGGCCAACGCCGTGCACTCCCGCAGCCGGGATTCCGGTGAAAGGCACGCCTTGCCGCTTTACCAGCTCAGCCTCCATGCCTTCCTCACCTCCCACCCACAGGATTGCTTCAATTTCATCCTCGAGTTCCTGAAGAACGGTGAGTGCGGGATACACGCCTCCGCCCGTTCCCCCGGCGCAAATTAACAACCGCACCGAATGTACTCCCTTCTTGGACTAATTTTTCCCGGCCAGACACGCGGGCGACCGAGAGGATCAAACCTACTGCCACCATGGTCATTGTCAGGCTCGACCCGCCTGCGCTGATAAAAGGAAGCGCATTCCCGGCAAAGGGAAACAGGTTAACCATAACGCCCATATTGAGAACCGCTTCCGAAGTGATCCATAACGTCAGTCCGGACGCAAGCAGCCGCCCCAACAGGTCAGGCGCTCGGCTGGCGATAACCAAACCACGCCACATGAAGATCATGAACACCAGCACCACTGAACCAGCGCCAATCAGTCCGGTTTCTTCCGCGATCACGGCAAAAATCGAATCGGTGTGCGACACCGGTAATCCAAATTTTGTTGAACCCAGGCCAATGCCAACGCCGAAGACACCGCCGCGCACGATGGATTCAATCGAGCGTTTGATGTGGTACGAAGAGTTGACCGGGTCCTGCAGTCCAGCCAGGTATTGTTCAAGACGAGTCTGACCAGTCTTGGAAAAAATGACGAATAACGCGCCTAATGCCACCACCACGAGTAAGACCAGAATAATCTGGCGAATATCCACTCCTGCCAGGAAGAACAGCAAGCCGCCCAGGACCAGGATGGTCAATGTGGCGCTCAGGTCTGGTTGCAGCATAATCAGGCCGGCAGTCGTGCCAAGAATGGCTATCATCGGGATCAACCCAAAGGTGATTTTGTTAAAAACATTTTGCTTTGCAAACAGCCAGAAAGACAGATACACGATGATCGCCAGTTTTGCCAGTTCGGATGGCTGGATCGAGCCGTTGAACATGGTGCGGCGTGAGTTATAGCGCGTTTCGCCAAAAATCAGGACTGCCAGCAGCAGCAGCACCATGATCACCATCATAATGACCACCCACTTTTTCCAGCGGCGGTAATCCACATACATAAAGAATGCGCCTGCTGCGATCCCGACACCAGCCCACTGCAGTTGGTTGAGGAAATAATAGCCGGTCGGCTGGTTCAACATCATCGATGGCTGCCAGCTGGCGGAATAAACCATGATCAGCCCAAAACCAAGTAAAATTGCCACCGCAAGCACCAGCGGCACATCGATACCCAGGCGCACCGGCCGCGGCGCTCTGCTCGCAGCCATGCGGGGTGTCCCCATATTTACGGCAGTCTGTTCACCCATAATCGGTATGCCTCCCCTCTTTCCTCAAAATCAGTAAATTGATCAAAACTGGTCCCGCCCGGTGAAAATAGCACCACATCACCTTCTTCCACCACCCGCGAAGCCGCCTTTACCGCTTCTTCCAGCCCCCGGCAGGTCTTGATGCTGAAGGGACGCTCGTCCCCGGCAGCCGCTTCCAGCGCACTGAGGATTATCGGCGCTGCCTCGCCAAAAACCACCACATGGTCTACCCGCTTTCGTACCAGCTCGGCCAGGTCATCCCAGGGCAGTTTTTTGTCACGCCCGCCCAACAACAGCACAATCGGTTCGTCAAAAGCCATGATTGCTGCCTTCGTCCGCTCGGGCGCTGTGGCGATCGAATCGTTGTACCAATCTGCGCCCTTCCAGGTGCGCACATATTCCAGGCGGTGCGCCACGCCGCGAAAACCAATCACGCCTGCCCGAACAGCCTGGACAGGGAAACCCGCAGAAAGGCCAATCGCGCAGGCTGCCAGAACATTGGCCTGGTTGTGTTCACCTCGCAGGTTGATTTCCTCTATTGCCAGCACGTCTTCGATCTTCCGGTTTGATTGCATATAAATTCGGCCTCCATCCAGGTAGGTCCCATCGACCATGACTTCCGGGCGCTGGAATCCGAAAGTGACCAACCGGCCTCTAACGCGCGGGAGGAGATTGTAAGCCCCTGGATCATCCCGGTTGAGGACGGCCACATCCATGGGCGTCTGATAATCCAGGATACGCGCCTTGGCAGCCGTGTAAGCTTCCAGAGTTTCATGCCTGTCCAGGTGGTTGGGGGTGATGTTCAATACGCCGGCGACCTGCGGCGAGCGGGTCATGATTTCTAGCTGGAAACTGGATAATTCGAGTACAACCACATCTTCCGCGCCAATTTCATCCAGTTGATCTATCAATGGGTTGCCGATATTTCCACCTACCCAGGCGCGTTTAGGCGGCTGTACGGCCACCTGTGCCATGCGCCCCACCAGCGTGGTCGTAGTGGTCTTCCCAGCCGAACCGGTGATTCCAATCACCGGGCAGTCCACGTTCTGCATGAAAATTTGTGAATCATTGGAAAGAGGCATACCCAGGCGAATGGCTTCGGCTACCAGGGGATTGTCCAGCGGCACACCGCCAGAAATGCATACCAAATCCTGCCCATCCAGCAACTCGAGCGGGTGCCCACCAAGTTCCCAGCGTACCTGCAGACCGTTCAGTGCTGCCCTGGCGCTTTCCATTTGATCCGGTTGGCGCACATCATTGAGCGTCACCACGGCTCCATTTCTTGCCAGAAAACGCGCCAGCGCCAGCCCTTGCCGGGCGGCTCCGATAATCAATACGCGTTTCTTCTGCCAGTTCTGCATCATCACACCATCGCCAAAGCTACGCCAAACATCGCGAATAATAGACCCACCAGCCAAAACCGCTGCACAACCTGCGTCTCACTCCAGCCGCCCAGTTCAAAGTGGTAGTGGAGCGGCGCCATTTTGAAAAACCTTTTTCCTTTGGTGATCTTGAAATAAAGGATCTGTATGACCACACTCAGAGCCTCGCTGACCGGGATGATGGCGATGATCGGCAGAAGCAGCCATTGTCCGGTCATCAGCGCCACCACACCCAGCGTTGCGCCAATCGACAGCGAGCCAGTATCCCCCATGAAAAGATCTGCCGGGTGAACATTGAACCACAGGAAGCCAAAGATTGCGCCCACCAGAGTGAAGCAGAAGCGGGCCAGGAAAACCTGCCCCTGCAGAAGAGCGATACCGCCGTAGGCAGCGAAAGCGGTGGCTGCGATCAATCCAGCCAAACCGTCAAGACCATCGGTGAAATTGACCGCATTAGACATCCCCACGATAATAAACGCCGCGAAGGGGATGTAAAAAATTCCCATTGGTATCGGATCTGCGTACCCCGGCCAATACATCTCGGGGACACCCAGAATGTATTTCAAAGCGAAAGCAATCCCAATCGCAAAAATCAACTGGATGATGAATTTGGTGCGCGCCCGCATGCCCACGCCCCGCCGCGGTCCGCGAATACCTTCCCAGTCGTCGATAGCGCCGAGTACGGCGTACCCCAGCAAAACCAGTACTGGCAGCAGCACCGAACGCCCCAAAACAGAGACGCCAATTAATGAGGCGGCATTCAATAATACGGTCAGCAGGGTCACCGGCAGCAGGATCATCACCCCGCCCATGGTCGGCGTGCCCATTTTGGTGAAATGGCGGTCCGGTTCCTCGACGCGAATGATTTTACCGATGCGGAAATGGCGCAGGATGCGCAGTAAGGGCGAACCCCAGATGATCGCCATCATAAAGCTTAAGCCGCTCAGTGCCAGCGCCAGGGAGGTCTCTCTCATTCACTCACCTCCAATGCCGACACGATGCGATCCATGCGCAGTCCGTGCGAGCCTTTTACCAAGGCCACATCGCCTTCCTTGAGCAGACCTTTGAGGGTATCGACTGCCTGGGCAGTATTTTCAAGGCAAATAATGCGCTGGCTGCTCAGACCGGCTTCACGGGCGGCATCAGCGATCATGCAACTCAATTCGCCAATTGTGATCAGGTAGTCCGCGACTTCCGCAGCCCTTACGCCCACCATGCGATGTCCCTGGCGCTCGTACTGTCCAAGCTCCAGCATGTCGCCCAATACAGCAATCTTGCGCCCTTCCATCTCATCCAGCAGGTTGAGAGCGGCCAGGGTCGATTCTGGTGAGGCGTTGTAAGTGTCATCCAAGATTAAAGCGCCTGTCTCGGTGTGTACAGCCACCAGCCGCAGTTGGGAACGGCTGTGCTGCAGCCCGTTGATGATTTCCCCCCATGAAAGCCCTTCAACCAGGCCGACAGCCGCTGCGCGCAGGACAGTATGGACCGAGTGTCTGCCAATCATGGGCACGCGGGTGTGCAGCACCTCATTTTTGAAGTGCATCTGGAATCGCACACCTTTCAATCCCATGCCTTCGATGTTATCTGCCCACAAATCTGCCTGAGGATCCAGGCCGTAGGTAAAGACATGCGCGCGCGTTTTATCAGCCATGGCGCGCACGTAAGGATCGTCATAATTCAAAATTGCAACACCATCCGGTGCGGGCGGGAGTGCCTGCACAAGCTCGGCTTTGCCACGGGCAATTTCCTCCTGGGAACCGGCCCTTTCAGCATGCACGGTGCCGACATTGGTGACCACACCCACTTGCGGCTGCGCCAATTCGCACAAGAAGGCAATTTCGCCGGGTACGTAAAAACCCATTTCAAGAACGGCTACCTGATGACCGGGACTCAATCTGAGCAGAGTCAAGGGCAGACCAATCTCATTATTCAGATTACCCTGGTTTTTCAACACCCGGTAGCGCTGCGTCAATATCTCGGCAACCAGCTCTTTGGTCGTCGATTTTCCGACCGAACCCGTCACCCCGATCACGCGCAGGGCGTGTTTCCTGCGCCAGAAAGCGGCGATCGTCTGCAGCGCTTTGAGACTATCCTCCACCCGCAGGCAGAAGGGCGGGCGCGGCATGGTCATCTGTGGAACCAGCATGCCGCTGCGAATATCGATGACCGGGCAGGCAACCGCAGGCTCTCGCTGCACCAGCGCCATCAATGCACCGTGGTTGAATGCATCCTGAATGAAATCATGACCATCTACTCTCTCACCTGGAAGCGCCACAAACATGCCCGCCGGAATGACCTGGCGAGAATCGATCGCTGCCTCACTGATCAACAGCGAGGCTGCTTCCGGTCTTATGCCTGTAAGGGCTTCCAAAATATCAGCGAAAGAGAGCAATTGGTTTCACCTCATGGACTTGCATACTGCATGCGAATCTGGTCGGGGGGCAGCTTCATCAACACAACCAGTTCTTCTGCCGCTTTTTTAAATACTGGAGCCGCGACGACCGACCCCCATGGTGAGCTGGTCGGTTTTTCGACCCACACGTAAATAATGAATTTGGGGTCATCCACCGGTCCCCAGCCGACAAAGGATGCATTTGTGAGAGAGGAGGTGTACCCACCGGGACCAGGGATTTCGCCCGTGCCGGTTTTCCCGGCTACCCTGTAGCCTTCCACCAGAGCGCTGCTGGCTTCTTCCTCCAGCGAGTAAGCCAGCATATCCGTCATCGCGCGCGCAGTTTCCGGTTTTACCACCTGCCGCAGGATACGCGGTTTAACATCGTACTGGTGCCCTTCCTGGATATAGGCCTTCACCACATGCGGCGTCATCATCACGCCGTCATTCGCCAGGGCTGAAATGGCGGTAATCATCTGGATGGGGGTGGCGGCCACGCCCTGCCCAAACGAATTGGTTCCCAGGTTGATGGGGTACCAGGTCGGATCACCCGGCAGGCTCAATGGATACACCTGCTCCCCTGCCAGGTCGATGCCGCTGTACCGCCCGATGCCAAAGTCCTGCAAGTATTTATAAAACTGCGAAGGTCCCAGTTCTTTGGCTACCCAGGCCAGGCAAACATTAAGGGAATAGCGCATGCAGCCGACCATATCCTGCGGTCCCCATGCGCCGCGGTCCCAGTTGTAAATCCAAATACCTCCTACTTCGATTGCACCGGTATCGACAAAAGTCGTTGATGGTTCAACCGTGCCGGCATCGATAGCGGCCGCCATGGTGAGAACCTTGAAAACTGATCCCGGTTCGTAGAGCTGGCTCACAGCCCGGTTGAAATGACTGCCCGGCGGAAAGATTTTTTCATACTCGCCGTATTGGTTCGGGTTGAAATGCGGGTTGGTAGCAATCGCCAGCATCTCACCGGTTTCCGGGTCCATAACCACAATCGTCACCGACTCTGCGCCGGTTTCAACCAGCGCTTCGTCAGCGATCCGCTCCATGGCTGCCTGTATTTCACGATCGATGGTAAGGATCAGGCTGCTGCCGGGTGGAACCTCGGGGATCTCCTGGATTTCCGAAGGGTTCATCGGGATTACCACCCGCTGTTTTGAACCAGCCAGGAGGAAATTATACTGCTCTTCCAGGCCAAAATAGCCGCGCCCATCCTGGCGGTCGTAATAATTGTAAAAACCAAGGATATTGGCGCCCACCGTATTTTCTGGATAACTGCGAATCAGGTGTGGCACCCAATGCACGCCCCCCAGCGAATTCGGCAGACCTTTTTTTGGACGTTCTTCTTCCTGATACTGGCGAACTTTTTCTTCCAACTGGTGGATCTTCTCAGCCGGCACAAAATCACGGATGACGCGGTACTGCTCATTCCCATTGGTGTAGTAAGACCTCGCAATCGCTAAAATTTCGCTGTAATCCCGCTCGAGGATGCTGGAAAGATCCCGCGCTACCGTCTCAGGGTTGACCACTTGCGGCGGAGCGATGCCGACCTCATACACTTCGATGTTGCCCGCCATCAGGTTGCCCCAGCGATCATAGATATTCCCGCGCTCAGGGGTGATGACCCTGACCTGCTGGTTGTAGGTGGTGGCGAAGTAATCCGTCAGTTCGCGCGTGTGCTCACTGTTTTGAATGAGGACCATGCGCCAGATGATCAATCCGCTCAGGATCAGGAAAATGCCCCCCACCATGCGGACGCGCCACAAATGTGATGGAGTCGTCATTGGCGTCCTCCTCTCGCGTCAGCCAGTTGAAAAGCACCCTGATAAAGCCATTCCCAAAGCGATTGCTGGTAAGCAGGTTTCAGCAAGCTCGTCTTTCTTGCTGGTGGGCTGGGCGGAGGCGCCAGGAAAATGACCTCCCTGCCCACGTAACCGGGCACCGGCATGTATTCGATATCCTCCTGGTGTGCGGGCCGAAACCCTAAGGCTTCAGCCCTGGCGCGCATCACCCAGGAGGAATTATGGTGCGCATACTGCGTGCGCAGGTCGGCAATACGGATCGTTAAAAATTCGCGCCGCAGTTCCAGTTGTTGGATGCGCGTACCGGCAGCGGTGGCTTGGGCGCTGACATAGAGGTAAACACCAGCAATCAGCATGCCGACCACCAGCACCAGCAGGAATGCGCCAATCCACTGGAGCTGGACGCGCCAGGGGGCTTGACGGTAAGCCTGTACGATTCGCTGGTTCATTCCTGATCTCTTTCTCTCTCGGTGGTGGATAAGCACATGTGTTGATCTGGTGGCATGCAAAAGTCGTGCCAGTTAGCCCAACTTCTCGGCTACCCGTAATCGTGCGCTGCGCGCTCGCGGGTTTTTTTCGATCTCCGCTTCGCCAGGTTGGATTGGGCGGCGGGTAATCACACGCAGGCTGGCCTTGTGCCCGCAATTGCAGACGGGTTGTCCCGGCGGGCAGATGCAGTCCTTGCTTTCCTGTCGATAAAACTGTTTGATGATGCGGTCCTCCATAGAATGAAAAGAAATAATCGCCAACCTGCCGCCGGGCGAGAGAGCCGTCACCGCCTGGGGCAGCGCTTTACCTATAGCCGCAAGCTCATCATTCACAGCAATGCGCAGCGCCTGAAACGTCCGTGTGGCCGGATGTATTCGCTCCTTGCGCCCGCCAAGCACCTGGTAGATGACTTCAGCCAGTTGTGTGGTCGTGCGCAGCGGCCGCGCCCGCACAATACCCTGGGCGATGCGGCGGGCATACCGCTCCTCGCCGTAGCGCCAGATGATTTGCGCCAGTTCCTCCTCGGGCATGTCATTAACCAGATCTGCTGCTGAGGTGTCTTGATTGGGATCGAAGCGCATGTCCAGCGGTCCTTCCGTTTGAAAAGAGAATCCGCGCTGCGGCATATCCAACTGCATCGATGACACGCCCAGGTCAAAAACGATCCCTTCTACCTGCTCCCATCCCCTCGTTCGCATTTCAGATTGCAGGTTAATATAGGAGGTGTTGACCAGCTCGAACCGACCTTTGAATGGAGAAAGGCGCTGGCTTGCAAGCGCCAGCGCCTGTGGATCCTGGTCAAAACCCAGCAGCCGACCGTCAGGCGAACTATGTTCCAGGATACCCCAGGCATGACCCCCAGCTCCGATCGTGGCGTCGATAAACTTTCCTGGGCTGTGCGGCTTTAATGCGTGTATAATTTCATGGTAAAGTACAGGTTGATGCGGAAACGGGCTTGGTTGGCTCACGCAGCCCCCAAATCAAAGGGGCACGTTGAACGCCGAAAACCGGCGGGCCGTTGTTTCAGTATCCTGCGCTTGGGAATTTTGGGCTTCCCAGGCAGCGGGCGACCAGATCTCGAAATAGTCGCCAGCACCCACAACCACAGCCGCGCTTTCCAGTTCGGCTTTGGCGCGCAGATACTGAGGTATCAGGATCCTGCCGGCCTTGTCGACTTCGACCCAGTTGGCGTTTGCAAATATCCAGCGTTTCAACGCGCGCGCATCCAGATCCGTAACACTCGTGGAGCGTATGCTATCGGAGACACCCCCAAAGGAGGCGGCCGTCAACACCATGAGATTTTTATCAAACCCCAGCGTGATATACGCACCCCCATCCAATAGCTCGCGGTATCGGGAGGGAATTGTCAGGCGTCCTTTTTCATCAATGGTGTGTTCGTATTGACCGAGGAACATAAGTTCTAACTCTCCGATAATGGCGGAACGCCGGTCAAGCCCGGCGTTCCCACCACTTTCTCCCACTAATCTCCACTTTCCTCCACAGTATAGCCGATTTTGGGTCAATATGCAAGTGTTTTTGTCATAATTATTTCCGCACTATCTCGAGGAGGCCATGACTCATAACCCCAATCACACCAATTTCCGCTCTCTTTATGTGGGCCTGGACGTGCGCACGCCCCTGCTCGACGGCCGAGAAGTGCCATACACAAATCTGGATAACGCTGCCTCCACGCCATCCCTCAGGCACGTCCTTGATACGGTTGATCGCTTTATGCAATATTATTCCAGCGTTCACCGCGGCACCGGCTTTAAAAGCCAGCTTTCAACGCACGCGTACGAAACCGCCCGTGAGCAGGTGCTGCGTTTTGTTTCGGCTGACCCGGCGCATTCAGTTTGTATTTTCGGCAAGAACACCACTGAGGCGATTAACAAACTCGCCCGCCGCTTCCCATTCGAGGGAGATCGCAATATCGTCCTGGTCAGCGCCATGGAGCATCATTCCAACGACCTCCCCTGGCGGGCGGCTGCCCGTGTGGTGCACATCGGCCTGACTCCGGATGGGTACCTGGATGAAGCCGATTTCGACGCCCGGCTTGCTCAGTATGCCGGAAAGGTCGCCCTGGTAGCAGTGACGGGTGCCAGCAATGTAACCGGACTCATCAACCCCATTCACCGTCTGGCTGAAAAGGCCCACGCTGCCGGAGCCGAGATCCTGGTGGACTGCGCTCAACTTGCGCCTCACCGGGCTGTTGACGTGCGCCCCGTATCGGATCCCGCGCATTTGGATTACGTTGTCCTTTCAGCGCATAAATTGTATGCCCCCTTCGGAACCGGTGCCTTGATAGGGCGCCGTGAATTATTCAGTCAAGGAGAACCGGATTTACGCGGTGGAGGGCAAGTCGAAATTGTCACCCTCGACCAGGTCGTCTGGTCCGCGCCTCCCGACCGTGAAGAAGCTGGCAGTCCCAACACGGTCGGCGCTGTTGCGCTGGCTGCCGCGGCAGCCAACCTCGAGCAGATCGGTATGCATACGGTTGCGGCGCATGAAGCCGAACTGACCGCCTACGCATTGGAGAAGTTATCCGCCCTTCCCGCTGTCCACATCTACGGGGACCGCGATCCAGACCGGGCAGCGCAGCGCCTGGGGGTCATCCCCATCAACCTGAAAGGCATATCGCATTTTTTGGTTGCGGCCATCCTGGGGCATGAGTTCGGAATCGGGGTGCGCAACGGGTGTTTCTGCGCCCATCCATACCTGCTGCACTTATTGGGAATACCCCAATCGCAAGCCATGCAGGTGCGGCAGGCCATCCTCAACAACGACCGGCGAGATGTCCCCGGCATGGTGCGGATTTCTTTCGGTTTGTACAACACCTTTGAAGACATCGACCGTCTGGTTGAGGCTCTGCGGGCCATCCAGAAAGGGCAGTTCAAAGGCGATTATGTCCAGGATGCAGCCACGGGTGAATACCACCCGCGTGGCTGGCAGGTAGATTTCGAAAAATATTTCAGCTTTCTTCCTCAAGGTTGATTTCGAGGTGCCATGAAGCCACAACTTTTCGCCTTACTGGCTGCCGTTTGCTGGGGTGTGGGCGGGTTTTTCGAAAAGAAAGGGTTGCATCTGGGTGACCTGTCCCCCACCTTAGGAATTACCATCCGCACGCTGGTGGCATTCCTGATTCTGGCTGCAGCTTCTTACCCGCAGTGGAAAACCCTCCCCCAGGCGGGTCCAAAAGCATTATTATATATGATCGTTGGCGGCGGCATCCTGGCTGGGGCCGCTGGAATGCTGTGTTTTTATACCGCCATTAAAGGCGCGCCGCTCACCCGCGTTATGCCGATTGCTTTCACTTCCCCATTATTTGGCGCTCTGATGGGATTGGTATTCGGCGGGGAACCACTCACTCTGAAAACCGTTTTTGGCATGGCCATGACTGTGGGCGGAATAGCTATCTTAACTCTGGAGTAGAAGATGCCACCTGTGTTTCTGTACGATACGTTTACCCGCTCTCTGCGCGAATTCAAACCGCTCAACCCGCCCGAAGTGGGGATGTACACTTGCGGACCAACAGTGTATGACTATGCGCATATAGGCAACCTGCGGACTTACATTTTCGAGGATATCCTGCGGCGCGTGCTCGAATTCAACGGGTACACCATTAAGCATGTCATGAACATCACCGATGTGGGTCATCTCACCTCCGACGCCGATACCGGTGAGGACAAAATGGAAGCTGGCTCGCGCCGCACCGGCAAAAGCGCCTGGGAAATTGCTGAATTTTACACCCAGGAATTCCGTCAGGACCTTAAACGCCTGAATATCCTTGAACCCACCATCTGGTGCCGCGCTACCGATCACATTCAGGAACAGATCGATTTCATTGCCTGCATCGAAAAGCAAGGCTACACCTACCGGACATCTGATGGTATCTATTTCGACACCTCCCGCCTTAAGGATTACGGCTATCTTGGACGCCTGGACATTGGCGGACTGCAGGCGGGTGCGCGAATTGATATGGGAGAAAAACGCAGTCCGACCGATTTCGCCCTGTGGAAATTCAGTCCCAGCGGCCAGAAACGGCAAATGGAATGGGACAGTCCCTGGGGCGTCGGCTTCCCAGGATGGCATATCGAATGCTCCGCCATGTCCGCAAAATACCTGGGACCCTTTTTTGATATTCACTGCGGCGGTGAAGACCACATCAATGTCCATCACACCAATGAGATCGCTCAGACCGAAGCCTGCTACGGCACCCGCCTGGCAAATTTCTGGCTGCACGGATATTTCTTGCAGCTCGACGAAAACACGCGCATGGCTAAGTCCTCTGGCACCTTCCTGCGCGTAAAAACCCTGATGGACGAAGGCTACGATCCACTTGCTTACCGGCTCTTCTGCCTGAGCGCGATCTACCGCCAAAAGCTCAATTTCACCTGGGATGGGTTGGATGGCGCCGCCAAATCGCTCGACCGCCTGCGCAACGCTTTTTATGAATGGGGTGAGCCCGGTGAACCAGATCAGGAATTCATCGACAAATTCACCCAAAACATAAACGATGACCTGAATATGCCGCGAGCCGTAGCCACCACCTGGGAACTGGTGCGTTCAGATTTGCCTGTTGGCGTCAAGAAAGCCACGCTGCAACAGTTTGACCGTGTGCTCGGCCTTGATCTGGCCGGTTGGGTACCACGCGCGGATGAAATTCCTGCCGATATCCTGGAGCTGGTTCAGCAGCGTCAGGTGGCTCGAGCAGAGAAACGCTGGCAGGACGCTGACAGGCTGCGAGAGCAGATCGCCGCCGCCGGTTATGAGGTCAAAGACACACCGCAGGGACCGAAAATCTCGAAAAAATAACCTGCAAAGTCGGCTTAGATCAGCCCGCGTTGAGCAGCCACAGCGATGGCGGCTGCGCGTGAATCCACACCCAGCTTGTTGAAGATGCTGGCCAGGTGGGCTTTGACGGTTCGTTCGGTAATGCCCAGGCGGTAAGCGATTTCTTTGTTGCGCTCACCCTTTGCCACGCCTGCCAGGACTTCCATCTCCCGGTCGGTCAGTTCCAGCCCCGAGGACCCCGCCACTTGATTTGTCTGCCCGGAATTGGTTTGGTTGGCACCGAATGCCAGAGCCCGCTCCAGGAATTCTGGTTTCAACAGGGTTTCACCTCTTGCGGCAGCGCGGATGCTATCAAAAAGCATCTGCCTGCCGCTGTCTTTCAAGAGATAGCCGCGCGCTCCCAGGCTTAACCCGCGCAGCATCAATTCATCTTCATTGTAAGTGGTTAGAATGACCACGGCTGCATCAGGCTGCGACTGGCGCAGGCGTTCTATCGCAGCCAGGCCGTCCATGCCCGGCATACGCAGGTCCATCAATATGACATCCGGCTTCACCAAATCCGCCTGTTCCAGCGCCTGCAGACCATCCTGCGCTTCGCCAACCACCTTAAACTGCGCTTCGGTTTCCAGGATCAACCGCAACCCTTCGCGCACAATCTGGTGATCGTCAGCAATCAAAATGCGAATGGGCTTTTCTGTCACTCTTCTTGCTCCTCAACGCCAGATTGGCCTTCCCGCATTGGCAGAACCATACGCACGGTCGTCCCGTCACCTGGCTGGCTAAAGACCTCCAGCCATCCGCCCGCCAGTCTGGCGCGCTCCTGCATGCCGATCAAGCCGTAATGACCGCTTTGCCCGCCAACTGCCTGGAGATCGAACCCACTGCCGTCGTCACAGACCTCGGTGATAAGGCAGTCCCCCTCCAGAGCAATACTGACTTTGGCTTTTTGGGCTCTGGCATGGCGGGCGATATTAATCAGGCTTTCAGAAACCATTCTTGCCACACACTCTCTATAAGTGGCTGACAGCGCTGGCGGTAGGTCCAAATGTAAATCGCACGGCAGGCCTGAGGTGGATCGAAACTGCCTGACTTCTGCCTCGATCCGCTCCTGCAGATCTATCCCTTGTGGGACTCCAGCGCGCAGGTCATCGATTAATGCGCGCGCGTCACTCAAAGCAGCGCGAGCCCGCTGCATGGCCGTTTGAATAATGGTGTGCGCCCGCTCAGGGTGGCCTCCAGCCAGGTGAGTTTCGGCTGCCTCGAGTTGTAAAATTGTTCCAGCCAACCCCGCCGAAAGCAGATCGTGCAACTCGCGCGCCATGCGCTGCCGCTCGCTAGCCAACGCCAGCTCCTCTACCCTTAAGGCGTAATCCGCCAGTTGACGGTTGGCGTCCTCAAGCTGGCTGCTTAATTGCTGCGCCTTTTCCCGCGCCTCGCTTTGGGCGTTGAACAATTTGACGTAGATGACCACAAATATAGCCATTGGAATGGCTGTGATCATCCAGAAGCGCAGGTCTTCTGGCTGTCCGAGGAAAAAAATGACCGCTCCGGACAGGCCCAGATAGACAAGGGTGGCAACCAACATGATGGAAAATTGACGGATGATGCCAGCGGCTTCTCCAATCAGCGCCATGAAAAGACCAATGGCGATGACGGGTACACCACTCACAAACGCCAACACCATCGCCAGCCCGCCCTGAAATGCCAGGTAGACCAGCAACTGCCTTGTTGTATAGCGCACAAATAGGCAGGTCCAGTGCAGTCCCAAATGGATAGCCATCAAAATGATGAATGGTATCCAGTTTGCGGCATCCCGCAGGCGGGGAGAAGCCGATAAACCCCATACGCTGATTCCGATCAAAGCGATGGTGAGAATAAAAAAGAACGGCAGGCTGGAGCGCATATCGTCAACGGTCACGCCGGTTGTTTGTGCCAGCCGCTCGTAAATGGAACGCGGGGGTCTTTTCTGCTCTTTCATTACATAAATTATACCTGGCTGACGTTCTTAACAAAGTGTACAAACGGACAATGTCCGAACAGACAACGCCGTCAGGGACCATTGCACGATGGCAGGCGACATATGCCCTGCTAAACTATTCAAAGTAATCCATATTGCGCAGGAGCCTATGACATGGAATTAAAACGGACACCCGACCTTCTCAAACTGGTTTTTAAAGCCATAGGACTGGCACTGGCGACAGCAGTCCTGGTGCTCACTTTTCTAAGGCAGGTTGACACCAACGCAGCCCTGGCGATGCTCGCCCTGGGAACCTTCTGCCTGGCGTTGGCCAGTTTCTAAACAAGCGGGTTATTTCAACGATACAGGAGGTGATAGATGAACGAAAATCATGCAGTCAGCGTAAGCAATTTGAGCAAGCGTTTCGGAGAGATACAGGCTGTCAATAACATCAGCTTTTCAGTTGCAGCGGGTGAAATATTCAGCTTGCTGGGTCCAAATGGAGCAGGTAAAAGCACAACCATCTCCATCTTGAGCGGCCTGTTTTATCCCGATTCTGGAGACGCCCATATCCTGGGCTATTCCATCCTTAAGCAGGGATTGTCTGCCCGCGCTTCACTCGGAGTCGTCCCGCAGGACATCGCCCTGTATCCCGATCTGAGCGCGCGGGAGAACTTGCTTTTTTGGGGCCGCATGTATGGGTTGCGCGGCGAGCGGCTCACAAGGCGCGTGAATGAGGTTCTTGACCTGATAGGGATTAACGGACGCCAAAACAGCAAAATCGCCACATTCTCAGGTGGTATGAAACGACGTGTCAACATCGGGGCCGCCCTCCTTCACGAACCGCGGGTTGTTATTCTGGATGAACCCACGGTTGGCATCGACCCTCAATCTCGCCGCCACATTCTCGACGGTATTAAAGAACTGAACCGCCAGGGTGTTACGGTCATTTACACCACGCATTACATGGAAGAAGCCGAGGAGCTTTCCCACCATATCGCCATCATGGACCATGGCCAGATCATCGCCCGCGGCACCCATAGCGAGCTGACCCGTCTGGTGGGTGGTCAGGCACGCGTTGATCTGACCCTGAACCAGGAAGCCGGCGCTTTGGTTGAAGCCTGCAAGAATATCCCCGAGATCAGCCAGGCCAGTATAAAAGAAAACCTTTTGACCGTGATGACGGCAGACAGCAACAAGACCCTGCCGCATCTGTTTGAAAGCGCCAACGCTCTCTCCTTGCGCATTTCCTCGGTCAATATCCAGGAACCCAACCTGGAAGCGGTCTTCTTGCATCTGACCGGCCGCGAACTGCGCGACTGACTTCACAAGGAGAATGGAATGAAGATATTGCACATTGCCGTAAAAGATTTACAGCGCTCCTTTCGCAGTCTGGTTGGAGTCGGTATGATGCTGATCGCCCCCCTGCTGATAACCGGATTGATCTACTTCGCCTTCAGCGGATTGGCTGGTGGAGATACGGATCAGGTGACAGAGTTCAGGGTATTGGTGGTGAACCAGGACCAGCCGCCAGCAGAGACGCCCCGCCTGGGTGACCTGCTGCTCGCATTTCTTCAAGATGAGCGTATGCCTGCTTTCCTTAAAGTAAGCCAGGCTGAAGATCAGCAGACTGCGTTGGAAGCCGTCAACCGGCAGCAGGCTGAAGCTGCCTTGTTGATCCCGAATGATTTCTCAAGTTCCTTGCATGAACCTGGTACCCTGCCGGACTTGAAGCTGGTCCACGATCCGGCCGTCACCATCGGTCCGCAGATTCTGACTTCCCTGATCGGGCAGTTCATGGATGGTGTGAATGGGGCTGTCATCCTGGTCGAGTCTCTGCAAGCATCCGGGCAGCCGCACAACCCCGCCAGCATGCAAACAGCGGTCAGCGCCTACACCGACTGGTATGCAGGCTTCCAAACCAGCCTGCTGCATTCTTCCAACCCCCCCATCAAATTCAATACGGCAGGCGCTGGCAGCGGCAGCAGTCAAAATCCCCTGGCGGGTATATTTGGGAAAACCATGGCCGGCATGCTGATCTTCTTTGTCTTCTTCAGCGGCGCAAATGGGGCCCAGGCCATCCTTAAGGAGGAAGAGGAAAAGACTCTCGCGCGCATGTTCACCACACCCACCAATCGAACCCAAATTCTGGCAGGCTCCTATCTGGCAATCTGGCTGACCATCCTGGTTCAATCCGTTGTTCTACTGCTGGCATCAGCTATGATATTTGAGATCGCCTGGGGGAATCTGGCAGGGCTGGCTGTACTAATCCTGAGCCTGTCTCTGGTGGCGACGGGCTTTGGGCTGGCGTTAATTTCCTTTATGGAAAACTCTCGCCAGGCCGGTGTCGCCATCGGCGGCGTGCTGGTTATCCTGGGCTTTTTCGGCGGTTTATTCACCACCGGAGTCGCAAATTTGCCCGCCGCCTTCGAAACCATCACGCTTTTTACGCCGCACGGCTGGGCGCTTCAGGCGTTCAATCACCTCCTTGCTGGCAGTAATGCGTCGCAGGTGCTGCTGCCGGCTGCCGTCCTTCTGGCGATGGGAACAGCCTTTTTTACCCTTGGTGCCTTGCGCTTCACGCGCCGCCTGGCAATAAAATAGATGGACTTCTGAATGAGGTAATCATGCGTACAATTCATATCGCTCTCAAAGATCTGTTACAGATTTTCAAGGATAAGAAATCCCTTCTTTTCCTTCTGGCAATGCCTGTCGCTTTCACCGCCTTTATGGGCTTCGTGCTTGGAATGGGCGCACAGGATCAGGCAGACCCCTTGGATGACGGTTACACCCTTGGGCTTGTCAGCGCCAGCAGCCAAAACGCCTTCGCCATGGCCGTTCGGGCAGCACTGGAAGCAGACAGCCGGGCCAGACTGGTTGATTACCAGCCCTCAGATTTCTCGTATTTTGAACAGCAACTTAAAGACAAAGATCTGGCGGCTGTGATTTTGCTCACGCAAGACCTGCAGGAAAACACTGGCCTGGCTTATCAGCGCGTCGAAGTCATGCTTGGCGAGGATAGCGCTCAAAATCAGGTGCTTCAACCCATACTGAACCACGTTCTGCAGCGAGTTTTAAGCTCATGGGAAATCGCACACCTTAGCGCAAATGACCCCCGGTCCCAGGCTGAGGGATTTCTTAATGCCTGGCAGGCCTGGCAGCGGCCTCGCTACACCCTGGAGGTTGTACCGGCAGCGGCGGGCGGACAGGATACGGATATCTTTAATAACCCCTACAAACAGTCCTCGCCGGGCATGATCGTTATGTTTGCCATCTTCAGCCTGACTTCCAGCTCACTGGTCTTTGTACAGGAGCGGAAAACTGGCGCACTTCAGCGGCTTATGACCACCTCCCTGGCGCGCACCTCCATTTTAGCCGGGCACATGCTGGCCATGTTTCTGTTGGGTTTTGCCCAGGCTTTGATTCTGGCTGCTGCCGGGCAGTTACTTTTCGGCGTAGATTACCTGCGCCAGCCTCTGGCGGTCATCTCATTGGCTGCGGTACTGGCGTTCTGGGTTTCTGCCATGGGCTTGCTCATCGGTACGGTCGCCCGCAGCGAAGATCAGGCCACCATGATCTCATTGGCAGCCATGTTCCTTTTTGCCGCGCTGGGTGGGACCTGGTTCCCGCTCGAAATCACCGGGGAGACTTTTTCCACCATTGGAAAAATGCTTCCATCAGGTTGGGCCATGACCGGGTTTCAAAATATCCTGGTGCGTGGATTGGATTTCTCTTCCGTTCTGCCCGCGCTGGGAGGAATTTTCGGCTATGGCATCCTCTTCTTCCTCCTGGCAGTATGGCGGTTCAGGATACGGGCTGCTTAATCCGAAAGCCTCCCTCAGAGTAGGGAGGCTTTCTTCTTGCGTACAGGTATGTTTGGCAGCATAATTAGACATTCTGATTCACAGGCAGGCCTTATGTCGACTGGAACTTCGAAACCCATTGCACCCTGGCTGATGCTCATCTCCAGGGTTACCTTGTTCGCATTCATTCAGCTGCTGATCGCCGCTGTCCTATGGCTGAGCGGCGAAAGCCAGCCCTTGCAGGAATCCTCACGCTGGTGGTTGTTTAGTGTTATCCTCACAAACCTGGTGTCGATCGCGCTGCTTATCAGGTTGTTCAAGGCAGAAAATAAACGGTTCCTTGACCTTTTTCATTTCCAGCCTGAAACGCTGTGGAAAGACCTTGGCCTGGCGGTGGCGGGATTTCTCCTGGCAGGCCCGATCGCTTTCCTGCCGATGAATGCCGCCGCTGAAATTTTTATGGGTTCCGCGGAATCCGCCACCAGGATGATGTTTCAGCCCATCCCGGTTTGGGCGCTGGTGATCGGCATTCTTTTTCCACTAACCATTGCCCTGGCTGAGCTGCCCACTTATTTTGGTTACGTCATGCCGCGCCTTGAAAAGCAGCTTGGCAGCGGCTGGCTGGCCTGGGTAATCGCCGCCGCGTTCTTGAGTATTCAACATTGTACGCTGCCGCTCATTTTGGACAGCGGGTTCCTTATGTACCGGCTGGTCATGTTCCTGCCGCTCGCCCTGTATCTTGGTCTCATTCTCAAATTGCGACCGCGCTTGCTGCCGTACCTGATGATCGGGCATGCTTTGCTCGATTTCGGCACCCTGGCGGCTTATTTATTGTAGGCGTTTTCTCTTTGCAAATCGAAACACGGCCCGCACCTCCCTTACCTGAGAGCAATTAACCTGTGACCGGAATGATTTGGTGGAAAGGAGCCCTCCCTTGGGGACTGCTTGAGCTGGTTGTACATGATCCCCAGGCAGTTGAGCATTTTCTCAGCCACTGCAGGCACACCCTGGCGGTTGGGTTATCCGGGAGGTCAACAGCAAGTTGGCAGCTGGATTTTATATACCCCACCGAAAGAATTTTCCCAGAGAGTAAATGCAGTTTTTACCGTCGACTAGAAGCTACATCCCTCTGTTTCCATCCATGCTTATCAACGTTTTATTAACAGGCATTCTGGTCGGGTTTTCGATAGCCGTCCCAGTCGGACCAATCGGGATCCTGTGTATCCGCCGCACCCTGGCTGATGGTCGGACCGCTGGATTTGTTTCCGGCCTTGGCGCGGCAACCGCTGACGCGCTGTACGGCAGCATTGCGGCTTTCGGCCTGGTATTCATAACGTCTTTCATGATCGAACAGTACATCTGGCTGCGATTGGCTGGAGGGATCTTCCTGTTTATTTTAGGTGTCAGGACCTGGCGTGCGAAACCATCCTTGCTTTCAAACGCAAACACAAATCTCCCTCTTTTTGGGGCATATCTCTCCACATTTTTCCTGACATTAACCAACCCCATGACTATCCTATCCTTCACTGCTGTGTTCGCCGGGTTGGGCCTGGTTACAACGGATGGTAGTCTTCCCGTGTCAATCTCGCTGGTATTGGGAGTCCTTGCTGGATCTGCTTTATGGTGGCTGCTCCTGAGTGTCGTGGTTAGCCTATTTAGGAGTAAGATCAATACGCACGTCCTTCGCTGGGTTAACCGCACCGCTGCAGCCGTTATAATAACTTTTGGCCTTATCACTCTGGCAGGTCTGCTATAGATATGGAGAAACCAGTGTTCATCGTTCAGGAAAATTGGTTCAGCGTATACCCTGGCGCGGCTGCTGGCGTGCTGGTGTTGGAAGGCGTCCATAATCCGGAAGGTCATCCACAGCTAGACGAACAAAAAAGGATGCTGGAAAATGACCTGCGCTCGGCCTATGCAGGGGTCGATCGCAGTATTCTGGCTCAACATCCTGTTCTGGTGGCGTATGAGCGATACTACAAAGGTTACATGAAAACCTACCACGTGCGCCTTCAGCTTGAATCGATCCTCTTCAAAGGTTGGTCCATCCCCTCTGGCGCTGCGCTGGTCGAAGCCATGTTCATGGCTGAGATCAAGAACCTCCTCTTGACGGCCGGTCACGACCTGGACGAATTGGCGCTGCCGGTTACGCTGGCAGTAGCAGACGGGCAAGAAACCTACACCCTGATGCGCGGTCAGCAGCAGACTCTTAAAAGAGGCGATATGTTTATGCAAGATCAGGCGGGAATCATCTCCTCTATTCTGTATGGGCCAGACCAGCGCAGCAGGATAAATGAGCATACCCGCAGGGTAATGTTTACCGTTTATGCCCCACCGGGCATTGAGCCGCAAGCGCTGACTGATCATCTGGCAGATATCGAAAACAATGTACGCGTGATCGCTCCCCAAGCCAGACAGGTATTTAGCCAGGTTTTCACCGCTGGATCAGATTCCCCAGGGAACTCTTCTCAATATTTTGTATAATCAAATACTGGCGTTTGATCAGAGTTTATAATCATTATCCAAGGATCACGCAACAATTAATAGCTGAAAGCGTCCACAACAATAATAATAATTTTTCCTGATATTCGTTTATCTGTAATTGGAGGTGAATGATGAAAGTCGTTGTGATCGGTTCAACCGGTGTTCTCGGCCGGCAGTTGCTTCCTCGTCTTTTTGAGCGCGGACATCAGGTTCGCGCAATCGTGCGCAGCCAGGAACAGAGAAACCATCTTTCGCGCCTGGGTTTCGAGGCCGTCCTGGGAGATATCTTCGACCTCCCATCTCTCGAATCCGCTGTTACAGGCTGCCAGGCTGCCATCCATATCGCTACTGCTGTTCCGCGCCCAGGCATGCGTCCGGATTACAGCCTGAATGACCGCATACGCCGCGAGGGCACGGTAAATTTTATCCAGGCCTGTCGTGCTGGCGGAGTGGAGCGCTATTTACAGCAGAGCATTGCCCTGGTATATGGCGATCAGGGTTCAAAAGTCGTGGATGAGAACACCCGCCCTGTCCCATTGCCCATCAACCAATCGGCGATCGATATGGAGGCAGTGGTGATGGACACCCCGCTGGATTGGATCATTCTCCGCGGCGGTTTATTCTATGGTCCAGGGACCGGTCGTGATCAAGACTGGCGGCAGGCGGCCCAGGCTGGCAGGCTGCGCACCCCTGGAGATGGTTCCGGCCTGGCATCCTTGACCCATGTAATAGATATGGCCGCCGCCATGGTTCTGGCGCTCGAAAAAGCGCCTGCCGGCAGGACCTACAACGTAGTCGATGATTGTCCGGTCGATTTCCTCACCCTTTACCGCCACGTGGCTGCGCTGGAATCTGCGGGTGATCCGCTGACAGGCGGTCCGCCTGAAATACCTTCACTTGCCTGCAGCAATCAAAAAATAAAAAAAGAGTTGGGGTGGTCGCCATTTTTCTCGACGTATCATTCTGGGTTGGCTTAATATTCGGAGAAATGGAATGTCATTTTCACAGATTGATTTTTCGCGCATCGGTATCGGCTGCTACACATTAAGCGGCGTATATGGCCGCAAGGATGTGCGCGAGTTCTCCGGCATGATCCAGCGCGCGTTCGATTTAGGAGTTAATTTTTTTGATACGGCGGAAACCTACGGACCTGGCGAGGAAATCCTGGGAGAAGCTGTACGACCATTCCGCGACCAGGTCTTCCTGGCTAGTAAAGTCGGCATGCGTGCGGGCTCCAAGCCAGACCTCTCGCCAGAAAATGTCCGCCAGGCCTGTGAATCCAGCCTGAAACGTCTGGGAACCGATTGGATCGACCTGTACCAGATCCATTTCGATGACCCATCCACCCCGGTCCAGGAGACCCTCGCCGCTCTCGAAAAGCTTGCAGCCGACGGAAAGATCCGCCGTTATGGTCTCGGTCACTTGCCCCTCGCGCGGGTGAAGGAGTACACCTCCTCTGGTAACCCGTACTCAGTCTTGTTGGAATTCAGTGCCGTTGCGCGCGACGCCCAAAAAGAAATCATCCCATACTGCCGTGACCACAACCTGGCAGTAATCGCCTTCAGTATCACCGGGCGCGGCTTGCTGACGGGCAGGTTCCAGGATGCTAGTCAGTTTGAAGACGGGGATATCCGCTTGATTGACCCCTTATTTCAACGCGAGCGGCTGGAGCATGGTTTGCGTGTCGCCGAAAAATTCCGCGCGGTGGGTCGGCGCTACAACGCCTCCCCGGTTCAGGTTGCAATCGCATGGGTGATTGCGCAGCCAGGGATAACCTGCGCCCTAACCGGACCCTCAACCATCTCTCACCTGGAGGAGAACCTGGCATCCCTTAAGCTTAACCTCAGCCAGGAGGATGTTGCAGAAATGGACGATTTCCTTAACCAAGAGGAAATTTCATTACGAAAGGCGCAGCGCCTGGCTGTTGATACCATTCTCCGGAAGCCAACAAATCAGGATCCCGAACAGGCCTTTAAAAACCTTGTCTACCTTATTGAGACAGCCATCACCCTGGAAATGGCAGATGAGCAGCAGATCATGCCCCTGTTCCTGTCCCTGTATGAATTACGAAGTAAATTGGATAAAAACTCGCTACCGTCGATCGCGGTTATTCATCGCCAGCTGCGGGAAATTCTTGAATCTTAACACCTGTTCACACGATGTTAACCTGACCTTGCCGGACGGTTAACACGCGCGTGTTAACATCCTGATAGGAAAAATTCATAAAACCAAAACTTATCAGGAGAAGAAAACAAATGCGTCGTGTAACATTTATTCCGGTTTTTTTGCTGGTAACCCTCAGCCTAATTTTGGCAGCCTGCCAGCCGGCATCAACGCCTACACCGGCTGCCCCGCCAGCTCAAGCGACACAAGCCTCATCGGCCCCTCAGCCAACACCGGCGGTCCAGGCTCCCGTCCAGGCAGGCTCAACTATCCAGTTACCTGAGGTCGATCCAGACGACTTTAGCGGTGATATATACATCGCCGGTTCCTCCACGGTCTACCCGCTGACCGAACGGATTGTCGAAATCTTCAAAGCTGAAGGCTTCGAGGGTAAAGGCAATATCAAGATCGATTCGATCGGTTCCGGCGCTGGTTTCGAGCGCTTCTGCAAGACCGGCGAGTCCGACATCTCCAATGCCTCCCGTCCCATCAAAGACTCCGAGGTTGAAAGCTGCCGGGAAATCGGTCGTGAGCCGATCGAGTTCCGTGTCGGCACGGATGCCCTCGCCATTGTCGTCAATCCCCAGAATGATTGGGTCGACGACCTGACTATCGAAGAAATCGCCAAACTGTTCTCCTCCGATGTAACCCTGTGGTCAGAAGTCAATCCCGCCTGGCCCAGCGAGACCATCAAACGCTATTCCCCCGGCACCGACTCCGGCACCTTCGACTACTTCGTCGAGGCGGTCATGGATCATGTCTTCGGCAAGGATGTCGGCCGCGAATCAATCCTCAAGGCAGCCAACACCCAGTTCTCGGAAGACGATAATGTCCTCGTCCAGGGTGTCTCCGGTGACAGGTTCGCTATCGGTTACTTCGGCTTCGCCTACTACGAAGAAAATAAATCACGCCTCAAGGACCTCTCCGTTGAGGGCATCTCCCCCACCGCCGAAAGCGCCGAAACTGGAGATTACCCTCTGGCGCGCCCGCTCTTCATCTACTCCGATGCCAGCATCATGCAGGCTAAACCCCAGGTGGCCGCCTTCATAAACTACTACCTCACCTACGTCAATGATTACGTCCTCGAAGTCGGCTACTTCCCCGCCAGCGGCGCTGCCCTGGATATAGCCAGGCAAAACTGGCTGGATGCCATGAAGTAACCTTCGGAATACGGGAACCAAGGCTGGAACTGGCAGCTTGTTGGCTGCCAGTTCCAACGCCTGATCGGAAAAACCTTTTGCATGGAAAAACATTGATACATGGACGACATTCTCATCAAACCTGGTGTAAATAGCCAGAAAAAAATAATCAGCCTGAAGAAACAATTCCGACCCTGGGAAAATATTATTCAGGCGATCCTGTTTTTCTGCGGAGCAGTATCCATTCTGACGACCTTCGGGATAATATTTGAGTTAGGCAAAGAAGCCTGGCTGTTTTTTGGCAGCCCTGAGGTCAACCTGATTGAGTTTCTTACCTCCACCCAATGGTCCCCGACAATCGGCGATTTTGGTGTGTTGCCGCTAGTTCTTTCGACCCTGATTACAAGTTTCATTGCCATGCTTGTGGCACTACCGCTAGGATTGGGATCAGCTATTTATTTGAGTGAATATGCGTCGCTAAAAGTTCGCAGCGTTCTAAAACCAGTCCTTGAGATTCTTGCCGGCATCCCCACGGTGGTTTACGGTTACTTTGCCCTGACCTTCATGACTCCCTTGCTGCGGGTTATTTTTGGGGAGAATACTGTCAGCATTTACAACATGGCAGCCGCGGGACTGACCATGGGAATTATGATATTACCGCTAGTAAGTTCGATGAGCGAGGATGCCTTAAGCGCAGTCCCTGGTTCGCTGAGGGAAGCCTCCTATGGTTTAGGTGCAACCCGTCTGGAAACGGCTGTCAATGTCGTTCTCCCAGCAGCGATTTCGGGGGTCATAGCGGCGTTTATTGTTGGTGTTTCTCGCGCCGTGGGAGAGACCATGATCGTCGCCATTGCTGCCGGTGCGGGACCAAATTTCACCTTTAACCCATTTGATGCCGCGGAAACCATGACCGGTTATATAGCGCGCATCAGCGGCGGGGATCTGTCATACGACACACCGGATTACAACAGTATTTTTGCAATCGGTCTTTTGCTGTTTGTCATCACGCTCACCCTTAATTTCATCAGCCGCAGAATCAGCCGCCACTTTCGCGAGGTGTACGAATGAGCGCGAAATGGACCGCCAGAAATATCAACAAGAACACCGCCGAAGATGTCAATGCCTTTTTACAACGCCGGCACCAGATGGCAAAAATTTGGAAGTCGGTATTCTATCTATCGACCCTGTTGGCGATCATATTCCTGGTCACCCTTTTATTCACCATTATTAATAGATCCTTTGGTTACGTCGCGGTGGAAAACAGAGTGGATCCAGATTCATTGTCTGCCCGACCGCTTGAAGACCTCGAATTAGAGGAAATCATACCCATTCTGCGCGCAAACCTTACTCCCAACCGTCTGCGGACAATCGAACGCGCCGGTTCCCTGGAAGAACAAGGCTTAACCAAGGTTTACGGGATTTTGATTGAAGAAGTTGTTCAGCCTAAAGTGATCCGTAGTTACAGCCTGCTTGAATCGGTCTTCCAACCCGCAAAAATTGCCGCCGATATTGCCGAAAACTACCCTGATGCCGAGATGGAATTCCGCTCCTGGTTAAACCAAAGGTTTTTGCAAATGCCAATGTCTAGCCGCCCCGAGTTGGCCGGGGTTCGGACTGCATTGTTAGGATCCCTGTATCTCATCCTGATAACAATTTCATTCGCGTTCCCGATCGGCGTTGGCGCGGCGATTTACCTGGAAGAATACGCGCAAAGGGACAACCGCATCAACCGGTTCATACAAACCAATATTGATAATCTCGCCGGCGTCCCATCCATTATCTACGGTATTCTCGGTCTGGCTGTATTCGTACGCACCCTCGCACCCCTCACTTCTGGAACGGTTTTTGGGGTCGAAGGTGGGACAGGCCGTACGATTATTTCTGCCGGCATGACAATGGCGCTGTTGATTCTCCCCATCCTGATCATCAACGCTCAGGAGGCGATCAGGGCTGTACCAAATTCCATTCGCCAGGCAAGCTTTGGTCTTGGCGCCACCAAATGGCAAACCATCTGGAACCACGTACTTCCTTATGCCCTCCCCGGGATTCTGACGGGCACCATTTTGGCCGTCTCACGTGCGATCGGCGAAACCGCTCCCCTGATTGTTGTCGGCGCTTCCACCTTCATTACCAGCGACCCATCCGGACCTTTTTCTAGTTTTACCGCGCTGCCAATCCAGATTTATAACTGGACATCTCGTCCTCAGGAAGCTTTCCGAAATATCGCCGCCGCGGCGATTCTGGTTCTGCTCGCATCCCTCCTGTCCTTGAACGCAATAGCAATATTCCTGCGCAACCACTTTACGAAACGGATATAATTACAGCAATGACTGGACCAAATAACTCAAATGCCATTGAGGCGAAGAACCTCAACATTTATTACGGTGACTTTCAGGCCGTCCGCGATGTGACCCTGAACATCGAACGCAATAAAATCACAGCCATTATCGGTCCTTCCGGATGCGGAAAAAGCACCGTCCTGCGCGCCTTCAATCGTATGAATGATTTCATTCATAATTCTTCTGCCAAAGGCGAGATCCTCTTTCATGGGAAAAATATTTACGATCCTGATGTGGATCCAGTTCAGATACGCCGCATGATCGGCATGGTTTTCCAGAAGCCCAACCCGTTTCCCAAGTCAATATATGAAAATGTTGCCTGGGGCGCGAAAATCAATGGCTTCCGTGGCAATACCGATGACCTGGTAGAAGAGACCCTGCGTTCAGCTGCCTTGTGGGATGAAGTCAAGGATGATCTCAAGAAAAGCGCTCTGGCACTTTCGGGCGGTCAGCAGCAGCGCCTGTGCATCGCCCGTGCGCTGGCGGTAAAACCCGAAATCATCCTGATGGATGAACCCTGCTCTGCGCTGGATCCAATCGCTACCTTGAAAATCGAAGATCTGATGCGTGAACTGTCTAAAGATTACACCATTATTATTGTCACCCACAACATGCAGCAGGCTGCGCGCGCTTCAGACAATACTGCCTTTTTTACAATGGCCGAGGACCGCAGCGGTATAATGGTGGAATATGGATTGACCAGCCAGATCTTCACCAAACCGCGCGACTCACGGACAGAAGACTATATCACTGGTCGTTTTGGATAATCCAGGAGCCAAAAGGGGTATATCATGCCACGCGATACATTAAATCGCCAGATGAATCATATTCAGGATGAAGTCTTAATCCTGGGCAGCATGGTGGAACAGGCCACCCTTGCGGCTGTGGACGCGTTGAAAAAACGGGATGTTAAAGCCGCCAAAAATATTTTCGAGCAAGACCAGGTAATTAATGAAAAAAGATTCGCGATTGAAAACGCCGTCATCATCTTGATGGCCACCCAGCAGCCTATGGCACGCGACCTTCGCCAGCTTACCGCGCTGCTGGAAGTCAATACAGAGCTGGAACGCATGGGTGATTACGCCAAAGGCATCGCCAAAGTAAGCATGCTGCTGGGCGAAGGCGAAGTCTTCATGCCGATGGAAGAGATTGAAAAAATGACTGAAATAACCGTCAGCATGCTGCACCGCGCCCTGAGTGCGTTTGTGGATGAAAACACCCAGCTTGCCCTGTCTATCCCGAAAGAAGATGACCATGTGGACGCGCTCTTCAACACGGCTTACAAAAAAATCGTTGAGGAGATGATTGCCAATCCGGCATCCATCGACCAGACCAGCTTCATGATGTGGGTCATCCACAATATCGAACGCATGGCAGACCGCGTCACCAACATTTGCGAGCGCACCGTTTTTGCCGCCACCGGCGAGCTGTTTGAGGTGGACGGCATGGATGAGGACGACGTCGATATTTAATGCTCAACCGCATAGCCAAGAAACCGGGGACGCGCATGAATAATCATGCTCATTTCCCGGTTTTTTTCTTGTCTGAACAAAATCCCCGTCTCAATGCTATAATATTTATCCACACGGTAGTGGTTTTCTCTATTCTACTTGGGGAAGCCATCAGGCCATTTTTACAGGAGTTCAGGCGTGCTAATCCCTCACAATTACAATGGAAAACTGATTATCGTTGAAGGTATCGACGGCAGCGGTAAGTCCACCCAAATCGACCTTCTTTACAAGTGGCTCAAGTCCCTTGGAAAATCAGTTTTCTTCAGCGAATGGAACTCGTCTCCGCTAGTAAAAAGCACATCCCGTCTGGCGAAAAAAGAGAAAGCCTTTACACCCACCACTTTCAGCCTGATCCAGGCGACCGATTTCGCCGACCGGTGGGAAAATCAAATGCTGCCCATGCTCAAAGCCGGGGTAATTGTACTGGCAGACCGCTATGCATACACCGCCTTCGCCCGCGATGTCGCCCGCGGAGTCGACCCGGAATGGGTCCGCAACCTGTATTCTTTTGCGCCGCAGCCGGACCTGGCCTTTTACTTTCAGGTCCCGGTAGGCATCGCCACTGAGCGCATCCTTTCAGGCCGGGCAACCCTCAAGTTTTACGAGGCCGGGCAGGATTTGGGGCTGTCAGATAACCGCGTGACCAGTTTTCGCCTTTTCCAGCAGCGCATCATCAACGAGTACGATAACATGATATCTGAATTCAACTTCACGGTCATCGACGGCACAAAACCAGTGCAGGAACAGCAGCGCGAAGTCAGGAAAGCTGTCAAGAAAATTCTGCGAGGGTGGCGCGGGCTGCCCAATCCGCTCGGTCGTCCGCGGCGCAGAACCGGTCAGGCGAGCTATTCTGCTGTTGGCCAGGAGACCGCCGCTGAGGGGAAATCAGCATGACCGAGGAAATGTTCTACGGCTCAGGATTTCCATATAAACGCATTAAAGACCTGCCGGGTAAGCTGATCGTACTGGAAGGCTCGGACGGAGTAGGACGGTCAACCCAGATCGCCATGCTGCGTGAGTGGCTGGAAACCCAGGGTATGGCCGTGTCAGACACCGGGCTGCGCCGATCCACATTGACGCAGCCGGGATTGAGTGCTGCCAAACAGGGGCACACCCTCAGCCGCACAACCATGAGCTTGTTTTACGCCGCGGATTTCGCCGACCGTCTGGAAAACCAGATCATCCCCGCGCTCAAAGCCGGGTTTTTCGTGCTTTCAGACCGCTACTTTTTCTCGATCATCGCTCGTGACGTCGTCCGCGGCGCAGACCCGATCTGGGCGCGAAAGGTGTATGGTTTCGCGCTTAAACCCGACATTGTCTTTTACCTGCGCGCGGATGTGCAGACGCTGGTCGCCCGTATGGTGCAGGGCCGCGGATTTGATTACTGGGAATCCGGCATGGACATCCGCTGCGCCGATAACCTGTATGATAGTTTTGTGGTTTATCAAAACCGCCTGATCGAGCAGTTCGACCAGATGGCGCAGGAATTTCAATTTACAACCATCGATGCCACCCGCTCACCCCAGGCTGTTTTTGCCGACTTACAATCCATTATCCGCGAAAAAATTCTCTCATCCGAATAACCCCTTGAACCAGCCTTGATGATTTCGCAACAAAACCAACGGCCAGCCTTAACCTGCTCTTAATAATCGACCTGACCGGTAAAAAATACAGATCAGTTATAATGAATAAACTGGGCTACCAGTAGTGCGGTTCACCGGCGCTGACCGGCGGTCTCTTTCAAGCCAGGATGACACCTGCAGCGTTTTTATGAATCATTTTCCAGAAAGGCGGCTTGCGATTTGAAAAAGAACCCTGACCCACATAACGTTCGTATCTTCGCCGCAAGTTTGCTGATGCCCAACCTGACTGGCCTGGTCCAGGAAATCGACGGCGTGCGCGAAGGCCAGGATATTGAGTATATCCACCGCATGCGGGTTGCCTCACGCCGCTTGCGTTCCGCCCTGCCGCTGTTTGGACCATTCGTCGCCCCAAAATCCTATAAAAAATGGCTCAAGGAAATCCGCAATATCACCAGGGCATTAGGAGAGGCTCGTGACGCCGATGTGCAAATCGAGCACATCGCTGCCTTTCTGCAGCCGTTGACCCCGCCGGAACGCGCTGGCGTTCGCAGGTTGCTGCTGCGTCTTCGCCAGCAGCGCAGCCGCCTTCAGCCACAGGTACTGAAAGCTCTCATACGCCTGGAAAAAAGCGGGGTTGTCGAGAATATGGCGCAAAAACTCGCTCCCCTGGATATATTCAAAGACCTGATCGATCTCAAGGACCCGCGGTTATTAACCATGGCTCGCGAGGCAATTGATAAAAAATTAGCGGATTTCCTGTCCTATGAGACCTATATCCATAACCCCGAATGCGTCACCGAACTGCACGCCATGCGTATTGCCGCTAAACGCCTGCGCTATACCATGGAATTTTTCACCTCGCTTTACGAGGATGAACTAAAGCCCTACCTCAAGGCCCTGCGCGCCAGTCAGGACCTTCTCGGCAGTATCCATGATTGCGACGTATGGCGCGAAAAATTACCTCTCTTTATCGCCGAAGAACGCCAGCGCACGGTCGAATACTTCGGGCATGCGCGGCCGTTTAACCGCCTGATGCCGGGTTTGGAATACTACCGCCAGGCGCGCGATAAGGAACGCCAGCAGCAATATAATAGCTTTCTTCAGCAGTGGGACGCCTGGAAGCAGCAGGGACTATGGGATAACCTGCGCAAAACCCTGGAAATGGCAGTTCAGGCGGCGGAAGACTCTCCTGCCGAAACCGAGCTTACCGAAGAACCGCCATCCCAACCCATGGAGCAGCCTGGCGAATGATTGCAGCGTTGATCGGCGATGTGCATGCCAACCTGCCAGCCTTACAGGCGGTCCTGGCTCACAGCGCCGCGCTTGGAGCCAGCCAGGTGTGGAACATCGGGGACTTCGTCGGGTATGGTCCATTTCCTGAGGAATGCGTGCGTCTGCTTCGGTCAACCACAGATGTCAGCATCCTTGGGAATTACGACCGCAAAGTGCTGCAAATTCCCAAAAAACTGGCGCAGTGGCAGGATAAAAAGCATCCCCAAAAAATATTTGCCTTTCGCTGGGCATACGAGCAACTTTCCGAGGACAGCCGCGCATATCTTGCCTCGCTGCCTGAAAATAGACGATTTACCACTCAGGGCTGGCAGGTTCTGCTGACTCACGGCAGCCCGGCCTCGCGCAACGAACACCTTTCACCTCGGACGCCAGAGAGCCGCCTGGCTGAGCTGGCTGAAATGACTCCAGCGGACGTCATTATTTTTGGACATTCGCACCGCCCGTTTGTTCGCAGGGTAGGGCGTACCTGGTTTATAAATACCGGTTCGGTTGGGCGGCCGGATGACGGCGACCCACGCGCCTGTTACGCCCTGCTTTACCTGCAGCCGGATCAAATCGGCGTGTGTCATATTCGCCTTTCCTACGACCTGCAGGCCACCCTGGATGCCATCCGCGATCGCAACCTTCCGCAGGCATTTGCTGCCATGCTGGCCAACGGCCGCAGCCTGGATGCTCTCCTGGAGGCGGAATGACTCTGTTTAATTACGACCAGCAAATCACACCAGAGCAGCAATCCGCGCTGGAGTCCGTCCTTGCTCTGGCAAAAGCCTGTGATTTCGAGGTCGCCCACACCCTGCAGGTCACCCGCCTGGCGCTGCGCCTGTTTGATGAATTGCTGCCTCTGCATGGATTGAATTCTCAGGAACGCTTTTGGCTGCTGGCAGGCAGCCTGCTGCATGATATCGGCTGGGTCGAGGGCTGGAAAAGCCATCATAAAACCAGCCTGAGCATCATCCTTAAATCCCCCCTGTTGACCCTGGACAATCGCGAGCGCCTGATCATTGGCTCCATTGCCCGCTACCACCGAAAAGCCCTGCCGGATATCAAACACGATCATTTCGCCGCGCTGGCAGTAGACGAACGACAGGTCGTCAGTTATCTGGCAGGAATTCTGCGCATTGCCGATGGGCTCGATCGCAGCCATCAGAGCGTGGTGCAGGACTTGCACGCGGCTGTAACAGCGCGTGAAATTACGGTTTTTTGCCAGTGCGACCAGCCTGCTTACGAAGAAGAGCAAGCCGCCCTGAAAAAAGGCGATCTGCTTGAAAACCTGTTTCACAAAAAGCTGATCATTCGATGGACAATCCAATAATTACTGCCAATGGCCGCGTTGTCGGCTTTCTGGATATCGGCACCAACTCGATTCGTCTGCTGGTGGTGCGAATTAAAGCGAATAAAACGCATCAGGTCCTGACCGCTCAAAAAGAAGTTGTCCGGCTGGGAGAAGGAGAGTTTATCGAGCAGACTTTACAACCGGAAGCGATTGACCGGGCGGTAATTGTCTGCCAGAGGTTCGCTGAAATGGCGCGCCAGCGCGAGGCAGAAGAAATCATCGCGGTTGCCACCTCAGCCACCCGCGAGGCGTCCAATAAAGCCGATTTCATACAACGTCTGAAAGAGGAGGCTGGTCTGGATGTGCGCGCGATATCCGGACTGGAAGAGGCTCGCCTGATTTACCTGGGAGTGGCTTCAGGCGTCGACCTGCGCGACCGTCAGGCTTTGTTTGTGGATATCGGCGGCGGCAGCACAGAATTAATCGTTGGCGACCACCAGCAACACCACCTGCTCGACTCGCTTAAATTGGGTGCGATTCGCCTTACCACCATGTTCTTTCTGCCAGATGAACGCGATCCGATCTCACCCATCCGCTACGCGCTGATTCAAAATTACGTGCGCAATGCCATTGTCCGCTCGGTGCAGCGCATCCAACCTTACAAGATTGACTTATTGCTTGGATCCTCCGGTACCCTGCTCAACCTGGCGGAGATCACTGTGCGCTACTTCTACAAGCGCAAGCTGGAGCGCAGCGACCAGATCACACATGAACAGATCAAAGAGATGGTCAAGGTCCTGTGCGCCTGCTCGCTGGAGGAGCGCCGCCAGATCAATGGCATTAATCCTGAACGCGCGGATATTATCATTGCCGGGACCGCTATCATCGATACCCTCATGGAAGACCTCAAGCTGGGCTCGTTGCAGGTCAGTGAACGCGGTTTGCGTGATGGCCTGCTGATGGATTACCTGGCGCGCACCGATCAGTCACTGGCCTTAGGTCAGATGACCGTGCGTGAGCGCTCAGTTTTGCAGCTGGCGCGCACAGTCAATTACGACGAGCCGCACGCGCGCCAGGTAACCCGCCTGGCTCTGCATTTGTTCGACTCTGCTTACAATCTGAAACTGCATAAACTGGGCCGCTGGGAAAGGGAACTGCTCGAGTATGCCGCCTTACTGCATGACATTGGCGCTTTTCTATCCTACCAGAACCACCAGATGCATACCTATTATCTTATCCGCAACGCCGACCTGCTCGGTTTCGATCAGAAAGAAATCATGATCATGGCGCTGGCGGGGCTGCACCACCGAAAAGGCCTGCCCTCCAAAAAGGATACTGATTTCGCCTCGCTGGACAAAGATTCACAGGAAGCGGTCAGGGTATTGGGTATGATGCTGCGGCTGGCCGAGAGTCTGGACCGCAGCCATACCGGAGCGGTACACCGCGCTCGTTTTGTTCGGGGAGAACAGGGCGGAGTGGTTCTCGAGATTACCTCCGACCAGGACTGCCAGCTTGAAATTTGGGGTGTTGAAAACCACGCCGACGCGTTTGAAAAGACTTTTGGCCGCCCGCTGACCGTGCGTATGGCTGCGCGCAACAAAGAGGAGTGACCCCTGGGCTTAATTCGCATTGGGCGGGGGTAATTTATCGAGTTTCAGGACCTGGCGTTGATTAATCCCATTAAAATCCACGGCAGCATGGCAAAAAGACCTGCCATCCCTGGCCCGCTTAATCCAACCGAGAAATTGATCACAACCGAACTCAGTCCCATGATGGCATAGGCATACACTGCCCAGCGGAAAGGCGGCGCATCCGCAGGCACAGGCACCCTGGGCAGGCTGGGGGAAAGAACCTGGTAAACCGCCAGGGCGACAAAGCTGGTCAGCCACCAGCCCCAAAAATTCTGCACCGTGATCCCAAAATAAGCGCCTTCTTCTTCCCACACCCAATGACCGCTGGCCACCATCAGCGGGTCCATCGCCAGGTCCCAGGAAGTCATGATTATGGCGCCTATGCCTGCCACAAACAGTTTTCTTTCCAGCGTGGACCGAAAGCGGTCCGGGATAAGCCGGTCTGCAATCACGAAGGAGGCGTACATCATCATGAACCAGGCAACCGGGATCAGTATGGGCACCAGTCCGAAAATTTTAGGTCCCAGGCGGTCGGTGTAGTGGTAGGCGCCATAAATGGCGCCGGTGGCCACTCCCACGCTTTCAAACAGCAGACTGACCACAAAAACCACCGCCAACAGAAGAATCGCCTGCGCCCAACCCAATCGTTGACCGGCGTGCAGCAGGGCGAAAATAAAGGTCAGCAGCGTAACAACAGCGGTCAGCCACATTTGCGTGCCCGGAATCCACCAGACATCCACAAATGAGATAAATGTAAGGGCGGCGACCAGGCCTAACAGCACCCCTGTCAGTCTCTTTAATCCCATCTCAAAATCCTCCCTCCCGTATGATACGGAATTTCAGATTGAACACTTTCGCAAACGCCTCGATCACCGCCTGTACTGTGTCTTCCATGCTTGGGGCTGGATCCAAAAAATCCTGAAGCGACGCCATCCTGACATCATCTAACCCGCAGGGAACGATCCCCTGCCAGTAGCTCATATCCGGATTGACATTGAGAGCAAAGCCGTGCCTGCTCACCCCTTTTGCGTCCACTTTGACACCGATGGACGCCAGCTTTTCCGGTCTGCTTGCAGTGGTCGGCCCGGCAGGCAGCCACACGCCGGTGTACCCCTTGCGTCGTTCTGCTACCAGTCCCAGGCTTGCGCAGGCCTGTATCAATACCTCTTCCAATCGCCTAAGATAGCCAACGAAATCGGTCTGCGGCAGGCGCTGCCCCTGCCAGCCGGGCGCTGCCAGTTGCAGCAATGGGTAACCCACCAGCTGCCCTGGACCATGGTAAGTGATATCCCCTCCGCGGTCCACCTCATAAACCTTAATTCCTTTTTCCCTGCGTGTATCTTCATTCCAGATCACATGCGACCAACCGCCGCGCCTGCCAATGGTATAGGTGTGCGGGTGCTCCAGCAGCAGCAGCGCTGCCCGACGGTGTCCCGATGCGATCTCCTGCGCGATCTGGTTCTGCAGGTTCCAGGCGTCCAGGTAATCCATTCGGCCGATTAGATAAACCGTGCAAGCATCTTCCATACTGGCTCTACTTTACCATTAAGGTAAAAATTTTTCCTGTCACTGCCCAGAAATTCGATCATTGTTCAATGGTACACGCGCGTACATGTTTAAAATTAGCCGCTGCGCGAGCGGCTTTCCCGACAATTCTATTTAATCAATTAAAATCAGAGGGATTAACCTTTACGAAAGGTCCACAGATGTCTGAACTCGCTTCGCCTGAAACGCCAGTTTTCGCCGTCCCTGAGGCGTCACTGATCCCCGTCAGCCCGCACCTGGGCAGCATGCAGCCTTTTGAACCTAACCGAATGTTTTACATTAAACAGGCGCTGGAGGTTTTTTCGCAGCGAAATCCAGGCGTACCTGTTTATAACGCTTCGCAGGGCGATGGCGGCGCCAGCCTGCCCGGTACGCCGGCAGCCCTGCTCGAACGGGCGGCTCAGTTACAGATACAACACGGCACGGCTTATGACCTCCCCAACGGGACAGAAGCTTACCGTCGCGCGGTTATCGAGCAGTACTGGCAGGTTCAACCTGGTTTTGGTATCACACCCGAGAATGTCCTCGCCACCTCAGGCGGGCGCGATGCCTTGCAGAAGGCTTACATGGCGATGCTGCACCTGGGCTACCGCCGCGAGGGTGATGTTATCCTGGTTTCGCGCGTTCCCTGGGTCTGCTACACCTGGGGACCTTACGGGATCGGCGCCAACGTCATCTGGGCGCCGGGCAGGTCTGAAGAAGGCTGGGCTTATTCAGAGGATGCCATCCGGGAATCGGTGGCCTTTGCCGGGCGCTATGGACGCAAGATTGCAGGCCTGGTGATCACGTCGCCCGACAACCCCACCGGTCTCACCTACACACCCGATCAGCAGGTGCGGATAGCGAAAGCCGCCCTTCAGGCCGGGGTTGCCTATGTCATCTTTGACTGGATGTATCACTACGTGACAGATGAAAACCCCGTGGACCTGAACGCCATTCTGGCCCTTTTCGATCCAGCCGAACGGAAACGCCTGATGTTCCTCGATGGGATCACCAAAAGCCTGGGGGGTTCCAACATCCGGAACTGCCACCTGATCGCCAGCGAAGAAATCATCCGTTTCCTTACCGTTTGGTCAACCCACACAATCGTACCCACGTTCTTCTCCATGGCGGTTGCCATGGCAGCCTACGAAATGGGCATGAAAAAAGCCAGCGCGCCTTTGATCGAGCCGATCAACACCTCCCGAAAAATCCTCAAAGCATTTCTTGAGCAGCATGATTTTGAGTACATTCTCGGTAAAGGTTACTATGCGTTCATAAATGTCAGCCGCTGGCTGCACGCCAGGGGCTGGCGCGAAGCCGCTCCTCTGGCAAAAACCCTGGCTGAGGACCACGGAATTGCAGTCGTTCCAGGCGAATTCTTTTCTCCTTATGGTCGTGAGTGGATTCGTTTTTCTTACGCTCTCCCGCCTGAAAAAACCAGGCTGGCTGCCATACGGCTGTTAGACGCTTTGACCAGTCTCTAATTTTCTTCTAATACAGCGCTGACATTTTTTATATGCTGCAGCTTTAGGATGATAGCAGTGCTATTTTGGCACAGGCAGAAATTATTGGTTTTAAGTTTATTGCAAGGAGAAGAAATATGAATCTTGATCGATATACTCAAAAAGCTCAGGAAGCCATCTTCCAGGCGCAGCGCATTGCGCAGGACTTCCACCATCAGGCGATAGAACCCGCCCACCTGCTGCTGGCGCTTTTGCAGCAGGAAGAGGGTGTGGTGCCTGCTATCGTCACGCGCGTTTCGGGTTCCGTCCTGGGTATCCGCCAGGAACTTGAACAGGAGCTGGAAAAACGCCCCAAGGTGTACGGCGACGGCGCGCAGCAGGTCGGTTTGGCGCGTACAACTTCGGATGTGCTGGCAGCCGCTGAACGGCTGGCAAAAGGCATGGGTGATGACTACATTTCAACCGAGCACATCCTGCTGGCGTTGACAGAAAGCATGGAAGGAAAACGCCTGAGCCAATACGGGCTCACGCGTGACGCCATTCTTAAAGCGCTGCAAACCGTCCGTGGAAATCAACGCGTCAGTTCGCCAAACCCTGAATCGACCTACCAGGCGCTGGAAAAGTACGGCCGCGACCTGACCGCCATGGCTCGCCAGGGAAAGCTGGATCCTGTAATTGGCAGAGATGAGGAAATCCGCCGTGTAGTGCAGATCCTTTCACGCCGCACAAAAAACAACCCGGCGCTGATCGGTGATCCCGGAGTTGGCAAGACAGCCATCGTCGAAGGACTTGCTCAGCGCATTGTTCACGGCGATGTCCCGGAAGGGTTGAAAAATAAACGTCTGGTGCAGCTGGATATGGGCGCGCTGGTCGCCGGAGCAAAATACCGTGGTGAATTCGAGGAGCGTCTCAAAGCGGTCTTGCAGGAGATCAGCGCTGCAGCCGGTGAGGTCATCCTCTTCGTGGACGAGATGCATACTGTGGTCGGGGCAGGCGCCGCTGAGGGCGCGATGGATGCCGGTAACATGCTTAAACCTATGCTGGCGCGCGGAGAACTGCATATGGTTGGCGCAACCACCATTGATGAGTACCGCAAACACATCGAAAAAGACCCGGCGCTGGAACGGCGTTTCCAGCCGGTGCTGGTCGATGAACCCTCGGTCGAAGAGACCATCAGCATCCTGCGCGGTCTGAAACAGCGCTATGAAGTCCACCACGGGGTGCGGATTACCGACCCCGCTGTGATCGCTGCAGCCACCCTGTCTCACCGCTATATTGCCGACCGCCAGCTGCCGGACAAGGCCATCGACCTGATCGATGAAGCCGCGGCCCGCTTACGCACGGAGATCGATTCCAAGCCCCAGGCGCTGGATGAGGTCGACCGTCAGATCATGCAGCTTGAAATTGAACGCCAGGCGCTCCAAAAGGAGAAAGACAAAGCCTCGAAAGACAGACTTGAAAAACTTGAACAGGAACTGGCGGATCTGCGCGAGCGTGCCACCGAATTAAACACCCGCTGGCAGACAGAAAAACAGGCCATCGCAGCCCTGCGGGAAATCAAGGAAAAAATCGAGCAAACCCACCTTGAAATGGAAAATGCCGAACGCCAGAATGATCTTGAAAAAGCCGCCCGCTTGCGTTACGGCCAGCTTCGTGAGTTGGAAGCCGCTCGTCAAGAGGCCGAGAACCGCCTGAAACAATTACAGGCTGAAGGTGCCTTGCTAAAGGAGGAGGTCGATGCGGAGGAAATCGCTGAAATCGTCTCCCGCTGGACGGGCGTGCCTGTATCGCGCCTGATGGAAGGCGAAACGCAGAAATTAATACACATGGAAGAGCGCCTGCATGAACGCGTGGTCGGGCAGGATGATGCTATCCGCTCGGTCTCGAACGCGGTTCGCCGCGCTCGGGCAGGTCTGCAGGATCCTAACCGGCCAATCGGCTCGTTCATCTTCCTTGGACCTACCGGTGTTGGCAAGACTGAACTGGCACGCGCCCTGGCCGAATTCCTCTTTGATGACGAGCACGCCATGATTCGCATCGACATGAGCGAATATCAGGAGAAGCACACTGTTTCCCGGCTGATCGGCGCGCCGCCAGGTTACGTGGGTTATGAAGAAGGCGGGCAGCTCACCGAGGCCGTGCGCCGAAAACCTTACAGCGTGGTGCTGTTCGATGAGATTGAAAAAGCGCATCTGGAGGTGTTCAACGTCCTGCTGCAGCTACTGGACGACGGCCGATTGACCGATGGTCACGGACGCACGGTTGATTTCCGCAATACGGTCGTGATTATGACCTCCAACCTGGGCAGTGAGCTGTGGCTCAACCAGGCCCAAAAGCCTACGCGTGAGAGGATCACCCAGATTCTGCAGGCGCACTTCAGGCCTGAGTTCCTCAACCGCATTGATGAGATCGTGGTATTCAACCCGCTTTCGCGCGAAGATCTCACCCGTATCGTGGATATTCAACTCAAGCGGATCGGCAGTCTGCTCGCCCAGCGGAATCTGACCCTGGAAGTCACCCCGCAGGCACGTCAGTACCTGGCTGAAGTGGGTTACGATCCGGATTACGGTGCCCGCCCACTCAAACGCGCTTTGCAGCGCGAATTGCAGGATCCGCTGGCGCTCAAAGTCCTTTCCGGTGAGTTCGTGGAGGGCGATACCATTTTGGTGGATCGATCGGCGGGTGGGTTGGAATTTCGACCCATCGCCGCGGCCGAAATCGTCGAGGATTGAGAGCGGAACTATGCTGAAGAAAACAGGCAGCGCTGGAATTAGCGCTGCCTGTTACCGTTTACCCGCTGAAAGGCCGGCAGGACAGCCACGCCTTCGAACAAATCCTTTTCAAGGTGGCCATCCGGTTCAGGAAATGCACGCATAAACATCTCTTTTGCCGCGAAAATGCGCCGGATAGGGCCAAAGATACCCCCCGTCAGACTGCCCCCACCCTGGCTGGCATGGCAGCGGGATGCATCATCACGAATATCCGCCACCCGCTGATAATTTACCACGGCATTGACCGGAAAATTTACTTCAGCGATGGCAGCCAGGTCAATATCATGGTTGCGGCCAAAACGACGCGGATCGCGTCCGAAGAGGCGCATCATGCGCACCACAAAGCGCAAGAACCCGCGCGGCATCGTCTGGAAGTACAATTTCCAGGGCGCGTAAGGAGCCTGCTTCTCTTCATCCTCGTAATCCATCTCCCCGCTGAGCCGAAAAGCCTGCACGGTCGCCTGATGAATGGCGATATGATCGGGGTGGCGGTATCCGCCAATGGGATCGAAAGTAACCACCACTTGCGGTTTAAGCCTGCGAATGTAGGTAACAATCTTACCAGCGACCTGATCCACCGGCTGGGCGGTCAGCGCTCGAGGGTGAGCGTTGTCAGGGGAACCCGGCATGCCTGAATCGCGGTAATCCAGGAAAAACACGCCCGCAAGCCCGAGTTTTTCGGCTGCGCAGCGCAGCTCCGCTTCACGCCGCGCAGCGATTGAGTCAAAACCGCGCAGATAACCCTCTTCGACCTCGCCCACTTCCCCGCGGGTTGCGCAAACAAGGTACACAGCCACCCCCCGGCGGGCATAATAGGCCAGCGTACCACCGATACCAAAGGTCTCATCATCCGGATGAGCGAGAACTGCCAGTAAAGTCGGTTTTTCAGCCATTACCATATTTCCTTACCGCTAATATTTTAACATCGTTGGATCGATGCGTTCCGCCCAGGCATTTAACCCGCCGCGCAGATTCTTTACGCTCTTAAACCCGGCTGCAGCCATCTGGCGCACGCCGCGAGCGGAACGAACACCCGTGCGGCAAAATAAAACGTATTCGCGCTCTTTGTCCAGGCTGGGCAATTGCAAGCCCAATTTTTCCAGCGGGATGACCAGCGCTCCAGGCATGGCTGATACCTGTTGTTCCACAGGATCACGCACATCCACAAGGCACAGGTCTTTACCTGAATTCATCATCTCAACCAGTTCTTCCGCTTCCAGGTCCAGCCCCTCACCCGCTGAATCATCATTCATATTGCGCGCAGGAACCCCACAAAACTCTTCATAATCGATCAATTCATGAATGCTGGGATTGTCCCCACACACAGCGCAGGCGGGATTCTTGCGCAGGCGTATGGTCTGCATTGACATTTCCAGCGCGTCGAACAAAAGTAATTTCCCAATTAATGGCTCGCCGATACCAAGGATCAACTTGATCACTTCGCTGGCCTGCATTGAACCGACAATGCCCGGCAGCACACCGAAGACACCGGCATCAGCGCAGGAGGGGATCATCCCCGGAGGAGGCGGCTCCGGAAACAGGCAGCGGTAGCAGGGACCTTTGCGGGCATCAAAAACACTCACCTGTCCTTCGAAACGGAAGATTGATCCGTACACAAACGGCTTACCGCTGATAACTCCCAGGTCATTCAGTAAATAGCGAGTGGGGAAGTTATCTGTACCGTCAACCAGGATGTCATAGTCGCCAGCAATTTCCTTGGCGTTATCCGAACGCAATACCTGATTGTAAGCATCCACCTGGATAAAGGGGTTAAGCTCCAGCATGCGCTGGCGGGCTGATTCCACCTTCAACCTGCCGATGCGCTCGCTGCTGTGAATGATCTGACGCTGCAGATTGGAAGCATCCACCACATCGTAATCTACGACCCCCAGTCGTCCGACACCCGCCGCCGCGAGATACAACGCAATCGGCGAGCCCAGCCCACCGCTTCCCACCAAAAGGACGGATGCGGCTTTCAGCTTTCGCTGCCCTTCCAGGCCGACTTCAGGTATCAGTAAATGCCGCGAGTAGCGCAGGATCTCCTCCTGCGATAACGCCACATCGGGTGCCTTCATCTCTTACACCTCCAAACTGTAATGCCTGTATTATGTCTCGTAACCAGTTTTTCAGCAAGGGAAGCCCGTCATTTCCTCAAGTCAAGTCATAACCGAGAGCAGGGCGTGCGGATCACGCGATGGTAATTTCCCCCACGCCAATATTTTCCATTACAATAGGTGCATGCATGTGATTCTGACCCATGAGCAGGCTGATTTCGACGCCCTGGCCGCGTTGCTGGCTGCTCACATCCTCGATGAGCGTGCGTTACCGGTTTTACCGCGGCGGGTAAACCGCAACGTGCGGGCATTCCTCAACCTGTACGGCGCCGAACTGCCTTTCATCGAACCGCGTGATCTGCCCAATGAAGAAATCCAGACCATTACCCTGGTGGATACCCAGTCTCTGGTTACCTTGAAGGGCATGACCGAGCGCACCCGCGTTCATGTGGTCGATCATCACCAGCTTCGCGATGACCTGCCTGCCGAATGGACCGTGGTTATCGAACGCCTGGGCGCGTGCACAACCCTCCTGGTGGAAGAAATTTTCGACCACAATGGTCCTTTGACACCCCTGCAGGCAACGCTGTTGCTCTTGGGCATCTACGAAGACACCGGTTCGCTCACCTATATCAGCACCACCCCCCGGGATATCCGCGCAGTTGCCAGTTTGCTGGAACAAGGCGCCAGTCTCGAAATCGCAGCGGAGCACCTGAATCCACCCCTATCCGAAGAACAACGTGAAATTTACAATCGACTGCTCAAATCCGCGGAGAATTTCCACATCCATGGGCAGCATGTGGTTGTCGCCACAGCGGATGCGAGCGATTTAAATGAGGAGATTTCCAGCATAGCGCATAAACTGCGCGATCTTTTCGACCCGGACGCCTTATTTCTGCTGGTCACCACCTCTGAAGGCGTTCGTATCGTCGCGCGCTCCACCACCAGCCGAATCAATGTCGGTGAAGTGGCTGCTAGATTCGGCGGCGGCGGGCATGATCGTGCAGCCGCGGCGCTCATCCGTCCAGCAGAACTGCCGGCCGGATCGAGCGGCGAGAACCTCAGCGCGGTGCAGCAGCAGTTGATGGATATCCTACCGAAAATGGTCTTGCCCCCGGTAACAGTTTCAAAGATCATGTCCCGCGGTGTGCGCATCCTGACACCGGACACCTCCGCCCAGGACGCTGCCCGTATGATGCAGCGTTATGGTTACGAAGGCTATCCTGTCGTTGAAGACGGCAAGGTTGTGGGTCTGCTCACCCGCCGGGCAGTAGACCGAGCGCTGGCGCATAAACTAAACCTGCCAGCCGCCAGCCTGATGGAAGCCGGAGAGGTCACCGTCACGCCGGATGATCCGATAGACCACCTGCAGCGTGTTATGGTCGAAACGGGCTGGGGGCAGATTCCGGTGGTGGATGCGGATACCGGAACTGTCCTTGGAATTGTCACCCGCACCGATTTGCTCAAACTCATCGCAGGCGGCGAATCGCTGATGCCTGAAAGAACTAACCTGGCCTCGCGCCTTGAGCAGGCGCTTCCGCCCGCCCGCCGGGAACTACTGAAACTGGTAGCCCGGCAGGCCCACCAGTTGCACATGCCGGTGTACATCGTCGGCGGTTTTGTGCGCGACTTGCTGCTCGAGCGTCCGTCTCCGGATATTGACATTGTTGTCGAGGGTGACGCCATTTCTTTGGCGCGCGCTTTGGAGAAAGAGCACGGCGGCAGGGTAACCAGCCACAGCCGGTTCGGGACCGCGAAATGGCAGATCGGCACGATTCATCAAAAATTAATCCAGCAATTTAATCTGGAAGAAAATTCCACCCAGGAGTCTCTACCCGACTCACTGGATTTGATCAGCGCCCGCACCGAATTTTACAATTACCCCACTGCCCTGCCGACAGTCGAACGCGGCAGTATCAAGCTCGATCTTCACCGGCGTGATTTCACCATTAACACGCTGGCCCTGCGCCTGGACGGCCGCCATTACGCCACGCTGTATGATTACTGGGGTGGACTGAACGATCTGCAGAAAAAGCTCGTGCGGGTTTTGCACTCACTCTCTTTCGTGGATGACCCGACCCGTATGCTGCGCGCAGTTCGCTTTGAAAGTCGTTTTGGCTTTCAAATCGAGGCCCGCACCCTGCAGCTGATGAACGAAGCGCACGACCTCATCCGGCAGATTTCAGGTGACCGCCTGCGCCATGAACTCGACCTGATTCTGGCCGAAGATGACCCCCCCAGTGCCCTGGCGCGGTTGCAGGAATTAAATTTGCTTTCCGCAATTCATCCTGACCTGCATTGGAATCCTTCCGCTACCAAAGCGCTTCTTTCCGTTCTTAAGGAGCCGCTGGACCCGGATTGGGAATTGCCCGAAACCATCGGCAACCTGCCGCTGCGCCGCGCGCTGGCCTATATGGTCTGGTTGACCCCCCTTCCGGCAGCAATCGGCGGCAGAGTTGCCGAACGGCTGCGTCTGTCGCACCATTTGCAAAACGCCATTCAGGAAGGCAGCCGTCTCTATGCGCAGCTTTCAGATCTGCTGATCAATACCCCCAGCCGGATCGTCGCGCGCCTGGAAGAAGTCCCCCTGCCGGTATTATATGCAATCATCAACCTTTGCCCCTCGGAGGAAATCTGCCGGATCTTGCAGAAATATGCCACCGAGTGGCGAAAAATCCACCCCCTCACCGACGGCTATACGCTGCATGCCCTGGGCGTCGAACCAGGTCCGGTTTATCGGCAAATCCTCTGGACTCTGCGCGCAGCCTGGCTGGATGGCAAAATTAATACCCGCGAACAAGAAACCGCTCTGCTGCAACAGATTTTATTTTCCAGCGCCCTGCATTGAGAACGATGGAGACCTCACAAACCCTCGTTGATTGGCTGCAGCTTGTGACAATCCGCCACCTGGTTCAGGACGATCTGCCCGCGCTTGAGTGGCAGGGGGAATTTCGTCACTTCCGTCGCCTGTACGCCGAAGCATTCAGGCGGGCGCAGCGCGGATTATCTGTCCTGTGGGTGGCGGATTTATATGGAACAGGTGTGATTGGGCAGGTGTTCATCCAACTGCTATGTGACCGACGCGAACTGGCAGACGGATGCACTCGAGCGTACCTGTATTCGTTTCGAATAATGCCGGCCTACCGTAGCGCTGGCCTGGGCTCGCGCATGCTTCAACATGTCGAAGTTGATCTGCGTTCCCGGGGGTTCCAGCGATTGACCCTTAATGTCAGCAAGGATAATCCTTTGGCGCGGGCGCTCTACGAAAGGCACGGATTCCGGATCATTGCGGATGAGCCTGGAAATTGGTCATACATCGATCACAATGGTGAGCTACAGTATATGAATGAACCTGCCTGGCGCATGGAAAAAGAACTTTAAGCCCCCAGGTCAGCGGGAACGCAGCCATTCGATAAGCGCTGCGCCATCCAGGTTTTCCTGCACAGCCTGCTCAGCAACCTGCCGGGGGAACCATAAATTCATAGAGGCCCCGTTCAGGTCGCTGAATGAGATGCCAATATAACCTTTGTTTGGGCCAGGAAACTGTTCCAGCGGCATCCCAAAAATGATGCGCAGAATTTCTCTCACCTGTGTGGCGAGCGATGGATAATCATGGATATCCGCCACACCGACGGTAAAGCGTAAATCAGTTTGCATGACCAGGAATCCACCCACACGGCCGTCCGGCAGAATGCAGTTTTCGCCAAATGCCTCAGCCCGTACCCGGATGTGCTTCATCCCCGCTTCATCAAAATCATCCTGCAATTTCTCGCTTAATTCTGGCAGCGCCTGTGAGGCCCACTGGTAGGCGCACTGCTGGCTGGAGTCACCTGTGTCAGGGGGTAGTGCCTGTGGTGGCATCGGCTCCTGGTCAGGCTCACCTTCCTGTATAGCGCTGGTATCCCCCGGCCGGTTCAGCCCATTCTGCTCGCCCGCTGGCAAGTTGCATGCCAGCGCAATGATCAGCAAAAGCATGAAGAGTGACAGTACAGGTCGACCTTTCATCTAGCTCCTTTTTCGGTACCAGACCCATACAGAAGGTCCGCGGTGAGTCTCGGTTCCATCAACTCTTTTCTCCAGACGCAAGACCTGCGCTAACAGTTCCAAATCTTGTTCGGCAATTCCGTGGTCAAATTTCTCCCTCGGACTGCGCCAATGCGCGTATAACATATAAGTCCCCTGGGGGGCTAAAAGCCTTTCCAGGTTCGCGCGATAGGTCTCTCTTTGCAAGGTGGTCAACTGGTGATAACAACCAATATCCAGGACCAGATCGTAAGGACCATGGCTGGCAGAAATATCACTCACGTCGGCGACGGCCAGATCCGCCTGCAAGCCAAGCGAGCGCACCTTTCTGCGCGCTTTCTGCACCGCCAGCCAGGAAAAATCAACCCCGCGGACCCGCCAGCCAGCCTGAAGCAGGCTGACCACATTGGTGCCCGTGCCGCAGCCCAAATCGATAGCCTTTCCTGGCGGGTGCGTCTGTATAAATTCCAGCAGTTCAGGCGGGCTGATGTGCGTATCCCATGGTGGTCGCCGCAGATACCACAATTCAAATTTCAACCTTTTATACAGATGAATCATGGTGTATCCAGCAACTCGGCCAGCACGCCCTCATCGATGCTGCCGACAGTCCGCCACACCTCTTCGCCAAGCCCATTAAATAATATAAAGGTTGGCGTGTATTGGAAATGATATTCATCGGCAATTTGCTTTCCAACGGTTGTATGGATATCCAGCCGGATTACCACCAACTTACCCGCGTACCTTGCTTCGATCCCGTCCACGACGGGCTTCATGGCTGTGCAGCCCAGTCAGTATGGCGATTGAAACTCCAGCAGCACAGGCGTGCCCGACCCAAGCTGCGCGCGAACTTCCTCCGGGGTCGAGAATACCGTCCCGCTTGGCCGCAGCCACACCCACGCCAGGATTATGGCAATTCCGAGGCTGCCTGCCGCGATAACCTGCCGCCTGCCCCTGCCGGTTCTGAAAATTAAGAAAACCGCCGCACCATATAAGATCAAAGCGGTCAACACGAAAGAAAACTGGTTAATTATGGGGGCCATAACATTAACCCATATGACCTTTTACTCTTCTCTGGGGGTAATCTTTCCCGTATCACCAAACTTGCTTTGACAAGAATACCGATCAGCCTTAAAATAGGAAGGTTGACTACACAGAACATATAAAGAAGGGTTTGGTACATGAAAGAGTATACCACTGAGTCGATCCGTAACATCGCGCTTGCCTCACACAGCAGTGCAGGAAAGACCATCCTTGCGGATGCGATGCTGCACGTTTCGGGTGGAACCACTCGCCTGGGACGAATCGAGGATGGCACCACTGTTTCTGACTACGATGACGAAGAAATTCGCCGGGGGATATCCCTTTACACCTCGCTAATACCTGTTGAATACAGGGATTTCAAAATCAATGTTTTGGACACGCCCGGCTATACTGACTTTGTTGGCGAGGTCATTTCTGCCTTGCGGGTCGCCGATGGCGCCATTATCCTGGTCGATTCTGTCGCCGGCGCAGAAGTTGGAACAGAAATCGCGATTCACTATTGCGACCAATTCAAACTACCACGCTTTGTAGTCATCAACAAGATGGATCGCGAGAATGCCAATTTCCAGAAAGCCCTCGCCTCGATCCAGAATTTCACAGATATCCGCCTGATACCGGTGCAGATACCCTGGGGCGAGAAAACATCCTTCCAGGGCGTGATCGACCTGGTCAGCATGAAAGCTTACCAGGGCGACGGAAAGACAGTAGTGGATATCCCCGCTGAATATAAAGAGGCCGCTGAAGAGGCTCGCTTTGCACTGGTTGAAGCCGCCGCGGAAGGTGACGACAGCCTGCTGGAAAAGTATCTTGAAGGAGAAGAACTCAGCACTGAAGAAATCAAACGCGGACTGCGGGCTGTTATTCGCAATGCCAGCTTTGCGCCGGTATTCATCACAGCCGCTTCCCAGGAGATTGGCATTATTCCTCTTATGGATGCCATCATTGATTACCTGCCCTCCCCGGCGGATATTGCGCCCGTAAAGGTGGAAGGGAAGAACGGTGAAGAGGAAATCCGCGCCAGCGATTCCGGCCCCCTGGCTGCTTATGTTTGGAAGACGACCGCGGATCCTTTCGTTGGTAAACAGACATTCTTCCGGGTTTATTCCGGTATGGTGACCTCTGACAGCCGGATTTGGAACCACAGTAAAGGCGTGGAGGAACGCATCGGTACCATCAGTATTCCGCGAGGTAAAGAAAACTTCCCCGTCAAGATTGTTCACAGCGGGGATCTGGCGGTCGTACCCAAACTTTCCGAGACGGTTACCAGTAATACCCTTGGGGACAAGACCCACCCCATCCTCCTGCCCGTTCCAGAATACCCGCATGCGCTTTACCGCGTCTCGATCCACCCCAAGACACAGGCTGATTCAACCAAAATCAGCCCAACCTTGACGCGCCTGTGCGAAGAGGACATGACCCTTTCCTGGTACAACGAGCCGGCCACTAACCAGACAATTCTGCAGGGCATGGGTGACCAACACATCGATGTGGCCATCCGCCGCGCTGAGTCAAAATTTCAGGTCAATCTAATCATTGGCGAGCCAAAAGTTCCTTATCAGGAAACCATCACGCGCAAAGCCCAGGCCATGTACCGCCACAAGAAACAAACCGGCGGAGCGGGTCAGTTCGGTGAAGTTCACCTGCGGGTCGAACCGCTCACGGATCAGGAATTTGAGTTTACCTGGGAAGTATTCGGCGGCGCGATCTCGCAAACCTACGCCGCTTCCATACAAAAGGGCATCCACAATGTGATGAAAGAGGGCGTGATCGCCGGTTACCCGGTGCGGGGCGTAAAAGTGGCGGTTTTTGACGGCAAGGAGCACCCGGTCGATTCTAAACCCGTGGCATTCGAAATCGCCGGACGCGAAGCCTTTAAACTGGCCTTCAAAGATGGCGCGCCAGTGCTGTATGAGCCTATCATGAATGTGTCCATCATCGTTCCGGAAGAATACATGGGTGATGTGCTCGGCGACCTCAATACCCGCCGCGCGCGCGTCCAGGGCATGAATTCTGAAAAAGGACGCTCCACCATCAACGCCACGGTACCGCTGGCGGAGATGCTTCGCTATACCACCCAGCTGCGCTCGCTCACAGGCGGACGGGGCATCTTCAATATGGAGTTTGCTTCTTACGAAATGGTTCCGGCCCATATCCAGGCTGAAATCGTAGCAGCCCGCCAGAAAGAGCTGGCTGAAAAACGCGAGGAATAGCCGACCATCAAAAAATGACCGGCGCTGCCGGTCATTTTTTTTGTAAAATATGCGCAGGAATTCGTAGATGAAAAACCAGGAAAGTCTTGAATCATTCTGGGACAAGCTGCTTTCGCGCGATCCGGTCCAAATCCGCGCAGCTTTTACCAGCCTGGATAAAGAATCTCAGAAGGTGGTGCGTGCCCATCTCGAACGCATGGTGGGCGAAGACGGCTGGCATGCAGAACAGGTGAAATCCGCCCAGGCGGCCATAGATGCGATAAAGTCGACCTCACCAGTCTCTGAAGATAAATAGTCCTCGATCACCGTAAAAAACATAAAATTGAGCGAACCTCATTTGATTCACTTGGTATTCGTTACCTTTCAACTGAAAGTCCAAAGGTTGTTATGAATCTCAAAGAACTGACCCAGGCCATGCATGAGTTCGTCGCGGCTAAGGGCTGGTACCAGCCCGATAGTCCGCGTCCGCAAACCCCTCGCAACATCGCTGTTTCGCTCTGCCTTGAATCGGCGGAAGTATTGGAACTCTTTCAATGGGGTGACACCCAGCCAGACAAGGAGAAACTGGCCGCCGAACTGGCAGATGTCGCCCTTTATCTGCTGCAGTTGTCCAGCCTGACTGGTGTCGACCTGCAGGCGGCCATCCTGGCAAAATTAAAGGACAATTACCAGCGCAGCTGGGACCAGGATGTCTGATAATCTCGGCAATACCGTGTTAAAATTCGGGTATGAAAATCACTGTGTTCGGCAGTTCCAAACCTCGCGAAGGCGATCCGGATTATGAGGAGGCGCGCCAGTTAGGCGCTGGGATCGCAGCCGCCGGGCACACGGTTGTTACCGGTGGTTACATGGGCACGATGGAAGCCGTCTCACGGGGCGCAGCCGAGGTCGGCGGGCACGTCATCGGTGTTACCTGCGCCCAGATCGAGCGCTGGCGAAACGCTGGCGCGAACCCGTGGGTCGTTGAAGAACTTCGCTGCGAAACCCTGAATGAACGCCTGGACAGGTTGATCACCATCTGCGATGCCGCTATCGCCCTGCCTGGCGGTCCGGGCACGCTGGTGGAGGTCTCACTATTTTGGAACCTGCTCGTAATCCAAGCCTTGGCACCACGGCCATTGGTTCTGGTCGGAGCAGCCTGGCGGGATGTTTTCGAGCATTATCGCCGCAACCTGGGTGACTATGTTAACCCTGCCGACTGGTCCTGGCTTAAGTTCGCTGCTGACACACGCGCTGCTCTGAATATCATAAACTCGGCAGGCTGACCGCCCCGCCATTTGAATACACTATATACAACGTCAGGAATCTTCGCATGAGCACTGAAAAACTCCCCACCCGCAGTGAAAATTATTCCGAATGGTACAACCAGGTCATACAAAGGGCAGAACTGGCTGATTACGCCCCTGTCCGTGGCTGCATGGTCGTCAGGCCCTACGGGTGGGCGCTGTGGGAAAATATTCAACAGGCGCTGGACAGCCGCTTCAAGGAAAGCGGGCACGTCAACGCCGCCTTTCCACTTTTCATTCCGATGTCTTTCCTCGAAAAAGAAAAGGAGCACGTTGAGGGCTTTTCACCTGAGCTGGCAGTTGTGACTGTTGGCGGGGGTGAGCAGCTTGAGGAACCGCTGGTTGTGCGCCCTACTTCGGAAACCATCATCGGATATATGTATTCGAAGTGGATCAAGTCTTACCGCGACCTGCCGGTTTTGATCAACCAGTGGGGCAATGTCGTCCGCTGGGAGATGCGCACGCGCCTCTTTCTGCGCACCCTTGAGTTTTACTGGCAGGAAGGCCATACCGCGCACGCAACCAGCCAGGAAGCGGTGGAAGAGACCCTTCGCATGTTGAACACTTACGCTGATTTTGCTATTAACGAAGCCGCTGTCCCGGTTCTTCCGGGCAAGAAATCCGACAGCGAGAAATTTGCTGGTGCCGTCAATTCCTACACCATCGAAGCCATGATGGGCGATAAGCGCGCCTTGCAGGCCGGCACATCTCACTTCCTGGGTCAAAATTTCGCCAGGGCTTTTGATATTCAATACCTCGACCAAAACAACCAGTTGCAATATTGCTGGACAACCTCGTGGGGACTTTCGACCCGTTTTATCGGGGCCATCATCATGACACACGGCGATGATCAGGGGTTGGTGTTGCCTCCCCGCCTGGCCCCAATCCAGATCGTTATCGTCCCAATCTTCAAAAACGACCAGGAGCAGTCCAAAGTTATGCCGGCGGTTGAAACCGCCGCCAGTCAGCTCTCTGGCCTGCGGGTCAAGGTCGACGCCCGTACCGAGGTCACACCTGGCTTCAAATTTAACGACTGGGAAATGCGCGGTGTCCCGCTGCGCATCGAAGTCGGTCCTCGGGATGTCGACAACGGCGTGGTAACCGCCTCCCGGCGCCACCTGCCCGGCAAAGCTGGAAAATCAACCCTGGGCTTTGACCAGCTTGGCGAGCAGGTGACAGGTGTGCTGGCTGAAATTCAATCCGCCATGTTGGAAAAAGCAGCCCGCTTCCGCGATGAGAATATCCACGACCCGCGCGATTACGCCGGGCTTCAAGAAGTGGTCCAAAACGGTTGGGCATACTCCTGGTGGTGCGGCAGCCCCGAATGCGAGGCCAGGGTTAAAGAAGACACAAAAGCCACCACCCGCTGCATACCCCTGGATCAGGGTGATGCTGAAGGCGCCTGTATCGTCTGCGGGCGGCCAGCCAGCAGCAGGGTGTATTTCTCGCGCGCTTATTGAGCGCATCGCATGCCTGCTGTCCAACTCTCCCGCCTGAAACGCCAGATCGATATGCTTGCCTGGCATTTCACCCGTCCGGAAGAATTTAACCGCAGCCTCCATCAGCTTCTTGATTCCTACGCCAATCACACCTACCGCCCCGGACCCGAAGCCGCGTTTGCGCACCTGTCCCTGCCTGCCTACCATGTGCCTGCCATCGTGATGACACATTTGGAACTGGCACTCAGCCGCTGGGCAGCCGAAAACACCTCTTCGGCTTTATCCCTGGCTGACACCTTGTGGCAGGACAGGGTTTACGAACCCCGAATTTTGGCCGCTCACCTGTTGGGCGTGATACCATCCGCTTTCGCCGATCAGGTTTTTGAGCGGCTGCTGGCGTGGGCTGTCCCCTCGGAAGAAAAGGCTTTCCTGGATGCTCTTTTCTTTAAAGGGACGGCTGCCATCCGCCGCGACCACCCGCAAGCCTGGCTGGAAGTAGTGCAGGATTGGCTGGCTCATCAGCAGGTACCGTACCAGCGCCTGGGGTTGATGGCAGCCAGGGCATTGATTCTGGATCGAGATTTTCAAAATTTACCTGCGCTGTTCAATGCGGTATCGGCTCCAATGCAGGCGCATCCGTCCACCCTCCAGCATGAGTTGCGGCTGGTACTCCTGGCGTTTTCCCAACGCTCGCCGGTTGAAACCGTTTATTTCCTGCGTCAGATGATCGGATTGAATCCTGGCGCTGACCTCGTTCGGCTCATCCGGCGCTGCCTGCCAGAATTTCCTGCCAGTATCCAGGATCGCGTCAGAAGAATTCTTCAATCCCTGCCCAGAAGAAATACCGACACCTGAAGAATCGAAAGGCCTTTGGCGGCTTTTTCGATATCAATGATGATGATATTGGCTTACAAAATACGGACAATTCTGGTATAATCTTCCTCTGATGACTGGACCTGCCCGCGGTTCACGCTACGGGTATGGAGACCTGCTCAAACATTTCTTTAAAGGAGAAAGCAGACGTCATGACTTTAACAAAAGAAGCCAAAACCGAATTGATCGGTCAGTACCACCGCCACGAAAGCGATACCGGTTCGCCTGAAGTGCAGATCGCGCTGTTGACCAAACGAATTACCCAGTTAACCGATCACCTGCGGGCAAACAAACACGATGAATCATCGCGCCGCGGGCTGCTCAAACTGGTTGGTCGCCGCCGTCGACTTCTGGCTTACCTGCGGCGCAAAGATCTGGCGCGGTACCAGGCTATCGTCGAGCGGTTGAACCTGCGTTATCGCTAAACCCTTGCCCGGTGAAAGAGTAGATGACAGTTGGTTTTCCATCTACTCTTTTTATAATGGCTGGTTCAATCCGCGATAATTAAATACTCTTTGATTGCCCCCACGGTTGGGTATTGAAACCTGGTGAGGATCATGGTCCTCGACAGCTTTCAGTCCCTGACCAGCAGGGGGAAACGAAAGGAATAAAATGAACAAACCTGAAGCCAAACAATACACAGCCCAGGTTGGTGGTCGCTCGATAATCGTAGAGACCGGAAAACTGGCAGGCCAGGCGGGCGGTGCCGTAACCCTTCGTCTGGGAGATTCGATTGTTTTTGCCGCCGCGACTATGGGCGGCATCCGTGAGGGGATCGACTTTTTCCCTCTATCTGTAGATTATGAAGAGCGCATGTACGCCGGCGGGCGTATTCCGGGTTCATTCTTCAGGCGTGAAGGCCGGCCATCCGACGAAGCCATTTTAATTTCAAGGTTGACCGACCGCCCCCTGCGCCCGCTCTTCCCCAAGAACATGCGCAACGAAGTCCAGGTTATCATGTTTTCGCTGTCTGCCGACACCGAAAACGCCCTGGATATTCTGGCGATCAACGCTGCCTCTTGCGCATTGATGATTTCTGACATCCCCTGGGGCGGCCCGATCGGCGCTGTGCGCATCGGGCGCATCGATGGCCAGTTCCTCGTTAATCCCACCTTCGAACAGAAAGAACAGTCGGACCTCGACCTGCGCATTGCCGGCACCCGCGATGCTATCCTGATGGTTGAATGCGGCGCGGACGCCATCCCAGAAGATGTGATGGTGCAGGCGCTCATGTTCGGCCACCAGGCGCTGCAGCCGTTGATTGATATGCAGGAAAAAATGGCCGCCGAAATCGGCAAACCCAAACGTGAAGTCGTCATTTCCACCATTGATGAATTGCTGGTGGAGCAGGTGAGAGCTCGCGCCGCTGCGCAAATTGAAGAGGCGCTGGATCAGCCCCATACTAAGGCGGAATTGAACGACGTGCTGGATGCGCTCCATGAAACCGTTATCGCTGAACTGGCTGGAGAAGATGATAGCCTGCTGAAAGCCTACAACGAAGCTTATGAACAGGTGCTCAAGGAAGTCGTACGCCGCCGCATCGTCGAGCGCGGACTGAGGCCAGACGGACGTCAGCCTGGGGAAATCCGCCCCATTTGGTGCGAAGTGGACGCTTCACCTCGCGCGCACGGTTCTGGCTTGTTTACCCGCGGTGAAACCCAGGTCCTTACACTGGCAACGCTCGGTACGCCCAAAGAAGCCCAGGAATTGGATAACCTCACCCCGGTTGAATCCAAGCGCTACATGCATCACTACAACTTCCCGCCCTACTGCACCGGCGAGGTGCGCCCGCTGCGCGGCCAGTCACGCCGTGAAATTGGGCATGGTGCTTTGGCGGAACGAGCTCTCGTCCCGGTGCTTCCTTCCGAAGATGAATTCCCCTACACCTTGCGCCTGGTTTCAGAGGTGCTTTCTTCCAACGGCTCAAGCTCTATGGGCTCTGTTTGCGGATCGACGCTGGCGCTCATGGACACAGGCGTGCCGATTAAAGCCCCTGTGGCGGGTGTTGCCATGGGCTTGATCAAAGAAGGCGAACGGTATCAGATTTTGACCGACATCCAAGGGATGGAAGATCACCTGGGTGATATGGACTTCAAGGTGGCCGGTACTGCTGAGGGCATCACCGCCCTGCAGATGGACATCAAGATCAAAGGCATCACCGCTGAGGTCATGACCGAAGCGCTCGAACAGGCCCGCAAAGCGCGCCTTTTCATCCTGGAGCAAATGCTGGCGGTCATCCCCGCCCCGCGGCCGCAGTTGAAACCACACGCACCCCGAATCACCATCATTCAGATCCCGATTGATAAAATCGGTGCCATTATCGGTCCTGGCGGCAAGACCATCCGCAGTATCCAGGAAGAAACGAACACGCGCATCGACATCGGTGACGATGGTAAGGTTTACATCGCCGCAACCGACGGCCTGGCTGAAGCGGCTGCCCGCGAGCGTATCGAGGGTTTGATCGAAGTGCCCAAACTTGGCCAGATTTACACCGGTAAGGTGGTGCGCACAGCCGATTTTGGCGCTTTTGTGGAGATCCTGCCCAATGTTGACGGCATGGTCCACATCTCGCAATTGGACAGCGAACGCGTCGAGCGGGTTGAAGATCTGGTCGAGGTGGGGGATGAGATTACCGTCATGGTTACCGGTATCGACCCGACCGGCAAGATCCGCCTCTCTCGCCAGGCCGTGCTCGAAGGCTGGACGCTGGAAGAAGCCCAGGCCAGCGACCGCAACGGCCGACCGAGCGGCGGGCGTCCCGGTGGCGGACGACCGGGTGGTGGCCGCCCGGGCCAGGATCGGCGTGGCGGCGGTGACCGCGGCCGCGGCGGTCAGGACCGTCGAAACGGACCACGGCGGTAAGAAAGCCATAATGGATAAACAAAAAAGGGCACATCATTGTATGTGCCCTTTTTATCTGCTTGGGTCTATTCCTGGGTTGGCAGGTAGGGCATTTCCGGCCCCGGGATTCCTAGCCGTTCCGCCAGGGCCGCGCGCATGGCGGTGCGGTCATCCCAAGGGTATTCGGTCACCCCAAAGCACATCGACTGTTCGTGCCCCTTGCCGAGCGCGATTATCAGATCACCTGGCGATGCCATTTCAACGCCCTTACGGATGGCCATCCCGCGGTCAGCCACCCGGAAAAAGGTTTTTCCTTCCACGCCGCCCTTATGCTGCGCTGCCCCGGCCATTTCCGCCAGGATGCCTTCGAGTGATTCGGTGCGCGGGTCTTCGGCGGTTAATATGGTAATGTCTGCCAGCTGGACTGAGACCTCCGCCATCAGGCGCCTTTTCTCCCGATCCCTCAGGCCGGCTGAGCCGAATACGGCGATAACTTTCCCGCCCGTCATTTGTCGAGCAGTCGTCAGTGCCCTTAAAATCGCATTCGGCGTGTGGGCAAAATCCACAATCGCCAAAAAATCCTGACCCAGGTCGATTTTCTCCATGCGGCCTGGAATCAATTTAAGCCGCTGCACCCCCTCAGCCGCGGCTGAAGGGGAGATTCCCAGCCCTGCCAGACAGGCACTGACGGCTGCCAGGATGTTTGAGACATTGTAAACCCCGGTCAGGCTGCTGCGTAGATTTACCCTCGTCTCACCCCCAGCCAGTACCGCGGTAAATCTCAAACCGTCTGGCGAATGGTTTACCTGCTCAGCCCAAACATCCGCTGGAGGGTTAATCCCATAAGCCACTTTCTTTCCATGCACCAGTTGATCCAGGAAGGCAAAAGATTGGTCATCTTTATTTAAGACCGCCAGGCGCGGATTCCCCTGGGGTTTATCTACCGTGCTCTCCAGGTGACGAAACAGCATGGCTTTTGCGTCCCGATAGTTCTCATACGAGCCGTGATAATCCAGGTGTTCATGGGTGATATTGGTGACCACGCCGATATCGAATTCGCACGCGGTGACCCGGTGCTGAGCCAGCCCATGCGAAGTCACTTCCAATACCACATGAGTCAGGCCCGCCGCGCGCATCATTGCCAGGTAGGTCTGAACCTCCGGAGCTTCAGGGGTGGTCACATGAAAACCGGTATCCAATACCTGCTCCCCGATAACTGCGTTGACCGTCGATATCATGCCAGCCTGGAGTCCTGCTGCCCGCAGGATTTCGTAGATCAGGTTGCTGGTGGTGGTTTTTCCATCTGTCCCGGTCACGCCAATGATGGTCAACGCGCGCGCCGGGAAGCCGTAAAAGGCGGCTGAAAGGTGGGCCATCGCCAGACGCGGATCAGCGGCCTGAAGGTAAGGGACAGATTCAAGCCCCTGGACCTGATGATAGGGGCGGGAGCCCAATACCGCCGCCGCACCGTTTTGAACCGCAGCCGGAATGAAAACATGCCCATCTGAGGAAAGGCCTTGCAGGGCGACGAACAGGTTTCCTTCCTCAACCCGGCGCGAGTCCAGCGCGATGCCGCTGATTTCCAGAGACGGCGGCAGAGCAAAAGCTGAGACTTCCACGGGGATTTGAGCAATCAGGCGGGTAAGATCAGCATGATTTTTCATATTCGCCAATTATAAATGCAAACAAAAAGCCCCTCCCAGGATCAGTCTGAGAAAGGGCTGAGAAAACCTTATCCTTTTGGAGCCTGCATCTCCATGCGCTCCTTCAGCATGGGTTCATATTATCAATGCAGCACCTGCCGCATTTCCTGGAGCTGACCCGCGACTGAACCGTCGATCACCCGGTCGCCCACCTTGATAACAAGACCACCCAAAATCGATGGGTCGACCCTGAAAGTGACCGTAGCGCTGTCGCCAAGTTTTTCCAGCACGTTTTTCTTGACCGCTTCCTGCTCCTCGCTGCTCAGCGGCAAAGCGCTGGTAACCTCTGCGGCCTGACCATCCAGAGATTCTCCCTCCAGGATGACCAGCTTACCAGCATGCACGCCTGAGAAGAATTCCTCAAGCAGGGCATGCTGTCTTTTGTCGTCCATGCTGGCGCCAATCAGTTTTTGTGTGGCGGCGATGGCCAGAGCAGCTATTTGACCGCGCACCTCGCTCAGCACCCGGTCGCGCTCCAATTGAATTTCAGCCAGGGCGTTCTCGCGAGTTTTGGCCATTTCCGCCTCGGCTTCATTGCGAACCTCACGGGCGGCCACCTCAGCACGCTCAGTGGCTTCACGCACGATTTCGGCGGCTTTTGCCTGCGCCTCTGCAATAATCTGGTTAGACTCTCGCTCTGCGTTGGCACGCGCTTCGGCAGCCACGCGCGCATCTTCCAGACCTTGCGCGATGGTTTTGCGCCTTTTTTCAAGCTGTGCCATGATCGGTTTATAAACCCAGGCTCGCAGCACCACAAAGATGATGGCGAAACTCAAGATTTGGATCAGAATTAATCCAAGGTTCAGGCCGAGTTTTTCTATACCTTCCAATGCGTCCTCCTATCGATTAAAGAACGAATAACATCAAGAACGCCACGACCAGACAGTAAATCGCGATCGCCTCTGAAAACGCAATACCCAGGATCATGTTGACCAGCAGGTTACCATAGGCATCTGGATTGCGAGCCATGCCCTGAACTGCGCCCTGAACGCTTAAGCCAATACCAACGCCAGCACCCAGCGCGCCAATCATGGCCAGACCAGCCCCGATGAATTTTGCTGCTTGTACAATATCGCCTTCCATCGCGTGTAAGCCTCCTGAAATGTAAGGTATAAATGCCTGCTAACCCTGCTTAGTGATGTTCTTCATCACCATGACCGCGCGTCGCCATGGACATGAACACCATCGTCAGCATGCCAAAGACAAACGCCTGTATAACGCCCATGAACAGCTCGAACATGTAAATCAAGGACGGCACAAAGACCGGCACCATGGTTGCCACCAGCGCTACCAGCACGAAGCCGGCAAACATAACGCCAAACAAACGGAAAGTGAACGAGAGAATTTTTGCGAACTCTGAAATCAGTTCCAAAAGCCCCACCAGGAAATCCATAAACCCGAAGAAAGGCTTTTTAAACATGGTGGTGAAGTTAATGAATTTGGAGAAATAGCGCATCCCCTGCGCCTGGACGCCAATAATTTGCGTCATCACCACCGAGATCAACGCCAGGGCGAGGGTAAAATTAAAATCCGTGGATACCGCGCGGAAGAAGGGCGTGAGCACATAGCCGTCTTCCTTCGCTTCAGCGGGCAGCAGGTTATACCAGTTCCCACCTAAAGCCTGGATCTCGTGCCCATGATCGTAATGATGCATCACACCGATCGATTCCATTCCCGGCAGCAGCTTCATCAGGTTGGCGACCAGGACCAGAATCAGGATAGTCGCAAACCAGGGGAAGATTTTCTTCGCCCATTTCCCGGCTGAGGACTCGGTCAGGTTGTACAGCACTTCAACCAGGGTTTCCATGGCTCCGCCCACGCCGCGCGGTACCAGATCTCCCTTGCGTAAGGACTGCCGCACCATGAAGGCGATCGCAATGATGATCAGGTCAACAATAATCAGGGTTGGAAGGGTGTTTACAAGGTAAAAATCACCCAGCGGTCCCAGGTTAAAAAGCGGTTCTTCTATAATCCGTTCCGGCGCAACCTGAATATGCGGCTGCACAGGAGCAACCAGGTTGATGGCGACGATACTTAAAACGATAAACAAAAGGATGAACCAGCGGTTTACGCCCCATCGCCATTTACGAGTTGTTTCCAATGCCCGTGTCCTCCTTCGCTGTTACTGCCTGCTTCCCTTGGGTACCTGTCTTTATCCTGGACACGGCCGCCCGGACAATGACGAACATCGCAGCCAGTGATACCGGAATACTGACAACCAGCAAGCCAATCGTGAACCAAGGGCGGGTTCCGAAACGCCCATCCAGCCAAATCCCACCAAATACAGCCGCCAGTACGATGATCAGGGTTACGCAGCCTACCTGTGCAGCAACCCCTGCTAGGGTTAAGTTAATCAGCTTTTGCCGGCGAGTCGGTTCACCTGCATCGGGTTGGCTCATGTCGGGATGATTATAACAGAGTCAAAAATATGCGTCAATAAATCCGAATTTAATATTTTTCCTGACGACCTGTGAACCGAACGGCATCAATATATCCAGATAGCGGAGCTTGTCAGTTGGGCAAAATTGAACCAGGGCGAGAACCAGAAGCCCAACAACAGGACACCAGCCACACATACCAGCAGCGCCACGCGCCAACCGAGGGAGGCTTTGGCAAGCGGCCGCTCTTCCTTTTCAGGGGGGTAAAGATACATCGTCTTCAATACCACCAGGTAGTAGTAAAGTCCAATGACGGTATTGAAAATTCCCACAAAAGCCAGCCAGATCATACCGCTCTGGATGGCCGAGCCGAAGACCAGCAGTTTTGCAAAGAAACCCGCGAATGGCGGTATGCCGCCCAAAGACAGCATGACCACCAGCATGGCCAGCGCCAAACCTGGGGAGCGCCGGCTTAACCCATTGAAGGCACTCAACTCATCCGAGCCCGTGGATTTTTCAACCAGGCTGACAATGCCAAAAGCTGCCAGGTTTGTAACCAGGTAAGCCATCAGGTAATACACCGCTCCCTGCGCGCCGAGCGGCGATCCAGCCGCAACGCCGATAAGGATATACCCGGCCTGCGCGATGGACGAATACGCCAGAAGGCGTTTAACGCTTTTCTGCGCAAGCGCCAGATAATTGCCCACCAGCATCGAGATCGTCGCCAACAAAGCGATCGCCAATGTCCATGCAGCCGCCTGATCTGGAAAAGCCACATGAAGTACACGCAGCAGGGCGGCGAACCCGGCTGCCTTTGAAGCCGTCGACAGAAATCCGGCCACCGGCGTCGGCGCTCCCTGATAAACATCTGGTGCCCAAAAATGGAACGGAACCGCCGAGACTTTGAAAGCGAACCCAACCAGCACCAGCCCCAGTACGGCTGCCAGAAGCGCAAAGGGAACCTGCCCGACTTGCGCCAGGGTTGTCAGCGCGTACAGGTTGGTCGTCCCGCTGAACCCATACAGCAGGCTGAAACCATAAACCATCACCGCCGAGGTCATCGCCCCAAACAGCAGGTATTTGATGCCGGCTTCGACCGAGCGGTCACTTCGCAGCATGAAGCCGGCCATCACGTACAGCGGTATCGAGGTGGTCTCAACCGCTAAGAAGAGCAGGATCAGATCGGCTGCGGATGCCATCAGGCTCATGCCCAGCGTGCTCACCAGCAGTAAAACAAAGAACTCTCCGCGCTGATTTAACCACTCATACTGGCTGGCGAACATGGCCGTCAAGGCCGCACCCGCCAGGAACAGCATTCTAAAAACGAACCCGGCCTGGTCGAACCGCAGCATATTGCCCCACAGTAACTGCATCTCTTCGCCAGGGTTGGATACCACCACCGCTGCCGCCATTAACGCTACCAGCCCAATGGTGGTGACCCACCCCAAGGTCTTCCCGCGCCGGTTGGGTTTATCTCTCCATATCAGGTCGAGCACAAGCAGAACAGCTGCCAGCAGCACCAGCCCGATTTCTGGCAGGATGGCCAGGAACATGATTGCTGAGAACTCCCCGGATCCCACTAGGCACCTCCCAGGAGAGCAAGTATGGTATTTACGCCTGTTTCGATCATCGGGACGAGCAGTGAAGGGAACCAGCCCAGCAGGATCATGATCGCTGATAACACGCCGATCACAACTTTGTCCTTTATGCTGACGTCCCCGACCGTTTCATCGAGACTGGCAGGAATATCGCCAAAAAACACACGCCGCACGACCAGCAGGATGTAGCCGGTTGTGATCAATATACCCAGGATGGCGATGATTGCGACCAGCGGCGCGACCCGCCAGGCGCCCATGAATATTGGGAACTCAGCCACAAAGCCAGAAAACCCGGGCATGCCCATCGAAACGAGACCGCCGATGATAAAGCCAATCGCCGCCCATGGCATCTTGCGTACCAGACCTCCCAGGCTGGCGATGTCCCGCGTGTGCGCCCGGTCATAAACCATCCCGACCACAGCAAAGAAGAGAGCCGTCATGACCCCGTGTGAAAACATCTGCATGCCTGCCCCGATCAATCCTTCGCGGTTCAAGGTTGCGAAACCGATCAATACCAACCCCATATGAGAGACGGAAGAAAACCCGATGACATATTTAAAATCTTTCTGCACCATAGCAATAAACGCACCGTAGACCACGTTGACCGTTCCCAGGGCCAGGACAAGTGGAGCCCAGTACTGCGCGCCTTCCGGCAGCAGCATGATACCAACCCGCAGGGCTGCAAAAGCACCCACTTTCATCTCCACGCCTGCCAAAAGCATGGAGATGGCTGTCGGCGCGGCCACATGTCCATCCGGCGCCCAGCTATGGAAGGGGAAAATACCGCCCAGGATGGCAAAGCCAAAGAAAACAAACGGGAACCACAGGCGCTGGAAAGCCATCGAAAATCCAGCCTGCTCCAGCGTCAGCATGTTAAAGGTTCCCTGCCCGGATCCAAAATAAATCGCCAACGCTCCAACCAACGCTACCACCGATCCGATGAAAAGGTACAGCGTCAGTTTCATGCCGCCGTATTCGCGCGTCTTCGGATAACCCCACACAACAATCATCAGGTACTTGGGGAAGACCGCCAGTTCGAAGAAGAAAAACAGCATAAATAAATCCAGCGCAACGAAAACGCCCATCACGCTGGCGCCCAGGAACATCAAAAACGAGAAAAATTCGCGTGGACGGTCGTCAATCTTCCAGGAAACCAGCACGCCAGCAATGATGACCAATCCCGCCAGGAGGACTAGCGGGACGCTCATGCCGTCCACACCCACATGGTAGGAAATTCCCAGCGCAGGCAGCCAATCCACTTTCTCGATGAACTGGTACCCACCTCGCGAGACGTCGTAACCCGCGTAAAGTGCCAGCGAAAGCCCCAGGGTGAGCACACCGGCCGCCGCTGCAATTCCACGGATCCAATCTTTCCGCCCGGCCGGAACCAGCAGCAGCACCAGACCGGCGATCAGGGGGGTGAAGATGAGAGCGCTCAAAATTGGAAACTGCATTCTTCACCTCTCAAAACAGGAAGGCTACTGCCCGGTTGATCACATCCAGCAGCCAGGCAGGCCAGATACCTAAAACCAGCATCAATATCACCAGCGGTGCCATCACAACGATTTCTCGCGGGTTCATATCTTTCAACTTGCCTTCCCAGCGTTGATTTAGCGGACCGTGCAGCACCATTTTCAGTGCCTTGAGGATATACGCACCGGTGAAAAATAAACCGATCATTGCCAGGGCTGTCGCAAGCGTGAATATGGGCCACGAGCCCCGCACAACCAGAAACTCGGATATGAAACCGTTTAACCCGGGCAACCCCAGCGACGCCATAGCGGTCAAAATCAGAATGGAGCCGAACACCGGCAAAATAGCGTACAGCCCGCCAAAATCCTTCAGATCGCGCGTGTGCGCCTGATCGTAGATCACGCCGACCAGGAAGAACATCCCGGCCGCGCTTAAGCCGTGGTTGAACATCTGCAGCACCGCGCCATTCAGGGCGATGTTTTTATCCAACAACGTCTGAGTTGAAGTTGCGTCCAGCGTGGCAGCCGCGGCCGCCACCCCCAGGACAACAAAGCCCATGTGATTAATTGAAGAATAAGCAACCAGGCGCTTGAAATCATTCTGCGCCCAGGCGCTCAAAGCCCCAAAGATGATGGCTGCCACCGCCAGAGCAGCCAGTGCCCAGGCGAAGCGCTGTGATTCCGCCGGGAAGAGCGGCAGCACCAACCGCAGGAAGCCGTAAGCGCCCAGCTTGAGCAGCACTCCGGCCAGGATCATCGACCCCGCTGTAGGCGCTTCAGTGTGGGCGTCTGGCAGCCAGGTATGAAACGGCCAGACCGGCACCTTGATCGCGAAGGCAATCACAAACGCCCAAAAGGCAATCGCCTTGACTGCCGGTAGAGACAAGCCAATCGGAATGCTCAGGCTGCTTAGGCCGGGCCAGGCCTCAAAGAGCTCAACCATATTGAAGGTCCCTACCGCGGTACCCATCATCTGGATTGCGAGCAGCAGCCCCAGAGAGCCGCCCATGGTATAGAGCATGAACTTCAGAGCAGCGTAATTGCGTTTTTTCCCACCCCACTGCGCTATCAGGAAATACATTGGTACCAGGCCTACTTCCCAGAAGACAAAGAACAGCAGCAGGTCAAGCGCCATGAAAACACCCAGCATGCCCGTTTCCAGCAGTAAAAACAGGATCATATAGGCTTTGACCCGTTCGCCGATGTTGAAAGAGGCCAGGATCGCCAGGGGTGTCAACAGGGTCGTGAGCAGGATCATGGGCAGCGAGATACCGTCCACACCCAGGTGGTAGGAGGCGTTGATCGCGCCGTACCAGGTCGCGATTTCGACAAACTGGAAGGGCGCCTGCGGATTCGGGGTGGGGTTGAAATTAAACCATACCACCACTGTCAGCGCGAACGGGACCAACGAAGCCGCAAAAGCCGCCCAGCGAAAGATCCCGGGCTGCCGCTGCGGTATCAATAACAGCACCAAAGCCGCAGCCGCGGGCGTGAACAAGATCAAGGTCAGCAGGTGATTGGCAATGAAATCCATACCTCGAGTTCCTCCCCGCCGTCAGCCCGGATAAACCAGGAGATAGAAAATAACCCCGGCAAAAACGAGCAGCGCAATTGCTATAGCCATGTACTGCTGGACATGCCCGTTCTGCAGCAAACTAAAACGCCGTCCGATACCGCGCGTGCTGTCAGCGGCGGCATCGCCTGCCCCGTTGATTACTGGCAGGTCAATCAAGTTGCGCAAGATATTTCCCAGCCAAAGACCGAAGCGTGCGATCGCATGCAGGGCACCGTCGATAATACCCAGGTCCAGCCAACGGTAAGAAAAGGTTTCCGCCAGCCAGGTTGCCGGTCGATAGAAAACCACAGCGTAAAATTCATCGACATAGTATTTGTTTTTAAGCAGGGTGTGCACCGCGCCCAGGGGCTTAACAAGCGGGTCGCTGCGCGTTTTGACTCCCCGATACACCAGCCAGCCCGCCAGTAAACCGCCCAACGCAACGATGAGGGATGTAATCAGAGGCACCAGGCTGTGGTGAGTCTTCGTATGCCCATGCAGCATGCTGCCCACAAATTCTTCGAACCAGTTGGGCAGGATGCCGCCGATGGCGGGAAAATATTCTGGTATCCCCACCCAGCCAGCGGTCACAGCAAAAAAAGCCAGGATGATCAAGGGGATTGTCATCACCGTTTTGGATTCATGGGCGTGCTCGGCCGCTTTGGTGCGTGGATTACCCAGAAAGGTCAAAGTAATCTGGCGCATGGTGTAAAAGGCGGTCAGCAGGGCAGCCACAGCCAGCACCGCAAAGATGGCTGTTTGCCCGTTGTTGAAGGCGCCCGACAGGATCTCATCCTTAGACCAGAATCCGGCTGTGACCAGCGGGAAACCGGACAAAGCCAGCCCGCCGATTAAGAAGGTCCAGAAGGTGTAGGGCATTTTCTTCCGCAGCCCGCCCATGTTGAGCATGTCCTGCGGATCGATGTGCTCTTTGCTGTGATACACACCATGTTCCATTCCATGAATCACAGAGCCAGACCCAAGGAAGAGCAGCGCTTTGAAAAACGCGTGCGTCACCAGGTGGAAAGCCGCAGCCACATAAGCCCCCACACCCAGGGCAGCGATCATATAACCAAGCTGCGAAATTGTGGAATAAGCCAGCACGCGTTTGATGTCGTTCTGCGCCAATGCGATGGTGGCCGAAAACAACGCGGTAAATGCCCCGATGATGCCCATCACCACCATCGGCGTCGTCAGTGCTCCGCCCGCCTCCCAGCCCACCGAGAGCAGCGGGAAGAAGCGCGCCACCAGGTAGACGCCGGCAGAAACCATGGTGGCGGCATGGATCATGGCGGAAACCGGCGTCGGGCCTTCCATAGCGTCTGGCAGCCAGATATGCAGCGGGAACTGCGCCGATTTACCCACCGCGCCGATGAAGATCAATAACCCGATCAAGCCCGCCCAGGACAATCCCGCCAGCGGCGACGCTGCGCCTGCCAGTGTTTCCAGCACCTGCTGATTGGACAAAATCGCCTGGTAGTTGAGCGTACCCGTCAGCGAATACAGGGCAGCCAGTCCCAGCAGCATGAAGACGTCCCCCACCCGAGTGGTTAAGAAGGCTTTGATCATGGCATCGCGCGCTGATTTCTTGCCATACCAGAAACCGATCAGCAGGTACGAGCATAACCCCATGATCTCCCAGCCCACATAAAGAGTCAGCAGGTTGTCGCTGACCACCAACAGGAACATGGCAAAGGCAAAAAGGCTGATGAGAGCAAAAAAGCGTGCGTACATCGGTTCTACCGACGGCACGCGATGTTCGTGACCCTGTTTATCCTTTACCAGCGCGCCCTCCGGCGGCAGGCCTGGCCGATCGTGATCGCCTTTTGGCTGACCATAATTGTGGTAGCCGATGCTGTAAATAAAGATCATCAGCACCGTCCAGGCGACGAAAAACAGTGTTACAGCCGTTAATGGGTCTACTTGGATGCCAATTTTCAACCACTCAGCCCCGGTTGGCAGCCAGCCAATTGCGTCGGCAATAGGGTGCTCAGCCAGTTCTTCCACCCCAAAGGCTCGGAAACACACAACCATGCTGGCCAGCCAGGAAAAACCCGCCCCGACCAGCGCCAACGTATGGCTGAGCCCTTTAAAGCGGTTGGTGAACAGAACAATAACAGCGAACGCCAGTAACGGGGGGAGGGGGATTAACCAGGTCAGGGTTTCGGACGTCATTGTTGTTCTCCTCCCGCTAACCTTTGAGTAAGGTCAAATCGTCAATAATAACCGTCTGGCGGCGACGGTAGGCTGAGATAATCAGCGCCAACCCGACCGCTACCTCAGATGCCGCCACCACAAAAACCATAGCCACAAACACCAGGCCGGTGACATGCGGCACCGATTGAGTCTGGGTGTGATAATGCCAGAACGCCACCAGGTTGATGTTGACCGCGTTCAGCATTAACTCTATGCTCATGAATATGGCGATGGCATTTTTTCGTGCCATGACACCGTATAAACCGATGCAGAACAGCGCCGCTGAAACGATGAGATACCAGGACAAAGGAATCATGAGGATTTGGACTCCTTGCGATCGATTGCGATATAAATAGCGCCGATCATAGCTGCCAGCAGCAGCACCGAAGCCACCTCAAAGGGGATCACAAACCCTTGCGGATCGACCAGGGCTTTACCAAAATCGGCAATATTCTCCGCGTCCACAGGTAATTCAGTCAGGACGGTATCATAGCCAGACCAGCCAGCCAGAAAAGTGGTCAACAGAATAAATAAAACCAGAGAAACGGAAGCCGGCAGCCACCAGTTTTTAACCACTTGAGGACCGCTGTCCTCCATGATACGGCGCGTCAGCATAACCGAGAAAATAATCAAGATCGCGATCGCGCCAATATATACCAGAATCTGAACAACCGCGAAGAAACTCGCCTGCAGGGTGGCAAAAAAGACCGCAACCCCCAAAAGAGTCAGCACCAGCCAGAGGACAGCGTGCATCATTTTTCGTACACTCACCACCATGATGGCGGAAAACAGGGTTACCACACCCACAATCAAGAATACAATTTGTAATCCGCTCATCCTTGCGCTCCAGGATCAGATTGGGCAGGCAGGGCATCAGCACGGGCGACCGGGCGGTCACGCGAGCCAACCTCGCGCCGCGCCGGCGCACCGGTGGTCTTCACCAGCCGGTCAACAACAATCATCAGGATCACATTCAATGCGATAAAAACCGCCACACGGAAAAGGTCAGGTAAATCAGCCAGAATCCGGCCTGCCAGCGCCATCACCACGACCACAGATAATGAAAGCGGTGTCAACACCTTCCAATTTAAATCCATCATCTGGTCAATGCGGAAGCGCGGCAAGGTTCCTCGAAATAGAATGGTGATGAAATAAACCGCGGCAGTCTTTATCATCAAGTAAAAGAAGCCGAGTATGGGAATCTCTTCTGCCCCTGGCCCGCGCCAGCCGCCCAGGAACACCGTGGTGAAAATCAACGCCATCGTGAAGGCGTGTAGAAATTCGGCCACGAAGAACATCCCGAACTTCAGGCCGGAATATTCGATGTTGTAGCCAGCCACCAGTTCGGACTCCGCTTCGACCAGATCGAATGGAGCCCGCCCGATCTCGGCTACCGATGCTGTGAAGAAAATCAGGGCGGCGGTCGGAGCGATAAATATAAACCAGATGTCCTGCGCCTTCACAATGCCGGTTACGCTCAATGTTCCTGCGAACATGACAGGCACCAGCGCTGATACCACCATGGGGACTTCATAGGAAATCAACTGCGCAACCGAACGGAATGCGCCTAGAAGGGCGTACTTGTTATTGGAACCCCACCCCGCCAGAATAAAGCCCATCTCGCCCAGCGCGCCAACAGCCAGAATAAATAAAAAGCCGACATTCAAGTCGGCTCCTATGATCGTTAACGAAAAGGGAATGACCGTCCAAACCATTAGAACGGACGCTACGGAAAGGATCGGCGCCAGGTTATAGGCCAGTTTATCCGCGCCAATCGGCGTGATGTACTCTTTTGTGAAAATTTTGAGCATATCCGCCACCGGCTGGAAGATGCCCCATGGACCTACCCGATTTGGGCCCAGCCGATCCTGGATTCGCCCGATCAACTTGCGCTCATACCAGATCAGGAAAATGACAAACATCATCGCGCCCATCGCCAGCAGGCCGGCCCCCACCACAATGCCGATGAATTCCACCCACTCTGCGGGCATACCCGTGCTGTTCAGCAGGGTATAAAACCAGTCGCGAATAAAAGTATATGGATCGCTCCAGAAACTCATGTTACTCCTCCCGCCTGTTGGCGCTTAGCGCCACTCAAGCGCACCCTTACGCCAGGCGTAAAGAAGACCGCCTAGCAGGATGAGGATAAAAATAATTGCTTCCACCACCGCGAATAATGCCAGCTGATTGTAAGCGACTGCCCAGGGGAACAATAAAACAACTTCGACGTCGAAAATCAAAAACACCAGTGTGAAGACGTAGTACTGCACCTTGAATTGCGACCAGGATGGTCCCACGGTCTCCATACCGCATTCGTATGTTGCATTTTTTATGGGATTTGGTTTTTTTGGGGAAAGCAGTCCGGCGATGGTAATGGCTGCTGCCGGGAGAAACATGGCTACTAATGCGAAGACACCGATGTATAACCAGGTACTCAGCATAGATGCTCCTAAGTATAAGATTGTTCAGGATCAGTTCAGACCGCTATACGTGTAGCCCGCCCCACCTAACCATTTTATCAATAACCCCCGCGATTGTAAAGCGCAAGCGGCTTCCGGCGCCGGCTCACCAACCCGGCCAGCGCACTGACCGCCATCAACCCCCAGCCGACCCCTCGCACCATCACCCAGCTTATGCCTGGCGGCCCTACCGCCCGAACCTGTACTTCAGGAGCCGCTATTAGATGACGCTGAACGGCGCCCAATTCATCCTGCCAGACCGTGTTTATCCACAGTGTGGCCGGCAGGCTGGTGTTTTCCACCGGCAGCAACTGCCATCGAAAAAATAGATCCTCATTGGCCAGCGGTTGGGCTATCACTCCCTGCGGTCGGATGATATAATCTCGCGCTTCCAGCCTGATTTCCAACAGCACAGGGCGCCGAACCTGCCACCCAGTTTCAGGATCAGGTTTGATGGTCACATCCAGGCGCGCTGTTTCCCCTGTTCGCATCCAGCGCGGATGATCCACCGCGATAACAACAGGCGTGAGCCAGCCGCTGTAGGATCCGTTCGGGTTAATAGCAATTACACTGGTCTGACGTCCAGGCGGCCAGTAACCAGCCCCAAAAAAATCAACGAGACCATAAATGCAACAATCCAAAGCATTGAAACTGGTTTTAATCGTTTCACAGCCTGTGAATTGTACTCAATTAAAGGTTTAGCCAAGGAAAATTTCTATCACCTTGCCTGGCTGCCTGAATTAGCCGAAGACCTGGCTGAAAACAAGGCATCCACACGCGAGAATCAGACGCGCATGGATGCCGCACGACCTGTGGACGAAATTAACCTATGAATATTTCCACCCTCTCGCCGTCATCTTCCTCTACCTGGATATGCAGCGGTTGATCCTTCTTAATATCTTGATCGAGCTGGCGGATCATCTCGCCAATATTCTGCTCGCGGACCTTTTCCGGCATCCATTTCGAAAATGTCCCCATGACCATCGATGCCAGACCTAACGGCAAGGGAAGACTTATAGCAATTTTTTCCGGTTTGGAACCCGGCGCCTGGCGGATGCGAACGTGCAGCCAACGCGCCTGGTAACTGGCAGCCATGCCCAACACACCGATCAAGAAAGGAATCCAGGATAGCCAAAATCCCCAGCCCCACGGTTGACGCTGCCAGCCTGAAACCATCCAGACAGCGCTCATGGCGGTCAGAAGGACGAAGAGGCCAAAAGCCACCCAGCCCCAGGTACGCCAGCGCTCAAAATCCGGCAGCGCGGATTTTTCCTGCCCTGTTTCGACAACATCCACCTGCTCGCTGGACAAGGCTTCCGCTTCTGTACCCTCTTGCGCAGAGTCCGCCTGATGCTCTTCCTGGTATCTGCCGTCCAGAGCATCGATCAGGCGCTGTCCATCCTCAATTGAAATATCACCGGATTCAATTTTCTGTAAGATAATCAGGCGTTCTTCACTCATTGCTGCCTCCAACCCGGCGGAAATGGATGCCTGGAAAATGAAGTATTCTCATGAATCGAATTTGCCTTCCAAAGCATCCAGCAATTTATTGGCTTCCTCTGCGGTGATGCGTTTATCACGCAGTAAATTCAGCACCAGCATGCGTTCCTCGCTGCTGGCTTTGGGCGCGGGTTTACTTGCGGGTGCTTTGTCGCTGCCCGGAAAATTCCACTTCGGCATGGGCACCTCTTGGTTGCGTTCCATGCGCTCCATGGCGCGCCGCAGGCGGTCTTCCGCCCGCTGCGAGGTTACCCTGGCGCGCTCCTCTGCCCGCCTGATCCGATCCTGGATGCGTTCCTGCATGCGGTCATTAACCACCGACCCGACGATACCTTCAATGTCAAGTTCACCCAGGATATCTTCCGGGCCGGAATCCTCATCAAAGCCATTTTCGAGAATGCTGATAGCAGCCCCGGCGTGTAAAGTCACCGTTGGTCCCCCCTCACCCACCTTTTGCTGGTGCCTGCCGGTGTTATATTTTACGGTGCTGTCAGCGGATCGCACCACAATCCGCTCGGCGCCGCTTAAAGCGCTTAGCTCGTAACCCAAACCTTTGGGGAGCCAGATTTTTATATTGGCGCCTGCGCTGATTTTGACATCTTCCGGCACAGTAAGCAGTTTGATTTTAATGTTTCCGCCCGCGCGCAGGGATTGGATGGCAAGGACATCCATAATTTTCACAGAACCGCCAACATTCTCCACCCTGAGCATACCGTTGATACTGCCCCCTTTGACACTACCGCCAATATTCATGACCTGCAGGTCTCCGTTGACCTGATAGGCTTTCAGGTGCCCGCCAATGTTTTCCACCACAACTTTACCAGTATCGCGCAGGGTCAGGTGCCCGCCAACATTTTCAACCGTCAGGTTTCCCTTTAAGGAAGACAGGGAGGCAGAACCATCCACACTGATAATGTTGATGGATGCGGCCGCGGGCACATTGATGACACAATCTGTTTCGCAATGGATAGTGAAGTGGTCATCAGACTGGCGCAGATACAGGCTGCTCTCATCCTGGATCTTAATCTGGATTTCGTTATTATCCCAACCGACCAAAGAAAGGTGGTCATCCGCCTCTATTTTTATGGTTGGTGATGATCCGCAGGTATAGTTTTTGACCGCCATCACACCTCCTTAATGCCCGCTGCGCCAGACCAGGTACAGATTCAACCCGCATCTACGCGGACGGTTACCTTATCTTATACCCCTATCTTACCTTTTTTTTATTTTTTGTCAAGATGATTTTCAATATATTGCATAATATTTTTATTATTATTTAAATTTCAAGTTATTATATTTATTTTTATTTCAGTTACAGGTTATAACTTCTGAAAAAAGATGAGGTTCAAGATGCACCCCATCCATCATACAGCGCTTTCAATCAACCAGCACACCTTCTGCTGTGCGGATAAAACACAAATTGTGATAAACTGAAGTCGCTACCTGCCTTGCCTCACCTTCACCCCTCAAGACGGAGTCAGTAAATGGGTCTGTATCCAGTTGAACCGTTTCGCATCAAGATGGTAGAGAAAATTCGTCTGATTTCCTCACAGGAGCGGGCCGCCGCCATGCAGCGCGCAGGCTACAATCTCTTTAACCTGCGCGCCGAAGAGGTGTTCATCGACCTGTTGACCGATTCGGGCACCGGGACCATGAGCCAGGAACAGTGGGCTGCCATGATGACTGGCGATGAGTCCTACGCCGGAGCGCGCTCTTATTACCGCCTTGCGGAGACCATGAAGACTATTTTTGGTTTTGAGTTTTTTGTGCCAACCCACCAGGGTCGGGCAGCCGAAAACATTCTTACCAATCTGCTGGTCAAGCCCGGCATGTATGTGCCCTCCAACATGCATTTCGACACCACGGATGGCAACATTCGCGCGCGCGGCGGGCGCCCCACCAATCTGGTAATCGACGAAGCCTTCGATCCGAACAACCGCCACCCCTTCAAAGGCAATATGGATGTTGAGAAATTAAAGGCTTTCATCGCCCAGGTGGGGGCGCACAACATCCCGTTCGGCACCATCACCATCACCAATAACGCTGGCGGGGGTCAACCCGTCTCCCTTGAAAACATCCGCGCGGTAGCGCAGGTGTACCGGCAGCACGGCATCCCGTTTTACATTGACGCCTGCCGTTTCGCCGAGAATGCCTATTTCATCAAACTGCGTGAACCGGGCTACGCCCAGAAAACCACCTTGGAGATCGCTCAGGAAATCTTTGCCCTGGCAGACGGCGCCTGGATGTCAGCCAAGAAGGATGCCCTCGTCAATATCGGTGGATTCCTGGCCGTTCGCGATGCGGAGCTTTTTCAGCGCATCTCAAATGAACTGATCCTGCGCGAAGGATTTATCACTTACGGCGGCCTGGCCGGGCGTGATCTCGACGCCATGGCGGTGGGTTTGTTGGAAGGCCTGGATGAGGTCTACCTGGACTACCGGCTGCGCCAGACGGCTTACCTCGCAGACTGTCTGGAGAGTGCCGGCATACCCATTCTCGTGCCTGCCGGGGGTCACGCCATCTACCTGGATGCCGGGCGTTTCCTTCCGCACATCCCGCAGCCGCAATTTCCCGGGCAGGCGCTGGCAGCCGCACTGTACCTGCACGGCGGTATTCGCGGCGTTGAAATCGGGTCGGTCATGTTTGCCTATCCTGACCCTGATACCGGCGAAATGATCTACCCCCGACTCGAACTGGTGAGGCTTGCCATCCCGCGCCGCACCTACACCCAAAGTCATTTCGATTATGTGGTTGAAGTCTGCCGGGACCTAAAAGAGAAACGTCAAGAATTAAAAGGGTACCGCATCACTTATGCGCCCCCACTATTGCGCCACTTTACTGCTCGTTTTGAACCCCTATAAAGAAAGAAGTAAAATGAAAATCAAATTTCACTTATTCGTTGTCCTCCTGCTGGCTGGAATTCTCCTTTCAGGCTGCAACCTGTTTTCTCTGGGCGGTGGAAACACCGTTACGCTGGAAGGAGAACAGCGCGAACAAGCGCTCAGCTATGCGCAGCCCATCGCGGAAGGCGTACTGGAAGGCATCCTGAACTCAGACTACGAAACCTTTTCCAGGGACTTCGACTCCACCATGAAAAATGGCATGGACAGAACAGCCTTCCAAAATCTCCTGGATACCTTCACCTCCAAAATTGGACAGTACCAAAGCCACGAAGTACTGTCAGTCCTGCAGGACGAGAAATACTCGATTGTGATATTCCGGCTGGTCTACTCCCAGGACGATCAGGTCACCATGCGGGTAGTTCTGGACCGAAACGAACCACATCAGGTGACGGGCCTGTGGTTTGATTCGCCTGAACTGCGCAAGCGGTAAGCCCTCGATACAGGCATTACTCTAAGGCTTTCGCCTCATCCCACAACTGGTCCATCTCCGCCAGGGTCATGCTGGTTAATTCGCGTTTAAGTTCGCGTGCGCGCTGCTCGATATAAGCAAAACGCTGCCTGAAACGCCTGTTGGTCGCTCTTAGGGCGCTTTCAGCATCCGCTTTATACCAGCGTGCCAGATTGACAATTGCAAACAGCAGATCACCCAGCTCTTTTTCCCGTTCGACCGGGTCAGCGGCGGACTTAACTTCCTCCAGCTCCTCGTACACCTTTGCGATTACCGGGTCGACCTCAGCCCAATCGAAACCCACTCGGGCTGCCCGGCTCTGAATTTCCTGGGCCTGGGATAAGGCCGGTAACGCCGCGGGTACCCCCTCCAGGATACCGCGCACACCAATTTCACCATTTGCCGCCCGTTCTTCTTCTTTAAGTTTTTGCCAGTTGCGCAGCACGCCATCAACACCTGCAACACCGACATCGCCAAAAACATGGGGGTGGCGGTGAATAATTTTACGGTTGATTTCCTGCAGGATCTCCGCCATTGAAAATTCACCTTCTTCACTGGCGATTTGCGCATGCAGAACGATTTGCAGCAAAAGGTCGCCCAATTCTTCGCGCAGGGCGGCAGCATCCTGCGCGTCAAGCGCTTCAATCGCCTCGTAGGCTTCTTCTAACAGATATTTACGCAGGGATTGGTGCGTTTGTTCACGGTCCCACGGGCATCCGTCAGGCGCGCGCAGGCGGGCGATGACTTCCTGGAATGATTCCAATGAAGTCCCAGCCCCCAGCGGTGGAACGTACAGGGCAGTCATTAACCCGATATGCTTGCTGCGGTCAATTTCATAAAGCGCCAGGTCCTCAACCACCTGCATACGGGTACCGGCAGCATGCACCAGACGCACGCGGTGCTCGTCTGGGAATACCGCGTTGAGGGTCAGCTTAACCGCCGAAGCACTCATCGGGTTGTAAATCTGGGTTATCAGGGCTGGGTGATCGGGCGGGAAATTGGGCGTGTGATACTGACCCAAACCCAGGGCATCCAGGAGGACCAGGCGTGGAAATGGATCTATTTCCAACGCGCTGAAGACGGGCTCTAAGAAACTCATACCAGAGATCACTTGTACAGGGATTCTCTGTTGTGATGCTCTCCTCAGGATTTCCGGCCCGGTAGCCTCCGCCACGGTGGGATGCCCTGGCACGGCATACGTAACCCCCTGGGGGCGCTGACCCAGGTCCAGGATCGTATCCACAATTTGCTGGTAGACATCCTCAAAGCGCTCTTCCCGCTCATAAACTTCATCGAAAGACCTCACCGTCAGATGTTCTGGCAGCTCAGCCACGACCGGATGCAGCCTGGTGCGGACATAGATCTCATCAATTTGCTGCAACCAATCCCATGCCTGGCGGGTCAACTGCGCCGGATCCCCCGGTCCCAGTCCCAGCAGCGTGATTCCTCGAATGCCTTGTTCAGAGGTCAATTTTTCCTCCATAGATTTTCAGCTTGCCCTGCCGAATAATACCATTAACAGCCAACAGTCTCTGGAGCAACCGCCGTGTTCACGAAGGCCACGGCCGGCTCCTGGAGACTGTTGAAACCTTATAACGTATAAAAATCTGCGCTGCTGCGCTTTTCTGTTTAGCGTTTGGTGTAGGTCGGGGCTTTGCGCGCGCGTTTGAGACCAGGTTTCTTGCGCTCTTTGACGCGCGGATCGCGCGTCAGAAGCCCTCTTTCGCGCAGGTCATGAATGTAATCGGCGTTCATTTTGACCAGAGCCCGCGCAAGACCCAGTTTGACGGCATCGGTCTGACCGGTTACGCCGCCGCCGTTAACCAGCACGGTCACGTCAAAGGTGCTGCGTTCCTGACCAGTGGCTTCGAACGGGCTCAAGACAGCCTCTAAATCTCCGACCCGCGGGAAGTAGTCTTCGACCGCTTTCTGGTTGACGGTAAACTGTCCCGAACCGCTCATCACCCGCACGCGCGCGGTTGATTCTTTACGGCGCCCGACGCCTTCATAATATTGAACGGACATAATTCCTTTACTCCTTTACGCAACCGGCTCTGGTTTCTGTGCTTCGTGCGGGTGCTCGGCGCCCCCGTATACTTTCAGCCGTTTGATCAGCTTACGGCCGTGCTTGTTGTGCGGAAGCATGCCCCACACCGCCGCGCGAATGACACGATCAGGCCGTTTTGCGATTTGATCACGCAGACCAACCGATTTCAATCCGCCAGGATAGTTCGAATGCCGGTAATAGACCTTGGTGTTGAGAAGCTTTTCGCTCAGGTCCAGTTGCCCTGCATTGATCACCACCACATAATCACCCATGGCAACACCAGGGGTGAAATCGGGTTTATGTTTTCCCATCAGGTAGATCGCGATTTGCGTAGCAACACGCCCGAGCTTTTGGCCGGCTGCGTCCACCAATACCCATTTTGATTCTGGTTTTCCTTTTATCACATACGTCTTATCCACAGAACTCTTCTCCATGCGCAGATAAGGTCTTAAATAACCCTTCAGATTCAAGCCTGTCATCGGCATAATAAACGCGTTCCAAAAACAATCCATTGGGCTTTGCAAGTCCGGGTGTCAGGGGCTGTGGGTTGCTCAGGGCAGCAGTAAAGTCGGAGAGATCCAACCGCTGCTGTCCCACCCGGACCTGTAAAAACACCAACCGGCGAACCATGCGGTAAAGAAATGCATCCGCGATGATTCGGAACGACCACTCTCCCTGCCGGGGTTGAACCCATTCCGCCCGTAAAACCCGCCGTACAGTCGAGCCGCCGGGCGTCAGTGGTGACCCAAATGCCGCGAAATCGTGCGTCCCTACCAGCGCCTGGGCTGCCTTGTGAAGCAAATCGGCATCTGGTTCCGGCCAAACACGCCCGAAGTAGCGGTCACGCAGCGGGTCGCGCGTTGGGCAGCAGTACAACTGGTAGTGGTACTGGCGCGCCCGCGCGTCGTAGCGCGGGTGAAAGCCAGGTGCGGCTGCTTTGAGCGACCGTACTGCCACATCTTCCGGCAGGTCGGCGACTAAAGCCCGCACCAGATCAGCAGGGGAATGCTGCCAGGTCAGGTTGAATGCAATCACCTGTCCCGAAGCGTGCACGCCGCTGTCGGTTCGGCCGGCATAGAGGATGCTGTCTTCCTGCCATCCCAATTGGCGCAAAGCGTTTTCGACAACTGCCTGCACAGTCCGGGTGCTTCCCTGTCGCTGGAAGCCCTGGAAGTTCGTGCCGTCGTAGGCTATGATAACCTGGTAAAGTGCCATCCCATTCCGGTTAACCCGGAAGGTTACTAATCTTCGACCAACTCAAGCAGGACCATTTCTGCGGCGTCGCCTAAGCGCGGTCCCAGCTTGAACATACGCGTATACCCACCATTGCGGTTGGTGTAGCGCGGGGCGATTTCATCGAACAATTTCTTGACAACCACTGGATCCCCACCGAGGCGGGCAGCGATCAGGCGGCGCGCATTGACCTTATCGACATCCGTGCCGTTGGCGCTGTTGCGGGCGATAGTAATCATCCGTTCCGCTTCTCCGCGAATGGCCATGGCTTTGGCCCGGGTTGTCTTCATCCGTTCGTGTGTAAAGAATTGTTTGATCAAAGTCCGGCGCAACCCGGTGCGCTGATCTTTCGACCGCCCCAGTTTGTAGCCTGCTACCTTATGACGCATAAATCCTTACTCCGTCTCTTTCTCGTCTTGCAGGAAACCTTTCTCCTGCATCTTCTGGCGCAATTCGTCCAGACTTTTCTCACCAAAATTCCGGATAGACATCACAGCTTCATCGCCTTTTTCCAGCAGTTCGAGCACATCCCCAACGGTGGTAATGCCGGTGCGTTTGAGTGAATTGAACACACGCACAGACAGGTCCAGATTTTCGATGGGGGTTTCGGCCGCTTCGCTGGTTAACCGGCTTCCAGTGACCTCTTTTTCGGCTGCTTGCAGCAAAGTTTCTTCGCTGATGCCAGAAACCAGGCGCAAGTGGTCGATCAGAATCTTAGAAGCCGTGCCCAGGGCTTTTTCAGGCGTGAGGGTGCCGTCTGTCCAGATCTCAAGAATCAGGCGCTCGTAGTTGGTGGATTGACCCACGCGCGCGGAACCGACGGTGAAGTTCACCCGCCGAACCGGGCTGAAGATGGCATCCACAGGCAATTCACCAATCGGAAGCCGCCCGCTGCGGTCGGATGCCGGTGAGTAACCTCGCCCGCGTTCGACCGTCATATCGATCTCCAGGCGCGTACGTGCATCATCAACCGTGAAAAGGTACAGCTCGGGATTGACAATTTCCACCTCGGCCGGGAACTGGATATCGGCTGCGGTGACGGTTCCTTCTCCGCGCACATCCAGGTGAAGATGCGAGGCATCCACCTCGTGGAGCACCAGGCGCAGCTGCTTGATCTGCAGCATGACCTGAATCACATCCTCGCGCACGCCCGGGATATCGCTGAATTCATGCAGCGTATCCGAAATGCGCACCGATGTGACTGCCGCCCCATCCAGCGAGGAGAGCAGCACGCGGCGAAGTGCATTGCCAAGGGTGACGCCGTAACCTCGCTCGAGGGGGCTGAAAACAAAACGACCGTAATTCCGCGCCTCGGCATCGCGCTCAACTTTCGGTTTTACCATATTACTTAAGGCACACAAGTTTCACCCCTTTCCGATGCACACCATGTTGACAAACACCGGATAAGTTCTGCATTATCTGGAATAGTACTCAACAATGAGCTGCTCGTTCAGGTTGCCGTCGATTTCGGCTCGTTCGGGCAGGCGCAGGACGCGTCCGCTCAAGGCTTTTAGATCGCGTTCCAACCACAGCGCGCTCGTGCGGCTTTCAGCCAAATCTGCCAGTTCTTTGAACAATGGTTTACTGCGCGAACCTTCGCGCACGGCCACGACATCACCGGGCTGAAGCAGCATCGAGGGGACATCCACGCGGCGCCCATTGACAGTGAAGTGCCCATGGCTGACCATCTGGCGCGCCTGCGCCCGGTTGGCAGCATAGCCCAGGCGGAAAATCACATTATCCAGACGCAGTTCCAGCGTGCGCAGCAAATTCAAGCCGGTCATACCGCGGGTTTTCAACGCCACGCCGAAATAACGGCGGAATTGCCGTTCCAGGATACCGTAAGTGCGGCGAGCCTGCTGTTTTGCGCGCAATTGGCGGGCGTAGTCCGACATGCGGTCGCTGCCGCCGCGGCCAAAACCGCCTTTGCCGTGCTCGCCAGGAGCAAAGGAGCGTCGTTCGAAGGCGCACTTCGGCGTGAAGCAGCGCTCGCCTTTCAAAAACATTTTGAAACCTTCGCGCCGGCAAAGCTTGCATACCGGCCCAGTATATCTTGCCATATCTTCCCTCTCTCGTCAGATTATACGCGGCGTTTCTTAGGAGGCCGGCAGCCGTTGTGCGGCACCGGTGTAACGTCCGCAATAGAGCGCACCCGAATTCCCATCCCCTGCACGGCGCGGATAGCGGATTCCCGCCCGGGGCCAGGACCTTTAACAATCATGTCCACTTCCTGCACGCCCATGGCCTGAGCGGCTTTCAGGGCTTGCTCGGCGGCCAGACGGGCGGCAAAAGGGGTGCTCTTGCGCGAGCCTTTGAAACCGGCAGAACCGGCGCTCGCCCAACAGACCGTATTGCCCTGTTGATCCGTTACCGTGATGATGGTGTTATTGAAGGATGCATAGATGTGTACTTGCGCTGATGACAGAGTCCGCTTCACCTTACGTGGAGCGCTCGACCGGCGCGCTGATCTTACATTTTGTGCCATTTTTCCTCGCTATCAACCTCAGTTTCGTTCAGAGTACAGCGTAGAAAACAACCCTGGGAAGATCTGACCGGGCAGCCGCTGGGGAGGGAAGGTCACCCAAAAACCGGTCAGATCCACGCCCGGATTATTTCTTCGTCGCTCCGCGGCGGCGGCCGCGCCCGGCCACAGTTTTCTTCGGGCCTTTACGCGTGCGCGCATTGGTGCGGGTGCGCTGGCCGTGAACCGGCAGGTTCCGGCGGTGGCGCAGGCCGCGGTAACACCCGATTTCGATCAGGCGTTTGATATTCATCTGCACCTCGCGGCGCAGGTCACCTTCGACCTTGAAATTCTGCGCGATATATTCACGCAGCAAGTTAACATCGGATTCGTTCAAATCCTTGACGCGGATATCCGGGTTAACCCTGGTCTGCGATAGGATTGTGCGTGCCCGCGTTGGGCCAATCCCGTAAATATAGGTTAATGCTACTTCGATGCGCTTGTTGCGCGGAAGATCGACACCTTCAATTCTGGCCATACGTCCTTATCCCTGTCGCTGTTTGTGCTTTGGGTTTTCACAGATTACATACAACTTACCACTGCGCCGAACAATCTTGCATTTCGCGCAACGTTTCCGAATGGATGGTGACACTTTCATGATTGCATACTCCTCGATAAACCAGCTTCGACAGCCAAAGTCTTAATTATACCTGATCTCGCTTTATTCGTCCAGGACTGCTTCCATCCGCCAGCAAAGTCAGGATGCGCGGTCCGTTCTCGGTGACTGCCACGGTGTGCTCAAAATGCGCCGTTGGCAATCCGTTCCTGGACACCACTGTCCATTGATCTGCCAGAACACGCGTGCTCGGTGAACCGATCAGGACCATGGGCTCCAGGGCGATGGTCATCCCGCTGCGCAGCAGCATGCCGCGTCCTGGCGTGCCGTAATTCGGCACCTGCGGCCCCTCATGCATCTGGCGCCCTACCCCGTGCCCGGTGTACTCTCTCGTCACCTGCAGGCCGTGCGCCTCCACATAGGTTTGCACCGCTGCTGAGACATCCCCTACCCGGTTTCCAGGAACCATCTTTTCAATGGCGATATACAGAACTGTCTCCGTGACTTCAACCAGTTTGCGGACCTCATCCGAAATTTCACCCACCGGTATGGTGATGGCCGAATCGGCCACAAAACCTTCATAAACCGTCCCGCAATCTACCGAGACGATATCGCCGGATTTCAGCTTGCGTTTTGGACTGGGTATGCCATGCACGAGCTCTTCGTTAACACTCACGGTGGTGCTGGCGGGGTATGGGTAAGGTCCCGGGTAGTTCATAAAAGGGGAATACACGCCGTATTTTTTCAACACCTCTTCGGCGGCGGCATTCAAATCAGCGGTTGTTGCCCCTGGACAGGCCGCCTGGTGAGCAGCGGCCAGCGCCTCGGCGTTGATACGCCCGGCGGTGCGCATGATTTCTAGCTCCTGCGCGGATTTGATGGTGATCTGGCGTTCCCACGACATCATGACAGCATCCTCGTTACTGCACCACCGCCAGCAGTTTTTCGGTCACTTCTTCAATCGGCAGAGTTCCATCCACTTCAACCAGCAACCCTGCCTGGCGGTAATGTTCGATCAGAGGCGTTGTTTGCTGCAGATAAACCCGGATACGGTTCTCGACGGTCGCGGGCTTGTCATCTTCGCGCTGGTAGAGTTCGGAGCCATCCACATCGCACACACCCTCGCTTTTAGGCGGGTTGTAAACGCTGTGGTAAATGTGACCTTGAGCGCGGCACGTCCAGCGCCCTCCCAGGCGTTTTATTAATTCTTCGGCTGGAACGGAAATATAAGGAACGCTGACTACTTCTCCATTCAATTCCGCCAGCATCTGGCTTAATGCCTGCGCCTGCGCCGGTGTGCGCGGGAAGCCGTCCAGGATCGCGCCAGCAGCGCAGTCAGGCCGGCTGAGCCGCTCGCGGATCATGGCAATGGTGACATCATCCGGCACAAGCTCGCCCTTGTTCATGAAGGACTGCGCCAGCTTACCCAGGTCGGTCTGCGCCTTGAGATTCTCTCGAAAAATGTCTCCCGAGGAAATATGCGCCAGGCCGGTCTTTTTCGCCAGGACTTCAGCCTGCGTGCCTTTGCCAGCTCCGGGTGGGCCGAGAAGTACAATGAACTTACCCATACGCCTTATCCCTTGATCAAGCTCTCGTCGTACCCATGCAGCTTGAGCTCGGTCTCGATGATGGTGAAGGTATCCCTCACCACACCAACCACGATCAGCAAGCCAGCCGCGGAAATCAGGAACAATCCAGCTCCGGCCGTTGCAGGTAACAATGGCTGCAGAATGTAAGGCAGCACGGCCACAAAACCGAGGAAAAAGGCGCCCGGCAGTGTGATGCGCCGCTGGACTTTGGTCAGGTATTTTTGCGTGGCGGGGCCGCGGACCACGCCTGGAATTTGCGCGCCCTGCCTTTTTAGCGTGTCACCGTAGTTCTGTTGGGCAAAAAGCACATCCGTGTAGAAGAAGGTGAACGCCACCACCATCAGGAAGTACATGAGGGAATACCAAACATTCCCGGCGCTGAAGGTGTTGTAAATGCCCGAGGAAAACCGTGCCACCCACTCGGTACTCGAGTTAATAAAGTAACTGGCGACGATTGCCGGGAAAAGCAGGATCGACTGCGCAAAGATCAGCGGGATCATACCAGCCATGTTGATCATCAGGGGCAGGTTGCTGCGCACCGGCATTGACATGCGGTTGCCAACCCGGCGGCCTGGGAACAGCACCGGCACATGCCGCCGGCCTTGCTGCACGTACACGATCGCGAAGATCACCAGCACCAGGATAGTCAGGATCAGGATCGTCAGCCACCAGGCATTGGCGCGGTCGCTCCACAACCCAATCAGGTTGCGTGGAATACCCGATACGATACCCGCGAAGATGATCAACGAGAGACCTTGATTGGGGATACCATATTCAGAAATCAACTGGCCCAGCCAGATGCCCAGCATAGTGCCCGCCATCATGCTGACCAGGGTGGTTACCGTGGGCAGCAGGCTGGCCCCGCTGAAGCCGTAAACATAGTTCAACACCGTTTGCCCGGTCTGACCGGCCATCGAGTTGAAAATGTTGATTTGTCCAATCGCAGACAGGAGCGCCATCGGGACGGTCATGATGATCGTCCACTTCTCCATCCATTTTCGCCCTTCGCGCGGATTCTCCTTCATGCGCCGCTCGAGCGCTGGAATAATCGGCACCAGCAACTGCAGAATAATTTGCGAGGTAATGTACGGATACACACCCATCGCCAGGATGGAGAAATTCGAGATCGTTCCGCCCGACAGCAAGTCCAATAACCCAAACAGGGAACCGGCCGCTCCAGGAGATTGCACGATCATGGTAATCACCGAGCGATCGATACCCGGAACTGGAACATTAGCCGCAAACCGGTAAAGCACCAGCAGGAATAAGGTGATCAGGAGCTTCTTGCGAATGTCTTCGGATTTCCAGAGATAACGCCAGGCTGACCGCTTCATGCGAGGGACTCCTTTTTTCTAAACACCTCAGGCGATAATCTCAACGCTTCCGCCTGCTGCTTCGATCTTTTCTTTAGCGCTTTTGCTCACTCGCTGTACACGGACAGTCAAAGCAAACGGCATCTCACCGCGCCCCAGAACCACAACCGGATTGGCGGGTTTATGCAGCATCTTTTTTTCTGCCAGGGACTGCGGGGTGACTTCTTCGTTAGCCTGGAATTTCACTGCCAGCTGACTCAGGTTGACTTCATTGAATTCAACCTGGTTGGGCGGGGTGAATCCTTCACCACGCATGAAAGGCAGCCGGCGGTAAAATGGCAGGTTGCCACCCTGACGGTACAGATTGCCGCCAGCGCCAGTCCGTGAGCTCTGACCTTTGGTTCCCCGGCCTGCCGTTTTACCTTTGCCTGCCGAGATACCACGGCCGACGCGTTTGCGAGACTTCCGCGCGCCTTCATTTGGCATCAAATCATTCAATTTCATTGTTCTACCTGCTCTTCAACTTTCACAAGATGGTTAACCTTGCGCAGCATCCCCTGCAAAGTTGGGGAATCGGCATGTACCACGCTCTGATGCATGCGGCGCAAACCGAGCGCCCGGATGGTAGCCTTATGCTTCTCCGAGTATCCGATGGCGCTCTTTACCAGCGTGATGCGCAGCATCTTTGGAGACTGTGTCTTCTTAGGCATTCTTCCTCCGCTCCCAGAAGGGCATCAGGTCTTTGGCGGGCTTACCGCGCTTGACTGCCTCTTCTTCAGGCGACTTCAACTGTTCCAGCGCGTCAAATGTCGCCTTCACAACGTTTAATACGTTCGCGCTGCCCATCGACTTGGTCAAAATATCACGCACACCGACTGCTTCCAGGACAGCGCGAACGCCGCCTGCTGCAATAACGCCAGTACCGGCTGAGGCCGGCTTGAGCAGCACTTTTGCGCCGGAGGTGCGGCCCACAACCTGGTGCGGGATGGTTGTCCCGGCCAGGGAAATCGGGCGCATGCTTTTATGCGCGCGTTCGGTTGCCTTGCGCATGGCATCCGGAACTGCGTTGGCTTTGCCGACGCCCAGTCCAACATTGCCGTTGTTGTCACCCGCCACAACCGTCACACGGAACTGGAAACGGCGGCCACCTTTAACGACTTTTGCCACGCGCGCGATCTCGATGACGCGCTCGTCATATTGCTGTTCTGAACTTGCGTATTCAGTCATTTCCATAGTCAGGCCTCTTTCGTTGCTCTCTGCCAGCCTAAAATTCCAGGCCAGACTCGCGGGCTGCATCTGCCAGCGCTTTCACCCGGCCAATATATCGGAACCCGCCACGATCAAAGACAACCTTGCTGATGCCCTTTTCTTTGGCGCGTCTCGCTACCAGTTCACCGACCAGGCGTGCCTGCTCGGTCTTGGTCTTGCCTTCCACCTTGCCGCGCAGTTCATGGTCAATGGTGGAGGCTGCTGCCAGCGTGCGACCGGCTTCATCATCAATTACCTGGGCATAGGTTTCAGCCAGGCTGCGGAAAACCGCCAGCCGCGGTCGCTCGAGTGTACCGGCGATGTATTTGCGCACACGACGGTGCCTGCGGATTCTCGCCTCAGAACGATTTAACTTAGCCATACGTACTCACCTATTTCTTGCCGCCTTTGCCAGACTTACCGGCTTTTCGGCGGATCCTTTCACCCAGATAATGAATCCCTTTGCCGTGATACGGCTCGGGTGGACGAATCTTGCGAACATCGGCTGCAACCTGGCCTACCTTTTCCCGCTCGTAACCCATGATCTTAATCTGGCGGGTACGGGTGTCCACATCGAAGGAAATACCTTCTTCGGGCTCGACGACCACTGGATGCGAATAACCGACGAATAATTTCAGATTCTGACCTTCCATTTCGGCGCGGTAACCCACACCGTCAATTTCCAGAACTTTGGTAAACCCTTCACCTACACCGGTTACCATATTTTGAATTAAAGCCCGGGTTGTTCCATGCAGCGCGCGCACGGTCGGTTCATCTGAAGAGCGAGTGACCAGGATTTGCCCATTTTCAAAGGCGATATCAACCGCTGGTGTGAACTCGCGCGTCAATTCGCCTTTCGGCCCTTTGACGTTCACCATAGAACCTTCGACCTTTACCTGCACGCCGGCAGGAACCACCACCGGTAAGCGACCTATACGAGACACGACATAACCTCCTTTACGCTTTCCGGCTTACCATATCTTGCACAGGATTTCGCCGCCGACATTCAACTGTCGCGCGCGCTGGCCGGTCATGACACCCTTAGGGGTGGAGATGATAGCGATACCCAGACCAGAGAGCACCCAGGGGATGTCCTGCTTGCGGGTGTAAATCCGGCGTCCAGGGCGGCTTACACGTTCAAGACCGGTAATCACCGGGCGCCGCTGGCGGCGCTCACCAACATATTTCAAACGGAGACGCAGAATCTGTTCGAATGGCTTTTCACCGCTCACCAGCTCGTAGCTTTCGATGAAGCCTTCTTCTTTCAAGATGCGGGCGATTTCCGCCTTGATCTTGGAATTGGGCATCGCGGTAACAGATTGGCCATTGATGATGGCGTTCCGAATGCGGGTCAACATATCTGCAATTGGATCATTAACACTCATGCCTACCTCCGGCCTGGCACTACCAGGATGACTTGGTTACGCCGGGGATCTTCCCTTGAAGAGCGAGCTCCCGGAAGCAAATTCGGCACAAACCAAAGCGGCGAATATAACCGCGCGGGCGTCCGCAAACACGGCATCGATTTCGCACCTGAACGGCGAATTTACGGCGTTGTTCTCGATATTCCATGCACTTCTTGGCCATACTATTCCTTCCTGAAAGGCATCCCCATGAGCTGTAACAGTTTTACAGCCTGATCATCCGTCGGCGCCGTTGTAACAACCGTGATTTCCATACCGCGGACTTTATCGACTTTGTCATAATCGATCTCAGGGAAAATAATTTGTTCCCGTAAACCGAGCGTGTAATTCCCGCGACCGTCAAACGCTTCGGACGATACGCCGCGAAAGTCGCGCACGCGGGGCAGCACAATGTTCATCAGGCGGTCGAGAAATGCCCACATCTTCTCACCGCGCAGGGTAACCATGGTGCCAATCGCGCGACCTTCACGCAATTTGAATGCCGCGATGCTCTTACGCGCCTTGGTGATCACGGGTTTTTGCCCGGTGATTTTGCCCAGGTCATCGCTGGCCGCTTCGAGCGCTTTGGGATTATCCATCGCCTCGCCCAGACCGATGTTGATGACCACCTTTGAAAAGCGCGGAACCTGCATAACATTCGTCAGGTTTAGCTCCTTCATCAGGGCTGGCACCACTTCTTTCTGGTACTTTTCTTTCATTACATTCATTTCAATGCTCCCTGATGGCCTATACGTCAATAATCGCTTCGCATTTCTTGCACACGCGCACCGATTTTCCATCTTCCGTGCGGGAAAAACCCACCCGGGTGGTTTTACCGCATTTGGGGCAGACCAGCATTACATTCGAAATATCGATCGAGCCCTCAAAACGCACCTTACCGGGGGAAATCGTTCGGCCCTGTGATTGGACCTGGCGCTGATGTTTGGTGCGAATATTGACACCTTGAACCACCACGCGGTTTTCGTCGGGGATCACACGGATCACCTCGCCGCGTTTGCCTTTATCTTCCAGTCGGCCGGTTATAACTTCGACCGTATCACCTTTATGGATCTTTACATTCATGGCTGCGCTCCTGTTCCCTGACCTAAATCACTTCCGGAGCCAGGGAAACGATCTTCATAAAACCTTTCTCACGAAGCTCGCGAGCCACCGGGCCAAAGATGCGGGTTCCCCGCGGGTTTTGACCATCATTATCCAGGATCACGGCTGCGTTATCATCAAAGCGGATCGAAGAGCCATCCTCGCGCCGCCATTCCTTGGCGCAGCGCACAATCACGGCCTTTACGATCTCGCTCTTTTTGATCGAGCCCTGCGGGGCCGCCGATTTAACTGTCGCCACGACGATATCTCCCACGCGACCATACCGGCGAGTGGAACCGCCAATCACATGGATCACCAGCAACTCGCGGGCGCCTGTATTATCTGCGACTTTGAGACGGGATTCGTGCTGAATCATGGCTTAGGCTTCCTCTTCTGATGGAATCTCTTCCATTGGCTGGCCCTGGCGCTTGAGGATTGATTGCACCACCCAGCGCTTGTCGCGCGAAATCGGCTGGCTTTCAACAATTAATACCTCGTCCCCAATTTCACACCCCAGCAAGTCATGGGCTTTCACTTTCATCGACGCGTGCACCACCTTGCGGTACAGCGGGTGCTGGTAAGATCGAGAGATCTTGACCACCACAGTCTTGTCCATTTTATTGCTGGTTACTACCCCGGTTAATCTTCGCCGAGTGTTCATTTTTCACCTTCCCGTAGTTCAGAAAGCTCGCGCTCCCTTAAAATTGTGTTATAGCGAGCGATCAAACGGCGCGTGTGTTTCAAACGGCTGGTATCGGTCAGCTGACCGGTTACGATCTGAAATCGCAGGTTCATCAGCTCTTGCTGGGCATCGCTCAGTTTGGCTTTTACTTCTTCGGTGGACATCAAGCGAATCTGTTGGATTTTCATGCTGATTCTCCTGAAGCTGTTTCATGCCGCGCGAGCACCTTGGTCTTGATCGGGAACTTGTACGAAGCCTGGCGCAGTGCTTCCAGCGCGACCTCGGCGGGCAGACCGCCCAATTCGAACATGACCCGTCCAGGGCGCACGACAGCCACCCAGTATTCCACACCGCCTTTGCCCTTACCCATGCGGGTCTCTGGCGGTTTTTGTGTGTAGGGTTTATCCGGGAAAATCCGGATCCACACCTTACCACGGCGGCGCATCGACCGCACCAGCGCACGGCGGGCTGCCTCAATCTGCCGGGCAGTGATCCATCCCGGTTCAACGGCTTGCAGACCGAATTCACCGTAGATCAATTCAGCCCCGCGCAGGGCCTTGCCCCGCATACGGCCGCGCTGCTGCTTGCGCCATTTGACACGTTTTGGCATCAACATTGCTGCATACCTCTCTCATAACGCGTGGGAATGATCCCAGCGCAGGGTTTACTCACTGACGTACACACCCTCGGTCGATTCGACTTTCTCTTCAACGCCGGGGAGAACTGTACCTTTATAAATCCACACCTTGACACCGATCTGGCCGTAGGTGGTCTTTGCCTCAGCGCGCGCAAAATCGATATCCGCGCGGATCGTTTGCAGGGGGACACGCCCTTCACGCAGCCAGACGCTGCGGGCCATTTCCGCACCGCTCAAACGGCCAGCCACTTCGATTTTGATCCCTTCCGCGCCCTGGCGAATCGCCTGCTGCAGGGCACGCTTCATCGCACGGCGGTAAGCCACACGACGTTCAATCTGGCCAGCGATATTCTGCGCCACAAGGTAAGCATTGCTGTCAGGATTTTTGATTTCCTTGATTTCCAGATCGATCTTCTTCTTGGTCAGGGTTTCCAGATCCTGCCGGATCTTCTTGACAGTTTCGCCCTTGCGGCCAATCAGAATGCCGGGTTTTGCGGTATGAACGATCACTTTCACTTTACCGGGAAAACGCTCGATCTCAACTTTCGACACGCCGGCTTTACCAGCATCCGCGAAGATCAGCTCGCGGATCTTGAAATCCATGTGCAGTTGTTCAGTGTATTCACTGCCATCGGCATACCAGCGGCCTTCCCACGGTTGGTGAACGCCCAGACGAAATCCAATCGGATGAACTTTACGACCCATAATTTCTCCTGTCCTATCCTACTCTTGCTCACGCAAGATGACGGTCACGTGCGAGGCACGCTTTAAAATCGGTTTAAAACGCCCGCGCGCACCAAAACGGCGCCATTTGCGTGTCGGCGCTTCATCTGCCGTGATTTTATAAACAACCAGGTCATCGCGATTGATGCCGAAGTTTTCTTCTGCGTTCGCAACCGCCGAGGCGAGCAGCTTGCGCACCGGGTGAGCAGCCGCTTTTTGGACAAACTTGAGCGTGTCCAGCGCTTCGACCGCCCGTCGACCGCGCACCAGGTCGATGACCAGGCGCACTTTCTGGGCCGAAACCGGGCAGTGCTTCAGGTGGGCTTGAATCTCGTTTGCCATACTCGCTTACCTCTTCGACGATTTCTCGGCCACATGGCCGCGGAAATGACGCGTTGGCGCAAATTCTCCCAGGCGGTGACCGACCATATTTTCGGTAATGTAGATGGGCACGTGCCGGCGTCCGTCATGAACAGCAATCGTGTGCCCAACCATCTGAGGGAAGATCACACTGGCGCGGCTCCAGGTGCGGATAACCTTCTTTTCGCCGCGCGTGTTCATCTCTTCAATTTTCTTGATGAGTTTCGGGGCTATGAAAGGGCCCTTTTTTAATGAACGTGACATATCTCGTCCTTCTTTCTCGTTCTATCCAACCTGTCCAACTGCGCCATTTAACGTTTAGCCTGGCTGCGGCGGCGCACGATAAATTTATCGGTCGACTTGTTCCGCCGGGTCTTATAACCGCGGGTTGGTTTACCCCACGGGCTCTTCGGACCGGGCATGCCAACGGGTTGGCGACCCTCGCCGCCGCCATGCGGATGGTCTCTCGGGGACATGGCCGTACCGCGGACTGCCGGGCGGATACCCATATGGCGTTTGCGTCCGGCTTTACCCAGCTTGATGTTGCCGTGCTCAATATTGCCAACCTGACCCACAGTCGCAAAACAGACCTGGCGCACCAGGCGGACTTCACCGGAAGGCAGGCGGACCTGGGCATAATCACCCTCTTTCGCCAGCAATTGGGCCGACGCGCCCGCAGAGCGCACCAGTTGACCGCCGCGCCCTTCCTGTACCTCGATGTTGTGAATCATGGTGCCGACTGGGATGTTAGCGATCGGCAGGCTGTTGCCCGGGCGGATATCCACGCCAGATCCTGAATGAATGGTGTCTCCAACCTTGAGGCCAACCGGCGCCAGGATATAGCGTTTTTCACCATCAGCATAGACCAGTAATGCCAGGCGCGCGGTGCGGTTGGGATCGTATTCGATCGCGCTGACTTTGGCCGGTACGCCGTGCTTATTACGTTTGAAATCAACCAGACGGACAAAACGGCGGTTTCCTCCACCGCGGTGGCGGACTGTCACTTTGCCCAGGTTGTTGCGCCCGGAATGCTTGCGGCGTAAAACCACCAACGATTTCTCGGGCTGAGATTTGGTGATCTCCTCAAAACCATAACCGGTCATTCCGCGCTGTCCGGGGGTGACGGGTTTATAAACTTTAATCGCCATTATTCAACCCCTTCAAAAATCGGAATTCTATCTTCGGGCGCCAGGGTGATCACGGCTTTTTTGTAAGCCTGGTTGCGCACCACCATGCGGCGGCTGCGCGCACGGCGCGATCGTTTCGCGGGGACATTGATAATGTTGACCCGGAGAACCTTGACATCAAAAATCGTCTCAATGGCGTCTTTGACCATTGTCTTGGTCGCGTCCGAGGAAACCTCAAAGACATACTGGTGCAGGCTGTTCACCTGGTAATTGGTTTTCTCGGTCACCAATGGACGGCGGAGTACTTCGTAAATATTCGGCATCGTTTCCTCCTACCTATCCGAGATTGCTCTCGATAACCTCGAGCACGTCCAACGGCATGATGAGTTTATCGAATTTCAACAGATCACGGATGTTCAAATAGCCAGCCAGCAGGATCTTGGTCGCAGGCAGATTGCTGCTCGAGAGGATCACATTCTCGTAATCATTTTTCTGCGGGATCACCACCAAAGCGGAGGAGTCACCCACCAGCGTGTTCAGCACCTGCGCCATTTCCTTGGTTTTGGGCTCTTTGACCTTCAATTCATCCACGACCACGATGGCCGATTCGGCCGCCTTGACGGACAGCGCCGAACGGATAGCTGCGCGCCGCATCTTACGAGGCATATCCAGTTGGTATGAACGCGGGTGCGGGGTGTGAATGCGTCCGCCGCCCTTCCACTGGGCCGCCCGGATCGAGCCCTGGCGCGCGCGCCCGGTGCCTTTCTGGCGCCAGGGTTTTCGCCCGCCGCCAGCCACCTCGCCGCGAACCTTGGTATCATGCGTGCCCAGGCGCGCATTCGCCAGCTGGCGCACGTATGCCTGGTGCATCAAATCCATATTAATCGGGGCGCCGAAGATCGCCTCTGGCAATTCAACCTGCTTGACCTTCTTACCCTTGGTGTTTAAGACATCCACTAACATAGTTCATTCGCTCCGTTAGTCCAGGTTTGGGCAGGCTACTGCTTGCGCGCCTCTTTGATAACTACCAGACCGCCGCGCGGGCCTGGAACCGCCCCGCGTACGCCAATCAAATTGCGTTCGCCGTCTACCAGGACCACCTTCAAATGCTGCTCGGTCACGCGTTCATTGCCCATCCTGCCGGGGCCGCGGGAACCTTTATAGACGCGCCCAGGAGTGGTACCCGCGCCGCGGGAGCCAGGGGCACGCTGCCGGTCGGATTGGCCGTGTGTTTTCGGTCCGCCGCTGAAATGGTAGCGTTTGACGCCGCCCTGAAACCCCTTGCCTTTGCTGGTGCCCATAATGTCGACCGACTCCCCCACAGAGAATACATCGACAGTCACGGTTTCACCCTCTTTGACTTGCGGGTCTTTGGCGCGAAACTCACGCAGGAAACGCAATGGGGGCAGGTTCATGCCCGAGCGTTTCAGATGACCCAGCTCTCCGCCGGTCAAACGCTTCGGTTTGACTTCCCCATAACCCAACTGGACGGCAGAATAGCCGTCTTTTTCAGGCATTCTAATCTGGGTAACGTAACATGGCCCAGCTTCGATAATTGTGACTGGAATTGCCACACCTGCTTCATCGAAAATCTGGGTCATGCCGATTTTCTTCCCGATCAGCCCTTTAAACATCTCAATTATTCTCCTTAAAACTTCCAGAGTGACGGGACTGTCAACTTGGGCTAAGCTGCATCATCCCTGTGCGCCGGGCAGTCAGTGGTCTGCTGCGTCAATGTGGGGTTTTGTTTTGCGCCCACAGAACCACTCTTGCACAGCCTTTGTCTGGGTCTGAGCCCAAACCGCTCCATTATAATGCAACAACTGGTTTTTGACCAGAGTTTTTCGGATGTTCACCGCTTTTCCGTGGTTTTCGGGCTGAGGCAGGTTACCCTCACCGGCCTCAGCCGCTGGTATTCAGGAACGGAAATTCGGATTACGCATCCAGTTTTTTTCCTGGTTGCTCAGCCATTCTGGCTGCGACCCAGGTCTTTGCTTCTTAAGGTACACGCAGGTCAGATCTTGATCTCGATATCCACGCCGGCCGGCAGGTTCAGGCGCATGAGCATGTCGATGGTCTTCGAATCCGGATCCAGCACATCAATCAAGCGGTTGTGCGTGCGGATTTCGAAATGCTCATGCGAGTCCTTGTCGATGAAGGTTGAACGGCGCACGGTAAAACGTTCGATGCGCGTGGGTAACGGCACCGGTCCGACGACATGAGCGCCGCTGCGCTCGGCAGTTTCGACAATCCGCTTGGCGGATTGGTCCAGCACACGGTGATCGTATGCCTTGAGACGGATGCGTATGCGTTGCTTGGCCATAAATAATTACCTACTCTAGAATTTCGGTGATGACGCCAGCGCCGACGGTCAGGCCGCCTTCGCGGATGGCGAATTTGGAACCCTGCTCGAGCGCCACGGGCA